>Ga0213840_1000010_pt1 | contig 897262 bp, 741 predicted proteins | sample SWPATP22_FD_160132 | JGI IMG/M metagenome (GOLD analysis project Ga0213840, IMG submission 160132) | Coastal seawater microbial communities from Marineland, Florida, United States - SWPA TP2 #2 | ecosystem: Environmental > Aquatic > Marine > Coastal | place: USA: Florida | collected 2016-08-14 | reverse complement strand
GGGCGCAGCGCCAGCGGGCGCCCCACCGAGACCCATCCAGCCGCAGGCCTGCGGCGCTTCACTCGTCAGATCCTGTTCGGGGCTCCCTCGTGTCGTCCCGAACCGGGGTTTTCCGACATCCTGCTAGGACCCTTTCCCGCTCACGCGTGAGGCCGAACCGCTCACCGAACCCGGGTGACGTCCGCCGCGTGCACCACTCGAACGCCCGTGTCGGTCTGAACCCGAAGCGCGCCCTGGCCGTCGATGTTCTCCGCCAGGCCTTCGAACGTTTCGTCGCCCGAGACCACGCGCACCCGTTGACCGAGCTGCACGTTGGCCTGCGCGTAGCGGTCGATGAAGGGGTCGAAGCCGACCATCAAGAACGCGTCGAGGCAGCGCTCGAGCGAGGCGAGCAGTGCCGCCAGCACGGCGACGCGCCGAGGTTCGGAGGACACCTCCTCCAGCGCGACCGCGTGCTCGGCCACGGCAGAGTCGATGCCCTCGCGCCGCAGGTTGAGCCCAAAACCGACGACCAGCTCGACCTCGCGCCCCCATCGCGACTCGCACAACACCCCGGCCAGCTTGCGGTCCCCGACCAGCAGATCGTTGGGCCACTTGAGGCCGAGGCCGTCGATGGGCCCCAGCCCTTCGTACAGCGCCAGGCCGACCACCAAGCCCAATGCCGAGAGGTCGCGGCGGGCCGACGCCACCCGAAGCCCCAGGCTGACGTAGAGGTTGCCGCCCGCCGGTGAGCTCCAGGCTCGACCGTTGCGGCCTCGCCCGGCGGTCTGCGTTTCGGCGGTGACCACCAAGCCGTGCGGGCCCCCCTCGCGCAGCCACATCGTCGCCCTGTCGTTGGTCGAACCGAGGCGTTCGTGATGCTCGTGCGCGCGCCCGAACACCCGCGTGCGCAGCGAGTCGCCGAGGGTGGCCAAGTCGTCCATCAAGTGAACTCGAACAGCAGCGAGAGGTCGGCCGCAGGCGCGCTGTGGGTGAACGCCCCGACGCTGACCACGTCGATGCCGATCTCGCCCAACGCCGCGACGCGGTCGAGCGTGATGTTGCCGCTGGCTTCGAGGATCACCGCGTCCCCGAAGCGCTGCACGGCCTCCCGACACAGGTCGTTGTCCATGTTGTCGAGCATCACGACTTCGGCCCCCGCGTCGACGGCCTGCTGCGCCTCCGCCAAACTGGTGACCTCGCACTCGATGCGAAGACCGTGCGGCGCTCGGGCCTTGGCGCCCGCGATGGCCGCTTCGATGCCGCCGGCGGCTCGGATGTGGTTTTCCTTGATCAGCACGCCCGAGCTGAGGTCGTTGCGATGGTTGTGGCCGCCACCGCACCGCACCGCGTAACGCTGCAGCGCGCGCAGGCCCGGCGTGGTCTTGCGGGTGTCGACGACCCGGCACTTGCCCGCCGCCGCGTCGGCAAACTGCCGGACCAGCGTGGAGGTGCCGCTGAGCCGCTGCATCAGGTTGAGGGCCGTGCGCTCGGCCACCAAGATGCCGCGCGCCGGTCCGTGCAGGGTGGCGACCACCGTCTTGGGCTGCACCGTGGTGCCGTCGTCGACCAGCGCCTCGTAGCGCACCGCAGGGTCGATCGTCGCAAACGCTCGGGCCGCGATCGCCTGGCCGCACAACGTGAGCGGGGCCTTCGCGACGATCTGCGCCTTGGCCTGGGCGTCCGCAGGCACCGTGGCCACCGTGGTGATGTCGGTGGAGGGAAGGTCTTCATCGAAGGCGCGCTGCAGCACGCGGTCGATCTCGCCAAACTCGAGGTCTCGCATCGGGGGTCACTCTTTGGGGGGCGTGCCCTCGGCCGTCCAGGTGGACACCGGCCAGCCGCGCGAGGCGGCTTCACGGCCCAGCCGAGGGTCGGGGTTGATCACATGCGCGTGGCCGACCCGCTCCAGCATGGGCAGGTCGGAGATGCTGTCCGTGTAGAAGTGGCTGGCGTCGAGGTCCAGCCCGTGCTCGGCCGCGAGTGCCTCGGCGTGCAACACCTTGCCCGCGCCGTAACACGCGGGCTCGAAGTGTTTGCCGGTGAGCTTGCCGTCTTCGACCTCGAGCTTGGTGCACAGCACGTGCGGCACATCGAGGATCTCGGCCACCGGCTTGGCCAGAAACGGCGTGGCCGAGGTGAGCAGCACCAGCGTATGGCCTTGCGCGCGGTGAGATTCGATCGCCTCCCGTGCCTGGCTGCAGATCGCCCAGCGAACCTCGCGCTCGAACCAGGTGGCCACCTCGTCGTAGATCGGCGCGACCGCGTCCCCGCGATACCGCAGCAACACCTTGCGGGCCATCGCGTCGTAGTCGAGCAGGCCGAACCGGTATTGCGCCAGCCACAGCAGCGCTTGGCCCAGCTGCCACGCGCTGAGCTGCCGCGTCTTCCACTGGTAGCCGATCCACTTGGTGCCCGAGTTGACCTCGAGCACCGTGTTGTCGATATCGAAGAACGCGCCGACGCCCATGGGCTACCGCGGAAATGTACTGGCGAGCAGCAGCGCCATCAACAGGTTGGAGGCCGCATGAAACAACGCCGGCGCCCACAGCGTGTTGCTGCGCCGCCACAGCCACGAAAACACGAGCGCGGGAAAGAACGTGGCCAGCCGCGAAACCTCGGCCATGCCCACCAGGTGCCCCACGGCGAACAGGAGGCTGGCCATGACCGCCCCCAGCCCCAGCTTGGCGCCCACGATGCGCAGCTTGGGCGGCCACAGCTCTTCGAGCGCGCTCATCAGGTAGCCGCGGTGAAACACCTCCTCGGGCAGGGCGATGGCGAACACCTCGACCGCCACCGCCAACACCACGCCCAGGCCCCCGTACTTCAGCCAGTCCGCCGGGAGCCGCACTGCCTCGGGCCAGAAGCCGCCGCCATGCGCCCGACATAGGCGGCCGAGATACTGCTCGAGTCCGCCTTCGGCCGGCGTGAGGGACTCGACCGCGATCACGGGCGAGAGCAACGACAGGTCACCGCTGCACACCTGCTGGTAGAACCACAGAAAGCCGAGCACGAACGGTGGAAACACCACCAGGGCCATCAACCCCGCCACCTTGGCACCGCGCCAGTCCCACGGCGGCACCACCCCGCCCGGACCCACTTGGTACTTCTCCTGCCGCGCCTCGTCGTGTTTGAGCATCCACTGCGGCAGAAAGTAGAACGCCCCGACCAACGCCAAGTACCGCAGGTCCGGGTGCAGGCCCACCAAGCCCAGCACCGCGTAGACCCCGTACAGCCCCGCCGTCGCCAGCAACGCTCGCATCGCGACCTGCTTGGCGCTGCCCGGGGTTTGCTGCGGTTGCTCGTCGGCCACGCTGGCGGGAGTCTACGCGAAGCTCTCAGCGCGCGTCCTGACACACGCCCACGTGCTCGGTGCCGGGCGGAGGGTCCTCGTACCAGGGCTCGCAGACGGTCTCGCCCGGGCAATCGGGTGCGCCGAGATCACACGGCGGGAGACAACACCGCTGCGCTTCGTCCCCGCACAGGCTCGGCGCAGTCGGCCCACACAACAGCCCCGCCTCGCACTCGTTGACATACTCGCACGAGCTGCCCAACGGGTTGCCGACGAGCCCGACGTTCGGCGGGGTGCAGAAGAAGCTCGAGTCCAAGGGAAGACACCACCCCCCGCCCTCACACGGATCACCGAGCGGGTCACACGCGGTGAGGCATAGGTGCACCGTCGTCTCCGACGCAACGAAGCACGACGCGTCCGAGCGCGTGCATGTCGGCGCAGCTTCGGTGCCGCCGCAGAGTTCGGTGCACGTGGGGCTGCGCCAAGGGCCCAGACAGACCGTGCCCCCGACGCACGAGTCCTGGCCGTCTTGTCCGTTGGACTCCCAGGAACAGGGCTCACCGACGCCGTCGGGGTCGTCCTCGACCGGAACGCAGCGTGCGCCGTCCAGCGCAAGGTTGCCATCGGCCGAGAACGGGTTGCACTTGTACCCCTGGGGGCAGTCTTGCTCGAAGATGTCGCAGGCGCTCGGCACCACGACCGCCGTCGTCGAAGACAACCCATCCGACCCCGACGAGGTCGTCCCCCGGTCCAAAGTCGAGCCGACCACCACCCCCGACGAGGTCGTACCGTCTCCCGAGGTCGTCCCGACGCCGGACGAGGTGCTCCCCTGCGTCGGCACGGGTTCGGTCAACGCAGGCCCACACGCCGTGGCCAACACCATCGCCACTACAGCGGCTCGTGGCATAGCCCTAGGTTCTCGTAGCCTTCGGGCGCGTCGCCCGACTCCCAGTACGGCACGCAGGTCAGGGCGTCGGGGCAGTCGGGTGCAGCGAGGCTGCAGTACGGCAGGCAGCACCCCGACGCGGTTTCGTCGGTGCAGACGATCGCGATGGGCGTGTAACAGCCCAAGCCTTCGTCGCAGGCGTTGATGAACTCGCAGGGATCCCCCACCGCGCCACCGTCTTCGCTCGCGTCGGCGGTGCACACGAAGCTGCCGCTGTTGCTGGGCACGCAGACCTCGTCGGGATCACACTCGCCGCCCAGCGGGTCGCACGACAGCAAGCACGGGGCCACGGTGCCGTCGGAGCTGATGATGCAGGTGGCATCGTCTTGCACGCAGGTCGGCTCCTCGGGGGTGCCGCCGCACAGCTCGACACACTCACCCATCAACGTCTGTGGGTCGACGCCGAAACAAAGCGCCCCCACGTCGCAGTCGTCGAGCCCCGAAACGCCCGACTCCTGCACCGTGCACGGTTCGCCGTACCCCGCGGGGTCTTCGGCCACGGGCACGCACATCGTGTCGTTCCAGGCCCCGCCCCCGTTGTTGGAATACGGCGCGCACTTGAAGCCCTCGGGGCAGTCCTGCGCCCAGATGCTGCAGGGGTCCGGCACCCCGCCCGTGCTCGAAGACGACTCGCCGCCCGGAGCGTCGGTGGTCACGGTCGCCGAGCTCGTGGACGGCGGTGCCGTGGTCGCTGGGTCTTGGCTCGTGGAGCCGGCCGCCCCCGTCGACGAAGACCCGGTCTCGGGCGTCTCGTCCGCAGGCACCGCAGCGCCACAGGCACCCGCAACGACCGCCACCACCACGAGCAGCCCGCGTTTCAATCCAGCACAGACCAGCATTGCAAAGGACAATAACAAACAAACCTAACCTCATTCCAGGCGCGGCGGGATGTCGCGAGGGATTTGCCGGCCCCCCAACCCGGCGGTAGTGCTCAAGCAGCGAGCCAGACCATGGACCTCGACATCGTGCTCCTGTCACGCGCCCAGTTCGCGCTGACCATCATGTTCCACTACCTGTTTCCGCCGCTTTCGATCGGCTTGGGTCTGAACATGGTGATCATGGAGGGCCTATGGCTTCGCACCGGCGAGCGCCGCTACGAGGCCATGGCTCGGTTCTGGACCCGGATCTTCGCGGTCAACTTCGCGGTCGGGGTGGCCAGCGGCATCGTGATGGAGTTCCAGTTCGGCACCAACTGGTCCACCTATTCGCGATTCGTCGGCGACGTGTTCGGGTCGGCCCTGGCCGCCGAGGGCATCTTCGCGTTCTTTCTCGAGTCGGGTTTTCTCGCGGTGCTCGTGTTCGGCTGGGACCGTGTGGGTCGGCGCATGCACTTCTTCGCCACCACCATGGTGTTCATGGGCTCGGTCTTCAGCTCGGTGTGGATCGTGATCGCCAACTCGTGGCAGCACACCCCTGCCGGCCATCAGCTCGTGGAACACGAAGGCGCCATTCGGGCCGAGATCGTCGACTTCTGGGCGATGGTGTTCAACCCCAGTGCGATGCACCGACTCGGCCACGTGCTGCTCGGTGCGTTCATCCTGGGCGGCTTCTTCGTGATGAGCATCGCCGCTTGGTATCTGCTCAAACGTCGACACGAGGACTTCGCCAAGCGCTCGTTCGTCATCGGTCTGGCAGTGGCCAGCCTCGCGTCGTGGGGCGAGCTCATCTCGGGCCACGCGCAAGCGCAGATGGTGGCCGAGCATCAGCCGGCCAAACTCGCCGCCTTCGAGGGACACTTTCACACCACCGACGAGCCGACCGGGCTGTGGCTGTTCGGCCTGCCCGACGAAGACGCGCAGGAGGTCCGCTACGGCGTCGAGGTTCCGGGGCTGCTGTCGCTGTTGGTGCACTCGGACTTCGAGACCCCCATTCCCGGGCTCGACCAAACGCCCCCCGAAGACCGACCGCCGGTCCTCGTCCCGTTCGTCACCTATCACGTGATGGCAGCCCTGGGCACCGCGTTCATCGGGCTCACCACGCTCGCGGGTGTGTTGCTCTGGCGCCGCAAACTCTGGGAGCAACGCTGGTTGCTGTGGGTGTTCGTGGTGGCGGTCATCGGTCCCTACGTCGCCAACCAGGCCGGGTGGATCGCCGCCGAGGTCGGCCGCCAGCCGTGGGTCGTCTACGGGCTGCTTCGCACCGAAGACGCCGTCTCCAAGGTCGTCCCCACCGACCAGGTGCTGGGCTCACTGATTCTGTTCTCGGTCGCCTATGCCGCCTTGTTCGCGCTGTGGGTGTTCGTGCTCAACGAAAAGATCCGACACGGGCCCAGCGAACCCGCCACCGACACCGCCGACGAGGTCGGCCTGCTCGCCGCCGCCGTCGGTGCCCACCGGGACAACGCCTCGCTCACCGCCACCAAGAAGGACGCCTGACATGGATCTCAACCTCCTCTGGTTCGTGCTGCTCGGCGTGCTGCTGATGGGCTACGCCATTCTCGACGGCTTCGACCTCGGCGTCGGCGTGCTGCACTTGTTCGTTCGCGAGGACCAGGATCGAAGGCTCGTGCTCAACAGCATCGGGCCGCTGTGGGACGGCAACGAAGTGTGGCTGGTGACCTTCGGCGGGGCGCTGTTCGCCGCGTTTCCCGAGGCCTACGCCACCATTCTTTCGGGCTTCTACTTCCCCGTGATGATCGTTCTGCTGGGGCTCATCGGTCGCGCCGTTTCGCTCGAGTTTCGCAGCAAGGTCAAGACACCCAAGTGGCGCCGCTACTGGGACGTGTCGTTCTTCCTGTCCAGCTTCACCGTCACCTTCGTGTTCGGCGTGGCGCTGGGCAACATCGTGGCCGGGGTCCCGCTGAGCGCCGAAGGCGAGTACGCGGGCAGCCTCGGCACCCTGCTCGGCCCGTTCGCCCTCAGCGTCGGCGCGCTCGCGGTGGCCGGCGCCGCAATGCACGGCTCGATCTACTTGTTCCTCAAGACCGAGGGCGACCTGCAGACACGCGTCGGGACGTGGATGCCCCGAACCTTCGCCGTGTTCGCGGTGCTCTACCTCGGAGTCTCGGGCTTTGCCCTGCAAACCCAGCCGCACCTCACCGCCAACTTCACGCGTTTTCCCATCGCGTGGGTCATCGTCGGCCTCAACGTGCTCGCGGTCGCCAACATCCCCCGCGCCATTCATCTGCGCCGCCCCGGCTACGCGTTCTTCAGCAGCAGCGCCGTCATCGCAGCGCTCACCTTTCTCGCCATGATGGCGATCTTCCCCAACCTGGTGCTCTCCACCACCGAGCATCCCAGCTTGTCGATCTACAGCGCAGCCTCCAGCCAACAGACGCTGAAGCTCATGGGCATCATCGCCCTGATCGGCCTGCCCTTGGTCGCCACCTACACCGGCATCGTCTACTGGGTGTTTCGAGGCAAGGTCACCCTAGGCGAGAACGCGTACTGACCTGAGCGCGGCTCCAAGCGGAGCCCACTGCCCGCCCTCATTCCTCGGCGTCGGCGCCCAGCGCTCGGACGCGTTCCAGCCAGCAGCTCAAGGACGTTGCATCCGGACAAACGCGATCCAACACACGTCCTTCGAGCCACTCCACGTACGACGCGCAGCTCTTCTCCGTCGAAAAGCTCGACCTTCGCCAGCGCCTCGGCGGTCCGCGTCTTTGAACGCTGGTGGGCTCTTGGCACCCCGGCAATCGCGAGAAGCCAGTGCTCGAGGTACTCGACCACTGCGACGCCCGCGGTCGGAATACCTACTTCGGCGAGCGCTGCCTCGATCTGCGTTTCTCACGACTTCACTCCATCACGATCGCGAATGAAGACCAACGCGTCGGCGCCGTGCTCTTTGGCTCGCAGCCTCAGCGCGCGCACCGTGTGGGCCTCGGCATCACGCCCCCGGGAGCCGACGCGTAGCTTGGGAATCGACGACCACTTGTCGCCACCGATGAACTCCGCTTCCACCCCCGCGAGTCCCACCAGGATCTGCAAGACGCCCGGATAGTCACGGTCACTCATCGGACCCAGCGCCAGGGATCCGATATCGGTCGTCCCCTCGCCCGCAGCCCAGAGCTTCACGAATCCTGCCCCAGAAGCGCCGACTCGCTCTCACCGTCGGCGTACGCGATCCACAGTTCCCCATTCTGGTAGACGCTGGCGCGTTCTTCGAAGTTCGCAGTGTCGTCGAGCCTCGTCACGGACGTTCCTCGCTCCAAGTCCCGGGTCGTCACATACACCTCCTCGGGCTGGAGTTCATTGACCACCAAGGGGCTGTGGGTGGCCATGAAGACCTGTGAATGCTCGGACACCGCCCGCAGCACCTCGACCACGTCTCCGATTCTCGCCGGATGCAAGCCATTCTCGGGTTCTTCGATGAGGATGACGGGCGGCTGGCCAAGGTACGGGAGTGCCGCAAAAGCCAGGTAATAGAGCAGCCCCTCGCTGAGTGCACTCGCGGGGACCTTCGTGCCGTCCTTCAGCTCGATCTGGAGTTCCTTCGTCGTAGACGTGGCATTGCGAAGACCGACGAACTGCACCGTGGGGAACAAGGCCCGCACCGAACTCGAAATCTCAGAAAACGCGTCGTCCCCACGGTTGCGAATCGCGTCGTAGACGCCCGCCAACCCCGCTCCCCGCTCGTCCCCAAACTGGAGAACCTGACCATCTTCGATGAGCCCACTGGGTGCCTTCAGCACATCCGCATCGAGTCTCAGCATCAGGGGAGGGCTACGAAAGACTCCTTGCTCGCTTGGTTGAACGACGCCCTGCCGTGGAGTGAGCTCAGGGCTCCACTCATCCGTTCGAAACGGCTGCCCCCGCCACCGACACGTGTTGATCGCCTTTCCGCCCTTCGACTGCACGAGACTGAGCTCGAAGTCGGAGCCGGACATGTGGAGCTCGTAAGGGGCTTCGAGTCCGGGCTGGAACGGCTCCATCTGGCCGTCAACCGTCGACCAGGAGTGGAACATCCCGTGGCAGAGCGTTCGAACCGCGCGCAAGATCGTGCTCTTGCCGGAGTCGTTGGGTCCGATGAATGCGTGGAGGCGCCCGAGCCCACTGAGGTCGAGGTTCTGGATGCAACCGAAGTTGCGTACACGCAGCTCGGAAATGCTCGCGCTCACATGAGCAGAGTATCCGAGCTGCCTTCGCCGTGCACGCGCGGCGCTCCCTCGACGGGCCGGACCGAGGCTGCCACACTCCGGCTCCTTGTCGGTCCTCTGGGAGCAGATCCTCGCCACCTCGGCGTTGGAGTGGTTCGGCACCGCCACCGGGTTGGCGGGCGTGGCCCTGAGCATTCGCCAACACCAGGCGGCGTGGCCGATGTTCATCGCGTGTTACGTCGCGTACACGTGGATCGGCACCGAGGCCGACCTGCTGGCCACCGCGGCCATGAACGCGATCTTCGTCATCTTGTCGATCGAAGGGTGGCGTGCGTGGAAGGCCGGCGAGACCGACGACGATGCGGTGTTGGTGCGGCCCAGCCCCAAGGGTCTGTGGGTCACGAGTTTTGCGGCCTGGCTCGGCATCGCAGCGGCGATTTCCACCCTGCTCACGCTCTCGGGCCGAGCCGACAGCACCTGGCTCGAGGCCACCGCGACGGCGGGGGCGTTCGTGGCTCAGTTCCTGCTCACGCGCAAGCTGATCGCCACGTGGGCGTTTTGGCTGCTGTCGGACCTCGCGTTCATGGTCGTCTACGGCGTCACGGGCTACTGGGTCACCGTGGGCCTGTTCGCGGTGTTCACGGTGCTGGCCGTCCAGGGGTGGCGGACCTGGCATCGCGCGACCAAGGCGGTGGGGCCGTGATCCGGGTGGTGTTCATCGGTGCCGAGTCCACCGGCAAGAGCACTCTGGTTCACGCCGTCGCGCAGGCGCGCGGCCTGCCCAGCACCGGAGAGTACGTGCGCGAGTATGTCGCGAGCCTCGACCGGCCGCTGTGCGCCGACGACTTGGATCCGATCGCCCTGGGCCAGCGCGCAGAAGAAGACCGGCACGGCGAAACACCGCTCGTCCTGCACGACACCAACCTGCTGAGCACGCTGGTGTACGCCCGGCACTACTTCGGGGTCACCCAACCGTGGCTCGAAGAGGCCCTGGCGCAGCGGGACTACGCGGTCTACTTGTTCTGTCAGCCCGACATCCCCTGGGTGCCCGACCCGGGTCAACGCGAGAGCCCCGAAGAGCGCGACCGGTTGCACGCAGTCTTCGACGCCGAGCTGCGCCGCCGCGGTGTGCCCACCGTACGCATCGAAGGGGACGCCCGCGCGCGCCTGCGCCTGGCCCTCGAAGCCCTCGATGAGGTCTCGGCATGAAGGTGTCCCCCAACGCGCCCTGCCCCTGCGGCAGCGGTCGCAAGCTCAAGAAGTGCTGCGGCCTGTACCACCGCGGCCGCCCTGCCCCGCCCGAGGCCCTGATGCGCTCCCGCTACACGGCCTACGCGATCGGCAACGTCGAGTACCTGATCCGCACCACCCACCCCGAGGGGCCGCACTGGAATGCCGACACCGCGGCATGGGGCGCCGAGCTGGCCGAGTATTGCAAACACACCGACTTCGCCGGCCTCACCGTGCTCGAGCACTCGGTCGACGAAGACGCCGGGCGAGGCCACGTCACGTTTCGCGCCGACCTCCGCCAGGACGGCCGCGCCGTGGGCTTCACCGAACGCAGCCTCTTCCTGCGCCACGGCAACCGCTGGCTCTACCATTCGGGCGAGAACGAGTACCGCAGGTCCTAGTTAAAGTGCCAAAGGTAAGGCTGGGCCAACCGAGGGGTTCGGAGGGACCCCCCACCCAAAAGGGGGGTCCTGTAGAAGCCCGGCATGGACTTCAGACCTGAGGCACTAGGCCTCGCTGAGCCACAGCGTGACGGCGGAGGCCGAGGTGTTGCCGACCGCGAGGTCGAGCGCACCGTCGCCGTTGAAGTCGGCGGCGACGACATCGGTGGGCGTTCCCACGCTCACCGCGAGCACCGTGGAGGCTTCGAACGTGCCCGTGCCGAGGTCGTAGCGGGCCATGTGCACTGCAGGCTCACCGCCGTGCGTCACGACCAGGTCGTCGAACCCGTCGTTGTCGAGGTCGGCCAACACGACGCGCTGCGGGCCGCTGCCCATCGGCACCGTGATGCCGTCCTCGAACCCTCCGTTGCCCTGACCGAGCAGCACCGTCGCGGAGTTCGAGTTCGTATCGGCGGTGGCCAGGTCGGTGATGCCATCGCCATCGACGTCGCCCGCCGCCAGCCCCGTCGGCAGGTCCCCCACGTCGAACCCGTTGCAGCTCGCAGCCCCTCCCGCGCCGTCGCCCAAACACGCCATCACCCGACCGCCGCCCAGAATGTCGGTCCATGCAAAGTCGAGGTCGGCATTGCCGTTGAGGTCCGCCACGACCACGCCGTTGCGACTCCCCGTTCCTCCCACGCCTCCCACGGTCGCGGGCGTGAGGACCCCGCTGCCGCCGGGATTGGACAGCGAGATGCCGATCGAGCTGCCGCCGCCCACCGTGACGACGTCGTCGTAGCCGTCGTTGTCGAGGTCGCCCGACGCGATGGCCAGGTTGCCGACCACCGCGACGCCGGACGAGTTCCCCGGCAAGCTCGCGTTGCCATCGTTGAGCACGACGTTGAGCTCAATGGCGGCGTCGAGAAACGCGATGTCCAGGTCCTCGTCGGCGTTGAAATGGCCCAGGGTCAGGACTCGAGGCCCGAGCGCCTCTGCCGGTCCTGCCACGAAGTCGCCCCCGCCGTCCCCGAGAAACACGTGCAGCTCGGCGTCGTCGACGGCCGCGTAGACGAGGTCGACGTTGCCATTGCCGTCGAGGTCGCCGGCGTTGAGTCGCTGCGGGGGACAGCCGACGTCCAGCACCACCGCATCACCCAGGCATTGCTCCCCGGGCTGGGCCGAGCCGTCCCCGCACGCAGGCTCGGCGCCCGTGCTCGTCTCGTCACCGCTCGAGGTGTCGCCGCTGCTCGACGTCTCCCCCGAGGCCGACGCGGACCCGGTCGTGGACGCGTCGACGCCCGTCCCCTCGGTGGCATCGGTGCTCGACGTGGCGCTGGTGGGCCCGCTGCCCGTCGAACCCGAGCCTTCCGCGCCGTCCGTCTCGGGCCCGCTCGTGGTTGGGCTTCCACTCGAGCCCGTCTGCGCAACGAGGGGCGGGTCGTCGGGGGAAAAAAGCACCCTGCCGGAGCGGCGGAGGCCAACAGACTCAGCCCAACGAGGCGGTGGGCTAGATGTGGGGGCGAGGCCAGTCGAAATGCCATCGCCTGGGGAGTGATCCTCGAACCGAAAAGGTTCTCGAAATCGACATCCCGAAGATCGAGGGCTCAGCCTTCGAGCTTTTCGACCACGATGTCGATGAACTCGGCGGCCGTGAGGTCCTTGTACTTGTGCGTGCCCTCGAACCACCCGACGATCGGGTCGTCCTCGCCTTCTTTGGCCCGGCGGGTGAGGTCGCGGTGTGCGTTGCAGACGTCGGCAAGTCGCCCGAGCACGCCGGTGGCGGCTTCGTGATCGCGGTACCGCTTTCGTAGCCACTTGAACATGAAGTAGACGAGCGTCGGGTCGGCGTCGCGCAGGTGACCGTAGGACTCGCTCGAGTCCATCGTCCCCAGTTCGATGCCTTCGAGGATGCGAAGCGCCGACTGTTTCTCGTGCTCGAAGCTCATGCCGGGCGGAGAGTACAGGAGCCGGCCGCCCTGCGCCTGCGCGTTGGCCGACGCCCCTGCGCAGCCCGCTCACTGGGCTAGCGGTACCCGGCCCCTTGCCCCGAGAGGCGGCGCGCGACCTCCAGCATCGCCTCGATGCGCTCGACCATCGGATGCACGTCGTCCCCGCAGGCGGGAAACACGAGGCGAATCGCCTCGGCATCGATGTGCAGCGCGCGGGCGCCGTCGAGAAGCGGTTCGAGACCTTCGGGGGTCGGCTCCCGAGTCCCGGCCGCCCAGCGCTGATGCCACCGGGCATCGATCGGCAGCGCGGGCCGGACCTCGAGCACCGTGTGAGCCTGCCCCGCCTCGTCCCACCGCACCTCGAGCGCAAACGGGATCTCGTGGCGGCTGCCGCGAATGTCCATGCTCGCGACATCGAGGTCTCCCCCGAGGCGCCGGGCCGCCGCCCGAAACGCGGGCACGGCGTCCGCCATGTCGGCCGGGGCGGGCAACAACTCACGGGCCGTTTCGAAGGCCTGCCACAACGCCGCGAACCGTTGCGCCGTTTCGGTGACAGGGCCCAGGCGGGTGCCAGGGTCGTCCACCGAGACCACGAGCTGGGTATCGTCGCCCTGTTCGAGCGTGAGCGCATCGAAGTGCCCATCGAGGTGTTCGGCGAGGACCGCCGACTGCGCCTCGTCGCGCGCCCGCAGACGGCCGCGCTGCACGTGCAGGCCCAGGTCGACATCGGGGTAACGCGCCTGCGCCACCAGCCGCAGCCCCTTGCGCCCGCGATGCTCGCGGCGAACGACCAGCCGAGCCCGCCCACTCTCACGCGACAGCTCCCCGTCGCGATGGTTGAACCCGCTGTCGATGCCCGCTTGGCGCCAGATGTGCGCGAGGCGGTCCGAGCCCACGGCCAATGGAGCACTGGTCTCGGTGCGGTCATGGGCGGCCCGAGTGCGCACGTCCAAGGGGATCCACAGCGTTGTGTCGAGCGCCCAGGCCAGACTCAGACGGACCTCCAGCATCCAAGCATTGCTGAGCGTGCGGGTCTCGAACCCCGGCACGAGCGTCGGCAGCTGGAGCTTGAAGCGGATCAGCTCGTTCTCCCCCGGCGACGACAGCGGCAGCGTCCAGCTCTGGTGTTTGCAGCGCTGCGTGGTCGTATCGAACAGCCCGGGGATGGTCTCGACCGAGGTGAGCCGCAGCGCGATGGCGCGGTAGTCGTTGTGCGCCGTATTGCACAGCGCCACGGTGCCCTCGAGCGGCTCCCCGCTCACCACCTCGCCCAGCGAGATCTCGGCATAGGGCTTGGTGCCCTGCGGCCCCTGGGTATCGGACGCGAACACCCGCGGCCGCACGCTGCGGCCCACCTCGGGGCGCGGTACGACGTGGGCGACGAACGTCGCCTTGGCATCGGGCCACCACGGGATGTCCACGTGCACCCGAAACTGCCACTCGATCGACAGCAAGCCCCCGCTGAAGGTGGGCGGTGCATCCTCGGGCACGACGAAGCTCACCGCGTACACGTGGTCCCCCTCGCTCAACTCGGTGCGTTCGACCACCGGGCGCCCGACCAAGCGCACCACATCGAGCGTGTTGCGGTGGCGGCCGTATTGCGACGACGTGTACCAGACGCCCGCCCCGACCAACTCGACGCTCAGCGCGTCGATCGGCACCGCCTCGGCGCAGCGCAACCGAACCCGGGCCACCAGCGAATCGCCGGGCACGATCGTTCGTGGAATGCTCAGACGAATCTCGGGGCGGGTCTTGAGCAGGGGCACGAAACGGGTATACCGCCCTGAGGGTTAGAATCGTCCCGCGCCCGTTTCCCATGCATGTCGTGCTCGCCGAAAAGCCCTCTGTGGCCCGTGAACTGGCTGCGTTTCTCGGCGCCACGACACGTCGCGGGGGCTACTTCGAGGGCAAGGGCTACCAAGTCACGTGGGCGCTGGGTCACCTGGTCGGGCTGTGCGAGCCGCACGAATACGACCCGGCCTTGCGCCGCTGGAGCGTGGACACGCTCCCCATCGTGCCCAAGCCGTTCAAGCTCACGCTCACCGGCGACGCACGCTCCAAGGCTCAGTACAAGATCGTCGCGTCGCTGTTGCGCAACGCCACCACGATCATCTGCGCCACCGATGCCGGGCGCGAGGGCGAGCTCATCTTTCGCAACATCGTGCAGCGATGCCGATGCAAGACGAAGCCGACCCAGCGGCTATGGCTCAGCTCGCTGACCCGTGCTGCCATTGCCACCGCGTTCTCCAACCTGCGGCCGGCCCAGGCCTACGAGCGCCTGGCCGCGGCCGCGCGGTGCCGAAGCCAGGCGGATTGGCTCGTCGGTCTCAACGCCACCCGCCACTACACGGTGCGGCATGGAGGCGGCGGCATCCTGTGGAGCCTCGGTCGGGTGCAGACCCCGGTGCTGGCCCTCATCGCCGAGCGCGACGACGAGATCTTCGAGTTCGTGCCCGAGCCGTGGTTCGAGCTGCGCACCCAGTATCGAGACACGCTCTTCATCGCCACGGGGGATCGCTACCCGACGCAAGCCGCCGCGGAGGCCGTCGCCCAGCAGATCGCCGACACGCCGCTGGTGATCGACGCGCTCGAGACCCGCACCCAACACGTCAAACCGCCGCAGCTGTACGACCTGACCAGCCTGCAGCGGGACATGAACGTGCGCTACGGCATGTCGGCCGCACAGACCCTGGCCCAGGTCCAGGCGCTCTACGAAGACAAGGCGGTCACCTATCCGCGCACCGACTCCCGGCACCTGCCCACCAGCATGAAGAAGGACATGCCGGGCTTGCTGGGCGCACTGCGCGAGGGCTACCCGCAGGCGGTGGACGGCCTCGACCTGTCGCGGCTTCGCATGACCGGGCGCGGCTTCGACGATGCCAAGGTCACCGATCACCACGCGATCATTCCGACCACCCGCAGCGGGCCCCGTGGTAACCGGGTCTACGACGCCATCGCGCTGCGCACGATCGCGTCCTTCTACCCCGACTGCAAAAAGGCGCTCACCACCGTCGAGGCGACCGCGGGTGAAGTGCAGTTCCGAGCCAAGGGCGTCCAGGTGCTCGAGCCCGGGTTCACGGCGGTGTTGCCCGAGCCCAAGTCCAAGTCCGAGCAGCGCTTGCCGTCGTTCGAACGGGGCGAGCAGGGGCCCCACACCCCGCAGGTGCACGCCGGGGAGACCAAGTCCCCCAAACACTTCACCGACAACTCGCTGCTGGGCATGATGGAGACCGCGGGTCGACTCGTCGACGACGAGCAACTCAAGGCAGCGCTCAAGGCCCGCGGCCTGGGTACGCCCGCCACACGCGCGTCGATCATCGAAACCCTGCTGCGACGCGGCTACATCCAGCGCAACGACAAGACGCTACGGGCAACCGACCTGGGTCGCTACCTCATCGCGCTGCTGCACGACCCTCGGCTCAAGTCCGCCGAGTTCACCGGCGACTGGGAAGCCAAGCTCGCCGACATCGAGCATGGCCGGCTCGAGCCCCAGGCCTTCATGGCCGAGATCGAGGCGTTCACCCGCACCCTCGTGTCGAACGAAACCGCCCCCGTCGACCCCGGGCAACTCGGTCCCTGCCCACGCTGCCAGGCACCCGTCATCGAGGGCCAGCGCGGATTCGGCTGCAGTCGCTGGCAGGCGGGGTGCGACTACGTGCTGTGGAAGACCTTCGAGGGCACCACGATCAGCCCCGACATGGCGCGCGGCCTCCTGCAGCGCCGCTTGCTGAGCACCCCCATCGCCATCGGCGGAGCACAGAAGCACCTGTGCCTCACCCGCAGCGGCAGCGTTCGTGCGTTGGCCCTGCCCACCGACAGCACCCAGACCCGATCCCCGCGCAAGGGCGGACCCCGGCGCACGCGAGGCACCGCCCGCAAGCCCGCCGAGTCGCTGGGCCCGTGTCCCTCGTGCGGCGGTGCCGTGGTCGACCAGCCCAAGTCCTACGGCTGCAGCCGTTGGCGCGACGGCTGCAAGTTCGCCATCTGGAAGACGATGGCCGGCAAACGCATCAGCCCGGCCATGGCCACCAAGCTCTTGAAACAAGGGCGCACCCAAGTGCTCAAGGGTTTCGTGTCCAAGGCCAAGAAGAAGTTCGACGCCCGCCTGCGCCTGCAAGACGGCAAGGTCGGCTTCGAGTTCTAGCAGGGTGTCGGAGAACTCGCGCGTATGCAGAACGGCGTCATCGCCATGCAGAGCAAGGCGCGAAGAGGGAGCTGGTTGGACACCAGTGACCGATGAGCAACGACGCTCTGCGTGGAGAGGGCGCTGTTATGCGGTGCGTGGGAGTTCTCCGACATCCTGCTGCCGTGCTACGCCTGCATGCCCGCGAGCGGGTCGCTGGCCATCTGGGCCACCGCGCTGCCGAAGCCGTTGGGCGATCCACCGTAGCCGCGCTCGCCCGACCACTCCCACTCGTCTTGCGGCAAGCCCATCGAGTGCAACACCGTCGCCAGCCACTGGTTGTAGTAGACGCCCGGGCGCACGGTGAGGAAGTCGTCGGCCAGGGCGCGGCTCATGTCGTCGCGGTTGCGGTAGTCGTACAGCCGTCCGGTGTTGAGCCAACCGCCCGCGCTGCCGATCGTGACCACTGCGTGGTCGTTGGGCGTGTGCGTGCGACTGCCCGACTCGCTGGCGTACATCAGCAGCGAGTTGTCGAGATAGGTGCGGCCGTCGGCCTCTTCGATGTCGAGTTTGTTGGCCAAGTCGAGCAGCACGTAGCGGAACCAGTTGCTGTGGGACTCGAGCAGCATGTCTTGCTCGGTGAGCGCGGTGGGTTCGTCCGCCCGGTGGGCCACCTCTTGGTGCCAGTCGAAGTCCGTCACGCCCGTGTACCAGTGGCGGCTCGCGTGCACCGTCGCCACCCGCGACGCGCCGCAGATGAACGCCGCCGCCAACACGTCGTTGTACATCGACCACTGCTCGATGCGGCTGCCCGCATCCTGAGCGTCGACGGGCGGAACCTCGATGTCCGAACACGACAGCGCGGTCAGCTTGCGCTCCAACTCGTCCAGCCGCGCCATGTGGTCGTCGAGCCGCTGGCGATCCTTGGCCGACAGACGGCTCGCATGCCCGAACGCACCGTCCTTGAGGCCGCGGTAGCTTTCCATCACCTGGTCCACCACCAGCGGACGAGGGTCTTCGCCGCTGCCCGCCCCGGGGAAGATCTGGTTGAACAGGGCGATCGAGCTGTCGATGGTCGGGATCTCGATCACCGGGCCCGACTGCTCGGCGGGGTTGGTGTAGCCAAAGGCGATGCTGCCGGGCCAGTCGCCCCCCATGTGAATCGAGCGCAGCGTGGTCGCCGAGAGGTCCTCGTAGAACGAGGGGGACCACGCCATGACCTGGTCGATGGTCGGGCGGGCCAACATCGACTCGGGATCGTCGTCGGCGGTGTAGTCGGAGTCGTTGAAGTTGCCCAGCGCGGCTCCGAACCCGTGCCCCATCCAAAACGGCTTGTCCAAGCCGCGGATCAGCATCAGCTTCGAGACGATCGAGTCGCTGAGCTCGGCCGCCGAGGCCCGTACGAACGGCGACACCTGCACGTCACCGTCGACCATCTGCGTCGACAGGTTGCCCCAGTGCGCATCCCATCCGCACGGCATCGCCACCGCATTGCCGGCGACGTTCATCGAGGGAAACATGTTCTGCGGCCACACCCCGCCGTGGTGCGTCATCAGGCCCACGAAGCGCTTGGGCGTGACGAAGCCGCCCGCGGAGACCTCGCGAGGTTGCAGCGACTCGAGAAACGGCAAGGCGATGCCCACCGCCCCGGCCCGCTTGAGGAACTGACGACGCGTCTTCTTGCCGGCGACCGTGTAGATCGCCCCTCCATCGATGGTGCGGGACATGACTATTGCTCCTCCGTGCGAATGCGAAGCTGAAACTCGGGTTGGTAGGCGACATCGAGCAACATCGCCCGAATCGATCCGGCGTCTTCGAGCGCCGACTGGAAGGACTCGATCGCGCAGGCGTCGGTCTCGTAGTCTTCGAGGCGGCCGTACGCGAAGCGGAAGTACTGACGCGAGAGGCATGCTTCCGCGCTGCCGCTTTCGGCGATGAACTGGCTCAGGTCACCACCGTCCCGCGCCACGCGGTCGTCGTTGCCGAGCACGGCGGTCACGGCTTCGGTATCGACCGGAAGCTCTCCGAGCTTTTCCCCCGTCGCGAGGTCGAAGATCTGCTCGTGGCTGCGAAGCCGACCCAGGCCGTCGTAGTTCTCGGTGACGTATCCCAGGGGGTTGAGCAGCGCGTGGCAAGCCAGGCACGACGTGCCCTCGCGCTCGGTCAGCAGCTCCAGCTGCTCGCGAATCGTCGACAACGGGTCGAGCGCGGGCGGCGGAGGGATGTCGGCCGGAGGCGGTGGCATGGTCCCGCAGAGCAGCTGGGTCCGCACGCGCAGCCCCTTGAGCACCGGGTGTGTGACCGCGGATCCGCTGGCCACCATCGCAGCCCGCGTGACCAACCCGCCTCGGTCACTGGGCAACTGACCCGGCTCACTCTCGCCGTCCCACGTCGGAATGCCATACAGCGCGGCCAGCTCGTCGTCGCGGACCGTCGCGACGTTGCTGGTGATGAGGTCGGCCAGCGACCCCTCGTCGTCGTAGACGTACCACGCGAATGCGTCGGTCACCTCGCGCAGCATCGCGTCGCGAAGCTCGGCGCTGGGCACATCGTCGCCAGCGAAGGCGTCGAAGGCGGGCGTGCCGACCAGCGCTTCGAGGGCTGGCACCTGTTCGAGCTCCAGCCACTCCTCGACGAACTGATCCAGCGTCCGCCGCGTCCGCGGGTCGGCGAAGAGTCGCTCGACCTGGGCTTCGTAGCCCTCGGTGGTCTCGAGCTCCCCGGCATCGGCGGCGTCGAGCAGCGCCTCGTCGGGCAACGACTGCCAGAAGTGAAACGCCAAGCGCGACGCCAGCTCGTGGCCCGACAGCGGAAACACGCCGTCGCCGTCGTCGGGGTTGTCGTCTTCGATGATGTAGACGAAGTCCGGCACCATCAGCAGCACCGCGACCCGTTCGGCGAACGACTCGGGGGACACCGCCACCTCGCTGCCCATCGCGTCCCGGGCGTAAAAGGAAAGCTCGTCTTCGGAGAGCGGCCGACGAAACGCCCGTCGCCCGAAGCTCGCCACGAAGTCGCGCACACAATCGGCGTCGTTCGAGTCGTCACCGTCGGTCGCACACGTGCCCGCCAGCGCCTCGAGCCGGGCCGAGTCTGCGGTCAGCGCGTTCCCGACCCCGCGACCCACGTGGTACCAGCCGTCGATGTGCTCCTGGCTGAGCGTCTGATCCAAGCGCCGAAAGCCCTCGGGCGCGTCGCTCGGGACCACCGAGAGCGAGATCGCAAGGTCGTCCATCACGGTGGCCGCGTCCGCATCGCCGACCACCATCGCGGTGAGGTCCCGCAGGCTGTTCTCGTACTGCCGCTTGGTCAGCCGCCGCATCGGCGCCGGACTGGGCAACACCGACGGGTCGCACAGGCTGGCCTCGGGGTCTTCATCGGGGTCTTCACCGGTGTCGGTCTCCCCGGTCTCCCCCGCATCGTCGGACTCGCCGCCGTCGGCGGCCCCATCGGTAGCCCCTGGCCCACCGCCAGCGTCCGCATGTACGCCCGAGTAGCACCCCGAGAGCGCAAGAAGCACGGGCCATAGCCTTCGTCCCTTCACACTGACGTAGCAGCAAGCGACGCCAAACTGATCAGAGTTTTCTTTGTGGGGTGCGCTACAGGGCTACCAACAGCCCACCGGCTCACGGGAGACCACGACGTCGTCGAGCAGCACGCCCTCGTCTCCATGATCACCACCGTAGTAGAGGAGGAGCCACACGATGCTGAGCTTGAGGTTGCTATCGGTCCGCAACAGCAAGTCGTCCCAGCGACCGATCTGCTCCCCGTCCAGGCTGAGCGACACGACGCCGTCCGGCTCGTGCTGGTCCTCTTGCCCCGGTTGCGGAACGCTGCCCGCGTCGACCATCAGCTCCACGCAGTACCACTGCCCGGTCTGCAGCGGGGGCTGCTCGGCGTACTGCGTGTGGCTATCGTTGGTGCACACCGACTCCGAGCCCACACACGGCAGTGTGTCGCGATAGCAGTTCTGCAGCGGGTCGTCGCAGTACTGGTACATCCCGCGGTAGTCGAGCAGTGCCCGGACCTGCGGGTCCTCGGCCGTGTGGGAGGTGAGCACGCTGAAGCGGTCGTCGCCGAGGGGCTGTTGGTCGGACACCCCCAGAGTTCCCGCGCCACCCGCATGCATCCCCGAGCCAAGGCCCGGGCGGCCCAAATCGTAGCCGGTTTCGTATTGGATGTACCAGCGCATGTAGAGCTGGTCGTAGTAGCCCGGCAGCTGCTTGACGAGATCGACCGTCGCTTCGCCTGGAGGGATCCGCAACCGGGTCACATGGTTGTCGGTCGCGTTGCGGGGACCGTCTCCGGGGACCAGCTCGTTGGTCTCGAAACCGTTTCCATCGAGGTCGTTCCATTGCTCGAAGTCTCCGTCTTCGAAGTCGGCACAGAACACGACCGCATCATCGACCCCGTCGCAAAACGCCGCAGGAACACCGCCTCCGCTGCTGCTGCCGTTGCTCGATGAAGTTTCCCCCTCGGTCGACGCCGTCGAGCCCGGATCGTCGGTCGTGGTGCTCGTTGTGCCCGGGTCGCTCGTCGAGACCAACGGGTCGTCGTAGAACGCCGGATCGATTTCGACACATCCGACGAGCACGAGCGATGCGGCGATGACCCCCCGTCTCACGCCACTACGATACCGCACGGTCATCGGCCGACCTTGGACTCGACCTTTTGAAGAGCTTTGCGCGCGCCCCGTGCCCCCAAGCGATCCGCCTCTTCGTAGGCCGCGCGTGCCTCGGGGTAACGCAGCACCTTGAAGTAGGCGTTGCCCAGCGTCATCCGGTGGCTGGCGTTCTTGGGCGCCGCGGCCACCGCCTTCTCCGCAAACTTCGCAGCCTCGGTGTACTGCCCCATTTCGAAGTGAAACTTGGCGAGCCCGCCCAGCGCGGTGGCGTTGCGACGGTCTTTCGCGACCGCGCGGTTGAGCAACGTCTCCGCGCGTTTCAGCTCGTGGGCGCGCAACGCCGCGAGGCCCTCCTTGGCGAGCTTCTTGGCGGCCACGCGTGCCTCCGCCCGAGACGCAGGGGCCGGCTGCTCGGGCACGGTCTCGGGCAGCGGGGGAGCCGGACGTGTCGCGTCGGGACCACGCGCCACGACGGACGGCGGCTCGGCGGGCGCCGGGGCACCGCCGGGAGTGCCCACCAGCGACTCGAGCGTGGCGAGGGTGCTGGCGGGCGCGTTCGGGCGCTGGGCACGGAGTCGCGCCACCTTGGCGCGACGGGCCGCGGTGTCGTCGTCGGCCAACGCGGCGAGCGATGCCCCCACGAACAACTCGGCTTCGGCGAACTCCCCCCGGCGTGCTCGGTCCTGCAGCGCCGCGAGCTGCGATGCGGTGAGCAGCGAACGCTCGCGCGCGTGGTCGTTGTCGGGGTCGAACAGCACCGCAGCCGCGTAGAAGTCGGCCGCAAAGGGTCCGCCGCCCTCCTCGTTCGAGTAGGTGTCGCCCAGCAGCGTGAGGCGGGCCGAGAACTCTTGCCGCAGCACCCCCGCGCGCTCTCGGGCTTGCGCGGCGGCCGGGCCTTCGACGTGCTCGAGCGCCAACGTGCGGCTGTAGGCCGTGGGCTGGCTGGGGTCGGACAGCGGCGGATACACGTAGTGGTTGGCGGCCGCGGCCTCCCGCGCCTGCGCCTCCAATGCCGCCACCCGCTCCCGCATCTGGGCCGTCACCTCACCGTCCCGCGCGGTGAAGAACACGGTGGTCGCAGCCGCCGAAAGCACCGCTGCAGCCCCGACCGCCACCCACGTGGCCATGCGACGCCGCTTCGGCTCCTGCAGCGCCGCGATCAAGGCAGGCATGGATCCGTGCCGTGCGTCGGGTTGCGAAGCCAGGCCGCGCAACACGGCGGCACGCACCCTCGCCGGCACCGATGGCGGCGGGTCGAGCCGCTGTGCCTCGATCGCGCGGCAGCGCACGGCCAAGTCGGTGCCCGGGAACGGGCGTTCGCCCCAGATCGCCTCGTACAGCGCCACACAAAACGCGAACTGATCGGCGGCCGCATCGACCCGCCCGCCGCGAATCTGCTCGGGCGCCATGTAGGCCGGCGTGCCTGCGATCGACCCCCCGCGGGTCAGCTCCTCCTCCAGCAGGTTGCCGCCCGAGTCGCGCGAGGGCTCGTTGCCCGCCGCAGCCCGAGCCAGGCCGAAGTCGAGCACCTTGACCACGCCGTCGTCCCCGACGAACACGTTGGCGGGCTTGAAGTCGCGCAGCACGAGCCCCGCTTCGTGAATCGCCGCCAACCCCCGTCCGGCTTGCACGAACACGTCGCGAATCTCGGGCCACGTCCGCGTCTGCGCCCGCCGCCACGCCGACAGCGTCATCCCCTGCAGCAGCTCCATGGCGATGAACACCTGGTCGCGGAAGCGACCGACGTCGTGAATCGCCACCACGTTGGTGTGGCGAACCTGGGCCATCGCCTGGGCCTCACGCTGCATACGGCGCTCCAGATCCCCCCAGGCGTCCACCTCCGAGCGCACCAGTTTGATCGCGACCCGGCGGTCGAGCTCGGGATCATACGCGGCGTAGACCTCCCCCACGCCGCCGCGACCCACGGCCTCCAGCAACACATAGCGGCCGGCCTTGAGCGGCTCCATCGGGGCTCCGAGCACGCCGCCGAGCACCCGCTGCAGCATCACCTCGTCGGCCACCTCGGGCGCATCGGGCTGGGCCTGGGCCAGGCGCGCGCCGAGATCGTCCGCGGTTCGCTGGTCGCCGGCCACCACCGCACTCTATAGTAGCCGCCGTTGAGCGACGACGCCGAGCTGTTCGAGCGATGGGTCGCGGGGGAGAGCGCGGCCGGCAACGCCCTCATCCGCCGCCACTTTCAAACGGTGCACCGCTTCTTTCGCACCAAGGCCTCTCACGAGGTCGAAGACCTGATTCAGCGAACGTTTCTCGCCGCGGTCGAGGCCCGTGACCGGTTTCGGCGCGCGTCCAGCTTTCGCACGTTCCTGCTCGGCCTCGCGCGCATCGAGTTGCTCAACCACTACCGTCGCCGTGCGCGGCCCGGCTCGCAGTTCGACGAGCTCGTCACCGCCGCCCACGCGTTAGGGAGTTCCCCCAGCGTGCAGCTGGGGCGCAACGAAGAGCAGCGGTTGTTGCTCGAAGCGCTGTGCCGCATTCCGGTGGAGTTCCAGCTGGTGCTCGAACTCTCCTACTGGGAGCGCTTGTCTTCGCGCGAGCTGGGCGAGGTACTCGAGATCCCCGCCCCCACCGTGCGCAGCCGACTGCGACGCGCCCGCGAGCTGCTCGAAGCCGAGCTGTCGAAGGTCAGCGCCAGCGACGATGCACGCCACAGCGTGATGACCAACCTCGATGCGTGGGCCAGCGCGGTGCGCAAGGCGATGGACGAGCCCGAACCGGGCTCAGAACCGTAGCGTCACGCCACTACCGCTCGGGGTCCAGCGCGCCGTCTGCGACGTTCGCTTGCGACTGCGCACCAGCAGCACCACCCCGGTCACCACTGCGGCCGCACCAACCGCGATCAGCGTCGCGCCGCCGACCAGCGTGTCGCGACGAAACTTGCAGACCCCCACCGAGTTCACGTTGTCGCCGCTGCACCGCGAGGTGATCGGGTCCTCGTCGATCGCCACCAAGACCCCGCCTGCGGCCGCAGCCGCCACCCCCACGCCCAGACTCGCCCATCCCAAGGGGCGGACGAACGTGTTCTTTTGCTTCGGCACCGCGGCCAGCTCGAAGCGGACCGTCTGATCCACGGCGGTCTCGGTCTCGAAGCTCCGCCGCTGCGAGACATGCCCCTTCAAGACAGCCTCGGCCTGGTGTGTGCCCGCGTCGAGTTCTCGGCTGAGCGGCATCGGACCGACCTCGGCACCATCGACGAACAACGTCGCGCCCGAGGGCGTGCTCTCGAACAACACCACGGCCTTCGCATTGGCGAGGGCCTCGATGCGCGCGGCCATCGTTCCCGCCATGTCCTCGAGCAACGTGCCGGCATCCGCGAGACCGCACAGCTCGCACTGCTGCTCGGTGTGCGCGACCTCCTCCCCACTGTCGACGGCGACCAGGGCCACGCTCAGCGCGTAGTCCGACTCGGTCTTGGTGACCCGCGCCCGCACCACGAAGGCCGCCCCCGCATCCTGGGCGGCCCGTCGCCAACACGCGTCGTCCTCGTCCCCGCACGACGCGTCTCCGATGGGGAGCAGCGCGGCTTCTTTGCGCGCCAAGCCGCGTTCGAGCCCCTCGGAAAACGACTCTCTCCATCCCAGCGCCACGTCGCCGTCGACCTCCAGCGGCCGGACCATGACGGAAGGGCCGACAGAGGCCGCGGACAACACCGCGCACAGGACGGACGACAAAGCGCTTCCGGAGAACACGCTCCCAAACGGTACCACGTTGCCGAAACGCCGCGCCGCGTCAGCCGGTGGGTGCGGTGCCCGAGACGGCGGACAGCGCAGCACCGGTCATGTCGGAGTAGGTGTATGCCCCGACCAGGCCGTTGTACGAGGTGACCGAGCCCGTCGCGGGATCGACTCGGTGCGCGCCGCCGTTGTAGGCGACCGCCCAGACGAAGCCGGCATAGTCGATGCTGATCCCGTACGAGCCCGGCACCGGCCACTCGACTTCGACCGCCAGCGTTTCGCGGTTGACCCCGCGAATCATGCTGCCCGCCGAGGTCCACAGCAGGCCCCCTTCCGCGCCATCGGCCATGCACCCCGCGCTGCCGATGCCACCGGCGGAGTTGATCCAGGTGTCGGTGGCGGGGTCGTAGCGCTGAATCGTGCTGGCGCAGATCCAAACGTATCCATCGACGTCGACGGTCATGCCGTAGCCACCGAGCGACGGAGGCGTCCAAACCTGGGTACTCATGTCGGCGCGGTTGACCCGTACCAACCGGGTGCCGCTGAGCTGGCTTCCCCAGAAGTTGCCCTCGCTGTCGACCGCTCCGCCGTAGATGCCGTAGATGTCCGAGGCGAGGCCATCGACCGTGACCATGTCGACCACCGTGCCGTCGTCACCATCCATCAAGATGATGTCGGCGGTGGTCGTGCTGCCGTTGCGACCTGCGGTCCACAGCAGCTCGTTTTCCCACTCGCACGTGACGTCGTTCCACTCGCCTTGGGCCCACGCGACCGGGCGCTGGGTGGAGTAGCCGAACGGCGTGTGCCAAGCACGGCACTCCTCTTGGTCCCACGGCAACGCGACGTTGTTCATCGACGTTTGAATGCCGGGCGTTCCGTTGCTCTCCACGCAGTCTTCGATGGCCGCGTAGAACTTGGTGACACCGCCCGAGCGGCTCGCGACCGCGACGTTGCCCGAAAGGCTCACCGACGTGCGCGAGGGACTACCCGCTCCATCCGGACGCACTTGAAAGCGGCCGACCTCGGTCACCGTTTCGGTGTCGATCTTCGAAATGGTGCCCTCGGAGCTGTTGGCCGCCCACAGGTACGAGAAGTCGGGGCCGTCGCCCTTCTTGCCGCCTTTGCCCACGCCCGGCTGGCATGCGCCCTGGCCCGGCACGTCGGGCTGAATGCCGAGGTCGAACTTGGGACCACCGTCGTCGCCGCCCTCGTCGTTGGCTCCTTCGGTCGCGGTCGGGGTGGTCGAGTCGGCGCCGCCGCTGCCCTCACCGTTGCTGTCGCCGCCTCCGCTTCCGTCCGCACCACTGCTGGGGGTGCCTTGGGTCAGGATGCCGGACTCGGCACTGCCGGCCTCGTCGGGCGGGCTCTCACCGCCACATCCCAGCCCAAGCACGGACGCGGCCAACAGCAACACTCCAAGGTCTTCTCGTCGTTCGAACATCGATTGCCCCCCGGCGCATCCCACGAAGGGACTCGCCCGTTCCATCGTAACGAGTGGGCCAAAACCCGCAAGGCGCTACTCTTTGCGGAGTAGCCGGGGGACACCCCACCCCGCTCGCCGAACCGAGCAGGCTCCAAGTCCGTTCCTGGTTTCGAAGACGTGCTCAGCAAGGGAGCGGAGCGTCCCGGAGGGGCGCGGAGCGGAAAAAGAAGAAAGTGCCGAAGGCAAGCCTGGGCCAACCGAGGGGTTCGGAGGGACCCCCCCAAAAAGGGGTCCTGTAGAACCCCGGCATGAACTGCAGACCTGAGGCACTACGTCTCGGCGACGATGTGCACCTGTGCGACCGAGCGCTCGAAGAACTCGGCTCGCACCGCGAGGTATCGGGGGTCTGCAAAAAATGCGACGCGTCGGCCGTGGTCGGGAAACGAGATCGCGAACACGCGATTCACCGCGTTGGCATCGGGACTGACGAGCACCTCGCCGCCGCGAACGTCCCAGTCGAACCGTCCTTCGTACTCGGAAAGAATCGGCCGCATGCCAGCGCGGTAGCGATCGTACGTCGCGTCATCGGTCACCTCGAGAGCGACCACCATCGTGTGTCTGCCTGGAACACCCATCGCGACCCCGACGTCGTCACCGAGCGGGCCGCGGTTAGGGGGTCCTGCTCAGCGCTTCATTTCGCCCGCGACTCGGGCGAGTCGGCGGCGCAAACTCTCGAGCGTCTCGTTGAGCTGATCGAGATGGTCGAGCACGTCCATGTCCGAGGCCAGCGCCTGCATGTCCTGCCGACACAGGTCCGGGGACTCCAGCGCCGCGAGGGTACGCGTGAGGTAGCCTTCAATGCGGGTGATGGCGAGCGCCGTCTCACGGAGATCGTCGTCGACGAACAACAGCAGGTTGCCGATGTTGTTCACCCCCCGCAGCGCCTGGTTCGGCGTGTACGGTTGCGTTGCCCGATCCATCAAACGGTCGCGAGCCCTCGCGCGGCGGCCGCTGGCACGGCGATTGCTCTGCTCAGAGGCGGATGCGGTGCGAACGGGCGTGGCGAGACCGGGCATGAGATTGGCCTGACACGATCCCCTGCGGTCCTCCAAGTTTTCCGCAGCCGCGGCCTTGCGTACTCCTCTTTTGTAGTGAACCTTACGTACTCGTTCCGCTGTCGGCTCCCGGGACGAGTTCCGCGGCGTGTCTGGGCAATCACGCGCGCGGGTTTTGTTCTTCGAGGCGCTGCGCCATGGCCAACATCCCCGACGAGAAGGTCCAAGAGGTCCGCGACAAGGTCGACATCATCGACCTCATCGGTCGTTACGTGGAGCTTCGAAAGGCCGGCCGCAACTTCAAGGGCCTGTGCCCTTTCCATCAAGAGAAGACGCCCAGCTTCAACGTCAACCCGCAGCGCAAGGGCTACAAGTGCTTCGGCTGTGGCGCGGGTGGCGACGCGATCCGCTTCGTGATGGAGATCGAGGGCAAGAGCTTTCCCGAAGCCATTCGCAAGCTCGCCGAACAGTACGGAGTGCACCTGCCCGCCGAGGCCATGCGTGGCGGCGGCCGCGGCCCGAGCCCGCACGAGAAGGACGCCGCATACGCAGTGGCCCGCGCCGCGTGCGAACTCTATGAAGGGTTGCTGCGCGACGCGGACAAAGGACGCGCCGGCCAGACCTACCTCGAAAAGCGCGGGCTCACCCACGAGCTCGCCGATCGCTTTCGTCTCGGCTACGCGCCGGCGCCGGCCGAAGCGGGATGGGACACGCTCTGCCGCCACCTCGAACGCCAAGGCCTGTCGATGGACGCCGCCGAAAAGCTCGGCCTGATCGGCAAGAGCGAGCGCACCGGCAACCTCTACGACAAGTTCCGCGGGCGCTTGATGTTCCCGGTGATTCAGCCCGGTGGCGAGGTCATCGCCTTTTCGGGTCGGGTCGTCCCGCCCCACGACGAAGACGATCGGGGGGGCAACCCGCCGCCCAAGTACGTCAACAGCTCCGAGTCGCTGCTGTTCACCAAGAGCAAGAACCTCTTCGGCTTGGCCACTGCGCGCGCGGCCATTCGCGACAAGAAGCGGGCCATCTTGGTCGAGGGCAACGTCGACGTGGCAAAGCTTCACCAGTGGGGCCATGAAGAAGCCGTGGCCCCGCTCGGCACGGCGCTCACCCCTGAGCAGGCGCGTTTGCTCGGAAGATTCGCCGAGCAGGTGATCATGTGCTTCGATGGGGACAAGGCCGGAAAGAAAGCCGCCTGGGCGGCCCTCCCCCACCTCATCGATGCCGACCTCGACGTGCGCATGGTGCTGCTGCCCGACGGCGAAGATCCCGACAGCATCGGCGAAGAGCGATTCGGCGCTCTGCTCCGCGGCAGCCGTCCCGCCCTGGAAGAAATGATGCTCAGGGTCGCAGCCAAAGCCGGAGACGCGGCACACGCGCGGGGCAAGGCGCTCGACCGCATGTTGCCGCTCATCGCGCGTGTCCGCAGTGACAGCGCCCAAGCGCTCTACGCTCACCGCGCCGCCGAGCTGTTCCACATGCCGGTCGAGCGGATCGAGAGTGCCCTCTCGGGGCTCCGCCGAAGCGGCGGCCGGCCCTCGGGCCCGCAAGAAAACTCTCGTCAAAAACCCTCGACTTCAAATGCACATGTGCCACTATCCGCGGCCGTGCGCTCCCTCCCGCCGCTGCCAGCGGGCCAGTCGCGACTGGCCATGCTGTTGGTCGACGTGCCCCATTTGGCGAGCATCGCCGAGCGCACGGGCGCACTCGAGTGCATTGACGACGACCGCCTGCAGCCGGTCGTTCGCGCGGTCGTGCACGGCGCCAAAGAAGGTCGCAACCCCGACCTGCAAGACCTCCTCACCGAGGTCGACCCCGCCGCCCACCAGCAGCTCTACGACACCGTCTTCAGTGGTGCCTATAGAGGCTTGGCCGAGCAAGGCGCCGACCCCAAGGCGGTACTCGGCACACTCGTACGTGCGTGCCGGTCCGAAGCGCTCGACCAGCGCATCAAAGACATCAAGAACCAAATGCGTGACGCCCAGTCGGGAGGCTTTCCCGATCGTGCACGCGAGCTCGCCAAGGTCTGGATGGACCTTCGCCGCGAGCAAGAACGACTCCTCAACGCCTCCGGTCCTCTCGCCGATGCCAGCCCCTCCCAAGGTTCACAAGACCCTGGGGGCAACGACGATTCCGCCGCGGACGCCTTCCACCCGACCTCGGCCGGCGGGTGGGAACAGCCCAACTAACCCCTGACCCACTCGGTTTTCTTTAGAACCGCCCGCAAAAGCCGTCGAAGGTACCCATGTCCAAGAAAGCGACCGCACGCAACGTCGACCAGGAAAAGCTGAAGAAGCAGCTCATCGCGTTCGGCAAGAAGAAGGGACACATCACCGCCGACGAGCTGCGCCAGCTCCTTCCGCCCGAGATCGTGTCGCCCAGCGACATCGTCAACTGGGAGAAGATGCTGGTCGCCGAGGGCGTGCACGTCCTGTCCAAAGCGGACATGAAGGCGGTCGCCAACGCCACCGCCAAGGTCACCGGTGTGCGCAAGCCCGCCGCCAAGAAGGCCGACAAAAAGAAGAAGGACGACGACGAGTCCACGCGCACCAACGACCCCGTGCGCATGTACCTGCGCAAGATGGGTTCGGTCTCCCTGCTCACCCGCGAGGGCGAGGTCGAGATCGCCAAGCGCATCGAGCAGGGCGAGAAGAGCATGCTGGAGATCGCGCTGCGCAGCCCCGTCGCAGTGCCCTACTCGCTCGAGATGTACGACCGAGTTCGTCGCTCGCAGGTCCGGGTCAAGGACGTCATCCAGATCAGCGCTCCCTCGGATAACAATCCGAACAAGAAAAAGGAGGACATGGGCCCGGTCAACCAGGAGATGGCCCTCGAGAACCTCCAGAAGCAGATCGAAAAGGTCCGCCGCCACCAGAAGGAAATCGAGAAGATCCGCGAGGCCCTCGCCGGTTCCAACCTCGAAGAGCTGGAGCAGAAGGCCGAGAAGTTCCAGCAGCAGCTCGAGGATCATCACCGCGCATGTGCCGAGGCCATTCGCGACATGAACCTCTCCAAGAAGCCCATCGACGGCATCGTCGAGGAGCTCACGCAGCTCGTCAGCCGCGTCAACCGAGCCGAGCGCGACCTCAACGAGTGTGAGCGCCGGGCCGGCATGGACCTCAAAGAGCTCCGCGGCCTCTTCAAGGACGTCCGCCTGTCCGAAGAAGAAGAGTTCAAGCTCTGCCGCCGCCTGGGCCTGCACCCCTCCGAGCTGCACGAAATCGAAGCCCGGATGCGCCTGGCCACCAAGCGCATCCGCCAGGTCGAGCAGGAAACCCACATGGGCGCCGCCGACCTGCAAGAGCTTCACGAAGACCTGATGACGGCCCGCCGCAAGGCCGAAAAGGCCAAGGCCGAGCTGGTCGAAGCCAACCTTCGCCTCGTCGTCTCGATCGCCAAGAAGTACACCAACCGCGGTCTGCAGTTCCTGGACCTGATCCAGGAGGGCAACATCGGCCTGATGAAGGCCGTCGACAAGTTCGAATACAAGCGCGGCTACAAGTTCTCGACCTACGCCACTTGGTGGATCCGACAGGCCATCACCCGCGCCATCGCGGACCAGGCCCGCACCATCCGGATCCCGGTGCACATGATCGAGACGATCAACAAGCTCATCCGCACCACGCGGAACTTGGTGCAGGAGCTCGGCCGCGAGCCCACGCCCGAAGAGATTGCGGAGAAGATGGAGCTGCCGCTCGACAAGGTCCGCAAGGTCCTCAAGATCGCCAAGGAGCCCATCTCCCTCGAAACCCCGATCGGCGAAGAAGAAGACTCCCACCTGGGCGACTTCATCGAGGACAAGAACATGACCTCCCCCTCCGAGGCGGTCATCAACCTCAACCTCGCCGACCAGACCCGCCGTGTGCTGGCCACGCTCACCCCGCGTGAAGAAAAGGTCCTGCGCATGCGCTTCGGCATCGGCGAAGCCTCCGACCACACCCTCGAAGAGGTCGGCCAAGACTTCTCGGTCACGCGTGAGCGGATTCGCCAGATCGAAGCCAAGGCCCTTCGCAAGCTTCGGCACCCCAGCCGCAGCAAGCGGCTCAAAGCCTTCGTCGAGAGCTGAGCCTCGCGCTCCGGCAGCGCGCGTTCACGCGCGTGGACGCCTCCAACGCCACCTAGCGCCCGCGGGCTCGCCCGCGGTAGTGTTCTCGTATGGTTGTTGGGCGTGTGCGATGGACCGTCGTGTTGGCGATGGCGCTGGCAGGATGCAGCAACTTCGTTGCATCCGGGCAGGCTGAAACCGACGACGGCAGCTCGTCGGGCAGCCCATCGACGAGCGAGGCCACGACCGGCGCGGGGACGGACAGCGCGTCCGCGGGAACCTCTCAGGGCACCGCGACCGGAACCGGCAGCACCTCCGATCTCCCCGACCCCACCGCGCCCGACCCCACCAGTGCAGACGCAACGGGCGAGACGACCGACTCGGCGGGCGAGACCGACGCGTCGACGACCGGGACCACATCGGAGACCGACGGCGAAGACGAGACCGGCTCGGCCGAAGACACCGGCAGCGCCGAAACAACCGGGCCCATGGTGTGCATGCAGGCCGACGCGGAGCCCAACGGCAACCCTGCCGCGGACGAGCTTCAGGAGCTCGGCGAGCAGTCGTGCTCCGACGATCCGTCCACCGTGGACGGCACCATTCTCGATGCGGGCGACTTCGACGTCTTCACCTACTTCGGGAACTGGAACTGCATCAGCCTCAATGACCCCAACCACGTCGTGACCGTGGAGGGCGACGTCGAGGTGTGCTTGTTCCCGATCTGCCCGGGCGCCAACGCGTCAGTCACCTGCCTGCAGGGCACCGACACGATCAACAACGGCAACCCGGGCTGTTGCGGCAGCGACGTCATCACCGCGAACGTGAACTGTCAGGGCACGCTCAACGAGTCCGCCACCGGATTCATGCTCGTTTCTGGGCTCGAAGACGAGCCCGTCTGCGTCGACTACACGCTGACCTACGACGTCGTCGACGCGTAGGCCCCGAGACCACATCCGGATGGGACCGGATTGACGTTGCTGCGCAGCGGCCCGAATCGGTACGCTGCGGTCGATGCGGAAAGAAAACCTTGTATTTTGGGCTACGGTCTCCGTGCTCGGTGTTGGCGGATGCGCCGACGACGTGAGCCCGGGCGCCAGCGGCTCCGACTCCTCGGATGGCAGTTCATCGTCTGCGAGCGACAGCGGCTCCACAACCGACGATCCGACTGCTGGTGAGGGATCCACGAGCGGAGCGACGACCGGAGACACCGACGACGACACCGACGGTGAGACCGAAGGCGACTCCACCAGTACCGGCGCCGACGCGGTGTGCGGGGATGGCGTCGTCGAGGGGGACGAGGCCTGCGACGACGGTGGAGAGTCCGCCACCTGCAACGACGACTGCACGTCCGCGATGTGCGGCGACGGGGTCCTCAACGAGACCGCCGGCGAAGTCTGCGACGGCGCGGGCCGAAGCGACGCGTGCAACGACGACTGCACCCTCGCGACCTGCGGCGACGGCATCGTCAATGCGGCCGCCGGGGAGACCTGCGACGACGGTGGAGAGTCTGCCACCTGCAACATCGACTGCACCGCGGCGATGTGCGGCGACGGTGTCCTCAACGCCACCGCAGGTGAGGCCTGCGACGACTCCGGAGAGTCGGCCTCGTGCAACGCCGACTGCACCACGTCCAGTTGTGGCGATGGGGTCGTCAACATGACCGCCGGCGAGACCTGCGACGACGAAAACGACATCGACACCGACGCGTGTCTGTCGACATGTGTCGATGCATCGTGTGGCGACGGCTTCGTGCAAGAGGGCGTCGAGCAATGCGACGACGGAGGCAACGAAGACATGGACGGATGCTCGGCCATCTGCGAGGCCGAGTGCGGTGACGGCGAGCTGTGGTGTGGAGGCTGCATCGACCCGAACTCCGACGAGCTCCACTGCGGCGATTGTGAAAGCCCCTGCGGCGATGGCGAAGCGTGCATCGATGAAACGTGCATCGCGACGCAAGTCCTCGTCGTCGGCCCCAACGGCGTCACGGCGGCCCTGCAAACCGCCGGCTACACCGTGAACGCGGTCACGTGGAGCGAGGCGGAGGCCAACCTCGACGCCAGCGTCTATCCGGTGGCCTTCGTCGGTCGGTACGCGACGAACTGGGCACAGATGACGCCCGGCGTCATCGATGCGTTGACCGCCTACAGCAACGCGGGCGGCAACATCGTGACCGAGTGGGATGGGCCCTCCATCTTCTTCTCCGGCTACGATGCGACCTATCGCTACCCGACCGGCGCCCCGACCCCACTGGGGTGGTACAGCGGCACGGTGGGCGCGGGATACAACCTCACCTCGGGCACGCCCATCTCGCAGGAGATCGTCGACCCGATGTTCAACAACGTCGACGACCCATTCTCGGCCGGCGGTGCCACCGAGTTCTTCTTCACGTTCCAAGACGTCGATACGTCACAGCTGGAACTGATGGCCACCTTCCCCGGTGACGGCTCCGCGAACTTCCCCGCCGGCCAGCTTCCGACCATCTATCGAGGCCAGCGCTGCGGCGGCAACATCATCTTTGCGTCGTTCGACTACCAAGACGGCGCGACACAGGCCGGGTTCGGCGACCTCATGGGCAACTTCGTCGAGGCCGCCCTCGCACCCCCGAGCGACGCCACGACGGACGTCTGCCCGTAACACCGAGTGCAGCGCCTCCGCACGCCGCGGAGGCGCTCAGCCTTGCGCCGCGTAGGTCTCCACCGCGGTCCACACCCGCAGCACGTTGCCCGACGCGATCTTTTCGAGGTCCGTGTCGGAGACCCCGCGACGCAACAGCTCGGCGAAGAGGTTGGGATAGTCGGCGACCGAGCGCAGGTGCTCGGGCAGCGAATCGCCGACGCCGTCGAAGTCGCTGCCCAGCCCGACGTGGTCGACACCCACCAGGTCGATCACGTGCATGACGTGGTCGGCCACGCGCGCGACTGTGGCGCGCGGAGCAGGGTGTTTGGAGGCGTAGGCGCGGGCCTCCGCTTCTCCGGCCGGTGACTTGGGATCGAGCTTCTTCGACTTCAGGTGCGCAGCGAGGTCGGCATCGAACGCCTTTCGCCCCTTGCGAACGTCCCCGTCGAGAAAGCCCGACCCGAAGTTGATCTGAATGACACCGCCGGCCTTGGCGAGCGCCTGAATCATGTCGTCGGACATGTTGCGCTCGAAGCCTGGCGTGAAGTGCCGGCACGAGGAATGCGAGGCGATGACGGGCACCTTCGACACCTTCATCACGTCCCAGAACGCATCGTCGGAGATGTGCGAGACGTCGACCATGATGCCCACGCGGTTCATCTCCGCGACGACCGACTTGCCGAACTTCGACAGGCCGCCATGGGTGTGGCGTTTGTCGTAGGACGAATCGCTGATGTGGTTGTCCTTGCTGTGGGCCAAGGTGATGTAGCGAATGCCGCGCGCATGAAAGCGGGCCACGTTCTCGAGCTTGCCCATCAGCGGCGCGCCGTTTTCCATCCCCATCGGCAACGACACCTTGCCGGCCGCGAAGTTGTCTCGAACGCTCTGCACGGTGGGCGCGAGCGCGAAGTCCTCGGGATGCTCGGCGACGATGCCCTCGACCATCGCGATCAGCGACTCGGCTTCGGCGTCCGCACCGTTCATCTCGAAGTCGGGCGACACGTAGATCGACATGAACGGCGCGTCCAGGCCCCCCGCACGAGCGCGGGGAAGGTCGAAGTCCCCCGACTCGGTGGCCGCACCCACATCCTCGGTCGGCACGCCGTGGTCGGCGGATTTTTCCAGTCGCCACGGCACGTCGATGTGCCCATCGAGCACGATCACCGACTTGGCCAACCGGCGCGCGCGTTCCTCCACGGTGATCTCGGTGTTGGGCACGGAAGGCGCGGCGGCCTGCGCTGGGCCACCGCCGAGGCTCTGTGGTTCGTGAGCGTCCCCGGACGGCTGCGGAGCCGGCGTCTGGGTCTGCGCCTCCGCTTCACACGCTCCCAGCAACCCGAGCAAGACGATCGCATGCCAACGCATGCGGTCCGTGTACCAGGGCCCGAGACCTCCCGTCGAGGCTGACAGGCGTAGCCGCAGGGGCCGACCGGCTTCGGGCCGCCCCGTCGTCTTGCGCGCCGCCTGCGGAACGTTATGAGCGGTGATGGGCCGGGTCGAATGCGGATCCTCTACATCCATCAATACTTCGTCACCCCTTCGGGCGCAGGTGGGACGCGCTCCTACGAGTTCGCACGGCGCCTGGTGCAGCGCGGACACGAGGTCACCCTCGTCACGTCCAACGCACTCATGCCGGACTACGCGGGCATCACCGAGCGCACCACCGCCGAGTGCGACGGGTTTCAGCTCGTCGTGCTGCCGGTCGCCTACGACCAGCGCATGTCGTACTCGCGTCGGACCAAGTCGTTCTTCGAGTTCGCCGCGGCAGCCGCCAAAGAGTCGATGCGGCACGACGCCGACGTCGTCTTCGCCACCTCGACGCCGCTGACCGTCGCCCTACCGGGCCTGTTCGCCCGCCTCGCCAAGCGTGTCCCGCTGGTGTTCGAGGTCCGCGACTCGTGGCCCACCCTGCCGATCGCGCTCGGAGCGTTGCAACACCCCGTCGCCAAGGCAGCCGCGCGGGCGCTCGAGTGGGTCGCCTATCACGGCAGCGCCCAAGTCGTGGCCCTCTCTCCGGGCATGGCCAAGGACGTGACCGCGCGAGGATTTCCTTCGGGCCGCGTCACGGTGATTCCCAACGGCTGCGACATCGACCTCGGCGAGGTCAGCACCCACGAGGTCGAGACCTTTCGGCGCTCGCTGTTCCCCGACGTGCGCGCCGACCAGCCGCTCGTCGTCTACGCCGGCAACATGGGGATCTCCCACGACCCCGGGTGGCTGATCGACGTCGCGGTGCAAATGCGTGCCATCGACCGGGACGTTCGGTTTGCGCTCGTCGGTGGCGGCGCGCTCGCCAAGGAGGTGGAGGAGCGGGCCCGCATGGAGGGCGTGCTCGACCGCAACCTCTACGTGCGTCCTCCGGTCCCCAAGGCCGACGTGCCCAAGCTGCTTCGCGCCTCCGCCATGGCCACCTCCACCGCGGCACCGATTCGCGAACTCGAGGACAACAGCGCCAACAAGTTCTTCGACGCCCTCGCCAACGGTGTGCCCGTCGCGCTCAACTACGGTGGCTGGCAGGCCGACCTGCTGGGCGCCTACGAAGCCGGGGTCGTGTTGCCCTACGGACGCCCCGACCGCGCCGCTCGCAAGCTGCACGAGACGCTCCGCGACGGCGCCCGCATGGCACGGCTGCGCAACGGTGCAGCTCGGCTCGCGCGCGAGCACTTCGACCGCGAGGTGCTCACTCGCTCGCTCGAGCAAGTCTTCGAACGTGCGGTCGAGGTGCGCCGTGCCGCGTGAAGGCTCAGGCCGACCGCCCCTCGCAGCGGCGGCCAAACGCCTGCTGGACATCGGCGCCAGCGCGACGGCGCTCGTCGCCCTGTCTCCGGTCATCGGTGTCACCGCGGCGGTCGTGCGCGCGCGCATGGGCGGGCCCGTCGTCTTCGCGCAGCGTCGCCCCGGACGTCACGAGCAACCGTTCACCGTCTACAAGTTCCGCACGATGACCGACGAGCGCGACGCGGACGGCAACCTGTTGCCCGACCACGTTCGCCTCACCGCGCTGGGCCGTTTCCTGCGCAAGACCTCCCTCGACGAGCTCCCGCAGCTGTGGAACGTCCTGCGCGGCGACATGTCACTGGTCGGACCGCGGCCGCTGACGATGAACTATCTGCCCTACTACAGCCCCCGGGAGCGCAAGCGGTTTCAGGTGCCGCCGGGCATCACCGGGTTGGCTCAGGTCCACGGCCGCAACACCGTGGCCTGGGACGAGCGACTGGGTCTGGACGCGGACTACGTCGAGCAGTTCTCGCTCTGGAACGACCTGCGCATCCTGTTCGAGACGGTGAAGATCGTCCTGGTCGGACGCGGCGTCGTGGAGGACCCGCGCAGCATCATGCAAGACCTCGACGTCGAACGGCAGGCCTGGGTGGCCGATGGGTGACGACGCCGTTCGTTTGGCGTCTGCCGACGACGCGCGGGTCATCGTCGCGCTGTACACCGAAGGCGCAGCCCCGTGGGTGGTGCCCCGAACCGCGCTGGGCTGTCCGGGTGCCGCCGCCTACGTGGGCTCGCTGGTCGAGCAGCGTGGCCCCGGTTGGTCCTCGCAGTTCTGGATGGCGGGAACCGACGCGTTCTTGCAGCTGCGACGCCTCGACCCCCGCACAGTGATGATCAACAACATCTTCGTTCGCGGCGGCGCCCGTGGCCGCGGCCTGGGCACCGCACTGCTGCGCCACGGGCTGAGCGAACACCCCCAGTTCGAGCGGGTCGTGCTCGACGTCTTCGACGACAACGCGCCCGCCCGCGCCTGGTACGAGGCGCTCGGCTTCGAGTTCAACCCGGGCCGAACCTGGTTGGAGCGTGCGCTGCCGCCCGCCGGGACCGGCGAGTATCAAGTGGAGGACCTCCCCCAAGCCGACGCCGTACACCGAGCGTTCGGGTTTTCGATGGTTCGCGTCGAGACCCCTGCCGGCGACCACGCGGTGGGCCGGTTGGGCGACGACACCTTTCGCATCCCGGCCCCCAGCGCCCTGCACGACCCCGGCCTGGTCTGCGCCCTCGCCAACCTCGGACCACACCGCCGGGTGCTGTCGCTCGGATCTGCCCAAGACACCTCCCCTCCCTGGACCAGCCTCGGCAGCAGCCACCGGGGCACCATCGAACGTGCCGCGTTGCTCGCCGCACTGCACGCTCGCCGACGAAACGACGCACGATGAAACTCGAGGTTCTCACGCCCCAAGACGCCCAGTGGGCCCAGTGGCTCGCGTCGGTCGACCACGACTTCTACCACCGGCCCGGGTACGTCGAGGCGATGGCGCGGTTCGAAGGTGGTGTGCCCGAAGCCACCCTCGTGCGCGATGGCCAGCGCGCCTTCTTCATCCCCTACGTCGTCCGCGACGTTCCACAGGACCTGCTCGCGCCCGACGAGCACAAGAGCGACCTCGTCTCGCCCTACGGGTACTCCGGCCCGCTCACCCACGACGCGGACCCGACGTTCGCATCACGAGCCATCGCGGCGTTTGCCGAGACGATGGCCTCCCGAGGCAGGGTCAGTGGCTTCTTTCGCCTGCACCCCTTTCTGCCCTCGGCCACCGAAGGGGTCGGGGAATGCTGCGAGCGCGGGCAGACCGTCTACGTGGACGTCACCCAGGACGACGACGCCCTGTGGTCCCAGACCGCGTCCAACGTGCGCAACGAGATCCGCAAGGCCGGCCGCGCCGGACTCTGCGTCACGTTCGAACCGCTGCCACCGATGCTGGACACGTTCGTCACAATCTACGAAGAGACGATGCGCCGCGTCGGCGCGGGCGACCACTACTTCTTCTCCCGCGATTACTACGAAACGATGGCGGCCACACTCGGCGACGCCATGGCCGTGGGTGTGGCGCGCGACGGGGACGGCACCATCGTCGCCGCGTCCCTGTTCGTGACCACGGGCTCGACCGCGCAATACCATCTCAGCGGTTCCACCCGTGCCGGGCGCAAGCTCAACGCCTCCAAGGTCATCCTGCACGAAGCCCGCCGCTGGGCCCGAGCCCGCGGCGCAACCCGCCTTCATCTCGGCGGCGGCGTGGGTGCGGCACAAGACAGCCTGTTTCGCTTCAAGGCTCGCTTCTCCCCTTTGCGGGCGACGTTTCGAACCTGGCACGTCGTCTTCGACGAGCCCGCCTATCACACGTTGGTGCGCCGGCGTTCGGGCGATGGGCAACCGCCGGACGCGAGCTTTTTTCCGCGCTATCGCGGCCCGCTGCCCGCCCAAGACGAAGACCAAGACACACTCGAGCGCTCGGCGTAGGGCCCCACGGCTGTAAGCGAGCCGCGCCGATGCCGTTGCTGACCGTGTATGCGGATGGTGATGGCAATCGCGGGTGTGTGCATCGTGACCGGCTGCGGGCCCCTCATCCCCTCGGATGGACCGGAGGACGATGGCCAAGGCTCCAGCACCTCGGGCGACGTCGAGACCACATCCGGTGTCAGTCCATGGCCGGACAGCACCAACAGCGGCGCGGGACCGTCGCCCTCCTCCACCAGTGCAGCGCCGGACCCCACGGGAATACCGACGACGGATCCGACCGACCCCGACTCGACCGACGGCACGGTCGGTCCGACCTCGGAGGGGAGCTCCGGGTCGACGGTCGGCACCGACACCGCAGACTCGTCGTGCATGTTCGAGCCCAACGACCCCGCGTGCGGCGAATGCCTGACCGCGGAGTGCTGTGATGACGTCGCGCTGTGCTTGGGGGCTTCGGGCTGCAGCTGCGTGCTGGGCTGCTTCGACCAGCTCTCTCCCGCCGCCTTGCTCCCGTGCCTGCAGACCTGCGCCCTCGACATCATCCCGCCCGAACTCAGCCCCGTCGTCGAGTGCGCGAGCGAGCGCTGCGAGGCGTGCTTGTAGGGGTTCAGTTGTTGAGGGAGAAGAACTCTTTGATCCGGTGCAGCAGCTCGTTCTTCGACGCCTCGCGGGCGTTGGAGGAGACACGCGCTGCGTTCTGCTTGCTCGACGCGCTGTCGAGCTGAGCCCGCCGCGAAGCGAGCACGTCGCTGATGCGCTCGGCCAGCTCGGGCGACGCATCGAGGACCTTGGCAAACGCGGCCTTGGACACCACGAGCACCTGCGTCTCCCGCAGGGTCCGCACGGTGGCCATGCGAGGCTGGCCGGTCATCAGCGACATCTCCCCGAAGAACGACCCCGGGCCGAGACGTGCGACCTCGACCGACTCGCCCTCGGCTTCGAGGAGCACCTCGACCTGGCCACGCTGCACGATGAACAACTCGTCGCCTTCGTCGCCTTGGTGAATGATGGTCTCGCGGGGGGCGTAGGGGCGCTCGCGGCAGGAGACCGCGAGTTCGTCCATCTGTTCGTCTTCCAACGTATCGAGGAAGTCGACAGCCAGCAGTGCTTTGCGACGGCGCTCGCGAGCCTCGGTCCGCGCCGCGCTACGGTGCGACTCGTCGTCTTGGTGCAGCTCCAGCTCGGCGACAGGAATCGCCATGGGGATGGTGGCCCGGCGCAGCGAGTACCAGATGCGGTCACGCGCCAGGCTGTCGGTGACCTCGCGCCGCTCGAAGTCGTCGGTGTAGTAGCGCACCCAGTAACGGACGCCGCGCTCTTCGAAGTCGGCGGTGACCACCGACGGCGCGGGACGTCGCAGCACGCCCGGGGTGTGTTGCAGGCCCTCGAGAATGACGTCCTGCACCCGATGCGGCGGTTCGTTGAACGGCACCACCACGTACAGGCTCCGCCGACTCATCGGCGTGGGCTTGGTGAAGTTGCGAATCGGAGCCCGCGCCAGCGGTCCGTTGGGAATGACGATCTCGACATCGTCCAGCGTGAGCACCTTGGTGGCACGCCAGTTGATCTCGATGACCTTGCCGATGTCGTACTCCTCGTTGTCGTACTGGATCCAGTCGCCCACCTCGAACGGGTTCTGGGCTTGAATCGACAGTCCGGCGAAGAGGTTGCCCAGCGTGTCCTGCAGGGACAGACCGATGACCGCGGTGAGCAACGCGGACGTGGTCAACAGCGCGTCGAGCTGAGCACCCGCCGAGCGCAGGGTGATCAGCACCGCGGCCGAGTAGACGATCCCTTCGCAGATGTCGCGAAAGATCTTCGGAATCGGCCGCGCCAGGCGACGGGTGAGGAAGTTGTCGACGACCAGCAGGAACGATGCGCGGGCACCCGAGAGCAGCAGGAGCAGCACCGCGAGCGTCTTGGAGACCGACGCGGTGGTCGAGCCGGCCTCGACCATGCCGCCCAGCAACACGAACGCACCGTGCACGACGAGCAGACCGACGGGCACACGCAGTCGGTCGTGTTCGCTGCGAGGCAGCGTGAACCGGAGCGTCGTGATGATCGCCGCGACGACGAGCACGCCCAACCCGGAGAACGAGAAGGCGCTCCCATCTCCGATGGCTTGGGTCAGGCGGCTGAGCCAGTTCATGGCGCGATCATCTCAGGAGATCAGCCGGGCTTGAAGATCGCGAGTGCGGCCGCGACCGCCCCGATGGCCGGAAGGACCAAGTACCAGGTGCTGCCCATCGACTTCTTGAGCAACGCCGAGGCACCGCCGAGCACCAGCCACACGCCGAGCTTGCCGAAGATCCACGTCGGCCAGCCGCCGCCCATCATGCCCAGGCGGGCCATCAAGCCGAAGCCGGCGACGAAGATCACGAGCAGCGCGACGCCATGCAGGATCATCAGCGGCTTGCGTGCCTTCTTCTTCTCCTCGTCGGTCCCGCCTCGGAGCGTGACCATGGCCAGGCCCCCCATCGCGGTGAACAGCACGAGGATCCCCAGGAGGTGGAGGACTTTGTAGAACTCGTAGGACATGGCGGTGCGGCGGACTATCGCGCGCCACCGTAGCGCGCGCCAAGCATCTCGCACAGATCGCGCAGCGCGGCCTCATCGACGTCCGAGAACACCGCTGGGTCGTTGGAATCCACGTCGAGCACGGCGATGGTCTCGCCATCGGCGCCAAGCACGGGCAACACGATCTCGGAGCGTGTGGTGCTGGAGCACGCGATGTGCCCGGGAAACGCCTCGACGTCGTCGACCCGCTGGACGGTGCGCGTCCGCGCAGCAGCCCCGCAAACCCCGCGGTCGAACGGGATGCGCAGGCACCCGTGACCGCCCTGGTACGGCCCGACCGCCAACATGCGGGGCGAGACCACCCGGTAGAAGCCCGTCCAGTGAAAGTACACGAACGCGTGGTGCAGCTCGCAGGCGACGGTCGCCATCGCGCTGACCCAGTCGTCCTCGCCGTCGAGCAGGCTGTCGATCGCCGCCCGTACGTCTCGGTAGCGTTGCGCACGGTCGGACGCAGGTGCGCCGGACGAGAGCGGTTCCATCGGTGCCAGCGTACTACGCCGGCTTGGCGACGTGGTTGCTGACCACCCACGCCACCGCGTCGTCTTCGGACACGAACGCCATGATCTGCAGCTGCTCGATCCACGACATCGAGATGCCACGCCACGCCCGCGTTGCGCGATCCATGGACCGACGCCGGCTCGCGTCGTCTTCCTGGATCAACGCCACCCGCGTCAGCGCAGGGTGGGAGCCCAGCCACGACCACATCGTCGCCCGCACCCACGGCGGTGGCGCCTGGGTATCCCGATTGTCGAACACCAGCCGGGTCGTTCGAGCGGTGCGCAGCGCCACGTCGATCTCGTGTTGCAGCCGCTTCACCTTGGGTTCGGACGCCGGATAGCCGCCCTGCCACACGAAAATGTGGCCCTCGCGCGCTTCGACCCGGTACGTGAGCGTGCAGTTGGACTCGTCCATACGGCCTCGAGGCCCCAGTTGGATCATGGCGTCACGGGGTCAGGACGCCACCCGCCTCCGAGGGCCAAGTTGGGCCGTGTTCGGCCGCTGCCCAGACGCACGACGCCCCGGACCCGCTTCTTGGCCCCGGCCATGGATTCTCCGCCGAGGGGATCGTATCGTCCCGGGCTCGCCCCATCTCGTGGGCGATGGAGATCTCCAAGTGTCCGAAGACGCCCGCAAGGCAGCAGCCCTCATCGAAGAACGCGCCCCCGGGCGCAACCCCAAGGTTGGTTTGGTCCTGGGCTCGGGTCTCGGCGGCCTGGGCGACCAGGTCGAAGACGCCGTCGCGTTCCCCTTCTCCGAGCTTCCGGGATTCCCGCAGCCCACGGTCGAAGGCCACGCCGGCCGCCTCATCCTCGGCACGCTCTCGGGCGTGGAGGTCGCGTGCCTGCAAGGCCGGGTGCACCTGTACGAAGGGCACCCCGCCACCACCGTGCAGCCCCTGGTCCGCACCTTGAAGCTGCTCGGCTGCGAGACGCTCGTGCTCACCAACGCCGCGGGCGCGCTCGACCTCGACGCCAAACCCGGCCAGCTGATGCTGATCACCGACCACATCAACGGTCAGGGCACCAACCCACTGCTGGGCAAGAACGACGACAGCTTCGGCCCGCGCTTCCCCGCCATGACCGGTGCCTACTCCAAGGCCCTGCAAGCGCGCATGAAGACGGTCGCCGCCGAGCAAGGCGTGACGCTTCGCGAAGGCACCTACATCGCCTTGCTCGGACCCACGTTCGAGACTCCGGCCGAGATCCGCATGTGCCAGGCGATGGGCGCCAACGCGGTCGGCATGTCGACCGTGCCCGAGGTCATCGTCGCGCGGCACTGCGGCATGGAGTGCGCCGCGGTCTCGGTGCTCACCAACATGGGTGCCGGGCTGGCCGACGAAGAACTCAGCCACGACCAGACCTTGGAGTTCGCGCAGAAGGCCTCCGCGACCCTGCAGGAGCTCATCAAGGGCTTCGTGGGCACGTTCGCCTGATTCACACACCACGAAGGGCAACATGGGCAAGAAGAAGGACAAGCTCCGCGCCGTGCAGGCGCCCAAAGAACGCCACAGCTTCGAGCGCAACCCCGGGACCGCGCTCGAGCTCGACTGGGTGCGAGACGTTCGCGTCAACCGCAGCGCCGTCGAGCGTCGTGCCGGCACCCTGCCCGGTCGCCGCAGCGTCAAGAAACAATGGCAAGCCGCCTGGTTGGTCCGCGCCATTCAGTGCATGGACCTCACCACGCTCTCGGGCGATGACACGCCCGGCCGTGTGCAGCGTCTGTGCGCCAAGGCTCGCCAGCCCCTGTCGCCCTCCCTCGTGACCGCCTTGGGCCTCGACCACGTCGGGCTCACCACCGGTGCCGTCTGCGTCTATCACGAGATGGTGCCCACGGCCGTCGCCGCGCTCGAGGGCACCAACATCCCGGTCGCTGCGGTCTCCACCGGCTTTCCGCACGGGCTGTCTCCGCTCAAGCAACGGATCAAGGAGATCGAAGCATCGGTCGCCGCCGGGGCCAAGGAGATCGACATCGTCATCACTCGCGCCCACCTGTTCACGGGCAACTGGCAGGCGATGTACGACGAGATGAAGGCCTATCGCGAGGCCTGCGGTGACGCGCACGTCAAGGCGATCCTGGCCACCGGCGACCTCAACACCCTGCGCAACGTCGCCAAGGCCAGCTTGGTCTGCATGATGGCGGGCGCCGACTTCATCAAGACCTCCACGGGCAAGGAGTCGGTCAACGCCACGCTGCCCGTCAGCCTGGTGATGGTCCGCATGATTCGCGCGTTCCAGGAACGCACGGGGCACATCGTGGGCTTCAAGCCGGCCGGGGGCATCTCCAGCGCCAAGCTGGCCCTCACCTACCTCGCCCTGATGAAGGACGAACTCGGCGACCGCTGGCTGCAGCCCGACTTGTTCCGCTTCGGCGCCAGCAGCCTGCTCGGCGACATCGAACGCCAACTGGAGCACTTCCTCACCGGTCGCTACTCGGCCGGCTACCGGCATGCGATGGCCTAATGGTGTGGAAGCCGGGGGTTCTCCAGGGGGCCCCTGACGGGGCGAGGGCCCCCTTCCGAACCCCCTCCCGCCGTCTCCTTCATTCGTCCATTTCCTCTTTCCCGCTTCGCGTCCCTCCGGGACGCTCCGCTCTCTTGCTGAGCGGGCCGCGGGTTCTTCGGGGCTCCCTCCGAACCCCCCTCTGCGTTCAGCCTCTTCTTCTTTTTCCCCGCTACGCGTCCCTCCGGGACGCTCCGCTCTCTTGCTGAGCAGGTTGGCGGTTTTCCGAAGCCCCATTGAGCCCTCGTCGGGTTGAGGCTTCCCACAGATTCTTCTCTGCTTCACGAAACGGCAGCAACGATGACCACCGTCGCCGACATTCTCGAAACCATGGACTACGGACCGGCGCCCGAAGGGGATGCGCCTGCGCGGGCGTGGCTCGATGCGCACAAGGGGCGCTTTGGGCTGTTCATTGGGGGGCAGTGGACCGACCCGGATACGGGCAAGTGGTTCTCGGCCGAAAACCCGGCGACGGGAGAGTCGATCGCCCAGATTGCGCAGGCCGGGTCGAGCAGCGTGGATGAGGCGGTCAAGGCTGCCCGTGCGGCGCAGCCGGCTTGGGCCGGGCTCGGGGGGCCGGGTCGGGCGCGGTACCTGTACGCGCTCGCGCGTCTGGTGCAGCGCCACAGCCGATTGCTCGCTGTGGTCGAGACCATGGACAACGGCAAGCCGATCCGCGAGACCCGCGACATCGACGTGCCGCTCGTCGCTCGGCACTTCTATCACCACGCCGGTTGGGCGCAGCTGTTCGAGCAGGAGCTGCCCGGCATGGCGCCCGTGGGCGTGGTCGGCCAGGTCATTCCGTGGAACTTCCCGCTGCTCATGGCCGCGTGGAAGCTCGCGCCTGCGCTCGCAGCAGGCAACACGGTCGTGCTCAAGCCGGCCGAGTTCACCAGCCTCTCCGCCCTGCTCTTCGCGGAGTTGTGCCAAAAGGCCGGGCTGCCCCCGGGAGTGGTCAACATCGTCACGGGCGATGGCAGCACCGGCGCGGCGATCGTCGAGCACGACGACATCGACAAGGTCGCGTTCACCGGGTCCACCGAGGTCGGCAAGATCATTCGCAAAGCCACCGCGGGCAGCGGCAAGCACCTCACGCTCGAGCTCGGCGGCAAGAGCCCGTTCATCGTCTTCGCCGACGCCGACCTCGACTCCGCCGTCGAGGGCGTCGTCGATGCCATCTGGTTCAACCAAGGCCAGGTGTGCTGCGCCGGGTCCCGCCTGCTGGTGCAGGAAGAGGTCGCCGAGGCGATGATCGCCAAGCTCAAGGCGCGCATGGACAACCTGCGCGTCGGCAACCCGCTGGACAAGTGCATCGACGTCGGTGCCATCGTCGCCCCGGTGCAAGTCGAGCGCATCGACGAGCTCGTGCAGCAGGGCGTGCGCGAGGGCGCAACGCTGCATCAACCGTCCACGCCGTGTCCGAAGGACGGCTGCTTCTACCCGCCCACCTTGCTCACCGGAGTGCAGCCCGCCTCCACCGTCGCGCAGGAGGAAATCTTCGGGCCCGTGTTGGTCGCGATGACCTTCCGAACCCCCGACGAAGCGGTCGCGCTCGCCAACAACACCAAGTACGGCCTGGCCGCCAGCGTGTGGAGCGAGAGCATCAACCAGGCGCTCGACGTTGCGCCGCGGATCAACGCCGGCGTGGTGTGGGTCAACAGCACCAACATGTTCGACGCGGCCTGTGGGTTCGGCGGCTACCGCGAGTCCGGTTTCGGTCGTGAGGGCGGCATCGAAGGCATGCACGCCTACGTCGAGCCCGACTTCCTCGAGGGGCTGCCGCGCTACGAACAGCCCGAAGATCAGGGCGCCGCCTACCCCGGCGCCGTGCCCGAGGGCGGATTGCCCGAAAGCCCGTCGGGCCTCGACCGCACGCCCAAGATGTACATCGGCGGCAAGCAGTCGCGCCCCGACGGCGGCTACAGCCTCGCGGTGCTCTCGTCCGAGGGCTCGCTCATCGGCGAGGTCGCCGAGGGCAACCGCAAGGACATTCGCAACGCGGTCGAAGCGGCGCGCAAACAAACGGCCTGGCCCAAAGCCACCGCGCACAACAAAGCGCAGGTGCTCTACTACATCGCCGAAAACCTCGAGGCACGCGCGGCCGAGTTCGCCGCCCGCATTCGCTCGATGACCGGCGTGAACGAGGACGAAGCCGCGGCCGAGGTCGCCGCGACGATCCGCCGGCTGTTCAGCTACGGGGCTTGGGCCGACAAGTTCGAAGGGCGTGTGCACTCGCCCCCGCTGCGCAACGTCACCCTCGCCATGCACGAGCCGATCGGCATCGTGGGCATCGTCTGCCCCGACGACCGCCCGCTGCTGTCGTTCGTGTCGCTGGTGGCCCCGGCCATCGCCATGGGCAACCGTGTGGTCGCCCTGCCCTCGCAACGGCACCCGCTGGCCGCCACCGACCTCTACCAGGTCCTCGACACCTCCGACCTTCCCGGCGGTGTGCTCAACATCGTCACCGGGTCTCGTGCCGGGCTCACCAAGGTCCTCGCCGAGCACGATCAGGTGGATGCGCTGTGGTACGCGGGTCCCGACGAAGCGGGCAGCAAGCTCGTCGAGTCGCTCTCGGTGGGCAACATGAAACGCACCTGGGTGAACGACGGTCGCCGCCGCGACTGGATGGACCCTCGCCAAGGTGAAGGCCGCGAGTTCCTGCGCGAGGCCGTGCAGGTCAAGAACATCTGGGTCCCCTACGGAGAATGAGTTCCATGTCGTTGCTTCCCCAGGAGATCATTCGCCGCAAACGAGACGGCGCCGCCCTCGAGGGCGAGGAAATCGAAGCGTTCGCCCGCGGCCTCACCACAGGCGATTTCACCGAAGGCCAGGTCGCCGCGTTTGCGATGGCGGTGTTCTTTCAGGGCATGAGCATGGAGGAGCGCATCACGCTCACCCAAGCCATGACCCGCTCCGGCGAGGTGCTCGATTGGTCGGGACACGACTTCGGCAAGCCGATCGTCGACAAACACAGCACCGGCGGTGTCGGTGACAAGGTCAGCCTGATGCTGGCGCCCATGCTCGCGGCGTGCGGCGCCGTCGTGCCGATGATCTCCGGCCGCGGCCTGGGTCACACCGGCGGCACGCTCGACAAGCTCGAGGCCATCGAAGGCTACATCGCCAAGCCCAGCTCCGAGCTTTGGGGCAAGGTGTTGCACGAGGCCGGCTGCGCCATCATCGGGCAGACCGCCGACATCGCCCCCGCCGACCGCCGCTTCTATTCGATCCGCGACGTCACGGCCACGGTCGAGTCGATCCCGCTCATCACCGCCTCGATCCTCTCCAAGAAGCTCGCGGCAGGGCTCGAGCGCCTCGTCATCGACGTCAAGTTCGGCTCGGGTGCCTTCGCGGCCTCCTACGAGATGGCGCAGGAGCTCGCACGCAGCCTCGTCGAGGTGGCCACGGGCGCGGGCCTACCCACCACCGCACTGCTCACCGACATGAACGAGGTCCTCGGCCGCACGGCGGGCAACGCCATCGAGACGCGCGAGTCGATCGACTACCTCACCGGGGCGTCCCGCGACCCCCGACTGCACGAGGTCACCCTCGCGCTGTGCTCCGAGCTGCTGGTCGGAGTCGACCTGTTCCCCGACGACGACGCGGCACGGGCCGCCCTGCAGAAGTCCCTCGACGACGGCAGCGCGGCCGAACGCTTCGCGTCGATGGTGCGCGCCCTCGGTGGTCCCGCCGACCTGGTCGAAAACCCAGGCGCCCACCTTCCCCTGCCCGACGTCACCCTCGACGTCACGCCCGAGCACGCCGGGGTCGTCGAGCGCATCGACACCCGCGCGGTCGGCATCGCGGTGGTCGACCTCGGTGGAGGTCGCCGCCGCCCCGAGGACGACGTGGACCCCTTGGTCGGCCTCACCGACGTGGCAGCCCTCGGAGAGGCCGTCGACGGCCAACGGCCGCTTTGCCGAGTCCACGCGCGCACCCAAGAGCAGGCCGAAGCTGCAGCAACGCGCATCCGAGCGGCGTTCACCCTGCGCGCCAACGCGGTCAAACCGACCCCGATCGTCGTCGAACGCATCGCCGCCACCAGGCAATCCTGAGTTCGCCGCGCGTGCCCACGCTGATAGGCTGGGGCATGCGCTGGCTCGCCCCCGTCCTCTCCCTGTCGCTGCTCGCTCTGCCCGGGTGCGACGCGCTGATGCCCAAGATCGACCCGGACCTCGCCGCGGGCCTGGTCACCTCGATCCTCGAAAAAGAGGGCCTCAAAGCCGACTCGGTCACCTGTCCCGACAACCAGAAGGTCGAAAAGGGTAACGTGTTCGAGTGCACCGCCAAGGTCGGCGACTCCGAAGTGCACTTCTCGATGGAAGTGATGGACGACAAGGGCACCGTCTACGCCACCCCGCGTGACCACACCGTCGTCGTCGAAAAGGTCGAGCCCGAAATCGCCGCCGACCTGAAGAGCAAGGGTCACACCGTAGGCAAGGTCGACTGCCACGGCGACGTCTGGGTCGCCGTCAAAGGCGCCAAAGTCACCTGCGACGTCACCGACGAAGCCGGCACCGAATACCTCTGGACCGCCACCTTCACCGACGACGAAGGCGCCCACGAACACACCCTGGCCCCCAAGTAGCCTCGCGGCTCCCTCCCCCCGAAGCGGGCAGCGAGATACGACGACCGCTCCTCAGCACACGAGCGAGCATCCCAAAGAGATGCGCGGCGGCACAGAAGGGAACAAACGGCTCCGTCGTCCCGCCCCTCCTCCAACCCCCGCCGCTCCTCAGCACGCGAGCGAGCATCCCGAAGGGATGCGCAGCGGTACAGAAGGAAACAAACGAAGCGTAGATCCTCCCCCTCGAGGGTTGCGAAGGCGCTCCCCTCACCCCGAAGGGGGGAGCGCCGCAGCAACCCGGCTGAGCAAGACACGCCTCCGAACAAAGAAGCGCCGCAGCAACCCGGCTGAGCAAGACACGCCTACCGGTCGATCAACTCGCGGAGGCTCGCCGCCCACGCGTCGAAATGGTCGACCACATCCTCGACCCGTTCACGTTTGGGATCGAGGGACCGAAGCCGCTGCGCCACAGCCTCGCGGGCACGGCGGAGCCGGCTCTTCACGGTCCCCTGCGGGATCTCCAGCACCTCGGCGATCTCTTGAGTCGAGAGCGCTTCCCAGTAGTGCAGCTCCAACACGACCTGCAACTCCAGCGGCACCTCGCGCAAGGCCTGCAAGAGGAACGTGTGCTCTTGTTTGCGGGCGCGCACCGAGCTGGGCGACTCGGCCATTTCGGCGATGCTCAGTTGGTCGATGTCGACGCCGGGGGATTTGGCCCGCTCCCGATAGAACGCGATGAGACGCCGCCGCGCGATCGCCAACGCATAGGTCCGCAGCGAGGAACGTCCCTCGAAGGCTGCCAGGCTGCGCATGCAATCCAAGACGACCTGCTGGGTCAGTTCGTCGACCTCGGTGGCGACCTTGTTGCGAAAGAACCGCCGAATCGCGGGCACGATGCGCGTCAGCAACGTGTTGCCCGCGGCCCGATCTCCGGCTTTCCAGGCCTGCAGAAGCGCGACCTCGTCCTTCACTCAATGGACGTTACCACGGGCCGGTATCCTGGACTTCGTAGGTGACCGACCCGCCACAGCCGAGCGACGCCGACAGGCTACCGACCTTGCCCGCCTGGGTCGGTGGTGCCGCGCGGCCCGTGGTCCCCGAGCGGATCGGCACCTTTCGGCTGCGAGAGAAGATCGGCGAAGGCGGAGCCGGCGAGGTCTGGGCCGCGCACGACGAGTCGCTCGACCGCGCGGTCGCGGTGAAGCTGGTGTACCGCACCGGGGTGGGCGCGGAACAGGAGACGCGGCTGCTCCGGGAAGCCCACGCGCTGGCCAAGCTGTCCCACCCGAACGTCGTCACCGTGCACGATGCCGATCGATGCGGTGACTACGTGTACATCGCGATGGAGCTCGCCCAAGGCGGCACGCTCAAAGAAGCGTTCGCGGATCCCGACCGCGGGCCGGACGAACGCATCGCACTGCTGCTGCAGGCGGCACGTGGTCTGCAAGCCGCACACTCCCTCGGCCTGGTGCACCGCGACTTCAAACCGGCCAACGCCCTGCTCGGCGCGGACGGACGGGTGCGCGTGGCCGACTTCGGCTTGGCGCGCCTCGCGGACGCCCACGGCGAATCGCTCGAAGATGCGGCAGGCGAAGTCGGCCTCACCCCGATGTTCACCGACCTCACGGTGACCGGTGCGATCCTCGGGACGCCCGCGTACATGAGCCCCGAGCAACGTCTCGGGCAGCCGGTCACGGCGGCATCCGACCAGTTCAGTTTCTGCGTCGTGGCCTGGCAAGCGCTCTACGGCACCAACCCACTCGCCGACCTCAACCTCGCGGCATGGGTTGCCGGAGACATCGCGCTGCCGCGACCACCCTCGACGGCCGGGGTCTCCCCCGCTTTGCACGCTGCTCTGGAACGCGGGCTGAACCCCGAACCCGAAGCCCGCCACGCGTCGATGGAGCCCCTGATCGCCGCGCTGGCCAAGGCGATTGCGCCGCCGAGCAGTCGCGGGAGAATCGCGCTGCTCGCTGGCCTCGGCGCGGCCACGTTGGCGGCACTGGCCGTGCTCGCTTGGCCGTCCGAGACGACGATCGACTGCGCAACGCCTCCCCTCGACTGGGCCGCGACGCGACACATCCGACTGGCCACGACACAACTGCGCGGAGCCCCGCTGCAGAGTGCGTCCTCCGGTTTGCACACGATCGCCGCGTCGTGGGACCGCACCCGCGACGAGGCATGCAACGAAGCCCTTCCGCTCTCCCCGTGCGCCCAGAACCGCCGCGCGGCCTATGCCGAGCTCGGCGACCACCTGGGCCCCGGACCCACGCGGCTGCCCGAGATGCTGCAGGCCGTGCAAGACGCCTGCAGCCCCGACGCCGCCCCCACCCCGGACGTTGCGCGACTGCACGTGCGCATGGCAGCAGGGGAAACGCAGGCGGTCCTCGATGCCTGCCTCGAACTCGAACGCACGGTGACACGCCCTCGGGTTCGCGCCGCCATTCTTCACCTTCACGGCCGGGCCCAAGCCGAGCTCGGCGACCTCGACGGCGCGTTCGAGACGCTGCGCGTGGCGTACAACCATGCCGAGCGAGCCGGCGCACACGCGCTTGCGACCACCGCCGCGGCCGATCTCGCGGTGCTGACGATGGTCGAGCTCGGACAACCCGCGCGCGGTCGGGGATGGTTGGAGCTCGCCGAAGCCCGCCCCGCGCCGACGCGCCGTGCCGCGGTCGCGGTGCACATGGCCCGAGGACGGGTGTTCGATGCCCGCGACGCCTGGACCGACGCCGCACGGGCGTACCTCGACGCTGCTGCGCAGCTCGAAGACTCGGCAGACTTCACCGATGGACCCAGTGACGCTCGGCTGCGCGCTGCCGCGGCACTGTCGAACGCGGGGGACCGCACCGCCGCCGAAGCGTTGCTCCGCCCGGTCGTAGAACACCGCACGCGCGTGTACGGAGCCGAACACCCGCGGACAGTCACAGCCCGCGCCCAGCTCGCGCGTCTATAGTGCGGCCATGCCCTGGGACGGCCCCCTCCCCGACCGCCTCGACCTCGCGCGTCTCGACACCCCGATCGTGCCTCTGCAGCGACTCAGCGCGCAGCTCGGTGGCCCGACGATCTGGGTGAAACGCGACGACCAAACAGGGGCTGCCGAGAGCGGCAACAAGATCCGCAAGCTCCAGTACACCATCGCCGAGGCGCTCCGCGAGGGCGCCGACACGCTAATCACCTGCGGCGGGCTGCAGTCCAACCACGCCCGCACCACCGTCGTCGTCGCCCGACGCCTGGGTCTCGACGTCGAGCTGGTCCTACGCGGCGAAGCGCCCCAGCGTCTCGAGGGCAACCTGCTTCTGGACAGCGTCCTGGGTGCGACCGTGCACCTGTACGACCCCGAGGCCTACGCCAACAAGGACACGATCATGCAGGAGCGCGCCGAAGCCCTGCGCGCTGCGGGCAAACGTCCCTTCGTGGTCGCCGAGGGATGTTCGATGGCCAGCGGCTGCTGGGGCTACATCGAGGCCATGCGGGAGGTTGCCCAGTGGCAAGCGCGGGAACAGGTCCGATTCGACGCCATCGTCAGCGGTGTCGGCAGCGGTGGCACGGCCGCGGGGATCGAGCTGGGCGCGCGGCTGTTCGACTTCGGCGGCGAGGTGGTGGGCGTGCCCGTGTGCGACGACGAAGCGTTCTTTCGCGAAAAGATCGGCCGACTGTGCGCCGAAGCGACCCGCACCTACGCGCTTCCGGTCGACATCGCCGCGCAGGACATCGGGCTGCTCGACGGCTACGTCGGTGGCGGCTACGGGGTGAGCAGCGAGGCCGAGCGGGAGAGCCTGATCATGCTGGCCCGCACCGAAGGCATCGTGCTCGAGCCGGTCTACAGCGGTAAGGCGTTTCACGCCCTGCATCGCGAACTGTCGGGGCGGTTCGCAGGCATGAAAAACGTGCTGTTCGTGCACACGGGCGGCGTGTTCGGCTTGGCCGCCTACGCGGACCAGCTACCCGCCTTGCAGCGAGCGACGTAGGCGGGCGCGTTCGGCCCACGCCAGCGCGACGATGAAGCCGTCGAGCAACACGTGGCCCAGAGCCAGTGATGCCAGGCCGCCCCACGGCACGACCAACGCGACCGCCAGCGCGTAGGTCAGGCCCTTGGCCACACACCCGCGCCACGAGAAGTTGGGGTGGTGCAGCAAGCCGAAGAGCAGCCCCGCCCCGAGGGCGACGGGGGCAATGCCGACACCGAGCAACGCGCCGAGCCCCAGCATGGGCACCAGCACCAAGCCATCCTCCCCCGCCACACCGAGCGTCTTCCACGGGCGCTCGACCAGCTCGTCCACCAACTCTCGGCCCGCAGAGGCGTCGACGACGGTGTTCTCGGGAATCGCTCGACCCATCGCCCACCGCACGAGCAGCTGACCGCCGAGCGCGACCGCGACGTAGGCGACGACCGCCCCCGTCGCAAACACCCACGGCGCGAGCAACAGGTAGAGCCCGAGCAGGGCGAGGCCCACCCACTCGAGCGCGCGACCGCGATAGAGCAGCCACTTGGACAGATGGTTCTCGGTGGCGGTGAGCCAGAACGCAGCCTCGACCGATCCGCCTCGTGCCGCGCGACGGTACCAACGGCGAGCGCGTCGCATCGAACGTCGCGCTCCTCGCCCGTCCCGATAACAATGCCCGAGCAGGACCGCCCCTTGCGACCGTCCCGCGTGCGCAGCTTCGAGCGCCCACAAGTATGCCGAGCGGTCGTTCTGCACCGCGCCGTGGCGCACCGCGGCAGCGTCCAGCCCGGTCCGGAGCCACGATGACGCGAACCGCAGTCGCAACGACGAGCGATCGTCGGCGAGCGCGCGCAGGGCGTTCATGTGGGACAGCCACTGCCCGAAGTCCGCCTCATCCCGCCGCGCCGCGCCCTCGAGCGCCTCGAAACGGACGCAGACGGGGTCGGAGCAGTGCGTGTGGGCCTCGGCGGCGGAATCCACGGGCGGCACAACTCCCCCGGCGGGCCCTCTATTCCGCGAAGTCTTCGGCGAGCGCGTCGAAGAACGCGTCCGAGAGCACGTAGGTCGCCCAGTCGGACTCGACCTGGCCGACACCCCGCCGCTGCTGAAACAGGACCGGGTCGTCGAACTCGCCCTGATACCAGCCCCACAGGAATCGCACCCGCATCGGGTCGACGTTGCGACGGCGAAGCTCGACCAGCATCTGGGCAACCTCGACGTCGTCGAACGCCTCGATGTAGCCCTCCGCCTCGTCGATGTGCACCCCGATCGTGTCGATGCCGCGCTGCGTGAGTCGATACTCGCCGCCCTTGCGGTCGATCTGCAGCAAGCCCTCGACCGCGAGTCGCTCGAGGGTGGGCTCGAACGCCGCGAGGTCGGGCGGCAGCATCACGGGCATGCGGCGGCCGCCCTCCTCGGGAGCGACGTCGAGCAGCTTCAGGACGAACAGCGCGACGTAGGCGTGTCGTTGATCTTCGGAGACTTCAACCATGGGTCGTCCAACGCGAGGTCTGCAAGCCGAGCAGGGGCGACTGCTCGGCGGGGTATTCGAGCCACGCCCGGACGTCGCCATGCGCGTAGTGAAACCGGCGGGCACCCAAGCACTCCGGCACCGCGACGGGCTTGTCTTGCGGGTTGCACAGCGCCAACACCACGTCGGCCGCCTCGCCGAGCACCGCGGGAAGGCGTGCCGGGGCAAAGCTCGACCACGGCACCGTCACCGCGACCTCCTCGCCCTCGATCCACACCCAAAACTCCAGCAACAGCGGGCCCGGTGTGGGTTCGTCGGGCGTGTGCAGTGCGAGCACCAACGGCGCGTGCACACGTCGTTGCCCGGACGCATCCGCGAGGACGACGTCCGGCGGCCGGCACCATCCGTGCTCGTAGAAGTCGTCTCCCGTGGGCGAATCCTCGTCCAAGCCCAACAACGTCAGCGGGGGACGGGACTCGAACGGGATGTCGGCGATCGACGCCATCAGCTCAGCGCGATGACACGACGAGTCCCGCGGTCGCCAAGCCCGAACCGGCCGCCCATGCGCCGGGGCGCCGAAGGACGTCGGCGGGGCGTGGTCGACGTGCGGCTCTTGTTGAAGTTGCCACCGCCTCGGCCGTAGCGACGCCCCGACTGCGACTTGGTGCCGGTCTTGGACTGGCTGAACTTGGAAGGGTTGGCCTTGCGATACGAATCGCGGTGCGTCGCCAAGCTCGTGCGGCGCGAGGCAGGCGTGTAGTAGGGCTGCGAGTACATCGGCCGGTAGCTGGGCATGAACGCCCGCGAAATCATCGAGCCGACCACCATGCCCGCTGCGATGTCCCAGAAGGGAGACCGATAGGACGCGTAGCGGTTGTGCCCCTGGATCTGGTAGTTGCCCTGCCCCTCGCCGGTGATGTTGCGACGAATGGTGAACACCTTTTCGCCGTCCTCGACCGCGCCGTTGGTGTTCTTGTCGAAGAACCCCGTCACCTCTTGGGTCTTCGCATCGACGTCGTGCACGCCCACGCTGATGATCTCGGACCCGGTGTAGATCTCGTTGACGCGCTGCTCGAAGTCTTCGGGGCCCTCGGCCTTCTTGTACGCTTCGCCCACCGCGTCCCAGTCGATGTCGACCGCGGTGTTCTCGGTGGTGACCCAACGGTCGTTGCCGCGCGACGACGGTTGCCCGCACCCGATGGCGGGCAATGCAACAGCCGCGCTGAGCGCGAGCACGCCCGCAGTACTTCGAAAACGCTTCACGCCCGGCAACCTAACCCGCCGTTGGGCGCGGTCAACCTCGCCGATCTGGTGGTGGTGGGGCGCGAGTCAGTCGGCGACACGTGCCGGCGGCAACGGCTCGACACTCTCGACGTCGAACGCCACCTGAATCTCGACGTCGGTTCCGATCTCTCGCAGGTACAGCGGAAACGGCGGCAGAATCTCCGCCACGATGAACACGATCAGCGCCACGTCCCCATCATGAGAGAGCCTGGAGTCGAACGTCGAGAGCCCGCCGTCCCCCACGCCGAACAGAGGCACCGGCACCACCTCCGAGGGCGTCGCCCCACTCACCTCGACCGCGTGAAAGTCGCGAGGCTCAACGCCTGTGTAGAGGACTCGACTCCAATCCCCGGACACGATGAGTTCCCAGTGCCCGGCCCCCTCTCCGGGCTCACTCACGCGTTGCATGTCGGCGGCAGCACCCCCGGAGACGTCCGTCCGCCACCAGCTCCCCCCCCGCCCGGTGTCGAACCAGGTGTACAGCCACTGCCCGGCCTCATCGAAGCGAAAGCTCCCCGCGTCCAGGCCGGTCCCCGCGCTGACGGTACCGGGCCGGCCAGGCGCCGAGCCCGATGCATCCACGAGCGCGTAGGTGCCGTCAGCTCCGTCGTGCACCGAGAACGCCAGCCAACGAGAGTCGGACGACCACTGCGGGGAACTGACGTCGTCGTGCGGCGCCCCGTAGACGATCGTGGGCATCCCGGGCGTCTCCTCGGCGAGGTCGACGAACGCCACATCGCCCCCACCTTTCGCCCAGTCTCCAACCCAGTACGCGAGCGCGTGACCATCGGGAGCGAAGTAGGGGCCATCGATGTCATTGCCCGCCATCGCCAGCGCAGGATCGTCGATCCGCAACGGCGCTCCCGGTGCTTCCCCTTCGAGGTTCACGAAATGCAGGGCATCGCGGGTGAAGCTTCCTCCGCCCACTCCGTAGACCACGGCGTCGTGATGAGGCACGAAGCCCAGCCACGAGACGTCGTCCCCGTCGGGCGAAACGAGCCACTGCGACGCGCCCGCGGAGGGGTCCAACGAAGCCACGACTGCCCGTCTCAGGCCGTCGACGTCCCTGCGCACGAACCCGACCCGGCCCGTGGTCGCATCGACCACGAAGTCACTGAAGATGCGCTCGGACGGCGTGAACGGCACGAGCACCTCCGGCGTTCCGAGGCCGGCGCCTTCGAGCGGGACCCAGTACAGCGCCTCCGCCGTCTGGTCTTCGTCGTGGGCGAGGACCACGAAGCCCTCCAGCTCCGGCACGAAGCGCGGCGCCGCCGCGGCGAACCCGAGGGGAAGCTCGAAACTCAGCGCCGGACCAGGAGGAGCGGTCGAAACGTCGGCGGCCGAGCACACCATGTGTCCGAGGGCGGTGAAGCTCGAGCAGAACGAGACCATGCGGCGCCCAGGGTCGAGCTCGACCCGCAACGGGCTCCCAGTCTCCACGGTGCTCGCGAGCGAAACCGGCTCCGAGAGCACCCCTGCGTCGTATTCGTAGTAGAGGAGGTCTTCCCGCTTCGTCTCCGGGTTCTGTTGGGCGGCGAGGAACCGAGCCCGCGCTTGCGGCTGGGGAACACCGCCTGTGGTCGTCCCCGACGACTCGGTTTCCTGAGGGTCGCCAGTGCTCGTGCTGCCATCATCGGCCGTGCCCGTGGTGTCGCCGGTCGTCGAGGACCCGGTTTCCGATGCAGGCTCTCCTGTCGTCGAACCGCTGGAGGACGGAACGACATCGTCTCCACAACCGGCGACGGCGAGCACGAGAACGAGACCAACGAGTCCACGGCAAGTCATGCTGGAACCGTGCCACGGGTTTCGAGCCGGTGCACGTGAGGCTAGGTGTCCCATGGGACACGGTGCCGCGAAGATCAGTCGGTGACCTGTCCGGGGTAGAGCGGCGGTGCGGCCTTGGCAAAGGCAGTGCGCAGCGCCTCCTTGGAGAACAGGCTGGTTTGCAGCAGCGACGTGCCAGCCTCGTCCTGCGGCTTGACCTTGCCCTTCTTGCCCACCTTGAACGCCGCCGTGGGTGTGCGGTCGCCGGGTTGGCTCGCCACGATGACGGTGTCGAAGCCGTTCTTGCCGTCGGTGTCGTAGAAGACCCAACGCACGTCGGCGACCTTGAGCATCGCGAACTCGGCATCGAACTCACCCGCACGAACCTTCTTGGCCAGGTCCTGGTGGTTGGTGCCCGATGCGGCCGAGTCGCCATCGAGGTCGATGAGCACGATGTCGCGACCGTACTCGGTGACCATCGCCACGGCGTTGCGCAGACCGCCCGAGTCGCGAATGGCGACGCTCGCCCGCGGACCAAAGGTCAGCCCAGGAAAGCTCTCGATGCCCTTGCCCGACTGCACAACCTGGCCCGGCATCGCCTTGGGCAATGCCGTCGCAAACCGGGTGCGCCCGTCTTCCGAGGCAACGAGGTCCTGACGCAGCAACGCCCGCCCGAGTTGGTCGCGCACCGGCGTCTCCCCCGACCACGCGAGGCTGGCCCCGGGCAGCCCGAGCACGGGCGAGTGCAGCACCGTTTCGAGCGTGCCGTCGTCGTCACTGTCGTACCAGACCCACCGCGAGGCTCCTTGGTCGAGCACTACGACCTCGACATCGGCGTTGCCGACCTTGCGCGCCATCTCGAAGCCGCTGCCGATGCCGGCGTTTTGGTCGAGATCGAACATGTAACGGCGATGGAAGTAGGTCGCTTCGATGAACGTGTCCAAGGTGCCGTCGCCGTCGTGGTCGGAGGCGAGGAACGAGTCGGCCGACGCCTTCGGGTCGGGAATCTTGGGCTCACCGTCGCCACCGGACTCCGCGGCGCCGGGGAATACGACCGGCGCGACCCTGCCGTAGCGTTGCTTGAGCTTCTCGTCCTGAAACAGCTTGGCGTCCAAGCCATCGCGGACCAGCAAGTCGCGGTTCTCCGTGGCGCTTCCATCCTTGGGCACCGTGTACGCCGCGGTGATGTTGCCCACCGTGCCCAGCATGAACACATCGTGATGACCGTCGTTGTCGGTGTCGTACCAGACGTTGCGGTTGCCCGCGTGGTCGAGCACCACCAGCTCGGCGTCGAACGGGTGGTCGTCCTTCTTGGCCAACTCATCCCAGCTGGGCAGCGGCTTGGCTTTGCCCAGCGAGTTCTGATCGAGGTCGAAATAGTACGCCGTGTCGCCGCCGATGCCCGGCGAGGTGGCCACGACGGTCTCGATACGGCCATCGAGGTCGACGTCTCCGCCGTGCACGCTGACCGCGGCCACCTCCCACGGGTCGGGGATGAAGTCGAGCGGATGCTCGGGCACCTCTTCGAGCAGCTTCTGTACCTCGGCGAGGTGCACGTGAAAGCTGAGCCACTGGTTGGTCGTCATGTCGCGGCGCACGAACGCGTTGACGGCCACGATTTCGCCGGCGGTGTTGACGAGCGGTCCACCGCTGTCGCCGGGCAGAATCTTGGCGGTGGACTGCACCACCCGCCCCTGCTTGTCCATCTGGGCCTTGAGCTTGGCCAGATGCTCCTTTTGCATGCCGGTCGCGTCGTCGAGGGCGAGGTCGGTGTGCCCGGCGAGCTTGCCGGTACTGGAGACCTCGCCGCCCTTGAGCGCCCACAGCAAGCCCGCGCCCGCATGCCCCACGGCAGCCACACGCTGGCCGGGGTACGGAGCCTTCTTGCTGATCTCCAGCGAAGGCAGATCGGCGGGCGGATCGATGAGCTGCAACAGCGCGAGGTCGTGGTCGATGTCGACTTCGAGCACGTAGGCCTGCAGCGCCTTGTCCTGGGGCTCGAACGCCTGGAGTTCTTCGGAGTAGGTGCCCAGGGTGACGTTGGCCTTGATGCGCAGCCCCTCACGGTCGCCACCGTCGATGACGTGGTGGTTGGTGAGAATGATGCCCTTGGGATCGATGATCGAGCCCGAGCCCACACTGCCCGGCACCCGAATGACCACCGTGGCCGCGCCCACCTGGCGGTAGAGCTCGCCCATATCCTTTTCGACCACCGGCTCGTCCTCGTCGGGGTCCTTCGTGTCGGGCACCACCGCCGGCACGTCGAGTCTGGGCATGTCCACCACGGGCTCCGGCTCCGGCTCGGGCTCCGGTTCCGCCTCGGGCTCAGTGCTCGCGACGACCTCGGGTTCGTCCTGCCCGAACATGAAGTAGGCACCCGCACCCGCACCGCCCAGCACCAACACGCCCGCGACCGCTGCGATGGCCAAGCCCGCGCCGGACTTCTGGGGCGCCGGCGCGGCGGCTGCGGCCTTGTGCTGCTGCAGCTCCGCCATCATCGCAGCGCCGTCGCCCATGACCGTGCCGCCCGAAGGCATGTGTTTCGCGCCGACGATCTGGGTGACCGTGATCACCGTCTTGCCACAGGTGAACGACTCGCCCTGACTCATCGCGAACTGGGGCTGCGAGCGACCGTCCTTCCAGGTGCCGTTGCTGCTGCCCAGATCCCGAACGACGAGCTGGCCGTCTTGGAACTCGAGCTCGGCGTGGGTCGCCGACGCTTCGGTGTCCCCGAGTACGATGTCGCCACCGTCCCGCCCCACGACGACCCGTGGCGCGGCAAAGGTCTGCGAGACCGGGGGACGGCCGACGTAGTTGATCTGCAGGACGTAGTAGGACTGCTGAGGCTGCACGGTTCGGCTCCCGCGCGGACGTGCGGACCGCGCGCTGTGACGATACCAGCATCGACCAAGCTCCGGGGCGGCCCCATTCTGCACGCCTACTGTCATTCGAATTGACAATCATCCGCATCGACTCAAACTGTCATCAGCAATGACAATCGATCAGAAAGAGCGCGTCGTCGTCGTCGGGGCCACCGGATACCTGGGAGGGCACGTGGTGACCGCACTCGCCCATCGCGGTCATCACGTCACGGCGGTCGTGCGGCCCGGGAAGACGGCCCCCGATGCCCATCGCACGGTCGAAGCCGACGTCACCGACCCGAGCACCCTGCAGGGTGTGTTCGACGGGGCGACCCGGGTGTTCTCCGCGCTGGGCATCACGCGGCAGACCGACAAGGTCAGCTACGAGGACATCGAGTACACCGCCAACCTGCACGTTCTGCGCGCATCGATCGCAGCCGGGGTGAAGGGCTTCGGTGTGATCTCGGTCGTAAACCCCGATGTGCTCGAGGGGCTTTCGATCGTCACGTCACGGGAGCGGTTCATCGCCGAGCTGCGCGACGCGCCCATCCCCTCCACCGTCGTTCGCGCGACCGGGTTCTTCAGCGATCTGCGCGACGTGTTTCAAATGGCCGCGTCGGGGCGTGCATATCTGGTTGGCGACGGCACCAAACGCGTCAATCCCGTGCATGGCGAAGACCTCGCCGAAGCCTGTGTCGACGCGCTGTTGGCCGAGACGTCCGAAGCACAGGTCGGCGGACCCGAGGTGTTCAGCTGGGAACAGATCGCGCAGCTCGCCTTCGGCGCCCTCGGGGTGCCCGCCAAGGTCACCCATGTCCCTGCGTGGATCCCACGCCTCGCCCTTCCCCTGATTCGCCCGTTCAACCGTCGGGCCTACGATGTCGGTAGTTTCATCGTCCGCGGCTCCACCCACGACATGGTGGCCCCGTGCCATGGCCACCACCGCCTCGGCCCCTTCTTCGAGTCCCTCGCCCGTGCCCATTCCGCCCGACCTCGCCTGGCAGCTCAGTGACCAGATCGGTCACGCCTACTCGATCGTCCTCGCCATCTCTCAACAAGAGCTCGCGGACGAACCCCTCACCGTCACCGAACTCGTCGCCTTGCTGGTGCTGCACGGTTTCCCCGACGGGCTCACACAGACCGCCTGGGGCGAGTACCAAGGCGTGTCTCGCCAACGCGCGCACATCATCGGCAACAAGCTCACCGGCGATGGTCTGGTCGACATCACTCGCGAGGGCCGCTCCAGCACCGTCACCCTCACGCGCGCCGGCAAGGCGCTCATCGCCCGGGTGCAACCGCGGGCCTCCAAGGCCTTGGCCTCCGCGATGCACGGCTTGACCACCGCCGAGGCGCGCGAGCTCTCGAAGTTGCTCGCGAAGCTGACCGACGCCAGCGGTTGAGGGCACGCTTTACAACGCGCCGCGACCGATCGCTCCGGTCGCCATGCGTCCGAGCCCCGCGACGACCTTGTCGAGCTGTGCGAAGCGAGGGTCCTGTGTGAAGCCCTTCGCGAAGCGGAAGTAGATCTGCTGCACGATGCCGCCGATCTTCAGCAAGCCGAACACGTAGTGAAAGAGCGCCCCGGACACGTCGCGGCCGGTTCGCTCGCCATAGCGAGCCGCGACCTCGGCCCGGGTCAGACCGCCGGGCGCCGCGGTGGGCGTGAGCCCCATGGCTCGCCATGCAGGGTCATCGCCCGGCTCGGTCCAGTATCCCAGTGTCGTGCCCAGGTCCATCAACGGGTCGCCAACCGTGCACATCTCCCAATCGAGCACCGCCACGATGCGTGTGGGCTCATCGGGATCGAGCATGACGTTGTCGAACTTGTAGTCGTTGTGAACGAGGGTGTGCGCAGCCTCTTCGGGCATGTTCGCCCGCAGCCAGACCGCCACGGCGTCGAAGTCGGGCAAGTCGCTGGTCTTGGCCTTGTCCAGTCGGCGAAGCCACCCCTCGACCTGCCGCTGCACGTACCCGGGACCTCGGTCGAGACTGTCCAGGCCGGTCGCCTTCAGGTCGACACCGTGAAGATCGGCAAGCCCGTCGATCACCGCACCGCACATGCGCCCGAACAACGCGGGGTCGCCCTGCAACGGCGCGGGAAGAGCGTTGCGCACGATCAGGCCGCGGCGACGCTCCATCACGTAGAAGTCGCAGCCGAGCACATCGTGGTCGGTGCAAAGCGCCAGGGGTTTGGGCGCATGCGCGTACGCCCCATCGAGCCCCGAGAGCACCGTGAACTCGCGCTGCATGTCGTGGCCCGACTTGACCTGGGCTCCGAACGGCGGGCGCCGCAGCACCAGCTCGTGTTCACCCTTCTTCAGCAGGTAGGTGAGGTTGGAATAGCCCGAGGGAAACTGCTCCACGACGAGCGGACCCTCGAGCTCGGGCAGCGCGGTCGCCAAGTAGGCCTCGAGCGCGTCTGTGTCGAGTCCCTCGCCCTTGCGAACGTCGGTGGCGGCATCGATGGGGGCGGTCATGCTTGCACCGCGCCCTTTTTGGCGTCGCGAAGAATGCGGCGGGCGACCACGGATTTGTGAACCTCGTCGGGGCCGTCGTAGATCCGGGACCCTCGTTCGTGGCGGTAGAACCACGACAGCACGGTGTCGTCGGTAATGCCCAGAGCGCCGTGCACCTGAATCGCGCGGTCGATGACCTTCATCAGCACGTCGCTGGCGAAGAACTTGATCATCGAGATCTTCTGCCGCGCCGCCTTGGCCCCCACGGCATCGATGCTCCACGCCGCGTCGAGCACCAACAACCGGGCGGCCTCGATCTCGGCCGAACACTCCGCGATCCAGTGCGCCACCGCCTGCTTTTCGCCCAGTGACTCGTGCGGGCTGAGCATGCGACTGGCCGCGCGTGTCGCCATCATGTCGAGCGCGCGACGGCAGATGCCGATCCAGCGCATGCAGTGGTGAATGCGGCCCGGTCCCAGCCGCGCCTGCGCGATCGCAAAGCCGGCCCCTCGTGCCCCGAGAAGGTTTTCCTTGGGCACCCGTGCACCCTCGAGCGACACCTCGGCGTGGCTGATCCACCCGTCCCCCTCCTCACCCATGATCGGGATGTTGCGCACCCGGCTGTAACCGGGCGTATCGGTGGACACGAGGATCATGCTGGCGCGCTGGTGCGGCGGCGCCTCGGGGTCGGTCACCGCCATCACGATGCAAAACGCGGCGCCATCGGCCGCGGTCGTGAACCACTTGCGGCCATCGAGAACCCACGTGTCCCCCTCCTCGCGCGCGGTGGTCTCGAGCCACACCGGGTTGGAGCCGGCGCGCCCTGGTTCGGTCATGCCGAAGCAGCTGCGAGTCTCGCCAGCGAGCAGCGGCTCGAGAAAGGTCTTCTTCTGGGCTTCAGACCCGTACTCGAGCAACACCTCCATGTTGCCAGCATCGGGCGCCTGGCAGCCCGCAGCGTAGTGCCCCAGCGGAGAACGCCCCAACACCTCGGTGAGCAAGCCGTGCTCCAGCACGCTGAGGCCCAGACCACCGTGCGCCTTGGGGATCTGGGGCAACCACAGACCCGCGGCCTTGGTCTCGGCCCGAATCGCATTCAACGCGGGCTCCACGGCATAGAACCCCTCGGCGATCGCGGTGCGTTCGAGCGGTTCGAGCTGGGCGACCAATGCGGACGCGCGCTCGAGCAAGGGCTGCAGGTGAGACGGGGTTTCGAAGTCCATCAGAGAAGCGCTCCTGCCACGCAGGCCGAAGAGAAGTTGGCCAGGGTGGCGGCGAGCAACGCTCGCACCCCGAGCCTGGCGATGTCGTGTTTGCGCTCGGGCACAAGGCCTCCGAGGCCACCGATGAGGATGCCGATGCTGGACACGTTGGCGAATCCCGTCACCGCGAAGGTGGCGATCGAGTGGCTGCGGGCCGACAGCGTGGTGCCGACCGAACGCAGCACGTCGAACGCGACCAACTCGTTGACCACGGTGCGCGTGCCGAGCACGGTCCCGACCTCGAACGCTTCGCCCCACGGCACCCCCATCAACAGGGCGAGCGGCATGAACAGCCACCCGAACACCCGCTCGAGCGTGAGCGGCTCGCCGCCGATGCTGAACACCTCCAAGAATGCGTTGCAAAGCGCCACCAGGGCGATGAACGCGATCAGCATGGCGCCGACGTTGAGCGCGAGCTTCATGCCCTCACTCGCGCCGCTGGATGCAGCGTCGAGCAGGTTGGCGTCGGTCTTGGGGATTTCGACGTCGATCTTGCCGGCCGTCTGCGGGGTGTCCTTTTCGGGCACCACGAGTTTGGCCATCACCACCGAGATCGGCGCCGTCATGGCGACCGCGGTGAGGAGGTGCTCGATGGGCACCTTGCCGATCTCGACGTAGGCCCCGAGGATCGCGCCGGACACCGAGGCCATACCGGCAACCATCACCAAGAACAGCTCGCTCTCGGTGAGCTTGGCCAAGAACGGCCGAATCGTGAGCGGGGCTTCGGTCTGCCCCATGAAAATCGACGCACCCACGGCGAGCGATTCGGCGCCGCTGGTGCCCATGGTTCGCACCATTACCCAAGCCAGACCACGCACGATGATCTGCATGACGCCCAGGTAGTAGAGGATCGAGAACAGCGACGCGACGAAGACGATCGTGGGCAGGATCTGAAACGCGAAAATCACCCCGAGGTTGGTCTCACCGCCGCCCTGCGCCCCCAGGCCGCCGAAGACGAACCTGGAGCCCTCGTAGGACTTCTGCAGCACGGTCGTCACGCCCGCGGAAGCGGCCTCGAGCGCGGCGCGGCCCGCAGAGTTGCGCAGCAGCAAGAAGCCGATGACCCACTGCGCGGCCACGCCCCACAGCACGGCCCGCTTGGAGATGGCCTTGCGGTCACGGCAGGCGGCGAACGCCAACCCCAGCATCACCGCAGCACCCGCGACCGAGACCAAGCGCTCCACTACTCGCCTCCGACCTCGGCAACCACGGGCTGGGGCGCATCTTCGGTGAAGCCCTCCAGCTCTTTGGAGATGGCCTCGAGGAACCGCCGCTTCTCATGGAACGGCAGGAAGGACGACTTGAAGCCGTTCATGATCACCTGCTTGATGTCCTCGAGCCCGAAGTCCATCTCCGTGTGGAGGAGATGCAGTTCCTTGGAGACGGACGTGTCCGTGACCAGGCGGTTGTCGGTGTTGAGCGTCACCCGAGCACCGAGGTTGTAGTAGAGCTTCATCGGGTGGGCGGCGAGGCTCTCGACCGCGCCGGTCTGCACGTTGGACGACGGGCAACACTCGAGCGGAATGCGGTGGTCGACCACGTAGTGCAGCAGGTCGCCGTCTTCCCGCAGGCGGCAGCCGTGCCCGATGCGATGCGCCCCGCAGTCGTGAATCGCCTGTGCGATCGAGGCCGGGCCGTACGCCTCGCCTGCATGAATGGTGACGTTGATGTTGTTCTTGCGAACGAGCTTGAACGCCTCGCTGTGGGCAACCGCGGGGTGGTCGTACTCGGCACCCGCGAGGTCGAACCCGACGACGCCGCGGTTCTTGTAGGCCACCACCAACTCGGCCATCTGCAGCGAGCTCTCGGGGGAGATGTTGCGAATGCCGCAGAGGATCACCCGGGTCACGACGCCGTGCTCGAGCTCGGCATCATGGGCCGCCGACAGAACCGCCTCGACGATCTGGGTGAGGCGCAACCCCTGTCGGGTGTGCAGCATCGGCGAGTAGCGCACCTCCATGTATCGAACGTTCTCTGCGGCAGCATCGGCGCACAGCTCGAACATCGCGCGGTAGATCCCGTCACGGGTCTGCAACACCCGTAGCGTGACGTCGAACGCTTTGAGGTACTCCACCAAAGAGCCGGTGTTCTCTCCCAGGCGCATGGCGGCGCGCAGCCCGGCTTCATCCTTGGCGGGCAGCTCCACGTTTTGCTCCTGCGCGAGGTCGAGCAGGGTGGAAAGACGCATCGAGCCATCCAGGTGGACGTGCAGATCCGTCTTGGGAAGCTTCGCAAACAACTCTTCGGGGAGGGTCGCCATGTTTGGCGGGCCACAGTATCAGCCCAAGGCAAAACCCGACACGGGCTGCTGGCCGATCCGGCACCGCTTGCCATAGACTCGCAAGCCGTGAAGACGGGAATCTGGATGCTCAGCACCGCACTGGCCGCCACGGCCAGCCTCGGCTGCAGCCGTCCCCCGCTCGGCGATGTGTGCCCGGACGTCGCCGAGGGCGACCTCGTCATCACCGAGATCCGCGGACCGCAAACCGGCGGTGACAACCGCGGCCAGTGGTTCGAGGTCTACAACGCCAGCGACCACACCGTGGATCTGCGCGGCCTCCGGGTCGAGTTCTTCAACCTTCAGGGCAAACCGCAGGGTCGGCCGGCACTGGTTCGAGCCAACGAGTTCCTCGTTCAACCCGGCGGATACGCCACGTTCGGTCATCACGACCTCACCGATCTCCCGGCGTTCATCGACTACACGATCATCACCGACTACTTCACCGATCCCAGCTTGGACGACGACGAGGTCATGACGCTGCTCGAACTCGGACTCGAGCCGGAAGACTTCGCGGACCGCCAGCCCAGGGATCTGCTGAGCAGCGGTCGCATCGACCTCACCGCCTGCGGCGAGCTCATCGATAGGGTGCGGTACGAAACCCTGCCAGCGGTCGGAACCCTCAGTCTCGACGGCAACCTCGAACCGACGGCCGAGGTCAACGACGACCTCGCCAACTTCTGCGTCGACGCTGCTGAGGAACAGCTCGAGCCAGGAGAGCCTCAGCTGTTCATCGGTGTTCCCGGGACCCCGCAAGAGGAGAACGCTCCGTGCGTAGAGTAGCGGCCGCACTCGCTCTGAGCCTCGCCGTGCTGAGCACGAGCTGCGGTCGTACGACCGTGCACTACAGCCGCGACGACCTCGCGGCCACCCTCGACGACGCCGAAGCGCAGGCACAGGCCGGACTCGTGCTCGGCGAGTTCGCGCTCGCGCCCGGTGCAGTCGTCGACGGCGACACCCTCAAAGTCGGCGGCCTCGATGCGAGCCTGCGCTTGCTCGGACTCGACACCGAAGAGACGTTCAAGTCCGAAAAGGACAAACGCCTGTACGAGTCACTCGGGTTCGAAGGCTACCTGGCCAAGAAGGGCGAAGGCAGCGACCGTCCGCCGAAATGCGCCACACCGCTGGGCGACGAGGCCAAGAAGTTCGCGCAGAAGTTCTTCGTCGGAGACATCAGCGTTCGCCTCGAACGAGACCATCCAAAGGACATGCGCGGCCGCTTCGGCCGCTTGCTCACCTACGTGTTCGTCAAACGCGGCGATGTGTGGATCAACTACAACGTCGAAGCGGTGAGAGCGGGGATGAGCCCCTACTTCACCAAGTACGGCTACTCCCGCCGCTTTCACGACGAGTTCGTCGAGGCCCAAGAAGAAGCGCGGACGGCCAAGCGCGGCATCTGGGACCCCAACCTCGAGCACTACTACGACTACGACGCGCGCATCACTTGGTGGAACGCGCGCGCCGACTTCATCCAGCGCTTCGAGCAAGACGCCGAAGACCGAGACGACATGATCATGCTCGGACACTGGGACGCCCTCGACCGCATCGCCGCAATGGAGGGCAAGGAGGTCGAGTTGCTGGCGGGCGTCGGCGAGATCTACCCGGGCGAGGGCCCTCGGCCGACCCGCGTGATGCTCAGCCGCCGCATGTTCTCGGACTTCCCGCTCATCTTCTTCGACGAGGACGTCTTTCTCAGCTCCCGCATCGAAGAGGCCAAAGGCGAGTTCGCCCGCGTTCGCGGCACCGTCAGCGTCTACGCCTACAAGTCGCGACGCAGACGGGACCCGGCCGAGCACCTTCAGCTGCAGATCGAGGTGAAGAACACCCAGCAGGTGATCATCTCCGACACGCAGCCCGGCGCGCCCAGCCGCACGGTGCTCACCCCGGCCAACCCCGACGACACCGCGGACGACGCCCCCGATCCCTACGACGCGGTCGACGAGAACGCGCCGCCCCCTGCCCCGGACGTGCCCGAGCCGGCGCCCCCCGCCGCCGAACCGGCCACAAGCCCCACACCCGAAGCTGGAACTCCCTCATGACTTGGACTCGACGCACCTCCCCGCGAACCCTCGCGGCCCTCAGCCTCTTCGCCGCTGCCTGCAGCGGAAACTCGAGTCGGGACGACGCGGGGGGCGAGTGCGCCACCGCGCTGCTCCCCGGCGACATCGTCATCAGCGAGTTGATGATCAACCCGGAGGGCGCCGATGCGGGCAAGGAGTGGATCGAGCTCTACAACCCGACCGACGCCGAGGTCGACCTGTCGGGGGTCCTGCTTCGTTTTCGTCGAGCCAACGGCGAGAGCGAGAAGATCCACCAGATTCAGGGGCTCTCCATTGGGGCGGGTGAGTACCTCGTGCTCGGCGACGCCGACCCGGACAACCTCCCGGAGCACGTCGACTACGGGTATGGCGACGACCTCGGGCAAGGGTTGTCGAGCCAGGACGGAGAGGTCTCGGTGGGCTGCGGGACCTCGGCGGTCGACATCATGACCTACGGGTTCGGCGACAACAGCCCCATCGACGAAGTCCCCGACAACACGGCGTGGGGATTCGACGGCACGCGGGAGCCCGACGCGCTGAGCAACGACGACATCGCGGCGTGGTGTCTGTCTGCAACGGTCTACTCCGCCGAACAGCCGGGGACCGAAGGTGAGTCGGCGATCCCGGAGGCTTTCGGCACGCCTGGCGAGCCCAACGACCCCTGCTACTCGGACCGCCCGACCGAGTGCAACGACAACGGCGCCCCGCGTGCCGTCGTCCCGCCCGCACCGGGCGACATCGTCATCACCGAGTACATGGCCAACCCGCACGGGCCGGATGACGACGAGGACGACTCGCTGCGCGTCGACGACGACGACGGGGAGTGGTTCGAGCTCTACGTCGGCGCCGACGTCGACCTCAACGGCCTGACCATCACCAAGTTCGGGGACGAAGACCCCAACGACATCATCGGATCTGTGGACTGCCTGCACGTCGAAGCCGGCACCCACGTCCTGTTCGCCCACTCCTCGGACACCGACGTCAACGGAGGCCTGCCCGCGGTCGACTTCGAGTTCACCATGGGCATGAGCAACAGCTCCGAGATGGGCACCGGGTTCTCGGTCGGATGGGGCGGCGAGGAGCTCGACACCGTCATGTGGACCGACAGTGGCCAGGGCGCCAGCAGCCAGCTCGACCCCATGTTCCGCGACCCCGTGCGCAACGACGAGGACGGTGCGTTCTGCGAGTCCGAGTTCCCCTACGGCCTCGGAGACCTCGGCACCCCCGGCGAGGCGAACCCGCGGTGCCCCTTCCCCGGCAGCTGCATCGAGGACAGGGACCGACGCGCAATCGTCTCACCGTCGGCGGGCGACCTTTGGATCACCGAGTTCATGGCCGACCCGGCCGCGGTCGGCGATGGCGACGGCGAGTGGTTCGAGGTCTACGCCGATGCCGCCTTCGATCTCAACGGGCTCGAGTTCGGGCGCGACGAAGAGATCGAGGAGACGGTCGACGTCGAAGAGTGCATTCCAGTGCAACAGGGCGACTACGTCCTGTTCACCCGCAACGCGGACCAAGCGACCAACGGAGGCCTGCCCGCGGCCGACTACGAGGTCGGCTTCAGCCTGGTCAACAACGCCGGCGGTGCCCTCTACCTCGCCGTCGCGGGCGAGGTCCTCGACGCGATCAGCTGGGAGGACACCGAGGCCGGTATGTCGCGGGCCCTCAGCCCCGACGTCTCCGGTCCCGACGCCAACGACAACGAGGCCAACTGGTGTAACGGCAACGTGTCCTATGGAGACGGAGACTTCGGCACCCCCGCCGAAGCAAACTCGGCCTGCGGCGGCACACCGGCAGGCACCTGTGACGAGGGCGCAGTGACGCGCGACCTGGTCGTCCCCACCGCGGGAGACCTCGTCATCACCGAGTGGATGCCCAACCCCGCGGCGGTCGGAGACACCGAGGGTGAGTGGTTCGAAGTCTTGGTCACCGCCGACGTGGACCTCAACGGCCTGCAGCTCGGCAACAACCCCGAGAGCCCCAGCACCACGCTACCCGCTACCGGGGACTGCATCCCCGCCACTGCGGGGACTCGCGTGGTGTTCGCCCGCAACGCGGATTCGATGACCAACGGAGGGGTGATGAACGCCATCGAAGCGTCGTTCACCCTCGGCAACAGCGGCGGCACCGTGTTCGTCGGCTACGCGGACGAGGTCCTCGACCAGGTCGACTACACGAGTTCCTCCGACGGCAGCTCGACCTCGGTGTCTCCGGGATCCGAAGACACCGCCAGCAACGACAACGAAGGCAACCACTGCACCTCCAACACTCCCTACGGCGACGGCGACAACGGTACGCCCGGGGCAGAGAACGCATGCGGCTGAGCCCCCTCTTCGCCCTCGCACTGCTCGTCGGCTGCGATGCCGCGGATGCCGAGACCGAGTCTGGGTCGGGCGCGGGTTCTTCCTGCGGTCCCACCGAGGCTGTCGTGGCACGCGTGATCGACGGAGACACGATCGAGCTCGAAGACGGCTCGCGTGTCCGCTACCTGATGGTCGACACCCCCGAGAGCACCAACGGCAAGGACGACTGCTTCGGCGCCGAAGCGACCGCGCTCAACCGGATGCTCGTCGAGGGCCAAACCGTCACCCTCAGCTACGACGTCGAGTGCACGGACGTGTACGACCGGCTGCTCGCCTACGTCGAGGTCGGGGATCGTGAGATCAACAGTCTGCTCGTCGAGCGGGGGGCCGCGTGTGTGCTGCACATCCCGCCCAACGGCGAGGACCGGGTCGACGAGTTCGAACAGCTCGAGGACGAAGCCCGCGCATCGCTGGTCGGTGCGTGGGGAGCCTGTGAGGACGTGACGTGTGACTGAGTCGCGCCGCCGCACTCGTCTTGCCGCGCTGGCGCTGGGCGCCCTGTGCTTCGGCACCCCGCTGGCGGCCCAAGCCGCCCCCTACGAGGTGTTCGTCGACATCGACGACGAGCAGGAGCTCTACGACCTGCAGGTTGCCGGCGACATCGGCAGCGGCACCTTCGACGTGCTCGCAGACCTTCTGCGGCAAGGTGTCGACCTCAACGTCGCCACGCGCGAGCAGCTCTATGCGCTGCCGAACCTGACCTACGAGGACGTCGACGCCATTCTCGCCTACCGGACCGAGGCTGGCCGCATCGCCGACCCGGCCGCGCTCGTCCTCGCCGGCGCGATTACCCGCCGCAAGCTCGCCGCAATCGCGGCCTTCCTCCTCGTTCCCGCGCCCGAGGGCAGCCGCGCCGCCGTTCGAGGACGCGTCCGCTACCAGACGATCTGGACCAGCGAAGACGACCGTGCCCCTCCGATGCTGCTGCAGGCGCGAGTGTCCGCCCTGCGACACCTCACCGTTGGCGCCGCCGCGGTGCTCGATCGCAACCGCCTGGAAAACGCGGTCTGGGACCCGAACCGAGACGCCCTGTCGAGCGAGGGACCGCGCACCACCCCACGCCTGCCGAAGTACTTCGTGCAGTGGGACACGCCCAAGTGGGGTGTGATCGCCGGTACCTACAACATCGGATTCGGCCAGCGCCTGACGTTCGACACGACCTCCCGCTACACGCCCAACGGCTTCGTGCTCGACGACACGATGTACCGTCAGGTGGACCTCACGAGTGAGTGTCGGCTGTCCACGGGAGAGCTCGCCGAGACCCCGTGTCCCGCCACTGGCGAGCCTCGCCGCTACGTTACCCCCGACTACCGAGAGCGCGTGCGCCAACGGGGTGTCGCCATCGGGGCCAAGAAGATCGCAATGCCGGTCGGCTGGATGCAGGCCTACGGCTTCTTCTCGCACCAGACCAAACCCGTCTACTGGACCGGGCTGTACCGCCCCGACCGCTGCGACGATCCGCGGCTCGACGGTGATCTCTTCCCCGAGTGCGGCGCGCCGCCGGTCTACCTCGCCACTGCCAGCGACCCGCTCGCCGCCTCCCCCACCCTGCGTTACGCCTCGCTGCCCAACATGTACAACGAGGTACTCGGCGGTGGAAACATCGCCTACTTCGTCGATCGCCGCACGCACATCGGCGTCACCGGCTACGGCAGCAGCGTCAACTGGCTGGTCGACGGTGCCGACCTCGACTTTCAAGAGTGGCAAAGAACCCCCCGCGGAGGACCCTTCGGTGCCGCCGGGGCGGACATGAGCTGGGGCCGCAAGTGGGCGGACCTCTTCGCCGAGGTCTCCTACTCGTTCGACTCGATTCCCCAAGAAGGCGGCGGGGGCCCGGCGGCGATCGTGCGACACACCGCCAGCTGGGACACCCACGAGATCGAGGTCAGCGGTCGCTACTACGACGAGAAGTTCCGCAACCCCTACGCCCGTTCGATCGCCGCCAGCGATCAGAGTGACGGACTCCGAGCGTCCGACGAGGCGGGCGGCCGCGTCCGCTACAACGGCCTGATCGCCGATCGCATCACCATTCGCTCGCTCCTCGACGTGTGGAACGAGATGAGCACCAACCTCACTCGTGTTCGCACCTTCGTCCGTGGCGACGTGCAGGCGACCCCCTGGCTGCGGCCGGGACTATGGCTCGACTTTCAGACCAACGACGTCACCGCCCGGGGCCGCGACCGCTGCTTCGGCGTCAGTGGTGACGACACTCGCGACAGCTTTCAACGCATCGAATTCTCGTCGTACGAAGAGTTCGCGCAACAACTCGAGATCGGCTGCACGGGCGTCCGCTATCGCATTCAGCCACGCGTCCGTGTCGACCCGCACAAGCGCGTCAACCTGCAGCTTCAGTTCCAGTACTCCTGGGTCGACGACGGCAGCACCGAACGACGAGTCTCCGACGTCACCGGCGTCGAGGAGAGTCTGCCGCGCTTTGGCGACCGCTTCGCCAACGACATCCGTCTGGTCGGCATCATCGGCGCCAATCCCGTCGACCCCCTGCGACTTCGGTTCCGTATCGCGTGGGACAAAGACGCAATCTCCCACTCGGCGTACCTCGAGGAGACCCTGTGGGGGTACTTGCAAGCGACCTACCGCATCGCCTCGTGGATGCAGCCCAGCCTTCGCTACGACGTGCGCGCTTGGCTCGACAACCGCAGCAACACCCCGTACCGGCGCCCCAACCCCGAGCACTGGGTCATGCTCCAGATCATGAGCCGTTTTTAGAGCGCTCGGCTATAGTCCGCGGCAATGAACGCGGAGTCCAACGCGGAGTCCACCCAACCGAAGCCCGACCAGTTCGGGGGGCCAATCGGAGCGCTGGTGCTGAGCGTCGTGATGCCGGTGGCCAGCTTCTACTTGTGGTCGGCCGTGGCACACCACGGTGGCTCGATGTGGATCCCCGGATCGGTGTCCGAGGTGGTCGCGATGTTCCCGATGCCGACGGTCTCGTCGGCGGCATTGCTCGCCGGTTGGCTGGCGATTCAGTTCGCGCTGTACGTCTACGGCCCCGGACCGGTCGTGCAAGGACGGCCTGCGCACAATGGTGAGCGCGCCGAGTACCGGATCAACGGCTTGTTCGCGTTCGTCGTGAGCACCGTGGCCCTCGTTGCCGCGCTCTACTTCGACCTCTTGTCGGCCGGGTGGGTGCTGGACCAGTGGGGCCCGCTGCTGACGCTGTGCACCCTGTTTGCGCTGGTCGCCTCCGCGCTCTGCCACGTGGCCGGACGCCGCCGTGGGGAGCTCGAGCGCAGCACCGGCAACACGATCTACGACTTCTTTCTCGGCACCATTCTCAACCCGCGCATCGGTCGGCACGACCTGAAGTTCTTCTTCGAGTCGCGGGTGGGCATGGGCATCTGGGCCGCGTTCGCGGTCATCCTTCCCGCCGCCCAGCTCGAAACACAGGGCTCACTGTCCACCGCGATGATCGTGGTGAGCCTGTGCCAGGCGCTGTACATCGTCGACTTCTTCGTGCTCGAGGCCAACCTGCTGTCGATGATCGACATCATCGAGGAGAACCTCGGATTCATGCTGTGGCACGCCTTCTTGGTGTGGATGCCGTTCAACTTCACGTTGCAGCAGCAATACATCCTCGAAGCCGACCCCTCTCTGCCCATCGTGGCTGCCGCGGGGCTGCTCCTGCTCAACACCGCCGGCTACTACATCTTTCGCAGCGCGAACCTTCAGAAGCAGCAGTTTCGCCGCGACCCGAGCCAGCCGATCTGGGGCAAGACCCCGCAGAGCATGCAGACCAAACGCGGCACCAAGCTGCTGCTTTCGGGATGGTGGGGCGTGGCCCGTCACGCCAACTATCTCGGCGACATGACGATGGCCTTCGCCTGGTGCCTCGCCTGCGGCTTCGGCAGCCTCGTCCCCTACTTCTACGTGCTCTACTTCGTGCCGCTGCTCATCGACCGCGAGCGCCGAGACAACACGATCTGCCAGCGCAAGTACGGTGACGACTGGGACCGCTACTGCGAGAAGGTCCCCTACCGCATCATTCCCTGGGTGTACTGACGACCAGCCCAGCGCGCGTGATAAACTGCTCCTCGGTGTCGAACGACGCAGAGCTGCTCGAGGCCTGGCGCTCGGGAGACCAGGCCAGCGGTGAGCAGCTGTTCGAGCGCCACTTCGATGCGCTGTATCGGTTCTTCTACAACAAGGCCCGGGCGGACGCGCTCGACGACTTGGTGCAAGAGACCTTTGCAGCCTGCGTCGCCGCGAAACGCCCGCTCGACCGCCCCACGGGGTTTCGCAGCTACCTGCTCGGCATTGCCCGACACAAACTCGTCGACAGCTACCGCGACCAAGGACGCGCGGCGGTCGAGATGTTGCGTGCGTGCGACCTGGGTGTCGACCCCGTCGACGCGGCCGAGCAGAACCAGGAGCGTCGCATGCTGCTCCGCGCCCTTCGCCGCCTGCCGCTCGAGTCTCAGGTGCTGCTCGAGCTCGCATACTGGGAAGGCCTCAAGGACCGCGAACTCGGCGAAGTTTACTCATGTCCCGTGGGTACAGTGAAGAGCCGCCTCCGCAAGGCCCGACTGCTGCTGCGCGACGCCATCGATGCGACGCTCACACAGACCCAGTTCGAATCCACGGTGGACTCCATCGAACGGTGGCTGGAGTCCATGCAGAAGTACGACCCGCGCGCGGCTCGGCGGCATGACGCTCAGTCTGCCCCGAGATAGGCAGCCGCCAACACGATCTCTCGTTTGGCCGAGGCGTCGGGTTCCATCTCGTATGCCCGCGCCAACGGGTCGAACAACGAGCGCTCGGCAACCCGGGTCCCCGTGAGGCGCTCGAAGTCTCCCCCGATGAGCTCGACCACGAGGTGCCGCACCTTCTTCTGCGGGTCGTCCAACATGCCCGCGAGAGCCTCGACCGCCTCGCGGTCCCCATTCATGGCTCGAACCCCAGCCAACACGACCGGGACACGCCACCCATTGGAGACGTTCTCGTCGGGTGCCCCCAAGCTCTCCACGTAGTCGAAGGCCCGCCGGCGGAGCTCCGGGTCGTGCAGCTCCAGCGTTTCGAGCATCGCACGCTCCATGATGTCGACCTTCGGGCGCGATGACTCCGACCCCGAGGAGAGCAAGATGCGGCCGCGAAGCTGACGTTCGAGTTCCGCAAACAGGTCGGACTTGCCCAAGTTGATGAGCGCGACCAGCGAGACGGTCCGAAGCGGAGGGTTCTTCGACTTCTCGAGGAGCGCCTCGAGAACCGGCACCGCGTGCGCATCCCCGAGATGTCCCAGGGCCCGCGCCGCAGCTTCGCGCTCGTCTTCCATCCTGCGCACCACGAGGTCATGCGCTTCGGCGTGGCGCATCTCGCCCAGGTACCAAATGCACGCCTCCTTGGGACCCTTGCCCGAGCGCAGTGTGTCCATGCAGTAGTCGACCGCAGACGCGGCCCCCCACGTCGCCAGGTATTTCAGCACCTCTGGCCGATACGTCCTGGCTTCGGGCTCCAGCTCGAGCATGGTTCGCAGCGCAGCCTCGGCCGCACTCGACTTGCCCGAGAGAAACAGCGCCCGCGCAAGCCGTCGCTGCGTCGAGTCATCGTTGAAGTTCAGGCCCCCGTAGTCCCGCACGAAGTCGACCAACAGCGGCTGGTGTTTCGAAGAGCGGGACAACCCAATGCCGTCGATACCGAGCGTGTACGGCCGCACGGTGGTGTTGATATCGCACACTTCGTATGTGAACCGCGGCGACCCCGACTCCGACGGTTTGGCGCGTACGAGGTCTGCCAACGCGTCGGTGTAGTCCGGCGGAAGCTTGCCGACCACCGCGTCCAATCCGAGTTCGCAGGAGGTAAGGCCTCGACGACCGCATTTCTTTCCAAAGTGGACGTCGTGAAGCGGGGTGCCTTCACGCGGCTGCGAGTGCCCGGACCCCGTCGAGCAGTGTTTTTCTCGAAACTCGACTTGGTCGGGGTCGGGCTTGGGGGCCGTGAGGCGCTTGACCCCCGGAATATTGAGGCTGGGCAAACAGGCTCCAATGCACAGCACGAGACTCGACAACAGACAGACTTGAACGCGATTCATGGTCGTAGGGCGAGGCACCACGGTGTCCTCGGCGCCCTCTGTCGGCGCAACCCGGAAATGGTTTAACCCCGACGCAAGAAAACTGCCGGCGCCTGCACATGCCGGGGTTCGGCGCCGCAGCGTGGTACAGCACGGTCGCCCCGTGGACTTCCAGGTAGACCCGCTCGACCAGCGACGCGCACGAGCCGAAGCCCGCGCTCGACTCTTTGCGACGCGCGAGCCAGTCACGGTGGGCCGGTACGAACTTCGGGGTCGACTGGGCTCGGGGTCCTGGGGCGTGGTGTACGAGGCATACGACCCCCTCGTGGCTCGCACGGTCGCGCTCAAGGTGTTTCATGGAGCGGGCGCGGCTGGCCCGGATGCCCTCGACCGCCTGCGCCGCGAGGGACGAACGCTCGCCGCGCTCGACCATCCCCACGTGCTCGACGTGTTCGACGTGGGTGTCGACGCCGGCCGTCCTTATCTCGTGACACGCATCGTCCCCGACGGCCGCACCCTGACCCAGTGGCTCGGCACCGCACGCGGAGACCTGGGGCCACTCGTACGTGGGTTCGCGGCACTCGCCGGGGCACTGAAGGCCGTACACGCGCTCGATGTGCTTCACCGCGACATCAAACCGGACAACATCCTCATCGACGGCGATGGCCGATTCTATCTCGCCGACTTTGGTCTCGCGTACCACTGCGACGATGCCGCGAGCACGCCGACCGACTTCGCGGGCACTCCCGCCTTCATGCCGCTCGAAGTCCGAAAGGGCACGGCCCCCGATCGCAGCACCGACGTCTACGGTCTGTGTGCCTCGCTGTGGTTTGCGGTCTGCGGGACTCCCCCTCCCGGCGGCGTCGCGCCCAAGAAGCTTCGCAAGCTCTTTCGCGTCGGCCTGGCCCCCTCACCAAGCGCACGATTTCAAACGGCCGGTCAGCTGCAACGCGCACTCGAAGCAGCGCTCGAGCCTCCACCGTCGTGGGGGCGACTGGGCGTTTCGCTCGCGGTCGGAACCGCAGCCGCGCTGCTCACCCTCGCCCCCCGCACACGAGCGTCTTCGGAGTCGGACTCGGGTTCCTACAGGCGTGGTCCAAGTCCGCACGTGCAAACGATCATCGACCGCACCGCAGGGCTGCGCCGCGCCGGACACCTCGACGACGCGGAAGCCGTCGTGAAACGAGCGCTGCGCGACGAGCATGATCCGCGGTCTCGCGCGGCGTTGGTTCACGCGTTGGGCGTGGTCCGATACGCCCAAGGTCGCTTGCCCGAAGCGGAGCACGTACTCGAGTCGGCATTCTTTCGCGCGTCCTCGGCGGGCTGGGACACGCTGGCCTCGAAGGCCGCGCTGTCTCGCTTCGAGGTCGCCGTCCAGTCCGCAGACCCGGTCGCAGCCGAGGTCTGGAACGCCAAGGCGCAGGCGTGGCTCGAGCGCGGGCCAACCCCGGACCCGACCGTCGCGTTGCGTTACGCCACCACCGACTCCAAGCGCGCGATGCTGCAGGGCCGCACCCAGGACGCGCTGGCCGCCCTGGCTGCACCGGTCCCGTCCGCCACGCCAGAAGCTCGCGTCGCGTACTGGTTTCAACGCGGTCAAGTCCTCTCGCTGCTGGGAACGAGCGACGAGGGACTCGACGCATTGCTCACCGCGCAGGCACTCGCGCGCGACCACTTCTCCCCCCCACACCCGCTTCGGCAGGACGCCCGTGCAAACTTGGCCGCGGCTCGCTTTCAACGTGGGGAGTTCGCCGCTTCGGCGCGCGAGTTCGAGGCCCTGCTCGAAGTCGTGCGACAACTCGACCCGCCGCCGCTTCCATACGTCGCGCTCCTGCACCGCAACCTCGGCGCCGTATACAGCGAGCTGGGCGATGCGCCTCGCGCCCTGGCACATACCGAGGCCGCCCTCGAAGCCTGCATCACCGTCTACGGCCCCTCTCACGACCGCACACTCGATCTGCTGGGCAATCTGACCACCATGCTTCGGATGAATGGTCGGCTCGAAGACGCCCGGGCCGTCGCCTGGAAAGCGATCATCGCGACCGAGACCGAGTCGGGCGAACAGCACCCTCGACTGCCGTGGCTGCTCAACAACCTGGCGGTGATCGACCACGACGCCGGGGGCTACGCGGACGCGGAACGGTCGCTGCGACGCGCGGCGAACCTCATCACGCAACACGACCCGCCCGATGCAACGGACATGGCCGAGGTGCAGACGAACCTCGCTCGAACGCTCGCCCAACGCGGTGCGGATGATGAAGCGCTCGCAGCCGGAACGCGTGCCCTCGAGCTCTACGAATCCGAGCTCGGCGCCCAGCATCCCAAACTCGCATCCGTGCTGCTGATCCTCGCCGACGTGGGCCGTGTCTCGGGACGCCGGGCACAGGCGCAAGCCCATGCCCAACGCGTGCGAGCCTTGCCCGGGGCTCCACCCCCGCAGCGCGCCCATGCGGCCTTCGTGCTCGCCCAACTCGGCACCCCACCGTCACCCGGCGCATGGCTCCAGATCGCGTCGGCGGAGCTCGCCCAGGACCCCGACGCCTTCGACCCGGCGCTGCGGGCCGAGCTCCGAAGACTCCGGCTCGAATGCACCGAACCTCGAAGGTCGAAAAGTGCGCCTCAGTGCAATATTATCCGTAGGTCAGACGTTGGGCTGACCTACGACCCATGACACACCTGCGACTCCCCCTGCTCGTCCTCGGCCTCCCGCTCCTCCTGCTCACGCCCGGCTGCGACTCCACGGCTCCCGCCGCAGCCCCTTCGGACGCTGCGGTGACCCCCGAGGCCGCCGACGCCGCTGCGACCCCCGCGGCGGCCTTCGACGACACCGCGGTCCCTGCCGCAGCCTGTGAGTCCCTGGGGTGGAGCTGCACGGACGGCGGCACGGTGCAGACGCTCGCGTGGGCGCAGGGGTCGGCCGGCTTCGTGACCGTGGAGACCGCCGAACTCGACACCGCGGTGCTCGCGTGGCGGGAGCACAAAGGGGCGCTGTCGTTCCGCGTGGTCGCGCAGACCCACGACGGCTCGGGCGCGGGCATTCACAACGTCGTGGCGCTCGCCGACGCCATGGTTGCCGACCCCGCTGCGGGCACCATCGCGGCCAAGGTCACGCTGCGCACGACCGAGCCCGACGGCGAGACGTGCATCACCACCTCGGATGCGCAGACGCATCTGGTGGTGTGCACGCAGCTCGAGGCCTTCGACTGTGGCGCACTGCCGGTCGACGTCGACAGCACCACCGAGGCCGACGCGCAGTGCTGCAAGGCGTCATCGTCCGACTGCGCCGCCGGGACCCAACGAGGACTGCGTGCCGCCGTCTCCTTCGCCGAGGGCAACTGGACGGTCGCCGCCGCCGAAACGCTGGGCAGCAAACCCGAGGGCGCCCAGCTGGCCGCCGAGGGTAACTACAGCGCCCAGGCGCTGCTCAACACCTTCACGCTACCTCCGGACGGGCTGGAGCTCTAGCCGACTCCTGCACGTCGTCGTCGGGCTCGTCCTCGACGGCGCGGCGCAGCAGCGCATCCATGGGATGCTCGGCACTGCGTTTCCCGAACAGTCGCCGCCATCCCAGGCGCAGCGCGGCCCAAGGCACGATCCAGACGCCGCCGACCAGTACGGCCACGAGCTCGGCCAGGCTGCGTTCGGGCACCTTGCGTGCGCGCAGCCTCCACAAGAACGCGTCGAACGTGTTGCCGTAGAGGTTGCCGATCATGATGCTCTGCACGGCGGCCACGATGTTGCCTGCGGTCTCCTTCCCATACTCCGAGAGCAACCGCTGCACGGCATCGTTCGACGGCCGCCCACGGGTCTCGGCCCAGTGCTGGGCGAACATCAAACCCGCCAGCTGCTCGGGAGGCGACGACTGCAGCTCTCCCGCCAGCAACGCCCGCACCTCGGCGTCGTCCATGCCGGTCCCCAGCGCGACCCTCGAGTGCAGGTAGCTGCAGTAGCGACACCCGTTGACCTCGGTGACCGCCAACATCAGGCGCTCCCGAAACGCGGAGTCGAGCTGCCCCGCGCGGCGAAGGACTCCGTCGCGCAACACCTCGGTGAGTGCGTCCGCGAACTCGCGGTAGCCATAGACACGGCGCTTGAACGTCTCAGCCAAAGACATGCGGCTTCGCAGCGTAGCGCCTCGACGCCCCCGCCTCGCCGGCAACATCTTCGCGAAAACCGGGTCTACGCGGGCGTTCTGCACCGTTCCGGAACAGACTCGGGCCCCCGCCCCTACCGCGATCCCCCCTTGGGTCTGGCCGGGAAGATGGACACCGCCTGTCCTCGTGGCGCGTTCTCGGTCGTGCTCCGCGGACGGCTCGCCTAAACTCGCGGCGTGAGCATTGCGAGCAAGTGGCTCGACGTCGTCGTCGGGTTGGACCTCCACATGGAGATGGTCCCCACGCCCGCGCCCGTGCCCACGCCGTTTCCGCACCCGTTCTCGGGCCTGCTCTTCGACCCGATGGGCATGGTGATGGACGAGATGATCGCGCAGGTCACCGCGTGGGCCACAGACACACCGCCCGACCCGGGCAAGGTCTGGATCTGCGGTCTGCCCGCCACGGTCACCGGCGACGAGGTGTCGATGCCGGTGCCGCACATCTTCATCCCGCCGGGCGTGTCGTGGGCACCCGTGCCGCGCGCCCCCAAGCCGGCGATCGGGCTCAAGGGCAAGCTGCCCATGCCCGACCCCCCGATGCCGCCGCCCTCGGACGCCCTGCTGCTGATGGGCTCGCTCACGGTCAAGATGATGGGCTCCAACGCGGTGCGCATGGGCGAGGTGGCGCTGTCGTGCAGCGACCCGGTGCGCATGCCCACCGCGACGGTCGTGTCGACGGGCATGCCGGCCATGGTCATGGTGGGTGGTCCACCGGGCATCGACTGGCAGCAGGTCATGATGATGGCCGGCATGCGAGCGCTCCGCAGCAAGTGGGTCGCGGGCAAGCTGCACGGCGCAATCGACAAGGTCATTCCGGCCAAGTTCAAACGGGCCCGCAACATCGCCCACAAGTCGGCCTGCTTCCTCACCGGTCACCCCGTCAACGTGGCCAACGGCTGCGTGCTCACCGACGGCGTCGACTTCGAGATCCCCGGCCCGCTGCCGGTCCGGCTCGAACGCAACTACAACAGCAACTGGTTCGACCGCGACTCACCGCTGGGCTACGGCTGGGCGCACAGCCTCGACCAGAAGGTCTGGCTCGAGCCGCACGCGGTCGTCTACCAAACGCCCGACGGGCGCGAGGTGGAGTTCGACACCCGCAAACTCGAGGGCGGGGTCATGCGCAAGGGCGACACGGTGTGGCACCCGGTCGAGCGCCTCACCCTGCGCAGCCATGGCAACTTCGCCTTCACGCTCGAAGACGCCTCGGGCGTCGTCACCGAGTTCACGCCGATCCCCGGCGAAGCCCCGCACGAGACCGACCGGGGCCTCGCCCGCATCACCCGTCAACGCAGCCCCGAAGGCTTCGTCGTCGAATACCGCTACGACGAACGCGCGCGGCTGGCCGAGGTGCACGACCCCAGCGGCCGGGTGGTGAAGCTCGAGCACGACAACCGCGGCCGCCTCAAACGCGTGTGGCTGCCCTCGTCCGACGGCACGGGCCACCGCCAGCACGCCGAGTACTTCTACGACGAGGCCGGCGACCTGGTCGAACAACGCGACGCGGCGGGCAAGCCGATGAAGTTCGGCTACGACCGCCACCTGCTGGTCCGCGAACGCGACCGCGGCGGCCTCACGTTCTTCTTCAAGTACGACGGCTACGGACGCTACGCGCGGTGCGTGGAGACGTGGGGCATCGACCCGGCCGGGGATGCCGAGCAAGGCATCTACCACCACCTCATCGACTACAACCGCAAGGGCCGCACGACATCGGTCACCAACTCGCTGGGCCAGGTCACCGTCTACAAATACGACGGCGCGTTCATGGTCACCGAGATCGTCGACGCGGCCGGCGGCACCACCCTCTACGAGTACGACCACGCGCACCGCGAGGTCGCGGTGGTCGACCCGCTGGGCGGCCGCACCGAAACCACGTACGACGAACGCGGCAACGTCGTGATGGTGGTGGCGCCGTTCAACGAAGAGGGCAAACGCGTCAGCAAGGTCCGCTACGACGAAAAGAACCGCCCGGTAAGCGCGGTGGGCCCCGAGGGGGCGCAGTGGCAGTGGCGCTACGACGGCATGGGCCGGGTGATCGCGCGAGTCGACCCGCTCGGGCACGCCACGCACTACAGCTACGAAGGCAAGCGGCTGCGCCAGGTCATCGACGCGGCGGGCTCGGCCACGACGCTCGAGTACGACAGCGCGGGCGGACTTGCGCAAGCCACCCACCCCGATGGCACGACCACGGCCTGGAAACGCGACGCACTGGGCCGCGTGGTCGAGCGCACCGACGCGGGCGGCAACGTGCAAAAACGGGTGTTCGATGCGTTGGGCCGTCTGGTCCGGGTGCAGGAGCCCGACGGCAACGTTCGCGACCTCGCCTACGACGCGATGGGCAACGTGCTGCGCGCCCGCGACCGCGCGCGGGACATCACCTTCACCTACTGCCAGATGGGCAAGGTCGCCTCCCGCACGCACACGCGGGTGGCGGGCGGCGCAGCCACGGTCCGCTACCGCTGGGATACCGAGGGCCAGCTGGTGGGCGTGGTCAACGAACGCGGGCTGCAGCACCACTTCGAGCTGGACGTGCTCGGCGAGGTTGCGGCCGAGGTGCAGTGGGACGGGCTCACCACCTCCTACGCCCGCGACGCGCTCGGCCGCGTAACCTCGGTGCTACGCGAAGGCACCGACGACGAGCCGTTCCGCCGCAAAGACCTTCGCTACGACACCGCGGGCAACCTGGTCGAGGTCGAGCACTCCGACGGGCTGTCCCTGCGTTACGCCTACCGCAAAGACGGCGCGTTGATGCAGGCGACGGCCGACGACGTGGTGGTCCGGTTCGAACGCGACGCGCTGGGTGCGATCACATCCGAGTCGACCGACGGCATCGATCCCGACGACGACACACCCCAGTGGGTCCGCAGCGCCTACGACCATCGCGGGCTGCGGGTGGCCCTCGAGTCCAGCCGGGGCTCGGCGGCCGACATCGTGCGCAACACGTTGGGCGACGTCACGTCGTTCGCGTACCGCGACGGGGCGCACCGCTGGTCCGCCACCTTTTCCCGCGACCGCTTCGGCCTCGAAGTCGACCGCACGGTGGGTTCGGGCGAGTCCGCGGTCCGCAGCTACTGGTGGCGCGACGCCCTCGGCCGCCCCACCCAACACTGGATCGGACAAGCCTCGGCCCCGGACGGTGAAACGCCGGTTTCGCACCGCCTGCGCAAGTACGGCTGGGACCCCGGCGACCTGCTCCGCACGCTCGAAGACGACGCCCTGGGCACGATCGCCTATGAGCACGACGTGCGCGGCTTCCTGCAAAAAGCCGAAGTCACCCCCAGCGGCGGCGCCGAACCGCGCACCGAACTGCGCAACCCCGACGACGTCGGCAACCTGTTCACCGCCCTCGACCGCGGTGACCGCGAGTACGGCCACGCAGGCCAGATACTCAAGCGCTCCGGACCGGACGGCGTCACAACCTATCGCTACGACGCCGACGGCAACCTGACGCAGCGGCACGACCCCGACGGCGGCCGCTGGTGGTTCCACTGGAACGACGCCGGACAGCTCGTCCACGTCGACAGACCCGGCGGCACCGCCGTCACCTTCCGCTACGACGCCTTCGGCCGCCGCATCGAAAAGAACGTCGACGGCGTCATCACCCGCTGGACCTGGGACGGCAACGTCCCCTTGCACGAGTGGCGCACCGAAGGCGAAGCGCCGCCGCTACGCCGCACCCCCGCGCTGTCCGGCCTTCGAAACGGCCTCCTGCGGGCCCGCGGTCGCCTTTCCGACGACGCATGGCTTGAGGTCCTGCGAGCCCACATCGACCGCGACGCTGCGACCGCGTGGGTCGCCCAGGAGCTCATCGATACGCTCGAGAACCCGCCCGAACCACCACCGCCAGACGAGGACGGCGTGGTCACATGGCTCTTCGAAGCCGAGGGCTTTTCACCGCTGGCGCGGGTGTCGGAAAAGCGCGGCGCAATGGCGGTCTTCACCGACCACCTGGGTACGCCGCTTTGTCTGACGGACGAGGCTGGCGCGGTGACGTGGCAGGGCGTGACCGACACGTTCGGGCGCTGCGAGGTGACCGACGGGGACCCGGGGCTATGTCCGTGGAGGTTCCCGGGGCAGTACGAGGATGCGGAGACCGGGTTGTGTTACAACCGGTTTCGGTACTACTCCGCGGATGTTGGGGGGTATATCTCGCGGGATCCGATCGGGCTCGCGGGGGGGCTTGCGGTGCATGGGTATGTCGAGGACCCGACCGGGTGGGTGGACCCGCTCGGGCTGAACGGGACGACCCCGGGGGGTTGCGGGGAACGAGCAAACTCCGACGACTTCGAAGGCGTCGCCGCCGAGCTAAGGAACACCGGAAGCCTGCCTGACAACTTCATAACGAAGGACCAGGCGAAGGCGCTAGGCTGGAAACCAAAGCAGGGGAACCTCCACGAAGTCGCCCCAGGGAAGAGCATTGGAGGAGACCGGTTCGGGAACAACGAAGGGCTCCTCCCGTCGGCAGACGGAAGACAATGGTTCGAGGCCGACATCGGGTATGAGTCGGGTTTCCGAGGAAGCGACCGTCTCCTCTACTCCAGCGACGGGCTAATCTACAAGACAACCGACCACTACAAGACGTTTACAAGACTCGATTAGCGGAGCCCGATGCACAAGACAACAATCCACGGCGATTCCATTCAAAACAGGGAGAACCTGCACGACATCCTCAAAGCCAAGCTCGAGCTACCTGAGCACTATGGAGCCAATCTCGACGCGCTCTGGGATTGCCTCACGGGCTGGGTCGACCTCCCCCTCGAACTGCACTGGATCTCATTTTCGGCAACCAGAAGACACCTCGGAGAACATGCGAACCATCTACTCACGATGCTTCAGCGGGCAGACCGAGAGATAGACGGTTTCCATCTATCCATCGAAGAGTAGCTGTTACCGGCCGGCATGGAGGACCCGACCGGGTGGGTGGACCCGCTCGGGCTGGCTCAGGCACGGAGGGGCGAGTGCGGAGGAACCGACAATGAGGTTGAACTCGAACCAAGGCAGGCGCGGCTCGCAGACTCCACGGGGTTTGCCGTCGACCCATCAGGGAAAGTTCAGAGGGCCCCCGACCGATACCGTCCTCGCCCCCCCCGTCGGTCACAGAAAGAGCGGAGGCTCTCGGCTTCGCGAGAACGAACTACCGTTCGCATGGTCAACCGGTCTTCCGGAGGGGCAATCGATTCATCAGCCCCGACCTAGACCGGCACAATGTCTCGAATGGGTGGAAAATGGCCAACTCAGTACGAAACCTAGGCCGAAAGGAGACACGTATGGGAACCTACGACGCGGATCTAAACTGGATAGGCGATTGATGTTCCAGTACAGAGTCACCAAGTACGATCCCGCTCTTCGAACTCCAGATGGAACGTTCTCGCAACCGACGTGGACGTCATCGGCCGATATCGGACGCAGCTTCCTTGGCCAAATACTGACCCGGGAATCCTACCTCGCAACGGAGACTCTCTACGTGGCTGCCGTCGAGAAGGCCCTCTCGGCAGCAACCCCTTCGGGCCTGCGGCTCGTGGCTCCGGAGATATGGGACACCGCTCAACCCTCAAACCTCCCGAAGCTAGCTCTGCCAGAGTTCATCCACGCAAGACTGCTCCACCCCCAAGAAGCTTTGACGCTCGCTCGTGCCATTCTTCGTGAGATTCTGTGGGGACGCATCGAAGGAAGCAACCGGTTCTATGTGCATTTCGGATACGACTACTACATGTACATCGGCGGAGCCAACGACGCCCTTTCCCACTTCACCGCAGAGGGTCTCTTTGTCGAAGATCATCCGTCTCCCTACGCATTACCGGCCGGCTTGACGTCGTAGACGGTTCCATCTTTGTGGTCTCATGAAATCGAGTCGGCTCCCAAGTTGACGTCGTAGAAAAGAGCCGCAGCGGTCGTACGCTGGTTGGACGCTGCGACGCTCGGGACGCTCGCCGCAAGCTGCCCACGGAGTCGTAGAGTCGAAACCGAGTTACGACGCCGCGGGCAAGAGGGGCCCGGGTTCGCGGATGCGAACTCGGGCTTCGTTGTTTGCCCGTGGCTACGGCAGGTCGGGGGACATCTTGCTGCGTAAGCCCGCTACGGGCTGCCTGAGGCGACGCACCGCGGGCTCGTGAGAACCTGCCCCGTTGAGCCGACGCTCAGCTGCGATTCGGGGCCCAGTTGTGCGGCAGCAGCTCGGTGAGTCGCCGCGCAGGCCAGCCCCGCTCGAGCTTCGTGAGCACGTCGATGAGATAGTCGCTCGTGTTGATGCCGAGTGCTCGGCAGGTCTGCACCAGCGAGTACGCGATGGCGATCCGTTTCGCAGCCGCGACCGACCCGGTGAACAGGAAGTTCTTTCTGCCGATCGCTGGCTCGCGAATCGCTCGCTCGACGGCACCGTTGTCGATCTCGAAGCGGCCGTCGCTGAAGCAGCGGCGGACGAACACGCGCTGGTTCTGGGCATAGCGCACCGCCTCGGCAAGCCTGCCGGTCTTGCCGAGCTTGGAGGCGAGCGCGTCGACCCAAGCGTCGAACTCATCGAGAATCGGAATTGAGTGCTCCTGCCTCATCCCGTGGCGCTCATCGGGCGAGAGGTCGCGCGCCTTGGCTTCGATCTCGTACAACGCTTTGATCCACTTGATCGCCTTGGCAGCCCGCTTGTCGCCGAGGGCATGGGCTTTGTAGAAGCGGCGCCGCACGTGCATCATGCAGCCGAGTCGTCGCTCGGGAGGAACGACGAACTCGGTGGTGCCATCGGGGCATGTGACCCGGCTGGCGTAGCCCTTGTAGTCGTCGACCTGGACGAAGGTGTCCTCGCCGATGAGTCGGAACCAGGGGGCGACCGCCTTCGCTTCCCAGGTCTCGGTGAAGCGATAGGCGACGAGTCCGGCGCTCGAACGAAAACACCAAAGGTCGCCCCTGAACTTGCCGCCCTTGCGGTCGCGGTCGAGGACGTCGAGGCGGGTGTCGTCGATGCCGACCCAGTTGGGGTCTTCGAGCACGGTGCCGAGGAGTGCGTCGGCGATGGGAGCCAGCAAGTCGGTGGCGTAGCGCCAGTAGCTGTACGCGGTCGAGGGCGGAAGCTCGAATCCCAGGCGTGCGAACTGGTCGCACTGGCGGTGAATCGGGAGCGCATCGTCGCACTTGCTCTCGATGAGGTGCGCGAGCACGGAGGGCCCCACGCGAAGCGGCGACTCTGGTTCGGTTTCCCTCTCGGCGGTGACCGCATCCTGCTTGCAGACGCGGCAGCCAAGTTTCTCGCGGCGCTCGACGTGAACGACGAACTTCGCAGGAACGAACTCGACCCGCTCGTGTTCGACGTAGCCGAACGTGGTCATCGCCGCGCCGCAACACGTGCAGCCGCGTTCTTCCTCCGGAACGCGGACGTCGGTGATGATGCGCTCGAGGTCCTCGGAGAGCTTCGTGCGACCGCGATGCTTCGGCCGCCGCTTCTTGGGCTTGCGCTCGAACTCCTCGGGCTCGGCCTCTTCGACGACGGGGATCGGGAGCTCGGGCTCATTCTTCGCGGCCTCCTCTTCGCTGCCGCCGTACGCCAACACGAGCTGCCCGAGTTCTTCGGCGCTCAGCTTCTCGCTGCGTCGACCGAAGACCATCTTCCTAAGCCACGCGACCTCTTCGTCTCGCTTTCGGACCGTCTCGCTGAGCTGGTCGCGTTCGCCTGCGAGTTGGTCGCGTTCGCCTGCGAGCTGGTCGACCAACTCGAGAGCAGCGGCCGTGTCCCCCGAGGCGATGAGCTCGACCAGTCGACTGCGAAGCTCGTTCGCGTCTGGACCCGTCGAACTCACCGCGATGCGGTAACACGCCCGATCACGAATGCAAGCTCGAAGCGACGTCCGTGTGCGCTTCGGCTCGACGGTACCGTTTTCGACGCTTCACGACCGGCGCGTCGATCCCCTCGAGCAGCATCATCAGCTCGCCGACATCGACTTCGATGAGCGCTTGCCCATCCGCAGCTGCCGCACGACGGAACGTGCCGCTCTCGAGCCGCTTCATCCAGATGCAGTATCCGTCGCGGTCCCAGTAGAGGACGCGGACCTGCGTCGCGCGGCGGTTGACGAACACGAACGCATCGCCCGCGAAGAGTGAATGCCCGAAGGTCCCTTCGACGAGCGCCGCCAGGCCGTCGTAGCTCTTGCGGAGGTCGGTGGCCTCGGTCGCGACGAAGATGCGACCGCTCGGCATTCTGGTCAGCACGATTCGAGCGCCTCCACCAACTTGGCCACGTACGCTGGGTCCGTCCCCGCCCGCACTCGAAGCGCTCGATGGTTCTTCAGCTCGACTTCGACTTCGAAGCGGGGCGACGGCCGCTTCGTCTGGTCCTCAACACTCCGCACTCGGACTTCGGTGAACCCCGATCGCGCCTTGTTGCCCGCCTTCGCGGTCTTGGCCGGAAACTCGCGCCCCCAGCGATAGACGCTCTCGACCTCCAGTCCGTTCTGCCGCGCGAACTCCCGACCGCTCACGCCGCTCGCGTGCCATCGCTTCGCCCAGGTCTCACGCTCTTGCGGGGAATGCCTTCTGCTTCTTGCCATTCCTGGCCGCTACAGGAACCCCGATGCCCCTTGGACCCGGTCGCCCGTAGCGGGCTTACGTTGCTTCGCGTGCTCCGGTGAACGCGCCCTTGGCGTGGCCGAGGAGCAGGGACGCAGCAAGCTCCCGGGGAACGGTCGCGCAGTCGAGGAGAACGAATGGCCCGGTGCGCCCCGAGAGGCGAGAGGCGGTGCAGCGTCCGCGCGACTTCTCCTTTCCCGGTCCCGGTCTCGCCCGTGACGAGGGCCGAGAATGGGCTTGGCGCATAGCGTTCGAGAGTGGCGAACAGCGCACGCATCGGCTCGCTCGCACCCGCCATCGTGCCGCACGAGATGTGGGTCGACGCCGGAACCGCTTCAGTCGCGATGGACGTGAGCCGGAGCCGCGTGTCCGCGACCTCGAACACGCAGCCAGGCGAAAGCGCCGCCTCCGCGACTTCGGCACCGCCGATGCGGATTCCATTGGTGCTCCCGATGTCGCGAAGGAGCACGCGCGCCCCGACGAGCGCCAGCTCAAAGTGGCGCGCGCTTACTCTCGCGTCAGGGAGGACGACATCGCCAGAGGGGTCTCGCCCTCCAATGAACGGCATCCCCCCGCACGCCTTGTCGAGCCGGAACGTCCGACCGCACGCGCCGCCCGACAGAACCTCCAACTGGAGGCCCGAGGAGTGCTCGAGCAGCTCCTCATTGGGCCGTGCGAGAAGGTCGGTTGGAACAACCTGAAACGTCATTGTCTGTGACTTGCCGCTCCTCAGGGCGGATAGTTATTGGATTCATCGACCATCGTTTCGTACAAGCACAGGCTCGTCGTGCTGACGGCTGAATGCCCCGAGCCATTCCAACGGCCCCGATGCCTTCCATCTCGCGTTCGAGCGCCGGTCTCCACACACTTCGGCGGTTCCACAGATTGGAAGGTTGTGCTTGGCGTGAATCGCCTTCTTCGCCCGTCCACCGTCTACGTCTCCTCCAACATGGTTTGCTTCGGACGTGTCGGCCAACTTCTTGAGGAGCGTCATTGGGCATGTTGGCCGGGAATCGTATGGTCGGGATGAACGCCAGCGGGAGGCGAAGTTTGGGAGAAGCATGACGATTCGCCTTCCGACGTTGGACTTGCTGAGCCCCGCCTGCGGCGGCTACGGACGGATGCGACCTTATGCAACAGCTGGGAATCTTGGCCCCGCCGTGCGCGGGTCAGGCGCGCCGGTCGAGTGACGCAAGGACGACATCGGCGTAGCTTCTGACTGTTCTGTTGAGCGTATCCGTCCCAATGGACGATATCCGGAAGGGTTCGAAGGTCAGCAGCATTGCCTGGTGCGACCACCCGTCCTTCGTGATTCTCTCGGTCCAGCCTTCCCGGTGTCTTGAAATGGCTCGGAGAACGTCTCTGTAGTCATATTCGGGTGCGAATCCGGCCGTTCTCAAGGCCGCGTCCGTCGGTTTCAACAGAGTCTCTATCGCCATATTGAGTGTCCCCTCTGACTCGATTTCTTCAGCCACCAGTAGCGCCCCCTCCAGCTCGGCGCCGGACTCCAGGGATAGCGGCCGGCGAAAGCCCCAGGCGCCACACAGAGGGAGTTCACCTAACACCGACCTGATGGCTCCATCGAGCGTATAGGAACAGTCATTCCCGGCATCGGCGAACGTCGCTTGGAGCGCCGCTTTTCCGTCTCCAACGAGGGCTTCTTTCATCCGGGCTAGGACAGCCCAGTCTTCCGCCTGCCACGACACCACGGGAATTAGAAGTTTGGTGAATAGTCCGGCGATCCGAGTCTTCGGTTCCGGACCAAAAACCATTAGCACACCTCCGGCGGGGCGAGTCAGGACAGCCCAGTCTCTCCTCCGCAACTCTGCGAGGACGGTCGGGAGAAGGAGGTCAGCGAAGGTATCGGTTGGAAACCCCCACCGCGAACGGGCCCAGTTTTCCAGCCCGCCGTGGGTGAGTTTGAGGAGCATGCTCTCCCGGTCCGACGACGCGGCGCGCAGGGTCGGCCAGGAGACCATCCCGATCTCGCGCAGGGCCTCGCACAAGCCCGAGAGTTCCTTGGCGGTCGGTCGCGCATAGGCGACGCGGTTGCCGTGTCGATGCACGGGCGGCGACCAGACTCTCTCCCTCCGCATCCCGACCTCGAGGATCGAGTCGATATGAGCAGGTAGTGGTCCGGTCTTCCTGGGCCCGGCTGCGGCCATCGTTCGGAGGTCCTTCGCTGCGACGACCTCGCTGGTTCCGCCGAACCCCTTCGTCAGTCGCTCTTCGTGAATGCCGCGAAGGCGCTTGGCCAGCCAGTTCACACCCCGCCGGAGCTCGAGATCGCCCAGAATCGCGAGGGCCGGGCTGGGGTTTACGATTTGCTGATGAACGATCACGGGCGGCGAATTGGCGTCCCCGAAGCCGCTGTGACACGCGGGCTGCGAGGCAACGATCTGATCGGCCTCGAAGAGCACTTTCAATGCAGTGGTTCGGGGCGCGCAGTCGTGGTTCTTGTTGCAGCAACCGTCGGCGGACGGTGGTCCGACTAGGAGTTCGCGCCCGCGTGTGCACGTGCACAGGACGCTAGCACCCCAGCGCATCCACGCGTTCCGCGTCGCTTCGCGCGGCAACCCGTGACCTCCAATCGAACTGACCAGCACCGCCTTAGGTCGTAGGTATCGATGAAGCGCATCGGCGGCCTCGCGTGCGCCGCCGGAGACGCCTTCGATGTACACGCGGCCGCCGTGGTGGGGTGCCTTGAGCAAATCGGGCTGCAGACCCTTGCGATGGCGACCAACGAGATAGGTCCAGTTCTCGAGGTCCCCAGTGAGCAGTACTGAGTAGGATCGGGTGTCAACTGGTGCGTCTAGCCAAATCACGATCGAGCTATTGTTGAGGAGCTTGTTGCCAAAGAACTCAGGTTCGACGGCAGCAAGAGAGGCCACCTTCGAATCGAGTGCCTCCGTCCACTTGCTTGGCAAGATCTCGTCGAGGGCATCGGGATCCAGGGCCCGATGGGCGAGGCCATCCGCCCATCGCGCGCGACCGCGAGTCTGGTCCTCTTCCTCTTCCTCTTCCTCTTCTCCTTCTTCGGGCGCCGAGTCGAGCAGCCAGCCAAGAGGCGTCGTCTCTCCCGCGAATAGATCACCGATGTCGTCCGAACGCAGCAGTTGCTCGATGAGTCGCCCGGGTGGGTTCAGGACTTCGAGGCGAGGCCCGGCGCGGCCAAATGGGGCGGCCGAGAACCCCTCAAGCGGATAGACGACCTCCAAGTCCTCGTTGCGATCTCGTAGGGCATCCTCGAGTTTGCGACCTCGGTCGAGACCCGCCGCTACCCGCTGTGGGAATAACCACCTGTGGCGCTCGAAGGCAGCGAGCGCCGGCCCCCAGTAGCAATCGATTTCTGGGAAGCTCCCCGGGTCGTGGTCGATCCACTCGCTGAGCCCGGCGATGTGGTCCGCATCGACATGGGTCACCACAAGTAGGTCCAGATGATCGACGCCCTCGGCCTCTAGCGACTGTTGCAGTTTCGTCCGGGAGGGGCCGCCGTCAATCAGGCAGCTCCAGCACCTCTCGCCGTCGCTCCACCGAATCAGAATCGCGTCGCCCTGCCCGATCGGGAGCGCGGCGATGCTCATATGGGATTCCTCGACGCGTGACGGCATGAGCTGCACTATATCCACTCGACCGGCGAGCAGGCGCCCGCCGTTGCGCTGCTCCGAGGCGACGAGAGTTGCAGCCCTACTGCAGGGTGTTCGGCCGCAACGCGGGGGCAGGACTTCGACGGCGGTCTGGCAATCGAAAGAGGAACGGGTTCGCGCCTCCCGAGACCGGCTCTGGAGACTCCCCGGCCTGCGCGGACTCTCGTGTGCTCTCTCAAGCTCGGTTCATTCGACCCGCGCTCTGGAAACGGAGATCCGAACGACTCCGCCTTCGTCGGGAATGAGCACACTTCCGCCGTCAACCAGCGGACCATCCACCTGACGCCACCGGACGCGGTGCTTGCCGGGCTTCAGCCGCACTCGCGCCATCGGAGCGACCTCTATCTCCGCTCCATCGTCGAACACGACGAACACCGTACGGAGCGGAGCACGGAGCTTCAGCGTGACCGCGACCTCTTGGGTCACCGAGTCCTCGTGCTCCGTGTTTCCGTCCCGCTTCGGCGCGGGCTTGGCCATGCCACTTGCGCGTCGGCTTCGCTTGGTGATGGGCTCCGGCGACCTCCGCCCAACGGAAGCGGGGGCGGAAGCGGAAGCCAACGCGGATTCGCGCGGCCCCTCCTCATCGGGAGCTGGTATCTCGCTACGGGCCGCGGGAGCCGCGACGGCCACCTCCTCCGCATCTGGTTGGGCGCACTGCTCCTCTCTCGGATCCACCTCCGATGCAGCCGCTCCCACAACCACGCCCGACTGAGCCACCCCGTTCTCTGCGGCACCACCCCCGTCTCGCGAACCGATCACCAGCCACGTCGCGACGGAGGACAGGATAGCCAGAGCCGCACTGACGATCACCGAGGCGACCCACCGACCTCCTCGCGCTTGTGTCGGCGATCACGGAGATCCGCGTGATCTCGTGCGCGAGGGGCCGGGTCGCGTGATTTCGACGGTGCGGTGAACTTTTTGGGCGCCTCGGACTGGCGACGTAGGTTCCGCGCGGGCATCGAAAAAGCCGAGGCCGGCGCAGAGAGTCCTGGAAGACAAAACGCCGGCCTCGAAACCACACTGACGACCCAAAGGGCGTCGGCTGGACTCGTGTTTCGCAGACTGCGGATCGCAGGTCAAGTTTCGGTTCGATGCGCCCCGGAGGGCCATCGAACACGCGGACCAAGTCGCCGAGGAGCACGATGGACGGCAGTTCTGCTGCCGAGGCTGCAACCGGCTGGTGGTGATCTGCCGACGCTGCGACCGCCGGAACGTGTACTGCGGGGCGAGGTGCAGCGAGCGGGCTCGTAGGCGGCGGCAGCGGGAAGCGACACGTCGGTACCAGAGGACGCTCCGGGGTCGAGCGAAGCACCGAGAGCGCCAGCGTCGGTTTCGTGAACGGCAGCGCCAGCGAGAAAGCGTGACGCATCGGGGTTCCGAGCTCGGGGCCACCCAGTCCAGGGTGCAGGCCGCTCCGCAGCAGGAGCGCCCAACCGATGAGACTCAACAAACGAAACCTGAGCCCAACCAAGCATCGCCAGTATCCGAGCCAGGACGACCTCGAGAAGGACAACGTCCGTGCTGCCTCTGCGGCCGCTGGTGCGGCCCATTCTTGCGAACCGAGCGCCTCGCGCTCTCGGCCGAACGTCGACGCCCTCGGGCGCCGCCATGGAGGTGAGCGATGAAGAAGGTCGACCCCGAAGTCGAACACGAGATCGTCCGGCATCATCTCGTCGACGGCTGGCCGATTGGGACGGTCGCGCGAGAGCTTGGTGTCCACCACGACGTGGTTCGGCGTGTCCTCGCCCAGCGAGGGGCGCATTAGCCTCGGACGACGGTGACCACTGTCCGTGCGCGCAAGCTCGACCCGTTCCTTCCCTTCGTCGAAGCGACCTTGGCCAAGTACCCCAAGCTCCACGCCTCGCGCCTGTTTCACATGGTGCACGATCGGGGCTACGAGGGGAGCGAGTCGCACTTTCGTCGACTCATCGCTCAGATCCGGCCCAGGCCCGAGCCCGAGCCGTTCGCCCGGCTGCACATGCTCGCGGGCGAGCAGGCCCAGGTCGACTGGGGCCACTTCGGGCACGTCGATGTCGGCCGAGCGAGGCGACCGCTGTACGCGTTCGTGATGACGCTGTGTTGGTCGCGGATGACCTGGGTGCAGTTCTTCCACGACATGAAGCGCGCGAGCTTCCTTCGTGGCCATGTCGACGCCCTCGCGTTCTTCGGCGGCGTGCCCAGGCAGCTGGTGTACGACAACCTCAAGAGCGCGTGCGTCGAGCGAGAGGGACGAGCGATCCGGTTCAACGAGTCGTTGCTCGAGTTGGCCTCGCACTACGGCTTCGAGCCCATTGTCGCCTCACCACGACGTGGGAACGAGAAGGGCCGAGTGGAGAGGACGATCCGATACATCCGCACGAGCTTCTTCGCCGCGCGAGCGTTCCGCGACATCGAGGACCTCAACGGCCAAGCTCTGGCCTGGACCACGGGCGTGAGCGCGGCGAGGCGTTGGCAGGAAGATGACCGGACCACTGTAGGCGCGCAGTTCAAGGAGGAACGCGCGTCTCTCAAGAAGCTTCCAGACCAGCCCTACGAGGCCGTGGAGCGTATCGAGGCCCACGTGGGGAGGACGCCCTTCGTCCGCTTCGACAAGAACGACTACTCGCTGCCATGCGCACATGTTCGCCGACGCGTGCGGGTTGTTGCCGACCCGCATCGCGTGCGCGTCGTCGTCGACGGCGAAGTGGTCGCCGAACACGTACGCAGCTACGACCGCCGCGCGACCATCGAGGACCCCGCGCACCTGAGCGAGCTCATCACCAAGAAGCGCCGTGCAAAGCAGGGGGCGGGCATGAGTCGGCTGACCCGGGCCGCACCAGCGGCACGGAGCATGCTGAAGCGTGCAGCACAGCGTGGTCAGAACATCGGAGGCCTGGTCGCCAAGCTCTTGGAGCTCCTCGACATCTACGGTGCATCGCTGCTCGACGAGGTCCTCGACGAGGTCAACGCCACCGAACGCGTCGGGGCGAGCCCCGTTCGCCTCGCCCTCGAGGCGAAGCTTCGCGCCCAAGGCCGGACCGTGCCGCGCCCGGTTGAGCTGGCTGATCATCGACTGCGAGATGTTGTCGTCGAGCGCACCGACCTCTCCCTGTACGACCAACTCGCGGAGGCCGACGATGCCGAAGATTCCTGAAGACGAGCTCCGCAAACTCGCGCTGAAGATGCGCTTGTATGGCCTCCTGGCCAACTGGAGCGAGGTCGCCAGCGAGCCCTGGCTGCCCAAGCTCCTCGAGATGGAGCGGGACGAACGAGCCCGCCGCAGCCACGAATACCGCCTGCGAAACGCCAAAATCGGCGCCTTCAAGGACCGCTCCGAGTTCGACTGGAAGCACCCGAGCAAGGTCGACCGCCTCCAGATCGACGAGCTGTTCACGCTGGACTTCATTGGCGAGGGCACCAACGTCGTCTTCGTCGGGCCCAACGGGATCGGCAAGACGATGCTGGCCCGCAACCTCGCCTACGAGGCCGTCTCACGCGGCGTGAGCACCCGCTACACCTCGGCCAGCGACATGCTCGCCGCATTGGGCGGGCTGACCGGGTCGATGCTGACCCAGCGCCTGCGTCGCTACACCAAGGCGACGTTGCTCGTCGTCGACGAGCTGGGCTACCTCCGCTACGACAACCACCTCGCCGACCTCCTCTACGAGGTCATCTCGCGCCGCTACGACGCCGAGGCATCGACCGTCATCACCACGAACAAGCCCTTCAGCGAGTGGAACCAGGTCTTCGAAGGGGCAGCCTGCGTCTCGACCATGGTCGACCGACTCTGCCACCGCATCGAGCTCGTCCAGCTCGAAGGCAAGTCCTACCGCGCCAAGGAGGCGGCTTCGCTCGCCAGAAAGAAGCGTGCCTCTCGCCGAAAGCGAGCGCCCTCGAGGACCAAAACCAGGTCCTCGAAATGAGGGAAGGGCCCCGGCTATCGCCGGGGCCTCCTCGCTCGCGCACGAAATCACGCGGATGCTGACGATCGGCAACACATTGCCGATTCAACACTGGCATCCCTCCTCTACCACCGGGGCGTCGAGTGTCTTGCGCCGCTCACAACACTGTGCGTGACCAAGGAAGGGCCTCGATGGCCAACGACGGCACGTGCCATTCGGCGCTCCCGCGCAACAGGCAGCCACCGACACGCGCTCGCCCAGTCTGGCCGGTCGCGGACAACATCCGTCAACAGCGGCAGCCCGGTTTGACATCCCGTGCACGTTCTTTTGGTGGCACCACCGGGGAACAGGCTCCCATCAGCATGCTCTTCCCGGACCCCTGACCAGACGGTACTCTGCCACCGAACCGACGAGGACCCATCGGCGCTCACTTTCTCCATGACGATGGCTGACAACCTAGCGACATGGTTCCACCTGGCTCGTCCGGAGGAACTGCAGAGCGAAACCGTGTGGCGCACGCAGCAGCGGTGGAGGGAAGTCTACTCGAGCGCCCTACACTCCGAAACGGGACGATGGACCTATCGTGGCTACGATTGGCACACCTTCAGCTACGGTTTCAGCCCATCGATCTCGGGGAGAGACGCCGAGGAGGAAGCCCGAAAGTCCCTCCCCGGCGACGTATGGATTCTCGCTGATGTCGGGAATGTCCGGCAATGGGGACGACGAGGTTTTCTCGAGTCGTTCTCGCTCCCACCAGCGCGCGAGGACATCATCGTGGCGCCCCTCGACCTCAGCTGGACGCTCACGCTCACTCACGATCGCGATCACGGTCCGTACTTCAGCCGCCGCATCTGGATGGAGCCCGCGTAAGAAGCCCCGTCCGCAACCCCAACACGCAAGAGAACACCACCGGCGGCGGCGAAGATGCTTCCGATGGCCGGGGAAGAATGGACGACCGTCTCTAGTAAGAAGAACAATGTCGAACGACGTATTCGGATACATCTCGCCGATTCAGCCCGCGCAGGCGAACGCCATCTGGGCAGAACTCGCCAACGCCGCAGCGTCGCTCTGCCTCGGGCTCCGCCGAATCGCAGTCAACGACCTATACGGAGTGAGAACCGATCACCTCGAGCCGCGGGAACTCATAGCGTTCCGGGTCACGGACGGCAGCGACCGAGAGTCGGCCAGTTACCTCATCGATCTCGTCGACTACGATCCAGGTTTCTCACTGCCGTTGGGCGCGAAGGGGACAGAGCGATTCGGCCGACTTCTCCAATGGCTCGAGGCGGCAGTGGCGCTCGCGAAGGACCGACCCCTCGTGGTGGTGCTCACCGATGCGAACACACTCGAGGCAACGAGAGAAATCGAAGCTTCGGGTCTGGAGCGCGAGTTGCTCTCCGATTCTCGCCGCTACGCTCCCCCCAACACGGCGTACACCATCGTCAGCAGGTCGTCGTAGACGGCCCCGCCACCGCACGCATTGCCGCACGAAGCGGGCGCCGCGGCCGTGTCGCTGCGGCCGACGAGCCGGCAGATTGCGACGGGTTCCTTGGTCGTGGCAAGTCCGGTGGGGCATAGAGACGAAGCCAACCTCCGACTCCTCGGGCAAGATGACCAGCCAGAGGTTCACAAATGTGGAGTTCCTGAGCGACGGGAACATCTTGGCTTGACCGAATTGGTACGCGTCCACGTTGAGGAGATGCAGAGTGAGCGCGAACAACACCTCCCCATTCGAGTGGTTGATGAACTGGTACCGATCGCAGTGTGACGGTGACTGGGAGCATCAGAATGGCATCAGAATCGGAACCCTCGACAACCCCGGATGGTGGATCGACATCGATCTCTCGCGAACGGGCGCAGAGGGCCGCGCGAAGTCCGGAATTCTAGACGAGCGCTCCTCGACCGACTGGGTCTTCATCGAGGCGACCGACGACATGTTCCGAGCAAGAGGAGGGCCAGGAAATCTCGGAGAAATGGTCGCGGAGTTTCGCCAGTTCCTCGGAACAACCCCGCCTTGACACCAGCTTCATGGATGATGTCTTCCACCTTTCGCCGGTCGCCATCACCATCGACGACCTCGTCCAGGGCGCCGCATTGGCCGAGTATCCTCATGCCCAACTCGGATCCGATGCGGCGACGATTCTCGATCGAGGTGCGGGCCGGGTACTTTGGAGCATCACGCCGCTCGAGATGGACGATCTTTCCGCGGACGAGCGAGAGGCGTTGGCCGCGATACGAGTCCTGCGAATCCACGGCATCAGCTATCGTGCGACACAGACACGCCGGCTACGCGACTTCGCAAGCGTGTTGCTTCGACTGTACGAGGCTGGATAGGGTCGGACGATGACTTCTTCGAGCCCCGCTACGACGCGGCAACACTGGACCAGCTCGGGAAGCGACAGCCAACAGCCGCCCTCAACGGTAGTTTTCGACCAATGCCTCGAGTACCGCTAGACACCTGGGGTCGAGTCATCCCCTCCCCAGCGGCCGAAACGCCAACAATGCTGAAGATCGCGGCATCGCCCGGCGGTGGATATCTCCTCCTCACGCTGGAAGGCGGACGGCAGCACGACTTGTGGTTCGCCAGTCTCGACGAGATCGTGGCCGACCTGGCGAAGCTCGACATCGTATGGGGTCAGGCAAGCGGGCCCACGAGCCAAGACGATGCCTGAGCAGCCAAGGCAGCAGGCTCCACTCCGAGTGGGCCGCCCCTCAGTAGCGCGAGGGTACGATCACGGAGGCAACGCGACCCCCAATAGCGAAGATGACAACAAACTGCGGACTGCGCCGGACAAGGGTGTGCGCATGAGCCCCGAGGCGGCCGCGGCCCAGTTGTTGGGCGTCTGATGCCATGCTCGCCATTCAGAGCCGAGAGCTCCAACCTCTCGCCCCGGGGCTGCCGGGGCCGAAGGCTCGTAGAAGCTAGGAACGACTCACAGAGACCAACCAGCAGCCCCCCGCCTCCTCATCCGACCCGTCGACACGATTGACGTCTAGGCCATGAACCAACTCGTCGAGCCACGTCCAGCCTGTCCCACTCGCTTCGACAGACTCCCACAACACAGGCGCAAAACTGATCTCCTCCTTCGCAAGACAGACGTAGAGGTGAGGGGGGGTCGCATTCGCCCTCCCCTCCAGCCACTCGTCATCCACGATCAGCACTGGCCGAGAAGTCCGCGCCCGTTCCGTGGTCTTTGACTTCACGACAGCGTCCCAGACCTTGAGCGCCGCCACCCCTACTCTACAGACAGCCTCAGTAGCCGCAATCCCGAGATCATCTGCCAAAGGTCGCTCCAGCGGCTCCCACACATGGCGATCGAGATGTAGCACAACCTCGGGGGACTCGAGGAACCACTCGTACACGGATTCAAAGTTCAACGCTTCACCCGCCAAGGCCGAGACCTCGAACGCCCGATAGGCCGCGCTTAACAACTCCATCCTGCCTTCCTCAGCGCAGTTCGAATCTTCTCCGGAATGGACCGTGTGTTCGACCTGGCGTCATGAAGCGTCCCATCAATGTTCACTGACCAGCCCTTCCCATGAGCATGCGGGAGATTCCCGGGCCTAGTCAAATCGCCTTCGGTGGGCGGGGTTCCGTCGTTGCCGTTGCGGGAAAGGTGCGAACATGCTGACGAGCGAGGAACCTTGCGGGCAGCGACGGCAGAAAGACCCACTACGTCCAAGACCCGCCCGCGCCCCTGCGTGTGAACAAGGCACGCCGGTAACTTCCTGGGGTGCATCGCCCGACTCGCCCAGAGCTGAACCCAACCGGCCAGCTTCGACCTCGTCGCCCGCTCCATTGCCGCCCACCATCCCCCCGAAAGACGACCCGTGATTTGCCCGCTTCTCCGCAACATCGGGACCTACGACCATCCCAACCTCAGGGCGTTTCAACCCGAGGACCCCACGGACGTCGTACTGCACCTTTTGATCGAAGTCGGGCGCAAAGGAACACGGGGAACCGACGAGTTCACGGTGCTGGTCGCAACGCCCCGGGGTCTGGCGGCTCTGCCCCCTTCCCCGCTGGGCATCCTCAGGGCGGGCAAAGTCGTCGTCATCGAGCGCTACGACTTCGACCGCCTCTGGGCGTGGGTCGAGACCACGGTCGACTCGTGTTGCGCGGACACGTGGTCGCAATGTGCCGAGCGGCTTCACGCCTACTTCAACTGGGAGTTCGCCGAGGCCCAGCGTCACCGATAGTGTTCCGGGTGCCAGCACTCACCTCGCCGATGCCACGCTCGAGCCCCCAAGACCTGTTTCCCGGCTTCCTCGAAACGCCCGAGGTCTACGCTGCCGCGCAAGCGTACTGGCAGCACCTGTGGGCATCACTGGCTCCGGGCGAAGGATGGTCGCTCGGGTGGTTGAACACGACGATGAAGGACGGGACGCCGAACATGGACGGCGACGGCATCTTCAGCGCCCTGCACCTCGACCAACGGCGCGCGCTCAAAGTGATTCAGCGTCCGGCATTGCAGGCACACGAGGTCGCCACGTGGACCTCTCGATTCGAAGTCGATGGGGTGGAGGTCGGCCTCACCGTGCTCGCGGGTCCGCTGACCGACGCGACGGAGGACGGGTTTCGCAGCCTGCTCGCGGCGTTCGTCGACGCATCTGACAGTGACAGTGGAGCGTAGTAGTCTATCCGCATGGTTAGCGTGATTAGTTTGGATAGGATCAGGATTGGGTTGTTTGCGGCGCTGGGGATCGCGGCGTGCGATGCGGCGGAGCCGGACGGAAACCCGACGACGAGCGTGGGCGAGACGGGAGCAGACCCGGCGCTGTGCGAGGTGGACAACCATCCGGACCGACGCTGCGTGACGGTCGAAGGCGAGTGCCCCGACTGCTCCGTCGTCGACTGCACGGTCTTGATCTACGAGGCGACACTCTGCCAGCCCAGCGGCATCGAATCCGAGTGTGGCCCCGGGGTGCAGGACAACACGTGCTGCTTCATCGTGGATGGAGACGACGAGGTGTGTGATGGACGACCCTTCGTCGTACACGGCCACAAGCGCACCGCGAGCGTCACCCAGCGGACCGACTGGCGGCGCGAGGTCGGCAACGCCACGACCCGAGAGCACTGGATTGAACGAGCGCTGGACGAACACGCGAGCGTCGCCGCGTTTGCACGCTTTGTGCTCGAGCTGTTGGCGGTCGGCGCTCCCTCCGAGTTCATCGCCGATGCCGCGTCCGCGATGCGGGACGAGGTCGAGCACGCACGAGTGTGTTTCGCGATCGCTGGACACGACGCGGGCCCAGGGCCATTGCCGACCGCAGATGCGTCCGTCGAGACCGACCTGGAGACGATTGCCCGCAACACCTTGGTCGAGGGCGCCATTGGAGAAACCCTCGCCGCGATTCGGGCCGCTCGAGACGCCGAACGAGAGGACGACCCAGCCGTGCGCGCCGTCCTCGAGCGCATCGCCGTCGACGAGACTCGACACGCCGCGCTCGCATGGCGTTTCGTACGGTGGGCGATACAACAACGCCCCACGATCGCCCCAAGCCTGCAACGCACCTTCGAAGAAGCGCTCGAACGCGCCGGCCTGCCCGAGGTCGAGAGCACGGTGCTCCGCCCCTGCTTCGAAGCCGTGGCTCACGCTGCCTAGCGGCGCACGATGCAGTGCTCGACGATGCTCAGCGCCTCGTCCAAGTCGGCGCGCGAATGGTCCGCGGTGACCGCGGTTCGAAAGCGCAGGGCCGATGTTCAACCCCAAGGCGCGAAGCTGGGTCGTTAGGGGCGATTCTTTCTCGATCGACTAGGACGCCGCGTCCTCGTGCTCGGGTTCGCCCTCGGTCTTGCGTAGCTCGAACGCAAAGCGACTCCAGTCGACCTTCAGCGTCAAGGATACGAAGCTGTGTCCCTCGCCGACGACGACCGATTCGTCGTCGGCGAGGTAGCCCCGGCCCGCGCCGCGCACGACGTACTCGCCCGGGAGCAGATCGCCGAACCGGACCCGCCCCAGCGGCCCAACGTCGGCACTGCGCTCGGTCTCGGTCTGCCGAATCACGTCCACTCGGACGCCGTCGATCACATGCCCGTCCTCATCACGACACTCGACGACCAGTGTGCCGAGACCATTACCGAAGTCGTAGGTCTCCACCGTCTTGCCGGCCCACGCCAGGTAGGCGCACCCTGCCCCCGGACACTGCCCCGGCACCGAGGGGTTGGGCGGCCCCGGGTCGAACAAGAAGACCTCGACCCGTCGATTCTCCTCCTCCGCCATGCCATCGGCGGTCTCGACCGCGTTGTGGTGCTCCCCGCAGCCTAGAAACTGCACGTCGGCCTCTGCGGGCATCGACGTCCCGTCGAGCGCCATGTACTCGCCGATCAGTGCCGCCCGAGTCTGAGGCCCGGGAATGCCATCCACCGCCAGCCCTTGGGCGGCCTGAAACCGCTTCGTCGCGGCCTGGGACTCCGTCCCAAAGATGCCGTCGAGGTCCCCGTCGTGGTACGCAGCCCCGTCGTCATCGACGATGGCAGAGAGCATCGCCTGATCCTCCCGGGCTCCCCACGGGCTGCCGGCGGGAGGGCTCTGGTAGTTGCGAAGCCATGCCTCGACATCGTCGTAGAGGAACTCGCCGATCGCCTGGGCGCGACCACTGGAAAGGTCGAGGTTGTAGGCCGGCCCGCCCACGCGGTCGGCATGACCCGTGATCACGACCGACATGTCTTCGTGATCCGAATACAGATCGACGAGCCCGCGCACGCCGTGCATCGCCTCGGGCAACAAGAACGTCTTGTCGGTGTCGAACATCAACCCCGCGAGCCGTACCCGAATCAGCCGCGGCGGAAGCTCCACCACGTGCGACTGCCCGATACGCAGCGGCAGCGGTTTGCCCTCGTACTTGGTGACCATCGCTCAGGTCCCCGCGACGAGCGTCTTTCCGGCCATGGCCACATCGATGACCTTCGCGACCTTCTTGGCCAAGAGCCCACACTTGTCGACGTTCGCCTGGCTGTACTCCCGCTTGTCGGCCTCGAACACGAGGTTCTCCACGTCGTCGACGTCGACGAACCCGTGTAGGCGCCGGGGGTTGGAGACCTCTTCCTCCGAGGTCGAGTGATAGAATTTCAGCCAGCGTTTGACGGCCTCGGCATCGCCTTGTTGAGGCGGAATGAGGCTTTTGTCTTCGTGGCGAATGTCGACCTTCATCGCACCGGACAGGAACACGGCGCCGTCCGGCTCGGGCTTCATCCCCTTGTAGTAGTTGCCCGTCATGCCCTCGACGATGCCGCGGCTGGGCAGGTGCTCGCCCATGATGCCCCAGCGCGGAACGAACAGTCCCAGCTGCTGACCGTCCTTCTTGCTGCCTTGCCCGCCGTCGGCGGTGATCCACAGCCCGTTTCCGTCGGGCGGCCGATGCAAGATGATCCCCACGTGGCCATAGCCGTACGTGTAGAGGTTGAACACGATGTACGTGTCCCCAACGCTCGGCATCTTGGTTGCGGATGCACCGACCCACGCGGGGTTCTTGCCTTCCTCATGGTGCGGGCCCGCGTTGAAGCTCCACTTGGTCGAGTCGTTCGCCGCCAACCCGCCCATCATCCGGGGGTTCACGGTGGTGCATGACGTCCCCGGCTTCGAGGTGTCGAAGTCGTACTCGCCCTTCCAGTCGCCTTGTCCGGGGATGTTCGACGGCTGTCCCGAGACCAGGCCGCTGGTTTTGTTGTACGCGGGAAAGAAGTCGTAGATGTCCGCCAGCACCGCGTGCCGGCGCACCGCCGAGCGGTCGTTGGCCACCTCTTCGATGGTGTTGTACTGCCGGGGCACCCGCTCGATCTTCATCGTGCGAATCCATGAAATGTCCTGCGGTCCCCCGCGGACCTCGAACCGCGCAATGCCGGGTCGATGGGCTTTGAAGCGAGCCTTGAAGTGCTTGAGTTCCATGCCCTCGATCGGGTCGTCGAACCGCTCGGCCTCGGGGGGCGTGCGATTCTTGCCGAACGCCTTCGCCTCCACGAACTGCTCCCGAATCCCATACTTCGCGCGAATCTCGATTCGAGACGGGTCCTTCTCGGACGGCCTGCGGCCAGGATGCGGGAACGCCTGCTCGCTTCCGTCGGGATCGACGAAGACGTTGACGACCGACACGTCTGGCACGGTCCACAGCAGCTCGTAGACCTCACCTTGGTCGACGTGCAACTCGATCTCGAAGCTCATGCGGCCTCCTTGTCGACCTCGGGCAGCACCAGCACGCAGTCGCCACCGCACGCAAGGCGGTCGTGGCGAAGCATGCCGTCGGCGTCCGTGGTCCCCTCCAGCGTGGATCCATCCGGACACTGCAGCGTGTAGCGCACCGACGGCCGCGGTTTGCCGCGCGCGTCCACCAGCTGCACCTCGATGAAGTCCACCGCCTCCGCGGCCAGCTCCTCGATCGGCGGTTCGTCCAATGGCGGCGCCAGGTCGACCAAGTCCACCGCGGCCGGGGTGAACTCGAACGCGGGAAGTCGAGCGCGATGCACGAGCACCAACACCCGGTGGTCCCGCACGCCCTGTTCCACGCGGGCCGACACCTCGAGCTGCGCCAAACGCACCCAGCGCTCGGCCTCGTCGGGCGGCAGCGCGCACATCTGCTCCGCCAGCGTCGCGCAGGCGGCCTCGATCAACCACGCGGCCTCCCGCACCGACCATCCCTGCACATGCCGTCGCCCGAAGCCGGGACTCAACGCGTCCAACACGTCAGGTGGATGCACCCCCGGACGGTTGTGACAGGCGCGGTCAGAGCAGCGTCTCGAGCTCGACCTGCGCGCCGATCACGACGCGAACGCGCACTGCCTCCGCCGGAGGGACGTAGTCCGGCCCGATGACCTCTTCGATCAGTGCGCCGTCCTCGTCGTAGGCGTACCAGCGCCGCAGCGGCTCGCCTTCATCGAATCCCTCGGCCGGCGCAACGTAGAGCCCGTAGCCCTGCTCCTGCAGCGACGCCGAGAACACCGGCTCGTCCCCCACGGCGACCGCCCCGGCTGCACCGAAGAACTCCTCGGACACGTCGTCGAAGCGAAAGTCGCAGTGCACGTGCGTGTTGTACTCGACCAACATGCCGCCGCGATTGGTGCATGCCGCCTCGAGCGTGCTCAGGCCGACGCTCACCGGGTCGAGGTCGAACCCGTCTCCGTACATGTGCCGGGAGTGCGTGGCTCCGCCGACGCTCGCGTTGTACTCGGGGGGGCGGTATGCCGAGTTCACCGTGATCGCGCCGACATCTTCACGGAGTTGCTGCAGCGACTCGATCGCGTGCGGTTGCACGACCGCGTACCGGCCCTTGTACGCCTCGGCGACCTCGCGCAGCCGGAAGTTGGGCGCGATGAAGGTCTCCGGATCGATCGCCTCCAAGTCGATGTACGCGATCGGCTGGCGGTAGTTGGGGTCTCCACCCAGCGCGGGCGGGTAATCGTAGCCGGCAGGTTGCAGGTAGTGCAGGTCGAAGCAGGTGGTTCCGCTGCCGTCTTCGCCTGGAAAGCAGACCTCGGTGGGTGCCACGTCGCCGCCCGAGTCGTCGCCGTCGGTCTCGTCCCCGGTGCCCCCGAAGTCGTCGCACTCGCAGGCGCCCCATGCATCACCCGCGTCGTTGCAGATCTCGTAGCCGAGGTGCAGGCCGTCTTCGCACAGGCACTGCCGCTCCATGCCCGGGTTGCAGGTCCCCGTGGCCTCGGTGGGGTCGACGTTGCCATCTTCGTCGCCCTCTTCGTCGCCCTCCGGCTCTCCACCGGTGGTGCCCTCGTCGCCGAGCTCGCCGGTCTCATCCTCGGAGCCTTCGGTGTCGGAGGTCCCGCCCGCGGTGAGTTCGGGGTCCCATCCCATGCCCGCGCGCTCCTCCTCGGGCGCACAGGCACCCCCCAGCAACGCCAGAACGAGCCCGACGCATGCTCCCGTGTGCTGTTTGAACTCCCTCACCGTGCCCACATGTGCGACATGGTTCCTCGAAGGTTCCCGGACCTCCGCGAACGCCGCTTGCGGAGAGTTTCGCGCATCTTCGGGGCTGGCGTACAGTCCGAGCCGAAATGACGGCAGCCACGCGAGGCACCGTGCTCCTGGTTGGGGGCGGCACCGGGGGACACATCTACCCGAACGTGGGCATTGTCGAGCGATTGCGCGCCGCCGGCAGAGACTCGGTGCACTTCCTGGTCTCCGACCGCCCCTCGGACGCCAAGATCCTCGACGCCCTGGGCTACCCCTACACCTCCTCGCCCGCGCGCCCCCTGCCCTCGGCGAGAAAGCCGTGGAAGGCGCTCGACTTCCTTGCCGGGTGGCGCCGCTCGACCCGGCAGCTCATGGCTCTGCTCGAGCGAGAGAATGTCGGCTGCGTCGTCGCCACCGGAGGCTTCGTGTCCGGGCCGGCCGTCGTCGCCGCGGCCCGCCGCAAGATCCCCCGGGTGCTCGTCAACCTCGACGCGGTGCCCGGCCAAGCCAACCGGCGTCTCGCCGGCATCTGCACCAAGGTCTTCTCCGCGTACCCCAGCGACCTGCTGCCCGACGCCGAGCGCATCGGGCTTCCGCTGCGCGCGGTCTCGGTCGGCGCGATGTCCCCCCAAGAGGCACGCGAGTCGCTGCAGCTCGACCCCGAGCGCCCCACGCTGTTCATCACCGGTGCCACCCACGGCGCCGAGTCCCTCATTCGCGCGATGATGGCGTTCATCGGCACGCCCGAGCGCGCCGCGGCCTTCGAAGGCTGGCAGGTCTTTCATCAGTGCGGCACCTTCGACGTAGCGACGCTGCAAAAGGCCTACGACGACGCGGGCGTGAAGGCGCGGGTGGTCGACTACTGCAGCGAAATGGGCGCCGCCTACCGAGCGTCCACCCTCGTGATCAGCCGGGCGGGTGCGGGCAGTGTGGCCGAAGCGTGGGCCAACCACGCCCCCACGATCTTTCTTCCCAACCCGTATCACAAGGACCAGCACCAACGGCACAACGCCGAGCCGATGGTCGGCGCTGGCGGTGCACTCCTGGTCACGGACCACGTCGATGCCGACGCAACCGCCGCAGACCTCGAGGCGCCCCTGCTCCGCCTGCTGCGAGAACAGGACGCACGCGCCGAGATGACCGACGCCTGCGCACGCAGCTGCCCGCCCGACGGGGCAGAGCACGTCGCCGCCTGGATCGCCGACAACGCGTAAGCGCGTGGCTCGGGCCGCGTTGTTGTTCCGAGACCGACTCGGGACGACACATGCCGGAAACCAAGCACGAGCGAAACGGGTCGAATCTCCGCCGCACACCACACGTGCGACCGCCCCCACCCCGCCGGGCAACGCGGCGACCGACTCGACCCGACATGTTCGACGCGACCACCGACTCCCCTCGCGACACAGGACGCCCGCAGAGCCTCGCGCTACCAGCCCGGCAAGAGTTCTGGTCGGTGCTCGAGCGCTACAACAAGGCCGCGCTGCGGCGCCGGTTCCCCGGCTGGGACGCCTGCGACGCCAACGACACGGCGCCACGCTGAGCCTGTCACTTGCAAGAACCTGGTCGCCGTGCATTCGTAGCAGGGTGACTTGTTCTTGGTTTTCATCCCTTGCAGCGACGGCCGCGCTGCTCTCACTCCCGGCCTGCGGTAGCGTCGTCGACGGCGGCGACGGTGGGTCGACGTCCACACACGCCAGCTCCGGTGGCCCGGCCAGCTCGGGCGGCCCCGACTCTGCATCGACGTCGAGCAGCGGTGGTCCGACGCCGGGCACCAGCAGCGGAGGCGTGGAGACCAGCAGCACCACCGAAGCCGGCGACTCCACGACCGGTTCCATCGTGCCGACCGACCCCGGCTGCCCCGCGTGCACCGTGCTGGTCGACGAGCTCGTCGGCGGTCGCGGCTTGGCGCTGGACGAGACCTACGTCTACTTCACCGATCAGAGCCAAGGCACCGTCTCTCGCATCATGAAGGGCGGCGGCGACGGAGGCGTCATCGTCGACAACCAAAACGCCCCCTACTCGATCACCGTCGACGCCACCCACATCTACTGGACCAACTACACCGGAGACGGCGAAGTGATGCGGGCGCGCAAGGACGGCACCGAGTCCGAGATCATCGCGTCCGCCCCCCGGCCTCGCGCCATCGCGGTCGACGAGACCCACGTGTATTGGAGCACGTTCGACAGCAGCGACGGAGACGTCTATCGCCGCGTCCTCACGCAGAATGAGCCCGAAGAGGTGCTGGCCCGCATGTTCGGCGGCGTGCCCTCTCTCGCGCTCGGCGACGGGCGCATCTACTGGACCGCCCACACGACGGATGCCGGCTCCGCCTTCATCAGCGACCCCAACGAAGATCTGCTCGGCGGGGTGTTCTCGACCGCACTCGACGGCAAGATCGACCCGTTCACCGTCGAAACGGTCGTGACGAACCAGGCACAGCCTTGGGGCCTCACCCGGACCGCGTCCGGACAGCTGCTGTGGGCCAATGGAGATGGCGGCGAGCCCTACGAACCCAATCACATCATGACGTGGAACGCCGGAGGCGGCGCGACCCCGTTGTTCGAGGGCTCGACCGCACCGTGGGGCATCGCAACCGACTCCGAGCGCGTGTACTGGACCGACAACGATCGCGTGCTCGCGCTTCCCCTCGACGGCAACGACGCGGACACCCTGGCCGAGCAGCAGAACAGCGCGCGTTCGATCGCCGTCGACGACGCGCACGTCTTCTGGATCACCCGCAATCGCGTGCTCCAGCGACCCAAGAGCGCCCGGTGAGGCACCGCCGGCGGTCGGTCAGTGGCCCTGGCTCAGGTGCACGCTGACCGTGTCGTCGGCGAAGTCGGCCGTTGCGACGTCTTCCATGCCGTCGCCGTTGAAGTCCCCCACGGCGACCTGGTTGGGCTCGCCCCCGGTCATGAACTCCTGCGGCCCACTGAAGTTCCCCTCGCCGAAGCCGAAGATGATGCTGAACGTGTCGCGGTTGCGGTTGGCGGTCGCCAAGTCGGGCACGCCATCACCGTCGAAGTCCCCCACCCGTACGGCGTAGGTGTCGGAGTCGCCCGCGTCGAAGGTGGCGGGAATGATGACCGGCGCCATGAAGATGCCGCCACCTGCGTTGGTCAGGAGCGACACATCGTTGGAGTCGGCGTTGGCGGTCACGACGTCGAGCAACCCATCCCCGGTGAGGTCCGCAATGTCGAGGAACCATGGTCGGCGCCCCGAGGTGCTCAGCTCGGTTGTAAAGGTGCTCGAGGCGGCGAAGCTGCCCGCGCCATTGCCAGGGAACACCCGAATGTGGTCGCTGTTGTTCGACACGCTCACCGCATCCAGGTTTCCATCGCCCGTGACGTCGGCGAGCGCGACCTCCCGGGTGCCGGATGACGCGGGGAACGACGAGCTCGAGCCATAGGCACCTGCCCCGGTGTTGAGCGCCCGGGTGATTTCGGCGTCGTTGAACGTTGCCGTCACGACATCGAGATCGTCGTCTCCGTCGAGGTCTCCGAGCGCGATTCCCATCGGGCCGTCGTCGATGAAGTAGCTGGCGGTGAAGAACTGGCCGCTGGCTCCCTGCGAACCCCGGCGAATGGTGTCGCTGGTGTTTTGCGTGGCAACCCAATCGAGCAGCCCGTCGCCGGTCACATCGGCCAACGCGATGCCCTGCGGGTTCGAACCGGAGATTGGCGAGGTCTGCGAGGGTGCCAGCAGGCCCCCTCCCAACCCCGCGACGGCGGTCATGTCTCCGGTGTCCTGGTTGGCGACCACCACATCGGGCACACCGTCGGCGTTGATGTCACCGATCGCGAGCGCCCGAGGGTCCTCACCCGCCCAACCCACACGAGACTCGAAGTTCATCGGCGCTGCGAACCCTCCGGCACCGTCGTTGAGCAGCACGGTGATGTCGTCCGACGTCGTGTTGGAGGTGACGATGTCGAGATCGCCGTCGCTGTCCATGTCGTGCAGCCCGATTCCCCGCGGGGCATCGCCGGCAACACCCGAGATGTCGGCCTCATTGGTCTCGAAGACCGCGGGGGGCAAGAACGTTGCCCCGCCCGCCACACCGACCAACACCGTGACGTCGTCGGTGTTGCCGTTGGCGGTCACGACATCCGGCTCGCCATCGCCATCGACGTCGCCCACCGCCACACCTTGCGGCAGGTCGCCATCCGCCCCGACGCGGGTGCTGAAGCGGACCGGCGTATCGAACCCGCCAGACCCGGGGTTGGCGACCAACACCGCGATGTCGTCGGAGGTCGAGGCGGCCACAATGGCATCGGGCACCCCATCACCGCTGACGTCGGCGAGCTTGATCGCTTCGGGGTTGTCACCGCCCGCCCCCACCCGGGTCGTGAACGTGGAGGCCGCCCCGAAGTTGCCCATGCCGAGCCCCGGCAGCAACGTGACGTCGTCGCTGTTCGGGTTGCAGGTGACGATGTCGAGCTCACCATCGTCGTTGACGTCGGCCACCTCGACGTCGATCGGCCCCATGCCGTCGGTGCCGACGAACGTGCCCAGTGACGCAACGGCCACCAAGCCCCCCGAACCATCCCCCTGAAGGATCGACACCGAGTTGCTGTCCTGGTTGGCCACGACCACATCCAGCGCTCCATCGCCATCGACATCGGCAACCGCGAGCCCACGAGGGTCGAACCCCACCCCGGCGAACTGCACCGAGACGTGTGTTCCGGGCCCGAACGCCGCGCCTTCGCCCAAGAACACCGATACGGTGTCGCTGCTTTCGTTCGCAACGATGGCGTCGAGGCGCCCGTCGTCGTTCAGGTCTGCGAGCTCGACATCGTGGGGGTTGCTCTGCGCGAGCCTGCGGTGCGGTGCCCAAAATCGACCATCACCGAACCCGTAGAGCACGGTCGTATCGGAGGAGGTCTGGTTGACGGTGGCCAAGTCGAGGACGCCATCACCGTTGAAGTCGCCGGCCTCGATCGCCCGCGGCCCATCGCCTCGGGTCTGCAAGTCGAGGTCGAACACCAGGGGGACATCGAAGTCCACATCGGTGTGAATGCAGGTGTCGTAGCAAGCATTGCCCGGCGTGCCGTTGGCTCCACCGTTGTCGCATTCCTCGTCGAGGTCGATCATGCCGTTGCCGCACAGCTCGGAGATGCAGGTCGCCGAGCAGTCGTCGCCGTCGTCGGTATTGCCGTCGTCGCACGTCTCGTGGCCGCTCCACACCACGCCATCGCCACAGCTGGCGGCGACGCACGACGACAGACACGCGTCGTCATCGTCGTCGTTCCCGTCGTCGCACTCTTCCTCCGCATCGAGGTTGCCGTCGCCGCAGGTGGCCGACACCTCGTTCTGGCAGGTCGGGCTGCAGCCATCGCCTGGATCGGTGTTGCCGTCGTCGCACTCCTCGCCCGGGTCGACGTCGCCGTTGCCGCACGCCTCGGGCATCTCGAGCTGGCAGGTCGGGCTGCAGCCGTCATCCGGCTCGTTGTTGCCGTCGTCGCACTCCTCCCCGCGATCGGTGTTGCCGTCACCACACGTCTCGAGCGGGTCCTCGACCTGGCAGTTCTCGTCGCAGCCATCGCCCGGGTCGGTGTTGCCGTCGTCGCACTCCTCGCCCGCGTCGGTTTCCCCGTCGCCGCACACGCCCCCGGTCTCCCCCGCGGTCGTATCGGCCGAATCCGTGCCGGTCGAATCCGTCCCGTCGCCGGTGCTCCCCATCGTGGAGCCTTCGGTCCCCAACGTCTCGCTGGAGCCCTCGGTCTGCGAAGCGCCTTCGGTTTGCGAGGACCCCTCGGTCTCCGTGCCGGAGTCGCCTTGGGCGGTATCATCGCCTCCGCAGGCGTAGAGGGCGGGAAGACTCAGGCCGATGAGCAGGCGTAGTTGGGGTCGCATGGTCGTGCTCGCGTAGACAGCTCACCATGCAGACGCGTCTTTGGGCGCCGAGTTGCGCGAAACGATTGCGGCAGACAACCGTCTCGCGCAACAGGCGCGACCTCAGAGGACCCGGTCGACCAGGGCCTGTACCTCTTCGCCGGCCCGGGCCAACGTGCGGTGCTCGTCGAGCGAGACCAGGTCGCCGTCTCGCAGCAACGGTGTGCCGCCGACGGCCACATGGCGCACCGCGTCTCGCCCCGCGCCGTAGACGATGCGGTCGTAGACGCTCGAGCACGGCCCGAAGGATGCGGGGCGTTCGAGATCCAGGACGACGACATCGCCCATCTTTCCGACCTCGAGGCTGCCCAGCGTGTCGCCTTTGCCGATCGCAGCCGCGCCTGCGGAGGTCGCAAGCGCCAGCGCATCTTCGGCCGAGAACGCCCCGGGCTTCTGCCGGACCCCTTGCAGCAACGCCGCGAGCCGGATCTCCTCCAGGATGTCCATGTCGTTGTTGCACGGCGCGCCGTCGGTCCCGATGCCCACCTCGATGCCCTCGGCGCTGCCGAGAAAGCCCAGGTGTGCGATGCCCGAGCCGAGCTTGAGGTTGGCCGACGGGCAGTGGCAAACCCGAAGCGACCGACCCGCGAGCAGCTCCAGGTGCGCCTCACTCAGCTGCACGCCATGGGCGATGCGCAGGTCGGTATCGAGCACCCCGAGCCGGTCGAGATAGCCCATCTGAGATTCACCGAGTACCTCGCGAACCTCGTCCTCTTCTCGCGGGTGCTCGAGCAGGTGCGTGTGCACGGGCAAGCCGAACTCGGTCGCCAACGCCACGGTCCGTTCCCACAGCGCGGTGCTGCACGACAGGATGAACCGCGGACACAGCGAAGACTCGATGCGTCCGTCGTGCCCATGCCAGCGCGCGTGCTGATCGCGGAACGCGGCTTCGGCAGCGTCGGGCGGCTCGATGAGCACCTCGGACACGCCCAACCCCGTGTCCATCAGGCACTTGCCGGCGATCGCCCGCAGGCCGCTGTCGCGAATGCCTTCGAACAGCGCTTCCATGTGGGTGACCAGCCCGATCTCCTGGATCGTGGTGGTGCCCGACCGAATGCAGTCGGCGGCCCCGAGCATGGCGGACCAGTAGGCGCTTTGGTGCGTGTGCCCGGCCTCGAGCGGCCAGATGCGCTCGCGCAGCCAGTCCATCAGCTCGCGCCCTTCGCTGAGCCCGCGAAGCAGCGCCTGTCCCAAATGGACATGCCCTTGAATGAACCCCGGGAGCACGACATGCCCCGAGACGTCGATCGACGAAACTCCCGCGGGCGCGGCGGCATCGCCGAGCGCGGTGATGACACCGTCCTTGATCAGCAGGTCGCCGGTCACGACGCGCCGCTGCGAGTCCATGGTGACCAGCGTCCCGCCCCGTAGGTGGAGCGAGCCGGCCATCAGCTCTGGTAGACCTCGGGCTTGAGCACACCGATGTAGGGCAGGTTGCGGAACTGCCCGTCATAGTCGAGGCCGTAGCCCACGACGAACTTGTTGGGGCACACGAACCCGCGGTAGCGCACCTGCACGTTCTCCGAGCGCGCCTCGTGTTTGTCGAGCAACGTGCAGATCGAGATCGACGCCGGGTGGCGGGTCTGCAGGTTTTCGACCAGGTACTTCAGCGTGAGCCCGGTGTCGATGATGTCCTCGACGATGAGCACATCACGACCTTCAATCGAGGTGTTGAGGTCCTTGAGGATTCGAACGACGCCCGAAGACTTCGTGGAGCCGCCGTAGGAGCTGCAGGCCATGAAGTCGACCTCGAGCTTCATGTCGAGCGCGCGCGTGAGGTCGGCGATGAAGGGATAACAGCCGCTGAGGATCCCGACGACCAGCGGGTTCTTGCCCGCGAAGTCGGCTTCGATCGCCGCAGCGAGTTCGGCGATCTTGGCGTCGATCTGCTCGCGGCTGAAGAGGGTCTCGGCGATGGCGTCGGCCAGGCTCGGCTTGGACATGCGGCGGGTACTGTTGCGCCCGGCCACCCGTGCGGTCAAGCGCGACGGCGCCACAACAGGCCGGAGAGGCCGAACACGGCGAGCATCCACAGCGAGGACCCCCTCGCGCCCGCCGTGCACCCTCCGCCGCTCGAAGACGCTCCTGCGCCGTCGGTATCGGTGTCCGTATCGGGTGTGGCCGAGGTTGCAGACGGGCCGGTCGTGGGCGAGGCCCCACCGCTTGTCGTTCCGCCGTCGGTCGTGGCCGCGCTCGTCGAGCCGTCGGTCGTCGGCCCCGACCCGCCCGTCGTCCCCGCGGAGTCGTCTCCTCCGCTGCTCTCGCCCGCGCTGTCGTCCCCTCCAGAGCTCTCCCCCGATGCCCCAGGCAGTGCGTCGTACTCGACATCCTCCAGCGAGTCCCCCTCGAGCGCATGGTCGACGAGGATCGTGGGCACATCGTCGAACTCGATCGCGCCGCGCAGCAACCCGATCTGCACGAAGTGCGGGTTGCCATCGGCCAACGTCTGCGCGCCACCAGCCGTGACGACCTGCTCTCCGTCGAACCACAGGTTGACCTCCCCCGCTTCGGCGTTGGTCGACCAGGTCACCGACATCGCGATGCGATGCCACTCCCCAGGCGTGAGCACCCCTTCACCGGCCCACTGCACGACGTTCTCCGGCCGTCGGGTGACGAAGGTGAGGTCGGTGCCCTCGGCCGAGAACGCCATCATCTGCTGAAAGCTCCCGGAGGACTCCCAGTAGCCGATCTGCTGGCCGGGCTCGGAAGGCAGCGCATCGGGCAGAAAGAAGCTCCACGCGAAGAACGTGGTCGCGCCCTCGGCCGTGCGTGCGTCCTCGGGACGATGCTGCATTTCGACCCGCTTGAGTCCGTTGCCCCACGCCGCGTCGTTGTGCAGCTCGATGCGCGCCGCCGAGGATCCCTGCGCGACCTCGCCGGCCTCCAGGGTGATGTAGTCATTGCCCTCGATCGTCGGATTGAGCAAGAAGCTCCACTGCGATAGGTCGCCGGTCTCGAAGTCACCGACCCAGACCGGCTCGGCATGCGCCGCCGCGGGACCGAGGAACAATCCGAGACACGAGGCCGCAATCGCGGCGCGCAACGCAGTCGACATGCATCGATCCAGCCGCACTCTCGCCGCGGCGTCAACGCCCGACGACGCCCATGCCATGTCGGTACCGCGGCGTACCTAGCAGCCCGTGGTGAAACCCGACACGACGTCTCACTCGTCTTTTTCGCTCCTGGCGGCGTCGCCAAAACTTGCAGTACGCCCGGTACAGCGGCGCTTCGGCTCCTACCCAGGAGCGAAAAACCCTTCGCGATCCGCCGCGCCGGGTTTCACCACAGGCTGCTAGGGCACGCCCCAGATCGACGTCCGGGCAACCGCGCCGCAGAACGCCCCGCGGATCGCCTGAGCGATCTTGGCCCCACCGCGAACACCCGGCTCGATGGGATTGGCGTAGTCCTCGGGCTCGGTGCACACCACCCGCAGGTCGACCAGATCGAGACCGCGCTCGACCGCCGCCCGCACGATGACGTCGTTGAACAACGCCAGCGCAGTCACGGCACGGCGGCCCTCCTCTCCGGGCAGGTTCGCATCGTAGATCGTGCACACCGTGACCGGCCGTCCGAGGTCGCAGACGGCGTCGAGCGCCCGGCCGTACGCCTGCCTGAAGGTGGCAATCCTCTCCCCGAGAAGGTCGATGGCCGCACCGATGCTCGCCACTGCCCCCTCGCTCAAGAGGTCGGCATTCTCCAGCGCGTCATTGCCTCCGAGCGACAGCACGATGCGTGTGACGTGTTCGGGCACCCGGTCCAACTGCGCCCCGATGTCCTGCGTCATCGAGCCATCCACCGCACACAGCGTCACGCGCCAGCCCTCGGGCAGCAACGCACGCAACTGCGCCGCCACATCCGGACCCCCGCCCACGTAGACCTTGTTGTCGAAGATTGAATCCCCCAGCAGCGCAGTCGATTCCATGGTCGACTCCTGTCGAGGCCGCGGTGTAGCGCAAACGTCTGCCAACCGCACGTCACCGGGGCGCATTCCTTCCTCGTGGGCCGCCTGGATCCGAACACAGATTGCCCTTGTCGCGTCTGCGCTGCCCGCTACGATGACGGGGATGGATGCACGCCGAGGACTTGTCGCTGGACTGCTGGCCACGTTGTGTGCGGGGGCCGGCTGTGGCTGGATCGTCGGCGAAATCGCCGAGCAAAAGGTCCGCCAAGAGGCCCTCGAAAAGGCCACCTACGACGACCTCGACAAGCTCTGGAAAGAGGCCGTCAACCTCTGGGACGAGTACGACTGCGAGCTTCCCAGCGCCCCCAAGCCCGACGAGACCTTCACCTGCGAAGACAAACGTCGCTGGCTCCGGGTCAAATCTTCCTCGAGCGAGTACCGCGTCGAGCTCGAACACGAGGTCACCCGTACCAAGACCAACGACAAGGGCGAGACCACCGAAGAAAAGGTCCGCGAACGCGACTGGGACCTCGAGTTCAAACTCCTCGAGCGCGTCGACCCCAAGAAGGCCGAAGACATCACCGCCGCCGCCGAAGCCAAGGGCGACAAGGCCAAAGACGCCACCAAGGACCTGCTCGAAGCCTTCGAGTGAGAAGACGTGTTCGAACACGTCGCCAGCGACGGCGAAGCCCGCCTCCTCCGGTCTAGCGGGGTATCTCGATGAGCATCGAGGGCCGACTACAGCGCGATGGGTTCGCGCTCGTGCGGGCTGCCGTCCCCCAAGCGGTGGCCACCGAACTCGCCAGCAGCCTCTGCGAGACGTTGCAGGCCAACGCCGACGCCCATGGCATCCGACGAAGCCGCGGCCACATCTACGCGACGCGGAATCTCGGACACCTATGGCCCGAAGCTCGGCGCGCGGAGCAATGGCTCCGAGCCGCGCTGCCGCTCGACGACGTCCTCGAAGCATCTGCCCGCGTCGTCCGCATGCTCTACTTCGACAAGCCCCCAGGACGCTCGTGGTCCCTGCCCTGGCACCGCGACACCTTGCTGGCCGCAGCCCCAACGATCCCCACGCCCACCCGCAGGGTGTTCGCACGCGCCGGCGTCCCGCACATCCACGGAGAACTCGAGGTGCTCGCACGGATGCTCACCGTGAGACTGCACTTGGACACCGCCACGAAGGAAAACGGAGCACTCTGCGTCGTCCCCGGCTCCCACGCATGCACCCAGGCTGATCTGGGTAGTGCCGCGGCCTCCAGCCCCGCCGACACGCAGGTCGTCGTCGCGGACCCTGGAGACGCACTCCTGATGCGGCCGCTGCTCCTCCACAAGTCGTATGACGCTGCGCCCGACTCGGCGCGACACCGCCGAGTTCTGCACCTCGAGTTCGCCGCCACCGAGGCTCCTGCGCCTGGGTTCTCGTGGATCGATCCGTACGCGAAGCCTGCCCACCACACGTAGACGGTGCGTTGCCTCAGTCGGGCGGCTCCAAGAGGGACGAGACGAACTGGTCGTACTCGTCCCGCATCGGCAGTTCGAGGATCGTTTTCAACCTGCGACGCTGCGTCGTGGTGCTCTGGCCCGTCTTGGGGTTCCGTCCGGTCTTCTCATAGTCTTCCCACAACACGCCGACACCCCGTCGTTGCCATTGCGGCAGCGCGGCAAAGTTGATGCCCCGCTGAAAGAGCAGCTCGTTCTTGTCGGCGACGGACTTGCCCGCGACCTCGGCTGTGGCCGTGGTCGCACTGAGCCCTTCCTTGCGGAGCATCCAGTAGCAGTGGGCGTTCAGGGCATTTCGGTGAGCATCTTCGTTCCGCCAGCGGAAGTAGTCGATCACCAACTCCCGGGTCGGTAGCTGCGAAATCCGGCAATCGAAGGCAGCAGGATCACCGAGAAGGCTGGTGAACTTGGCGCTCGCCTCGCCCGCCAAGACCGAGTTCAGCTTGCGGAGCTTGCGACCAAAGCTCTGGTCATCGCGATGAAACAGCAAAGAGATTTCGTCACTCTCCGTATAGCCGTACACGATCCGCAACCCGACCTCGCCCACCAAGTACCGCGTCGTCTCGACCATCATGTCGCGAAAGCGAGGATCGAAGGGGGCCTCGAACTCGTGGACTTCCTTGGTGAGCTTCGTGAACGACCGACCGTCGATCCGCGCCACCATGTAGATGCCGGGCAACACACAGAGGTCGTGGGCTGTTTCGAAGACACGCATTCGCGCGTCGAGTTCATCGAATTTCATGGCGTTGTTCTCCAGGGTTCCACGATGAACCCGTCGTCGATTCTCACGTAGTGCAGAGCATCGAAGCCCTCCTCGGGCTTCGGGATTTCGAGTCGGCCGGCCGCGCCCAACACCCCTTTGTCGGGAACCCTCCGCGCACCCGTTCGAGCTGCGTTTCGTTCCAACGACTCCGCGACAACGGAACGAAAGTAGTAACCGACTACGCGATAGTGGGCATGTTGTGCCGGCGCGATGTAGCGAGCGCGTGCGGCCACCGTGAGGTTGGTGTTGTCGATCACCACGGCCTGCTTCGCGGCAAGACACGCCTCCAACAGAACGGCCTCCCGGTGCCGGGTCTTGAGCATGTCGAGGTTGATCCGGACGTGGGTGTCGAAGAACCGTTCGCGAAAGAACGTGCTCTTCCCCGCCGCCTGAATTCCGGCAAAGATGACGATTTCCATCCGTCTTCTCCCTTTCGTGAAATGCGTTCTCAATCACGCACTGGGAGAGGACGACCAGACTCTCGAGGGGTCCCAGCGCGCACAACTTCGTGCCGCCTGGGACGCGTATCCCAGACGAGTCAGGGGTGTTGATGCACCGCGATCGTCATCTCTGTGTAGATACGGCCGAGTCCCCGACTCGTCAAGCGCGGGAACGATGGTACGGTCGATTGATGCGGCCGCAGCTCCTCGGCTCCAGCGACGAGCTTCCCGCCCCCATCACAGCGCTCTGTGTCGAAGGGAACTCGGCCGGCCCCATCCTTCAGCGCCGACCGGGCGACGGAACAGCCCCAGAGGCGAGTTGGCTGGCAAGACACGACATCTCGCGAGCCAGCACCACACTTCTCCGAGAGTCCTCGAGGATCCTACGCTCGGTGGCCATTGGCCCGACCGGATCCATTGCAACTCTGGAGGCCGATGCATGGTGTGGCACCGGTACGGTCTCCGTCTCGCACGATGGCAGGCCGGAGCCAGCGGCCACACTCACCGACGCGCGGGACGTGCGGTCCGTGTCCTGGTTCCACGACGGGCGGCTTCTCCTCGGCTTCTACGATCAGGCGTGGACCGACAATGCCGGCCCGAAGATCGAGCTGTGGGACAGGAACCTGACCGCGCCGCAACACCAGCTCAGGGTGAATGACGCAGGCTTCGATCTGGTCTCCGCCGGCAGCGTCGTAGCGTGCACCGGCATAGACCTGCACCTGTGGTGGCCCGGCTCGAACCGGCAAGTGTTCTCGCTGCACCACCAAGACTGGGGACCCGCGGGCGAGATGGGACCGTGTGCGATCTCCAAGGATGCGAGCCGTGTGGCGGTCGTCCTCGACCGTTGGCGAGAAACCGAAGACCAGGTCTGGGTTCTCGACGTGGACAATCCACGTTCGCATAAGGCCATCCGCGATCCGACGACCAAGAGCGCCAGCCATGTGGCGCTCTCCTCGGACGGACAGCTAGCCGCCCTTCGAATCCAAGAGACCGATCACCTCCGCGTGTACGATCTTGAGCGAGTCGAGCTCGTTGCCGATTGGGAGGCGCCGGGCGTCCAGGTCATCGCATTCCACGGCCAGCGGAGGCTGCTCGTCGGCGGCTCCGAGCGTACGATCTGGGAGATCTAGCGTACGCAGCGAACAGGGACACGCAATCGATTGCAGGTCCCGGCCAACCCTACGGTGCCGACGACGTGCGCAGCTTCTCCAATCGATTCAGGATGTGCGTCGCCGTCCTGGACTTCGCCATTGCGTACTGGTTGGCCGCCTCCTCGCCCTCACGTGCGTTGGCTGGGGACCAATGGCGCCGATACCAGTCAACGTGGTGTCCGACCTCGTGGTAGAGCAGGTGCTCGACGTAGAAGCGACGCAGCGCATCTTCGGAAAAGCGGAAACACCACCGACCGTCTTCCTGCAACAGCTCGGCGTCGAACGCCGAGTACTCCCGGATGACTCTTTGGGTTGGCTTTCTGCGACCCAAGCGCAGCGTTCGGTCTCTCGGCCAAGGGTAGAGTGTGATCAGCCGAACCCCGCTGCCGCAAATGAACGTTGCCAGGGGTAGCTCGCCGGCGACGTAGTCCGTCTTCCTGACCCGGCGCAGCCAAACGTGGGTGATCCCTGACGTGTCCTTCTTCGGGAGAGCCTCGAGAGCGGCAATGGTCTCGCGTCCACTGAGGGGGAAGAAGAAATCGCGCGACGGATTCTCCTCGATGAGAATCGGTAGCCCCACACCAGGAGACGGGCGTTCGAGAGAGTGCAATCGCTCAAAGATATTGTCGGTGAGCTTGCGACGCAGTCTTCCGCCGTGGATCTCGCCAAAACGGCGATTCTTCCGCCATGCGGTCTCTTTTCGACTCCGCATCGAAGAACGACGAGGCTAGCACGGATGCTCAAATGACTTCTCCGTTGCGCCCCGAATCGAGGCAAGAAGCTGCCCAGACACGCGCGAGCCCTGCTCACGGGTAGTGCTCACGGGGCAACTCGACTCGACCCGTCCTCAACCCACATGAGCGAACCTGAACGGACCTCGGAGTGTGCGTGAGTCCCCCGTTTCGGTTGGGCTCCGAGGTACCGTTCAGCTCGTTTCAGACCATCTTCTGGCTCACGCTCGGCCTTTGACGATCACCCGAAGTAGTCAGGCTCGTTGCCCGGCTTCCACTTGATGTTGCAGCCCATGCTCGGTGCCTGTTCTTGCGACACCGGCTTGCCCGCCAACACCGCTTCGAGGGCGCCGTAGAGGTCCTCGCCCGTGACGGGCACGTCATTGCCGGGGCGGCTGCTGTCGAACTGTCCGCGGTACACGAGCTTCTGGTCACCGTCGAAGACGAAGAAGTCGGGTGTGCAGGCGGCGAGGAAGGATTTTGCGACGCTTTGATCTTCGTCGACGAGGTAGGGGAAGCCGTAGCCGTAGGTCTGGGCTTCGCTCCGCATGCGGTCGGGGGTGTCGTCGGGGTACTGGTCGAAGTTGTTGCTGTTGATGCCGACCATGGCGACGCCCTTGGCTTCGCAGTCCCGGCCCAGCTTCGACAGCGCCGCGCGGAGGTGGCGGACGAAGGGGCAGTGGTTGCACATGAAGACGACGACGTAGGCTTTGGCGTCGGCGAAGTCTGCGAGAGAGACCGGCTTGCCGTGCGCGTCGGGGAGGCTGAATGCGGGCGCTTGGGTGCCCAGCGGGAGCATGCGAGAGCGAGTCATCACCATGGCGCGCGGAGTATACGCCCGACTCAGGCTTCGCCCACGATGTGCTTCTTCACGGTGCGGCGATCGAGTTCGACCCGCCGAGCGACCTCTTCATAGGTTCCGTGCCGCTGGTGCAGCAGCCGGCAGTACAGCGACACCAGACCCTTGGCCGTGAGCGCGCCGGCATCGACCCCACGGGCCAACGCGTGCCGATCGTCGGTGCCGACCGTTGCGGCATCCCCGGTGAACCGGTGCCCCATCAGCACACGTCGAGTCGCCTGTTCCAGCTCCCTCACGTTGCCGGGCCACGGGTATCCCGCAGGCACATCGCGACGAAGTTTCGTCGCAACCTCGTCGACGAGACCCGAGTCCTCGTGGCCCAGGATGCGCGCGAGCAGAGACTCCAGCAGGAGTTCGAGCTCGCCCGAGTCCTCCGACAGGCGGAGCCGCAGCGGCGGGACCTCGATCACGTCCGAGCACAGCCGGTAGTAGAAGTCGTCGCGAAACGTGCCCTCGCGTCGCATCGCGCCCAGGTCTTGATGCGTCGCCGCGATCACCCGGCCGCGAAACGGCAGGGCCGTGTGACTCCCCACCGGCGTGAAGTTGCGGTCCTGCAGCACCCGAAGCAGCTTGATCTGCACGGGCACCGAGACCTCGCCGATCTCGTCCAGGAACACCGCCCCGTGCGGGCTGCAACGGCCGAGCACCCCGTCGTAGGTGTCGATCGCCCCGGTGAACGCCCCTTTGCGGTGTCCGAACAACTCGGACTCGATGAGCGTCGCCGGATAGGCCGAGAGGTTGATCGGGATGAAGGCCGACGTGAACGCATCCACGAACCGCTGCCGACGAACGTCGTAAGGAATGAAGCCCGAACGCCCGATCGCCGCCGCGGCGGCTCCTTTGCCGCTGCCCGTGGGTCCAAGCAGAATCGTGGAGAAGTCCTCCATGCGCTCGGTCAGTAGCGACGCATAACGACCGATGTCGGCCGTGCACACGTTGTTCCACAGCCGCTCACGGAGCGTGCGCATGCATGGCGCCCGCCCGACCAGGCTCTGATCGACGAAGTAGAACGCGCGCCGCATCTGAAAGAACACCGCGACCATGTGCGCCGCCGCGTCCTTTCGAAACCCGTACGCCTCGAGCTCCTTCATCAGCTCCGCGGTGAAGGGCAGCGAAGGCGAGACACCCTCCCCTGCGACCTGGGCCTCGATGAACGCATCGAACGCATCGGCATAGCGGTGAAACAGCAGGAACAACGCCGCATGCTCGACGCGCTGTCGCGCCTCACCCCGAAACCGACGAACGTCGAGCGTCTCGCCGCCCGCGACCTTCACCAGTCGCGCCTCGACCCGCTGCACCACGCGCTCCAGCAACGCCTCGCGAGGCATGTCCGGACCCGCCTCCGCCAGCTCGAGATCCACGGCCTGGCGGGCCTCGGAGAACGGGTTGTGAAAGACGGCCTCGGACACTCGAACCAGGAACGCAGCGTCTTCCGACGAGAGCTGCCCGGACACTCGAGGCACATCCATGGGCACGCAATGTACACCATGGCACCGGGAGCACTCGATTTTCCCAATGATTTCGGAGAAAACAGTCTCGGCACACCGCGTGCTCTATCCACGAGCATGTCCACCGCGAGCTCGACGTACCTCACCCGCCGATTCCTGCCCGCGACCTGGCGCCGAATGCGCGAGCAGGCACTGCACACCACCGTACGCGCGCTCGTCCACACCATGTACCGGCTTCGCAAGACGGGGCTACAGCATGTGCCCGACGGGCCCGCCGTGCTCGTGTGCAACCACGTCAGCTTCGTCGATGCGCTCATCATCGGCGCCGCGTTTCGAAAGCCGGTCCGCTTCGTCATGGACCACCGCATCTACCGGACCCCTGCGCTACGGTGGTTCTTCGACGCCGTCTCGGTGATCCCGATCGCCCGCGCCAAAGACGACGCGGCGCTGCTGGACCGCGCCTACGACCGCATCGCCGAGGCGCTTCGACGAGGCGAGCTGGTGTGCATCTTTCCCGAAGGCATGATCACCCACGACGGAGAGCTCAACCGTTTTCGCGATGGCGTACGGCGTATCGTCGACCGCACCCCCGTGCCGGTCGTGCCCCTGGCCCTTCGAGGCATGTGGGGTTCGTTCTTCTCCCGGCGTGGAGGCCCCGCGATGCGAGGCTTGCCCAAGCGTTTCTGGTCGAAGATCGAACTCGTGGCCGCCCCAGCGCTGTCGCCCGCGTCCGTCGATGCCGACGCCCTTCAGCAGACGATCAGCGACCTGCTCGGCCAGCCTCAGCCCGCGACCAGCAGCTCGCGCAGCTTGGTGGAGAACGCCGCATAGGGCGTCTCGTCCGGCGGACCTGGGGCGTGGAAGAACGCGAGGCGCTGCGGGTCGTCGCTGAGCTGCACCACGGTCGAGCTGCGCGTCCCGTAGTTACGCGCCGCGTCCAACACGTTGACGCCCTCGAGCGGCGGGTTGTCGCGATGGGCGAGCACCCGCCGCCAGGTGTCGAGGGTGGGCAACGCGGGTGTCGCGAGCGGGCGGATCAGCTTGGGCAGCAACTCCAGCCGCTTCGACGGCGCGGCGCCCAGGCTTCGCTCGGTGACGATGTGCATGCCTGGCTGCAATCGATGACGAGACAGCGTGCGCCCGTCGTTCCACACCAGGTGCGCGCTGGTCGTATCGGCGATGACCAGGTGAAACGGGTTGTGCACGGTCGGCGGGGACAAGCTCACCGCGTCGGCCGCGTCCGAGGCGGACGAGCTGCGCAGCGCATCGAGCACCAACTGTCCCCGCGAACGAGCGTCGGGGTTGGGCGAGGGCGTGAAGCGGTTGGTGAGGCCCGCAAAGACCCCGAACGCGTTCACGCCCAACCAAGTACCGCCTGCACGCACATCCCGGGGCGCCAACACCAAGACCCCATCGTTGTCCCGCACCGAGGGGTCCTCGGTGGGGCGATGCAAGTCTTCGTCACGGTTGGCGGCGATGACCAGCGGAGCGCTGGACCACATCGAAACGGCGATGATCAGCGTGCACACGGCGACCGGGTCACTCCTTCTTGTCGGTCGGCTCGACCGTCGTCTTCACGGGCACGGTCGGTGCTTTCGTCGTCGGCACCGACGGCTTGGCGGCGGGTTTGGCGGGCGGGCGCGTTGCCATCTGGCGGCGCGCTTCGTCGTAGCGACGTTTGACGATGTCGCCGGCCACCTCACGCCCTCCGAGTCCGAAGGCGAGCGCCGCACCGAGGCAGAGCGCACCGAACAGCAGACCGAAGGTGAGCAGCACGAAGTCTTCGGCGACGTCGAGCTGTCGAACCGCCATCGTGAAGGCGAAGACCAACACCGCGTAGCGGGCGAACTCCCCCATCCACTTGCCGACTTCATCCTCTCCGCGGGCGCGGATCAGGTCGCGCACGTAGTTGCCGATCGCAAACCCAACCCCGACGACGAAGGTGGCCACCGCGACGTTCTTCACGATGTAGCCCAGGAACGCGCCGACGTAGTTGGCCCAGGTCTCGAGCTGAAGCGTCGCGAGGGCTTGCGCCACACCGAGCAGCACCACGCCGACCTGCACCGCGAAGCCCAGCATCTCGCTGTACTCGCCCAGCCGATCCTCGCGCTCCGAGAGCTTCTTGAAGCCCAGGTTCTCCATGAAGCGGTCGAGCCCGATGTTGCGCAGGGCCCCCGCCACGACACGGCGCAGCAGCTGGCCGACGAACACGGCGACCACGATGATGACGACACCCACCGCGAGCTTGGGCAGCAGGTTCCAGAACTGCCCCATCATGTCGGTGAGCGGCTCGCTGAGCGTGGTCAGCCCCACCTCGTTGAGCGCGGCGATCGTGGCCTGCAGGATGATGAAGACCATCAGGCCCGTGGCGACGACTTCGCTGGGCGAGGTCTTGCCGGTCACGCGGTCGAGCTGGACCTTTTCGGCCAGCGCATCGAAGCCGAGCCCCTGCAGGAGCTTGCGAACGACGGCCCGCGCGATGCGTCCGCCGAACCAACCGACGACCACTAACAGCGCGGCAAAGCCGACCTTGGGCAACACGCCGACGATGTGATCGATGGCGCCGTGCAGCGGTTCGGAGATCGGGGTGATCTCGAGGGCTTCGAACGCCCCGGCCACGCCGACGAGCATGATGAGCCAGAAGATGACGCCGCCGACCGTCGACGAGAACGCCGGCTTCTGCTCGCCCGACTCGGCGAGCTTGGCGAACTTCTCGTCGAAGTTCAGACCGTCGAGTGCGGTGCGAGCGACCTTGCTGAGGATCTTGCCCGCAAAGAACGCGACGACCAGGATCAGCGCGGCCTTACCGATGCGGGGCAACGACTGCACCACGGTGTCGACCAAGCGCTCGAGCGGGCCCGCCACTTGCGAGAGGCCGGCGAACTCGAGCACGCCCACCACCACCAGCAGCATCACGATGTAGTAGACGACCTGCGCGACGAACCGCTCGATCTTGCCTTCGGCGTCTTCGGATTTGGCGCGGTCGCCGAGCAGCAGGGAGATGCCGAGCTTCTCCGCGGCCTTGTTATCGACGTCGGTCATCGACAGCAGCCGGAAGACCGCGTAGCTGACGAGCTTGGCGACGATCCAGCCGGCAATGAACAGAAGGATCGCCAGCAACACGCGCGCGCCGAGCTGAACGGCGGGGTTCTCCGCCATGAGCCCGAGCTGCGACAGCGGGCCGTCGTCCGAAGACGCGGGCGCTGCGTGGGCGAGCAGGGGTGCGGCGAAGGTGAAGAGGGCGGCAAGGGGAGCGGGGAGAAGAGATGTCACAGAGCGTGGAGATCGAGCGTTCATGGGTTGCCTTCCCGGGTTGAACGGCTGCAATCACTAGCACGCAGCATCCCCAGCGTCCGCGATTCACGCCCCCGCGTCACACGCGCAGTTTGACGGTTTCCCGGGGCCCTCTTATCGTCGCGCCATCTCACGATTTTCGGGCCTATAGCTCAGTTGGTTAGAGCGGCCGGCTCATAACCGGCTGGTCCCTGGTTCAAGCCCAGGTGGGCCCACTACCGTCTTCTCGGCACCTGCATGAACCCGCAGATTCAAGCGCTGTTCGATCTCCAAAAACGAGACGGCCAGCTCCACGTCCTGGAGCGCAAGCTCGACCTCATTCCCAAGCGTCTCGTCGAGCTCGAGGAGGACATGAAGCGCCTCGAGTCGATGCTCGCTGGGGAGCAGAAGAAGTGCGAGGACACCCGCGCCTTCCAGCGCACCCACGAGCGTGCCCTCGCTGAAGAGGAGGAGATGCTCAAGGCCTCGCGCGCCAAGATGGGTCACGTGAAGAACCCGCGCGAGCTCTCCGCGATTCAGCGGGAGATCGAGTCGACGCGCCGCATGGCCGCGACGCGCACGGAGGAGATCCTCAAGATCAAGACCGCGGTCGAAGAGACCGAGGCCAAGCTCGAGGGGATGCGCAAGTCGTTCGAAGAGGTTCGCGACAAGGCCAACACCGAGGCCGAGCGACTCCGCAAGGCGCAGGGCAAGCTCGAGGCCAAGCTCGAAAAGCTGGAGGGCGGCCGCAAGGACCTCAAGGGTCAGGTCGATCTCGACACGATTCGCACCTACGAGCGCATCCGCAAGCGGGTCGGTGGCATGGCGTTCGTCGCTGCCTCCGAGGGCCGCTGCACGGCGTGCAAGATGCACGTCCCTCACCAGACGTTCGTCGCGCTGCGCAAGGGCGAAGAGATTCACTCCTGCGAGAGCTGCGGTCGCCTGCTCTACTGGAAAGGCCTCTTCTCCGAAGAAGAGACCACGGACGAGCCCAAGACCAAGGCCGCGCCCGAGAAGCGCGCCGTCAAGAGTTCGCCCGCGGTGTGAACCGCCCCCCGCCGACGCGGGATTGCGGCGCGGCTGTCCAGACCTCTCCAGTGCTGGGCAACCGCGCCGTTTTCGATCGCGCTACCGCCCGAAGCGAGCCGCGCGGCGTTTGGCGGCCCGTACGGGATCCAGCCGGTCGATGAGCGCCGGGTCGAAGCCCGCGTCCTTCAACGCATCGGCGTCGAGCTCGGCCAGTCGCTTGCCCGCGCCACGCTGGGCGGCCACCAGCGCGCCGACCTTGCCGTAGGCGTCGCGAAACGCCATGCCGCCCGCAACGAGCCCTTCGCAGAGATCGGTTGCGACAGCGTCGCCCGCGACGAGTGCTCGGAGGCACGGTTCGGGCAACAGTTCGAAGTTCGCCAGCGAGATTTCGATCATGCGCAGACAGTCGATGACGCCATCGACCGCGGCGAAGATCACCTGTTTGTCCTGCTGCAGGTCGCGGTGATAGCCCGCGCCCAGCCCCTGGAAGGTGACCATGAGCTGGACGAGCTCACCTTGGCGTAGCGCGGACTGGCCACGCACCAACTCGAACAGGTCCGGGTTGCGCTTGTGCGGCATCATCGACGAGCCCCCCGCGATGGCCCCGCCGAGTTTGACGAGCCCGTCGGAGGCCAGCTCGATCACATCCGCGCTGAAGCGCCCCAGGTGCAGCCCGAGTCGGGCGCACACGAACACCAACAGCAGCGCGTGGTCGCGTTGGCCGATCGCATCGAGCGGGTTGCCCGGCGGACTGTCGAACCCGAGCGCTTTGGACGACACCCCGGTGTCGACCGGAAGCGTGGTGCCTCCGACCGCGCCGCCGCCGAGCGGAGACTCGGCCAACTCCTGCCGAACACCCGCCAGCAGCGCCCGATCGCGTTGCAACGCGATCGACAGTGCACCCTCGATCCAAAGCGGCGCCATCGTGGGGATGGCGACCTGCCGGTGGGTGTAGGCCGGCAACACCACGTCTTCATGGCGACTCGCCCAGGCTTGGGCCGCCGTCAGCACCGCATCGATCTGCGCCTCGAGCCGCCCGACCGCGTCGCGGCACCACAGCTTGAGGTCGGTCGCGACTTGGTCGTTGCGACTGCGTCCGGTGTGCACCTTGCCCGCAACGTCGCCCACCTCTTGCCGCAGCCACGACTCGACGGCCATGTGCACGTCCTCCTCGTCGGCCTGCAGCACGACCTCGCCCGAGGCGACTTTGGCCGGCAGAGACTGCAACGCCGCGATCAGGGTGTCGGCCTCGGCATCGGTGAGCAGGCCCCCTGCGCGCAGCCCCTGAACATGGGCCACGCTGCCTCGACAATCCTCCTCGAGGAGACGACGGTCGATCGGGAGCGAGGTGCTCCAGGCGAGAAAGTCGGGGTCGAGCGCGCCGCCCGTGGCCGCAGTGCGTGCAATCGATTTCGAACCGCTCATGCGAACTCGAACCACTCGCGGAGCGCACGAAGCCCGTTGGGATCGTTCGTCTTGATCTTGCCGCGCGCGATGTCCAGAGGACCGGGGAGCTTGCCCTTGACCACCATCTTCTCGAACAGCTCAGGTGTGGTTTTTAGGACCACATCGGCGTTGTCGATGGTCTTGCCGCTCTCCACCGAGCAGCTCTCCGCGTCGATCTTCACCGTGTACTTGTGGTCGCCGACCGAGAAGTAGAAGGAACGAGGAGAGGTGGCCGAGCCCTTGCGGTAGCGGCTCGGCATCGCGTCGAAGATCTCCGGAACAGTCATTCCGCGGCGACAGTACCAGGTCCAATCCTGGGTCCACACCGGGACCCACATCACGCCACGCGTTTTTTTGCGGGATGTGGGCCTCGGCTTTGCATCGATCGCTTTGTACTCTCGTCTCAAGGTCCATCTCGTGGCCCGTGGACGACGGACCGGAGACCTTGGAGCCAACCCATGCGACTCACTGCCAAACTCGCTCTCTTCGCGGCCGGACTCCTGGCCCCCCTCGCCATCGCCCAAACCGCCCACGCCGGCATCGCGGCCTGCGGCAACATTCACGTGGAAGCCGAAGCCGAGTGCGAGGTCCGCGGTGGAATCGAGTGCGAGGGCATGTGCACCCCGTTGTCCGTCCAGGCCCAATGTGCCGGCGACCTCGCGTGGGACTGTCGCGTCGGCTGCGAGGGCAACCTCGAGGTCGACGTCGAGTGCAGCGGCGGCTGCAATGCCGACTGCATGGCCGAGTGTGAGGTCGACCCCGGGGGCTTCGACTGCCAAGGCTCCTGCTTCGCCGACTGCGAAGCCACCGCCCGCGCCCAGTGCTCGACCGGCGACAACGAATGCCTCGCCGCGGCTGAGGGCTCCTGCGAAGCCGAGTGCCAGTTCTCCTGCGAAGCACAGCCCGCCACGGCAGAGTGCTCGGCCCAATGCGAGGCCAGCTGCAACGCCTCGTGCAGCGCCTCGAGCGAGGCGTACATCAGCTGCCAGAGCGACTGCCAGCGTCCCCAGTTCCCCACCTGCGAAGCCGACATTCGAGGCGGCTGCGAGGTCGCCTGCAACACCGAACAAGGCGCGCTGTTCTGCGACGGCAACTACGTCGACCACGAAGGAAACCTGGAGGAGTGCCTCGACTCGTTGCGCGGCCTTCTCAACGTGATGGTCAGCGGCTCGGCGAGCTGCGAGGGCAACAGCTGCATGGCCGAAGGCGAGATCAGCTGCAGCTGCACCGCCTCCGACGCCCAGCGCGACGCTCAAGGTGGTGCCCTGTTCGCCCTCGGCGGTCTGTTCCTGTTCGGACTCTCCCGCCGCCGTCGCGACTGACGTTCGCACGCAAGAGCGCGCCCGTCCCCCTCGAGGGTTCGGGCGCGTTTTCGTTGGTTGTCAGCGATAGCGATAGCCGTAGCGCAGGGTCGGGATGCGCACCGCGATGCCCACTTCGTACAGCGGCACCGAGAAGCGCACGTGCTCGACACGGTTGCGATAGCCGACCCACATCGCCTGCGTGTAGAGGTCGACGGTCTTGGCGATGCGGAACTGCATGCCCAGACCTCCGTCTGCCCAGACCGTCGCGGGCACGTTGGTGGCCCCGGTGAGCTGGCCTCGCACGCGGCCGAACACTGAGAAGAACGAGAAGTGCCCGGCAACCCCGGCCCCGAGGGCGCCACCACCCGCGACACGCTCGATGGCCCGACGGCCGTCGCCCCCATCCTCGGGATCGGTGTTGCCGCGAAGCTCCCCGCCCCACCCCGCACCGCCAGCACCGTGCACGTCGATGGCCAAGTAGTGCTTGGCATGCCGCCGCGGCGCGTGTGTGTAGCGAACCCCGGCCCAGCCTAGGCCCCAGCCTCCCGAGGCGTTGCCCCCAGCCTCGACCGCGACCGAGTCACGAACGCCGTACGCAAGCGCCGGCCCGCCCATGCTCGGCGGTGCCTCCGGAAATCCCACCGCTGAACCCCGGACCGCGAGGTCTCCCTCCGCGACTCGAGCCGGAGCTCCGCCATGTGCGGTCTGTAGCGGCGGTGCGTAGGTCGGTGTGCACCCGACGAGCCCGGCGAACAGCACCACCATGAAACCGCGTCTCGATCCTGAAACGTCCATGTCTCGTTGGTGTCCACGATACCCTCACTTTCGTGAGCGGGCGTTACGATGGACAACAACGGGGCGATCGCGGCGACTATGCGCGCTACCTGGCGGGCATGGATGCCTCGATGCAGCAGAAGGTGGCGCTCACGGCCGCGCACCTGCTCGGCGTCGGACGGGTTGCCGACATGGGCATGGGCTCGGGCGCCGGATCCGAAGCACTGGCCGCCCTGTACCCGGGGCTTCATGTCACGGGCGTTGACGTGAGCGAGGAAATGGTGACGTTGGCGCGAGAGCGATTCTCGCTGCCCAACCTCGACTTCGAACTCGGGGACATCGCCACGAAGGTCTTCGACGACGGTTGCCTGCACGGCATCCTCAACTCGTCGGTCCTGCACCACGTCACGTCCTTTGGCCAATACGAACACGACGCCGCCGAACGAGCGCTGCAAGCCCAGGTCCCCCAGCTCTCCGACCACGGTGTGCTGATCGTGCGCGACTTTCTCGACCCTGGAGCGGCGCCCGTGTGGCTCGAGGTCCCCACCGACGACGGAGACGACAGCGACAACCCCCGCACGTGTTCCTCGGCGGCCCTGCTGCGCCGGTTCGCGTCCGAGTTTCGTTCACTGCACGATGCGCCGGGCTTTGCCCTCGAAGACCTCGGAGCCCTCGAGTCGGGCTGGCATCGGTTCGGACTCGACCACCGCATGGCGGTCGAGTTCATCCTGCGCAAGGACTACCGCCGCGATTGGGAGGCCGAGGTGAAGGAGGAGTACACCTACTTCACGCAGGCCCGTTTCGAGGCCTGCTACGCGTCGCTGGGACTGCGGGTGTTGGCCTCGTCCCCGATTCGAAACCCGTGGATCGTGCGCAACCGCTACGTCGGCAAGTTTCGTCTACGATACCCGGACGGCGAGACGCTGGAGTTGCCCGCGACCAACTACGTGATCGTCGGAGAACGCGTGCCCGAAGGTTTGGGCGTCCGCATGGCCAGCGGGGCGCCCCAGCCCCCCGTCGACTTCCTGAAGCTCAGCCACTACCGCCACACGAACGGTCGGGTGATGGACCTCGTCTCGCGACCCAACCTCACGGTGGACGCAATCCCGTGGTTCGAAGACGAGGACGAGCTGTTCGTGCTCGCCCGCATGAGCTACCCACGCCCGGTTCTCACGGCCGCGCCGTCCGCCGCGCTCGACGGCTCGACTCCGCCGGGCTGGGTCACCGAACCGTTGACCATCATCGCCACCGACGACCCGCTCGGACAAACGATCGAGCACGCACTGGCCCACGCGGGCGTGGACGCGCACCGCATCCTCTGCATGGAACCCGGGTCGACGATGCTGCCCTCACCCGGTGGTCTGCGAGAGCAGATCCGCTCCATGCTCGTGCGCATCGAGCCGCAGTACGTCGAGGTCGACGTGCCCGATGTTTCCGGGTTCTCTTCGTCCGGACGCGTCGGCGCGATCGAAGCCCGCCAGCTCCTGCGCGCGGCCCAGGTCGGCGGTCTGCCCGATGCCCGCCTCGAGCTGAACGTCTACGACCTGTTACGCCGAAGAGGACGGGACCCCGGACCGTGGATCGGGGACACGTTGGCCCTTCCCGAACGGGAGACGCTCGCCAACACGGGGGGTCTCGAGCGGCTCGAACGGCCCTCCAGGCGAAGGTTCTCCCCCGCGCCAGCGTCCGACAGCCCCGGGTTCCTCGGCCTGGAGTGTCGAGCCTTCGAGGAACACGACCGCGACGGATCCGTGGTGGCAACACGCACGCTCGAGTACGTGATGCCGCAGCCGCTCTCGGCCCTGACGATCAGCACCGCGCTGCTGCGGCGCATGCATGGCGAGGTGCACATCGGCCTGGACGACGACGACCTGCCCGCAGCGCAGTGCATTCACGGCAACTCCGAGCTCTGGGTGGTGCCCGCGTGGCGTCTCCCCCACGACGTTCGCGGCCCCGACCGTGGCCTCGCGTTCGTGCGCGAACGGTTGCACGAAGAGTACGGCGTGACCCTCGAGGACACCGCGTGGCTCGGCGGGCGCTACCACCCTTCGACGGGTGCTACGCCGGAGGTCGTGCACCCGCTGGTGGCCGACGTCGCCCAGGTCGGCACGACGAGCACGCGCACGCTCACCTGGGTTCCGCTGGCGGCCTTGCTCGCCGAGCCCCGATGGCTAGCCGACGGCCACCTCCGCATCGCCGCGGAACGCTCCGCCCACATGATGGGGGTTCACGGAGGCGAGAAGTTGTCGCACGCATCGACGACCGGCTGAACCTGAGCCAGCAAGAACGCCGAGTAGTCGAGCTGGCAGACGTCGTGGGTCGCGCTCGTGGGGAAGGCGTTCGTGAACGCCTTGAGCCGCGTCGCATCCGTGTCGTCCGCACAGCCTGCAGCGCTGTCGTCGGGCACGATGGAGAACACCGCGATGTCGCGGCGGATCCCGTCCTTGAGGGTCGCGAGTTGCTCGACCCACGTGTCGGGCTCGCCTTCGGAGCCCCACAGCGTGGGCTGCTCCACGTCGTCTTCTTCGTCGGACACCAGGACAACCACGAGCAACGCATCTTCTTCGACGAAGTCGGCGTTGAAACCGTCGGCGGTATCGCCCGTGAGCGCCTCGAGCATCATGTCCATCGGCCGCTCATTGGGGTCGCCGCCATCGCCGACGAGTACCGCTTGGGACAGCTCGGCCTGCAACGTGGCATTGCCGTCGACGGACAGCGGATCCCAACGCATGAAGTTGAGCCCGCTGGAGTAGGGCATCGCCCCCTTGCCCGTGGGCACGACGAACTCGGGCTCGTCGGTGGTGATGACGCCGATGCTCACGTTGCCCATGGCGCTGAGCGCCTGCTGAGCGACTTGGGCCACGAACGCAAATGCCGTGGCCTGGAACCGGCCCTGCTCGTCCGCCATGCCGACCGAGTTGTCGACGATGAACAGGAAGTTGACCCCGATGCACGGCACCACCTGCAGCCCGCCCGTCGTGCCCGTATCGGTGTCGGTGTCCCCGTCGGTATCGGTGTCGGTGGTCGGGTCGGTGTCCGACGTCGGATCGGGCCCGGTGGTCGGATCCGACCCTGTGCCGGTCGAGGATGCGCCTGCCGTGTCGGTGTCCGTGTCGGTATCCGGCCCTGCCGTCATCGTCGTGGGCGTCGTCGCCGCAGAGGTGCCTCCCGTACAGAACTGACCGCAGTCCTGCTCCGAACCACCACAGCCCGCCCCTGCAACCGCAGCCCCAATCAGCACCGCCGACAGCGCGCCTCGATCCATACCCACAGCTTAGTACACGCCGCCCCCGGAAACGACCCAGCCCCCGACCCAAGCAACGCAACGAACACGGAGCCAAGCCCCCGCACAGATTGGGAGAAGGGGACCCCCGAACCGCGCCCGTGCCCACACCAAGCCTCCGCACGCACCGGAGGAGCGCAGCGACGAGAAGGGTAGACCCTTGCCCCCACGCCAAGCCTACGCACGCACTGGAGGAGCGCAGCGACGAGCGAGGGCGGAAGCCCGACCTTGGAAGGGTGAGCGAAGGGGGCTCCGCCCCCGCAGCGAGGGAAACCGAGAGGTTTCCCTTAAAGACTAATTATCCGGAGCGCCCTGGATGATCCAGGTGCGGATGATTTCGAGTTGGCTCTCGTTGAGCGTCTCGGAGTTGAGCGGCATGCGGTCGCCCATGACGCCAGCGCCGGTGAGCTTGACCATCAGGTAGCTGTTGGTCGGGTTCACCGCGGTGACGAGCGGAACGTCGGGGTTCTGCGCGGACGGCACTCCGAGCATCGCATCGCGGGAGTTGCCCGCGGTGAGGTCGAGGCCAGCGGCGGGGTTGCTGTTGCTGTGGCATCCCGCGAACGCGCACGCTTGATCGAAGATCGGCTGCACGTGGCCGGACAACGTCGCACCGCCACCGTCGGGCGGGGTGGCGAGTTCGGCTGCGTACTCGCAGTTGTCGTAGTCGATCACCGAGTTGGTCTCGGCTCCACCTTCCTCGGCGGTCCCCTCGATCCAACACGCGATCGCGATGACCTCGGATGCGGTGAGGGGCTGGTTGGCCAACGGCATGGGGCTGCCGGGCACGTTGCCCTGCAGACGCTGCAGCAGATACGAGTTCCAGGGGTCGCCCGGCTTGATCTCCTGCATCGCGTCGTCCATCGACCCCCCGAACACGCCATCGTCGTTGGGGTCGCCTTCGGTCACCTCGGCCAGCACCGCCGAATGGGTCGCGAAGTCGGCCGTGTTGACCAGGTCGATGACCTTCGCCCCTTGGACATAGGACATCGCGGCAGTGATGGTGCCGACGGGCTGCATGACACCACCGACCATGCGTTCGATGATCGCGGACTCGGGCACACCAGGGGTCAACATCGCGGCCGGCATCGGGTCGCGCAGCGTGAACGTGGCCGAGCCTCCACCCATGCCGTCATCGGTGACGACCACGCCCCCGATTTCGACCGCGTGCCCCATGTTGCCGCCGTCGGTGAAACGCAGGATGTCGCCGGCCGGCTCACACGCGTTGTAGACCGCTTCGGGGTCGTTGTAGAGTTCGTTGAGGTTGCAGGGGCGACCGATGCGATCGATGACGCCCTGCGGAGTCCGAAGGTCCGGATACTCCTTGTTGTTGTGGCACACGTTCTGGAACGGCGTGCACGTGCGCTGGATGACCTTGACGTGAATCTCCTCGTACGTCGGGAACTCGGCCTTCGCCTCCTCGATGTACGCCTCGCCCTCGTCGTTGTTGGTCCCGCCGTCGGTATCGCCACCGGTTTCGGCTCCACCAGACCCTTCGTCGGTGTCGCCATCGTCCGTGTCCGCGTCGGTCTCGCTCCCCGTCGTCGCCGAACCCGCGCCCGACCCACCGGTCGCAAAATCCCCCCGTGCACCCGGCCCCGCATCGCAGCCGACCACACCCAATCCAACCACGAGCCCAAGCCCGCACAGCGCATACCGCCCCATCATCCGAGCCCACAGTTTAGCCCACCATCCCCCGCCCAAGAACCCCCCGCGCACAGCAACCACGCACGACGAGCAACGCGAGCAAAAAGGCCGACACAGCCCCCGTCCTCCCCACCACCCCCGTCCACGGCGAGCAACGCGAGCACAAGGGGCGACAGCCCCGCCACCAGGGGGTGAAGCGAAGGCAGCTTCGCTGCCGCAGCGAGGGGGACTGTGAAGTCCCCCCTACCGACTACACGAAGAAGTCTTCGATGGGCGCGGCGCCCGGGAAGACCTCGGCGTAGTCGATGTCGAGCCACGCCAGCCACGTCGCGAGGTAGTTCTGCGTGGAGTACACCTTCGCACCCGGGACCACCGAGACATCGTCCGTGTTGGTCTGGCCAAGCTGCGTTCCACCCGCAGCCGCGCCCCCCATCATGAACCATGCCTGGTTGCGCATCGCCGGGGTGCCGGTGTGGTCGGAACCGCCGCCGGAGTTGTAGCCAGACCCCATCAGGTTGTCGCGGCCGAACTCCGAGATCGTGCAGATGATCGTGCGATCCCAGTACGTCCCGCCCGCGGGGTGCGGTGCGTTCTTCAGCAGGTAGTTGAACCCGCACAGGATGCGTTCGAGCGTCTGCGCGCTGTTGGTGAACGCCTGCATCTCGTTGGAGTGCGTGTCCCAGCCGTTGTCGCCGATGACCATCGCGGTGGATCCCTCGAACAGGAACCGAGTAGCGAGCGCGGCGTTGCGACCGAATGTGCTGGTGCCGAAGATCGCCGCCAGCTGAGCGTTGGTGTAGCCGTGCTTTTCGGCTGTGGGCTCAGCCGCCACCTTGAGCGCGGGGTCGGTGAACACGTTGCGGAAGTGCTCGACCGCATCCTTGCCCAACGCCAGCCGCGACATCGTCGTGCGGTCGGAGGCGCTATGGGTGTTGCGCATGTGGTTGTCGAGCCCGGACTCGAACGCGCGCGCCCACTCGGGCTGCTGCTCTCCGGCCGCGCCATCCCCCGACTGCGAGGCGAACTCGGAGAAGCTCGTGGTCTTCAGCGGCTCGCTGTCGCCTGCGGGGCGAGCGAACGGCGTGGTCGCGTCACCGCCACCGATGACGACCGGAGGGAAGCTGCCGAACTCGGCCACTTCGGAGCCGTAGTACTTATGCAGCTTCATGATCTGGCTCATGATGCCGGGGCCGCCCGCGTCGAAGCCGCTCGCGATCCAGTTGCGGGCGACGGTGTGGCTGCCCTCGCCGGAGGCCGCGTCGGGCGTGTGGTCCATCGTGACCGACACGCACATGTCCGAAGCGATTTCGGTGATCGACGGCAGTTGACCCGTGAGGCCCGAGCCGACGTCGAACGGAATCGCGGCGTTGTTGAACACGCCGCCGACGTTCCACGCCGCACCCGAGGCGTGCTCACCGTAGGGGTTGTAACGACCCGACATGCTCGCGTTGAACATGGGGACCGTTCGCGCACCACCATCGAGGTTGAGGATGATGAGGTGGTTGTCCTTGTCGCCGTAGAGGAAGTTGGCCCGCGCCCTGTTGGGCACGAAGAAGTAGGGCGCTGCAACGGCTGCTGCCGTGCCGCCGAGACCCGCCTTCAGGAAGTTGCGCCGATTTGCCTTGAATTTCATCGTCTGTATCCCTTCCGAGTCTCGAGTCCTAGTAGAACAAGAAGTCCGACGACTTGATGACCAGTCGGCAGGTGTGTTCGGCAAACTGGGCCGGGTTGCAGGTGGAGTCGTCGCGGCAGCCGTCCACGCCGGCCATCAGCGCATCGCTGGCGGACTCGGGGATGGGCTTGACCAACGCGGCGGCGTAGATCTGGTTGGCCGCCTTGGACAGCGACGCCTCGTCTTCATCGTTGGGGTCTTCGATGAACTGGTCCGGGTAAATCGGGGAGTTCTCGGTCGCCGACAGGCAGAGGTCACGGGTGAGCGTGGCCTGGGTGAGCGCCGCGATGAGGCCGGCCCGCGTCTCGCGGAACGACGACTCGCGGTCGGGGCATCCGCCGAGCAGGCGCGCCGTGTCTCGGAACGCGTAGTCGGGCGTAGTGCCGTCGGTGGTGGGGTAGCTGTGCGGGTGCGTGCCGACGACCTCGGGGTAGCGGTGGTCACAAGACCCGGGGACTTGCCCCACGAGGCGCTGGGTGGAACGCAGCCAGACCTCGGCGCCCATCTGCTTGGTGGGTCCGTGCCAGAACGGCGGGTCCCAATCCGCAGGGTCGGGCTTGTCGTCTTCGGCGTAGGTGTTGGTGGCGGTGTAGACCAGCGCGGTGAGGATCTCGCGGTCGACCACGCGGGCGTTGCCGGCGTTTTCTTCCAGAAGGTCGACCAGCGCCTGGCGAGCCGCCGGGACTGCGGTGCCGAGGTCGTAGCCGAGGTAGCGGTCGAGCGTGCGGTCGATGTACGCCTCGTAGAACTCGCCGCTGGCCGCGATGCGCTGTCCAGGCAAACGGACCGCGATCCACTGCTCGGGCGTGAGCGCATCGACGTCGATCACGTTGAGTTCGGGGTCGGCGGCACCCGGGCTCGGCTGCGGCACGACGACCTGGTCGCCCGCCTGCCAGTAGTCCGAGCTGCACAGCGCCGAGTTGACGCAGGCGTTCGTGTTGAGCACGACCCGATGGGTCTCGCCCTGCACGGGGTCGGTGAAGGTTCGCTCTTCCCACATGCGGAACAGCGGGAAGATGTCGAGCCGCTCAGCTCCGCTCGCGTCGCGGTTGAAGTGGCTGAGGAAGTTGAACCCGACCAGGTCGAGACCGTCCCAGCGACCCAGGAACGCGGGGTGCGTGACCGCGTTGACAGCAAACGTGTCGAGCGTGATCTGGTCGGCGGGGTTCACCGCGTAGACCTGCCCCACCATCGCGTCGAGGTCGGCGATGTACGGGTAGTAGGTCAGCTCGCTGTTCATGTGGAACACGTCGGCCCACATGCGCTGGCTCATCACCACGTACTCGGGGCGAGCCATGAAGTCGTCGACCATCTCCTCGACCGTGCGGTTCTTGCAGTCGACTTCGTAGTCGACCGAGGTGGGGGAGATGCCGAGCAGGTCGATGTACAGACGGCGGCAGACCTCGACTTGGTCGGCCGGCTCGGGCTCGATGCCCTCGGCTTGCACGTACGGGCACAGCGCTTCGTCGACCGCGTTGTCGAACTCGAGTTCATCGCAGTTGGCGACCGGGGTGTCGTCGGTGTCGCCACCGGTCTCGTCCCCCGACTCTCCACCCGACGAGCCGTCCTCGTTGGTGTCCGACGCATCGCTTCCGGAGGGATTGGAAGAATCCCCAGCCGAGAGCCCGTCGGTGTCGGTGTCCCCCGCCCCCGCGGAGTCGTCTCCGCAGGCGGTCGCGCCTACCGTCATCGCAATTGCGATCGAAATCCTCAGTGCTTTGTTCGTCATTTCGACTCCCCCTGGCCCACTGGGCACAGTCCGTCCGGCGCGTGTGCGGTCGAGGTGTTGATGCCTCTCCCCTGGCCCTCTTCCGCACACACTGCGACACGTAAGACACACCTCACGCCCCGCTTTCCGAGAGCATTGTAGAAAAATTTGCGGGTCCCCGAAACGGCGATTCGCGGTCGTTCTCGGAAGTTCTGCGCCTGTTCCGCAAGGGTTGCGTGTGCTCCGCCGGCCTACTCGGCCAATCGCACTTCCCGATCGTCGCGGCGTGATCGCAAGGCCTGCGCCCATGTCGGCGAGGGTCCGCCGGCCCCGGTTTGGGCGCGGGCGCGTTCGGCCACCAACCGCACCGCGGGGTACGGATCGCCCCGCACGAGGCTATCGAGCAGGGGCCCCGCCCACGCGGGCGCCTTGCTGCCGCGCCATCCCAGGTGCCATGCCGCGAGCGCACGCTGCCCGGCATCCCCTGCCACCAGCCACTCCGCGACGGCGGGAAGACACCCGGTGACAGCACGCGTTTCCTCCTCGGGTGTGCAGGGCGGACGAACACCCTCGGGCACCGTCTGCTCGAAGTCGCGCTCGAGCATCCGTGCCGACCACGCCAGCGAGCGGTCGACGTGACACAGGTTGCAGGCGAGCGGACGGCCCGTGACGAGCGTCGTGTCGACCGACGGACTGGAGATCGTGTGACTGCGGATCGCACCAAGCAAGCCGTAGGTCGTTCGCGGCATGTGGCAGTCGACGCAGCTCGCCTGGTCCATGGCGTGGCCGCTGTGCCCGCGCGCCTCGGTCGCAATGGAGGCATGGCACCGCCCGCACGTCTCTCCGTTGCGAGCGCCCGCGCGTAGCTGCCCCGCAACCCATGGACCGCCGTCGACCTCCGCGTCCGTGGCGTGCATGCGATGGCACGTCGTACACCCGAAGTCGGCGGACGCGAAACACGGAGAATCGATCAGGCCGTTGTACTCGCGTCCCGAGACACGCACCTCTCCGTCGCTCCAGTATCGCTGCGAGAAGAACTCGGGGTCGGTGTCGAGCAGCGCATCCGTCCACGGGCCGCCCGCTTTCAGCGGGTGCTGCACGACCCTGCCCCACGAAGACAGGGGCGAAGGAGGCGGTTCATCTCGGCCGCGAGCGACCCATGCGGGGTCATCGTGAAAGACCGAGATCGAGTGGCACTGGCCGCAGACCTCGGACCCGCGACGCGCCCCCAACTCACGGGGGTCCACCATCGTCGGGTCGTCGGCCCCCTCCGCGAGCGGGTCCGCCTCGCGCCCCTTCCAGGCTTCGACATGCTCGCGCCCCGGACCATGGCAAGCCTCGCAGGCGATGCCGAGCTCGGCGGCGGTCGTCGTCGTCGTTCGCGACGCCGCGTCGTAGCCCGGTACGCCGTCGACGGCGTGGCACTTCACACACACACGGTTCCAGGTGTAGACCGCTTCGACGGGTTCGCCGGCGAGCGCGTCGTGCTCGGCGGGCGGGCGCATCAGCGTCCACTCGTTGGGCACCCAGCGCTGCTCGGGCAACAAGAACGCAAATGCGAACGCCTCCAGCGTCCCTGCGGCAGAACGCACCCAGTAGACCTGCATGTGGTGCGAGCCGGTCACCAGCTCCACAGGCGACTCGACGATCCCCCCGTCGGCAGCCGGCTGCGTCACGAAGAACTCGCCATCTCGCTCGAACGCCCGATAGTGGCCCGCGCTGTCCAACACCGCGCCATCGAAACGGCCCGCAACCGCCGCGGCCGAGGGCGTCTGCGTCATGGTGCGGTGATAGCTACGCGACCAAGAAGCGTGCGAGGCTTCGTGGCAGGGCGCGCACCGTTGCGAGCCCACGTATCCGCCGTCTGTGTGCAGGCCGACCGCAGGCGAAGCAGCACGGTCTGCGACGGGCTCGCGCGGTCCCGGCGCGGATGCGTTCTCGGGCCCCGGGCACCCGAGCGACAGGAGCACGGCTCCCAGTGCGAGACGGCGCATCGCCACGCCTCATCCTACAGGGCCTGCTTCTCCCATGCGCTCGGCACCGCCCGCAGACGCCCAGTCGACGAGCGCGTCGATGCATGCCCGCACTGCGGCGGGCTGCATGGTTCTGCGAGCGAAGACGGCATGAAGGATGAGTGCCGTGCCGAGGATTTCAGGCAGCACCCGTTCCAACCGACCGTCCGCGAGGTGCTGGCCCGCGCTGACATCACTGAGCAACGCGATGCCCGAGCCGTGCAAAGCGGCCTCGAGCAACACCCGCTGGTCGTTGGACACGAAGCGCCCGCCCACCGGAACCCGCGCGCCGCTCCAGGTCGGCCACCGCAACTGCGGCTGGCCCAGCGGATCTTTGCCGCGCAGCAACGCATGCTCGGCCAGGGCCTCTACCGTCCGCGGTCGGCCATGCGCCTCGAGGTACGCAGGCGAGGCGACGGCGTAGACATCACGAACCCCGAGTCGCCGCTGCACGAGCGACGCGTCGCCCACCCGCCCAGCCCGGACCGCGACGTCCACAGCGTCGGAGTGCAAGTCGGCCCATCGCACGTCCGCGTTCAGATCGATCGAGAGCTTGGGATGATCCCGGTGCAGCGTCTCGAGTACCGGGAGCATGTCGGTGGCGATGACTGGCGGCACCGACACCCGCAGCCACCCCGCCGGTTCGCTGCGCTCCTCGTGCAACCTCGCTTGCACGCCCTCGAAGTCGTCGAGGATCGGACGCAGCTCGGCGTACAACCGACGGCCGCGCGGGGTCGCGGTCACGCGCCGCGTCGTACGGTGCAGGAGCGCGAGCCCCAACTGCTCCTCGAGCGCGGTCAACTGACGGCTGAGCGTCGGCCGCGACACCCCGAGTTCCGCCGCCGCATCGGTGATCGTCCCGTGCTCCACCGCCAGGGCAAACGCGCGGTATGCGTTCAGATCCACGCCTACTCGTATCAAGAACGAACGAGTCACGTGCAAACTTTGGAAAAGCGTTCACATGGAAGCCGAATTAGCCTGCGGTTCATGATCGCGTCGATGGTCGTTGCCGGGCTTCATGTCGTCTTTGCCGCTGCCGAATCCGTGGGTTGGTCCGCGTTCGCGCGCCGCATGGGCTACGACGCGGCCCGCATCGAAGCGACCCGAGCCCTCGCGCTCAACCAGGGCGCCTACAACCTGGGCATCGCCGCCGTGCTCGGCTGGGCGATCGCCACCGACGCCCTGCCAACGGTGAAGGCCCTGCTCGTCTTCATCATCGCCATGGCGATCGTCGGGGCGCTCAGCGTGCGCTGGACGATCTTCGTCGTCCAGGGTGTGCCCGCCGTCCTCGCACTCGGCCTTCTCCTCGCCGCCGACGCCAACCCTCGACCCGCCCCCGTCTCCGCCGCCACCCCAATGCACGCCCCCCAACACCCCCACGCAACCGGCCGCACCTGGGCCGCCCCCCGCTTCACCTCCTAGAACCCCCCGCCCACTGTGGAGGAGCAAAGCGACGAGCGAGGACAAAGGCCGCCCCTCACCAAGCCCCCGCCCACGGTGGAGGAGCGAAGCGACGAGCCAGGGCGAAGCCCGACCCCCACCAAGCCCCGGCCCACTGCGGAGGAGCGAAGCGACGAGCGAGGGCAAAGCCCGACCCCCCACCAAGCCCCCGCCCACTGCGGAGGAGCGAAGCGACGAGCGAGGGCAAAGCCCGACCTTGGAGGGGCCCCGCGTTCTCGCGACAGGGGTCGCGAAACGCTCTGGGGAACCAAGCGGTTCCCCCTTAAGACTAATTATCCGGCGCGCCCTGGAGGATCCAAGTGCGGACGATTTCCAGCTGGCTTTCGTTGAGGTGCTCGCCGTTGACCGGCATGCGCGACCCCGAGGTGCCAGCGGAGGTCAGCTTGACCATCAGGTAGCTGTTGGTCGGGTTGAGCGCGGTGACCAGCGGGATGTCGGGTGCCTGGGTTGCGGGCACACCGAGCATCGCGTCGCGAGACTTGCCCGCGGTAAGGTCGAGGCCCGCGGCGGGGCTGTTGCTGCTGTGGCAGCCCGCGAACGCGCAGGACTGGTCGAAGATCGGCTGGATGTGGCCCGAGAGCGTGGCACCGCCACCATCGGGCGGGGTGGTGAGTTCGGCTGCGTACTCGCAACCGTCGTAGTCGATGACGCTATCGGTTTCGGCTCCGCCTTCGTCGGCGGTGCCCTCGATCCAACATGCAATCGCGACGACTTCGGACGCGCTCAGAGGCTGGTTGGCCAGCGGCATCGGGCTCCCCGGCACGTTGCCCTGAAGCCGCTGGAGAAGGTAGGAAGCCCAAGGATCGCCTGGGGCGATTTCCAGCATCGGCTCGTCCATGCTCGCGCCGTAGATTCCGTCGCGGTTGGGGTCGCCGTAGCTGACGTTGGTCTCGAGCAGGCTCGCGTCATCGTTGAACGACGCGCTGTTGATCACGGTGAGCATCGTGCCGCCCGGGGCGTAGTTCAGGACGTTGTCGAGCGAACCGACGGTCTGCATTTCGCCGCCGACCATGCGCTCGATGACCGCCGACTCGGGCACGCCACCGGAGGCCATGCTGGCGGGGATGGTGTCCTTGACGGTGATGTTGACGGTTCCGCCACCCATGCCGTCTTCGACCGTGTCGATGTAGCCGATCTCGACCACGAGACCGTCGTTGCCACCGCCGACGAAACGCAGCAGGTCGCCCGCGGGCTCGCATCCGTTGAAGACCGACTCGGGATCGTTGTAGACCTCGTTGAGGTTGCAGGGGCGACCGATGCGGTCGATGACGCCCTGCGGAGTCCGAAGGTCCGGATACTCCTTGTTGTTGTGGCACACGTTCTGGAATGGCGTGCACGTGCGCTGGATGACCTTGACGTGAATCTCCTCGTACGTCGGGAACTCGGCCTTCGCCTCCTCGATGTACTCCTTGACCTCGTCGTTGTCGGCGGGCTCGCCCGAATCGTCATCGCCGGTCCCGTCGTCGCCGTTGTCGCTCTCGCCGTCGTCGTCGCCGTCATCCTGCTTGCCGCCGCCTTCGGCTCCGTCGTCGGCCATGCCGGCTCCGCCCGAGGCGAACGCTCCGCCGTCACCATCTCCGGCATCGCAGCCCGCGGCGACCAGCGCCAACAACCCAAGTGCTCCCAGCGTTCCGACCGTCGTGCTTCGTGCCATTGCGTACCCTGCCCCCAAGCGCCTCACAGAATCCGACGTGTGAGACTCCGCCCCACGTAGGTTTTTCCGGACCCCACCAAAAAAAGTGAGGATACGAGGACCCGGCCCAAAAACGGCTTTGTTTTCAGACGCCTGCGTTGTCGATGACACGGCCGGTCGGCGGCAGCGTGTCGGTCGAACTGCGCGGTTTTGCGCGGGGCGGCCGGCGCTGATCCGTATCGTTGCACACGAGGGCAACAACCACAGTGATGTTGTCGTCGCCGCCGCGACGGTTCGCGAGGTCGGTGCACACCCGGGGCAAGTCGGCGTACCAGTGGTCGCGCGCTAGCGCCGCGATCTCCTCGCCCTCGACGTAGTTGGACAGCCCGTCGGAGCAGAGCAAGAACGCATCGCCAGGGGTGACGCTCACGGAGGTGACGTCGGCTTCGACGTGGCGTTCGAACCCGACCGAGCGGGTGATGATGTGTTTGAGATCAGAGATCGCGGCCTCTTCTTCGGTGAGCAGCCCCGCTTGGACCTGCTCGTTGAGCCACGAGTGGTCGTTGGTGAGCTGTCGCGCCGAGCCCCCGCGCAAGAGAAACACCCGCGAGTCTCCGACATGGACCACATGGGCACGCTCGCCGTAGATGAAGATGCCGGTGAGCGTGGTGCCCATGCCCTGCAAACGGGCATCGGCGGCCGCCTGATCGTAGATGCGAGCGCTGGCCTCGCTGGCGGCGGCGGCCAGCACTTCGGCGATGGTCGCCCCGCGCTCCTCGGCAGGAACCGCACCGAGCGTGGCGACTCCGTTGCGCACGACCTTGTCGACCACGTCGACACACAGCGCGGAGGCGTGTGCACCTCCGGCGTGTCCGCCCATGCCGTCGGCGACCAGGTAGAGGCCGAGCTCACCGTCGATGAGATGGCTGTCCTCGTTGTGGCTGCGCACGCGACCCACGTCGGTCGCCGGCCAAGCAATCACTCGCACGGTCGGAGCACCCTAGCAGCCCCGCCGTGCGCCGACTACCGCCAAGCTCGCCGCACCGTCCCTTCGAGATCAGACCGTGAAGGCCGTCGGCTCGTCGGAGATGGTGACTTCTGACCCGTCGTAGCGGATGCGCTTGGGCTTGTCGTCCACCACGGACAGGATCGACACCGGACGCCGCCACACGCGTTCGAGATTGCGCAGCGTGTCACGAGCGTAGTCCAGCTTGAGGTCGTCGCCCTCGTGGCGGTGCCCCAGCAGCAGCTCGCCTCGGTTGAGGTCGTTCGCGTCGATGACGTAGATGAACGGCTGCCCGAAGTTGGTGAGCTGCGAGAGCAGCTTGCTCTTGACTTTCTCGAACTCGCGCGTCTCGATCTCCAACTGCCCGCTGCGTCGGTTCTCTGCGAAGGTGAAGAACTTGTTGTCGCGGCAGAAGTCGAGCGTGAAGAACTCGTCGATGAACGTGACGTCGTTGTAGAGCTTGCGCACCTCGAAGATACGCTCGCGCCCTTGGCCGAGTTCGCGGTCCCAGCTGGCCCGCGTTTGACTGTCTTGGCAGTTCTCCCACTCGGCACCAAAACGCCCTTTATTCCACCGCTCTTCGATGTCGCGGAACAACTCGACGCCGAGTTTGTAGGGGTTGAGACGGCCCGGCGCGGTGGCGAACACGCTCGACACGACGTCGGCGTAGTCGATGATCTCGGGCGCCTTGAGGGCCCGCTCGGTCATGATGCGGGAGTGCCAGTAGCTGGCCCAGCCCTCGTTCATGATCTTGGTCTGCATCTGCGGGAGGAAGTAGTAGGCCTCCTCGCGAATGATGCCGAGCACGTCGGCCTCCCACGACTCGAGCGGAGCGTGCTGAATGAGGAAGCCGAGCACGTCCCGTTCGGGCCGCTGCGGAATCTTGCGCTTGCTGGCCTCTTTCTCGGCCTTGGCCCGTTCCTTCTGTTCGGCGATGAACGAGGGCGGGTTGACGTAGTCCTCGAGGTAGCCGCGAACGTTGCGCAGACGCCCGTTCTTTTCGTCCTCGTCGCTTCCGTCTTCGGCCTGCTTGCGCGCGGGGTCGCGGAACGGAGCCCATGGGTCGATCAGGTTGTCGATCGACAAGCACACGTCGATGAACGACTCGACCGCGGAGACGCCGTGACGGTCCATGTGGCGCCGCACTCGGGCCGCGCTGTTGGCCATCACGTCGATCATGCGACGATCGGTGCGTGAGAAGTAGTTGTTGTTCTTGAAGAAGTCGTTGTGGCCGTAGACGTGGGCCATCACGAGCTTCTGGTCGACGTAGCTGTTGCCTTCGAGCAGGTACGCGTAGCAGGGGTCGGTGTTGATGACCAACTCGTAGATCTTGGAGAGCCCATACGTGTGGCTCTTGATCATGTGGTCGTACTCCATCCCGAACCGCCAGTGCGGATACCGGACCGGGAAGCCACCGTAGCTGGCGATCTCGCACATCTCCCGGTAGTCGAGCATCTCGAAGATTTGGGTGAAGTAGTCCAGGCCGTACTCGTCGGCGTAGGTCTGGATCTCGACCTGCATGTCGCGGAGGTAATCCGGAATCGGAGCCACTTACCGACCACCTTTGAGGAACTCTTTGATCGAGTCCATGATGTCGTCTTTGCCCGTGATCTCCGAGGTGACGAGTTTCTCGTCACTGGGGAACGCGGCGCGAATGTCTTTGATGAACTGGCCCGAGCCGTAGGGGCTCTCCACCTGCCCGTACCCGAACTGGTTGCACGCCGGGATGAGCGTGTCCTTGAGCAGGCTGACGCAGGTGCTGGTGTCGTCGACCGACCAGTTGTCGCCGTCCGAGAAGTGGAACGCGTAGATGTTCCAGCTGGCGGGAGGGAACTCTTTTTCGATGAGCTCGCTGCAGACCTTGTAGGCGGAGCTGATCATCGTGCCGCCCGACTCCCGCGTGCGGAAGAAGACGTCGCGCTCGACGACGCGCGCGGTGGCGTCGTGAATGATGTAGCGCGACTCGAGACCTTGATACTGACTCCTCAGCCAGGTGTCGATCCAGAACGACTCGATGCGCACGATTTCCTTCTGCTCGTCGCCCATCGAACCCGACACGTCCATCATGTAGATGATGACCGCGTTGCTCTGCGGCTTGGGGTCGGTGCGCCACGACCGATACCGCTTGTCCTCGCGGACGGGCGTGATGATCGGCTTGTTGGGCATGTACGTGCCACTGGCCAGCTGACGCTTGAGCGCCCGCTTGAAGGTGGCCTTGAACGACCGCAGCGACTCGGGACCCGTGCTGCGCAGCGAAACGTAGCGGTCCTTGTTGGTGTGCAGGCTTTCGGTGCCCTTGGGTTCGATGCGTGGCAGGCCCAACTCTTCGCCGAGAATCGCCGCAAGTTCGTCGAGCGTGACGTCGACCTCGAGCGACTTGCTGCCCTCGCCCTCACCGGCCTTGCCTGCGCCCTCGCCTTCTTGGCCCTGGCCCTGCCCGACGGGGTCGCCGGGCTCGCCATCGCCCTGCCCGACACCCGACTGCTGGCCCCCGCCGAGGGTGAACCGCGGGATGTCGATCGACGGCATCGGAATGGAGACGGTGTCCTTGCCCTTTCGGGCCGTCATGTCTCCTCGCGAAATGTACTTGCGCAGGTTGTCGCGAATCTTCCCTCGGACGATTTCGCGGAACCGGCTGTGGTCCTTGTCGATGCGTGAGATCATGATGAGGGCCGCGCAATTCGTTCGCGCCGGCACCCCAAGCATAGCAAGCGGTGAGCGTCGGGGTGAGGGCGCCCGGCCGGGTGGGTGCAAGTCGTGCAGGCCCAAAACGACCCACGCCCCGCGGGGCACAGACCGTGGTAGCGTTGGAGAGCGCGGGGCCGAACCGAACCCCGCCCGTGAGGACACCCAGTATGTCGAGCCTCGTCGAACGTATTGCTGCGCTCCAAGACTTCAAACGCTACGAAGACCTCCACTGGTCGGGCACCTTCGAGGAGTACCTCGACGTGGTGCGCGACAACCCGCGGGTTGCTCGCACCGCTCACGAGCGGCTCTACGACATGCTCATCTCGCACGGGACCGAGGAGTACGTCGACAACAAGAAGAAGATCATTCACTACCGCTTCTTCGACGACGAAGCCCACGGCGGACGTGACGCAATCTTCGGCCTCGATATCCCGCTGATGCGGCTGGTGTCGGTGCTCAAGGCCGCCGCCATGCGCTACGGCACCGAGAAGCGCATCATCTTGCTGCACGGCCCGGTCGGATCCGCCAAGTCCACCATCGCCCGCCTGCTCAAGATCGGCATCGAAGAGTACAGCCGCACCCCGCAGGGCGCGATGTACACCTACGAATGGGTGCTGCCCGAAGAGCTGCGCCACCTCATCGCGGGTCAGGAAATCTTCCCGTCCCCGATGCACGAGGAGCCGCTCAAGCTCATCCCGCCCGAGTGGCGCGAAAAGGCCATCACCGAGCTGGGCCTCGAAAAGGACGGCTACCGCCCCCACATCAAGGGCGAGCTCAACCCCGCGTGCCGCTACATCTTCGCGGAGCTGATGCAGCGTCACAACGGCGACTGGTCGGAGGTCATCAAGTACATCCGCGTGCGCCGTCTCCTCATCTCCGAGCAGGACCGCGTCGGCATCGGCACGTTCCAACCCAAGGACGAGAAGAACCAGGACAGCACCGAGCTCACCGGCGAGATCAACTACCGCCGCATCGCGGAGTTCGGGTCCGACTCCGACCCGCGCGCGTTCAACTTCGACGGCGAGTTCAACGTCGCCAACCGGGGCATCATCGAGTTCGTCGAGATTCTCAAGCTCGACGTCGCGTTCCTCTACGACCTGCTCGGCGCAACGCAGGAGCAGAAGATCAAGCCCAAGAAGTTCGCGCAGACCGACATCGACGAGGTCATCATCGGCCACACCAACGAGGCCGAGTACCAGCGCTTGCTGGAAAACCGGTTCATGGAGGCGCTCCGTGACCGTACGGTGAAGATCGACATCCCGTACATCACCAAGCTCGCCGAAGAGACCAAGATCTACGTCAAGGACTACAACCCCAAGAAGGTTCGTGGTCGGTTCATCGCACCGCACACCCTCGAGATGGCGGCGATGTGGACCATCCTCACCCGTCTCGAAGAGCCCAAGAAGCATCAGCTCAGCCTGATGCAGAAGCTCAAGCTCTACGACGGCAAGACCCTGCCCGGCTTCACGCAGGACACGGTCAAGGAGCTGCGCAAGGAAGCCAGCCGCGAGGGCATGGACGGCATCTCCGCCCGCTACGTGCAGGACAAGCTGGCCAACTGCCTGGTGTCCGAGCGCGGCCAGACCAGCATCAACCCGTTCATGGTGATGAACGAGCTCGAGAGCGGGCTGCGCAACAACAGCCTCATCACCAACGAGGACGACCGCAAGCGCTACACCGACCTGCTCGCGGTCGTGAAGCAGGAGTACGAGGACATCGTCAAGAACGAGGTCCAGCGCGCCATCTCGGCCGACGAGGACGCCATCTCCCGCCTGTGCGGCAACTACATCGACAACGTCAAGGCGTACACCCAGCGCGAGAAGGTCAAGAACCCGTACACGGGTCAGGACGAAGAGCCCGACGAGCGGCTCATGCGTTCGATCGAGACCAAGATCGACATTCCCGAGTCTCGCAAGGACGACTTCCGTCGCGAGATCATGAACTACATCGGGGCGCTGGCCATCGAAGGCAAGCAGTTCGACTTCCGCACCAACGAGCGGCTCTACAAGGCCCTCGAGCTCAAACTGTTCGAAGACCAAAAGGACAGCATCAAGCTCACCTCGCTGGTCTCCAACGTGGTCGACAAGGAAGCCCAAGAGAAGATCGAAGTGGTCAAGCAGCGGCTCATCCGCAACTACGGCTACGACGAGATTTCGGCCACCGACGTGCTCACCTACGTGGCCTCGATCTTCGCCCGCGGCGAGATCAAAGGCGACGGCTGATCGACACGCCGGCCCATCACGAGCCCCCGCGCCCAACCGGTTGCGGGGGCTTTGTCGTGTGCGCTCAACGAGTGCCTGTGCACAGCGAGCGCAGGGTTTCGAGCGCCCACGTGGCCACCGGTCCCAGGCCGTGGTCGCGCCGGTGCACCACCGACAGCCCCAGATCGTTGGCGTGGTCTCCCCATGCCGCGATGCGAAGCCGGACCAACGCGCCCCGCTCGAGGTCGGCCTCGATCTGTGGTGCAGGAAGGTTGCCCCAGCCCAGCCCCGCACGCAGCAACGCGGCCTTGAGCGAGAGATCCGCGACACGCCACGTTTGAGGGGAGAGCACCGCACGGTCCGGCGCGTCGCCTCCACCTGGGCCCTGCAAGACAACCTGCACGTGCTCGGCCAGCGCGGCGTCGGCTTCGGTCAGGCCGGCCAACGGATGGGACGGCGCAACGACGGGGACCATCTGCACGGACCCGATGAGGGTGTGCTCGAGCGTTTCGGGCACAACGGCGTCCGGTCCGATGATGCCCAGACGGCATGCGCCCGACTCCACCCGCTGCACCACACCTTGCAGCACGGCGGTCTCGGAACGAAACGCGACCGAAGGAAAACGCTCGACGAGTGCGCCCGCCAGTTCGACGAGCACAGCCTCGGGAAACACCGCGTCGTGGGCGACCGACAGCTCGGCCTCACGCCCCGCCTCGAGCGCCTGCGCGTGGCCACCGAGTCTCCCCACCGACGCGAGCACGGCACGAACGCGAGGCAGCAAGACCTCTCCCGCGGGCGTCATGCGGCCGCGCCCAGCAGCTCGGTCGAACACCGTGACGCCGAGCACGTCCTCCAGGGTCGCCACCGACTGGCTGATCGCAGACTGCACCTTGCCCAGCTGACGCCCCGCAGCCGAAAACCCCCCCGCCTCGACCACCGCCACCCAGACCCGCAGCTGATCGAGCGTCAGACGTTCGAGGGCGACCATGGCATCACGGGGCGTCACGGAGCGATGAAGTGGGCGCGCTCGAACGCGTCGTCGTAGTAGGCGGCCTGCACCGTCGTGGGGTCGGGTTCCCCCGCCGCCCCACTGAAGAAGGGATTGTCCCCGATCGGGAAGAGCGTCCATTCGAACGCGGCGTTGAACTCCCACAGCTCTCCGTTGGCGTAGGCGCTGTACCAACGCAACCAGTCGGGGTCGCTGCCGATGCCCGAGGGATCGCTGATTGCGAGCGCCCACTCGTTGGCCACCGACCCTTGGGGCGCACCACCGTCGTGGTCCATGAGGTCGGCGACCTGCGCCAACTCGAGGCCTCCGTTTTCGAACTGGGTGTAGACGACGGCGACCGGAGTCTCGATGAGGAACAGGTCCTCGGAATCGGTCGTGCCGTCCTGCCCGGGGGTGTGCACCATGGCGGTGATGTCGTAACCCACCGCGGCCGGAAAGCGCTCGGCGAGGGGTTCGGGTGTCTGCCACACGCGGTTCACCCGTTCGTAGATCATGCCGTCGTCCGACAGCACGATGAAGCGATCGAAATGCGTGAGTGAGACGGCCGCTGCGATGCCAGACGCCGGGGGAGCATTGGGCCCGGTCCACAGCTCGTCGAGCGGCGTTCGAATCCAGGTGTTGGCAATCATGTCCCGCGTGTAGCGATGCCAGGTGACCGCGCCGCCACCGGAGGAGTCGGACGAGCTCTCGTCTCCGCCACCCGAGCTCTCGGCGCCCGAGGTCGCGCTCGCATCGGATGTGCTGACGTCCGCTGACGACGATCCCCCGCTCGCACCCGACGACCCGGTCGACGCCGCGCCGGTCGGGTCGGTGTCCCCCGTACTGCTGGCGCCCGCGCTGCTGCCGAGCGTGGCACCGCCCGGTTGGTTCTGATCACCGCCAGCACAGCCGCCAAGCGCCACTACGGAGAGCAACAGGACCCGAGTCACCCCCACAGAGTATCGCGCAGACCATCACTCAGGAAGATGGATATCGTCAGAACTCGTCATTCGAATCAATGCCGCAGGACTCCTACGGTCTTCAGGCAATGTTCGCGGTTCGACGCTCTTCCGACCGAGGCCACGCCGAGCACGGCTGGCTCGACAGCCACCACACCTTCTCCTTCGCCGGCTATCACGACCCCGACCACATGGGCTTCGGGCCGCTGCGGGTGATCAACGAAGACAGGGTGCAACCGGGCAAGGGCTTCGGCACCCACCCGCACCGGGACATGGAGATCATCAGCTACGTGCTCGGGGGCGCGCTCGAGCACAAGGACTCGATGGGCAATGGGTCGGTCATCCGCCCCGGGGACGTGCAGCACATGTCCGCGGGCACCGGTGTCACCCACAGCGAGTTCAACGCGTCTGGGGACGAGCTCGTGCACTTCCTGCAGATCTGGATCGTACCTCGCGAACGAGGCGGCGAACCGCACTACGGCCAGCGCCACTTCCCCAGCGAGTCGAGGCGCAACACCCTGCGGCTCGTCGCAAGTCCCGACGGCCGCGACACGTCGATCGCGATCAAGCAGGACGCGTCGATGTACGCCGGACTGTTCGCCGCGGGCGCGAACGGTGCGTACACGGTCGCCCCCGGCCGGCGCATTTGGCTGCACGTCGCGCGCGGTGGGATCACCCTCGGCGAGACTCCGCTCGGAGCCGGCGACGCCATCGGAACCGACAACTCGGGCCCTCTACAGTTCACCGCCACCGAAGACGCCGAAGTCCTCCTCTTCGACCTGCCCTGACACGAAAGCTCACCATGAAGATCGCAACCATCGCCGGAAGCCTGCGCAAGTCCTCGACCAACCGAGGCCTTCTCACCGCCTGCACTCGAGTCGCGCCCGAAGGCGTCACGTTCGAAGCCTTGAACATCGCAGACATCCCCCACTACGACGGAGACCTCGCAGCCGCGGGCGAGCCGGCCTCGGTGACCGCGTTCAAGGCGGGTATCGAGCGGGCTGACGGCCTGCTCATCGCCACCCCCGAGTACAACTACTCGATCCCCGGCGTACTCAAGAACGCGATCGACTGGGCATCGCGGCCTGCATATCGGTCGGTGTTCGCGGGCACGAAGACCGCGATGTTGGGCGCCGCCTATTCGACGGTCGGCACCGCCCGTGCCCAGGCCCACCTCAAGGGCATCCTGCTGGGCATGGCCACCCCGGTGTTCGCCTATCCCGAGGTGCTGGTCGGCAGTGCCATGACGAAGTTCGACGACGAGGGCACGCTGACCGACGCCGCCACCCGCGAACACCTCGCCAAGTTCATGGCCGCGTTCGTGCAGTGGCTCTAGCGCCGGCGTCGTGCGACCACGCCCACGCAGAGCAGCAGCCAGGCCCACGTCGACCGAGGCCGACCGCCTTGCGTGCACCCCCCGGAGCCACTCGAGGCGCCGGTCTCGGTATCGGTCTCGGTGTCCGTCTCGCCGGGGGTCGTCTCCCCGCTGGGCGAACCGCTCGTCTGCGGCGTGTCGCTCGTGGTGGTGTCCGTGGTCGTACCCGGTGCACCGGACGAGCTCTCGCCGCCGGTGCTGGAGGAGGATCCGGACGCCTCACCGCTCGTCCCCGAACTGGTGGAGTCTCCCGTCGATCCGCCGGACTCGCCCGAGGAGTCTCCCCCCGAAGACGACGTGCCTTCGTCTCGCTCCACGGCACAGGTCGACGAGCACCCATCGCCATCGTCGAGATTGCCGTCGTCGCAGGCCTCGTCCCCCTCGAGGAGCGTGTTGCCGCACTCGCCCTGCGCCCAACCGACGAGGTTGGCGGCCAGCGTCGCATTGTCCGCGGTCTCGCTCCCGTTGTCCGTGAACAGGTTGTGGTCTCCGAGCACGACCACCCGGCCGCCGACACCAAAACCGGTGGAGGGCTCGAGCACCGCGAGGAACGCGGCCCCGCCCGTGGAGTCTCCGAGCACCATCGCGTCGTCGCCGAGCGTGAACGTGGTGTGGTTGATCCAGCCGTAGGTCGTCACAGCGGTGGTCAGCGCATGGTCCACCGCGGGCGCTGCGGTGCTCTGGTCGGTGACGAAGCCGAGGTCGCTCATGCCGAACAGCAACCCCCAGTTCGCGTAGACATCCGCGAATGCATCGCCGGGCAACCCCGTGCTGTCGACGGTGACGATCAGGGTTCCGCCCGCGGCCAACCAGGCATCCAGCGCGTCGGCCTCGTCCATCGACAGTGTGCCGAGGTCGCCCGCCGTCATGCCGGTGCCTCCACTGAGCATGCCCGTGTAGAAGACGTCCACGCCGTCGAGGTAGTCGGCCGTGAGCGTGTCGGTTCCCGTCGCGACGGTGTCGCCTGCATCGGCGATCAGCTGGCGTAGATCGTCGTGCGCGCTGCCCTCGAGCGCGCCCGCGGCATAGGCCATGCGAGATGTGTCGAAGCTGCCCCAGGTCGCAGCCGAAGCGGCAGCGGGACACAGGGCAAGGCCAGCACCGAGAAGTCCTATCGAACAGCGCAGTTTCACGGGCCCGAATCTGTCGGCCGCGAAGGCGCAGCGCAACCCCATCGGCGAACGCAAAACGGCCAGCGTGCAACCGAAGCTGCGCGCTGGCCGACGGGCCCTCAGGCCGACCGCCTACAGGAAGTTGGAGATGACACCGAGCAGGATGCCGACGCCGGCCCCGATGCCGCCACCCATGAGCGCCTTCTTGGCGTTGCCCAGGGCGTCGTCGAGCAGTTGCTCGCGGGTCTTGTCGCTGACGAGCAGCGAGAACAGTCCCTTGCCACTGAGCACACCTTCTTTGATGTAGCCGTTGGCGTAGACCGAGCCGCCGTCAGCCTTGAACACCTTCTCGGTGCAGACGAACTCGTTGGCCTTGGAGTTGACGGGGTTGTGGAACTGGAAGCTGCCGAACTCGATGGCCTTGCCCTTGCCGACCGCGTTCTTGAGGTCGTCGAACATGCCCTCTTTGTGCTTCTCTTCGAAGGTCTTCTGAAGGTCGAAGTCGCCGCCGCCGGCGAGGTTCAGCGGGATCACGCCCGAGCCGTCGTCCACGCCGACCTGGCCCTGCTTGTCCTCGTAGTAGGTCTTGCTCTTCTTGCTGTCGCCGTCCTTCCAGAAGCCTTCGACCTCCACTTCGTAGTAGAGGCACGGGGTTCCCGTGACGGGCGAGACCAGAGGCTGGGCCACGGGGCGTCCTTGCACGCTCACCGCCTTGCCGTTGGGCGAGCTCGAAGCCGAGCCCGACTGCATGTGATCGGCCTTGGTGATGCGCGAAGCCTTGCGGCGCATCAGCAGGCCGTAGATCAGAACGACGATGGAAATGGCGGTGATGATCGCTGCAATGGCGCCCATGATGCGAACGAAGACGGACCGCGCTCGGCCTTGTCGCATCCACCCCGGCACATTTAAGGAAAAAACAGCTCAACCGGCCGGAGGCGGCAGCTCCGAAGGCGGGACGAGAATGAACACGTCGCGATCGTCGAGCTCGCCGCACGAGTCGGCCAGAACCTGAATGTTGGCCGTGAACAGCCTCGGAGAGGCCCCCTGCTCCACGAAATCGTTGAATGCGGTCACCGTGAAGACGACGTCGGTGTCGGGAATGACGTTTTCGAACGTCGTGGGGGTGAGCGTGGGATCGGCCACGCCCGGCAGCGGGACCGCACCGTGGTCGAACGGCGTGACCGACTGAATGAAGTCGGCCGTGGTCGTGCCGTCGGGCAGCGGCATGCCGTCGACGTCGGTCCCCGACCCGGTGACGGTGCTCGTGACGTCGAACTGCCCGTAGGCCGCCAGGAGCGAGACCGCGCTCGAGAACGAGCTGTCCACCCCGGTGCCGTTGGCCGTGGCTTGGTAGGTCATCGGACACAGACCCGCGGCATCGGGAGCCACCCCAGCCCCCGAGATCCCGGTGCAGCACTGGCCAACCGCGCATCCACCGGGACGCCCGGCGACATCCCAGGCCTCGGGAGGCACGAGCGCGCCGGTGGCTTGGTTGAACTGCAGGCCGTCGTCGTAGGCCGAGCACCCGCCGGTTCCGCCGACCGCGATCTGAATGACACGACCGCAGATCGCGTTGAGGGCCTCCATGGCCTGCGCTTGCGTGTGCGCGTTGGCGGCGACGTCTCCCGCGTAGACCTCGGGTCCACCGAAGTCGCACGCTGCGTTGCCCGCGGGGTCGTGGCTGAGCGCGTCAGTGATCGAAACGACGATCGGGAACGAGCCCTCACGGAAGCCGACGCCGCCGATACCGACCATGTTGGGCGCAACGCTGGTGGGCGCGGGCGCGACGAGGCCTTCGCCGGTCGCGATCTGATAGAGCGCCTCGATGTTGGATTCAGGGCCGTCGTTGCCGCCGTTGGCCGAATAGGTGCCGACGGCGACCTGCACGTCGGTGGTGTCGGCGGTGATCGTCTGCAGCAGCCGGAACGGCTGGTCGGTGGCCGCAGTGCCGTAGGGCGCGATGGGGAAGTCGGCGAACGAGCCCGCGCCAAACTGCGTGTCGGGAACCTGGGCCTGAATCGCGGGAATGATCTCGCCCGACAGCGCGGCGCGCAGGTTGTTGATCTCCTCGGACATCGAGCCCGTCACGTCCATGTTGATGAACACGTCCATCGCCTTTACGTCGGTGCTGAACGTCAGCGGCTTGTCCTGGGGACCGTCACCGTCCTCGAAGGGCAGCACGAAGAAGAAGTCGTTGACCAAGTCGTACGCGGCGACCGTGACCTGCGCCTTGCCGACCTCGCCGTCGACGGTCGCGGTGACGATCGTCGACTCGAAGAAGGGATCGGCGAAGCCGGGGATCTCGAGCGTGGTGCCGTTCATCGCCCCGAGGTTGGGGTTGGTCACCTGCCACGTCGCATCCGCGGTGACGTCGAGGGTGGTGCCGTCGCTGTAGTTGGCGCGCACCGTGAAGTCGAGCGTGCTGGGCGCGCCCAGGTCGAGCTCGAGCAGCGTCTCCGCCGGGAGAACCTCCAGGTACTCCACCTGAACGCCCTCGTCGGTGTCGGTCCCGCTGGTGCTCTGCCCTTCGGTGTCGCTGTCGGTCCCGGAGAACGTGCCGATCGTGGTGATCGAGGTGCCCGAACTGGCGTCTCGGTCCTCGTCGGCGCCTCCACACCCGAGTGCCAGCAACATCAGAGAACTCCCAAACCTCAGGATTGTGTTCCGCCCTACCATGACCCCGACCCATCGTACTCGATCCGTGTGCGAACCCGCTCATTGAAGGCGATTTTTGCGTATGAGGGGGTGCAGAACCGACACGATGCGGCCAGGCGGCCCGGTCGGCGCAGAGCGCAGCGAGGTGCGACTGGCATCCAGGTGCAACTCGGGGCTCGGGCGTCCGTCTGATGCGTATGCGACGGAGCCGTCCGGGGATTGTCTTGATGCTGGCGAGTACGCTGGCCGTGGGCTGCAGCGACGACACGAGTGAAGAGTCGGGAAGCAGCGCGGGCACGGGTGGATCCACCTCCGCCGCGACCGCGAGTGGTCCGACCTCCGGCACCGACTCCACGGACAGCACGACGGGCGGCGCAACGCAGACCAGCACCGCGGACACGACGGCAGGGACCGACGACCCCACCTCGGGCACGGCCGCGTCGGACTCGAGCGGCGATACGACCGGAGACTCGGACTCGACCACCGGTGGATCCGACTCCTCGGGCAGCGACGGTTCCACGTCGGGCACCGAGAGCGAGTCGAGCAGCGGCGGCACGATGATCATCGACGACCCCTTCGACCCTGAGTCGTGCAGCGGGACCCCACTGACCCTCGAGGAGGCCGACGCCCTGCTGGCGGGAATGGACCGACAAGTCGTTACGAACGCCACGATTCAGGTTCGCGAACGAACCTGTCCCGGGGGTGCCTGCGGCGAGTGGGGCGAGGCATACGACTGGGTCATCACCTACCTGACGTGGTCGGGCGGCGTGACCACGGCCTACAAGGACTTCCAGGCCGACATGCAGCTGGTGGTCTTCGACGACCAAGGCACCACCCGCCTCTCGTTGCAACACGTGACCTTTGACGACCCGGCGTCCACTTACGACGACGAGGACGGCATGGTCTACGACCTCACGCCGCAAACGATCAACTACCCGCACGTGCGGGCGTACGACTCCAACCCGGACTCCCAGTACTACTACCAAGAGCTCGACTGGCAGGTCCGCGACGGCGTGCTCACGCTGGGCGAGGACTGCGTGCGCTGGGTCGCCGACCCGTACATCCAGCAGCCGCCGTTCACCGAACAGTACGCGCTCGTGTTTCACTGGTGAGCGCTGCCCACAGCGTGGCCGCCCGCGGGTCGAGCCCGCGGGTCGAGCCCGCGGGTCGAGCCCGATCAGCGCCGGGCGAGAGAGACCTCGACCGGGGTCCCGCTGAAAGCCGCGTTGCCCGAGACGACATCCACGCGGGCGTCGTCGGTGAGGTCGTTGATACTGCACCCCGGTTTGGCTGCGGCATGACGCCAACCGACACCTTCACGGTCGTGTCCGTAGCCGTGAGGAAGGCTGACGACGCCCGGCATGATCGCGTCGGTGAGTTCGGCTGGCGCACGAACCTGGCCGACCGCGGAGCGCAGCTCCACCACGTCGCCATCGGCAATGCCCGCCGCCGCCGCGTCCTCGGGGTGCATCAACGCCGTGCAGCGCGAAGGGCCTTTGGTCAACCGCGCGGTGTTGTGCAGCCAACTGTTGTTGCTCGCGAGTTGACGTCGACCGATGAGCACGAGCGGGCTCGTAGGCGCGTCGATGCTCGCCTCGAGCCGTTCGAGTCCCTCGCCGTAGACATCGGGGCATAGGTCGACGCCCGGCCAGTTGGCGGGCATGCGCTGAGGCAGACACGGCACGAGCGGGCCAAGGTCGATGCCGTGGGGGTGGGCGGAGAGCTTGCGCAGGGACAGGCCGCCCAGACCCGCGCGAAGACCCCGGGGGCCCACACGCAGCGCCGCGGCCAAGGTGCCCTTGGGACCGAGCAGTCGCGTGGCCTGGGTCGCGATTCGCCGCGGACGAGACGTGCCGTGCAATGCCTCGAGTCGCTGCTGGAGGTCGACGATGACCTCCCAGTCGTGCCGCTCCTCGCCTTCGGTCGGCAGCGCCGCCTCGACGAACTTGGCGAAGTTGCGCACCGACAGCAGCGCGAACGCGGTGTCGTAGTGCGGTCGCGACAACGGCGGAACCACCGGAAGGATCAGATCGGCGTGGCGATTCGACTCGTTGATGTACAGGTCCACGGAGACGCAGAAGTCGAGTGCTTCGAACGCCTGGTCGAGCTTGGTCCCGTTGGGGCACGAGAGCACCGGGTTCCCAGCCCAGAGCACGAGCGCTCGGATCCGGTCGTCCCCCGGCTCCAAAATGTCCTCTGCCAACGTGGCGACGGGTAGCTCACCGTTGCACTCGGGCAGTGCGCGAACCCGGCTCGTCCAGCGACCGAACCTCGCCTTGGCGGGGCCCGGCTTGCCTGTCGGCGTGTGAATCGCATCGACGGCAGGCTGGGTGAACATCATGCCGCCCACCGCGTCGAGGTGGCCCGTCACGGCGTTGAGCGCCAACAGCAGCATGCCCGTGGTGCCGCCGAAGTCCTGCGTGCACGCGCCCATGCGTCCGTAGACCAGCGCGCGCCGGGTGTCGGCGAGTTTGAGCGCGAGGGCCCGCAGAGTCTCCGCTGCAATGCCAGTGCGTGCGGCCACCCGCTCGGGGGCGAACCGTGCAGCGACAACGCGGAGACGCTCGAGGTTCTTCGCGCCCTCGCCCAAGTGCTCGAGGTTGGGCGTGCGCTCCTCGAACACCACGTGCAACATCGCCAGCAAAGCGAGCGCATCGGTGCCGGGCCGGATGAAGTGGTGCTGGGTCGCGAGCGTGGCGGTCCGCGTACGCCGAGGGTCGAACACGTGCAGCTCGCCCCGCTGCGCCACGGCCTGCAGGCGTTTTCGAATGCCGGGCGCCGTGGCAATGCTGCCGTTGGATACCGCCGGGTTCGCCCCGAACATCAGGAGGAAGTCACAGCGGTCGATGTCGGGTACCGGCATCAAGAGCGGGTGCCCGAGCATCTGCAGCGCCGCGAGCATGTGCGGCAGCTGGTCGACCGAAGTCGCGCTGTACCGCCGGCGGCTTCGCAGCGTGCGCAGAAGCGCCGGCATGTACAACATCGACCCGAGGTTGTGCACGTTGGGGTTGCCGAGGTAGGTCGCAACCGCATCCGCACCGTGTTTCGACTGAATCGCGTGCAGCCGAGAGGCGACCTCGTCCATCGCCTCGTCCCACGAGACCCGCTGCCATCCACCGGGGGTCTTCCGGACGGGGTGCCGCAGACGGTCGGGATCGTGCTGAAGGTCGGCGAGAGCCGCCGCCTTGGGACAGAGGTGACCGCGGCTGATGGGGTCGTCGGGGTCGCCCTCGATACGCGTGACTCGACCTCGATCGACCGTGACGAGGATTCCGCAGGCTGCCTCGCAAAGGGTGCAGGTGTGAATCTTCCGCGTCACACGCCGAGGGTAACGCAGCCTGCCTCGCGTCGACCCGGCCGCGGCTCAGCTCGAGGGCGAGTCGTCCGGCGCCTTGCCGGAGCGCTTGACCGCGGTCGCAACGATTTCGACGTAGACGGCCTCCCACTGCTCCGCCGCCGCCTCGTCGATGGCCTTGCCGAGGTCCTTTTCCGCCACGTCGCGCTCTGGGCCTTCGCGGCCGACCTTGCAATCGAAGGCCCAGAAGTCCGCCTCCTCGGGCACAGGTTTGCGACGCTCACGGCGGATGTACTTGCGGACCTGGTGTTTGACCGACTCGACCACCCGCTCCGGCTTGTGCTTCGGGTCCCGGAGGCCGAACGACTTCTTCATTCGGCCGTTGTTGCGCGAGTCGACGGGTTTGTCCACTCCATGCAGCCGGCACTCGCGCAGCCCATGCTACGGTCCGCGGCCGCTCCCCCATCGCCATGCTGAAGTACGAACTCGTCATCGACATCCGTGCCCCGCGCGACCGAGTGGTGGAGCTCTTTCTCGACCGCGACCAGTACCGCCGGTGGCAGCCCACCCTCGTCCGCCTCGAACCCGGCGAAGGAGACCCGGGGACGACCGGCGCCACCGCCACCGTGGTGCACAAGATGGGCCCGCGCGACGTCGCCATGCGAGAGGTCGTCACCGACGGCGCCCTCCCCGAGCGCTACGTCGTCACCTACCAGGCCAAGAAGGTCTTCAACCGCGTGACCCACCGCTTCGAAGCCCTGCCCGACGGCGGCACTCGCCTCCGGTATGAGACCGAGTTCGAGCTGTCCGGGCCGATGAAACTGATCGGCCGGCTCGCCCCGGGCATGTTCAAGAAACAGTCCCGCGACGTGCTGGGCCGCTTCAAGACCTTCGCCGAAGCAAACGCCTGAGCTGCCGCGACTCGTGGATGGTACGGTCCGCACGAATCGAGGTGCGGCATGCCGATTGGATGGACGCATACCTACGTCTTTCGGCCGACAGAGTTTCTGCAGCGGGAGTTCGCGGAGTTCCCCGAAGACGAAGGACTGCCCCGCGTCCCGGTCGCCGAGGTCTGGACGTCCCCCTCTGTCGGAGACCATGACTATGCGGGCCAGGAACGCGACGCCGTCACGCATCTGAAGCTGGTGTTCCTCGCCAAACTGCACCAGCTGGCGACGGCCCCCGGTGAAGAGACCGAGCGCGCCCGCGTTGCGCGACGGCTCGTGGCACGCGGCCCCCTCACGGAAGCGTTCTTCGATGCACGCTGGATCGTCGAAGACCTCGGGCCCTTCACCTACGACTGCGAACTCACAATCGACACGTTGCTGCCCGAGAACATGACGGCGGTCGAAGGACCTCCTCGCGTCGTCCGCTCCTCAATCGCCGGGGGACCGGATAGGACACTCCGAGAACAGTGGGCACAGGCGGCTGCCCTCCAAGGCCAACGGCGGCAGCGCATCGAGGAGTTCGTCCACCTGGCCGTCGTCAGGCTGTGCCGGAGATTCGCGGTGTCGAGCGCGGAGATCCGAGCGCCGGGTTCGATGCACCTCGGACTCGAGGACCGGCTGCGGATCGACGGCATCGCGCAAGAGCGTCCGTCACGGCTGGTCCTCCGACTCGAACCTGGGCAAACGCGATGGCGTGAACGCAAACTCGAGTTCAAGCTCTACCGCAACGCCTCCTGGCCGCCTCGCGGCGAACTCCTTTGCCGCGGGAACGTGTACGGCGAACGTCGCAACGAGACCGACGAATGGGCGCTCGACATCGAGACGGTCGAGCGCACACCGCTGTAGGCTGGGATCCGGCGTCGTCCGGCGAGCGGCCAGGCCGAGCGCAGACTCCTACTCCGCCGCGCCGGCTTCGATGCTGCCGGCGCGCTCCTCTGCGATGAACTTCGCGGCCCGCAGGCCCACCAACATGCTCGGTGCGTTCATGGCGGAGACTGGCGTGACGGGGACGGCGGAGGCGTCGGCGATGCGGACGCCTTTGACGCCGCGCAGGCGCAGGCGGGTGCCGGTGACGGCGGATTCGTCATCACCCATCCGGCAGGTGCCGGCGAAGTGGTAGGTGGTGATCGCATTCTTGGCGACCCACTTGGCCAGGGCTTCGTCGCTGCGGTTCCAGAAGCCGGGCATGAGCTCTTGGCTGTTCCACGCTGCGAGGCCGCCCTGTTTGCTGATCGCGCGGGCGCGGCGGACACCTTTGACCATGGTGTCCATGTCGCGGGCGTCGGAGAAGTAGCCGGGGTCGTACGCGGCCGGTTCGGCCGGGTCGCTGCTGGCCAGCCGCACGCTGCCGCGGCTGTACGGTTTGCCGAGAATGACGACGATGCCGTAGACGTGGTCGACCATCTTCGGCACCACCGGCACGGCCCATGCGGCGCCGACGGCCGAGCGCACGGCCTGTTTCATGGGGCCACCGTAGAGCGAGGGCGGCAAGACCATGCCCGGTAGCATGCGCTGCACGGCTTGTTTCATGGCCGACGGCGCGGGCCAGAACACGTAGCAGGTGTCGCTCTGGCCGCGCGGAAGATCGGTGTCTTCGTTGGTGCGGAAGAAGCTGTACAGCTGCGGATACATCGAGTCGACCTTGCCGCGACCGATGAAGAACAGCGGCACGTTGGGATGGTCGTGCAGGTTCTGGCCGATGCCGGGGAGCTCGGCGACCTGCGAGACGCCCGCAAAACGAAGCGCTTGGTCGGCACCCAGGCCCGAGAGCATGAGCAGCTTGGGCGTCTCGAGAGCGCCGGCGCACATCACCACCTCGTGACGGACCTCGGCGCGCTGCAGGCTGCCCGCGTGTTCGAACTCGACCGCCACCGCGCGCTTGTTCTCGTCGAAGACGATGCGATGCAACTTGGCCTTGGTGCGAACTTGAAGGTTCGGCTTGTGGGGCGCGTCTTGGATGAACGCGACGTACGAGTTGCGACGGCGGTCCCCCTCGTAGTTCATCCACTCGTAGCCGATCACGTTCGACAGGTCGCCGTCGTGAAAGTCGTCGCTGAAGCGAAAGCCGTTGGTGGTCGCGGCCGAGATGCAGGCTTCGGTCCACTGCGTCGGCGGACGCTGGTTGGGGCGAAGCTGGGACTCGAGGTCCTCGAAGTGCGGGACCACGTCGTTCCACTGCCACCCGGTGGGCCATTCGGCGTAGTCCTGCACCGCGCCGCGCGTGTAGACCATGCCGTTGACCGAGCCGCTGCCGCCGAGCACCGAACCCGTGCCCAAGAACACCCGGTTGCCCGCCGCATGGCGCTGCGGCGTGGAGAAGCGGTCCCAGAACAGGTTGTCGTTGATGAACGCGTGTTTGTAGCCGTCGGCCGAGAGCGTTTCGGGGTGCTCTTCGGCGGCGGGGCCCGCCTCGAGCAGCAGCACCGCGTTGTCGGGGTTGTCGGCGAGGCGAGCGGCGGCAATGCAGCCGGAGCTGCCTCCGCCGACGACGACGTAGTCGAACGATTGAGTCATGACGAGCACTCTCGAGGCCGCGCTCAGCGGCCGGTCAGCGATTTGGCGAGGGCCTTGAGCCCGCGGACCTTGCCGCGCACGCCCGGGCGATAGACCAGCTCCACCGCGCCTTTGATCTTTTCGAAGTCCCCGGAGACCACCGGGAACAGTTTGTTGGCGAAATGCAGCCCGGGCACCCGATCGGTGAGCACCGCCTTGACGTTGCAGCACGCCCGCAGACCGTCACGGCCGTTGAGGCGACCGAAGCCGCTCTGCTTGACCCCGCCAAAGGTGAGGTCTTGGGCCATGTAGGTCATGCCGCCGAACTCGTTGATCGCGACCATGCCCGACTGCACCCGGTCGGCAATGCGACGCGCCCGTGCTTGGTTGCGCGAGAACACCGAAGCCGACAAGCCGAAGCCGTTGCCGTTGGCCAGTGCGATCGCGTGGTGCTCGTCAGGCACCCGGCACAGCACCATCACGGGACCAAAGGTCTCCTCGTTCATGATGCGCATGTCCGGCGTGACGTCGGCGAGGATCGTGGGCGCGAAGTAGTCCCCGCGCTCCGACATCACCCGTTCTCCACCCGCCACCACACGCGCGCCCTTGGCTTTGGCGTCGTCGACCAGCTCTTCGACGATGCTCAGCTGCATCGGCGTGACCATGGCGCCGATGTCGACCAGCTCGCCTTGGCTGGCTGCACCTTGCTTCATCTGGCGGACCAAATCTTCCACCTTGGCTTCGAACTGATCGTAGACCGCGTCGAACACCAAGAGGCGCTCGGACGCGACGCAGTTTTGCCCGGCCGAGATGAAACACCCGGCCATCGCCGCGTGGGCGGCTTGGTCGAGGTCGGCGTCGTCACAGACGATGAACGGGTCCTTGCCGCCGAGCTCGAGTACCACCGGCGTGACCGTCTTGGCCGCGGCTTCGAGCACCTTCTGCCCGTTGCGCCCCGACCCGATGAACACCAACCCATCGACGCCCGATTCGATGAGCGCGGCGCCGGTCTGCCCAAAGCCCTGCACCAACGTGACGATGTCGGGACTGAAGCCTTCGGCGCGCAGCGCCTCGTGCACGATGTCCACGATCGGGCCGGCTGACCACGCCACCCACTCGCTGGGCTTGACCACGATCGCGTTGCCCGTGATCAACGCGGGAATGACCGGGTTCATGATGTTCTGGAACGGGTAGTTCCACGGGATGATCGCGCCGAGCACTCCGAGCGGGTGAAACTCGAGCTGGGCCTTCTTGTGCACGAACAACCCAGGGCTCACCCGCTCGGGCTTGAGGTGCTTTTCGCCTTGGCTGATCGTCCAGCGCAGCTTCTCGCAGACGGTCCAGATCTCGCCCATCAGCGCGTTCTCGCGGGTCTTGCCGGAGTCGCGCACGATCCACTCGCAGATTTCCTCGGTGCGATCGAGCACCGCATCCCGGATGCGGCCGAGCACGCGGCGGCGCTGGGCGAACGTGGACAACGCGTACCCCTTTTGCGCTTCGCGGGCACGCGCGATGGCCTGCTCGACGGCAGCGGCGTCGTCCACGGGCACGGTCCCCAGAGGCTCGCGCGTGGCGGGATCGAAACACTGAATCATGCCCGGCTGAGCGTCGATGCGAATGACGTCGGGCGAAGGGGTGGAGATCGGGGCGTTCATTGAGCGGCTCCTTCGGCGAGCACGTCGAGGTGGCGTTTGTCGTCACCAGTTGGTTTGCGGGTGCGCTCCAAGTACGCCTCCCACTTGCGAATGGTCAGAGACTGGAACTCGCGCACGACGGGCGAGAGTTCGGGCGCCGGACGGTCCCAGAACTTGTTCCAACCGTCTTGTTCGTGGCCGAGCACCCACACGTCTTGGCCCAGCAGCGGCTGCAGCGTGACGTAGCGGGTCATCGTCATCATCTTCTGCATCAGCCAGTGCGGCAAACGAGGGCCCAGAAGCGGCAACTTGATCGCCTTGGGGTGCAGATAGAACACGAAGATGTGTCGGTTGGTCTTCTCGTCCTTGGGCAGGGTGAACAAGAAGTGTTTGATCCGGTTCTCGGTGTTGGACCAGTGGTACGGGTAGTCGTAGCAGGCCAGCATGTGGTCAGCGCCCGACTCGGATCGGTCGATGAACATGTCCTGCATCTTGCCGGCCGCGATCTTCGATTTGTACTCCAGCTCGACCCGGTCGCCCACGGTCTCGCAGCGCAGCAGGTCGGTGCCCTCGAACGGCTGAAAACGTCGGTGCAAGAAGCCGTGTGTGAAGTCGCTGACGTTGTCGAGCAACATCGAGTGATGCCCCGGGCTGTCGAACTGCACGATCGCGTGCGGCCACGGCTTGGGCCCTTCGAGCTCGGGGATCGAGGGAATGTCCCGCGTCTTGGCGACTTCGGGGTCACCGGGGAACATGAAGATGAGGCCGTAGCGCTCCCGCACTGGCAACGCATGCACCCGCAGCTTGGGGTGTTTCTTGCCGAATAGGTCGTGCGGGATTCGGGCGTTGCCTTCGCCGTCGTAGCTCCAGCCGTGATACGGGCACACCAACTCGCACCCCACCACTTCGCCCTCGGTCAGCTTGAGGTGCCGGTGCGCGCAGCGGTTTTCGATCGCCCGCACCCGGCCGTCGTCGCCGCGGAACACCGCGATCGACCGCCCCCAGAACTTGGTCTCGAAGTGCTTGCCCTTCTTCAGGTCCTCACTGCGCCCGACCGCATACCAGTAGTCGGGGTCCAAGCCTGCCGAGCGCGCTTTTTGGCGCTGGGTCTTGGCCTCGTCGAACGACGGTGGGGGTCCGGAAGCGTGTCCGCTGAGATCGGTCATGGCGAGCCTCTCGAGGGGTGGCAAAACGAAAACAGAATTGCGATTCTGTTTCTCGCACGGAATATTCCGCCCTGGCCCCGATGTCAACGCAGCCACGTCACAGCCCCAAAAAGCGCCTCCAGGACGCGAAACGGGCCCTCTACCGCGAAGCAATTCTCGACGCGGCCGAGCGGGAGTTCGCAGCCCACGGCTACGAGCAGGCCAAGGTCACCGACATCGCCAAGGGAGCCGGCGTTTCGCTCGCCACGCTCTACGCCACCTTTCCCAAGAAACACGACGTCTACCGAGCGCTGCAAAAGGACCGGCTCGAGCAGTTGATGCGAGAGGTCGGCGCGTTGGTGATGACCGCCCGAGATCCATTCGAACGATTGCGCGGCGGCATCGAGGGCTACCTGCGCTTTCACATGCAGCACCCCGACTACCTGCGCGGCCAGCTTCGCGAAGGCGTGCCCTGGGGCACCACCGACCAGTTGCGCACGCCCGAACAAACCCAGGCGTGGGAGGCCGGACGCGTGATGATGATGACCGCGTTCGAGGCCGGCATGCACGAGGGTTGGTTTGTACGCGACGATCCCGAACTGTGCGCCCGCACGGCGACCGCGATGAGTCAGGTGCGACTGTCGTTGTGGATCGATCGCGACATGGACCAGAGCGTCGACGAGGTGGCCGAGGCGGCGATGCTGCAGATGCTCCGAACGTTTGCGCGCCCCGAAAAACTGGCCGAGCTCACCGCGAGGCTGTGAGGGGTCAGCCGGGCGGCAACGCGGGCACGGGCATGTCGACCACGGCCGGGGCATAGCGCTCGGACGGAATGGCCCCCTGCCCCCCGTCTGAGCAGCCACCGCTCGTCTGCGTGACGTTGTCGTCGTAGCAGACCACCGCGCGACCGCTGAGCACGATGTCGTTGTCGGGCAACGCATCGGGCGAAAGGTCGGTGACGTTGCCCGAGACGACCGCGGCGTAGGTGGACTCGGCGTCCTGCGCCTTGGTCGGGGCCACGGTGATGCGGGCGGCGTTGTTGCGCACGCCGCCGGGGAGGCCGAGGTAGTTGTCCTTGATCACCACGAACTTGTTCTCGAACTGGTTGCCGAACCCGCGGCTCGTGTCCCGGCGCATCTGTCCGAGCATGTCGGCCGCATCGTGGCCCTCGGGGCGGATGGTGATCGCGTTCTTCGGCCCTTGGCCGCCCACGTGGTCGCCGTTCATGTCGTTGTGCGCGACGAACACCCGAGACCCGCACTCGAGCCGCAGGTTGTGCTCGATCGCGACGCGGGTCTCGACGTTCATCACCCCGAAGTAGCTCACACAACTGCTGGAGAGGAACTCGACGTTCAAGCCCGGCGGGTTCTGTCGGGATCCGATGATGCGCGAGTCGGTGAGGTAGAGCCCTCGAGGCAACGGCACGTCGGCGCAGTCGATGTCGTCGCGCCTCGAGCATGCGTCGGTGGAGACCGCGCGCACCCGGCCTCCGGCCTCGTCGCGCTCCCAGTCCATGTCGAGGTCGTGCAGGGTGACGTCGCGAAACGCCATGCCCAAGCCGACCTCTTGCACCCGCAGCCCCGTGAGCGTGATGTCTCGAACCCAGCCCTCGGTTTGAAAGTCCACGCTGGTGGGCAACGCGTCACCGCAGTTGCGATCGCGGCCGATGCCGAACTCCCCCAACAGCTCGGGCGCGGGGGCATCCTGGTCACCGAACGGCGCAATCACGACGTTTTCGAGGTCGTACTGCAGACAGGCTTGGGGGTGGGTCTCGCCGCGCCGGACCAAGTACCGGGTGTTGGACTCCCACGCCCCCAACGCGGGCAACGTCGAGGCACGACGGGCATCCGGCGGACACGGTTCGTCGCCATCCCAGACGTCCGCCTGTGAAACGCAAACCGTCCGCGCCCCCGCAAAGGCAGCCGCCTGCCCTTGCACGACGATCTCCAGCCTTCCGGTCTCCGTCCGCCCATCCGGACTGCGAACCTGCACCGAGGGATGAAACGTACACGCGTCGCGTTCGCAGACGTAGGTGTGCAAACCCAGGGGCGTGTTTTCGTCGTGGGTGCGCGAGGCACCTCGCCCGTCGAGAAACCGCGCCGCCCCCCGCAGCATCGGAGTTCCGTTGGCCTCGGGGTCGTCGTAGTCCCAACGCACGCCCATCTCGACGAAGGGCTGCTCGGTCGCGTCGTCCTGCAGACCATCGATGGACAACATGACCGAACAAGGCGAGACGCAGCTCGAGCGCGAAGCCCTCAAGAGGACGGAGTCGGCATTCGCGTCCTCGCCCTCGAGGCAGCCGGAGATGCCGAGCACGAGCGACAGCGTTGCAAACGGACGAGAGAGTTTCGAGACGAACACGGCGCGAGCGGAGGGAGCCCTCAGCGTACCGCGAACCGCCGCGTGCTACCGTCCCGTGTCGGATGTTGCGGCGAACGAAAGCGCTGGGTGTGACGTTGGCGTTGCTCTGCGGGTGCCCCGACACCGACGCAGCCGCCAGCGCATCACTGCATGGCTCTCCCGGCGGCGCAGATGCCTCCAGCAACCTCGCCTCCGATGAGCATGTGCTGTTCGTGCCCACCTTCGGCACTCGCACCGCCGACGGCTGGCACGCGCCGGTCGAGGCCTGGGTGTTCGAACCCGAGGAGGACGGACCGGTTCGGGCCGGCATGGTGAAGCTGGTCGAAGAGGCCATGCAGACCCAGCTCGACGACGAAGCCGCGGCACGTGTTGCGACCAACATTCGCCCGTTCATGGTGGACAATGAGCGCGGCAAGACGCTGGTCGTCCAAGCAGCCGATGTCGCGGCCCCCGCCTGTACCTCGAAGGCCAACGGCCACTGTGCGGGCACCCTGACCTTGGCGTCCGACGCCCACGGCACGGTGCCCGTCGCCGTCCTCTTGCCCAGCAAGGACCGGCGCCGATTCGAGGGCCGCGTTCACTTGCTCGAAGACGAGGGCGTCTCCGTGCTCTCGGACATCGACGACACGATCAAGGTGACCGAGGTGCACGACAAGAAGCGCCTGGTGGCCAACACCTTTGCGCGACCGTTTCGCGCCACGGCTGGCGTTCCCGAGCTCTACCGCCGCTGGGCTCGGCAAGGCGCGGCGTTTCACTACGTGTCCAACTCCCCGCTCCCCCTGCTCGGCGCGCTGGAGCGGTTCATCGAAGACGAGGGCTACCCGAAGGGGTCGGTCACCCTGAAGATGTTTCGATGGGTGGACGGCTCGTTTCTCGACCTGCTCGACGCGCCCGAGAACCACAAGCAGGCCGCCATCGAAGCGCACATCGATCGCTTCGAGTCGCGTCGATTCGTGCTGGTCGGCGACACGGGCGAGCGCGACCCCGAAATCTACGCTGCAGTGGCTCGAAAGTACGGCGACCGCATCGCGCGGGTCTACCTTCGCGACACCGGATCGATGTCGGCAGACGCCCTCGAGGCACGACTCGACGCCGTCTACGAGGGCCTGCCCGCGCAACGGTGGACCGTCTTCACCGACGGGTCCGAAATCCACGACGACCTCCCCTCCTCATCGAGCAGCCCGTGACCGTTCGCCCCGCCACACGCGAAGACATCGACGCGATGATGTCGATCCGCAACAACGTCCGCGAGAACGCGTTGGTCAACACCGTCATCGACGCCGACGACTACGTGCGAGCGATGACCGTCGAGGGCAAAGCGTGGGTCTACGAGGACGACGGGGAGGTGCTGGGATTCTCGTGCGGCCGAACTCGACAAGGGGACATCTGGGCGCTGTTCGTGCGGGAGGCTCACGAGAGCCGCGGCATCGGTTCGGCGCTGATGGATGCCGTGGAGGCATGGATGTTCGCGCAAGGCGTCGCCGAGATCTGGCTGGTCACCAGCCCGGGTACCCGCGCCGAGCGGCTCTACCAGCATCGCGGATGGACCAAGGTCCGCGACGAGCCCACGGGCGAAGCTCGCTACACGCTCCGCCCCCCAGAGCACGATCGTCCTTGACGATCCCGCGGCGGCAGCTACCTTGCGTGGGTTCGAGGAGACTCCCCGAATGCACGCACACCACCCCCATACCGATCCACTTCGACCCGCGAGGGTCGACTGGCGATGGTCGGCCTACCGTGGTGTGCGTATACCGAGTGCCTCGACCCCCTAGCGGAGTTCGTGTGCTTCTCGCTCGTTTCGGTGAAGGCCAACCCCGCCTTCAACGACGAGACTCCAATGCAATTCTTCTTCGATTCGGCCTCTTTGGTCGATGAACTCCCCTACAGCAACGCTGCGTCCGGCGGAGGGACCGAGTTCGGCTCGCTTCCCCTGATGCGCATCGAAACGACGGGCGTGGTCCCGGACGGACTCGAAGGCCTGCTGCTCACCGCAGACCAACAAGGCGTCGCCCCCGTGCCCAGTCGCGAGGGGGCGCTCGGGCTGCTCGGCGAAGCCTTCGCCGACTGGTACACAGCCTTGGCAGAGCAAGAGCGCGTACCACTGCCGAGCGCCGTGGGTGCGCTCGTCGCCGGCGACATGTACTCGGACCCGTTCGCACGCAAGCGCGGAGCGACCGGCGATGTGGGTCCCGCCTGGGATGCCTTTGCCCATGCTTTCGCGTGGACAGCCGGCGTCGCGGGCAACCACGACCTCTTCACCTCCCGCATCGCTCGCCACACCGTGCGGCGCAGTCACGTCGCCCTGCTCGACGGCGACACGACCCAGTTCGATGGGCTTCGCATCGGCGGTGTCAGTGGAATCGTCGGCAAGAAGGGCAAGGTCAACCGGCGCACGCCGGCATCATTCCGCGCGGCGCTCACCGACGTGCTCGTGCAAGCTCCGCACATCGTCGTCCTTCACGAGGGACCGCCGGGTCTCGGCGAAGGACAGCGTGGCCAAGTCGAGGTGGAGGATCCACTGCGCGACCTGCCACCAACGCTGCTCGTCTCGGGTCACGTGCACTGGCGAACCCCGTGGTCACAAAACGACGCGACCACCCACATCAACGTGGATGGTCGCGCGGTGTTGCTGTGTCGCAAGTCCTAGCGGCGACGGCGGATCAGACCGAGGCCACCGAGGAAGAACAACATCGACACGGGAACGCTGGGGCTCTCGCCGGCAGCCGAGCACCCGCCCGAGCTGCTGCTACCACCGCCTCCCGAGCCGCTGTCGGTGTCCGCACCGGAGCTCCCGCTGGCGGACTCTCCCGCTGTCATGCTCTCGCCAGAGTCCCCTCCCGATGCGCTGTCCGACATCGAGCCGGCGCTGGTGTCCCCACCGCCCGTGGAGTCCTCACCGCCGGAACCTTCACCGCCTCCGGTGGTCTCGCCCCCACCGCTGCTCTCCCCGCCTTCGGTACCACCGGTCGACGAAGAGCTCCCGCCCGTCTCGCAGGCATCGCCCACGCCATCGCGGTCCCGGTCCGCTTGGTCCGGGTTCGCGTCGTCTGGGCAGTTGTCGCACGCATCGCCAATACCATCGTCGTCGGCATCGGCCTGGTCCCCGTTCGCATCCTCGAGACAGTTGTCGCACGCGTCGCCAACACCGTCCTCATCGCCGTCGGCTTGGTCCTCGTTGTCGTCGGCGGGACAGTTGTCACACGCGTCCCCCAGAGAGTCGGCATCGCCGTTGGCCTGGTCGGTGTTCGCATCATCGACGCAGTTGTCGCAGACGTCCCCCACGTTGTCGGTGTCGGCATCGGCCTGGTCTTCGTTGGCGTCCTCCGGGCAGTTGTCTTCCGGGTCTCCGAGCGAATCCTCGTCGGTGTCGTTGGCAAACCGATAGGCGGCATCCGTTGGCGCCGACTGCCCGCCTCCGAAGAAGTAGTAGTAGCCATCCGAGTACGCCGCGGTCCCCGACCGGGTACCCGCAGGCAGCGTCGCGGTCGAGGTCGTCCACGTCGCATCGACGGTGTCGTAGACGAGGATCGCGTCCAGGAACGGCTCACCGAAGTTGCCGTAGTTCGGCGAGCCTCCGATGACGACGATGTGCTCTCCGTCGGTGGCCACCCCCGCGCTGGCCACATCCGAAGGCGGCACGGCACCAGCGCTCCATGTCCCCGCGTCGACATCGTAGACATCCATCGTCTGAAGCGAATCGGTGCCTCCGATGACGTAGATGTTGCCATCCGCAGCGTGCACGGCGGAGTGCTGCAGTCGGGACGTCGGGCCGTCGACGAGTGCAGTCCAAGTATCGGTTCCAGCATCGTAGGTCGCATGGGCAGTGGGCGAATCCTCACCGCCGATCAGATGCAGCAGACCCAACGCATCGGTCACCAGCTGTCCGCGCCAGTACTGCGAGACCGGAGGATCGGCGATCGCCGTCCATGCATCGAGAGCCGGGGAGTAGCTTGCCGCGAGCGTCGTCTCGGGTTCGCCGGATACGAAGATCACCTCTCCAGAGGGTCCGAGCGTCGCCTCCCCACCCCGTACCGCGTTCGGGTAGCTGGCGATTGGCGTGTACGTATCCAGGTCCGGGTCGTAAGCCCACATCATCGCGGTCAGCGTCGACGTCCCATCGAAACCGGTGCCGACGTAGATCAAGCCTTCCCCGTCTGCGACCGCGACCGCTTGCGCGAGTTCGACGGGGAGCGGCGCGATCGCTGTGGGCGAGGAGACCTCGGCCGCAAGCGCGGGGGTGGCAATGCCAAGAGTGAGTAGACCAGCGAGTACGAGAGTCGAGCGTCCTACGAGCATCGTTCGGGTATGCCCTTCCCAGCGCGGACAGGACAACAGACGAAATGGGACGGGTATGCGCGATTCCGTCGCCAAGCTCTGCGGCCGCTCGTTGCTCGTGCTCAGTCCCCGAAGGTCGGTAGGTCTTCGGGGAAGACGGTGAACAGCACCGGTCCGTGACCGAACAGCGCGGTGAGAATGCGGCAGCGCTCGGTGTCGTCGCCTTCGCACGCCTCGTAGGCGGCCCGCACTTCGTCTTCGGGGAGCTCGTGATGCACGGCCGGTTGATAGGCCAACGAGGCGAACAGCGTTTCGCCATCGAGGGTGCCGACCTCGTGTTCGTTGCGATGGCACTGACCACACCCGGTGCCGGATCCGAAACGAATGCGCGAGTACGGGTCCGCAGGTGCGAGCTGGCCTTCGAGCGGAAGCTCGACCTCGCCCTTGATCGTCTGAAAGTCGTCGATGAACTCGCCGAACTCGAGCAGCTTGACGCCTTCGCCCGCGGACACCACGGACATGACAAGGTCACCCGCGAGAATGAAGACTCGAGGATTCTCGGCGTTGAACGCCGGTTGAGCACTGAACGTGCTGGTGGAGGCGTAGATCTTCAGCGGACGGTCGAGGCTCTCGAGAAAACATGGAATGTCGACCGGCGCAGGCAGGGCGTTGAGCAGAAGGACGGCCTCGTCGATGGTGCGGGGATCCCCCGAAACATCCGCCGGGGGAATGCACCGCCGAGTGTCCGGGACTTCCTCGTCGCCTGTGGAGGCCTCGCCGCCCGAACTCGGTTCGGGCTCGATGATGTCGGTGGTGTTGCCGTCGGTCGCCGTGGCCGACTCGGTCGCGGGCTCCGACTCGGCACTGCACGCCCCACCGATCAAACACGCACCCAGAAGCCAAACTCCGCGTTCCACCCCACGACGATAGGCACGACGCTCTTGCATCGTCTGTAGCGGTTGCCGGGGGCAGTCGCCCACGACCGCGGCAGATGAGCGTGCGCACGCCCCCAGCGGACAGGCCCGGTCCACGGCCCGAGCCTGGGGTCGCGTGGATCGCTCACGTGGAAACCGGTTCAATTTCACAGAACTGCGGGCGCCTACATCGTCCGGCCCGGCAGCATCAGAAGTCCGGAGATCGAAGCGCGACAACCGAGCCCGTGTTACGTCTGGGTCGACATGCGAACCGCAACGATCCTCCTCGCTTCCCTGCTCGGTTCCTCGGTCGCCATCGCTGGCTGCGACGGCGGCGAGAAGAAGGACGACAAGAAAGAAGAAGGGAAGAAAGACGAGAAGAAGGGCGACGACAAGAAGGGCGACGCCAAAGCTGGAGACGCCAAGGGCGACGACAAGGGTGGAGACGCCGCCAAAGGTGGCGATGTGGACCTGCCCAAGACCGGCCTCAAAGGTGCCGCCCCCGCCGGCTCCAACGTCTCTGACATGATGGGCTCGGACATGGTCCAAGGCCCCGGCCTCGTGGTCACCGTCGCCAACGTCGAGGGTGATGCCGTCACCATCGAAAAGGCCAAAGAGGACGCCGACATGTACGGCCCCGAAAACCTCAAGGAAGAGAAGCTCGACGACGGCTTCGTCATCAGCTTCACCAACAAGGGCGGTGCTGGCACCAACTACTGGGTCGAGGCCTACCGCACCATCGGCGACAAGCAGTTCAAGTGCTCGACCACCGCGTCGCAAGAAGCCCAGCAGACGAACGCCATCGCCTTCTGCAAGAGCCTCAAGAAGTAACCCCTTCCTGACTCGACGAACGGCGGCTCCGCAAACGCGGGCCGCCGTTTTTCGTTGGTGCCGACCGCCGCGGCCCTGCATGATCGAGACTGCATGGTGCGGTGCCCCAAGCTCGTCGCAGGCGTGGCGCTGGCCTCGGTCATGTCGGTGTCCTGCACTCCTCAGCAACAGAGCGAGGCACCCCCGGAGAGGGTCCGCAGCGGGAAAAAGGGACAGCGTCGCGCAACACCAATCTCCGCGCCCCGCCCCCGCTCACGCGGCACCACCCCCCTTCCTCAGCAACAGAGCGAGGAACCCCCGGAGGGGGTCCGCAGCGGGAAAAAGGACAGCGTCGCGCGACACCAACCCCCGCGCCCCGCCGCCGCAGGGTCCCCTCACCCAAAGGGGGGGACCCGAGGACGGCGGACCACCGCCCCCCTCTCGCGCGACGCTACCTCAAACCCGTGATCACCCCATCCACCAGGTCGATCGCTTCGGCCTGCGGCTTTCGGGGCAGCCCCGGCATGCGCAGCACGTTCCCCGTCAGCGCCACGATGAACCCGGCACCAAGATTGATCTCCAAGTCCCGCACGGCGATCGTGAAGCCCTCGGGTCGCCCGCGCAGCTTGGGGTCGTCGCTCAGGGAGCTCTGCGTCTTGGCCATGCAGACCGGCAGGTTGCCCCAGCCGTACTTGTCGATCTGCTTGAGCACCCGCTGGGCCGGAGCGCCGAACGACACACCGTCGGCCCCGTAGATGCGTTTGGCGATGGCTTCGATCTTCTCGGGAATGCTCGCCTCGAGCGGGTAGACCGGCTCGAGCTTGGGCGAGGGCTTGCCCGCCGCCTCGACGAGCTTGTCCACCAGGTCGGCCGCGCCTTCGGGGCCCTTCATGAAGTGCTCGCACACCGCCACGGGCACCTCCTGCGCGGCACACCACTTTTCGATGACGGCCAACTCTTCGGCGGTGTCGCTGGCGTAGCGGTTGACCGCCACCACCACCGGTTTGCCGAAGCTGCGCACGCTCTCGATATGCCGGGCCAGGTTCACGATGCCCCTGCCGACGGCCTCGGGGTTGGGCGTGTCGAGGTCCTTCACGTCGACCCCGCCGTGCATCTTGAGCGCCCGCGCTGTGCCCACCAACACCACGGCCTTCGGATCGAGGTCCGCGATGCGGCATTTGATGTCGAGGAACTTTTCGCCGCCCAGGTCGAACCCGAACCCGGCCTCGGTGATGCACCAGTCCGCCAGCGACATCGCGGTGCGGGTCGCGATGATGCTGTTGCAGCCGTGGGCAATGTTCGCGAATGGACCGCCGTGCACGATCGCCGGCGTGCCGTACTTCGTCTGCGCGAGGTTCGGCATCAAGGTGTCGCGCAGGATCGCCATCATCGCCCCGGTCGCGCCGAGCTGCTTCGCCATCACGGGCTCGCGGTCCCGCGTGAAGCCGACGAGAATGCTGTCGATGCGGCGCCGCAAGTCCTCGGCGTCTTCGGACAAGCACAAGATCGCCATCAACTCCGAGGCCGCGGTGATGTCGAAGCCCGACTCTCGCGGGACACCAAACGTCGCCCCGCCCAGCCCGCTGACGATGTTGCGCAGCGCTCGGTCGCTGACGTCGAGCACCCGCTTCCACTTGGTTCGCCGCCCGTCCAAGCCCACGTCAGAGCCGAAATGCAGGTGGTTGTCGACCACCGCGGCCAACAGGTTGTGTGCGCTGGTCAGCGCGTGAAAGTCACCCGTGAAGTGCAGGTTGATGTCGGCCGAGGGCACCAAGCAGGCCTCGCTCCCACCGGTGCCGCCGCCCTTGATGCCGAAGCAGGGCCCCAGCGACGGCTCGCGCAGCGCCGCGCAGACCGAGAGGCCTCGTGCCGCCATGGCGTCGGACAGGCCGATCGAGGTCGACGTCTTGCCCTCCCCCGCGGGCGTGGGCGTGATCGCCGAGACCAGCACCAGCGTGCCCGGCTCTCGCTTCGGCAGCGCGTCCGTCCTGATCTTCGCCTTGTCGTGGCCGTACGGCACGAGGGCGGAGGGCTGCAGTCCGAGCTTGGCGGCGACTTCGGTGATCGGGAGCACGGACGCAGGGTAACGCCTCGATGCCCCGGCCGCGTGTGCGCTCGCTCCTCACTCCTCGGGCGGCGGGAGTTCGGCTTTACCCGCAGGCAGGCGCAGGTGCAACGCCGCCTTGGACATCAGGTAGGCGCCGATCGGAGCGGTGAGAAAGAAGAACACCGTAACCAGCAGCTCCTGGCCGCTGAGCATGCCGCGGCTGACGCTGTGATCGACCGCCGAAGCGACGATGAGCGCGCCGACGCCGAGCGTGGTCGCCTTGGTCGGCGCGTGCAGACGGGCGTAGATGTCGGGCAACTTCACCAGGCCAAGCGAGCCCAGCAGCACGAAGGCTGATCCGAAGATGAGGAGTGCACTGACGACAATCTCGGCCATGGTCACTCCATCAGGTCTCCGCGCAGCACGTACTTCGCGAGGGCGCAGGTCCCCACGAAGCCCATCATGGCGATGATCAGCACCGCCTCGAAGTAGAGGTCGGTCTTGAACAGAATGCCCAGCACCAACACCAGCGCGACGGTGTTGACGAAGACCGTGTCGAGCGCCAGCACCCGATCAGGCACCGAAGGCCCGATGAGCAAGCGGTACAGCGACAGCACCATCGACAGACCGATGAGCACCGAGGCGATGGAGATGGCGACGCTCAGCATCCCAGCGCCTCCTTGAGCGGGGCCTCGTAGCGCTGCTTGATCTCGGCGACCAGTGCGTCGGTGTCGTCGGCATCCAGCGCGTGCACGTGGATCACCGAGCGCTCGGGATCGTAGTCGACCGTCACCGTGCCTGGCGTCAGCGTGATCATCGAAGCCAGCAACGAGATGGCGAAGTCGTTGTCCAGGTCGATCGGCACCTCGACGAAGGCGGGGCGCAACGCGCTGCTGGGCCCGAGCACCAACCTCGCCACGATGAAGTTGGCCACCACGATGTCGTAGGCGAACACCGCCAGCAGCCGCAGCGCAACCCCGGGTCGTCGCAGACGCGGCGCATCGGGCCAAAACGACACCGTGAGCCGAGGCAACGCGACGCCCAAGAACACCGCCAGGATGATGTGGCCGACGTAGAGCGTGTTGTTGGCCATCAGCCACGTCACCGCCACCATCAGCGACAGCAGCGGCCGAGGCAGCAGGCCGTAGCGCTTGCCCTCGGTCACGGATGCGCCTCCTTGGGCTCCCACGTCTTGGGCGTGGGTGTGGCATCACCCATGACACGTTCGATGTACCCCTGCCGGTCGTAGATCTGCGCCGCCGTGGCGCGGGAGAACACGTCCAGTCGTTCGGCGAACAGTGCCAGCACCACACTCGCCGCCAGCAGCCCTGCCGCCGGCGCCAACGAGCGAACACCCGAGGGTACGTCCGGCACGGGTTCGTCCCGGCTGGAGATGTTCCAGAACAACACGCTGCCGATCCGCGCGAGCTGGACCAGCAGCGCGAAGCTGGTGAGAAGCACCACCGTCCACACGACGGGCTGCCAAGCGTCCGGCACGGCGGCCAGGATCAGCGCCTTGCCGATGAAGCCGGACGACGGTGGAAGGCCCACGGTCGACATCGCCGCCACCAGATACAGGACCGCCAACGTGCGGGCGTGCGGGATGAGGGGGCCCGCCGACAATCGCCCGCCCATCTCGCCGCGACGCCCGATGATCGCGTCGGCCAGGAGGAAGAAACCGGCGGTGAGCAAGGTGCTGTGCGCGATGTAGAACACCGCCGCGCTCAAGCCCGACTCGGTGAACAACCCCACCGCGGTGACCTGCGTGCCGACCGAGGCCACCACCAGGTACGTGATCATCTTCTTGAGGTCGGTGGACGCCAAGACGCCGAGCGAGCCCGCCACGAGCGTGATGAGGCCCAGTGGCAACACCCACGGCTCCGCGACACCGACCGCCCATCCCTGGCCGGGACCGAAGATCGGGATGAACACCCGGATGATCGCGTACACGCCGACCTTGGTCATGATCGCGAACAAGGCCGACACCGGCCCGACCGGCGCGTCGTAGGTGGCGGGAAGCCACAAGTGCACGGGCACGATTGCCGCCTTGAGGCCGAACACCAGCAGCAGCAACAAGGCGCCGGCATGCAACAACGGCGCGTCGGCTTCGGGTACCAGCGCGGCCTTGGCCGCCAAGTCGGCCATGTTCAGCGTGCCCAGCAGGCCGTAGATCACCCCGACCGCGATCAGGAACGCACACGATCCGATCAGGTTGAGCACGATGTAGTGCAGCGCAGCCCGCAAGCGTTTGCGCCCCCGTCCGAACAGCAACAGCGCGTAGGAGGCGATCAGCAGGATCTCGAAGAAGACGAACAGGTTGAACAGGTCGCCCGTCATGAAGGCGCCGACCAACCCCATCAGCTGGAACTGCAGCAGCGGGTGAAAGTAGGGTCCACGCGCCTCGGCGCCGTCCCGCGCCCCCCACTCCACGAAGAGCATCAGCACCACCGTGAGCGTGACCATCAGCGCGGAGAGTCGGTCGACCGCCAACGTGATCGCGAACGGAGACGGCCAGTTGCCGACCCGCACCACCAGCACCTCGCCGGCCTCGGTGGCCTGCAGCATCATCACGGCCGCGGGCAGCAACGCGAGCATCGAGAACCGGCCCAGCGCACGCTGACGAGCCCGGCCCACGGCGGGGTCCTCGGTCTTGGCACCGATCCACAGGCTGAGCGCCGCCGTGAACATCGGCACGATGACCATCAGGACGGGGAACAGCCCGGTCATGCGCCGTCCTCCTCACGTCCGGCATCGACGTGGTCGCTGCCGAGTTCCCGGTTGGCCACCATGGCCAGCACCACGACGAACGCGGTCATCGCAAGCCCGATGACGATCGCGGTGAGCACGAGCGCCTGCGGGATGGGGTCGGCATAGGTCGACGTGCCTTCTTGGTAGATCGGCGCCTGCCCGACACTGAGGCGCCCCGAGGCGAACAAGAACAGGTTGGTGGCGTACGACAGCAGCGCCAGCCCCAACACGATCGTGTAGGTGCGCTTGCGCAGCAGCAAGTACACCCCGCACGCGGCGACGATGCCGACCCCGAGCGCAAAGACCAACGCCATCATGTGTCGCCCTCGCCTTCTTCGCCGACCTCGCCCAGCCGGACCATGATGATGAGCAGCACCGCGACGACGGTGATGAACACACCGAGGTCGAACGCCATCGCCGACGCGAGCTCGAAGTCGATGGGCCCCAGGTGTACGTGGGTGAACGCCGTGGTGAGGAATGGCTGCCCAAACAACATCGCCACCGCCCCGGTGGACACGACGATGATGAGTCCCAGCGCGGTGGCGATCGTGTAGTCGATGCGCAGACGCTCGAAGGTCCACCGCAAGCCGCTGGCGAGGAACTGCAACACGAGCGCGACGGCGGTGACCAATCCCGCGATGAAGCCGCCACCGGGCAGGTTGTGGCCGCGAAGCATGATGAAGACCGCGACCAGCAGCAACAGCGGCAGCAGCGGGCGGGTCATGATTGCGAGCATGAACGGGTACGGTTCTTTGGCCCGCTGCGTCGCGCCCAAGGTGGTCTTGCGCCGGACCATGCGCACGTTCTCGAGCAGGGCTGCGATGGCCACCGCCGCGATCGCCAGCACCGTGACCTCGCCCATCGTGTCGAAGCCACGAAAGTCGACCAGGATGACGTTGACGATGTTGGTGCCGCCGCCCTCGGGCTTGCTCTGCGCGATGTAGTAGTCGGCGATGGTGGACGCGGGCCGGCTGAGCACTGCGTACAGCAGGGCCGTCATGCCCAACCCGACGCCGCCCGCGATCAGCCAATCACGGCCATGCCGCGCCCCCGAGCCTTCGGGCTCGCTCTCCTCGGGCAGGAAGAACAACGCGAGCAGAATGAGCACCGTGGTGGCGAGCTCGACCGAGAGCTGGGTGAGCGCGAGGTCGGGCGCCGAGAGCTCGACGAACAACAACGTGGTGCCCAGCCCGGTGAGGCCGAGCACGATGAGGGCGAACAGTCGCCGTTTGCGGAGCTTGACCGTGGCCACCGCACCGACGACCAGCAGGGCCACAAATGCCACGGCCGGCAGTTCGGTGGCCTGCAGCGGCGCAAACGTCCAATCGGGCGCGCCTGCGGTCACGAACGGACTGACGCAGAGCACCAGCGCGCTCACCAGCACCATCACCGTGTAGCGGGTGAGCGAGTCAGTGTAGCAGAGCTCTGTCACGCCGCGTGCGAGACGGTAGAGCACCCCGAGCGACTCGTTGTAGAGCTTGACCCCCCGCGGCAGCGTGGGCAGTCGACCGCGAACCGCCGCCACGGCATCGTACTTGAGGAACACCGCGACGCCGACCGCCACCGCGATCAGGCTCATGATGAGCGGCAGGTTGACGCCGTGCCACAGGTGGATCTCGATGTGGGGCGTGGCCTCGCCCAGCACGCTGTGGCTGATGCCGATGAGCGCGGGCTGAATGACCAGCGCGGGCACCACCCCGACCATCACGCACAGCGCGACCAACAGCCACACGGGAAACTGCATCCACGTCGGCGGCGGATGGGGCGTTTTCTTCAGCTTGCCTGTCTCGGGTCCGAAGAACACGCCCCAGACGAAACGCACCGAGTACGCGACCGAAAAGATGCCGCCGATGGTGGCCAACGCCGGAAGTGCCCAGCTCGTGACCTCGCCGACCTCGACCGCTTCCTTGAAGAACATCTCCTTGGAGAGGAAGCCGTTGAGCAGCGGAATGCCGGCCATCGCCGAGGCTGCAACCGCGGCGAGCACCGCCGTGGACCGCATGTATTTGCCCAATCCACCCAGCGCCTCGAGGTCGCGGGTACCCGCTTCGTGGTCGATGATGCCCGCCGCCATGAACAGCGACGCCTTGAAGGTGGCGTGGTTGATGATGTGAAAGATCGCCGCCACCACGGCCATCGTGGTGTCGAGCCCCGCCAGCGCGGTGATGAGGCCCAGGTGCGAGATCGTCGAGTAGGCGAGCAGCCCCTTGATGTCGCGCTGAAACAGGGCGACGAAGGCTGCGAACACCATCGTCGACATGCCGACCCCGGTGACCAGCCAGAACCACAGGTCGGTGCCCGACAACGCGGGCCAGAAGCGCACCAGCAGGAACACCCCGGCTTTGACCATCGTGGCCGAATGCAGGTAGGCGCTCGCGGGCGTCGGCGCCGACATTGCGCCGGGCAGCCAGAAGTGAAACGGAACCTGGGCCGACTTGGTGAAGACACCGAGCAGGATCAGCGAGAGCAAGTAGGGGTAACGGCTGTCCGCGATGATGCGGTCATGGGCGGCCAACACATCGGTGAGCGCAAAGCTCCCGACGACGTCGCCCAGCATCAGCATGCCGCCGAGCAGGCACAGACCCCCCAGTCCCGTCACGCCGAGCGCTCGCCGGGCCCCCTTGCGCGCCTCGGCCTTGTCGTTCTTGAACGCGACCAGCAGGAAGCTGCTGACCGAGGTGAGCTCCCAGAACACCACCAGACCGAGGATGTTCTCGGAGGTGACCACCCCGAGCATTGCGCCCATGAACAGCAACAGGAACGCGAAGAAGCGATCGTCACGGTCGAAGTGCGTCAGGTAGTAGCGGCCGTAGAGCACCACCAGGGCGCCGATCCCCAACACCAGGACACACATCAGCAGCGCCAGGCCATCGAGGCGCAGCGCGAGGTTCATGCCCAAGGTAGGCATCCACTCGATGGTGGCCGTCGTCATGCCGCCGTCGAGCACGGGCTGCACGGTCTGCGACAGCGCCAGCATCGACAGCGCGGTGACGATGCCGGCCCCCCACGCCGAGCCATTGCGGCCTGCGATGCGACTCCCCCACAACGGCACCCACCACAGGAGCAGCGGAATGGCGATGACGGCGATGAGCCACATGAGGCGGTCCGGGAGCGGGGCTCAGCCCTCGCACCTGTTGTGTATCAAATCCGCCGCAGGACGAACACTGCCGTTGCGGAACCAACGCTTCCCACACTGGGACACCGCAACATCTGTGAAGCACCCGCGCCGTCCCCTCGACGTGTCGGGTGTCCCGTACGGGCGGCTCGCGCTACAGATGCACGACTTCACCGCGTTGGGGCACGACGACCTTCGGCACCCCGGCATCCTTGACCGATTGCGCCAACGCCCGGCGCGGCCCGTCTTCGCCGTGCACGAGTACGACCGTGCCGACGCGCCCCACCTTGCGGGTGCGATGCACGTAGTCGAGGAGCCCCTTCTTGTCGGCATGGGCCGAAAGGCCGTGCAACGAGTGGACCGAGGCTCGCACATCTCGCTCGACCCCGAGCACCTTGACCTCTCGCCGCCCTTCCACGAGACGGCGCCCCAAGGTGTGCTGGGCCATGAATCCCGCGATGACAACCGCGTTCTTGGAGTTGCCCAGGCCGTTGCGAAAGTGGTGCACGATGCGGCCCGCCTCGCACATGCCCGACCCTGCAATCACGATGCAGGGTTCGTCGCTGGCCTGGATCGCCTTGCTGTCCTCGACATCCGTCACGTACCGCATGCCCGGGGGCGAGAACGGATCGTCGCGCTCGAGCAAGCGCTGTCGCACCGAAGGCGCCAGCGACTCGGGGTGCAACTTGTAGATCTCGGTGATCGACACCGCCAGCGGGCTGTCGACGTAGATCGGCACCTTGGGCAGCTTGCCGGCCTCGTGCAGTCGACTGAGCGCGAAGAGGATCTCCTGGGCGCGCTCCAGCGCGAAGCTCGGGATGTACACCCGCCCGCCCCGCGCGATGGTCTTGCGGATGATCTGCCCCAGCTCTTCGTCGGTGCTCTGAAACTCGGTGTGCAGCCGATCACCGTAGGTGCTCTCGGTCATCAACACGTCGACATCCGCGACGACCTCGGGTGAGGGCAGCAGCGGCAAGGCCTCGCGCCCCAGGTCCCCGGTGAACAGCAAACGCCGCCGCACGCCGTTCTCCTCGAGGTCGAGCTGCACGACGGCCGAGCCCAGCACGTGGCCGGCTTCGTGAAAGGTGACCGTGACGCCGGGCGCGACCATCATCGGCCGACCCAAGCCGACGGAGATCATCAACGAGACGGCCCGCTGCGCATCCGCCAGGTCGTAGAGCGGGTCGACCTTCCCATTCACGCCATTGCGCGCGTTGCGACGGTTGATCCAACGCGCGTCCTGCTCCTGGATCATCGCCGCGTCCCGCAACATCACGCTGCACAGATCCCGGGTGCACGGGGTGCAGAACACGTTGCCCGAAAAGCCGTGTTTGGCGAGCGTGGGGATGTTGCCCGAGTGGTCCAAGTGGGCATGCGAGAGCACCAGCGCGTGGGCGTTGCAGGCCCAGTCCGGCAGGTTTCGGTTCTCGTGGTTGGCCTCGGCGCGGCGCCCCTGAAAGAGCCCGCACTCGAGCAGAATGTCCCGCCCGCCGACGCGTACGCGATGCAACGAACCGGTCACCTGGCCGACTGCGCCGTGAAACTGAAGCTCCATCGCATCCAGCCTACCCAGCCTCCGCCCCCACGACGCGCAACGTTTGCGGGGCAGAGCGAGCCGAGCCGACGCAACCTCGCAGCGTGGGTGAGCCCGCGAGCGACGAGATGGCGGTGCTGCGCGCCGAGGCGGTCACCAAGACTTACCGCATGGGCGACGTGGACGTCCGCGCGCTGCGGGGTGTCGACTTCGCGCTGTACCCCAGCGAGTTCTTGGTCCTGCTCGGCATGTCGGGCAGCGGCAAGAGCACCCTGCTCAACATTCTCGGCGGGCTCGACATCCCCTCGAGCGGTCGCGTGTTCTACCGCGACTGGGAGCTGAGCGAGGCCGACAACCGCGAGCTCACCAAGTACCGCCGCGAACACGTCGGCTTCGTCTTTCAGTTCTACAACCTGATCCCCAGCCTCACCGCCGAGGAGAATGTCGCCCTGGTCACCGACATCTCGCCCGACCCGCTCGACCCGGGCGAAGCCCTCGACTTGGTCGGTCTCGGTGAGCGACGCAACCACTTCCCATCGCAGCTGTCGGGGGGCGAGCAACAGCGAGTGGCCATTGCACGCGCGGTGGCCAAGCGACCCAACGTGTTGCTCTGCGATGAGCCCACCGGAGCGCTCGACTTCAAGACCGGCATCGCGGTGCTCGAGGTGATCGAACGGGTCAACCGAGAGCTGGGCACGACCACCGCGGTCATCACCCACAACGCTCCGGTGGCCAAGTTGGCCGACCGCGTGGTGTCGTTGGCCGATGGCGCGGTCGCCTCCGACGTGCGCAACGAAACCAAGCTCCAGCCCAACGAGCTCGTCTGGTGAGCGCACTGTTCAAGAAGCTGCTGCGCGACCTGGCGCGTCTCAGTGGTCAGCTGGTCACGATCGCGTTGGTCGTGGCGTGCGGTGTAGCCAGCTTCGTGACGCTGCAGGCCAACTACGACTCACTGCTGCGCAGCCGCGACGCCTACTACGCGAAGTATCGTTTCGCCGAGATCTTCGCCCACCTCGAGCGCGCCCCCGCGAGCTTCGCCGAACGCCTCGAAACCCTGCCGGGCGTTGCCCAGGTCGAGACGCGGGTCACCAAGCGGGTGATGGTGCCGATGCCCGACATGCCGCGGCCGGCCAGCGGCACCCTGGTCTCGCTGCCCGACGTCGGACAGCCCGCCCTCAACCGGGTGCACCTCGTCGCGGGCCGACCGCTCGACCCCGATGCCAGCGGCGAGGTGTTGCTGGTCGAGTCCTTCGCCAAGGCCCACGGCCTGGTCCCGGGAGATACGATCGACATCGTCGTCGACGGCGCGATGCGGCCGCTCGAGATCGTGGGCTTGGCCATGTCCCCCGAGTACGTGCTCGTGCTGCCGGCGGGAGAAATGGTGATCAACCCCAAGCGGGTCGCGGTGCTCTGGATGTCGGAGTCCCAAGCGGCGGCCGCCGTCGACATGGCGGGCGCATTCAACGACGTCTCCTTGCGCCTCCAACCCGGGGCCGATCCGACGGCCGTGAAGTCGGCGTTGGATGAAATGCTCATCCCCTACGGCTCGACTGGCGCGATCACCCGCAAGCGCCAGATCTCCCACTCGGTCCTCGAGGGGGAGCTTGCGCAGCTCGAGGGCATGGCGACGGTCGTCCCCTTCATCTTTCTCGGCGTCGCCGCGTTCCTGCTCAACGTCGTGTTGGCCCGCCTCGCCAACCTGCAGCGCAGCCAGATCGCCACCCTCAAGGCGGTCGGCTACAGCGATTTCAGCATCGCTGCCCACTACCTGGAGATGGTGATGTTGGTGGTGCTCGTGGGCTCTGGCGTAGGGCTGGTCGTGGGAGCCTGGCTCGGCGAGCAGATGCTCGAGTTCTACACCGGGCTGTTCTTCCGCTTCCCCAACGCCGACTTTCACATGCGCGTCGACACCGCCCTGGTGGCGATCGGCGTCAGCCTGCTCTCCGCTGGGTTGGGGGTGCTTTCGGCGGTGCTCCGGGTGGCTCGCATGCCTCCAGCCGAGGCGATGCGTCCACCCGCCCCGGCGCGCTACACCCAGACACCGCTCGAGCGCATCGGGCTGTTCAAGATCCTGGGCCCCGCCACCCGCATGATCCTGCGCGAGGTGCAACGCCGTCCACTCCGCGTGATGTTCTCGTCACTGGGCATCGCGGCGGCGATCGGCATCGTGGTGGTCGGCCAGTTCATGGACGACTCGGTTGGTTTGCTGATGGACGTGCAGATCCCCCGCGCTATGCGAGAGGACCTCCGTGTCGTGCTCAGCGGCCCCCGCCCAGAGCGAACCGTCCGGGAGCTCGAGCACATGGACGGCGTGATGCGGGCAGAGGGATTGCGCACCGTCGGGATGCGCCTCAAACAGGGGCACCGCTCTCGGGACATCCCGGTCAACGGCTACCCCGACGACATCACGCTCGCGCAGCTGGTCGAGGCCGACGGAGACATCATCCCGCACCCCCGTGGGCCCGGCATCGTCATCACCCGCAAGCTCGCCGAGATCCTCGGTGTACGGGTGGGGGACATCGTGCAACTCGAAGCGCTCGAAGGCGACAGGCCGCTGCGCACGATCCAGGTGGACGGCCTCGTCGACGAGTCCTTCGGTCTGCAGGGGCACATGGACATCGGTGCGCTGCACCAGCTCATGCGCGAGGGCGATGTCGTCACCACGGTGCTGCTTCAGGTCGATCCCGCCCAGCGCATCGCGGTCACCGAGGCGCTCAAGGAAAAGCCCTGGGTGTTGTCGGTGTCGAGTCCCCGCGATTTTCGGGAGCAGTTCGAAGAGCAGAGCGGCGCAATGATGGACGTCTATGCGCTGATCATCACCATCTTCGCGGTGATCATCGCCGTCGGTGTCATCTACAACAACACCCGTGTCGCTCTGTCGCAGCGCAACCGCGACCTGGCCAGCCTGCGGGTGCTCGGCTACACGCAAGCCGAGATCGCAGCCATCTTGTTCGGCGAGCAGGCGATTCAGCTGGTGCTCGCGATGCCCTTGGGCGCGCTCATCGGCAACGTGATGGTCGAGGGCATCATGAGCACCGCCGACCCCGAGACCTACCGGCTCCCGGTGATGATCTCCTACAAGAGCTACATCTTTTCGTTCCTGGTGGCGACGGCCGCAGCGGTGATCAGCGCGCTGCTGGTCCGCCGCAAGCTGGCGAAGCTCGACCTCATCGAAGTCCTCAAGACCCGAGATTGATTGTCCATGGCGAATCGAAAGAAGAACGTCACTCGTTGGATCAAGCGCGGCCTGCTCGCGCTGCTCGGGGTCGCCATCGTGGCCGCGGTCGTCAGCGCATGGAAACCCAAGCCCCTCCCGGTCGAAGTGGCGGAGGTGACCCAGGGCGAGCTCCGCGTCGAGGTGTCCGAAGACGGGCGCACCCGCGTCAAGGACCGGTACATCGTCTACGCGCCGCTGGCGGGTAACTTGGCCCGCATCGAGCTCGACGCGGGCGACGCGATCGACGAAGGCGAAGTCCTGGCTCGTCTGGCGCCGCTGCCCACCCCGCTGCTCGATGCACGCACCCGGGGCCAGGCCCAGGCCAACCTCGAAGCGGCCATGGCTGCAGTGAAACAAGCCGCAGCCCAAGGCAAGCGCGCCAAGGCGTCACTGAAGTTCGCCGAGGACGAGGTCAAGCGCATCAAGCCGCTCGTGGATCGCGGGGTCGCCACCGCCTCCGAGTTCGACCAAGCCAAGCTGCAGGTCAAGACGCTCAAGTCCGATGTGGAGTCGGCCAAGTTCGCCACCCGCGTGGCCGAGCACCAGCGCGCAATGGCCGAGTCGGCGCTGCAGCGCTTCGAAGACCCCAACAGCGGTACGCAGCCCGAGCAGTTCGTGATCAAGAGCCCCATCACGGGCAAGGTCTTGGCGATCCACCGCGAGAGCGAAGGCGTCACGAGCCCCGGCGCCCCGTTGGTCGAGCTCGGTGACCCACGCGCCCTCGAAATCGTGGTCGACGTGCTGACCCGCGACGCGGTGCGCATCGAAAGCGGTGCCGAAGCGATGGTCGAGCGTTGGGGCGGAGACCCGTTGCCGGCCAAGGTCGTGTTGGTCGAGCCCTCCGCATTCACCCGACTGTCGTCGCTGGGTGTCGAGGAGCAACGCGTCAACGTGATCCTCGACGTCGAGGCCCCCTACGAGGTGTGGAGCAAGCTCGGCGAAGGCTACCGTGTCGAGGCGCGCATGACGGTCTGGCACGAAGACGACATCGTCAAGGTCCCCACCGCGGCGCTCTTTCGCAGTGGCAAAGCGTGGGCGGTGTTCTGCGTCGACGGCGACCACGCCAAGGTCTGCCCGGTGAAGCTCGGCGAACGTTCCCGCCGTGAAGCGCAGGTGCTCGAGGGCCTCAGCGCCGGCCAACAAGTGATCGTCCATCCCAGTGATGCGGTCGAGGACGGCACGCTGATCACCGCCGAAAGCCACGGCTGATGTAGCCTCGCGGCGCATGAGTTCCGCACACGTCGACAAGGTTGCTTCCGTCTTCGACGCCTGGGCCGACGCCGGTCGAGCCGAAGGCATGGAGCGCGGGCACGGGCCCACCGCACGCCCGGCCTTCGACCGCCTCGAGGTCAGCGCGGGCACCCGCTATCTCGACGTGGGATGCGGCAACGGATACACGGTGCGATGGGCCCACGCAGCCGGAGCGACCGCGATGGGAATCGACGCCTCACCTCGCATGATCGAGCGCGCCCGCACCCAGACAGAGGGGGACGCGCGATTCGAGGTCGCACGGTTCCCCGACCACGGCGTGGAGGCGCTCGCCGAAGGCAGCCTCGACGCCGTGTTTTCGATGGAGGTCTTCTACTACCTGCCGGACGTCGATGCCGCGCTGGCCGAGGTGGCGCGACTGCTCGCCCCCGGCGGACGTTTTGCGTGCATCGTGGACTTCTACGCGGAGAACGAAGCCAGCCACGGGTGGCCCGAAGACCTCGGCGTCTCGATGCACCTGCTCTCGGGTCCGCAATGGGTCGACGCCTTCGAACGTGCGGGCCTGACAGTCGTCGAGCAGACCCGGCTGCGCAATGCGGGTCCGAACGACCCGGCCTGGAAACACGAGCACGGCTCGCTGCTGACCCTGGGCCGCAAGCCCGACTGAGACGTGCCATGCTCGAGGGGTGCGTAGCTTCGGCCCCCCCGATGAGCCCCCCGCCGATCCCGGCCCGATGGCGATCGAGGTTCCAGGCAAGACCGCAATGCTGCTGGTTCGGCTCGCCGAAGAGCTCGGCGCACGCACCCCCGGCGAGGTCGTCGGCCAAGCGCTCGGCCTGATGCAGATGCTCCGCGTCGCGTCCGCTGGCGGCAAACGCATCATCGTCCGCGACCCCAGCACCGGGCACGAGACCGACCTCGCGGTCGGACTCGGCGAGTAGCGGGCCTTTCGGGTACCGCGCGGGCATGCGACGCTTGGGCGGCCATGACCGAGTCGCTGACCAACATGGAGGCCGTTCAACCGAAAGGCCCCAAGCTCTTCGTCGCCGCACTCGCGTTGGCCGCCGCCGGTGGCGTGGCGTGGTTCTTTCTCGGTCGCGAGCCAGGCCCCGTCGGTGAGCCCGAAGACCCCGGCAAGATCCTCCTCGTCGGCGCGGACGACCCCGCCGCACCACTGGTCGAGCAGCTCGGCTTCGTGATCGAACAGCGCAGCCTCGACGATGCCGCAGCCGAAGGCAGAACTGCGGGTAGCACCGCCGAGAGTGACATCGACGCGGCCCTCTACTACGCCGACCACGCCGGCTACGGCTACGCCGCGTTCGCCGACGCTGGCAACCTCGACTTCGGCGCCCGCGCGGTCAGCACGGACTCGGCCACGATCGGCAACGATCATCGGTACGCGGTGTTCAGCATCGGAGACCTCGCCGAACCCACGACCAAGGTCACGGTCGACCCGACGCCGCACCTGTACGACGTCCCCGCCCACGCCGAGCTGCTCGCAGCGCTGTTCGAGCAAGACAAGCTCGCCGCGACCCTCGTCGGCGAGACCAACCTGTCGATCGAAGCTCAGCCACTGTTCGAGCGCATCAAGAGCGCGGTCGAGCTGCAGGGCGCGTTTGGCCTCGTGGGACAACTCGCCGCATCGGCCGACAAGCGCCTTCGCGAGTACGTGACCGACAGCGAAGAAGCCGATCCGAGACCGAAGGTGCTGTCGGAGAACCTCGAACGGAGCCACGGCTACGCGCTCGCCAACGGGAGCGCACTGCTGCTCGTCGATGCGCCCGTCCTGCACAACCCCACCCGGGCAGACGTGAAGCTCGACTGGTCCGGCCAGAGCCGCGCGTGGACCTACGACCTCGACTCGGGCGAGCGCACCCGCTGCGAGGCCGCGGATCGCATTCGCCCCGGCAGCCAAGTCCACGCCGGCGGTGCGGCCATCGTCTCCCGATGGGGCGACGGCGAGCTGATGGTGTTCACGGTCGACCCCAAGGCCCGCGGCTGCGCGCTCCAAACCGCGGGCACCATCGTCGCGGGGATGGGTGCATGGGGCAACGCCAACGCGAGCGGCAAGGTCGTGCGTTCGGCGGCCCACGACGAGGTGCTCGAAGCGGAGATTCACACTCCCGACGCTCGGCATCCGCAGACGTGGCCACTCGCCGGCTGCACCAGCGTGAGCAGCCCGATCTGGATCGACGACACCCACATTGCGACGGCCTGCGAGTACCGCCCGCCAATCCCGGGCCTGAACAGCTTCGACGACCTCGACGACGAGCCCCTCGCGCAAGACCCCGAGGAGCCCGCGCCGCCACCGGTTCCCGAGCAGCGCTGGCTCTACCTGGTGAGCCTCGAAGACGGCTCCGCCCTGGCCGCTCCCTTGCCCGAGCACAGCTTCGCCCCTCGGCTCTGGGTACGCCCAACCCCCTCGGGGCTCAGCCTGGTGGCCGAGCACGGAGTCGACGCGATCGTGTACACGTTCACGTCGGACATCGACGCGTTGTTCGCCGCGCCCCCGCTGGACCCGGAACTCCCCCACCCGGCCTATGTGGCCGACCCCTCCGCGGGCGTTCGAGCGCTGCGTGCCGACGCGTACCGCTCGGCGAAGATCGAGACCGACGGTGCGCTGGGCGACTTCGTGATTTCGACCGACGGCGCGAGCATGGCGTTCGGCGTGGACGCGGCCGGGGAGTTCGACCGCAACCTCGCGATCTACGACTTCGCCACCGGCAAGACCCGGCGCTTCGCGATCAACGAGTGGGCCCGGCATTTCGCGCCGACGTTCGGACCGGACGGGCGCACCGTGGTGTTCAACAGCACCTACAGCACCCGCAACTTTCAACGGGCCACCGTGGCACAGGCTGTGACATTGCCCGGTTCGTGACGTGCTACCGTCGTCCCCGACGATGGCCAACAACGACGCCCTGTCCTCGCTCGCGTTCCTCTACCTCACCTTCAGCCATGCCACCGACGGTTCGCTGTCGATGGAGGAGATGCGAACGCTCGCCGACAAGGTGAAGGGTTGGGCCCCCGACGCCGACCTCGCGGAGATCGGCCAGGTCATTCAAGGTGCGGTGGCCAGCTACAAGCAGGTGCCCGCCGCCGAGCGTTTGGCCTCCGCCCGCCAACACGCCGCCTCGCTGGCTTCGTTTGCCGACGCGGGTGCGCGCGCCCGCATCGTCTCCGACCTCGAAGCCATCGCGGGCGCCGACGGAGAGGTCTCCGAGGGCGAGCGCGTCTTCATCGACGAGCTACGCGCGCAGTTCTCGGCGTAGAGCCTCAGGTCTGCGCTCCGATCCGGGGTTCTCCAGGGGAGCCCCTTCGGGTCGAGGGCTCCCCTTCGAACCCCTCAGGTCGGCGAGTCTACCTTCGGCCCCTTCCTCTGGCTCCGCTCCGCGTCCCTCCGGGACGCTTCGCTCTCTTGCTCAGACGCGGTCGCGCCCTGCCGAGAACCCCGCTGGACTTCAGGGCTGCAGAAGCTCCCCGGCTGCCGGCGCTCTCACGCGACGCGGCCGGTGAGGTTCGCTTCGGGCAAGCTCGCGGCGACGAACGCTTCGGCGGCTGCGTGTTGCGCCGCGGGGTCGTGCGCGAACAGCTGCTCCTCCAGCGATACGAACGGCGCCACCGCTTTCCACAGGTGCGCGTTGGGACGCTGGGGCACCGGGCTCAGAAAGCTGGAGTCGTCTCGGATCACCCTGAGCACTTCGTCCTTCGGTGTGATGATCCGAAGCACGAATAAGGGCCAGGGAGACCCGAGCGTGGCCGCCGTTCGGACGCGCTACTGGGCGCCGAAGGTCTGCGTCCACAGGTGGCGATACACGCCGTCGGACTCGAACACCCCCACCCCGATGTCCTCGAAGCTGGCGTTCATGATGTTGCTGCAGTGCCCGGGGCTGTCCATCCAGCCCTGCATGACCATCGCGGGCGAGGCCTGCCCCGCTGCGATGTTTTCCCCGGCCGTAAAGTAGCTGTAGCCGGCGAACTCCATGCGCACGAACGGGTCCTGCCCGTCCGGATTGACGTGGTCGAAGAAGTCCCGCTCGGCCATGTCGCGTGAGTGCACACGAGCGGCACAGCGCAGCGCCGGATCCATCGTCAGCGGCCCGGCGGGCCCGAACGACTGCCCACCGCACGAGGCACCGGCCGCCCGAACCTCGTTGACCAGCAGCAGCACGTCCTCCTCGAACTCGACCATCGCCGAGTCCCAAGACGACACCCCGATGCAGTACTCGTTGCCGGGCACATCGGACTCGCCGCCATCCGAGGACTCGGAGTCGCCGCCCGACGCGGAGTCGCTGGCCGACCCGGAATCATCGTCGTCGCCGCTGGCATTGCCCGACTCTCCTCCACCCGAGCCGCTGTCGGTCTCGGCGTCCTCGAGTTCCCCGTCACAGCCGAGCAAACCGAGGCCGAACCCCACCACCACAATCCATCGCGCACGCATGCCGAGCGATCATACCAAGGGGCGCCGAGAGATCTCCCCTCGCCCGGCTCCGCAAAACGCTCGTAGGAGCGCTCTGCGCGGTTGAAAGCGCGGCGGGGAGGCGGGATGGTGAGGCTTCGCGGTCCGCCATGTATGTGCATCGGAGCAACCGGGTCGAGCGTCTGCTCGATGCCCTGACCGAGGTCGTCAGCCCCCCACTGCCCGACCCCCTGCAGCCCGAGTGCATCGTCGTCAGCAGTCGCGGCATGAACACGTGGCTGTCGATGAAGCTCGCCGAGCGACTGGGCGTGTGGGCGGGGGGCCAGTTCCCGTTTCCGCGCCGCTTCGTCGACGACTTGTTCACGATGGTCGCGCCTCGCGGTCCGGCGTGGCGAGACCCACAGCAGCTGCTGTGGCCCATCCTGGCCGAACTCCCCGCGCTGCTCGAGACCCCGGCGTTCATCGAACTGCGACGCTTCGTGGAGTTGGGCGACACCAGCCGACATCTGTTCCAGCTCGCGCATCGCATCGCACACGTCTTCGACCAGTACCCGGTGTTTCGCCCCGAGCAGGTCTTGGGGTGGGATGCGGGGGCCGAAGACCACTGGCAGGCCGTGTTGTGGCGGGCGGTGTGCGACCGACTCGACGGGCAGCACGTCGCCGCGTCGGCACAGGACTTCATCGACGCGCTCGAAGATGCGCCGCCACAGGGACTGCCCGCCCGGGTGAGCGTGTTCGGCGTCTCCACACTCCCGCCGTTCTACGTGCACCTGCTGCAAGCGCTCGACCGCGTCGTGCCCGTGCACCTGTTCATCGTCTCGCCGTCGCAGGAGTACTGGGCCGAGCTTCGCAGCCGCAACATGGACCCCGAGGTGCTGGAGTCGGTGCCGCCGCTGCTCGTCTCCTTGGGTGCGGTCGGGCGGGAGTTTCAAGGCGTGCTCGAGCAGGTCGACTACGCCGAGGGCGAGCAGTCGCTGTACGCCGACCCAAGCAACGACACGATGCTCGGCGCACTGCAGAGCCGCCTGCTGCACTTGCAGGGCACACAGACCGAACGACATGCCGCGCGGGCGGACGACCGTTCGCTGTCCTTGCACGCGTGCCACTCGCCCATGCGCGAGGTCGAGGTCTTGCACGATCACCTGCTGGCCATGTTGGCCGAAGACCCCACGCTGCAACCGCGCGATGTCGCGGTGCTGGTCACCGACGTGGAGACCTATGCCCCGCTCGTCGAGGCGGTGTTCGAGCGGCCCGAGGACGACCCCGCGTTCATCCCGTTCTGCGTCGCCGACCGAGCGGTGCGCTCGGAGAATCCGTTGGTGGATGCCTTCATCCGGGTCATCGACATGGTCGGCGGCCGCGTCACCGCCTCCGAGGTGCTCGACCTGCTGGCGCTCGAGCCCGTGCAAGCACGCTTCGGCATCGGCGCCGACGAGCTCGACACCATCGCGTCGTGGGTCGAGGGCGCCAAGATCCGCTGGGGCATCGACGCCGAGCACCGCGCCCAACACGGCCAGCCCGCGCTCGACGAAAACACCTGGCGCTTCGGTCTGCACCGGCTGTTTCTCGGGGTCGCGATGCCCGGCGAAGGCCTGAACATGTTCGCCGACGTGTTGCCGTTCGACGAGATCGAGGGCGGCACCGCCGAGCTGCTGGGGCGGTTCGGACAATACTGCGAAGCGCTGTTCTTCGCGCTGCAACACCTCGAAGCGCCGCGAGGCGTCGCGCAGTGGCAGCAAGACCTGGAGGCGATGCTGCAATCGCTGCTGGTCGACCCCGAAACCCGCGGTACGTGGGACCCCCAGCCTCTGCGCTCGGGGCTCGATGCAATCGCCCTGGATGCGGCGAGCGCTCGGTTCGAAGACGACCTCGCCCTCGACGCGATGCTGGAGCTGCTGGAGACGCGCCTCGAAGCCGACGCTCCGCCGCGCGGATTCCTCGCCAAGGGCGTGACGTTCTGCGCGATGTTGCCGATGCGCTCGGTGCCGTTTCGCGTGGTCTGCATGCTGGGCCTTTCCGATGGAGCGTTTCCTCGAGGCGGGCGCACGATGAGCTTCGACCTCATCGCGTCCGACCCCAAGCCCGGCGACCGCTCCCGACGGGCCGACGACCGCTACCTGTTCCTCGAAGCCCTGCTCGCCGCACGTGAGCGGGTCCATCTGTCCTACGTCGGTCAGAGCATCCAGGACAACGCCGACCTCCCGCCCTCGGTGGTGGTCAGCGACCTGCTCGACCAGCTGGTCGCTTCGGTGCAGCCACCCGAGCCCTACCCCGACACCCCAGCCGGGGTGCGCGACCTGGTGCGCGTGCGCCATCCGATGCAGCCCTTCTCCCCCCGCTACTTCGGCGCCGACGAAGACCCGCGCCTGTTCAGCTTCTCGCAGGACTACTGTGAAGGCGCCCGAGCCCTGGTCGACCCCTCGAAACTCCGCGGTCGGCCGGCACTGTTCACCACCGCGCTCGACGACCCACGCGATGTCGACCCCGGCGCATCCACGCTGCGCCTCGACCGGCTGGTCAAGTTCTACAAGCTGCCGGTCGCCGACCTCGTCAAACGCCGCCTGGGCGTGTTTCTCGAGCGCAAGGACGCCCGCGACTACAGCGACCGCGAGCCGATGGAGGTCGCCGGCCTCGACGACTGGCGCCTGGGCGACACCGTGCTCGGCCACGAGCTGGCCGACATGGACCTCGAAGACTCGTTGTCGCTCACCCGCGCCGGAGGCCTCGTCCCGCTCGGAACCCCCGGCGCCTGCACCCACGAGGAGACCCACCGCGCGGTCGCCCCGCTCATCGCCGCGGCCCAAGCCGCACGCGAGGGTGCTGCGCTCGAGCCCCGCATGATCGACCTGCCGCTGGGGGACACCCGCGTCGTCGGCACGTTGGACGAGCGCTGGCCGTCGGCGCGGGTTCACCTGCAGTACGGCAAACGCCACGCCTATACGTTGCTGCGCCTGTGGGTCCAGCACCTGTGCCTGTGCGTCTCCAACCCCGACGACCAAGCGCTGCGGACCGTGCTCGTGGCCCGCGCGGGCAAGAAGGACAACCCTCCCGACATCTGCGCGTTCGGCCCGGTCGAAGGCGCGGCCGAACACCTGCGCGACCTGTGCACGCTGTACTGGATCGGCCAGCGTGAACCGCTGCTGCTGTTCCCGAGCGCATCGTGGAGCTACATGAGCGAGCTGCGAAAGAGCGGGGATCCTCAATCGGCGCAGTGGAAGGCGTCCGGCATCTGGGGCAGCGACCGCAACTTCGAAAAGAAGGACCCGCACGTGCAGCGCGTGTTCGGTGACGACGACGTGTTCGCCCCCGGCTACTCGCCGCTGCCCTCCCCGCTCGAAGCCGGAGACGCAGCCACCGTGGCACAACGTGTGTTCGGCCCCTTGCTCGACGCGCTGCAGGAGGACGTTCAGTGAGCGCGCGAGTTCTCGACCCCCTGGCCCTGCCGCTGCGAGGTCCGCACCTCATCGAGGCCAGTGCGGGCACCGGCAAGACCTACACGATCGCCACGTTGTTCGTGCGGCTCGTCGTCGAGCGCGACATGGGCGTCGGCGAAATCCTCGTCGTCACCTTTACCGAAGCCGCCGCCGCCGAGCTGCGAGACCGAATTCGCGGGCGACTGCACGACACGGCCCGAGCCTTGGCCGGCGAGGGCCCCCCGGATCCGGGGATGGCGACCTGGTTCGCGCGCCGCGAGGCCCATCGCGAAGCCGATCTTCGCCGGGTGCAAGCCGCGTTGCGGGCGTTCGACGAGGCCGCGATCAGCACGATCCACGGTTTCTGCCACCGGGTGCTGCACGACGCGGCGTTCGAGACCGGCACCGCCTTCGACACCGAGCTCATCGCCAACCAGCAACCGTTGTTGGACGAGGCGGTGCGCGACTACTGGGCGCGCACGCTCTACGGCGGGGACCGGCGCTTCGTGACCCATGCCCTGCGCACGGGCTTGATGCCGCCCAACCTGCTCTCGCTGGCGTGGATCGCCGCCGCCAACCCCGGCGTCACGCTCGTCCCCGAGGCAGGCGAAGCGAAAGACATCGACGCGATGGCGCTCGAAGACGCGTTCGACCGCGCCTTTCGAGAGGCGCGCACGCTGTGGCACGCGCACAAGGACGAGGTACGCGCGCTGCTCACGATGCCGAAGGTGCTCAACGGAAACCGGTACAAGCCGGCCCGCGTTCGCGCCTGGCTGGACGCCGCCGAGATGTTCTTTCATCCCGAGCATCCCGGCGAGCATCTGTCCTTCGAAAAGCTCGACCTGCTCACCGCCGAAGCGCTTGCCGCCAACACCAACAAGGGCAAGACCACCCCGCAGCACGCGTTCTTCGACGCCTGCGGAGCCTTGCACGACGCAGGCGGCCCGCTCGAGGCCGAGCTGGAGCGACGATCGCTCGCATTCAAACACGGACTCGCGCGGTTTCTCGATGATGCGCTGCCCAAGCGCAAGCAGGCCAAGGGCGTGCAGTCGTTCGACGACCTGCTCCATCGCCTGTCCGAAGCGGTCACGCACAAGCGGCGGGGCAAGGCACTCACCGCGTCGATCCGCGACACGTACCGGGCCGCCCTGATCGACGAGTTTCAAGACACCGACCCGATCCAGTTTCAGATCTTTCACGGCATCTTCGGTGGCGGAGACGGCACGCACCCGCTGATGCTGATCGGCGACCCGAAGCAGGCGATCTACGGGTTTCGCGGTGCCGACGTGTTTGCATACCTCAAGGCCGGAACAGGCATCGACGAAGGCCGACGCCACACGATGACCACCAACTGGCGCTCCGATCCGGGCGTGCTCGAGGCCATCGAACACCTGTTCACGACGCCGCGCCCGTTCATGCTGGATGCGATCGACTTTGTCCCCGTGGGCCCACGCCCCGGCGCCGAAGACGGACTCCGCGTGCAGGGGCGCGCTCTGCCTCCGCTCGAGCTGATGGTGCAGCCGCTCGAGCCCGGCATGCCCCGCGGCGGCAGCTACAAGAACAAGGACACCATCGGCGGCCCTTGGGTCGAGCGCGAGCTGCCGCGGCGCATCGCGGCCGACATACGCAACCTGCTCGCCAGCGGGGCCGAGGTCGATGGCCGCCCGATTCGTGCCCGCGACATCGCGGTGCTCAGCCGCACCAACCGGCAAGCGCTGCAGGTGCAGGCCGCGCTGCGCGAGCTCGGCATTCCGGGCGTGGTCTACGGAGACTCGTCCGTCTACGACACCACGGAGTGCGACGAGCTGGCCCGGGTGCTCTCGGCCGTGGCCGAACCCACCTCGACGTATCTCCTGCGAGCGGCGCTAACCACCGAGATGCTGGGCGTCAGCGGCGGAGAGCTCGAGGCGATGGCCGGGGACGACGAAGCGTGGGAGCACTGGGCATCGCGCTTTCGCCGTTGGAACGCGGCCTGGGTGCAGCGCGGCTTCATTCACATGCTGCGGGCGATGCTGACCGACCTCCAGCTCGGCGAAACGATGCTGCGCCTCGCCGACGGCGAGCGCCGCATGACCAACCTGCTGCACCTCACCGAGCTCATGCACGAGGCCGCGAGTCGGGACCACCTGGGCCCCACCGGCTTGCTGCACTGGTTGGCGGAGCAGAAGAAGGGCGATCAGATGCTGGCCGCCGAAGCGGTCAAGCTGCGGCTCGAACGCGACGACGAGGCGGTCCAGCTCATCACCATTCACCGCAGCAAGGGGCTCGAGTACCCGGTCGTCTACTGCCCGTATCTGTGGGGCAGCGCCGAGCCCTTCGGCAGCGAATACCCGCACCTCAAGTATCACAACCCCGATCGCGACCACGCGCTCGAGGTCGACATCGGGCCCAAACCCAAACACGAAAAGGCCCGGGACACCCACCCCTCGGTCAAGCAGGCCAAGGTCGAAGCGTTCGCCGAGGGTCTGCGGCTGCTCTACGTGGCCCTCACCCGCGCACGCCATCGCTGCGTCGTGGTGTGGGGTCGGTTCTCGCGGTTCCATCACAGCCCGCTCGCGTATCTGCTGTTTGGACCGCTGTTGCCCGAGGGCCAAGACCCCTACACGGGCGTGCCCGACCTGTTGCGTCATGCCGACGATGCGCAGCAATGGGACTGGTTGCAGCAGCGCAAGCACCCCACCTGGTCGGTGACCCACCTCGGCGGCTCCGCACCGCCCTTGCCCGCCGAGCCCACGGCGGCCCCCGCCGACCTCCAGGCCCGAAGCCCGCGCTCGTCGATCGACCGCCTCTACCGCACCACGAGCTTCACGGGCATCGCCGCCGGCCACGGCGCGGCCGATCTGTCGTCGGGCCGCGACGTGGAACAGGCGGTCGAACACGAACCGGCCTCGGCGCGAGTCGACGATGCTGCGCGCGTCCGCCTCGCGGACTTTCCACGCGGCGCCCACGTCGGCAACTTCTTTCACGAGGTCCTCGAGCACACACCGTTCGACGCCCCCGACGACGTGCTGTCCCAACACGTCTTCGCCGGGCTCCGCAAACACGGCCTCGAAGGGCCCGGACGGGAGGCGCTGGCCGTGCAGGGCGTGCGCGACGTCCTGCAGTGCCCGCTCGACGACGCCGGGCTGCGGCTTTGCGACCTCGGGCCGGGCGATGCGCTGGCCGAGCTCGGCTTCGTCTTGCCCGTCGCCGCGGCGCTGACCGATGGGCAGAGTGCCTCGCGGGCCTTCGACCCGGGCTCGCTGCGCCGCGCCTTCGCGACGGACCCCACCGGTCTTCCGCCCGACTACCTCGAGCACCTGGGCGCCCTCTCGTTCGTCCCGGTGCGAGGGTTCCTGCGCGGGTTCATCGACCTGATCTATCGGGCGCATGGACGCTGGTACGTCGTCGACTACAAAACCAACGACCTCGGCCCGCACCCCGACGACTACGTGCCGCAGCGACTCGCAACCGCGATGAGCCAGGAGCACTACGTGTTGCAGTACCACCTGTACACCGCCGCGCTGTGTCGCCACCTACGGCGACGCCAGCCCGACTTCGACTACGACGAGCACTTCGGCGGCACGCGTTACCTGTTCCTGCGGGGCATGGACCCCGAACGCGGTCCCTCGCGAGGGGTGTTTGCCGAACGCCCGCCCCGTGCCCGCATCGAAGCGCTCGACGCCCTGCTCGACCCTGGAGACCCGACGTGACCGACGTACTGCAACAGCTGCAGGGCGCTGGGGTGCTCTCGGCCCTCGACGTTCAGCTCGCGCGCACCCTGGAACGCCTCCAGCCGGGGCAAACCGAGCCCGTGCTGCTCGGCGCCGCCTTTGCCAGCCGCGCCATTGCGCACGGCCACATCTGCGCCGACCTTCGAGAGCTCGACGCCCGCCCCCTGGTCGACGAAGGCGGCGAGGCGCTCGGCGACCTACGCCTGCCCACGCTGTTCGAGTGGGTGATGGAGCTCGGCCAGACCGCGCTGTGCAGCGACGGCAGCCGCCCGACCCCGCTCGTCTTCGACGGTGAAGCTCGGCTGTACCTCACCCGGTACTGGCGATACCAGGACAGCCTCGCGACCGCGCTGCGTCGTCGTGCCACCGAGCAGCTCCCGCTCGACGCGGCGCGACTCGGCTCCGACGTGCGACGACTGTTCGGAGCCAACACCGACAAGGTCGCAGACCCTCGCCAGATGCTCGCCGCGGTCGTTGCGGCGGCACGTCGGCTCACCGTGATCTCCGGTGGACCCGGCACGGGCAAGACCACCACCGTCGTGCGGGTGCTCGCGCTCCTGGTCGAGCAGGCGCTCTCCCGCGCCGAGGCACCGCCACGCATCATGATGCTCGCCCCGACGGGCAAGGCCGCGGCGCGGCTGAGCGAGTCGGTCACCGGGAGCGTGCAAGGGCTTGCGTGTGCCGATGCGGTCAAGGAGGCCATTCCCCTGGAGGCGCAGACGCTGCATCGCGCCCTCGGCTATCTCCCGCACACCCCCACCAAGTTCCGGCACGACGCCCGCGACCCCCTGCCCGCCGATGTCGTGCTCGTCGACGAGGCCTCCATGGTCGACCTCGCCTTGATGGCCAAGTTGGTCGACGCAGTGGCCCCCGAAGCGCGGCTGATCCTGCTCGGCGACAAGGATCAGCTCGCCTCGGTCGAGGCCGGGGCGATCCTCGGGGACATCTGCAATGCCGACGGGCAACGGGCGTACTCCGAGCCGTTCGGCGCCTCGTTGCAGCAGGTGCTCGGAGAGCAAGCCTCGGCCCTGCCCCTGGGCGGCCCCAGCCAGACCGGGCCCTGGGACTGCATCGTCGAGCTCACCCACAGCTTTCGTTTCGCGTCCGACGAGGGCATCGGCCGATTTGCGCGCGCCCTTCGGGACGGCGAAGCCGACGCTGCGATCGCACAGTTGGCCAACGCCAACGCCAACGACGATGCTCCGACGGTCGCCATGGCCGAGCTGGCGGACGACGAAGCCCTGCGCACGACGCTCAAACCCGCCGTGATTCGAGCGTTCGGACCGTACCTCGAGGCGACGAGTCCCGAGGCGATGCTCGAGGCGCTCGGCCGCTACCGCCTGCTCTCGGCCCACCGCCGTGGCGCATTTGGAACCGAGCGGCTCAACCTGCTCATCGAGGACATTCTCGGACGCGCGGGCCGCATCGAGCGCGGACACACCGGGCCGCACTACCACGGCCGTCCGATTCTCGTGACGACCAACGACTACCAGCTGGGCCTGTTCAACGGCGACGTCGGCATCGTCGCGCGCGACGGCGGCCGCCTTCGGGCGTTCTTCCGGGGTCAAGACGGGTCCTTGCGGTCGCTCCTCCCGTCACGACTCCCACCGCACGAGACGGTCTTTGCCATGACCGTGCACAAGTCGCAGGGGTCCGAGTTCGACCACGTGGGCCTGCTGCTGCCCCCCGCGCTGTCGCCGATTCTCACGCGCGAGCTGATCTACACGGGTGTCACCCGGGCCAAGAAGAGCGTGCAGCTCTACGGCACCCCAGCGGTGCTGCGTGACGCCGTCAAACGCCGCGTGGAACGAGCGTCGGGCCTCCGCGACGCGCTCTGGCGCTGAGCCGTCTCCCGCATGCGCACCGCGGCGAGCGTACCCGACGCGAACGTGAGGCCCGCGATCGCCAGCGTCGCCGTGCCCAGACCGAACGCGTCGGCGAGCAGCCCTGCGGCCACCGCTCCAACCGCGTAGCCCAAGTCGCGCCACAGGCGATACACCCCGACCGCCGACGCCCGCCAGCGAGGATGGGCCACGTCTCCAATGGCCGCCAACAGCGTCGGGTAGACCATCGCGGTGCCCAGCCCCAAGAGCACCGCGCCCGCGAGGAACACGGCGTAGATCGACCCCACCGCGATGAAGACGATGCCCGCGGCTTGGACCCACATCCCGGCGACGATGAGCCCCTTGCGGCCCACGCGATCGGACCACGCCCCCGTGAACAGCTGACCGAGGCCCCACACCGCCGGGTAGGCCGCTGCGAGCGTGCCGATCTCGCCCAGCGACAGGCCGGCACCGGCAAACACCAGCGGGAACAGACCCCACGCCATGCCGTCGTTGAGGTTGTTGACCAACCCTGCTTGGCTGACCGCCGACAGGTCTCGATCCGTGAAGCTGGTCCGCATCACGACTTCACGCGCCGACAACGTCTCGGTCTCCGAAGCGCCCGCGAGCGTCGCCTCGACCGCGGCATGGGTTCGAGTTTCCCGCACCACGAAGATCGAAAGCGCCGCGCCCAGGACCACGAACCCCACGCCCAGGTAGAACGGTTGCGGCCGCAGACCGTAACGCGTCGCGATGAACCCCGTGGCGAGCGCGGAGAGAGCGACGGCGAAATAGCCCGCAAACTCGTTGAACCCCATCGCCAGCCCGCGCCGCTTGGGACCCGCGAGGTCGATTTTCATGATCACGGTCGTCGACCAGGTGAGCCCCTGGCTCACGCCGAGCAACGCATTGGCGACCAGCACCCACGACCACGACGGTGCCCACATCAGCACGAAGGGGACGGGCGCAGCGACGATCCAGCCGGCCACGAGCACCCGCTTGCGACCGAACCGGTCGGACCAGCGCCCGGCAAAGTAGTTGGTCACCGCCTTGGTGACACCGAACACGACGATGAAGGAGAGAATCGAGGTGCGCGCAGCGAGCATGAACTCGTGCTCGGCAATCGCCGGCAAGATGGCGCGCTCCATCCCGACCATTGCGCCGACGAACGCGTTGACGAGCACCAACAACGAGAACTGTGCGAGGTTCTCCCGCAGACCGAGCTCGACGCGGCTCACTGCAACGCTCCCGCCTGCACCGACACATCGGACCGCCGCGCATCGAACCCCTGCGCCCGCAACGTGCGTGCCGCATCCGCCGAAAACGCACAGTAGGGGCCGCGACAGTAGGCGACGATCGGGCGGTCGGTCGGGAGCTCGCCCAGCCGGGACTCGAGGCTGTCCACCGGGATGCTAAGCGCGCCGGGCAGGTGCCCCGCTTCGAACTCGTGCTCGGGGCGTACGTCGAGCAGCACCACCTCCCCGGCCCGCACTCGCGCGAGCAACGTGTCGCGGTCCACCGCCTCCAGGCCATCCCGTGCGGCGAAGTAGTCCCGGGTCAGCGCCCGCAAGGCGGCAACGTGCTGCGCTGCGACGTCGTGCAACAGACCGAGCAGCGCCCGCACGTCGTCGCCCGCGATCGAGTAGACGACATGCACCCCGTCCCGCTGCGAGCGAACCAGATGCGCACGCTTGAGCGCTTGCAGATGATGCGAGGTGTTGGCGGCCGACTTGCCGATCTCATCGGCCAGCACCTCGACGGTGCGCGGTGCCTGAGACAACAGGTCGAGCAGCTCGAGCCGGGCCGGGCTTGCGAGCCCTTTGGCGAGTTCCGCGAGGTGCGCGTAGGCGGAGTCTTTGAATTCGCGTGACATGAGGGCCCCTGAACGCAATCAAGCATTCAAACGAACACTTGATTGATGAGCCCGGCACACGCCAATGTCAACGCGCCCCGGGCGCCGGGAACCTTTGCGCCGTACATCGGCACACCCGCAGAGGACGCACCCGTATGACCCGCCTTCGCCTGCCATGCCTCCTGGCCGCCGCCCTGCTCGCGGCGTGCACCGACCGAGACAACGACGCGGGAGCGTTCGACACCGACGCGGTGGACCCGACGCCCACGACGGACGGCGGCTCGACCACCGAGGCCGCCGCCGAGAGCTCGACCGGCACCGATGCCACAGACGGACCGGACTCGGGCATCGACCCCGACGCCGACGTCGGCTGCGACGCCGTCGACTTCCTGTTCGTCATCGACAACAGCGGGTCCATGGCCGACGAGCAGCAGCAGCTCATCGACTCCGTTCCCGGCTTCGTTGCGGCGATCGAAGAACGGCTCCCGGCGGGGACCGGCACCTATCACATCATGGTGACCGACTCGGACCCGTGGGTCTACGGAGGCTGCGAGGACGCCTGTACCGAGGCGGCGACCTGCGAGAGTCAGAGCGCCGACGGCAGCTGCGACTGCGGCTATCCCTGTGCGCTTCGAGAACTGTGCACAGGCGTGGGCGACTACGTGTGCGGGCAGACCGAGCCCGGGCAGTGCGAGGACATCTTGGGGGCCGGCGTCACGCACCCACGAGGGCGAGACGCCTCCAACGTGGACTGCAACTTCGCCTCGGGCCGGCGCTTCATCTCCAGCGGTGAGCCCGAGCTCGCCAGCGCGTTCGACTGCGCAGCCCGAGTCGGCACCAACTCGTCGTTGGGCGAAAAGCCGATGGAGGCGATGGTGCAGGCCCTCACCGGCGATGGGGACGTGGCGGCGTGCAACGAAGGGTTCCTGCGCGACAACGCGGTGCTGGTCGTGGTGGTCATCACCGACGAAGACGACAACGGGCCCAACGCCGACGACCTCGAGGGGGACTCGGTGGGCTCGCCGCAGGCCTGGCGCGACGCCCTGGTTCAGGCCAAGAACGGCAACGAACAGGCCATCATCTCGATGGCGCTCATCGGCGACGCCGACGTCGAGGGCAGCATTTGCCAACCCCTCGACCCGATGACCTTCGAAGGAGCCGAGCCCGCGCCGCGTATCCGAGAGTTCACGGGTCTGTGGGGAGACCACGGCATCGTCGGCTCGGTCTGCGCCGACAGTTACGTCGAGTTCTTCCAGTCCGCGGTCGAAACGATCGGCTCGGCCTGCGACGAGTTCGTGCCCGTGGGCTGAGCCCCGTCAGCGTTGGGCGAGGTGCTCGAGCGCATCCCCCAACGTCGGCCACATTTCGCGGGGCAGGTCGTGGCCCATGCCCTCGATGGGCAGCAGCACGCCGCGCCCCAGAGCGTTCGCGGTCTGCACCCCGCCTCTGGGGCGCACCAAGGGGTCGGCCGTGCCGTGCACGACCAGGGCCGGCACGTCGACCTTCGACAGCGCGACCCGGCGGTCCTTGCTCGCCGCAATGGCGAGTACCTGGCGGAGGTAGCCCGCGGGCGACTGCCCGCGCTCGAAGTGCAGCTTTCCCGTCTCGTAGTGGCGCTGGGGATCCGGGGCAAAACGCGGAGCCTCGTTGCCGATCTCCTCGAACAGGCGGACCCACGCCTCTCCGGCCTCCTCCGCCGTGCGGGGACGCGACGCGAACATCGCCCGCATCGCTCGCGGCCTGGGGACCTTCGAAAGCAGGTCGCCGGGGTGAGACATGATCGAGGTGAGCGACAGCAGTCGGTCGGGACGCCCGATGGCCATCAGCTGCGCGATCATGCCGCCCATCGACGCGCCCATCACGTGGGCGCGCTCCCACCCCAGCGCATCCATCACCCCGAACGCGTCATCGGCCATGTCGTCCAGCTGGTACGGCGCATCGACCGAAAGGCCCGCCGCCGCGCGCAGCAGCGCGGGGCGCAGCGGCGGCACGCCCAGGTGGTCGAGCCGGGTCGACTTGCCCACGTCCCGGTTGTCGAAGCGCGCAACGCAGAACCCCCGCCGCGCCAGTGCGTCACACAGCGCATCGGGCCACAGCACCTTCTGAGCGCCCACGCCCATCACGAGCAGCAACGGCTCGCCCTCGCCGCGCACGTCGTAGTCCAGCTGCAGCGCACCGACCGTTGCAAGGGGCATCGCGCTGCGTTGTAGCAAGCCGGCCCCGACAGCTCTACCCTCGCCCCGTGCAGCTCTCCGCTCTCGCCGCGTCCTTTCCCGATGCCTCGGACCTCGCACGCGCCGTGCTCGCACAGCCGGCGGCGCCCCTTCCCGACGTTGCACGGTTTCTCGGCGCCCCCGCGGTCGAACTCGAAGCCAGCGCGGTCTCGGCCCGTATCGCGGTGGCCGCGGCGAACGAGGGGCGCTGCTTCGTCCACCATGAACACCGCCTGTCGCCCCTGCTCCCCGACGACGCCCGCCCCGAGCTCGACGTCGGCCACGACGAGCTCGTCCCCGAGGACTGGCGCGACGGCGTGTTGCATGTGCCGAAGTACTTCTCCGCCTTTCTCGAGGCGCCATTGCCCGTGTTCCACCCCAGCCACCGCGCCAAGTGGCGGCCACACGAGCTGCTGCACAAGCTGGTTCGGTTCGCATGGCGCCCCGACCTCACGCGTTTCGAGGCCTACCTGACCGCGCGCATCGGCGAGCTGCTGCCCGTGGTGCATTGGTACGGCTTCGACGAGATCGGTCGCCACGCCTGCCCGAAACACCGCGGCGTTCGGCCGGACCGGACCCACTGCGAGCGCTGCGAACGAGCCCTGCGCCCCTACTGGGAGTCCGACACCTGCTTCGAGCACGCGCATGAGGCCGCCGCCCACGGGCTCGAGCACCTGCAGAGCGAACTCGATGCGTGCGCCGCCGAGCTCGCGTCGGGGCGCGCCGTCGCCACCCCACGGCCGGGACTCGACGCCAGCAGCGACGCGGTCGGCTACCTGCGTGGGCACTGGAACCGCATCACGGCGTGGAGCTTCGGCGCGTGGGTCGAGCGGTTCACGGACGTCGGCACCGACCGTTTCGAACGCTGCGCCGACCACCTCGAGCACGTCCGCACCCTCGCCACCGCACTGCTCACCGAAGACCACACGCTCGCGTCCGAGCAGCAGCGCGTCGCCGCACGCGACCGCAACACGGCGTCCGACCTGGGCTACCGCCTGTTGTTGCACATCGAAGCGCACGACAGCGACGAAGCCGAGGACGCGCTGTTGCCCTGCGTCGATGCGCTCGCGGAAGGCCAGTCCGTCGACGAACTTCTGCCCGACCTCGAAGCACGGCTGCGCGCACTCGACCCCGCGACCGCCGACCGCCCGCTCGCCGGAGGATGGAGCTGGCACCCCGTCGCCGCGGGCGCCCGAACCTCCCTCGCGGCGGGCCTTTCGACCGCGCTGCCCCGCACCCTTGCCGACGCCGACCCGTCCACCTTGGTTGCGGCGTTTGCCGAGGCCGACCGACAACCGTGTCGCCGTGCGCTGGCCGACCGTGCCGCGACGTACCTCGAAGCGCAGGACTCCCCCCTCGCCGCCGCCGCCCGCTTCGAAGCCTGGCTTCGTGAAGAGCCCGCTGCAGACCTCGAAGCCGAGCGCTTCGGTGGGCTGCCCGACGAGCCCGCGCAACCGGGACGGGTGCGCCTCAACGACACGCTGCGCAGGCACACCCTGCCCCGGCCCGTGCTCGACGCGGTGCTCGGGGACGAAGGGACTGCATCGGACGCCGCGGTCGCGGTGGTCGGCATTCGCTGGGCCGGTGAACCTCGGGTGCTCGAAACGACGCCCGAGGTCGACGCCGTGCTCGAAGCCGCCGCCTCGGGGACCCTGCTGGACAACGAAGCCACCGCGCCCCTGCTCGAGCGTGGCTTCGTGGTGTGGTTCCCCGCAGTGCGCTGAGTCAGCGACGGACGAAGCGAACGACGGGACCCACGAACGGCATCACCGACGCCGTCGCCAACACGGCGGAACTGACCCCGAGGAACCGCAGCAGCAGGACGCCGCTAGGTGCGTGCGCCTCGGGCAACAGCGGGTGCATGAACGCGATGCTCACCGTACTCGGGGCGATGAACGCTCCCGAGGCCAACATCGGCACCGCGAGCACGCCGGCCAGCAGTCCCCACGTTCGCCCGCGAGCGAGGCCCGTGGACATGCCGAACAACAGCGTCGCTCCGCCGACCAGCAGCAACCGCGTGCTCGGGTCCTGCAGCGGCGCCAGACCGAACATCAGCGCCCCGGGCAGCGCGGCCCCGGCCAACATCAGCGACCACCGATGGCGAACCTCGAGCAAACAGGGCGCGAGCAACAGCAGCCCGAGCGCGGCGGCGTGCCCCACGATGACCCCGAGCACCAACGGCAACGCGCCGAGGCAGGCGATCGAGGACTGCACCCATGCGATGAGGCCCCAGGTGACAACGCCCAGCGTCAGACTGCGCGCCCAGGGAGCCCTTCGCCACAAACCCACGGCCGCGATCGTGTAGAGGGCGCTCGCCGCTCCCCACGCGGGAAGCCAGGCGGCGCCCATCTGCACCGTGCCGAACGCGGTCATCGCCGCCACGCACGACAGTCCCAACACCAAGACGGCCGCAGCTCGGGGAATCGAGGATGAGGACGAGGTCGACGCGCCAGCCATCGGGAGGCCAATACGCGCGAGAACACCGAACCGGTTCAACGACCCTTGCGAGGACGCGGGAGTCGATAGAGGTCGAGCCGGTGCACGAGTGTTCGGCGCGAAATCCCCAGCAATCGCGCGGCCTTGGTCTGGTTGCCCGCGCAGCGGTCCAACGCCTCGATGATGCGAGCGCGCTCGTCCGCTTCGGCACCGGCCATCAGCGCGCCACCGTCCGAACCCGCGGCCAACGAAGCAGCGTCGAGGCTGTCCGTGTCCCGCACCGCCGCCGCGCGCTCCACCGTGTTGCGAAGCTCGCGAATGTTGCCGGGCCACGACTGCGCTTCCAACCACCGCACGGCGTCGGCCGTGAGGGCTCGTGCCAAGGCGTCCCCGCCCAACGTTCGAAGAAAGCCCCGGGCCAACGCCTCGATCTCCCCGCGACGCTCCCGCAGCGGTGGGATCTCGAGCGTCACGACGTTGAGCCGAAACAAAAGGTCGCCCCGGAAACGGCCCGCGGCTACCTCGGCCCGAAGATCGCGATGGGTCGCCGCGACGAAACGAACATCGACGTTGCGCTCCCGCACGCCCCCGACCCTGCGCACCGCACGTTCTTCGATGACGCGCAGCAACTTGGCCTGCACCGACAGCGGAAGCTCTCCGATCTCGTCGAGAAACGCGGTCCCGCCTTCGGCCGCTTCGATGAGCCCCGGCTTGGCCTTGGACGCACCCGTGAACGCCCCCGCCTCGTGCCCGAACAGCTCGCTCTCGATGACGTCGGTGGCCAGCGCTGCGCAGTCGATCACGACGAACGGCGCGTCGCTCCGTGGCGACGCTGCGTGAATCTCCCGAGCCAGTTTGCCCTTGCCGACGCCGGTCTCCCCCAGCAACAGCACGTTGATGCGGTGCTGTGCTGCCCGGCGCGCACGCTCTTCGAGCGCCTGCATTGCATTGCTCGCGCCGGCACCGGACCTCGAGGGCCATTGCACCGCGAGCACCACCGCCCCGAGCTCGATCACCTCGCCGTCACCGACCTCGACCGGCGTGTTGGTCTCGATACGCCGCCCCGCCACCCAAGACCCATTGCAGCTCCCGAGATCGACGAACTGCAGTGTTCCAGCGCAGTCCAGACGGGCGTGCACGCGAGAGAGAGAGGGATGATCGATGGTGACATCGGCCGAACGCGAACGACCGATCGTGAGGGTGCCCTGCTCGGGCAGGTCGACCGAGAAGTTCTCGGGCCCCTGCACCACGGTCAACCGCGCGGTGCGTTCGTGGCTTTGGCGGCACGTGTGGGTCTCGTCGGACACGGGCACGCTCAGGGTACCAGCCCACTTTGCCTGACACGTCCCGGCCCTGGCAGGATACGAGCGTGGCAGACGCGGAGTCCGGGAGCGCGCCGAGCGAGACCGCGGCGACGATGCGCGGCGACGCGGGCCCCGAACCGCGCCGGGACGCGCCACACCTGCGCCTGGGTCGCTTCGTCGTCTTGGAGGAAGTGGGTGCGGGCGCGACGGGTCGTGTGGTGCGAGCCTACGACCCCAAACTGAGTCGCGAAGTCGCGATCAAGCGCCTGAGCCTCGCCGACTCGTCGCGCTCCCGAGAGGCCGTCCTGCACGAAGCGCAGGCCATGGCCAAGCTCTCGCACCCCAACATCGTCGCCGTCTACGACGCCGATCTCGTCGACGACCAACCGTTCTTGGTCATGGAGTACGTCGAAGGCGGCACCATTCGAGACTGGCTGGACGCCGAAGTGCGGAGCGAGGCCGAGATCCTCGACGCGTTTGCACAGGCTGCAGCAGGTCTGCGGGCGGCGCACGACGTGGGGCTCGTCCACCGTGACTTCAAGCCAGCCAACGTGTTGCGTCGCGAGGATGGGCGGGTCTTGGTCACCGACTTCGGCATCGCACAGGATGGCCCTTCGACGCGTGGAAAGGTCGAGGGCACGCCCGCGTACATGGCTCCCGAGCAACACGAGGGTCTGTCGGCGGATGCGCGCAGCGATCAATACGCCTTCTGCGTCGCCCTATGGGAGGCGCTCACGGGACACCGACCGTTTCGAAAGCCCTCGCTTGCCGAGGCCAAACGAACCCTGACCCTTCACGAGCCCGGCGACGCTCGGCCCATGCCCCGCCGCATCCGTGTCGCGCTGCTGCGCGGACTCTCCCCCGACCCCGCCGATCGTTTTGCCGACATGGATGCTTTGCGCGCGGTCCTTCGCGCGGGGCGGCTCCGTGGGCGTACGCTCGCAACAGCGGTCGTGGGTGGTGTTCTCGCGATCGGGGGCGGCACTGCGTGGACCTGGGCACGAGATCGACGCGTCGAGCGTCTGTGTAGCCGGGAAGCCTCGGCACTCGACTCGCACTGGGGTGACGGTGAACGTTCAGCGCTCGCACAGGCGTTCGCGTCGACGGGAGCCCACAACGCAGCCACCTTGCACGCCCGCGTGCTGCCTTGGCTCGACGGTTTCGCCGACGCGTGGAGCACCGCTCGATCCGCGCACTGCCACGCGCACGCGACGACCCCCGACCCGCTCCACGATGCCGCAGTGGATTGTCTGGCCGAGCAGCGTGTTCGTTTCGAGGCCACCGTCGAGTCCCTGCTCGATCCCGACGCACGCCGAGCGCAAGATTCGATCAAGGTTGCGGCCGGCCTCGGTCGGCCACGCGATTGCCTCGACCCGACGCTTCTTCGCGCCCGAGCGCCGCTTCCCGAGGATGCCGAGCGGCGCGTCGCCTTGGAGTCGCTCCGAGACGATCGTGCGCGGCTCATCGCGGATGTCTCGGCGGGCAGCCACCGAGACACCGTCACGCGTGCAGAGGCTCTCGTGGAGCGGGCCCGCGAACTCGACTGGGCGCCAGCGGTCGTGGACGCGCTCATCTTGCTCGCGGACGAACAGGAAAACGCGGGCGAGTACGAGGCATCACGGCAAACCGGGGTGGAAGCGTTCGAGTTGGCCTTGGCCGAACGCTACGACGTCGCTGCCCTCACGACGGCGTCGCACCTCGTGTATGTCGCGGGGTACGGCCTCGGGCACCACGACGAAGGCCTGCTGTGGGCAAACACGGGTCGGGCGCTGGCGCGTCGTTTGGGTTTTGCATCCGACCACCCCCGAATGAGTTCGCTGCTCAACAACACTGCCGTACTGCACTGGGCACGCGGCGACTTTCCTGCAGCGAAACGCGCAGGCGAAGAACTGCTCGCGCTGAAACGAACCTCGTTCGGACCCGAGCACCCCTCGATGGGCGGGTCACTCGAGAACTACGGCATCACGCTCGCCACCATGGGAGACCTCGATGGGGCTCGCGAAGCCTTCGAGTCGGCCCTCGAATTGTATCGACAGTCGTTTGGTGCCGACCACCCCAACGTCGCCTCGGCACAGGTCAAGCTCGGCACCCTTGCGCTGCAGAGGGGGGACGAGTCGCGCGCGCGCGAACACTTCGCCCTCGCCCTTCCTATCCTCGAGGAGGCGTATGGCGAAAGCCACCCGGATCTCGCGCTCGTCCTCGTGAACCTCGCGCACGGAGCTCAGGCGGATGGCGACCACGCTCGCGCGCTGACGTACGTCGAGCGCGCCTACGCTCTGGTCGAGGATCAGGAACCTCCCCACCCGTTTCGTGCTTCCATCGCGTTCGAGATCGCGGAGTCGAAGCGCGCGCTGGGCGAGCGCCGCAGCGCGCTGGAGTTCATGAGCGAGTCCGAACGACTCCGCCGCGAGAGCCTGCCCGAGACCCATCCAGACCGCATCGAAACGCAGGTTGCCTTGGCCTCGCTGCGCTTCGAACTCGCGCAACGCGACCAAGACCGCGCGCTCGCCACCACCGCGCGAGAAGGTCTGCCTGATCACCGAGACGCGAAGGCGCTGCGGGTGCAGATCGATGCCTGGCTGTCCGCCACGCAATGACCGCATCGCGTTTGCACAACTTGCGCACCGCTGCGCAACCCGTGTGCACAACCGGACAACGAAGCGCCGTGATCACAGCGTCGAGCTCGGCATGAGGATTGCTTAGACTGGGCGACATGCGTCTGCGCCGGCTCGCCACGATCGCCCTGCTCGTCACCGCCTGCTCCGATGACGGCCAAGCATCAGGCCCCCTGGGACTCGGCTCGGACTCGGCGACCTCGGGCATCGACCCGACCGCAGACCCAGAATCGGGCGGCTCGACCTCGGATTCGGCGGGCGAGGCCGACAGCAACGCGGATTCGACCGGCATGCCCCCGACCACGCTCGGAGACGACACGGGCGCGGGCGATGAGACCGGACTCCCCGAGGGTCCGCTGACCTGCGCGTTCGAGTCGAACAGCTTCGGCAACGTGATGCAGGAGCTCGACGTCGAAGACGACCCCAACTCCCCGATTCGGCTGAGCTTCACGGTCCCCGGCCTGCCCGACCCTTCGCTGATCTCGAACGCGACGCTGCGCTTCCGGGGCTACGACCTCGATCACCCCGGGGAAGAAGGCTACATCTACGTCAACGGCGGCGCGGGTCATGACCTGCCGGCCGCGCCTGCGGGCGACAACGCCGAGAGCGAGCAGCAGGTCGACATCACCGCGGACGTGGTCGCCGGAACCAACACGATTCAGTTCGGACCCGGCCCCCTCGACCGTTCGTTCTTCCGCATCGGCGATGTGCAGATCGAGGTCGTCGCCGATGTCGACGACTGCGAAGAGGTCACCGGAGGAGACGACACGGGCACGAACACCGGCAACGGCGTGGAGCAGGCCGTGCACTACACCGACGCCGAATACACCGAGCGCCACAACTGGGTGTGGCGTTGCAACGGACCCACCGACTACGCGTTTACCGCGGCAAACCCGAAACACATCCCGTCGGACTGCGGCAACGCCTACGACCCCGATGGGTCCGCACACGGCACGGCCACCTTCCACTTCGAAAACGTGGTCGAAGACGACTACGTCGTGCAGATCAGCGCGTACCACACCGCCAACCGCAACCCGAATGGAGCACGGATCATCGTGGACGGAGTCGTCGGCAACGTCGACCAACGCAGCGACGGAGACTCCTACGCGGGGACCGCGGAGTGGGGCGTGGCGCATCTTTCAGGCAACGTCGACATCGTCCTCGACAGCGCACAAGGCGGCTACGCCAGCGACGCAGTCACCGAAATCCGCATCATCCCGGTGCAATGAGGGCACAGGGGGCGATGCAGAAAAAAATGCCCCGCACCTGAGACAAGCCCCACCACTGCGGTGACCTGTAGGGCGCTGTCCATGACTGTCATCCGTCCATCGACCGTCTGCCGCCGCGGCGTGTTCACCATGGTCGCGTTGCTCGCGACCGGCTGTTACCAGGGCGTCGATCCCCGGGCAGGCTCCGGCATCGACACCGCGACCGGTGGCATCGACACCGCAGACGACTCCGGGGACTCCGGAGACGACACCGGTATCCCCGACGACGACGACACCTTGGAACCCCCGCTCCAAGGCATGCATCGACTCAACCGGCTGGAGTACGACAACACGGTGCGCGACCTGCTCGGCACCAACCTGCGGCCCGGCGAGAGCCTCGGCCCCGACCCGGAAGCCAACGGGTTCGACAACCAGGCGGAGCAACTCCAGATCACCTCGGCCCTCGTCGACGCCTACGACTCCGCGGCACGCCGCGTCATCGACGATGTCCTCAATGCGAGCCCGATCTTCTCGGCCCTGTTCGAGGGCGACAGCTTGGCGGTTGCGGGCGGGTACCCGGTCGGCTCCCTGTGGGCGCTGAGCGGGAACACTCTGGGGGTGCAGGTCACGGTGCCCGAGGGCATGGACGGTGAGGTCGTCCTGTCGATGGGCGCCAGCGTCGTGGGCTCGGCGCCCGACCCCCAAGCGTTCCTGCGCGTCGATGGAGCGGACCGCGGCACGTTCACGGTGCAAGGCAGCGCCGCCAACCGAGAACTGCACATCGAAGGCCTGTTTCTCGAGGCGGGCGAGCACAGCATTCAGCTCGTCCCGACCAACCACATCAACGAAGCCGCCAGCAACATCTCCAACAACATCTTCGTGGAGTCGATCCAGGTGCGCTCGCTCGAGGTCGGCGATGCGCCGGGTCGAGCCCTCGTCTACGTGTGCGAGCCCGCGGCCCCCGGCGACGTCTCCTGCTACGAGCTCATCGTGCGCACGTTCGCCACACGAGCGTGGCGTCGGCCCGTTCGAGACGACGAAGCCATGGGTCTGATGGGCCTGTGGGAAGACACGCTCGATGCGGGAGAGTCCCCCGACCAAGCGTTGCGGCTGGTGCTGCGCGCCGTGATGATGTCGCCCAAGTTCTTCGCCCGTCTCCGCACCGACCAGGACGAGGACGGCGACGGCTGGCTCGACGACTACGTGCTCGCCAGCCGTCTGAGCTACTTCCTGTGGAGCTCGATGCCCGACGACCGCCTGTTCGCGATGGCGAAGGAAGGCCGGCTCGCCAGTGACGAGGGGCTCACCGAGGCCGTCGCGTTCATGCTCGACGACCCCAAAGCCGAAGCGCTGCTCGATGGCTTCGCCGAACAGTGGCTCTCCACCCGCCACCTGGCCGGCTACGCTCCCAGCCCCGACACGTACCCGAGCTTCGACGAAGACGTGCGGGCCGCCATGGTGGCCGAATCCAAGGCGTTCTTCGGCGATTTTCTCACCAACGGGGCGCCGCTGGGTGCACTGCTTCAGCCCGACTTCGCATACCGCAACGATCGCCTCGCCTCGCACTACGGCCTGCAACCTGTGGGAAGCGCTGAAGTCACCCGCGTCGAGGCGCAACCAGGAGAACGGCGCGGGCTGCTCACGCTCGGCGCCTGGCTCACCGCCACATCGGGCCCCGACCACAGTTCGCCGATTCGGCGCGGTCATTGGATCACCGACCGGGTGATGTGCATGTCTCCGCCGCCGCCTCCACCCGGACTCGAATTCGAGCCGCCCGAGCTCGGCGGAGACGAGCCGGTCCGCGATGCGCTCGAACGTCACCGCAACGACCCAGGCTGCGCGTCGTGTCACGCCTTGTTGGACGTGGTCGGCATGGGCGTCGAGGAATACGACGGTGTCGCGGCACCGATCCTCGACCCCAACGTCGACAACCTCGGCGAGCTGCCCGACGGCACCACGTTCGCAGGCGCGGACGAACTCGCTCAGCTGTACGCGGACTCGCCACAGTTCGTGGGATGCGTGACCGAGAAGATGTTCACCTACGCGCTGGGCCGCCCCGTCGACGACGACTACGACGAGACCGACCTCGAAGTGCTGGTCGAGCGCGCCGCCGACGAACGCTACGACCTTCGTCGACTCATCGACGGAATCGTTCACACCCCGAGCTTTCGCTCGCCCGCTCCCCTTTGAATCCGGAGGTCGCCACGATGAAGCTCGCCAACCGTTTCTCCCGTCGCCGCTTTCTGGTCGGCGCAGGCTCGGCCGCTCTCGCCCTGCCCGCCCTCGAGGCACTCTCCCCGGCCACCGCGCTCGCCAAGGGTTCGCGGCCCCGCCTCCTCATCTACTACCTGCCCAACGGGCGTCGTCCCGAGTGGTGGGTCCCCACCGGGAGTGACGGCAGCCTCACCTTTCCCTCCCAGTCCGCCGCGCTTCAGCCGTTCGCGAACCGTCTCATCGCGCTGGAGAACCTCTCCAACAACGCCGCGATCGGCAGCCCCGGTGCTGCGCATGCGATGGGCACGGGCACCGTCACCACCGGACGCACGATCTCGAGCGTCGCAGGCGGCGCACTGGAGAACGACATCTCCATCGATCAGCTGATCGTGCAGCAGTGTCGCCCCGACACCCGCTTCTCCTCGCTGCAGTGGAGTTCGGGAGAGCCCGGCCCCTGCGATGTGGGCGGGTCGTCGTGCGCGTACACGCAAAGCATCTCGTGGGCTGGTCCGGCCTCGCCGTTGGTGCCCACCATCGACCCGGGCGCCGCCTTCGAGCGCTTGTTCGGCAGCGGTATCGACGGCATCGAAGGCCCCGGCGCGTTGATCCGGCGACAGACGAAGCAGTCGGTGATCGACTTCGTGCGCGACGACTCTCGTGCGCTCGAGGCCACCCTCGGCGCGTCCGACAAACACAAGCTCGAGAGCTACTTCGATGGACTTCGGGATCTCGAGCGCCTGCTCGAAGACGACGCCCAGTGTTCCGAGGAGCCCCAGGCTCCACTGCCCGGCCTCGACTACGCGGGCCGCGTCGATGCGTTCTCCCGCCTGATCCGACTCGCGTTCCTCTGCGACCAAACCCGCATCATGACCTTCATGATCGAGTTCGGTCTCAGCGGCCGCTCGCACGACTTCCTCGACGCCCCCGGTGCGCACCACGGCCTCTCCCACTACGGAGACGACACCGGCTACCAACGCTTGCGGCGGGTCGAGACCTGGCACAGCGAACAGCTCGGCGCCCTGCTCTCGCTGCTCGACGGTACGCCCGGCACCGAAGGCGGCGGCTCCCTGCTCGATGAGACGATCGTGCTGGCCCTGCCCAGCATGGGCGAAGGCAGCTCCCACGACCACGCCCGGAACTGCCCGCTGCTCTTCGGCGGCAGCACGGTGCTCAACACGACGGGGCGCAAGCTCTCGCTCGGTTCTAGGCCACTCCCCGACCTTCACGTCACGCTCATGCAGGCGTATGGCATCGAGGGAAGCTTCGGTCACAGCGGCGCGATCTTCGGCGACGACGGCAACGCTGCAATCGACGGCATCCTCAAGTAGAGCGCGCTGCGAACTCGTAGGCGCACCGTTACAGCGTCGTCATCCGCGATGGTGCATCATCGCGGGCATGCGTTTGGGTCGTCGTCACTTCGTCAAGAAATCCCTGGGTGCTGCAGGCGCTGCGGCAGTGTTCTCGAACCTGTTCGCGCGGCGAGCCTCCGCCGACGCCTACGGCGACATCATTCCCGATCCCGCCGGGGTGCTCGACCTCCCCGAGGGCTTCTCGTACGTCGTCCTGCAAGAAGCCGGCGACGCCATGGACGATGGCTACGTGGTCCCCGGGCGCCCCGATGGCATGGCGTGTTTCGCGGGTGCCGACGAAGGCACGTGGGTGCTGATGCGCAACCATGAGGTCAGCGCCAACGACGACGCCAACGGTGCCTACGGATCCGGCGAGGCGCCGCCCGAAGCCTACGACCCCGACGGGTTCGGGGGTGTGTCCCGCATCGTCATCGACGCCCAAGACGGAAGTGTCGTGTCCTCCAACCTGGTGCTGACCGGCACCGTCCGCAACTGCGCGGGCGGTCCGAGCCCGTGGGGTTGGCTCTCCTGCGAGGAAAGCGTGGAGACCGATCACGGCTACGTGTTCGCATGCCCCGAGGGCGCCGCGTCCGTCGTCCAGGCCGAACCCATCATCGGGTTCGGGCGGTTCAACCACGAGGCCGCCGCGGTCGACCCCGACACGCTCGTCACCTACCTCACCGAAGACCGCGGAGACGGCTGCCTGTACCGCCACGTGCCCAACTCGCTCGACACCCCGTTCGAGGGCCGGCTGCAGGCGCTGCGCATCGTGGACGAAGACGCCTTCAACACCGCGCCTTTGGGTACCGTGGGGCAAAACTTCGAAGTCGCCTGGGTCGACATCGACGACCCCAACCCCAGCGGTGACACGTTGCGTTTCACCGCACGCCAAGACGGTGCAGCTTCGTTCACCCGCGGCGAGGGGCTGTGGTTCTTCGAAGGCCAGGTCTACTTCTCGTGCACCAACGGCGGCCCCGTTGGCCTCGGCCAGATCTTCCGCCTGGTCGACGATGGCGACACCGGGACGCTCGAGCTCGTCGCCGTGAGCGATGGCGAGGGCACGCTCGACTTCCCCGACAACATCACCGTCGCCCCGTGGGGCGAGCTGTTCATCTGCGAGGATGGCGGCTCGGACCAGTACATCCGCATCCTCACCCCGGACGGCACGCTCTGCGACTTCGCGCGCAACGCCCTCAGCGGCAGTGAACTCGCCGGGGCGTGCTTCTCTCCCGACGGCTCGGCCCTGTTCGTCAACATTCAAGGCGACGGGCTCACGCTGATGATCACGGGCCCGTTCCCCGAGATCCCCAGCGGCGGCGACGAAAGCACCGGCGGCGACGAGAGCAGCGGGGGCGACGACGAGACCGGGTCGGACGATCCCACCGGCGACGCCGAAACCGGGGACGGCAACTCCGCCAGCGGCACAACGGCGCCGGGGACCAGCACCGAGACCGCAGGTGCGGACACCGATGGCGAATCCGGCACAGATGGATCGAGCGCGGGTGGATCGTCAGGGGGCGGCGGCTGTAGCGTCGACGGCAACAACGCGGCCGGCGTCGCGGTGCTCGCCGGCCTCGCCATTACGAAGGCCACCAGCGGCGAAGACACCGACGACGAGTCGATCAGCAGTTGAGGTCGCCACTGCCGGAGACGGCCACCGTGCAGGTGGCCCCTCCGTGCACGGTCACGTCTCCGCTGCCCGCAATCGATCCGGCAGCGGTCTCGCTGGCAGTCACCCGCACATCACCGCTGCCACGCAGCGTGATGTCGGCGGTTTCGGCTTCGAGCGCGCGGGCCTGTACATCCCCGGAGCCCGAGAGCAACACGGTCACGGCCTTGGCCTTGCCGCCCGCCTCGACATCTCCGCTCCCCGTCACCGCGATCGCAAACGCATCTTCGTCGAGCCCCTCGACCTGAGCGTCGCCGGACCCCGAGAGCGAGAGCGACTTCAGGCTCGGCACGGTGACCCGGACCAACATGCGGCCGGTGTTCACGTGCAGCTTGCCTTCGAGGTCGATGTGCAACACGCCGTCCTCGACCGTGGTCTTGATGTCGTCGATGACCTTGGAGGCGGCCTCGACCTCGACGCTGAGCTCGGAGCCGACCTTGGCGTCCACGTCGACCGACCCCTCGACTGCGATCGCGTCGAAGGCCTCCACCGACCGCTGCTCGGTCTTGGTGTCGACGCCGGAAACGTCGCCGAGGTTGAACACGCAGCCGGAAAGACCGGCCGAGAGACAGACGAGCGTTGCGAGCCTCATGCGACCACTTTGAACCACCACGCGCGGGATTGGCTTCCCGCAGCGGCGTGCGCAGGGTCACTCGTCCCAAGGGTTCGCGTGCGCCGGGTCGGTCAAGAACGCCTCGTCGGTGAGGCTCTCCAGAAACGCCACGAAGTCGGCGGTTTCGCTCTCGGACAGCTCGAAGACCCGCATCTGCGCGTCGGCCAGCGGGGACACCTCGCGCCCACCGGTGGAGTAGTGGTCGAGCATGTCTTCGAGTGTCTCGACGCTGCCGTCGTGCATGTAGGGCGCGGTGACGGCGATGTTGCGCAGCGTGGGCGCCTTGAACCGCCCCATGTCGGCGGGTTCTCCCGTGAACGAGAACAGACCCTCGTTGCCTTCGGGGTAGGCGCCCTGCCCGTCGAGGTTGTACAGCGCGGTGTTTTGAAACTCGTAGGGCCGCGTGGGCATGCCCTCGAAGTACGACGCGTTGGAGAAGTTGTGGCCGAAGTGGCAGTAGGTGCACTCGCCGGGGACGTTGAACAGCTCCCAGCCGCGCTTGACCGCGTCGCTCACCGCGTCCTCGTCTCCCCCGTAGAACCACCGGTCGAACGGTGACGTGCCCGAGATGAGCGATCGCTGAAACGATGCGATGGCCGCGGTCACGTGCTCCAGCGTCATCGGCTCCGGGTCGCCGGGGTAGGCGGCCGCGAACAACTCCTGGTAGCGAGGCACGTCCTCGATGCGGGCGATGACATCGGCCTCGTCGACGAGCCCCATTTCGACCGGCTCGGTGCCGAACATCGGGACCAGCGCGTGCGTTTCGAGGTCGAGCAGCTCGGGGTTCGCCCACGCCAACGTCGACGCATAGGCCACATTGGCCAAGCTCATCGAACCCCGCGTGTGCACCTGACCGGTCACCCCCACCGCCTGGGCGCGGCCATCGGTGAACGCGAGCGCGGGCTCATGGCACGTCGAACAAGCGAACGAGCCGTCGACCGACAGTCGGGTGTCGTAAAACAGGTGCCGTCCCAGCTCGACGCCTTCGACCGTCATCGGGTTGTCCTCGGGCACCAGCGGCATGGGAAAGGCGGACGGCAGCGCCCATTCCCATGGGGTCACCTCACCGGGTGGCTCGCCCGTGCTCGACGAGCCTTCGCTCCCGGTCGACGATCCCGTGGCGTCGGTGTCGGCCACCCCGGTCGTGCCGTCCGACGACGACGACGACCCCAGGTCGGGGCCCGAGGTCTCCGCCCCGGACGAGGTGCTCGACGAGCCCTCAGAGGTGTCGTCGCCCGTGCCCGCCTGCGAGTCGTCACCGCACGCGCTCAGCGACAGCGTGGCTGCCACGACGAGCCTCAGGCGCATCGTCGCCTCCGTCTGCGAACCCAGGCCGCGACGGCGAACAGCAGCAAACCGCCCGCATCGCCATCGCCGGACGACGTGCATCCGCAACCGTCCCCGCCGCCCCCATCATCGCTCCCGGCCGTGCCCGAAGAGCTGCTGTCGGGCCCCGCCGTCGACGATACCGGGCTGTCGGTGGTGGTCTCATCGCCACCCGACGTGTCGTCGCCCGCGGTGCCGCCCGATCCGATGCCGGTCGAAGAGCCTCCGGTCGAGGTCCCTACGCCTGCATCCGCAATCGGAATGGTCAGCGACCCCTCCGCCACGACCATCGGCGGCGCACCCCCGGCGGTCTCGAACAGCATGGCGACCTCGTTGCCCGCCTCGTTGGTCTGGTTCTCGGCGGCCAGGAAGTCGATGTACTGCGGGGTGTTGATCAGATACAGCAGCCGCACCGACACCTCGAGATCGCCGCTGTCGACATCGGCCAACGCCGGAACACCGTCGAAGCTGTAGTCGACCACGTCGAAATGCGGCCACGTGCCATCGTCTTGCAGCGCATAGCGGTCGCCGACCGGGTCGGTCTCCACGTGAGGCGTGAGGCCGCGCGGCGGAATGCGGGTGTCTTCGATCCAGTGGTCGTTGAGCAGCAGGTGCAGCGTCTGCCCGGTGGCATACGCCTCCGCCACGCCCTGGTAGGTGCGCAGCTGGGCATCGTCCAGCATTGCGCCGGTCTCATCGTTCCAGGTGCCCGACTCCCAGACCACCTCGCCGTCGTGCCGGGCCACCACCTCCAGCCACATCACGCGGCCTTCGGAGTAGCCGGTGGGAAGCTTGTGGCCGGTCTCGTTGGTCACGGTGACTTGCAGCCCCGACAAGCCGTTGCCGAGATCGACCGAGTCGGGGGCTGAGATGTCCAGCGATGCCGACGTGCGGACGAAGTCGTCCATGACCGAGAGCGTGTGATCGAACGCGAGGCCTTCGAGCACGGTCGCATCCTCGGCGAGCAGGCCCACCACGAAGCGGTTGGCACCGAGCAGGTCGTGCCGCCGCCCCCCTGTGGCGTGATGCTGGACGCCCACGTGGTCCCGGCACCCGGGCACGTCTTCGACCGCCGGCATGTGACAGTCCTGGCACGAACGAAACTCGTCGCCTGGCTGAGCAAACGCGCTGCGTGTCCATTCGCTGTAGGTCCGCTGCTCGTTGAAGCTCGACCCCATCGGGTTGCCCTCGTCGTCGAGGCGCTGACGCTCGGTCGTGACGTCGTGGCAGGTCCCGCAGGCCTCGGACGAGCCCACGAAGTCGTCCTGCATCCAGGCGTGGGGAGGTTGCATCGCGCCCATCCCCATGTAGCCCCACGGGCCGCGGCGCGGCACATTGCCGCCCGCGAGCGTGTCGTCGATCGCGTACTGCCCGTTGCCGATGCCACCGTCGTCTTCCATCCGGTGACAGGCCTCGCATTCGATCCCCGCCCGATCGTCAGTGGTGAGCTCGTCGATCGAGATTGCACTCGCACGACCTTCGAGGAACGCGCGCGGAGAGTGGCAACGAATGCAGGCCTCGGTCTCCTCGGGGGAGACAGCATCCTGGCTGGCCACGGCGACGCCCGCCCAGAAGACGGGATCCACCGCGGCGTTGGCCATCATCGACCCCCGCCAACTCCAGTACGGCGCATAGTAGGGCTCGTCGCGACGACCCGGCGCGTTCTGAAACGAGTGGCAGTACTCGCAGTTGGAGGCCGGAACGAGCGCATTGGTGAGCTCACCCGGTTGCGTCGGTGCGGCGAGCACCGTGCGCGAGCCGAGCGTGCTCGCGGCGAGTACCGCGAGAGTCAGGAGTCGAGCGTGGCCCATCACAGCGGCGACTCGGGCACCGTGACGTCGAGCTGCAGAATGTTGTTGTCGAAGTCCGACTCTTCGATGACATGCTCGGGGTTGATGCTCAGCTCGAGCACGTAGTCTCCCGCCGGAACGTCGGTGATGTCGACCCACTGGCACTGCAGGGCGGAGCTGTAGATGTCGGCCCAGCCCACGCTGATGCCCATGTTGTTGAACCCATACTGCTGCGGACCGGCGTCCTCGTTCCAAGGCGCCAGGTCGATGAGCGCAAACGCGGCCTTGTGTCCGTTGGCCACCGTGTTGCCGTCGCCGTCCAGCAGGCGGTACTGCGCGTAGTCGGACAGTAGGTAGGTGTCCTGACACTCGCTGTACTCGAACAGGTCGGGGTTGATCATCTCGTTGCCCGCGTAGAAGTCGGCGTCGCCGACGTTGGGGGTGATCGTGTCGAACCGAAGAAGCCGTCGAGTCCCAAGACCCGCGAGGCACCCGTCCTGCCAGGCGCAATCGGACTTGCCGAAGGTCGCGGTCTGGAACTCGACGCTGGACTGGGTTTCCGAGACCACCTGCGGGTCGTGCATGTCGAGGTCGGGCAACCCCTGCGACGCGCCGGTCGACGACGAGCTTTCTCCGCCACTCGAAGACGTACCGTCTGTGCCGGTCGTCGAGTCCGTGTCGCCGCCCGAGGACGAACTCTCGCCGGCTCCACTGGAGCTGGCATCTCCACTGGTGGTCGAATCGTCGCTGGTGCTGCCAGCGGAGGCGCTCGCCGAAGCCGACGCGGATGCAGACGCAGACGCCGAGGCCGAGCCCGTGGTTCCCTGTCCGCCGCTGGTACCGCTACCACTCGAGTCGCCACCACCGGAGTCACAGGCGACGAAGGTCAGGGACAGCAGGGAGGACGCAAGAAGTCGATTCATGTGCATGATGGGTGGCTCCACGGGTGCATCGCGGCCCCTGAGGGACCGCCACTGATGCGTAGATGTCCGCACCAGGGCACTTCCTTCACCCGACCTTTACATTCGTCGAGTCGGGCGTCTACGCGCCGATCCCCCAGCCGCAAGACCTGCGCGAAGCCCCTTTGCTCCATACCGCGCGAGGTTCGTTTCAGCGGGTTGCGGTGTTCGCGGGAGCAAACAAACGGAAGCACGAGTAGGGCCCTGGAGTACACCCCCATCCCTCCCAACGCAGCGGCGACGTGACACGCTGATGCACGGTGCGACTGCTGATGGTCGAAGACAACGACGCGTTCGCCGAAGTGGTGTGCGCAGAGTTTCTCTCCGCGGACGACGTGACGGTCGTGGGTTCGGTCGCGGCAGCGTGCGGACGGGGACCAGGGTTCGACGCGGCATTGGTCGACTACGACCTTCCAGACGGAAAAGGTGACGCTGTCGTACGCGCGCTGCTGGCCGCCCACCCCACGCTACCCGTGGTCGCAATCTCGTCCCACATCCGTGGCAACGAAGCGCTGAGAGCCGCGGGCGCACGGGCGACGTGTGCCAAGCCCGACTTCGCCCGCATTCGAGAAGTGCTGCGGGGGCTCTGACGCGATCACTGCAGCTGCAGCGGCGGTTCGATGCGCGCGTAGGCTTCGAACTCGGCTCGAGGCGTCCCGCAGGAGCGTTCTCCGTCAACGTCGTCCGGCTGCAAGCCGTTCCACTCCCGCCGCACTTGGGCGATGACGTCGTCGGCAGTCCGCCCCCAAGCACGCGCGCAGGCGATGGCGTGTTTGGCTGCCAGTTCCCATTCGTAGTCGCCGCCGATCAACAAGCGCTCGGGAGCGCGAGGGCACTGTGCGCGCAAGAACTCCGCCGCGACTTCGTCGTCGCTGGAGAAGCCGCCATTGGCGGCATGAAACGCGATCGGCGGATTGCCGAAGTCGGGTGTGCCCGACATGCCAAAGCACTCCCCTGCCCGCCAACGGTGCTCGTCGATGACGTCGTAGACACCGTCACCATCCAGGTCCTTCACGATGTCGATGTCGAAACCGGGCTCGTGAAACGCCCAGGGTGTGACGAACACATCGCCGTCGGCCTCGGCGCGGGTCCAGATCTCGAACGCGTGCGCGTCGAGGTCGTACCCCGAGCTGTGTTCGTCGGTGACGGCCTCCACCACGCCGTCATCGTCGTAGTCGTGCACCGACAGAAGCGAGACGTGCAGCTCATCGAATGCATCGGGGTTGTTGCCGACGCTGAGCAGGACCGCCTCCTCGTACGGCAACACGGTGCCGTCGTTGGCGATGAAGGTGAGCTGCACTGCCCCTTCGAAGTGCCACGACGGCAGGGTGTCGTCGATATCGACGCCCATGTCGAGCACCGCGAGGACCCACGCGCCGCCCGGACCGCGCTGACATTGCCCGAGCCCGGCGAACGGTGCCTCGTCCAACGTGACCGTGTCGGGCAGCGACGCCTCGAACTGGGCCTTGGCCTCGGCCAGCAGCGCCTGCGAGTCGCGAAGGACCGTGGCACAGGCCTCATCGAGCGCGGCGGTGTCCGGCTCCACGGCGTGCGGCGGCTCGACGACAACCTCGGGTGCGGCGGCGGGCGGGTCGGCGACAGCCGGCGGAGGATTCGCCCCTGGGGTGCCCGGTCGACACGCGACCCCAGCGAACGCCAAGACTGCAGCTCCGAGCCGTCTCACCGCTCTGCAATACCGCAGCTCGGCCCCCGTCGGCGACCGACACCTGGCCGCAGGGACACCTCAGGCGGACCGAAGCTTCAGCAGTGCCCGCGCTTCGTCGGGCGAGGCAATCTCTCGGCCCACGTTGCGGGCACACTGCACGATCGCCTCGATCAGCGGCCCGTTGCCGCTCGTCCGCTCGCCGTCGGGCAGATAGAACGTGTCCTCAACCCCGGTCCGAAGCGCCCCTCCGAGTTCGGCCGCTTTTTGGTGCAGCGCCCAGATGTCGGCACGGCCGATCGCCGTGACCTCCCAGGTGCTGCCCGGCTTGATGTAACGCAGCAGCAGCGGAAGCAGGTCGGGGTCGGCAGGCATGCCGGAGGCCACTCCCATCACGAAGTTGTAGTGGGGATGCTTGGCCATGCCGTTTTCGACGAACAAGCCCACCGAACGCACGATGCCGGTATCGAAGCACTCGAACTCGGGCATCGCATCGATCTTGGCCATCGCGTCGAGCATCGCCTGCACTTTGGAGACAGGGTTGTCGAACACCATCGGCGGCCAAGCCCACGACCCGTCGCGCCGCGTCTTGAGGTAGTTGAGCGTCCCGGCGTTGCAGGCCGCGATCTCCGGGTTGACCCGCGACATGGCCCCGAGCGGCGCCGATACATCGGGCCCCATGACTCCGGTGCTCATGTTGATGATGACGCCGGGACACGCCTCGCGAATCGCGTCCGTGATCGCCCCGCAGACCTCGGGGTCCCACGTGGGCAGGTGCCCCATGCCGTCCTCCTGCCGACGGTAGTGCACGTGCATCACGCTCGCCCCGGCGTCGAAGGCCTCTTTGGCCGCCGCCGCCATCTGCTGCACGGTGACGGGCACCGGGTGTTGTTTGGGGTTGGTCAGGACGCCCGTCAGGGCGCAGGTCACCACGGCCTTGTCACTCATGCTTCGCTCGTTTCGTCGTTGGTTTCGGGGTCCTCAATACGCAGCAGAACCTGGTCGCCTGCCACCTGCTCGCCCGCCGCTGCGGACACGTCTCGCGCGACACCAGCGGTCGGAGCCTCGATGCGATGCTCCATCTTCATCGCCTCGACGGTGATGAGCAGCTGGCCCTTTTCGACCGTAGCCCCCTCCTCGACCAGGACGGACACCACCGTGCCCGACAGCGGCGAGCGCACGGTACCGTCACTCGCCTCCGCGGCTTCGGCCCGCAGATCCGGCTCCTCGAAGGCATGCGTGCGGCCCTCGAGGCTGACCCATACCCGCCGGTCCCGAATCGCATACGCCGCGACACTGGCAATGCCCTCGTGCACCAGACGCAGACGCCCTTCATCATCGCGGAGGACTTGCAACTGGACCGACGTTTCGCCGAACGACACCGTCGCTCGCTCTCGACCATCGAGCACGACCGCGATGTCGCGCTGGTCGTCCCGACACCGCAGGGTGATGGGGGTGAGCAGCGCGTCGCTGCTGCGCCAGGCTTGGCCGTCGCCGAACGCGGGGTCGAGTCCGTGCGCACGTGCGAGCACCGTAGCCGCCACCGCCCACGCCAGCGTCGGGACCGAGGGCCGCTGCGGCGCATCGCCGAACCGGGCGTCCAGGGTGTCGGTCTTGATCGTGCCGCCGACCATGTCGGGGTCGTCGAGCAACGCCTGCAGAAACTCGAGGTTGGTCGTGGGGCCGAGAAAGACGGTGTTGCGGAGCGCCCGCCTCAGCTTGCGAAGCGCTTCGGCACGGTCCGCGCCGTGGGCGATGAGCTTGGCCAGCATGGGGTCGTAGAACGCCGACACCTCGCCGCCGCTGCGAATGCCCGAATCCACACGAATCCCCGGTGGGGGGTCGAACCGCACGATCGATCCCGTCTGCGGCAGAAAGCCCGCGTAGGGGTCCTCGGCGTACAGGCGCACCTCGATGGCGTGCCCTTGCATGTGCAGCGCATCTTGGCTGATCGGCAGCGGTTTGCCCGCCGCGACGTCGAGTTGCCACGCCACGAGGTCGAGGCCTGTCACACACTCGGTCACGGGGTGCTCGACCTGCAGCCGGGTGTTCATCTCCAGAAAGTAGAACTGCCCGTCGTCGTCCAGCAGGAACTCGACCGTGCCCGCGCCGACGTATCCGATGGCGCGAGCCGCCGCCACGGCGGCCTCCCCCATCTTGGTCCGCAGCGCTGCATCGACGACGGGCGACGGTGCTTCTTCCACCACTTTTTGGTGTCGCCGCTGGGCCGAGCACTCGCGCTCGCCCAAGTGCACCACGTTGCCGTGGGTGTCGGCGAACACCTGCACCTCCACGTGGCGGGCTCCGGTGATGAGCCGCTCGAGGAACACCTGCGGGTTGCCGAACGCGTTGGCTGCCTCGGACTGCGCGGACGCTATCGCCTCGGTGAGCTGCGACGCATCGGTCACCTTGCGCATGCCTCGGCCGCCACCGCCCGCGGTCGCCTTCACCAACAGCGGCAGCCCCAAGGTTTTCGCCTCGGCCACCAGGGTGTCGACCGAAGCGTCGTCGCCGAGAAAGCTCGGTGCGGTCGGCACGTCGGCTTCGATCATGCGGCGTTTGGCGGTGACCTTGTCCCCCATCAAGGTGATCGCGTCAGCGGGCGGCCCCACGAACGTCAGCCCGGCCTCCTCGCACGCCCGGGCAAAGCCGGCGTTCTCGCTGAGAAACCCGTAGCCGGGGTGAATCGCGTCGGCGCCCGTGCGGGCCGCGGCGTCGAGAATCGCGTCCACGTTCAGGTAGCTCTGCCCCACCGGCGCGGGGCCGATGCACACAGCGCGGTCGGCCAAGGCGACGTGCGGTGCGTCGGCATCGGCCTCCGAGTAGACCGCCACCGTGGCGTACCCCATCGCGTGCGCCGTACGCAGCACACGCACCGCGATTTCGCCGCGGTTGGCGACGAGAAGCGTCGAAAAACTCATGCTTCGCTTCCTCCGGGCCAGTTGGGCTCACGTTTCTGCATGAAGGCCATCATCCCTTCCATGCCCTCGGGACCTCGTGCCGCGACAGCAAACGACTCCGCAGCGCCATCGAGCAGCGTCTCGAGCTCGACCCGACCGACGTCGTTCATCAGCCGCTTCGTGGTGGCGACGGCCCCGGGTGCACAACGCAGGATCTGCTTCAGTGTGCTGGCGAGCAATGCATCGAGCGCTTCTCCGGGCTCGGCCACCGCATGGGCGAGACCGATGGCCACCGCCTGGTGCCCGTCGAAACGACCCCCCGTCACCGCGAGGCGCCGTGCCTGCGAGAGCCCGAGTCGGCGGACCAAGAACGGCGCAATCTGAGCCGGCGGAATACCGAGGCCGGTCTCCGGGAGCCCGAACTTTGCATTCGCCGCGGTGAGCGTGACGTCGGAAACGCACGCCACCCCGAACCCGCCACCCAACACCGCGCCTTCGCAGAGCGCGACGACGGCCTGCGGCGCACGATCCACTTTGGTGATGATGGCGCCAAAGCGGCGGTTGACCTCCCACAGCGCGTCTTTGCCGTCCTCGCCCAGGGGTTTGCCGCGCGCAGCGGCCATGTCCTTGATGTCGCCGCCCGCACAGAAGTGACCACCGGCGCCACGAAGGACCACCACCCGTACGTCGCGGCGGTCGGCAATCGCGTCGAAAGTCGCGTCGAGCTCGGAGACCGTCTTCAAGCTCATCGCGTTGCGGACCTCGGGGCGGTCGAACAACACCGTGAGCACCCCGCCCTCGAGGGACAGGCGTAGATGTTCGGTCGTTGGAAGCGACATCACGCCTTCTTTCGCCGCGGCAGGGTGCCTTCGAGCTTGCAGATGATGCTGAGCATCACCTCGTCCGCACCACCGCCGATCGAGATCAAGCGCCCATCGCGGAAGAAGCGAGAGATCTTGGATTCCCACATGTAGCCCATGCCGCCCCAGAACTGCAGGCACCCATCGGCGATCTCCCGCGCGAGTCGGCCTGCCTTCAGCTTGGCCATCGACGCCAGTCGCGTGACGTCCTTACCGGAGATGTACAGTTCGGTCGCGCTCCACACCAACGCCCGCAGACACTCGAGTTCGGTGGAGAGCTCGGCCAGCTTGAAGTGCACGTACTGGTTGTCGAGGATCGTCGCGCCGAACGCCTCGCGCTGCCCCGCGTACTCCTTGGTGATCTTCAGCGCGTGCTCGAGCGCGCCGATCACGTTGGCAGCACCCCAGAGCCGCTCCTCCTGGAACTGAAGCATCTGCAGGGTGAAGCCCATGCCCTCCTGGCCGATGACGTTGCGCGCAGGCACGCGCACGTCGTCGAAGAACAGCTGCGCCGTGTCCGAGGCCCACATGCCGATCTTGTCGAGCTTGCGCGCTCGCTCCACGCCCTTCGCATCGAGCGGCACCATGATGAGCGACTTGTTCTTGTGCGGCTTGCCCTCGGACGTGTTGACCAACATGCACATCCAGTCCGCCTGCATGCCGTTGGTGATCCACATCTTCGTGCCGTTGATGATGTAGTCGTCCCCGTCGCGGCGTGCGGTGGACTTGATGCTCGCGACGTCGCTGCCGGCCCCCGGCTCGCTCACCCCGACACAACCCACCAGGTCCCCGGCGATCGAGGGCTCGAGAAACTCCTTCTTGAGTTCCGCGCTGCCGAACTTGGCCAGCGCGGGCGTGCACATGTCCGTCTGCACCCCGATCGCCATCGGGATCGCACCGCAGTCGACCCAGCCCAGCGTCTCGGCTGCGAGCACCGAGTAGGAGTAGTCCAACCCCATGCCGCCGTACTCCTCGGGCTTGCTGATCCCCAAGAACCCCTGATCGCCCAACTTCTTGAACAACTCGTGCGCGGGAAAGATCTTGTCGTTCTCCCACTGCTCGACGTTGGGGTTGATCTCGCGATCGATGAACTTGCGCATGGAGTCGCGCAGCTGCTCGTGCTCTTCGGTGAGTTTCATGGACGGTGCTCCTTCGGGGGTGGGGTTGGTTAGAAACGTGCGACGCCGAACGTGTTGCCGTGCAGGGTGCGGGCCGCCGCCTCACGGCAGGTGGCCAGCGCCATGCCCAGCACACGCCGGGTGTCGCGGGGATCGATGATGCCGTCGTCCCAGATTCGGGCGGTGCCGAACAGAGCGTCGGACTCGGAGTCGAGTTTGTCTCGAATCGCGCCGGTCATCTTTTCGAGGTTCTCGGGGGGAATCTCGACGCCCTGCCGAGCAAACTTGGCCACGGTGATGATCTCCATGACCTTGGCCGCCTGTGCGCCGCCCATGACGGAGATGCGGGCGTTGGGCCAGGCAAAGATGAAACGCGGGTCGAAAGCCCGACCACACATGCCGTAGTTGCCCGCACCGAACGCGCCTCCGACGAGCACGGTGAGTTGCGGCACCGTGGCATTGGCGACCGCCTGAATCATCTTCGAGCCGTGTTTGACGATGCCGGCCTGCTCGGCCTGCGTTCCCACCATGTAGCCGGTGGTGTTCTGCAGGTAGATGATCGGCGTGCCCGACTGGCAGCACGCCTGAATGAAGTGTCCGGCTTTGGCCGCCCCCTCGGCGAAGATCGGGCCGTTGTTGCCGATGATGCCGCACGGGTGTCCCTCGATGCGGGCGTGGCCGCAGACCGTCTGCGGCCCGTAGTCGGGACCGAAGTCGAGAAAGTCCGAGTCGTCGACGACGCGCGCGATGATCTCGCGGACGTCGTACGGCACCCCGTAGTCGACCGGCACGGCCCCCGCGAGTTCGTCGGGGTCGTAGCGCGGAGGCTTCACGGGCTCGGGCGCATCGGTCCGCACACGGTCCCAGTGCACCTTCGATACGAGGTCTCGCGCGACGGCGATCGCATCGGCATCGGACTCGGCCAGATACTCCGCCGTCCCCGCGACCCGGGCGTGCATTTCGGCCCCGCCGAGCGCCTCTTCTTCGGCGTCCTCACCCAACGCGGCTTTGACCAGCGGAGGGCCGGCGAGAAAGATCTTCGAGCGCCCTCGCACGACCACGACGTAGTCGGAAAGGCCGGGGATATACGCCCCGCCCGCGGTCGACGACCCATGCACGACGGTGATCTGAGGAAGGCCCGCCGCGCTGAGCCGGGCCATGTTGGCAAACACGCGACCGCCCTCGACGAACAGCTCGCTCTGATAGATCAGGTTGGCCCCCGCGCTCTCGACCAGGTTGACCGTGGGCAACTTGTTCTGCAGCGCGATCTCTTGCGCTCGCAAGGTCTTGCGCAGCCCCATCGGGGAAATCGCGCCACCTTTGATCGCGCTGTCCGAGGCGGACACCAAGCACCGCCGCCCCTGCACGAAGCCGATGCCGATGATGTTGCTGCCGCCCGAGATGCCCGACTTGCCGTCGTCGTCGTGCATCTTGTAGCCCGCGAGCGTCGACAACTCGAGAAACGGCGCGCCGCGGTCGAGCAACCGCTGCACTCGCTGTCGCGGCAGGATCTGTCCGCGTTTCGAGAACTTGCCGGCCTTCGACGCCGAATGCTCGCGGACCTTGGTCTCGAGCGCGCGAAAGCCCTCCACCAGTTCGAGCATCTCGGCTCGATTGCGGGAGAACGAGTCGGACTTGGGATCGAGTTTGGAGCGTAGGCGTGGCATCTACTCGTTCTCCTCCAGCACCTTCGGCGCCACCGCACGGTGAAAGCCGTCGAAGGGTTTGGACGCGTTGTGTTTGGGCGTCGGCCAGACGCTGCTGAACAGCGGCGCGCCCCCGTCGATGGGCAAGGTGATGCCCGTGATGAAGGCCGCGGCCTCACTGAGCAGGAAGCAGATGCCCGCGCTGACCTCCGCCTCGGTCGACAGCCGCTTGAGCGGCACCGCCTCCTTGAGCTTGGGGATCATCGCCTTGACCGCACCGTCGTAGGTGTCCATGCCGCTGCTGGCGACCCATCCGGGCGCGACCGCGTTGACACGCACACCCGCCGGTGCCCACTCGACCGCGGCGGTCTTGGTGAAGTTCACCATGCCGGCGCGAGCAGCCCCCGAGTGCCCCATGCCGGGCATGCCGTTCCACATGTCCGCGACGATGTTCACGATCCCGCCACCCCGTCGGTTCATGCACTGCGTGAACACCTCGCGCGCGACGAGAAAGCCCCCGACCAAGTTGGTTCGCACGACGGTCTCGAAGCCCTTCTGGTTGATCATCGCCAGCGGTGCCGGGTACTGCCCGCCCGCGTTGTTGACCAAGCCGTCGATGCGGTCGTGGCGCTCGAGCAGCGCCTTGACCACCGCCTTCACTCGCTCTTCATCGCGAATGTCCAGCGGTTCGAGGTCGGCCCTTCCGCCATCGGCCTCGATCTCCGCCGCGACCGCCTCGAGCTTGTCGCGCTTGCGCCCGATCAGCACCACCGTTGCGCCGAGCGACGCGAGTTCGTGAGCCGTGCAACGACCGATGCCGCTGCCGCCACCGGTCACGACGATCGTCTGACCTTCGAACAACCCAGGACGAAACACCGATCGATACGTCATGCGCACACTCGGGCGAGACCATCAGATCCTCCACCCGCCACGAGGGTATCGAGGCTGGCGGGCCAGAGAGGAACCGGGCGCGCCTGCAGATTCGCATCGCTCCGGCTGCGCAGGGGCTGGCTGCAAACTCGCAGGATGGATGAACGCCCGCCACAATGGTAGGAAGCTCTCGATGAGCATCGAATCGGCGACGACGAAGATCAAAGAGAAGGTCGGCGAAGACTGTGGTCTCGCGTCCACCCTCAAGTTCGACTGTGGTGACGACGGCGTCATCTTCCTCGACGCCAACGTGGTCCCCAACGTCGTCAGCAACGACAACAACGACGCAGCCTGCACGGTGAAGCTGTCGCTGGCCGACCTCGAGGCGATGATCGGCGGCGAGCTCGACCCGATGGCCGCGTTCTCGCTGGGCAAGCTTCAGCTCGACGGCGACATGGCCGTCGCCATGAAGCTCGGCAACATCATCAAGTAGAACGTTCCCGCTGCCGACACACGGCAGAAAAGCGCCACCAGGGCTCACGGCTCCGGTGGCGTTTTTGCGTCTAGCGGCGGAAACGGCCGGTGACTGGCAGGTGGTCGCTCGGGACGTCCCAACCACGAGGTTTGGGGTCGTGGACCACCTCGAGACACCGATCGGCCAGCGAGGCGGTGGCGTAGATGTGGTCGATACGAAAGCCCTGATTTCGCTCGAAGCCCTGGGTCCGATAGTCGAACCAGGTGTAGTGCCCCGCCTCGGACTGATGCTTGCGAAAGCAGTCGGTGAACCCGAAGTCGAGCAAGGCCTGCAGCCGCGATTTTTCGTCGTCGGTGAAGAGCATCTTGTCGCGGAGGCGTTCGGGGTCGTAGACGTCGCGGTCCTCGAGCGCGATGTTGAAGTCGCCGACGACGGCGATGTCCTCATCGGGGCTGTAGTTGGACACGATCTCCTCGCGCAGGCGTTCGAGCCAGCTGAGCTTGTAGGCGAACGCTTCGCTCCCCAGCGAGGTCCCGTTGGGCACGTAGAGGTTGTAGACGCGGACGCCGTCGACCAACACGTTGAGAATCCGGGGGTGCTTGTCCGGCGGATCCGTCAAGAAGCCCGCGTTGGTTTCATCGGGCTTCGACTTGGTCAGCGTCGCCACCCCGCACAGCGCTCGCCCGCCGTGAATCGTGACCTGGTAGCCCAGCTCGAGGAACGGCACCTTGGGGAACAGCGCGTCCTCGACCTTGGTCTCCTGCAGACACACGATGTCCGGCTCGTGCTCGGCCAGGTACTCCGTGACGTGGTCCAGCCGCGCCCGGATAGAGTTCACGTTCCAAGTCGTGATGGTCAGCTCGCCGCCCATGCGGCGGGGACTCTACCTCAGCAGCCGGGGCCGTCGGGACACTCGCCCGTGCGCGGCGACGACGAGCCGACCCCGACCGAGCACCAGTCGGGCTTGAAGGTCGGCGCATCGGCGGCCCACGGCGTCTCTCCGTCCTCGAGCCAGTAGGGATGGTCGAGAATGAAGCGCCACATCACGGCAAAGGTGGTGAGGTCGCGAATGCCGCTCTCGAAGGGCGGCGCCGCGTGACCGCAGTTGTGCTCGCACTCGACGACGGCGTGCCCATCGGCTTCGAGATTCTCCTCGAGGTCCGCCGAGGTCATCGCAAAGTCGACCGCGACGCAGAAGTCGTCCGGACCGCCCCAGAGCACCATCGCGGGCAGGATGTGCGATGCCCCGCCCCACTCGCGCACGAGGCCTCCCGTGCCGCCGGACAACGAAACGATCGACGACAGGTACTCGCTCCGCGCCCATCCGAGTTGCGAGGTGAACAGTGCGCCCGCGCTCACGCCCACGCTGCTGACGCAGGTGTTGTCGATCGGATAGCTCTGCGCCGCGCAAGCCAGCAGGTCGTCGAAGTAGATGAACTCTTCCTGCACCCGGGCGTCGCTGTCGATCGTGGTGAACGGCCACCGGAATGCGAGGTCGCCCTTGTCGATCGGCACGAGCGCGAGGAAGCGGAACTGGTCGGCGGCGTTCTGCACGTCCGCGACTTCGACGAAGTCGTCGGCACTGCCGCCGAGCCAGTGCCACAGGTAGACGACGGGGAGCTGCTCGTCGGGCTGCAGATCGCTCGGCGCCACGATCATGACCTCGCGGTCCTCGCCCGAGCTGGTGAACATGTTCACGCCCGGCGCAAACTGAGGGCACTCGCCGCTGGGCTCGGGCAACGGGGCTGGAGCGGCCGCATCATCGGGACCGGGTGTGCCGCACAGGTAGTCGAACGGGTCGGTCGGAATGACGGGACCGCCGGTGGTGCTGCCAGATTCGCCCGCGGTTTCATCGCCTGCTCCGGTGGAGTCGGCGGAGGTCTCCGAGGCGGAGTCGGTCTGTCCCGCGCTGGTCGTGCCCATCGTCGCGGTTGCGCCGCTGGTCTGGGCCCCGCTCGAGCTGCCATCCGAGGACCCGGAGCTTTCGCCTCCGCCGCTCGAATCCGATGCACATCCCGACAGCGCCACGGCCGCCATGACCACCCCACCAATCCACGATCTCCGCACGGTATCCTGCATCATGCCAGCCTGCGCCGACGCGCGGTAGCTCCCCCTTCCCTGGACCCGTGATGATCGACCCCACCCGCGCCCGCGCCCGCTATGCCGCCCTGCGAGAACGCGACCGGACGATCGCCTCGATGCAGAGCAAGCAGCGAATGCGCCCGGTGTTTGCGCATCTGCTCGACGGTGAAGCTCGGGACACGCTCAACGAAAGCCTCCGGGAACAGCTCACCGCCGTACGCAAGGACGCCGCCGCGCTGGCACTGGAGCTGGGACGTCGCGCGCTGCTCGAGGTCGGGGTCGAAGACCTCGGCCGACTCGGCGCCGCGTTGCGCCGACTCGAGGCCCACCTCGCCGACGCACCCGCCGAGGCCCTCGACGCCTGCTACGACCTGCTCACGTTCTTGGACGAACGCGCCGAGCTATGGGGCAGCGACTCCTGGGTGCCGGCCCCGCCCGACGCCTGACCGTGTATCGTGCGGGCCGATGCTCCGCGCCTCGTTCGCCCTGGTTTGTGCCGCACTCTCGCTGGCGGCCTGCAAGCAGCCCGAGTCCGCCACCGCGCAACCCACCGCAGCGACTGCGGCCGCCGCATCGACGCCCACACTCGACCCGGACCGCCTCGCCGAAGACCTGAGGGTGCTGGCAGACGATGGCTGGGCGGGGCGCTTCACCAAAGACCTCGAACACCTGGGACTCGCGGCGGACTTCATCGCCAAGAGCCACCAAGCGGCCGGCCTCAAACCGGTGGGCGAGCACTACCGGGTCGACTTCGAGTACCCGGCGGGCAAGGAACCGGGCAACGCGTTCTACCTGTGGGTCGAGCGTGGCGGCGAAGCCACGCAGCTCCCCGAGTCCGATGCGGTCCCCGCCACGTTCGGCGCACGCCGGGCAGTCGTCGGGGCTCCGGTCTGGGTTGCCGCTGCAAGCACCGACGGCGTCGAGGGCCGTGCGGTGATCACCCCGGCACCGTCTGGAGAGTTCACCGACCGCGTCAAGGCACTGGCCGACGCAGGCGCCACGGCGGCATTCTTCGTGACGACCGCGGCCCCAGCCCCCACGGACACCGTGCCCGACGGGCCCATCTCTGCGGCCTGGATCACCGCTGACGTCGCCCGGGCCAAGCTCGGCGTGCCCGACGGGGACGCTCCCGCGCGAGCCACCGAGGTCGCGGACATTCGAATCTCACTCGCCCGATCGGAGATCGACAAGACGGCGAGTGCACCCAACGTGGTCGCCTGGATCGAGGGCACCGAGCACCCCGAGGAAATCGTGCTGCTCGGTGCGCACTACGATCACATCGGGACCAAGGAGTTCGGGACCTTCTGCCGCGGCCCCCAAGAGGACAGCGACCCCGAGGACCAGATCTGCAACGGCGCCGACGACAACGCCAGCGGAACGGCCCTTCTCATGAACATCGCGCGGGCGATCGGGTCCAGTGGCTACCGACCCAAGCGCACGTTGGTGTTCGCGTCGTTTGCCGCCGAAGAGCTCGGCCTGCACGGCTCGCGCGCGTTGGCCGAGTCCCCGCCCGACGCCGCCCCGTTCTCCAACGGAAAGGTGGTGGCAATGCTCAACATGGACATGGTCGGGCGCCTGGGCGCGGACGGCCTGGACGTGGGCGGGGAAAAGACCAGCCCCGCGTGGCCCGACATCATCGAGCGCCACACCCCCGCCTCGCTCACCGTCAAACACCCCGCCGCCGTGACGGGTCGCAGCGACCACGCGCACTGGTTCCGGCAGGGCATCCCGGTGCTGTTCTTCTTCACCGGTCTGCACGACGACTATCACCGCACCTCCGACGAGCTCGACACGCTCAACATGGCGGGCATCTCCGACATCGGCACGCTGGTGCTGGGCGTGGCGCTCGAGCTCGCCGATGGTGCGCCGATCCCCCGCGCAGGCTGACGGCATATCCATCACAAACCCCGCGCAGCGAACGGAGCGCGAGGCATGATGACCTGTGCGCGCTCGCAGCCACTGGTTCGTCGCTCTGCTCGGGTGCGCCTTGCCATCGAGCGCGACCGCACAACCGTGCGGCGACGGAGTCGTCGACCTCGACGAAACGTGCGACCTCGGCATTGGCAACGACGCGGGCACCGACTGTGACCACCGCTGCGAGGTTCCGACCTGCGGCGACGGGCTTCGGACCGCCGCCGAGGCCTGCGACGACGGCAACGCCGTGCCCGGCGACGGATGCGATGCGCAGTGCCGAGACGAGTCCGAGCCTCAGTGGCACACCACGCTCGACCTCGACGGTGAGCTCTCCGAGGGGTTCTCGGGCATTGCAGTCGCGGGAGACCGCATCTTCACCCTGCACGCGGCCTCCGACGCGTGGCAGGAGTTTCGCAGCGTCATCATGGCCTACGACCACACAGGCGCGACGCTGTGGGAGAAGAGCTTCGGCGTAGCGCCCTACGACAACGTGAGCGACCTGATCGCCGGACCCGAACGCCTCTTCGTGGTCGGCCGACGTTTCGCCGGCCACGAAGACACGCAAGCCGTCGTCGCAGTCTTCGAGCATGACGGCACAGGAGTCGGCGAGTCCACCATTCCCGAGGCAGATGGGCTCACGGCGATTGCACTGGGCCCGGACGACCACCTCTTCGTTGGCGGTGTCCGCCGACACGACGACAACGACCTGTGGTACGGGCGCTACGATCTGCAACAGGACACGCTGCTTTGGAGCATCTCCACGCCGCGGCCGGGCGATGGCGAGGAGGTGCTCGACGCGCTCTACGACCCACGCCACGGGCTCTACTTCTCGGGTGCCGTGGGCCGAGAAGCGTTCCTCGTCCGGCTCGACCCCGACGACGGCACAGCAATGTGGGAGTTTCGGGAGCAGCCCGATCCACAGGGCCTCGGAAGCCGTTTGTACGGGCTCGCGCTCGCGGGCGACACGGTGGTGGCCGCGGGGAGTTTCGACCGCGACATGACCCGCGAAGCGCAGACCTATGGCCTCGACCGTGACGGCTGGCTGCTCGCGTTCTCCGAGGACGGCGTAGAGCGATGGCGAGACATCGAAGCCAGCGACCTACCGATCTCGGACGGGTTCTCGGGCGTTGCAGGCCGCGACGACGGCGGCGTCGTGGTCGTCGGATACCGCGCTGCCGCGGGCGTGGGCATGTGGCGAGACACCGACTTCGACGCCACCATCATCGAGTTCGATCGCGACGGACACCGAACCCGAGAGCTCGTGTACGACGGCCCGCTGCACCTCATCGACGCTTTCGACGGTGTCCACCTGCTCGACGAGGACCGGGTGCTGGTGACCGGACAAACGTCCTCGCTCGCCGCCTCCGACGTCGGGCTTCTCGCCGAGTTTGCCTTGCCTGCGCCCGTCCCGACGGCGGAGCCCCCGGCCCCGCCGCCCCCCACTGCCGGCGCACCGCAGACCCCCTCGCCGGACTCCCCCCATGCCGCGACCCTCTACCTCGACTTCGACGGCGCCGCGATTCGGCCGGGCAGCGACGGCCGCAACGAGGAGATGCCGTGCGTCGATGGAACGTTCGACTACCCCGGACTCGACGAGGGCCGCGCCTATGTCGAGTCCGTTGTGCAGCAGGTCGAACACCACCTCGCCCCGTTCGACGTACAGGTCGTGTGGGAAGAACGCCCGGCGCCCGGCCTGCCCTACTCCACGGTGTTGGTGGGCGGGTCACCGGGGCAGCTCGGGTTCGACGACTCGACCAACGGCTACTCCTGCACGATCGACTGCGAAAACGGGACCGCCAACGAACTCGTGCTCGCCTTCGAAAGCACGGGGCCTGTCGCGCTCGCGCACACGATCGTGCACGAGGCCGGCCACGCCTGGGGACTCGATCACGTCATGGACGAAGACGCGCTGATGTCCCCGTTCGCGCCCTTGCCCGAGACCGCGTTCCTGCAGCGCTGCTCGCCGCTGTCCGATGCCACGGGAGCTCCGGCTTGCACCGCGGCCCACCAGGAGTACTGTCCGAACGGGGGACAAGATGGGTTCGCCGAACTGCTGGCGCGCTTCGGGCCTCAGCGCGCGGACATCACCGCGCCGAGCATCGAGGGGCTTCCGCAGGACGGGGTTTCCACGGCGCCCGGCGAACCCATCATCCTCTCGCTCGCACTGGTCGATGACTCGAACAACGCCGGCATCGAGCTGCACGTCCCGAGTCTGCAGGTTCGCAAGACACTCGACCCACACGCCCTCGACCTCGAGGTGTTCCTGCCCGAGGGCGAGCACGCGCTCGAGTTCGTCGCCCGGGATCACGCAGGCAACGAGACGCTCCGGTCGCTGCAGGTCAGCGTCGTCCCCTCCGAACCCGGGGGCGACGCGGATCCGGAGACCAACGGCGACATGCCGGGCGACACCGACGACGTCCCCACAGACGCAGCGGACCCCTCGGACTCGGCGGGTTGCGGCTGCCGGCTCGACGACGATCCGCGCGGCGCCGCAGCGATGGGCCTGCTGCTCCTGCTGCTCGGCAGGCAACGGCGGCGCTCTCGAGGTGTCCGAGAGTCCGGACACCCCCTGAGGCACGACGGCAGATCGCCCGAACAACCGGCGCACAACGTGTAGTCGTGCCCTCCAAGCCCGCACCGACTCGGCTGTTCGGTGGGCGGCCCGTGGGCCACATCGTACGGTGAAGCCGTGACAAAGGCCCCCGCGTATCGAGGCACGATGGTGACGACCATCATGCGGCTCGTGGACGCGGACCCCGAGCTCTCGCGCGTCGTCGCCGAGCGGGTCGAACAGTCTGCGCTGCAATCGATGCGAACGGCCGGCCGCCTTGCTTGGGTTCCGGCCGAGCCCTTCGACCAACTCAAGCAAGCCCTGTTCGAGTACGCGGGCGAAGACGCCTACGTGGAGTTCTGGCGTCGCTCGATGCGAGGCATTGCCGACAACCCCCTCTTTCACAACCTGCTCGAAGGCGGCAAACGCATCTTTGGCAAGACCCCGGCCGGCATCCTCAAATGGATGCCCCGCGGCTTCGCCGTCTCCACCCGGGGCTGCGGCTCGTTCGCCGTCGAGTTCGGTGACTCCCGCGCCACCGTCACCCTCGAAGGCGCCCCCACCTCCTCCCGCCTCCGCTCCACCGGCCAAACCACCCGCGCCACCGTCCTCGGCATGCTCGACCTCATGTCCATCGAAGGCAGGGTCGAACTCGACGACAGCGGCATGGACGACGGGCGATTCAAAGTCCACGCAAGCTGGAACTGATTGGCTACGCAGGATTCAAGCGCAAGACGTCGGCGAAGACAGAGTTCGTGAGCCGGCGTGGCTCTCGTGTCGACTCGAGACTCAGGCCCGACTGTCCGGCGCGAGGTTGCGGTGCCGCCTCCCCCGGACCGTGTGGAACTAGGAGAGAATCGAGATGAGCAAAGCAGCCCTTGATCGAATCGGCGAACTGCTTGTGAAGCAAGTACGCGATCCCTCCATTGACGACATCCGAAACGTACTGCTCGGTCAGACAGGGGGCGACGATGCGGAGGCGGTCCGCAAGGCCCTCGCCGGCGTCGAGGCGGAGGCGCTTGCCAGATTCGTGGCTGTCATCCCGGAACTTGTCGACCAGGTGGTCCACAACCTCTGTGTCATGCTGGAAGAGGATGAAGACCTCGACCTCGTGCTCAAGACCAGCGCGGGAGATGTGGCGGCGTGCGAAGAGAGTGACGGCCTCGCTGGCGAGTTGTACGGGGAAAACGGATGGCTGGCGCAGTTCGGTGCGAAGAGGACTTGATCGCGGTCTTGCGTCCAGCTCCGTCCGGCTATCGCCGTCAATCGGAACCTCCGCATCCTGCTCTGGCCGCATCGACTTGGCGCCAGATTCTTCAGCCAGGGACCTGAGCTCACGAATTCGAGCCAGAATGGACGGGGTCTGAGGACCCCCGGACATGTCCAGTCCGGGTGGGGCGAAACTCGATGGCGCCTCCACATCCCGCCACACAGGCCCTAGTTTCGACACCGGCACCGTCGATGCTGCCCCCCGCTCACACGAGGCCCACCACTCCCGTGCAAACAACCCTCCACCTCAAGACTCTCTTCCTGGCGTCCCTCGCCATCGCCTGCAGCCCGCAGATCGACCCCCCACCGATCGAGCTGCCCAGCTGCCCGAACGACTCCCCCACGGAGCTCGCCCGCTTCGACTACGAACCACAAGCCGAGTACCGGACCTTCGACCTCGTGGATGCCGTGACGGTCGCCATCGACACCTTTGGGGAGGGCCCGACCTACATCGTCGACAACTGCGGCGGCCCCCCGGTCCGGATTCGGGAAACCTTCGGCTATCGCCCAGGCGCGGCGCGAGTCGGGGGAGACATCGTCCTGTGTGGTGCTGGACTCGGCGGCCCAGAGGGCGTTTGGCAACTACTCGAGAACGGTACGTCCGGAAAAGACCTCGGTCTCGGACACGGATGCCCGGATTGGGTGAACTCTTGGAATTCCCCAGCCGCCGCGCTCTCCGCCTACGGACTGGTCTGGGACGACGGAAAAGTGGTGCAGCACCGACCCGATGGGACGACTCGGGAAATGCCGGTGGGAGTGTTCCACCGAGTCGGCGAGTCATTGGTGGTCTTGACCCGTGAAGGTGAAGTTGCCGTCGCCCCACCGGGTGATGCCGACACGGTGTATCTCGACTTGCCCGATCCAATCTTGTCGATACAGCCGACCTCGGATGAGTGGGCAGTCCTCGTCCCCTCGTCCGCGGACGAGGAAGGGCATGTGTTTACCTACTACGCACTCGACACCACGACCGGAGAGTGGTTTTCCAGCGCACCAACCGCGACCCTGTCCTCGATACCCCCTCCGGTCGATGCTCGCGATGGGCTCTCTGCCACATGGTGGCCCGTCGAGCGGGTTTTCGAGTTTCAGCGACCACTGTGGGACGGCCCTTTGGCCACCGACTTCTCGCACGAAACGAGAATCACGATCGTCGACCGCGAGCATGTCTATCTGGTCGAACGAGACACGCAGCTGCTCATCCGGGTCCCCATGGAGTTCCCCGCAGAGGGCGAGCCGGCGAATGAAGTTGTCTGGACCCGCGACGTCGGCGACGCCGAGCGTCCGCCCGATGGACTGGGCAACGTTTGGAGAGGCCTCGTGATCGACGGCGGGCAAGCCTATCCAGTCGACGGAAGCGACCCATATCCTTTCCTGCCTCAATCATGGAGGGTCATACGGTCTCACCGTGGGGACGAGTTTTTCACCGCCCTCGTGCGCGACGATGATTCCCTGCAGTTGGTGCGTATCGACGTTCAGGGCAACGTCGAAGTCATCGACCGAGACATCCTCGAGTTCATGCACGGCCCGTGGAGCCCGGAGCTCGGGCGTCTCGTCTACGCCGTCCGCGATGGGGACGAGGTCAGCATACGGCAGCACCGGCTCGGCAACTGACGCAGGCTCACCCGCCGCATGCGTCGGCGAGATTCCCCGCCACCGTCGCTCCGCCGCCGAGCACCGTCAGCTGCCCTTGCAGCGCCTGCGCATCACAGGTCGGCAGGACCCCGTTGTTCGACACCTCGAAGTCCCCGCCCACCGTTTCGAGGGCCGAGAAGCCAGGGATGGAGGCCAGCTGCGGCATGTTGCGGAGTGTGAACTCGCCGCCGACCGTCTGCAGCGAGCCGAAGGCGTTCAGCGTGGTGAGAGACGCGTTTTCGCCGAGGTAGAAGTAGCCGCCGACCGACTGCAGCGCGGGCATGGAGAGCTGGGCGAGCGCGTCGTGTTCGCGGACCTGCATGCCGTCGCCGACCTGCAGAAGAGAGGGAAACGCGAGTCCGTCCAGCCGGGGATTCTCGATGAAGACGATGCGATCACCGACGGACTGCAGGGCGCCGAGGCCCGAGATCTGAAGCAGCTGGGGGTTGTCGCGTACGACGATCCGGGCCGAGACCTCGGCGAGTGAGGCAAAGCCGCTCACCGTGGAGAGCTGGGCGTTGTCCTGCAGACGCAGATCCCCAGCCAGGGCGGTGAGACCCGCGAATCCGCCGACGGTCGTCAGCGCCGGGTTTTCGATGATGCGGATCAGCTGACCGACCGACTGCAGTTGGCCAAAGCCGTCGAGCGTTTCCAGAGACGCGTTGTACGAGACGCTGAGCACCAGGCCCACCGACTCCAGCTGCGGAAAGTCGACCGCGGTGAGCAGCGGGTTGGCCTCGACCACGAGCCACTGGCCCACCGACTCCAGCCCCGCGATCCCGCCCACGTCGAGCAATGCGTCGTTGAACCGGACGATGATGCTGTTGTCGGCCAGGCTGAGCCCGCTGAGACCGTCGAGCGTGAGCAGGGACGCGTTGTCCTGAATCCAAACGTTGCCCTGGATCGCGTCGATGCCCGCGCACCCGTCGAGCCCGAGCAGGCTCGCGTTGCCCTCGATGCGAATGCCCGACCCGCCCACGCTGGTGACCCCCGACAGGGCGTCGAACTGCTCCAGCGCAGCGTTGCGCTGGATTCGAATGCCCGCCACCGGACCCGCGACGCCCGACAGGGCAGACACGTCGGCGAGCGCCGCGTTGTCGGCAAGCAGGACGGAACCCGCGACCTCGGAGAGCCCCTGCAACCCATCGAGGTCTGCCAGCGCCGCGTGTTCCCCGATCTCGATGCCCGCCACCGCGCCCGAGAGCCCCTGCAACCCGGCGAGCGAGCCCAGCTGGTCGTTGTTCCAAACCCTCAGTCGGCCGCCCAACGACTGCAGCGCCGAAAGCCCATCCAAGGACTGCAGCGACGGGTTGTTCTGCACGAACAGGGCGTCCGCGATCGAGACCAAGCTGTCCAGGTCCAACGACTCGAGCCCCGGGTTGTCGCTGACGTGCACGATGCCGCCCGCGGTCTGCAGGCGATGCAGCCCCTCGAGACTGACGAGGTCGGGGTTCTCGCGGATCTGAACCGCGCCGCTCACCGATTCGATGCAGCGCAACACGCCGAAGTCGACCGCCCCCTCGATGCCGAACAGCACCAGGTCGCCCTCGATGTGCGTGTACCCCTGCAGCGACTCGAGCTCGGCGATGTCGACCACGCTGGTGTTTCCCCGCCACACCCCGTTGTCACAATCGAACGGTTCGCCCGTCGACGAGCTCGACTCGTCACTGCTGCTGCTGCCGGTGTCCGTCGACGAGCTGGTCGTCGTGTCGTCGATCGGCGGAAACCCCGACGTCGTGCCCGGCGGAAGCCCGCTGGTCGTCGCATCGTCGCCGCTCGTCGAACCCGGCTCGGGCTCACCGGTGCTCGTCCCCGCCGCGGGCACGAACGAAAAATCCGAGCGTCCGCACCCTGGCAGCGCCAACCACAGCGCCACCAGCAAGGTCCGCGTGAGACCGCCAGCGTCCATCCCCCCAAGCATACGGAGGTTCGGCAACAAACGCCGACTCGATGGGATGACTCAGCCTTCGGGCTCGAAGTCCTGGCAGATCTGGTCGATGTTGTCCGTCAACACCGTTTCGACCACGTTGGGCACGTTGGCACCGCAAAGGTCGGCAGCGATGCCTTGGTCGCCCAGCATGTCTGCGAACTCGTACAGCCGCGTCGCGTGGAACACCCCGCAGTCAACCTTGTTGCATCCGCAGCTTCCGGGCTGCCCGCAGAAGTTGAGCCCGTCCATCGAGGTCGGGTCCCCCGCAACCGAGATGACGGCAACACCGTCCTCTTGGCCGCCTTTGATCGTATCCACCAACAACGTGCGCAGCGCCGTGAGGTCGCTGGGCGCGGTGGTGCAACCGAGGCCGCACGAGTTGCCGTCGACTTGATCGTACGCGCCGAAGTCGTCCACGTCGGTCACCAACACCAACACCAGCAGCGCATCGTCGCGCACAAACCCGCTCGTGTCGCCGACGAGCAGATTCACCGCCGAGGTCAGGACGTGCTCGCACCCGGTGGGCGGATCGCCGAGGTTGTTGATCTGCCCCGCTGCGCCGTTGAACGCCAGCGACATCGTCTCGAGTTCGGTGACGGTGGAGTCGAACCATGGGTCCGGCTCGAGCCATCCCAGTGGTGTCATCCAGCCGTGGTCGTTGGCGGTAGTCAGCCCGACGCGGTAGTCGATGCCGCCGCCGTTGAGCCCCTCGAGCGTGACGAGGATCTGACTGAAGGCGTTGGTGGCTGCCAGTGCGGCCCGCTCCTCGATCATCGAACCGGACGAGTCGAGCGCGAACAAGACGTCGATCGCCCGGCACCCCGACGTCGGACCCACGCCTGACTCGCCGTTGCCGACGTCCAGCAAGATGCCGCCAGTGCTGTCGGCTGCACTGTCGCTGGTTTCCGAGCCGCCGCTGGTCGCGTTGGCGGTCGTGACCCCAGCCGACGCGGAGTCGTCGTCGCTGCTGTCGGAGTCCGGGTTCCCCGACGTCGCGTGGTCCACGACGCGACAGACCTCGCCCACACACGACAAGCCAGGATCGCAGCCCCCGCCCGGCGTGCATGCGCAGTCGAGCGCGCCGACCGTGCATGACTGTGTCGCGTCACCGTCACAGGCAACGACACTGCCCAGCAACGCGCCCCCAACCAACCCCAATCCAACGAAGAGTCCCCGCATCCACAACCAGTTTCGCGCTCGAACGGGCGCACTGGCAAGCACAGCGCGAAGCGACGAGGTACCGCGAGGTACGTTGGAGGCGGTGCGTGTCGGGCAACGCGAGCGACGATCTTACCGCGCCTGCGCGGGTCGTTTTTCGGCGTATTCGGCGTGCTAGCGTCCGCTCATGAAGGGGTCGTTGGCAGTCATCTGTTTGTCCTTGCTCGCACTCGGCGGGTGTTCCGACGCCGAAAGCGAGGCCCAAGACACCGACGACGGCATGGGCACCAGTGGCGGTGAAACGCCCACCGGCGCGGGCTCGGCCGCAACCGCGAGCGGAGGGCCGGGCAGCGGCGACCCCTCGGGTGACTCCACAGGCCCAGGGCCCGCAACCGACACTGGCAACAGCGGCGGCGCCGAAGAGACAGGGGACCCCGGAGGCACTGGAACTGGGGAAGATGCGGAGACGCTCGCCGAGAAGTACCCCGGCGACGTCGGCATCGGCTCGGATCCCGCGGTGCTCTTTCACGACGACTTCGAGGCCGGATGGGGCCAGTGGGACGCACCGACCTCGGACACGATGTACCTGTCGATCATCGACGATGCCGGCCAGGCCAACGCGGGCGGGTCGTATCTGCAGTCGAGAGTGACGCGCCAACATCTCGACGAGAACCAGTACATCTCGGCCTCCCCCCGGTTCGCGTTCGATCAGGTCGACGAGGTCTTCTGGCGGTTTCACGTTCAGTTCCCGCACGTCGCACCCAAACCTCACCACTGGGTGCGCGTCGCCGCCGGCAGTGACGACTGGAACAGCTCCGGGCTCGCCAACACCGTGCCGCCCGGGGACCAGGGGTTTTGGTTCGACCTGGACCTCAACAACGACGACCTGCTCAACTTCTACACCTACTGGCACGAGATGCGTTCGGGCCGCTGCAACGACGGCTCCACGACCCCGGGCTGCGAAGGCGACCAAGGCACCACGTACTTCTACGGCAACGTCTTTCAGCCCAACGACCAGGACCCGCTCCCGATCGGCGAGTGGGCATGCATCGAGATTCACGCCACGGCCAACGCAGTCGGCGAGTACGACGGGGCGCTAGCGTTCTACGTCAACGACGAGTTGATCGGCGACTACCGCCCGGGCAACCCCATCGGCACGTGGCTGCGCGCGACCTTTCACGAGGACGGCTGCGAGTTCTCCTCGTGCACCGACCCGGTGCCCTTCGAGGGCTTCAACTTTCGAACCGCGCCGGACGTCGGATTCAAGGGCGTGTTTCTCGACGCCTACTACCAGCGGGACACCTACGAGAACAAACGCCAGTACCTGCTCGACCAGGGCCTGATGCCGTCCGAAGAGCAGACGATCTTCTACGACGACATCGTCGTCGCGACCGAGCGCATCGGGTGCCGCCAGTAGCGGTCAGGCGTTGTCGGGCACCGCGGGCACCGAAGCCCGCGGCGCGATGACCCAGCGATGAAACGCCCACGCGCCCGCAAACCACACCAAGCCGAGGAACACCGAGGGGTCGAGGTCCTTGGCCAACATGATGAGCACGAACACACTCGACCCCGCGTAGAGCAGCGGCGTGACTGGGTAGCCCCACGTGCGGTAGGGCCGAGGAAGGTCCGGCAACTTGCGGCGCAGGACGAACACCGCCATGACCGTCATCGTGCCCGTGATGAGCATCGCCGCGGACGTGTAGTTGACGAGTTGCTCGAACTGCTGGCTCATCATCAAGGCGATCGTCCAGCCCGCCTGCATCCACAGCGCCGTGGCGGGCGTGCCGAAGCGGCCAAGCTTGCCCGCCTGCTCCACACACTGCCCGTCTTGAGCCATCGCAAACGCGATGCGTGAACCGGTGATGACCGTGCCGTTGATCGACCCGAGCATCGCCAGGAGGATCAGCGTGGTGACCACGAACACGCCGAGCCCCCCGAACAAGGAGCGAGCCGCGGCGGTGCCCGCTTCTCCCGTGTTCGCGAGATCGTCCATCGAGAACACGGTCAGGAACCCCACGCAGAGCATGAAGTAGAGCACCGTGACCCCGAGCGTGCCACCGACGAGCGCCCGCGGCAGGTTGCGGCCGGGGTTGCGAATCTCTCCGCCGACGAAGATCGCCGCGTTCCATCCCGAGTAGGCGAAGTAGACCGGCAAGAACGCCAACGCGATGGCCGAGATGCCGGGCAACTCGAACGACTCCGGATCGACCGACGCCCACGCGCCGCCGTGCTCGGAGGTCAGCAGCACCGCGACCGAAGCGACGACCAGGATGGCCACCGGCACCCCGGTGAGCGCCACTTGGAACCGCCCCGAGAGCACCACGCCCACGTGGTTGAGTGCGGTCAGCACCACCACGATGAGCACCGCCCAGATCATCGACGGGTCGAGCGGGATGCCGAGCAGCCCGGTGATGTCGTAGTACTCGCCGAAGACGATCGGAAACTGAAACTTGGCCGTGCCGACGGCCATCGCCGCGAGCGACCCTGGAAAGATGGCCAGCAGTTGCAGCCAGCCCGCCGCGTAGGCCCACCCCGGACCGTAGGCCCGGCGAAGGTACGGGTAGTCGCCGCCCGCGGTGGGCATCATGCTGCCCAGCTCGGCCACCGACAGCGCCCCGCACAGCGCCGAAAGGCCGCCGATCATCCACATCACCAAGAAGGCGCCCGGGCGGTCGAGCTGACCGGCCACGACGGGCGGAGCGATGAAGATCCCGATACCGAGCATCGATCCCGCGACCAACGCCATGGCGGGCAGCGCCCCGAGGGCACGGGTCTGTTGGGGCGTTTCGGACACGGGAAAGCGGAGCCGGAGCGTACCCCAGCCGGGTTTGTTCGCCCAAGGACGCGCGAGACCGGGGCGCTGTTCCCGGGTGTGACATCCGCGGCACGCGCGTTGACACCCTTCGGGGCCGAACGTACGGTCGCGCGGTTTCCGTGCGAATCCAACGCGTCATTCTCGCCGCCGCGCTCGGCATCGCCCCTGCTGCGGGCTGCAAGACGGGTCCCGATCTTTCGGCGGACTACGCCCAGACCGCGCGCGAGAACTACGAGCTCGCGGTCGGAGAGTTCACGGACAAGGACTGGGAAGAGGCGATTCAATACGCCGACTTCGTCCGCATCCGCTTTCCGTTCTCTCGCTACTCGGTCGAAGCCGAGCTGTTGATCGCCCGCGCCGAGTTCGAGCAGGGTAACTACATCACCTCCCAAGACGCGTTCCGGCAGTTCGCCAAACTGCACCCCACCCACGAGCACACCCGCAACGGCTGGGCGAGCTTCATGGCGGCCGCCTCCGCGTTCATGAACGCACCGCGAGGCTTCTTCCTCCTGCCCGCCCCCGAGCAGCGCGACCAGACGCCGCTGCGCGAGGCCATGCTCGAGCTGAAGTACTACTTCGATCACTACTCGGGCACGAAGACCGAGAAGTACGCGGTCAAGCTGCGCGACGAGGTCAAGCGACAGCTGCTCATGCACGAGCTCTACGTCGCGGAGTTCTACCTCGACCGCAACAAGCCCGAAGGTGCGATCGGCCGTCTCGAAGCCGCCCACGCGACCTACCCCGGCATCGGCTTGGATGCCGAGGTGCTGTTCCTGCTCGGCATCACCTACCTGCGGATGGACGAGATCGAGCTGGCCCGCAACACCTTCACCGAGTTGCAGACCCAGCATCCGACCCACCACCACGGCAAGCAGGCGCGGATCTACCTCAAGTACATCTACGACGAGTTCGGGCCCTCCGACCCCAACCGTCCCCGGCCCGACCGCAGCCCGCCGGTCCCCAAGCCGCCCAAAGAGCCCAAGAACCGGGACCGCCCGGACAAGCCCGAGGCCGCCAAGACTCGCCCCGAGGGCACCACGCCTCCGCAGCCCTGAGCGGCGAGAGCGCGTTTCCCGTAGACAGCCGGGCACGCCCCTCCGAAACCAAGGGGGCGTGGCTGAACCGGCGATCCGTTCGAGTGTCGAACGTGCCTTCTTTGGGCTGCTCGACGAGCTGCCCGAAGCGCTGCGCGTGCAGCTCGAGGCGCACACCCGGCCCGAGTACTACCGCGCGGCCGCCAACGCTCCGATGCTCGGCTGGGTTCCGCTGTCCCACGCGGTGGGCCTCCGGGAGTCCCTGCGCACGCTCATTGCCGACGACGACCGCTTCGTCACCCTGATGAAGGATTGGGCGCTCCTGTCGACCGAGCGGCCTCCATTCAACGTCATCGCCGCCGCGATTCTCCGGATCTACAGCCGTGCGCCCAACACCTTGTTGCGTGCGCACTGCCGCGTATGGACCACCATCTATCGCAACGTCGGCCAGTACACGGCCACCGAACTCGACGAACACAGCGCGATGGTCGTGTTGCAGTCCACCTGCCCGGAGGCTCGCGCGGAGGCGTTCCGGCTCTACACCCTCGGGGTGCTGCGGGCCGTCGTCGAGCTCGGGGGCGCCCGTTCGTTGCCGGGCACACATCGTCTCGCCGACGACCGCATCGAGTTCGTCTTGCGCTGGCAGCCCTGACGCGGAGGCCGGATCCCGCAAAGACGGTACGATGTGGGGGATGGACGCGCAGCTCAAGCACCATCTCGCGGTCGGCAGCGACTACTACAAGGCGGGCGAGTACGAGAAGGCCACGCCCCACCTCGAGGCCGTGCTCGAAGCGCACGACGACTTCGCGGACGTGCACAACATGCTCGGTGTCATTCACTACGAGGCCGGTCGCCCCACCAAGGCACAGGCGGCACTCGAACACGCGCTGCGCATCAACCCGATGTACACCGAGGCCGCGCTGAACCTCGCCGTCGTCTACAACGAGATGGGCAAGTACGACGAGGCCAAGGAGGTCTACGCGCAGGCGCAGGGCCAGCGCGACACTACCGGCCTCGACAAGCTCGACAGCTTCGTCCGGGGCAAGATCGCCAACATGCACGCCGAGCTGGGCGATGCGTACGTCGCGGTCGGCCTGCTCGACCACGCCACCAAGGAGTACGGCAAGGCACTGCGCGTATGCCCCACGTTCGTGGACATTCGGACCCGGCTGGGCACCACGCTGCGTGATCTGGGCCGCATCGATGCCGCGCTGGACGAGTTGGTGGCGGTCCGCGAGTCGGCCCCCGACTACCTGCAAGCCCGGATTCACCTCGGCGTGACACTTTGGCGGGCCGAGAGAATCCCAGAAGCACGCGCAGAATGGGAGCACGTGCTGGCTCAGGACCCGAACAACCGCAGTTGCCGCGTGTACTTGAAGATGACCGCGTCCTGATCGCGACAAGTTGTCACGCGTGGTGATCTGTGTCGCGTTACGCCTGTAGAGGCGGCGCCGAAGAAGACGCCGTGAACGCCGATCGCTGGCCCCTGTCCAACCTTTCGGCTAACGTTCCGCGGTCGTCGCCATGAACCTGAACATCACCGAGAAGTTCCTCGACTTCGTCCTGCTGGTCGGCGCCGAGTGGGTCATGTTGCTGCTCATCGTGCTGAGCGTGCTCAGCGTCTACGTGATGATCGAGCGCAGCATGTACTACCGCGCGGCCACCCAGGCCGACGGCGACGTGCGCCGCAAGGTCTTCGCCGCCCTCAGCGACGGCGATCTCGATCTCGCCGCCAGCCTCACCAAGGACACGCCCAGCTCCAGCGGTCGCATCATCGCCGAGATGGTCGCGGTTGCCGGCCGTGGAAAGGCCGCACTCAAGGCGGCCATGCAAAGCGGCCGTGCGGAGGAAAAGGTCCGGCTCGAGCGCAACCTGAGCATCCTGGGCACGCTGGGTGCCAACGCCCCGTTCATCGGGCTGTTCGGTACCGTGCTCGGCATCATCGTGGCGTTCGACAAGCTCGGCGCAGCGGGGGCCAAACCCACGCCCGAACAGAGCGCTGCGGTCATGGACGGAATCGCCGAGGCCCTCGTCGCCACGGCGGTCGGCCTGCTCGTCGCCATCCCGGCCGTGGTCGCCTACAACGTCTACCAACGTCGCGTGAAGCGCACGCTGGCCCACGCCGACAGCGTTGCAACATCGGCCTTGTCGATCATGCTCGAACAGCAGGGCGACTCGGACGACGAGTCGGAAGAGGACTAGACGATGGCCGGAGCAGTCGACGACGACGATGAAATCTCCGGGATCAACGTCACCCCGTTGGTCGACATCATGTTGGTGCTGCTGATCATCTTCATGGTCACCACCAGCATGATCACCAACCAGTCCGAAGAAGGACTGGCGATCGACAAACCCGAGGCCAGCTCGGGCAGCACGATCGAAGGCGCCAGCATCCTGGTGCAATGCGACCCCGAGGGCAACGTGATGGTCGACGCCAAGCCGGTCTCCAGCGACGACGAGATCAAGTCGGCGATCGCGGCCAAGCTTGCCGAAGACCCAGACGCCCAGGGGATCGTTCAATGTGACGAAGAGTCCAACGTCGGCCAGATGGTCAAGCTGATCGACATGCTGCGCGATGCAGGCGTGAAGAAGTACGCCATCGCCACCAAGAAGCCCGCCAAGGGCTGAGACGTCCCGCTCGCCACTGTATGGCCCGCCCACGCTCCATCATCGACGAGGTCCTGCCACCTCTAGTCGTCTCGGTGGTGCTCCACGTCGTCACGTTCGCGGTCGTCGACTGGATGAAACCCGAGTGCGGCGATGGCCAGGTCACCGCCAACGAGGAGTGCGACGACGGCAACCGTCGCTCGGGCGATGGGTGTGATGCGATGTGCAAGACCGAGCCGGTTTGCGGCAACGGCATCATCGAGGGCGAAGGCGACGACGAAGAGAAGTGCGACGACGGCAACCTGATCGACGGCGACGGCTGCAGCGCCAAGTGTGAACTCGAGCTCGATCTTCGAGAGGTCGAACTCGAGGCCGAGCCCGAGCCGGAACCCGAGCCCGAGCCGGAACCCGAACCCGAGGTCGAGCCTCCCCCGGAGCCGCCACCCGAGCCTCCCCCGCCACCGCCGGATCAGCCTCCACCCAAGAAGGTGAAGAAGAAGGCGCCCAAGCCTTCGAAAGAGTCCGAGCCGGCACCCGCCGAAGCTCCCCCTGCCCCCGCCATCGAGCTTCCGATGGATACGGTCATCAGCGGCAGCAACTCGGGCGTGACCGTCATCGGCGGCGACAAGTCTCGCCCGGGCGTCGCTGGCGGAAGCCGCGATGGCGTCGAGGGCGGCAAACCGGGCGGCAAAGGCAAGGTCAAGGACGGCAAAGGCACCGCCCCCACCGGGCCCGCCAAAGGTGCGGGCAAGGCCTGGGCCCCCAAGGGCGAACTCTACATCGCCCAGCTCCCCAAGCCGCTCAAGCAGGTCAAGCTCGAGTGCCCCGCCGCCCGCGACCTGGGCATCTCCGGCACGGTCGTGCTTCGGGTTCAGGTCCGCAAGAACGGCACGGTGCGCAGCGCCAAGGTCATCAAGGGCATCGGCAACGGCTGCGACGCCATCGCCGTCAAGGCCCTGAAGAAGACCAAGTTCAAGCCCGCGGTCGGCACCGACGGCAAGTCGGCCGACTTCGAGATCGCGCGCTACGAATACGTTTACAAGGCTTCACGCTAGGGCTGAACCCCTCCCGCTGGCAGCTTTGCGTTCGGCCTTTTCCTTCTTTCCCGCTCCGCGTCCCTCCGGGACGCTTCGCTTTCTCTCCCCGGGCGCTGTGGGACCGCTCGCAGCCGCCACGCCACGGTTCTGGTGGAGAATCGCGACTGGCCTTTGCGAAAGGCCCCCCAATGACTACTCTCGGGCGCGATGATCCGCATCCGCGGCATGCACAAGAGTTATACGACCGGGAAGATGGTCACCGAGGTGCTGCGCGGGGTCGATCTCGATATCGACAACGGCGAGTTCATCTCGGTGATCGGTCCTTCGGGGTCGGGCAAGAGCACCCTGCTTCACGCGGTGGGGGGGCTCGACAGCGACTACACCGGGGCGATCGAGGTCGACGGCAAGGACCTGGCCAAGCTCAGCGATGCCGAGCTGAGCGCTTACCGCAACGAGACGGTCGGGTTCGTGTTTCAGTCGTTCTATCTGCTGCCGCACCTGACCTGCCTCGAGAACATCGCGCTGCCGGCGGTCTTCAAACGGGGCGCTGAAGCCGACGTCGAGGCAGCCAACAAACGGGCGCGCGAGGTGCTCGAAGAGGTCGACCTCAGCGAAAAGGCCGACGTCTTTCCCACCATGCTCTCGGGCGGTCAGCGTCAACGCATTGCCATCGCACGGGCGCTCTTCAACAAGCCCCAGGTGATGCTCTGCGACGAGCCCACCGGCAACCTCGATAGCAAGACCGGCACGGCGATCATCGACCTGTTCCGCAAACTCAACGAGGACGACGGCATCACGGTGCTCATCGTGACGCACGACCCACGCATCGCGAACTCCACCTCGCGCAAGATCCTGGTCGCCGACGGGGCCCTCACCGAAGTCGAGGACGCCACCGAGGCGATCGGCGGAGACGACAACAACGGGGACGAAGCATGAGACTCACGCGACTTCTGGGGGTCGTCACCGCCAACCTCAACCGCAGCCGCAACCACTTCCTGCTGGCCTCGGTCGGCATCGTGGTCGGCATCGCGACGTTCGCCTTCTTCATTTCGTTGGGCCTGGGCGTGCGCAACGTCGTGCTCGGCAAGATCTTCCCGCTCGATCAGCTGGAAATCGTGCCCAAGTCGCTCGACCTGGCCGTCGGCCCACTGGCACTGGGCGGAGGAGAAGTCATCGACCAGTCCAAGGTCGAGCAGCTCGAAGCCATCCCGGGGGTCGAGGTCGTCTACCCGAAGATGCGGCTGACCGTGCCCTCACTGGGCGTGGGCGGCAAAGAAGTGCTCGGCACGGACCTTCGCTCCGAAATGGTGGCCGACGGCATCGAGCCCAACTTGGTCACCGAAGACGTCGATGGCGACCGCCCCTTCCGCGACTTCGACGACCCCGAGGCGCCCGACTACCAGGCGCCCGAGCCGTGTGACAAAGACGCCGACTGCGGAGAGGACCGCTACTGCGGACGCCCGCCGGGCTACCGAGAACCCCCGCGCGGCAGCGGCAAGAAGGCACCCAAGCCCGACAAGGTCTGCCGCCACTACATCCCGATCCTGGCGTCCGAGCACGTGGTCGAGCTCTACAACGGCGCCCTGCGACGGGCGCACGGGTTTCCCAAGCTCAACCCCGACTTCGTCCTGGGTCTGAAGTTCGACCTCAAGATCGGTGCCTCCATGGTCAGCGCGTCCGCCAAGGACGAGATCATTCGCGAAAAGGGCATGCTGGTCGGCTTCTCGCGCAAGGCCATCACGTTGGGCATCACGATGCCCATCGGCTACACCAAGCGCTTCAACGTCGCGTTCGGCAAACCCGACGACGCACAGCGTTACCACTCGGTGATCTTGGTGGTGCCCGAAAAGGACGACGTCGCCGCGGTGGCCAAGGCGGTCGAAGACCTCAACCTCGAAGTCGCCGACACCGGTGCCGAGCAAGCCGCGCTGCTGATCGCGATCTTCATCGCAGTGTTCAGCCTGGTCAGCGCCGTCATCGTCGGCATTGCGGCCGTCAACATCATGCATGTGTTCTTCATGCTGGTGTACGAGCGGCAGCACGAGATCGGTATCATGCGTGCGGTCGGGGCGTCCCGTGGGGACATCACCACCATCATCTTGGGCGAGGCCGCCACGCTCGGCGTGCTCGCGGGCATCGCGGGGGTCCTGCTGGCCTTCGGCGCCGCCTCGACCTTCGATGCATTGTCGGCCAACTACATCCCCGACTTCCCCTACAAACCCACCAGCTACTTCATCTTTCCCTGGTGGCTCATCGCCTCTTCGTTGGGCTTCTCCGTCGCGTTCTGCGTGCTCGGAGCGTTCTTGCCCGCACGAAGGGCCGCCCGCATGCAGCCGGCGGCCGTGCTGTCGGGGCACTGAGCCTCGAGCTCATCCCCGGGTGTTGACGGGGTGCCCGTTGCCCAGCTCGCGAGCGACCTCGAGCGCGAGCTGTGCGACCAGCGTCAAGCCCTCGGCGTCGATGCCATCCACCTCATCGCTCGTGCGGTGGTAGTCCTCGTGCAGGCCGGTGAACAGCGCCACCACCGGGACCCCCTGCTCCAGGAAGCTGTGTTGGTCGGAGCGGTCGGTGATCGTTTCGTCGGGTCGCACCGCGAGATGTGACGGACGCGAGTGCTCGACCAACCCCTGTAGCGTCCCGTCATCACCGCCGATGAACACCCCCAGGGGTTTGTTCTCCAAGCGGCCGACCATGTCGAGGTTGAGCATCGCGACCGTGCGTGCCCCGAGGTCGCGCGCAACGACCTTCGACCCGTAAAGCCCCGGTTCTTCGGCCCCAAAGTGGGCAAAAACCAATGTCCGCCGCGGTTCGTAGCCCGACTCCACCATCGCGCGCGCAATGGCCAGGACCGCCGCCGTTCCGCTGGCGTTGTCGTCGGCCCCGTTGCAGACATCGTCGGTGTCGTCGCCGACCGGCCAGCGACGACACGACAATCCATAGCCGACGCGGCCGATGTGGTCGTAGTGCGCTCCGATGACGACGACCTCGTCCTCGAGATCGCTGCCGGGAAGTACCGCCAACACGTTGTGCTCGGCCCGGTACGCACGCTGGAGCGTTTGCAGCACCGATGCACGCGCACCATCGACCGGACGTGTCCGCCACTGGGCTGTGCGGGAAGACGCCAACGCCTCCTCGATCGGCCGTCCCTCGACGGACAAGCCCGCGAGTGCCGACTGGCGGACGAACGCAGCATGCAGGTCGACGTCCAACCCGTGTTTGGGAAGCGTCCCCGCCTCGGGAAGCGGATGGCCGTCATCCACCACCACGAGCGCAGCGATGGCCCCCGCCGCGTCGATCGTCTCCAACCGCTGCGTGAGTTCGGGGACCGCCCAATCCCCGGCCGCGATCAGGGCGACCTTGCTCTGGAGGCCAGACGAGGGTGGGTCTGCCCGAACCAGCACGGCCTGCCCCAACCCCGACCCGACTTCGGCAAACGACGCGGAGACGACATCGTCGTCGGCAAGCCCCCGGCGCTTTTCCCCGGTCGCCAAGGTGACGTAGTGGTTCTCTTGCCACGTCACGAAGCCGCTCGGACCTGCGAATTCGGAGCGATACGTCTCGCCCAATGGACGCACGGCCATCTCTCCGTAGGAGTCGGAGAGCCAGCCGGTGGCCATCTGAGCGCCGTGGCCGAACCGACCCGCAAATGCATCGTCTGCGAGTTCGGTGAGGTCGGCGAGCATTTGCTCGGCGCCGATCCGGGGACGCGGCGGCGCGGGTCGTGCGGTGAGCGGAGTTCGTCTTGCGGCCGAAGCAGGGGCTGTCGCCGGCGCCGAAACGGCTGTGGGATGACAGGCACAGAGCAGCGGGAACAACAGCGACCATCTCATCATCACCGGGTTACACCCGATGCGCGCGCCATTGTTCCCAGCTCGGTCGCCGCACAGGCCTTTAGCGAGCCTGCTCGCCCTCGTACACGCCGACGAGTGAGAACGCGTCGTAGTCGACGTTGCAGTAGAGCGCGTCCGACTTCCTGCAATACAGGGACACGAGCGCCTCGACGCTATCGTCGGTGGCGGCGTGGCGATCGACCCACTCTTGCCAGTCCTCGATCGGTTGGGCCTGGTAGTCCGAATCGTACGTCGCACGCACCTCTCCTGCCGCGGACAGGTACTCGACGCGGAGCCGAAACTCGGACGCGCTGGAGTTCCGGACCCAGCCGCGAAGCTCGACCTTGAAGAACTCGTAGCCGAGCAGCTCGCTCCACTCCGACAAGTCGACCCGTTGCCGATAGATGTAGTCCTGGTTGTCGGGCCCCTCGTAGCCCGAGAGGAACGACTGACCGCTGTGAGGCGGCGAACCGGCCGTGCCTCCGATGCACCGCCACGAGCCCGCCCCGACATCCTCCCAGTCGTCGTAGCAACCGAACTCCCCGTCTTGGAGGAGGTTGGCCGTGTTGCCCACCACGTGGGCCGTGATGTCGACACTGCGGACGCCGCCGTCGAACGTCGCCTCGAGCGTGCCGGGGTACGGTCCAAGTGGCTCGGCGCCGAGACTCACCACCACGGTGCACGTCTCGCCCGAAGGTAGCGCCTCGGGACAGTCGTTGGTCGAGATCGCGAATACGCCGGTCGTCGACAGAGCGAGACCGGACACGGGCTCCGCAAACGTGTTCGTCACCGCGAAGCTTCGGGTCTCGCCTGTGCCCTGGTCGACGTTTCCGAACCCGTCGCCCTCAATCGTGAGGTCCGACGAGCCTCCGGTGCTGGAGCCCGTCTCGGCGCCGGACTCTGCACCACCGCTGGTCGTGTCCGCGGAAGTTCCCGTTCCGGCCCCCGTCGAGTCGCCGCCCGAGGACGACACCTCGCCGCCCTCCGTCTCCGTGGCGGTCGACGGGTCGTCCCCGCCACCGTCGCCCGGGCATCCGGTGGAGACGAGAAGGCAGGCGAGCGGCAGGAGCCAAGCGTTGCGGGACATCCCGCTCCTCTACCACCAGATGACACCCAGTGCCATCATCGTTGCCCGGAGCTGTTGCCCGGTCTCAGGGATTGACCGACTCGGGCGCGGGCTGGGTCGCGGGCGCGTCGGCGGTGTCGCCGGCGTGCTCACCCACGCAGCCCTCGCAGCTGGTTTGCGCTTCTTGGCACTCCTGCTGGGCCTCGCGGCACAGCTCCTGATAGCTGCCCTCTTGCGGGTGGCGGTCGGCGATGTCGCAGAGCTTCACCTGAACTTCGCAGATGCTCGCCGACAGGCTGCACAGATCGTGGCAGGCCTGCGTGTCGTCCATCGCATCATCCATGCGGGCGGCCTGCTCTCCGCTGAGTCGCTCGAGACGCTCTTGGAGTTCGGGCACGCTGTCGCCCTCCTGCACGCCCACCGGTCCGGCGCCCTCGCGGGTGTCCTGAGTGCCGGGCGTGACGGTGGGGCGAGCGCCCGCTTGAGAATCGCAACCGGTCGTGACGGCGACGACGCCCCAGAGCACCCCGGCGAGCACGGAGGTACGGGGGAGGCTTACAACGCGCGTCATCATTCGAGCTCCTGTCTCAGGATCGACATCATTCGAATCGACCGACCATAGCTGCCGGCAGCCAGCGCATCATCGCCGGTCCGCGTCGCCGCGTCACCGAGCAACACGAGCGCTTCGGCGCTGGAGCGGTCGAGGGGCACCGAGCGCGACGGGGCGAGCATCGGTGCCAAGAGGTCCTGGGCGCGCTGAGCCTCGCCGCCCTCGATCCAGGCGGAGGCAAGACGCGTGGCGAGTCCGAGCCGCAAGATCTCCGCTTCGGGAAGACCTTCGGGCACCGGGAGCGCGAGGCCTCGCTGCAACGCTGCCACCCGCTGGGCGCTCCCTTCAGCATCGGCCGGGGCATCGGCAGGGGCATCCGCCTCGGCATGAATCGCGGCCACCGCTCGAATGTAGGCCAGGCCGTCCGCGGTGGGGGTGCTGGGCACGATCTCGTGGGTCTGCAGTCGGGCGTCCGGCGTCGAGGCCTCCTCGGCTTCGACAACCCCGGCCACCTCGGCCTGGGAGCCCGCGTTGTCGTCACAACCGACGACCGCGAGGCCCAGCAGTGCCGCCAGCGTGGCGACGTATGTGCAATTGCTGCTCATCCCGGAGTTCCTTCGTGCGCCTCGAGGCGCCGAGCATAGTCCGTCGCCAAGGCCTCGACGCGTGCGGTTCCCCGCGGCTCACCGCTGAGGCGGTCGAGGGCGGCCAAACCCGCGCGGGCCTGCGTGGACAAGACGTCGAGTTCCTCGGCCGTGACCGCCGGCTCGGCCTTCGCCACTGGCGAGGTCGGCGACGTTTGGGAGGTCGGGGGTGGCGAAAGCACCGGCACCAACACGAACCCGGCTGCGACCGCGACCAGTGCGACCACGGCTCCGAGCAATACGGGCCGGGTTCGAGACCTGGAGCGGGCGGGCGTCGTCGAGCCCTCGGCGGACTTGGTCCGCAGCTCGATGGTTCGCCAGACCCGAGCCTGCGCGAGCTCCGACAGCGACTCGTCGGAGGGCACGGCGTCGGCCCAGCCCGCAAGTGTCTGCACGGTTGCGATGTCGATGTCCGGACGCGCTGCGGGATCCGCCGCGAGGCTCTGGGCGAACGCCAACGCCTCGTCGTCTTCGGCCAACGGCTCTTCACCCAACGCGGCGAGTTCTTGCGCGATGCGTTCGGCCTCGGCTGCGTCTGCTTTGCCTCGTTCTCGGTCAGGACCGCTCATGATGCCCCTTCGAAATCTCGCTCCGGCGTTTCACCGTAGCGTTGCACATAAACCTTTCGGAACGCCTTGCAGGCTCGGAACAACAAGACGTCGAGCGTTCCGATCGAAACTTCCATGGCCTCTGCGGCCCTGTCGCGGGGCAACTGCTGCACGAGCCGGAGCTCGACGACCTTGCGATAGCGCGGGTTGATGCCCTCGAGGCACACGTCGATGCGCTCCCGCATGACCGTCGCCATTTGCTGGCGGGAGACCGCCGCCTCGCCTCCGAGGTCGCCCGGGTCGGGCAGCAGGTTTTCGAACCCGACCGGCCAGGCACCGACCCGGCCGCTCTTGCGCAGGTGGTCGAGGCACAGGTTTTTTGCGATGCGGATGAGCCACGGGAGCAGCCCGCGGCCCTGCCACTTGAACTTGTGGAGGTTCTCGAGGGCCCGCACGAACGTGTCGGCCAGCAGGTCCTCGGCCAACGTGCGATCGTGAACCGTCGGCACGATGGCGTAGCGGTACACGGAGGGGGCGAAGCGCTGGTACAGGGCGCGAAACGCGGCCCTATCTCCGGCCTGCGCGCGCACGACCAACGCTCGTTCCTCGTCCTGGGCGTCGTCCTTGGACTCATGGTTGCTCGGGTCCGTCACCGTGTTCCTGGCGTTTGCGTTGGCCCTTGGGGTGCGTTCGCGGCGCTGCGAGGCTCTGCTGCCCCGAACCGAGGTTTGGGCGCCTGCCCGGGCGGGTTCGCCCTGGGGTATGACCGCAGGAATGGGCGTCACGGGGGACGGAAGCTCCTTCGCCCCCTCAACGCGCATCGCCGGGTGACCTTACATCGGGCCGAGCGGCCCGGAAAACATCGCTCGGTCGGAAACCCCACCTCGACCTGCGACGTCAAAGCTGCTGGTCGCGCGTTTTTGGCGCCTGGCCATTGACCCACGCGGCGCCCGGCGGTATCGCCCCTTCGAGCCGCTCGTGGCCCCCCACTCGCGAGAAACACGCCGTGCCTTTGCTCCTGCTTTCTGCGCTCCTCGCCCTGGCCCCCGAGACTCCGGCTGAACCCGCCGACGACGCGACCCCGAGCGCACAGCCGCCCGCACCCCAGACCGCGCCGGCACCGGCCATGCCCGAGCGCCAAGGCCCCGACCCCGAGGTCGGCCTGCGCGACGACTACGAGCCTCCGTTTCCCTCCGAGCCGCTCGAGCTCAGCGCCGTGCTCACCGATGCCGCGGCCACCAACCTCGACCTCGTGCTCGGGCAGACCGACATCGAAATCGCCGAGACCCAAGTGCTCGCCGCGATCGGTGCCTACGACGTGTTCATCACCGCGGGCCTCAACGCCCAGTACCAAGAGAGCCCGCAGCGTGGTTCGTCGTTCGCCTTCGCCCTCGGTTCTCGGTCGGTCGGCGGCAACGTCGGGTTTCAACGCGCGCTCGAGACCGGTGGCCAGGTCCAGCTCACGCTGGGCGTCAACCGCACGCTCACCGATCAGCCGGTCAACTTCTTCGATGCCTCCCAGGGCGCAACGACGCTGGCCAGCTACTCGCTGGTGCCGACCCTCACCATCTCCCACCCGTTGCTCAAGGGCGCGGGTCTGAAGATCAACCGGGCCAACCGCGACAAGGCCGAGATCGCCGTCACCCAAGCCGAGGCCGGCCGACAGGCGACGGCACAAAACCTCGCCCGCGACATCATCAGCGCCTACTGGGACGTCCTGTTCGCCCACCGCGACCTCGACAACAAGCGGCGCAGCGTCGCCCAGGTCGAGCGACAGCTCGAACGCACCGAGGCACTCGTGGCCGCAGGCCGGCTCTCCCCGGTCGACGTCAAGGCGGTGGAGCAGGCGATCGCGTCGCGCGAAGCCGAGGTCCTCGCGGCCGAGAACGCACTGCTCGACGCCAGCCTCAACCTGCGCACGCTGCTGGGCCAAGACTTCGCCGACCGTGACCTGCTCGGCGTCATGCCGGTCACCGACCCGATGGTCGTGCCGCGCGAGATCGACATCAAAGAGGAGATCGATCGTGCGCTGCGAGCCAACCCGCAGATTCGCCAGTTGGAGCTCGCGCGCGCCAGCCTGCGCATCGACGAAATGGTCGCCGCCAACAACCGGCTGCCTCAGCTCGACTTCTCGGGTTCGATCACCCCGCAAGGTCGCTCGGTCGACGCACTGCCCAGCCCGACCACGGGCGACCCCGGCGCGACCGGTGGTTGGGCCGAAGCGTTCCGCAACGTGTTCAGCGAAGACGTGGGCCAAGACGGCGTGCTCGCCGACTGGACGATCAGCGGCTCCCTCACCCTCACGTGGGACGTGCAGAACCGGACGCCCAAGGCCCAACACCAAGCGGCCAAGCTTCAGATGCGCCGCAACGAAGAGCAGCTCCGCCAAGTGCGGCAGCAGATCTCCTCGGGCGTCATCCGGGCCGCCAGCAGCCTGCGCACGGCCGGCAAGTCGATCGACGTCGCCGAGGTCTCGCTCGACCTCGCCCTTCAAAACCTAGAGGCCGAACAGGCCCGCTTCGATGTCGGTCGCGCGACCAACTTCGACGTGCTCGAGCGCCTCGACGAGATCGACACCGCCGCCGCTTCGGCACTCAGCGCCCAGATCAACTACCTCAAGGCACTCGCCCAGCTGCAGGCGCTCAACGGCGAAATCCTCCCGGCCTACGGCCTCACGTCAGAAAATTGAGCCTGCGGCCGGGGCGCGGGAACCCCGCAGGGTTCTCGCTTGTCCCAGTTGTCGGAGTTCCTCGGCGCGTGATAGCTTGGCGCGACGAGGTTGAGAGCCCGTGATGGGCGCCCCTCACGTCCATTGCGACGAAAAACGGAGACGGAGAACACACATGTCCGCAGCAGAGATCGCCGACAACCGCTGGGAGCTCTCGGCCACCAAACCCCCCGTGACCTCGATTGCCGGTATCGCTCAGATCCTTCTGATGAGCGGATTCGGGCTTTTCTTCGTCTACATCCTGGTCGGGTCCGTGATGGGCATGGTCAAGCCGAAGGGCGAGGGCCTCGCGGGCGAGTACAAGAACCTCAACCAAAGCAGCCAACAAGAGGCTCCCGCGGAAGAGTAGACGCTCCGGTCCGCCCCGGTCTCACCGAGGCCGGACCCACAAAGCCCTGCTTTGCGCCATGTCGCGCGAGCCGGGCTTTTTGCATGGCCTCAGCCGAAGCCGATGAACGACATCATCTGCCCGGTGCCCGCGCCATCACGACGGTAGGAGAAGTAGCGCGCCTCGTTGGCGTGGGTGCAGGCCCCAACGCGCTCGATGTTCTGTGAACGCACTCCGGCTGCCTCGAGCTGCGCCGTGACCACCCCGACCAAGTCGACGTGGGGTTTGGCGTAGGAGGTGGCATCGACGAACGCGGTATCGAACTGCCGCGCGACCTCGGGCCCGACCTCGAACGCGGCGAGCTCGATGCAAGGGCCGATCGCGGCCACGAGCGTGCTCGGATCCACATCGAGGGCGGCGACGGCGTTGGCGGCAATGCCTGCCACGGTGCTTCGCCACCCGCTGTGTACCGCCGCGGCCACCGTGCCCTCTTGGTCGGCGAGCAGAATCGGAATGCAGTCGGCCGTCGAAACGGCCACGGTCAGTGCTTGGCCACGCTCGCACCACAGACCATCGGCCTCCGACGTGTCACGCAGCGCTCCCGCGGCCAGCACGCTCGCGCCGTGCACTTGGTTCACCCGCCGCAACGACTCGGGCGCATACCCGCCCGCCTCCGCCACGCGGCGCAGGTTCTCGGCCACGGCATCGGGCGCATCGCCCCACTTGAGGCCCAGGTTCAGCGACGCGAACCGCCCAGTGCTGACGCCGCCCTCCCGGGTGGAAAACCCATGTTTGAGGCCGGGAATCGCCGAGAGCTTGGCGCTGCGTTCGAGCACCCGCCCAGGCTATCGCGGGTGGTCAGGAGGTGGCCAATTGCACCCAAACCGGGTTGTGATCGGCGACGTGTCGACCGCCCGCGGTGGGACGTTCGATGACGTCGGCCTGGGCAGGAGAAAGACCCCGCCCCGCGAACCAGTCCAGGCGCAGTGGCACACAGCCGTTCCACGGTTCGAGCCGCCGCTGAAGCCACTCGAACACCGGCCGCGGCAGGTATTCGAGGCTCTTTTCGACCAACTCGGGATCGCTCAGGTCGTAATAGATCGTGCCCTTGTCGGGGTTGGTGTAGCCCTCGGTCCGAAGGCCCGCGCGGCGCAGCGCATCGAAGGTTCGACGCTCGAACGTGCGGTCGGGGATCATGTAGGCGTCGACGGTGCCGTCGAAGCCGAGAAACGCCAGCTTGCGAACCACGTTGATCGCGAGGCCCGGCGCGCTGCCCAGGTCGTAGGTGTTGGTGTTGAGGTCGCCACCGAGCAGCACCCGCTGGTTGCCGAACCGCTCGACCGCGCGCAACACGATGCGCATCTGTCGAGCGCGATGCCGTGGCGGCGAGAACGGGTCGAGGTGCACCACCGCGACCGTGACGGGCCCATCGGGAAACTCCACCTCGGCGAGCAACGCCCGCTTCCACCCCAGACGCTTCTCGGTCACACGAAACTTGTCGACGTACTCGGGCAGCGGCACACCGCAGACCCGCCGGACCGGGTAACGCGTCAGCAAAGTGACGCCGTGCAACGACTCGGCGTTGCGCTGGCCATGGTCGCGTTCGGCAAGGTCGCCCGGTGAAAGCACCAGGTGGCTGGGCGCGAACACGTAGCCCATGCCCAGCGCCTCGGCGAGCGCACGCGGAACGTGTCGGTTGCGCGAACGTCCCATGCCCCAGTCCGCTTCGCAGAGCAGGTAGAGGTCGGCGTTGCCCAGTCGATCGTCATTGCCCAGCACCTGCCGCAGCGCATCGAAACGTTTGCCGCGCTCGATGTTCCACAGCACCGCATCGACATGCCCCGCGTCGGGCCGAGGGCGCGTGGGTTCGAGGTCCCAGTCGAAGCCGGACAGGGTGCGCTCGACCCTCGGCTGGTGGGCGCGAAACGAGGTCTCTCGCTCCAGCGCCCGGCGACTGCGCGACCGCGACCACGCCTCCAGCAGCGCGGGGTCCAGCCCATGCGCGACCGAGCGCCGTGACGTGTGCACCTCGACGATGGGCTCGATCACCTCGGCCCATCGTCGCCGCGGGTCGAGCACGGGAAGGGGCAGCGAGAGCTTCATCGCCCCCCAAGAATGGCCAATCCAGCGCTAGTTTCAAGTGACGCTGGACATGGCGCGCAGGGCCTGAAGCAGTGCTTGCAGCTCATCCGAAAGCGGCGAGGTGAACCGAACCTTCTGGCCGGTTCGCGGATGCTCGAAGCCCAGGATCTCGGCGTGCAGCGCGTGCCGGCCCAACCCCGTCCAAAGCCTGCGACGCCGCTCGTCCCGCGGCGGTTTGCCGTACAGCGCATCGCCGAAGATCGGGCACCCCAGGTGTCGGGCATGCATGCGGATCTGATGGGTACGCCCCGTCTCCAGCGTGAAATGGGCCACCGCAGCGCCGGGGAGGCGCTCGACGACGCTCACGTGGGTCACCGCCCGGCGCGACGACCCGCCTGCGACGGGCGCGAACCGCTTGCGGTCGCCGGGGTCGCGGCCGTGCGGCGTGTCGACGGTCTTGGTTTCGAACGCCGGCGATCCGCTGAGCACCCCGACGTATCGCCGCTCGATGCTGTGGGCCTGGAACTGCGCGGCCACAGCTGCCGCCGCCGCGGGCGTCTTGGTGAACACCATCACCCCCGAGGTGTCGCGGTCGAGCCGATGCACCACCCCTGGCCGGGTGGCGTCGTTGCCCGGCAACACCGGGAGCCCGTCCGGACCCACGCCGAGGTGATGCAGCACTCCATTGACCAGCGTCCCGCTCGCGTGGCCCGCCGAAGGGTGCACGACGATGCCCGCCGGCTTGTCGATCACGAGCACGTCGGCATCTTCGTGCACGATCGACAGCGGGACCGGCTCGGGCACGGCCGACAATGGCGCGGGCGGCCGCAGCACCACGTCGACTCGCAACGACCGCTGCACCTCCAACGAAGGTTTGAGACGACGGCCGTCCTCGGTGACCTCGCCCGCGTCGAACGAAGCCTTCAGTGCGTTGCGGGACACGACATGCCCCGCATCACGCAGCGCCGAGACGAGCGCTCGATCGAGCCGTTGCCCGAGAGCCCCCTCCCCCAGCGCGATGGTGACCCGCTCTACCAGATCGGGGTCTCGAGCGCGGCCATCGGCTTGATGACGCGGTCGACGATGGCGCGGTCGTAGAAGTTCTTCTTGAACATCTCGGGCGTCACGCCACTGCGAAACAAGTCTCGGCCCTCGGTGATCAACTCGGACAAGTCGGGGTCGTCGAAGAACGTGTCGTTCTTGAGCGCCTCTTCGATCTTGGACTTGTTGTAGAGGTAGATGTCCGAAGCGATCGCCCGCGCCTTTTGTTGCGCACGCTTCTCGTTGTCGATGATGGCGGCCATCGCAACCAGGATGCCAGAGTCGCGGCCCGGCAACCAGAAGGACACGTACATGTGGGACCCCCGAACGTGGCAGACTGCGCGGGCGTGGATCCCTCTTTGACCACCCTCAGCGAGAGCCTCAGCTCGCTGTTGGCCGCGACCGTCGCGTTCGCGATCGGGACGTCGGTGGTGCTCAGGGACCGAAAGCGCGAGCAGTTCGTCCTGTTCGCGTTCTTCTGCTTCAACCTGGGCCTGTACCACCTGGGGCGCTTCTTCTACGGCTTCTCGGGTGTGCACCTGTTCGGATGGTTCGCCCAGACGGTGTCGCTGCTCCTGCCGTGGAGTGCCGATCGGAGTCTTTCGAGCTTCGTCCCAGCGGTCGACCACCGCGGCGGCCGGATTCAGCGGTTCACCGGGCTGTTCTTGGTGGTCGCCCAAACGGTCGCGCTGTTCTTTCCCGACCTCGAGGAGCACCCGCTGTGGGACGTCGTCCCGTTCGTGTTGGTGGTGTTCGTGATGGGGGGACTGCTGTTCGCCGCCACCCGAGTGTGGCGAGCCGCCCGCGCGGCAGAGGGCACCGCCGCCGCGCCTCGCCTGCGCTACCTCTTTTACGCCACCGTCATCGCGCTCGCCCTGGGCTCCCCGTTCGTGCCCGCGGTCGGCCCGATCGTCACCGCCGTCTATCTCTACTTCGTCGCCCAAACGCTGGTCCGCGAGCGCCTCTTGGATCTGCCGGAGGTGGCGCTGCGCATCGCGTCGATGGCGATGCTGATCGTGATCACGACCGGGCTGTACGCGCTGCTGCTGCTGTGGATCCCCACCACGGACAAGGGCACTCGCTCGCTGTTTCTGTTCAACGCGGCCGTCGCCTCGTTCGCCGTGATCGTGTTGATGGAGCCCATTCGCACGGAGATCGAAAGCCGCATCGAGGGATGGTTCCTCCGCGACCGCCCCATCCTGCGCAGCATTCTCGTTCAACTCCGCCACAAGCTGACCGGGGTGATCGACTCGGACGAAATGGCCCGCGTGGTGATGGAAGAGCTCGAAGCGTCCCACCGGGTGACGCGGGCGTCGCTCTACCTGCTCGATCGCCAGGGCACCTCACTCACGCTGGCCAGCCACCTTGGCCCCGCCACGTTGCCGCGCCTCGACCTCGCCGCGCGCAGACCACTGCTCGACCGACTGCTGTACGATGGACCCCTGCTGCGCGACGTCTTGCAGCGCTCGCGGCAACGCGGCCGCCCGGAGGACCGGGCCGAGCACACCCAGGTGCTCGAAACGTTGGAAGAGCTCAAGGCGTCTCTGGCTCTGCCGATCATCGGACGCGCGCGGCGAGACATCGACGACCCCGGTGCATCCCCCCAACTGCTGGGCGCCCTGTTCGTCGATGACGAGCGGCTGCTCGAGCCCTTCTCCCGCGAAGAGGTCCGCCTGTTCGAAGGGGTCGTGGCTCAGGCCGCGACCACCCTGCAAAACTCCGAGGTCTACGAGGCTCGCAAGGAACGCGACCGTCTGGCCGCGCTCGGGGAAATGGCGGCCGGACTGGCGCACGAGATCCGCAACCCGCTGGGCGCGATCAAAGGCGCGGTGCTGGTGGTCGAACCGAGCAAGGACCAGTTCGACGAGGACGTCCAGGAGTACCTGGAGATCATCGTCGAGGAGGTCGACCGCCTCAATCGCGTGGTGTCGCAGTTCCTCACCTACTCGCGCCCGTTCGCGGGTGAGCTCGGCAAGGTGCAGATGCGCGACGTCGTCAAGGCCACCTTGCGGCTGCTCTCCGAGGAGCAGCGCAATCGGGTGAGCTTCGACGAACCCGACGACCTCCCCCCGGTGCGCGGAGACGGAGATGCGCTGCGGCAGGTCCTGCACAACCTGATGCTCAACGCCTTCGATGCGATCGAACATCAACGGGAGCAGGGCCGCATCGGCGTCGAGATCGGCTTTCGACGCCGGGGTCTGCTTCGCGCGGACGCAATTGCGGTCACCGTCTGGGACAACGGGCATGGCCTTTCGCACCAGACGATCACCAACCTGTTCGTCCCCTTTCACACGACCAAGAGCGGCGGCACCGGACTGGGCCTGCCGATCAGCCAGCGCATCGTCGAAAACCACCGCGGCGTGATCGAGGTCGGCAACCGACCCGCGGGCGGGGCACGATTCACCGTCTTGCTGCCCGTCACCGAAGCCGACGCTGCGGCGAGTGCGGTTGGCCGCCCGCGCGTCACGCTGGAGGACGACGACCGCGCTTCGGGCGACGATCTGCCCGCCGACGAGGTGGCCAAGTCGCCCGCGGGTGTGGGACCGTAGGGCGTGACGTCTCCGCGCGTACTCCTGGTCGACGACGAGCCCAACCTTCGCAAGGTGTTGGGAGCGTTGCTCCGCCAAGAGGGTTACGAGATCCACGCCGAGGCGGACGGCCAAGCCGCGCTCGAAAAGGTGCGGACCGTGCCCTCGGGGACCTTCGACGTGGTCATCTCCGATCTGCGCATGCCCAGGCTCGACGGCATGGGACTTCTGCAGGCGCTCGGCGACGAAGACCCCGACCTTCCGGTCGTCATCCTCACCGCCCACGGCACGGTGGACAACGCGGTCGAGGCCGTGAAGCTCGGCGCGTTCGACTACCTGGAGAAGCCGTTCGAGCGCGACCAGATCCGCTCGGTGCTCAGTCGTGCCGTGGCCCGACGAGCGCGCAGCGGCGCGTCGCTGGGACAGCTCGAAAACACGCCGACGCCCACCGAGGAGAGCCTCGACCCCAGCGTCGAGGTCGGCATGATCGGCGGCTCTCCGAAGATCGACGAGGTGCGAGAGATCGTCCGCACCGCCGCGGCGAGCCCCTCCACCGTGCTCATCACCGGCGAAAGCGGCACCGGCAAGGAGCTCGTCGCACGTGCGCTGCACCTGGGCTCCCCGCGACGCGACCAGCCCTTCATTCGCGTCAACTGTGCCGCGATCCCAGCGACCCTGGTCGAGAGCGAGCTGTTCGGACACGAGCGCGGAGCGTTCACCGGAGCCGTGTCGGCCCGCGCGGGCCGGTTCGAGCTCGCCCACGGCGGCACCCTGTTCCTCGACGAGGTCTCGGAGATTCCGCTCGAGATTCAGGTCAAGCTGCTCCGCGCCATTCAGGAGTCCGAGTTCGAGCGGGTCGGCGGGGTCAAGACGCTGCGCGTCGACGTGCGCCTGATCGCGGCCAGCAACCGCAACCTCGAAGAGGACATCAAAGAGAAGCGCTTCCGCGAGGACCTCTACTACCGACTCAACGTGGTGCCCGCCCCGCTGCCCGCCCTGCGCGAGCGCATCGAGGACCTGCCGCTGCTCATCGACCACTTCGTCGAGCGCTGCAACGAGCGTCTGGGCAAACAGGTGCGCGGCTTCAGCCCGGCCGCGTTGGCGGTGCTGTCGAAGTACGCCTGGCCCGGCAACATTCGCGAGCTCGAGAACCTGGTCGAGCGCATGGTGCTGTTCGCCTCGGCCAACGAGATCGGCCCCGACGACCTGCCCGATGCCTTCGTCGAGGGTCCAGCCTCGTCCCCCGACGCCGAGAGCCCGCGCTCGAATGAGGACGACCCGGCCGAACCCGGCCAAGCTTCCGACGGCGACGACAACGATGAACGCCTGCTCCGGCTTCCACTGAAGGCGCTCGGCCTCGACCTCAAGGAGGCCGTCCGTGCGGGATCCCGGCTGGTCGAGGAAGCGCTCATCACCGAGGCGCTGGAACAGACCCAGGGCAACGTGACCCGCTCGGCCCGGCTGCTGGGCATCAGCCGGCGAAGCCTGCAGTCGAAGATGAAAGAGCTCGGGCTTCGCGAGAGCTGACGCCGGCCGTAGGCGGCACTGCACAGCGCGCTCACTGAACACCCTTTGCAGTGCGCCGACGTGTCTGCGGCGAGCCCTCCCACGCGCGCCCACACGACGCAGGCCAGGTGCCGACAAACATTGACCTTCTCGACCGTGCGCTGGTAGCGTGCCATCGCGCGGATGGGTCTCACGGGCTCGTCCAACCTGCGATCTCGACCATGCGTACGCGCTCCACTTCCCGCTCGTGCAGCTCGAACCGCTCCCGCCGGAGCCAGCGTGGACGCTCCACGCGCCAGCTTGCAGCTCGCCTCTCGATCGGGCTCGCGGTTGCGGCCGGAGGTCTCACCGCAGGTGAAGCTCAGGCCGCCGACGTCACCCGCGTCGCGACGGCGTTCGAAGAGGACAACGTCTTCGACGTGCACCTCGGCGTGGCCTACGACTTCAACTACAAGCGCGCTGCGGTGCTGCGCGAGTGGAACAGCGGCCGGCCGGGCGACAACGAGAACCGCCTCGTCAAGGACCTGGTCTACGAGCAGTTCCGCCACACGCTGACGCCCAGCATCGAGTTCGGTCTGTTCCGCGACCTCGGGCTCTACTTCGAGCTTCCCGTCGTGCTCTCGGACGCCCGGCAGTACAGCTTCGACCAGCGCGCCGACGACTGCGTCTTCGGAAGCCCCGGCGGCTCGCCGACCGCGACCTGCGTCAACAAGGGCAACAGCACCACGCTCCGAGACGAGATCCTGCCCACGTCCGGCTTCGACGCCACCAACAGCGGCAACCCGTACCTCCCCTTCGGAGGCCCGGACAGCGAGCTCATCTTCAAAGGCCCGGTGCGGCGCGGCCTCGACCAGCTGCACGTCGGCCTCAAGTACGCGCTGCTCAACCAAGACAAGCGCTCGCACATGCCCACGTGGCTCATCGCGTTCGAGGGCCGCTTCGCGGTCGGTCGCGCGATGACCTTCACCCGCGACATTCAAGGCCGCGAGCCCGACGGCAACACCCGCGTCGGTCGCCGGATTCACGAGTTGGGGGTCTGGACCGCCCTCTCCCGTCGCTACCGATTCCTCGACCCGTACTTCACCGCGCACTGGCGACAGTCGCTGCGGGCGTCGGGCAGTGTCTTCCAGGACTTCTCCAAAGAGGGCTCCCAAGACGGGATTCAGCCCCAGTCGCAGGCGGGGCTCTCGGTCGGCACCGAGATCGTGCCGTGGGAGCGCAAGGCCAAGAACCTCAAGGTCGCGGTCGTACTGCAGGGCAGCTCGGTGCTGCACTACGGCGGTCGCGGATACTCCGAGATCTGGGAGTTGCTCGCCGACAGCCCGGCCATGGTCGGCTCCTACGACCCCACCACCCAGGCGGTCGACGACAACGGCAACCCCACCAACGCGGGCTTCTGCGATCGCAACGCGGCGCTGGCCTTTGCGCGGCAGAACCCTGGCGACCCCGGCTACCTCGCCGCAGGCGGCTCCAGCTGCCAGAAGTTCGAAGGCGTCACCGACCTCCAGGACTACGCGTCGTTCGGCTTCACGGGTGGAGTGAACTTCACCCTCGGCAAAGTCGCGCGACTCGGGCTCGGCGTGAACGCCAACACCGACACACGCCACTTCATCACCGCCGCGGGCCGCGGTGACGCCGACCTCTCCGGCTCCGGCGGCACCAACCCCGAAGAAGTCGAAGCCGGCACCCGCGAGGTCAACCCGGTCCGGCGTGACGTCGTCGACAACGTCGGTCGTCGCTACGCGGTCGATGACGTGTTCGACCTGCACGCGTACCTGCGCCTGACGCTGGTGTTCTAGCGACACGGAGGGCTTCGCCGCTGCAAAGGCGTAGCCCCAGTCCGACGGGTTCCCCGCAAAGCTCGACATACCGAGTCCCGACTCAGGGAGTCGGCGAGCCGCTTGGCGGTCGCAGCAAGAGCAGGTGAGCTCTCACGGCTCCGAGCGTGACGCGCTGAGGTTTCCGCCGGTGCTACCGGTCGAGGACGCAGCGCGGGAGATCCACCCCAAGCTCTTGCGGCGGGGCACGATGACCAGCAGCGCCACCGTCGACAGTCCCATGACGACGTTGTGAATCGAGACCGACTGCTCGGGGACGGCGATCCCGATCGCAACTCCCAGCACTCCGAGGACGCCCGGAATGCGGAGCACCGGGTGGATGAACGCCGACGCGAAGAAGGTCAGCACGGTGAACGACACGATGTTCGCCAGCGCCGACTCGTGGGATGGCCGGCCACCGAGAAAACTGACGGTGGTTTGCGTGATGAAGACCGCGACGAGAGCGAAGCCCCATCCCGTGAGCCCTCGGCCGAGCCGGCTTTCCCGCCACTGGTGGCGAAAGCCGAGCGCGATGGCGGCAAACGCCAGTCCGCTGCCCACTGTAACGAGAAGGTGGGTGCGCTCGTCGTAGACCAGCCAGCCCAGGAGAAACGCCAGGTTCGCCGCCCCCGGCCCAACCAGGAAGAGCAACACCACGGCCGCCACGGTTCTTCGCCGCCGAGAAGCTTCTTCGGGGTTGTCGAGGTCCGGGTCATGCGCGGCCAGAATGTCCTGCAGAAGCACGGCGAGCTCGCCCATCGAGAGCCACCGCGCTTCCGGGTCCACGCGAAGTCCTCGCTGGATGACGTCGAGGAGCTCGCTCGGCGCGTCGCCGCTGCCGGGCTCCAGGATCTCTCCCGACAGCACGGACGCCGCCCTCGCGGGGACCGTCCCGCCGACGAAGGGCGATTGACCATAGAGCGCTTCGAACAGCACGACGCTGAACGAGAACTGATCCGAGGCGGGACTCAGCGCGACGCGACGAAACTGCTCCGGCGACATGTACCGCGGGGTGCCTGCCAGCGCGCCCGTTCGGGTCAGCTGCATCTCCAGCAGCGGCTCCCCCTGCACGTCCGCCGGCTCCTCCGCATCCGTCGTGTTGCCAAGTGCACGCGCCAGCCCGAAGTCGATGATTCGAGGCCGGCCTCGGCGGTCGATGAGAATGTTGTCGGGCTTGAGGTCGCGGTGCACGATGCCCAGCTCGTGCATCGCCTGGAGACCCTCGGCGATGGCAGTGAAGATCCGGACCACCTCCGTCCACGGCCGTGGGCTCTCCTGCAGCCAGGCACCGAGCGTCTGTCCTCGGACGAACTCCATGGCGATGTAGACCTGGCCTTGGTGCCGGCCGACGTCGTACACCGCGACGACGTTGGGATGAGAGAGCTTGGCGATCGCCTGTGCTTCGCGAAGCAACCGCGTCTTTCCCGTCGGGGACCCCACGGCATGCTCGTGCAGAACCTTGACCGCGACCCGGCGGTCGAGTTCGGCGTCGTGCGCCTCGAACACCTGACCCATCCCGCCCGCACCGAGTCGCTGGACCACGGAGAAGCGCCCGATCTCCGTGGTGTCCGGATTCGACTGCGCCTCGCTGTCGTCGAGGAGCGTAGTCCGCCGCACAGACGCAGCCTACTACGCACGCGCAGCCGGGTGAACTGAGCATCGCGCCGGCGCACGAACACGTCCGCGTCCTCGTTCCTCCGCCGTGGCGTTGAGCACGAGGCCGGTCGCATTGATGCGCTGGCGCGCAGGCCCACGATGACCCTTGCGAACCTGGCCGGTTCGGCGATCGCCGCGAATCCGCTATGGTCCGGCGCGTGAATACGAAGGATGTATCGTTGCTGTTGATCGGCGGGTGCGCGCTGGTTGCTGCGGGGTGTGACACGGCGGAAGGCGTGTCCGACACAGACGCCCCGAGCGACACCGAAGCCCAGACCCAAGGTCCCATGATCCTCGAGGTCGTGGTGAATACCGAGACCGTCGGCACGGGCGACATCGCAGAACTAACGATCCTGGCGACACACTCCGCCGCCCTCGATGAGATCGTGGGCGGACTCGTTCGAGTCGATGAGAACGTGCTTGGACCGCTGGTCCAGGTGTCGGGCGGTGCGTTCTCCTACGTCGTCACGCACGATGAGCTCTTGGATGCGGCAGGAGACGCGGGCGGGACCATCGCAGTCGACATTGAGGTGCTCGACAATCGGGGGGAGACGACCAGCTCCAGCGTCGAGATCGAGGTCTGCGGTGTGGGCACTGCCGTTTGCACGCCTGGCCAGTGCAACGACATTCTCTCTTCGGACCAGACCTGCGGCAGCTGCTCGAATCGCTGCGACACGAATGAAGAGTGCATCGACGGCTTCTGCGTGTATTCGTCCGACGGCTATGACACCGGCTACTATGGCGCCGCCGACTACGACGACGCTGTCACTTCCGCAGAGGAGGACGCCGCGCACGGTTTGGACCTACCGATCCCCTTGCCCGCAGCGTCCCGAGTGTTGGATCCGGCCGCATTCAACTTGAGGTAGGGCGAGAGCGCGTCGCGACCTCGGCCGACGGATCCACACAGAACAGTCAAACTCGTCGTGAACCGACCCCACTCGCCGGATACGGACCGGACGGCGTGGGTCAGGAAACCACCACCGAGAACCGCGGGGCGCACCAGAGTCTCCGAGACCCCTGCGAACGGCTCAGTCGAAGATCCGGTGGGTGCCGGAGGGGTCTTCGAACGACTGCAGCTCGAACCAAATCGCATCGACGAGCTCGGGGTAGCGGTCGCGAATCCGGGCATCGACGTCCTCGGGGACCTCGAAGCTCGGGTCGGGTCGACCGTGGATTGCCATGGAGGTCGCGAGCCCGGCCAGGAAGTAGAGGGACTCGCGCCCGTGCGGGGCATCGTCTTCGTAGAAGACCTCGGGCGGAATGTCGGCGAGGGGTCCGGTCAACAGCGAAGCCAGGATGGGCCCGACGGGCACCATGTGAATGGTGAGGTCGGGGCGCAGGGCTCGAAGCGCGTCGTGATAGTCGAGCCACCACTGGTGAAACTCGCCCTGCGTGAACGCGTGGTAGGCCGCCAGCTCGTCTGCGGAGGGATAGACGGTGTCGAAGTCGGCGCTCGTGAACGAGGCCATGTCTGGCCAGTTCTCGTAGACGATGAACCGCACTCCGGGCTCGGCGGCGTTCACCCAGTCGAATACGGTCAGCGTGCTGTCGACCGAGCTGGTGAGGCCAACGTCGGGCTCGGGGCTGGTCGGCGGGTAGTACTGGCGAAAGTTGGCCTCGGTGAACAACACCGTGTTGAAGTCGATGTCCTCGAACGCGAGGCCGTCGTCGTCGTTCCACGCCGCGTCGACGCCCTCGATACCCCACTGCGCCATCGGAGGAAGGTTGGTCGCGTGCGTGTCGGCGAAGCCGTATTGACCGCTCATCGAGTAGCCGTAGCCGGACGCATCGGCGATGGCATCGAGCCAGCGCGGCACGTTGGCGGTGGGGCTATGAAGGATCAGGCTGTGGCCGAAGATGTAGTTGCGCACGTCTTCGAACGGGGGCTCCCAGTCGCCGGGCGTCCCTGTGGTCGCGGAGGTCTCGCCGCCGGATTCAGCACCCGTGGAGTCCTCTCCCCCGGGCATGGTATCACCGCTCATCGACGTTGCCCCGTCCGAGGTCGGGCCCGCGCTCGACTCGGCGACGCCGGAGGTCTGCGCGCCCCCGCTCGATCCCGACTCGGTCTCGCCGTCGTCGTCTGCACCCCCCGTCGAGCACCCCAAGAGCAGAGCAAGACCGATCGTCGCGCAGCGTCGCATCGACCCCATGAGACGCCCGGCGCCCCATCCGGGTGACCTTATTTTGCAGCCGCTGCGGGTCAGCGTTCCCGCGCCGCGCGCAACCGCTCGTAGAGTTCGCGCGCATCGAGTCCGGTCAGCTCCGCCAAGGCGCGTGCGCGTGGCCGAGGCTTGAGCGACGGGTCCAGCATCACCTCGAGCACGGCGCGCGCGGAGTCGTGGGCCCGAGCCTGCGAGGCCCCGCTCGCCCCCTCGACGACGACCGTGACCTCTCCGCGTAGCGGCTCGCGGATCTCCTCGTGCAGTGCACTGACCGTGCCTCGGAGCACCTCTTGATGCAGCTTGGTCAGCTCGCGACACACCACCACCTTGCGAGTGGCGGCGTCGGGCAAGTGCTTGGCCAAGTCTCGAAGCAAGGCAGGTGTGCGATTGCCGGCCTCGTACAGCAACGACGGGCCCTCGGCGAGCGCAATGGCTTCGAGCGCGCGCGTGCGTTCCTTGCCGTCGCGGGCGATGAAGCCCAGAAAACACGCGCCCGCGGCGTCGAATCCGCTGAGCGACAGCGCGGCCGAGGCCGCAGTGGGCCCGGGTACGACGTCGACCGTGAAGCCGCCTTCGACCGCCGCCTGCACCAAAAAATGCCCGGGGTCGCTCCAGCTGGGCATGCCCGCCTCGGAGCAGAACGCGACCGTCTTGCCCTGGGCCAGCGCTTCGAGCAGTTCGGCGGTGCGTTCGTGTTCGTTGCCGACGAAGCAGCTGCGCCGTGGCGGCAGCGCGACGTCGTTGCCGAGCAACCGCGAAGGGCTGCGCGTGTCCTCGCAAAACAGCAGGTCGGCGCCGAGCAACGCCTCGCGAGCCCGCGGGCTGAGGTCGGCCCGGTTGCCCAGCGGTGTGCCAACGAGCACCAGCGTGCCGCTCACGGCTCGTGCCCCAGCGCGACCTGCACGGCGTCGCCGAGCTCCTGCTGCAGGTAGCTACGGAGCCTGAGGATCATGCGCTTTTCGACCTGCCGTGCACGCTCGCGGCTCACGCCCCAGCGGTCACCGAGTTCTTGCAGCGTGACGGGCTCTTCGGACATCAAGCGGTCGCTGAAGATCTCGAGTTCACGCCCCTCGAGGTCCGCACCAAACTCCATCAGCTTGGACTGCATCAGCGTCTTGAACTCGGCCGCGTCGACGTTGTCTTCGGGGTCGGCGAAGTCGTCCTCGATCATGTCGAGGCGGGTGCGGCTGCCGTCGCCGTCTTCGCCAGACAGCGGCGTGTCGAGCGACATGTCGGGGGCCGCCATGCGCCGCTCCATCTCGACCACCTCACGCTCGGAAACGTCGAGCTCCTTGGCGATGTTCTCCGCCGAGGGCTCGATGCCCGCCGCCTCGAGGGCGGCCCGCTGCTTGCGAAGGTTGAAGAACAACTTGCGCTGGTTCTGGGTGGTGCCGATCTTCACCAGCCGCCAGTTGTTGAGGATGTACTTGAGGATGTACGCCCGAATCCACCAGCCCGAGTAGGTGCTGAGCTTGACGCCGCGGTACGGGTCGAACTTCTGCACCGCCTTGACCAGACCGACGTTGCCCTCCTGCACCAAGTCGAGCAGGTTCTGGTAGGCGCGCCGATACTCGTGGGCGATCTTCACGACCAGCCGCAAGTTGGAGGTGACCAGCTTGCGTGCCGCCTCCTGATCGTCGTTCTCGACCCAACGCACCGCCAGCTCGTGCTCCTCCTCCCGGGTGAGCAGCGAGTGCCGGCGAACCTCGGCCATGTACGCGGCCATCGGGTCGCGACGCGCCAGCGCCGTGGTGCCCTCGGGCGCGGCCTTGGGTCGGCTGATGTCTTTGGCGATGGCTTCCAGCTCGTCGTCCGAAACCGGATCGACTTCGGCCAGCGCTTCAGCCGCGGCGGGGTCTTGCGCCTCGGTCTCGGCGTCCTGTTCGGGGACGTCGTCGACCACTTCGACATCGATGGGCTCGGACGAGGCCGCCGAGGAGCGCGGTTTGGACTTGGGTTTCGCCATCGCAGGCACGCGGAGTCTACGCCGGCCGCCGGACGCGGCGCGACCCCGCGAACGTAGCGCCAAAAACGGCCCGTCTGACGGTCCCTGAGGAGGCGGCGGTGGCCAAACGGGCTGCTAGACTCGTGGACGTGAGTCGACTGACGCCTTCGCGCCGCCGCCCTCGGATCTTCTCCCGATACGGAACCCCGGCGGTGGTCGTGGGGTCGCTCATGCTCTCGCTCGGGCTCACGGCCGTTGGCGACCGCCAAGCCCAGGCCCAGCGCAGCGACCCGCGCAAGCACTCGCGCCTGGTCCCCAACCACGACGCCACCGAGCTCCGGGTGCTCGACTGGACGCTGTGGAACGTCTCCAAGTACTACGTCGAGCCTGACCGCGTCGATCCTCAGGCGATGACCCTCGCGGGGCTCGAAGCGCTCGAGCGACGGGTCGCCCAGGTGCTGGTCCAGCCGATCGGCGACGGCAAACGGGTCCGCGTTCGTGTCGCGACCCACGAGAAGGTCTTCGAGCTGGGTGAGATCGAAGCGCTGTGGGCCGTCGGTCCCCACGTCCGCGAAGTATTCCGCTTCGTCACCGAACACACCGACCTCACCGAAGAGGAACAACGCAAGGCCGAGTACGCCATCGTCGCGGGTGTCCTGAGCACCCTCGACCCGCACACCAACCTGCTGCGACCGTCCGACTTCAGCGACATGAAGGCCAGCACCAAGGGCAGCTTCGGCGGCCTGGGCATCGAGGTCGGCATGCGCGACGGCAAGATCACCGTCATCCGTGTCATCGACGGCAACCCGGCCTCCAAGGTCGACATGCAGCCCGGCGACCGCATCGCCCAGATCGGCTCCGAGTCCACCGTCACCATGACCCTCAACGAGGCGGTCGATCGCCTGCGCGGACCCGCCGGCACCGACGTCACGCTCTACGTCATGCGCGAGGGCCTGCCCAAGCCCAAGCGGCTGTCGATCACACGCGCCACGATCAAACTCGACTCGGTCATCGGCGAAAAACTCGAAGTCGAGGGCCTCGACGGCAAGAAACACAACGTCGGTCTGGTTCAGATCCCCCGCAACTTCGCCCAGACCACGGGCAAGGAGCTGCGCGCCAAGCTCGACGAGTTCGAAAAGGCCGGCGTCGAGGGCATCGTGCTCGACCTGCGAGACAACCCCGGAGGCCTGCTCAACGCCGCGGTCGAAGTGGCCGACGCCTTCCTCGACTCGGGCACCATCGTCTCCACCGTCGGCGTCAGCTCCCCACGCGAGGAGAACCGCGCCGACGACCGCTACGACTTCCCCGACCTCCCGCTCGTCGTGCTGGTCGACCAGGGTTCCGCCTCGGCGTCGGAGATCGTCGCTGGCGCGTTGCGCAACCTCGGACGCGGGGTGCTCATGGGCCGCCGCACGTTCGGCAAGGGCAGCGTGCAGGTCCTGCACGAGCGCAAGGCGGGCGACAAGGAGCTCGCCCTCAAGCTCACCATCGCGCAGTACCTCACCCCCGGCGATGTTTCGATTCAGTCGGTCGGGGTCAGCCCCGACATCGAAACCGTGCCGGTCTGGATCGGCAAGGAACAGATCTACTACTTCGGGCGCGGTCGTTTCGACCTGTTGCGCGAGGAGTCCCTCGCCGCGCACCTCACCTCCGACGCCAAAGCGCAGAGCATCGCGCACGGGTCCCTTCACTTCCTCGACGCCGGCTCCGTGATGCCCGGCAAGACCGAGAGTGCGAAGGACGGAGACAAGAAGGGTTCCGGCAAGAAGGACACCAAGAAGGCTTCCACCCCGTCGTTCCTCGATGACCCGGAGATCCGCATGGCGGCCGAGTTCGTCGCCTGGGCGCCGTCGTCCGACCGCGACACGTTGCTGCGCAAGATGGACGGTTTCGTCGAAGCCCAGGAGCAGAAGCAGCAAGAGCGCATCACCAAGAGCTTGTCCGCCCGCGACATCGATTGGACCACCGGCCCCGAACCTACGTCGGGCTCGGCCAAGCTTCAGGTCACGCTCACCACCGACAAACCGGGCAACAAGATTCGCGGGGGCGAGCGCGGCACCGTCACCGCCACCGTCAAGAACGTCGGCGACGCAACCGCCTACCAGGTTCGCGCCATCACCGACAGCGACTACCGCTACTTCGACGAGCGCGAGCTACTGTTCGGACGCATCGCGCCCGGCGAGTCGCGAACCTACAGCCTGAAGCTCTCCGTTTCCGAACACGAGCTCAGCCGCACCGACCGCATCGACCTTCACCTGTTCGAAACCCACGGCGCCAAGCTGGCCAAGGGCTCGACCACGTCGATCGACGTCAGCGCCGAGGGCCTGCCCCGCCCGCAGTTCGTCTACGGCTACCAGGTCATCGACGATCCCGCGCTCGGTGAGTCGATCGTCGGCAACGGCGACGGCGCGCTGCAGGTCGGCGAGCGGGTTCGCCTGCGCGTCACCTTGGCCAACCAGGGCGACGGGTCGGCGCTCGACACCTGGGTCACCCTTCGCAACCGCGCCGGCGAGGCCGTCTTCCTGCACGAAGGACGCAAGGAGCTCGGCAAGGTGCCCACGGGCGAGACGCGGACGGTCGACCTCGACTTCGAGCTCAAACACCGCCCCGAAGACAGCGACGTCGCGCTGCAGCTCACCGTTTCCGACAACAAGATCGCCGAAGCGTTGTCGGAGAAGATCCACCTGCCTGTGCCCGAAGACGGCGTCTCGCTCAGCAAGGCCAAGGGCTCGGTCACGGCCACCGATGCGATCGACCTCTACGCCAGCCCGCTCACGCCCGGACGTGCCGTCGCCCAGGTCACCAAGGGCACCGTCATGCCGGCCGTCGCCCAGGGCGATGGATGGTTCCGGGTGCACCTCGATGGGGATGTGATGGCCTTCGCCAAGGCATCCGACGTGAACAAGGGCAACGGCAGCGCCAAACCGCCCGCCGTGTCGCCCTTCTTCGAGGTCTCGCCGCCCAAGGTCACCCTCGACCGTGCGCTCACCCAAACCGAAGAAGAGTCGGTCACGCTCTCGGGTACGGCGACCGACGAACAAGCCCTTCGCGACGTGTTCGTCACGGTCTACAACCCCTCGCGCAACCTCTTCGGCGACCGCGAAAAGGTCTACTACGTCGCGAGTGCCGACCCCATGTCGGGCAGCTTGAAGTTCTCGGCCGAAGTCCCGCTCACCCCGGGCAACAACATCATCGAGGTGCACGCCCGCCAGAACGACGATGTCGTGGCCATCAAGCGTATGTGGGTGCTTCGCACCAGCGGCTTGGCCGAGGCACGGGCCGCCGACGCCAAGTTCACCTCCAACGGCAAGCTGCGGGTCGACACCTTCCAGTAGGGCTGGCGGCCTCACACCACGACAAAGCCCGCGCCGGTCTCCCGGGGCGGGCTTCTTCGTGGCTGCGGTGTGCGGCGCCGGATCAGCGCCCGCGCAGCATGTTCACCAGGCGACGGCCCTGCTGAAACTTGCGATACGCCGCACGGCCGAGGCGGTCGACGTTGCCCCACACGAGGTCACGAAGCGCTTCGTCGGGGCGGGCCCGGAACACGGTGCTGTGGTGCTCGCCGTTCCAGTTTCGCGGTGCGTCGCGGGTGTAGTAGTAGCCCGCGAACGAGATGCGGGCGTTGCCCGGAGGACAGGTGACCGGCTCGACACCGTGAAAGCTGATGTCGCTGGTCTCGAACAACACGCAACGGTTGAGCATCGGCGTGACGGAGACCTCGCAGTTCTTCACGTCGGTGTCCCACAGCTCGACCGCGCCGCCCCACTTGGGGTCCCAATCCTCGTTGAGGTACACGAGGATGTTGAGCCGCCGGTGCATCTGCAGCTCTTCGGAGTAGTTGAAGTCGATGTGCACATCGAGCCGACCGCGAGGGCCCGTGAGGTGCATGCCGCCACCGCGCATCGCAGGGTCGGCCTTGAGGTTTTCGATGCCCGTGACTTCGGAGAGGTCGCTGAGAAACGCGTCCGAGGACAGCGCGTCGTGCAGCCGCTTGACGGGCTCGGGGAAACGCGCCGAGTCGGACACCTGCACCTTGAGCTTCTCGTTGAGCGCGTAGAACGCGTCCTTCGTGCCCTTGGCATCGGACCAGGCCTTGTCGAACGATGGGTAGGCGTCGACGACCTCGCGCAGGAACGACGGCTCGAGGAAGTTGTCCACCACCAGGTGCGGAAAGGGCTTGGCGTTGCGGAACTGCTCGCGCAGCGCGTCCTTGTCGAGCGGGTTGATCAGCATTGTGGACGACCTCGACGCGGAAGATATCACGCGTCTCAAGATGCGCTCTGACGGCCGACGCGGCCCAGCAATCACTGCGCGCGTCGACTCACGTCGCGCAACGGACTCATGCCTGCCACGACGATGGCAGAGGCTTGCCCAAGAAGTCCGCAAGCGCTGCGTTGGGTTGCTCGTATCGCTCGAGCAACGCCGAACGCTTGGCGTCACTGAGCGTCGAAAGCTGCGCAGCAAACGCGTCTGCGCGCGCTTTCATGCGTGCTTTGACGATCGGCGAGTTCATCACCGCTTTCATGAGAATCCCCCGCGCTTGCTTCGGCACCAGCCGCTTGGCCACCCGCACCAGCGGATTGCGGCGGAGCTTGTCGCGGGCTGAAGCCGCGTTGGTCTCGACAGCACGGGCACCGATGGAGTTGGACGCGCCCTTCAGCGACGTCGAGAGGTTCGGCACGACCTCGATGCCCAAGAACTCCTGCAGCCGAACCAGCACGGCATCGGCGTCGGTCTTGAGTTCATCGAGCGTGAGAAAGAAGAAGCGGTCCCGATCGTAGTGCGCGGTGAACTGCTCGATCTGTCGCAAGTAGCATCCAGAGTCGAAGTACTCCTCGGTCTCGGCCAGCGCCGCATCGAGCGACACGATGGGACCGGTGCCCTTCTTCTGCCGCTCGAGCATCGCGTGCCGGTAGTGCGAGTACAGGCGGTCGACCGGGTGGCGCATGATGTAGACGAGCTTGATCCCCGGTAGGTGCTCATGAATGCGCGCCGCGACGTCCCCGAAGTGAGGGTGCCGCGTGTAGCAAGTGGACGACTCGAACGCGAGTTGGTCCGGCTGCGCCGACGCAAACACGTCGCGATACCAGTCGATCCCCAACGCAAAGCGCTCGTCCCGGCTGAAGAAGCCCGGCTCCTTGTACTTGGGCTCCGCCAGCGTGGGGTGATTGACGAGGTAGTCGTGCAGCGTCGTGCTTCCGCACTTCATGCCACCGATGAGAAGGAAGTCGGGCAAGCGCCCGCCAGTTGCGTGGGTCATCCGGGAATCTCCATGGGGTGCAGCCAGTAGCCCGATGCGAGCACGGCCGCCGAAGCGACGAACGCCAACGCATCGAGCTTGGGCAGCCAGGCGTCGCGTTGGCGGAGCAAGAAAGCCATCGGCAGGTAGCCCAAGATGCGCCCGGCGGACATGCCGATCAGCACCCCTTGGAACCCGGCCATCGAGTAGCCGGTCGCCATCGCCACCACGAACAACACCGCGCCGCAGGCTTTGTGGACCAGGTGGGCGCGGGAGTCTCCCGACGCTACGAAGAGCATCTCGGCGGTGCCGATGACCAGGATGCCCACGGAGCCCGCCGCCAACACGCGCAGCATCCAGCCCGCCTGCGTGTAGCGGTCGTCGAACAGCAACTCGACAATTTCTTGGCCGAACACCCCGAGCACCAGCAACGGCGGAAGGCCGAGTACCAACAACGCCCCCCGGACCTTGAACATGCGGCCGCGCAGGCGCTTGCGGTCTCCCGTGACGAACTTGGCGTACAGCGGCTGCAGCACTTTGGTGGACACCGTCTGCATCGCTTGTGTGACGGCTTCGGCCAGCATCAACGCGAGCGAGAACACGCCGAGCAGGTCGTCGGTGAGCAGCTTGGCCACGACGGCGGATCCGCCCTGCCCCAAGAATGCCGCGAGCGCGGAGCTGAGAAACACCCACTTGCCGAAGTTGAGCTGCGCCTTGACGGCGGCCTTGTCCCACTTCCAGCGGTTGCGATAGCCGGGAATGAGCAAGTGCGTGGCCAAGCCGAGCCCCGCGTTGGAGAGGATCATGCCCAGCGCGAGGACCCAGACGCTCTTCCAGACGAACGCGAGTCCGATCATGATGGCGACCGAGCCGACCCGCACCGCCAGGTCGAGCAGCGCGCCGGGCTTGGGGTTCACCTGTCGAGACAGGGTGAAGACCGCGGTGGACTGAAACCCGCGCACCAGCAACGAGACGGCGACGGCCGGCAACAAGTACGCGAGCTCGGGCATCTCGTAGTACTCGGCCAGCGGCCACGCGAGTCCGGAGACCACCACCGCGACCGCCACTCCGCGCATGCACTGCAGCGTCCACGCGGTGTTGTAGAAGTCCGGGTCATCCCCGCGCTCGTGATAGATGATGCTGCCGCGCAAGCCCGCGTCGGACAGCATCGCGACGATCGCGACGACGACGTTGAGCACCCGCATGATGCCGAACGCACCGGGGAACAGCAGGCGCGAGAGCACCAGGCTGCTGCCCAGACGCACGATCTGCCCCAGGCCGAACGCGCCGAAGACCCACAGCGCGCCCTTGGCGGCCGCCTTCTGGAGCCCGCCCCCCGCGTCGGGTTTGGCCTCGGGTTCCACCGCCTCCGGTGGCGTCTCCGTGTCCTGCGCAGAGGACACCGAGCCCTCGCGGGGCGTATCTGAGGCGTCGGAATCGTCAGACGACGACGCGTCGGGGGGGTTCGTCGGCCGCTCGCCCATGCGTTGGGGGCCGACGCTAGCGCAGGTCCGTTTTCGGAAGCAATCCAAGGTGTTGTTATCCTTCCGCCGTGGCATCCCCGCCCGACGTACGGCCTTTCGTGGCCATGCTGCTGTACGTCCCCGCGTCCCTCGGCTTCGCGGTCACGGCAGCGAAGCAACACGCGACGCGCTCGATCTTCTGGATCTTCTTCGTCGGGGTCATGTTCTTGCCCGAGCTCGTGGCGTTCGACGCCCCGCTCATCCCGCCGCTGACCAAGTACGAGTTCGCCGGGCTCATGAGCCTGATCGCCGCCTACCTGGTGCACAAGGAGCGGCTGCTCAAGTCCAAACCGTTCCGCGGCGCAGACCTGTTCTTCGTCCTCACCCTCATCGGCAACATCGGCACGGTGATGACCAACCAGGACACGCTCAGCTTCGGCGTCTACTGGTGGGACAAGGCGGGCAACTTGGTGCTCGAGCCCCGCATCCTCTCGGGGCACACCTCCAAGGACATCATCGCGGTCACCGTACGCGACGGCCTGTCGATGTACGTCCCGTTCCTGATGGGCCGCGTGGCCTTTCGAACGCTCGAAGATGCTCGCGTGCTGACCCGCGGCATCGTTCAGATCGCACTCATCTACGCACCAGGCTGTCTGCTCGAGGCTCGCATCTCGCCGCAGATTCACAAGTGGGTCTACGGCTACGCGCCGACGGGCATCGCCGGGGTCGTCCGGGGTGACGGGTTCAAGCCGGTCCTGTTTCAGAACTCCGGGCTCGCAGTCGCGACGTTCCTGTTCTGCGCGGTCGCCTGCGCCGCCGTCTTGGCCAAGCGTAAAGAGAAGGTGTGGGGCCTACCCGCCTTTGCGCCCATGGTGGTGCTGATGGTGACGCTGGCCCTGTCACACAACATGGCGGCGCTGCTCTACACGCTGGTCGCGGTCCCGATCATCTTCGTCTCCCGCGGTAAGCTGGCGATCACCGCCGCGGTCGTGCTCGGCATCTTGGTGCTGCTCTATCCACCGATACGGGCGACACAGATGGTCGACGTGTACGCGTTCATCGATTGGCTCGCGGAGTTGACCCCGGAGCGGGCGGACTCCCTGCACGTACGCTTCTACAACGAGGACATTCTCTACGAACGCGCCGAGGAGCGGCTGTCGTTCGGGTGGGGAGGGTACGGTCGCAACCGGGTCTACGATGAGCGAGGGCGGGACATCTGCCTCACCGACGGAGAGTGGATCATTCGCGTGGGCAGCCGCGGCATCGTGGGCTTCATCGCGTCGTTCGGCCTGATCCTGGCACCGATCTTCATCACGTGGAAACGCTCCAACCGTATCCCCAGGACCGGCCGGGTCTACGTGGATGCGCTCGCGATCGTCTGCGCCCTGATCGCGGTCGACCTGCTGCCCAACAGCCTCTTCACCAAGCTGCCGTTCTTCTTCGGTGGAGCGCTCATCGGCCTTGCGCGCGGGCTCGAGGAGGAGGCCAAACAGGCGCCACCCGGCGGCCAAGGCCAGATACATCCCGGCGGCCTTCCCCCAGGCATGGTCTACGCGGTGCAACAGCCAGGCACCCAGCTCCCTCCGGTCGGCGGCACAGTTCAGCAATGAAACGCTGGGCAGTCATCGCGCTGCTCGGCCTGGCGCAGTGCAACACGGACCCGGTCGGGCGCGCCAACACCGACACGGTGCTCGTCGACCTCGAGCTGCGCTCCGTAGAGCCCGGCACCCTCTTGGTCGGCTCCACCCTCGTGGTCACGGGCGACGCCTTTGTCGACGACCCGTGGGGGGAGTCCACGCTGGTGCTCGAAGGCGAGATCGACACGGGGACCGACAAGGACGGACGCATCGTTCGCCTGCCCGCGCGCTTCGTCGACTTCACGCGCCTCGAAGTCGACATCGACCAGGCGGCGTTCGAGCGCTTGGGAGACGGGCGCTCGGGCGCGTTCGAAGGCACGGCTCAGGTGGAGGTCCGCAGCACCGTCGACGGGCGTCTGTATCGCTCGCAAACCACCGAGGTCGACCTCTACGTCGCGTCGTCGCTCGACCCGAATCTCTCCGTGCTGACGCCCAGCAGCGTCATCTTCCCCAACGAGCCACTCGAGGTCGCAGGCGATGGCATGCTGCTCGGCTCCGAGGGCGACACCAACGTCCTGCTCGAAGGCTGCTTCACCCCGGCCGGACAAGCCGATTGCGCCGCGATCGAGCCCGCCAGCGTGGCCGTCACTGCGACGGACCCCTTGCAGCGAACCGCCGGCGTGTTTGCGTTCGAACCCCACATCGCTGGCATCGCGCCGGGGCGATTCGAAGGCACCGCGACGTTTCGCAACGAGCACGCCGGCGGCGATGTCACGACCTCGGTGGCGACCCCCGTGACGTGGGACTTGGTCGAGCCCACGCTGTACGGTGTCGACACCACCACCGCCAGCCTCGGCCGCTTCGTCACCGTCGAGGGCGCAGGATTTCTGGGCGGTGCCGCTGGGGGAGACACAGTGCTGCGGTTCAGCGGCATCTTCACGCCCGACAGCACGGGCATCCCGATCGAACTCAACGAGTTGCTGTTCCCCGAGTTCGGCGACGGCCGACACGTTCGCTACGTGGTGAACGAAGAGGATGGCCTCGCGAGCCAACTCGACATGCGCAACGACCCGGGCCTGCTCGAAGGGCTCGTCACCCCGCTCATCAGCTACGACGGTGTCGAGGTGGAAGGCAGCACCCGCGCGCTGGGCTTTCGACTGGAACCGGTGCGGCAGGTCGTCTGGGTCAACTTCACGCCGGCCTACAAAGAAGGGCTCCGCGCCTTCGGCCTGCGTGCCGTCGACAGCCAAATCCGCAACCGCGCACTCGAGGTCATCGCCCGCGACTTCGCGACGCTCAACGTCGAGATTCGCGAAACGCCCCCGCAGGACTACGCCCTGTTCGCCCAGGTCGACATCGGCGGCCGCGACCCCAACGGCCTGGGCTTGCTCGGCTACGACAACACCCCCGGCAAGGACACCGAAAACCAGCGCCTGTATGACCGCATCGGCGGTGCCAATGCCCAGACGCAAGAGGATGGCTTCCCCGGCTACGGAGGGGTGTTCGTGGAGTCGTTGTTCGGATACTCCGAGCATCCGGGGGCGCTCGCCGAGCCGGTGCGACCCGATGCGCGGTTCGACCTTCTGTTCGATCCCTTCCGCCCCGACGCTGGAGGACGGCCGGTCCTGGCGGCGGACCTCGCCCAGAGTCTTCCCTCGGTGGATCCGGTGGAATGCCCAGTCGGCGAGGATCGCCCCACACAGATCGCGTGCGCCGTGCATGCGCTCGGCACGTTGATCGGAAGCACCATTTCGCACGAACTCGGCCACAGCCTCGGCCTTGCCGACCCGTACGGGCCGAGTTTCCACAACGAAGGCGAGCAACCCGACCGCCTGATGGACGCCGATCGCCCGTTCGAAGAGCGCGCAGAACTGGAAGGCGCCGGCCCGTCGAAGTTCTGCATGGAGGAGTACGAGTACCTCCGACAGATTCTCCCCTCCTCGGAAGACTTCGACCTCTCGCCGCGCCCGCCCTGCTACTGATCTTTTTTTTACCCGGGTACAATTTGACAATTTTTACCCGGGGTTTATTAACGAGCCATGAGCACTCGCTACGTGGCGTTCGTAGGTACCCGTCGGTTTGCACGCGGATCTCTCGATGAGGTGGTTCCTGCCGCCAAACGGCGGTTCGACCAGGGGGAGCGCGAGCGCATCGCGATCTTCGACGAACAAACCGGGCACGCGGTCGACCTGAACTACGGCCTCGAGGTCGACCAAGTCCTCACGCACGTCAAAGCTCGGCTCGAGCCACCCGAACCCGATCCTCCGAAACCGGCGCGGGGCCGCGGCCGTCCGAAACTGGGTGTCGTGTCGCGCGAGGTTTCGTTGTTGCCACGGCATTGGGAGTGGCTCTCCGCGCAGCGCCGTGGTGCCTCGGCGACCTTGCGAACACTGGTCGAGGACGCGCGCAAGCAAGGCCAGCACGACGCCCGCATTCGAGACGCGGTCGACCGAGTGCATCGTTTTCTGTGGGACATGGCCGGCGACCAACCCGGATTCGAGGATGCGACGCGGGCCCTGTTCGCCCGCGACTTCGAGACCTTCGACCGCCGCATCGCACGATGGCCGGTCGGGATTCGAGAGCTGGTGCAGCAGATGCTCGCCAGCGTTCGGGAGCCGGCCGAGTCGTGAACGCTCCGGTACCGGCTCCGCCTCGGGCGTTGTTCGAGAACCTGGCGCGCGAACACGGATTCGAGCCCGTCGAGGTCGAGGGCACGCTTCCCGAGCGCCTATGCGGCACGCTCTTTCGCAACGGCGCGGGTCAGCTCCAACAATTCGGGCGCCGCTATGACCACGTCTTCGAGGCTGACGGCGCAGTGTCGGCGCTCCGCATTCGCCACGGCCAGGCATCCGCGGCCGTGCGACTGGTTCAAAGCGAAGGGTTGGTCCGAGAACGCGCCGCTGGTCGACATCTCGAGAGCTTTGCCGCGTCGTGGCCGCGAAGGCTGCGGGCAATTCACCGTGGGCCAATGAAGAACACCGCCAACACCCACGTGGTGCCATGGCAGGGCCGTTTGTACGCGCTCATGGAGGGCGGTCGCCCCACGGAACTCGACCCGGACACCCTTCACACGCTCGGAGAATCCGATTTGGGCGGCATCGTGGGCCGAGCATTTTCCGCCCACCCGCACCGCGTGCACGGCCACCGCACCACGTACAACTTCGGCCAGGTGTTCGGGCCGCGTCCCGCACTCGACCTGTTCGCCCTGCCCGACGTTGGTGCGGCGCGCAAACTCGGACGCGTGCCGCTGCAACGGCCGGTCATGCTGCACGACTTCGCCGTCACCGAACGACACGCCGTGTTCTTCGTTTCGCCGATCCGCGTCGTGCTGTGGCGCATGTTGATCGGCCTGCGCAGCTTCACAGACAACATGCGCTGGTGTCCGCAGGACGGCACGGAGGTGCTCATCGTTCCCCTCCACGATCCCGAACGCGTCTTTCGGTTTCACACCGATCCCTTTGCGTGTTTTCACTTCGCAAGCGCGTTCGAGCGTGGCGACGGCATCGTGGTCGACTATGTACGGTACGCCGACGCCAACATGCTCGGCGCGCTCGGCAATGGCCTCGGGCTGACGTGGACCGACCGCCAGCGACACATCAACGGCACCCTGCACCGCGCGTACATCGATCCGAACCGTCGAAGGCTGACATCGCAACCGCTGTGGGACGGAGAGTGCGAGTACCCGCGCCACGCTCCGCACGAAGGAGGTCACGCCCCGTCTCAACACTGGATGCAGTCGGCGCGATACGTCGACGACGTACTTCGGTTCGCGGTGACCCGTGTGCACTTCGACGGCGACGCCACACGGGTGACGCACGATAACCTCGATGCGGGGCACCTCAGCTCGGAGTCGGTCTTTGCCCAAGACCCCGAGGCAGCCCCGGGGGTTGGCTGGCTGCTCACGCTCGTCTTCGACAGCCGGACCGAGCGCAGCCATGTCTTGGTGCACGAGGCGGCATCACTGCGACGAGTCGCGCGCATCAACCTGACCCAAGCGATCCCGCTCACCTTTCACGGGAGCTGGCTGCCCGGTTGATGCCCCGTTGAAACGAAGAACGCCTCGCGTCCGATGGGCGCGAGGCGTCTGTCAGGAAAGGGCTCGAGCGCCTGGGCTCAGGAGGCTTCCTTCTTCTCGTGGTCGTAGACCAGCGTGGGGCGCTTCTCTTCGGTGATGCACTCCTCGCCCACGACGACCTCGGAGATGTTCTCCACGCTGGGGATGTCGTACATGACGTCGAGCATCGCCTTCTCGAGGATTGACCGCAGACCTCGAGCACCCGAGCGTTGCTTCTTGGCCTTGGCGGCGACGGCCACCAGGGCCTCGTCGGTGAACTTGAGCTCGACGCTGTCCATCTCGAGCAGTCGAACGTACTGCTTGACCAGCGCGTTCTTGGGCTCGGTGAGGATCTTGACCAGCGCGCTCTCGTCGAGTTCTTGCAGCGGAGCGACGACCGGCAGGCGGCCGATGAACTCGGGGATGAGCCCGAACTTGTGGAGGTCTTCGTTCTGGACCTCCTGCATCAGCTCCCAACTGCGCAGCTCCTTCTTGGACTCGACCTTGGCACCGAAGCCCATGCTCTTGGCGGAGACACGGTGCTCGATGATGTCCTCGATGCCCGCGAACGCACCGCCGCAGATGAAGAGGATGTTGGTGGTGTCCACCTGCAGGAAGTCCTGCTGAGGATGCTTGCGACCACCCTTGGGCGGGACCGAAGCGACCGTGCCCTCGAGGATCTTGAGCAGTGCTTGCTGCACGCCCTCGCCCGAAACGTCACGGGTGATCGAGGGGTTGTCGCCCTTGCGTGCGATCTTGTCGATCTCGTCGACGTAGATGATGCCGCGCTGCGCTCGCTCGACGTCATGGTCGGCGTTCTGCAGCAGGCTGACGATGATGTTCTCGACGTCCTCGCCCACGTAGCCCGCCTCGGTGAGGCTGGTGGCATCGGCGATGGCGAACGGCACATCGAGAATGCGCGCCAGCGTCTGAGCGAGCAGGGTCTTGCCCGAGCCGGTGGGGCCGATGAGCAGGATGTTGCTCTTCTGAAGCTCCGCCTCGTCGCTCTTCTTCTTGGCGTTGATGCGCTTGTAGTGGTTGTAGACCGCGACGGAGATGATCTTCTTGGCGGCGTCCTGGCCGACGACGTAGTCGTCGAGGATCTCGCGGATCTCCTTGGGCTTGGGCACCTTGCCCTGCCCCTGCTGACGCTCCTCTTTCTGAACTTCCTCCGCGAGGATGTCGTTGCAGAGCGAGATGCACTCGTCGCAGATGTACACAGAAGGCCCAGCGATGAGCTTCTTCACCTCCTTTTGGGATTTCCCGCAAAAGGAGCAGCTCAGGTTTCCGTGGCCGTTGTCGCGTTTCGAAGTGCTCATCTGCCGTCCTTCGATCCTTCCAGTTCCGTACCCGTCATCGACACAACGTCGACGCCGAGATCAGGCTTTTTCCCCTTCTTCGGGACGTTTCTGGATGACCTCGTCAACCAAACCGTAGCGTTTGGCCGTATCGGCGTCCATGAACTTGTCCCGTTCGGTATCGCGCAAGATGTCGTCGACGCCGCGCCCGCAGTGCTCGGCGAGAATCTCGTTGAGGCGCGCCTTGAGGCGCAGAATCTCTTTGGCCTGGATCTCGATGTCCGTCGCCTGGCCTTGAGAGCCGCCGTGCGGCTGGTGAATCATGATTCGAGCGTTGGGCAGCGCCATGCGCTTGCCGGCCGCGCCGGCTGCAACGATGACGGCCGCCATCGACGCGGCTTGGCCCATGCAGTACGTGGCGACCTTGGGCCGAATCAGCTGCATCGTGTCGTAGATCGCGAGACCCGCGGTGACCACGCCACCGGGGCTGTTCACGTAGAGCCGGACCTCTTTGTCGGGGTCATCGGACTCCAGGTACAGCAGCTGCGACACGATCGAGTTGGCGACCTGATCGGTGATCGGCGTCCCGAGCAGGATGATGCGGTCCTTGAGCAGACGGGAGTAGATGTCCCAAGAGCGCTCCCCACGAACCGTCTGTTCGATGACGAACGGAATGTTGGCGGACGGGGCCACATCGTCGAGGGCGCCCCACGTCACGGGAGAAGGAAGCATCGAGGGATCACCAAAGGGTTTGAAGTCGGCCATGAGGTGGGGAGTGGTTGAGGCAGTCTCGCGGCGAGAACGCGTCAGCGTCTCCTTTGCGGCGCCTTTGGGTCGGGCGCAAGGGCTCGGCCGAGAACGGACCGAGAACGACGCGAAACATCGTCGTGAAGCAATGGTGGCCGTCGGAGCCGCACGATGCAAGTGCCGTCATCGGCGCCCAAACGGCTGTTTTGAGGGCTTGAAGCGGTCCAAAACGGTAGGCCGCCACCCCGATGTGCCGGGCAGAGCGGCCCACAATGGACATGGCCCACCCTGGGGCACCTCGCAGGCCCACAGACACAAAAAGGGGCGCCTCCGACGAGACGCCCCCCTGCAGCCCTTGCGGACCGGACCTCAGTCGTGATCGTGGTCGCAGTTCTCGTCGTGAACGTGCTCACCCTCGGCCGCGCCACCCTCCTCGACCGGGTCGGGCGCTTCGGTGATTTCGGCCTTTTCCATGAGGAAATCGAAGATCCGCTCCTCACGAATGCCGGCCTGCACCATGAGCAGCTGGCCGCTCTTCTCCATCGAGGCACGCATGCGGTCGATGTTCTGGCCCGATTCCTCGGCCATTTCCTCGAGCTTCTTGGTCACCTCGTCGTCCGAGACCTCGATGTTCTCCTTCTTGCCGATGGCGTCGAGGAGCAGGAAGGCCTTGACGTTGAAGAGCGCCTCGGGGCGGATGCGGGCGGCGTACTGCTGATCGTTGGTGCCCAGGTGCTCGAGCCGCATGCCCTGCTGGGCGAGCTGACGCTTGGTCTGCTCGACCTGCGCGGCCACTTCGCGCGCGACCATCGACGGCGCGGGCTCGAACTCGTTGCCCTCGAGAATGGTGGTGAGCAGGCGGCGACGAGCCTCGCGCTCCGCTTCTTCCCCGTCGGCCTTGCGCAGGTCGTCGGAGATTTTGGTCTTGAGTTCCTCGAGCGTCTCGGCGTCGCCGGTGTCCTTGGCGAACTCGTCGTCGAGCTCGGGCACGTGCTTGACTCGGACCTCGCGAAGGCCGAGCTCGAGCTTGGCTTCGGTGCCACGCAGCTCGGCGCGAATGCGGTCTTCGGGAGGCGTGAACGTGATGTTCTTGACCGAGCCGACCTCGGAGAGCTTGAGGCTCTCGAGGGCCGCGCTCAGACCGGGCAGGAACTCGCCGTCGGTCTGACCGATGTCGACGCGCACGTCCTTACGGGACACACGCTGCTCACCGAGGGTGCCCTCGACGTCGATCGTCCACACGTCGCCTTCGGCCGTGTCTTCGCGGTCGGAGTCCTCCGGAAGCGGGCGAAGCTCGGTGAGCTTCTCCTGGCGTGCCGCGAGGTCGGCGTCGACCTTCGACGCGTCGACGACGGCGGGACGACGGCGCACTGCAACGCCGGTGTAGTCCTTGGGCTCGATCTCCGGGCGCACTTCGAAACGCGCCTGGTAGCGGAAGGGTTGCTCCTTCTCGAGCGAGGACTCCTCGACCACCGGCTGGGTGAGCGGCTGAGCCTCGTGCTCGGTCACCGCGGTCTGAAAGGTCTCTTGCACGAGCTCGCCTGCGAGTTCCTCGCGGACGCCCTTGCCGAAGCGCTTCTCGAGCACCTGCGGCGGCACCTTGCCGGCACGGAAGCCCGGAAGACGGGCGCGACGACGAAGGTCTCGCATCTTGTCGGTGAGGCGACCGGAGACGTCCGACCAGGGAATCTCCACCTTGACTCGACACTCGACAGGACTGATGCGCTCGATGCTGCTTTCCATATTCTTGGGACCTCTGGTCGCGGGAGGACGGCTGCATAGCAAAGTCCCAGCCCGGTGACAAAGGCCCACCGTGCACCGGATGCTCGCTCACAGCGCGCGATCCGCGGCCTATTCGAGGGCGTCGAGTGCCCGCTGGAGGTCGGCTTCGAGGTCCTCGGGGTCTTCGATGCCCACGCTCATCCGCACCAGCCCCTCGGTGATCCCCAACGCCGCCCGTTGCTCCGGGGAGAGCTCGAAGAAGCTCATCAGCGGTGGTTGCTCGATCAGGCTCTCGACGCCCCCCAGGGATGCCGCGAGCTTGGGAATGCGCACACCGTCGACCAAGCGCGTGCCGGCCTGCAGGCCCCCCTTTAGCTCGAACGACAGCACCCCGCCCCCACCCCGCAGGTACTGGCGCGCGAGCGCGTGATCGGGGTGACTCTCGAGCATCGGGTACCAGACTCGTGCCACCGCCGGGTGGGCTTCGAGCAACCGAGCCAGGCGCAATGCCGTGTCGTTCTGCCTCGCGACCCGCAAGCCCAGGGTTTTCACCCCGCGCATGGTGAGAAACGCCGTGTGGGGATCCGCCACCGCCCCGAGCGTTCCGTGCTGCTCACGGATCGCCTCGACGATCGGACCTCGCCCCACCACCACGCCGCCGAGTAGGTCGTTGTGGCCACCGAGGTACTTCGTCGTGGAGTGCACGACCAGGTCGATGCCGTACTCCAGTGGCCGCATGTTGATCGGCGTAGCGAACGTGGCGTCGATGATCGTCTTGGCGCGGTTGTCCTTGGCCAACGAGACCAGGGCTTCGAGGTCGACCAGACGCCCGTACGGGTTGGTGGGCGCCTCGGTGAAGACGACCTTGGTCGACGGTTTGATCACGCCCGCGAGGGCCTCGGCTGTGGGCGGTACGACGTCCACCTCGACGCCGTAGCGCGTGAGCACCGACAGCGCGAAGTGCCGGGTCTTGCGATAGACGTCGCTGGTGAGGACGAGGTGTGCTCCGGCCTTGAGCATCGAGAGCAAGGTCGTCGTGATCGCGGCCATGCCCGAGCTGGTCAGCACCGCCGCGTTGCCGCCCTCCAGCGCAGCGAGTTTCGCCTCGCATGCGGCCACGGTCGGGTTGCCGTAGCGACCGTACTCTTCGGGGCGCTCGTGCTCCCCCTTCATGAACGACACGAGTTCGGCCGTGTCGGCAAACGGATAGGTGCTGGCATGCACCACCGGCGCTGCGATGCTCCGGTCGGTCCGAACCCGGTCCTCCCCGTCGTGCACGGCTCGGGTGGAAGGGCCTCGCGCGTCGGAGTCGGAACCGGGCATGTCGTTCACGTTCTTCAGCCACGCAAGGTGGCGAGCTTGGTGTCTCGTTCTCGAAAGCCGGCTGACACGCCTTCGAGCAGCGCGATGGCGGATGCGTTGTCACCCGTCTTCTCGTAGACCAACGCCAGCTCGTAGGCGGCGGAGCTGCGCTCCTCGTCGTTGGCCGCGACCTCGGACGCGCGCTCGAGATCGCCGACCGCTGCCTCGATGTTGCCTTGCAGCACTCGCAGCGCGCCCAGCATCACCCGGGCCCGCGACTCCCATTGCGGATCGGCACAGGCCGCCTCGAACTCGGTCACCGCCGAGTCGACGAGTCCCATTTCGCGATAGGCCATGCCCAGGTCGAATCGGTCGCGGGCATTGGCCCCTGCAACGTCCTGCGCTTTGGCCGACACCGATGCCTTCTTGGAGCCGCCCTCCGGCTTCGAAGGCGTCGACTCTCCGCCACCGAAGATCGCGGACAGATACGCGTCTTCGTCGGCTTCGTCATGCTCCTTGGGCTCGACGTCCGTCTCGAGGTCCACCAGCGGCATCGCACCGGCGGACTCGGCCGCAGGCGGCTCGTTCACCCCGGTGAGTTCGGCTCGCATCTTCGCGATGTCCGGATGCCCAGGGTGGTCCCCGGCGAGGTCGTCCAGGGCAGCCTCGGCGTCCTCGTCCAGGCCCTGGTCGAGATAGAAACGAATCTCGGCCAGGTCGTCGGAGATGTCGGGCCATCCACCCGGTGGCGCCGCCGCGGCGGCTGGCTCGGCGGGCGCGGCCGGTTCGGGCTGCGGTTCGGGAGTGACGGGCGCCTGAGGCTCAGGGGGCGAAGAAAGGTCCGGCTCCGGCGCGTTCTGGTCGAGCAGCTCGTCGAAGCCGTCCTCGAACGCGGCATCGAAGTCGGCATCGAAGTCCGGCTCGGGCTCCGGCTCCGGCGCGGGTTCTGGTTCGAGTTCGGGCTCCGGCTCGAGTTCGAGTTCGGGCTCCAGCAGCTCGACTTCCAACTCGGAGGCGGGCTCGGAAGCGGGCTCGGGCTCGGGGTGCACGCCGCTGTCCTCCTCGACATCGAGGAGGTCGGACATCGTGTGCTCGGGAGGTTCGAGTTGCGGCGCCTCGGCCTCGACCGGCACGTCCGACTGAGCGTCGGGAGTGTCGGCAAGCATCGGTTCGGCGTCGATGTCGATCGCGGTGGGCGAGCGTTCGGGCGTGCCTTCGGTATCCATCTCCACGGTGGGATGCCGTGGGATGAAGGCCGTCGGCGGCGTCTTGTCGGGGTTCGACCGTGCGCGCTGAAGCGCCTGCATCTGCTCGGTGGGCGCGATGCTCAGTGCGATGCCGGCGTTGGAGTCGGCCTCGGGAAGCGGCCCCGCCTCGCTGATGCCGAAGCGGTTTTCGACCACGATCGGGCTCGTATCCAGCTCGAGTTCCGCATCGGGTTCCGCGACGTCGATCGCAATGTCGTCATCGTCGAGCAGGTCGAGCGCATCCTCCGCGACAGCCTCGTCGAAGTCGACGATCTCCCCGGGCAACTCGGCCGGCGGTGGAGTGTCGCTCTCGAGGCGCGACTGCACCGCCAACGCCTCGGGATGTCGGGGCACGGCTTCGAGCGCCGCATTGACGTGCTCACGCGCGAGCTTGGGGTCTCCGCCCTCGACCAGTGCCGCAACACGAGCGTGGGTGGAGGCAGCCTCCTCTTGACGCTCGAGCTCCGACAACGACCGGGCCCGCAACGAGAGCGCCGGAATGTGGTCCGGGTTCTCGGCCAGCAGCGTATCGAGGTGTTCGAGTGCGTGCTCGAACAGCTTGTATTTCACGTAGACGCGGGCCTCGAACAGAATCTTGTCCGAGTCGGTCAGCCCCGAGGGGTCGACCTCTCCGAGCCCGATGTCGGCCCCACGCGCGTCGCTCTGACTGACCTCCTCGAGCACGTGATCGGTCATCGACGTGCTGGCCGCGGGCGGCTGAGGTTCTGGCTGAGGTTCGGGTGTGTTGTCGTAGTCGAGCTCGATCGCGTCGGACATGCCGAAGTCGGCATGCGAAGCTGGTTCGTCGGCGTCCTCGGTGACTTCGTCCAACTCGAAGTCGCCGTCGCCGAGCTCGACGACATCGGCGTCGTCGAGTTCGAAGTCCACCGCTCCGGAACCGTCGGTGTCCAGCGCGATCGGCTCGGGTTCGGGTGCCGACTGCGGGGCGATCGGCTCCGCCTCGGCTGCAGGGGCTGGGGCCGGGGCCGCAGCCGGCTGGGCCGCGCCTCGGAGCGCGAGCAGCTCGCGATCGTGCGGGATCCAGTCGAGCCCGGTGTCGAGCGCCTTGGCAGCTGCCGACTCGTCACCGGCCTCCCGGAGCTTCTTGACCAGCTCGACGATGACCGAGCTGGCCTTGTCGGGTTTGCCCAGCGCCATGAACGTCTCGGCCAACAGCTCGAGACCGGCGGCATCCCCCGGATCGGCCTGCAGCAGGCCGTTGAGTTTCATCAGCGCACGCCGAGCATCGCCCAGGTGCAAGTAGACGCGCGCGAGTTCGCGAATCGTGCCGCGGTCATCGGGCTTGTGATAGACGAGCCGCTCGGCGACCCGCACGTAGTCCGCGTGCCGCCCCGCATCGAGCAACACCTGTGCGGCGATGCGAAACGCTTCTACGGCCTCGTCGACCATCTTTTCGCGCGAGTAGAGCTCGGCCAGGCGCAGCCGCTTGGACACCACCGCCGGGTCTGCGTCGGCGATCGTGCGGTAGGTCTGCAGCGCCTCGGCGACACGGCCGCTCTGCAGCTGGCTCTGCGCGATCGATTCGAAGCTGGCGATCGCATCGTGCACGCGCCCAACCTCCATGTTGAGCTGCGCGCACTTGTAGTGGATGTCGAGCCGCGTGGGATCGAGGTTGAGGACCTGGCGGTAGACCGCCAAGGCCTTTTGGAACTCGCGACTCGAGGCGTAGAAGTCCCCGACCTGTTGGTAGCGGCTCACCGCGCCCGCCCGGTCTCCGGTGCGAGCAAGGGAGTCGGCGAGCATCAACCAAGCACGGACGTCCTTGGGGTCGTGCTCGACGATGGCCTGGTACTCGCGGGCGGCACGATCGTGCTGCCCACGCGCTGCGTACTTTTCGGCCCGGTCGTGGGCTTTGTCCTTGCTGAACGCCAAGGTCGGAGGTCCTACGGGTGCTTAGTGCTCCTCTTCAGCGAGGGCACGCACCGCGTCCTCGTCGAGGTTCTTGGCCAGGAAGTGAGTGTCGTAGCCGCCTTGCACGATCTCGTCTTGCTCGAGGATCCAGCGATGCAGCGGCACGTTGGTCCCGATGCCACGGACGATCGTCTCGTCGAGGGCACCTCGCATGCGGGCGAGGGCCTGTTCGCGGGTCGGCGCATGCGTGATGAGCTTGCCGAGCATCGAGTCGTAGTGGGGGGAGACCGTGTAGCCCTGGTACACGTGGCTGTCGACACGAACGCCGTAGCCGCCAGGGAAATGCAACGCGGTGATCGTACCCGGCTGAGGCGCGAAGGTCACCGGGTCTTCGGCGTTGATTCGACACTCGATCGCGTGGCCCGAGGCGGTGTGCTCCCGGTCGAGGTGCCCCAGAGGCTCCCCGGTGGCGATGCGAATCTGCTCCTGGACCAGATCCACCCCGGTAATCATCTCGGTGACGCAGTGCTCCACCTGAATCCGGGTGTTCATTTCCATGAAGTAGAAGCGGTCGCCGTCGAGCAGGAACTCGACCGTCCCCACCGAGCGGTAGCCGATCGCCTTGGCCGCGGTAACCGCGGACTTGCGCATTTCGACCCGGACCGCCTCGGGAACCCGGGACGACGGGGCTTCCTCGATGATCTTCTGGTGGCGCCGCTGGACCGAACACTCGCGCTCGAGCAGGTCGATCACGTTGCCGTGGTGGTCGGCGACCACCTGAACCTCGATGTGCCGAGGGCTGGTGACGTAGCGCTCGAGGTAGACGTCACCGCACCCAAACGCCGCCTGGGCCTCGGCCTGGGCCATTTCCACCGTCTGTTCGAGCGTGGCGGGGTCGTGAATGATCTTCATGCCCCGGCCACCGCCGCCTGCCGACGCCTTGCAGATCACGGGAAACCCGATGCGCTCGGCCGCCTCGCGAGCCTCGGCGGTGGACGGCAGCACGCCCGTCCCAGGCAGCACCGGAACGCCAGCCGCTTCCATACGGGTACGGGCCTGCACCTTGTCGCCCATCAGCGACATGTGTTCAGGCAGCGGCCCGATGAAGGTCAGACCGCACTTGAGGCACATCTGCGCGAAGTCGGCGCGCTCGGCCAAGAAGCCGTACCCCGGGTGCACCGCGTCGGCGCCCGAGAGCTCGGCCGCCGCGATGAGGTTGGGGATGTGCAGGTAGGACGCGGGGGACGGCCCGGCCCCGATGCAGATGGCTTCGTCCGCGAAGCGAGTGTGGAGCGCCTCCGCGTCGACGGTGGAGTGCACGGCCACCGTGCGAATGCCGAGTTCGCGGCACGCGCGGATGACACGGAGCGCAATCTCGCCACGGTTCGCGATCAGAACCTTGCGGATCGGCTGGGTCACTGCTTGGTCACCCGGAACAGCTTGGCGCCGTACTCCACCGGCTGTCCATCTTCGACGAGCACCTCTTCGATGGTGCACGCGAAATCGGCCTCGATCTCGTTGAACAGCTTCATCGCCTCGACGATGCAGACGGTGTTGCCGGGCTGCACCTTGGCGCCGACTTCGACGAATGCCGGGGCATCGGGCCGCGGGGAACGATAGAAGGTGCCGACGAACGGCGAGGTGATGAAGTCGCCAGGCGCGTCGGCAGCCACGGCCGCTGCGGCGGGCGCTGCGGGAGCAGGCGCGGCCACGGGTGCGGCCACGGCCGGCACGGGCGCTGCCACGACGGGTGCTGCAGCCTGGGTGACGACGGGCATGTCGCCGCGGCGAAGCAGCATCCGGGTCTCACCGGTTTCGATCTCGAGCTCGTCGAGTTCGTGGTCTTGAAAGATGCCGGCCAGCTCGCGGATGTAGCTGAGGTCGGGAAGCTTGGAGTCGGTCTCGTTGCTCATGGTAGCTCGCGAGATGCGGAGGAGAGGTTCAGGCCCTCTCGGCGCCGGACCCTATCATTTCCAGCACCGCTTCAAGCGCCAAGACGTATGAGTTCACGCCGAGCCCCATCACGACGCCCTGGCACGCGGCACCGGTGATCGACACCTGCCGAAACGGTTCGCGGGCATAGATGTTGGACAGGTGAACCTCGACCGCGGGGCCACGGACGCCACGCAACGCGTCGGCAATGGCCACCGAGGTATGGGTGTAGCCACCGGGGTTGATCACGATCGGCCCGGGGGCGGCGTGAATCCAATCGATGATCGCGCCTTCGGAGTTGCTCTGGTGGCAAACGATTTGCACACCTCGTGCGCGTGCGGCCTCGGCCAGCATCGCGTCGACGTCGGCGAGCGTGCGAGACCCGTAGACCTCCGGCTCCCGCGTGCCGAGCAGGTTCAGGTTGGGCCCGTGAATGACCGTGACCACCGCATCCGCGCTCATGCCCCGCAGTGTAGACGACCCGGCCTCACCGGATCCTTTCGCTGGTCGAAACCAGCGGCTGCGGTGAGGACTAGAGCTCGGCTTGCAGGTCGCGGGACGTCGAGCGGAGCATCCAGCGGCCCTTGCCGATGTGCGACGCGTCGGCGAGCACGATGGCGACGAAGTACTCGTCGGAGAGCACGCGGCAGATCACCGAGCGGTTGTCGGCCTTGATCGTGATGTCGGTGACGGCGCCCATGTCGAGCGACTCCGCGGCCTGGCGGAGCTCGACGTAGCGAAAGGAGAACTCCATCGCGGTCGACTCGATGTCGACGTCGGCGAACTCGGGGTCGACGTACTGCATCACCGCGATGCCGTCGAAGCCCATGAGGATGGCTCCGGCTGCTCCCGGAGTGTTCTGCACGATCTTTTCGAGCGATTCGTTCAGCATGTGCGGTCCGCGGCTCAAGGTTCGCCCAGGCCAGCACCGCGGTCAAGCCGACTCAGCTGCATCCGTTGGGGACGAAGCGATCGTCTTGCGCAGTGCCGCAGGCCAGGTTTCGGCCAAGGAAGTCGCCCATTCGAATGCGCAGGCGCGGATCGTCGGGCACGATCGTGTTGGGGCAGTTGCCGTACACGGTGACCTCTTCTCCGCCCTGCGTGAAGGTCTCGGAGCACCCCGAACAATCGACCAGGCATCCGTGACAGACGTCCACCGGGAACGAGAACTCCCGGGACTCGATCTCGCCGACCTTGCCGACCGTGTTCCCTGTGCGGCGTGCGCGGACCGTGACCGAAACCTCGAATGTATCGACCCGGTTCAACACCCGCTGCGCAGCCTCGAAGCCTGCAGCCTCCAGCTGCTGCTCCGTCGCGTCGGAGAACATGTTTCGGAACTCGGTCACGCCTGCTTCGTATGCGTCGTCGGCTTCCTCGACCCGATACTCCGCGATGAGACCCGCCGTGGCCGCGTTGATGCCCGGCACGACGAACCCGCGACTGGACCCGCCAGGAATGGAATCGGTGGGGACTGCGGGCGAAAACTCGACGTGCCCGGGGTTGGCGTCCGCGAGGCGGTCGATGATGCCCGGCTGCTGACGACTCGCGAGGACAACGTCGACACCGACGATCTGCATCTCGGAGTTGTCCGTCCCGCTGTTCTGCTCCATCGCCGACTGCTGAGGCAGCTGGTTCTGTAGCTCGAGAGGAAGCATGTATTCGGTCTCGAAGCGGACGTCGAAGAAGCCTCCCCCCTGAAACACGTTGGCAGGAACCGTCACGTTGCACGGCGCCGACCAGATGGGCGCACCCGCGATGATCAGCGACTCTTCCTGGTCGGCACACGACCCGAGCAGCGGCGCGGTGGCCAGAGCAAGGGCGACAGACGTGAGCTTGAGAATTTTCATGGCACACCCAGAGGCACCCGCAGGTCGCCCACGCATTAGCGTAGCAAGCTGCCCACACGGCTCCAAAGAAACCGTCGTGCGACACGGCGGGTGATGTGCGCTCAAACGATGGCGTCGAGAATCGCCTCGGGGGTCAGGCTGAGCACCCTCGGTTCCCCCAGCCTCGCCAGGCCGATGTAGGTGATTTCGCGCTTCGCCCTTCGCTTCTTGTCGCGGGCCATCGCATCGACGAGGGCACCGCGGCGCTCCGGCACCAGATACGCGTCGAGGTCGGTGGGGAGCCGCAGCGTCTCGAGGGCTGTGCGGATGTGTCCCTCGAGGTCCAACGCTGTGAGCCCGAGTCGGCCCGAAAGACGCGCGGCCGCAAGCAACCCCAGCCCCACGGCCTGCCCGTGTTTGAGGTGATACCCCTCGGTCACTTCGAGCGCATGGCCCACGGTGTGGCCCAAGTTGAGTGCCACCCTGCCCTTGCCCGCGTCCGAGCGTTCGAGCGGATCGCGGACGACGCACGCGGCCTTGAGCGCAACCGAAGTCGCCACCAGCGGGCCGAGCACCGACTCGTCCCGTCGATAGATGGCCTCCGCCTGATCTCGAACGGCGTCAAAGTGTTCGGGGTCGAACAGCGCGCCGTGTTTGAGCATCTCGGCCACACCGCACCCGAGTTCCTCGTCGGGCAACGTCGAGAGCACCGTGGGGTCGATGACCACGGCCCGGGGAAAGGCGAACGCCCCGAGCAGATTCTTGCCCTCGGGCAAGTCCACCGCCACCTTGCCTCCGACCGAGGCATCGACTTGCGCGAGCAATGAGGTTGGGCACTGCACGACGTCGATGCCGCGCATGAACAGCGCCGCCACGAGCCCGGCCAGGTCGCCGACGACACCACCGCCGAGCGCCAAGACGGCGTCCGAGCGCCCGAGCCCGTCGGCGACCAGCGAGGACACCAGAGCGACCATGCGCTCGGGCGTCTTGCTGCCCTCCCCCGGCGGGATCACGTGCGAGACGACTTGGAGCCCCGCATCCTCCAGCGACGCGCGCGCCCGTTCTCCGTAGAGAGGAAAGACGTTCTCGTCGGAGATGAGCGCGACACGATGGGCACGCGGCGTGACGCGTCGCATCGTCTCGCCCAGGTGATCGAGCAAGCCTGCGCCCACCTTGACCGGGTAGCTCAAGTCCTCGGACGGGACGGCGACTTCCAACACGAGGGGCATGGCGATCTCAGGGGCTCGTTTCGCCGGTTTGCGGGTCGAGGTCAAGCGCGGCCAGCACACGCTGCAACACCGTCGCGACGTCGCCGTCCGCGTCGACGATGCACGCCCCTCGTTCGTAGGCGTCCCTGCGCGCCGTCCACAGCACTCGTAGGGCCCCGGCGGGGTCGTCTGCGTTCGCGATCAGCGGGCGCGTCTCGGCTTCGGTGCCCGTCAGTCGCGTCGCGAGGACCTCGGCGGGGACCCGCAGCAGGACCCGCGCCCCGACCGCGTCCATCGCCGCCCGGTTCGCCGGATCGACCACGGTCCCGCCACCCGTCGCAACGACGGCGCCCTGGTGCCCGAACGCCGGTTCGTCGAGCAGACTCTCCAGCGCGAGCCATTCACGCGCGCGAAAGTGAGGCTCGCCCTGCGCGAACGCTTCCGCGACCGTCTGCCCGAACATGCGCTCGACCCGAGTATCGAGGTCGATGAACGAGACCCCAAGCGCCTCCGCCAGGCGGCGCCCGACCGCGCTCTTGCCCGACCCCATCATCCCGCACAGAAAAACCGGCGCGCCCACGGGATCGAGGGTGCGCCGGTCTCGGCGTTGTCGCAAGCGGGGCGTCAGCCGCCGATGGAGCTCGCGCGGTTGACGATCTTCGGCGTCAGGAAGATGAGCACCTCGGAGCGCGTATCCGCTTCGGACTTGTTCTTGAAGAACCATCCGACGATCGGCACATCGGCCAGCCAGGGGATCTTCGTGTAGTTGACCGCCTTGTTGCGCGTGTAGATGCCACCGATGACCGCCGTGTCGGCGTCGTTGACGAGCATCCGCGAGTTCGCGCTGCGGGTGAGGATCGTCGGGTCTCCCCGGGCGCCGGTGTTGACGAAGTCGGCTTCGTTCTTCTGGACGGTGACATCCAGCAGAACCGCGCCCTCGTTGGTGACGTGTGGCGTGACCTGAAGGGACAAGGTCGCGTTGACGAACCGCGTGTTGACGCCCTGCGCGCTGACCTGCGAGATCGGGATCTGCACGCCCTGCTCGATGGTCGCCTCGGAGTTGTCGAGCGTGACCACCTTCGGAGCACTGATGATGCGGACCTCACCGGTCGTCTCGGCTGCGGACAGCCGGAGGTTGGTGTTGAGGTTGCCGCTGATGCTGCCGAACGACATGCCGACCGCACCACCGGCCCCGGTACCGACGGGCGCCGGAAGGTCGACCGCGTAGTTGGGGTTGGCCGCCGCGCCCGGAAGCACGAGGCCCCGCGAGTCGACCGGCGTACCGGTGCCACCACCACCCACCCCGATGGAGTTGGGGAACAACAGCCCGGTCGGGTTGCCCGTACCGGGGCTCGCCGTGAAGTCGAAGCCCCACTGAATGCCGAGCTGCCGGGTGAACGTGGTTCGTGCCTCGACGATGCGGGCCTCGATGAGGACCTGCGGCGTCTGGGTGTCCAAGCTCTTCACCAGGTCTTGGGCCAGCGCGATGTTGGCCGCGACATCCATGATGATGAGCGTGTTGGTCCGGGTGTCCGGGGTGACCGTGCCGCGCGGGCTGAGCACCGACTGGACCTTGGGGATCATCTCGTCGACGGTCGCGTAGGACAGCGGGACGAGCCGGGTCTCGAGCGGCTTGAGCTGGACCCGAGCGTTGGCGCGCTCGATGGCCTGTCGCTGCTCTTCTTGCAGCGTGTCGAGCGTGGCCACCCGGATGACGTTGCCCTCACGGGTCGAACCGAGCTGCAGCGAGCGCAGGATGATGTCGAGCGCCTGGTCCCACGGGACCGAGTTGAGCTTCATCGTGACGCTGCCATCCACGCCGTCGCCCGCGACGATGTTGACGCGACCGATGTCGCTGAACAGCAGCAGCACGTCCTTGATCGGCGCGTCCTGCAGCTCGATGTCGATGCGCTCGCCTCTCCAGCGACCGCGGGAGCTGCGGCGCCCCCGTGTGACGTCGGGCTGCGCGGTCGAGGGCACCTGCATGTTGGCGCGCGGAGCCGCGGGAGCGGTGGCAAACCCGCCGACCTTGGAGCCCTGCATCGCCACCGCTTGCGGTGCACGTTTGCGAGGCGCCTGCGAAGCGACCTTCGTCGCTGGAACCGTCTTGGCCTTGGCCGGTGCGAGGTTCGGGAAGTGCCAGACGAGCTTGCCCGGCTGCTCCTCGAGCCGGGGTTTCACCGGACCCTGGGTGGAGACGATCAGCTTTGCGTCGTCGCCTTCGGTGAAGCTGGTCACGACCCGAACCGAGCCACCTCGACCCGAGGCATCCAACGAGCGCTCGAGCTTCTTGGCCAGCTTGGCGTCGGTGAACCGCAGCATTTGAATGGTCGGCGTCAGCGACATGCCGTCGTAGCGCGCCGCGCCGTCGAACTCGACGATGACCCGAGATTCGGTACCGTCGTTCTCGAACCGGACGTCCCGCAGCTTCGCAGGGCCTCGTGCCTTGCGAGTCTTTTCGGGCTTGGCCTTGGCCTTGGCCTTGGTCTTGGTGGGCTTGGCCTTCGGCGCCGGGGGAGCTTTGGCGGCCGCCGCCATCTTGCGCTTCATCTCGGCCAAGGTCGCGTCGCGCTCGGCGAGTTGAGACTTGAGCGAGTCACGCTCCTGCGTGAGCGCCACCAGTTGCGCCTCGGCGAGGTCCTTGTCCTCTCGCGCAGCATCTCGAGCGGTGCGTGCCTTCTGGGCCTGCGCCTCGATGTTGCTGAGCTTCTTCGACGCCGCGAGCTGACGAGCGACCGCAGCTTCGCGGGCCTTTTCGGCGTCGGCGAGTCGAGCCGCGGCCCGCCGCCGTGCGAGCCCGCGCTTGGACTCCGCGGCTTTCTTCGCTTCGGCGAGTGCTTTTTCGGCGGCCCGACGCGAACCTTCGGCGTTGGCCTTTTCGGCTTCGGCACGCTTGCGCGCGGACTCGGCGGAGGCCAGCTTCTTCTCGGCGGCCTTTTGGAGCTTCTGTGCTTCGGCTCGGTCGGCCTTGGCTTCCGCGAGGGTCTTCGATGCAGATGCGAGCATCGCATCGGCGCGGTCCATCTTGCTCTGTGCGTCCGCCTCGGCCTTGGCAGCCTTGGCTTCGGCCGCAGCAACGCGGCGCTTGGCATCAGCCTCGATGCGCTTGCGTTCGGCGAGCAACGCCTTCTTGGCGTCGGTCTGCGCCTTGGTGCGCGCCTGCTCGGCCGCCGCTGCGATCTCGGTCTTGCCCGAACGACGCACCCGCGCCAACTCGGCCTCGGCCTTTTCGATCGCGTCCTTCTTGGCCTTCTTGCGGGCCACGGCGAGCTTGCGCTCGGCCTCGGCTTCGGCGGCGTCGATGCGCTTCTTGGCCGATGCGCGCGCGGATTTCTCCGCCCGAGCGACCTTCGCCTTCGCGTCGGCCTCCGCTTCGGCCAACCGCTTCTTCTTCAGCGAATCCGCGTCGGTCTTGGCCTTGGCGACGAGCGCATCGGCAGCACGCTTGGCGCTGGCGAGTTCTTTGGCCGACTCTTTGGCGGCACGGTCACGTGCGGACGCGAGAATCGCAGCCGCGCGAGCCTGGGCCTTGGCTTCGGTGGCCTTGGCGGTACGGTCGGCCTCGGCCAAACGCGCCTTCGCCTTGGCTTCGGCCGCGGCTGTGGTCTTGCGTGCCTTGGCTTCTGCCGCGGCGGTGGTCTTCTTGGCTTCGGTCTCGGCCCGCTGGGCGCGGCGCTCTGCCGCCTTCGCCCCAGCCTCGGCACTCGCGAGGCGGGCTTTCGCCTTGGACTCGGCCGAAGCGACGCTCTTCTTGGCGGCTGCGACCTCGGCCTGCGCGGCTGCCAAGCGCGCCTTCGCCTTGACCTCGGCTGCCGCCAGCTTCTTCTTTGCGGCGGCGTCGGCATCGTTGGCCGCACGCTTCGCGCTCGCTGCCGCCAGCTTGGCGGCCTTGGCTTCCTTCTCGGCCTGCGCCAGACGCTTCGCGCTCGCGGCCTTGCTCTTGGCGGCCTCGGCACGTGCGGCCTTCAGCTCGGCCTTCGCCGCAGCCCGGGAGCCACGCGCATCGTCGAGCTCACGCTGCGCTTCGGCCTTCGATGCCGCGGCATCCGCCAGACGCTTGCGCGCAACGGCTTCCGCATCCGTGAGCAGGCGTTCGGCCTTCTTGCGCTTGGCCTGTGCCGCTGCTTCGGCGGTGGCGAGCTTGGACTCGGCGGCCTTGCGAGCAGCCTCCGCCTTTTCGCGGGCCTGCGTCGCCTTCTTCATCGCTCGCCGAACCTGCAGGCGATTGGACTTGGCGCCCTCGAGTTCGCGCTTGGCCTCGACCTCGGCTGCCCGTGCACGCGCCTCGGCATTGCGAGCCTTCTGTGCAGCGGCCTCGGCCGAACGCACCTTCTTGGCGGCAGCCTCGGCGTTGGCCTTGGCTTGCCGGGCTTCCTTGCTCGCGGCCGCCTTCAGCTTGCTCGCGTCGGCTTCGAGCTGACGCGCGCGTCGCTGCTGCGACTCGAGCTCGGCCCGGCGCTTCGACGCGCTCTTGCGGGCGAAGTACTGCTCGGGCGGCATTTCGCGCGGGGTCACGGTGACGACCAATGCGTCGCCATCCGGCACCACGATGTAGCTCGCCTCGCGCTTGAGCTCGACGACCACGCGTACGAGGTTGGCTCCGCGCTCGGAGACCCCGCCCACGGTGACGCGACCACATGCCCAGGTGTCCAGCGGGACGTGCGGCACGACCGACCCCTTCGCACTCTTGGCGATGTCCACGACCAGACGGTCGGGGTCATCGAGGCGATAGACGTTGAACGTGGGCTTGCTCGTCCCCTTCAAACGCAACACGGTCGTGCCGTCGTCCAGTTCTTCGACGGACAAGCCGTCGACCTGGTTGGGCACCCCGACCAGCGGCAGCACCGCTGTGGCGTTGGGGACCCCCATCGCTGCGGTCGCAGCCTGGGGTTGAAGCGTGAGAAGGAGGGAGGCGGGGGCGCACAGGAGGCTCAGCGGCGACCAGCGACGCGCCCGGGGGTGTTTTTTGCTCGAGCGCGTCATCGGTTCGACGGTCCTCGCTCAGTCGGTTCGAAGGTAGATCGCACGACGTTCGCCGCGCTGCAGGTTGAGGCTGCTTCCCAAGTCATCGTCTACAACCTCGATCTCGACATAGTCCCGGTTGACAGCGGCGAGCTTGACCTCCGCACTGGAGAAGTACTCGCCTTGCTTAATCGTCTTGGATTTACCGTCGGACGCCAAAAAAAGAGCGCGTGGAGTGACCCCGCGGCCGCCCACGATACTGATCAGTTTCAGGTCTTCGAATGCGTAGCTCGCCATTCGAACCCTGCGTTCCGCCCGAACACTGGTCGCAGGCGGCTCAGGAAGCGGCTCGTCGTTGGCCACGAAGCTCAAGAACGGGTCGCGACGACGCTGAAAGGACTTGCTGTCGAGGGCGACGGGAGGCCGGGGCGGTCCCTCGTCGATTTCCTCCTCGTCGTCGCCGCCTTTCGGACCACGGCGCGACTTCTTGTCCTTCTTCTTGCCGTCTTTCTTCTTGGTCCCGCCCCCACGGACGCCGCTCGAGGTCGGTTCCTCGCCACACCCCACGCTGAGGGCGAGCAGAGCGCTGAGAACAACGGTTTTCGCGGTGGACATCATTTCTTCCTCCGGCTACGGCGCTTCTTCTTGGGGTCTTGGGCAGTACGCTCCGCCTCGGTCAGGAAGCGATACGTGGCCGCCTCGAAGGTGATCTCGAGCACGGGCGAGCCGTCGCCGGGCTCTTCCTTGTCCGCGTCGCGATTTCGCAACACCAGGTTGTCGACGCTGACGATGCGACCAGGGTTGTCTCGACCCTTGTCCCGTCCCAGCTCGTACATGCGCCGGAAGAACTCGCCGGCCTGGGTCCACGTGCCGGTGGCCTTCACCTTCACGGGTAGCCGCGCGTAGTAGTCCTCTTTTTGTTCAGGCTCGGTCGTCCAGCTCTCGACCGTCAACCCCACCAGGCGCGCCTGCTGCTGGAACGTCTGCATGAGGTTGGCGACCGACGACTTGCTGGTCGGCAACACCGCGACGCGTTGCTGCAGCTTGGCCTCGATCTCGGCCTGCTTGCGCTGGCGCTCGAGGAAGTTCTCTTGTTCTTTCTTGACCCGGTCGAGCTCGGTCGTGGCCTTGGCCACCGCTCGCTTCGCACCTTCGTGCTGGTTGACCGCGTCTTGGTAGAACATGAAGAACCACCCGGCGACGATCAGCGCACCGAAGACGATGAAGATGAGGATTCGCTGCCAGATCGGGAGTTTTGCGAACTGTTCCATCGGTCGTCTCCGTCATTTCCAGCGGCGCACTTGCACGCTGAGCGTCCATTTGAGGTGACGGGCTTCGCCGTCGTCGGACCGTCGGCCTTCACGCTCGAAGTCGGGGCTGGTGGCATCGCCGAACCGGGCGCTCGCACGCAGTCGGCGGGTGAACTCGGACAGGTCGGCCGCGTCGCGGGCCTGACCCACGATTGCCAGCGTCGGCCCGTTCTGTTCGATCGAGTCGATCCACAGGCCCGTGGGGTCCCACTTCTCGTTGATCGCACTTTGTGGGTCGGCTGCGATGCCGGCCCGGTACTTCTCTTCGTCCTTGTCGACACCACCGCCCGCGGCAGCATCGGTGAGCATCGAAGACAGCTCGTACATCACGAAGACGGGGGTGCGGCGCTTGGCGTTGAGCTTCTTCTCGGCCAGCTCCATCTGCTCGACCTGCTCTTCGCGCTTCTTGAGCCCCTCTTCGTCGATCTCCTTCTTGATCTTGTCGGCCTCTTTGCTGATCGAGACCGCCTGACGGCGAAGCTTGTCGGCTTCGTCTTCCTCGATGCCTTGCAGCCAGTAACAAACGCCGCCGACCGCGATCCAGCCCAGCAGCATGCCCAAAACCCACGCCTGCGCCGCCGATGCGGACGACGCCGGGCTGTCGCTCGCCGGGGCCGAGCCGCGGCTGCGTTTTCTCTTCTTCGTGGGGGCGAGGTTGATCCGAATCATGGCGAGTCCCCTTGAGCGCGCAGAGCGAGTCCGAACGCGATGGCGGCCACCGGAGCGTTCGCGCGCAGATAGTCCACGTCGAAGCGCCGGCTATCCACGGCCACACGCGCGAACGGATCGATGATTTCGACCGGAATGCGGGAGCGGTCCTGAATGGCCTTGGGCAGCTGCGGCACCAACGACGAGCCGCCCGTGAGGTAGATGCGCGACAACCGAGCGTCGACGGCATCGCTGATGTAGAAGTCGAGCGAACGCTGGAACTCTTCGGCCACCTGCTCGGAGACCTGGGCCAAGATGGTGTGCACCTCTTGGGGCACGACGTCGGCCGCGGCTCCCATGGCCGCGATGGCACCGCCCACTTTGTAGGCTTCCGCGCCGTCGATCGGCACGGCGAGCTGGCGCTGAATCGCTTCGGTGTACGTGTTGCCACCGGCTCCGATGTCCCGGTTGAACTGCGGGCGACCGTCGGAGACGATCGACATCGTCGAAAAACTCGCGCCGACGTTGATGATCGCGACGGTCTCTCCGGCCACGAAACCGACCCCGCCCTCGACCGCGTTTTGCAGCGCCAGCGCAGCCGCATCCACGATGACGGCGTTGAGGCCCGCATCGCGGACTGCAGCCTGGTACTGCTGCATCACATCGCGTTTGGCGGCGACGAGCAGCACCTCCATCTGGCCCTGCGGGGTCTGTCCGACCAACACCGCGTGGTCGACCACCACCTCGTCACGCGGGAACGGGATGTTCTGCTGAACCTCCCACTCCATCTGCTCGGCCAATGCGGACCCGTCCATCGCGGGGATGGTCAGGCGCTTGAGAATGACGGCGTTGCCCGAGATCGCGATCGCGGTGCGCTTGCCCTTGAGCCGAATGCGGCGCGAAAGGTTGCGGATCGCATCCACGAGGGCGCCGTGGTTCATCACCGCGCCTTCGACGATCGTTTGAGGGGGAACCGGCTCGATGCCGAAGTTCTGCAGCGTCAACTCTCGTCGCCCGACCTTGAGCTGTACGAGTTTGATCGCGGAACTGCCGATGTCGATCCCTATGCATTGCTTACTCATCGGCCACCTCCCGACGTCCAGTGTACGCGCCCCCACGGGAGCGCCGCGCGCAGTCGCCCGCGCGTGTGGGTGAATGCGCGACGCTCTGCGTGCGCCGAAGAACTTTCGAGGCCGTGTTGCTCGGCCTTCGTATTGCGGCTCGCTGCGAAACCGCGAAGCGAACCGGGACGCGCGACTCGGGCCTGAGCCCGAACCTGCAGACCGTCTAGCCCAGGTCGGACTAGCCGAGGTCGAACTAGCCCAGGTCGACGTCGGGGAAGACGTCGGCCGCCGACGCGGGCTGAATGCCGAGCGCCTCGAGAATCTTGCGCTTGGTGTCCATGCGGCAGGGGCAGCCCGACTCGACCCGATCGATGGTCAAGGGGCTGACGCCGGCTCGTCGTGCGAGCTCGGCTTTGCTCATCATGGCGCGCTGACGCAACCGACGAACGTTGTTGGGGTGCGTGCCCGCTTTGGGCCGCGACCGGGTGCTCCGCTTGCGTTCGGGGGCGGGCGGAGGCGTCGCAGGCTCGTCCGCAGACACGGCTTCCTCTCCGTCGCGGCCACTGCCCTCGCCTGGATCCATCACAGGATCCGGCGACGTCGGGTCGTCGGAAGCTCCGCCCTGCCTCGACGCGGAGACGGGCTCGGAGACCTTGGTCTCCTCGTTCGGTTCGGGATCCATGCGATTGGTGCACGTACATTCTCGGCCCCGAATGAAGGTCAGTCAACGCGTAGATTCCGCTTCAGTGATATGTAAAAGAAATGAAGTGATAGGGAATTGATACGTCATTTGAGTGATCTCCTTGCGCCTTTCCCGCGGTGCGGGGACCGTTTCTTCGGCATCAAGTCCCTGACTTCATTGGTGAAAACACCGTTCAGCGAGCCCTGCGGAGTACGCACGGCCCGCGATCACCACCAAGCATTTCACGCCGGGGTGACCCAGCCCAAAAAGTGAGGCAATTCCCGGGCCGGCCCGCACCGCGCGCTGCACGGGCGAACACCGCCCCTGCCCGCGTGCACAGCGACAAACGGCTCAGGACAGGCCGAAGTCTTTGATCTTGTAGAGGAGCGCTCGGTGGCTGAGGTCCAGCAACTTGGCGGCGTGCGTTCGATTGCCTTGGGTCTGCTCGAGCGCCCGCAGGATGAACTCCCGCTCCAGCGCCCGCCCGGCACGTTTCACAGACAGGTCCTCGACCGGGAACCGCATCGCGAACGTCTCTCCGCGGTCTGCCTCGCGGCTTCGCGCCCGCTCCGGCAGCGCCTCGCGTCCGATCGTCGCGCCTTCGGCCATCACCGACGCGTGTTCGATCGTGTTTTCCAGCTCACGTACGTTGCCCGGCCAGTCGTAGGCGAGCAACGCCCCCATCGCAGTGTCGTCGACCCCTTCGATGGTCGTGCCCAAGCGGCGGTTGGTGGACTCCACGAAACGCGCAACGAGAGGAGGAATGTCGTCCTTGCGCTCCCGCAGCGGCGGGACCTCGATCGGCATCACGTTGAGCCGGTAGAACAGGTCTCGCCGAAACGAACCGTCGTCCACCATCGCGTTGAGGTCTCTGGACGTCGCGGCGACCACCCGAACATCGACGCTGCGGCTGCGCGTGTCCCCGACCCGCCGAATCTCGTCCTCCTGCAGCGCCCGCAGCAACTTGACCTGGAGCGGCGGCGGCAACTCTCCAATCTCGTCGAGAAAGAGCGTTCCACCCTGAGCCTCCTCGAACAGGCCGCGTTTGTCGGCAGCCGCGTCGGTGAACGCCCCTTTGACGTGGCCGAACAGCTCCGACTCCAGCAACGGCTCCGGAATCGCGCCGCAGTTCACCGCGACGAACGGTTTGTCGACCCGCGGCGAATGCTCGTGGATCCCCCGGGAAATCAACTCCTTGCCCACGCCGGACTCGCCCAGCACCAGCACCGTCGTCTTGAACGCCGCCACCTTGCGGACCGTCTTGGCGACCGCGCGCATCGGTGCGCTCGCGATGAGCATCGAGCCCAGGTGGTCGGTGTCTTCGGCGTGCGCGGCCAAACGAGCCCGAAGCGCCGCGTTCTCCCGTCGCAGCCGCTCCCGCTCCTGCGCCTTGCGTAGCGCCAGCACCACCTCGTCGGGCTTGAACGGCTTGCTGATGTAGTCGTAGGCGCCCGCATGCATCGCCTCGACCGCGAGGTCGACGCTGCCGAACGCGCTCATCACCACCACGGTGAGCCCTGGGCGATGCTCTGCGCACCACTCGACCAACGCGATGCCGCCCTGCCCCGGCATGCGCACGTCGGTGAGCACCGCATCGACCGGCTCCCGGTCCAGATGCTCGATCGCCGCCTCGGCGCTGTCGGCTTCGGCGACCTCGACCCCCTCTCGCCGCAACAGCAGCGTCAGCATGTGGCGCACGGGCTCTTCGTCGTCCACCACCAGCACCCGCGAAAAAGCGTCGAAGTCGGCGGGCGTGTCGGTCACGCCTTGCAGTGTCCTGCAGCCGCCCCCGCAGCTCAACCGACTTGGTACTCTGCCCGCCCGTGGCTGACCCAGCCCTCGCTGTGGACTCCCGCCCCATCGCGCGCGGTGACGCCGACGTCGGTGTGCTCCTGCTGCACGGGCTCACCGGGACTCCGCACGAGGTCCGCCCGCTGGCCGACGCGCTGGCCGACGCCGGCTATGCCGTCCGCGCGCCGCTGCTGGCGGGGCACATGGACCTCGAAGCCCTCGAGCGCAGTACCTGGCGCGACTGGTTCGCCTCCGCCATCGATGCCTTCGACACGTTTCGCGGCGCCCGCCCCCGGAAGGTGGTCGTGCTCGGGTTTTCCATGGGCTCGCTGCTCACCCTGCGACTCGCTGCGCTGCGGGCCGCCGACGTCGCGGGCGTGGTGGCGATATCGGTCCCGTTGCGGTTTCCGTGGTGGCAACGTCGCGCCATCGTCGCAATGGCCAAGATGCGGAGCAGCCGGCTGCTTCGGGCCACGGTGGGCATCCTGCCCAAGGACGGCGGCCCCGACATTCGTGTGATGCGGGAGGTCGACGGCTCGCCGAGCCTCGAAGGGTTTCCCTACCCCGCCCTCGCCGAGCTGCTGGCGCTGCAAGACGAGGTCGCCGACCTGCTCCCGCATGTCCGCGCGCCCACCTTGCTGCTGCACGGGCGCTACGACCATACCGCTCCGGTCGAACTCAGCGCCGAGGTGTCGCAGGCGCTCGGCTCGGCCCGCGTCGAGCGCAAGATCCTTCACCGGTCCTTTCACGGCGTGGGTCTCGACCTCGACCGTGACGAAGCGTGCGCGGCCGTCGTGCGCTTCGTCGACTCCCTCAACCTCATACCCCCTACGGACACATCGCAATCGCCATGACCGCCCCCGACCTGATCCTCGCCATCGACCAGGGCACGACCGGAAGCACATGCCTGGTGGTCGACACCTCGCTCCGCGTTCTCGGCCGCTCCACCGTCGAGTTCCCGCAGCACTTTCCGCAACCCGGCTGGGTCGAGCACGATCCGCAGGAGCTGTGGGGCTCGGTCGTCACGGCACTGCAGCAGGCGCTCGACGCCGCCGAGGCGGACCCTGCCCGGATCAAGGCAATCGGCATCACCAACCAGCGCGAAACCTCGCTCATCTGGGACCGCGCAACCGGAGAGCCCCTGCACCGCGCCATCGTGTGGCAGGACCGGCGTACCGCAGACCGCTGCGCACAGCTCCGCGCCGATGGACACGAGGCGATGGTGCGCGCCGAGACCGGGTTGGTGCTGGATCCGTACTTCTCGGGCACCAAGCTGGCGTGGGTCCTCGACCACGTCGAGGGCGCACGAGCGAGAGCCGAAAAAGGGGAACTCGCAGCCGGCACCATCGACACCTACGTGCTGTGGCGGCTCACCGGAGGCAAGGCCCACGCGACCGAGCCCAGCAACGCCTCACGCACCATGTTGTGGCCGCTGCGTGGCGGAGGATGGAGCGAACCCTTGTGCGACCTGCTGCGCGTCCCCAAGGCGATGCTGCCCCAGGTGCATGCCAGCGCGCACCGGTTCGGCACGACCGTATCGGTCCCGGGTCTTCCCGACGGCATTCCGATCTGCGGCATCGCGGGCGACCAGCAATCGGCGTTGTTCGGTCAGGCTTGTTTTGCGGCCGGCGAAGCGAAGTGCACCTACGGCACCGGCGCCTTCGTCATGATGAACACGGGCGAAAAGGTCGTGCCGTCGCAACACGGCCTGCTCACCACCGTCGGATGGCAAGTCGGCGAGCACACGACCTACTGCCTCGAGGGGTCGTCGTTCATGGCCGGTGCGGTGGTGCAGTGGCTGCGGGACGAGCTCGGGTTCTTCTCCTCGGCCGCCGAAGTCGAGGCGCTCGCGCGTACCGTGAACGATGCAGGCGGTGTCGTGTTGGTGCCCGCGCACGCGGGCCTGGGCGCGCCGCATTGGCGCCCCGAAGCGCGGGGTCTCATTCGCGGACTGACCCGGGGCACCGGGCGAGCACACATCGCACGGGCGGCCCTCGAAGGCATCGCGCTGCAGGTCACCGAACTGCTCGACGCCATGGCGGCCGATCTCGGCGCACCGCTGGCCGGGCTCCGGGTCGACGGTGGAGCCGCAGCCAACAACCTGCTCATGCAGATTCAAGCCGACCTCGTCGGTCTCACGTTGCAGCGCCCCACCATGCTCGAGGCGACGGCGCTGGGCGCCATCTCGCTCGCGGGACTCGGCGCGGGCCTGTGGGCCGACACCTCCGCCCTGCGAGACGCCTGGGTGCAGGACCGGGCATTCGAGCCCGCAGGCGACGCGGACACGATCGCGGCGCTACGCAAGGCTTGGGCCGAGGCCGTCGCCATCGCGTAACGCAGGCAAGCGGCCCAGGGTCAGCACCGTGTCCGCGGGCTTGGTGCTGACCCACTGCTCGGCGTCCAGCAGCCCGGCCTCTCGCCATGCCGCAAACCGCTCCACGGCGGCGTGCACGGCTCGGGAGCGCCGTCGTGCGGACAGCCACCATCGCCCCAGCGTGGCGGTGGACATCGACGCCATCTCCACCACGGTCCGACCCGCCATCGAGACGGCCAACGTGCTCGGATGTTCGCCCGGCAGCTCGGTGAGCAGCACCACCACCGCCGCGTCGGGGCATTCCGCGAGCGTGGGCCACTGCGCCGCGATGCGCTGCACGAACCGGGGCGGATCCCAGTCGGGCAGCGTCCACACCGCGATCGGCTCCTCTCCGGCCAGCTTGGCGGCAACGTGCCCCAACGGCGGGCAGAGCAGATGGTCCGGGAACAGCAAGGGCGACACCGTACAGGTAACCTCGACCGCGTGCACCGGCTGGACCAAACGCCTCCGTCCACGCTCCCGCCCAAGGCTCGCCTGCTGAGCGAGGCCGCCTGCCACGGCCTGCCCGTGCCGGCGGGCGTCGTGCATCCCATGCAGTGGAGCGAGGCCCTCGAAGCTGCGGCCGCCGCCCTGCTCTCGGACGGACCGCTCATCGTGCGTGCCGCACTCGAAGGCGAAGACGGACCCGAACGCGCCGCCGCCGGCTTGGGCCTTTCGATTCCCAACCTCTCGGACCTCGCCGCGGCCCGGGGCGCGATCGAACAGGCCGACGACGCCCGCCGCGATCCGTGGCTGACGGCGTACCGCGGCACAGAACGCAGTCCGCACGACTGCGTCATCGTGCAACGCCAAGTCGAACGCGAGGTGCTCGTCGTTGCCGCCGCACTTCCGGGCGGCATGAACTTCGTCGAGGTGCACGGCACCACGTTCGAAGCATTGGCGCACGGGGACACGCCGGACTTCTCGGGGCTGCTGGAGCGCTGGGCCGACGCGCGCGCGGCCAGGGTCGCGTCCGTGATCACGCGGGTACGAGAGGCGTTGGAGATGCCCGAACACGGCTTCGACCTCGAGCTCGTCGTCGACCCGCGCGGCGAAACGCACCTTGTCCAAGTGCGCCCGCTGACCCGCGACCTCGTCGCGGAGGGCCGCACGTTTCTGGACGCGGTCGATGCCGCGGGGCACGGAGACCGCCTCGGCGGCGTGCAGGTGCTCGACGCGGAGCACAACCCAGCCCCGCTGTCCCCCGCACACGCGTCGCTCATCGCATGGCTCGCCACGCAGAGACCCGCCTCGGGCGGACTGACGACGCTGGCAGGATGGCTCTACGCCCGTACTCGGGTCCGCGACCTCTCGGGGACTCCGACCCGCCCGGTGCTCTCCCCGCGCGATGCCCTGCAGCGACTGCGCGACGTGGAACTTCCTGCCGCCCGCGAGCGGCTCGCTCGAGTCCGAGACGCCGAAGGGCCCGCGATGTTGGACGCCGCACTCGATGCGTTCGTCGCGATGATCGACGTCTACCTCGGGGTGCTGCTCCCGGTACGCGCCGCTGCGGGCAAGGTGTTCGCCGCGGCTCCCGACGCGCCGATCAGTCTCCGCGACCGGGCCACCCACGCCGACGTCTTGCCGTCCGCCTGGGACGTGGCGGCTCCAACGCTCGGCGAGTTGGGCACGTTCGATGCCGCCGAAGACACGGCCGCCCTGCCGACCGACCCGGTCGCCGCCGCGATGTTGCTCACCGAGTGGGACGACCACCTGTTCGCCCTCGGTTTGGCACCCGTCCGTGCGGCCTACCGCGCGGCGGCACGGCGGTCGAACATGGCGGAGGAGATCTTCGGGCTCGAGTTGGACGACCTTCGGCGGACTTGGAGCGACCCGAAGTTCGAGCCCGGGCCCATCGCGCGCGCCAACCTCGAACGCACGGCGGACTGGGCGAGGCTGAGACCGCCGCTGATGATCGACGAGGGGCGTCCCGTGCCGTTGCTGCCGCACCGGCTGCTGCACGGCGTCGCGGTGGGGCAACCGTTCGAAGGTCCGATCGCCCAACGCGAGGGCTTGGAGGCGCTGCTCCGGGATCCCCCCTCACCGGATTGCATCGTGGTCTTGCCCGCGCTCACGGCCCAAGCCGCGCTCGCCCTGGAGTCGCTACAACTGCGGGCGGTGTGCTGCGAACACGGTGGCGCGCTCAGTCACGCCGCGTTGATGTTGCGCGAGCTGGGACTCAGCGGCTTGATCGGCTGCAGCGGATGCACCCGCGTCCCCGACGGGGTGCACGCGCGCATCGACACCGCCAAGGGCCGGCTTCAGATCGCGTCTTCGGTGACGCTCGGGTCCTGACGCGCCGCTTGCTTGGTCGCCGCCGCCGCGGCCGCCTGTGCTTTGGCTTCGGCGCGGCGCCGTGCGATCGGTGCTCCACCGCCCGAGCGTTTTCCGTTGACCCGCTCGCGCAAGTCCTTGCCGACCTTGAAGAAAGGCAGCCGCTTGGGCGCCACGTGAACCGTGTCGCCGGTCCGCGGGTTTCGGCCCTCGTAGGCCTTGTACTGGCGCACCGTGAAGCTGCCGAAGCCCCGGATCTCGATGCCTTCGCCGCGTTGAAGGGCCTCGACCATCGAGTCGAAGACCGTGTTCACCACCAGCTCCGCGCGGCCTTTGGTCAGACCGGTTTCTTGCGCCAAGACTTCGATGAGCTCGGATTTCGTCACTGTCGCCAACTCCGCATTTCGCGCCCAGTCAGGGCCGTCTCTGCGACCGCTGGCGATCGTAGGGGGAAAGCCTCCGAGATCTCAAGGGAAATCCTCAGTCTTGCCCCACGGGGACGCTTGGCGACGGTTTCAGGGCCTTCCACCGCCGGTTTCGGCAAGCCACGCGCACGTCACGCAAGCGTCAACCCGCCGCGGGTTTGGCCGGCAACGTGCCCGGAGCGTCGGGTGAATGGCGATAGTCCGGGAAGTACCGGAACCGGTCGCAGCTGTGCCGACTATAGAAGTCCACAATGTCCACCCAACGGGTGACGCCCTCGCGCACGGCCAGGCTGAGCCCAGCGACATCGACCGTCTCGCACACCTTCGTGGTGCCGCCAGGCGCGTGGGCGTGCGAGGACAGACCCGCGGCCCCGACGGCGCGCGGCGGAACACGACTGAGGTAACGGTGGCCGAGTTCGGAGATCTCGAGGATCTCCGCCCGCAGCACCCGAATCTTGCCGCCACCCGCACAGACCACGATCTCCGCCTTTTCCCCCGGCATCAGCGCCATCGCGTTGTGCTGCCGTGCCCCGTGCACGTCGCACCGACCGCGCGCCTCGGACGTCAGCCGCACCTGATACGCGATCGGGACCGACGACACGTTTTCGACCACCGCCATCGAGTGGCGGGCGGACACGGTCGCGCCGAGCTTCTGATACTTCACCTTGTCGACCGTCGCTTCGATCTTCAGGTGGGCCGACGACCAGCTCTTGCCCGGCGCGAGCACGACGGGCGCCTCGAGCTCGACGGCGTGGGCCTGCGCCGCGCGCACCGCATCGATGGCGCCCTCCTTGGAGACACCGAATGATGCAGCGTCGGCGAGGATGCCCTTGTCGAACGCCTGCTCTGCGAACGCGCGCTCGTCCTTCGGTGCTTCGGGGGCAGCCTCGTCCGCGGGGGAGGACACGGCGGTCGCGTAGTCGGCGACTCGGTTTCGTGAGTCCCGCTCCAGCTTCCCGGACAGGAACACGCCGGCGCCCAACACGGCCGCCACGGCGACCCCCATCCCGATCCGCAGCCCGAGCATGCGGAGCGACGATGCCGAATCGTCGGCGGGGGGCGCAAGCCACAAGTAGGTGTAGAACGCACATCATCCGGCGCGCCGCGCGTATGCGCGCTCATGGTGGTTTCGAAAACTGCCAGTGAACGGTACCCTCAAAAAGGCGCCGGAAAACCGGAGCGAAGGGGTGTCCTACATGCAGGAAGGTTCTTCCAAGTCGGCGATGGCGCAGCGAGCGGACAACATTGCACTCCCAATGCAGGCACCTGCGGTGTCTGCCGGAGGCGAGTCCGACTCCAGCGCCCACTCTTCGAGCGGCCTCAGTGCCCTCAGCGCGGAGGAGCAACAGCTCATCGCCCGCGCCAAGGCTGGAGAGCACCGAGCACTCCGGCAGATCTACAACGCCCACAACGCCCAGGTCCGGGCTCACCTCTATCGGTTGCTCGGACGCGACTGTGAGATCGATGACCTCACCCAGATCGTGTTCGCGCGAGCGTTCAACGCCCTGGACAAGTTTCAAGGCAACTCGGCGCTGTCGACTTGGCTCTACCGCATCACCGCCAACACGACGCACAACCTGCTGCGCCAACGGTTCCGACGCGACCGCGTCAAGACGGCCCTCTCCTGGTTCAACGCCGGTCGAGAGGCGGGTCGCGTCAGCACCAGCCGGGTCGAAGCACGCGACGAAGCCCACCGAATCCTGCAACGACTCAACCCCGACCTGCGGGAAGTCTTCGTGCTCTACCACTACGAAGGACTCACCCTGCAGGAGATCGGAAACATCCTTGGCAAGCCCGTATCGACGGTGGGGGATCGTCTGACCCGGGCTCGCAAGAAACTCCGGGAGCTCGTCGCTTCCTAAGGCGTTCCAGAGGACCACACGATGGCTCATTCACCCAATACGCCAGCCCGATACGGCTGCCCAGAAGCACGAGAAGACGCGGAACTCGTGATGGGCAACCGTGCCACGGCCGAAGTGCGAAGCCTGTTCGAGCAGCACCTGCGCAGCTGCCGAGACTGCCGCCAGATGAACCGACTGCTGTATGCCGTCTACGAAGGGCCCGTCGTCCCCCCGGCGCCCTCCGGCATCGCCGAAGAAAAAGAGTTTCACGCCGTCATGCGGCGCATGCGGGATGAACGACCCGCGCCCTGGTATCACACGTTCACGCTGCGGGCCGGCATTGGCGCCCTCGCGGTGAGTGCCACCGCGTTGGCACTTTCCCTCGCAGGCATCACCCCCGCCTCGCTCGGCCTCACCCACGGCTCGGATGCCGAGGCGGCCGGGGGGGTCGCGATGGCCGAAGCCGCCGGGACCGGCGGTGCATACGGTGCCTTCAACGGCGACACGGGCGAGCAGTCCAGCATTCGCCACGCGGCCCAAGCCTATGGGCGCGTGGTGGCGGGCTCGGCCTCGATGGTCGACGCCGACGGTGACACGTCGCGCTCCAGCACCTTCGAGGTCGGCACCGAGTTCGAAGTCGACGACAACGAGTCCCTGCAGATCGGACTGCTCGGCAAGATGGTGGCCAACGCCACCCCGGGCTCCAAGGTCACGTGGGTCAAGGGCACCGCATCCTTGGTCGAACTACAGCTCGACGAGGGCATGTTGGCGGTCCGCTACGACCGCGAAGCCAGCGACCCGATTCTCCAGGTCCGCACGCCGACCGCGGTGGTACGCGTCGTCGGAACCGTCTTCACCGTCCAGGTCGAAGAGGGCGAAGGCAGCGCGGTCTCGGTGTTGCGCGGGCAGGTCGAGGTGCTCGATCCGGCCACCAACCAGACCGTCGCAGAAGTCGAGTCGGGCGACCGCTACGACGTGGCCAAGGGCAACTACGACACCGTCGGCCGCTTCGAGGTCCAGTCGGCCCTGCCGATCTCCAAGAACGCGGCGTCGGGCTCGCTCGAGGCCCGCGTTCCCTCCAGCTGGCACGTGCCGGGTCTGCCCACCGACCCCAAGAGCCGGACCCTCGCCTACGTCCCCGAGCGGGCTCGTGGCGGCATCATCGAAGAGCCCTCGATTCGTGTGATGGGCACCGGCGGCAACAGCCACGGCCAACACGCGTCCAACAGCCACGCTCACAGCCAGTCTCGACCCGCACCTGCGCCCGAGCCCTTGCCCGTCAAGCCGCCCGCGCGCCGGGTCGAGAACGACGGTGACGACATCATCGCCGACCTGATGGAAGGGGCCGCCACCGCACGCCGCAAGGAGCTGCTCGCAGCCCTCGCCAACTGCCGCGACCTCTACTCGGCCAACGAGACCCGCTATCTGGCGGCAACGTGCATCGGCAAGTTCCTCAAGGAGTACGACGACCATCCGCTCGCGGCCGAGGCCTACCTCTTGCGCGGCATGCTTCGCATGGACTACGCGCTCGACTACAAGACGGCCGAAATGGACCTCAAGACGTACCTGCGACGCGCACCCAACGGTCGCCAGGTCGAGAAGGCCCACTATCGCCTGTGGCTGTCGGCCACCGAAGACGGCCGCATCAGCGTCGCGCTCGAGCGCGCCCGCGCCTACCTCGACGCCTACCCGAATGGGCGCTTCGTCGGCAAGATCATCCAGCGCTTTCCCGAGCTGAAGAACTCGCTGTAGAGGCCGTCTTGCACGGCACGAAGGGGGAGAGCCAGCAATGGCCCTCCCCTTTTTCGTGTGCCCTCGGCGTGGGACGGGACAGCGGAGTCGTTGGGGGTCCTGCTCGCCTCGGCGAGGCGCACCCGGGCAGCGGATACCGAGACCACAAAGAAAAGAGGCGCGCCCGTTTGGGGGCACGCCTCTTTCGTCTTGCAGGCGAGTCTTGCAGGTCGCGCAGTCGTCAGCGCATTTGCATCGGCATCTGCGGCTGGAAGGCGGGGCCTCCCATGCCAGCGCCCGCGCCACCCATTTCGGTGAACTCGCGGTTGTTGATGTCGAACTCCCACTGCTTGACCAGGAACCAGGGCAGGTAGATGTACGCCGTGATCACGGTGAGGAACCCGTGCAGCAGCATGATGACGAAGAACTCGCCACCGGTGCCGTGGAACTGGCCCTGGAACACGCGGCCTTGGTAGTTGACGCGGGTGCCTTCGGCGAAGAACTTGGTCATCTTCACCTGGAACCAGGGCAGGTAGATGTACGCCGTGATCACCGTCAGCAGCACGCCGACCAGGTAGGTGACGAACAGCTCACCGCCCGTGCCCTCGAAGTCGAGCGAACCGACGGGCTGCTCGTTCTCCAGGATGCGCATGTTGCTGAAGACCCACTTGGTCATCTTGCACATGAACCAGGGCATGTAGATGTAGAGCGTGATCGTGCAGAGGATTGCGCCGATCAGGTAGGTGACGAACAGCTCGCCGCCCGTGCCGTCGAAGCCGAGCCGGTACCGGGTTCCATCGGGTGCCACGGCCTGCGTGTTGTCCGAGAAGAACTTGATCATCTTGCAGATGAACCAGGGCAGGTAGATGCCGAACGTGATCGACGACAGCAGGACGCCGACGAGGCCGGTCACGAACAGCTCACCACCCGTGCCGGTGAACTCCACCCGCAGCTCGCCGCGGCGCGTGGGTCCCAGCGTGGTGTTGTTGGCCACGTAGCGCGCCAACTTGCACATGAACCAGGGCAGGTAGATGTACGCCGTGATCACCGTCAGGAGCGCGCCCACGAGGCACGTGACGAGCAACTCGCCGCCGGATCCCTGGAAGTTGGGCCGCACTCCCCCGCCGCCCATGCCCACGGGGGCCATGCCTGGCGCAGGGGCGCCCATCGGCGGAGCAGCCCCCATCGGCGCCATCGCGCCCGGAGGCGGGGCACCGGGAGCCATGCCCGGACCCATCCCCGGCGCAGGCGCACCAGGACCCATGCCCGGACCCATACCCGGAGCAGGAGCGCCAGGCCCCATACCGGGCGCGGGCGCACCGGGGGCCATTCCCGGAGCCATCCCGGGTGCCGGCCCAGGCGCGGGGCCAGGACCCATGCCCGGTGGAGGACCTGCCGGCGGCATGCCGGGCGCGGGAGCTCCCGGGGCCATGCCCGGAGCAGCGCCCATCCCGGGAGCCGGCGCAGGAGCAGGCGCTCCAGGGTAGCCACCGGCGGCGGGCTGCGACGGAGGGTAGCCGCCACCGGCTCCACCCGGGGGTGGGTATCCCGGTGCCGGCGCTGCTGCGGCGGGGGCCGGAGCGGGTGCCGGAGCTGGCGCGGGTGCCGGAGCTGGTCCGGGTGCCGGAGCGGCTGCGGGCGCGGGGGCTGGTGCTCCCGCACCTCCCGGAGGGGCCCAACCGACCGGCGCACTGCCCGGAGCCGCTGCGGGCCCAGCCGCAGGCGGAGGCGCACCCATGGCCATCATCGTCTTGGCGGGTCCCGCCGAGGGACCGGGTGCGGCCGCACCGTGCACGGCCATCAGCTGCAGCGTGGTCTGGCCGACTTGGAACCATTGGCCGGCTTCCATCGCAAACTCGGTGAGGCGCTGGCCGTTGAACCACGTGCCGTTGGTGCTCCCCGCATCGCGCACTCGAACTTGGCCGCCCTGGAAGACGATCTCGGCGTGCCGACCCGAGGTCTGCGGATCGTTGAGCACGATGTCACCCGACTCTCGACCGACCGTGGTCGTTGGAGCGCTGATGTTGCGAGTCTCTGGCGGGCGATTGACGTATTGGATCTTGAGAACGTAGTAGCTACTCACTCGTTCCTCCGGGGGAGTTGGCGCGAGTTTCGCAAACGCGAACCGACCGACGCAAGGCCGATCCGCGCGAGAGAGGCGTCGGATTGCGTAACGAGGGACGAACGAAGAGTCCGCGTGTTGCATCGACGGACCGGCCAATCGTCCGCCCCACTGCATCCCGGGTCGCGCACAGTCCGCGGAGGCGATGTCACGCTGCGGCAGCAGTGCTGGTGTCTCGACCCCCCATCATGGCGCCGACGATGGCATCCGCCTCGTCCGGGTGTTCCCGGAGCCATTGCAGCCCCGCCGCGCGCCCCTGCCCCATACGCTCCCCTCCGCAGCTGAACCAGCTGCCGTTCTTGACGATGGCGCCCGAAGCCAGCCCCGCGTCGAGGATTTCGGCTTCGCGGTCGATGCCGCGTCCGAACCCGATCTCGAACTCCGCCAACGCAAACGGCGGGGCGCACTTGTTCTTCGCCACCTTGACCCGAGTGCGGCTGCCGACGGCCCGATCGCCCTCCTTGATGGTGGCGATGCGGCGGATATCCAGACGCACGCTGGCGAAGTACTTGAGCGCGTTGCCGCCCGTCGTGGTCTCGGGCGACCCGAACTGCACGCCGATCTTGTGCCGCAGTTGGTTGATGAAGACGACCGTCGTTCCGGTCTGATGCGCAACACCGGCGATCTTGCGCATCGCTTGTGACATCAGCCGGGCCTGCAACCCGACGTGCGTATCGCCCATATCCCCCTCGAGCTCGGCACGCGGAATGAGGGCGGCGACCGAGTCGACGACGAGCAGGCCCACCGAACCGGTGCGGGCGAGCGTGTCGACGATCTCGAGCGCCTGCTCACCGCAGTCGGGCTGCGAGACCAGGAGGTCGTCGAGCTGCACGCCGAGCACCTTGGCGTATTGGATGTCCAGCGCGTGTTCGGCATCGATGAAGCCGCAGACGATGCCCTTCTTCTGGGCCTCGGCGATGAGATGCAGGGTGAGGGTGGTCTTGCCCGACGCTTCGGGCCCGTAGATCTCGACGATACGCCCCTTGGGGACACCACCGATTCCGAGCGCGCGATCCAGCCCCAGCGACCCGGTCGGAATCGACTCGAAGCGAGGCAGCTCGCCCGAGTCTGCGCCGAGGGCCATCAGGGCTCCTTTGCCGAAACGACTGACGATGGTGTCGACGGCTTTCTTGATCGAGTCGGTCGCGGACTTAGACTTGGAGGACTTGGGCTCGGGAGAGGGCTTCTTGGAGGGCTTGTGTGCCATGCCCCGCCCCATTGCGCGAGCCGTGCCAACTGCGAAGGGTCGCCACACGCGGGGTTGCGCCAACGGGAACCGCGGGGTGGCCCACCGGTGGGTCATCGCGTGGGCAGGCTGGCCACCCACTCTCGGTCGTGCCTATCCTCGGCGCATGCGGCATCGCCTTCGGCTGCGCTCGTGGTGCCTGCTCGGCCCGGTGGTGGTTTCGCTCGGATGCCATCCAGCCCCGTCCCCCGAGCCCCCGAACGCGTTGCCGACCTTCGAGCCCGCCGCCTTGCTCCGCCTCACGACGGTGTTGCTGCAAGAGCCCCGCACCCTCGGACACCCCGAACGCGACGTGAGCATCGCGGCCCTGCGCGCGCGACTGGAGCGAGAGGGCGCGACCGTGCACACCCAAGCATTCGACGGCTACGACCCGCTGGACGGACGCGTGATGCCTCTGGCCAACCTGTTCGCCAGCATCCGACCCGACGCCCCCCGACAGTTCATCCTGGCCACGCACTTCGACACCCGGCCCTGGGCGGAGTCCGACCCCGACCCTGCCCGCCGGGGCCAGCCGATCCCCGGGGCCAACGATGGAACGAGCGGTGTCGTGGTTCTGTTGGCCCTGCTCCCGACGCTTCGCGACCGGCTGCCCGACGACACCGGCTTCACCCTCGTCTTCTTCGATGGCGAAGAGCTTGGCCGCCCGGGCCACGGGGGGTATTGCGCGGGCTCGACCTACTTCGCCGAGCACCCTGATGAAGCCCCGCCCGTCCTCGAGCGCGCGCGGTTCGGCATCGTGCTGGACATGGTGGGTGACGCGGAGCTGACCATCGCGCGCGAGCCCAACTCGGTCCGTCAGCACCCCGAACTCGTCGACCACGTGTGGAACTCGGCCGCCGCGTTGGGCGAGCGCGCATTCGTGGACGCGACGTACCCACGTGCGATCCTCGACGACCACGTCCTGCTCTCGCGGGCCGGCATCCCTTCGATCCTGCTGATCGACTACGACTACGACGCGTGGCACACCCACGCCGACACGATCGACCGAGTCTCCGGTGAGAGCCTCGCCGCGGTCGCACGGGTCGTGTTCGAGGCGGTCCGCACTCAGTGAAGCAAGCGGCGCACGTGCACGGGCGTCGGGGGTTCGTCGGGGTCCCCGACCGGCTTGAAGGCGCCTCCACTGGCGGGAATGCCCGCCGGCAGACCATGGGCTCGGATTCGAATGCCGCGCGGCACGATGTGAAAGGTCGCCGGTAGGCGCCCGGGTTGCTCACCGTCGAGGGCGATGAGCACGACGTCTTGGTCATCGTCGGGGACCATGCGCACGGTCCTCGACCGCGCGGTTCGAACCCCGGAGGACTGCACGTGTTTGCCCTTGAAGACCCGGGCCAACAGGGAGAGGAAATGCGGTTTCCCCATGCCGCCGGTGTAGAGCACGTCGAACCATCCGTCGTCACAACGGGCCTCGGGGGCGATCCACATGCCGCCACCGAAGAACTGGCCGTTGGCGAACACGGCGAGCGTCAGCGGAATGCGCACCGGCACGTCGTCCTCGAGCAGGAGCGTCACGCCCTTGTCGCGGTGCTCGCTCAAGCTACGCACCGAACTCCACACGTAGGCCGCGGCCGGGCCGAGCAGTCGCGGTGCCCGCTGCACGTACTTGCTGACCAACCCGCTGACGCCGACGCTCGCTTCGTTGAGAAAGGGTCGCGTGAGCGGCTGGCCGTCGCTGGAGACCATCTGGGCGACACCGTAGTCGACCGCGTGGGCGGGTCCGTCGATCACCGCCCGAACCTGCTGCTCGAGCGTCGCATCGCCGAGGTGCCGAACGAAGTCACTGCCCGTCCCCGTGGCGATGATGCCAAGCTCGGCGCCGGGAAAACGGTTGACGCCCTCGTCGTCGACGAAGCCGGCCAAGACCTCGTTGGTGGTGCCATCGCCGCCGAGCGCGATGATGCACGATGCACCCTGCTCGAGCGCCGCCCGGGACAACACCGTGGCGTGCCCCGGACCTTCGGTCGGCCGAACCTCGAACTGCGGGAACGCCTTTTCCAACGTCGGGCGCACCGACGACAAACAGCGCCGCGTCTTTCCGCCTCCGGAGACCGGGTTGTAGATGCAGACGACGTCGGGCTTGGGCATGCCGCCCGACAGTACCAGTCCCGCCGCTCACCCCGCTTGAAGGTCGGGGAGTCGCCGAAGCGAGGCCGCGACGGCCACCTCCTTGCGGCCGATCGCACCATCCACCGGGTCGTCGGGGCGCTGTAGATCCACGAGCGTCATGGCGACCCGGCGCATGCGATGTCGCGCGCGGGGGCTGAGCTGACGCGCCGTTCCGAGCTGGCTCAGCAGCGCGCGGCCGTCCTCGTCGATGGGACACAGCGTCTCCATGGCGCCTCCGTCGGTGGGGATCGCGGCATTGCACGCGAAACCGTGGACCTCGAGGCGCTCGCGTTGCCGCGCCCGAGCACGCTCGACGCGGGCCCGAATCGCGGCGCTGCTCTCCTGGGGTTTCGCGGTCAAGTTGGCCGGAGGACGCATCGGGACCACCAGGTCGATGCGGTCGAGCAGCGGACCCGAAAGCTTGGCCTGATAGCGCTGGACCGCGGCCGCCGAACACGTGCACTGCCGCTCGGGGTGGCCCAGGTACCCGCACGGACACGGGTTCATCGCCGCCATGAGCTGAAACCGGGCCGGAAAACGCAGCGCGTAGTTGGCCCGCACCAGCGAGACCTCGCCGTCTTCGAGCGGCTCTCGCATGCCCTCGGTGCAGGCGCGCGCAAACTCGGGCAGCTCGTCGAGAAACAACAACCCGCAGTGCGCGAGCGAAACCTCGCCGGGACGTGCAGGGGTGCCGCCCCCGAGCAGCCCCGCCGACGACACCGTGTGGTGCGGCATGCGAACTGGCGGCCGCTGCCACAGCGCCCTCGGCGTGCGCGCGCCTCCCAGCGAATGCAGCTTGGTCACCTCGAGCGCATCTTCCCCGCGCAAGGTCGGCAACAACCCTGCGGCCCTGCGCGCCAACATGGTCTTGCCGACACCGGGCGGGCCATGGAGCAGCAGGTTGTGCCCACCCGCCGCCATGACCTCCACGGCGAGACGACCCGCGGCCTGACTCTGCACGTCGGCCATGTCGGGCATCGGTGGCAACGGCGCCTCCGCAGGGTCGCGCACGTGCGGGGCAATGACGGTTTCTCCACGCAGATGCGCGACGAGCCCCGGTAGGTCGTCGACCGGCAGCACCGTGATACCGGGGCACAGCGCGGCCTCATCGGCCGACGCACGCGGCACGGCGATGGTAGAAAACCCGCTTCGGCGAGCGCAGTCGGCCACGATCAGCGTACCCACCGCGGGTCGGAGCACACCATCGAGCCCCAGCTCCCCCCACAGCATCAACCGCTCCAGCGCCTGGGCGGGCACCACCTCGTGGCAGGCCAACAGCGCGACCGCCATCGACAGGTCGATGCCCGGAGAGTCCTTGCGGCGATCGGCCGGCGCCAAGTTGACCACCTGTTTGCGTGGACGCACCTCGTGCCCGCAATGCGCCAACGCGTTGCGCACTCGCTCCCTCGCCTCGCCCACGGCACCGCTCGCGCGCCCCACTACGGTAAGGCCCGGCAGACCGCGGCGCACGTCTGCCTCCACGGTGATCAGATAGCCATCGACTCCCTCGAGCCCTGCACAGTAGGCACGCGCCAGCATGCCCGGGCATTGAGCAAGTCACGGGCCAACCCGAGCGACTGCCTTTTCCGGCTCGGTACCGATGCCCGTGGCCCACCGGTGGGCCAGACGATGGGCCGCCGGGCCACCGCCAGCCCCGGGGTCACTTCCGGTCGCGACGCCGCGCTTTCTTCATGTGCCGCCGAATCGGGTACACGCGCCCGGCGGCATCGGTGACCACCCGCATCTCCTCGATCAACGTGTCGAGGCGTTTCGTCACCGCTTGCAGGTCTTCGGTTGCGTCGCCGAACGTCGTGATCGCCTCGGCCAGCTTTTCGACCGCGTCGTCGGTGTGATCGAGCACCGGGCCGGTCTTGTCGAGCACGCCGCCCGCGGACTGGACCATCGAGTCCGCACTGGCCACGAGCGCATCCGCGTCCTCGACCAACGCATCGGCATCGTCCATCGCGCGAGAGGACTTCGACATCACGCCCGAGCTCTTGCGCACGAGGCCATCGACACGCGCCAACGTCTTGCCGACCTCGTCGAGTGCGTCTTCCATGTCCCCGTACAACGCGGCCTCGTCGCTGAGCATCTTGCCCGCGGTCCCTTCTCCGGCCTCGATGCGGCGCGTCACAACCGCGAGGCTGTCCATCGCCTGCCGCAGGCTGCCCTCGGGGTCGGTGGCCTCGTCACTGAGCACCCGCAGGTTTCGGATCAGCACCTCGAGGTCCTGCACCAGCGGATCAGACTTCACGCCCGGCAACATGTCCGCGATGTGCTCGGGCTCGACGGCGGCGATGATGTCGCCGTCGTCCAGGGCCTGGGCGTTGGCCGAGCCTGGCGTGAGCGAAACCCCGATGCCGGACAGCACGCCTTGCAAACCGAACGACGCCTGCAGCGATGCGCGGGTGTCCGTGCGGACCTTGTCGGCAAAGCTCGCACGAACCTCGAGCTGCACCTCGACTTGGTTGTCCGCGGTGAGTTCGACCTTCGAGACCCGCCCCACGTCGATGCCCAGCATGACGACCCGGCTGCCCTCGGCGACGCCATGGCCGTCGACGAGCAACAGGCGGTAGCGAGCGGGCGTGTCGAACGACCCCTGTCCCCGCGAGACGGCCAACAAGCTCGCAATGATGGCCGTGACCAGCAGAACGAGCATCGCCCCCGCGACCCACTCCGCGCGCCGGATTCGAAACGGCACGCTCACGAGGCAGCCTCCAGGGCGCTCAGTTCCACCACGCGGTCGACCAGCGGGGTGACGAACTCGATGTCGTCATCGGCCACCAACACCGTGGTGCCTCTACGATGGGCCGCCGCGTGAAGCTCGGCCACGACCTCGCGGCCGTGCGGATGCAGGAACGCGCTGGGGTCTTCGGCGAGCAACACCTTCGGTTCGAGGATGAGCGCGCGAAGGTAGGCGAAGGACTTGATGAGCTCTGCCGGCACCAGACTGACCCGTTGGTCCGCCCCGTCTGCGAGTCCCGCAGCCTCGACCGCCGCGCCGACCCGGCGCTGGGCGTCCTGGGCCGAGACGCCGTGATAGCGCAGCGCCAGCAGCAGGTTCTCTCGCAAGGTCATGTTGGCCAGCAATCCGCCCGAGATCGAGACGTAGCCCAACTGTCGCCGAAGCCGCAACAGGGAACGTCGGTCGGCGTTGCCGACGTCGACACCGCAAACCTCGACCCGACCCCGCTGCACCCGTTCGAAGCCCGCGCATGCTCGAATCAGCAAACTGAGACTGGGTTGGTGCGGGCCGACTACCGCCACGCGCTCTCCAGCGTCGACACGAAGCGAGACGCCCTCGATGCGCGCCCCCATGCCGACCACACACAGGCCGCGAATCTCGATTGAAGCCGCCATCGTCAGAGTGCGAGCAGGGCGAACACGGCGGCGAGCGCCGAGCAGTGAATGAGAATCTCGACCAGGGCACGAGCCACCCGGCGCGGCACCTCGGTCACGTCACGGCGCACCGAGAGCCCGTGGTAGCAAGCGACGGCCCCCGACACGAGCCCGAACAGGCCGGCTTTGGCCAGGCCGAGTCCCACGTCGAACGGCTGCAACGCCGACAGATACGACAACCCCACGTCGAGCTGGGCGGGGATGGCCCCCACGGCGATCGCGGCCCCGAACGCGCCGGCGAACGCAGCCACGGCGAACACGATCGCGAGCGCGACGGTGGCGACGGTCATGCCGATGAAACGCGGCAGCAGCAGCCACCGGATCGGATCGATGCCGACCGTTTCGATGCCCTCGACCTCTCCTCGGGCGCTCATCGACCCCAGCTCGACCGTGATCGCAGCCCCCGACCGAAGCGCCACGACCACCGCGGTCGAAAGCGGCGCAACCTCGCGAACGAGCAGGCGCGCGAGCACGTCGATCACCATCTTGTTCTCCTCGGCGCCCGCGAAGTACGAGAACGCCGTGGCAACGAACACGCCCGAGCCGACGGCGCCCAAGAATGCCACCAGCGGAACCGCTTCGACGCCCGTGAACACGATCTGTCGCGCCGCTTGTGTCCACACCACCGCCCTGCCGTCGGGCGAGCGGCGGAGCGCAGCGCCCAGCGTCAACAGGGTGAGCGTGGCATAGGAGACGACGCGCCGAACCTCGGTGAAGAAGGCACGCCCAAGCCTTCGCAGAACGTCGTGCATGAGGAGTCCGGCCGCAGCCTAGCAGCCTAGCAGCCTAGCAGTCTCCGCCGGAACGAAGGTCGACGACCCAGGCGTCGGGTGCGTGTTTTTTCACCGTTGCCGACAGCAGGTCGGTCCAGCCTTTCGCGAGCTCGAGGATGCGCGCGTCACCGCTACAGGCGACGGCGTCCGCGTCGATGACACTGCGGTCCGCGTCATGGGGAAGCTCGACGCTCCACTGCACCTCGGCAGGCGCGCGATCGCGAATCCATCCCGCCAATCGCCCGCTGTTGGAGACCGGGCGGTCGACGAACCACACCACCGAAGCCGGACCCCACAAGGCCAGCGTGGCACACAGCGCATCGAGAGCCGCTTCGGTGACCTCGACCCGGCGATAGCTGCCATGCACGCTCGACAGGTCGCGCAGCACTCCATCCGCGCCGCGCAGCAACACGCCTCCCCCCAATGCGGTCTCCATCCCGATCAGCACGTTGAACGCGTCGACCGCCAACGCAGCACCTTCGAGCGCCCCCGGGTCGCGGTACAGGCTGGCCCTGTGGTCGCACTGCGGACGACTTGCAGCGCTCCTCGACACCGCGGTGCGTTGCCGTAGACGCAGGCGATAGCGATCCCCCACCAACTTGGTCGCCGACGGGTCGACGTACCCACGCCCGTACAGCCAGCCCAGATCCGCGACCGCCTCTCGCAAGGTGGGATGAACGGCCTCCGCGAACAGCGTTGCGTCGGCTTGGTGAGGTCCCCGGCCCATGCGGCTGCGAGGATAGCTCGCGGTGCGCCCCCACGGTTGGCCCCAGACTGCTACGCTCGCGTTCGCGATGGCCGAGGACAAGCGTACGGTGATGCAGGTGTTCGACGGTGTGGTCGAACGAAAACACGACCAGCCCGCCCTCAAGTGGAAACAGGGCAATCAGTGGCGCTCGAAAACCTGGTCCGAGTATCGCGACGACGTGCACTTGGCCGCCAAGGCGATGATCGCCCTGGGCCTCGAACCCGGCCGTGGAGTCTCGATCATCGGCTTCAACTGCGTGCAGTGGGTCGTCGCCAACGTCGGGGCGATCTTCGCCGGAGCGCGCCCGGCGGGCATCTACACCACCAACTCGCCCGAGCAATGCGAGTACGTCGCGAGCCACGGCGAGGCTCAGATCGTGGTGTGTGAGAACCCCGACCAGCTCGCGAAGTTCATGGAGGTTCGCGACAACCTGCCCGAGGTGAAGGCGTACATCCTGATGCGTGGCGACTCCAGCGAGCCCAACGTCTATGGCTGGCCCGAGTTCCTCGACAAGGGCAAGGAGGTCGACGACGCGCAGCTTCAGGCCCGCATCGACGCCCAGAAGCCCGACGACGTCTGCACGCTCATCTACACCTCGGGGACCACCGGCAACCCCAAGGCGGTGATGATCTCCCACGACAACCTCACCTGGACCGCCAAGTCCGCCCTCGACGCCCTGGGCTACGCCGACGGCGACATCGTCGTGAGCTACTTGCCGCTGTCGCACATCGCCGAGCAGATCATGAGCCTGCACGGCCCCATGGTCACCGAAGGGTGCACCGCCTTCGCCGAGAGCATCGACAAGCTCGGCGACAACCTCAAAGAGATTCGGCCCACGATGTTCCTCGCGGTGCCGCGGGTCTGGGAAAAGATTCAGGCCAAGATCGTGGCGGCTGCATCGGCCAACACCGGGTTCAAGAAGAAGGTCGGCGCGTGGGCGCGCACCCAAGGGCTCGCGGGCGGCTACGCGGACCAGCAAGGCCAACCGCGCCCCATGTTCTACGGGCTCGCGAACAAGCTGGTCTTCTCCAAGGTCCGCGAGCAACTCGGCCTCGACCGCTCCCGCATCCAGATCACCTCGGCCGCACCGATCAGCAAGTCCACGCTGGAGTTCTTCCTCAGCCTGGGCGTCCCGATCATGGAGGTCTACGGCATGTCCGAGTGCACCGGGCCCGCCACGGTTTCACTGCCCGGCAAGTACGTCACCGGCAAGGTCGGCCCCAAGCTGCCCGGCACGGAGATCAAGATCGCCGAAGACGGCGAGGTTTTGATGCGGGGCCGCCACGTGTTCAAGGGCTACTACAAGAACCCCGAAGCCACCGCCGAAACGATCGACGAGGACGGCTGGCTGCACTCGGGGGACATCGGTGTGCTCGACGAGCGCGGCATGCTTCAGATCACCGATCGCAAGAAGGACATCCTGATCACCGCCGGCGGCGAAAACATCGCGCCACAGCCGATCGAGGGCCAACTCAAGTCGATCCCAGCCGTGTCGCAGGCCGTGGTGGTCGGCGACCGCCGCAAGCACCTCAGCGCGCTGCTCACCCTCGACGAGACCAAGCTCGAAGATACGCTCGCCGAGGCGGGCAGCAAGGCCAAGACGATGGCCGAAGCCGCCGAGTGCGACACGTTGAATGGTTGGCTGATGAAGCAGGTCGAGGGGGTCAACGAGCACCTCGCCCGGGTGCAAACGATCAAGAAGATCGCCGTGCTTCCCGCCGACCTCTCGATCGAAGGCGGAGAACTCACGCCGACCATGAAGGTGAAGCGCAAGGTCGTGAACCAGAAGTACGGCGACGTCATCGAGGCGTTCTACGGAGGCTGACCTGTCCCTTCGCGACATGATTTGGGTATTCGTGGCCGGGGGCACCGGAGCCTCGCTCCGGGTCGCGTTGGTCCCACTGCTCGATGCTCGCCTTCAGGCGTCGTTTCCCTCGGCGGGTACGTGGATCGTCAACATGCTCGGGTGCCTCGCGATCGGGCTGGGCGCGGCGGCGCTCCCCGAAGGTTCACTTCGCCCGATCCTGCTCGGCGGACTGCTCGGCGGCTTCACGACATACAGCGCCTTCGGGCTGCTGACGTTCAACTACGCCCAAGAAGGCCGCTACGGCGTGTTCGCAGCCCAGGTGCTGCTTCACGTGGCGGTGGGATTGGCTGCGGTCGGCCTTGGTCTTTGGCTCGGCAAGTCGTTGGCGCCGGCCCAATGATGAGGTGGACATGAGCTGGACCAGTACGACCCTCGCGCAGCACCCGTTGGGTCCGCTCGCACACCGCGTGCTGGAGGCAGCGTTGCGCGCGGTGGATCCACGCGCACTGTGCCGGGCTTGGGCCACCGAGCACCTGCACGATGCGCAACGCATCCGGTTGTTCGCCATGGGCAAGGCCGCGTGCGCCATGGCCTCGGGGGTGCTCGATGTCGCCGGACCCCGCGTGGTCGGAGGTCTCGCGGTGGCGAAGCACCCCGGAGAACTCGGAGGCATTCCCCTGCTCCTGGGTCACCACCCCACGCCGACCCAGGCCAGCCTCGATGCCGGCAACGCAATGCTGCAGGCCGTGAGCGAGGCCGAAGCCGGCGACACCGTGGTTGCCCTGATCAGCGGCGGAACCTCGGCGCTGCTGGAAGCCCCCATCGATGGTGTCTCGCTCGCCGACATCGTCGAACACACGCGGGCGCGGCTGCGCGACGGCACGTCGATCGAAGTGCTCAATGCCGAGCGCCGCGCGATGAGCCGGCTCAAAGGAGGAGGGCTGGCCCGGGCCGTGCCGCGCGGCGTGACGACGCACGCCGTCGTCCTGTCCGACGTTCTCGGCGGCGACGTTCACACCGTGGGCTCCGGGCCCTTCGATGCCCCGCACGTCACCGCGCACTTGCTGGCGGACAACACGACCGCCGTCGCCGCGGCCGCTGCTGCGGCACGCGATGCGGGGGCCGACGTCGACATCACCCCTCCCGTGCGCGGCGAGGCGCGAGTGGAGGGCGTGCGCTGGGCCCAAGCGCGCATGACCGCGCCACCGACCGACGCAGTGCGTTGCACGATCGTCGGCGGCGAGACCGTCGTCACCGTTCGCGGTCATGGACGCGGTGGTCGCAACCAGGAGTTCGCGCTCGCAGCCGCGCCCGCGCTGATGGGCAACCCGCATGCATTGCTCGCCACGCTCGCCACCGACGGCGAGGATGGGCCCACGGATGCGGCCGGAGCCGTCGTCGACGGCACCACCGTGCCCCGGGCCCTCGAACGTGGCCTCGATCCCGACGACCACTTGCGCCGTAACGACGCCTATCGGTTCTTCGATGCGCTGGACGACCTGCTGCGTCCCGGCCCCACCGGCACCAACGTCTGCGACCTGGCGGTGTTGTTCTCGTGACGCGCCCCCGCATCGTCGTGCCGCGCTCGTTGCCCGAGCACTGGATGCAGCCGTTGCGGGACGCGGCCGACGTGGTCGCTGGGCCCATGGAGTCACTCGCGCTGACGCCCGCCGTGGATAAAGCGCTGGGCCACGCCGACGGCGTGCTCACGATGCTCACGCAACGCGTCGACGCGGCGTTTCTCGAGCGCGCCCCCGCGTTGCGCGTGGTGAGCAACATGGCGGTCGGCGTGGACAACATCGACCTGGACGCGTGTGCCGAGCGAGGCATCGCGGTGGGGCACACGCCCGGGGTGCTCACCGATGCAACGGCCGACCTCACGATGGCGTTGCTGCTCTCCGCGGCGCGTGGTCTGCCGGTCGCATCCCGCGATGCAGCGCGAGGACGCTGGGGTCCGTGGTCCCCCATCGGGTGGCTGGGGCTGGAGTTGCGCGGCGCCACGCTCGGCATCGTCGGCCCCGGCAAGATCGGCACCGCGGTGGCCGAACGAGCCACCTCGTTCGGCATGCGGGTGCTCTACACGCATCACCGCCGCGTGCCGCCGATCGTCGCGGATGCGGTGCAGGCTCCCCTGGACGTCTTGCTCGAGTCATCCGACGTCGTGTCGTTGCACGTTCCGCTCACCCCCACGACACGCGGCCTCATCGACGCTGCGGCACTGCGGCGAATGAAACGCTCGGCGCTGCTCGTCAACACGGCACGAGGTCCCGTCGTGGACACCGACGCGTTGGTCGAAGCCCTTCGCGGGGGGGTGATCGCCGGCGCTGCGCTCGACGTCACCGACCCCGAGCCGCTACCGCCTGCGCACCCCCTTTATGCGATGCCCAACGTGTTGGTTGCGCCGCACATCGGCTCGGCGACCCACACCACCCGCCGACGCATGGCGCAGCTCGCCATCGACAACGTGTTGGCCGGCGTCCGTGGCGCCCCGCTCCCCCACCCCGTGCCGGGTTCTGGCCCACGGCAGTAGCCGAACGCACGGGCGCAAGGCACCATGATTCGGTGCTGGGTGCTGTTTCACTCCTCGCGCTCGCGTGGGTCGCCGCCGAGCCGAGCGCCGCCCACCAAGCGGCGCAGGAGAACCCCCGCGTGGCCGTCGCTGCATCGGCGATGATCGGCCCGCACGCGGTTGGCAACCAGGAGTGCCGCCAGAACGAAGCGCGTTGCGAAACACGAGGCGCCTTCTTCGGACTCGGCGGCACGGCCGAGGTCCGCGTCCGGCTGGCGAGCGTGTTCTCTTTGCACGCACGCCCTTGGGTGGTGGGCAACGTCGCCCCCGACAAGGTCTTCGCCGGAGCGGTCGGCGGCGGCATTGGCCTCGGTGCCTACGGTCGACACGTGTTCGGCCGGGTCGAGTACATCGGCCTGCACGCGTTCGGCGACGGCCGCTTCACGCCACCGTTCTTCGAGGGCGACGTGGCACGCGACGTGTGGGGCAACCACGCGGGCATGGTCGCGGTCGGATTTCGCAAGCGCGTTCACGAGCGCATGCGCGTCGAGCTGTGGGGCGGCCCGGTGTTCGGCCCGGGATCTCGGCGCTACCTGCCCGACGAAACCGTCGACCGTCGCACACTCGTGACGTTCATGGTCGGCCTCGGCCTGGCGTTCGACGCCCTGCCCGGCCCGTGGTGAGCGCAGACGCCCGATCGCGCCCAATCGCGCCCAAGATCGGCCCCGTACACGCGAGTACAGCTCGAGGTTGATGCGGCCCGGGGGAGCCGAGTACAAGTCAGTGCTCGATGGACCTGAGCCATCTCAACCCGAGTCAGCGCGCTGCCGTCGAGTGCATCGATGGCCCCCTCCTGGTCCTCGCCGGAGCTGGTTCGGGCAAGACCCGTGTCATCACCCACCGCATTCAAAACCTGATCGGCCTAGGCGTCCCGCCCGACCGCATCGTGGGCGTGACCTTCACCAACAAGGCCGCGGGGGAGATGCGTGAACGATTGGCCGGCATGGTCGGCAAGAACACCGCCAGCGAGGTGTTGCTCGCGACCTTTCACAGCCTCGGCGCCCGACTGCTGCGCTTGGATCCCGAAGGCTTCGGACTCCCGTCCGCACGCTTCTCGATCCTCGACCAGGGCGACGTCTACGGGTTGATTCGCACCCTGCTGCGGGAGTACGGGCACCACGGCCCGGGCGCCGACCGGCGGTTCGACGTGGCCGCCATCGCCCAGCGCATCGGTCTGTGGAAGAACGCCTTCCTTCCCTTCACGCTCGAGGCCGCCGAGGCCGAGATCATCGACGAGTACGATGCCGTGGCTGCGTCGATCTACGCGGCCTACGAAGATCGGCTGCGAACCCTCGGTGCCGTCGACTTCGACGACCTCGTGTGCCTGGTCGCTCGAACGCTGGCCGAGAACCCCGAGGTCAAGGAGCGCTGGCAGAACAAGTTCGACTACCTGATGGTCGACGAGTACCAGGACACCAACGACGCACAGCTCGAGTTCCTGCGCCAGCTCAGTCGGCCGCCCCACAACCTGTGCGTGGTCGGAGACGACGATCAGGCGATCTATGGCTGGCGCGGTGCCAAGGTCGAGAACATCCTACGCTTCGACGAAATGTTCGAAGGCACCACGGTGGTCAAGCTCGAGGAGAACTACCGCTGCCGGGCGCCGATCCTCAACTGCGCCAACGTCGTCGTCGCCCACAACCAGACGCGGCACGACAAGACCCTCATCGCCACCCGAGGCGGCACTGAGCCCGTCACGATGGTCGTGGCTGCGGGCGGGCCCGAGGAGTCGCAGTGGGTTGGCAAGAAGATCCGCAACCTCGTCGTCGAGCAAGGCGTCTCCGCCAACGACATCGCGGTCCTGTACCGCTCGGCACTGCAAGCCAAGTCGATCGAGGAAGAACTGCAGCAACACGGCATCCAATACCGGGTGCTCGGAGGGCAATCGGTCTACGACAAGAAGGAGGTCAAGGACGTGATGGCCTACCTCAAGACCATGCTGACCCCTCGCGACGAGCTCGCAGTGCGACGCGCCCTCGAAACGCCCCCTCGCGGCATCGGACGGGTGAGCATGACCAAGCTCTCCGCCTACGCGAAGGAGCACAAGGTCTCGATGCTCGAAGCGGTGCACCGCGCCGACCAGGTCGACGGCATCGGCTCGCGCGCACGCGAGTCCCTCGACCGCTTCTCCCGGATGATCAAGAGCGCACAGATCCGAGCCCGGGAACACGGGGACGCCGCGGCTGCCCTCGAGTACATCCTCGAAACGGTCAACTTCACCGACCACGTCAAGAAAGAGATCGGCAACGAAGAGGCCGCAGCAGCGCGTCTCAAGGGCGTGGACTGGCTCAAGGGCAGCATCGCTCGCTACGAGGCCCGGATGCGCCAGCAGGACAAGCGGCCCCGCTGGTCCGAGTACTTCGGCATGGTCACCCTCGACAACTCCTCGTCCGACGACAAAGAGAAGGACAAGGAAAAGGAGGCCGAGGCCAAGCGACGCGGGCAAGCCTCGTTGGCGACGTTGCACAGTTGCAAGGGCCTGGAGTGGGACTACGTGTTCATCATCGGCATCGAGGAAGGCGTACTCCCACACCGCCGGGTCTCGGCGCCGCGAGCCAGCGACGCGATCGCGGGCGACGTCGAGGAAGAACGACGGCTCTTCTACGTCGGCATCACGCGAGCCCGCGAAAAACTCTGGCTGTGCCGCAGCACACACCGCGTAGAACGCGGCAAGACGGTGCCCCGAGACCCGAGCCGCTTCATCGAGGAGCTCCCCGACGAAGGTATCGAGTTGTATGACATCGCCTCCGAAGAGGAACTGAGTTCCGACGCCATGGGCGACATGGCCGCGGCGTTCCTCTCCCAGATCAAGCCGCCCGAACCCAGTTGAGCCTGGGGTTGAATGAAGGGCCGCGCTCAGCGTTCAATCAACCCGTGCCCACCCTGCGTGCTTCGATCGTACCGCTCGCCGGCCTCCTGGCCGCGTCCTTGTCTCTGACCGCCTGCGACGACGACGTCGCAGACCCGACCTTCGAGCCCACTTCGGTCCCCGAGTCCAAGCCGATCGACGAGCTCGACGAGGAAGAGGAGCAAGACTTCTGCGAAGAAGCGTCGGCATGGGCCGAGGACGTCGTCGGCAACCAGCTGCCCACGATCCTGTGCAACAGCGAGGCCATCGGGCTCTCGGTCGGAGCAGACGGCTCGATCGACCTCGCCGCCTGCAAAGAGGCGCGCGACTCCTGCCTGGCCGAACCCTCCGACATCGACATCGAAGGCGGCGACAACCTGCAGTGCGACTTCAGCGAGGTCGAAAGCTGCGGCGCAACCGTCGGCGAGTTCTCGGCCTGTTTCGAAGAAGCCGCCCAACTCCTCGACCGAGCCGCCAGCGCAATCACCTGCGAACGCGCCGCCTCCGGCGACCTCCCCAACGAAACCGACTTCGCCATCTCGGCCAACTGCGAAGCTCTGTTCGAACGCTGCGGCAGCGACGAGGTCGACGACAACGAGCTCCCGCCGCCCGAGTGAGCCTCGGAGCTCCGACAACGAGAAAAGGCGCGCCTCCATCGGAGACGCGCCTTTCTTCGTTAGAGCGGAGGAGCTCTACTCGCAGAACGACGGGACGGTCGATCCGTCGAGCTCGACTTCGGAGTCGACGCAGGTCTGGCCGGCTTCGCAGCCCTCTGCCATGCCGTCGACGTTGCGGCACGCACCGCAAACGCCGAACTCGAGCAGGCCCATGATGCTGGCCGCCGAGCAGTGGCCCATGCAGGCCGCATCGCCGTCGCCCTCGATGTCGCAGAACTCGCCGTCGGCAACCGACTCGGTCGCAACGCAGGTCTTCTCACCGGTGATGTTGGCGACGTCGACAGCGACGTTGCAGACCAGCTCGCCGTCACAGTCGGCGGTGGTCTCGCACTCGGAGCAGGTGTTCGCGACGAGCACGCCAGGCAGGTTGACAATGTTCACGCAGAGCAGCTCGCCCGTGCATGCGTCGGCGTTCTCGCAGCCGTCGCCCAACTCGCCCGCGTTGCAGGTCGAGCCGGTGGGGGGATCGACGAGCGGGTTCGGAAGGCTGCAGCCACCACCGTCACAGTCGGCGTCGCCCGAGCACTCGCCGCAGACCGAGCCGAGGCCGGTCATGTAGCAGTGGCCGGACTCGCACTGCTCGTCCATGGTGCAGTCCGAGCCGTCGGGCAGCGGATCGCCGGTCGGGTCGTCGGTCTCGCCCGAGGTCGGGTCGTCGGTCTCACCCGTGGTCGGGTCAGACGTGGTGGTCGTGGCGCTGGTCTCGGTGGGATCCGTGGTCGGGTCCGAAGGATCCGTGGTCGGGTCCGAGGGATCCGTGGTCGGGTCCGTGGAGCCGGTGCTGCCGGGATCGGTGTCTGCACCGGTGTCGCCACCGTCGTCATCCGCGGGGCAGCCCGTGCCGAAGCCAAGTGCCGCTACGAGAGAAAGCGAGGAAAGAAAGCGTAGATCGAGTTTCACCCTAGTCTCCTGGTCCGTGGCCGTTGGCCCGGTTGATTCCCCGCATGGTGACCCTGAATGCCGCCGCGCGTCTAGGCCGTTTTTCCGACCACGGCGAAAACACTCGCCGTCTACGGTTGAGGACGGTCTTGGACCGTTTCAATCGCCTGGACACAGCGGGGTTCGGACCGCGCGCCACAACGCGTCCTCCGGACGTATCCGACCTTGAAGCGCGAGACGGGTTCACCCAAGATGCCGGTATGAACCCAAGTCTCCGGCTACTAGGAGTTGTAGCTGTCTTGGTCGGGCCGGGGTGTTTCTCGCCCGATCAGGTCGTGCCAGAGAGCCCCGAAACTGACAACCCAAACACTAGTTCTGGTGTGATTGAGGGGTCTGCCTCGACTGGCGCCGGCACGACTGGTGCGACCCCGACCTCAACTTCGAGCAACGACGCAACAACCTCCTCCGAGACGTCAGACTCCTCAACGGGCACAGAACCCACGGACGACGACAGTGGGTCCACCGGGGATTCCCCCTCTTGCAGCTTGGAAAACGGCGACAGCCCGCTGTTCCGCTGCAACACTTTCACGCAGGACTGTCCTGAAGGTGAGAAGTGCGTCCCCATCGGGGCTCAACAAACCGAGTGCGTGCCCATCCCTGACAAGCCGGCCGGGCCAGGCGACACCTGTACCGCGCCAAGAGGAGCATTTAAAGGCAACGATGACTGCGGTGTCGGCCTTGTCTGCGATGGGGTTGGAGGCGCCCTCAACACCGGCACCTGCACCCGGCTGTGCGGGTGCGACGGAGACTCTCCCGAGTGCCCATCCTCCTCCACGTGCGTCTTCGATCAGGCTCCTGTGTGCCGGCGCCGCTGCAACCCGATCACTGACGAATGGTGCGGACTCGGCGATGAGTGCGTTCCGAACGAGGCGGGTCCGTTCGCGTGCGTTGAGCAGACCGGAGCTGCAAGCTTCGGCGAGGACTGCAACAGGTCGTCGGACTGCGATGATGGTTACTGCGCGCCCGCGGCCGCGGTGCCCGGCTGCGAAACCGACTCTTGCTGTACCCCATACTGTGACCTGAGCGATCCCTTGGCCTCTCAGGGCTGCCCGGCCTTCTCGGACGGCCAGGCATGTGTGGTTTTCTTCACGACTGATGCTCCCGAAGGATTCGAAGATGTTGGACTTTGTGCCTCGTAGCGCCCGACTCCCCCTCCTGCTGCTAACCGCCGGTCTAGGAACCGGGTGCTTCACCACAAATCCGGTCGAACCCACCGCGGGCTCCACAGGAGAGTCGAACCAGACAACGACCACGTCCAGTGGTGGAGGAACAACGACCAACCTTCCTCCCGGCACAACATCCGGGGAAAGCTCTTCAGACGATGGAGCGAACTCAACAGGGCCCGACGATGGGACAACCGGGTCCACCAGCGGCGGGGGCACGGCAAGTTCATCCACGGATCCGTCGAGTACCAGCGAAGGCGACACATCGTCCTCGAGTAGCGGCGGCGAGGAGGGCCTCCCCAACGGTTTCGAGTGCATCGATGATCTCCAGTGCCAGTCTGGGCGCTGCTACATGCTCGGAGGTCTCGGCGGCGTGTGCAGCGAGTGTGTCGATGATGACGACTGCGAGTACGGCTGCACTTCCTTCGGTTTCTCCGGAGCACCGGACTACGCCCGCTGTAACGCAGGCGAACTCAGTGCGGGTTGCCTCTCCTCTGCCGCTTGCCAGCCCGAGTACACCTGCGAAGTTGTGCTGGAGATCGACGGACTCCTCGACTACGGGTACGGGGGCTGCAGCGACTGCTCCAGCGATGACGACTGCGCACCGAACGAGACCTGTCAGCCGCAGATGTTTGTGCCGATGATGACGGCCTTCAACACCTGCGTCGAAGATGACTCTCTCGGTCCGGATGCGACATGTTTGCTCGGGCCGTCCGGAGACCGAGCCTGTCCGGAGGGAACGTTCTGCCTCGAGACGTCGGGCATGGGTCTGTTTACCGCTGGGATGTGTAGCGAGTGCTCCAACTCGCCGACACCGAACGAGGGATGCGCTGGCGGGCAGACGTGCGTTGAACCGGTACTCGCAGTGGGCAGCGGAATGAACGAGCCGGGCTACTGCCAGTAGCCCGGCAAGAAGCAGCGCCGCTCCGGACGTCGCCACCCGGCCGCGCGAGATCCTATCGGCGTTCGCGGGCGAGGTCTTTGGCGAGGTTCTTCTGGTGCGCTTCGAGGGTGCCGCCGCCGATCTCGAGCAGCTTGGCGTCGCGCCACAGGCGTTCGACCGGGTACTCGCGGCAGTAGCCGGCGCCGCCCATGACCTGCATGGCGTAGTCGGCCACGATCTTGCCGACGGGTGCGGCGAACAGCTTGGCGGCGTCGGAGCCGATGCGGTTGCGAATGTCGGGGCCAACTTCGCGGGCGACGTTGTAGACGAGGCACTTGGCGGCCTCGGTCATCGCGTAGCCGTCGGCGATGTAGCGCTGGATCTGGCCGAACACTCCGATCGGCTTGCCGAACGCGGTCCGCTCGACGGAGTAGTCGGTCATGATGCCGACGCAACGGTCCGCGATGCCGACGCTCATCGCAGCCAAGGTGAGGCGCTCGATTTCGAGGTTGCGCATCATGTGCGTGAGGCCTTCGCCTTCGGCGCCCAGCAGGTTGGCCTTGGGGATGCGGCAGTCCTCGAAGATGAGCTCGGACATCGTCGAGCCTCGCATGCCGCACTTGTCGATGTGGTTGCTGGTCGAGAATCCGGGGCAGTCACGGTCGACCAAGAACGCGGTCACGCGACCGTTGAGCTTGGCGTAGACGAGGAAGCAATGCCCCTCGCATCCGTTGGTGATGTACGTCTTCGTGCCGTTGAGCACGTAGCTGTCCCCGTCGGACACCGCCGTCGTCGACATTGCCAACACGTCGGTCCCGGCTCCGGGCTCGGTCATGCCCATGCCCGCGACCCACTCGCCGCTGAGCACCTTCGGCAAGTACCGCTCGCGCTGCTCCTCGTTGCTGCAGTGAAAGAAGTTGTTCACGAACAGCATCGAGTGGGCGAGGTAGGCCAGGCAGAACCCCGGGTCGTACTTCGCAAGCTCGTGGTGCACGATGACCGCAGCCACGGTGTCCATGCCCGCACCACCCGCTTCTTCGGGAATGGTGATGCCCAGCACGCCCAACTCACCGAGTTGTCGGAACAGCTCGACGTTGAGCTCGCCTTTTTCGTCGTGCTCGGCCGCCTGGGGCGCGACGTGTTTGACCGCAAATTCCGCGATCGTCTCCCGAATCATCTGGTGCTCGGGGGTGGGATTGAAGAGCGCGTCGTACCGGGACTCCGACATCATCGGTAGCTTGCGGAATCGGACGTCGTTCCGAAACCCAACCCGGACTGCGTAACCTCTCGCGCCCCCGTGCCAGCACCGGCCCGAGACGCGCGACGACACGAGAGAAGCCGGGCGCGGCCAAACCTCCGGGATCTGAAGCAAATTGGCTCTACGGAGCCCCACCTGGACACGATTAGTGTCTTTGGCGTGCGGATTCGACGCAAAGGCCGCCGTCGGGGTGTCCCAGAGCGGCAAGAACACGTGCGGCCCAGTCCGTGCACAGTGGAGGCACGCCCATGGCTCGCGTCTCGCCGCTCCTTTCCACTCCCGCTCGGGCGCTGCTGATCCTCGCGCTCGCGTGCACGTCGTCGAACCAGACGGCCGAGCACGACACCTCCTCGCCCGAGGACATCGACACATCGAAGATTCCCTCGGATGGGCCGGCGTTGCTCTTTCCCCCCCCGCTGACGCGGCGCGATCGTCGACCGCTCCCGCCAAACCTCAGCGGCGTCGACGACGACCCGACCGAGCCGTTGACGGTCGAATGGCCCGAGCTCGACGACAAGGGGCGCTGGGAAACGTCCGGGCAGACGATCACACTGCGCCTCAACCATCGCGCGAAACGCAAGGGCAAGACACCGCCGCCGCTGAGCATCGAGCCCAAGGTCGCAGGCTCGGCACGATGGAATGGCGACTGGTCGATGTCGTTCGTGGCGGACGAACCGTTCGACCCGGACACCGACTACACGCTGACCTTGGGCGCGATCGAGGACGAGGCGGGGCAAACGCTGGAATGGAAGGGCACCTTCCGCGCCGACCCGCAGATCTGGATCGGCGGCAAGCTCATCACGTACATCCCCGAGCCGGGCAAACCTCGCGTGGTGACGTTCACGCCGTACGACGGCACCAAGCAGGGCCCGCGCCCCGAGATGACCGTCCTCTTCGATCAACCCGTGTCCCCCGAGGACGTGCGGGACCTGATCACCCTGACGAACGGCAAGGGAACACCGCTGGCGTTCACGCTCAAACACCCACGCAAGGACCTGTTCGACGGCGCGAAGGCGGACAAACGCAACATCGTCATCGTGCGTCCGAAGAAGCGGCTTCGCCCGGGGAGCAAGGGGGCCTTCACCGTCCGTGACCATGGCGCGGCTGAAGAAAAGGCCGACCGCGTGGGGTTCGACGTCGCCCCTCGGTTGGCGTTCACGAAAGTCGACTGCCGCTACGACTCCGAGCGGTGCTCGATGAAGGGCGACACGCTGCACATCGGTGGCCGCGAAGTGGCGATGCACTTCAACAACATCGTGGAGGGCGGCAAGGCCCTGGAGGCCGCGGTCACCGTCGACCCACCGATTCGCAACATGTCGGTGTGGTCGCAGCGCTGGAGCTCCGATGGACAGGTCACCGTGAGCGGAGCCTTCGAGCCCAGCAAGAGCTACACGATCACGCTCGCGTCGGCGAAGGACACCTATGGCTCCTCGTTGGCCAAACCCGTGGTGGTCAAGGTTCGCACGGCGCCGCAGACCGCCAGCGTCTCGATGCCGGAGGGTTTGCAGTTCCTCGACGCCGCCGGGAGCCAGCGGTTCGAGGTGACCACCCGCAATGTCGACGGCATCGAGCTGCGGGCCTGGGAGGTCGGAGACACCGACGCGGCCTGGCGAGAGGCCAACAGCAAGGTGTCCCGCAGGGAAACACCCTCCGAAAAGCCCACCCTCACGATTCCACTCGAGCCCACCGCAAAACAGAACAAGAGCGTCACGACCACGGTCGACCTGCTCGACCACCTCGAAGCCGGGAAAGCGTACGTCGTCGAGCTGCAACGCAACTCGGTGGCGTTCGACGCTCCGTTGCCCAAGCATCCGAGCTGGTCGCGCGCGAGCAAGCCCCCGCTCGCCCTGCTGATGGTCAACGACGACAAGGCGATGGTCGTGCACGCGCGCGGCAGCGGCGACAAGACAGTCGTGCACGTCGCTGACATGAGCACTGGAACGCCGGTCGCCGGCGCAACGGTGTTCCTCGACGGCACCCTCGCCAAAGACGGCACGACGGACGGCAACGGCGTCGCGGTGCTCGATGTGCCCGCCGATGTCTCCCGCAACGCTCTGCTGCGAGTGCAGGCCGGGGATGCCCGCACGATCCTTCCGATGGGTCTGCGTTCGCAAACAGAACGCCACTTGACGCCCGAGCTCGCGGGCGGTGTCGACGTCGATCCCGACGCGACGCGTGGCCTGGTGATGAGCGACCGGGGCGTCTACCGGCCCGGAGCCACGATTCACGTCAAGGGCATGATGCGCCGCCCCGACGGCGCGGACCTTCTCCCCGTACCCAGCGCCCCGGCACGAATCCGCATCGTCGACCCCACCGGGAAGACCGCGTTCGAACGAGACCTGACCTCCGACGACATGGGGAGCGTCAGCGCCTCGTGGACCACCGAAGAGGGCTCGAAGATCGGCCGCTATCAAGTCGAGCTACAGTCGCTCCCCGACACGACCGTGCTCGGCAGCACTCAGGTTCAGGTCGCCGAGTTCGAGCCCCCGCGTTTCAAGGTCGATGTCGAAGCCAAGGCGGGCAAGAAAGGCGGCAAGTCTCGAGTCGTCGCGCAGGTCGTCGCCAAGTATCTGTTTGGTGCCGCGATGGACGGTGCCGACACCAGCTGGGTCGTCCGCCGCAGCGGCGCACCCATGCCCAAAGGTCCCCTGACCGCCCGCGGCTTGAACTTCCGCGCCGGCTACGTCGACTCGGGCTGGTCCCGAAGCGGGTACGGCAAGCTCGATGAGCGCGGCATGCTCGACGCGACGCCCGTCGTGGAGCTCGACGCCGACGGCGGTCCCCAGAAGTTCACCTTCGAAGCCGACGTCACCGACAGCAGCCACCGCTCGATCGCCGGGCGTGCCAGCGTCGTGCTTCACCCCGCCACGCAATACGCGGGCGTCCTGGTCAAGGACCGCTGGCCCGATGTCGGCAAGCCGCTGGACATCGAGTTCGGCGTCATCGACACGAAAGGCAAGTCCGTGGCCGGAAAGACCATCACCGCGGAGCTGGTCCGCATGGAGTGGAAGCGCACCCGCAAGCCGGGCCCCGGCGGCTCGACCCGGGTACGCTGGCACGAGGTCGAAATCCCCTCGGGCAGCTGCTCCGTGAAGTCGGCTGCGGGTGCGGTCTCTTGCGCCCTGACGCCCAAGACCTCGGGGTCGTACGAAGTGCGCACCAAGGTCGACGGCAAGCCTGGCGGCACCGCCTACGTATGGGCGTGGGGCTCGGGTTGGTCCGGGTCGGAGCCGGAACCCGGACACCGCCTGGAGCTGGTCGCCGACGCGAAGGAGTACACCCCGGGCCAAACCGCCAAGGTCGTCGCCCAGAACCCCTTCGAGCACGCGACGGCCGTGTTCTCGGTCGAGCAAGGTCGCGTGCTGAAACACGAGTCCCGTGAGGTCGAAGCCGGCCCGGTCAGCTTCGAGGTCCCCATCGAGGCCAAGCACGCCCCGCACGCCTTCGCGTCGGTGACGTTCCTCCCCCGGGATGCACGGGGTGAACAGCTCGCGCAATGGAAGTTCGGCGCGCTGAAGCTGCCGGTCTCGCTGAAGGACGCTCGCCTCGAGGTCGCCGTTTCCTCCGACGCCAAAGCCTACGAACCCCGCGAGCACGCGGAGATCGAGGTGGTCGTCACCCGTGGCGGGGCGCCCGTCGCAGGTGCCGAGGTCGCCCTCGCGGTGGTCGACGAAGGCGTGCTGCGCCTGACCAACTACAAGGCTCCGGACCCGGTCAAGGCACTGCGCCCCGGCTCGGCCTTCAAGTTCACGATCACCGACACCCGCACGGAGCTCGCGGAGCTGCTCCAGCGCAGTCACACCGCGGGTGACGGAACTGGGGCCGACGGCAACGCCAGCCTGGTCTCGACGCGCAAGAACTTCGTGCGCACCGCCCTGTGGCGCCCGCATCTGCGCACCGCCGAGGACGGGACCGTGAAGGTTGGACTCGACCTTCCCGACAACCTCACCGAGTTCCGCATGATGGCGGTCGTCCTCGACGACAAGGGCCGCGGCGGCAAAGCCAAGAGCGCCTTCAATGTGCGCAAGCCGCTGATGATTCAGCCGGCGGTGCCGCGCTTCGCACTGCAAGGAGACAAGTTCGAAGCCGCCGTCATGGTGCACAACGGTCTCGACGAAGCCGTCGACGCCACCGTCACCCTCGATGGCATCGAAAAGACGGTCGCACTCAAAGCCCTCGGCCGCGCCCGCGTCGCGTTCGATACCACCGCCGAAGCACCCGGAAACCGCACGCTGGTGTTCGAGGTGAAAGACGGCGACGGCAAGGTCCGAGACCGGGTCGAGGCGCTCGTCCCCGTGCAAGCCGCAGGCCTGGACGAACGCCCGCGTTTGGCCGGCTCGTTCAACGGCGCCCAGGAGGTCTTGATGGAGGTGCCCGCGGGCCTCACCACCGACCTCCCCGACGACGCGGTGATCACCGTGACCCTCGGTCACGACGCCTGGCCCGAACTCGGGAGCCGGCTGGAATACCTGGTCGACTATCCCCACGGCTGCGTCGAACAGACGACGTCGTCGACGCTGCCGCTGCTCGCCGCGCGCGACGTGCTGCCTCGCCTCGGGTTCTTCCGCTTCAGCGAGGAGGAGATCAACGGCATGGCACTCGCAGGCCTCAAGCGTCTCGCCTCCATGAAGACGAGCAGCGGCGGGCTGGCGTACTGGCCCGGCGGGACCGAAGCCAACCTCTACGGCACCGCCTACGCCGCCCGGGCCATCGCGCTCGCCAAGCAGCAGGGCATCGAGGTGCCCGGCCTGCTCGACGACGTCACCGAGTACCTCGAGAACCGTCTCGACGACTCGACGAGCACGTTGCGGCGCGACGTGGAACAACGCGCCTCGATCGCGCTGGCGCTGGCCGAAGCCGGCGCACTGCCAGAGTCCAGCGCGGACATGCTCGTGGACAGCCTCGAGCACCAGGGGGCGTTCGGAGCCGCGACCGTGGCACTCGCCCTCGCGACGCTCGACGGTCACGACGACCAGGTCGGGCAAGCGCTCGACGCCGTCGAAGCGGCGTTCGAGGCCGACGGCGCCGTGAAGAAGAAGGACGACGACAGCGACTTCTACTACTACGGCTCCAACAGCCGAACCCAGGCCCAAGCCGCGCTCGCGCTCATTCGCCTGCGCCCCACGTCCGCACTCATCCCGGTGCTGGTCGAGGCGCTCGTGCGCAAGACCGGCTCGTACACGACCCAAGCCACCGCCTTTGGGCTGCTGGCCCTGCGCGAAAAGGTGGTGAGCGACAGCGGCGAGGATGCCCGGGTCGTGGCTCGGCTCGACGGTGTCGCGCTCACGCCCGACGGTGAGCTGTCCGCTCGTATGGGCTCGGGCGGCGGGCACTTCACGATCCCCTTCGCGGACGTGATGGGGCGCCACGCCGTGCTCCGGCTCGAGACCACGGGCGAAACCGCGGTGTCGTTCCAAGTCTCGGCCGCCTGGCGACGCCCGTTTGCCGCCGGTGACTCGCAAGTCGAGACTTCGGCCAAGAACGGTCCCGAGGTGTATCGCCTCTACACCACCGCCAAGGGCGAGCCCGTCGACATGGCCGCGGTGGAACCCGGAACCGTCGTCCGCGTGGCGTTGCTCGCACGCATGCCCGAGGACCTCGACCACGACCGTCGCGGGTACCTCGCGATGACCGACCGGATCCCCGCCGGCTTCGAGCCCATCCAGCCCGACCTGTGGACCGTGTCTCGGCCGGCCGAGCTCACCGACAAGCACCCGATGTATGCCCTGCTGCAATGGGGCTCCGCGGACGCCAACTACGTCGAGCTTCGTGACGACCGCGTGCACCTGTACTTCGACCGCTTCTGGGGTGAGTACGTGGCCGGTACGTACACGATGCGAGCGACGACGCCGGGCAGCTACGTGGTGCCGCCCGCCATGGCCGAGCTCATGTACGAGCCGGACAGCACCGGCTACTCCAAGGACGCCACGGTGGTGGTGAAGCAATGAACGTTGCCCCAGCACGGCTGTGGATGCGCAGGCTGGCATTGCTGGTCGCGCTGGGCGGCGTGGCGGCGTGGCTCGGGTGGTCGGCCTACCGACAGCAGGTCGGCGACCCCGAGACACTGCTGGACGACGACTGGTACAGCGGGCATCGCATCACCGACCGGCACGGCACCGTGTTGCGCGAGCTGACGACCGAAGAGGGGCGCCGCGGTCGACCGATTGGGCTGGACGAAGTCGGGGAGCGGCTGGTGCTCGCCACCCTGGCCGCAGAAGACGTTCGTTTTGCGGACCATGACGGCGTCGACCGTCTCGCAATCCTTCGCGCCGTCCAGCAGAACGTTCGCCACGGCGAAGTCATCTCTGGCGCCAGCACGATCACCCAGCAACTCGTCAAGCTGCTCGACACCCGCGGGGTGACCGGGGAGCGCACGCTGGCCATCAAACTCCGCGAGGCCGCCCGCGCCCAGAACCTCGAGCAGTCGGCGACCAAGGACGCGATCTTGGAAGCGTACTTTCACCGGCTTCCGTACGGCCAAGGATGGGTGGGCCCCGAGGCTGCCGCGAAGGGCTACTTTGGGGTGCGAGCCCGAGACCTCAGTTGGGCCCAGGCGGCCTACCTGGCGGTGCTGCCCCGCTCCCCCTCGTTCCTCGACCCCTACCGGCATCCCGAGCGCGCCCGCCTGAGACAGCGCGCCCTGCTGGATGAGTTGGCCGAGGCTGGGCTCATCACCGAAGCGGCGCAGGACCGAGCCCGGTCCGAGCCCATCGAACTGCGACCCCGCGCCCACGCGTTCGAAGCTCCTCATTTCGTCGAGCGCCTCCTTGCTGCGAACGCGCTCGACGACGGGGGCACCACCCAGACCACGCTCGATGGTCCGCTGCAGGCCGACGTCGAAGGACTGATTGCCACGCACATGGCAAAGATGCGGGAGCACGCGGTCGACAACGCGGCAGCCCTCGTCATCGACAACGCCACCGGAGACGTGCTCGCGTACGTCGGCAGCGCGGACTTCTTCGACCCGGACATCGCGGGCCAAGTGGACATGCTCGCGGCGCGGCGCCAGCCCGGGTCGGCGCTCAAGCCGTTCGTGTATGGCCTCGCCTTCGAGCACGGGCACCACGGCGCCGAGATGCTCGCCGACGTGCCCACCGAGTTCGTCGAAGGCGGCGGCAGCGTGTACGCACCGCGCAACTTTCACGGCGACTTTCTCGGTCCAATCTCCGCCCGCGAGGCGCTGGCGGCCAGTCTCAACGTTCCGGTGATTCGGCTCGCGGCCGACCTCGAGCAGGGGTCGCTTCTCGAGCGCCTCCAGACGCTGGGGTTCGACAGCCTGGGCGAGACGTCAGAGCACTACGGATTGTCCCTGGCCCTGGGCAGCGGTGAGGTGCGCCCCTTCGAGCTCGCGCGTGCCTACGTGACGCTCGCCCGCACCGGCGAAGCCATCGAGCTGCGAACGCGAGACAGCGACCCCGCCGCAACCCCACGACGGGTGCTGCCTCGCAGCCACACCGCCGCCGTCGTCGAAGCGCTCTCCGACCCCGCCGCGCGGCTGCGGCTACTGCAAGGCCGCAGTCCCTTCGACATCGGCTACCCACTCGCACTCAAGACCGGCACCAGCTCCGGCTATCGCGACGCATGGACGGCCGGATTCAGCCACGAACGCACCGTGGTGGTGTGGCTCGGCAACGCGGACGGCTCTCCGATGCGCGAGGTCACCGGGGGCGGTGGTGCAGGACCGCTGTTCGCGGACATCATGCGGCGCGCCATGGAGGACGTGTCGACCCGCGGCCCGCTGTGGCCTGCGGACGCGTTGACCACCGCCACGGTGTGCCCGCTGTCGGGCGCAGTCGCGACCGAAGCCTGCCCCGACGCGGTCGAGCGTCGCTTCGCGCCCACCGCAGTCCCTCAGGAACCCTGCAGCGTTCACCGCCACGTGCACGAATCGAGCGAAGGCTTGGTCTGCGATCCGGAGGGCGACAGCGTGGTCGCGGTGTTGCCCGAGGCCTTCGACCGATGGCTGGAGGGACTGCCTCCCGGCGCTCCGGGCTTGGATCCCCACGGCACCGCCTGGGTACGAACCCACGACGTCGACGCGTGTGGGGATGCCGTGACTCGTCCGGGCTTGTCGATGACCGAGCCCCACCCCGGCGCGGTGCTCCTCCTGGGACATGACGGTCGCGACGACGACCGAGTGGAGCTCACCGCGTCATGGCGAGGACCGGTGCGCACCCGGCCCACCGAGGTCGAGTTCGTGGTCGACGGTGCGGTGGTCGGTCGCTCCAAGCCCCCCTACCGGGTGCTGGCGCGGCTCGGACCGGGCGACCACGACGTCTACGCTCGCCCGGCCGATCCGGACGCCGCCGCGGGCATGGACAGCGTCAGCTTCAGCGTCCGCTGACGGGTCAGCGCGACCCCACGGTCTGCGTGGCGACGAAGCTTCGCGCACGATCGACGCCGGGTTTGCCCTCGTTGATTGCGATCTGCACGTGCTCGACATCGCCTTCGATGAAGACCCGTACCGTCTGCTCCTCGGCCTCGGGGTCGAGCTGCACCATCGCTCCCGCCACGGCGTACCAGTGCGGAGTTTTGGCAACCGCCTCGTACACCTCGACGTCGAAGCGCTGGTCGGCGAGCCCACTGGTCTTCGGGGTTCGAGTGACACCGTCGGACGGAATCGAAGGGGCCAATGCAGGGTTGCCGAACGCGAGCACCATCAATGCGGGGCCTGGGATCTCCCGAACCTCGATCGGCTCGGGTGCCCATCCGAGACTCACGCCCGTGTCCGCGCACGGCAGGTAGAGCATCGCCGAGGCTCCGCGTTCGCCGAGGGCTGCGATGCGCGGCTCTCCCTGCGCGGCGTAGGCGTACTGACGCAACACAGCTGGCCCCGCCATGACGGGGCTCAGTGCGAGTTCCCCGAAGGTGAAGGTCGCGTCCTGACAGCCCGCCGCAAAGCGGTCCCGCGTATCGCCGTCACCGTTGAGGTCCAGGGCCCGCTTCGAACCCAGCACGTTGCGCTCTCGCACGAAGCCCTTGCTCGGACGGCCCGTGATCGTGAAGGGTTCGGCGGTGTAACGCACCGGCCCGCTCCACGGCGCGTAGTCGTCCGCCCGCTCGAGCTTGACCGTGACGTCGGTGGTGGTGGTCACGCGTACCGCCTCGACGACCGGAGCACGAAAGCCCTGTCCGGGTGATTGCGCCTGTGGCCGGGGCGCGACCGACGGCTCGGCCGCGGTCTCGGGCGTCTCGACGGTGGTGGGCGTGGTGGCGGCGGGCGGCGTCGCCGGAGCCTGCGTCGGGGCGCTGCACGCCGTGGCCAGGGCTCCCAACAGTGCGATCGAGCGCATGCCCGAGGCTATCGCGCATTGCGCCGATGTCACACTTCGAGCCGAGCGCATCTATCCACCATGATGCGCGCGCTTTCCATCGCGACTGCCTTGCTCTGCGCCACCGGGGCCCACACCGTCGCGGCGGCGCCCAAGGCCAGCCATGCGACCCGTCCCGCCGCACGGCCCTCACGTCCAAGGCCCACGCCGAAAACCCAACGGCAGGCGGCGTCGGTCCCCAACGCGCGGGCGCGGGCCCGAGTCATCCGCCCCAAGACGGACAGCGCAGCCACCGAGACGATGGAAGCACTGCTGCGCGCCTACGTGGGCGGCGGCACGACCAAGTTCGAGAAGCGGGTCGCGAAACGGTTGAAGCGGCACAAAGCCTCCAAAGCGATCGCGTCCCGCCTGCTCGCCCGCATTGCGCCCGGAGCCAAAGGGCGGAGTCCCGAGAAGCCCGGGGGCAAGGCCGCCCCCCGCAAGGCGCAACTCGCAGCGTCGCTGCGCGGACGAGACCGCTCCGACCTGCTCTACCTCATGCCGGCCGTCCCGTTGCCGCCCCAAGGCGTTCCTCTTCCTTCGACCTACACACTGCAACACAGCGGGTTGGTCGCGACCTCGAGCGAGGATGCCGATGGCACGGACGAGCTCACGATGCTCGCGTTCATCGCGACGCCGGAGGGCAAGGACTACTCGGTCCAGGCTGTCGACCTCGGAACGACCTCGACGAACACGGGAGCGGCCGCGGGCGGAGGCCCGGTCTATGAAGGACCGGCGAAGAACGTCGTCCTGATCACCGCGCTGATCGAGGACGACAATGGCAACGCCGAAGCAGCGGCGGACGAGCTCGTGTTGCTGATCGAACTAGCCGCGTCGGTCGCGAGCACCATGCAAGGCACGGACAGACTCGCGTTGCTCGAAACGATGGTCGACTACACGGTGGCCCTGGACGCGGTGGGCAGCACCCCGGACCGTGCAGCGCGCTCGGTCGTCACCACCTCGCTGACAGCCTCCGAGTGGCCGGGGCTTTGGTCCGCGGACTCGACCGAGGTCTCGGGCAGGCACTACAAAGTCGCCGTGCCGCACGCGATGGGCTCGGGGCGCTACGAGTTCTTGCTCGACGTCCCCGCCAACCTTCCGTCGATGCACACCGTTCGACTGTCGCTGTCCAACTTCGAGCACACCGCCCGCAACACCGATCGCGCGCGTGTGGGAGACGTGGAAGTGACCGCCTCGATCGGTGGGAAAAGCCACACGATGCACGACGCCCCGACGGGACTCCGGGCACTCGAGCGCAAGGTACTCAGCGGCGACGTCGAGCTGTCGGTTTCCGCAGTCGTGCACTACGACATCGACTACCCGAAGCATGTGCTTCGCCAATGCAAGCCGCGCCCGGGCCTGCCCGCACGCGTCGTGCACGAGCGCTGCCGACGAGCCAAGAGAGGGTTTCGTGCGATGCACGACTTGGAGGAGAAGGAGCCCCTCGACCTCGCGGGGACGGGAACGACCTACACCACCACCTACTCGACACGGCTGGGCGGCTTCAAACCCGCCGCCAACAAGAAGGGCAAGGCAAAGCCCAGCACGGCGCCTCAAACGAGCGCGCCCATTCGCACCCGCACAGCCAAGGGCACCGACGCGCCATGGGCCCGCGTCACCCTGCGCGCCACGAGTTCCTGACACCGTCATGTCAGGAGTTTGGGACGGCACTCAGCGGATGGTGACACCACGCTGGCAGTGGGCGCTGCGTAGGCTGAAGCCATGACCATCGCAAACACGATGCACGCGGACACTGGACATTCTCGGCGCGCGGCGCAACCGTGGGGCCGATGCGTCGCGCGGACCGACTGTTTCAGATCGTCCAGATTCTCCAGCATCGCCGGCTGACCACCGCGGCCATGCTCGCCGAGCGCCTGGAGGTCTCCGAGCGCACCGTGTACCGCGACATCAAAGACCTCGCGGGCTCAGGTGTCCCCATCCAGGGCGAAGCGGGCGTCGGCTATCGGCTGGGCAAGGACTTCGAGCTTCCGCCGCTGATGTTCACCAAGTCAGAGATTCAAGCGCTGGTGCTGGGCGCCCGCATGGTCGAAAGCTGGGCCGATGCCGAGCTGCGCGCGGCCGCCCAGAGCGCATTGGAAAAGGTCGAGGCCGCCCTTCCCGCGAGCCAACGCCCTCGCGTGAACGCGACCTCGATGTTCTCGATCTCGTTTCACGTCCCCAAAGAAGCCCGCAAGCTCCTCGGACCCCTGCGCAAGGCGATCGACATCCGCGAACGCATCGCGCTCACCTATGTCGACCGCAACGAAGACACCACCGAGCGAACGGTACGGCCGCTGGGTCTGTTCTTCTGGGGCCGCCACTGGACCCTGGGCGCGTGGTGCGAGCTCCGAGAGGGCTTTCGCAACTTCCGCGTCGATCGCATGCAACACGTCGAGCGCACGGGCGAACACTTCGAGCTCGCGCCCCCGGTCACCCTGGACGACTACCTGGCCGTGATGTCGGCCTGATCCGACCTCACGGCAAGTCGGGACAATCCAGGCTTCGATTCTTGGAGACCCGACAATGGGGGACGAGGGCCAGTCCCAGCGGAAGCGGGCCATTCCAAACGAGCTCCGCCTCGACGTTCGAGCCCTGCTCGACGCACGTCGGGTGCATCGCCGGGCCTGTGCGAAGCACGACACATCCAGGGGCCCCCGGTGAGATGCCATCGCCTCCCCCTGTGGCCTCACACAGGGGGAGCTGGCGTTCGTGTCGTCCGGCGTCGTCCACCCAATGCCCGACGAACGTGCAATCGTGTTGGACACCGGGAGTGTTGGCATCCTCGTCCGCAACGCAATACGGGACGCATCCCGGGTGGAGAGCCTCCACAACGCGCCGGCCGAGGGCCTCCAATGTCTGCTCCAATCCGTTGCGGCAGAGGGATCCGGTCGAGACATCCACGCCAGCTAGTTCGAGTCGATCCGCCACGCCGGTCAGGCGGATCGGAGGGAGTGCTTCGGCCTCGCCCCTCGAACACGTCGGCGCCACAAACTCGTGCTGGGGCCCCGGCGGCCGCACGCGAAGCGGCACACTCGACCCGGAGCCCCACCCTGCGAGGATGCTGACGTGTCCGGATGGCGTCGCGAGAAGCCGGCTCCACCTGAACTGCTCGGCAATCCACGCACTCCCTTCCGACGGATCCAGAAGTCGGGCCGAGTCAGCCTGCTCGCAGCTCCACACGGAGTCCCCGACCTCTACGCAGTCCGCACCCTCGATCCAACACTCGCCTCGACCCAGCGTATCGAGAGCTGCGCCGGCGCCCAGCTCCGCAGAGCAGTCATCTGCGGCGGAAACAATGACGAGGAATGGGGCTGCACCGGGCCGAAAGAAAACCCCATCTTCGGGGTTCCGCCCGTAGACCGCTCGAACCGCCGCCAGAGGCTCTGCGGCAGAACATCCCCGGTCGCTCACCAGCGCTGCGCATCGAAGCTGTTCCCCGAGCGCGTCCACGTCGTCGCCGGAACTCCACGACCACCACAGCCCTTCGTGGTCGTAGGACTTCGAGCAGCGCGCCACGCACGCCTCCCGCGCCGCCTGGCCCTCGAACCAGGACGAACGGTCGAGACAGCTCCGGTCACTGAACACCCCGGGCGAGCGTCCGGCCGGCGTGCCCTCGCACATGCCGTCGATCCGCTGCGCCGGCACTATCGCTACACGCAAGTCGGGCACCGGTCGGCCCCCCAGCGCCGCCTGCACGAAGCGCGGCATGGCATCGGCGAGCGCGACCTGCCACCCGAACGCCGAAGCGTGCGCGTCGACCACGAACAGCACGTCGACCGCACGGTCCGTCACAACAGTCGCACAGCTGGATCGCGGCTCCACATCGCCCCCGTGACCAAGACAGCCCGGGGGCGTCAGGTCTTGCGGGACCTCGACAGAGACGAGCTCGGCTTCGCGGCACGCGACGAAGCTCAGCAGGAAGACTCCGGCCAGTCGACGAACGTCCATGCCCCTCGATAGTGCACGTTTGAGGCCACCGCGCGAACACCCGCGCGCGCAACGTTCCACGGCAAGCGACGTCCTCCACGCCAACGACGAATGCGACAGACGCCACCAGAGTTGGCGCAGCGACCGAAGCTAGCGCCGCCCCGGCATGCTTCGACGACGCAGGAAGTGCACAAACTCGTCCATGACCGGTCCTTGTCGGTCGAAAACCGCGGGCGCTCGGTGGGCGATCGACACCAAGATGTCGATCGGCCCCAACGCGGGCATCGTCGGTATGCCATTCGCGACGAGTACGTCCATTCCGATCGGGTTCGGTTCCGGGGCGGGAATGTCCACGATGAGGATGGGATCCGGGGGCGGCTTGTCATCGCCCTTCTTGTAGGTCGTCGTTTCGAGCTCCAGATTCAACGAGTGCCCCTCACCATCGACGGAAACCCCGATGGTCATCTCGATGGGCGGACTCGACGCGTCGTAGGACGGGCTGAGAAACGTCGGGGAGCTGGGGTCCGAGTCCCGGGGCTGGAGACTCCACAGAGTCTTGAGACGGCCTCCCGTGTAGACGTAGTCGACCTTTCCGCCGGGGGAATCCTTGGGGACGAAGGCGGTCAAGCCGACCTGAACCCAAGAGATTTCCGTTTGCGCACCCAGCACTGTCTTCAGCGTATTCCCGTCGACCTTCACCCACTCACGGTTGGTGCCGAAGGTGTCCGACGCGCCGACTTCTCCCCACGCTTTCTCCCGGTAGAAGGTGACGTCCTTACTGGTTTCGATTTTCGCCAAGAGATCGAGTGCTACTCCGTTGCCCATCGTTGTTCCTTGCAGTTGGGGTTGTTCTGACTGAGAGCGGCGGCGAGTCTCTCGGCCGTCGCGGGTATGTGTCGTTCGATTGAAACGCGGTGGCGTTCGAAGATCTCGCGAGCCTCGCAGTCCCGCTCGTCGTAGTGACGAAGGAGGACCACCCGACTCGCCGAGACCGCGAGTTTGCGGTCATCGGGTGGGGAAGCGACGAGTTGGATCCGCAACCCGAGCTGTGCAGCATCTCCAGCGGCCCCCCACAGCTGTCGGGCCTGGTAGACCGTCATCGCCACATCGGCCCAACGAGAGGCGAGCGCACTGTCGTCTCCGGGCTCTGGACGAGTGCTCTCGACCAACGGAACGGCCGACGAGGCGTCCTGCATGGCCGACAGGGTGAATGCGAGTTCGACTGCGTTTGCTCCGCCCCGTCCGTGCAGTGATGGCAACGGCGCAGCGCTCCCCAAGCTCGACTCGAGGACATCTCGGGCCTCACTCCATCGCTGTGCATGCATGTAGATCCGCGCGACCGAGATCGCATGTTTCGCGCACAACGGGTGGTCGGGGCCGAACGTATCCGAGAGGAGTTCCCACCCCTGCTCCGCGTTCTCGGTCGCCGCTGGGATGTCCCCGTTTCTCCAGTAGGCGACCGCGAGGTTGATCCGAGATGCAGCCACCCGCGCGTCACGTCCTCCATAGAGCCGATCGAACGCCGCCAACGCGTCGGCGCCTGTCTCGACACTCGCAGCCCACTGACCAAGCTGCAGCTGCGCCTGAGCCAGCCCGGCGAGCAACCACGCGGCAACCTCCCCCTGCCCACTCCCGGACGCATCGAGTTGCGCGAGCGCGGCTTTGACCAACAACGCACCGGTTCGCTCGCCGTTCGCGGACGCGTGCAGCCCCAGCTGACCTCGCACCTCGGCGCCCAGGAGTGTCTGACCGTTGGAGTCCGCTCGAAGCAACGCTGCCTCCAACAACGGAACCGCCTCCTCAGGCCGGTCGAGCAAGAGCAGCAGTGCCCCACGCTGACCATCGGCAACAACGGACAGCTCTTCCGCCCCCAGCAGGGCCGCTTGTTCCGAGACCAGTCGTGCCAGTGTCTCGGCCTCCTTCCAGCGCCCGAGCAGCCTCAGCACCCGTACCCGCGCCATCCGCTCCGAGACGCCTTGCACGTCGCCCGACAGCGCAGCCCAGGTCTGCGAGTCCACCGCGCATCGCCCCGGATCCGCCAACCACACACCGAAGCGCAGGATGGGCGATGCACTCGGCTCGACCGCGACGTCGAGCTCGCGTTGCAGGGTGGACACCAGGAGGTCGAACGCATCACGTCCCCGGTTCAGGCACGCGATGGTTTCGGGGGCGGAGGCTGCCCCCACAGCCTCGGCTTCGCATGCGGCCTCGCGCGCGTGCCCCCAGCCTTCGACCCAGTGGTCGAGTTCGCCAAGGACGACCGAGGCGGTCCGTGCTCCTGCTTCCGCCTCGGCCCGGGTTTGAATCGCGGCTCGTTCCTGAGCCCACGTCTCGTGAAAATCGTTGGCGACCGTCTCGCAGTCGAGCGCCGGAGGACCGCCCGCTGCGGCCACCGCTCCTGCGGCAACGCCGACCGAAAACAGCCACGGCAGAGCGCGGCGCGTCCACGACCGCTGGCCCAACCCGCGAATCGCCTCGGCCACGGCCTCCATCGAGACGAACCGCGCCTCGGATCGCACGCAGAGGCCTCGCTCCAGCAACCGTCGCAGGGGTCGGCTCAGCCCTCGGCGGGGCCATTCGACTTCACCAGAGGTCACCTGCCGTGCCAGCTGCGCGTACGTCTTGCCCGAGAACGGATGCGTGCCGACCGTGGCTTCGAACAGCGCGACGAAGAACGAGAACTGGTCGGACGCCGGCTCGGACGGCAAGCCCATGAACTGTTCGGGTGCGGCGAACTTCGGGGTGCCCACGAAACCGAACGTGCGCAGCACATCGGGTTCCGGGTCGATCTCCGCCCATGTGCACGACGCGGACGCGCCCGGGCACAGGCCGCTCGAGGGCGACGCCGACACCGTAGGCAGGTCGCTGTTGGACTGCACCGTCACGCAGCGGGCATCCGCATCCGCGCCGACCGCAGACTGGCTCTCGTGAGGCGCGATGGTCTCGGCCTGATCACCGAAGTCGACCGGCGCACGCGAGACCCGTACGAGACCGAAGTCGACGAGCTTGGGTACTCGGTCGGCGCCGACGATGATGTTGGCCGGCTTCACGTCGCGATGCACCAAGCCTTCGCGATGCAGCGCCGCCAACCCGTCGGCCACTTGCGCGAACAGAGCCAGGACCTCAGTCTGCAGACGCGGCTCTTCCTGCAGCCACGTCTCGAGGTTGGCCCCGTCGACGAACTCCATCGCGATGAAGTAGCGCGCGTCGCCGACCAGTCCGCTCTCGTGCACCTGCACGACATTGGGATGGGAAAGCCGGGCCAGACCCTGCGCCTCTCGCTCGAGCCTGCGCAGCGTGCGGGGCGAGTCGACCAGCACCTCCTTGAGGGCGACCGAGCGCTTGAGCTTGGTGTCGAACGCTCGATGCACCAACCCGTGCGAGCCCGCGCCGATGCGCTCGCGCAACACGTAGTGGCGGATCCGAGGCCCTTGCCCGGTGCCGAACAGCCTCGCCTCCAACGACGCCGCGCGCCGCGGGTCGAGACGCGGAGCGTCGCCGAGCGGCCCGGCGCCCGGTCTGGTGCTCATCGTGGTCGACACGTCGCCCCCTACGATGCACGCCGGCCGATTTTCTTTGCAGCTTTCGAAGAAAAATATCGAACCTCGGCCTCTCCCTCACGGCCAGCGGGCCGACCACACGAGATACTCCGGTTCGTGGACGACGCTGCGCTGTTCCGGGCCCACGCCGACGCTGTGTTCCGCGTGTTCGCGAACAAGCTGAACAACCATGCCGAGGTCGACGACATGATTCAGCGGACCTTCGAGCGCTTTTTCGCCGCGGACCGGAGCAACGTCGAGCACCCGAAGCGCTACCTGCTTCGCATCGCCCACAACCTGTTGCGGGAGCATTGGCGAAAGAAGGCGCGACTGCCCGCAGGCGAGGTGATCGACACGCAGGCCGTCGCCGACCTGGGGCCGGGAGCGTCGACCTTGATGGGGCGCGACGAAAATGCCCAGCTGATCATCGATGGCCTGCGCACGCTTCGGCTCAACCAGCAGGCCGCCCTCGAGCTGCACTACTGGGGCGGGCTGAAGTACCGGGAGATCGCCGACGTCCTCGACGTGCCCGAAGGCACCGTGGCCACCCTGATTTCGACCGGACGCAAGGCCCTGCGTGCCCACATCGAAGCGCGGCACGCTGGAGCCCCCCGGGCGATCGAAGACGCGATCGGCCAGGCTTTTGCCGACGCTCAGCCGGGCAACGGTTTGTAGCGAGCGAAGTACTGCCGCATGAGCCAGCGGCGAAACCAGTGGTTGATGCCCGGCAGGTCGAGCCCGAGGCCGCGATACACCACCATCGAGCGCGCGCCCAGGCTGAGGCCATAGAAGAACTCGCGCCGCAGGCTGTGGGGGTGAAGCGGAGGGACTCCGTCGGGGTAGTCTGCGGGCTGCTCGTGCAAGAGCTTGATGTTGCGCGCCACGACCTGTGCCTGCCAAATGCACTCGATTGCGCGCTGCATGGTCGGCCACTCGCCTTCGCCCCCGCACACCCGAACCGCGTCACCGCACGCGAACACATCCGGGCGCCGCATCTGGGGCTCGGCGAAACACTGCAGCGAAGGCCCAACCTTGAGCCACCCCGCCTCGGTCCGCGGCAGACCCAGCTCCGACAACACGGCCGATGGACACACGCCGCCCGCCCACAAGACGAGCCCCGCGTCCACCTCACGCGTTTCACCACCACGAGCAAGCACCGCAATCCCGTCCCGTACGGCCACCAGCCGCGAAGAGGTTTCCAGCACCACCCCCTGCCCTTCGAGGGCACGTGTCGCCTTGCTGGAGATGCGGGCACCCATGCCAGGGACGACGGTTGCCCCGGATGTCACCAATCGCACCGTGGGCGCGGCCCAGCCGTCCGGACGCGATGCATTCAACGCGGCGAGCTGCCCGGCGAGTTCGCACCCGCTGATGCCTCCGCCCACCACCAACACCTCGGGTTGTCCTTCGACGTCAGCGAGCCGCTCGCCCAGCACCTCGCGAGCCCGCTCGAACGCGGTCTCGCCCTTGTAGGTGATGATGCGCTCTGCACCGTCGATCGCCTCGGGGGCCTCGAATCCCGACCCCAACGCCACCACGACGAAGCGGGCGCGGAGCGTGCTCCCATCCGCGAGCGTGGCCGTCTTGGACTCGGGATCGAAGCGCTCGACCTCGCCCTGAACGAAACGCGCTCCGGGTACCGAGTCGATGAACGCCCGCGTGTCGAGACGGGAGGCCTCGGCATCGAGCACGCCCGTCAAGCGCTCCTGGACCAGCGGCAGGTAGCCGTGCGCGGGCTGGCGGTCGACCACCACGATGGACGGCGGGCGTCCATCGAACGCACGCACCAACCGATGCACCAGCTCGATGCCGGCGAACGAAGCCCCGAGCACCAGGATTTCCGCATCAGTGTCCGAAGACATGCACCTTGTCCCGCATGGAGGCCGGGAAACGCTCCGCGACGACCTGTTCCGCCTGCGCCCGCGAATGCCGAGCCGAGCGATGCACCAGCACCAGCGCCTCGCCTTCGAACCGATCCAGCCGTTCGAGGAGTTCGTCGACGTGGGTGTGTCCCCACTGCCGGGTGTGCTCGACGTCGCGTCGGTCGTCCCACGAGGTCACCTCGTGCACCAACACCTTCGATTGGCGCACCAAGGGCTCGCGGTCGAACAGCTCGATGCGCGTGTCTCCGGTGACACACAACAGCGGCTCGACATGGGCTTCGGTGACCTCGACCCCGTCCTTTCGCATCGCGTGGATCTGCGGTCCCTCGAGTCCGGCGTACTCGGGCTTGAGCCGCCGAGTGACCCGGCGTACGACCCACGCGAGGGACGGCACACGATGGTCCGACCGAAGAGCGACCGCTTCGAGTCCCTTGCGAACGGGCACGACGTCACCGGGCTGGTGCCCGTGCAGTCGCATCTCCATGCGAAAGTCCTCGATCTCCGCCCAGGCATCGAAGATGCGGCCCAACGGGTCGACGATCTCCACCGGCACATGCACATCGGCCGGCTTCTGGCGCGCGAGGTGGCGTTGCGACAGCAGGTACGGCAGCCCACCGAGGTGGTCCTGGTGCCCGTGAGACACTAGGATCCGCGAGTGGCGGAGCTGACCCGCCATGGGCACACCGACATCGAACAGCAGTCCGAACTCGGGCACCCGCAGGCTGGTCGCGATGCCGCCCCGTGTCGCTCCGGTGAGCGTCAGGCCGCCCACCTCGAGCGTGTCTTCGCCGAAGTCCACGGGGTGTGCTGCGCGCTCAGGCGACGAAGTTGCGGTTGGGCGTCCACAGAACCGTGGGCGCTGCGGTGGGCGCGGGCACGGCTGCGCCACCCGAGAGCGGAAGCGCCATCACCTCGCGGGCTGCCTTGACGACCTTTTCGGGCGAAACGACGAGCTGTTCCTCGAGGTGGGCGTTCTGCGGAATGCCCGGGACGGGGTCCTGACCGAGCACGCGGGTGGCCACGGGCGCGCCGGCCATCGCCTCGATGACCGAGCCCTGAAGCTCGCGACCCAGGCTGGAGAACACGCGGTCCTCGTGCACGACGAGCAAGCGCCGGGTCTTGCCGACCGAGTTCATCAGCGTGTCCATGTCGGGCGGCACGATGGTGCGCATGTCGAGCATTTCGACGTCGATGCCCTCGGCGGACAGGGTCTCGATCGCTTTCTGCACGAACAGCGTGCAGCGGCCCCATGTCGCGATGGTGAGGTCGGAGCCCTCACGCCGCACGGCGGCTTTGCCCAGCGGAACGCGGAAGTCGTCCGGGATGTCGGGCGCATGGCCCTCGAACGCGATCGCGCGCTTGAGCTTTGCGACTTCGGTCTTGTCGGTGGGCTCTCCGGGGAACGCGTCGCCGAGCGTCATGCGGTAGAGGCCCTTGGACTCGAAGAACACCACCGGACCGGTGTACTCGGCCGCGCTGCGCAACATGCCGTAGATGTCGCGCGAGGTGGTGGGCGCACAGATCGTGAGGCCGGGGATCGACCCGTAGAGCCCTTCCATGCACATCGAGTGGTAGACCGCGCCGCCGTGCAGAGGCTCGGTCGGCAGACGCACGATGACGTTGGCGTGAATCGTGCCGCCCGAGGTCCACAGCAGGTTGCCGAGGTAGACCAGCCAGTGCAGCGTGTTGAGGCTGTAGTCACTGAACTGGATCTCCGGCAGCGCGGTGGAGCCCTCGTGCAACGCGAAACCCGTGGCCGCGCCGAGAATGAGCGGCTCGTTGATCGGTGCGTCCTTGACCTGACCGGGGAACTGGTCGAACAGGCCGCGGGTGGCTTGCATGACGCCGCCCTTGGCTCCGACGTCCTGGCCGTAGACCCAGCTCATCGGGTTGTCCTTGAGGATGGCTCCGAGCGCGGCCCGCATCGCCCCGTTGATCGAGATGATCGTGTTGCGGCCCTCGGGCGCGGGCTCGACCACTTCGGGGTACGGGTCGCGAATGTCCGTGAAGGCCGACTCGTAGGTGGGCTCGGGCTCGGACTCGGCCTGGGTCATCGTGCCGACGATGTACTGGTCGGCTTCGGTGCCGATCGTGCCGAGGTCGTGGCGCAGGAAGTAGTCCTTGGACTGGCCGTCCTTGCGGCGAACCACGTCACCGGACTGCAGCACACCTTGCTCGACGAGCGCTTGCCCGAAGTCGAGCAGAGGGTCGTGCTGGTCGAACTTGAAGGTGACGTCCGCGGCGGAGCTGTGATCGTTGAGCCGCGACATGTTCCGCACCCACAGCAGCGCGGGTTTTTGGTTGTCGCGGCAGTAGGCCATCGCCTTGCGATTGGTCTCGTAGACCTCGAGGAAGTCGTTGCCGTCGCAGGTGAAGTATTCGAAGCCGAACGCCTTGGCGTACGACTCGAAGTCGCGAATACCCCGGCCGTCCTCGGGTTTGACGCTGATCGCGATGTTGTTGTCGGTGACGACGAGCAGCCACGGCAAGCCGAGGATCGATGCGCCGGTCATGCCCTCGTGAAGGTCACCCTCTGCGCAGGTGCCATCGCCGACGACCGCCATGGTGACCGAGTCGGTCACGCCCTTGAGCTTGTTGCCGTAGGCGTATCCCACCGACTTGGAGACCTGCATGCCCAGCGCCGACTGCACCGGAAGAATGCCGAAGCGCATGTCGTTGAAGTGCGCGGTCATCTGCCGGCCGCCGCTCCACGGGTCGGTGGAACGGGAGAGCTGCTGCCGCATGTGGTCGAGGTGGAAGTCCTCGTAGCCCTGCATGCGGGCCCACAAGCCCAGCAACGATGCGCTGCGGTAGTGACCACAGATCGCGAACTTGTCGAACGACAGCTCGGCCTTGGCCGCCAAGGCGGTGGCCGTGCCGTGAATCTCTTCGCCTGGACCCCAGATGGCGAACTTCACGATCCCCTTGAGACACTCCTGCACGACACGCTCGACGTGCATGCGCGCGAGACAAGCCTCGTGATAGGCGAGCCGCAAGACGTCGGGCGTCAACTCGGGGAACTGGCTGAGGCGAGAGAGGTCGTACCGCGGCGAAGTGCTGGGGGCGTCGGGCATGGCTGAACTCCGCGCGACCCTACGCAATTGCACGTGGCTGGGTCCACGCGCTGCATCACGAATGCGCGGGCACGAAAAAGGGCGGCGCTCGCGTGAGCACCGCCCTTCGTTCCCCGAGGGCTGGACGCCCTACTGTTGGGGATATCCACCACCGGGAGGCGGATAGCCTCCGGGCGGCGGGTAGCCTCCGGGCTGCTGCTGCGGCGGGTAGCCTGGCTGTGGTGCCATTCCCGGCTGCTGCTGGGGCGGGTAGCCCGGCTGCGGCTGGCCTCCGGGCGGCGGGTAGCCTCCGGGTGCCGGCTGCTGTGCGGGCGGCGGATATCCGCCGGGCGCAGGCTGGCCTCCGGGCGGCGGGTAACCGCCGGGCGCAGGCGCGGGCTGACCACCAGGCGGCGGGTAGCCTCCCGGGGCAGCCGCGGGTTGGCCTCCGGGCGGCGGGTAACCGCCGGGCGCAGGCGCGGGCTGACCACCAGGCGGCGGGTAGCCACCGGGTGCGGGCGCCGGACCCGGTGCGGGTGCACCGGGCTGTTGGAACCCGCCAGGCTGCGGCGCCGCGCCAGGCTGCTGGAACCCACCCGGCTGTTGGCCGGGCGGCGGGAAGGCCCCCTGCGCCGGTGCCGGTGCCGGTGCGCCAGCGTCTGCCGCTTGCATCGCCGCGCGAGCCTCGGCTTCCACGTCCACTCCCTCATGCTGCTTGCGCAGCTCGAAGTACTGATGAATGCCCGTGGCAAACATCCACCCCACGAGCACGCCCATGCCCACGCCCTGAAAGAGCGCGACCATCAGCAACCCGACGAACGGAATGAAGGCGCTGGCACCAGTCAAGATTCCGAGACCAAAGCCGCCGCCGAATAGGACGATGACCCAGGCGATCGCCACCCGTCCGGTATCCCACTTCATCACCTCGAGACCGCGGTGGAAGACGTCGACCTTCTGGCGCCCCTCGATCAGCATGCTGGGCATGCCACCCGCGGGACCGATGACGGGCAAGCTCCCGAGGAAGCCGCCGATCCAGTTCCCGACCAGGTCGCCCATCGCGTACTTGATCGCCGCACCGATGGACGTCTCCATCCCGAGCTTGTGGCGCAGGATGATGTACGCCGCGGCCACGAAGAGCAGAGGCTGGAACAACCGGATCAGGTTGAAGATGTTGCCGATGAGGCTGATCGCACCGATCTCGGTGATGAACGCCAACCATCCAAAGATGCCCGGGATGATGTTGACCGCACCCGCGAGCAACACGACTGGCACGAGCACCGGTTTCAGCAGGCTCCAACCCGCCTTTACATCGGCCATGAAACCGCCTTCGGCGTCACTGCCGAAGGCCTGGTCGAGGCCGTGGCCGACCTGCTGCATGCCTTGATTGATCTGCTGCCCGGGCGTAGCGCCCATCGGAGGCTGACCAGGGTACGCGGGCTGGCCCGGCGCTCCTCCCATCGGCGGCTGACCCGGTGCGCCTCCCATTGGCGGCTGACCGGGCATGCCACCCATCGGTGGCTGACCCGGTGCGCCACCCATTGGCGGCTGACCCGGTGCGCCTCCCATCGGCGGCTGCCCAGGCGCTCCACCCATCGGCGGCTGCCCCGGTGCTCCGCCCATCGGCGGCTGTCCCGGTGCTCCGCCCATCGGCGGCTGCCCAGGCGCTCCACCCATCGGCGGCTGACCCGGTGCGCCACCCATCGGCGGCTGACCCGGTGCTCCCATGCCGGGCTGGCTCGGCGGATAGCCGGGCGCAGGCGCGGCCGCGGCCATCGGGGCCGGAGCGGGAGCCGGAGCCGGAGCTGGGGCCGCCATCGGTGCGGGGGCCGGAGCCGGACCACCCGGCATGCCGGGACGCGGCGGACCCGGAGGCGGACCTGCAGGCTTGACCGGAGCCCCTGCGCCCGGAATGGGCGGGGCTGCAGGCGCAGCGAATGGCGCGGCTGCTCCCGGAGGCGCCGCGGGGGGCGGTGCCGCACCGGCTCCTGCAAACATCGTCTTGCTCTGCCCGACCGCGCCGGGGAAGTCGATGTGCTGCACCGTGATGACAGACTGTCCCAAGCGGACAGCTTGGCCAATCCCGAGCTCGACAGGCGCTTGAATGCGCTCGCCGCTCGGCAGGAATGAGCCGTTGGTCGACCCGAGGTCCTGGAACACCAGGCGGCCGCCTTGGAACCGCATCTCTGCGTGGCGGCCCGAGACTTGGGGGTCCTGCAGGGCGATGTCGCCGACATCGCGTCCGAGGACGATCGTTTCCTTGTCGAATGATTTGGTTTCGGGGGGTCGTCCCGCGTACTGAACGTACAGGGTATACAGCGCCATCGAGGCTCCTGTTCAGGTTGGCCGGTGGATTGTCACAACGTGCGGCGCTTCGCGCAACCGAACGCTGCAACAATCCCGCGCCAGAACGTTTGACCATCCCCAGCGCCTGACGTACAGGCCTCCTTGCCCAACCTCTGCTCCCGTGCCCGACCCGAACCCCCCTTCGCGGCAAGCCAGTGCCCTTCCGGCCCTCGCGGATGCCGCATGGCAGCCCTGGGGCGCCGAACAGGCCCAGAGGGTCCGAGAACGCGTTCGCGACGGGGTGATGTGGGATTTGGTAGTCGTCGGCGCGGGGATCAGTGGCGCGGGGGTGGCTCGCGACGCCGCGCGGCGAGGGCTGAGCGTGCTGGTCGTCGATGCAGCTGACGTCGCGCACGGCACCAGCTCCCGCTCGACGCGGCTCATTCATGGGGGCGTCCGCTACCTCGAGCAGGGGCAGATCGGCCTGGTCTACGAGGCATTGCGAGAGCGATCTCGGCTCTACCGCGCCGCGGGGCACCTCGTGCAGCCGGCCCGTTTCCTGTTTCCGGCGTTCGCGGGCGACCGCTTGGGCCCCTGGAAACTCCGGATGGGCCTGGCGCTGTACGACGCGCTCAACCTCTTTCGTGGGGCCGGACACGACGGCGTGAGTGCAGCGCGGTGCCTCGAGCTCGAACCCCTCCTCGCACGAGAAGGTCTACGCGGCGCCGTGCTGTACGAAGACGCAGTGACCGACGATGCTCGGTTGACGCTCGCCGTCCTTCAAGACGCGCGGCGTCACGGGGCCGACGTGCTCACCTACTGCCCGGTCGACGCCCTGCGCAAGGCGGACGACGGCATCGAGGTTCAGCTGAGCGACGGGCTGGTGGCACACGGGCGCGAAGTCGTGGTCGCGACGGGGCCATGGACGGGCCGGGCGCTGCTCGGGGACCCCGGGGCGGACGTGGTGCTCAAGTCCAAGGGCGTGCACCTCGTACTGCGGGCCGAGGACGTCCCGGTGCGACGACCTGTCGTTGTGCAGGCTCCCGGCGACTCCCGCCGCATCCTCTTTGTCGTGCCCTGGGGCTCGCGAACCTATGTCGGCACCACCGACACCCCGTACGACGGCGATCCCAACGGCTGCGGCATCGCTCCGCACGAAGAGACGGAGCTGCTGGAGACGATCCGCCGGGTCATGCCGCACGCGAACCTCTCCGCCGATGCGGTCATCAGCGCGTGGGCGGGCGTGCGCCCCTTGGTCCGTCCAGAAGGTTCCGCGGAAGACTCGGTCGAGCTGTCGCGAAAACACCGCATCGTGCACGGAGACAGCGGCGCGATCGGGCTCGTCGGCGGCAAGCTCACCACCTTCAGGGCCATGGCCGAGGAGGTCGTCGACCTGGTCGTCGAACGCCTCCGGCCTCGATGGCCCGAAGACCGCTCGCCGCCCACCGCATGTTCGACGATCGACTCGCCGCTCGTCCCGTTCGAGCCGCTGAGCCCGGGCGAGCACGAAGATCCCTTGATCGCGGACCTGTCGCAGCGACACGGGCCCGCCGCCCGCCAGCTCGCGGCGCAGGCCCGCGGCATCGAGTCCCTCGAGGCCCGCATCGTCGCCGACCTCCCATACCGACGCATCGAGCTCGAGTACGCGATCTCCCACGAGGGGGCAGTCCATGTGTCCGACGTGCTTCGGCGCCGGATCCCGCTCGCGCTCACCGACCCCCAGCTCGGCGGCGCAGTCGCTCGAGCGGTCGCGACCGCGCTGGTCGAGGCACGCGGTGGCCAAGGCGTGGAGATCGAGGACGAGCTGGACCGCTACCGCGACGAGACGCAGCGAGAGTCCCGCCGAGTGCCCCATATCGGCCCCGCGCCCTCCCGACCAACGGGGTAGGCTCGGCCCAATGCAGGCACTCGATCGACTGCTCGCGTTGGTATGCCGCGAACTGAGCGCCAGTCGAGCGTGGGTCGAGTACGCAAGCGCGCCACCTCCTGACGTGCTCTCCGCCCCGGTCCGCGATGGCTGGAGGCTGTGTGCCGCGGTGGCCGAGCCGCCCGCCGACGCCCAACGTCAGCTCGAGGAACTCGCGGCGTCGTTCGACCGCGTGCTGCTGGAGGCGACCGAGGCCGCCCCGATCCCCGCAGCCGAGGCAGAGGCCGCGTCCACGTTGCGACACATGCTCGACGTGTTGGTCGAGCGCGTCGGCGCCAGCATGGCGTGGGTGATCGACGAACAGTCTCCGATGGTCTGGGGTTCCTCCTCCGAGGGACGTTGGCTCGGTGACGTGGGTCAGGCGCGCCGTATTGGAGACGCGTTGGGCGATCACCTGCCGGAGCAAGTGATGCGTTGGGCCGACGGCCAGCAACTGCCGCCCCCACCCAGTGACCTCGCGCCACACTTGGACACGGTCGTCACGGCGTGCGAGTCGGTCCCCGCATCGCGGTTGATCGTCACCTGGGCTGCGGTCGCGCAAGCGTCGAACCAGCGCACGGCGTGGTCTTGGGACCGCGAGCCTCTGCACGTGATCGTCCGGCCGTTCGCCGCGATCTACCGGCTGCTCGTGTTGTTCGAGGCGCCGTTCTCCCCGCTGCATGCGGAGACGACGTTGACCAAGGCCTTGCCGGTCCTCGAGCGCCTGGTCACCGACCACCCGCCTGTCGACCCGGCACCCCAAGGCGCACGCGTCCACGCGTTCATTCGGCCCGACCGCTGACGTCGGTCAGAACAGCTCGCCGATCCAAACGAAGGCGCGCGTGATCCAGCTGTCGTGAAAGTTGGCGCCGACGAGCACGCCGCCGCCGAAGATGCCTCCGATGACGGAGCCGGGCAGCACGATCCAGCCGAGCACCCACGAGGCGCGGCTCTTGCCTTCGCCTTCGCCCTCGTCGCTGCTCTTCTTCTTTTCGAGCGCGTCCTTGGTCGGCACGGGTTTGTCGCTCATTGCGGGCTCTCCTGCGTGGGTGCGGGGCTCATGCTGCCCTGGGGGGCGAACGGCTTGTCTTTGCGCGCGAGCACGCGGGCCCGGTTCTCGGGATCGATCCACGGCGCTTGGTCGGGAGCGACGGGGGCGTAGCTCATCCAGCTCCCGGACTTGTAGCCAGGCGCGGCGGGGTCGGTGATGTCGAGCGCCCCGAACAGGTGGCCGAGTTCGTGCAGCACTCCGCGCACGTGCTCGTTTCGACGCTGCTTCTGGGCGTACACCACCGCCGCGGAGCCATTGTAGGGACCCTCCGCGTCGGGCGTGAACGCCTTGCCCGAGGTGCGGTCGTCCAGCGGGCGCCCCGTGAGACCGAGAACGAGCTGGGCTGCTTCCCGCGGCCGAGACTCGACGTCTTCGAGCAACTCGCCCGAGGACATGCCTTCGGTCGGCACCCCCCATCGACCCACCGACACCAACTCGAGCGTGACGCCGAACTGCTTGTCGTAGATCGACGAAGCCTGGCTCACCGTGCGTTGCACGTAGTCGATCCAGTCGGCGTGTTGCTCGATCAACGCATCGTCGACCAGCACCTTCACCCCGACCGTCACCGGGACACCCATGCGGCTCGTGAGCGCGTCATCGAGCGGGTCGACCTGGGGTTCGACGGGCGCGGGAGGAGCAGGCTCGGGCGTCGGTTCGACGACGGCCGGCGGCTGTGGTGTGGGTGCCGGCGTGTCTTTGGCCGGGTGCTGTTCGGGCGCGACGTCCTTCTTGGGCGCGTCGTCCTTCTCGGGCGCGTCGTCCTTCTCGGGCGCGTCGTCCTTCTCGGGCGTGTCGTCCTTCTTGGGCGCTTCGTCCTTCTCGGGCGCGTCGTCCTTCTCGGGCGCGTCGTCTTTCTTGGCCGTGTCGTCCTTCTTGGACGCGTCGCCCTCGGAGCCGTGGGGCGGGGCGACCTCGATATCGAGGCCCAGCCACTCTTTCTCGAACGAGGTGATGCCGTGGCGGTAGAGGTTGCCGACGTAGACCCCGGACCCGAACAAGCCCAGGACGACCAGCAACGGGGTGCCGAAGAGCAGCAGGAGCTTGCCGACGGCCTTGACGCGGTTCCAGTTCATTCGCGACTCCCGAGGAGTGTAGCCCCTCCCAACCACGCCGCGTCCCAGCTATTCCCCCGGCGTGGAGGACTACGCACACGGCGGTTTGCGACGCCCCTGGGCCGGGCCGCGCGCAACGCGTCAATCCAACAGGCCCAGCGCCGCCATCGAGACGACCTCGGTGCGGGTGACCACGAGGTGGTCGAGCAGCGGAATGCCCAGCAAGGCCCCGACGTCCGCCAGGCGACGGGTGAGCTCCAGGTCCGCGTCGCTGGGGGAAGGATCTTCACTGGGATGGTTGTGCACGGCGATGGCCGAATGCATGCCCGCCCGCACGAGCGGTCGAAACACTTCCCGAGGGTGTACCTCCACCGAAGCCAGCGAACCGATCGCTACGACGTCGACCAAGCGTACGCGCTGACGTGCGTCCAACCCGAGCACCAAGAAGCGCTCCGACGGGGCATCGCCCAGACGCGCCCGAACATACGCCCCGACATCCACTGGAGTGCGCAGCGGCGTCCCTTGCGGCAGCTCGAGCTGCGCTGCGCGCCGACCCAGTTCGAAGGCGGCACACAGCGCCGACGCCCCCGCCTCGCCGAGCCCGTCCACCTGCACCAGCTCCAGCGGCATGGCGCTACGCATCCTTCGAAGGCCGCCGACCTGAGCGAGCGCGGAGGCTGCCCGCGTCAACGACCGCCCCCCGCCGAGCACCAACGCCACCAGTTCCACATCACGAAGGACCTCGGGACCAAACAGGGACATGCGTTCGCGGGGGCGGTCCGAGGGGTGCATATGCGTGACGACGGCATCCAACATGACCCCGGCCCCAGTTCAACGTTCGTGCCACCGTCCCCGCCCCGTGATCCCAACACCCAGAGCCGCTCGGTGACCCACCAGCGAGCCATCGCGTGGGCCACTGGGCCACCACCCGATCGCACTGCGTGATATCGTGCGCGAACGGTGTCTCGACTCGTGCTCAGCCTCTGTGGCGTGCTCGTCCTCGGGGGCTGCTCCAACGACCAGCCCGCAGCTGCCCCCCCCGTGCGAACCGCCACCGCGGACGCGCATGGGTTCGGCGAAAAAATCCCGTGGGAGCCGCTGGACGGCGCGCTCGCACACGCAAAGAAGGATGGCATGCCGATCATGCTCGTTGCGCACGCCAGCTGGTGTAAGCGCTGCAAAGAGCTCAAGCCCGCCTTCTCCGACCCCGAAATCGAGGAGCTCTCGCAGCACTTCGTCATGGTCAACGCCGACCAAGACGTGGAGCCGAAGATGCTCGAGTACGCCCCCGACGGCGAGTACATCCCCCGGGTGGTCTTCCTGTCTCCCGAAGGCGTCGAAGACCTCACCCTCACCAACGAGGCGCGCGAGCGTCACCGCTATTTCTACACGCCCTCCGACGACCTCGCCGGCGTGATGCGAAAGGCCCTCTCCCGACATGAACGAACCCCGCGCTCGTAGGCGCATCGGATTCCCAACCCGCAGCGTGGGCTTGGCGGCAACACTGCTGGGCGCCCTCGTGCTCACCACGAGCCCCGAGCAGGCGACCGCGGCACGCAAGGTCGAGACGATGCCCGTCTCCGACGTCAAGCCCGGCATGCGCGGCCACGCGGTGACCGTCTTCAAGGGCGAGCAGACGGACAAGTTCGAGGTGGAGATTGTGGACGTGATCCACAACTACCTCCCCAAACAAGACGCCGTGCTGTTCAAGTCCAACGACCCCCGCATGGTGCACAGCTCCATCGTCGGTGGCATGAGCGGCAGCCCGATCTTCATCGACGGCAAGCTCGTCGGTGCGCTGTCGTACGGGTGGCCGTTCAACAAGGACGCGCTCGGTGCCCTCACGCCGATCAGCAACATGCACCAAGTCGGCGACCTCCCCTACCGACCCGACAAGCTCCGTGCGCCCCGAGGCCAATCCTCCGGCCGTGGCAAGAAGCGACGCGGCAGCCGAGCGTGGGCCGACACGATGCTCGGCCTCGACACCTCTCCCCTGCCCACGCGTCGCCGTCCGCAAGACCTCGACGCAAGCGAGTCATTGGTCCCGCTGTCGGTTCCGATGTCGGTCTCGGGCATGGGGGCCGCGGCCAGCCGCATGCTGGGCGACGCGCTGGGCATGACGCCGGTTCGAGGCGGCGGCCGAGGCAGGGCCAGCAGCGCCAAAGCCAGCAAGAACCGCAAAGGCTGGGGTGGAGGCGACTCGGTCTCCGTCATTCTCATCGACGGCGACAGCTCGGTCGCGGGCAACGGCACCGTCACCTGGGTCAACCCCAAGGGCGATCGCATGCTGGCCTTCGGCCACTCCATGTTCGATGCGGGCCCCACCAACGTCCCGATGGGGCATGCGCGCGTGCACACCATCATCAACAGCTATCAACGCTCGGTGAAGGTCAGCAGCCCGCTGTCGATCGACGGCCTGATGTACCAGGACCGCCAGGCCGCCATCGCGCTGCGCACCGACAAACGCGCGCCGATGATCCCGGTCACCACGACCATTCAAGGCCCCGACCCCGACCTGCCCAAGCGCACCTACGACAACCGCGTGGCATTCGGGGTCGACCTCACGCCCAACCTCGTCGCCTCGATTCTCGCCGAGGCGATCGACGAGGCCGGACGCGACTCCACCGAGGTGGTGTTCAAGCTGCACACCGAGATCGAGTACGAGTCCGAGAACGGCCGCCACGAGCTCGACTTCACCGAAGAGGTGTTCTTCTCCGGGGGACTCGTCGGACGCATCGCCGGTCGCACGCGCAGCGTGCTCGCCATCTTGGCCCTGCTCGACAACGACTTCGAAGTCGCCGACATCAAGGACATCCGGCACGACATCAAGATGGAGTTCGGCGCCCCGCTGGACGAGATCGAGAACGTGCGGTTCGTGCAAGAGTCCGTGTACGCGGGCGAGCTGCTCGAAGTCGAGGTCACGTTCCGCAACTACGATGGTGACGCCCGCACCGAGGTGTTCCCGATCCGCATCCCCGACGATGCAGCCGGCGAGTCCATCATGGTCGAGCTCTCCGCGGGCGACCTCGCGGTGCCCTACCGTCCGCTCTCGGACGACCTCGACGACCTCCTCACCACGCTGACGCAGTCGTACCCCTCGCGGTCGATCGTGTTGAGCATCTACCGGCAGAGCGAAGGCCTGGCCACCCGCAAGGGGCTGATGCCTGCGCTGCCCGACAGTGTGCTCGAGACCATGGTCGACCGTGGTGCGACGCAGCCCTCCCTACGCCTCAAACAGATGTCCCGGCGGGTCATCCCCACGAAGTCGATCATCGTGGGAACTCACCGCCTCAAGCTCGACGTCAAGACCCCCAAGTCGTTCTGATGACCCGCGCTCTTCGAACTCTCCTCCTCTGCTCCATCGCCACCGCATGGTCGCTGCCCTCCTCGGCACACGCCGGAGGCACCCGCACGCTCAAGATCTCCGACTACGCGGCGCTCGACCGCGGTGAGACGCAGGGCGCTGCCATCGACTCGGACGGCACGGTCACCGTCGGCTACCTCCCGCAACGCGGCGAGGTGAAGCAGACCACGGCCTTTGCGTGCCTCGCCGACGGGAAGTCGGTGCTCGTGGGCACGGCCGACGACGCCTCGATCCTGCGCGTCTACCCCAACCTGTCGAAGAAAGCCGGCAAGAAGACCAAGCCCAAGAAGCGCAAGGACGGCAAGATCGTCCCCGAAGCGACGCTCAAGGTCGAAAAGGTCGCAGCGCTCGACGGCGTGCTCGTCAGCGCCATGGCCAAGCTCCCCGGCGGCGGCATCGTGGCTGCGACCGTGCCGGGCGGCAAACTCGTGCAGGTCAGCAAGAAGGGCAAGGTCTCCGACTTCGCCACGCTGCCCGTCGAGCAGATCTGGGGCCTGACGGTGCACAAAGGCAAGCTCTACGCGGCGACGGGTCCCAAAGGCGAGCTCTACGCGATGACGCTGGCCGGCAAGAGCCCCAAGGTCGTCTTCGACGCCAAGGAAAAGGACATCCTCAGCATGTTGGCGGTCGGCGACGACCTGGTGGTGGGCGTGTCGCCCTCGGCCAACCTCTACCGCGTCACCGACGATGTGGACGGCGAGCTGCTGCATAGCTTCTCGGGCGACGAAGTCCGTGCGCTCGCGGTGGTCGACAACAACCTCGTCGCCGCGATCAACACGTTCGAGAGCCGACAACTCGGCAGCCTCGACGCGCTCAGCAAGACGCTCCAGCGCACCAGCCTCACCGGCGCCTCGCCCACGGGCATGGCGGGCACCGAACGACCGCCGTCGGCCCACGGTGAGCTGCACGCCGTCGACTTGGGCGCCAAGCTCGACCTCGACCGTTCCACCGAAGCGCCGTGGGAGCGTTGGCTCGACCGCAAGGACCAGTACTTCACCTCCCTGCTGACCCAGGGCAAGGCCGTCCTTGTCGGCACATCGCAAAGCGGCAAGGTCTACCGTGTCGCGGGCCCGCGTGCCGCCGCAACGGTGGCCGACTTCGACGAGCGCCAAACCACCTCGCTGTGTCAGCTTCCCAAGGGGCCGGCGTTTGCCACCACCGCCCACGGTGCAGCGGTCTACCAGCTGCGCGCCGCCGTGGCGTCGCAAGCCAAGTACCGCCCCAAGGTGCACGACGCGATTCACCCCGCCCAATGGGGCGCGGTCGTGTTGCGCGGCTCGGGCAAGCTCAGCCTACGGGCGCGGGTCGGTCCCACCGCCGAGCCCGACGAAGGCAATGGTCGGCGCTGGAGTGCATGGATCGACATTCCGCTGTCCAAGGGCCCCGACGGCCTTCGCGGCAGCCTGGCCAAGCTTCCCAAGCGCCGCTACGTCGAGCTCGAGGTCGGACTCGACGACGCACGCTCGACCCTGCGCGGTCTCGAAGCCTTCTACGCCCCCGAGAACCTCGCGCCGTTGCTCACCGAGGTCTCGATCGACCAGCCGCGATTCAAGGCATCCGACAAGGGTGAGCCCGACCCGACCGTGAAGATCAAGTGGAAGGTCGACGCACGCGACGACGACGACCTGCTCTACGACGTTCGCATTCGGCCCGAGGGAGGCTCGAGTGGCGAGTGGATCGCCGTGACCAAGGACGGCGAGCCCGTCACCTCTCGTGAGGTCAACCTGGACCTCTCCACGGTGCCCGATGGTGTCTACGAGGTCGGGGTGCGGGCCAGCGATGAGCCCGCCAACGGCAGCGCAGCCGCACGCACCGATGAGCTGGTCAGCGACCCGTTCGTGGTCGACCGCCAACGCCCATCGGTCACCACGCCCAGCGTGAAAGGCTCGCGCGTGTCGGCCACCGCAACCGACGATGGCGGATACATTCACGACGCGTCCTACAGCATCGATGGGGGCCGGTTCCGGACCGCCAGCGCCGAGGACGGCATGTTCGACAGCCCCAAAGAGGTCGTCGTGTTCGAGCTGCCCGCCGAGCTTCGCCCCGGTACACACCGCGTGGTGCTCCGGGTCCGAGACGCCTCGGGCAACCTCGCGAGCACCCCAGTGGTGATCACGAAGTAGCCCGACGAGCCCCGACGAGTGCGGGTCGTTCGCAGGGTCGGCTACCTGCGAATGCCCGCGTTTCGCAGCGCCCGGGCTCGACCGTGTCGGGCCATGCGGCGCTCCAAGCCGGTCATGCGTGGCCGCTCGCGGTAGCCGTCCACGGTGACCGCCTGACCGCGGCGACGGCGGGCTTCGCGGACGTGCCGGGCCGCTCGAATGGCGACCTCGTAACGGCTGGCCAAGCCTTGGCTGATCCACGCGATGTTCTGCGCGCTCATCATCGAGCTGCGGGTGTTGAACATGACGCCGGCCATGCCGACGGGGTTGAGCTCGCACGCGCCGTTGGCTTTGAAGGCGGTGGGGTGCAAGCGAACGAAGTAGCCGAACAGACCGCCCGGGGAGCTTCGCGCACGGTTGATCTCGCCCGACTCGAAGATGAACACCAGCGACCAGTGCAACGTGAGCCGCATCGACTCGCTGTAGGCCCGCGTCTCCGCGTCGTAGGAGGGCTCGCCCTCGGCGAAGTCGGCCTGCACCGCCACCATCTCCAACCAACCGACCGCGTTGGGTGGGTCGAGTTCGGCCACGATGCTGTAGAACATGTCGTCGCCGACGGCGCGGCGGAGGCTGGCTGGCGTGAAGTGACCCATGAGATTCCGTTCGACTCCCGGGGTACGGGGACACCCGACTGACGGATCGAGTGTACCCACATTCACCTTCACGATGGGTTTTTCCCTGACCCGTTAGAAACGACAACGCCGAGGCTGTGAGGCCCCGGCGTCGACGATCAGCGCGAATCCCGCGAACTAGTTCTTGCGGTTGCGCAGGTGCAGCGGCTTCTTGGCGGCTTTACCGGCGGCGCGGTGCTGAAGGCTGGCCACCATGTCGAGCAGGTCGCCGAGCGACTTCTTCTTGAGCGCGTCGCCGTACTCGTGGTCCTTGGACTGGCCCTTGATCTCGAGCACCTTGGCGACGAGACCATCGCGACCGCCGGCCGCTTTGGCGCGCTCACCAATGTCGAGCAGGTGGAGCAGCTTGGCGTTGGAGACGTTGCGAAGGCGACGCTTGTGGTCGTCGTCCGACTCGCCGTCCTCGGACTCGATGAGCCCGACCAGCTTGTTGATGAGGTCCGCTTTGGAGCCGTGCTGCTCCTTGACGATCTGAAGGGGTGTTTTTCGCATTGGTTTGTCCTCGATGGTCACCGCCATCAGCGGCTACAAGGGCGTGAAGCAAGCTTCACGCGAAACGCCCCGGCCAAAAGGACCGGGGCGCGAAGAGTGCTGGAAATCCCAGCGGGCTGCAAACCGCAGAGGTTCGCAACGGCGTGAGCTACATCATGCCACCGAGGTTCTTCTTGACCGCCTCGTTGATCTTGTCGAGGTCCTCTTTGGAGGCCTTGGCCGAGACGTTGATCGCGGCGTCCTTGGCTTCGATCTTCACGCTGTCGGTGACGCCGGAGGGCACGCCGAAGGCGCCCGCCATGCCTTTGGCCTGGTCGTACTGGGTCTGGAACTCCTTGGCCTTGGCGGTGGCGGTGTCCGCGTCTTTGACGCCGATGGAGGCCATCAGCTCGAGGCCCGAGGACATGTCGACCCACATCGCGCCGTCCTTCATGCCGTCGGCGGGACCGGAGGCCATGGAAGCGGGGATGACACCGGCGGCCCAGATGGACTTGCCCATGTCGGTGCGACCCAGGACGTCCTTGAGGCTGTTGTCGATGGCGGGCTTGCCCTTGCCGTCGACCAGCTCTTTGACGGCGCCGGCCCAGTCTTTGCCCGCAACGGCGAGCGTGCTGTCGTTGACGACGTAGCCGGTGGCGTCACCGTCGTCGATGTTGAGGACGAGCTTTCCGTCCTTCTCTTCGAGGGTCCACGGCTCCTTGCCGTCGTTCTTCTCTTTGATCTTGCCAGCGACGCACTCGAGGTTTTCTTTCTTGCCGAGGCCATCGGCAACGAGCACGACGGCCATCTTGGCGTCGCCACCCTCGGGGTCGAAGCCGAAGACGACGGACTTCCAGGTGTCGGGGCCGAGGTTGCACTCCTTGGCCGCGTCCATCATTTCCTTCTGCTCGCCCTTTTCGAGCATCTCCTTGTTGCCGTCGTACAAGGGGCTCTTGAGCATCGACTGGACGTTGACTCCGCCGATGACGGTTGCAGCGTCTGGGATGAGCTTTGCTGCGTCACCCGAAGCTCCACCGCCCTTGCAGGCCGTGAGAGTGAGGAGGGCTGCAGCGCAAGTCGTGGTGGCCAGCGTCCGAATCATCACCCGGGGTTCTTAGTCGACGCCCAAACCGTCCGCAAGCATAAAAATTCGGCAGTTTGAGGCGGGTTTGGGCGTTTCAGAACCTGTCTAAGAAAGGAATGACGGGGCCAACCCGGGCCGGTTGCAGCACGGACGCAATAGAAGCTTCGATGCTGGCCGGATCGGGCACCGGTCGGTAGGCTTGCGCGCCTCCATGCCCTGGAAAAAGTACGAATTCAAAGGTGACGACGTCTACGTCCGCGTTCTTCCGACCGGAAAACCGATCGTGCACCGCGGGCGGGTGGAGATTCGCTACCGACTCGGGGCATCGAAGTCCTACAAGGCGGCGCCCGACAACCTGGGCGAGACCGACGACGTCATCGTGAGCGACGAGGAGATGGGCGGAAGCTCGGCCCGCGCAGCCCAGAGCAAAGGTGCAGTGCGGGAGCAGCCCACGACCCCGGCCGATGAGAACACGATCGTCGTCTACACCGACGGCGCCTGCTCGGGGAACCCGGGGCCGGCGGGTGTCGGCGTGTTCATTCAGCGCCCGGACACCACCCTCGAGATGAGCGAGTACATCGGCAGCGCGACCAACAACATCGCCGAGCTCACCGCGATCCTCCGCGGCCTGCAGAACATCACCGACGCCGAGCTGGAGCGGAACATCCACCTCTACACCGACAGCGCGTGGTGCTTGGGCGCGTTGGTCGGCGGCTGGAAGATCAAGGCCAACGTGGAGCTGGTCAATGAGATCAAAGAACAGATGACCCGCATGCCAAAGCTGGAGCTGCTCAAGATCAAGGGACACGCGGGCCACCCGGGCAACGAAGAAGCGGATGGCCTGGCCACCCGCGCCGCACGACGAGAAGCCTCGTCCGAACCGCGCGAACGCACCCGCCGTCGCTGAGCCTCACAGCTCGTCGGCACCGACATCGGGCGCCGCGTCCCGGGCCTCGCCATCGACGTCGTGGTCCACGGCGTCCTCGGCGAGCTGCACCCCCGCATCGACCGGTTCGGTGCCGGGCAGGAGGTGAAAGTCTCCCTGCAGCGGCGAGACGAACACAGACAGGTCCACCTCCAAGTTGCCGGCGCTGGGCACCCCGGCCTCGTCCCGATCGAAGATCGGATGGGTGACCAGGTTGTTGGCCACGGTCGCCTGCGTGTTGGGAAAGCGATACTCGATCGAGGTGAACGCCGGGATCGCGGTCAGCACCGTGTTGTGCACCGCCTTCGTACCGCACACGTTCCACAGACCGAGCCCCGTATCGAGACCGACCTCGGACGCAGCCATCGCCTCGGACACCGAGACGATCGCGTTGTTCCGCACCGCGCCGCCCACATGGTCGAAGTAGACCCCGGGTCCGCACGACGGAGGCGCTCGCGCTGGTTCGTACAGCTCGTGAATGCCCAACACGATGCCCTGCGTCGCTTCACGGATCACGTTGCGCTCGACTCGAGTCCCCGCCGCGCCTTCGGAAAAAGTCACCGCCGCCCCCGCGAACCCGGCGGAGCACCAAAACCCCTCGAACACGTTGTCGCGCACGGTCCAGTCCCAGACCCCGTAGCCCGAGATGCCGCCTCCGGTGCAGCCGCCCGAATCCCCTCGGGCTTCATCCCGCAGCCGCAGCTCGCTGCAGGCCAGGACACCGCGGTCGGCTCCGGTGCCTTCGAGGCCGGTGTTGGCCCGAATGGCGGCGGCGCGAGGGTCGAGAAAACGCATGCGGTAGAGCAGCGCATCGTCGGCCACCACGTTGCCGCCGGACACGACGACTTGGTAGTCGGCCCCGCCCTCGACCGTGAACTCCGCCAAGGTCACGTTCGACGCGTTGATGCGAATGCCATGAAAGGCGCCCTCCCCCAGGTCCAGCACGACGTCGTCCGCATCGCCGGTCGATGAGCGCAGCGTGACGCCGTCGACCGCGATGAGAACGGTGTCGTCGACCGCGTAGCGCCCCGGCTCCAACACGAAGGTGGCACCCGGCGAGGCGGATGCGATGATCGACGGCAGGCCTGCCGCCTGGTCCGGCGTGACCGCAATGGCATCATCCGGCGGCGTCGGCAGTGCCGCGCACCCGGGAAGCTCGACCTCGCTCGGACCCGTCGAATCCCCGGTGTCGACGGCCGCCTCCGTCCCCGTGGTTCCTCCGGAGGACTCCGACCCAGAGCTGCCTTGCGCCGGAGGATCGAACGCGGGGTTGATGACGCACCCCACGAGCGTCGAAAGCCCCACGCATGCCGCCGTTCGCCGCACTCGCGTGAGCCTACAGGATGCCGCCGAGACGCGCCGTGCACCGGGCGCGGCGTTCGCAGCCTTGGCCGCCGAAAAAAAATCGTGAACCGCTCAGCATGAATCCAGTCCTGGACGATGCATGCCCAACTTGCGAAGCCACGCCGCGATCGCAATCCTGTGCCTGACCGGGTGTTACACGGGCGGCGCCGGGGGTTCTGCCGACACGGACGACCCCGGCCTGGACTCGGGAGATCCCGCGGGTGGCGGTGAGACCACCGGGGCGCAAACCGACACGGGTGATGCCACGGGGTTCAGCGGCGAATGCGACCCGAGCGCGCACTTCGAGGCCGTGCTGTGGACCAACGTCCTGCGCCCTCAATGCATCACGTGCCACAGCGAGGGCGGCAGCGCGGCGACCACCCGCTTCGTGTTGGACGACGGCGACCCGGACGCGAGCTACGACGCCGCGGTGTGGGCCGCCTCGAACGAAGTCGACGGGCGAGCGCTGCTCGAGGTCAAGCCAACCGGGGTCGTCGAGCACGGCGGAGGCGTTCGATTCGCCGAAGGCTCCTACCCCCACGAGACGATCGTGGACTTCATCACCCACGTACGTGGGCAAGACTGCGACGACGTCGACCCGCCCGAGCCTTCCGGGCCGTTCTACGACGGCGTCACCTTCATTCAACCGGTGCCCTTGCTGCGCAAGCTGACCTTGGCCCTGGCGGGACGACTTCCCACCGAGGACGAGCTTCAGATCGTGCGCGATGCAGGACTCGAGGGTGTCGACCAGGTCCTCGAAGGTGTGCTCGACGAGGAAGGATTCTATCGTCGTGCAAAGGAAGCCTTCGGGGACATTTTTCTCACCGAAAACTACTCCCTGAGCAGCGAACCCGAGTACGTGCTCGCGTACAACCTGTTCCCCAGCCGCGGCTGGTACCAGGACGACACCGCGCTCTACAACGCGCTCTACTCCCGAGGCATCCGGTACGAGCCGGTCGAGCTCATCGCGCACATTCTCCGTGAAGACCGGCCCTTCACGGAGGTCGTCACCGGCGACTACATGATGGTCTCGCCGTTCAGTGCCCGGGGCTACAACCTGCACGGCGGCTTCGACATGCTCGCGAGCGTCGAGGATACCTTCGACGATCCGACCGACCCCGAGGAGTTCGTCGAGGCCCGCTTGCCCGCGCTGCGGTCGTCGGATGGTTTGGAGCAGCCCTCCGCAACCGGGTTCTATCCCCACGCCGGCGTGCTCTCGACGTTCCACTACACGTACGTCTACGAGACCTCGGACTCCAACCGGAACCGTCGACGTGCGCGGATGTTCTACAAGCACTTCCTCGGCGTCGACATCATGGCGCTGGCGCCTGCGGTTGCGGACGCCGCTGCCGTCACCGCCCAGTTCGACAACCCCACGATGGAGGCACCCGAGTGTGTCGCATGCCACGACACACTCGACCCGGTGGCGGGGCTGTTCCAAGCCTACGGAGACACCGGAGAAGTCCATATCCCCGAGCAGGACTGGTACACGGACATGTTCGCGCCGGGGTTCGAAGGCGAATCGTTGCCCGCAGCCGACCGCTGGAGGGCGCTGCAATGGCTGGGTGAGCGGGTGGCAGACGACCCGCGTTTCCCTATCGCGATGGCCGAACACGCCTGGTACGTGCTGACACAAACGCGTACGGCGTCTCCCCCCTTGGACACCGAGCATCCGCTCTACCCCGCGAGGATTCGCGCGTATGAGGAACAGCGACGGGTGATCGAAGAGGCGGCGCAGGCGATGGTCGACGCGGGCATGGACTTCAAGGCCGCCATCCGGTCCCTCGCCCTCTCGCAAGCCTACCGGTCCGACGGGTTCGACGGTGACATCGACGAAGGGCGGATGGCCGAGCTCGAGCTCACCGGGGCCCATGCGTTGCTCACCCCCGAGCAACTCGACCGCCAGTACGCGTTGCTGCTCGGCTTCGACATCGGCGGAGAAAACGTGCTGTCGAGAGGCTCGGACGTGCTCTACGGAGGACTCGACTTTCGCAGCGTGACCGAGCGGCTCGACGTGCCCAACGCGGTCATGGGCGCCAAGATGCGCAAGTGGGCCAACGAGGTGGGGTGCGAGCTCATCCCGCAGGTGCTGCTCGCCGACGCACAAACACCCGTCGACTTGTTCCCGCACGCGGGTGCCGAGACCACCGACGAAGCCGCCATCGTCGATAACATCGTGCACCTGCACTGGGTGCTGCTCGGACGGGACGACGCCGCGGACAGCCCCGCCGTGATGGAAACATACGCCCTGTTCGAGGCGGTGCGCAGCGCTGGCCTGGCCGCGATCGAAAACGACGGCGACCTCGCGCAGCTCCCCTACGTGTGCCGCGTCGAAGGCAACAACGCCGACCCCGACTACGCCGTGCGGAGCTGGCAAGCCGTCATCACCTATCTGCTGCGTCACCCGGAGTTCTTGACCCAATGAACCGTCGATCGTTTCTCCGCGGTACGGCCGCCTTGTCGGGACTCGGCATCGTTTCGACCGTGGGCTCCCGAACCGCTTCCGCAGCGCCCTATGAAGGCCTGTGTTTCTGCGTGATCAATGCCAGCGGCGGCTGGGACACCACCGCCTTGATGGATCCCAAAGGCACGCCCGACATCAACCGCCTCTACGGCGAGGGCGACATCCAGCAAGCCGGGTCGATTGCATTCGCGCCCACCGAAGGGCGGCTCAACGGCGAGGGGCTGACCAACGAGACGTTCTTCGGCCGCTACGCCAGCGAGCTGCTGGTCATCAACGGCATCGACATCTCGGTCAACAACCACGAGCCGTGCACGCGATACATGGGCTCGGGCAAGCTCGACAGCGATCGTTTTCCCGCGTTTGCCGCACTCGCTGCCGCCGAGCTGGCCCCGGACGCTCCGTTGGCCTTCATGGCGATGAGCGCGTTCGGAACCACGGGAGGACTCGTGGCCAAGAACGCGATCAACGACTTTCCGTCTCTGCTCAGCCTGGCGCGGGCCGATCATGTCGCCTACGACAGCGCGTCGCGCTACATGCCCGAAGAGATCGTTGGGCTGGTCGACGGCGCACTCGACCGCGAGGCTTCGGGCCTGCCCGTCCGCGACGCGATGGAGCAGGCCGTCCTCGATGCGCAACACACCAGCCGCAACCTCGAGTGGGTGCTCGACCACGTACCCACCGACACGCCCTCGGACTCGCTTCGTCGCCGCATCGAGATCGCGCTCACCGGATTCGCGTCGGGCGCGTGCTGTGCGGCGACGATCGGCATCGGCAACTACGACTCCCACGCCAACAACGACCCCGACCAAATGGCGGAAATCCCCGACCTGCTCCGCGGCGTGGATCACCTCATGAACCGCGCCGAAGCGCTGGGCATTCGTGACCGCCTGGTCGTGGTGATGCAGTCGGAGATGGGTCGCACCCCCTGGTACAACGACAACGACGGCAAGGACCACTGGTCGGTCGGCTCGATGATGCTCATGGGGCCCGGCATCACGGGCAACCGCGTCGTCGGGGCCACGACCGTCGATCCGGACACCGGCCACGAACAGTGGCCCGTCCCCGTCGATCCGAACACGCTCGCGCTCGCCGACGACGGCATTCGCATCCGGCCCGAACACGTGCACCAGGCCCTGCGCGAACTGGCCGGTGTGGCCAACACCGCCGCAGCCGAGGAGTTCGACCTGGGCGTCCCCGCCGAAGAACGCCTGACCACCCTCTTCACGGGGTGACCATGCGGTCGGCGCTCCGCGGCTCAGCCGGCCTGCATCTGCCGAAGCGAGGCCAACCACTGGTCGAGGTCGGCATCCTCGAGCGTCGCGGAAGGCCTGTGCGCCACCCGCTGCAGCGCCTCGCGCACGAGCGCCCTCGCGCGAAACAGCCGGGTCTTGACCGTGCCCCGCGGGATGGACAGCACCTCGGCCAAGTCGGCGGTCGACATGCCCTCCCAGTAGTGGAGTTCGAGCAGGATCTGGTGCTCGAGCGGCACGGACTGCAGCGCCTCCACCAGTTGTTGCTCGCGCTGCTCCGCCGCAATGACGCTGCTGGGCGAAAGCCCCAAGTCCACCAGCGAGTGCGTGAGCGGATCCGGCTGATCGGTGCCGCGCTGCACCGACAGCAAGTAGTCGTAGAGTTTGTTGCGGCCCACACGAAACAGGTAGGCACGAAACTTGGTGCCGTCGCGGACCTGGTCCTTCGACTCCACACAGGCGAGGAACGTGGCTTGAATCAGATCTTCGCGCGCGTCGCCGACCTTGGTGCGAAAGAAACGACTCAGCGCGTCGATGTGCCGTTCGAACAGCGCTCGACCTGCGGTCGCGTCACCGTGCCGCCACGCCGTCAGCAGCTCCTCGTCGGGACGCATTGGGCCGATGTTACCATCGGAACGAGGAGCAGGCCGTGAACGCACGCCGCACTTGGGCCGACGACCCCGGCGAACGCATGATGCGAAACCGCCTGCGGGATTCGCTGTTCGGCAGCCCGCAGACGCCGGTGCGTGTGGGCCGATACGTCATCGTCGACGAGCTCGGCTCGGGCGGCCTGGGCGTGGTCTATCGCGCCTACGACCCCAAGCTGGACCGTCGCATTGCGCTCAAGGTGATTCGCCCCGAGCGCACCGCCGCACCGGACTCCGCCACCCGCATGGAGCGCGAGGCCCAGGCCATGGCCAAACTCGCGCACCCCAACGTCGTCGTCGTGCACGACACGGGGACCGACGCCGGAGGCGTCTTCATCGCGATGGAGTGCATCGACGGCCAACGGCTCGACATGTGGGCCCGAACCCATGCCGAGGACTGGCGGGCAGTCCGAGATGTGCTCTGCGACGCCGGACGGGGACTCGCTGCAGCGCATGCCGCCGGCCTGGTGCACCGCGACTTCAAACCAGCCAACGTGTTGGTGAGCCAAGCGGGCGTGGCCAAGGTCCTCGACTTCGGGTTGGCCCAAGCCTCGTCCGCCCCCGCCGAAACGACGGCCGGGGACGCGGTGGTGAGCTGTGCCGCCGGGGTCGTCACGCAGACCGGCGTCGTGCTCGGCACCCCCGCATTCATGTCCCCCGAACAGTTCTCCGGCTTGGCGGACGCACGATCGGATCAGTGGAGCTTCTGCATGACGGCGTGGCAGTGCCTCTTCGGCGAGCGCCCATTTCCCACCACCGACGTCGACGCGCTGCTCGCACGGATCCGCGCGGGGGCCCCGGCAGCACCGCGGTCCAAAGCGGTCCCGAGTTGGGTGGTGCAGGCCCTGCAACGTGGACTCGAACCCCGCCCCGACGACCGCCACCCATCGATGCACGCCCTGCTGTGGGCGCTGGAGCGTGACAAACGCTCCCGGCGTCGCCAACGAGGCCTGCTCGCGGGTGCAGTCGTGCTCTCCGCGACCCTGGGCGCTGGCGCAATGGCATTGTTCGAGCCTGAGCCTCCCGCCCATGTCGTGGCCGAGGTCGAAACGCTCACCGACGCGGCTCGGGACGCGGCCGCGGACGGCCACTTCATCTACCCCCCTTCCAGCGATCCCTCCGCACGCACGGCGCTGCTGGTCGTGCTCGCGCTCGAGGGTGTCGATGGAGACGGACACGCGATGGCCTCGACACGCGCGAGCACCCTGCGCAAGGAACTCGCGGCCACGCTGGTCGAGCTCGGTGACACCTATGCCGATCTCGACGGCGGCGAAGCGTTTGCCGCCGACTACTACGCGTCGGCGCTGCTGTTCGACCCCGAGGAGCCACGCGCACGCGCGAAGACGACGCTCACCCCGGGCGAACTCGCCACGTTGCGCACCCGCGCGTCGGAAGAATCCTTCACCGAGTCGGAGCTGGTGGGCGGCGACGTGCTCGCGGCGCTCGCTGTCGAAGAGCCGACTCGCCGCGCTGAACGTGTCGCCCAGGTTCGCCGTGCCCGACGACCTCCCCGGGCGCCCGCGCTCGAACAACCGGACGATCGGGTGCCCGACACCGCCATCGCAGAGTCCCCAGACGCGACGCCGCCGCCCGCGAGCGAGGACCCTCCCTCCGAAAGCACCTCTGCCGCGAACGGTGCCCGCCTCGCGCGGGCCGAGGTCAAACGTGGTCTCGCGTCGCTCGCCTCCGGCAGGCGCAAGGCCGCTCGGCAAGCGTTTCACCGGGCACTCAACCACGATCCCAAGAACGCTCGCGCGCTGCGTGAACTCGGGGCGCTGGCGTTCGAACGCGGGGCCTACCAGAGCGCGGTGACCTACGCCCGCAAGGCCACCCGCGCCGCGCCCCGCTTCGGCCCGGGACACATGGACCTCGGCGATGCGCTGTTCAAAGTTCACCGCTACGACGAAGCGCGAGACGCGTATGCCACCGCGAAACGGCTGGGCACGAGCGGAGCGAGCAAGGCGTTGGCTCGGGTCGACGCTCGGCTAGGCAAAAAGCCCTGAGCTCAGAAGCGCAGGCCACCGAGGGTGAGCTGCGCCCGCTCGTTCCGCCCCCGTCGCCCCCGCACGAGCAGGACGGCACCGGCCGCGACCAGCCCCACGCCCGCGACGCCCACCACGATCCCCGGCACGCGCGTGGCATAGAGGAACTTGCAGTCGCCATCCGGATCGACGTTGGCGCCGCTGCACTGCAGCGCGTTGGACCGGCCATGCAACGCGACCAGGACGATACCGCTGACGACCGCCGCTGCCCCCACCGACACGGACGCAATGCCCCATCGCCGTCGATGTCGCGCCTGCGGGTCGACCACATCGGGGACCGGCTCGAGCTCGAACCGGACCGACGACGAGACACCCGCGATCGCCTCGATGTCACGCGACTCCGACACGTAGCCCGCCTTTTCGGCCGAGACGGTGTGGGACCCCACAGCGACGGGGCGCTCGAAGGGCGTCTCGCCAACGACCTCTCCATCGAGCCGGATCAACGCGGCCTGGGGGGCGCTGGAGAATCGCAACCGCGGAGGCTCCAAGGCGAGCGCGTCCAAGCGGCTCACCACTGCACCCGCCAGCGAGTCGACCACGGTGACCGCCTCGGCCAGCCCGCACACTTCGCACACCTCTCGGCTCTCCGAGACCACGGCCCCCGAGGTCGCATCGAGCACCGTGACCTCGACCGTATAGTCGCGCCGTGCGACGGAGACCGACAGCGTGACCGCGTAGTCCGCTGCGGCGCGCCGTGCTGCTGCGACACGACATGATGTGTCCGCGTCACAGGCATCCTCGCCCGCCGCCACCGCGAAGCCAGCCCGGTCGAGTCCGTCGCGCAACGCGGTCTCGAACGCCTGCTTCGCCCCCGCGGGCGCATCCCCCTCGACGCTCGCGTCTGCAACCCAAGCGGTGCGCGAGCACGTCTCACAGTCTCGGGTCGCAACGCCTTTCGCGTCGTCTGCCGCCGGACCGAGCAGCAGCCCTGCGAGGGCGAGTTCGCCGATCCCGAGCATCGTCGCGCAGTGTAGAGGCCAATGCGCCGCCGCGCATGGTCATCTCGACGGTTTTGCGTCGTCGCGCACGGATGCCGCGAGTGTATCCAAGCGAACGGTTTCGCCACGCTCGCGCAACAAGCTCTCGAGGCGTGTAGACCGAAGTGCAAACGGCTCACGAAGCTCGGGCAGCGGCGCATCGATGCCATCGCGTTCGGCGTCCGCCAAATCGATTGCGTGCAGCTCGAGGTGCAGGTGCGGCAAGCGAGCTGCGGCCTCGGTCAGCCGGGTACGCAGCCACGCCGGTCCGCCGAGCACCGTCGTGCCGATGATCGGCAGCCGCAGCCACCCAGACACGCTCATCGGCAGCTCGACCAGTCCCTCCGATCGCACATGCGGCGCGCGCGGTCCGAGGAACGATCGACCGCCACGGACCAGCGACGATGACCGCCGGCCCCTCGCGGCCATCAACGCCATGACACCGAGCTTGCCGAGGTAGTAGGCCGGAGACGGCAACGCCGAGCTGTCGTAGGTGTAACCCAGGCGCGCAGCGGCCTGGAGCATCGCCGGGCCATGGGTGTAACCCGGCGCCCGAAACCCACACGGAGACGCACCCAACGCGCGCAACACGGTGTCGTTGCGCTGCAGGTCGTCGAACACCCGCGCCTCGTCCCAGGTGCTCATGTCGTAGGCGTGTGCGTAGGAGTGACTCGCCAGCTCATGCCCGGCCGCGACCGCGTCCCGGAGCACCTGCGCCCCTTCACCACCGGCGGCTAGGTCGGCCTCGACGTCACGCCCGATCACGAAGAACGTCGCGCGTACCCGCAACCGGTCGAACAACGCCAAGAACCGGGGCAACCAGTGGGTCAACGCGCGCGAAGGCGCCTGCGCTCGAACCCCGTGCACCGCGTAGTAACAACCGAGATCGTCGAGGTCGACGCTGACCGCAGTGCTTCGCCCGTGCATCAGTCGCGAACCGAAGGCTCGGGCACCCGCGAGTCGGACTCGGGCGTGAGGTGAATGGACACCATCAGCCGCATCAGGTTCTTGAGCACCCGCGGCACCCGAGCGCCCAAGCGAATCGACGGCGCACGCTTCTCGTTGAGTTCGACCGGGATCTCCGTGCACCGACGTCCCGCACGCTGCGCCCGAATGACCAGCTCCGAGGCGAAGACGTCATGCTCCACCACGCAGCCGGCCGCGATCGGAAGCAGCGGCTCACGGGCGAACGCCTTGAGACCGTGGGTGTCGGTGCCGCGAAAGCCCAACGTGACCCGCAACAGCCCGTTGTAGGCCAGCGTGGCGACGCGCCGTTTGAGCGGGCGTTGGTCGTTGGCGCCGCGCATCGCCTTGGAGCCGATGACCATCTCGGCCTCACCACTGCGCAAGACCTCGAGTGCACGCGCGTGAAAGTCGAGGTCGCACAGGTCGATCTCCTCGCACACGACGAATCGTCCTCGGGCCCGGTAGATGCCCTCACGCAGAGCGCCTCCGTAGTTGGGCTCGGGATAGGAGAACGAGTCGACCTCGTCGAACCGTGTCCCGAGTTCGGCGGCCAACTCCGGCGTCCCGTCGCGGCTCCCGTTTTCGGCGAGAATCACCTCGAACGTGCCCGCCCCGAGCAAGGCGCGCAGACCCGCGACGAGGTCCTCGACGCTCTGCACGAGGATTGCCGCCTCGTTGTAGACGGGGATGACCACCGTGACTTCGGGGTCGCTCACGCGTTCAGCCACTGGGCGGCCTCCATCCCGGCGAGGATACTGTCCTCCATCGAGTTGTAGATCCACGCCCCATAGCGACCGCAGCTTCGGATCCCCAGCCCCTCGAGGTGGGCGAACAACGCCTGACGGGCGTCGGCGTAGGCCTCGTCGAACACGACGTAGGCATACTCGATGTCGTGCACGTCCGCGAATGCGACGTCCTGGGGACTCGCAATCGCCCCCATCTGCGCCAGCCCCTCGTAGATCCGAGGCAGGTCGGGCGCGCCGTCGCGGTCCGCGAGTTCGACGTAGAGCGCCCCGCAGCCCTCGGGGGCCATCGCAGGCAGCGCGTTCGAATAACACCCGACCCGAAAGAACGGCGTGTCCGGATCCGGCACGTAGACCCAGTGCTCGGGCATCGGAACCCGGCTACGGGTGCCGACGTCGAGGTAACGCCAGCGAACCCAGCGAAGCTTGCCCGCGGCCGCGCGAAGGGCGTCGGGCACTCCGTCGAGGCGCCGGACCAGCTCGGGTAGCGGAAGCGTGGAGACCAGGCGCTCGTACGTTCGTGTGCTTCCGTCGGTGGTGTGCACTCGCCGCGCCACCGGGTCGATGCGCACCACGTCCGACTCGGTGTGGACCGCGACCCCGGCATCCAACACCGCGCGCCCCATCGCCTGAGGTAGTGCATCGATGCCTCCCCGGGCCGGATAGCGATACCGCACGTTGTAGCCGAGCCCCTCTTGTCGCAAGCCGATCGCCCCACCGATGACCTGTCGAACGTCGGGCAGCGGGACGAACCGCGAGATCCAATCCGGGGTGAGGTCGTCGTAGGCCTCTCCCCACAGCTTGCGGTTGTAGGGGATGAAGAACTGCTCGGCGATGCCGCGCCCGAACCGTTGCACCGCGAAGTCCTCGAACGTACGCGGCGCAGTGGCATCGGGGTGCGCGGCGGCGGCCTGCGCTTCGACGAACGTCGCCAGGCACTCCTGCACCACGGGAAGCGGCAAACCGTGCAGATTGGCCTGAAACGGGTACGCCAGCATCACGCCATGGGTGTAGATCCCCGTCTTGCGCTCGATTTCGACGAGATCTCCGGGTTCGAACAACGCGTCCGCCAACGCGCGAACACGATCGTCACGCAAGTGCAGCCAATGGCCGGTGATGTCGAACGTGTAGCCGTCCCGACGGCGGCTTCGGGCCTTGCCACCGATCTCCGCGGCGCGCTCCAACACCGTCACCGGCGTGGAAGCGGCACGCGCGGCATGCAAGGCGGCGGACAGTCCGGTGAGTCCGGCACCCAACACGAGGTGCCCTTGGCTGGCGTCGGTGGACAACTGCCGAACGATACCGGCCCGAAGCCAGGGCGCAAAACGGCGCCGATGGGGCGCTTTACAGGCGGATCGGGCGCATGCACACTGCAAAGCAATGGAGCTGCGCAGCCTCGGCAAGTACCGACTCGTCTCCGAGCTCCCGGTCGCCGGGGAGTCGTGCCGGGTGTACTTGGTGCGTCACGAGGACGAACCCGGCGAAGAGCGCCCCACCTACGTCGCCAAGCTGTTTCAGCCGCCGCGCTCGTCGATCGGAGCCGATGCGGCGCGCCGTCGGGCCGCGTTCGAGCACGAGGTGAAGATGCTGCAGTCGATCAACCACCCCTGCTGCCCGATGGTGCACGCGGCGGGTGACCAAGACGGCATTCCCTACGTGGTGATGGACCGCGTCGACGGCGTCCAGCTGTCTACCTTGCTCGGCCACGACGAGGGCCGTCCCCGGCAGCTCACCAAAGAGGTCGCCGTCTACATCATGGGGCAGCTGGCCGACGCGCTTCGCCACCTGCACACCATGGAGTTCATGGACGACGACGGCCCCACCCCGCTGGCGCTCGTCCACCGCAACATCAACCCCAGCAACGTGATGGTCTCGCGCAGCGGAGACGCCGTGCTCATCGGGTTCGGAGCCTCTCGCAGCGCCTGGCTGTCTGCGGACCACGACCAACCCGGCGCGGGCAACCTGGCCTACATGGCGCCCGAGCGCATCGTGCCGTCGGGTAAAGCCGACCAAAGCACCGACCTGTTCTCGATGGCCGTGATGTTGTGGGAAATGCTTCGCGGCGAGCGCTGCCTGGCCGGCGAGACCGACGAGCAAACCCGCGAAAACATCACCCGGTTCGACATCAGCCAAGCGAGCCGGCGGGTCTCGGGGCTGTCTCCCAAGCTCTCCGAGATCGTGCGCAAGAACCTCGACCGCGACCCGGGCCGCCGCTACACCGGGGCCTACCAGATGCTGCAGCGACTCGCGCAGAGCCCTGAAGCCCAGTTCGCCGAGCAGAGCCGTGCCGCGCTCGGCGAGGCCGTCGGCTCGATGCTCGATCGCATCGAGGCGGCACGAGGCTGAGCGGACCCGTCGGGCCTCGTCGGGTCCGGTCTGCTTCGGAGGTCGATGCCGCGATGTCGGGCGAAGCCAGTCGCGCCGGACCGCTGTCGTGGGTCCGTCCCGTGCTACGCCCCGCGCGCGGCGTGCTCTGGCCCCTGCTCGCGGCCTTGGTGTTCTCGTACGCGTTCTTCGTCGGCGCGCCCGCGTGGAACCAGAACTCCCGCTTCGCACTCACCCGCGCGCTGGTCGAGGAGCGCACCACGGCGATCGACGCCAGTCACCACACCACCGGGGACAAGAGCTTTCGCGAGGGGCACTTCTATTGCGACAAGGCGCCGGGCGTCTCGTTGTTCGCCACGGTCCCCTACGCAGCCTACGCAGTCGTTCGCAGCGCGTTGGGAGGTGACGCGCCGACCTTCGCGATGCGCTCGCTCGACCCGCGCGTCCGAGAACTCGGCACCGTGCTCGACCCCGACGATCGCCTTCCCGGTGACCGCATGGGCTACAGCCCGGCGTACCGCTTCGCGCTGTACCTGTGCACCTTCTTCGTCGTCGTGCTTCCCACCGCGGTGCTCGGCGGCGTGTCTTCGTTTCTGCTCGCCCGGAGACTGAGCCACTCCGCGCGCATTGCCCAACTCACCGCGGTTGCCTTTGGCCTGGGAACCCCCCTGTGGGTGTACTCGACCTCGCTCTACGGGCATGCGCTGTGCGGGGCGCTGTTGTTGGCCGCCTTCGCGGTGACCGAGCTCGCGCCCGACGATGCGCCGCGCAGCGCTCCGGTGTTGGTCGGTGCGCTCTACGGCGCCGCGGTCCTCACCGAGTACCCCGCGGCCGTGATCGCTGCGCTCGGGGTCGTGCATGTGTGGCGGGTCCGCGGCATGCGGGACGCCCTGTGGACCTGCCTCGGTGGCGCGCCCTGGGCGTTGGTCCTGGCCGGGTATCACGCTCTCGCCTTCGGCAGCCCGCTCGCCACCGGCTACGACTTCGTCTACCGAGAGGAGTTTGCCGAAGGCATGGCCGTGAACTACGGGCTGGGCTGGCCGGACCCGATGGTCGCGCTGGAGCTACTGTTCGGGAGCTTCCGTGGGTTGTTCTACTCGAGCCCCGTCTGCCTGCTCGCCGCGTGGGGCCTCTTCCGCGGCATCACACGCTCCGCGCAGCGCTCCACCTACGCCGCAGCGCTGGTGGTGTGCATCTACTTCTGGCTGCTCAACGCGGGCTATTACATGTGGGACGGGGGCGCGTCCGCAGGGCCACGCCACATGGTGCCCGCCTTGGGGTTCTTGGCCCTGGGTCTCGTCCCGGCGTTTCGCAGCGTGCCGCGAGCGACCCTCGTACTGTTGGGCGTCAGCGTCCTGCAGAGCCTGCTGCTGGCGGCGGCGAGCCCCGAGGTCGCACAGCACGGCAACCCGTTGTGGGAGTTCGCCCTGGACCGTCTGCTCTCGGCGACGCCATCGGCCGGCACGAGCCACACCAACCTCGGGCTGCTGCTCGGCCTCCCGGGCGTACTCAGTGTCGTGCCGCTGGTGGCGGGTTGGGCCTGGCTGGGCTCGCTGGCGAAGAGGAGCCTCAGAACCGACCCTGAAGTGACAGCCCGCCCCCACGAGGCCCCCACGTCGGCATGACGGACAGGGTGCCCTCTTCGGCCCGTAGCTTGCGCGCAACGACCAGATACCGAACGACGCCACCGATCACCAACGCACCGCCGACGCCCATGATGACCCCGCCGCGAATCCACAACGCGCGCTGGTCTTTGCGCTCGACCTCGAATGCGCCGTAGTCGTCGGCATTGGCCGGGTCGAGCTGGCCGGCCTGTCCCAAGAAGACACCGCCTACGGCAACGCCCGCCAGTCCGACGCCCAAGAGGATCGGAGCCGGGATGTCCTTGTACCAAGCCGGCTCGGGCTCGGGTTCGGGCTCGGGTTCCGGCTCGGGCTCCGGTTCCGGCTCGGGCTCCGGCTCGACCACGGTCTCGCCCGACTCCGACGCGAGCTTCTCAGCGCAGCGAACCAGCGCATCCTTGAGGACCCCCTCGTTGGGGTGCCCGTCGGGCAGCATCGACAGCACTTCGTTGTACAGCGGCACCGCCTCGCGGCAGCGGTCGAGCTGGTTGAGCGCCTGGGCCTTGGCGTACAAGGTCGTGAGCTGCATCTCGATCGCCAGCGACTCATCGAGGTCCTCGAGCGCGCCCTCGTAGTCTCCCGCGTCGAACTTGGCCAACCCCGAGTCGTACAGTCCCTCGGCGCGGCGGCTTTCGAACTCTTTGGCCGGCGCCGCATGAACGACAGGGACACGCGCCGTCGCTCCGATTGCGAGGGCGAGCACGAACGCGGCTGTTCGTCGCAGACTCAAGGGTATCGGCATCATACGGGCGTCGGTCCGAGAGCCAAAGTCACAGTCGAGATCAGAAGCGGCCGGAGAACGAAACGCCCGCCCAACGCCGGCCGAGGGAAGGGGATGGCACGAATGCCGTCTTGGATTTGCGCCCCCGCGCGGCGAGCACGGCGTATCGAATGGCTCCGGTGAGCACCAGGGCACCACCGATGCCGAGGATGACCCCACCGCGGACCTGCAACTGGGTCACGCGATCGCCCTTGGCCGCGAACTCGTCGTACTGCTCGGGCTGCCGAGCGTTTTCCTTGGCGGCTTCACTGAGGAAGTAGCCCCCGACCCCGACCCCGACCGCACCCACGCCGATGAAGATCGGGGCGTAGACGTCGGTGTACCAGGGCTTGCGAGGCTCGTCCGGTTGCACGTCGTCGGTGTCGTCGGGCTCGTCGACCGGGACATCGTCGTCGGCGACGGGCTCGGTGATGACCGGCGCGACGATGGGGTCGTCCTCCTCGGCCATCTTCTCGGCACAGTTGACCAACGCGTCGCGAATGATCAGGTCGGCCGGCGAGCCCTCCTGCACCATCGTCAGCGTTTCGCGGTAGAGCGGGACCGCGTCCCGACACCGGTCCAGGCGATGCAGGCTGTGGGCCTTGGCATAGAGCGCCTTGGCGGTGCGCTCGATCGAAAGCGACGCGTCGAGGGGCTCGAGCGCCCCTTCGAAGTCGCCCGCGTCTGACTTCTGCAGGCCCTCGTTGTACAGCGCCTCCGCCTCGGGGTCCTGGAACGCCGTAGGTGCGGCTGAAACCGAACGGACCCACCCGGGGCCGATCAGGCTGAGTGCGGCGCCCAACGAAATGGCGCGAACCAAGGAGCTTCTACCCGTGCGTCTCAAGGCTGAACTCCCCTGATGATGCCCAATGAAGACGGGCTTCGTCGAGTCTCGCCGGCGCGGCAATCACATCGGTAGACGAGCGTCGTTCTCGTCGTAACGCGCTTTTTTCTTCTGGTTCTTGCCCTGCGCATCGGTGCCCCCGTCCTTGTCGGATTGAGGCTTTGCCGCCTTCTTGGTCTTGCGCGGCGGCCGACGGGGTCGCTTGGTCGGCTTGTCCTTGTCGGGCTCCGGATTCTTGACCGTGGCGGTGGCCTTGGGCGGAGAGCTCGTGTCGGATGCTTCCCCACCGTTTGTTCCGTCTGGAACCACGCCCGGGCTGTCCGGTGCGGCCGAATCCGCAGCTGCGTCGGAGCCGGCCGCTGCCAGCGCGGCATCCGATGCCGCGCCAGCACCCGCCGGGGACGCCGAGTCTGCTTCGCCGAGCGGGTTGCCAGAATCGGGCGGCGTGGGGGTCTCGGGCTCGACCTCTGCCGCCTTGATCGTCTCGACCGGCGCCTTCGAAGCCGGGGTCTCATCCTCGCCACCGCCGAACGCCATGAACAGCCCGCCGCCCAATCCGAGCGTGAGCAAGAAGCCCGCGCCCAAAGCAACGGCCGGACTCCGGCGCGCAGGCGGAGGGCCGGCAAAAGAAATGTCGGTGCCCGATCCCTCTTCGACGACCAAGCCCGGCGTGGGCTCGGCATGCAGCCGAACCTCGCTCGGCGTGAGATCGGAGATCCCTTCGGGAGGGCTGCTGGGCGAGACGATCATCGTCCCGCCGGGCACGTCGCTGGCGGGCGCCATCGACAGCTCGGCGGCAGCCGCCTTGAGTTCCTCGTCGAAGAGCTCCCGCATGAACCGACCCATCCGGGCCGACGACACGGGAAGCCGCGCCTCGCGGGCGAAATCTTCGAGGTCGATCTGGAGATCGATCGCGGTGGCGTAGCGATCTTCGGGATTGACCGACAGCGCTCGCATCACGATCGCCTCCAGCTCGGGCGGATACTCGGGACGCACACTGCTTGGGGGCGGAACGTCGGCTTTGGCGACCCGATTGAGGATCGCGAACTCATTCTCTCCCGCGAACAACCGTTTGCCGGTCGTCAGCTCCCACAGCAGCGTGCCGATGGAGAAGATGTCGCTGCGGCGATCGACCGCCTCCCCGCGACACTGCTCCGGAGACATGTACGGGATCTTGCCCTTCAGCGTGCCTGCAATGGTGGAGACCTGAGCGGCCGCCGCCTTGGCGATGCCGAAGTCGACCACCTTCACGTCGCCTTCGTAGGTCACGAGCACATTGGACGGCGAAACGTCCCGGTGCACGATTCCAAGCGGGCGCCCGTCGGTTCCCACCTTTTCGTGGGCGTGATGCAGGCCACCGGCCATCCCCATGATGATGTGCAGGATGTGCGCGAGCGGAATGGGCGTCTGCTTGCGCCGAGCGGCCCGAACCAGGCGACGCAAGTCCTGGCCCTGGATGTACTCCATCGTGAAGAAGTAGGTCCCTGCCTCTTCACCGATGTCGTAAACCTGGACGATGTTGGGGTGGTGCAGCGTCGCCGCCAGGCGGGCCTCCGCCAGGAACATTCGAATGAAGTCGTCACTCGATGCGTGCTGCGGAAGGATGCGCTTGAGAACGACTTGTTTTTCAAAGCCGTGAATCGCCTGCGCGCGCGCGAGGAAAATCTCAGCCATCCCGCCCGTCGCGATGCGACGAAGCAGTTGGTATTTGCCGAGCCGAGCCCCTACGGACTGGCCCGGCAAGGCCGTGGAAACCCCTTGCACGTGCGAAAGAGTTTACTGAGTCCCGGCGGGTCCGATCAAGCGCGCTAGGCGCGTCGATTCGAGTTTCTTCGAACGGGCGGATTCGCTCGAAGCTCGTCAAACGTTTACCCCCGGGACGCCGGATCCTCGGGTCCGGCCGGATCCGGTGCTCAAGGCGTCCGCCACCCCGTCGATGCCCGCCATGTCGAGATGACCTTTCGCGTCGACCCAGCCTGGACCCTCCCCGCACCCCTCCAAACGGAGCTCGTTGCGGAGGCCATGGAGCTTTTCTACGTCCGAATGCCGTTTGGCGCGGACCTGGAGCAGCGGCTGGGGCACCAGGCGCACGCCGAACTGCTGGAAAACGTGGGTCGCGCACTCGTCGGCGTCCTCGGAGTCGAAGGCCACGAGTACGGAGTGCGCCATTGGCCCGCCGACGACTTCATCGTCTGGCGCCGGGCGATCGGCGAGCTGCACGAAGATCTCCTCCGCAACGCGGTCCTCGAAGTCGTCACGCCCTTGCTCCGAAGCCCCACCGACGCGGCCTCCCTCGCGGTGTCGCGGGTGCCGTTGCTGCTCGGTGAGACGAATCGGCCGCAGACGTTCGCACGGGCGGTGTCCGCTGCGAGCCGGGCTGCGTCGGACCCGAAGGGGTACCAGCTCGAGTGCTCCGCGTCCCTGCTCGACCGCGCGATCGCAGAGCGAGCGTTCCTCTTTCACCACCAGCCGATCGTCGACAGCCGCAACCCGCAGGTCGTGGCCTACGAGTGGCTGTGCCGCGGCACCCTCGACGGCATGAAGTTCCCCGACCTCATCTTCGGTGTCGCGGAGCGAACGAGCCGGGTTCACACGCTGGGCCGGGTGCTGCGTTACCTCATCGCCGACGAGCTGGCTGTGCACGAAGCCGGCGGACGCCTGCACTTCATCAACGTGCATCCCACGGACCTCGACGACCCGTTGTTCGCCAAGGAGGCACTCGAAGGCGTGCTCACGCCGTTTGCGTCGTCAGTCGTCTTCGAGCTCACCGAGCGAGCCGCGATCGAAGACTACCGCCGCGTAAAGACGTTCTTCGCCGCGCTGCGGGAAAAGGGATACCGCCTCGCGATCGACGACCTCGGCAGCGGCTACGCCGGACTGACCGCGCTCGCCGAGCTCGACCCCGACTTCATCAAGTTCGACATGGCCCTCGTCCGGGACCTGCACGAGCACCCGATCAAGCAGCGTCTGCTTCGCCGCATGCGTCAGTTCGCCACCGAGATCGGAGCCAAGACGATCTCCGAGGGTGTGGAGACGGTGGCCGAACGAGACGCGCTGCTCGAGGCGGGGTGCGCATGGATGCAGGGCTACTACTTCGCCCGTCCGGCGCCCGGCTTCGCCGACGTCGAGGACGAGCGATACCCTCGAGCGCCCGCACCGCACCAAGACGCGATCTGATTCGTGGCACCCGAGGGCCCGGAATCGCCCTCCGGCTGAAGGTTCCCCCGACCCCGATCTCTCGAGCGTAGGCCCCGACTCGGCAGTCGGGGACGATCTCACGTCGGAATTGTCAAGTTGAACGGGCTGCGAAAGCCGCTTTTTCCTTGACCCGACCCGAGGCCGCCGATCTATGGTGTGCGTATGCTTCGCACTGGGTTTGGGGTTGCTTGCATCGCGCTGTTGAGCGCCGCGGTCGGTTGCACGACCGACGTCGAAGATCCGGGGTTCACCGCGACCGCGGGCGACTCCATGGGCGCGAGCTCGGGCGGAAGCGGCAGCAGCACCGCCGCCGCCGAGACGACCGCGAACAGCGGCACCTCGGTTGCCGACGCCAGCAGCAGCGGCGACCCCACCACCGGTGACCCCACCACGGCCACCACCGGCGACCCCACCACCGGCGACCCCACCACCGGCGATCCCACCACCGGCGACGCCGGCTGCGGAGATGGTGTGGTCAGCCCCGGCGAACAGTGCGACGGCGCGGACCTCCAGGGTCTAGACTGCACCTCGCTCGGCCTCGGCACCGGCACCCTCGGCTGCGACCCGGTGATGTGCACCTTCGACACCTCGATGTGCATGTCCGACTCGGGCGGCACCTCCGGCTGATCTCGCCTCGCGCGTGAACTCTACGCCAGCACACCAGGGACGACGACGAACCGTCGCGTTCCTGGTGTTTTGCGTATGTGTGTACCTGCTTTCGGCCTCGGGACGGATCGTCTTTCCCGACGACGAGATCGTGTACCAGACCACCCGGTCGCTCTATCAAGGCGGCCGACTCGACATCCCCGGCATTCCGCGCCGCACGGGTGAACCCAAGGGCCGTCCCGACGGAACCTTTGGATGGGCACCCGGGCCAGACGGCAAGCGGTACGGGTTCTTTGGACACGGGCTCTCGCTCGCTGCGATCCCGCTGTACGGGCTCGGTGAGCTCGCCGCCGAACGAGCGCCCGAGACCTGGCGGCATGCGATCCGCTCCGACCACTTCTTCGTGCACGGCCGCAGCCAGCACGACGACTGGACCCGGCTGTTCGTCAGCTTGACCAACTGTCTGCTGACCCCGCTCGCGTTGCTGCTTGCAATGGTGTGGACCCGGCGGCTGGGGTTCTCGCGCGGCGCTGCGTGGGTGGTCGGCGTGGGTCTCGGCTTCGGCACGCTGATGTGGCCATACACGCGGACGTTTCTCAGCGAGCCGCTGTCCACCGTAGCGCTACTGGGCGCGGCGGTTTGTGTCGCGCGGTATCACCACGGGCAACGAGCCCCGTGGCTGTGGGCTGCGTCGCTGATCGTGGGTTGGTCGTGCCACATCCACTTGCTCAACTTGATCGCGATCCCGGCGTTCGTGGGCTACGCGCTCGCACCCGACTGGTCGCGACGACACGAGGCCTGGCGGGGGTGGCTGGTCGCACTCCTGCTCGGAGCCTCCGGTCTCGCCGCGTTGGGGGTCTCGCAATGGTTGCGCTTCGGTAGCCCGTTCGAATCCGGCCGTCACGGCTTGTACAGCCACTTCATCGTGCCCACCTGGGAACTGCTGGCGCTGCTGGTGTCGCCGGGACGCAGCCTGTGGTGGACATCGCCGGTGCTCATTGGAGGACTGCTCGGCTGGCGGAGGTTTCGTGACCGTGTCCCTGCCGCGGCCTGGTTCTGCGTCGCCATCGTGGGCACACGTCTGCTGTTCGTCGCCACCCGCAGCGACTGGTGGGGCGGCTGGGCCCTCGGACCGCGGTTCTTGGTCCCGATGCTCCCCTTTGCGCTGATCCCCATCACCGCCGCCTGGGATGCGGGTGGCCGCAGGCTCCGCGGCGCCCTGTTGGCGCTGCTGGTCGCCTCGATTGCCCTGCAAGCCCACCTGGCGCAGCACTCGATCTTCGAGTGGATGCTGGTGCTCTACACGAACACGCCCGACGACCCCGGCTATCTGTGGGTCTCGCACTGGTCGTGGCGCGGCTTTCCCGGCTGGGGGTTCCTGCAGCTGCGCGAGGACCTGCTGCGGGTCGGGGCCCGGCAGCTCGCAGGTGCCGGTCACCCTGGGTTGTCCCACGTCTTCACGGGGATCGCGGTCCTGGCAGTGAGCAGCCTCGCTGTCGCGCTTTGGCCTGGCCGTTCGCGCTTGCGCGGTGAACCGGGCACGGGCCATGCTCCCGCGCGATGAGTTCCAAGCCTGAGAAGATCACGCCGCGGTCCGAGGACTACCCGCAGTGGTACCAGGACGTGATCCGTGAAGCCGACCTCGCCGAGCCCGCCAAGGTCGTCAAAGGCTGCATGGTGATCAAGCCCTACGGGTTTGCGATCTGGGAAAAGATTCAGCGCGGCCTCGATACGCGTTTCAAAGATACGGGGCACCAGAACGCCTACTTCCCGCTGCTGGTGCCGCAGAGCTTCATCACCAAAGAAGCCGAGCACGTCGAGGGTTTTGCGCCCGAGCTTGCCGTCGTGACCCACGCCGGTGGTGAAGAACTCGAGGAGCCCTACGTGGTGCGCCCGACCTCGGAGACGATCATCGGTCACTTCTTCGGCAAGTGGATCAGCAGTCACCGCGATCTGCCGATGCTGGTCAACCAGTGGGCCAACGTAATGCGCTGGGAGAAGCGCACTCGCATGTTCCTGCGCACCACCGAGTTCCTCTGGCAAGAAGGGCACACGGCGCATGCGACTCACGAAGAGGGCAAAGCCGAGGTCCGACAGATGCTGGGCGTCTACGGAGACTTCGCCGAGCAAACGATGGCGATGCCCGTCGTGCGTGGCATCAAGACCGACTCCGAGAAGTTCGCAGGCGCGCTGCAGAGCCTGTGCATCGAAGCGATGATGCAGGACGGCAAGGCGCTGCAAGCGGGCACCAGCCACGACCTCGGTCAGAACTTCGGCAAGGCGTTCGACGTGAAGTTCCAGGCCGAAAACGGCGACCTCGAGTACGTCTGGCAGACCTCGTGGGGCGTCTCCACGCGCCTCATCGGCGGCCTGATCATGACGCACTCCGACGACGAGGGCCTCGTGTTGCCCCCTGCCCTCGCGCCGATTCACGCGGTGATCATCCCGATCTATCGCAACGACGAGCAGAAGGCGGCGGTGATGGCCGCAGCCGAAGACCTCAAGGCACGACTCGGCAAGATCGACATCGCGCCCGAGGGCGTTCGCTACCGCGACTTCGTCGAGGTCACCATCGATGACCGCGACATGCGACCCGGCGCGAAGTTCTACCACTGGGAGCGCCGCGGCGTGCCCATGCGCATCGAACTCGGCCCGAAGGACCTCGAAAAAGGTTCGGTCTGCGTGAAGATGCGAACCGGCGGCACGGGCAAGAAAGAGTTCATCGACACCGATGCGTTCGTCGAAGGCATGAAGGCGCGACTCGACGCGTACCAGGCCGAGCTGCTCGCCGCGGCCCAGGCCCGCATCGCCGAGCAAGCCGTCACACTCGACACCTGGGACCAGTTCCTCGAGACGTTCGCCGACGAGAAGAGCACCTTCGCCTGGTGCCACTGGGACGGCACTGCCGAGACCGAGGAGGCGATCAAGAAGGAGACCAAGGTCACCATTCGCTGCATCCCCCTGCCCGGCCAGGGCCCCGACGCGGAAGAAGGCGTCTGCATCAAGACGGGCAAGCCGTCCAAGCAGCGCGTCCTGATGGCCAAGGCGTATTAGCCTTTGAGGGGAACCTCTCGGTTCCCCTCGCTCCTGCCTACTCTGGAGGGGCGAACATGGCCATGACTTCGGCTTCGGTGACTTTCTTGCGATCGCCTTCGAGGGTGTAGGCGTCGGGCTTCTTGTCGATGAACCACTCGCGGGCGAGCTCGAAGTCGGTCTGGTCTTCGAGCAGGCCCAGGGCGACGCTGGTTGCGCCCTGGTGCGGGCCTTCGGCGGTCATTCGATAGAACAAGTTGCTGCCGCATTCGGTGCAGAACGCCCGCTCGGCCCAGGGGGAGGAGGTGAAGACCCGGATCTTGTCCTCACCCGTCCACCGCAGGTTCTTGGCGGTGACCCCGAAGAACGGGCCGCCCGCCCAACGGCGGCACATTCCGCAGTGGCACGCGCTGAGGTCGGGCCCGACATCCGCGGTGAATGTCACCGCGCCACACAAACACTTTCCGGTGCGCTCCATGATGCAGCGACCCTACCGCGGCCTGGTGTCAGTGCGACCCGCGAAAGTCGGGGTCGAGTGCGAAGAGCCCGGCCCGCTGCCACACGAGCTGAAACTCGTTGGAGCCGAACTTGGACGCGCACGGCAACAGGTCGATGCCGTGTTCGCCGAAGTAGCCCATGAGGTCGAGGTGATCGCAGGGTCGCGCGTCGATGACCTCGCCCCAGATCTGGGAAAGCGACGGCACGAGGGCGTCACTGTCGGCGGTCGCCGGGATCCGGCCGAGCCCCTTCTCCAGGGCGGCCCGCTGCGCGGCGTCGAGGATGCGGTGCCGCCGAGGACTGCTCAGGGCACACAAGCGGTGCAGCGCACTGAACAGGGCGTAGCCGAGTTGCCCCACCGGATCGACTCCGACCCGCAACCGCCCCCTGAGGCTTGGCGGAGGCGCGGCCGCGACGATGCAGCCATAGGCGACGCCGGAGCGATTCCCGACCGCGGTGTTGAACAGATCCATCGACGAGGGGGTCAGGTGCTCGAGCAACGCGCTGTCGTGCCCCATGTCTTCGATCAGCGGATGCAGTGCGCCGCCGTCGTCGAAGTCGGCGTCGAGCGGTTTGGACAGCAGAGGGCCCAGCTTGTCGGCGAGCGGCTTGCGAACGTGCCGGTCGATGCCTGAGAGACTGTCGAGCACGAGCACGGCCTCGGAGAGCGAGCCGATGAGCTGCACCGGACCTCGGGCCGTGGAGAGCATCCTCGTCAGCACGTACGAGACCAACCGGAGCAGCCGATGGCCATTGACCCCCGTCATGAACAGCGCCAAAGGGGTGCCGTGGTGAGGCGTGGCGATCGTCACCACGCTGCGCACCCGCGACGCGGCCGCAGCAACGTCGACGGTCGTCGGCAGCGACGCGCCCGGCGAGAGAAACAACCTCGCGTCCAGACCTCCCGTCGAGTGCCCGAGCAGGTGCACGTCCCCGCCGTCGTTCGGCAGCGCGTCGATGAACTCGGCGAGCTTCGCAGCCCTCGAACCGAGTGTCCCCGTCGGTAGCGTCCGCATGGCGTGAACCTGCACCGCTTCGCGCAGGCGCTCGCCGAGCCGGAGCAGCACCTCCTCGACCTTGACGAAGTACGACATCGTCCCGAGGCGCTGAAAGCCGAGAAACCCCGGCACGAGGATCAGATGTTTGGGCAGGGGTCGACCTCTACTCGGTCTTGGGTTGCAGGAGCCGAGAGACCTCGCCCGGCGCCGGGAAGCGTCCGACCTCGTACTTGGAGAACACCTGCGTTCCGTCGACGGTGACATCGAAGATGCCGCGCCCGCCGGGGATCAACCGTGGGGTGCAGTCGAACTGCGCTCGAAGTTCCGCGGCCAACCTGGACGCGTGCGGCTCGTAGTTTCAGACCACGCAGTATTCGATCGAAACATCCATACGCCGCAATGGTACGTGGGACCGAGACGCACGACCAACGGCTGCGAGTCCCTCAGGTCTGAAGTCCATGCCGGGTTTCTACAGGACCCCCTTTTGGGTGGGGGGTCCCTCCGAACCCCTCGGTTGGCCCAGCTCTCCGTTCGGCACTTTCTTCTTTTTCCGCTCCGCGTCCCTCCGGGACACTTCGCTCTCTCGCTGCCCACGTCTTCGAAACTAGGAACGGACCTAGGACCTGCGGTGCTAGGCTGATCCGGTGATCGTCGCAACCGACGTGCACTACGCGAGCGACACCGAGGCTCGCGCCGCGGCAGTGGTATTCGAGCGCTGGGAGGACCCGGCACCGACGGCGACCTACGCGGACCGTGCCACGGGCTTTGGCCCCTACGTCCCTGGACGGTTCTACGAGCGCGAGCTTCCGTGCCTGCTTCCGCTGCTGCGCTGGGTCTTCGCCGCCCACGACATCGACACGGTGGTCGTCGACGGCTACGTGAACCTGGGCGACCGACCGGGACTGGGCCGACACCTCGCCCACGCACTGGCCGAAGACGAGCACAACCCGCGCATGGTCGGCGTCGCCAAGACCGCGTTCGACGGCGCTCCGGCACACGCCGTGCTCCGAGGCACGAGCGCCACGCCGCTTTGGGTCACCGCCAGCGGCCTGACCAACGCCGAAGCCGGCGACCACGTCCGCGCCATGCACGGCCGACACCGGCTTCCCACGCTGCTGTTGCTGGTCGACCACATCGCACGTGGTCACGTCGAACCACGCTGATCCGAGTTGGCCTACTCGCCTGCGCGACGGCGGGCGATTTCGGGGCGCGACTCGATCGCCTTTTCGAGCTCGACGAGTTCGTCGGGCTTGAGGTAGGCGAGGCTCTTGGCGCCGCCGCTGAGCACGACCTTGACGATCGGCTGGTCGCCCTCGTGCACGACCTCGAACGCCTCGCAGATCTCGACTTGCGCCATCAAGCGCCCGAGGCGAGGCGAGCTGAACTTCACCTTCTTGTGCGCCCGCTTGTAGCGGAACACCTTCTTGAGCTTGAAGTCGGCGCTGGCCTCGGCGGTGAGCAGCGAATCGTTGGCGTTGTTGATGCGGGCCCGCAACGCGTTGGGCGACTGCCGCAGCTCGTTGTGCTCCAGGTCGGTGACCTCGGCGGTGTGGGTGACCATCACCGGCAGCTCTTCGACCTCGCCGTCCTTGACCTCGAACTTGCGGCACGTGACCTCGACCGAGCGACGGCCGAACAGCGACCCCTTGGTGGTGAACACCATCAAGGGCGCCTCGAGGATGCCGTGGACATGACGGGCGACATCGCGCACCACCGCAACCTCGGCAATGCGAACCCCGAGAATCCCGTCCCCGTTGGCGAGCAGCTCGAACTGGATCGCCTCGTCCTCGGGGACTTCTTCCGGGGGCACTTTGCCCGAATACGTCTGTTCCCAGCCCAGCTCGTCCAACGCCTTGAGCAACGCCTTTTCGAGCTTGGGCATCTTGAGCGGGGATTCGCCGCGGGTTTCGATCAGCCCCGTTCCAAGGTGCAACGCCATTGCTGCGCGGAGTATCGCACAACCGGCCCGAGGGAAAAATGCCCCACGTCGCCCGCAAAATCCGCCAAGAAATGGCGGGAACTCGCCACAACCCGGTACGAAACACCCATGAACGAACTGCACAGCGATGCGCTGCTGGGCGGCACGTGGTCCTGGGAGACCGACGAGGACGACGTCTACGTCGAGGACAAGCGCGAACAAATCCGCGACCTACTCCGCGATCTCATCGACGACCCCACCCACACCCCCTGACCCCCCGGACCCCCGGCCGCCCCCAGCAACGCCCAGCGGCCCGGCCCAGCAAACACTCCGGACGGCGCGCACGAAGGACGGGGGCTCCCGTCGCCCCAGCGTCGAAGGCCCGGAGATGCCGAGCCCACAGTCACGGCCGCCCCGGCCCCCGCGAGCAAACGAGCGAGCACCCCCGGAGGGGGGCGCAGCGCAAAAGATAGCCAGGGCCACGACCACCAAGCCCCGCCGCCCCGGCGTCGAAGGCTCCCTCACCCAAAGGGGGGGCCTGAGATGCCGGACCCACGGCCCCCGCGGAGTGGCCCTCCCCGGACCCACGGCCCCGCGGAGTGGCCCTACCGAACGCGGTAGGCCAACGCGTACTCGACACACGCGTTGGCTTCGAGCCCGCCAACACGTAAGCGAACTTCGCTGTCGTTGTTCACGCCCGAGCAGAAGAAATCCGGCTGGACGCTGTTGGTGCCGCAGCACCCGGTCAGTCCGTCGGGCGACGTCGCATCGGAGTCCGCACCGCAGTTGACCGAGGCCGCCCCCGCGTCGCACTCGAAGTACATGCACACTTCGACGTCTTCGTCGGCGGTGGCGATGGCGATGGTGCCGTCGCTCATCGGGCAGTCGTCGCCGAGATCGTCGAAGATGAAGGAGAACCAGTCGACGTCCTCGGGCTCGGTGCTGCCCATGACTTCGGCGAGCTGTCCGCAGGAGGCACCTGGCAGGGACTGTGCCGTGCCCTCGTCCTCGTTCGGCTCCGTGTCCGCCTGCTCGCCTTGGCAGCCGGCGGGGTTGTAGCAGATGTCTTCGATGCACTCGAGGTCGCCCTCGCACATGCCATCGTTGCAGGCACAGTTCTGCGTACCGGGGTCACAGATGTCCCCGGTGGAGGACGATCCGTCGCCGGACGTGGACGACGTCGTGTCGTCGGCGGCGGTCGTCGAGCCGGTCGTGCTGTCGTCCGTCGTGGAGGAGGAGCCCGAAGCCGACGTGCTTCCGGTGCCCGGGTCGGTCGTCGAGGCGTCGGTCGTCGAGCCGCCGCTGGTCGAGCCACCGCTGTCGTCGCTGCTGCTGTCGTCGCCGCAGCCCATCAGGCCCGCGGTCGCAAGAGCTACGCAGAACAGCGGCGCACGGGCGCCAAGGCGAAGAAGGGAAACCATGAGGCGGAGAATATCCGGGAGAACCCCGGTCGACAATCGCGTGCCATACTGGCCGGATCATGGCGAAGGACGCCCCCATTCTCGTCACTCCCGAGGGCCACAAGACGGTGACGAAGGAGCTGGAGCACCTGTGGAAGGTCGAGCGCCCCCAGGTCACGGCAGAGGTCGAGGCGGCGGCGGCATTGGGGGACCGTTCCGAGAACGCCGAGTACCAATACGGCAAAAAACGCCTGCGTGAGATCGACCGAAGGCTGCGATTCCTCTCCGATCGTCTCGACCGCATGAAGGTCATCACCCCCGAGATGCAGGCCACAAACCGCGGCAAGGTCGGGTTCGGGGCCTGGGTCGTGCTCGAAGACGATGACGGCGACCGCAAGTGCTACCGGATCGTCGGGCCCGACGAATCCGACGCCGACCGCGGCCACATCAGCACCAAGTCGCCCGTCGCGCGCGCACTGATGGGCAAGGAGGTCGGCGACGAGGTGGAGGTACGTCGACCTCGCGGGGAGGCCTACTTCACGATCGAAGCGATCGTGTACGGCGAGCGCCCCGCGCCGTAACCCCAGACCTGAGGACGGCGCGGATTCGGCGCTACTCCGCGGCGGTCGGCTCGGGCTCGTGACCCGACGCGGGCTCGGCCTCGTGCGACTCGGGCTGCACGCCCTTGCCGAGTTTTCCACGCACCCAGGCGCCTACGCCCCGCATGTCGTCGAGGATGCTGAACATCGTCGGCACGAGCACCAGGGTCAGCACGGTCGCAAAGGCGAGGCCGAAGATCACGGCCACCGCCATCGCGCCCCACCACTGAGCGCTCTGTGTGCCGGCCAAGATCCGCAGGTTGCGGAAGTCGATCGAAATGCCGAGCGCCATCGGGACCAGGCCCAACACCGTGGTGGCCGCGGTGAGCATCACCGGACGGAAGCGAGCCGTGCCAGCTTCGACGAGGGCTTCGAAGGTGGCGACACCTCGCGCCTTGAGCTGCTGCACATAGTCGAGCAACACGATCGCGTTGTTCACCACCACGCCCGCCAGGGAGATTACCCCGAGCCCGGTCATGATCAGCCCAAACGGTGTGCCCGTGAGCATCAGCCCCCACAGCACGCCGACCAGCGACAGCACCACCGACGCCATGATGATGAGCGGCAGCGTGAAGCTGTTGAACTGCGTCACGAGCACGGCCGTGATCAGCACGATGGCGATCACGAACGCCCGCACCAGGAAGTCCTGCGCTTCCTTCTGCTCGTCTTGCGCACCGCCGAGCCGCAGCCCGTAGCCGGGCTTGGTGTCGACGCCATCGATCTTTGCGATGACGGCGTTGCGCACCTCCGTTTCGCCGTGTCCCTCGGCGATGTCCCCTTCGATGGTGACCACGAGGTCTTGGTCGATGTGATAGATGCTGCCGTTGCCGCCGGCGAGGTCGAACGACGCAACCGTCGAGATCGGCACGGGGAACGTGTCCGGGCTGGTGTCGAGCTTGCCCGGGATGCGCAGCCCGAGGACCGACTGAAGGTCCTCGCGATGGCGCGGGTCGACCATGACCGTGATGTCGTACTCGTCGTCGCCGTCGCGGAACGACGACGCCTTGGCCCCGGCCACCGCCGTGCGGACCGTGTTGGCGACCGACGAGGTGCTGGTGCCGACGCGTTTGGCCGCGCCCCGGTCGATGCGCAGCCGCATCTCGGGCCGACCCACGCGGTAGTTGTCGGTGAGGTCGGTCGCGCCTTCCACTTCGGCGAGTTGCCGACGCACCGAGGCTGCGAGCGCGCCCACCTCGTGAAAGTCGTCGCCGGACACCTCGACCGCGATCGGCGAGCCGACCGGCGGACCCATGCGTTCCTTTTCGACCGAGATTTCGGCGCCGGGAATCTCGAGCACCGCTTGGCGAATGCGATCGACCGTCGCGGTGGTTTGCTCGATGCGGACCGTCTCCCCGGCGAGGGCCGAGGCCTCATCGGGCAAGAAGTCGACCGTGATCCGAGCGAAGTTGGAGGCCGGTTGCGCGGCGGTCATCGGGTCACCACCACCGCTGATCCCGGTCTCGGCGACGAACACGTCGACGTTCGTCTCGGTGGCGAGAATCGCCTCGATCTGCCGCACGATGGCATCGGTGGCTTCGAGCCCGGTGCCGTCGGGCGCACGCACGCTGATCGTGGCCCGGTTGGGGTCCGTCTCGGGGAAGAACTCCATGCCGTGGTTGTTGCCGGCATAGATCGCGACCGTCGCGACCAGGGACAGCGCCCCCACGACGGCGGACGCGTAACGGTGGCGAATGGCGAAGCGCAGCAGCCGTCGATACAGCCGCATCGAAGGCCCGTACTCTCGGGTCTGCTCGCTCGCGTCGTTCTTGCGCCCCATCGAGCGCGGCATCAGCCGCGAGGTGGCAGCGGGAAGAATCCCGACCGCGACCACGAGCGAGGCGACGAGCACGATGATGACCGTCTTGGGCATGTAGCCCATGAACTGCCCCATCACGCCGGTCCAAAACACGAGCGGAGCGAACGCGGCGACCGTGGTGGCCGTGGACGCGGCAACCGCCACCGCGATTTCTTTGGTGCCGTCGATCGCCGCCTGCCGGGGCGGTTTTCCCATCTCCGCGTGGCGGTAGATGTTCTCCACCAGGACGATCGCGTTGTCGACGAGCATCCCCAGGGCGAGGATGAGCGAGAACAGCACGATCATGTTGAGCGTCATGCCGAACGCCTGCACGACGACCATCGCCAGCAACATCGACAGCGGAATGGACACCGCCACGAACAAGCTGCTGCGCACGCCCATGAACACGATGAGCACGCCGACGACGAGCAGCAGCGCGGTCACGATGCCGTTCTCGAGGTCGCTGACCATCGAAGAGATCATCTCGGACTGGTCTCCGAGGGTGCGGAACGAGACCCCCTCGGGCCACTTCTCCTGATGCTCGGACGCCCGGGCTTTGACCGCGTCGACCACCTCGAGGATGTTGGCGCCCGTCCGCTTCGACACCGCCAACGACACCGCCGGCTGCCCGTTCATGCGGGCGTAGGTTTCTCGGTCCTCGAAGGCGTCGACGACCCGCGCCACGTCGCGCACGAACACCGGGCGGTCGCCCTTGCGTTTGATTGCGACGTTCTCGATCTCGGCCGGGTCCTCGAACTCGCCGGGGACCCGCAGCAGCACGCTGGCTTCTCCCGCATCCACATCGCCGCCCGGAACGTTGACGTTCTCGTCGCCAATCGCACCGATGACGTCGGTGAGCGCGAGGCCGTAGTGGTTGAGCCGTACGGGGTCGACCTGGACCTGGATCTCACGGGTGCGACCGCCGGTGAGCTTGGCATCGAGCACCCCGCTGATCTCCTTGACGTCGTCGCGGAGGCGCTCGCCGAGTTCCTTGAGGTCCTCCTCGTCGATGGGCCCGGCGATCGTGACGATGACGATCGGGAAGTCGCTGAACGAGACCTCGGAGACGCTGGTCTCTTCGACGTCTTCGGGCAGGTCGGGGCGCGCCCGGCTGACCCGGTCGCGAACCTTCTGCAGCGCGTCGTCGATGACCGCCTCGGGCTCGAACTCCATCGTGATGAGGCTGATGCCCTCGGCGGAGGTCGAGCTCATCTTCTTGAGGTCTTTGACCCCGGCCAGCTCGTCTTCGAGGGGGTTGGTGACCAGCGACTCGATGTCTTCGGGAGAGACACCGACATACGGCGTGGTCACCATGACCACCGGGATCTCGACGTCCGGCGACGCCTCACGCGGCAGCGTGATGTACGACCACAGGCCGAACAAGAAGATGCTCACCGTGATGAGCAGGACCGTGGAACCACGGCGTACGAGACCGGCGATCATGATCCTTATCCTTGTTCGGCGGTGAAGTGCGGTCGGCCGTCCGAGCAGCAAGTGCCCTGGCGCGACAGGATCACGGCATCACCGTCGGCCAGCGAGCGCTGCCCGACGATCACGATGTTGTCACCCACGTCGAGGCCGCCCTCGATGACGACCTGGTCCCGAACGAGCGGCCCGAGGTCCAGCGGGCGCCATCGGGCAACACCGTCTTCGACCACGAACACACCGTTGGCGTCGCGCTTGGTGACGAGAAAGCCCTGCGGGATCAGCAGCGAGTCCTTGCGCAGGCTCTGCTCGACCTCGACCCGCGCGATCATGCCGGGAAGAAGCGCCTTGTCGCTGTTGGGGACTTCGACCTCGACGATGAAGGTGCGGGTGTCGATGTCCGCGGCCGGCAGGATGCGCGCGATTTCCCCGACCCGAGGCTCGGCGAGCGCATCGACCGAGACCTTCACCTCGGTGCCCGCCTCGAGCAGACCCACGTCGCGGTCGGCGACGGAGACGGTCACCTTGACCGGGTCGATGACGACCAGACGTGCCGCGGGCGCTCCAGGCCCGGCGACTTCGCCTTGCTCGAGCTCGACGGCGGCCAAGCTGCCATCGAACGGCGCGCGAATGTTGGCGCGAGCGGCCTGAATCTCGGCCACGCGCTGGGACGCTTGCCCCGACACGAGACGGTCGTGGGCCTGGTCGAGTTCGGCGGCCGCAATGGCCCGCCCAGCCTTCTTGATCCGGTTGACCTCGCGCCGGGCAGCCTTCACCTCGGCTTGCACCTGAGCGAGCCGCGCTTGATAGAGCGAGCGGTCGACCCGAAACAGGAGGTCGCCCTTCTTCACCTCTTGGCCGACCTCGACCTCGACCGACTCGACATAGCCCCCTTGGGACGCACCCAACCAGGCGTCACGCGACCCCTCGACCTCGCCGGGGAGTTGAAGGTGAAGCGAGGCCGACGAGGGCTCGACCGTGGCGGCCTCGACCCAAGTGGCGCGGGCAGCTGGCGTCGAACGTTCGGTTGCGGCGGCCTCGGCCCCTTCGGGGGCGGGCTCTGCCGCAGCGCCATTGCATGCCGTGCCCAACAAGGCGGCTGCGAAAATATACCGGTTCATGCGATGACTCCGTGGAGATACAAGGAAAGGGTGGTTTGCTCGAACTCGTCGCCAAGCGGCTGACCGTCGAGCCAAAGCTGCAGCCTCATGTGCATGGATCCGACCAAGGCGATGGCTGCCCCCTTGATCGGTAGATCGGACCGAAGTTCGCCCCGCGCAACCCCTTGGGCGAGCAGCTCTTCGACCATCGCCAAGTCCTGCGCCCTCAGGCTGCGAACATCGACGAGCTCGGGGTCCAAAGTGGCCTCGCTTTCGGCCCGAAACAGGAGCCGAACATCGTCGGGGAACCGCTCGGCGTGTTCCCGAAACCGGCGCAGGCCCGCTTGGAGCCGCCGGGCGAACGTCTTGTCCTCCAGCATGGGCTCGTAGACTTCTTGAAGCCGGGCAATCGCACAGCCGACGGCGGCACGGTAGAGGCCGACCTTGTTGGTGAAGTGGTAGTACAGCGCCGGCTTCGTGCAGCCCGCCGCTTCGACGACCTCACGGACCGAGGTGCCGGCAAAACCCCGCGAGGCGAACATGCGAATCGCCTCGTCGAGCATGCGACGCGCCAGGCCATCCCGCGGGATGTCCGTGGCGAGTGCGCATTTGTCGCGGGCGGCCATATACCGAACGGTACGTAACCTGACACGCGGGTGCGACTGGGGCAAGCCATGCACGCGGCCCTATTCGCCGCCGCGTCAGCAACCGATACGGATCAGCGCAATCAAAGGCCCATCGGGTGTTGGCGCGTCCTTGGTGGGCACCGGGAGGTCCACCTCCGCTTCGAGCATCCACATCGTTTCGCCCTCTTCGTTGCACAGCGTCTGCTGAACCCGCCAAACGCGCGGGCTGGCCTCGTCCACATGGGTGAGGTGGGCCAACCGGGCGCGGTGGTCGAAGACGATGGCCCCGATCTCTTCGAGGCAGGGTGCCAATGCCTCCTCGAACCGGTCCTCGTTCCACACAGGGTCGGTGACCCGCGACGCAATCGCGGCCTCTTCGAAGTCCGACACGGCGAGCGCTTTGACGACCGCCTGCATTTCGGCCCGCAGTCGAGCACGAAACGCGCGCGGGTCCGCGGCGGGGTCCGGCGGGGGCAACTCTTCCTCCAGCGCATCGTCGGCGTGCTCGACCGTGCGTCCAGAGGCCATCGCCTCCCACTCCCGGACCAAAGACGAATCCGCCCGCGCCAGTGTGGCCCGCAAGTAGGCGATGACGTCTTCGAGCCTCTCGTCGCGGAACGACTCGGGCACCGTCTGCACGAGCACCTTGTACGCCTGGGACAGGTACCGCAGCAGGACTCCCTCGCTACGCCCAAGTCCGTACAGCTTCACGTACTCGTTGAAGCTCGCGAACTTCTCGACCATGTCCCGCGCCACGGACTTGGGACGCACGTTCTCCCCGCGCAGCCATGGGTGGTGGGTTCGAAAGCGGTCGAACACCCCATAGATGAAGTCGGCGCACGGCTTGGGAAAGTCGATCTTTTCGAGCGCCTCCATGCGCTGTTCGTACTCGACCCCGTCGGCCTTGAGGCGCCCGACCAGCTCCGTCTTGGCCGTTTCGACCTGCCGCTTGAGCACGGCAAACGGGTTCTCCAGGATCGACTCGACCAAAGACACGACGTCCAGCGGATAGGTGTCGCGGTCGGGGTCCAGCTCCTCGAGCGCTTGCAGCAGGAACAGCGAGAGCGTGTGGTGCAGGGAGAAGTCGCGCTGCAGCCCTTCGGCGACCCGCACGGCCCGGCGCCCCTGGACCGCGCCATCGATCACCTCGATCACACCGGCCTTGCGAAGGTCCTTGAACAGCTGCGCGGCGTATCGACGGTGACGTTTGCGACGCCCTTCTCGCTCGTAGCTGCGCCCGATGATCTCGATGATGCGGCCATACCCGCCGTGCAGCCGACTGGCGTCGATTTCACGCTGCATCACCGACAGCAACAGCCCGTGACTCATCTGCATCTGCGACGAGAGCGCTTCGGGGTCGCTTTGCTGGAGCTTGTCCAGCGTCTTGTCGTCCCACGGCACGTAGCCGCGCTCGGGCGGTTTCTTGCGCGTGAACTTCTTTTTCTTGGCCATCAGCGCCTTGGCCTCGAGCTTCTTGTTCTCGACCACGTGCTCGGGCGCCTGCACGATGACGCTGCCCGCGTCGTCGAACCCCTTGCGGCCCGCTCGCCCCGCGATCTGCTTGAAGTCCCGCACCGACAGGATGCCGACCTTGTTGCCGTCGAACTTGCACAGCTTGGTGAACACCACCGTGCGAATGGGAACGTTGACCCCGACGCCCAGCGTGTCGGTGCCCGAGATCAGCTTCAGGTGCCCTTGCTGCGCCAGGCGTTCGACCAAGGTGCGGTACTTGGGCAGCAGCCCCGCGTGATGCACCCCGATGCCGTGCTTGAGAAAGCGCTGCACGTCCTTGCCGTAGACCGTGTCGAAACGGAAGTCGCCGATCGCGGCGGCGATTGCCTGTTTTTCCGGCTTCGAGCACAGGTTCACGCTCATCATGTTGCCGGCCTGCTCGGCGGCCTCGCGCTGCGAGAAGTTCACGACGTAGACGGGCGTGCGGCTCTGCTCGTCGAGGTCGGTGACGGTGTCGTGCAGCGTGGTTTCGCGATAGGCGAAGTCGAGCGGCACCGGACGCGTCGCGCTGCGTACGACCGTCAGCTCGCGCTCGGTGTAGGCGGGAATGCGGTCCTCGAACACCGACACGTCACCCAGCGTGGCCGACATGAGGAGGAACTGGGCGTGCGGCAAAGTGATGAGCGGGATCTGCCACGCGATCCCGCGGTCGGTGTCGGAGAAGTAGTGAAACTCGTCCATCACCACGCAGTGCACGTCGGCCCACTCGCCGTCGCGCAGGGCGAGGTTGGCCAGGACCTCGGCGGTGCAACAGATGATCGGCGCCTTGGGGTTGATGCTGGCGTCGCCGGTCATCATGCCGACGCGCTCGGCACCGAGCGACCGACACAGGTCGAAGAACTTCTCGCTGACCAGCGCCTTGATCGGGCTCGTGTAGAAGGCGCGTTTGCCTTCACACAACGCCTTGAAGTGCATCGACAGCGCGACGAGCGACTTGCCGGACCCGGTGGGCGTGTTGAGGATGACGTGCCGCCCCGCCATCACCTCCAAGAACGCCTCCTCCTGGGCTTCGTAGGGCTCGATGCCGATCTCGGCGATCCAGTCCATGAATCGCTCCAGGATCTCGTCGGCATCGTCGAGCGGCGACTCGGGGACCCTGGACCCCAGGGAAGGACTGTCGGTGCGTTCGGCGCTCAAGGCCCGCAGCAAACCGTCCGGGCGCCGCCATTGCAAGCCCTCGATCGCCCGACGGGAACCCCGAGTCCTGCAAAACGAACTACATCGCCGTGGTCTCATCCACGAGCGGGCCAACCGCATTCTCGATGGTCTTTCCCCCCGACGACGCACCTCCGACCGAGGCCGAGGTGGCGCTGCTCGCTCGGGTTCGCGACCGCCTGCACGCACAAGCCGCATGGTTGCGATCCCCCGCGCCCCTGCCCTCCCCGCCTCCGGTCGCGGGCGAGTTCGAGACCTGACCGAAACAACGAAAGCGCCCCCGGGCGCCCGCATGATGCGGAGCCCGACGACGCTACGTAGCGAAGAAGTGGTGACCCGTCCTACTCGAGGTCGTACTGCTTCAGCTTGCGGTAGAGGGTGGTCTTGCCGATGTGCAGCAGACGCGCGGCCTTGCGCTTGTTGCCGCGGGCGTAGTTGAGCGCCCGGCGAATGGCTTGCTTTTCGGCTTCTTCCAGGCAGAGCTGGCGTTCGGGCGACTCGGCGCGCGCGTAGTGCACGTCGCGAACCCGCAGCTTGGCCGGGAGGTCACGAAGCTCGATCTGCTCGGTGGCACCCGAGGCGACGGCCTGGCGGATCACGTCTTCGAGCTCATCCATGTTGCCGGGCCAACGGTACGACCGCAGGCAGTCCAGCGCGTTGTCGGCGATACCGCCGATGGGGCGACGCGTGGGCGTCTTGGAGATGATGTCCATGGCGATCATCTCCAGGTCTTCGATGCGCTCGGCGAGTGTCGGCACGTCGATGCGGACACCACACGCCCAGCGGACGATCTGCGGGTGCAGACGCTGACGGCCTGCTTCGCTTTCGGGCTTGAGCTCGGTGCCGATGACGACACGACCCAGGCCGGTCAGCGCGGGAATGCGCGCTTGCTCTTCGAGGCTCAGGTCCTCGAGGTTCGAGAGGTAGGTGAACGCGCCCAGGCTGACCAGGCGGCCTTGCTCTTTGGCACCCACGACCTCGACGTTGGGTACCTCGCCCCCACCGAAGTGGTGAAGGATGCGAGCAATGGTCTCCTTACCCGACCCTTTCGCACCCACCAGCAGCACTGGCAGGTTGGTCCGAACGGCGCGATGAATCATCGATTGGACGCGGCGTGCGGCCGGGGAATGGCCCCGGAAGGTGGGTGGAGCGCTTTTCAGACGGCTCTCGGCAATGGATTCGGGAAATGACTGGGCAAGATCGGCGGCCTGCATTGGGGAACTCCTCGCTCAAAGGGGTCTATTGTGAGGGTGGGTTCGCCGTGCAACCCCTCGAGTCGATTTATGTCGACTTTTTGGTGCAGCTCGGCCGAAAGCGGTCCCAAAGCCGTTTCATTGGCCCTTTCCGCGTCCCGGGGTGGTCCATCGGCGCGCCCGCGAAAAACTCAAGGGGCCACTGGCGAGTCCGATGTACAGGGCGTGGTGGGACAGGCCGATGCAGTGTTCCGGGCGGTCGCGGCCGGGATCCGAGCACAATGGATGCGCCGCGCCCCGCAGTGGCCCGGGTTGTTCGACGCGGTCGAAGCCTCCCCGCGCTGCCTGACCGGGTTGCTGAAGATCCGGGCTACGGCCCGCAACCCCGAGGCACACGCGCTGTACGAGCTGTTCGAAGAGCGCCTATGTACCGCGACGGGTCAGCCACCGGTGCGTTGGCCGGCACGGTTCGGCGCATTCGCGTCCCGACCTCCTCGGGCCGACGAATCGGTGCGCAGTCTTCCCCGGATCGCGCCCGAGCAAGCGCTGATGCTGCTCGGCCCGCTGCGCAACCTCGACGGACCACCCGCGGACCTCTATGCAGCTGCCTTGGAGACCAGCTTCGGCGACGACTCGAACTGGCCGGTGAGCGACGACCTCATGATGCGGCTGCTCTCGCCCCACGTCCCCGAGAGTTGGCGAGCGCAATGGACCAGCGGATTCGGACTCGAGCCGCCGTCGGTTTTCAAGCCGCCCGCGCTCGAGGCCACCGAACATGCGTTGAACCAGCTCGCGGCTGGTGAGGTCTTGGACCAGGCTGCGCTCGGCCCCCGCGGGGCGATGCAGGTCGCGTTTACCTACACCACCGTGGCCATCGGTGCCGCGCTGGATGCAGCCCTGCCGAGAACGACGCGCAGCGCGGCGTGACGCGCCCTCTTGTCCCCACGGCGAGCGTGTGGGAAGGAGTGCGCATGAGCACCCATCGTGACGCCGATCCCAGTCAGCTGCGCGCCCGTGTCGAAGCGGCGTGGGAGAACCGCTCGCTGCTCGACGACGCCGAGCACCGCACCGCCGTCCGCCACACCGTGGCCCTCGTCGACGACGGCACCCTGCGCGTCGCCAACCCGCCCGAGGCCGACGGCGGCGAGTGGAGCGTCAACGCATGGGTCAAGCAGGCGATCGTCCTCTACTTCGTCGTGCAAGAAATGCGCGTCGAGGAGGTCGGTCCGTTCCAGTACCACGACAAGATCCCACTCAAGCGCGACTGGGCCGAAGCCGGCGTTCGCGTGGTGCCTCCGGCCACCGCCCGCTTCGGCTCGTTCATCGAGCGCGGCGTGATCCTCATGCCCAGCTACGTGAACATTGGGGCCTGGGTCGGCACCGGCACGATGGTGGACACCTGGGCCACCGTGGGCAGCTGCGCCCAGATCGGACGCCACGTGCATCTGTCGGGCGGTGTCGGCATCGGCGGCGTGCTCGAGCCCCCCGGAGCCGCGCCCGTCATCATCGAAGACGGCTGCTTCATCGGCTCCCGGGCGATCGTGGTCGAAGGCGTGCACCTCGAAAAAGAGGCCGTGCTGGGGGCCAACGTGGTCATCACCGCCTCGACGCCGATCATCGACGTCACCGGAGACGAACCGGTCACGCTCAAGGGTCGGGTCCCAGCCCGTAGCGTCGTCGTTCCCGGCACCCGCAAGAAGAAGTTCCCCGCGGGCGAGTTCGACCTCTCGTGCGCGCTGATCATCGGCAAGCGCAAGGCCTCGACCGACATGCGGACGAGCCTGAACGACGCCCTGCGGACCTTCGACGTCTCGGTTTAGTTCCTCAGGGAAACCTCTCGGTTTCCCTCGCTGCGGCCGGCCAAGCCGCCCTTCGCTCACCCTTCCAAGGTCGGGCGCGCAGCGCCCTCGCATTAGTCTTCAAGGGAAACCTCTCGGTTTCCCTCGCTGCGGCCGGCCAAGCCGCCCTTCGCTCACCCTTCCAAGGTCGGGCGCGCAGCGCCCTCGCTCTGCTCCTCGGGGCAAACCTCTCGGGTTCGTTCGCTCACCCTTCCAAGGTCGGGCGCGCCGCGCCCTCGCTCTGCTCTTCGGGGCAAACCCTTCGGTTTCGTTCGCTCACCCTTCCAAGGTCGGGCGCGCAGCGCCCTCGCTCGCGAACCTGCCGGTGGCTCGTGTGCACACGAAGCCGTCCGGGTGAGACGAGGGGGGGCGCGTGCAGTCCGCGCCTATCCCGCCCGGTCGGGTGGGGCCCAGGGGGGGCCGCTGCACCAATGCGTGCGTTCCCGGACCGTTGTTGGGTGGACCACCTGTGTCGGCTGCGCTAGGAATTGAGGGTGAGTTCGAGAGCCAACCGCGGCCGCCGCATGCTGGGTCGCCTCCGGCGTGGTCGGCTGGACGGGTTCTCTCGAGACGCGGAGCCCGACCCACGGGCGCTCCCCCCCGAAACGCCCGCACGAGGCCCGGGCAGCGGGGGCTTCGGCAGCGGCTGGGACCACACCGAGCGCCCCGCCACCAGCCTCGCGCCGATCACACCGAGCACCAACCTTCGCTCCCGCATTCTCAGCCTGTTCTCCGATCCGCGGGTGCAGTGGGTCACCATCGAGTCGGCCGCACGCACCCTGCACGCCCCGCGAACCGACGTCGAGACCGTGATCGCGGCGCTGGTCCAGTCGGGCGAGCTGATCGAGCGTGGCGATGCGTCCCGGCGGTTCCGAGTCCCGCACGCCGAAAAGCAGCGGCTCGAGTCGATGTTTCGCGAAGCCGCGCTCGAGCTCGGCGAGCAGAGCGTCCTCGCCCCGATCGAAGAAGAAGAGGACGCGCTCGCCCTCTACGACGACGACCCCGAAGAGCCGCGCCTTCCGGTCACGGCGGGCCTGCTCAGCCTGTTCCTGCCCGGCACCGGCCAGCTTCTCAACGGCGACGTCGGTCGAGCATCGTTGGTGTTCGCCGTCTGGAGCCTCGCGTGGATCACCCACCTCTCGCCCGTGTGGACCTTCGTCTGCCTGTACGCGGGCGCCGAGGCGTTCTTCACCGCCAAGATCCGCAGCATGGAACGCAAGATGGCCAAAGAGGCTCTGCCTCCCGCCTCGCCGCCCACCGGCGCTCTGCCTCCGCCCAAGCCGCACGGCGGCTGACGCTCCCCCGTGCCAACCGTCCCCATCTGGGCCGCCCGGTGAACGCCCCGTGCGGAACACTTGGACGGGGTGTCCCGGAACGAACAACGGCGTCGCGCGATGTTCCGTGCCCGCGTCGTGGTGGCCGCACTGTGCGTGCTCGGCTTCGTGGTCTGGTGCGTCTCGCTGATTCACGACGTTTCGCGCCTTCGGGGGGAGGTCGCCGAGCGCGTGCATTGGATGCAGGTCATCCGCGCGGTCGAGCAGTCGGATCCCCACGTGCCTCCTGCCGAGCGCCGAGCCGCGCTCGCGGCCCTCGACGCGGAACTGCCGGCGTTGGTTGCCGCGTCCAGAGACGACGCGACACTTCGCGCAGCGTTGGAGGAGGCGACACGAGGTCTCTCCCAACTCGAACAGCGACGTCTCGAGAGCCCCACCTTACGCGTCGAGGGACTCGCCGGCCTCGTGCCCGCGCTGCGCGAACAGACGAGAGCTCGTTCGGCGGAGCTCGGTGAGCACTGGGATTCGCTCAACGCCCTCGTGATGCTGGCGATCGCATTCGCCTCCGCAACGCTGGTCCTCTACGTCCGGTCGCACCGCATCCGCGCACGCCAACTCGAGGACGACGCGGTCCGCCTTCACGCCCAGCTCCTCCGTTCCGACCGCCTCTCGGCGTTGGGCACCCTCGCCGCGACCGTCGCCCACGAGATCAACAACCCGTTGTCGTTCGTGCTCAGCAACCTCGAGGTCCTCGAGGATCGACTGCAGCGCAGTCCCGACCTCGACACGGAGCTCGAGACCAGTCTCGGCCAAGCGCGCGAAGGCGTGCGACGGGTCGCCACGATCGTTCGTGACCTTCGCAGCATGTCGCATCCGGGCCGAACGCCCGCGACCCAGCGTGTCGACGTGCATCGCTCGCTCGAAACAGCGATGCGAATCTGTGAGGGCGAAGCCCGCAACCGGGCGCGACTCGTCCGAGAGTTCGGCCGCGTACCGCGGGTGTTTGCGGGCGATGCACAGCTCGGCCAGGTCTTCCTCAACCTGTTGGTCAACGCGATTCAAGCGATCGACCCCGGCAAGCCGCAACACAATACGGTCACCGTCCGCACCCAGACCGTCCCCGAGGGGGTGTCGATCGAGATCGCCGACACCGGCCGCGGCATCGACCCACGGCAGGTCGACCGGTTGTTCGAACCGTTCGTCACCACCAAGGACGTCGGCGAAGGAACGGGTCTGGGCCTCTACGTCTGTCGCAGCATCGTCGAGTCGCTGCACGGCCGCATCCTCCTCGCCCCCAGAGCGGACGGAGGCACGACCGCCACCGTCATCCTGCCCATCGCCCCGGCCACCGAAGACGTCGGCGAGCGCTCGGTCCCGATTCACGACCCGACGCCGACCGAGGACCAACATCTACGCATCCTGATCGTCGACGACGAAGAGATGCTGGCGTCGGCACTCGCACGCTCCCTTCGCGGACACGAGGCGCACACCGCCAACCGCGGCAAGCAGGCCGTCGACATGGCGAGCGACTCCCACTTCGACCTGATCCTCTGCGATCTCATCATGCCGGAGATGAGCGGCAAAGAGGTCTTCGAGGCCCTGCATGCGACCAACCCTTCCGTGAAGCGGCGGTTCGTGTTCATGACCGGAGCCACCGTCACCTCGGAAGCGCGTGCGTTCGCCGAGTCGATCGAAGCGCCCGTGCTCGAGAAGCCCTTCTCTCGCGCGGAGCTGCTGACGGTGATCGAACGATTCCTGTAGGCTTCGAGCGTGGGTACATCGAGGTGGTTGTGCGCGGTGGTGCTGTGCTCGGCGTGTGGCTCGGACTCCGCGGGCGACGGAGGGGAAACCTCCGCGGCCCAAACCGGCGGCGATGACACCACGGCGGGCGCATCGACCGGTGCCGAGGATGGGTCGACCACCGCCGCCGACACCGGCGTCGTCACCACCTCCAGCGGCACCTCTACGACGGGCGGCGACTCGACCGACACCTCGTCCGGAGGCGATGAAACCGGCACCTCCAGCAGCGGCGGCGAGGCGGCCCCGCCCTACCCGGACCTCTCGCTCGGCCCCTACCCCAGCCTGCTGACGATGGCCACCGACAGCATGTTGGCCAACGCGGACAGTCTGGACACCAGCAGCACGTATGGGCACAGCGCCGCGCAGGGCTACGTGTTGCAGGCGATCGGTGAGCTGCTGTGGGACGCCCGAGATTACGCGCTTCCACAACGCGACGCGTTGATCGACGCAGCCCTCGGGGAGGTCGCCGAGCTGCAAGCCGCCTCCGACCAGGTCTTGGGCGGCGGTCCAGGCTTCGGGCTCGACGAGGCCTGGGATGCGTTCGGCGACGGCAGCACGAACCCGGCCTTTACGGCCTACACCTGGCAATCCGGCATGGTCGCCTTGGGTGTGGCCAAGCTCGTCCGGGTGCTCGACGCCGCTGGACACCCGCAGACCGACGCCACGCGAGCGTTCGGAGAAGCCCTGGTCCAGCGCTGGGACGCGCACTACACCGCGGTGACCGACGGCGGCTACTGGTGGTACTCGACCGCGGCCTCCGACGCGATTGCAGTGCACAACACCAGCGCGCTGGTGGCCATGGCCAGTCAGCTCCTCGCCGAGTCCGGCAGCGACGCCAGCTTTGCCGACCGTCCCCCCGCCGCAGCCGACCTCCTTTGGGCTCGCATGAGCGGCAACCCGTCCATCGGCTACACCTGGAACTACGCCGACGACGGGTATCCCGCCAACCTTCGCCGGGCCGAAGACGTCTCGCACGCGCTGGTCACCCTGCAGTTGATGGCCGAAGCCGGGCAACGCGGATGGTGGGGCGCGTCCCAAATGCAGGGGGTCGCCGCCACCCTGACCGACACCATGTGGAGCGGGCACCCGGGGCGCCTGCACGGATTCGTCGACGGCACCGATGGCGGTGATGCGGAGTGGGCCTGGAGCCGCGCCGCGGTGATCGGGTACGCCGCGCACGGCGACACAGGCGGAGACCCAGCGGTCTTCGAGCTGGGCCGCTCGTTGCTGTTCAGCAGCTACCTCAGCCGATTCGAGCGCGCGTTCGAAGGCGCCACGGTCGACAGCGCCCGCACCCTGGCGCTGGCCATGATGCTCGCCCACCGACCCGATGCGCTGGCGGACGGCAGCGCTTGGCAAATGGAAGCCGGGCCCGGAGATGACGCTGCACCCGCAGCGCCCGGAGGCGTTCGTTTCTACACCGTGGACTGGGACGCACCGTCCGATCTCGATCGCGGGCTGCTCTTGCCCGCCCGCACGTCGACCGCCGTCAACGCCAACCTCGTGGTGGACCTCGAGGTTGGCGTTGACGGGCGCGTACTCGTCAGTCTGATCTACGCGGCACCCACCGCGGGGCAGCTCGGCCAATGGGACGGCGATGCCTACCGCGTGCTCGGTCCTCTGCCCGCCACCGTGGACGACGAGGGCACGACACGGTGGATGCGGGCCACGCTCGAACTCGACGCGGACCGCTTCGACTATCAAGCGGGTGTCGCCGGGACCAACGTCTTGCTGCAGGTCACGCACCCGTCGATCTCGGTGAGCCGCATCGAAGCCACGCCGCTATAAAACGATGCCGCGCTACCGCAAGCTGTTGGTGTTGGACCTCGACGAGACGCTGGTCCACGCTCGCGAAGCTCCGCTCGAGCGCCCGCCGGATTTCCAGGTCGGCGAGTACGCCGTGTATCGGCGCCCTCACTTGGACGCGTTTCTCGAAGAGGTCCTCGGCGCGTTCGAACACGTCGCGGTGTGGACGGCGTCCACCCTGCCCTACGCGCTCCCCGTGCTCGACCGGATCGTCGACCGAGAACGATTGGCGTTCGTCTGGGGGCGAGAACGCTGCACCTACAACTACGACCGTGAGACCGACAGCCACACGATGCTCAAGCCGATTCGAAAGCTCCGCCGCATCGGCTTTCGGCGCGAGCAGGTGCTGTACGTCGACGATTCGCCCGAAAAGCTGGTGCGGAGCTACTCCAACTTGGTGGCGATCCGCCCGTTCGTGGGCGACCTGTCCGACGCCGAGCTCCCGCTGGTTGCCGAGTACCTCCACCAGCTGGGCCCGCTGAAGAACGTGCGGCCGATCGAGAAGCGCTGGTGGAGGCTCCGGCTCGAGCGCGAGTCGGGGTAGAACGATCCGGTGCCTCCCTCCGCTGCACAACTCGCTGCGCTGTTGGCCTCGATGCCGCCCGAACAACGGGCCGCGGTCATCGATGCCAACCGCGCGGGCTTCGACCAACGCCTCGGACTGCACTACGAGACGGTCGAGGACGAGCGCATCGTCGCGACGCTCGACATCACCGCCGAGCACCTGCAGCCCTATGGTTTGGTGCACGGTGGCGTCTACGCGTCGATCGTCGAGTCGGTGTGCTCTCTCGGCGCGGCACTGCAGCACCTGGCCCGGGGCCACAACGCGGTCGGCCTCGAAAACACCACCCGCTTTCTTCGCGGCACCCGGGTCGGCGCACGACTCCGTGCCGAAGCGCGCCCAGGTCTCGACCCATCACCGGACCGCGCCCGGTGGGACACGACGATTACGGACGCATCGGGAGCGGTCTGCGCCACCGGTCGGCTGGTCGTGGCCATTTTGGGACCGGATGCGACCGTTGGCGGAGAGGCTGTGGTCCTCCCCAATGTCTCGGTCCCTGGCGACGACTAATTTCCAACATTTCCAACTCGAACAAAGCTACCATCTTTCCATGCTTCCGTGTCCTTCTTGTACGCGTCACGTGCTCGGCACGGAGACCGCCTGCCCGTTCTGCGCCTCGCCGCTTCACTCCACGAAGGTCCGTCGGCTCCCCCGCGCCGCAATCGTCATCGCCGTCGGCTCGGTGCTCACCGCGTGTGGACCGGCCGTCCCCGATGCGGGTGATTCCATCGGCAGCTCCAGCGCCGCGAGCACGAGCGGCACGCCCAGTCCCACGACGGAAGGCCCCGACGCCACGTCCACCACCTCCACTCCAGGGACCACCGATCCCACGATGGCGATGACGTCGGGAACCACGCTCGGCACGGACAGCACCGGAGGCACCACCGAGGTCGACGACACCCTCGACACCGCCTGCGGGTTCTATGGAGGCTGCCCGGTGGATGAGGGTGATCTGTCCTACGAGTGCGACCTGTTCATGGACGACTGCCCGGTCGGAGAGAAGTGCGCGCCGTGGGCCAATGACGGGGGCGACATCTGGAACGCCAGCCGCTGCTCGCCAATCGCCCCCGACCCGGGCTCGCCCGCCGATCCGTGCGTGGTCGAAGGCAGCGGCGTTTCCGGGATCGATACGTGCGTCCTCGGGTCGATGTGTTTCTACGTCGACCCCGAAACCAATGAAGGCACCTGTGTGGAGATGTGCGGGGGCTCCGAAGACGACCCTACCTGCCTCGAAGGGACATGCATCTCCCAATACGACGGAGGTCTGCCGCTTTGTTTCGAGACCTGCGATCCCAAGGCGCCCACCTGCGCCAAAGGCGAATCCTGCCAGCCCGTCGACGATCCGGCTCTCGACACGCACGTGTGCACCCCGAGCTGACGTGCGACTGAAGGACGCCAGGCGACGCCTTCGAGTCCTGCAGGACCTTCCCGCGCCCCGCGACCGGCGGCTGCGCGAGGTGTCCCGTGGACCCGTGCCCACCCCGCTGTACGCGGTCTGGGAGATCACGCTCGCCTGCGACCAACGCTGCGTGCATTGCGGTTCGCGTGCAGGCAAGGCTCGCAAGGACGAGCTGACGACCGCGGAGTGCCTCGACCTGGCGCGGCAGCTCGGCGAGCTCGGCGTCGGCGAGGTGACCCTCGTGGGCGGAGAGGCATACCTGCGCAACGACTTCGTGCTCATCGTCAACGAGCTGCGCGCCGCGGGCATGTCGGTCACCATGACGACCGGTGGCCTCAACCTGACCTCCGAACGGGTCGAGGCGCTCCGGGACGCGGGGATTCGCAGCGTATCGATCTCCATCGACGGGTTGGAACAGGCCCACGACGCGTTGCGCGGCGTCTCGGGCAGCCACCGCCGCGCGTTCGAGGCGCTCGCTCGGATGCGCTCGGCGGGCATTCCGGTCGCGGTCAACACTCAGATCAACCGACGGACGCTGCCCGACTTGCCGCGTTTGCTCGAAGCCATCGCCGACGCGGGCGCGTTCGGCTGGCAGCTGCAGCTGACCGCCCCCTTCGGCAACGCCGCCGACGAGCCGGACTTGCTGTTGCAACCCTACATGATGCTCGAGGTCTACGAGACGCTGCGCGGCGTCTTGCGAAGGGCGCGAGCGCTGGGCGTGACGATGTGGCCGGGCAACAACCTCGGCTACTTCGGGCCCCTGGAAGCCGAGCTTCGCGTCGCCCAAAAGCGGCACTACAAGGGATGCGCGGCAGGCCGCCTGCAAGTCGGCATCGAAGCCCACGGAGCCATCAAGGGCTGCCCGAGCCTCGGCAGCGCACAAAACACCGGCGGCAACGTTCGCGACCACAGCCTCGCGGATCTATGGGCCCGCTCGAGCGAGCTCGCCTACGTTCGAGAGCGCGGGACCGAGGTGCTGTGGGGCTACTGCGCGCAGTGCTACTACGCGGACACGTGCCGCGGCGGATGCACGGCCACCGCCGAACCGTTGCTCGGCCGACCCGGCAACAACCCGTTTTGTCATCACCGTGCGCTCGAAATGGACCGCATGCAGCAGCGCGAGCGCATCGAGCAGGTCGCCGCGGCGCCCGGGGTTCCGTTCGACCACGGCCTGTACCGCATCGTTCGTGAATGGACGGACCCAAAGCGGCGCGAGCGCGAAGGACCGGTCTCGATCGACGAGCCGAGGGTGTCGCGCACCGTGCAGCCCGATGGTCCAGGCGTGCCGGTCGACGACTCGCCCGCGTGAGAACACGGCCGAGCGTTCTCACGCAAACGGTGCTACAGGGGGCCCTTCCCGGAGCACCGATGCCCGACGCAGAGCCCCAAGACGACGCACCGCAGCCCACGACCGAGCCGTTCGAGGGGGTGCCGCAGCCGTTGCAAATCGCCCTGGAGCGCCGCGGGTTCACATCGCTCACCGCGGTGCAACGCGCGGTCGTCGATGAGCCCTCCACCGAATGCGACCTGCGCATCTCGTCGCAGACCGGCTCGGGCAAGACGGTCGCACTCGGCCTCGTGCTCGGCCGCGCATTTCTCGAGGGTGAGCCCCTCCCCCGCAAACTCGAGGGTCCGCGGGCGCTGGTCATCGCCCCCACCCGCGAGCTCGCCACCCAGGTCGCCGACGAGCTGTCGTGGTTGCTCGCCGAGGTGCCCGGCCTTCGTGTCGAGTCCGTCGTCGGCGGCACCGACATGCGCGGCGACTACCGCATGCTCCGCAACCCGCCCGCGATCCTCGTCGGCACGCCCGGCCGCATGCTCGACCACATTCGCGGCGGCGCGGTCTCGTGCGCCGAAGCCCACACAGTCGCCCTCGACGAAGCCGACCGCATGCTCGACATGGGCTTTCGCGAGGAGCTCGAGGCGATCATCGAAGCACTGCCCCCGGAGCGCCGCAGCCACCTGGTCTCGGCCACCTTCGCCGGAGCCGTGCGCGGCATCGCCGACAAGTTTCAAACCGACGCCAAGCACCTCGAAGGCACGCAGCTCGGACAAGCCAACGCCGACATCGAGCACGTCGTTCAACTCGTCGACCACAAGCAGCGCTACGCCGCGCTGGTCAACGCCCTGCTGCTCACCTTGGGCGAGCAGGTGCTCGTCTTCGTGGCCAAGCGCATCGGTGCGGCCGAGTTGGCCGAAAAGCTCAGCGAAGATGGTTTTGCCGCCCTTCCGTTCTCGGGCGACCTCAGCCAAGCCCAGCGCACCCGCACACTGAGCGCGTTTCGCAACGGCACGATTCAGGTCCTGGTCAGCACGGACGTGGCCGCACGCGGCATCGACGTCCCCGACATCGCGATGGTCGTGCACATGACCCCGCCGCAGGATCCCGACGACTACACCCACCGGTCCGGCCGCACCGGACGCGCGGGTCGACAGGGTCGCAGCGTGTTGCTCGTGCCGCCTCGGGCCCAGCACTTCGTCCGCCGGCTGCTCGGCGCGGCCAAGGTCGAGGCCAGTTGGCAGTCGGTGCCCACACCGGGCAAGGTCCGCAAGACCCTCACCAAGAACGTGCGCCGAGACCTGCACGCGCGGCTCGACAGCGACAAGCCGTTCGACGAGAAGACGCTGACCTACGCTGCCGCAGTCCTCGAAAAGCGCGATCCCGTCCAGCTGGTCGCCGGATTGTTGGAGATGGCGGAGCCCCGCCTGCCGCGGGAGCCGATGAGCGCCCGCCCGATCGAGCCCGAACCGCCCCGAGAAGACGAAGGCCGGGGCACCGGCCGGCGTTGGGGCCGCAAGGGTCCCAGACGCGGACACCACGGCAAACGCAAGTTCTACCGCCGAAACCGCGACGGCTGACACGATCAGCGCACGGTCATGCTAGCGTCGCGCGAAAGGTGCGCGGGGCCCGGCCTCGTGCACCCACGCCCTCGCCATGAACGAGTCTTCGAAGGCAACCGAAAAACCCTCCGAGTCCGGCGGCTGGCTCCCCGACTTCCTCGCGTCGACCGTCGTGTTCCTGGTCGCGCTTCCGCTGTGCATCGGCATCGCCGTGGCGTGCGGAGTGCCGGCCGAACGCGGCCTCGTCACCGGCATCATCGGCGGCTTGTTCGTCGGGGTGTTCACCGGAGCCCCGCTGCTTGTCAGCGGCCCCGCTGCGAGTCTCATCGTCCTCGTCGTCGACCTGATCCGGGAACACGGGCTGGCCATGCTCGGCCCGGTCGTCGTGCTCGCGGGCGTGTGGCAGATGCTGGCCGGCGTCTTCAAGCTCGGCCAATGGTTTCGCGCCGTCGCCCCGGCCGTGATTCAAGGGATGCTGATCGGCATCGGCGTCATCATCTTCACCTCGCAGCTGCACGTCTGCCTCGACGTCGACCCCGAGGGGTCCTTCCTCGACAACGTGCTCGCGCTGCCGCGTAGCCTTTCCGGCGACATTCTCGCGCCGCTGACCATCGCGGCCACGTCCATCGTCCTCATCGCCGCGTGGCCGAAGATCCGGCCCAAGTCGCTGAGCCTGGTGCCCGGCCAACTCATCGCCCTGGTCGTCGTCACGGCCGGCACGATGATCCTGGCGCCCGACGTCCGCTTTCTCGAGATGTCGGCCAACTTCTTCGATGGGTTGGTGCCTCCCAGCGCCAGCGACTATCGCGGGCTGCTCTCCAAGGATCTGGTCGTGCTCTCGCTGGTGTTCGCGTTCGTGGCGAGTGCCGCCACGCTGCTGACCGCCAACGCGATCGACCAGCGCCAGAACTTCTCCAAGGCCAACTACGACAAGGAAATGTTCGCCCAAGGGGTCGGCAACGCGCTGACCGGAGCGGTTGGCGGACTCCCGATGACCGGCGTCATCGTTCGCAGTTCGGTCAACGTCGACGCCGGTGCTCGCACCCGACGCTCCACGATCCTGCACGGCCTTTGGATCCTGCTGTTCGTCTCGGCCGCGCCGCAGCTGCTCGAGCTGCTGCCCCGCGCCAGCCTCGGCGCCATCCTGGTCTACACCGGCTACCGCCTCATCGACTGGCGAGCGATGCGGGCCCTGTACCAGCAAGGCCGCTCCGAGCTGGCGATCTGCCTCATCACCCTGTTCGGCGTCGTCTTTCTCGACCTGTTCACGGGCATCATGGCGGGCTTGGCCGCCGCGATCGCCAAGATCGTCTACACGTTCGCGCGGCTCGACATTCGCGGCGAGTGTGCGCCCAAGGGCAACGTCTACGACCTGCACCTGCTCGGGTCCGCAACGTTCCTGCAGGTGCCCCGCCTGGCAGCCGCGCTCGATGCCGTCCCCGACGACTGCGAGCTTCGGGTGCACATCGACCGCCTCGACCACATCGACCACGCATGCTTGCAGCTGCTCTCCACCTGGAGCGAGAGCCGCGAGAGCAGCGGACGCTCGGGCATGGTCGTCGAGTGGGATGAGCTGACCAACCGCTACCGCAACGCGGTCGTCGGCGGTGGCCGCGAAGCCCCCGCCCCCGGCTCGCTCGTCAGCACCATCTGGGCCGAGTGGAAGCGCATCTACGCACCGCGCCGCCCGGGCGAGGTGATGCCGACCCAGCGCGAGTTCATCCCCGTCGACCGCATCCGGGTCAACACCGACGCCGCCACGCTCGCGGACGTCGTCCGCGCGGCCTCCGAGGCCCTCGCCGACGACGCCAACGTCAAGGCAGAGACCCTCGAGGCCGCACTCCTCGAACGCATCGAAGGCCACGTCGCGCTCGGGGGAGGCATCAGCGTTCCCCATGCGCCGATCCCTGGACTTCGAGAGAGCTTGGCCGCACTCGTCACGACGTCCTCGCCGATCACCGTGGAAGGTGATGAGGTCGACGTGTTCTTCGTGCTCTTGGCCCCGCCCGACGATCCGCAGCAGCACCTGCAAACGCTCGCGCACGTGGGTCGCCTCTGCCACGACGACGACCTGCTCGAGCAGCTCCGTGCCGCCAACGAAAACAAGGACGCCGGCCTCGCGCTGCGGACCGCCGATGCGGCGACGCTCGACAGCGCCGTCTTGATGTCGCCCCGCCTGCTCGGCGTGGTCGAGGTCGACGACGCCGGTCGTGCCGAACAAGTGCGCGAAATGGTCGAGGAAGCGTTCGGGGACGTGCTGCTCGGCGAGCCGCTCGACGACGAGCTGCTGCGAATGATGCGGAGGGTCCTGCGTGCCAAGTCCAAGCAGCTGATGGTCGTGCCCATCCTCGAGCGCGAGGTGGGCATGTTGCAGGCGCTGCTCGACGAAGAGCACAAGCTCGTGGGGTCCGACCCCTGCCGGCTGCACCTGCTGGGTTCGCAGCCGACAGGCTGAGCGAGCCCAGGCTCAGGCCTTCTGAGGAGTGGCCTTGGGAAGAAGGGGGACGCGCTCGGCGGGTTCCCCTTCTCCGTAGATCCAGCGGTAGGCCCACCAGCGGCCGAACACCGACTGGGTGTACTTGCGGGTCTCGTCGTAGGGAATGGCCTCGATGAACAGGTCGAGGTCCCACGAACCGCGCTGGCCGAGCCACTTGTCGACCGCGCCTGCACCCGCGTTGTAGCTGGGGATTGCGAGCGCGACCGCACCGGGCCCACCACCGTAGCGATCGACCAGACCAGCGAGGTAGCGCATGCCGAGGTCGAGGTTGGTGGCCGGGTCGTAGAGGTCGTCCTTGTCGATCTCGATCCCGGCCTTCTTGGCCACGCCTTTGGCGGTGGCGGGCATCAGCTGGATCAATCCACGCGCTCCGGCCCAGGACGTCGCACCGGGGTTGAAGCGGCTCTCCGTCTGCATGACCGCAAACCCGAGCAAGTCGGGCACGTCGTGGCTCGCCTCGTAGTCGTCGATGAGCCCCGCGAACGGTTGGGGATACGCCAGTTTCCACACCGGCAGGTTGGCCGTGCCCGGCGGCGTCTTGCGCCACGCCGAGCCGAGGTTGGCCAATGTGCGCTGGGCCTCCGCGTACAGGCCCGCCTGGTTGAGCACCGCGATGGCCGGCCAACCCCGCACGCCCGCGACATCGAGCTCCTCGCGGGCGTCGTCGCCCAGTCCCAGCCGTGCGAGCAAGACCGCTCGCTCGGCCCCCTCGGAGGAGACGGAGGCCTCGGCCTTGGGCGTTTCACGCTGCAGCATCGCCAGGCCGCGCTCGAACGCTTCGGGCCCCGCCTCATGCAAGCGAGACATCGCCTGCGCTGCGGGATAGCCGAGCGGATCGGCCTCCACGGCGTCCACCCATGCCGAGGTGGCGGCATCGGCCTTGCCCACCTGTGCCAGGGCGCGACCGCGAAAGTAGTGCAGCTTGGCCTTGGCCGCGGGATGGGCGATGCGCTCCTCGAGCGCCGCGTCGCACAGCGCCAACGCTCGCGCCGCGTTGCCCGACGCAAACGCCAGCAAAAGCAGCCGCCGCCGAGCCTCGTCCTTCATGTCGCCGTCGACCGCGAGCGCCGATTCGAACGCCGCCGTGGCCTTGGCATCATCACCATGTTCGGACCACGACTCGCCCGCCAGCACCCACGCGTCGTCGGCATAGGAGTTCTTGGCGTGCTCCTTGGCCAAGGCGCTGAAGGCCAGCGCCGCCTTTTCGTATTTGCCTTCGGCGTAGAGCCCCCGGGCGCCTTGATAGCGGGACTTCACCTCGTAGGTGGTGACGCCCTTGGCCTTCTTGCAAGCGCCGGCGGCCTTGTCGAAGACGGGACGCGCGTCGGCGCGCCGACGTTGTTTGAAGATCGCCGACCCCTTCACGTAGAGCGCACGACACCGCGTGGGCTGGTCGGCCCCCTTGCGAAGCAACGCATCGGCGGCTTTGGTCGCGCCCTTGTACCGTCGCGCCGACAACATCGCGTCCATCCGTGCCAGCGACAGCGAACGGTCGAACGCCGCCCGGTCCTTGGCCGAACGGGTTTCCCCCACCGCCTTGCGCAGACCGGGCAACGCCTTTGCGGCCTCTTCCCCGTAGTCGGACAGCGGCGCTTCGAGCAACAGCGCTTCGTAGAGTTTGATCGCCTTGGCCTTGGCCTTTGTGTCCCCGTCCTCGGCCGCCAGCATGCGGGCGAGCTTGACCGAGACGCCCATGCGCCGGCTGCCCTTGGGATAGTCGGCGAGATAGCGCTCGTAGGCTTTGCGCGCCTCGGGCCGCGCTTTGGTGCGAAGCAACGCGTCGGCCTCGAGCACCGCAAACACCTCTGCGAGCCCCGACGCTTTCGCGTCCGCGGCCGCGACACCGCGCACGAGTTCCAGCGCCGCCTCGGGCTGCCCAGCATCGAGCCGGGCCTGAGCCTCCAGCCGTACGATGCGGGCCCGCACGGGCGCGAGTTCGGCCACCGTGCTCGCCTCGGCGAACCGGTCGGCAGCCGCGGCGTACCGCTCGAGGTGCAGGTCCTCCAGCCCTCGCAGCCACTGCGCCCCACCCCGCTCTGCCTCGGTGAGTTCGGTGGCCAACAACGCGTCGAGCAACCGCACCGCTTCGGCATGGTCACGTCGCTCACGGGCCAGGATCGCGTCGCGCCCCAACCCTTCGGCGAACCACAGCGCGCGGTCGGGTTGGGCGATCGACGACTCGGCAGGTGAAGCGTCACCGGGCTGCGGCGACTCGGACACCTCGGCGGCATCCGAACCGGCGGCGGACACGGCCGCGGCGGGGCCCTCGGTCTTGCAGGCCGAGACCGTGGCGAGAACGACAGCGAGAGAAAGCAGCCGCACGGTCACACCAGCCGGGTGGGCTCGCTCTCGGGGTCGTAGATTTCGACGCGGTTGCGACCGTTGCGTTTGGCCACGTACAGCGCCGCGTCGGCGGCCTCGATGAGCGCATCCGCGGTAGGTTCGACCAGCATGCCGAGGTCGGCGACCCCGAGGCTGACCGTGACCGGCAGGGCCTGCTCGTCGAGCGCGAACGGCTTGCCCGCGACCGTCTCCATGATGCGGTAGGCGGCCCGTGCGGCCCGGAGCGCATCGACGTCTCGGCAGATCAGCGCAAACTCCTCTCCGCCGTAGCGGGCGAAGATGTCTTCGCTTCGGGTCGTACCCGCAACGCGGTCGGCGAGGTTCTTGAGCACCTGATCGCCTGCAGGGTGTCCGAGCGTGTCGTTGATCTTCTTGAAGTGGTCGATGTCGAACAGGACCAGTGACAGCGGCTTGCCATGGCGCAGCGCGAACGCCACGTCACTCTCTAGACGATTGTTGAAGTACCCCCGGTTGAACACGCCCGTGAGGCGGTCCCGCAGCGCAGACTCGTAGAGGTTGCGCTGGAAGTCCTCGTCGAAATCGTCGTGATAGGTGAACTTCAGGACGCTCTGCGCGCCGATCTGAATCTTGTCCCCCTCTTGAAGTTCGTACCGATCCACTTTCTTGCCGTTGGCGTAGGTTCCATTGGTGGATCCCGCGTCGAGCAGGAAATAGCCACCTCCGTCCCCTTCTACGGCCGCGTGGGTACGAGAGATTCCCTCGTCGTTGATTCGAACGTCGGTCTGCAGGCCTCTCCCGATGGTGGTTCGCGCGCTCTCCTTGAGCGGAAACATCTCCCCCATGCGGTCTCCCGACAGCACCACCACGAACGCTCGTTTCTTCCCGTCTCTGGCCTTGTTCAGGCCGTCCGGCTCCAGCCGTATCGTGGTCTTTGACATCCTCCGCCATCGTAGAACCCACAGCCGACTTCTGGCAACAACACCGCACGGAAGCGTATAGTTCGCCCGCGCGGCCGCGCGCCGCCCCTGCAGCCCACTCATGGACGCCCTAGCTTCGTTCCTGGCCTTGCCCATCGCCATTTCCCTCGTGGGCACGTCTGCAGCCCCTCCCCAAGGGGAGAACGGGGGGACACCGGCCGATGCGCCTGCGGGGGACGCTGCCCCCGAGCTTCCACGAGAAGCCCCGCGCAAGGACCCCCAACTTGAGCGCGCGATGGAGTCGTACGAGCTGGGCAAGAAAGCCTACAACGCCGCCCGCTACGAGGACGCGCTGGAGCACTTTCAAGAGGCCGCCACCCGCTACGCCTCGCCGGATTTTCAATACAACATCGGCCTTTGTTACGAGCGGCTGGAGAAGCCCGAGGAGGCGGTGCGGGCGTTTCGCACCTATCTGCGGGCTAAACCCGACGCCGACGACCGGGCCAACGTCGAAGACCGCATCTTTCAGCTCGAAAAGCAGATCGACGCGGCGAAGAACCAGCCCGACACCACGCCCGAGCCCCAGCCGGACCCCGACCCCGAGGATCCGGCGCCAGTCGTCAAGCCGCACAAGCCGCTCATCATCACCGGGGCGGTCCTCGCGGGCGTGGGTGGAGCGTTGGCCCTCGGCGGGGGCCTCGGATTCGGCATCGCGGCGGGCAATCGCAGCCGCTCGATCGACGACCTCAACGCCGGCAACCCCGACCGGCTCACCTTCGACGAAGCGTCGGTCCTCGACGAAGAAGGCCGCCGCTTCGAAACCTTGCAGATCGTCACCGCCGCAACCGGCGCGGCGGTAGCCATCACCGGCGCAGCACTGCTCGCCGTGGGACTTCGCCGCAAGCAGCAAGCACAGGCAAGCTCCACGGCCACCCTCGTGCCAACGTGGACACGTCGCTCCGCGGGCCTCTCGCTGCAAGGACGGTTCTAGTCATGCGCTTTTCCAAGACCCTGCTCTCGAGTGTCCTCGCACTGTCGACCGCCGGCTGTTACTCGGCCACGTTCGACGAAAACGCCGACGCCGTGTTCGCGTGCACGATCACCGACAACGCCGAACCCGACGCCGACTGCCCCGGCTCGATGGTCTGCAACGGTTCGGTCTGCGTCGAAGAGGCGCCGACCGCCACGGTGATGAACCCCGAAGACCGCAATGCGGTTGCCGAAGGCACGGCGGTCACGGTCACCATTCAGACGTCGGGCTTCGACTTCAGCAGCGACGACGATGACCCCGACGCGGGGTTCTTGCAGGTCAGCTTCGACAACGAGCTGTTCGAGGTTCGCGAAGGCGCCGGGGGTCTGCTCACCTTCGAGTTCGACCAGCCCCTCACGCCCGGACCGCACCGGATCGCGGTGCAGGTGTTTCGCGCCGATGGCACTCCGTTCGGCAACGACGAAGCCAGCGACACCCGCCTGTTCTGGGTCGACAACGGCGAGCCGCACGTCGCGATCACCAAGCCGTGGCCTGGCAGCCAGTTCGACACCCAGTCCAGCGACCCGGTCGAGGTCGAAGTCGCCGTGCTCAACTTCCGATACGGCGCAGCCAACACCGACATCGAAGACGGCATCGGCCACGTGCACGTCTACTACGACCAGCCGTTCCCCGACTGCGCCGAGGACCCCACCTGCGACGCCGGCTACATCGGCGTTGTCTCGGCCGCACCCGAAGAGGCCGCGCTGGGACTCGACCTGCTCAGCAGCTCGGTGATCCTTCCCGAGGGCGCGGTCGGAGACGACACGCTCTCCGCCGTGCTCCGCCAGAACGACCACGCCGCGCTGACCAACAGCGACGGCGACTTCGTCGTCGACACGATCGAAATCGAACGAACCGCCGACTAGCGGACGCTAGCGGCGGTTCTGGGGAGTTCGGGCGAACTCCCGGGCCTTACTTGCCGGCTGCGGTGTGGGCCCGTTCGCCCACCCAGCGCGCGATGGCGCGCAAGGGCTCGGCGGCCTCGCCGAACGGCGCGACCTCGTCGATGCACTGCGCCACCAAGGCGTCGGTGCGGGCCAGCGCCTTGTCGCGCAGCGCCGGCTGATCGTCGTCGAGCACGTCGTCGGCGTGTTGGAACGCGATGCCGAACGCGAGGCCGTAGCGCTCGAGGCGACCGACGACGTCGTCGTCCTTGCCCGCGAGCAGGCCGGCCATCGCCGCGCTGGCGGCATAGAGGCCGCCGGTCTTGAGGGCGTGCACACGCTCGAGCAAGTCGAGGTCGTGAATGTCTTGGCCCGCAACCAGGTCGAGCGCTTGGCCGCCGACCATGCCGTCGATGCCAGCGTGGTGGGCGAGCTTGGCGACGGCTTCACCGACCCGTCCCGTCGACGGACGTCCATCGACACCACCGGCGAGCACGCTGAAGGCCATGGTCAGCAGCGCGTCGCCGACCAGGATCGCCTTGTCCTCGCCGAAGGCCACATGCACCGTGGGCTTGCCGCGACGCTCGGTGTCGTTGTCCATCGCCGGCAGGTCGTCGTGCACGAGCGAGTAGGCGTGCACCATTTCGATCGCACAGGCGGCCGGAAGCGCGGTCTCGACGGTTGCGCCCACGGCCTCGGCCGCGGCGATCGCCATCAACGGACGCATTCGCTTTCCGCCGAGCAGCACCGAGTAGCGCATCGCCTCGCGGAGCTTGCCCGGGTCGTCGCCGGTGGGCTCGGGAAGCAACGCGCTGAGCGTGGCGTCGACGCGCTCCCGTCGGGGCGCAAGGTAGGACTCGAGATCGAAGGTGCTCATGTGGATTCCTGCGGGTGAGCCTCGAACGGCTCGGTGCCCTCGGCGTCGGCCAGCAGCGCCTCGATGCGCTCCTCGACCGACTCCAAGATCTTCTCGCCCTGGCGTGCCAGCTTGACGCCCTCCTCGAACTTGCGGAGCGCTTCTTCGAGGGGGAGTTCCCCTGACTCGAGTTCGGCGACGACGGCCTCCAAACCGTCGAGCATCGCGTCGATGCTCGGCGTTGCAGCCGCGTCGGCCTCGGCCTTCTTCTTGGACGTCCGCGCCATGGGCGGCGCGGAGTATAGGGGCCCCCGGCTCGCCGCCGCAACGGAGCTGCTCACGCACCGCGCAAGGGACGCTTGCGGGCCCGCCACGATGCGTCCTATGGTCCCCCGCAATGGCTGACACGGCCGAAACGCAGGTGGACGTCGATGCTCTGATGGAGCAGTTCCACGCCTACCTCACAAAGCAGGGTCTCAAGTCGACCCGGCAGCGTGACGTGATCGCGGAGCGCTTCTTCGCGACCGACGGGCACACGTCCATCGAAGAACTGCTCGCGCTCGCTCGGCAAGATGCGCCGAAGGTCGGCTATGCCACCGTCTACCGCACGCTCAAGCTGCTCACCGAGTGTGGACTCGCCGCCGAGCGCCGCTTCGGCGAAGGGCAGACAACTTACGAGACCGCGGGCGACGCCGAGCACCACGACCACTTGATCTGCACCGAGTGCGGGCACGTGCTCGAGTTTCACAACGAAGCGATCGAGCGCGAGCAAGAACGCGTGGCCCGAAGCTTCGGCTTCAACGTCATTCGCCACCGCCACGAGCTGTACGGGCTCTGCCCTCGTGCCCGCGGCATCAAGGGCGGCTCCTGCCCGGGCCAAGAAGCCGAAGCAAAGAAGAACGGCAACTGAGGCGCGTCGATGGATCTCGCGCACACCCTGCTTCAAGACGGCGCGCCCCTGTTGGTCGTCGGCTTGGCCGCGGTGTGGCTGATCCGCCGATGGATGCGGCCGGCCCCCAGCGCCTGCGCGAAGTGTGAGGCTGCGCCTCCTGCTCGGCCGCCCGTGCGACACCGCCTTCGGGTCCTCGACGGAGCGCACGAGTAGCGGTGGCGCGCAACGAGGGTGCTCGCCGCTCGCTCCGTTGGGAGCTCGTCGTCACCCTGGCGGTGACCTTGGTGATGGCCGTCGTATCGCTGTCTCTCGCCACCGAGGTGTTGGGACGTCGCCGCCACGACGCCGCCACCCGCACCCAACTCTCGGAGCACGTCGACGGGTTGGCTGCCCTCATCACGCCGCAGCTGGGCAGCGGTGCGCTGGCAGCCGCGGGACGAGGCCAGCTCGAACCGGTGCTGCGCGCCAACATCGGAACCCTCGGCATCGAGGCCATCACGCTGCACCGCATCACCGGGCGGCAGGACGAACCCCCGCGGATCACCGTCGGCCTCGCGCCTCCGCTGCCGCCGCCCTTGCCCATCGGTGAAACGACCGGCACCCGCATCGAAGACCGCGACGGACTGGTGATCGTCGACCGTGCGCTGCGAACGTTCGGAGGCGCGCGCGACAGCGGCACGTTGGTGCTTCGCGTCGTGGCCCGCCCTGCCCCGTGGACACGATCTCAAGACTGGACCGAGGTGGCCGTGCTCGCGCTGGGCGTCGGCATCGTGATGCTCGTGCTCGGCATCGGGCTCATCGAAATGCAGGTCGTTCGCCCGCTCGCACGGGTTCGCGACGCGGTCGGCGAGGTCGCCCAAGGCAATCTCGACGCCGAGGTGCCCGAGGAGGGCCCCGCCGAACTGCAAACGCTGGCCGGCTCCTTCAACCAGATGACCAAGGCGCTCAGAGACCGCGTCGAGCAGATCGAGCGCCAACGCGAACACCTGGTCCGCGCCGAGCAGCTCGCCTCGGTAGGACGCATCTCGGCCGGCATCGCGCACGAGGTCGGCAACCCGCTGGCCGCCGTCCTCGGCTACGTCGAGCTGCTGCTCGACCCCCGCTCGGAGCCTGCGCTCGACGAGCTGCAGCGGGACATGCTCGAACGGAGCCGGACGCAGATCGAGCGCATTCAAGGCATCGTCACCCAGCTTCTGCACTACTCGCGCCCGACCCGGCAGCAACCCGTGTCGCTGCTCGCCGTCGATGCGGCTCGAGGCCTGGCCCGACTGCTCGAACACGACCCGCGGTGCGCCGACGTTGCACTCGAGGTGCAAGGCGACTCGCAGGCGCGGGCCTACGCCGACCCGGGCCTGCTCGACCAGGTGCTGCGCAACTTGGTGGTCAACGGAGCCCGCGCGAGCGCGGAAGCCGAAGCACCGCGCAACGTCACCGTGTGGGTCGAGTCCGAAGGTGACGTGACCCACATCGATGTCCAGGACAGCGGCCCCGGAGTGCCCGCCGAGGTGCGCGACCGCCTGTTCGAACCGTTCTTCACCACCGCCAAAGCCGGCGAGGGCACCGGGCTGGGCCTCCCGATCTGCCAAGGGCTCGCCGAGTCCATGCATGGATCGCTCACCCTGCGACCCGACGGCGCCCGAGACCCGCTGGATGGGGCACGATTCCCCGGCGCGGTGTTTCGTGTCACGCTCCCGGCGGGTCCGTCTGCCCCGTCTTCGGACGAGGGCCCCACCAGTTCCACTCCAGTTCCACTGTAGTTACGGTCCCTTGACACGCGGCGGGTCCGCGCGTCGAATCTCACCACCTCTCGGTTCGTCGAACCTCGCGCCCGAACCAAGGGCCACGTACGGAGCCAAACCCAATGCTTTCCTTCCGTCCCCGCAGCCTCGCTTCTGTCCTCACCCTCGCGCTCGTGGCCTCGAGCAGCCTCGCCGGCTGTGCGTACAAGTCCTCCTACCGCCAGACCAACTTCGACGTGAAGACCAAGCCGGTCCCCCAAAAGAAGGTCAAGGTGGTCAAGAGCAAGGACGACCTGACCAGCAACTACACCGAGATCGGCATCTACCGTGGTCGGGCCCCCACCGTGAAAGAGGCGATGGACGTGGCCAAGAACCAGTGCGGCCGTGAGGGCGCCGAACTCTACATCCTCAACGTCGAGCCCTACGAGTCGGGCGGCGTGTGGAACATCGACGGGGTCTGTGCCGTGTTCGCGGCCGACGACGCCACCAAGTAAGCGGGCATCCCCCACACGACGACGCCGAACTCCTCCCGGGAGTTCGGCGTTTCATTTTGGTTCGGTCGCCCGGGGGCTCAGGCGTTGCGCTCGTCCTCACGCCGGGCGTGCTCCATCAACAGATAGGAGACCGGCGTGACGGCGCCATCGTTGGCGGGACCGGGCAGAGGCTCGTCCGCACTGCCGGCCGCCTGAAACTCGAACTCGCCGCGGGACCACCCCAGCAGCTCGAACACCCGATCGTGCGGGTGCGCGTTGGGTCCGAGCTGCTCGACCTTGGCCAGCGCGCCGTTGCGAAGGTGGAGCGTCGAAACCTCGGCATCGCACCGCAAGCGCAACGCACCGCTGCGGCGCTCCGACTCCAAAAACGCCAGCAAACTGCCCAAGCGCACGTGTTCGAGCTCGCCGCGCAACCCCTGGGCATCGTTGCCCGTGGGCAACTGACGGCGCCGAGTGACCACGCCGACCAAGCGAGCGGCGATCTCGTCGGGCGGCATGTCCTTGGGCAAGAAGTCGTCGGCCCCCATTCGGTAGCCCCGCAGACGGGACAACTCGTCGGAGAGCCGCGTGAGAAACACGACCGGGACCCCACACAGGCGCTTGCGCTGACGAATCGAGCGCAGCAGCGACCATCCGTCCATCTGAGGCATTTCGACGTCGGTGAGGATGACGTCGGGCAATCGCTTGAGCGCAGCCGAGAGTGCGAGCAGGCCGTTCTCCGCCACCCGGACTCGCATGCCGCGAGCGCGAAGCACATCGCCGAGCTCGATGCGGTGACTCACCGAGTCGTCGACGACCAACACGTGCAGCGCCTCGGTGGTGGCGTTGGGCAGCGTGCTCGCGTCGTCCTCTCGCCCCACGACCCCGTCGACACACCCTTCGAGCGCCTCACGTTGGGCCGGGTTGAGGGCCTCGAGTTCCACCACGGCATCCCCTTCACGGGTCTGCAGCGTGGCGACCTGTCCTCGGAGGTACAGGACCGCTTCATCGGGCAACGTCAGCTTCACCCGGATGTGGGTGCCCGCGGCCGGTGGGGGATCCACCGGCAGCCGAAGACGCCCATTTCGGAGGCGGTCGGCGTACTCCACCACGAAGTCGTCGCGGGACTCGAACCGGACCCCAAACGTGGGCACCGGACGACGCGTCCGTGCATCCTGCTGTTCCGCTTCCGCCACCGTGTAACGAATCGTACGATTTTTCGCAGATGTGCTCCAACGGTTTTGGGATCCGGAGTTCGCGCATCACCCCGCTCGAAACCGAGCATTTCAAACGCAGCGCGGTGGCCGTCAAAGCCGGCCCAGGGGGCGTGGCGAGCCGGAAAGATGCGCTCTACACTCTCCCACAGTGATGCCCGACCAGCCTCGGCGCCCCGCGAGCGCCCGGGAACGCGCGCGTCCGCGACCCGCTCGCCGACAGTCCGCGCCCGCACCCGCCTCGGGTCCCACCTCCGCCCTGCAGTCGGTGTTGTTCGCACTGCTGTGGGTGTTGCTCGGCATCGGTTCGCTCGCCAGCGCCGTGGTCGCCCTGTGGGTGGTGCTCTCGCTGTCCCGCTCCGCAGCCGATGGAGCGGGCAACGCCTTCCTTCATTGGTTCATCGCCATCGCGCTCACCCTCGGGCTTCCGTTCGCGCTCGCGGTGTGGAAGCACCAACACCAGCCCAAGAAGATCAGCCTCACCATGGCCTGGCTTCCCATGGTCTGGAACACGGTCGGCTTGCTCGCAGCATCACAGCTCGTCCCCGACATCGTCGGCACCGCACTGCGGGGGCAAGGTTCCGCCGTCGCGGCCGAGAGCCTCGGGGAGTCCCACTCCGCAACGCGCGTCATGTCGGCGCTCGGTCATCACGCCGCCGATGCGGTCGACCCCGAGCCGCCGCCGACGGTGGCCGAGCGCGGTGTCCCGGCGATGCCTTCGCTGACCGCCGACCTCGACACCAGCAAGGCGATCAGCGTGCCGCTCGAGGAGCAAGGCACCGCGATCTTCGTCGACGTCGGTCTCGAAGGGTACGGGGGCCGCCACGCCAAGAAGACCTATCTCTTCGACACCGGGGCCTCCTACACCACGCTCAGCACCCAAGCCGCAGCCGAGCTCGGCATCGCCATTCCGCCCGACGCCCCGGTGCTCGAGTTCGACACCGCGAAGGGACGCCGCGAGAGTCGGATGGTGTACCTGCCCGCCCTGCGTGTGGGGCAGGTCCGCATCGAAGGCCTCGTGGTCTCGGTGTGCGACAAGTGCATCAACGGACGCCACACCGGACTGCTCGGCCAAAACGTGATGCGGCGGTTCTTGGCCCGCATCGACTTCGAAGGTGGCCGCATGCTGCTCATCCCCCGCAGTGGGCAAACCCGGCCCAACCGCGCCTACGACATCGGGCCCATGGTGCAGCTCGAGGTCGAGGGCGACCCGGTGATGTGGGGCGACCGCGTGCACTGGGTGATCAAGGTGCACAACCGCAGCACGGTGCCCATTCGCGACGTGGTGCCCACCGCCCAGTTCACCGGAGGCCCCAACCTGCTCGGTGCAAAGATCGACGAGATTGGGCCCGGCGAGGTCGGCCGCTCGTTGGTCAAAGGCAAGGTGGGCCCGGGCGCCCAGGGCAAGTCGGAGGGGCACTTCAAGTTGGGCCTGTCCGAGGCGTACTGGTGATCACGCTCGCTCCCCCCTCGGCCCCCACCGGCACCGAAGCCGGCGACCCGTTCGCCATGCTCGCCGACTCGGGAGGGCCGCTGTTCGTGCTCGCCCTCCTCGTCCCGGTCGCGGTCTTGGTGTTCTGGGTAGGCTCGCGCCGCTTCGCCAAAGAGCGAGGCTCGAGCGCCCTTCGCCCGCGCGGCCGGGTGTGGTTCGATCAGCCGCGCAAACGCAGCGAACGTTGGCGCGGCACGGTCAAACGCCTCGAAGCCCGAGACCCGACCGCGGTCGCCAAGGCCACCGACGGCCCGGTGCGATTGCAGGGCGTGCTGGTCAACGCCTCCGAGAACCTCGGCGGCGTCGCGGGCCAAGAGTGTGTTTGGCGCAACCGAGCCGGCGCAGGCGTGGCCTCGGCAGTCGCGGCCGAAACGGTCTTCCTTCAAGACGACTCCGGCTCGGTCGCCATCGAAGACCTCGAGCGCGCCTACGTGATCGCGCCGTCCGAAAAGCACTCGTTCCACCACGAGAACGTGTCGCTCTACCTCGGCGACACCGTCGAAGTGTTCGGCCACTTCACGACCGAGCCGGCCACCGGCGCCGAGGAACACCCGAGCGAACGCGTCTACGGTACCCTCACCTTCGCGGACGGCCTCGACTTTCGCCTGCTCGACCGAGCCAAGCCGAGCACCACCGAGTCCTCGAACGAAGAGCCCGAGCCGTCCTCCCCTCCCGCGCAGTCGCAGCCATGAAACGCCTCGCCATCTCCCTCGCCCTCCTCGCGCCGCTGGCTTGCGGCAAAGACAAGAAACCCACCACGCCGCCCGAGGGCGACACCGCCGCAACCGGATCCGACACCGCGGGCGACGACACCACTGGCGACGAACCCGACAAGGAGCCCGTCGAGCCCGACGTGCCTCAGGAGCCCGACCCCGCCGAGATCGCCCAAGGCGCGCACCAATACCTGCTCGGTCACTACCAAGAGGCCATCGACCTGCTGGCCCCGGTCTACACCGACCTCAAGGAGCGCAAGCAGTACCGCGCCAGCGGTCTGGCCGGCGGGTGGCTCGCCCTCGCCCACGCGCAGATCGTGTTCGAGAACGGCCAAGAGCCCAGCAAACACGCGCTCGAAATGGCCGACCGCACCCAGGACCCCGAGGTCAAGGCCGTCGCGCAGCTCGCCCACGGCGCCATGCTGCTCGGCAACGAAGACTACGAAGCCGCCGGCGCCGCGTTCACCAACGCCGCCACCGCAGCGCCCGAAACCGTCGCGGGCGCGCTCGCCAACATCCTGCGCGCCGAGTCGCTCATCGGCAGCGCGTTCGGCAGCTCCGCCAGCGAAAAGGTCGAAAACCCCGAAGACCTCGAAGCGGCCAAGAAGGCCTACGCGGCCGCGTCCGAGGTCGCCAACTCGGGCAAGGAAACCGATGCCTTGTTGGGCCGGGTCGAAGAAGGACTCGCCGCCGTGTCGCGATACCAAGGAGACCGCGCCGGCATCTGCACCCACGCGGTCGCCTCCTACGCCCACTTCAAGAAGGCCGGCGTGTCCGACTTCTTGGTCGAGGGCCCGCGTGGCCTCGCCGGCAAGTTCGACTGCAAGCTTCCCGAGTAGCGCCGCCGCCCGAGGGCGGTGTCGCGAACGGAATGCCGATGCGGTAAAAGCCGGCGATGACCGGTGAACGCCGTCAGCGAGATCCCTATCTCAACCACTGGGCCGACCACGCTGCAGACAAGACGCTGCGTGCTCATCCCGACGCGAAACGCATCGTGGTTGCCGCAGGGATCACGCCATCGGGCGTGGTGCACATCGGCAACTTCCGTGAGGTGATCACGGTGGACCTCGTCGCGCGAGCCCTGCGGGACCGCGGCGTCGAGGTTCGCTTCATCTACTCATGGGACGACTTCGACGTCTTTCGCAAGGTTCCCAAGGACGCCCCGCAGCAGGAGCTCCTGCAGGGTGAACTCGGCAAGAGCATTGCCGACGTGCCCGACCCCTGGGGCACGCACGAGAGCTACGCGGCCCACAACATCGCGCGCTTTGAAGACAGCATCACGCCGCTGGGCATCGAGCCCGAGTTCATCCGACAACACGCGATGTACCGGGCCGGCAAGTACGCCGAAGGCATTCGTGCGGCCCTGCAAAACGCAGCGGCGATTCGAGACCTGATCAACGCAGCGCGCGAAGCCACCGGAGCACGCTCGCGTCTGGCCGACGACTGGCTCCCGCTCGCGGGCTTCTGCACCAAGTGCGGCAAGGACGACCTCGCCTTCGAGTACGACGGCGAGTGGACCGTGCAGGTGCACTGCAACGGCTGCGGCCACGACGAGGCCGTCGACTTCAGCAAGGGCGGCGACCTCAAGCTTCCATGGCGCGTCGACTGGCCCATGCGCTGGGGCTACGAAAAGGTCTGCTTCGAACCCGGCGGCAAGGACCACAGCTCGGCCGGCGGCAGCTACGACACGGCCAAGGGCATCGTGCGCGACATCTACAGCTGGAGCGCGCCCGAGTACGTCGGCTACGACTTCGTCTCCGCCAAGGGTCAAGGCGGCAAGCTCAGCTCCAGCAAAGGCGGTGTCATCGATGTGACCACCTGCCTCGAGGTCTACGAACCCGAGGTGCTGCGCTGGCTGTTCTCGAGCTACCGGCCCAACACCGAGTTTGCGATCTCGTTCGACCTCGACGTCATCAAGCTCTACGAGGACTACGACCGCGCCGTCCGGCTCGCCCACGAAGCCGAAGACGGGGGCAAGAAGGACAAGAAGCGTCAGACGGCGCGTCGCACCCTCGAGCTCGCCTCGGTTCCCGCCCGCACCATCGAGCCCGGCAGCACCCCGCCCACGCTCATCGCCTTCCGTCACCTCAGCACCGTGCTGCAGACCTTCGACGGCGACATCGCGGCCACGGGGGACTACTTCGTGAAGTCCGGCGAACTGCCCGAAGCCGATCGTGCACGCTTCGAGCAACGGGCGCGCTGCGTGTGGAACTGGGTCGAGCAATACGCGCCCGACGACTTCCGCTACCGGATTCGCACCGAGGCGGTCACACGCGAAGTCCCCGAGGCTCAACGCGAGCCCTTGCGGCGTCTCGTCGAGATTCTCGAGGCCGACGCCAACCCGACCGAGACCGAGCTCGGCAGCAAGATGAGCGAGATGTCCAAGAGCGGCGTCGACATGAAGGCATTCTTCCCCGTGGTCTACGACCTGCTGCTCGACCGAGACCGCGGGCCGAAGATGAGCACCCTGCTCGCGATCATGACGCCGGCCCGCGCGCTCCCCCTCCTGCGACCATCGATCGGCTGACGTCGGTCGCGGCCCGGGTGTGAGCGGCCCATTTCGGACACGGCATCCGGGTGGATTCGGCCTCGCCGCCGTCCCATGAAGTCGGAGGTGCGGTGCAACACCGCGCCAGCCAGGAGACTTCCGTGGAAGCAGCCGTCGACCTGAACAAGCTTGCGATGGACGGGGGCGCCCCGGTGCGCTCCACCGCGTGGCCCGCGTGGCCGACCTTTCCCGCCGACGAGGTGGCCGCCGTCACCGACGTGTTGGCCTCGGGCAAGGTGAACTACTGGACCGGCGAAGTCGGGCGTCAGTTCGAGCGCGACTTCGCCGCGTTCGTCGGGGTGCCGCACGCCATCGCCTGCAGCAACGGCACGGTGGCCCTGGAGCTGTGCCTGCACGGCATCGACCTTCAGCCGGGCGACGCCGTCGTCGTCCCTTCGCGCACGTTCGTCGCCACGGCCCACGCCGTCGCGCTGTGCGGGGGGCAGCCGCAGTTCGCCGACGTCGACGCGGACTCGGGCAACATCACCGCCTCGACCATCGAGGCCGCCTCGAACGACTCCACACGAGCCGTCATCGTGGTGCACATGGGGGGCTGGCCCGCCGACATGCGAGAGATTCGCGAGCTGTGCGACCGCAAGGGCTGGGCGCTCATCGAGGACTGCGCGCAAGCGCACGACGCTCGCATCGAGGGGTGGTCCGTCGGCTCGTTTGGGGACGCCGCGGCGTTCTCCTTCTGCCAAGACAAGATCATGACGACCGGAGGCGAAGGCGGCATGGTCACCACGACGCGCCCCGAGATCTGGTCGCGCATGTGGAGCCGCAAGGACCACGGAAAGAGCTGGGAGGCGGTCTACGGCCGCGAGCACCCACCCGGGTTTCGCTGGTTGCACGAGTCGGTCGGCACCAACGGGCGCCTGACCGAAATGCAGTCCGCAATCGGCCGTGTCCAACTGGGCAAGCTGCGAGAGTGGGTCGACACCCGGCGTGACAACGCCGCGACCTTGATCGAACGCCTGCGCAATCACGACGCGCTGCACGTGCCCACGCCGGGACCCGACATTCGCCACGCCTACTACCGGCTCTACGCCTACGTGCGGCCCGAGGCGCTGCGCTCGGGGTGGGACCGCGACCGCATCATGGCTGCCGTGAGTGCCGAGGGCGTGCCCTGCCAGAGCGGAAGCTGTTCGGAGATCTACCGGGAGAAGGCGTTTCCAGACGCATGGCGCCCCGCCGCCCCACTTCCGGTGACCAAGGCTGTCGGCGAAGCGTCGCTGTGCTTCAAGGTGCACCACACCTGCAACACCGCCGACATGCACGACGTGGCCGCCGCGATCGACAAGGTCATGCGGCACGCCCAACGCTGAGCGCGACTCAGGCGAACCGGTGATGCTCGGGGCGAAAGCGCCGGGCTTTCGCGCGGTACATGAAGCTGAACCCCGGGAACATGGCGATCACGTGCCCGCTCTTGCCGTGGTACCAGCTCTGGCACCCGCCGTTCTTCCACACGGTCTTGTCCATCTCGCGGTGAATCATGCGCGTGTACTCGGCCTCGGCTTCCGGCCGTACCTCCACCGTATCCTGGCCGGACGCACGGAGACGGCTGAGGGTCTCCAGCACATACTCGAGCTGCGACTCGATGACGAAGAGCGCCGAGGTGTGGCCGATGCCGGTGTTGGGCCCGGTCAGCATGAAGAAGTTGGGGAACCCGGGGATGCAGGTCCCCAAGTAGGCGCGGGGGAACTCGGACCAGAACCCCGCCAGTGTGGCGCCACCGCGGCCGACGACCGGATAGGAGATCACGGCATCGGTCGCGTCGTAGCCGGTCGCCCACACGATGACATCGAGGTCGACGTGCTCGCCTTGGGCGGTCCAGATGCCCGTCTCGTCGATACGCTCGATGCCGTCGGTCTTGTCGTGCAGCGTGACGTTGTCTCGGCCGAGCGCCGGGTAGAGCGTGCTGGACAGGATCACGCGTTTGCATCCGATGGTGTAGTCGGGCGTCAGCTTGCGCCGCAACTCGTCATCGGGGACCTGGTCCTGCAAGTGCGCCACCGCCTGTCGTTGCGCGAACAGGTCCAGTGCCAGCGGCGAGTACTTGAAACCGACGACCCGCGACTCGAGCTTCCAGTAGATGCTCCAGCGCAACAGTTTGGAGAGCGGGCGAAGCTTCAGCAGGGACCGCTCGATGGTGGAGAACCGGCGATCCGGACGCGGCAACACCCAGTGCGGCGTTCGCTGAAACACATGCAGGTGCTCCACGTCCGGGGCGATTGCGGGAATGACTTGGGCAGCGCTCGCGCCACTGCCGACGATGGCCACCCGCTTGCCGCGATGATCGACGGTGTGGTCCCACGCGTTGGTGTGAAACGCCGCGCCACGGAATGAATCCCGGCCGGGAAACGCGGGCACGACGGGGGTGCTCAGCGGGCCCGAAGCGTTGACCACCACCCGCGCCACGAACGTGCCTGCGCCGTTGGTTTCGATCACCCATCGCCGTTTTGCGTCGTCCCACGTCACCGAGCGCACGTTGGCGTTCGTCACCGTTCGCTCGCGCAGCTGGTGTTTGTCGATGACCGCGTGGGTGTAGGCCTCGAGTTCGTCCCCCTCGGCGAACATCTGAGACCAGTCCCAAGGCTCGGACGACAGGGAGTACAGCGGCGAGTGCACGTCCACCGCAGCACCGGGGTAGCGGTTCTGGCACCACGTCCCGCCCATGAAGTCGCGCCGCTCGAGAATGCGAATGTCGCTGATGCCACGCTCGAGCAACCGAATCGCCGTGCAAAGCCCGCCGAAGCCGCTGCCGATGATGACGATCTCGTGTTCGTGCGTGCGCGTGTCGTCCATCGGAACCGGCGCCATCAAAACACGAAAGCAAGGCGCCGCGCTTCGGGGACGGACCCGAAACGCGGCGTGCCGAGCACTGCCCTACGCCACTTCGCGGCGGGCGGCGGGTACGGCCGGCAGCGGCTTGGGCACCGGCGCGGCTTCGGGATCCGGGCGGTAGCCGGCCGCAATGGCCAGGATGCGGCGAATGGTGCTCTCGTCGTGGGCACGGGCGGCACTGGCCAGTGGCCCCAGCCAGGTGTCGAGCGACGCAGGGCTGACCGGCGCCAGCTTGGCGTGAAACACCCCTTCGATCTTCGAGGGCAACGTGCCCTCCTCGTCCCGGAGCAGTTCCTCGTAGAGCTTTTCGCCCGGGCGCAGGCCGCAGATCGAGATGGGCACCTCGTCCTCGCTGAGCCCCGACAGGTGAATCATCTGCCGCGCCAGATCGATGATCTTCACCGGCTCGCCCATGTCCAGCAAGAAGACCTCGCCGCCGTCCTGCACCGCGTTGCTCTGAATCAGCAACCGCACGGCCTCGGGAATGGTCATGAAGAACCGTGTGACGTCCGGGTGCGTGACCGTGACGGGGCCGCCGTTTTCGATCTGGCGGCGGAAGGTGTGAATGACCGACCCACGGGAGCCGAGCACGTTGCCGAACCGCACGCAGCAGTAGCGACCGCGGCTCTTGGAGGCGTGGGCCTGCACGACCATCTCGGCCATGCGCTTGCTGGCCCCCATGACGTTGGCCGGGTTCACCGCCTTGTCGGTCGAAACGAACAAGAAACGCTCCACGCCCACCGACTCGGCGGCTTCCACCACCGTCTTCGTCCCCAGCACGTTGTTGAGGATCGCCGCGTAGGGGTGGAGTTCCATCATCGGCACGTGTTTGAAGGCCGCGGCGTGAAACACCACCTGCGGGCGATGGTGCTCGAACTCCCTCTTCATCCGCTCGACGTCTCGAACGTCCGCCAGGCATGGAACGGCACGCCGCCCGATCGTCTTGCGAATCTCGCCTTCGATGTCGAACAGGTTGTTCTCGTTGGCCTCGAGCAACACCAAGCGCTCCGGTTCGAGTTCTGCGATCTGCCGGCAGAGCTCGGACCCGATCGACCCGCCTGCCCCCGTCACCAACACACGCTTGCCGCGAACCGTGCTGACGATGTTGGCCCAACGGTTGGTGTCCATCTCGACCACGCTGCGCCCCAGCAGGTCCTCGATCTTCACCGGGCGAATCTTGGTGAGCTCGACCTTGCCCGCGAGCAGGTCGTGGTAGTCGGGAATGGTGCGAACCTCGAGGCCGGCGTCGTTGCAGCGCGCAACGATGGCACGACGTTCGGCTTGGGTGGCCGACGGCACGGTGAGGATCAAGCAGTCGACCCCACGGTCTTCGGCGACGGCTTCGGCGTCGGCCGTGGTGCCGAGCACGTCCAGTCCTTCGATCCGGCGACCACGCAACGTCGCGTCGTCGTCGAGGAATCCGACGGGGTTGTAGCCCAGGTCGGGACGTCGTCGTAGCTCCCGCGCCGCCATGGCCCCGGCCCGTCCAGCGCCGACCAGCAACACCCCTCGGGCGGGGGTTTGCGCTGCCGCGACGCTCTGGTTGCGAGCCTGGCGTTCGTCGAGCCAGCGAACCCCGGCCCGTGCGGCCAAGGCTACAAAGGTTGCAAGCAAGCCTTCGAGCGCCAGCGGGGCGACGGCCTCGAAGGCTCCGGTCCACAGCGCGGCGGCAGCGAGCACCACGGTCGGCCCGAGCAGGGCCGGGACCACGACGAAGGTGTCCCGAAGCGAGGTGTGCCGCCAGCTGTGCGCGTAGGTGCCTCGCATGGCGAGCATCGTGATGCGTACGGCTGCGACCGCGAGCGCAAACCCGAGCGACGGGTCGCCCACGGTGACCGCCATCGCAGTCCACGCGGCCGCTGTCATGCCGGAGACGTCCAACGCCAGCTTGGCGCCCAGACTCCACGTCACGGTAGGAAGACCCGGCCGGGCATCCGACTCAGAAGATTGTTTGAGGCCACTTGCGGGGGTGGTGTCGGTTCTCAATGAAGTGTCCACGGCCGTCATGAAGAAGTCCTTTTCAAGTCGTCACCAGGGCCTCCATCTCGTAGGGCGCACGCCAAAACGCGGCAACGGGGCAACGCGTGCCCACGCACGATTCTCCGGCCGGATCCGGAACTGGGCCCGCATCGGAACCGCTGCGGCGATCGCCTTGCTCGGTCAGCCGCTCGTTTCGGGATGTGCGACCGGCACGTTTCGGTACGACCGCCTGAACGAACACGATGACAACGTCGACCTGCGCGACCTCGATGACCTCGTCGCCGACAGTGCGACTGCCGTCGACCGAGACAGCGTGCGCTACGACTTCGCCAGCGAGCGCGACGTCTACCGTTTGGGCAGCAACGACGTGCTCGACGTCTTCGTCATGGAGCACCCCGAGATGAGCTCACAACGGGTCGGACTGGGTGAAATCGCCGGCACGACGATTCGCAAGGACGGCAACGTCTACTTGCCCGTCGTCGGCAAGGTTCCCGCCGCCGGCATGACCGTGACCGAGTTCGAGACAGCCTTGCGCACCGCCGCCGCCAAGTACGTGGTGGACCCGCAGGTGCACGTGGAGATCCTCCAGCACGAGTCTCAGAAGTTCCATGTGCTCGGCCATGTGCGTACGCCCGGCTCCTTCCCGGTCGATGGAGACACCACACTGCTCGAAGCGCTGACGATGGCCGGCGGCATCGGGGAGACGGGGAGCCTGGAAGGGGCCACCGTGGTCCGCAACGGGCAACTCCTTCCCATCGACCTCGCGGCGATGATCAAGGGCGGCGATGTGTCCCGCAACGTGTTCATGCGCAAGGGAGACCTGATCTACGTGCCCGACGTGTCCTCGCTGAAGGTCTACGTGCTGGGCGAGGTGAAGTCCCCCACCCCGGTCCCCATCGTCGACGGCAAGATCTCGCTGGCCGAGGCACTGGCCACCGCCGGTGGTCCGACGCCCGCCCGCGCCCGCCGAGAGCTGGCGGTCATTCGCGGCGGGTTTGCCGAGCCGGTCGTCTACCGGATCAACCTGGAAGACGCGCTGCTGATCGACCACCAGATCCAGCTCCGCCCGGGCGACCGGGTGGTCATCGCCCCGACCGGCCTCTCCACCGCCAGCCGCTACATGCAGCAGGTGCTGCCGTTCCTCGTCGGCGCCCAAGCGCTCGGCCTCGCGGCCCAAGGTGGTGCCAACGCGGCGACGCAGGCCGCCGCGCTCGCGCCCACGACGGCCCAGTAGCGGACGCCCTCGGGGGTGGATCCTTCCGCCCCCGACGCTATGGAAGCACCATGTTCGGTCTGTTCCGGAAGAAGCAGCGCCGGCCCCAGGACGGGACGGTGGCGCTGCGCCCCCGCGACTGCCACACCCACGTGATCCCCGGGGTCGACGACGGAAGCCGCTCGATGGAGGAGTCGTTGAAGATGTTGCGCATGCTCCAAGAGCAAGGAGCCAAGCGCATCATCGCGACGCCGCACATCTATCCAGGGCGTTTCGACAACGAGCCCGACCCTCTCAAGCGCGCGTTCGAAGGACTGCAAGTCGCGGCAGCCGATGCCGAGGGCATCGACGTGGAACTCGAGCTGGGCGCTGAGCACTGGCTGGGTCCCTCCTTGCTCTCGCGCATCGAAGCCGGGGCCATCTTGCCCTTCGGCCCCGAGCGCTACGTGCTGTTCGAGACGACCACGGGCAGCGAGGCCCCGGACGCGCTCATGGACGTGTGCTTCGCGTTGAGCGACCGCGGCTACACACCCCTCATCGCCCACATCGAACGCTATCGCTACCTGCGCGGTGAGGCGGGACTCGACCTGCTCGAAGACCTGCGCTCGGCGGGAGCCCGTTTCCAGGTCAATCGCACGCCGCAGCAGAAGCGCGACAACCCACGCGTCCGGTTCATCAAGCAACTTCAAGCGAACGCGTGGATCGACGAAGTGGGCAGCGACATGCACCGTCCCACCGCATCTGGCCGCCCCGAAGCGCCGCCCAAGGCCGCCTGAGCGCACACCGAACAGGACGCGCGGGCGGACGTTCTGCTCGCGCGTTCTCGTATCCGGCTCACCAGTGCACGCGAAGGCCGAGCGTCACGTCGCCGTAGACCGAGTCGACCGCGGTCGAGCGGGTCTCGAACACCGGCGCGGTCCCGGACGCAAAGTGCGTTGCGAGCTGTGCCGCAGCAAACGGACCGACGCCCGCCTTGCTCATCCAGGCGTACTGCCCACCGAACACGCCATGCACGGAGAGGCGCCCGTGCGCACCACGTCTTGCGCCGGTGGGGTCGCGGTGCACGACGAACATCTGCGCATTGGCGGACAGCTCATGCGCAGGGCGAGGCCGCACGCTGAGCCGAAACGCGGCCAAACCATGGCGCTGCGTGTCGTTGAACACCCAGGCGTAGCGCCCCGACAGGCGCCAAGAAAACGCCCAGCGGGCTCCCAGCGGGTGCCTCATGCCGTAGCCGAGCTCGGCCAACGTGTCCCGGACACCGCCCGGGTGGATCTCGGCGTCGTCGACCTTCATCTCGAGCACCGAGTGCGTCTGCACGCCGAGGAACAGACGGTCCTGGACGCGTGTGCGTCCGGCGAGGTTGAGCGGGCTTGTCGACAGCTCCAGCTGGTGGTCGTGCAGGCGCAGCTGCACGTCCGTGTCGGCCCCGGTGACGTCGTAGAACGTCAAGCCATGCCGCCCGCCGATCGCCAATCCAGGAACCAGCGAAAGCGCCCACGCCGAAGTGGCGTGGGCAGTCCAGACGCGGTTTTCATACCAACCGAGGCGACGTGGAAGGACGACGCCCCCTAGATCGAGCCCCACCCACAGCTTTCGCTGCCCTTGTGGGTCTCGATGACGAACCGGCCCGAGGTCGGGGTGGACCGGCTCGCGAGCGCTCACCTCGGGGGCGAGCAAGCAAGCGCCCAGCAGGGTCGCAGTGGCGAACCCGCGGGCCATGCTCATCCGTCGAGCGAGAACTCGAGCGTCTGGTCGGTGACCCGTGCGACGCAGCAGTTGGAGCCGACGGAGTAGACCACGTCGTAGGTCTGACCGGGCTGGATCTGAGCGCCGCTGCCGGTCTGGTTGTACCACTCGATGGTGAAGTCCAGGCGGTCGTCGCTGAGCGTCACGCTCCACTCACCGGGACCGGTGGGCGGGGCGGGGACCAGCGTGCCGTCGCCGGTGAGCGAGAAGCTCACGCCCGAACGAGGGCTCGATACGGTGAGGTCCAGCGCATCGGTGACCGACTGCAGAGCCAGGTCCTCGGTGGCGTCGAAAGCACGCAGCACGCTGTCGTCGTCCTGCTCTGATCCGGCGATCTCGGGAAGAGGCTCGCTCAGCTCGAACGACATCGACGCCAGGTCGCCGACGGCTTGGCCCTCGGCTGCACCGTCCCCATCGGGGTCCAGCGTCATTTCCTGCTCGTCGGCGCCGACCTTGTCGGACCCTGAAGAGGTGGTGTCGTCACCGCAGCCTCCGACGAGGAGCGCGGTGGAAAAGAAACTCAGTACGATGTGTCGTCTCATGGTTCGTCCTTGACCGGGTGAAACGAACATGCGGCGACCCAACTGCCGTGCCAGGTCCAAGGAGGTTCCCTCGCGCGGAAATGACGTCCGGTTGTGGACCACCGGGGAGCACGGCGAACCCCCTGGCGCGCGCAGCGGTCCGAGGCCGCGCGAGGACCGAGATCAGCCGGCCACCGAGTTTGCGACGGCTCGCAGCCAGCGAATGCCGATCTGCACCGACTTGAGGTCCAGGCCCTGCACCCACGTCACGTGATCGTCGTGCGACGCGGCCTGCAGCGCGCGATCGAGCGGACACCGCAGCGCGGGATCGCGTGCGGGGTCGAGCTTCAAAGCGGGCATCGGCTCATCGCGCTCGTCGAGAAACGCCTGCAACCGTTTGACGCGCTCCGCGATGCACAGCTCGAGTGTGTCCAGACCCGCCTGCACCACTTCGCGTTCCGTGCCGCTGGCCCGAACCAGGCGCACCTGTGCGTACCAGGCCTTCAGCGCGACGAGGTTGGCGATGTACTCCACGTTGAGGTCCGCGCGTGGCTGCGCACCATCGAGGTGCCCCGGATCGCGTTCGACGTCGAGCTCGCGCATCGGCTGCAGGCTCAAGCGCGACTCGCCGACCGGCTTGCGCACCACCTGCCCCGCGCCCGTGATTCCGCCAAAGCCGACCCGTCCCGGGCCGACCAGGCCGGCCGATCCGCCCATGAAGATCCTCGGCTCGCGCAGGAACACCCCCCGCGGCACGTCCCCGAACAGCGACGCGGTCGCCTTGTCACCGCGAGCGCCCCACGGCGTGAAGTTGAAATGAATGAAGCCACTGCCGACCTCGGAGTGGTCGCGCCGGGAGGTTCCGCCGGCCATCAGGCAGTCGCAGAAGTTGATGAGGGAGCCCAGCGTGACGAAGCTGAGCAACACGGTGTGCTTGAGTCCGACCGCGTGGGCGGTCGACGCTCGCTCCTCGAGGATCGTCCCCGGCCGCACGTGGGCGGCCGCGCCCAGGCTGGCCCCCGCGAACAAGACCGCGCCCTCCACGTAGCCCGAAGCGATCTGCGCCCCTGCGCCAAACACCGCGTCTCGAACGGTCGCCGGCCCCTCGAGTCCGATGTGTGCCCCTTCCCCAATGAACGTTCGCGCCCCGTACAGCCGGGTGCCGGGATGCAATGTCGCACCCGGCCGTACCCGCTCCGCCTGGACCTCGGGCGCGATGAAGGTTTGCCGAGGATCGACGATAGACACCCCTCGAGCCGCGAATTCCTGCAATCGCTGCTCCAGCGCCCCCACGTCCACGGCACCGGATATACCACGTCCGCCCACGTTCACCGCGGCCCCATCTGTGACGGCCCGGTTTCGGGGGGTGCCCCTAGTCGGCAGGGAGAGTCTGTTCTACGATGAGTGTGCAGGGTGAACGAGGAACAGACCGTCATCCGACGCCGGCAACCCGTTGAAGGCTGGGCGTCTAGCGAAGTCAACGCGTACTTGATCGTCTTGTCGGGACGATCGGTGGGCAAGATGTTCAAGGTGCCTGTAGGTCAGGTGAACCTGGGACGGTCGCTGGAAGCCGACGTTCGCCTGGAAGACGAGGGGGTCTCTCGCAACCACGCCAGCATGGAGCGCCGCGACGACGGCACCGTCGTGCTGCACGACCGCGGCAGCACCAACGGCACCTACGTCAACGGCACCCGCGTCAGCCAGATGGAGCTCAGCGATGGCGACCGCATCCAAGTCGGTTCGGTCACCATCTTGAAGTTCTCCTACCAGGACTCGCTGGAGGAGCAGTTCCAGCAGCAGCTCTACGAGAGCGCGACACGGGACCCGCTCACGCAGGCCTACAACAAGCGTTTCTTCTCCGAGCAGATGGAGAAGGACTACCGGCACGCCGCGCGACACAACCTCGCGCTGTCGCTGGTCATCATGGATGTCGATCACTTCAAGCGGATCAACGACACCCATGGCCACCCCGCCGGCGACCACGTCTTGCAACGGCTCGCCGCGGCGGTGATGGGTTCGCTCCGAGCCGAGGACGCGTTCTGTCGCATGGGCGGCGAGGAGTTCTGCATCATCATGCGCGACTGTGCGGGCGACGAAGCGATGGTGCTCGCCGATCGGCTGCGCGCTCTGATCGAGGCCACGCGCTTCGTCTATAGCGGCAAGGAGATCCCAGTGACGATGTCGCTCGGCGTCTCCACCTTCGACCCGCAGCGTCACAGCTCGGGCGCCGACCTGGTCGAGGAAGCCGACCAGCACCTGTACCAGGCCAAACGCGGCGGCCGAAACCGCGTCAGTGGCCCAGCCCTCGGCTGATTCCTCCGCTTCCCGAGGGCGGATGGCGCACGCCGTAGAAGCTCTGCGGTAAGCTGCTGCGCGATGGCGAACCTCACCGACGAGGAGCTTCGGGACGCTGCGGCTGAAGCGGGGATCTCCCCTCAGGAGCTTCGAGTCGCCCTGGCGCAACGCAACGGCGACCTCCCTGCAACCGTCGACTCGAGCAGCGCTGTCGGAGCCTTGACCCGCGGCACCTCGGCCGCGCACGTCGAGTCCCGGATCCCCGCCCCGCCCAAGGAAGCGTTGTCCTCGGTCCGCGCCTCGCTGGAGCGGCAGACCGGGCGCACCGGGCACGGACAAGGCGACGGCTCGGCCGACGTGGTCGACGACGAGGCGGGGCTCACCTACAAGGTCCGCAGCACCGCCGATGGTGCTGGAGGTGCTCTGGTGCGGGTCGATGTGGACACGTCGGCAGGCAAAGGGGTGCAGAGCCTGGCCGCGACGGGCGTCGCGGGGGTCAGCTTCACGATGCTCGCGTTGGGCTGGCTGTTCGGAGCGACCACCTTGATGTTCGGTGGTCTGGGGCTGGGTGCCCTGGGCACCGTGCTCATCCTGCGCAACTTCTCGAAGCTCGGACGTTCGGCCGCCCACGCGCAAGCCGTCGCGTCCCAGGCCCTGATGGAAGCAGAGGACAGCGCCCAACGAGCGCTGCCCCCTTCGTCTTCCTGACGCGAGCGACCACGCAGATCAGCGTCGCTTGCGACGACGCAGCCCGACCAAGCCGAACAAGAATCCGGTCGACCACAGCACGCCGGTGCCATCGCCCGAGGTCGTGCAGCCGCAGCCACCGTCGACACCGGGCTGCGGCCCATCGTCGACGTTCGCTCCGGGCTCGGGCGCTTCGCCGTTCCACCCCGCGTCCGCGTTGTACGAGCGCAGCGCCGCGTTGATCTCCGCGGTGTTGTTGACCAGCATCATCGGCGGCCCCGCGTCGGGGACCTCGTCGACTTCCTCTTCCCAGAACTCGTCGCCACCGATGTTGGGCCAGTCGGCGCCCGAAGGCACGTAGACCTGTCGGCCGTCGGGCAGCGTCCAGAGGCTGTCTCCGTTGCACAGCTGTCGGTTGGTCGCCGTCCGCACGTTCGGCACGTCTTCGAGGTCCGCGTTCATGTGGAACATCGGGTCCTTGGTCATCTCCGATGGGGAGATGGTCGTGTACAGGCGACTGAGGACGTCGTGACTCTCCAACAACTCGACCGCGTTGCGACCGGGCTCGATGACACGTTCTCCGAGGCGAGCCGCAAACGTGACGCCGTCCGCCCACCGCTCGAGGTCGATCTGGTCGGCGTAGGCCGCCGGGTCGAAGTAGAAGTCGCGGGGCTCGACGCCCTCGGGCACGACGAAGTCCACCAACAGGGTCTCGATGAGCGGGTGCTGACCGAAGCAGCCCTCTTCCCCGGTGGTGGGGTCCCAGCCACACGCGAACAGCCCCTGCCCTTGCAGGGTATCCACGACCAGCTCGGGTGCGAGGCCCTCGAACGCGTCCGCGTCCCACTGCGCCTGGTGAATGCTCCAGGTCTGCACGATGTCGCTCGGACCTGCGTACTCGGTGACGAACGCCCGACCTTCGGCCGCGTCGGAGTCGACGGCCTTGGTGATCACCTCTTTGTAGTTCGCCGCCTGGTTGGGCCAGTCGATCTTGAGCGGGTTCACCAACACGTGGCGGTAGGTGCTCGGCACCACGCGCTCGTTGGCGAGGAAGTACGTGCGCACGTCCATGTCGTCCACCGCGGCGATTCGCGTCAGCCGCAGCGGCACGCAGGGTTCGGGGTGATCGAAGCGCAGCGCAATCGGGTGCAGCTCGTCGACGTCGGCCCCACCGGTGAGCTTGATCGCGATGAAGTTGTGGTCCTCGGCGAGGTACTCCTCGATGATCGGAAGCGCGGCTTCATCCTGCTGGTAGTCGTTCTCCGCCAGCCAGTCGAACACCTGCTGCGCGGTGAGGTCGCCGCCCTCGCCTTCGCCGATCACCGTGATCTCGTAGGCGCCCACCTGTTCTTGGGCCAGCACCACCGGACCTTCGCCGCCGTCCGAGTCGCTGCCGCCATCCCCTCCGGTCAAGCCGTCGGAGCCGGGGTCGGCGGCTCCTGTGCCGAAGCCCTCCGCATCGTCGAGGCTGCAGTCGTCGGGCTGGTTGGAGATGCCGTAGGTCGGCACGCTCGCTTGTTTGATCGCGTCGAAGAAGGCCTGCGAACCCACGTTGAAGTCGGTCGGTACCGACAGCGCGGGAATGATCCACGCGAAGTTCTCCGCTTCACCTTCGTACTCGACCCGGATGTGGACCTCCACCTGGCCCTCATCCATCACAAAAAGGATGTCCTCGCCGGTCTGGTCGACGGGCATCGGCTGCGGCCCTCCGTCACAGAAGAAGCCTCCGCAGGCTTCGGCATCTGTGGGTGCAGCAAGCAGAACGGCACCCATCAGGGCACCCATCATCGATCCAGCAACGAGTCGTTTCATCATGTCTCCAAGGCCTGGCCCAAGGGCCATGCAAGCCGCCGATGGCTCCGACGTTCGCCTCCATCCGAGGCCACCGGCGGCCCGAGTGTAAGCACGAGGGATGCCAGCCCAAAAACCGTACCTCTCGCGAACACAGGCCGCGGCGGGCGCGACACGCACGGCATGGCGACCGCGCTCACCCTGACAGAGATGTCATGGCTGGGTATCGTCGCCGCGCATGGCCTCCGATGCCCTCATCCCCGTCCGCGCCGCGGTGCTCACCGTATCCGACACCCGGACCGACGAAACCGACACCTCGGGCCAGCTCGCGGTCGACCGGATGCGCGACGCCGGGCACACCATCGTTTGGAAGACGATCGTGCCCGACGACCTCGACCAGGTCCGCGCCAAAATGCAGGAGGCGATCGCAGACCCGGACATCGACGTGCTGATCACGACCGGCGGCACAGGAATGACGCCCCGCGACATCACGCCCGAGGCACTCGAGCCGCTGATCACCAAGTCGATCCCCGGTTTCGGAGAGCTGTTCCGCATGCTCAGCTACGAAGAGATCGGAACGTCCACGATTCAAAGCCGCGTGACCGCAGGCCTTTGCACCGACACGTTCATCTTCGTGCTGCCCGGATCGACCGGAGCGGTGCGCACGGGCATGGACCGCATCCTGCTCGCGCAGCTCGACAGCCGCCACAAACCCTGCAACTTCCCCATGCTCTTCGACCGCATCCGCGCCAGCCGCTAGAGGGGGCTAATCCGCGAGCGTTGGTTCGCGTTGGCCAGTGACGAGGTCGTAGCGCTGGCCGGGGAGCGCGACTCGGAAGCCGAGCGCTTCGGCGCGGTCGCGGTGGTCCTGAAGGTCGTCTTCGTGGTGCATGAGCACCATCTTCTTGCGCACCGGCTCGGGCAGCTGCTCGAGCGCCGCAAACGATCCGTGCACCTGGCCGGGGTATTCCACGAAGGTGCAGTCGTGAAAGAACACCGTGGCCTTGGGTTCGAGCGCGACGAGAGCGTCGGCGTCCACGGTGCTGTCACCACTCCACCACGCAACCTTGCCGTCGCCGACCTCGATGGTCAGCGCGGTGGAGGGTTTGCCGGGCACGTGCTCGGTCTCGGTGGCGTGCACGGTGAGCTGACCCGCGCGGAACGACTCGGCGTGGTGCCATGGGTTGTCGGCGGGGGGCTCCGAGGCGTGCGCGGCGATCGTCTCGAAGTAGGTCGACAAGGTGCCCGACTTCGGTGGAAGCGGGGGCGGCACGTAACGCAGGGAGGACCGCAGTGACTCCCACAGCTCTTCTTCCACCGCACCGTGGCAGATGAGCTTGGGCCGAGGCCCGCCCTCGCGCACCGCGTCGACACCGTCGCGCCCGAAGAAGAACCGAGAAAAGGCGAAGTCCTCGAGCCCGTAGGTGTGATCGCCATGCACGTGGGTGACGAGCTGGCCGTAGATGTCGTGCCACTCGATCCCGGCCGCGTGCAGCTGATCGGGCGCCTGACGCCCGCAGTCGATCAACCAACGCTCGTCCTCACCGAACGTGAGCACGGAGCACGTGGTCCCGTAGATCCGTGTGAACGCCCCACCGGCGCCGAGGAACTGCAGAGTGATGTTCGCGGCTTCGCCCACGATCTGACGACCCTGACGGTAGCCCATCCGCGCCCGGTCGGTCCAAAAGACGGAGCGAGTCGCTCACACTGCGCGTCGGCGCAGGCTTCCGACGAGCACGACGCCGTTGGTGATCGCCAACCCCAGCACCAGCAGCCACAAGATGGCCCACTTGAGCTGCGAGCCGGGCTCCACCCCCACCTCGATGAGATAGCCGTCGGGATCCACGAACACCGGCTTTTCGACTCGCGCCGAGTGCACCGCGTCGACGGGGATTCGCATCCGGCCGTCGGCCAAGGTGTCTTCGACCAACGCGCCGTCCTTTTCGACGTAACCGGGCGGCGTGGTGTTGTCGGCGTAGGAGAACACCAGCGCACCGCTCTCGACCGCCAACTCCCCCGCAGGAGCGGTGTAGGTGGCCGAAAGCGGGAACACCGAGACCCCCTCTTTGGGGTCGGTGGGGTCGATCTCCCCCTCCACCTTGCCGAGCAACGTGGTGCGCACCGCGTCCCGCTCCGACTCGGGGATGCGAACGATGTAGCGCAGCAGGTCGGTTCGACCTTCACCAAGGGACAGGTAGGGGTAGCCGAGTTCCGCGATCGCAGCGTCGGCGGCCTTGGAGTCGGGGAACGACTCGACGCCGAGCAGGACCCGGGCATCTTGCCAGCGCGCGACCAAGCGGAGGGTGTCGTTCGCGTCCGCCACGACCCGCTGGCCATCGTTGCTCTGCAGCCGCAACGATGCGTCACCACTGGCCACCGCATCGGCCAGCGCCTGCGCAGGCACATCGAACTGCTGCGTGACGCCCTCCTGGGCGTACAAGCGCGCAACCCAACCGTAGGCCCCCGCGTCTCCGAACCGGGACACTCGCCCGGTGAACTCGCTGGGGTACTCGGGCGTCTTGGAGTCCTTGTCGGTGGGGCGCGGCACCGCGGCGAACAGCCGGCCGCCGCCTTCGAGCACCCGAAGGTAGCTGACCTTGGCACCGCTCTTCTTGGTGAGCACCGAAGACCACTGCACGTCGGGCGTGCCTTCGATGGACACGTAGCGGTTGGCGAGGTCGGGGGCGGCACCGCCGGGCTCGAACAGATCCTGGGCATCGCCGAGCACCTCGGGCTCGGAGCCGTTCATCCAGTAGCGAAAGTCGCCCCACATGCTGACGAGCGGGTACAGGCACGCCAGCATCACGACCGCGGAGACCCACACCGGGCGGCTGCGTTTTTTGGGCGCGGGCTCGTCGCCAGTCATCTGCGCGACGACGCCATCAACGCCGAGCGCGTCGAGATCGTCCAGGTCGTCGTCCTCGAAATCGTCGTCCTCGACGGCGGCGTCCGGCTGGCTTTGCGCGGCGTCGTCATGCTCCAGGTCGTCGGGGTGCTCGTTGGACTCGCTCAAGGGACCTCGCATCGGGATCTTGCACGACCACAGACCGTCGCGCTTCCGAAAGGTTCCCACGAACCCGAACGGGTCGCGCACTCCACGCGCCGGACCATCTCCGGCCGGGGCTCAAGCGGGCCCCGAGCACACCCGATACAGGCACCGTGGGGTCCCCTCGTCTCCGCCCGATTGCGCTTGCCGTCGTCGCCCTCACCGGCGCGGCTACGACCGCGCACGCCGCCCCGGGCGACACCGTCCGACACAGCGCCAGTGTGGACGGCCACCTCGCGACCGACTCCAGCCAGGTCCTTCCCGCCTGGACGCCCTCGGCCGCGGTGGCGACCACATATCTGCGGCGGATCGGTCTCGGGCCGACCGACGAGCCGAGCGTCGACGCGCGGCTCCAAATGGATCTCCTGTTCGCGTTCGGCATCGCGGACTGGGCCCAGCTCGAGCTCGCCCTGCCGACGGCCGTGCATCAGCGCGGCACCACCTACGAGTCCGGACGATTCGTGACGCTGCCCGGCGCATCGGTGGGAGATCTCCGCATCGGTGCTCGCGGCACGTTGCTTCGCACCCCGCGTCGCGGCTTCGGCCTGGGCCTTGGTTTCGACGCCACCGCCCCCTCGGGGCACGACTCGGCACTCACGACCTTCGGCGGACCGACCTTCACGCCCACCGTGCTCGCCGAGTACCGAGGGCCCCGCGGCATCACCGTGGCGACCAACGTCGGGTACTCCGTACGACCCGAGATCAACATCGGCACCGCGGTGGGCGGCGACACGGTGCCCTACCGCATCGCGGTCCGCGTTCCCGTGGCTCCGCGTGAGGCGTTCGCCTTGTTCGCCGAGCTCGATGGCCAGGCCACGATGGTGCGCGGCGGCGAGAGTCCCCTCACTGCGCGCGGAGGGTTTCGGTGGCAGACCCGCGGCGGCCTGGTGATGAACCTGTGGGGCGGCGGCGGCCTGCTCACGGCGGTCGGGTTGCCCACCTTGCAGCTCGGGCTGTCGGCCGGCTTTGCACCCGGCGCTCGCATGCGAACCCGTCCCGCCTTCGAGGGCAACGAAAAGCCCAGCGCGGTCGCCCTGGTCCGCCACCACGACCGCGCCCTGTTGGCCGCCCTCGACGAGCCACCGCCCAAAGCGATCCCGCACCCCGACGATCCCGACGGCGACGGCATCCTGGCCCGTGCCGACCTGTGTCCCAACGTGCCCGAGGATCGCGACGGAACCCAAGACCGCGATGGTTGCCCCGAGTTGGACGACGACCGCGATGGTCTGCCCGACGTGGTCGACCTGTGTCCCTCCGCGCCCGAGATCATCAACGGCTACCGCGACCTGGACGGCTGCCCCGACAAGAAGCTCGCCGAGGGCGGACAGACGTTCGACCGCTTCGAAGCGCGACAGTTGCTTCCAGCGTTGCACTTCCCCAAGGGCTCCGCGACCGTCGACGCCACCATGAACGCGCAGCTCGACGAGCTCGCGGAGCTTCTGCGCCTCAACCCCTGGATCGAGCGCCTCCAGCTCGCGGTGTTCGTGCCTCAGACGAAGGATGCCAACGCCGACCGCCGTCTCGCCGATGCGCGCGCCGATGCGATTCACGCTGCGCTCGATGCTCGTGGGGTGGACCGCTGGAGGGTCGAGGCCTTGCCCGCCAAGACCGTGCCCGAGGGCACGCCGGAACGCGTCCGACTGACGTTCTCGGGCCGCGCCAGCGCGTTGGACCCGGTCGCGCCGAGCCCCGCCACGCTCGAGCGCATCATCGCGGAGTCACGCGCCGACGACGAAGACACCGCCCCCGACACGATGGAAGCGCAAGGTCCCGCCGCCGAGGGCGACGCGCCTCAATCCGACGGACCGCGATAGACCCACACCTCACGTGAGGTCTGCACGTCGCCGTCACCGCGCGCGACGACGTAGATCCGGTTGCCTCCGGGCTCGAGCGGCACTTCGGCCTGAAACTCGAGCGTCTTGCCCTGGGGCCCTGCCGCGACGTACTCGACCTTCTTGTCGCTCTGACCGGGCCCTGGCGGTCGCACCATCACCACGACGTCACGCAAGTGCCGAGGGTGAGACGCGGTGCCCTCGAGCGTGAGCGCGCCCGCCGTGGTCCGACGCGGGATCGACTCCAGCGCGAGTGTCGGAGGGCGAACCGACCGCCGTGCCACCAGCCCCGTCGCGGCCTTGGCATCGCCCGGTTTGTCCTCGAAGCCGCCGTGGTCGGCAGCGATGAACCACCGCCGGCTCGGCTCGCCCGGCGCAATCGCGTACAGCCACGCCCCGACCTTGCCTTCGAACGACACCACCGAACCGGCTGCCGCGTCCGCAGCCACCGAAGCGGTCGCGTGCGCACCCGAGCGCAACCGCAGCGCTGCATCCCCAACCGTCACGACCCGCGGGGCGTCCTCACGCGTTGCGGCCGAAGGCAGCACTTCGAGCTTCATGGCATCGGCGGCCGTCACCCGGAGCACCGCATCGCCGACGGTGAGGTCGAGCAAGAACGGGCGACCCGGCTCGGCGTCATCCTTGACCCAAATCCCGAACGCACCCGAAACGGACTCTCCGACCGGGACCGCCCCCAACTGCACGAAGCCTTCCTCGAGCAGCCCCTGCTCTCCGCTGAGGTTGCGCAAGAACGCCCGCACGTCGGGGCTGTCGCCATCACCATGGTTGTAGGCGCGAAAGGCCAACAGCACGCGCTCGCCCGGTTGCAGCATGCCGTCGCCGTTGCCTCGCACCGAGAACTCCGGCAGCCCGGGCACCGGCTCGGATGCCGGCCGCTTGGGCGCCTTGGCAACGAGCGCGGGGTCATCGACGATCCACGCGTCGTACGAGAGTGCCGGACGGGGCTGGGCATGCGTTTCGAAGATCGCCCGCGATGAAGCATCGGGTTCTTCGTCCGGCTCCCCGACGTGCACCAAAACGTCGAGGTCGCCCACGAAGTCCGCGTACCACGGCATCACGTGCAGCTCGACGGTGCGAGACTGCGTCTGCCCCGCCCCGACGTCTCCAAACAACAACTCGATGCCGTCGAGGCGTTCGCGCTCGCAGTCGGTGATCGCGTGCACCCGATGCGCGACGTCGCTGCCGTTGTTGGTGACCGAAACTTCGAGCTCGAACGTCGAGCCCGCCTCGATCGGCAGCGGGGTGAGAATGCGTGCGGTGGCCGACAGCACCGAGTCGTGCGCGCCCTCAGGCCCCCAGGTGACCCCGGCGTCGGCCAGCGCCTTTGCGATCCGGGGAGCTTCCGTTGTCTGCAGCGAGGCCTGCACCTGCGCCACCGCGGCCCGCCGACTCTCGGCGTCGAGGTGGGTCGGGACCGTGCGCGCGACCTCGGCCGCAATGCGGATCTCGGGGTCATGAAGCTCCCGCGGCAGGTCGGACTGACCCTTCAGGGCTTCGGGCAGCTCGAGCGTGGCCAGGTACCGCAACCGCGACGCAGACACGGGCACCGGGCCATCGAGCCCCTCGTGTCGTGCGGAGGGGTGATGGGCCATGCGCGCACGCTCGCGGGCTCGCTCGAACCGCTCGAGATCGTAGTACCGCACGATGTGATCGAACCCGGTCGGCTCGACCGGGAGCAGCTCCAGGTCGGGCACCACACCACGGGCCTGAATCTTGCGGTCCCCAGCCACCAGGTACTCCGCGATCGTCAGCTTGAGCGCGAGCTCGCGACCATACGGCGACGCGGGACGAACCACCTGAACCGAGCCCTTGCCGAACGTGGAGCGTCCGAGCACCACGGCACGCCCCAGCGCCTGTAGACCGCCGCTGACGATCTCCGCCGCGCTCGCGGCCTCTTCGTCGACCAGGACGACCACCGGCGTGTCACTGGGCACGACCGTCGTGTCCTTGGCCTCGTCGACCTCGCGACCGTACACGCTGCGCACGATCACCAACTCACCGCGCGGCACGAACAGATCCACGATCTGGGTGGCCTGCACGAGCAGCCCGCCCCCGTTGCCTCGCAGGTCCAACACGATGCCTCGCAGCGGCTCGGCCTCGCCGGCCTTGGCGATCGCCTGGCGCAGCTTGTCGGCGGTGTCCTCTTGAAAGTGCGAGATTCGAAGGTGCGCAATGCCGCCGGGCAATGCCGTGCGGGTCACCGAGTCGAGCCGAATGACCGCGCGCTCGATCGTCACGTCGAGCGATTTGGCCTTGCGGCGGACCTTGACCTCGACCGTCGTACCGACCGGGCCGCGCAGCAGCTCCTGCACCTCGCCGATGCTCATGCTGACCGTCGACTGGCCCGCGATGCGAAGCAGGACATCGCCGCCCTCGAGGCCTGCCGCCTCCGCGGGCATTCCGGGCAACACGCGCGCGATGACGACCGATCGGCCTTCGACGTGAATCTCGGCTCCAATGCCGCCGAACGAACCGCGGGTGCGCTCACCCAAGTCGGCGTGCTCTTCGGGCGTGAGCAGAATGGTGTGTGGGTCGAGCGGTGCGAGCAGGCCGTTGATCGCCGCGTACTCCATCGCGTGCAACGCCTCGGGCTCGAGGGCGAGCTCGGTCTGGGCGAACACCAACATGCGCTCGAGCACGTCCGCGGCATCACCCAGCGTGGTGACCTCCCCGATGTCGAAGCGGGTCTTCGCTCCGCGCACGCGCAACGAGACGCTGTCGCCGGAATGCTCGGCGAAGAACTCCGGGGTTTGCATGCCGATGCCATCGAGCGCCGACAGCAGCTGGGCGCGCGCGTCGAACCGCGACTGATCGAAGTACTCGGTCCGAATCATGTGCACGGACCACGCGAGCAGGGGGAAAGCGCGGTCCGCGAGATCGGGCTCGGGCGTTTTCGCGCCGTCCTCCTTCTTGGATTCGCCGGAATCTTGGGCGGTGACCCGAGCGTCGCTACTCTTGCAGGCAGCGATCGTCAGGAGCCCGAGCACAAAGACGCCGAAGGCTCGACGCAGACACGACAGCATGGACCCGCAGCATAACGCGCGGGGAACGGTGTTCGTGTTGGTCACGCTTGATGTCATTGAAGACATCAAAGGTGTCTTCTTTGGATCAGATCCCGCGGTAACGCGTCGATCGGACGCAACTCGCGTCGTGGCACGGAACATGCTGGATCGCCGCGCGTGCGAGGTTCAGCTCTCCACAGTCTCGGTCTTTCTGCGGCATTCGCGCTAGTGCTCCCGCTCGCGGGTTGCGTGGATGCGCCGATCACGGCGGACCAGATGCAGGCCGACGGCACCCTCCGAGGCGGCTACGCCGGGGGGGTTCAACACGCGGCGCTGTCGGCAGAGCCCGGCCAGGTCGCCCAGGCGGTCCGTGTCTCCGCCGTGCTGGCCTCCCAGTCCGAAGGTCCGCTCGAGGACCGCGCAGAGTTCACGGCCGATGTCGGCACCGTCTACCTGCACGTGCGGGCCGACGGCCTGCTCGCAAGCCGCCGCGTCGTGTACCGCTGGAAACACGACGACTTCGTGGTCGAGGTCCCCGGCACGCTGCTCGCCAGCGACGCGCTGGCGCTTGGCACCAGCTTCGACATCGCGCCCGAGCAAGCGGGCCACTGGGAAGTCGACGTCCTCGCCGATACGGCAGGCCAACCGCCCGGAACCGAGCGCCAAGTGCTGTTCCACCGCGAGTTCGTCGTCACCGCGACTGCGCTCTGAAACCCGCAGCCCGCACGAAACCCACGCCTGCGCCCCCCTTCCTTCGGGTGGGTCGCGGGCGTTGCTCGTTTGGGCCGGAGGACGCGTGGCCAGAGGCTGCTGGGCGTCGTAGCATCACGGCCGACGATGACGGAAACCAAAAGCGGTCTGTCCACCGAAGCTGCGGACCTGTTCGCGCGCGGCCTGTTTCACCTCGCCAATGTCGACGGCATGGATCAGCGCGAAGAAACCCTGCTGCGCGACTTCATGAAGGAGTCGGGCAGCACGTTGGGCTTCGACGACCTGAAGGAGGACGCCGGGTTCTCGATGCATGAAGCCGCGCAGGTTCTCGAAACCAGCTTTCAGCGGCGCATGTTCGTCATGGCCGCCATCGCCATGATCAAGGCCGACGGCGAGTTCAGCTCCGCCGAGCGCCACGCACTGGGCGACATCGCCGACGCCTTTGGTCTGTCCAACGCCGAGTTCGGCGACCTCGAACAGGAAGCCTCCCGCGCGTCGCTGGAATAGCGCCAAGCCGGATCCAGTTCGCCCTCCGCCCTCACGCCAGCCAAGAAGGAACAACACGCATGGGACTGATGAGCTTCATCAAGAGCCAGCTGATCGAAATCATCGAGTGGCTCGACGACACCAACTACACGCTCGTTTGGCGCTTCCCCGACGAAGACCACGAGATCAAGAACGGCGCCAAGCTCGTCTGCCGCAACGGCCAGGCCTGCGTTCTCGTCAACGAGGGCAAGGCCGCCGACGTGTTCGGCCCCGGCACCCATACGCTCTCCACCGAAAACATCCCGGTGCTCTCGCGCCTCAAGGGATGGAAGTACGGCTTCAGCAGCCCCTACAAGGCCGAGGTCTACTTCATCAACCTCAAGCAGTACCTCGACCAGAAGTGGGGCACGCCCAAGCCGGTGCTCATTCGCGACCCCGAGTTCGCGGTGGGCAACCGTCCCGGTCGCGTTCGCATTCGGGCGTTCGGTAGCTACAACTTCAAGATCGTCGACCCCCGCAAGTTCTTCGACGAGGTCGTGGGCACGCAGGGCTTCATGTCCAGCGACGACATCGAGGGCTACGTGCGCAGCCGCCTGCTGCAGGGCTTCACCAAGGCGGCCGCATCCAGCGAGCTGTCGGTGGCCGACATGGCGGCGCACTACGACGTGTTGGCCAAGGGCGTGCTCGAGGGCATCAACGCCGACATCGCCGAGATCGGCATTCAGCTCACCTCGTTCGTGGTCGAGAACATCTCGCTCCCGGCCGAGATCGAAAAAGCGCTCGACGCCGCGGCTGCCCAGTCCGCCCGCGGTGTGGACAACACGCTCGCGTGGGAAGGCATGCAGGCCATGCGCGACGCCGCCAAACAGCCCGGTCAGGGCTCGGGCGTGATGCAGGCCGGCATGGGCCTGGGCATGGGCGTCGGCATGGGCAACATGATGGCCGGCATGATGGGCCACGCGATGCCCGGCTACCCGCAGCCCGGCTACCCACCCCAGCCCGGCTACCCCGCGCATCCGGGCTACCCGCCCCAGCCCGGCTACCCGCCTCAGCAGGGCCATCATCCCCAGCAAGGGCATCACCCGCAGCAGGGCGCCCCTCAACAAGCGGCACCGCAACAGGCCGCCCCCGCTGCAGGCCCCGCGCCAGGGTCGCTCGAAGCCAAGCTGACCAAGCTCAAGGCCGCGTTCGAGGCCGATCTCCTCACCGAAGAGGAGTACAAGGCCAAGCGCGCGCAGCTGCTGGCGGACTTCTAGAACCTTCGGGAAACCTCTGGGTTTCCCGTGCGCGCGCGAACGGGGGGTCGGCACTGGATGTGTCGGCCCTTCGCTGCGTCTGGACCCGAACGCGGCGGCCTTACAATGCGCGGGTGCGGCCCCGCCATCTCATCCACTCCCACCTCGTTTGCGCCGACTATGAGGCGTCCTACCCCGAGGTCGTCTCGGGCGAAGGGGCGTATCTCGTCGACCGGCAGGGTCGGCGGTACCTCGACGCCAGCGGCTGCACGGCGGCGGTGACCAACCTCGGTCACGGCCACGCCCGGGTCGCCGAAGCGATCGCACGCCAAGCGAGCACCCTCGCGGTGCACCCGACACACGTCTTTCACAGCGAGGTGCTCGAGCGTTACCTCGGCCGACTCTGCGAGTTCGCACCGGAAGGGTTCGAGCACGCGTGGACGATCTGCGGGGGGACCGAGGCGATCGAGAACTCGATCAAACTCGCGTACCAATACCACCGCGCCAAGGGACGAACGACGCGCACCCGCGTGCTCGGACGTCACGGCTCGTACCACGGCAACTCGATCCTCGCGCTCGACGTTGGCGGCCTGAAGCCGCGACGCGATTACTACCTGGGCCTGATGAACGAACGGCACCTGCACCTGTCGCCGTGTTTTCCGTGGCGACGTCCGGCAGGCATGTCGGAGACCGAATACGAAGACTCGCTCATCGACGAAGCCTCCCGGGTGCTCGCGGAGCACGAGGACGAAGTCATCGCCTTCGTCGCAGAGCCCATCGTGGGGGCGGCCCTGGGCGCCGTCGCTCCGACCGCTCGCTACTTCGAGCGCATTGCGGCGCTATGCCACGAGCACGACGTGCTGTTGATCGCGGACGAAGTGATGACCGGGTTCGGGCGCACGGGACGAGCGTTCGGCTGCGAGCACTTCGGCGTCCACGCCGACATTCTCGCGTGTGCCAAGGGCATCAGCGGTGGCTACGTTCCGATGGGTGCCGTCATCGCGCACGACCGGGTGCTCGAGCCCATCGTTGCCAGCGGGCTGCCCTTTCAGAGCGGTCAGACCTACTCGTGCATTCCGCTGGTGTCGGCAGTGGGCGAAGCAGTGCTCGACGAGATCGATCAAGAGCAGCTGGTTGCCGCATCGGCGCGTGTCGGCGATCACCTCCGCCGCGGTCTGCAGACGTTGTTGGACCGCAAGGGCGTCGGAGACGTGCGTGGGACCGGGATGTTCCTGGGCGTGGAGTTCGTCGAAGACGCGGCGAGCAAAGCCCCGTTCGCGCCGGAGCTGAACGTCGCCAAGCGGATTCAGGCCGCGACCACCGAACGCGGTGTCATCACGTACGCGTGCCGAGGCACGGTCGAAGGCACACGCGGCGACCACCTGCTGTTCGCCCCACCGCTGATCCTGACCGAGGCCCAAGCCGACGAGATCGTCGACGTGCTCGGGGCCTCGATCGACGCGGTGATGTCGACTATCGGGTAGCGCGAGCCTTGGCCCACTCGACCAGGTCGCCCAGGAACGCGGTGTCGACGTGGCGGCCGGGCTCGAGATAGCGCGCGGGCCTGGACTGACCCGGCTCAGGCTTGAACAGGTGGTCGAGGTCATCGTAGCGATGAAGCTCGACCCGGAGCTTGGCGGCCTTTGCCGCCCGCCGTAGCGCGAGCGGGTCCTTGGAGGCATCCACCTCGAAGTCCTTGCTGCCTTGGGCGATGAACAGCGGCGCCCGCACCCGGCCGAGCAACTTCGCCGGCTGCACGGCGAACATCTCCCGCAACCACTGCGATTCGGCCTGGAGCTCGGGGGGGACCTCGCCCCCGCCCTCGATCGCGTCCACCATCGCGCGCTGCTGTTTGCCGGCCCCGGCCCGGAGCTCGGGCGGAAGCTCGGCCAGCGCCGCCTCGGCTTGTTGCAGGAACACCTCGCGGTAGGGCCGGCCCGGGCTTGCGAGCAACCCGAGCCCGACCACGCCGGCGGGCATGCTGGCCGCCAACATCAGCTGACGAAGCCCGCCTTCGCCATGACCGATCAACACGATGCGGTCAGGGTCGACTTCGGGCTGGACCACGAGCATGCCGAGCGCTCGTTTGGCATCGTCCACTTGGCCGATGAACGTCAACGGTCCCGGCTCGCTCTTGCCGTGCCCGCGTTCATCGAAACGCATCACGACGAAGCCGGCCTGCGCGAGCGCATCGGTGATCTCGTGCGCGCCCAGGTCGACCGGAGGCGGCCCCGCAAACCCGAAGCGGTCCTCTCGTCCCGTGGTGCCGACCCACAACACCGCGGGGAACGGTCCCTCGCCGGCGGGGACCAGAACCTCACCGGCCAAGGTCGGCGTGTCCTTGGAGCCCGTGATCTCCACCTCGCGTCGCTCGAACGTCGCGCCCGGCGGCTTGGCATACGTCAGCCGCAGCGGACCCTGGATCTCCCAGACCGGCCAAGCCTCGGGCACACTGCTGATCATCAGCTCGCTGGCCGACACCTCGATCGACTCGATGAACCCGCCGCGCAGCGTGATGCGTTCGCCGAGGTTGGTCTCCACCACCACCGCGCCCTGCTCTTGCCGCACCTCGCCGGTCCACTCCGCGGGGACGCCCCCTGAAAGAGACAACAACCGCAGCTCCAAAGTGCCGACGTCGAGCGGCCGCAGGCGCAGCAGCAACTCTTCGTGCAGGATGGCCGAGTGCGCCATCACTCCGGTGGGCACACGACCAGGCTCGTACCCGACCTCGTGCTCGGTCTGCCCGTCGGAGATGCGCACCGTGTCGCCCTCCCGCACGAACGTCAGCTCCGCCGCGTCGCTGCGCTCGAAGCCTCGCACCAGCGCGCCCTCGGCATCGAGCACCAACTCCCCGGACGACCGCAACGGCTCCCGGCCCGGCAGCTCCAACTCGATACGCGTCTCGAACCGCACATGCTCCGGCTCGCCCTCCACCGGCCCCATCGACCGCCCCCAAGAACGCCCGATCCGACGCCCCGCCTGCACGAACTCGAACGCCCGCGTCTCCCCGATCGGATACGCCTGCGCCACAGAGACGCCGGGCCAGACCCGCGTCGGTGTACGCGCGTCCGAACCCGCGCTGACCCCAGGGGCCTGCGTTCCGCCCCCCGCCTTCGGCGGCGGCGTCAGGCAAGCGGTCAACGCAAGGGCCAGACCAGTGATTGCAAAGCGGCGCATGGGGCTGCGCGGCAGGGTTTCAGGGATCGTGAACCGGCGCAAGCGCGCGGGGGCACACCCAACGCAACGAGAAACGCCGGCCTCCACAGCGTGGGCGGCCGGCGTTCTACGGTGTTGTTCAGCGAAGGCTAGTCGCAGATGTACTGACCGAGGTCGTCGAACGTGTTCTCCGGGAACGCCGTCCACTGAGCATCAGGGTCGAACGCGTCAGACCCGTCAGGATCGGCACTCGCGTCGCAGTTGCGGCGCAGGGTCACGTCGCGCGTCACCGCCCCCATGCTGCCGACCCACTCCACGCCCGGGTCGTTCCCGATCTGTCCAAACACGTCCAGAGTCGTCGCTGCGCACTGGAGTTCAACGGCATCATCGCCGTTGAAGGAGAGGTCCCCACTTTCGATGTCGCATTCGTCCAGGATGCCCTGCACCGCGCTAGAGCGGCACACGACGGCGGCGGCTCCGGCCTCGAGTGTTCCGGTCAATGCGACCGAACTCGTCGACGTATCGTTTCCGTTGAAGTACTGGCGGACCTCGCAAGCACTGAGGTCGACGGCCTCGGCCCCGGCGTTGAAGATCTCCAACGCTTTGTTGTTTCCTTCCTCCAAGTACTCGGAGAAGTACAGGTCGAAGTCTCCAGCAATTGCGTTGGACGTCATCTGCCCTGCGTTGGCCGCCTGGTAGCCGTCCGTCGAGCCCTCGGCCTCCCCATCGCAGTACGTGTACGTCGCTCCGGAGTCTCCGGAGAACCGATACGCGAAGTCGTACTCACCCGGAGCAGGCACGGACAGCACGCCCTGGTACTCGTCGTTGTTGACCTCGGCGGCGTCGTCCCAACCGGGGTTTCCAGTCGCATCGATCCAGATCCAGCCTGCGTCGACTGCAGGGTCGCTGCCGTCGGGGCCATAGCCGACCTGACCGCTGACTTCGGGCACGATGTCGTTGCCGGTGGTCAGGTCGGTGAGGCCCGCGATGTAGAGGCGGCCGTAGACAGTGACCTCCGTCGTCACATCTTCGTTGATCGTCGTCGGGAACTGCAGACGGCAGAAGTCGATGTCGTAGACGGCCGGCGCGATGCACTCGTCGTTGAGCGCGCCCGGGGTGCCCGTGTCGGGGTCGTTGTAGAGCGACGTACCGTCGCACCAGCTCTCGCCGTTGTTGTTGGCGGTGGCGTCGTAGTTGTCGGGGTCGAGGTTCAGGCTGGCGCCCGCGCTCGGCGGGAACATGTCGTAGTCGACCGTGTCGACCATCGTGCCGTCGCAGGTCAGGACCAGGATGTCGCCGCCGTTGCCGATGAAGTGGTTCACCTCCCACTCGAAATCGGGCGTGAACCCGATGTCCTCCATGCTGCTGGGCGCGAAGGTCAGGTAGCCGCCGGGGGGAATGATGAGGTCACCGACGATGTCGATGTCGTCCTCGTCGTCTGCACCGGAGATGACGCAACCGCCAAGCTGATACGAGGTGTCCGCGCTGGGGTTGTGCAGCTCGAACCACTCACCGTCGGCATCGGCAACGACGGTCGGGTTCGGCATGATCTCCGTGAACAGCACCTCGCCCATGGCCGGTTGGGCGAAGTTGGTGCACCCGGTGGTGTCGAAGCCACACTCGGCGCCGCAGGCGAGTGTGCCTCCGGTGAAGCCCATGCCGATGCTGACGCAGGTGGCGTCGCCAAGCTCGGCGCCGTCGCAGTCTTCGCCGTCGTCGATGACGTCGTTGCCGCACGCTTCGCACATGGTGGTGTCGAAGGAGCAGTCGTCGGCGCAGCTCAGATCGCCGCTCGCAAAGCCGAGCGACTCGCAGGTGGCTCCGTCGAGTTGCACGCCGTCGCAGTCTTCGGGGTCTTCGACCATGCCGTTGCCGCAGTCGAGCGGGTCGCCGGTCGAGCTCGAGCTTTCGCCTTCGGTCGGGTCGCCGGTCGAGCTCGAGCTGTCGCCTTCGGTCGGGTCCGTGTCGCCGGTGGTCGAGTCGGTGTCACCCGTGGTCGAGTCGGTGTCGCCCGTGGTGCCATCCGTAGCGTCCGTGTCGCCCGTGCTCGAGCTGGTCATCGTGACGCCGGTGGTGACGTTCGTGGGATCGACGGTGTCGTCGCCCGTCGAGGTCTCGCCACCAGTCGAGCCGTCGCCAGTGCCACTGACGTCGTCTCCGCACGCGGCGGTCACAAGCAAGAGAGCCCAAGAAATGCGTTGTAGACGCTCCATCTCGGCGCGGGACTTAGCGTGGCCAAGGCCCAGGCTCAAGCGGGCGCGAAGCCGGCTCACCACTTGTCACCCGGACGTCACCCAGCACCCGGATACCCATCCAGCAGAGATTGCGCGACATCACGTTGGGGCTTGCAACGCGTGGCTCTCGCCGCCATCCGACGCGCCTGAGTGGGCGAACGCACGGTGTTACTCTGCCGCGACATGAAGGTCGTCGTCACAGGGGGAGCGGGCTACATCGGAAGCATCACCGTCGAGCAGCTGGTGGCCACCGGAGCGGACGTCGTGGTGTTCGATGACCTATCGCTCGGACACCGTGAGGCCGTCCACCCCAAAGCGACGCTCGTCGTAGGCGACCTCGCCGATCGCAACGCCGTCGACGACCTTCTCGCCACGCATCGACCCGACGCCGTGATGCACTTCGCCTCGCGCTCGCAGGTCGGCGAGTCGATGCGCGAGCCGTTTCTCTACGTCGGCGACAACGTGCGCAACGGGCTGAACCTGATCGAGAGCATGGTGCAGCACGACATCAAGCGCTTCATTCTCTCGTCGACCGCGGCTCTGTTTGCCGAACCCACCAAGGTCCCGATCGACGAGCAGGAGCGCATCGTTCCCGGCAGTCCCTACGGCGAATCGAAGCACATTCTCGAACGCATCCTGCACTGGGCCGAAAAGGTCCACGGTATGCGCCACGCCTTTCTGCGCTACTTCAACGCGGCGGGCGCCAGCCCCGAGCGCGGCGAACACCACGACCCCGAAACGCACCTCATTCCACTGGTGCTTCAGGTCGCACAGGGCAAGCGAGAGTCGATCACCGTGTTCGGCAACGACTACGACACCCCCGACGGCACGTGCCTGCGCGACTACATTCACGTCATCGACCTCGCGCAGGCCCACATTCTCGCGCTGCAAGCACTCGATGAGCGCAGCCGGGTCTACAACCTGGGCAACGGCACGGGGTTCTCGGTGATGGAGGTCATCGAGACCGCGCGCGCAGTGACGGGACACCCGATCCCCCACGTGATGGGCGAGCGTCGCCCGGGCGACCCGCCAGCGCTCAGCGCCGACTCGACCAAGATCAAGGCCGAGCTCGGATGGACCCCCGAGTATCCCTCCCTGGAGGCGATCGTGCGCACCGCGTGGGCATGGCACCGCACCCACCCCCACGGCTACACGACGTAGACCGCTGCGATGCGACATCGCGGCACCAAAGCCTCGGCCCCGGCCGAGATTCACGGGTACGGCTGGTACGACCCCGAAACGGGTTGTATCGACCGATGCATGCTCGCGGCCGAGGCCACACGCCTGCGCCCGACGCCGAGCTTCGAGTCACCGCCCGCGTGGCTCACCGAGGCCGACGTCCCCGCCGTGTTGCCCGACGCGACCTCACTCGACCTGGCGCGCATCGAAGCCCGCGCCCGCAGAGCGTTCGTGCACGCGTCAGCCGGGGCCCGCTGACTGACCCGTGGAAGAACCGCCAACGTTCGTGTCGCCCGACGAAGATCCGGAGTCCTCGCTCGAGCTCTCCGAGGACTCGTCACAGGGAAGAAGCTCGACCTCGTCGACGAAGAAGTTGGTCACGCCCTCGCCCGCAATGACGGCCGAGAACTCGAGCTCGTGCTCGCCACCGTCGGCGAAACGCGAGACGTCCACCTCGAGGACTCGCCAGCCGCTGTAGTCGCTCGCATCCGTATCCAAGATCTGCACCACCGGGTCCTGATCGATGCTCACGGTGAACACGTCGTTGCCCGTGCCCGAGCCCGCGTTGATCGAGAAGCCGAAGCGAAGCATCGCAAGCCCATCGGGGATCAGCACCGTCTGCTTCACGCTCGGCGTGTCGGCCATCGCGATGCCTCCGAACCAGACCCACCAGTCACCGACGAACGGCCCCGCGCCGACGTCATCGGTGCAGTCGCTGTTGCAGATCGGGGTGTCGAACAATGGCGAGACGTCGTCCCATGCCCCGTTCGGAAGTCCCGCCTCGAACCCGGGGTCTTCGAGCAGGTTGTCGCCGCAGCCCAAGGGCACGGTCCCGGTCTCGCCGGTCGTGCCGAGGGTGGCAGCCGTGCCCGAAACCGGCCCAGATCCAGTCGAACCACCGTCGGCCGCGGTGTCGGTCCCGGAATCGACGCAACCCGTGAGCGCCCCGACGATCCCCACGCCGCACACCATCCAGGCTCCGCCCCGCACGTGGGACAGAATACCGCGACGCCACGCAGCACCGCCCACTCCGCTCACAACGTCCTTCTAGGACCCCCTGGGGCAGAACGCCCCGCCCCACGATGCCCCGGCTAGAACACGGTTTTTGCCAAACGTGCGAAGTCTCGCCGTTTTCCGTACACGGGGGGTCGCTTGGTACGCCCTTGGCAAATAGGCTCGCCGACATGGACGAGCTCCTCAGCAGCATCCTTCCGACGCTCATCGACTACGGCGTCAAAGTCATCGGCGTCCTCATCGGCCTTTGGATCGCGTTCAGGATCGCATCCTGGATCGAGGGACGCGTCGTCAAAACCCTGAAGCAGCGCAAGTTCGACGAGGCGCTGACACTCTTCTTCGGATCGATGGCCCGATGGGGCGTCATCTTGATCGCAGTCTCGAGCTGCCTGGGCGTGTTCGGGGTCGAAGCGACGAGCTTCGCCGCCGTCATCGGTGCCGCCGGTCTGGCGGTGGGCCTCGCGTTTCAGGGCACCTTGTCCAACTTCGCGTCCGGCGTGATGATCTTGACCTTCCGCCCCTTCAACATCGGGGACTACATCAAGTCCGGCGGTGAAGAAGGCGTCGTCGCCGAGATCGGTCTGTTCGTCACCACGCTCGACACGGTCGACAACCAGCGCGTCATCCTGCCCAACTCCGCGGTCATCGGCGGCAACATCGTCAACGTGACCCACCACGACGAACGCCGCGTCGACATCAAGGTCGGCGTCTCCTACGACGCGGACCTCAAAGTCGTCCGCGACGTGCTCGACAAAGCGGCGAGCAGCATCGAGGGTCGCATCGACAAGGGCCACCAGATCTTCCTCGCGTCGATGGGCGACTCGTCGGTCGACTTCCAGGTTCGCGTGTGGTGCAAGACCGCCGACTACTGGGACGTGTGGGACCGCGGCACGCAGGTGGTGAAGCTGGCGCTCGACGCTGCAAACATCAACATCCCCTACCCGCAGATGGACGTGCACCTCGACAAGCCCGCTGCGTAGCGCGCACGACAAACCAACGAAGAAGGGGGAAGACCAACGTCTTCCCCCTTTTCTGTTGCCCGACGGCGCGACTCAGAACTCCATGTTCAGGCGCAGGATGATCTGCGCGGCAGCAAGCGCGGTCAGCAGCACCCCGGTCAGCACCCAGATCGCCGGCCACGGTCCGCTCCAGTACCGCGAGCGCGGCTTGGACTTGCCCTTCGGCGGTGGCACGGAGGCCTTGCTCTTCTTGGACGGCGCCGCTTTGCCCGGCTTGTCGCTCTTGGCGCTGCCCCCACTGAGTGCCCGCGCTTCGCGTTGCGCGTCGAGCAGGCGGCTGTCGAGTGATGCCGCGCGTTCGAAGGCCTTGAGGGCCTCGTCCTTGCGCCCCTGATGCTTGCGCAGATGCCCGCGGTAGAAATGAGCCCGGGCTGCGACGGTCTCGTCGTCGTCGCCGCAGTTTCCGATCGCCTCGTCGAGCGTCCGAGCCTCGAGATCGCCACGGCGCTCGGTCTCGTTCCAGGTGGCCCACGCCAGATCCAACGCGACCGTGGAGTCGCTGGGGTCGAGTTGGGCGAGGTCTCCCAGGGCAGCCACCGCACGTTTCCAGCGGCGGTCGGTCAACGCCTTGCGTGCGACCCCGCGGGCGGCCATGCCACGTTGGGCTCGCGCGGCCGCGCCGATGTCATCGAGCGCACTGTCGGGAACCAACCCCTCGACCTTGCGCCGCAGGTCGGCCACGGCCGTCTCGATGTCGGCGAGCGTCGCGTCGGTACCGAGCGCCAGCACGTCGTAGGGCGGCGCTTGGGCGTCGATCTTTGCGACGACCAGCTCCTGCACGAGCGACGATTCGCTGTGCCCACGCCCCGCCGGCTCGAGCTCTTCTTCCGGTTCGGAGCCCGCCTCGACGAGCATGTTGCAGGACCACAGCGTGTAGAGCAGCTGCATGCCACGCACGGCATCGAGACCCGAGATCTCGAGCAGCTCGTCGACACGAAAGACCTTGCGGTCCTCGAGGATCTGCAACGTGCTGCGCTCGCCGCTGTCGAAGCCAAAACGGTCTCCGTATTTGGCGTAGGCGCGGCCGATGCTGACATCCACGTCGCGGAGATGCGCGAGGGCCTCATCGGCCTGAGTGGGGCTGCAGGTGCCGCGCACCCCGAAGTTGATCACCCTCAGCGTGCGCGCCGGCTCCAGCTGGTCGAGCACGTCCGCGGCGAGCCCAGGCTCGTCGAAGAGCGTCAGCTCGACGGCCAAGCCAGCGGTCGCGATCAGGCGCTGCTCGCACTGGTCCCGCATCGCCATCGCGGCGGACTCGGCATCGACCCACGCCGCGGCAGCGGTGAGGGCATCGAGGCTGTCCGACGGTGCCCGCTCGAGCAGCTGCGCCGCTTCGTCGGCGGCGAGCATGCCGGCCGAGGCGAGGATCTCCGAGAGGCCCGTGCCCGGAACCTCGTAGTCGGTCCACACCGCAAAGCCCCCGCGAAAGACGATGCAGCGCCGCGCGTCGCCCTGATCCAGCTCCACGCGGCCGGTGAATCGCTGCGAAAGCAGGGCGAACAGCAGGCGTGCCCACCCCATCTCCGCGAGCGCTACGACTCGTGTGTTCGACTCCCCGTCGGCCAACGTGCGCCCAGGTATACCGAAAAGCAGGTGCCAACGGCGCGCATCCTCAGCGCGTCATGCGTGCCAATTTTCGGCACTTCGGCCGTATTTCGTCGCCACCGGCCCGAGAACACCAGCCATTCAGCCGAAGATCATTGTCATTTCGGACGGCAGGAAAGGTGCATCGTAGACTACGAAGGAAGCTGAAGGCCGCGAACCGGCTTGTGGGCTTCCCTGGAGACGACCGATGCGATCTCGAAGCCAACGCGGATTTACCCTCGTCGAACTCATGATCGTGGTCGCGATCCTCGGCATCCTCGCCGCCATCGCCATTCCGACCGTTACGCTGTACCTGCGACGGGTGAAGACGGCCGAAGCCAGCGGTCAACTGGCCAAGCTGTTCGATGGCACCAGCGCCTACTTCGGCAGCGACCGCGTGGACCGTGGAGAGGTCACGCAGATCGGTGACGGAGGCATGATCGCCGACGGTGCGACGCACCGTTGTCCGCACCCTCCCGACACGCCGACGGGCGGCGAGGCGGGGTTCACCCCCAGCATCAACTGCAACCTCGGGCCCGGCGGGCGCTGCATTCCCCGCCAAGGCGGTGGTGCGGGCGGCTACTACGACATCGACGAGTGGGGCGCCAACTCGGTGTGGAACGCTCTCAACTTCGGGATGGAGCAGGGCCACTACTATCACTACAACTACATCTCGAGTAACTCGAACACCGGGTACGGCGCGTGTCAGTTCACCGCGCAGGCGTTCGGCGACCTCGATGACGACGGCCGGTACTCCACGTTCGAGCGCTCCGGCGCCGCCGATCAAAACGGCATCAACGCCGCGGTCGGCCTCTACATCGACCGCGTCGTCGAGTAGCTCAGGCGTCGATCACGACGCCGGGGAACAGGCACCCATCACGCGTGGAGTCCGGGGCGAGCGAACACTGCTCGCCCCGAAGTGCATCCATCGTCTCCACGAGGGTCTGCAGCGGGATCGAACCCTCGGCGCTCAGGTAGACGTTGTCGATGCCGGGGTAGTCGGCCTTGAGGGCAGCCGCTGCGGTACGCAGGCCATCCAGACCGTCCTCCCCTTCCCGCGCGACGACTTCGGGCGGTCCACCGCAGCCCTCGCAGCGCCCCAGCGAGAGGGCAAAGCCGTCCTCACGGACCTCGATCGACAGCTTCGGCTGCACGACCGTGTCGTCGGTGTGCTCGGCCCCGGTCGTGAACTGCGGCGGACTGACCGGAATCGACGCCCAGTTGGCCGCTTCCATCGCGAGCAACAGCGCGGGGACGAGCAAGAACATGCAGCTGAGGACCGGGATCAAGTCGACCTCGAGCGGCGGAATGGTGGCGCGTTTTTTCTTGGGCATGGAACACCTCCTGCAGCCACGGACAACCCCGGCCGCAGGAGGTTCCGCGCTCAGCCAGCGCCCTTCTTGGCGCGGCGAATGTCATCCGCCCACGAACCCAGCACGTCGCGGCTGGTGAGCGCATCGACGACCGCGCCCTCGGCCGATTGCAACGCCTCGGCCAACAAGGTGCGCGCCCGCCTCAGCCGGCTCTTGACCGTCCCTTGCGGGGCCTCGGTGACCGCCGCGAGCTCGGACGTGGACAACCCCTCCCAGTAGTGCAGCTCCAGCAGCATCTGTAGGTCCACGGGCAGAGCGCGAAGACCCGCCACCAGGCGCTGCTGTTGCTGGCGCCTCGCGACGACCGACGTGGGCGAAACGCCCAGTGCGATGACCGAGGTGTCACCGAAGTCGATCGCGTCGCGTTTGGCCCGACGCCGCAAGTGCCGATACAGCTCGTTGCGTGCAACGGTGAAGAGGTAGGCACGAAAGCTCTCCACCCCTTCGAGCGACTTCTGGTAGCGCACACACGCCAGCAACGTGATCTGGATGAGATCCTCGACCTCGTCATCCACCTTGCTCGAGAAGAAGCGGTACAGGTTGTCGAAGTAACGTCTCAGCAACTCGCTGCCGGCAGTCGTGTTGCCCGCGCGCCACTGATCCAGCAGTTCGAAGTCGTCCTGCATCGGCGACGAATCCTACCAGGGGATGCAGGTACGATCGGAGCACACAACCTCCGACGAAACTGCATCGGAGCCGTTCGAAGTGCGCTCGCGCTCGGGCCGAACTGTTAGACTGAGAACGTGCGCAGCGGTGCCTCGACTCACACGACTCCCCTGTTGGTGATCGCGGTGGGGCTTGGTCTCGCCCTCGCCTCGGGTTGTGCCGGCCGGCGTGGTGGGGACCCCTGTGCAAACGGGGCCTGCGATGGGGTTCCCGAGTGCGAGTTGGGGATCTGCGAAGGCGACGAGCTGCAGCTCGGGGGCCGCACGATCTCGGGGCACAGCTTGGATGAGGGCTCCACCTACGAGGGCATGTCGGCCGAGTGTCCGTTCCCGCAGAGCGAGATCCCCCCGGTCGACACGCTGCTCGACGACTCTCACATTCCCGAGTTCCGCCGCGCTCGGGGACGTCGCGCCAACCACACCGAGGGCCAAGCGTTCCTGCAGGACTACGAGCTGCACGAGCACCTGCTCTCGGTCCAGGGCGCGCTGTTCGAGTGCCTCGACCTCGCCGCGTGCTACGACCTCGACGCGGCCGGTACCGGAGACCTCGACTTCCAGTTCGAACTCGAGCCCAACGGCAAGGTCTCGGCAGTGTCCGTCACACCGTCGGCCGGCCTCGACCAGCCCATCGTGCGTGCGTGTGCACGCCGTTCGGTGTTCGAGTCGCAGTTCCCCACCTGGAAGGGCAGCCGCATGGTGGTCGACTACAGCGTCCAGATCTCCGAAGGCTGACCTTCCGAAGACGGAGACGACCCACAAGGATGCGGCGACGCGCACTGTGGTGCACGCCGCCGCGTTCGTTGGAGGTTCAGTTCATGTCGTCTCGGGCTCGCACGCTCCGCTGGACCAGGAACTCCAGCAGTGAACGGTCGGCTTTGGCCCGGTTGCACGGACCGCAGCACGGGACCAGGTTTTCGCCTGGACCACCACCGGCCGACCGCGGGACCACGTGGTCACGCGTCAGGGTGGACCGCGTCAGCAGCACGTTGCAGTACGCGCAATGGGGCCGCACACGCCACACGTAGTGGTTGTATTCGGCCTCGTAAACCCGGTCGAGCCGCCCCGCAACGACGTCTTGCACCGAGGTTTGCTTGTACCGCGCGATTCGTCCGAACCGGGCAAGACGGCCGCCGCCATCTTCCACGCACAGTCCACGACGCCGACGGTGGCGTTGCAGGTAGAACTGCGCGTCCCGGCTCGGGCGCGTAGTCAGGGTGTCGTATTCGTTCTTCGTCCAGTTCATCGTTCGTCTCTCCTCACTCGGGTCGGGGCCCGAGAACACCAAGGGTTGGCGCCGAGGCGCCGTTGCGATGCATCGCTCAGCGCCCGTGCGACCGACCGGAGGCCGGAGAATCACTGGCGATGCAACGATGCGAGGTCGTGTTTGCGTCCAAGACACGTGGCTTGCCGCGGACGCTCCGCGGCATCGCGCATCCAGCCGTGCGGGCGCGTGCTCAGACCGAGCATGAAGCTCGGGAGCCATCCCGTGGGCCAAATGTGCTGACGTGCAATGGACACTGACGATCCTCCGAGCGTCAGCTTGATCGGCTCAGCGCCGGACGCAAGGAGAAATTGCAGACCCGCCCGAGAGACGGCGGGTCTTCAGGACTCGTCGAACTCGGCCTCGAAGGGCCATCCGAGCGGGTCGGTCACGAACAAGTGCCCCTTGTCGCGCACGAACATCCACGCCGCCCAGCTCTGCAGCACCACGGACACGACGACCAGCGCCCACGCCAGGCGCCGCCACCGCAACGCGTTTCCATGCCCCATCAGGACGACCAGCGCTGGAAGCCACAGCATCGCGAAGCGATAGGTCGGCTGCGTCTGCCCGCTGTTCTGGTACAGCAGCGCCGGCACCATCAGTGCGAACACGGTGAGCACCAGGCCCCACTTCTGCGGAAAGCGACCGCGCGTGGCAAAGGCCAGCAGCACCCAAGGCGAGAGCACCCACAACGCCGAGCCGTGCAGCGACACCCGCATCGGCCACCACTGCTTGGGTGTCAGCCACAGCAGACACTCGAGGTTGCGCGCGAGGTAGCGGGGGTGAAAGAGACCGTACTCCTGGATTCGGGCCTGCCAACGGATGTCGAGGAAGCGGTGCCCGAACTCGAAGGCGTCGTCGAAGCGCGCCAGGTTGAGCGCCATGAGTGCGGCGCCGATCAGCAGGATGGGCCCGGCGAAACGCGTCGCGGCAGGCAACGGACGACCACACCGCCACCACTCCCAGGCGAAGAAGACCACCGCCACCGCCATCGTCGGGCGACACGCGACAGCGATGCCCAGGCACAGCCCGGCCAGCATCGGACGATGCAACGCCCACGCGCAGGAGAGGTAGCCCATCAGCGCGAGAGCACCGAAGACTTGGGCGGTGAACCACACGCTGCCGTTCGCGCCGAGAAAACATGCGGGCGATCCAAGCCCGAGCGCCAACGCCAACGCCAGGTGCGTGTGGCCTCGACCGTCTTCGACGCCCCGCGTGCGGTCGAGGAACAGCAGCAAAAGGACCGGCAGACACGCTGCGGCCAGTGCTGTGATCAGCACGTCGGGCGTGCTCAGCCCCCACACCGCAACGGCAGGCAGCATGAGCGCGGCGGGACCGGGCGGAAAACTGACGTACCAAGTCTCGGCCTTGCGCCGAACTTCACCGCGGCCAAACGTGGTCCAGCCCCTGCCCGTCACGTACCAGGTCTGGGTGCCTTCGGTCCGGCGCGCGTCCTTGCACGCCTGGGTGCGACACGGGTAGCCGCGCACGGTGCTGCCATCGTCCAGCTCGAGCGTGTGCAACACCGCCCAGTCGTCGAACCGATGGTGGCGACACTTGCCCGCCCGCCGTTGTTTGGGCTCGCAGTATCCCGGTGGTTTGCCGTCGTGGTGAAGGCGCCCGTCGAGCCAGCCCGAGGCCATGTGCACGAAGTGATTGTTCGCGCTGGGCCGCATCAGGGTCTTGCCCGCGAGCACCGCCAGCACCGCGAATGCAAACGCGAACACGGCCAGAGGACGCGCCCGCAGACGAAGCCACTGCGGCATCAACCCCCGCAGATGTCGGCGAGGTTGCCGGAGATCGTGGTGACGCCGCCGATGAACGAAGGCTGCAGGGAGAGCGCCTCGGCAGCACACGTGGGCAACGCGACGTTGTCGGTGATGCGGAAGTCGGTACCCACGGCATCGAGCGACCCGAACCCGGCGATCGAGTTCAGCAACGGGCTGTTGCGAATGGTGAAGCTGCCGCCGACGTTGGCCAGGGCCCCGAAGTCGCCGGCATTTTGCAACGACGCGTTCTCGCCCAGATAGAAGAAGTCCCCAACCGACTGCAACGCGGGCATCTGAATGTCGACCAGCGAGTCGTGCTCGCGAATCTGCATGCCTTGCCCCACCTGCTCCAAACCGGAGAGGTCGACCCGCTGCATGCCGACGTTCTCGATGAAGATCAGGCGGTCACCGACAAACGCGATGTTGGAGAAGCCGTCGACATGAAGAAGCTGCGGGTTGTTCTGCACGACGACCCGCCCCTGCACATCGAGCAACGAGCCGAAGCCGTTGATCGTGGCCAACTGGCCGTTGTTCTCGACGCGCAGGTCGCCATCGAGAAGCTCGAGGCCACCGAAACCGTTGATGCTGGTGAGCGAGGGGTTGTTGAGCACCCGCACCAAGTCACCGACCACCGCCAGCTGTGCAAATCCGCCCAACGACTGCAACGCCCCGTTGAACGACACACTGACCACACCGCCGACCGACTGCAGCTGGGGAAAGTCGACCGCGGTGAGCGAGGCGTTGCCCTCCACCATCAGCCAGAAGTTGACGTCCTCCAGGTTGGAGAGGCCCTCGGCGTCAGTGAGGTTGGCGTTGGTCCGCACCACCACGCTGGCGCCGACGGACGAAACTCCGCTGAGCCCGTCGAGATTCGGGAGCGAGGTGTTGCCCTGAATCCACAGGTTGCCGGCAATCGAGCCGACCGTCGCCAGCCCCGCCAGACTGCCCAGCCCAGCGTTGCCTTCGATGCGAACCCCCGACGTGCCCACCGACGTGATGCCCATGAGCGTGTCGAAGTCACCCAGCTGCGGGTTGCGTTGGATCCACAGCCCCGTGACGCCGCCGGTGACACCGCCCAAGCCGGACACATCGGAGAGAAAGCCGTTGTCTGCGAGGGTGATGGGGCCGTTGACCTGCGACAGGCTGCTCAGCCCATCGAGGTTCCCCAGCACCGCGTTGTCACCGATCTCCACGCCCGCGACCGGGCTCGATAGCCCGTCGAGACCACCCAGCGAGGAAAGCTGGTCGTTGTTCCAGATACGCAGCCGGCCGCCGACCGACGCCAGGCGCGTGAGGTCCTGAAGGGTGAGCAACGACGGGTTGTTCTGCACGAAGAAGAAGTCGCCGACCGTCTCCAACCGGTCGAGACCCACCGAGGACAGCACCGGGTTGTCGCCGACGTGCACGTAGCCCCCGACCGAGGTCAGCCGATGCAACCCGTCGAGGCTGCCCAGGTCTGGGTTCTGACGAATCTCGACCGCGCCGCCTACCGACTCGAGGCACTCCAGCGCCGAGAGGTCGGTCGCACCGTCGATGCCGAACAACACCAGGTTGCCGGTGATGCTGGTGAAGCCTTCGAGCGAGGCGAGCTCCGCTTCGGAGACGACGCTGGTGTTGCCTTGCCAGGGCCCATTGTCACAGTCGGGCGGGACTCCGGTGGACGAGCTGGAGCTGCCGCCCGAACTGCCCGAACCCGAGCTGCCCGACCCCGAGCTTCCGCCCGTGGACGAAGAGGTCGAGCTTCCCCCCGAGCCCTCGCTCGAGGTCCCGGGCGCAGTGGTGCTGGAGGTTCCGGGCTGGCCGCCGGTCGTACCGGTCGTGTCGTCCCCCGTGCTCGTGCCCATGCCCCGGGCAACCGCCAGCGGCACGGTGTCCGAGCGCCCACATCCACCCAGCGCGAGGCCGAGCACGCACGCGCTCCAGATCAGCCGACTCGGGCGAAGGGCAGGCTCGCGCATGGTTTGCGAAGCTTGGCAGTTTCCTGGGCTTTGCGCAAAGCCGGTGGGCTCACTCGCGAACCCGCACGCAGATGGGTCGTGCGCCGTCCCAACCCACGGTCACCGCGCTGGTGCTGCCCTTCTTGGCGTTGACGACCATGCGCGTATCGCCGAATGCATCCCCGGGCGTCTCGCTCCAGAACACGCCCTTGCGGTCGAGCATCTTTGCGCCATTGAGCGACAACAGCTCCCCGATCGAGGGCAGGCGCCACCCGGTGATCCCGCCCGCGGTGAGCGTCTTGCAGAAGGTCTCGGCGTTCGCGAACGTCATCGCCGGCGCATCGTCGCCCGCCAACAGGAACGCGTTCCACGAACGCACTTCGCGATCCTCGAGCGCCTGTGCGATGGCAGCGCGGTCCTCGGGCGCGGTCGAGGGCAGCGGACTGTCGTCGAGCAAGGCGAGGTCCACCGAGCTGCGATGCGCGAGCGCCTTTTCGGCGCCCTCGAGGTCGAGGTTCGCGAGGGGGTCGTCGTTCGCTGCGACGTCGCCTGCGGGCGCCGGCTCGGGATCGGCGACGTCGACATCCTCGGTGGGTGTCGCGGCCAGCGGCTCCTTCGGCGGGGCGACCTCGGCGGGGTCGGCTTCGGGTTCGGCCGACGCGGGTTCGGCATCCGCCGCCGCGACGGTCTGGGCGTCGGACGAAGGCGAAGGCGTTTCGGGCGCTTCGTCGGACTCGGAGGACCCGGAAAGCACGACGACGAGAGCGATGATCAAAGCCACGGCAATACCTCCTCCGGCCAGCAACCGGATGTTCGGGCCCGAGGAGAACTCGGACGCGGAGATGTCCTCATCGTCGGGCATCGGCGGCGCCACCGATGGGCTCGGCGCCGAAGACTCTTCGGGTTCGATGAGCGACGGATCGGGGTGATGGGACACCAACGTGGTGTCGATCGGGGTGTACTCGTCGGCGTGGACCGAAGGGTCGGTCGGTTGCACCGCGTCCTCGACGTCGATCGGGGTCGTCACCGCAGCCCCGTCGGCGGAATCACCGACGACCGCGGTGGGGAGTTCCTCGGACAAGGAAGGATCGAGCATCGGCCCGACGCCGTTGGCCAGCGAGTCTGCCCACCCGGCGACGTCCGCCGGGTCGACATGAGCATCGCTCTCGGGCTGCGCGGGTCCATCCTCGGGTTCTGCAGCGATCTCACCGGGGGTGCGCTGAAAACGTCCGGTGACCATGCGGCGCGCCACCGAGACGACACGCTCCTCGAGCCCGCGTGCGCCGCCCTGCGCGGTCGGCAGGGTGAGCGTGCGACCGAAGGGGACCTCGTGCGCCCGCAGCAAGCCGCGCAATCGGTCGATGCCATCGCGGTCGAGCTCGCCACCGCGACACAGGACGTAGAGGCCTTGTCGTTCGAACCGCTCGACGACTTCGGCGAGTCGGTCCGAGCCGTCCTCGGCCGCACCCATCAGCGCCACGTCGAAGCCACGGCTTCGCAGGCCCGCAGCGGCCTCGTCCGCGAGCTCCACGTCGGACGTCGAACACACGACGATGATCGGTACCTTGTCGCGGGATGCAGGCGCGCCCCCGCTTCGCTGCCCGCTGTCCACCATCGGACTTCAGGATACCGGACTCGGACGTTCTGCGCAGATTCGCGGCGTTCGCGGCTGAACGCGTGTTGCGCTCACGGGCTGGGCAGCACCGCATCACGCACGGTCCCCGACACGGTCGCACCGTCCCACGCGATCGTGCGCTCCACCACCGCGCCCGGCTCGACGACCACACCAGCCCCGAGCTGAACGTGCGGCCCGATGCGCGCGCCCGGGCCCACCGTTGCGCCCGGGCCAATCCACACCGGCCCCATCACTTCGGCCGACGGATCGACTTGCGCGTCGTCGGCGACCCCGCGCAGCGGCTGCTCCGCATGCGGGAGCCGAGCTTTGCCATCCAGCACGTTGGCCACACCTTGCAGGTATCGCTCGGGCGTCGAGTGCTCCCACCAGTAGTCCTCGGTGATCACGCCATGCAGCCCCCGCCCCTCGTGAAAGAGCTGGCGATATGCGGTCCGGACCACGCACTGCTCCCCCTGCGCGGGAATGCGATCCAAGAAGCGGGGCTCGAACACGTGAATGCCCGTGAACATCAGCGGCTGTGACGTGGGCGTGGCATCGGGGTCCCCATCGGGTTTGCCTTGAAGCAGCCGCACCACCCGCCCGTCGTCGTCGAGTTGCAGGCTTCCCCACTTGGTCGCGTCGGGATCGGGGCGCAACACCATCGTGGCCTCCGCGCCGCTGGCCCGGTGCGTTTCGATCAACCCCGCGAGGTCGAAGTCGACCATGATCTTGCCGTTGACCACGACGATCGGGGCACCGTCACCGCCGTCGATCAACGCCCGCGCTTTGCGAAGGCCGCCCCCGGTTCCCAGGATCATGCCTTCTTCGTGCGAGTAGTGAACGCGAGCACCCACGCCCGCGCCATCGCCGAGTTCGGCTTCGATCTGCTCACCGAGGTGGTGAAGGTTCACCGCGATGTCGGAGACCCCATGATGCGCGAGCCACCGCGCCGACCATCGCACCAACGGCGTGCCGCAGATCGGCAGCATCGGTTTGGGCCTCTGCTGGGTGAGCGCCCCCAGGCGCGTTCCAAACCCAGCGGCGAGAATCATGGCGCGTGCACCCGTCACCCCCCAGGTGTGCACCACCAAGGCCGGAAAGCGCAAACTTCTCGGCTACTGCTCGAAGCAGTACAGACGCGCCGCGTAGTCACAGCGCAGGCCCGCCGCAAACAGCGACCAGCCCTGGTCCGTCGCCGTTGCGTCCCCTCCGCTGAACGCGGGCAGGTACGTGGTGGTCGACCATCCGTCGCAGTCGTCGTGTTGTCCTTCGTAGGCGCCGCCTCCCGCCGTTGTCCCCGTGAAGACCTGGGTGCAGGTGGCTCCGCCGTGGCATGAGCCCCCGCCGAAGCCCCCAGGAGCCTCGCCGTACTCGTCGAGCAGGATTGGAGCGTCGAGCGTGCCGTCGATCAGGTCGTCCCAGTCGGCGGCGATCGGCGTCCCATCGAGCAGCACGTAGGGCCCGTCGTGCGGCTCGAAGCGGTCCGCAACCGAGACGCCCTGATCGGCGCTGCTGACCCAGGCCATGAAGTTGCTGCCCAGGCCCGCCGTGTCGGCCAGGTCCGCACAGATCGCATCCGCCCCTTCCACGCCCCCGAAGTCGGCCGACACGACCGCGCTGGACAAGAAGACGCGGCGCGTCGAAAGGCAGGCACCGCCGCTGCAGGTCTCGCCGGGGTCGCAAGGGTTTCCGCAGTCTCCGCAGTTAGCCGGGTCGATGTCGCCGTGGGTTTCGCAGCCGTCGCTCGCTCCGGACTCGCAGTCGAGCCAGCCCGCGTCGCAGACGAGTTCGCACGTCTCGCACGACCCGTTGTCGATGGCCTCGGCGTCGCAGGACTCCCCGGCCGCCGCATTGACGATGCCATCGCCGCAGCTCGCGGACGTGCAATCCACGTTGCACGTCGCCGACTCTCCTCCGTCGTCACAGTCTTCGGCGCCGACTTCGACCAAGCCATCCCCACACACCGCGAGCTGGCAGGCGGTCGTGCACGCTCCGTTGTCGTTGTTGCCCTCGCCCAGGTCGCACGCTTCCTCGTCGTCGAGTACCGCGTTGCCGCACAGCGTTGGGTCTGCGGACCCTGAGTCTTCACCACTCGAGGGGTCCGACGTCGGGTCGGTCGAGCCCGTGGACGCGTCCGGATCCAGCGTGGGATCCATCGTGGGGTCGGCAGGTCCGCCCGTGCTGTCGGGTTCGAGCGTGGGGTCGGTCCCCGCCATCGTGCCGGAGGAGGTGTCGGTCTCGATCCCGATCGCGTTCGGAGGCTCGGGGTCGAAACATGCGCCAAGGGCCAATGCAGCCGCAATGAGAACGAGACAGCGCTTCACGAACCGGTGGTACCGGCCAACGCGGAAACGTTCCCTCTCAGTGCGCCCACAACAGCGATTCGAGGAGCAAGGTGGCCCCGACGAGGCCCAGGGCCATCACGGCGACCACGCCCAACCCGCGGAACAACGCGGCTCGTTTGGCGCGGGAGACCTCGAGATGCGCGTCGGCGCGCTCGTCTTCGTCGGTGATGCGGGCGAGCGCGGCCATCGTGGACTCGGCGGCTTTGGCGTGGCTGCGCATCATGGTCAGCGTCATCAGCATGAGGAACAGCCCTCCCCCGCCGAGCAAGACCCAGCGCATCGCGATCGTCCAGTTGCGCTTCTTGGTGGCCATCGCCAGCAGCACCCGGTCGCGATTGACCACCGCGACCTCGGGCCCATAGGCGGACAGCGGAAGCGTGCCCAACAGGAACGCCCGGGAGGACTCGACCTGCGCCTCGGACAACGCCACCCCCTCGACCGCGTCCCAGTATTTCTTTTCGAGGCCGGCGTCGTACCCCGCCTCGACCCGCGGCGCATCGATGCCCTCGCGCTGCAGGACGATGAGCGGACGCAACGACGCCCGCGTCGCCGGGTCGCCCTCGACGACCTGCACCCGCGCAAGCGCCGTGCTCTCTCCGGGCGCGTTGGGAGCGGGGTAGGCCTCGAACTGCAGCACGCCGGGCAGCACCGACTGCAGCGTCCACGGCCGCGGAGGCTCACCGTGGCGCATGGGCGGAGTGACCGTGGAGATCCACGCGCCTGCGGGGTCGTGCACGTCCACGAAGACCGGGCGCTTGCGCCGAAGCGATTCCAGCGAAAGCTCCACCGCGGGCGCCTGGCTGCGCACCGCGAGCGTGTCGGGGCGAAGCACGACACCGCCGGCAAAGCTGACCATGCGCATCGTCCTTCGATGACGGGGTTTGCCATCGACATCGAGCACGCGCACCTCGACCCGCAGCACCGCCGAGGACAGCATGCCCGACACAGGCAACACGCCCCACGGATCGAGCGTGCCGCGAGCGATGACCGGCGGCTTGCCGTCGCCGCCTGTCTTTCCAGCAAAGCCACCGCTGACCAGGGCAACCTCGACCTCCCCCTCCCACGGCGTGCCGTCGGTCTTGGTGACCCGAACGTAGAGGGTGTTGTCGAACTCCGAGAGCAGCCGTCCGTGGGGACGCACCACGATGCGCGCGCCCGGGGGTTGAGGGTCGGAGTCGTCGCCGTGTTGAAGCGTGGACCCAGCGACGAGCGGCGTCGGCTGGATGCGCGACAACGTTTGCGCGACCTCGACCGTGACCGACTCGTGCATCGGCTCCATGCCCTCACCGCTTGCCGAGCGCACCGCGACGTGGAGCTGCGCCGGGCCGGGTTCGAGCGTCGGCGTGCTCACCGTGGCCTGCACGATGCCGCCGGGCCCCGCCGCCTCCAGTGGCCCGAGTTCGTGGCGTGTTCCGTCCCGCTCCAACCACGCGTCCCCCTCGAGCGGAGGGATCGGAGCCGACCCCTCCGGCACGACTTGCGCGCGTACCGAAAAGGAACGTCCCGACGCGAGCACGGCGGGTGCCTGCACGACCGCGGTGAAACGCACGTGCAAGTAGGACACCCAGAGCCCGACCACGATCGCGATCGCGAGGCAAATCGGCCCTCCGAGCACGAACAGACGACCCACACGCGCCCCTTCGAGAGGGGACGTCAGCAGGTCGGAGTCCCCATTCGACGCTTCGCTCACCGTGGCAGCCCCCCTCCTTTTACCGTACAGTCCCGGCAACTATGAAGGTCAGCGTCATCGGTACGGGCTACGTGGGATTGGTCGCAGCGGCCGGCTTTGCCGACCACGGCAACGACGTCGTGTGTGCGGACATCGACGAGTCCAAGATCCAGATGCTCGAGAACGGTGAGATCCCGATCTACGAGCCCGGCCTCGATGCCCTCGTCGAGCGCAACGTCAAGGCGGGGCGCCTGAAGTTCACCACGTCCAACGAAAAGGCCGCCAAACACGGCTCGGTGATCTTCATGGCAGTGGGCACGCCTTCGGGGCCCGACGGCTCGGCCAACCTGGGCTACCTGTTCGAGGCCGCGCGCCAAGTCGCCGAGCACCTCGACCACGACGCCGTGGTGGTCAACAAGAGCACCGTGCCGGTCGGCACCGCCGAGCGGGTCTCCCGCATCATGGGTGAGAACACCTCCCACAAGGTCGTGGTCGCCTCCAACCCCGAGTTCCTCAAAGAAGGTGCGGCGGTCGAAGACTTCATGAAGCCCGACCGGGTCGTGCTCGGTGTCGACGACGAGCAGGCGCGCGAAGTGTTGCATCAGCTGTACAAGCCCTTCTTCCGGGCCTCCGAGCGCATCCTCTTCATGGCGCCGCGCTCGGCCGAGATCACCAAGTACGCCTCCAACGCGTACCTCGCCACCCGCATCTCGTTCATCAACGACATCGCCAACCTGTGCGACCTGGTGGGCGCGGATGTGGAAGACGTTCGCACCGGTATGGGTATGGACCCCCGAATCGGCAACAAGTTCCTCTACCCCGGAGCGGGATACGGCGGAAGCTGCTTCCCCAAGGACACCCGGGCGCTGATCAACACCGCGCGCGAGCACGGCCTGTCGATGAGCCTGGTCGCCGCCGCCGAGCGCATCAACGAGGCCCAGAAGGTCCTCATGGTCCGCAAAGCCCGCACCCTGGTGGGTGACAGCGCCGGGAAGACGTTCGCGATGTGGGGCCTGGCCTTCAAGCCCAACACCGACGACGTTCGCGAGGCGCCGGCCCTTCGTGTCGCTCGCACGCTCATCACCGATGGCGCCAAGGTCCGTGGCCACGATCCCGAAGGCGCCGACAACTTCGTCCGCGACCTCCAGGACCAGACCGGTCAGTTCGAAGTCGCCGCCGACCCCTACGCGGCCGTGGAAGGCGCGCACTGTCTGCTGCTGATGACCGAGTGGCGACAGTACCGCTCGCCCGACTTCGAAAAGATCAAGAGCCTCATGGCCGACAACCCCGTCATCATCGACGGCCGCAACCAGTACGACCGCGCGACGCTCGAAGCCCTGGGCTTCAAGTACGCCGGCATCGGCCGGTAGCCGATCCCAACGACGAACGCCGCGGCAGTCCCTGGAGGCCGCGGCGTTTTGCGTGGTTGCGCTGACGGCATGGTGGGTCCGACTACCGACCGCGCACGGGACTGTTTTCCGCCGGCCGACCCCGCGGGGATCACCGATGCTTGGGGGGTGCGTCGGTTTCGATGGCTCGCAATCCTGGCGTGGACCTTCAGCGCGGGCTGTGGCGAGGAGACGCCCGCGCAGCCCTCCGCTCCTGCACCCGCCGAAGTGAAGAGTGACGCCGCGGAACAGCCGACGAGGCTCGATGCGGGTGTGGCCATCATCGAGGCACTGCCGCTCGAGCCCCTGGTCCGGCTCGGCGAAACGAAAACCCCGCCGGCGCCCCTGCCCGCGTTTGCACCGGGCGTCTCGCGCGAGCTGGTGTTCGAGGTTCGGCTGCAGGAGAAGCGGTCGCTCTACGTCCCGGTGGTTCGCCTGCGTGCCGATACGGCCGTGGTCTCGCGGGACGCCCAGGGCGCGCAAATCCAGTGGACACCTGGAAGCACCGAGCTGCCGAACACCGAAGGTGCCGACCCCGAGTTCGTACAGTCGTTTCTCGCCACTCTCACACCGACCGAGCCCACCAGCCCGCAGTCGATCGCGAGTGACGCGTGGGCCTCGGCGAACACACCCGCCTGGCCGGCCGCATCCGACCCACACACGACGGCGGTGGCCTCCGGCCTACAACTGGCGCTGAGCCACCTGAGCGTAGTTACCCCACCGGAAGGGTTGAGCAAGGGTGCGCGGTGGACCGTGCAACGCACCACCGACCTGTTCGGCGTGCCCACCTGGGAACGCATCGAGGCCCAAGCCAAGAAGATCGACGGCAACCAGCTCGAGGTGAAGGCCAAGGTGTTCTTCACCCCGCCCGAGACCCCTGCATCCCCCGCCCAGGCCTTCGGGCAAACGGTCACGGCGATCGATGGAGAGGCGACACTCCACGCGAGGTTCGACCTCGTCGCGGGCCTACCGGTGGACATGCAACTGCGCGGCTCCGTGAACCTCCTTAGCGACGACGGCAAGAAGAAGCCGATCCGGTTCGAGATTCGCGCCGACGAGAACTACATGGCCGCGCCCGATCCACGCGTCACCTTGCGCGGGGAGTTGACCGACGGCGGACTCGTGGTCGGCAAGGCGCCTCCGGGCACCACGGTGTGGTTCAACAAGGCGAAGTTGCCGGTCTCCGAAGAGGGCGACTTCGTGTTCGGGTTCGGACGTCAGGCACCGCCGCGAGCACTGCTGGCGTTCAGCTTCGACGGCGGACCGGCGATCCGCCACATCCTGCACGTCTCGGACCGCACATTCGAGCCCGAGGCCATCGACGGCCTGCCCGACGAGTACGTCAACCCCGACAAGGAAACCAAACGGGCGCTGGCCAAGAGCCGCAAACGCATCAAGAAGATCCGGGCCAAGGTGTCCAAGACGCCGCACTACCGCGACGGCTTCGAGTGGCCCGCCAAGGGGCGCATCACCTCGACCTACGGTCGCAAACGCATCCTCAACGGTGAGGAAAAAGGCGTGCACTGGGGCATCGACATCGCAGGACGGGTGGGCAAGCCCGTCAAAGCACCCGCAGCCGGCGTCGTCGTACTCGCCGAACAGGACGTCCCCCTGTCGGGCAACCTGATCATCGTCGACCACGGGCATGGGCTCACCTCATCGTTCCTGCACCTGCAGAAGCTGAAGGTGAAGGTCGGTGACGCCGTGAAACGCGGCCAGACGATCGGAACACTCGGCAACACGGGGCGCTCGACCGGCCCGCACCTGGACTGGCGCATGAACCTCGGAGACACCCGCGTCGACCCGCAGCTGCTGGTCCCCCCGCGCTGACAGAAAAAGGGCGCGAACGAAACGTCCGCGCCCAAGAAGGCTTCGAGGCGACCGGCCTACTCTTCGAAGTCGCTGCCGGGGTCGAGCTGGGTGTAGAACTCGGCGACCTGCGGCGGCCCGTCGTAGGTGGGGAAGCCCACCCCCGCGACGGCGTCGCGCAGGCAGTCTTTGAGGTCCTTGTCGTCGTTCCACTTCTTGGAGCTAAGCGTGGCATTGACGGCGAACGGCTTGGTCTCCTTGGGGTTGAGCTTGACCGCGAAGTCGACGTCGCCGTCGAGGGCGTCTGCATCCCCGACGCCGTGTTTCTTCTTGGCCGCGAGCACACACTCGTCGAGACCCTCGAAGCTGCGGTTGAACGCCTGCTGCACTTCCCAGTCGTCGACGCGCTCGGTTCCGTACTTGTCGAGATCGACGCTCATCGAGCCGGGATCGAACTCGGCGATGGTGGCCTTGACCGTACGTTTGCCTGCGCCGCGGCCCTTGTCGGGCTTCTTGCAGGCCACGGCCGAAAGGGAGACCGCGGTGGCGAGAGTGAAGAGACCGAGCTTTCGAACGAGTTCCGCTGCCATGATTCCGTACGCTTTCCCCTGACAAGCCGCGCAGCCGCCTTTCCTCCAGGCATATGCGCGCGCGGTTCGATGAGACGACGACCGCGTTGCGATTATTCCGTATCCTTCGACACGCCGCTATGATTGGGCGCAGGTTGTGGGCAAGTCGGCGACACTGACACATCACCATGAGGTCTCCGCGCAGTGTCCGACGTGCGGACTCAGCGCGCTGGTGCCGGTCCACCTGCAGCGTGATGCCAAGGCGAACTGGGTCCAAGTCGACAAGCCGGGCTGGTTTCGTCGCAACACGGTCGATACGAGCCAAGCCGACGTTCAGATCGATGCCTGCCCGATGTGCTTCGGGGCCTGGTTCGACGCCGGCGAGCTGAACACCCTCGCGGGCGACCTCGAAGGTGTCGAGGACATCCTCGACCCGGAGGCCGAACCCACCACACGCCCCTGCCCCCACGGCCACGGCCCGATGGAGGAACACGATCTTCCGGGCGTGATTCGCACGCCCGTCGATCGCTGCACGACGTGCGGCGGCGTTTGGCTCGATGGCCACGAGCGACGCAAGCTCGCCGCGGCCACCACGAGCGAAGGGCAAGGCACGCGCACCGAACGTTGGCTCAAGCGCGGCGCGATCTGGGCGGCTCAAGTGCTCACCCACCTGCCGGTCGAAGTCGAAAACCCCGGTCGCGGCACCCCGTGGATCGTCTACACGTTGCTCGTCGTGTTCGCGGTGCTGTTCGGCATGCAGGAGTTCGAACAGCTCGACACCTACTACTACGGCATCGTGCCCGGTCGCCTGAAGCAGAACTTCGACTGGTACACGCTGGGCGCGTACATGTTCCTGCACGGCAGCGTGCCGCACATCCTGGGCAACGCCTACTTCCTCTATACGTTCGGGGACAACATCGAACACCTGTTCGGACGGGTTCGGTTCGCGTTGTTCTTCGTCGGCACTGGGCTGCTCGCCGGCATCATGCACACCTGGCTCACCCGCGAAACCGCAACGGTGGTGGTCGGGGCCTCCGGCGCCATCGCGGGCGTGCTCGCGGCCTACCTATGGGCGTTCCCGCGGCAGCGCCTGTTCCAGGTGGTGCTGTGGATCCAACTGAAGATCCCGGTTTGGGTCTACCTGCTGGTCTGGGTCGGCTTTCACATCGTGATGGGCTTCTTCGGCACAGGCGGCGGCGCCAAGCAGGTGGCCTGGTTCGCACACCTCGGCGGCTTCCTGGTGGGGCTGGCCGTCACTCCGCTGATGCTTCGGCTTCGCCGCCGCGAAGTGGCCCGCTCGGTACGGGTTCCGGCACAGCCTCGCTAGCGAGCGCCGTCACCCGACCCCACCACGGATCGGGGATCGAGATCTTGCCCTCGGCCTGCACAGCCGTCCGTGCGAACGACCGAGCGACGTCTTTGTCGCCATCGTGCTCCGCGAGCAATGCACGCCATGCGCTGAGCCACGGGTTGTCGACTCGCTGACCCGCGCCCTTGCCCGCTTCGGCACGCTCGATCCACTCCCGAGACGCGTCGAAGTCTCCCAGACAGATGTGGGACGCCGCGATGCCTGCAGCCGCGGGGCCTCGCATCGGGTGTTGACCACCCGCCGACTCCATCAAGGCCCATGCCTCTTCGTACAGCCTCAACATGCGCGCTGGCTCGTGCTCGTGCAGCGCGAGGCCTCCAAGACTGACGAGCCCATAGACCAACGAGTCCTGTTGTTTCAACTCGCGCCAGATGTCGACAGCTTCGGACAACACCGCGCGCGCCGCTTCGGTCTTGCCCTGGGACGTGTACACAGAACCGAGGTTGTTCAAGACACCAGCGAGAATGCGGGTGCGAGGACCCACCACGTTTCGTTGAATCTCGGCCGCCCGCAGATACGCCTCGACAGCCGCGTCGTGCCGGGTTTGCTGGGCTTGAATGACGCCGACGAGCAGCAGGGAATCGACGAGGGAGGGATGTTTGGGGCCGAGGAGTCGCTCTCGCAACTCGAGGTTGTCGACCGCAACTTCGAGCGCAGCATCGAGCGCGTCCTGGCGAAGCATGGCGGCACCCAATACATGCCGGGCGTCGGCATACCGCGGATGCTCCTCCCCGAAGACACGGCGCATCGCGGAGACAGCAGCATCGGCGTGTTTGCGCGCGTCGTCCCACGCACCGATGTTGCGAGTCGCCACCGACATGTGAAGCTCGAGTTCCCCTTCGATGGCAGGGTCGGTGCCCCCTCGAATCAGCCGACGCGCGCGTTCAGCCCACCGCCGGTTGACGTCCGTTTCGCTGATGTCGCGGCGTAGGGCGACGAGGCTGACGGCCGCATCCAGTGCGAGCCGCTCGTCTCCGTATTCGACCGCCATCCAAGCTGCGTCGGACAAGCTCGCTTCCGCCTCCGGAATCGCGTGTACGAGTCGATGCGCCTCACCTCTGACCCACAGCGCTTCGGCGACGAGGGGCATGTAGGCGATCTCCCATGCTCGAGAGAGGAGCGGTTCGACGCGCTCGGCAACCTGCACCCAGCGCCCGACCGCATTCTCGGCTCTGAGTTCGGCCAAAGCCTGCCGTAGTTCCGCCACCGCATCGGCTTGTGCGTCCGTGGGCGGGACGACACCGCGGTCGAGCGTCGACCCATCCAGGCAAGACTGCGGATCCGCGAGGCCGTCCAACAAGTCGGCCGCGCGCACACGCTCGACCCCCGCCGCCCCGTAGAGCACACCGACGGCTCCCAAGAAGTCGTTCCGGTGACGCTGCAAACATGCCGCCGTTGCCTCGTTCTCGGCCCGCTCGCGGGGCGACGCCGCAGCGGCCCGACATGCATCGGCCTCCGAAACCGCCCAACGCTCCGCATAGCGGTCGATCCCCTCCGTCACGAGAGCCGCACGCTGCACGCCGTAGTCGGCATCGAACGAGGACAGCACGGCTTCGATCTCGTCGCGGCGGACCTCCGCCATCAACGCGGACTCCGCAATCGCAGCGTCCGGACACCCCGAGTCGCCGTCATCCCGCGAGGCCGCGACCGCCACTCCCACCAACGTCGCGACGGTGGCCACACCGAGCCAACGCGACCGTGTCCCGTGAAAGGCACCGGCCACCACCTCGAGCAGGGCATCCATGGACGGCCACCGCTGTTCGGGATCCGGTGACATGCCGCGCTCGATCGCGGCCCGCACCTTGGCGGGGAGTCCCGGGCACGAAAGCGGAGGCGGGGGCCGGCTGATCGCATCGAGCAGCGCCCCGACGGACCGCGCATCCGCCCGCGGATGTTTTCCGGTCAATGCTTCATACGCGACGACACAGAATGCGTACTGGTCGGCCGCGAACGTCGCGGACTCACCCATGTGCTGTTCGGGCGCCATGTACAGCGGCGTGCCTTGGGGACGCCCGCGCCGGGGCTCGCCCTCTCGTTGCGTGTTCGCCAACGCGGCAAGGCCGAAGTCCATCACCTTGGCGACACCATCGGTGTCGACCATGACGTTCTTGGGTTTGAAGTCTCGGTGCACCGCGCCGGCCTTGTGCGCCGCGCTGAGCCCCCGCCCCGAGCCGAGCAAGACACCGAGAATCTCCCGCCAGTCCCGGCGACGCGCAGCCAGCCAGTCATCGAGCGTCTCCCCTTCGATGCGCTCCATCGTGATGAACACGGTGTCGCGAAACAGCCCGGCGTCGAAGACCGCCACCACGTTGGCATGACTCAACTGCGCGAGCGTCCTGGCCTCGTCCAGCAGGTCTTCGCGGTCTCCGTCGGCACGTGGGTGCAATAGCTTCACGGCGACCTGGCGATCCAGCCGGGGGTCGAAGGCACGGTAGACGGCCCCCATCGCGCCCGCACCGAGGCGGTCCAACACGATGTAGCGGTCGACCGCCGTCCCGCGCTCCACCGTCGTCTCGACGCGCGGCCCGTCATCGCCCGCGACGGTCGTATCGCCCGAGGGGGCCGACGTACCGCTGTCGAACTCCGGCACCGCGCAGATGCTACCCCGAGAACACGGTATGGTCAGCGCCCACCGCATGGTTCGCTGGCTGCTCACCGCTGCCGTCATGTACGCGCCGCCCGAGACCGACCCCGTCCCCCTGGACCTGTCGTGGAACGCTCCATCCGGGTGCCACGACGCGCAGGTCGTTCTCGAACGTGTGCACGCCCGACTCGCCACACGCCCACCGCCGCAGGCCCCTTTGAACGCGACTGGGCGAATCGAGGCCTCCGAAGTCGGGTATGCGATGACGCTGACCCTGACCCACGACGGCACGACGTCGTCCCGTACGTTCGAGGCCGGAACCTGCGAGGAGGTGGTGGATACCGCGGTGCTCCTGATCGTCATGACACTGGACCCGCTGGCCATGCCGACGGAGCCGGAGCCGGAGCCCCAGCCAGAGCCGGAGCCCCAGGCAGAGCCGGAGCCCCAGCCAGAGCCGGAGCCGGAGCCCCAGCCAGAGCCGGAGCCCCAGCCAGAGCCGAAGCGGGAACCCGAACCCGAACCCGAACCCCAGCCGCGCTCCCCCTCGAATCCGCGCGTGTTCGCGACGGGGTCCGCGGGACTGGGCGTGGGCTTCGGTCCCCTGCCCGGCCTGTCGGGGGTCATGGAGCTCGCCGCCGGCATCGGTGCCTCACGCTGGTCGACACAGGTCGTGGTCGAGGGCTGGACCCCCTCGGACGCAGAGACCGCGCGAGGCAGCACCGCCCGGGTCGGGCTCGTCGCTGCGGGGCTCGAAGCCTGCGGCATCCTGCACCCGACCGCGCGCTGGAGCGTGCCGCTGTGCACGGCCGCCATCGCCGGCCCGATGATCGCGCGCGGAGACGAGGTGCAGGCCCCGCAAACCCGCACCTCGCTTTGGCTCGCGGCACGCGTTCAGCCGGGCGTGGTCCGTTGGATTCGCCCGTGGCTCGGGGTCGGCGGCAACCTCTCCGGGCACGTCACGCTCTGGCGGCCGAGGTTCACGATCGCCCCTTCGGGGGTCGTCCACGCCCCGCGCTGGGGAGGGGTTCGGGCGCTGCTGAGCGTCAGTTTCAGAAATCGACGGACCTGGTGATGGGCGAGGGCTCGGGTGCACACCAACGAGGCGTGCGGGCATCCGCCCAGCCTTCTCATGCCTCGGAGCACCCCTCGCTCGACGACCTCTATCGCGCCCACGCGGACTTCGTGTGGCGGACGGTGTTGCGCATGGGCATTCCGCAGTCACACGCCGAAGACGCGGTGCACGAGGTGTTTCTGGTGGTTCGGCGCAAGCTCTCGGAGTTCCGTGGTGACGCTGCGCCCACGACCTGGCTGTACGCGATCGCTCGCGGTGTGTGTGCCAACCTGCGGCGCGCCGACGAGCGCGCCCAAAGACGGCTCGAGCTCGCCCCCGAACCATCGCCCGCACCGGATCCCGAGGATGCGGCAGCTCGCGCGAACGCGGAAGAGCTGGTGGCGCGCTTCTTGGCCCAGCTTCCGGAGGAACAGCGCGAAGTGTTCGTCCTGAGCGACATCGAGGGCATGGCGGGTCCCGAAGTCGCGGCCGCGCTGCGCATCCCGCTGGGGACCGCCTACTCGCGACTTCGACTCGCGCGCAAACGACTCGAAGCATTCGTCGGAGGTGCCCGTGGACAATGATCCCCGCCCGCTGTCCCCGGAGCTCCGGGCGATGCTCGGCACGTACCGAGACCGCAACCCGATGCCCGAAGCTGCAAAGGAGCGAGTGCATGCGCGCCTACGGGCGGAGTCCGTCGTTGCCGCGCCCGCTCGGGGACGACCGATTTGGCTGTGGGCGAGCGTGGCTGCCGTCGCCGCAGCCGCACTGCTTTGGGGCGCACGGTCGCTGACAGGCTCCGAGCAGTCGCCGACCGAGCGTGGGTCGAACCAGCTCGCGCCGATGCGGGCGAACGAGAGCGACGGCAACACGGCCCGTGTCCGGCCCGAGCCAGTCCGCGCGCCCCAGCCCCGTGCGACACCACCCGCACCGAAGACGCTCGCCCCGGCCGAGGTGCCTCCACCCAACCCGGAGCCCGTGCGAGAGCCTCCTGTGAGCCGCCGAAAGCCGCCGCAGCGCGATACGACGCCGCCCCCGGAACCTCCGCCCACGGCAGCGCTGGGCGAAGAGAACCGGCTGATCGCGCGAACCTGGGAGCAGGTTCGCCGAAAGCAATATGCGCAGGCCGAGTCCACGCTGGCCGAACACGCGCGCCAATTCCCCGGCGGCGTGCTCGCGCCCGAACGCAAGGCGCTGACGGTCATCGTCGACTGTCTGTCCGCCCCCGACGAGGCGGCGGGCAAAGCCGACGCGTATGCGCGCAGCGGACAGACGACGCTGCTCGCGAAGGTCCGGTCCGCGTGTGACGAAAAAAAGTCGGCGGCAAAGTGATGGACGCCAACCGCGGCGAACACTGACGAGGCATGACGCATTTGCTTGACCTCCCCCGCCTGGCCCTGCTCCCCCTCACCTGCGCCCTGCTGTTCGCCGGATGCGATGCGCCCGAGAAGAACGTGGGCCAAGAGACCGAAGGCGAGTCCAGCTCTGGTTCGACGACGGGCGGCGCGAGCGAGTCCGACTCCGAATCCGACTCCGACCCCGGCACGGAGAGCGACTCGGCCTCCGCCACCAGTACCTCGACCACCACCGGCGGTTCCGAGTCCGACTCCGAGACGAGCGGAGCCTCCGCGACCGCGGGGGAAAGCACGGGCGCAGAGACGACCGGCGGCGCCCCCGGGCTCCCCGATGGATTCGAGGATGGGCTCAGCAGCGCGGGTTGTGCCGACATGGCGATCTTCGGCGACACCGACGACGGTTCGATCGGTTTCGTGCTCAGCACCGGTCCCGACTTCAACCCAGTCGCCGACGCCGTCGCAGCCGGCGAAACGACGACCACCGTGCACGACGTCAGCGAGTTCAGCCGCCTGGCGGTCCTGGTCGGCGACAACGTGACCTATCCCGAGTGCAACGACGCCCTCGACCCCGACGCCTACTCGATCGAGCAGGAATGGGTCGCAACCGCGGGCAGCATCTCGGTCGAAATCGTGCCGGAAATGGACCCGCCGAAGTTCTCGACGCAGGGTTACGCCACGATCACCGTCACGGGCCTCGAGGTCACCTACGACGGCGTCACCGAGTCGGTCGGAGAGTTCACGCTCAGTGACATCGCCGTTGGCTGGCTTCCGGGCTGACGCGACTTCCAAACGCAGAAGTGACCGCCCGGCAGACGCCGCGCGGTCACGTTACGTTTGGCCGTTCGAGCCGAACGAGCGCTACTCCTGGGTCGGAGCGACCCAGGCGGTTTCGACGTTTTCACCCTCTTCGAAGCCGAAGAAGATCCGCATTTGCTTGCGGAGGAACTCCTTGCCTTCGTCCGACTGCAGGTCGATGCGATAGGTGTTGATGTAGCGCGGAGAGACTTGGATCCACTCGCGCCAGGCCTTCATGCTGACGTGGTCGTAGATCATCTGCCCGAACTCGTCGGGGAACGGCTTGAAGGGCAGGCCCTGCAGTTCTTCGCCGTACTTCTTGCAGTGGACGGTGCGTGGTGCGTTCATGACGGATTCCTGGTGAGAGCTCAGGCTTGGCTGAGGGCTTGGGTGACGACCTCGACCGCAGTGGTCAGAGGGATGCGTTTTTGCGACTTGTCGTCACGCATGCGGAGCGTGACGGTGCGGTCTTTGAGCGTGTCGTTGTCGACGGTGATCGCGTAGGGCGTCCCGATCTCGTCGTGCCGGGCGTAGCGCCGTCCGATGGCGTGCTGAGCGTCCAACTTGGCGTTGATGCCCGCCGCGTAGAACTTCTGCACGATCTCCCGAGCGACCTCGGGCATGCCGTCCTTCTTGACCAGCGGCAGCACCGCGACCTTGATCGGTGCCAAGCGCGGGTGCAAGCGCAGCACGGTGCGGGCCCCCTTGCCGTCCTCGTCAGCCGGCTCTTCGTCGTAGGCGTCGCACAGCAGCGCGAGCAACCCACGGGTGGCTCCGGCTGCAGGCTCGATGACGTGCGGCATGTAGCGCCAGCCGTTCTTGCCCGTTTCGGGATCCTGCTTCTGCGGGTCGAAGTACTGGAGCTTCTTGCCCGAGCCCTTCGAATGCGCACCGAGGTCGTAGTCGGTGCGGCTGGCGATGCCTTCCAGCTCGTCCCAGCCCCACGGGAACTTGTACTCGACGTCGTAACAACCGTCGCTGTAGTGCGCGAGTTCGTCGTCGTCGTGGGCGCGCAAGCGGAGGTTCTCCTCTTTGATGCCGAGGCTCTTCCACCAGTCGAGCCGAGCCTGTCGCCAGTACTCGAGCATCTTGGGGCCTTCGCCAGGTTCGACGAAGTACTCCATCTCCATCTGCTCGAACTCGCAGGAACGGAAGATGAAGTGCTCGACCTTCACCTCGTTGCGGAAGCTCTTGCCCATCTGCGCGATGCCGAACGGCACCTTCATGCCCGTGCTCTGCTGCACGTTGAGGAAGTTGACGAACATCGCCTGCGCCGTTTCGGGGCGCAGGTAGACCGAGCTGTCGTCCATCGCGGCGTCGACCTTCTGGCGCAGCGCCTTGTCGTCGTCCCCCGCGGCAACCGACGCCTTGACCGCGTCGATGATCGACGCGATGGGATCGACCGGACCCAGCGAGGTGCGGAACATGAGGTTGAACTGGCGCTCCTCGGACAGGTGCGGCGACCCGCAGTTGGGGCACACGTAGCCGCGCTCGCCCACGACCGATCCGGTGAGCGTCTTGCCGTCACGCGCGATGCCCTCGGCCATGGCCTGCACCTTTTCCAGCGCGGCCTTGGCACGGCCCTTGTCGGCCAATGTGATCAGCGCGGGGGAACCGGGCTCGGCGCGCGGCGCCTTGTCGGCCCGGAAGCGCTCGCCGCAGACCTTGCAGTCGACCAACGGGTCGCTGAAGTTGGACAGGTGACCGCTGCTCTTCCAGACCTGCGGGTGCATCACGATCGACGCGTCGATGCCCACGATGTCTTCGCGGCTGTGCACCATCGAGCGCCACCACTCGTTCATGATGTTCCGCTTGAGCTCGACGCCCATCGGACCGTAGTCGTACGCGCTGCGGAGGCCGCCGTAGATCTCCGAGCTCTGAAACACGAAGCCCCGCCGCTTGCACAGCGACACGATTTTCTGCATGCGATCTTCGGTGGCGTCCGCCATGTTCGCGGCATAACACGCGCCTGCGCGGGCGCAAAGCCGCTCCTCGGGGAGTCACACCACCCGGGGACCCCGCGACCCCAGCCGCTGCGAGATGCCGCGTGGTGGCACTCACGGCATTCCCGCAGCCGGGGACTGCGGGCTCAGACCTCGGTCATGCCGCCGTCGACGACGTACTCGGACCCGGTGACGAACGACGCGTCGTCCGAGAGCAGGAACGCCGCCACGGCCGCAACCTCGTCGGGGCGCCCGAAACGACCCAGCGGAACGGCGCTGAGGATCTGGGCCGCAAAGGACTCGACGGCTTCGGCGGGCATGCCCGTTCGCGCGAAAAAGTTGGTGTCGATCGGCCCGGGGCTGACGGCGTTGACGCGAATCGAACGCCCAGAGAGCTCGCGAGCCAGCACCCGCGTCACCGAACGCAGCGCGGCCTTGGTCGACGAGTAGATGGCCCCGCCGGGCATGCCCATGGTGTTCACGACCGACGTGTTGAACACGACCGCGCTCCCGTCTTTCAGGAGTGACTCGAGCGCCCGCGTCTGCAGGATGGGGCCACGAACGTTGACGGCATACTGCGCGTCGAACTCCTCGGACGTGATCTCGCCGAGGGGCTGAAAACGGCCGAACCCGGCATTGAGGAACGCGCCGTGCAACGAGCCGAGCTCACTGCGCACCGCATCCGCCAGCGCGTCGGTGGAGGCAGGATCGGCGGCGTCGTTGTTCAGCGTGCGAACACCGAGTTCCTTGGCGGCAACGTCGAGGCGCTCTTGGTTGGTTCCGGTGATCAGCACGTTGGCCCCCTCCTGAGAGAGACGGCGCGCCGTGGCAAAGCCGATGCCGCTGCTGCCACCAGTGATGAGGATGTTCTTGTCGTTGAAACGTGTCATGGGTTGTTCGCCTTTACTTTGGGACCGATCGGTCAACAACTGACCGAGAAAAAAGGGGGAGCCGGGAAAAACGTGGTTCATGTGAGCGCGGCCAGGCTCACGTCCACCGTCTCCATCGCGGCGGCGTGACTGAGGCCGAGCTTGCCGCGGACCTGCAGCCCGTCGACGAGGGTGGTGATCCAGCGGGCGCTGGCGGCGGGGTCGAGCCCGGCTCGAAACTCGCCGCGCTCGATGCCCTCAGACAGCAGCTTGGCGTACAGACGCTCCAGCGCCCGTTCGTGGCGGCGAAGCACATCGCGGAGCTCGCCATCGTGGGGAGCGAGTTCGATGGTGCAGTTGACCGCGAAACACCCCCGCCGGACGCCCGAACACGTGGCCGAGCCGACGATGTTGGCCAACCAAAGCCGCAGCGCTTCCTTGGGCGCGTGCTCTCGCACCATGCCCCCCAGATGCTCGCGCCCCTGGGCGAGGTAGCGCTCCAGAGCGCGCACGAACAGGGCCCGCTTGTCGCCGAAGGCCTTGTACAAGCTGCCCTTGGCCAAGCCGGTGGCGCGCATCAGGTCGCTCAGGGAGGTCGCTTCGTAGCCGTGCTCCCAGAAGACATCGAGCGCTCGGTCGAGCACCTCGTCTTCATCGAACTCGCGCGGACGCCCGACCACGCACTCAACCTAGCATTCGGGACCGTTCGGTCAACAACATTTCTTCGGACGCCGCACGGCTACGCCGCAGCTTCCGCTTGACGGGCGACGAGCTCGCTGTAGGCACCTTTGCGAGCCATGAGCGCCTGGTGGCTGCCCGATTCGACGATGCGTCCCCCGTCGAGCACGACGATGCGATCCGCATCGCGAATGGTGGACAGCCGGTGCGCGATGACCAGCGTGGTCCGGCCGCGCTGCAGCTTCTCCAGGGCGTCCTGCACGACGCCTTCACTCTTGGCATCCAGCGCGCTGGTCGCCTCGTCGAGGATCAGCACCTTGGGATCTCGCAAGATGGCGCGCGCGATGGACACGCGCTGGCGCTGGCCGCCCGAGAGCTGCACGCCGCGTTCGCCCACCTTCGTGTCGTAGCCGTCGGGGAACTCGCGAATGAAGCCGTCGGCGTTGGCGAGTTGAGCCGCGCGTTCGATGTCGGCATCGGACGCCTGCAGGTTGCCGTAGCGAATGTTGTCGCGAATAGTGCCCGAGAATAGGATCGGCTCCTGGGAGACGACCGCCATCGCCCCGCGAAGCTCGGCCAAGGCCACGTCGCGAACATCGATGCCATCGAGCGTGACCCGGCCCTGCGACGGGTCGTACATGCGCTGAAGCAACCTCGCGAGCGTCGTTTTTCCCGAGCCGCTGCTTCCCACCAACGCGCAGGTCTGTCCCGGCTCGATGGTGAGTGCCACGTCTTGAAGCACCGATGCGTCGCGATCGCCGTAGCTGAAACCGACGTCGTCGAACACGACCCGCCCCTCGAGCTCGCCAAGCGGTGTCGGCGTACCGGGCTCGTCGAGGTCGGAGCGGGTGTCGAGAATCTCGAAGATGCGTGCGGTGGCACCAAGCGCAGCCTGCAGCCGGGCCCAAATGCCAGCCATCGCACCGACGGCCGCCGCGACCATCATCGTGTAGAGCATGAACTCGGTCAGGTCGCCGGGCGAGATCGAGTCGGTCGCGACCATGCGACCCCCTAGAAAGAAGATCCCCGCGATGGCCGAGAAGGCGAGAAAGCTCGACGTGCTCATGAACCACGCGCCCGCGAGCACCCGCTTGATGAACAGCTCGAAGCTGCGCGCGATCGAGTCGCGGTAGCGCCCGACCTCGTAGTCCTCGCGGGTGAACGCCTGCACGGTCTCGATGCCTGCAATGCCCTCCTGCAACTCGGCGTTGGCTTGCGCGAGCTCGTCTTGGGCCTTGCGTGCGAGTTTGCGAATCTTCCGGCCGAAGAACACCGTGGCCAATGCCAGCGGCGGCACCACGGCGAGCATCACCAACGTGAGCTGCAGGTTCGTGTAGAGCAGGATCGCCACACCGCCCATGAGCGACAGTGCGTTGCGGGCCGCCATTGAAACGTCCGAACTGACGGTGCCGTGCACCTTGCCGACGTCCTCGGCCAGCCGCGAGAGCAGCTCACCGGTGCGGCGTTTGTGAAAGTAGGTCTGCGACAGCGTGACGAGGTGGCGGTACAGCTCGACCCGCAAGTCGGCAACGACACGCTCTCCGACCCACGACACCATGTAGTGCCGAAAGAAGACGAACACGGCCTGCACCGCGAAGATCGCGACCAGCGTCAGGCTGTGCTGGGTGAGCGCATCGACGTTCTTGTCCTTGAACGCCGCGTCGATCACCTCGCCGAAGTAGGCGGGATACAGCAGGCCCAGGCCGCTGCCGATCGCCAAGCACACCAGCGCAATCGCCAGCCGAGCGCGATACGGCCACGTGTACCCGAGCAGGCGCCGCACACGCGCTCCGACCGGCATTTCGTCGACCGACTTGGGCGAGGACTCGTCCACCGTCGCACGCTAGCACTCCCGCGCCGACGTCTGACGCCGGGAACCCCACGGGGCCCGACGAACACTTCCCCCTCGTGACACACCGTTTCTGGTGGCTGGCGACCCTGGGGCTGGCCCTTGCATGTGACGCCGGGGAGAGCCCCGCTGCGGACTCCGACGACCCCGACTGCGTGCGATCGCGTGCCCTCGAGATCGAGGGCTGTCCCGATGTGCTCGGCGAGTCGATGTGCAGCGAGGGTCGCGGCCACGTCGCGTTCGGACAACCGCTGCGATACGACGCCAACCCGCCCCACAGCGGCGCGCACTACCCCGACGCCACGCACTGGGGCGTGCACCAGAGCACCGTCGACCGCGGGACCTACGTGCACAACCTCGAGCACGGGGGCATCGTGCTCGCCTACAACTGCACCGACTGCAACGACGAGGTGCGAGCGTTCGCCGACCTGGTCGCCGAGCGCCCCGACATGCGCATCCTCGTCACACGCGACGTCGACTTGCCCACCCGGTTCGCCGCGATCAGCTGGACCTGGTCGTGGACCTTCGATGCGATCGACACCGACGCACTGATGTGCTTCGTCGACCAACACGAGGGCTTCGCCCCCGAGAACATCGCGAAGTGAAGCGGCTCTACTGCGCGGGGCCGTTGAACATCGTGTCCGGATTCGCGGACAGTCAACTCGCGACACCTGCCCCTCTCGGCTCGTGAACCTTGACGAGGTCGCTCGCTTCGCAAAGGCTCGCCCCCATGCAACGGTCCCGCCTCGTCCTCCTCACCGCGACGCTGTCCGCCTGCTTCTCGCCCGAGGTCTCGACGGAGCCTACGGACACTGAAGCGGGAGACGACGGGAGCGGAAGCTCGGGTCCCACGGGCGGCGCAACCGACCCGACCTCCAGCCCGTCGGGCACCAGCGAATCGGTGACCGACAGCGCGGAAGGCACGGGGGACGAGACAGGCTCGGACCCGGACACGACGGCGGGCGACGCTCCGCCTATCTTCGAGAGTTTCGAGGTCAATGGCTCCACGGAACCGGCCGAGGTCGACGAAGGCGGCACGATCGACCTCGAAGCCAACGTTTCCGACGATGTTGGCGTCGTGTCAGTGGAGTTCTTCGACGGGGAGACGTCACTCGGCGTGGTCGAGAACTCCCCGTACGAACTCGAGGTCCCCGTCTCGAGCGCCGACTCCGGCTCTCACACCTTCACGGCGGTCGCGACCGACACCGCGGATCAGACGACCGAGTCCGACGAGGTCGTGCTCTCCGTCAACATCGTCGGTGGACAAGTAGAGCAGCTGCGTGAGCAGCTGTTCCGCGGCAGCGACGGTCTGGCGCTCGTGAATGGAGGGCTCAACGCGTCCATGGACGACAGGGTCTTCTTGAGTGCAATCCTCGAGGGCGGCGGTTCGAGTCGCGTAATGGCCTTCAACGACGGGCTGAGCCAGCTTTGGACGCAAACATACGAGGAGCGGACACCAGGAGGCCCGGTCTACGTCGATGGTACTGTCTTCATCGGAGGGGCGGACCCGGACGCCCTCGATCTGGTCTACCGCGCCCTGTCGCCCGACTCTGGACAGACCCTGGAGAGCCATGTCGTTGAGACAACAGCGACCGTCTCGGGGCACCTGCTCTTCTACGGCCGCGTCGCGCGGTCCGGTGACAACGTCGTTGTACACGACAGCCTCGCAAACCTGGCAGCCTACGACTCCACCTTTGCCGAACGGCAGTGGCTTGCAAACCTACCCGCTGCCGTAGCTGTCGCAGACACCGCTTCCCACACGTTCGTCTCGTTCGGCGACGCAGACGAAGAATGTGCGACGGGGGCCAACTACTGCGTTCGGCGCTACGACACCAACGGCTCGTCAACGTGGACCGTCGGACTGCCTGCGGATTTCCCCGCGGTACTGGCCACGACACCGGACGGAGGAGTGTTCGCCGCTGTAGGGTTCTCGGACCCGGGATTCGAGGTCTTCCGCATCGGTCCGACCGGGGAACTCGAGTCGATGGGGCAGTACGGCACCGAGAACCCTAGCTATCTATCGGCCGCGCACTCGGATGGGGCAGGAGGACTCGTGGTCGCAGGCGCCGACGGTGAGTACTCGAACGGGCGGGCCTTCGTGACGCACATCGCGGCTGACGGCTCGGTCGGGTGGGACCAACGCCAGTTCTTCAACAACAGCGTCGACTCGGCCGCGCTCGATGTCGTGGTCGATGCAGGAGATGTCTACGTCTACGGTCTTGCAAACAACGAGTCGAACTTCCTCGACTTCGTCGGCGACGCATGGGTCGCGCGGGTCTCGTTGTAGGGACACGAAAAAAGGAGGTGGCGCATCGGTGGCGCCACCCCCTTTCTTGACCCAGCACCGTCAGATGCCGAGAGCAGCCAACGGCTAGTCCATCCAGTCGACGCTGGTCGCTTCGAAGGCGACGTGGAACACCCAACCGGTGCCACCGGCGTCACGGTCCTCGTCGCGCAAGAGGGCCGACAGCGCCAGAGGAATGACCCCGGTGTCGACGGTGATGCCATCGGCGGTCTCATTGCTGACGAAGCCCTCGATGTTGCCCGCGACGAGTCCGTCCGCGGGATCGCCGACGAACTGTGCCGAGACCACGGCATTCTCGAGAGGCAAGGTGAAGGAGCCTGCGGCGATGGTGACCGTTCCGATTTCGGAGCGGAAGCACGGTCCGGTGGTCGGCTCGGGCGCAGCCGGAGGATCGGGGTAGTCCGAGAGGTTGGCCGCCTCTGCTGCGTAGCACTCACCGTCGGCGGTCACGTCGTACATGCCGTCGAACGCCACCGTCCCCTTGATGAGGGAGCATGTCGACGAATCGGCAGGCGCGGTGCACTGAGAGTTCGCGAAGCGGAACACGCCGGTCGCGGCGTCGGCCTGGTCCAGCGGTAGGAACGCCACCGTCAGCCCCAAGTCCAGGTTGCCGTCAGCATCGTCATCGATGTTGAGAGCCTCGGTCAGCGGCATGTTGACGGTTTCGTTGGTCTCGTCGTTGCCGTCGAGCGGGTTGAACACGTGCGGGTCTCGAACCTCGAGCACGTTCATCCGGAAGTACGTTCCGTCCGCGCCGCCGCCCGTGGTGTCACCGGCCGAGGACTCGCTGCCCGTGTCCGGGTCCGTGGTGTCGGTGTCCGGCCCGGTGGTGGTCGGGTTGTCCGTCGTGGTCGGGTTGTCCGTCGTGGTCGGGTTGTCCGTCGTCGGGTCGCCCGTGGGATCGGAACCGGTGGAGCTGGCGTCGGTGTCCGTCTCGCCGCCTCCTCCGGGGCTCGAATCGTCGCCGCACGCGGTCAGACCAAGGCCAAGGGACAAACACATGGAGAGGGTCAAGGAGGCTCGAGACATGCCGGCCACTATACAGTCTGGGAGGGGCGGACAAAAAAGGTGGTCTTCCTGGTAGCGTCGCCGCTGGTGGCTCTGTCGCTCTGCATGTCGCTCGTTTTGGCGGTCCAGCCCTCGGCCACCAACCCCAGCGAGGATGGGGTCGCGCAGGTTGCGGCCCCCCTGCACCGTCGCTACGAGGGACCGGCCTCCGTGCGGTCCGAGGAGACCATTGCGGCGCCCGCTCAGGAGGTTCCCGATCCGACGCCGATGGCCGCCGCCGGGCAACGCTCCAGCGCCGATGGAAGCCACCCTCCGACGCGGTTCATCGACGTGACCGGGTACCCGCCGCGCGCACACGCAGCCGCGCGAAAGCTCCCACCTCCCCGCACCCTGCTGACCATCGACGGGCCCGACAGCCCGGCAGTCCTCTACGCCCGGGCACGTCCGGTCTCGTTCACCCCCGGCCTCCAGGTCCGCACCCGGCTAGGAGCGGTCAGCCCGATCCGCATCGACGCCGAGGGCAATCGCGTCGGCGAAGGGGCCGTGCTCGCCGGGCGAGTGCGGTGGAGACCCGAGCTGGGGCTGGGCAAGAACGACGCCGTCCGCATCGTGGGCATGGTCGACCTGGCCAATGGTCGGTGGGCCCCGTCTTCCTTCGACGACCCCGTACTCGCCGACATCGTCCGCGACGGGCAGCCGCCGATCCCCACCGATGTGAGGGTCGTCGACCCGCGCGAACTCTACGTCCAGTGGACCTCGAAGTACGGGCAGCTTCGTTTCGGACAGCAGGCGTTCGGGTGGGGACTCGGTCTGGTTTCCAACGATGGCAACAACATGGATCGCTTCGGCGATCTGAAGTTCGGCAACGACGGAGACGGCAGCATCGTCGAGCGCCTCCTGTTCGCCACCAAGCCGCTCGCAGACACCCACACCACCGCCCGAGACCTCGTCGTCGCCATCGGTGCCGACCTCGTGTTTCGCGATCCGAACGCAGACCTCGTCAAGGGTGACCTCGCCGGACAGGGCATCTTGATGATGCGCTGGGAGCCACGTCGCAGCCCCGGCGCCTACCTTGGGGGCTACGTCGCCTATCGCAGCCAGAAGAGCGCCGACGATGGCGATGCAATCCGCGGCGACGACCGGCTCGAGGTGGCCGTGGTGGACTTCGCGGGGCGAGGCTATCGCTACATTCACCCCAAGCTCGCGTTGCTCGGCGCGTTCGAAAGCGTCGTGCTCAGCGGTCGGACCACCTTCGCGCGCGGCGAGCATGCGCAGCACCGCCTGCTGCAAGGCGCGGTCGCGGCACGAGGCTTCGTTGGAAACCCGACGGGGTGGCTCGCAGGGCTCGACGCCGGATGGTTCAGCGGGGACAACGATCCGGACGACGATCGAAGCGGCGGGTTTTCGGCTGCGCCCGGATACACCGCAGGCCTGCTCCTGTTTCCGCATCTACGGGGCTGGCAGTCGGCACGCTCGGCCCGTCGCGCAGAAGACCCCCTGCTGGCCGGGCAACCACCGTCGGGAATTCAGTACCTGCCCTCGCGCGGCCGGGTGACCAACGTCGTCTTTGCACACCCCAAGGCCCGCTGGGCGTTTGCCGAGCGCTTCGAGCTGTGGGGCGGTCCGCTGCTCGCCGCCGCGCCATCCAAGATGCTCGATCCCCTCGCCGCTCGCCTGGTCGGCGGTGCACCGACCAACGCCTTCGAGGCCGAGGTTCGCTCTCGCTACCTCGCCACCGAGCTCGATCTCGGCCTACGCAGCCAGTACGAGTTTCGCGGCGTGTGGGTGCAAGCCGGTGTGCAAGGGGGCGTGTTGTTTCCTGGTCCCGCCTTGGAGGATCCCGACGGAAGCCGTGAAGATCCCACCTACGGCGGCTGGTTCAGGCTGGAGCTGCGGTACTGAGCCTGCGGCAAACCTGATAGAACAACGGCTGTGCAGGTCTATACGAAGATCCTGATCGGGATGCTCGTCGGTGCCATCTTGGGACTGACACTCGGCCCGAATTCCTCCTTTCTCGAGGCGGACATCTACAAGGTCACCTCCTGGGAACGCCTCGACCTGCAAACCGACAAAGACGACCCGAGCACCGCGTTCCGGCTCCCCGCCAAGCCAAAGAAGGCCGGCGGGAAACCAACGGCACCCAAGCCGCTACGCCTGAGCATCGTCGAAGCCGAGAGCACCGAGCTCACCGACAGCCAGGGCGAGACCACATCCGCCACCGCGTGGTCCAAGGTCGAGCTGCCGATCACCAACCAGCTGCTGCTGCGCGACAAGACCGGCGCGGTGATGGAGGCGCTCGGCAACCCCGAGGTCGGCGACCGAGTTCCCGTCTGGATCAAGCACAAGCACACCGAGCTCGAAAGCGGCGGTTACACAGTCTGGCCGATCCCGATCAGCGGCCTGGGCGATACGCTGGTCACCTGGACCAAGCCGATCGGCGACGCCTTCATGCGGCTGATCAAGATGGTCATCGTTCCGCTCGTATTCGCGTCGCTGTTGGTCGGCGTGGCGAGCTTGGGAGACATTCGCAAGCTCGGCCGCATGGGCGTGCGCACCCTGGGCCTGTACATGGGCACCACCGCCGCGGCGGTGTCGATCGGATTGGCGGTCGCACACCTCATCAACCCTGGTTCGTTCATCGACGAACGCAGTCGAGTGGCTTTGCAGGCGCAGTTCGAAGGCGCCGCGAGCGGTACCGCCGACGCTGCAGCCGAAGCGCCCTCCACCGTCGAAAACCTGCTCAACATCATCCCGGGCAACCCGATCGAGTCGTTGGTCAGCGGCGACATGCTGCAGGTCATCTTCTTCGCGGTGTTGTTCGGCGTGGCGCTCACGTTCCTGGACAACAAGAACGGCCAACCCGTCGTCACGTTGATGGACCGCATCCAGAACGCGATGGTCGTCATCATTCACATCGTGATGAAGATCGCGCCTTACGGTGTCGCGGCACTCGTCGCCGAGGTGGTCGGTACCAGCGGGTTCTCGGTGCTCAAGGGCCTGTTCGTCTACGGCCTCGCAGTGCTCATCGGCCTCGCGCTGCACGGCGTCCTGGTCTACGGGGTCATCGTCAAATACCTGGCCAAGCTGCCGATCATGGGCTTCCTGCGCGCTGCCCGTCCGGCCCAGCTCATCGCCTTCTCCACCTCGTCCTCGTCGGCCGCCCTGCCCGTCAGCATGGAGTGCGCCGAAGAGAACCTCGGCGTCAGCAACCCCGTCGCCAGCTTCGTCATTCCGCTGGGCTCCACCGTCAACATGGACGGCACCGCGCTCTACCAGGGCGTGGCCGCGATCTTCATCGCGCAGGTCTTCCAGATGGACCTGTCCTTCGGAGACCAGGTCGGCATCGTCGCCACCGCGACCATGGCCTCGATCGGCGCAGCCGGAGTGCCCGGGGCCGGCATGGTCACGCTCGCCATGGTGCTCACCGCCAGCGGCATTCCCACCGTCGGCGTTGCGCTCATCCTCGGCATGGACCGCCTGCTCGACATGTTCCGGACCGGTCTCAACGTGACCGGCGACCTCGCCGTCACTGCAGCCATGGCCCGCAGCGAGGGCGACGACCTGAACGTGCTCAGCAAGGACGAGGACAAGCAAGACGCCAAACGCGGCTTCGAACGGCGCCTCGAAGGCGGCCAGGAGCCGATCGAACCCGAATAGGCCTCAGTTGAGTGTTCCCGAGGGCGCGTCTTCCAGCGGCGCCTCGTCGGCGTACACCGGAGCCGCATGGTGGTGCACGATTCGCCACTGCCCACCCTCGCGCACGAACACGTTGGTCGCCAACAGCTCGTGCGGCCCCACCAGTTCCTTGCAGATCACGAACCCCATGTCCCCGACCACGGTGACACGGGGCTCCGCGCACGCGACCTCGGGCGCATCGCCGCCGGGCAGGTCGCCGAGAATGGCGCGCCAGCTGGCCATGACGTCGCCGCGGTCCTCGAGCGCGGGCCACCCCGGGTGAATGCACGCCACCGCAATCTCGCGGGCCCACACCGCGTCCATCGCCGCGAGGTCCTGCTTCGCGAACGCATCGTAGAACCGTGCGTTGACCTCCTCGAGCTGCTGCGCGTCGTCCACCGCGGCGGTGATAGCAGACGTGCCACCGATGTGCGGACACGCCCGCATCACGGGCTCTACGGCGGGGTTTCCACCGCTTTGGGCCGTGTTACGTTGAACACATGAAGCGCGCCTTTTGGTGTGGATGCCTCGCCCTCTCGGGCCTTGCCTGCTCCGATCCTGCCATCGAGGACACCGGGAGCGGGACCTCTGGGGCAGAGGGCTCGACCACCGAGCCGGGGAGCACGTCGGCACCCACCGGCAGTTCGGGACAGGGCGACGCCTCCACCGGCGCCCCGTCCGGGCCGATCCCAGCCTCGGGCATCTCGGTCGACTGGGTCGAAGCCAACCAGGCCGTCGGCGTACGCATCGGAGCCGATGGCGGTGGTGTGGGGGGTGAGGGTCGCACCGCCCCGTTGCTCGCCAACCGCATCACCCTCGTCCGCGCATTCTGGGAGATCGCCGACGACTGGGAACCGCGCGAGATCGAAGCCCACTTCACGGTGAACTTCCCCGACGGCACCAGCGACACCAAGATCGACCGCAAGCTGGTCGAAGGTCCGAGCTTCATCGGCAACCTCAACGAGGCGTTCTTCTGGGGCCTGATGGCCGAGGAGGCCCAGCCGGGCATCTCGTACCACGTCGAGTTGTTCGAGACAGATGCCGCCTTCGCCGACGCATCGGTCACCGAGCCTCCGCGCCTGCCCGTCGACGGCAGCGAGGCATTCGTCGGCATCGAAGAGAGCTACCAGATCCTCAAAGTCGTCATCGTCCCGTTCAACTACGACGACGGTGAAGGCTGCGCGACCGAGCCCGACCTCTCGGAATCGACCATGCAGCTGTTCAACGACTACATGTACATGATGATGCCCGTGGATCAGCTCGACATCACGATCCACGACAACATCGACTGGGACGGCTCGCTGACGAGCTTCGTCCCCGTCAACCAGTACATGGCCCAGTTGCGCGTCGACGAAGAAGCACTCCCCGAGGTGTTCTACTACGGCCTGATCGACGTCTGCTCGGGAGGCCTCGGCGGCGCTGGCGGTCTCGCCAATGGCATTCCGAGTGACCCGACCAGCCCCGACGTCGCCTATCAGCGTGTGTCCTCCGGCCTCTCACTCCCCAGCAACCCCGAGTTCTCGGCCGACACCTTCGTGCACGAGGTGGGGCACAGCCTCGGTCGGCGCCACGTGGCCTGCAGCGGCGAGGAGGGCGGTCCCGATCCCACCTACCCGATCGAGGGCGGAGATCTTGGAGAATGGGGCTTCGGCGTCGTCGACTTCCAGCTCCGCCACCCGACCGTCTACAAGGACTACATGACCTACTGCAACCCAGCGTGGGTCAGCACCTGGGGGCTCAACAAGGTCTACCCCGTCATTCGCGCGCTGAGCATGTGGGACGAAAACTATCCCGGCGCCGACGCGGTCGTCCCCACCCCCCCGGCCGGTTCGGTCCTGATCGGCAGCATCCTGCCCGACGGATCCGAGTCCTGGTACACGGTGCCAGGCGGCATCGGCAGCGAGGAACGCAGTCCAACCGTCGCGATCGAGTTCGAGACGCCCGAAGGCACCGTCCGCCAGCGCGCACGCGTCACCGAGCTCCCGGACATGGGCGGCACCATGATCATCGCGGAACTCCCCACCGCCTTCGACCGGATCGGCGACATGCGCCGCGTCGAGGGTGCGCAACGGTTCACCATCGAGCACTCCGCGGTCCGCGCCCACGCGAAGACTCGCTGAAGCACTGATAAACTCCGCATCGAGGGATGGACCCCTACTTCGACGCGGTGACGGCGGAGCTTCGCGGCTTCGACCTCGGCGACGACGACGAGCTGTTGGGTGAGCTCGTCCGTCGTCGTGCGCAGACGACGAAGTCGATGGGCTTCGCCGACTGGATGCTGCTCGGCGTCCTGATGCACCGGGCCGGTGCGGACGAAGAGGCCCTGTCCTGCTTCGAAGAGGCGAGCGCGATGGGCCAGCACATCGCGGTCCCTCGCTACCTGCAAGCCCAGCTTTTCCTCGACCGCGGCCAGGCCGACGACGCCGAAGCCCTGCTCGACCTGGCCGAGGAGCACAACGAGCAGACCCCCGCCGTGCCGCCGGCCGAGCTGACGCATGCGCGAGGCTCGGTCGCCCTGGCCCGAGGAGACACCGAAGAAGCACTGTCGTACTACGCGGCTGCGCTGCGCATCGAGGGCAACAGCTGCCTGCGATGGCTCGACCTGGCCAACCTCTGCCGCGCGATCGGCCGACTCGACGACGCCTGCGAGGCCGCCCAGCAAGCCAGCAAGATCGAGCCCGACTGCGAGCCCGCCTACTACTGCTTGGCGTGTGCCGCAGCCGCCGCCGGCCACGACGCGCTCGCTCTCGAGGCGCTGCAAGCCTCGTTCGAACTCTCACCGGACCGCAAACACGACGTGGCCGAGGCAGCCGAGTTCGAAGGGCTTCGCGACGACCCGGGATACCGAGCGCTGTTCGAAGAGGAGCCCCCACCCCAGGACGGCACCGACGACGAATGGCTCGGCGACTTTCCGCCGTGGCTGCAACGCATCCGAGACGATGCTGCGCTGACGCAGGCCGGGGTGCAGTGGCTCGACCGCTCCGCCAGCGACGAGCGCTCCGACACCCTGCGTGCCCTCTACGAAGACGCGGGCCCACGGGGTGTCACGCACACCGAAGCAACGCTGCACTTCGCGCGCAAGCTGACCCGGCGGGCGCGCATCGTCGCCCGCGGTCCGGTCTCGATGCGGCGCGACGGTGTGGAAGAGCCTTCATGGCTCGTCGTCGACGAACGCGAACCCACGCGCCTGTTCGTGGCGCTCTCCTTCGAGTACCCGCCGTTCTTGTGGCTCGACGCCGGGTCGACCGCACAGTCGGTCGAAGACACATTGGGCGACTACTTCCCGGCCCCCACCCGCGAACGACGCTCTTTGCGTGGCCACGCCCGTGGTTTCATGGGCTACCGCGGCCGGTTCGGCGTCAGCAGCCCGACCGGTGACCTCGTCCCTGCCGACGAGCTCGGCATCGACCACCATTTCGCGCTGTGCCCCTTCCTCGAGCCCGGGTCCTGGGGCAGCGCCTATGCGGACGACCCGTGGCCCGAGCACGTGCCCGAGCAACCCAACTCGGTGCTGCACTTCGAGCGTCGCCAGCGAGACACCAACCGGCAAGCGGATGGCCTGGTGTGGTCCCGTACCCGCCGTACCCGTCACAGTCGCAGCTACGTGGGCTACGAGCTGCACCACGACGACGTGTTCATCATCGACGTCCGCTACACACCGTCGCAGCAGACCGCGGTGGTCGAGCGCATGAACGACCACTTCGGCTGCGACTACCCCCGCGATATGCCGGTCGATGTCATCGCCGCCCTGCTCGGATTCGGCTTCGACAGCGCACGCGACCTGCAAAACGAACTCGAGACCACCGCCGACCCCCAAGCCCTCGCCGGTCTGCTCTCGTTGCTTTCGGCACTGCGCCACAGCGATCTGTCGATGTTCCGCATCTTTCGGCGCTACATGGACCACCCCGACACGGGGGTCCGCACCACGTTGTGGAACGTATTCGCGGCCTACAACTACGAGTCGTTGCTCGAGGAGGCGCTGCTGCTCGAAGAAGACCCCGAAGTCGAGCAACAGCTGCGGACCCTGCTCGACGAGGGCATTCCCATGCTGGCCCACGACGACACGGCGGAGGCTGCCTCGTGAGCGACGACGGCACACTCGTATTCCGCGAGTCGGTCGACCGCGAGAGCATCGTCGCCTTTGCGCGTCGCCTGGGCTGGGCGTCGTCGGGGGACGTGCAGCGGGGCCACTTCGTGCTCGCCAGCGAACGGTTCACCACCTCGGACGGGACCACCGTCGAGTATCTCGAGGACCACACCAGCGACGTACGCTTCGTTCAGATCTCGGGGCCGAGCCTGCACACGGTCGGCTCGATTCTTCGAGAGTCGTTCCCGCACTACGACGCGGACACACTGCTCGGCGCCCTGCCCGATGCCGACGACCCGCTGGACTGGATTCGAGGCCTCTCGCGCCTGGCCGTGTATCGACCCGAGCTGACCCACCCGCGCTACCTGGCGCTGTGGTCTCGGGCGCTCAACCACGCCGACACTGCAGTGCGCCGCGCGGCGATTCGCACGTCTTTCGGGTGTCGCTGGCCCGAGCTCCTCCCGCTGGTGCTGGGCCGCGCGGCAATCGACCGCGAACTCGAGCGCCCCCTCGAGGCGCTCGCCCGTCATCTCAAGAGTCTCGCAGCCGGCGGGGCTACCACTCGTCCTTCGGCTTGAGCTCGCCGTCTTCGCCGAGCGTCATGTAGAAGCGCGGCATCCAGTCCTCGGGAATGCCCTGCCGCTTCGCCCAGGACTCCAGCTTTTCGCGGTCCTTGCCGCAGTGACCCGCAAACACGAAGTGCAGGATCTCGGCGGGGTTGTTCACCGCGAGCAGGAACTTCTCCCAGTTGCCGGAGAAGTGTTTGTTCACCTCGCCTTGAATGTCAGCGTAGGAGCCAGCTTCGGTCTCTTCGGGGGTCCCCGACATGCGCAGACCGTACCACTACCGGGCCTGGCGAAACACCGTGCCGCCCGACTCGTAGAAGATCGCGACGGAGTCCACCGCCACGAAGCGCGGCTCGGACAAACCGGACGCCACGTTGACGATCTCGCCACCGGCCTTGGGGATCGAGTGCAGGCTCCCCGCCGCGGTGTTGGTCCAATAGACGCTCGTCGCATCCACGGCCATGCCACCTGCCCCCGCCTGGCCGGTCGCCAACACCTCGGGCACACCGCCGGTCTTGGGTACCCGCGTGATGGCCCCCTGCGCCGCTTCGATCCAGTACACGTGCGTGTCGTCGAGCGTCAGCGTGCGAGGGTTCGTCTGTCCGGTCGCAAGGGCGCGCGGCGGAGCCTGTCCATCGCGAGGCACCGCCCACACCGTCGAGACCGGTGCGGGCGACAGCACGTAGATGTGCGCGGCATCGCCAACGAGCTCGGTCGGGAGCGCCGCGGGTCCTTCCGGCTGCGGCGTCTTCGGCTTGCGCCTCTTCGGCTTTGCCTCTGGCTGCGGACGCCCTGGGACCAACACGCGCGCAGGGCCTCCCGAGACAGGCGCCATCATCACCGCGCCGGAGTTGGCGTCGATGAACGCAAACTCCGCGCCCAGGAATGAGGCGCGCTTGGGCGAGAACCCCTCCAGCGCGAGCGCGCTCGGCTCGTGTTTGCCGCGAACCTTGTCGACCCACACCTTGCCGCCCTCGGGCGCGCGCGCGACCCAGTAGACGAAGTCCTTGGTCGGCGTGACGTCCATGGCATCGGGGTCGCTGGCGTACGCTTCGACCGCCCCGCCGATGTTGCGCGCTCGGTACACGCCGGGCGGCTGCGTTCCAGTCCAGTAGACGTACGCCTGGTCGAGGAACATGTCGGTCATCCCCAGCTGCCCCTCCACCACGACGGTCGGCGGCGGAGGGCCTTCGGGCTTGGGCTCGGCGATCTTCGGCGCATCGTCTCCGCGCGGGTCGAAGCCCAACGCCTCCACCAGCGCGCGGTCGAACGCCGCCGGTCGATCGGTGTTGCTCTTGCCTTCCACCGCGGTGTCGAGCGCCGCCATCACCGAGACGCATTTGTCCTCGCCCACCCCCTTCTCGGCGAGGGCTTCTCCGAACGCGACCGTCTCACAGGACTTCGTCTTGCCCTCCAGACAGATGCGCTTGACCAGCTTGTCGCAGGTATCCGGACGCGTGAGGTACCAGGCTGCGCCGCCACCGATGACGACAGCGCCCAGCGCCAACGCTCCCACGAGTTGGCCGCGTCGCTGCGGTGCACCGAAGCCACCACCACGACGGGCTTCGCGTTCACGCTCGATGGCCTCGAGTTCGGCGTCGATTTCCTCGTCCGACAGTGGCAACGGAACGACCGCATCGTCGTCCTCGTCTTCGTCTTCGTCTTCGTCATCGCCGAAGAAGTCGTCGTCGTCTCCGAACAGCGCGTCGTCCTCGTCCTCGTCCTCGTCCTCGTCGGGTGCGGGTGCGGGTGCGGGTGCGACGACCGTGGGCGCAGAGGCAGCAGGCTTGGCGCGCGGCGCGTCGGCCGAAGCGAACACCATTTCGCACAACGCTCGATCCTGGCTCACCACCCGCACGGCCTCTTCGACGATCTGCTGTCGAACCGCGTCCGTTGCGTCGGCGGGCGTCTCCTGCGCCGCGATGCGAGCCACGATCTCGTCGAACGCTTCGGTGCCGCGGAGTCGGCCCGCCGCAATGTCGGCGATGAGTGCGTCCATGCCTGGAATGCTGGGCGACATCGCCCACAAGCGTACCCTTGCCTGCCTTCGGCTACGAGACCCACGTCCCGACTCGGGCCTCGCAGCCGCCCACCCGCCGAAGACCGTCCTACCGAGGGACCATTTCATCCCGTACGGGTTGTCGGGAGGGTCTGCGGGGCCGTACGTTGACCTCGCATGGGTGGTCGTAGGCTTGGCAACAGACATCGATTCGCGACGCTGGCCACCGGGATCGGCCTGGGTGCTGTGCTCAGCCCCGCCCTCGCCTCCGCATCCCAGGGAGATGCCGCCACGACGCCGGGCACCGTCGACGCCACGCCGGTGGCCCGCCCCTCGGACACCCGACGCCGCTTCTTCGCCATCGAGGCCAACGCGGTCGTCACTCGCGAAATGCTGCCCACCTCGCTGCTCGGGTTCGACGCGGCGCTCGCGTTCGGCAACGACACCTTTGCGCTGCGGGCCGGCGGTGCCTTGATGGGCGCCGCCTCGTTCCGCCTCGCGGCCAACGAGGTCTCCAACATCCTCGGCTACGGCCTGCTCGACGCCTGCGCCAGCAAGAACACCCGCCAGCACCGAGTGCGCATGTGCTTGGGCGGCGAGCTCGGAGGGTGGAAACATCTGTGGCAGGGCGGCGGACGGCCGGACCAAGACCAGTCGCTGCACGCCGCCGGCACCCTCAAGGGCGACTACCGCTACCGCTTCACCCGCAACTTCGGAATGCTGTTCGGCGTGGGCATCTCCATCCCCGCCGTCGGCCCGCAGTTCCGTGGCCGCGACGACGTCGGACGAGCCACGCCCGTGCTCATCCCGGGCCCCGTCACCGGTTCATTGCGGATCGGCGGAACGTTCGGCTTCGGCTGATCGCACGCCATCAACGCACATTCGCGTCTAGTACCCGAGTACATCGCTTCGCTGCGGTGGCGTAGACTGCCGGCGATGAATGGTGGAGACCTGGTTGCAGAGGTCCTTCAACGCCAAGGCGTGAAGTTTCTGTTCACCCTGTGCGGCGGACACATTTCGCCGATCCTCGTGGGAGCCAAGGCGCGGGGCATCCAGATCATCGATGTTCGGCACGAAGCCAACGCGGTGTTTGCTGCCGACGCAGTGTCGCGCATGACCGGAGTGCCCGGCGTCGCGGCGGTCACCGCCGGGCCCGGTGTCAGCAACACCATCACCGCGATCAAGAACGCCCAGATGGCCCAGTCGCCTCTGGTGCTGCTCGGCGGCGCAACAGCCACGATCCTCAAAGGCCGCGGCTCGCTGCAGGACATCGACCAGATGGCTCTCATCGCGCCGCACGTGAAGTTCGCAGCCGCCGTCACCCGCGTCCGGGACCTGCCCCGCACCCTCGAAAAGGCATTCGAGATCGCACAAGAAGGCGTTCCCGGGCCCGTGTTCGTCGAATGCCCGGTCGACCTCCTCTACGACGAGCCGATCGTGCGCGAGATGTTCGGCGCCAAGTCGGCCGGAGAGGTCAAGGGCCCCGCCGACGTCGCACTCCAGCTCTACCTCCGCTACTACCTCGCGAAGACGTTCGCGGGATCGAGCCGCGCCAAGGCCGGGCCCAAGGTGCAACCCGAGGTCCCGACCGCGTTTCCGGCCGTCGTCTCCCGTGCCGCCGCGATGCTGGGCAAAGCCAAACGCCCGGTCATCGTCGTCGGCTCCCAAGCCACGCTCGGCGGCCCCCGTGAAACACAGCGTCTCGCCGACGCACTCGGCCGCCTCGGCGTCCCGGTGTACCTCTCGGGCATGGCGCGCGGCTTGATGGGCCGCGAGCACGACGCATGGTTCCGGCACAAGCGCACCAAGGCACTGGGCGAGGCCGACTTCGTGCTGCTCGCGGGCGTCCCCAACGACTTCCGGCTCAACTACGGCCTGCAGATCAGTCGCAAGGCCACGTTGGTTTCGGTCAACCGCAGCGACGTCGACCTTCGCAAGAACAGAAAACCCAAGCTCGGAGCGGTCGCGGACCCCTGCGACTTCCTGTGTCGCCTCGCCCGCGAAGCGACGCTCGACGCCGAGTCCCTTCGCCCCTGGCTCGACCGCTTGCGCACGCGCGACAAGGAGCGCACCCAGCAGATCGCCGAAAAGGGCGAACAAGACGTGGAGCTGGTCAACCCGATGGCGCTGTGCCAGACGATGGAGGATCAACTCGCGGACGACAGCGTGCTGGTGGCCGACGGCGGGGACTTCGTCGCCACCGCGTCGTACATCATGTCACCGCGTTCTCCCCTCTCCTGGCTCGACCCGGGGCCGTTCGGCACCTTGGGTGTGGGTGCGGGCTTCGCTCTGGGAGCCAAGCTCTGCCGCCCCGAGGCCGAGGTCTGGCTGCTGTACGGCGATGGCTCGGCGGGCTACACGATTCCCGAGTTCGACACCTTCGTGCGGCACGGCCTGCCCGTCATCGCAGTCGTGGGCAACGACGCGTCGTGGGCTCAGATCGCGCGCGACCAGATCGAGATCCTCGAGGACGACGTCGGCACCGTGCTCGCACGCACCGACTATCACACGGTCGCCGAAGGGTTCGGCGCGAAGGGGCTGCGGCTCGACCACCCCGACCAGGTCGAATCCACCATCGCCAAGGCCAAGGCGCTGGCGGCTGACGGCCACCCGGTGCTGATCAACGCCCACATCGGCAAGACCGACTTCCGTAAGGGCTCGATCTCGATGTAGTGCTCAGGAGCCGTCCAACACCCGCGACCTGCCGTTGCGGCGCTGTTGGGCGGTGCTCTGATCCTCGAACGCGTGGCGCCACGCCTGTCGAATGAAGGCATCCGCCACGTCACCGGGCAACGAGCCACGCAGCGAGGTGTCCTTGCGGCGATAGGTGAAGATCGTCTTCTGCGTCCAGGGGTTGAACCCGTCATCGCCGAGCGACGCATTCGCGGAAAGAAAGATCTGCGAGGTCGGCACGACGATGCGGTGCGTGACGTCGGCCTGGGCCACGCTCCACACCGCGACGACGTGGTTCCACTCGGGCCAGAACAAACCCACCTTGTCGACACCGAGCTGCCGCACCACGAATGCGAACAGTGCCGAAAGCTCGTCGCACTCCGCCGTCGCGCTGGCGAGCGGATGCCCGTTCGCATCGAAGAGCGCGGGCCCGTCTCGCCACTGCGACCAGATGGCCTCCGAGTTGGGCTTGCGGTTGGTGATCGCCCAACGCAGATGCCACCACCCGCCATCGCGTGTGGCCTCGAACGCGAGCTTCACTCGCGCAAAGTCGCGACGAAGCGCGGCCGTGGGCGAGAGTTCGCGTGCCGCGACAAACGCGTCGAAGTCGGCCTGCACGGTCGGGTCCTCCTCCATCGCATCCGCGAGCGCCTCCAGCTCCGCGAAGAACAGCGACAACGGCATGCCCGCCGATGCGCGCGCGGGGCGAGGTGCCCACGCCAGCGCCCCGAGACCGAAAAGCACCCGCCTGCGTCTCACCACCCCCCCAACGTACGACGCCCGCCAGGGATTCCCGGGCGGGCGCCAAATCTCACGATGTGTCTACTCCCACTGCGCCATTTCGGTATCCGGACCCGGCCCGTACGTCGACGGGTCGTCGGGTACCACCGGAGGAATGCCGGCGGCATCATCCAGGTCGGTGGGCTCGGCCGGCATCGGACTCGGTGCGACCACCGTGGCGGCGACCTCTTCGGCCAGGCTGGGCTCCATCTGCGCCGGGGGCTCGGGTGCGTCTTGGGCCGCCTCGACGCCGGCGATGATTTCGTTCATCTCGGCGCGCTCGCTGTACACCGCAAACCCCACCGCGCCCGCGCATCCAAGTGCCACCGTGAGTGCGAGAAACTGTTCCATGTCGATCTTCATCGTCTGTTGCCCTCCTTTCGCGGACATGGGGTGAGACGCACGAGCCGCTCTGTGTGTTCGTGAACGCCCCGTAACCGCGTGCAAATCCGCCGTACGGCCCCGAATTCGAGCTACTGTGCTTCGGTGAATCGCCTGTTGTGGACACGGCTGCTGTGGGTGGCCGCGACGGACCGCACCTTCGAGCGCATGGAACAAGGGGGGCAACAGGTGCTCTCGGGTCGCTGCATTCACTGCCGCAAGCGCCACGTGCTCTCGCAGGAGGGAGAACCGCTCTCCGCCGCCAGCCTCGAGCACATCGTGCCGCGCACCCACGGAGGCACCAACAGCGCCGCAAACCTGGCCATCGCCTGCAAGAGCTGCAACGGCGCCAAAGGCCGGCGGCTCGACTGTCGACGAGCCAACGACCCCGATCTGCAGCGTGTGATCGCGCTGCTCCGGGCGCGACGCGAGGAACGATGGAGAGCACCGCCACCGGCGTGGGGCCTAGGCAACGCGCCACCCGAATGGCACGACGAAGGCTCCACAGGGCCGACAAACGGCAACTGACGGCTTGCCGGCCCCGGTGTTGGTTCGGTATGAGGCGGCATGCGCTCGCGTAGCCTCCTTCTCGCGGTCACCCTGCTGGGGTGCTTCGGAACCTCCTGCGAAAAGGAGCAGCTCGCCGAAGCCGTCGTCCCCGACACGGGCGTGACGATGGCCTACGACCTCACCCCCGGTCAGACGTACCAGGGGCACATCTCGCAGAACACGACGATCGAGACGCCGATGGGCAACGTCCAGATGAAGCTCGAGTACGACGTCGAGCTGCTCGTCACGGGCAACGCGTCTGCCGAGGGTCCGCTGCTCGCCGCCACCTTCAAAGAGATCAAGGCCAACGCCGTGATGCCCTCCGGCGTGCCGGCCGAGGCGATGGGATTCGACCCCGAGGCGGCCAAGTCCCTCAACGGGGTCGAGCTGCGCTTCAACATGAACGAGGGCGGGGAGATCGAGAACATCCCCGAACTCCCCGAAGACGCGCCCATGCAGATCAAGGTCATCCTCGGCCAGATGACGGGCGGGCTGCAGGCAGCCTTCGCCCGCATGCCCGACAAGCCGCTCAAGAAAGGCGAGTCGTGGACCCGCGACCGCGATGAGGACGGCACGACCACCAGCATGAAGGGCCTGTTCAAGGACTTCGGAAGCGACGCGAGCGGTGCCACCATTGCCACCCTCGAGACCGAGAGCGAAGGCAAGGTCAAGCGCGAGGCCGAAGGCAAGACCGTCGAAGGCACGGTCAGCAGCCTCAGCACCGTCAAGTTCGTCACCAGCGACGGCTACGCCTCGTCGCTCGAGCGCAAGATCCGGCAGACCTCCAACATGGGCAGCGTGAACCTCGAGTTCGACGTCACCTGGACCAAGGGCGAAAAACAGGCCGTCGAAGCCAAGGCCAGCGGTGAAGTCCAGGCCGTCAACGATCCCTGCGACGCCGACTACGTCGGTCCCGAGCCCTGCGGCGACGACGGTGATGCGCAGGCGATCACCGACCCCTGCGATGCCGACTACGTCGGCCCCGACCCCTGCGAAGACGACGCAGCCGCCCCCGAAGCCGCCCCCGAAGGCTGACCCGCCGGTATCCCTGCCCGATTTCGTCCCGATGCTTGCGCCCCGAGGGCAGAGTCGCTACACCTCTGCCCCCGCGCACGCGTAGCTCAGCTGGATAGAGCGTCGGCTTCCGAAGCCGAAAGTCGTAGGTTCGAATCCTACCGTGTGTACTCCCGAAGCCCCGCAGCTCATCGCTGTGGGGCTTCGTTCGTTATGCTGCGCTCGTGCGGCGCAAAGGGAGCTGTCTGTGTGGAGCGCTGGCCTATGAGGTCGAGGGCGAGGTCGGTGGCGTGTGGGTTTGCCACTGCTCGAACTGCCGCAAGGCCAGCGGGAGCTCGGGCAACGCGATCGTGATCGTGCCGCGGGAGCGCTTTCATTGGCTGCGGGGTGAGGACCACCGGGTGACCTACGCGGTGCGGCCCACGTACTCGATCACGCGGTGCAAGACGTGCGGAACGCCGCTGCCCGCGGAAGAGGACGAGACGAACGTCTACCTCACCGCGGGCACGCTCGATGACCCGCTCGACGCCGCGGTCGAGAACCACATCTTCTGTGGGTCGCGCGCGGACTGGGACCGCGATACGGAGACGACGCGCCACTTCGTGGAGCGCTCGTCGGGGCCCGAGGTCAGTCGTAGCGACTGCTGAAGGCGAGCGTCCAGCCGTCGACGCCCCCCGAGAGGCCATCGAGGCCGTCTTCGGTGACCACCAGCGTCCAGGCGCCGTTGATGCTCTCGTCGCCGAACGCTCGGACCGGCAGCACGACGCGGCCCCCGGTTGCGAGGTTGGTGCTCACGCCATCTGCAGGCCAGACGGTGACGCGCGGACGGTCGTCGTCGGGGCTGCCTTCGTAGCCGGGGATCAGCAGCTCGATGGTGAGCTGCTCGACGTCGACGTCGTGAAAGAGGTCGAGGGTGAGCTGCAGGTCCATCGGGACGGTGGCTTGGCCGTACACGAACACATCGCTGCGGGCGGTGTCGCCATCGGCGTCGAGCACCTGCGGGTTGTTGCGCTCGCCGAACATCCAGCCGGGCGTGCACATGCCCCAGCCATCGAACCCGATGAGGCCGGCGCAGTAGCCCTGGTCGCAGTCGCGGATCGCGTCGCACTCGTCGAACGACCCCGGGGCGTTGGTGTCGACGCAAAGACCCAGCGGCGTTCCGACCGGGTTGTCGTCGTCGATGCGGCCCTCGCAACGAAAGCCGTCGGCACAGTCCGCGTTCTCCGAGCACGTGTTGCCGCCCTCGCCCACCGGCGCGTCGCAGCGCACCACGTCCCCGTCGCCGATGTCCGCCACGCGCTCGGTCGTGCCCGCCGCGAAGAATGCCCCCACGGACGTATCACCAGCCCCGAACTCGACCGCGGTGTAGCCGACGCTGCGGCTGAGGTCGAAGAACTCGACGACCCCGATGCGGCCCGCGTCCGCCACGCCAAACGCTGCGTCGAGCGTGAGCGCCTCGCCCCACACCGCACTGGCAGCCGCCGCGATCTGGGCCTGTTCGAGCGCGGGAGTCGACATCGCAGACTCGAGCGTGTGCACGGCACGATGCACCGTGGTGATGTGGGCCTGCGCGGGCGTGTCCCGATAGGTCAGGCCGAACGTGCAGTCGGCTTCGGCTCGGCCCTCCTCGGCGCAGGGCCCGATGAAGTCGTTCGCGATCGTTTCGAAGTCTTGGCCGCAGAACGGAAGCTCCGGTTGAAAGGCGCACCACTCGTCGATACGGCCCGCCACCAACTCGAGTTCTTGAGTGCAGGCGTCGAACAGCGCGGCGCGGGACGAAAGTGGCAGGCCTTCGTCTCGCTCGCTCTCGGCCAGCTCGAACATGCACTGCCCCAAGATGCCCGCCACCGACGGATGGCACGACGAGGGCTCCGTGTCACAACACGCCGCGTCCACGGCGGTGCCGCCCTCGGGGTCGACACAGCCGCCATCGCTCGACACCGCCCGACCGCAAGCCAACTCCTCGTTGAGGTCGCAGCACAGCTGGGGCGCGAACTGACCCACGGCCGCTCCGTCGAGGCCCGGCTCGTCAGTCCACGCACAGCGATCGCCGTTGCTCTGCGCCCGCATCGAGGCGCCCTCGCACACCTCGGCGCAACACTGCGTGGGCACGAACTGCCCGTTGTCGACGTCGTAGCAGCGCTTCGCCGAGCCCGCGCCTGCGTTGAGGGCCGCCGTCTCGGGGCACAACGCACCGTCGCCGATTTCGTCCGCCTTGCCACTGGCCGAGCCCGACGAGTTCTCCGCAGCCGGGTCGGAAACGCCGCACGCAGCGGAGAAGAGCGCAAAGCCGAGCAGGGTCAGGCCGGGGCGGAGCATGTGCGCCGATGTACTCCCCACACCTGCATGACGCAACCCGAAGCAGGGCGAAATCGCGCGAACGGCCCCCATGTCACGGGCATGGATTGCGCCAACGCCCGGTAGGCTCCTGCCGATGCCCTTCTTTCGCGCGTCCAACAATCGCGTCACAACTACGCACGCTCCGTCGGACCCGCTCAGCGACGTTGCCCGGGCTTCGGGGGCGCGGTGCGCGTACGTCGAACAGTGGTCGTTTCACGGTGCGTGGGGCGTGCGGTACCCGGGTTCGAAACACGCGGTGGTGCACTGCATGCTCCAAGGCACCGCGCTGGTCGACGGCTTGGGCGAGTCGCCGGTGCGCATCCCCGAGGGCGGCATGCTGCTGTTGCCCCGCGACGTGCCCCATACCGTCGCGTCGCGGCTTCCCATCGACGACAACCATCTCATCGAACACGACGGAGACCTCCCCGACGGCACGACACACAACTATGCCACCGGGGGACAGGTCGAGGCGCGACTGATGACGCTGCCGTTCGACGTGCCGGCCGCCGACGAAGGCGCGGAGCTCAGTGGGCATGCGCTGGTGGACAAGCCCGAGGCGGACCTCCTGGAGATCGCCCTGCTCGCCAGCAAGCTCGTGCTCATGCCTGGCGTGGGCGACCGCTACGTCGCCGCCCGCCTTGCGGAGGCCATCTTGGGCAAGATCCTCGTGCGCACCGCGGGGGCCCAAGACGACCGCTTCGGCCTGTTCGGCATGTTCGCGTCGCTGGGAGTCCGCAGCGCCCTCAAGGCGATCGAAGGAGACCCCGCCTACGCCTGGACCGTGGGCGAGCTGGCCGAGGTCGCCGGCGTCCCACGCTCCGCGTTCAAAGCCGAGTTTCGCTCGACCGTCGGTGTGCCGCTGGCCGAGTACCTGCAGCTCCGCAAGCTGCGACGCTGTCAGAGCTTGATCGCCGAGGGCGTCTTGGCGGTGTCCGATGCCGCGAGTGCGGCGGGCTTTCGCAGCAGCTCCAGCTTCATGGCTGCGGTGCGCCGGTTCGGCCGATGAGCGTCGCCACGTCCACGACATCCATGCCAGCCGCCCGCGCCGACTCGATGCCCGACGGGGCGTCCTCGTAGGCGCGGCACCGCGTCGGGTCCACGCCGAGCCGCTGCGCCGCCAACAAGAACGGTTCCGGGTTGGGCTTGCCGCGAGAGACGTCGTCCGCGGTCACCACGGCATCGAACCAGGCCTGCAGTCCGATCGCCTCCAGGCGCGGCCCGATGAGCGCCCGCGGGCCCCCGGTCGCCACGGCCATCGGCAACCGACCGCGGTGCGCACGCGCAATGGCGATGACCGGTTCGATCGGTTCGGCTTCGTGTCCGTGCTTGCGAGTGAACGACTCTTTGCGCGCCACCACTTCGGCCACGTCGACCGGGATGCGCTGCGCCTCGCTCAGGCGTCTGACGATCTCCCGCGTCGGCACGCCGCCCCAGGTCAGAAACGTCGAGTGCTCGAACGTGAGGCCGGTGGGCGCGAGTGCGAGCTGCCAGCATCGGAAGTGCATCGGCATGCTGTCGACCAGCGTGCCGTCGAAGTCGAAGATGAGCGCGTCGGGCACCATCGGCGGCACGGTACGTCAAAGCCCGACCCGCATGGGCCGCACGCTGCGCCGTCCACGAATGCTGGCGCAGGTCGCGGTGCTACACTGCAATCCATGCTGCTCGCGCACTCCGTCCTCTTGGCCCTCCCGGACCTCGACCGACTGCGCGAGCTGCTGCAACGCATTCAGGAGATCCTCGCGCTCGGTGGCATCGCTCTGGCCCTGCTCGGCGCGTTCACCTTCTTGCTGGCGTGGGTCGTCTCGTTCTTGCGCCAACCATCATCGAGCGCGTCCACGCGCCCGACCATGCTCGCCACCATCGCGCTGGGCAGTTCCGCGATCCCCGTGGGGCTCACCCTGGTGGCGGGGCTCGGCGCGCTGCTGCCTCTGTTCGCGCCCTACGTGCTCAAGGCATTCGCGCTGGCGGTCGTCTCCGCCGCGTTCTCGTGGTGCGTCGCGGTGGCCGCCCTGATCAAGGGCGGCGACCGACCCAGCATTTCGCGAGCCCGCCGCGCACTGCTGCTCGCCGGCATGCCTTGGTACTGCCTGGTGCTCTACCTCAGCACGTTCCTCTAGGTGGTGAAATCTCCGCGTCAGCGGATGCGGCGGGTGGCGACAGCATCCGCCGCCACGGCTGCGGAACGGCCGTGACACTCGCGAGGACCTCGGGTTGAGCACAGTCGCCACCCGGCAAGGCATGTGCACAATCCGGTTTCGCGCAGGTCCACCTACGATGTGCGCCGAAAAAGCCGAATGATCTTCGGCGCGAGGCGCTTGGCCCGACGGTTGCTCTGTAGGGGGCCATGCACTCGAAGCACGCCGCCCTCCTCCTCGTCGCCTCCGCTCTCGCCGTCGGCTGCAACGGCGCCCCCTCGAACGACGACGGCATGGACAGCGGCGGCATCGAGTTCGGCGACACCGACGATGAAGCGTCGGAGTCCGACTCCGAGTCGGACACCGCCGAGGGAGAGTCCGACTCCGAAAGCGGTGGCGACGACTTCCCCGATACGGGCGAAGGCGACGACAGCGACGGGGTCATCCCGACCTGCGGCAGCCAGCGCATCCTGCTGTCTTCGGCGCGGCCCAGCATCATGCTCCTGCTCGACAAGTCCGGCAGCATGGTCGACAACGCCTGGGACCACGACGGCGACACGAACACCGAGACGGTCAACCGCTGGACCAGCCTGCACGACGTCACCTCCACCCTGCTCGAGACCTACGCCGACACCGTCGACTTCGGCGCGGTGCTGTTCCCGGCGCTCGACTCGAGTGTGCCGAGCAGCAACGACTACGACACCGTGTTCGATGCCGCATGCAAGATGGCCGACGATGCAGACGTCGCAGTGGCCGAGGGCACGCGGGACGCCATCGTGGCGGCCATGCCCGGACGCGACGCCCAGTTCGAGGGCGCAACGCCAACCCGCGAAGCCGTGCTCAACGGGCTCAACCACCTCGAGAGTGTCGAGGCGACCGGCCCGCGTGCGATGGTGCTCGTCACCGATGGCGCAGCCAACTGCGTCTATGCACCCGGCACCAACATCGGCGGTGTGTATGACACCGAACTCGAAGAAACCGTGCGCTCGGCCTATGCCGACAATGGAATCCCCACCTACGTCGTCGGCATCGACATCACCGCCGACCACCCGGTCGAGGGCCGCAACCTTCGCGACGACCTGAGTGCCGTGGCACAGGCTGGCGGTGTGCCCCGTGACGGCGACGAGCCGTTCTACAACGTCGCCGACCAGGACACGCTCGCCGCCGCGCTCGACGAGATCGCACGACGGGTCGAGTGCACCGTCGAGCTCGAGAACACGCCCAGCGACCCCGACGCGCTCGAGGTCGAGATCGACGGTGCGCTGCAGCCCCAGCTGGACGCATGCAGCGACGGAGACGGCTGGCGCTACGCCAACGACGAAAGCACCGCGATCGAGCTCTGCAACGCCGCCTGCGTCGCGTTCCGTGAAGTGCAGGAGCTCGACACCACCCACGCCTGCACCCCCGCCGGCTGAGCCGACGAGACGCTCACCCGACCGGCGGATCGGCCACCAACCGGAGGCCACCGCCGGTCATGTCCGAATAGGTGTAGGGGCCGACGAGGTTCTCCACCGTGACCGTCTCGTAGGTCGTGGGGTCGACCCGATACGCGCGGTCTCCGTCCTGGTCGACCACCCAAACCATGCCTTCGTTGTCGATGCTGATGCCGACCGGCTGCCCACACCCCGCCAGCGGGATCGCATGGTCGACCACGGCGCCCGAGTCGATGTCGTACTGCACCAGCTGGCATGGGTTGTTGGCCGCGATCCACACCTGCCGTTCGCGATCGACCGCGAGTCCACGAAGACGGGTGCTGCCTCCGGGGTAGTCGCCCATGAACGCCGCAATCGAGAACTGCTCGGTGTCGGGGTCGAAGCTGTAGAGGCTCCCGCCATGGCCGGCCAGCCAAACGGTGCCGCGGTCGTCCACGGCAATCCCGTAGAACGTGGCATCGAGGTCGCTGTACCAACGCCGAACCTCCAGGGTGTCTTGGTCGATGTGCGCGAGGCCGCTTCCGGTATCGACCGCCCAGAACCCACCGTGGTCATCGACGGCGCCGCCGTACGGACCATGCCCGAAGAACCCCTGCCAGTCGGGCAGCTCGAGCCGATCGAGTTCCTCCCCGGTCTCACCGTCCAGGCGCACGATCACACCGACCGTGGGGTCCTGCAGGCTGAGCCAACCGACCCACAACCGCGGCTCGTGCACGCAACCACCATCGGGTGTCGGCTGGGCGTTCGCATCCCATGCGAGCGCCCTCGGGCCTCCGGTCGCGCCCTCCCAGAACATGCCTGGCAACGGGTAGTTCCAGAGCATGCACTCGTCTTCGCCCCACGGCAGCACGTCGTCGGGCCCCTGCGAGGTGTCGATCACGCCATTGTTGTTGCGATCGACACACCGATCGAGGCTGGCCGCAAACTTGCTGACGCCGCCTTCTCGCCGGTTGGCCACCGCGACGTCGCCTTGCAGGTTCACCGACGTTCGCGACGGGTCCGGAGTTTCGCCGGGACCGGACGTGTAGCGGGCCAACTCCACCGCATCGCGGGTGTGAATCTTCGAGAGCTGGTCCCAGCCCGAGTTGGCGATCCAGATAAAGTCGAAGTCGCCTTCGACACACGCCGACGGGTCGTGACTCGGGCCATCGTCGGGTAGGTCGATCTTGTCGGGCTCCCCGGTCGACACGTCCTCCGGCGCTTCCGTGGTGCCGTCGGTGGCAGTGGTGATCGGCGCTGTCCCGCCCGTGCCCTGCCCCAACGCTTCCTCCCGCGGCGCTTCCGAGCACCCGACGAACAAAGCGGCAATGGATACGATTCGAGTGGAAACACGAGCGTTCATGGAGACCTCCGGGAATGCTGGGGACACGCAACGCCAACGCCTGCCGCACGCGGGGACGGGGGCGGTGCCGAGGATTCGTTGGCCCACGAGTTGAGCGTGCGAACCCGACGCGTGAACTTCTCCCACGCGTAGTCGCTGCTCCACGACGGGCTGCAATAGCTCATCAGGTCATGCGTGGACGCGGCGTCGATCAGCGCTCCGGTCGTGATGTCGTACCCCTGCGCGCCCAGCAACGCGTCGGCATGCGGGTACTGAGGGTCCGAGTCCCCCACACCGCAGGGGGCGTGGGAGATGCCGTGGTTGTGGCCGATCTCGTGGGCGACCAGCCATCCATCACGCACGAAGTCTCCGGGGTGCGCCGCCGAGCTCGACACGCGCGTCTCGCCCTTTCCGCCACCGACGTCCGTCAACCCGTAGCCGCCGCTGACCCCCTCCGTACAACACGCATCCAGGTTGAGCACCGCGTGGTAGTAGACGTCCCAGTCCGCCCCTTCGAGGCCGGCCTGAATGTCGGCCACGCGCTGCTCGATGAGCGGGTCGAGCACCTCCGCCACGTCCCCGATCACGCTCGGGTGGGGCATCGGATCACGCACCGTGACCTCGACCGACGACGTCGGAAAACGCTCGTGCAACCTCAGCGCCAAGGTCTCCCGCTCCTCCTCGGAGATCGGCAACCCCGGGTCTCCGGGCGGGGTGACCGGCACCAGCATCACGCGCAGCGTCATCGGGCCGGTGGCGACCCCGAGCTCGGCCTGCCCCTGCGCGGGCACACGAGCGCCCGATTCGGACGCGCCCGACGACGTGCCGCCAACTTCGAACAGACCCACGCTGAAGGCCATGCCCTCGGCCAGCGTCGTTTCATCGAGTGCGAACGTGAAGGTGCCGTCCAGCGATGACGCGTCTGGAGGTCCAGCAATGGAGAGGACTTGCCGCGACAAGGTGCGCTCGCCTGCAGCGTCGAGCAGAAGGAGCCGCGCTTCGATGTCGCGAGCCTCGAACGATGGCTCGGTCTGCCAATAGACCCGCAACACACCCGGCCGCCCGGGGACCAACTCGACGTGTTCGGTCGGCTCCAACAGCACACCGTCGTCGACCACGGCAATGGCGGAGCCTTGATTGACCTCGACACGCAGCACCGCGATGTCCGAGGCGAGGCTCCCCGCGTCCTCCTCACCCGGCGCGGGCTCCGATGGCTCATCGGCCCCGCTCGAGTCGCCCGTCGACGCGTCGGTGCTGGGCCCAGAGCCCTCGGTCTCCCCCTCCCCGCCCGCGTCGTCTCCGCAGCCCGAAGTCACAGCCAGGGCCGAGACAGCCACCGCAGCACGAACAGTTCTCCAACCCACCATCTTCGATCGCGGACAGCATTCGCTATAGCGAACATGCTTGTCAAGCGACGCGTGCACGCGCCCCTGCAGCCGTGAGAAACGGCCGTGGCGGGTGGCAGTCGACGGTTGGAGCGAAGCGATCGGAAACGCGCACGCGCCGCTATAGCGGCGAGACCGGCTTGGTTCATGACTACCCAGACGATCCCGGGCACGCAGGAACGAGAATGAAAAGCAACGGGCGAGTCCACTGGTCGTAGGCCCGGAGCTGGGGTTGCGCGTGCTCCCGCCACCGCTCTTCCCCCTCGCGAAACGCTCTCAGCGAGCCCTCGACACACGCCCGACCAGCCAGAACCTACGCCAACGGGACGACACCCGTGGCCTACGGCGCGGGCTCGAGCTGGGCAGCCCGTGCGCCACCGCGGACATCGGCCAAGACGGCTTGCGCCGGTTCGTAGCCTGGCTGCAGGGCGAGCGCGCGTTCGGCCGACTGCACGGCGAGCTCGTCATCGCCTTGCATCGCGGCGATCTCGGCCCGCGTCGACCACAGATGAGGCGCGCGCCGGTCGTAGTGCAGCGCGACCTCGATCTCCGACAGCGCTTGCTCGAGGCGCGGAGGCTCGGCGGACAAGGCCACCCGAGACCGCAGGTACGCCTCGTACGCCAACGCGGGCGGCGGGTTGGAGTAGACCAGCTCGTCGTCGACGTAGTGCAGCGCGCGCGCCGACGTGCTCGGAGGCGCACACGCGGCGAGCCCCACGAGTGCCATGCCCAAGCCGATCACGCGAACCATCCCCTTCATGGTGCCACGTCCGTCACACAACGCCAGCGTTCGTGTCGCGCCTGGGTCAAACCCGGCCCGCGGCGACGCTAAAGGGGGATGTTTCCGTGCTTTTTGCGCGGGTTTTCCTGCCGCTTGTTCGCAAGCATCGCGAAGCTGCGAATGACTTCGGTCCGGGTGTCTTCGGGGCGAATCACGCGGTCGATGAAGCCGAGTTCGGCGGCCTTGAACGGGTTGGCGAACAGCTCGCGGTACTCCTCGGCGAGCTCCTTGCGCCGCGCCTCGGGGTCCTGCGCCGCGGCGAGTTCACGACGGAAGATGATGTTGACCGCCCCCTCGGCGCCCATCACCGCGATCTCGGCGGTGGGGTACGCGAGGTTGATGTCACCGCGAATGTGCTTGCTCGCCATGACGTCGTACGCACCGCCGTAGGCCTTGCGGGTGACGAGCGTCACCTTGGGCACCGTGGCCTCGGTGAACGCGTACAACAGCTTGGCGCCGTGGCGAATGATGCCGCCGTACTCCTGGTCGGTGCCTGGCAAGAACCCGGGCACGTCGACCAACGTCAGAAGCGGCACGTTGAACGCGTCGCACATACGAACGAACCGCGCCGCCTTCACCGACGCGTCGATGTCGAGGCATCCCGCCAGCACCAACGGCTGGTTGGCGACCACCCCCACGGGCTTGCCGTCGAGTCGGATGAAGCCCACGACCATGTTCTTGGCGAAGTGCTCCTGCACCTCGAGGAACTGCCCTCCGTCGGCGACCTCTTTGACGATCGTGCGGATGTCGTAGGGCTTGGACGGGTCCTCCGGCACGAGGTCGGTGAGCGCATCGCAGGCTCGTCCTGCGTCGTCGCTGGCCTCGAGCGCCGGCGGGTCATCCATGTTGTTGGACGGGAGAAACGCCAGCAGCTGACGCACCATGGCGAGCGCGCCGGCCTCGGACGCGCAGCGGAAGTGTGCAACGCCGCTCTTCTCGTTGTGCGTCGCGGCTCCGCCGAGCTCTTCTTTCGTGACCTCTTCGTGCGTCACCGTCTTGATGACGTCGGGGCCGGTGATGAACATGTAGCTGGTGTCCTCGACCATCAACACGAGGTCGGTGAGCGCGGGCGAGTAGACGGCCCCCCCGGCGCACGGTCCGAGAATGACCGAGAGCTGCGGCACCACTCCGGAGGCCAGCACGTTGCGCTTGAAGATCTCTGCGTAGCCCGCGAGGGACTCGACCCCCTCTTGAATGCGGGCGCCACCGCTGTCGTTGAGCCCGATGACGGGCGCGCCGACCTCGGTCGCCAGGTCCATCACTTTGCAGATCTTCTTGGCGTGCGCCATGCCGAGGCTGCCCCCGAACACGTCGGCTTGCTGTGCGAACACGAAGACGGTGCGACCGTCCACGGTGCCGTGTCCCGTGATCACGCCGTCGCCGTAGGCCTTCTTCTTGGCCATGTCGAAGTCGGCCACGACGTGCGTCACAAACGGGTCGAGCTCGACGAAGGAACCCGGGTCGAGCAGCTGCTCGATGCGGTCCATCGCCAACTGTCGGCCCGACGCCTCGATGCGCTCCGCCGCCTTGGCGGCCTTGGCTTTCGCGGCCTCGACTCCGGCCTCCCCTTCGCGTGCCGCATGCGGGTGTGCGTTGAGGGACGCGAGGGTCTGATGGAGCTCGAGTCGCTTGGCGGTGCGTCGGGTCGAATCCGAGGACATCGGCGGCAGACTACCGACGAACCCCCCGAAAGAAAACGGGCCTCGCGGGGCTAGATCGTGCCTTTGGTGGACGGAATGCCCATGGCCGGATCTGCCGCGCAGGCCATGCGGAGCGCGCGAGCGAAAGCCTTGAAGGCAGCCTCCACCACGTGGTGCACGTTTCCCCCCGCCCGCAAGTGCAAGTGCAGGTTCATGCGTGCCTGCACGACGAGCGCCTGAAAGAACTCCTTGACCAGATCGCAGTCGAACGTGCCGAGCATGCGTCCCTCGATCACGGGCAGGTCGAAGACGAGGTATGGACGTCCCCCGAGGTCGAGTGCGCAGTCGACGAGCGTTTCGTCCATCGCCAGTGAGAAGTGTCCGAAACGGTGGATGCCGACGCGATCACCGAGGGCTTCATCGATCGCTTGCCCGAGCACCAAGCCGACGTCTTCGACGGTGTGGTGCGCATCGATGTGCACGTCGCCGGTGGCCCGCACCAGCAGCGCCATCGCGCCGTGTTTGCCGAGCGCTTCGAGCATGTGGCTGAGGAAGGGCACAGGCGTGTCGATGTCGGGCGCCGACGGAGCGTCGTCGGGCAACACCAACTCCACCGCGATGTCGGTCTCTTTTGTCGTGCGGGCGACTCGGGCGCGTCTCATGCGAACACCTCTTCTTGCAGGGATGCGGGGCCGTCGGGATGTTGAAGGATGCGCGACTCGAGCTCTCGGAGCACCGGGGCGTCTTCGAGACTCAGACCCAGCTGCACGTCGATCCATGCCGCACGCAGCAGGCCTCGCTCGAGCTTGGCCGCCGCGGCCCGAAAGTAGATCCGCGCAAAGTTGTTGGAGAGCTGCCGCTCTTGGGGAGAGCGTCGACGCGCCCGAGCGACGTCGTCCAAGCGATGCGCGCCGCGAAGCCGAGCCTCGTCGTACGCGACGCGAAGCTGCGGGTCGCTGAGCACGCTGAAGGCCTCGGAGATGCGCTTGTAGACCGCATATGCGCTGCGCTGCAGCGACCCAGCGCCGTAGGCCACGAACCGGTCCGGGTGCAGCTGCTGCGCACGGTCGTAGTAGGCGTCGCGAATCGCCACGTAGTCGCTGCTCGGTCGCACGCCGAGGAAGTCGTAGTAGCTCATGTGCTCGAGCCCGGCCTGCAACGACAGGACGTGCTCTCGAAGATCGTTGGCGGTCGGCATCGGGCGAAGGTCCTACCGAGCCACCAAGGTTCCGCCACGCGAAGACGGACCGGGTCCAGCCGTCGCCATGCGGTTGGCCATTTGCTCGATCTCCTGGTCGTCGAGACCGCCGAGCACCCGCATGCTGGCCACCTGCTGCTGCCCCGTTTCCTTGTCCATCGCCCGCACCTCGAGCAAGCCATCGGCGTTGATCTCGAACGTGACCGCCACGGTGACCTCACCGCGCGGTGCATCGCGCAGACCGGAGAGCACCAGCTCACCGAGCTTGAGGTTGTTTTCGAACACCTCGTCCTCGCCTTGGCACACCTGAATGCGAACGAAGCGCTGGTTGTCGGTGGTGGTGGTGAAGAACCGGGTCTGCTCGAGAGGAATGGCGCTGTTGCGCTCGATGATGAAGTCGACGTAACCCCCGAGGGTGTGAATGCCGAGGCTGCGCGGCACGACGTCGAGCAGCACCGCCGATGCGGCGGGCGCCGGCGCTGAGATTCCGCCATCGGCCATCGGCACCAACGAGCCCATGAGGGCCGCGCCTTGAATCGCAGCGCCCACGGCCACCACGCTCATCGGGTTGATCGAGGTCTGCGGCTTCTTGCCGAACGTCTCCTCGACGATGGAGCGCACCAACGGCAGTCGGGTGGTCCCTCCGACGAGCACGATCTCATCGACCTGGTGCGGCGAGAGGCCGGCACAACGCAACGCGTCCTGACAAACGGGGATGGTGCGGCGAATGATCGGGTCGATGTAGGGGCGCAGGTCGGTCTCCCGCAGCGCGAAGTCCAGGTCGCTGCGCTGCCCCGGAAGCACTTCCTCGACATGCACCGACGCGCCCGACTGCGTGCTGAGCTGAATCTTGACCTGCTCGGCCACGGCCCGCAGCCGCTCCATCGCGACCGGGTTGTCCTGCACCGCAACACCACGCTGCTGCTGAAATGCGTTGGCCATCAGCTTGAGGATCACCTCGTCGATGTCGTCTCCGCCGAGGAACATCTCGCCGGAGGTGGCCAACACCTCGAACACGTTGCGGGTGATCTGCAGGATGGTGACGTCGAAGGTGCCGCCGCCGAAGTCGTAGACCGCGATGACGCGGTCGGTGTCCTCGATGTAGCCGTATGCGAGCGCGGCCGCGGTCGGCTCGTTGATCACCCGAATGACGTCGAGTCCTGCCAGCCGCGCTGCGATGCGGGTCGCGCTGCGCTGTGAGTCGGTGAAGTTGGCCGGCACCGCAATGACCGAACGCCGCACCCGTCCACCGAGCGCCTCTTCGGCCATCTGCCGCAGGTAGGTGAGCACCTGGGCGGCGACCTCGACCGCGCTGACGACCTTGCCGCCCGCCTCGATCATGATCGCCTCGTTCTTGCCCTCGAGGATCTTGTAGGGGACGCGCTGCCGCATCTCCTGCACCTCGGGCGATCCGAAACGCCGACCGATCAGCCGCTTGGACGAGTAGATGACGTTGGCCGGGTCGATCGAGCGACGTTTCTTGGCACGCGACCCCACCAACCAACGGCCTTCGGGCATCGCGGCCACGACCGAGGGAATGATGCGGTCGTCCCCGCGCCGCACGACCGAGGCTCGCCCCTCCCGCACGACCGCGCAGGCAGAGTTCGTCGTTCCCAGGTCGATGCCAAGGACGGGCTCCTGTTCGGTCGCCATCGTCCGCGCAGTGTATCAACGACGCTCAACCCCTCCGAAGAACGCGCAACGGGATCAGACGAGCCGACAACCGCCGCCCACCTCGCCGCGGGGGTTCAGATCGGGGATTCGGGGACCATGATGATGTCGCCCGGCTCGATCGGAAGATCCGGCGCGCGACTCTCCACGATCGCCTGAACGTCGATCTCGACCGTCTTGCGGCCCTCCGCCGTGTCGCGGATCAGCTTGACCTTGCGCTGCTGGGCCTCGGGGGTGAGCCCGCCCGCCAGCGAAATCGCCTGCATGAGGGTCAGCTTGCCGCCGTGCGGGTAGGAACCGGCTTCCTTGACCTCGCCGAGCACCGTGATCTTTTCGGGGTTCTGCCGCTCGAGCAACGACACGCTGACCTGCGGATCGCGAAGCCAGCCGTCGGCCAGCTGCGTCTCGATGTCACGCGCGAGTTCGGCAGGCTCGCGCTCGGCGGCGGAGAGTTCCCCGATCCGCGGAAAACGAATCGAACCATCCGCCGCGACCACGTACTCGCCCGAGAGGTCTTCTTGGCCCCGCACGACGATCTCGAGCTTGTCCCCCGGCCGAACGGCGTCGGTCTGCGGCGTCTCGGCGGGTGGCGGCAACACGACGGGCCCGGTCGGCTTCGGGCATCCGAAGAGGCCGACGCACAGGGCCGCGAGTGCAATCAGCTCAGATCCGAATCGCGCCATAGATCCACGCCATGTGTTTGATGTAGCCGAGCTCGTCGGTGAACTCGGTGATCGGGGGGTCTGGAGACTGGTCGATCGGCGGGTCGACGACGTACGTGATGCGAAAGACCGTGCTGTCCACGAGCATCGTGTAGGCGAAGCCGACGGAGAAGATGCGCCCCAACGGCTGGTCGACCTTGGCCTGCAACGTGAAGAGCGTGTGCTCGGACTGGTAGCCAGCCGCGCCTCGTCCTTCGTAGCTCACGACCTCCGGCGTCTCGTCGCCTTCGACGGGAAGCCCGGAATAGGTCCGACCGATCACCCCGATGCCGCTTTGCAGGTTCATGCGCCAGCGGAACTTGTGGTTGGCCGAGAAGCTGACGCCGTTGTCGGTGTAGTAGTTGCCGAACAGCGAGTCGTTGAACGAACGGCTGCCCACCAAGCTGAGCGTGGTCCGCATCGTGGGGAAGTAGCTCAGCCCCGCGTTGCCGATGAACGAGTTGAAGTTGGGCCCGTTCTGATCGTCGCGGTAGTAGCCGAAGCCCCACCCGACCATCGCATCCAACGCGACCTTCTTGCCGATCTGCCCGCGGTAGCCGCCCTTGATGCGATGCGCGAAGCTGTCCTCGTTGCGGCCCAGACCCACCGAGACGCAGCAGTCGGTGTAGAAGGTCCAGTCGAAGGTGTAGTTGAAGACGAGGGCGGACTTGGGCAAGAAACGCCACTTGGTCTCGTGGGCCAAGCCGTGGCGCATGTGATTGCTCTTCGCCAGGTCGCCTTGGCCGAAGCGCATGTACCGGTTGCGATAGCCCAGCGACAGCGACAAGCGGCCACCGCCAGGCCTGGCGATCAGGTCGAGGCTGCCTTCGTGTTCGATGCGGTTGAAGTTGAAGTCGGTGCCGCGGCTTTCGATGTTGCCCGGCGCGGCGCCACGAAACACATCGTCCGCGACCCGGATCTCGAAGCGACGCCCCGGGAGAATCGAGAGTCGCACAGCGGATCCGAACGAGAAGTTCGGCACGTCGAGAAGCGTGTCGTCGCCCGAGAGGAACTGACGAAAGCCACCGATGAGCCCGATGTTGTAGTCGGCCAACCGTGACGTGCGCTCGGGTGGCGTCTGCAACACACCGCCCACGACGTCGCGACTGCCCACCCCAACCCACGCGGTGGGATACATGTACGCGCCGACGCGCCGGCTCTCGTTCGCCGCTTCGTTGAACACGTTCGAGTCCACCCCGACCGGCAGCGAAAGCCCGCCGTGGAACTTGGACTTCTTGCCCACCTTGATCCCCTCGCCGTCGGGAACCCGAGGAAGGTTCTGAGCCCCACCCGCGTGGGCAACCACGGGCCACAAACCACACAAGCCCACGAGCAGACTCGCGAACAGCGTCCACACTCCCGCCCAGGAGCGGGGGACCTTGGAGGTCGGTCTCGGCAATGCGAAGGACAAGTGGTGCGGACTCTGGCGGGAGGCTAACCGAAGGTGCGCCAGCGTCCCAAGGTTGCGGCGAACGACGTCGGAGGGGCGCAACACCCCCACATCAGTGCGGCCCCCCAGCCAGCCCCGTGACATTTTCTTCCCCCCAAAAACCCCTCCCCCCGCTGCCCGCTCGTTCAGCCCCGCCGCCGGCGAAGCGAGAAAGCCCCGACAGGGCCGCCTCGGAGGGGTTACCCCACCGCCCTACCGCGGAGCGAAGCCCAACGGGCGAAGCGAGCAAGCCCCGACAGGGGCGTCTTGGAGGGGTGAGCGAAGGGGCTTCCCCCCACCGCCCTACCGCCGGCACAAGGAGCGAAGCCCAACGGGCGAAGCGAGCAAGCCCCGACAGGGGCGCCTTGGGGGGGTGAGCGAAGGGGCTCCGCCCCCGCAGCGAGGAACCGAGAGGTTCCCCTGAACAGCTAGATCGAAGGCGAAGCGACGGTCGGCGGCTGGCTCTCATCGACGGCCGGCGGCACATCGGGCTCGGTGGGCGCGATCGTCGGATCCTGAACCGGGATCGTCTCGGTCTTGTCGACCTCGTTGCGGGTGACGTCGTCCTCGTTCTCGAGTTCCTGCTCACCCGAGCACCCCTTGGCTGCCGACATGACACCATCCATCGCGTCAGCCGCAGCTTGGAGTTTTTCGGCGGCGAACGACTTCGCCTGCGCAGATGCCGACGCGTCGCGAAGCACCATCAGCTCGGGCGTCGCGGTGGCCATGATGTCGCGACCGCGGGTGACCTTGTCCTGAAGGCAGCCCGCCAACGTGGCGTCGCCGTCGGACTTGGCGGCCTGCGCCATCTGCCCGAGCTTGGCCATCGAGCTTTCCAGCCGCTGCTCAGCGCCCCGTACGGCACCGATATCGACGGTTTGGTCGTTGCCCGAGGGGGCTTCCTGGGTGGCACCGTCCTCGGGAGCGGGACCCGCGAGCGAGACCCCACCGATCAGTAGCGCCGGGAGCGCTACCGCCATTGCAAACATTCGAACCGGAGCCACCATCACGAACCTGAGAATACCACGGAGAAGGAAACGTCGGCCCCTTCCTCGGCGCCGTTCATCGGGAAGCGCCACCCTTTGATCTTGGCTTTGGTGCAGGCTTTCACGCCGGCGTTGCCGAGGGTGTCCTCTTCGACCACGACCGAGGTGACGCTACCCATCACGTTGATCACGATGGCGAAGCTCATCTTGCCGGACAGGTCGGGCTGAGTGCGGAGCGCTTTGTTGTAGCAGTGCTGCAGCGCGCTGGTGCGGTGCTTGATGGTCGCCTTGATGGCCTTCTTGTCACCACCACCCGCGGCGCTGGTGCCCTTGGCCTTGGCGCGACCCTTGATCTTGCGTTCGCGCTTCTTGACCCCGGCGTCGACCGCCGGACCATCGCCGGTGTCGAAGCCCTTGGTCTGAGTGAGCTGACCGTGCAGGTCGATGCCGTCGCCACCGATGGGCGCGAGGTCGCCGAGCGGACCGTTCGCTTCGACCGTGGTGGTCATGCCCGCCGCCGCGAGGTCGCCCAGGCGGTTCTCGGTGCTCTGAATGACGTCGAACACGGTGCCCGGCCCGTCTCCGCCGTAGGTGCCGAGCACCCGCGCAACACCGACGCTGCGCGCTTGCTTGACCGCGGCCTTGGAGAACTTCTGCGGCTTTTCCGACAGCTTCTTGGTGACGTCGGGCTTGGGCTTGTCTTTGACCTCGACGAGATCCTCGTCCTCTTCGGCGAGCTCGTCGTCCATCTCTTCCTCTTCTTCGGGCTCCTCGTCCTTCTTGTCCTCGGCCGGCTTGCGCCCGACCGCGACGAGGAACCGCTCCTCGATATCCATCTCGTCCTTCTCGGGGATCTCGGCGAAGTTGGCCCACACGAAGAACGGGCCGAGGATGCCGGCCGCGGCGAGTTGCGAGTAGACGAAGAGCGCCCCGACCATCGCGAAGACCGAAGCCTTGAAGATGGCGGGGAACGGAAGCTTGGGAGGGATCGGCTTGGGCTTGCCGAACTGGAAGACCAAGGTGGTCTGCCCGATCCGCAGTTTGCCCTTGGCTCGCGCGTCGAGCTTGATCCGGCAGGTGTTGCCCTTGCCGTAGCGAGCGCGGAGTTTCTTGACCGAGACGGCCTTCTTGCCAACCCGAACCTTGCCGCGGGCTTGCGGAGGCAGGTCGAGGAAGTAGGCGCCCTGACGAACGTCGAAGAGCTGATGTTTGGGCGGCGCGTTCTTACCGAACACGACGACGTCGGCGTTGTGGCTGGTGCCGACACTGACCCCCTCTGCCTTCGTCTGGTGCAGGTCTTCGCTGACCTTCTCGTCGACGACGGCGACGAGTCGCAAGACTTTCTGACCAGATTTCGAGGGGGCGCTCATCCGCTTTGTTCGTTTTAGCAGTTTTTGCTGAGAAGGGGGAGGACACGCACACGCGAGGTGCGGGCGTGGGGTTCTCCTAAAGCATCAACCATGGACGCGCCTTCTGAAGCGCCGAATTGGGCCTGTCCGCGGGCGAAGGGTTCGCCCGAGTGACGCGTCCGCGCCGTTTCCTAGAGGGACTGCAGTGACCATGCCACCGAAGGCAGGGTTGAAGAAGCGAGTGGTTGGCCGACGTACAGGGAGACACGTCAGGACATCGGCGTCAGTGTGCACGGCAAAACGATCATCCCGCGCCATGAGGGCAACTTGGGAGAGCCCCCAGGAGTGTATGTGCGCCCGACGGTGAATCCGTCACGAAAACGCAGGGGGACACAAAAAAACACGCGAGCGAGGCTCGCGTGTTCCTGGGAGCGTTTCCGACACCCGGCGACGTACCCGAACGGGCTCAGCCGTTCGTTTGAATGACGCAGAATGCGTACTGCGAGTACTCCGCCTTGCCGGCGGTGTACATGACCTTGACCAGGGTGGAGAACTTGAGGTTCTGGTCGCCCACGAGGATGACCGTGCCCTCCCACTCTTCGCCCTTGGCTGCGGCGGTCTGCTTGGATCGCTCCGCTTCGACGGACATTTCGTCGAACAACGGGTTGATGAGCTGACCTTGGACCTGTGTGGGGTCCACGTCGCCGTTCTCGTCGAGCTGTACGAGACGCTGCGATCCGAAGGTGATCGAACGCTGCGAGACGTACACCGGAACACCGTCCTGAATGGGCGCATCCGCCTTCGACATCGGGACCTTCTGTCCCGCGGTCGGGGTGATGACGACCGGATCGGTGCCGTAGCTCTTGAGCAGGTACACGACGATGATGGACACGACGTCCATCAGCGAGGTGATGTTGAGGTTGCCCTCTTCGATGTCGTTGTTACGACGGGCGGCTTTCTTGGCCTTCTTCTTGGCGAGGAAGGCTTGTTGAGCGGCCTGCTGGGCAGCCAGTTGCGATGCCCCAGTTTGAGTTGGGTCCGACATCAGCCTGCACCTGCCTCTACGATCGGCGACCAGAACAGGCACTCCGCAGGCACTTCTTCATTGCCCGACACTGCGTTCATGAGGGTGCAGTCTCGACCTCGAAGTGCGTCCATCGTGTTGATGATGGCTTGCAGCGGGATGTCGTTCTCGGCGCTGATGGTCACGACTGTTTCGTGCGGAAACAGCTTCTTGTACTCGTTGGCCTTCGCCTCGAGGGCCGCGTAGTCGTACCGGTCGAAGTCCTTGAGATCCGATCCCGGCTTGGCCAGGGGGATCGTAGGCTTGGTCGAGTCGGCCGACTTGCCGCCTTCGGCGCCCGCCTGTTGGCCGGACGCGCTCACCCGGTATCCGTCACTCATGACGAACACCTTCAGGTTCAGCGGCTTTTCTTCCTTCTTCTTGTCCTCTTCCTTTTGCTCGGACTGAGCGGCGAACTTCGGCGGCGATACGTTGATCGCCGCGAAGCGAGCCACTTCCATCGCAAGCAGCAGGGCCGGGATGAGAAGGAACATGACGTTCATGACCGGGATGAGGTTCGCTTCGACCTCTCCCTCTTCAACTTTCTTCTTGCGTCTCGCCATGCGTCTCTCCTTCCTCCGTGTGGGGGCCAGAGTCTGGGTTCAGAGGATGCTTCCCTCGACGATGGTCAAAGACCGTGGGGTTCGCCGAGGATGAACACTTCCTGAATCCCAGCTCAGCCCTGGCGCACTCGCGCGGCCAGGAGGTTCTCGAGCTTGACCGCGTAAAGGTCGACCTCGTCGGAGATCTTCTTGGCCAGGTTCGAGATGAAGATGTGCGCGGCAAGCAGCGGGATCGACACCATGAGACCGAAGCCGGTGGTGTTAATCGCGATCGAAATGCCTTTCGCCAGAGCGGTCGCGCGCTGGTCGGCCGAAACGGTAGCGACCGCTTCGAAGGCCTCGATCATTCCGAAGATGGTTCCGAGAAGACCGAGCAGGGTTGCGATGTTCGCGAGCGCCGAGATCATCGGCACGCGCTTCGAGATGGCGGGGCCAACCTCGAGCATCGACTCTTCGATGGCAGCCGCGATGTCTGCCTCCGACTTGTTGGCGCGGGTGAGACCGGCCTTGATCACGCGAGCGAGCGCAGCCTTGTCGGCCGCGTTGCAAAGCTTGATGGCGCGGTCGATGTTGTTGGCCATCACCAGCTTTTGAATCTGGTTGAAGAACTGTCCTCCGTTGATGTTGAAACGGAAGAACAGGAAGATGAATCGCTCGATCATCACGCCTGCGCCCAGAATGGCGGTAAGGGCGATGGCGTGCATGAAAGCGCCGCCCTGCTGGTAGAACTCAGCAAAATTGTCCATGACTCGTTGTCCTCCTCATCGTCGGCGGGACAGCTGGTCCCGCAAGGTTACCGGTGGCACGTCGATCCCGGTGTGTTGTCTGCTCTTGGTGGTCACCAAAATTGGGGGGTGAAAAAAGATGCTTCGCATCGTGCCCTAACCTGGGGTGATTTGGCGAGCGAGAATGCGCGCGCGTTCCGCTCGCCCCCGCGGTCGTGACTCCCCCCGCCGGAGCGCGGCGACGGGAAACGCGGAGCGTGTAGACAGATGGGGTCCATCCACCCAAGGCGGGATTAGAACAAAGGATCCTGTACGGACTCAAGCACCAAAGGTAAGAATTTCGCGTCGAGTCGAGCCCAGTCATACCCGGACTGCGATCGGCGCAAGATATAGAAGGCGTTCGGCTTCTCGAGCTTGCCTTCGACCAGGAAATCTTCGTCCAACGAGATTTTTCGATCCGACGCGTCGCTCGGCGCGCGCGCATCGTCAGCCGTCTTACCGGCTTTCTTCTTGCTTTTTCGCCCGCCCTCGTCTGCGGTTGCGGGCGCGACGGTGCGCGTGGCCACCCGTTCACCTCGCGGCGCAGGCTCGGCGCGCTGCGACGACGCACGCAACGCACGGCGAGCCGTGGCGTCGAGCGTTCGCGAGGATGCCTTGGGCTTCTCCGCCGCTTTGGGCTTGGGCTTTGGGGCGCGCGACTGTGGCTTGGCCTCGGCGTTCGAAGGACCGTCGGCTGCGACGGCCGGCGAGGCTACGAAGACCAGAGCACCCGCCACGAGCAACGCGGCCAGAGAAGACCGACGTGGAGTGGAGTTTCGATGCTCGATGTTCATGTCCAACCTCTCGTCGGGTCCCGTGGAGAGACCCACCCCGACGCCAAAGACGCCCCGCAGCGTCCTTCGTCGAGATTAGTGTCAGCACAGCGCCGCGGGTTCCCCGCTTTCGCACTTTTCTGACCGGGCTTTTGCACGCCCGGTTTTTGGGGCTTCTGCACACCCGGTTTTTGGGGCTGCTGCGGAGCGCTGGGCTGAGCAGGCTTGTTGGCGGGCGGCGTGGGATTCTGTGGTTGCGAGGGCGACTTGGGCGACTCGCTCGGCTTGGACGGCGGCGACGCGTCCGGCTTTGCGGGCGCCTTCGGGGACTCGCTCGGCTTGGCCGGCGCTTGCGGAGAGCCGCCGGGCTTCGCGGGCTTGGCCGGACCCTTGGGAGATCCCCCTGGTTGGGCCGGTTTGGCTGGCCCCTTCGGAGATCCTCCCGGCTTGGCTGGTTGGGCCGGCGCTTTTTGAGATCCGCCGGGCTTTGTGGGCGTCGCGGGGTTCGCGGGGGCCTGCGGTGAGCTCCCGCCGGGCTTCGCGGGCGCTTGCGGAGCACCCTCAGGCTGCGAAGGCGCAGCGGGATCTCCTCCCGGCTTCGAGGGCGTGGCGGGATCGCTCCCGTCGCCACCGGCTGGGGTCGCGGCGCCGTCGTCGGTCCCGGCATCGGCGGCATCGGGCGTTTGCGCGGCGGCCTCCTCTTCGGCGTTCTTGGCCGCGCGTTCGGCTTTGCGTTTCGCCGTTCGCGCTTCGCGTTCGATGCCCTTCTTGGCCAGACGGATATAGTCGTCAGCGCGTTCGGCGGAGACCGGCGCGATGCGCTTCTTCGAACCGAGCCCCTTGGCCAACGGCTCACTCGACGGTCGCCCAGCGGAGAGCTGCTTGTAGCGCTCGAGTTCGTCGATCGCCGTCTGCAGGCGCTGCGTGGTGCTCATGTCGCCCATCGCCGGCGCATCGAGGTAGAGCACACCGAGGTTGAAGTGGGCTTCGGCGTAGCTTCGCCGAAGCTCCATCGCCTTGCGGATCGCCTTTTCGGCCTCGGGCAGCTTGCCCTGGGCCCGCAGCGCCGCGCCGTGGTTGAGATGGGCCTTGGCGAAGTTGGGCTTGAGCTCGATCGCGTACGAGAAACACGACGCGGCCGTGTTCACGTCCCCGGCCCTCAAGTACCGCGTTCCGAGGTTGTTCCAGGCCGCCGCGTTTTGGTCGTCGGCTTCGGCGGCCTTCTTGAACGCCTGCGTCGCCATCTGGTCCTTGCCCAACGATGCAAGCGCGAACCCCTGGAGGTTGTAGACGGCCGACGTGTCCTTGGGGGTGCGGACCTTTTCGTCGACGGCGAGCGCGGTGGTGGTGACCGAGACGACGAGCTCGTACTTGCCCTCGCGGTAGAAGACCTCGCCGAGGATCATCATCGCGTCCACGTTCTGCTCGTGGATCTTGAGCGCAGCGCGAGCGTTGGTGACCGCCTCGGTGAACTTCTTCTGCTCCAGCATCTTGCGCGCCTGGGCGCTGCGCTGGCGAGACTGCGCCATCTTGCGCTTCTCTTCTTCGGGGTCGCGGTCTTGAACCTTCGGCAGGTCCTTGGCCGCTTCCTTGGCAGCCGCTTTCTTGGCGGCCTCGTCCTGGGGTGTCTGCGCGGCGGAAGGCCCCGGCTCCATGCCCTCGAGCACCGACATCTTGTCGGCGTCGGGACTGTCGGTGGAGGCGCCCTCTTTGTCGCAGGCGGTCAAACTCGCGCCCACGAGCAACATCGCCGGGAGCAGGCAATGCCACCGATCGAAGCGCCCGTCTGAGGGTCGACGCGTCATCGCAAGTCCTCCATTTGCAGGTCGAGCGCCGGCTGACGCAGCAGCGGGTACTCCTCGGGTTTGTAGATGTTGAGTCGCTCACGCGCGGCGCGTGTGAACTCGTTCTCCACGCTGTAGGCCTTCGACAGCTTGATCGTGGCCTCGTACTCCGAGACCGCCAGCGCCTCGAACTTGTTGGCGGCCTGGCCCACGATGTCCGTGTAGGCGAACCACGCTTCGCTGTACTCCTTGAGCTGCTTGGGCACGGGCGCTTCGCGGAGGTTGATCGCCGTCTGCTCGAGCGCCTTGCCCTTGCTGAAGGTCGCGCCGAGCGCCCAGTCGACACGCTTGTAGTCGACGACCTTGTCGAACTCGTTGCTCGCCGCGACGACGTTTTCGAGGAGCTGCTTGGACTCCTTTTCGAGCTTCTTGCGGCGCGTGCTGGTGACCTTGGACTTGGAGACCTTGGCGAGTTCGGCAGAGGCGAGCAGGAACTGAGCTTCGCTGGGGAAGTCCGCGGCGTCGGCCGCTGGCTTGAGCTGGCGAGATTCGAACTCCGCCACCGTCTGGCGGTAGTACTCGAACGCCTTCTTCTTGTTGCCGAGCGCAGCGTGGGCTTGGCCGATGCGCAGCTGCGCCTCGACGACACGCTCGCTCTGCCCCGCGTCGGCGTTGTGCTGACTGACGAACGCCTGGTAGGCGGAGATCGTTTTCTTGTGCTGGTCGGTCTTGCCCAGCACTTGCGCAGCCTTGAACCGCGCCTCGGCGGCTTCGGCCGGGTCTTGCGTCTGCTCGGCGAAGCGCTGGTACATCTGCGAGCTGCGTTCGTACTCCTGCAGCGCGTCGAGCACCTCGGCGGCGTTCTTGAGGCCCTCGTCGCGGTACTCGCTGTCCTTGTAGCGCTCGTCCTCGGCGAGGATCGTGTACGACTCGACCGCCTCTTCGTACTCGAAGAAACGCGAGTGGTTGAAGCCGGTGCGCAGCAACGCATCGTCGGCAAACTCGGAGTCGCCGTAGTCGGTGTAGATGCGCTTGTAGGTTTGGCTGGCCGAGCTGAAGCGACCGATGTTTTCGTAGGCGACGGCGGCGTTGTTCAGCGCTCGGTCTGCGTTGGGGTCTTTGGGCGCCTGGTCGACCAGCGCGACATAACGGTCGGCCGCGGCCTCGAACTCGCCGGCGTCATAGAGGATCGTGGCCTCTTTGAACCGGACCGCGTTGCCCAACGCGGTGAGCTGTCCGGCGAACTTCTCCTTCTCGGCGCCTTCGCCACAGCCCTTTTCGGCGAGCGTCTGCGTCCATTGTTGCGCGCCTTCGAGGTCTTCGAGCACGACACGCGCGTCGAGGATCGCCTGGCCCGCGTTGATGGCGATGTTCTGGCTGCAGTAGTCGTCGATGACCCGTTCGAAGCGCGCTTGAGCTTCGTCGAACCGAAGGTAACGCTGCGAGATTTCGGCGGCCTGGTAGGCCATCGTGCCCGCCTGGTCGGAGTCGGGTCGCAGCGCGACGAACCGGTCGTACGACTCCTGCAGCGCCATCTCGATCTCCGGCACGTCTTTGGGTGTGTCGAATGGGCCTTCCATGCCGTCCTTGGGCATGTCGGGGCGCGCGTAGCCACCCGCGGTGATCTGCTCTTCGAGGTAGGACTCGTAGGCGAGCACCGCACCGATCGCGGCGTCTTCTTGCAGCCGGTTGTCGATGTTGGAGTCGCGCACCTGGCCGTACTGCTCGGCCGCGGCCGGATAGTCCCCGGCGTAGTAGAGCGCGTCGGCGAAGTTGTAGCGGTACTCGTAGGAGGCTTCGGTGTCGGGGAAACGCTCGAGGTAGGCCTCGTAGGCCCGGGCCGCGATCGCGTACTCGGCCTTGGCTTCCTCGGTCTTGCCCTCGCCGCGAAGCTCCTGGGCCAAGACGTGGTGGTCGACGGCGGTCGCGACCAGAGCACCTTCGGCGAGTTTGAGCGCGGCCTCGATCGTGTCGGGGTCGTCCTCGTTGGCGTAGAACCACTTGGTGCCGCGCAGGTAGTTGGTGGCCAAGGCGTCGCGCGCCTTGGTGGCACCGGCCTTGTCCTGCAGCATCTCGTGGGCCTTGAGGATGCGGTCTTGAATGCCCGGCGCGGCGGCGGCCAGGGGCCAGCGATCCAGCGTGGTCTGCCAGATGCCGATCGCGGTCTGAAAGTCGGTCTGGTAGGCGAGCAAGTCACCCAGCGCGGCATAGACCTCGGGCACGTGCCGCTCGTTGCCGCGCTCGCGGTAGTCGCGGTCGAGCCGTCGATAGCCGCGAATGCGATCGGGGTTGCCGTCGTTGTTCCAGTCCTCTTCGACGTAGGTCTTGGCGAGGTACTTGACCGCATCGTCGCGCAGCGCGAGCGCACCAGAGACCTCTTCGGAGTCGCGGCGTGCGTCGGCGTAGCGGATGAACTCGTCGAACTTGAGCGCCGCCTTGGGGAACTCCCGCATCAGGTACAGCGTCCACGCCATCCGAATCAGCGCCTCGTCGTAGAGGTCATCTTCGGGGCTGCCCGCCGCCTTGGCGTAGGCATCGAGCGCGGGGCCGAACTGGTCCGCGTCGTAGTGCGTCTCGCCGATGCGCAGCCAGGCCTCGGCGACAAACTCGCTGTCCTGCTTCCACGGATCGCAGTCGTCGTAGATGCCCTCGGGGAAGCGGTTGTCGGAGAGGTTGGAGCCGTCCTTGTTGGGAGGCTCGAACTTGTTGGCGCAGGCCAGCGCCAAGTAGCTCTGCCGCGACTGCTGAGGCTCCTCCATCTCGTACAGGAGCGTGCCCATCATGTAGAGCGCACCGTCGCCGAGGTGGAACCGCGGAAAGCGGGCCACGATGTCGCGATACAGCCCGACCGAATCGCCGTAGTCGGCTTTCGGACTCGCGGGCGGCTCGGCGTCGGGGTTCTTTTCGAGCGCCTTTTGGTAGGCGTCGACCTCTTTGGCGAACGCGTCCTCCTGCCGGGCCAACCGCTCGGTGCTGGCCTCGAAATGCAGCTCGGCCAGTCGATACATGATCTCCGGCGTCCAGGTGGCGTCGTCGGGATGCACCTCGAGGAAGTCGGAGTAACGGCGAATGGCCTGCGCTCGCATCTTGCGGGCTTTGGCCTGGTGGTCGCGGATCTGGCGATCGTAGTGGTTCTCGAGCGCGCGCCGACCTTGGGCGCCGCCGATCTTCAGCTGCTCGGCGACCGTGTGAGACGCGGCCTCGTGCGCGGCTTTGTAGCGCCCGAACAGCTGCTCCATGGTGTCGAGCGCCTCGGCCTGGGTCTGGTCCTTGGGGCGCAGGGGCAGCGGTGCTTGCAGACGACCCGCGTCGGTGGGGCGAATCTGCCGGTCCAGCGGCACCCCCGAACCGGGCTCGCCCGCGATCCTGCGCTTACGCTCTTTTTCGCGGTCCTCGTCCTTGCCGAGGTTCTGCATGTCGGCGGGCAGCGCGAGTGCGGTGCTCGGCGCCAGCAGGCTCAACCCCAGCAGCGATGCGAAGGCCCGTTTCATTCCGCGAGGTCCTCCAGGCCCATTTCGATCGCCAGGTCGAGTTCACGCAGGTCGCGGTCGCGCACCATTTCCAGACGCCCCACTTCGTCGGTCTCGGCCTCTTTCATGGCCCACGCGACGTCGAGCAGGCCCACTTCGGACCGCATCGTGAGGTTGGCGATCTCGCCCACTACATCGCCATAGGCTGCCTCCATCACCTGCGCCACTACAGCCTTGGTGTCCGCGGTGGTGGCGGTGAGTTCTTCGAGGTACCGGTCCAAGTTGGCCCGCTCCTCGACCAGGATGGTCACCGCGTCTTGCAGGCGGTTGGCGGCCGAGCGCTCCAGCGCGCCGCGGGTGTTGTCGACACGCACCTGCATCGCTTCGACCCGCTTCATCACGGTGGCGGCGTCGGGATCCTTCGCAGCTTTCGCGAGGGCGCCCCACATCCCCTGCAGGTGCTTGCGGTAGGCGCGGTTGGCCTTCTGTTGAGCGGCGAGCAAGGGATCCTGATACCGAACGGCCGAGCGCGCCCGCGAGATCTTGTCGCGCAGCTCGGAGGACGCCTTTTCGAGGTCGGCGATTTCGTTGCGCAGCTCCGCGGCCTGCTTGAGAAAGCCTTGGCGATCGATCTTCTGATCTTTGCGCGTCTGCTCGTAGTACCGCTCCGCGGCCACGAGCTGAGCCCGCATCTCGATGATGAACAGGTCGAGTTTGTGCGCCTGCTCCGCCTGACGATCCAAGCTAGCAATCATCTTGCGGTACTGCGGGCCGCGGGTCCCCAGCGGCTCGTCCACTCGGCGCCGAAGCTCCTTGCGCTGGGCTTCGAGGCGATCGAGCGAACCGCCCTTGAGCTTGCTCGCCAATCGAGCGACGAGGGCCTCTCGAACCTCGAGCAAGTCGTTGTCCACGTTGTCGAGGCTGGTGGCGTGGGCGCCGAGGTCGTTGAACAGCCGCGCCTTTTCCCGGGCCTGCACCGCCTCCTCCATGCGCGCCAGTAGGTCTCGTGTCTCAGCCAGTTCGCGTTGCAGCATGCCGACATCACGGGCGACCGACTCGGCATGCACCGCAGAGTCGAGCGAACGCGCGACGGGAAGCGCCTTGACGGGAAGGAGCGAGGATAGGGAGAAGTTCTCCATGTCCTCGCCGACCACGGCGGCGAAATACACACGCGTGTCCGACTGTGTCGACAGCTTCCGAGCCATGCGCTTACCGAGGCGGTCGAACTCTCGGCGTAGCGTGAGGAACTCGACCTCTGCGGCGGCATAGTCCCGTTGCTGAATCTTGATCTTGCCGCGCAGCTGCTTGATCTCGGCCGAGATCGGCGAGTCGGGGTCGTAGATGAGCAGCAGGTCGAGGGCCTGGATGGCCTGCTCGTAGTGTTTGTCCCGAAGCTGAGTCCACGCCGTCTCGTACATCGCCTCCGGAAAGAACGGCGAGTCGCGTCCGATCTGCCGATAGGCCTTCAGCGCGTCATCGGCCTCTCCGGTGTCGTGGTGAATCCGGCCCATCGCGAGCCACGACAGCTCCTTGATCTGGCGATCCCGTGGGTTTCCGGGGTTGGCCTTGACGACGTTGCCGAAGCGCTCGAGTGCGTCGTCGAACTTGCCCGCACCCGCTGCGGCTGCGGCTGCGACGTAGGCGGCCCGCATGCGCCACTCGGCCCCAGGACCACCTTTGGTGATCGGAACATCGATGGGGCTCAGCGACTCCAGCTCGGCGATGGCTTTGTCGTAACGCTTGGTGAGAAAAAGATAACGACCGTAGGAGTATCGGAGTTCGGGGTCACGGTCGGACCGAGGGAACGACTCCGCCCACTGCATGAGGCGGTCAGCATCGTCCTGCTTGATAATGCCTGTCGGAGGCTCGACGGAGACATCCACGCCGACCGACTCCAGACGGGCCCGCACTTCGGGAGTGGCCGACAAACCAGGCCGGCGTGCAAACCCCTTCTCGCGCCGCAGGATGGCGAGGTCGAACAGGCGCGCCACCGAGAGCTGATGAAACCGCCGAGCGTCGACGCGGCGGTCGGAGAGGTTCTTGGAGAAGAGCTCAGCAGCCCAGCGCTGCATATCCATGCGCGTCAGCGCGGAGCCGAGGAAATAGATCGCCTGCGTCCCGGCGGGGGTGTCCCCGTAGTTCTCGACCAAATCGAGGAAGGTGATCGCTGCCCCCTCGAAGTTTCCTTCGGCCAGCTGCAACTGCCCGCGGACCAAGCGCTTGGCCAGCTGCGTGTCGGATGGAACAGCTTCCTTCGCCGCTGCACGCTCGGCCTTGACCACGCTCTGCTCGGACTCTCGGAGGCGCTGCACGAGATCGCCGAGCTTTGCCTGACTCCTACGCCGCCGCCCGGGAGCAGCGTGAGCAGGCACCGACACTGCCGCGGTTCCGACCGCGACCGCCAGCGCAAGCAAGACCTGTTGACAGGGGCGCTTCACAGCAAACGACTATTTCTTGTTGGCTTTCGGCTTCGTCTTCGACTTGGCCTTGGCTTTCGAAGACCGCCGGCGCTGCTTGGGCAACGGGCGTCCACTGGCGTCCAGCGGCTGCTCCTGCCAGTTGACCGCAGGTCGGTCGTCCATCTCGGTGGTCAGGTTGCCCTCTTCGTAGCCCGCGGAGAGGACCTTGATCGCGCCGTTCTCCGGCGCTGTGAACGTATGGGACGAACTCGACGTGAAGGTCTGCGAGTTCATGTACGAGAAGATTCCGTAGCCGTGGCCCTGGTAGACGAGCTCGATCTGCACCGTGTGTGGCCCCGGCGGCAGGTTGCCGTCGTAGATGACCAGCTCGTCCTCGGTGTCGAGGCTGCCGGTCTCGTCGTTGCGGGCGAAGATCTGCGCGCCATCGAGCGTGTAGACGACCCGGACCAGCTTGAAGCCCGAGCCCATCAGGTTGCGATGCGCGAGAATGACCCGGCTGCCGGCGAGCACGCCCCGCAGCACGGTCTCCTTGAGCAGCGACAGCCGGGCCTTGCTGCGAAAGATGCGGTCCTTGAGGCCGTCGACGTCGGATTGGAGCGCGCCGAGCCGATCTCCATAGAGGTCGCTCTGCCGCACATCCGAGGAGGGCTTCTTGCCCTGCGCCTCGGCGATCGGGTTGGGCGTGGCGGTCTTCGCCGGAGCCTTCGCCGTGGTCTTGGCGGGCGCTTTCGCGGCTGGGGCCTTGGCGGGTGCCGAGGCCGTCTTGGGTTTGGCAGGTGCGGGCGCAGCGCTGGCACTGATGGGTCCCAAGAGCATCAAACACAACACCGCGAATAGGCCGACGGTCCGCCCAAAGACTCGCTGAATGGCTCGGTTCACACCCCGCCTACGCACGGTGCCCACGGTATCAGCACCCCTGGGGCCGAACCACCAAACCGTCCGAAACCGGGCCCCCGCGGCCGTCACGTTGCAGGACATCGATCGTTGGTGCTCCACCGGCCCCAGATCCGTGTTCGAAAGATCGAGCCCTGAGCAAACGTCGAGCACCAAGCGCCAGCCGCGCTTCGCTGCCCGACCCAGGAGCGGTGAGCGGAGGTGGCTTCGCCGCCGCAGCGAGGGGAACCAGGCGGTTCCCCTCAATAGCCCGGAGCGAATCGGAAGATTCGCGAGCGAGGGCGCAGCCCGACCCGGGAGGGGTGAGCGGAGGTGGCTTCGCCGCCGCAGCGAGGGGAACCAGGCGGTTCCCCTCGAGACATAGACACCTAGCGCGACGCTTCTAGCCGGCGCCAGATGGCTTCGAGCAGCTTGGGCACGCCCTTGCCCGTGTGCGCCGAGATGACGAACAGCGGGATGTTCTTGGCCTTGAGCTCCGCACGCAGGTCGGCGATGAGCGACTTGCCGTTCTTGTCCATCAGCGTGTCCGACTTGTTCAGACAGACGATGCGCGGCTGGGTGTCGAACTCGCCGTACTTGGCCAGCTCGGCCTCGATCGCCTCGAGGTCGCCGAGCGGCTCGCGGTTGGGATCGTCGTCGAGCGCGAGCAGGTGCAACAACACCCGGGTGCGCTCGAGGTGGCGCAAGAACTGGTGGCCCAGGCCTTTGCCTTCGGCGGCACCATCGATGAGCCCGGGCACATCGGCGACGACCATCGAACGTTGGTCGCTGAGCTTCACCACGCCGAGCTGCGGCACCAAGGTGGTGAACGGGTAGTTGGCCACCTTGGGACGCGCCCGCGAGATCTTGGAGATCAGCGTGGACTTGCCGACGTTGGGGTAGCCGACGATGCCGACGTCCGCGAGCAGCTTGAGCTCGAGCCGGACTCGCAACGATTGCCCCAGCCGACCGGGCTCCGCATACGTCGGCGTGCGGTTGGTCGGGGTCTTGAAGTGCATGTTGCCGCGACCCCCTCGACCTCCCCGCGCGACGACCAGCGTCTGGCCTTCTTCGGTGAGGTCGCCGAGCAGCGTGCCCACTTCGGGGATCTCGCCTTCGGCTGCGGTCTCGGGGTCGCCGGGATCGAACGGCGCCGTGGCCCAATGCGTGTCGTCATCGGCGTCGTCGACGACGTAGATCGTCTCCATCGCGTCTTCGGGCAGATCCTCGGGATCGACACCCGCCGCGGTGGCCTCTTCTTCGCCTGGCCCATCGACGTAGACCATCGTGCCGACGGGCACCTTGACGATCAGGTCTTCGCCGCCGCGACCGTACTTCTGTTTGCTTGCGCCGTTGGTTCCCGGCTCCGCCCGCAAGTGCTGGCGGTACTGGAGATCCAACAACGTATGAAAGTGGCTGTCGGCCACGAACACCACGTCGCCGCCATTGCCACCGTCGCCGCCGGCCGGTCCGCCGCGCGGCACAAATGCTTCGCGCCGCCAAGCGACGGCACCATTGCCGCCCTTGCCGGCGCGAACGAAGACCCTGACTTGGTCTACGAATTTCACGAGCCTCGCCCCTCTTGCGGCTGTGGCGAGTGCCAACAGCCGCAGCAAGTCGCTTGCCTACTCGGCAGCGCTGGGCGGGTTCTCGTTCAGCTTCTTCCAGTCGCCAAGCATGTCTTCGTTGGCGGGCTCCACCATCACGAACTTCTTGCGGCGAATGCCGCGCTTGTAGAAGCGGACGGTGCCCGGACGAAGGGCGAACAGGGTGAAGTCACGACCGAGGCCCACGCCGGGACCGGGGTGAACGTGAGTGCCGACCTGGCGAATGATGATGTTGCCGGGAACGACTTCTTGCCCGCCGAACTTCTTGACCCCACGCATCTGCGCGTTGGAGTCACGTCCGTTCTTGATCGAGCCTTGACCTTTTTTATGTGCCATCGAAATGCCCTCTAATCGGTGCGGATTGGCTGGGGATGATTAGGCGCTGATCGACTTGATCTCGAGCGCAGTGTAGGGCTGACGATGGCCAGCCTTGCGGCGGTAGTTCTTCCGACGCTTGAACTTGTAGACGATGACCTTCTTGCCGCGGCCGTGCTTTTTGACTTCGGCCTCGACCTTGGCGCCTGCGACGTGCGGGGTGCCGATCTTGGCGTCGGAGCCCTTGCCCACGAGCAGGACTTCGTCGAAGGAGATCGTGGCACCCACGTCGGCGGTGAGCTTCTCGACGCGAATGACGGCGCCCGGCTCGACGCGGTATTGCTTCCCGCCGGTCTTGATGACGGCTTGTTCTTGATTGGACATCTCTTGGAACTCGATTCTCTCTGAGGAGCGGGGCGCGGAGCTGAAGCTGGGCCGTCCGGACCGGGTCGGACCGCGCGGGAACGCGAAGTGTATGGATCCGCGTCCCGGGGTCAAGTCCCAGGTCCTACCCTGTGCGAAGCCCGGCGCGAAAAGCCTCACGCGGCCGAACAGGCCACTATGCGCGAGATCCGCGGACTCTGCGGCGCCGCGTGAAACCGTATAGAGGAAGCAGGAACAGGGGTGCGAGGGAGCCTCGGCCCCCGACGCTGCAGCCCCCGCCATCATCGCCGGACACCCCGCCCGCGCTGTCGGTGCCGGACATGATGCCGCCACTTTCGTCGCTATCGCTCTCGTCGCCGCCGGAAGATCCCGAGTCGGATTCGGAGTCCGATCCCCCCGACGAGCCCGAGCCGGAACCCGACTCGGTGGTGGCGACCGCTCCGCCGACGCTGACGGTCACGGTCTGCGACGTCACGTGCTCGAACTGATCCTCGGCTTCGACGGTGAACGTCCAGACGCCCGTCTCGAGACCCGACAGGTTGAGCGATGCACGGTACTGGTCGTCGACGTTGCGCTCGTAGTCGGGCTGGTCGTACACGACCTCGCCGTCCTTGGTGACCACGAACTTCCAGCCGAAGCCACCGTAGTTGTCGTCGACGAAGGCACGCAGCTCCACGTCGGCGCCTTCTTCGAGTTCCTCGCCGTCGACGGGCGATTGAATGTCGACGGTGGGCGGCTCCATGTCGGGCTCGTTGCCACCGAAGATCCACGCCATCTCGGCGACGTCGTCCTGCTGGTCGTTGCCCTCACCGCAGAACATCTCGTGCGTGAGGCGGCAGCCGGCCGAGTTGGGGCCCTGGCATTGCGACTCGCACAACGCGGAACAACCGGGTTGGAACGCCTTGTCGCCGCTGCCGCAGTAGCTCATCACCGACGTGCAATCGAAGGTGTGGTCGAGGCCGTAGGCGTGGCCGGCTTCCTGCGCAATCGTGGCGGCAGCACCCAATACGCTGCCTCCGTTGCTGAACGTGTACACGACGTGTCGCTGACCCAACGCGCCACAGTCGGCGCCCGGAGCAACACCGCCAGCGGGCGAATCGATGTTGGTGTCGGTCCAGTCGCCCCCGACCATCTCCATCGTGTAGGGCACCACGTTGCGCGGGCGCTCCTGATAGAGGATGCGAATGCCGAACGGCGCAAAGTCGGCCTCGACCGCCTGAATGATCGACAACGCGACCGACTCACCACCGGAGAACGGCGGGTACACGCCCTGCTTGGCGAGCGTGGACCGGTTCTCGGCCGAGTTGTCCGCGCCCGTGTAGAGCATGCCTCCGCTGAAGTTGAGGAAGAGGGTGTGCTTGCGCGGGTACTTGTTGCCGGGGATGTCTTCGACCGCGAAGATCGGGCCGGTGCCGACATCCTTCAAGCCATCGGCGACCGAGGACGGCAGCACGACACCGCCGCGTTGCGTGAGGCCGTCGGGAAGGTGTGCATCGTCGGACGGGTCGCGCTGGGTAGGTGGCGCGGCCTGCAACTGGGCGTCCGAGGCCTTGTAGTCGTCGAGGTTGTGAAAGTCCGGCTGCGGGGCGGGCGTGGAGATGTAGTCCCCGCTCTCACGCAGGTCGATCGTCTGCACCTGCGGGTAGTGCACCCAAGGGTGGTACTCCTCGCGCGCCTCGGCGTACGGGTCGTCCGCCACAGCGTCCGGGTTGGACGTCTCGCCGGCCGATGCGGGCAGGCTGGTGAACGCGGTGGGAACGAGTGCGGCAGCGATCCAAAGGTTGCGCATGGAGTCCTCGGCAAGCCCGCAAAGCGCGCGGGTCAGCGACCGGCAGGGTACGTTTTGTTAGCCCTGCTGAGCAAGCCGGCGCTTGTCCCGCGATCCGCTTCGGCGCCAGTTTTTTTGGCGGCGCGCGGATCCATGCCTACCGTCGCGACATGATGGGTCGCGCAAACTACGCCCGAGCCGCGGTTTTGGTCGCGTCCGTCGTGGCGACGGGCTGCAGCTCCTTTCAGTTCGGCAAACATCCGGCATTGCCTGGTGCGGGAGGCATGGAGGTTTCGACCTCCACCGCACCGACGCCGGAGTTCAGCCCGCCCGAGCGCCAGCGCATTGCACTCGTGCAGCCGTGGGTGGATGCCGCGGCCTACGACTACGAGCTCGAGCCCGAGCTGCTCAACGCCGTGATCTGGGTCGAGAGTCGGTTTGTCGAACGCGCCACCAGCCCCGCCGGCGCGCAGGGGCTCATGCAGTTGATGCCGCCGACGGCAAAAGAGCTCGCGCAGAAGCTCGGACGCCCGCACGCGTCGAGCTACGACCCCGAGTTCAACGTGACGGCCGGTGCGCTCTACCTGCGCAAGATGTTGAACCGCTACGACGGCGACCTGCAGCTCGCATTGGCCGCCTACAACGCGGGTCCGGGCAACGTGGACAAGTGGACACGACGCGGAGGCAAGCTCCCTCCCCGCTCGATCGAATACGTGCAGCTCGTGCTCGACGCGAAACGTCGCTTCGAAGAGCACCACGACGCGATCCTGACCCAGACGGACACCATGATCGCCCAGGCGAGCGTGCCGGCGGTCGCCGATCCCGCGGCCGAGGAACCGCAACGCCAATACGTGCCGGCACCGCCCAAGGCCAAGCCTGCTCCCAAGCCTGCACCCAAGCCCGAGCCTGAGCCCGAGCCCGAGCCCGAGCCCGAGCCCGAAGCAACTCCGACGCCCCCGCCTGCGCCCTCGGCCGCAGCGAAACACGCTGGCAGCAAGCCGCCCAAAGACGTCGGCAAGGGCAAGCTCCCCTCGGTGCTCGACTGACTCGCGCCACGCGACAGATTGCGGTGTACTGACGTCGTGCCCGCGTCCACGGATCCCACGCTGCCCGAAGGCGCCGGCGCGACCGCGGTCGACGGAGACAAGCCACCCCGCTCCTCGGACGAACGAGGTCCAATCGAACGCGGCCAGAGCATCGGCCGATACCTGGTCGTCGATGTCCTCGGCGCCGGCGCGATGGGTGTGGTCTACCGCGCCTACGACCCCGACCTCGACCGTGCACTCGCGCTCAAAGTCGTCGGCGACGCCTCCGATGGGTCGACGCGCGGGGCAAGAGAACAAGCCCGCTTGCTGCGAGAGGCACAAGCGATGGCGCGGGTCAGCCACCCCAACGTGATCCAGGTGTTCGACGTGGGCGAGCTGGACACGGGCGTCTACGTGGCGATGGAGCTCGTCGACGGCATGACGCTCAAGGAGTGGATGGTGCGCACGCGAGCGCCCGCTCAGGTGCTCGCGTTGTTCGAAGCGGCCGGTCGAGGCCTCGCCGCCGCGCATGCCCAAGGTCTCACCCACCGAGACTTCAAACCCGACAACGTCATGGTCGACCGTGACGACCAGCCGCACGTGCTCGACTTCGGGCTGGCACGCGCGTCCCACCGCCCCGAGATCGACGAGACCACCGAGTCGCTGCGCAGCGGGGAGAATGCGGTGTCGCTCGACCGTTCGATGACCGAGGCGGGTTCGCTGCTCGGCACGCCCGCATACATGAGCCCCGAGCAATACCGAGGCGAGCCCGCCGACCAACGCAGCGACCAGTTCGCCTACTGCGTCGCGTTGTTCGAGGCCTTGGTCGGACGACGCCCCTTCAAAGGGCAGACGATCACCGCACTCGCGGCGGCCGTCAACGCGGGCCGAATCGACATGCCCACGCGGCCCCCCGTGTCCCGCGGGGTCATGCGTGCAATCCTGCGAGGGCTCAGCGTCGCCCCCGAAGACCGCTTCGAGAGCATGAACGCCCTGCTCACGGCGCTGCAACGCCCCCGCGCACGCTCGCGAAGCCTGGGGCTGCTGGTCGGCGCATCGGGACTCGCCATCGGAGCGGTCGCGGTGGCCCAGAGCAGCCGCCCCGCAGAGGTCCCCACCCCGTGCCGCGGCGCGCAAGACGATGTGGACGCGCTGTGGACCACCGAGCGACGCTCGACAATCCAGCAAGCCTTCGTTGCTGCGGCCGGAGAACGCGGCGCCCGAACGTGGCGCGAAGCCGAGACCGCGCTCGAGCACTACCTCGCAGGCTGGGTCGACGCGCGAACCGACGCATGCGAAGCCACGCGCATTCGAGAAGAGCAATCCGAGGCGCTGCTCGACCGTCGCATCGCCTGCTACGACGCCAGGCTGCGCGGCGTGTCGGCCACGCTCGGTGTGCTGGCCTCGGCCGATGCCACCGCGGTCGACAACGCCAAAGATGCCGTGGACGGGCTCCCCACGCTCGAAGGGTGTGCCCAAACCGAGCGCCTGCTCAGCGCCACACCGCGCCCGACCGACCCCGAAACGCTCGCAACGCTCACCGCACTGGAGGGCCGTCTCGACACCTTGGTCGCCGACTTCAACCTCGGCCACTACGAACCGGTGCTCGAACAGCTGGAGGCGCTGGTCACCGAAGCGGACGACCTGGGTCACGCCCCGTTGCGCACGCGGGTGTGGAGCCTTTTGGGAGACGCCCAGGCGGAGGCGGGTCGAAACGCCGACGCGGTCGCGGCGTTCGAAGAGGCGCTGCACGCTGCCATCGAAGCCGACGACCCCGATGCGGCCGCCGAAGTCGCGCTCGACCTCGGGCTGTCGACGGGCCACTTCGGCGCGGACACAGACCGCGGCTTGCGAACCCTGGACCTCGCCCGTGCGTTCGCCCAACGTGCGGCGGACCCCCGGCGCCTGGAGATTCTCGCCACCGAGAACGAAGCCGCAATCCGGGTGACCCGCGGCGAGATGGCGAAGAGCCTCGAACTGCACACCCGCGTTCGGGACTACTGGGAGGACCGAGACGACGGGGCAACGCACCTGGCCACCACGCTGCTCGACATGGGCGCCGTCTATGCCGCGACCGGCCGTGCCGATGAAGCGGCCGAGGTGCTGCAGCAGGCGGTCCGGGTGCGTAAGGAAGCCTACGGCGACGATCACCCCCTCACCGCCAACGCGCTTCGCGAGTACGGCTCCAGCCTCTCCAAGCTGGAGCGATTCGACGAAGCCGAAGCGGAGTTTCTCGAGGCGCTGAAAATTCAAGAGGGGGCGCGCGGCCGACAGAGTCGCAACGTCGCCATTCTCCTCGACGACATCGGTCGTGTGCTGCGAGCGCGGGGAGACCTCGACGCAGCCATCGACCGCCACAAGGAGGCCTACGCGATCCTCGAGGCGGTGCACGGCGGAGAGAACCCGGCGCTCGTCGTCTCGGGCATCAACATCGGCTACACGCTCAACGCGGCCGGCCGATGGCAAGAGGCGCTCGCCGAGTTCATCAAGGCGCTCGAGATGTCCGAGCGCGTCAGCGGGCCTCACCACCCGCATATCGTCTACTGCGCCAACGCAGCCGCGTCGGCCTTGGTCGACCAGAAGCAGTACGACGAAGCCTACGTCTACGCGAAGAAAGCTCTCGACCTCGACGGCAAGGCCGAGGCCCCCGCGACGCTGTTCGCCGAGACACGCTTCATCGCCACACACGCGTTGTGGAAGGACGGCAACGTGCCCGCGGCGACCAAGGACCGGGCACGCGCGTTGGCCCGCCGTGCCCGGGAGATCTACGCCGAAGGGGCCGAGCAATGGGCCCCCTACATCGAAATGATCGACGCGTGGTTGGCCGAGAACGGCTGACGTTCAGCCAGCTGTGCCCGGAAGCAACGTGGTGACGAAGTTCGCCACGCCGCGTCGGGCTTCGATCGCTTCGGCGTACTCGGGCGAGCCGTACCAACGCTTGGCGGCCGCTTCGTCCTCGAACTCGAGCAGCACGGTGACCGCGTGGCTTCGCTCCCCCTCCAACATCTCGGGCTGCTTCGCCTTGGACAACAGCCGAGCGCCGTGGGCCTTCAAGGTCGGCCCCGCCAACGCTTGGTAGCGTCCGTAGCGGTCGGGGTCGGTGACGTCGATGTGAATGTGCAGATACGCTGCCATGCTCGGAGCTTGCGCCGCACCGCCCAAGCGGCCATCCGCAAGAATGAAGAACGGCTCTGCTATTTTGAGGCCGTGAACTGGGACGACCTGCGGTACCTGCTGGCAGCCGCCCGCGCCTCCACGTTGACCGACGCCGCGAAGGCGCTGGGCGTCACGCAGACGACCGTGACACGCCGACTCGCGGCGCTGGAGGAGGAGCTCGGACTGCGACTGGTCTCCCGCACATCCCACGGCATCGTGGTCACCGACGTCGGCCGCACCGTGGCCGAAACCGCGACCGACGTGGAGGGCCGCATCGCAGCGCTCGACCGCCTGTTGCTCAGCCGCGACGACGCACTCGAAGGCCGCTTGCGCGTCACGACGATCGACATGGTCGCGCACTACGACGCGGACTTGTTCACGACGTTCGCCCAACGCCACCCGAAGATCGAACTCGAGGTCACCACCGGCCTGCACAACCGCGACCTGGCCCGCAACGAAGCCGACGTCGCCATTCGCTGGACCAATCACCCGCAAGAACCCCTGGTTGGGCGCCACATCGGCCCCGCCCCCTACGCGCTCTACGCCAGCGCTGCGTTGGTCGAACGCATCGGCGCCGACGCCCCGCTCGAGGCCTACCCCTGGCTGGCCTGGATGCGCGAGCTCGACCACGTGCTCACCGCCCAATGGATGCGTGAACGCATCCCGCAGCACCGCGTCGTCGCCCGCTACGACTGCGCCCTCTCCATGCACGCCGCCCTCCGCTCAGGCCTCGGCGCCGCCTTCATGCCCACGATGTACGCCGGCCCCGACCTCGTCTGCCTCCACCCCCCCGAACCCGGCATCGACTACGACGTCTGGCTCCTCGTCCACCCCCAAACCCGCACCGCCGCCCGAGTCCAAGCCTTCCTAGACCACACCACCGCCTACTACGACACCAAGAACACAACCCCCAGCCGCACCAAGTAGGACCGAAGGGCCACGAGTCCCCGCCCTCAAGGGGCGAGCAACACAGGACGGTCCGCGCAGCAAAGAAGCGCGTCGCGATTCACTCCGCCTCCCCCGAAGAGGAGAGCCCGGCACACACAGGCGAGCACCAAGCCGACCCCTGCAGCGCCCCGAAGTCGCACCGTCGAAGAACGAGCGAGCAGGACCCGGAGGGCCCACGCAGCGGAAAAGCCTGAGACCACAACCCGCCCCCGCCGAGCCCCGAAAGTCGCACCGTCGAAGAACGAGCAAGCAGGACCCGGAGGGTCCGCGCAGCGGAAAAAGCCTGAGGCCGCAAGCACCCCCCTCCGCCGAGCCCCGAAGTCGCACCGTCGAAGAACGAGCGAGCAGGACCCGGAGGGTCCGCGCAGCGGGAAAAAAGTCTGAGGCCGCAAGCACAACTCCCCGCCGAGCCCCCCGAAGGAGCCCCTCCTCACCCGCAGGGGGAGGGGCGACGCAGGGGAGGCGAGCCCAAGCCCCGCCGCGGCCTCAATGCGCGTAGACGCCCTCTTTGGCCCGCCCCGTCTTGGTCAGGAACTCCTCGTACCCGCCGGGGAAGAAGTCGTAGCCGCCGTCGCCCTTGAGCTCGAGGACACACGTGGCGACCTCTTCGAGCATGCACTGGTCATGGGTCACGAAGATGAGCGTGCCCTCGTACTGCTGCATCGCCTCGGTGAGCGAGCGAATCGACTCGAGGTCGAGGTGGTTGGTGGGCTCGTCGAGAATGACGAGGTTGCTGCCCAGCAGGGTGAGCTTGGACATCAGCAGGCGTGCGGTCTCACCACCGGACAGGGCCTTGACCGGCTTGTCGGCGTCTTGCGAGGGGAACAGCATGCGCCCGAGCAGGCCGCGAATCTCCTGGACCGTGGCTTTGTCGTCCCACTGGTACAGCCAGTCGTAGGCGGTGCGGTCGTCGTCCTTGTGCACGCCCTCCTCGTGCTGCTGCGGCATCATGCTGACCGTGACTTCGTGGCCGAGCTTGAACTTGCCACGGTCGGCCACGTAGTCGCCGCCCTCGCCCGCGATGATCTTGCACAAGGTGGTCTTGCCGATGCCGTTGGGCCCGACGATGGCGAGCTTGTCCCCACGGGTCAGGGTGAATGCGACGTCCTTGAGCACGGTCTCGCCTTCGAAGGACTTGTGCACCTTGTCGACCTCGAGCACCAGCTTGCCGCCGGGTACCTTGGGCTCGAAGCGGATGAAGGGACGCTCGATGTTGGAGCGCTTGAGGTCGGTGACCTTGATCTTCTCCATCTGACGCTTGCGCGAGCTGGCCTGCGACGCCTTCTTCGCGTTGGCGCCGAAGCGACGGATGAAGTCTTGAAGGTCGGTGATCTTCTTCTTCTTGGCGGCGTTGGCCTTTTCTTCCCGGATCCGGAAGTCGACCTTCTGACGCAGCATCATGTCGTAGCCGCCGGGGTAGACGATGATGTTTTCGTAGTCGACGTCGGCGGTGTGCGTGCAGACCTGGTTGAGGAAGTGACGGTCGTGGCTGATCACCACCAGCACGCCGCGGAACTCGTGCAGGAAGTCTTCGAGCCAGCGGATCGAGTCGACATCCAGGTGGTTGGTAGGCTCGTCGAGCAGCAGCACGTCGGGCTCCCCGAACAGCGCCTGCGCGAGCAGGATGCGGAAGCGAATGCCACTGTCGAGGATCGAGAGCGGCTCTTCGTGCTGGTCCTTGGGAATGCCCAGACCGATCAGGATCTGCTCGGCTTCGCTTTCGGCGTTGTAGCCGTCCTCCTCGGCGATCACGACCTCGAGCTCGCCGAGCTTCATGCCGATCTCGTCGTTGAAGTCGCCCGCGGCGAGCAGTTTCTCCTTCTCGTCCATCGCCTCCCACAGGCGCTTGTTGCCCATCAGCACCACGTCGCGGATCCGGTCGTTCTCGTGCCGGTAGTGGTCCTGATGCAGCATGCTCATGCGAGCGTTGGGCGGAATGCTGATCGTGCCTTCGTCGGGCTCGAGCAAGCCCGCGATGATCTTCATGAAGGTGGACTTGCCGGCACCGTTGGCCCCGGTGAGGCCGTAGCGCTTGCCGGGATCGAAGGTGGTGGTGACGTCGTCGAAGAGGACCTTGCCACCGTATGCTTTGCGAACTTCCGAAACCGTGAGCATGCCGAGACCTTGCGGGGGTACGTGTAGGCCAACGGGCGCCGGAGCGCAAAGGGGGGTGCTATCGTGCCCAGGTGACCGAATTTCGGCGCTCCCGCTCCGCCAGGGCCCGCTGGGCTCGGCTCGCGGTATGGGCAACCGCGAGCGCTTCTCGCGCGAGAGCACGACGAACGGGCGCAATGGTGCTCGCCGCCTGGATCGCCTGCCTCGTCTGGTGGGTGCCGACCGAGTCGCACGCGTGTTCCTGCACGCGACCCCCTCCCCCGCTCGCGGCTGCCGATGCGGCCGACGTCGTGTTCGAAGGCCGCGCCTCGGCCCCGCTGACCGAAGGCATGCGGCTGCGCACCACCTTTCAAGTGCTGCGCACCTTCAAGGGCGACACGGGCACGCACGTCGACATCCTGACGATGAGCAGCTCGGCGGCCTGCGGGCGCCGCTACGTTCCGGGCGAGACGTATCTGGTCTACGCGTTTCAATCCAACGGTGCGCTGGCGGACAACCTCTGCTCCCGCACGCGGCGATCGTCGGAGGCCAGCACCGACTTTGCGGTGCTCGGCAGCGGCGTCGGCCCGGCCTCCGAACCGCAGGAGAGCAGCACGGCCGACAACGTCGAGCCGCCGCGGATCACCCCGCCAGCCGCGACTCCCCCCGCCACTGCCCCCTCTCGCCGGGGGTGTGCAGCTTCGGTCGCGCCGTTGCCTCACAGCGGCACCGGCGGGCTGATGTCCGTCCTCCTCCTTCTCGGCGTTGCCTCCGTTCGGCGTCGCGCCTACCGTGGCGCCAACGTTTGCCCGCCGAGGAGGAAGCATGTCGTTCGGATTGTTCGAGACCCCACCGCCCGTCAATGAGCCCATCTTCGCCTACGAGCCCGGATCGCCCGCGCGCGCCGAGCTTCAAGCCGAGCTGAAACGACAACGCGGCGAGTCGTTCGAGCTCGCACCGGTCATCGACGGCAAGGCCGTGCACACCGGGACGCTCGAAGACCTGCACTCGCCCCACGACCTGGCCACGCCGATCGGCAAGGTGCACCAAGCCGGTGCCGAGCACGCCCAACAGGCGATGGCCGCCGCGGCGAAAGCCAAGCCGGCATGGGCCGCGCTGCCCTGGGAAGAACGTGCGTCGGTGTTCCTGCGCGCCGCCGGTCTCATTCGCGGCAAGTACCGCGCGGTGCTCAACGCGGCCACGATGCTCGGGCAGAGCAAGACCGCCCACCAAGCCGAGATCGACTCGGCATGCGAGCTGATCGATTTCCTGTCGTTCAACGTTCACTACCTCACCCAGATCATGCGAGACCAACCGGGCTCGCCGACGGGCATCTGGAACCGCGTGGAGTCGCGAGCCCTCGACGGCTTCGTGCTCGCGATCACCCCGTTCAACTTCACCGCGATCGCGGGCAACCTGCCCACGGCACCGGCGATGTGCGGCAACACGGTGGTGTGGAAGCCCGCCGCCACCGCGATGCTGTCGGCGCACTTCCTGATGCAGATCCTGGCCGAAGCCGGACTGCCGCCGGGCGTGATCAACCTGGTGCCGGGCGATGGACCTGCGATCGGTGGCCCGCTGTTCGCCTCGCCCGAGTTCGCCGGCCTGCACTTCACGGGCAGCACGGGCGTGTTTCAAACGCTGTGGAGCCAGATCGGCGCCAACATCAAGCAGTACCGCCAGTACCCGCGGGTCGTCGGCGAAACCGGAGGCAAGGACTTCGTCCTGGTGCACCCCAGCGCCGACGTCGAAACCGTGGCCGTGGGCTTGCTGCGCGGCGCGTACGAGTACCAAGGCCAGAAATGCTCGGCGGCGTCGCGGGCCTACATTCCCAAGAGCCTGTGGCCCCAAGTGCGCGAGCGCCTCGGCGCGTTCATGGCCGACGTGAAGGTGGGCGACGTTTCGGACTTCCGCAACTTCATGGGAGCCGTCATCGACGACCGCGCCTACACCAAGCTGACCGGCGCCATCGATGAAGCGCGCGGCAACGTGGGTGCAGGGGTCGAAGAGGTCATCGGCGGCGAGTACGACAAGAGCAAGGGCTACTTCATTCGCCCGACGATGGTCGTGGTCGACGACCCGAAGTACCGCACGATGCAAGAGGAGCTGTTCGGCCCGGTGCTGTCGGTCTACGTCTACGACGACGCCAAGTGGGAGGACACGCTGAAGCTGGTCGACGGCACCAGCGAGTACGCCCTCACCGGAGCGGTGTTCGCCACCGACCGCCACGTGATTCACCAGGCGCTCAACGCCCTGCGCTACAGCGCCGGCAACTTCTACGTCAACGACAAGCCCACAGGCGCGGTCGTCGGGCAGCAGCCGTTCGGTGGCTCGCGGGCCTCCGGCACCAACGACAAGGCCGGCTCGGCGCTCAACTTGATGCGGTGGATCAGCACCCGCACGATCAAGGAGAACTTCGAGGCACCGACCGACTGGCGCTACCCGTTCATGGCGGGGGAGTGAGTCACTTGGGCGGGCTCGTAGGGTTGTAGCCCTCGACCCGCTTGACGATGCGCCCGACCGGCAGCGGCTGGTCGGGCTCGACGTGGTTGATGCGCGCCAGCTCGACCACCGATACCGACGACGGCTTGGCCTGGTTGAGCGCGGCCAACGTGGTGGGGCTCTGCAGCGTCTCCAGCCGAATCCGGGTGGGCTGCACGTTGCGCAGCGCGGGGTCCTTCAGCGGACGAAAGCTGGCCACGGTGGTGGCAATGGCGTCGGCCTGCCCTGCCCAGACATCGCTGGGCGCGGCTGCAATCATGGCGACGACCTGCTCGCCGTGCAGCACGAACGCGACCAGGCCCGTCAGGGTGCCGTCGCTGGCGGAGATTGAAAACGCGGACGAGATGGCGGGCAATCCTCCGATCTGCCCCTCCCACACCTCGCCTTGTGCGAGCTCGGTTTCGGTAAAGAACGAGGCGAGCGCCTCGGAGGGGTTCGCTTCGTCGCTGGGCCCCAGCACGAACAAGGCGTTCTCCTCGGCGGACAGCCCCACGAGACCCGACGGTGAAACCTCGACCGTCCAATCGGTGGGCATGTCGACCCGAAAGCCGGCCCGCGGCTGCACGTAACGCTGCTCGAGCATGAAGCCGTCGCGAGCGTCGCGGCCATAGACGACGCCGTCGAGCAACGCCATCCACTGTGGGTCGGGGCCCGGCAGTCCGGACTTGCCCAGCCGTTCGGCAACACGTTGCTGACGAAGCTCGGGCTCGGGGTGCGTGGACAGCCACGACGGCACGCGGCTGCCGGAATCGGCGACGTCGGCCAACACCGAGAACACCTCGGGCACGCCTGCGGGGTCGTACCCGGTCGCGTCCACGTAGCGCAGCGCGAGGTCGTCGGCTTGGTACTCGTCGTCGCGGCTGTACTTGAGCAGCGCGAGTCCAGCCACCCCGGCCGCGAACCCACCGATGTGCTGCAGGCCGGGATCGATGACCCGGAACACGCCGACGCTGCGGCGCGCGACGTTGGTCTTGCGTAGCTTGACCGCGCCGTGCCTCGCCGTGACGTGCCCCGCCTCGTGACCGAGCACCGCGGCAAGTTCGGCCTCCGAGTTGAGATGGGTGAGCAGCCCGCGGGTGATGTAGACGAAGCCTCCGGGCAAGGCGAAGGCGTTGACGCCGGGGTCGTCGAGCACCCGAAACGTCCACGGCAGCTGCGGTCGCTCGCTGGCCTCGGCGATCTTGCCGCCCACCTCTTCGACCTTGGCGACCAACGCGGGTGCCTCGTCGTAGGTGCGCATCGACCCCATGATCTCGGCATCGGACTCCCGCCCGAGCTGGACCTCTTGTTGCTCGCTGATGAGAAACGCCTGGACGCGGCCGGTGGCGGGGTTGAGCGAGCACGCCGAGGCCCCGAGGACCCCGACGAACATCCACCGCGCGGCGACCTTCATGCCCCGATCAGCCTCTGCGACGCCGCTTCTTGCCGAATCCGAAGAACCCCGAAGACCCCTTGGAGATGTCTTCGTCGCGCTCTTCGGCGATGCGCTGAAGCAGCACGAGGTGCTCTTCGCTGAGGTCGTCCGGCACGCGCACTTCGACGTGCACGATGTGATCCCCACGACCGCGGCCACGCCCGAGCACGGGCATGCCCTTGCCCTTGAGCTTGATCGTGGCGCCGGGCTGAGTGCCGGGTTCGATCTCGAGTTCGACGCGCCCCTCGAGCGTGTCGGCCTCGACGTCGCAACCGATGGCGGCCTGGAACATGGTGACGATGACGTTGCTGTGAATGTCGAACTCGTCGCGGATGAACCGCGGGTCCTCCTTCACACGCACGATGACGTAGAGGTTGCCCGGAGGGCCTCCGCCCGTGCCCGGCAGGCCGCGCCCCTGGATGCGCAGCGTCTGGCCGTCGTCGATGCCCGCAGGCACGTTGATCGTGAGCGTGGACTCGCGCTCGACCGTGCCCGTGCCGCTGCAGTCGCCACACGGGTTGGTGATCACCTTGCCCTGACCACGGCAGGCGGGGCATGTGGTCTGCAGGGTGAAAAAGCCCTGACGGTGCACGACCTGGCCCGAGCCGTTGCACTGAGGGCAGGTCTGCGGCGACGAGCCGGCTTCGGCCCCGGACCCATCGCAGGAGTCGCACGCCTCGGGACGCGAGACGGTGACATCGTGCTCGCCGCCTTCGAAGGCGTCGGACAAGCTCACCGCGAGCTCGACCTTCATGTCGCCGCCACGACGAGCACCGCCGCGACGCTGGCCAAAGCCGAACAGACCCCCGAAGAGGTCTTCGAAGTGCGACATCACCTCGTCGGTGCCGGAGAAGCCGGAGAAGCCGGCCTGCGACGGGCCATCGTGACCGTAGCGGTCATAGAGCTCGCGCTTCTCACCGTCGCTGAGCACCTCGAAGGCCTCGGCGGCCTCCTTGAAGCGCTCCTCGGCCTCGGCGTCGTCCGGATTGCGATCCGGGTGGAACTTCATCGCGCACTTTCGGTAGGCGCGCTTGATGTCGCTGGCCCCAGCATCTCGGTCGACACCGAGGACCTCGTAGTAATCTCGCTTTGCGGACACCGCGCGCGGAAGCTAAGCATCGGCACCCCACCTGTCAACGGGGCCGGCGTGCCTTTGCCGCCCCTTCGCTGTGGTACCGTCCGGGCGGCCCAAAGCTGGCCCCCTCCCCCCATGTTCACCTCCGCCCGTTCCGCCTCCCGCTCCCTGTTCCTCGGCGCACTCGTCGCGACCGCGCTGGTCACGACCGGATGCAAGGACGATCCCGGGCCCGGAAAGCTGTTCGAAGAAGAGGGCACCTGGGAGCTGGTCCAGTTCGGCCTCGGCGGAACCGGCCTCGAAGAGGTCCAGAACAACCGCGCCAAGAACTTCCTCCTCAGCTTCGACGAGGAAAACATGGTCGTGCAGACGGCCATGTGCAGCAACGACGAGACGGACACCCCCGCCAACTCGGAGTGCGCCGGCTTCAACGACTCCCGCTGGATCTGCCAATGCTTCGCCTACGACTTCGTCGAGGAGGAGATGGCCTGGCTCGAGTTCAACGCCGGCGAAACGCCCCCCATCGTCAAGGTCGGCGAAAGCCCCTCCAACTCGGGTGACGCAGGCGGCGAAGGCGGAGACACCGACACCGACGGCGGCTCCGGTGGAGGCGAAAGCGGCGGAGGCGAGAGCGGTGGTGAAGAAGGCGGCGGAGACGAAGCCGGCGGCGGTGACGAAGGCGGCCCCATGGCGGGTCACCAGTTCGTCCTCACCGAGCTCGCAGGCACCAGCGCCACCTTCGACTTCACCCCCCTGCCCGCCGGCGTCTTCGGCTCCGACGGCGTGGCCTCCAAGTTCATCTTCCAGAAGAAAGCCGCCTCGGTCTTCGACGTGGTCCTGGAAGACCCCGACCGCCCCAGCTGCCAGCCCTGCATCTAGCGAAGCCCCGCCGACTTCGCCTTTCGGCTGGACAGCAGGCACACGGCTCGGCTAGGTTCCGCCGCGGAGGCGCTTGACGTGCTGGTGCTGTCCGCGGACTTCAAATCCGTTGTGGGGCGCGAGGAGCGTCCCGGGCAGGTTCGATTCCTGTGCGCTTCCGCTACCAAGTCCCCGAACTCCGGGGACTTTTTCTTTTCCGAGAAGGAGCGCGACCCGTTTGCGACCCGTTGCGCGACCTGGTTGCCCCGCAGGATGGCCAGGTTGACAGAGGGGTTACCGATGATCAGCTTCCGCGCGCTATGAAGCCGATTCCGAAGAACGGGTCTCGCACCGACCTCGCGCAGTGGGCCCACGACTTCAAGACTGAGACTCTCAGCTTCCTCGTCTCAAGCTCGCAGGAGCGCCTCAAGAAGACAAGAGAGCACGCCGCCAGGTTCCAAGAAGCCGATCCCACCGACAAGTTCGGCCTTGGTCGTATGCTCAAAGGACACGAACGCGAGCTCTCGCAGCTCCTCGAGGAGAACCAGCAAGAGCTCGCCAGCCTGCAGGAGATGTCACCGATCGAGTACTTCGACCGCGTGGGTGCGAACAACCGGCGATAGGTGGGCGTAGCGCATCGTCATGTCGATCGTCGCGTGCCCGAGTAGCTCCTGGACGGCCTTCAGCTGAACGCCTCGCATCACCAGGTGTGAGGCGAACGTGTGCCGCAGGCTATGCCAGCCGAAGTCGTCGAAGCCCGCCTCGCGTTGGACCCGCTCGAGGAGGCCGTCGGCTTCGTGTCGCGTCATCATCCGCCCGTCAGTGTGGGGGAACGAACTCCGAAGCCCGCGGTGTCTCTCTGAGCGCGGCGACTGACGTCTTCGAAAGCGGCACGTCACGCGAAAATACTTGCGGCGCAGTGTCTCGCTCTCGGTCGCTGCGACATCGCTTCGGTGACCTATCCACAGGCTCGGTCATTCTCCCTCTCAGGCTCCAGTCCTTCGCTGCGTAGGGGAAGCGGCAAGTTCTCCGCGCAGCACCCACAGCCCCATCCTACGTTAGTTCCCGCCAACCCGAATCACTCCGCCCCTCCGGGCTCACGTCAAAGCTCAGTGCAAGAAGGCGCGGCTCATTGTAGGCCTCCACGGCCCACGGGTTCGGCACAAACTGCACAACGTCCCGCCTTCGATGAAGCACAAGCACCCCACTTAGACTCCGCGCCCACGACTGCATGAACTCGGGCCGTGGAACGTTCTCCACCATAGAGCGCCCCTCTTGCATGACTCTCCGACGCATATCGCTCTCTCGAAGGTTCCACACCTCGTGGAGCACCTCCCATGCCGTCCCTCGCAGCGGCTCCAGGCTGCCACATGGCCAGCGTCGATAGTGGACCCCTTCGTCCACATGCAGAAGTCCACCTACCAGCTGGCCGGAGATATCAGTCGGGTCCAGTTCATCCTCATGGGAGTCAAGCGCGACGATGTACGGGACTCCTTGAACCTGGCGCGCATGCCTCTGTTGCTGCTCAACCTTGTGCTTGATCGCGCGCAAGACGAAGTCCCGGATACCGTCGCCCCCAATCCAGCGAATCGCGGTGTACCCACTACCAGACAACGCCCCACGGCGTGCCTCTGCATCGCTCACGGACGCGCCAACGGGCCCGAAGGAGAAGCGATGCAAGTTGTCCCCTTTTTCGGGATGGACCGCAGTCGCGGGCATCTGAATCTCGAATGTCCCCGAATCCGTGCCGTTCCGCTGAGCGTCCTGAAGATGCTCAACAACTCTCGCAATGAGCTCATCGACGAGACGCTCCTGCGCCCTACGACTCTCGTAGTCCGTCCCGGGTGCCCATGCAGCCGCCCCCAGTGGCACCGCGCAGACGCGGAACGTCATCACCCCTGCGTCCGCGAGCGCAACCCCGAGGCGGCGGCTGAAGGGTACCGTGCCGTCGCTGAGCCGCCGAACTTCGACAAAGAACTCGAGCCCCGACGCTTCGCACTGGACGTGCAGATCCGGGAGCGAGACGCCCCCTCGTTTGGCTTCCCTCGCCTCCAAGTAGCGCGGGTCCCGATCGAGCAGCATCCGGACCGTGAGACCTGTCCGAGCAAGAAGTGCTGCAATCAACAACTCCGACCCGGTCGACCCAGGCTTGTTCGCTTTCTCGGCCACAACTTGGTCTCGGCCTGCGATTCCGAGGTCTGCCGTCCGCTTGAGCAAGCGCCGGGACTCCCACTCGTCACGGTTGACGAGGTTCGGCTTCATCCGGAAGACCCCAGCTCTCCGTCGGGCCCTGCGCTTCCGGTAAGCACCGTCCCCTCCGGCAGTCCACCCGACATCGGCGCGCCTCCGCGCCAACGCACGACACCTCCCTCGATCGTGCACACCCGGCCGAACGCGAACCAGTCGGGGGACGCCGCCACGCTCGCCCAAGGGTTGAGGAGAGTCACAGCCGTGTATGAGGCTTCTTCGTGCCTGACGAAGTCCAAGAGGACGACGGCGGCGATGTGGCGCCACGAAGAGTGGAAAACGCCAAGTCTCTCTCGCCCGAGTTCAAACCTCGGGCCGGGCAGCTGCGTTGCACCACCAATCACGTGTGAGATGAGGGCCATCGGATCCCGTGACATCGGCCAGTCCCGCTGTGGGCAGACGACCAACATCTTCGCGCGAGAACCCCCCTGCCCCAGCTGACGCGCCCCGTGGTTCAGGGACGCGATGACAGCCTCGTCACGCTCGCCATCGACGCGACGAAACTTGGCTCTCCTTCCGGGCTGGTCTGGAGCCTTCACTTGGACATCGACCGCCGTCCCATCCGGTGCCCAGAGCGAGACGTCCACATCAACTGCGATCCCAGCACAACGAGGTCGCCTGGGTTCCCAAGCCTCGAAGCTCCAGCCGGTTTGTGTCAAGCAATGCGCCACGACTGCGGGCGCGAAGTCGGCACGAAGCATGTGATGTCGAGTATCGTTCGCGTCGACGTCCGCCGGCCTTTCCCCTGCCCCGTGCAGGCGCGAGTACACGCGCTCCCAAAGCGCGTCGAGGAATCCCAAGCGGTCGGCCGTGTTGAGCACATGTCCGAGCTCCGCTTTCCAGTCCGCTTGAAACGATGAGCTGAACCGATAACGAAGTAGTCCGGATTTCTGCTCGGTGGCCGAGTCAAGGAGCTTGTCGGCCAGGGCCAGCGCCTCTTCGTCTGTGAGCTGGTGGAGTTGTTCGGCCGGGAGCTCCACCGCCTGTGGTCGTCGGTCCATCGGTCTCCGAACACCGTAGAGCACCGTCACCACCGACGTCACCACCACCCCGGAAAACCCCACGGACCGCCCTACCCCACCGCGGAACCACAGGGCACGAACTTCAGCCAAGATCCCGACCACTTGCGTGCGAACGCCCTGCGATCGCTGAAAAGACTCGGGATCCTGGTCTGAAGTTTCGATTCCTATGCGCTTCCGCTACTTGAAGCTCGAGGAATGAGTCGAGAAGTGAGACGCCTGTCGAATAGTCGAAGCGGAGCATTGCCGGCCCCTTCTCTTTCAACGTCAGCATCGTGGTCGTCATCGATTGGCCGGCGGGGATCGTGATCGGTGATGGGAACTCGACCCCCTCGGCGAGGACGTTCACGGAGACATCCGACTCGGCGTCCCGACTGAGAACCACGGTCACCGGAACCGACTGTCCCGCGTCCATTTCGATCACGGGCGGCGTGACGAGTGACGTGAGATCGAGTCATCTCCGTCCTCCCACGGCTCCGACAGTTCGATGCTCCACGGCGCAACGACTGCAGAGGTCGGCCCGGCCCCCCTCGGGTCCAGGTAGTCGACGAAGCGCCCCGGCTCTACTTCGAAACCAACCTGTTCGTGGGGGACTGCCAAGGGATCGGGCTTCCACAAGCCGACGCCCGCACTGAACTCGGACAGCAGAGCGTCAGCTCGGCTGCTACCCTCGGGGCGAGCCGAGTGGTGTAGCCGGAAGCACGCGTTTCAAAGTCCGTTCGATTTCTCCTCGGAGCCATGGGCGGACTTACTTCCTTTCGGAGGACGAGGCCCCGGTTCGAGTCCGGGCTCGGCTCTTTTTCGAGTTCAACGGTCGAACCGTCATGCGCCACTTCATCAGCTTCCAGAAGAAGAAGGCTCTGTATGTGCAGCCGGGCGATGCCGACAACACGGCGCTGGCCCACGAGCTCAACCATGAGCTGATGGCTGTGGGCTACGTCTTGGGCAAGGACGCCTTCGACGCGGTGGCTTCGCTCGAGACCGAGGCGCTGTGCGAGGTCTATCGCGACCTGATGGAGGGCATCGGGCGGGTGGTCGGTGACACCGGCTACGAGCCGATCTATCGCAACTTTCCGCAGAGCGTGCTGGCGATGCAGTACGAGGAGTTCGCGTTCAATGCGCTGCTTCACTACTGGAGTTGCGGCACCTGGCGCCCCGAGGATGCCGAGCACATTCGACGCGAGTTTCGGCTCGAAGCGGCCGACTACACGCCAGTCGGGCTGCTCACCAAAACCAAGTTCGACCGCATCTTTCACGACCTGCTCTACGGACAAGTCTCGCTGTCGGCCTTCGACAAGACCTGCGTCGACTGGTACGTCGACAACGGGGGGCCGTTCGATTTCTCCCGAATCGCGTTCAAGGAAACCGCGTCCTACGTCGGCCAACGACTCTTGAAATCCGGCGCGGACACCCTGCCGGTGCGGCGTGCCACCACCGTGCTGCGGATCTGGTCGGCGTACTCGGGCGGCGATGAGGGGCTCAAAGAGAACACGCGGTTCAAGAACCCCACCCAGCGTCAGCGCGCGCTGCTGATGCGCACGCTCGAGCAGTGCACCGACCTGGAGGACAGCTTCAAGAGTCAGCGGGAGCGGTGGCTCCGGATGCTGTTCTTGCTGCACCCCAACACGGCGAAGCATCGGGAACGCTACCCCCGACTGGCGGACCACGCCGACCGCCTGCGCAACCGACCCAAGACGCTGCGCACCTTCAATGCCCGAGTGGAGATGGCGATCGCCCGCAAGGATCCGGCCGTGTTCGAGCTGCTGGCACGCCGCCGAGGCGCCTTCATGCGACGGCTCGACCACCTCGTGCGTACGTTCGGCGTCGAGGCGTTCGAGTACTGGCTGCAGCTCGAGCCCCAGTTCGCTCAGCTCGTCACCGCGTACAACCACTTCTCACGGCGGGCCGAAGCCCACGGCTCGCGGGGCGCCGTGCTTGCCAGCGCGAGCCGCTCGGAGTTCGTCACCTACAAGGCGCTCGACCCCCTGCCCGAGCCGCTCGTCGAGCACATCACCACCCAACTGATGGCCCGCTTGCGCCGCTTCGAGGTTGGCGAGCTGGGCGGCGCAGTCTTCGTGAACCCCGGGCTCTACTACACGCCACTGGCGACCAACACCCGCGCGAGCACCCTGGCCTTGGACGGAAACCGGGCCATCGGGACCAGCCAGCGCTACACCGACGGCGCCACCTTGCGCCTGTACGTGCACTGGGAAGGCAAGAGCGACATCGATCTGTCGGGCTTCTCCATCTCGCGACACAACGAGGTGCTCAAGGTCGGGTGGAACGCTGCGCACCGCGCCGCGAACTACATCGTCTACTCCGGAGACAACACCGGGCTGTCCGAGAAGAACGCCGAATACATCGACATCAATACCGGCCTCGTTCCCGACAGCATCGAGTGGATCATCGTCGAGGCGCGGATCTTTCGAGGGCCGGAGAGCTTCGCCGGCTATGCGGGCACGGCCCACATGGGGTGGATGAGTCGCGCACATCCCCAGGCGGGCCAACACTGGAAGCCCAAGACCCTCGAACACGCGATGGTGCTCAGCAGCGACGCCAAGGTCGCGTACCTGATGGCCTACCACCCTCGCTCCAAGAACATCGTGTTCCTGGACATGTCCATGGGAGACGCACGCGTCTCCACCCCGCAAGACGCCCTCGTCATGCGGGCGTTCCTGGAACGCTTCGTGACCGTGGACGAGGACCGCGACGAGGTCCCGTGGGACACGCTCAACCAGGGGCACATTCTGGAGCTGCTCGCGCCCGCGCTCGCCCCCGATGCCGCGTCCGCCGAGATCGTGTTCGACGAGCACACCACGGCCGAGCAGGTCGGCCGACTGATGGCCTCCAGCACGCCCAAGAAGTGACGGACAAGGCGGGAAGTCTCGACGAGTGGTTGTTACGGCCGCTCGTACACCGTGCTCCGAAGAGCCCGGCCAGGGAGCAGAGGTCGTTTCTTTCGTCCGGACCCCCAGACTTTCGTCCATCGCCGTCCAACCATCACCCGAGCGTTGCCCGAGCCTTAGGCGGGACTGGCTACCTTAGGACCGTTGAAGGAACTCGTCGAATGGCCCGCCCCTGCCCGTCACGAGACCGACGATATTCCCCACCGATGGGGATGTCGACCGGCCCCGGCCTCGATGCCGTGCGGATCGATGCGGACCCCGCGTAGCGGCTTTTCGGGGCCACAACCCGCAGGGAGACCAGCTCGGGAACCTCCTGGTGTCGTCGGTGCACTCACCGGTTGCGGGAACTTCGGTGATGGACGGACGAATCTTGGGTCGAGGTGTTCTTCTGGGTGCCAGCATCATGCTCGGCGCATGCGATGGCGATGGCTCTCGCCAGCCGGGGGCCTTTCCTCTCTCCCCGGACGAGGGCGACGAAGCTCAAGCGATCGTGGGTGACGAGTTTCTGGGAGCCGTCGCCGAAGCGGCGCAGCACGCCGGAAACGAGGCCAACTGGCCCGAGGACGAGCCCGAAGACGAGCCCGAGGCCGACCCGGAGCCGGAACCCGAGCCCGACCCTGAAGACTCCGGCGACGTTCCGGACGACGAAGGTTCGTGCGTGGGCTTGTGCGGTGCCGAGGGATCGAGCGGTGAGTGCTACTGCGACAGCGCCTGTGCCGAGAACGGTGACTGCTGCAGCGACTACGCCGCCGTGTGCCCCGCCGACCCCGAACCCGAACCCGAAGGACCGACCTGCGACGGCTTCTGCGGAGGCGCAGGTTCTGACGGCGCCTGCTACTGCGACGACCTGTGCGTCGAGAACGGCGACTGCTGCGACGACTACAACGACGTCTGTCTGGTGGCTCTCGAAGAGCACGACGATCCCACGCAGCTGGGCGCCGCCGTCGATGCACAGGCCGGCAGCAGCGCGTGCTGGGGGATCATCGACATCGACCCCGAGGAAGTCATTGCCGCCGCGGGGATCACGGGGGCAGCCGTGGGCACCGGGTGTGTTGCGATCGCCACCGTCCCGGCGGGCGCGCTCGCGGTGCCCAGTGGCGGACTGTCCGTCGGTGGTGCTGCGGTCGCCTGCGGCGGCACGGCAGCAACGGGCGCTCTCGTGGGCGGCGCAGCGTCGGTCGTCCACCAAACCCTGCCCGACATGGTCCAGTGCTCGACCGAGGTGATCAACTCGGTCATCCGCATTTTTCCGTGGGGTCGCGGGATCTCCGAAGAACGCGTGCGGGTCTACACCCCGCAGCCGGGCAACTGCGACCCCGACCGCCACGGGTACCTTCAAAATCGGGTCAACGACATCTGCAAGAACGCCGGGCAGCGAAGCTGCGTGCAGGCGAACTCGTGCGAGATCTTGGGCACGAAGATGGCGCGAGCGGCCGAGTGCATCGATGCGCGCACGCAGATCAACGACGAGTGCTTCGGCGGCGGCGACGACGGGCACAACCAGGCGGTCACGCAGGAGCGAAACCTGCACAACAACTGCCTCGATCTCAGCATGAATCTGGGTTGTTGAGGGCCCTCGCCGTCTTCAACCTCGGGCCCGCTCGGCCCAACGCAGCACCCTCAGCGCGCGCAACGTATTCATCGCGCTCGGCTCACGCGGACCTTGAAGGCGGAAGTGGACCTTGCCGGTGTGCCAGTTCTGCGCCCGCCACTTGCCGTCCTTGCCACGGGCGGACTCGACGACCTGCACGGCATCGGCCAACCGCTCGTCCCACGCAGCCTCGATGCTGCTGAAGTACTCGAGACCACGCAGCACGTCGAAGTACCACCGAGGCGGAAACGACAGCTTTGCGAATCCGGGCCGGACGATGGCCCCGGTGCGCTCGGATCGGTAGAGGTGGTGACGCAGGAAGTAGTCTCGGCCCGCCGCTGTGGCGGCATCGACTCGAGCGTCGGCGCCACGGCGGGTGGTGAATGCACAGAACCCTTCGAGCACGCTGATCGAGCTGTGAAAGGATGCGTGCTGGGCCTGTGTCTTCTGGCAGTTCCAGCCACCGTCGTGCATCTGCCGGTCGAGCAGCCACTGCACCATCCGATCGCAACGAGGATCATCGTCGAAGCCGAAGTAGCAGGCCATCGACAGCAGCATGGCGGTGACACAGACGTCGACGGTGCCACTGTTCCAAAGGGCGACCCCGCCCGTTTCGCGTACGCCTTCGTCCAAGAGGAGGCGGCAGCTTGCCTTGGCCGGGCGATGCGTGGGCGAGATGCCCAAGTGGACCAGCAAGCGCATCGAGTAGAACGTCGATGTCCACTTGGGCTGGTAGAGGCCCCCGCCCCACATGCCGTGTTCGTCGCGAAGCGCCAGGAGCCGAGCGCCCCAGCCTTCACGCGCAACCCGGCCGCGGGTGCGAGACCAGGTCGACGCCGCGCGGCCCAGCAGATCGCGCTGCGCCTGCCAGGCGACCGAAGGGTCCTCGGCCAGGAGCCAAGCGACGGCCTGTTCCGAGGGGTTCACGACGCGCTCAGCATGGATCGAGCGTGGTCACCCAGACCAGCGCGGATTTTTCGTCGGCGGCAGGGACGGTGACGAGCAGATCGTGCCGCCCATCGTCGTCGACGTTGCCCCCGCTGCGAACACGCCCGCCTTCGAGCGTTTCCCCCAACACGGACACCGCTCGGTCCGGGTCGAGACCCGCGAACAGCAGCGGACCGCCATCCGATGGAAACACGAGCAGGTCGTCGAGTCCGTCGCCGTCGAAGTCCCCCACGTGGCTGTCGAACACAGCCTCGCGGACCTCGAACAAGACGACCTCGTCGACGTAATCCGACGACGAGCGACGCACGGAAACGCGGGTGTTCGCGCCACCGCCAAGGTTTGCAGTCGTGACCAGCTCTGGCAGCCCATCCCCGTCGAGGTCCGAGACCAGCTCCAACGCCCCAGGCCACGAGGCCTTGGACTCGAACACTGGGGTCGCAACGCCGTCGACATCGACCCGAAACAGCTGCAGGTATTGCGAGGTGCTACAGAATCCCAGGCACACGTCTTCGGAAACCAACCCGACGAGTTCGGGGAAGTCGCGATGCGCCGCCGGCTGTAGCCAGTCGCGGTACTCGGGCAAGGCGGTCTGCCACGCCTCGAAGAAGGTCCCGTCTCCGTGCCCGACCAACGAGTGAGCGCGCACCGGATCGCCGGAGTCCTGCGGGTACACCACCACTACGACATCGGCCGCGGCGTCGCCGCTCGACGCATGAAACGCCCCCACACGGGAGACCGGTCGCTCCAACGGCTGCGGCGGCCCGAACTGCGGGTCCGCCCCGGCCGCCGGATACCAGAGTTCGGCATCCTGATCACGGGCCACGACATCGCGAACCCCATCCCCATCGATGTCGGCCAACGCCAGCAAGGACCCATCGAACCGAAGCGCTTCGGTGAACACGACCGGGCTGGGCGCAGCGCCTGAGAGCGCGAACACTTGGGTCTCGCCGTCGCCGAACACCGACACCCAACGCCGGCCGTCGAACGTGGAGGGGTGCACCACCGGCGCCTCCCAACGCTCGAGCTCGAGCGGCAGCGCAGTGTTGCGAATGCACCACCCGTGCGGGCCCCCGCTCGACGAATCCCCCGAGTCCGCCGACGTGGGCGGCGGTGAAGTCGAAGCACTCGTCGACGCGTCGGCACTCGTACTCGCCCCGCCACTGTCCTCGGACGCGGCACCGGTCGCGTCACCGCTGGTTCCTGCAGCCGAGTCGGACTCGACCACGGGACCGCAGCCGGCGAGGCCGGCAAGAACGACGAGCCAGGAAACACGCCCCATCGCGCAGATCCTACACCGCGCAGCGGGTCAGCTTGGTCCACGAAACGAATCGACGCCGCGAGGAAACCCGAACACCCCCCACGACTGGTTCATAGGCGCGACGCCACAACGGCGCTCGCCCATCCGGATTGCCACTCGCATGCACCGCCTCGCCCTCCCCTTTTCCGGCCTCCTCATCCTCGTGTCGCTTCTTCCCGGCTGCAGCGATGACGCCATCCCCCAGACCGACGACACCGATGACCCCAGCTCGAGCACGAGCACGTCCGAGACCGCGCCCACTGCCACGACGCACTCAGGCGAAAGCACACTCGGCGCGACGGGGACCACACAAACCACCGAAGCGGTCACCACCACGGGGAGTTCGGACGCCGAAACCACGGAGGGTGGCGAGGTCTGCGGGGACGCGGCCATGCCGTTTGCCTTCGACCTTTCCGATGCGTGGCCGACCGACCTCGGCTGCGCAGCGGGGGAGGTGGTGAGCGAGTCGAGGACCGGGGCCACCACGATCACGCGAGGCACGCTGTACTTCGAAGACTGTGCCGGGGGCTGCGACTGTCTGGGACGTGGCGAGGCCCCCGTGATGACGCTGCCCGACCTACCCGACGCGGCGCTGCACGAGAGCGAACTCTTCTGCTCGAGGGTGGAGGTGTGGGCCGAGGGCCGACCCGATGGCACTTGCCCGGTCGTCGGTCTGGCGGTGTCCGACGTCTACGAGCCGGGAACGGAGTGGCCCGTGCTCGTGCTCTCGAACAGCGAGCACCTTCCGCCCTCCTTTCCGGCCGATCGCGTCGACCTCGCGCTGCACCAGGCGTGCGATGAGACCGCGTGCTCGGATCCTCCTGCCGGTCGCTACAGCGTCGACTTCGGCTCTGGACCCGTCACATCCGACGACGAGCCCGCGGCCGGCCTGGCCCCATCGCTCACCGCGGATCCCAAGCTCGAGTACATCCTCGACGTACGCAACGCCGGCGTCGATCCGGAGCTGTGCACCACCGCGGTCTCCTGGTCCGCGCAATCCACGAACCCCAATCCAAGCGCTTAGGCGGCCGCGTCTTCCCCACGCTGCACCGTAGTTCCGGTGGCGCGCCGCCCCAGACGTCCGGCCGCGCCCCACCCGGCCCCGAGGTTTCCTCGGGATGGGACACAACGCCCCAAGACCGCGGCGCAAAGACAGGCTAAGTGTCCCCCCATGCAGACTCGCCTCCTCATTCTCGCCACCGCACTCGTCTCCCTCGCCGCCTGCAAGAAGGACCAGCCCGCGCCCGCCGAGCCCGAGCCCGCGCCCGTCGCGGCCGAGCCCGCTCCCGAGCCGGAGCCCGAGCCCGCCCCGGTGGCCGAAGATCCCAGCGACGTGCACGTCGAGGGCGACCACCTCACCATCGACAAGAAGATCCACTTCGGCACCGACAGCGACGAGATTCTCGACGACTCGACCGAGATCCTCGATCACATCGCCCAAGCGCTCGCGAACCACACCGAGCTGTCCGTCGTGCACGTCATCGGTCACACCGACAGCACCGGCGACGACGCCCATAACCTCGACCTGTCGGAGCGCCGCGCCAAAGCGGTGGTCGAAGCCCTGCGCACCCGCGGCGTGACGCAGACCATCGACGCCCGCGGTGCCGGCGAGACCGAGCCTTCGTGCAGCGAAGACACCGACGCCTGCCACGAGCAGAACCGTCGCGTCGAGTTCGTCGTCGCCAAGTCCGAGTAAGGACGGGCTTCGCGACGCCGGTTCACGCTGGCGTCGCGACCGGCTCTGGCCGGGAACCCAGGTGGTCGGCGAACGCCTCGGCAAACGCGTCGACGTTGTTCCAGTTGGTGTACTCGTAGTCGTGCGCGGTGTCGGTCTCGCGACCATCGGAGGCCGAGATCTTGCGCATCATCCAGCGTTTGATGAGGCCGTACTTGCTGTACTGCAGGGCGCCCGCGAAGATGCCAACGCAGTCGGGACGCCACTGGGTTGCGTCGATCATGCCATCGACGAACGCCTTGGCTTGCTCCTGCTGTTTCGGCTCGGGCGAAGAGGCGGACAAACACACCGAGAAGAAGCCGGTCGGCAAGGTGCGCAGCGCGTCGCGATACTCGCGAATGTACTTGAGCACTGGCCGGTGGTAGTGGCCGGCGTGAATCGAGTCGCCGATCAGCACCGCATCGTAGCGAGACGAGTCGACCGGGGCGCTGGCCGGAGATTCGATGACATCGACGGTGATTCCGCGTTCGACGAGACGGTCTCGAATACGCAACGCGATCTTGGCGGTCTGGCCTTCGGAGGTTCCGTAGTAGAGGAGACACGTGGTCATCACAGCCACCATGGCGCGCTGCGAGGGCCGCGCTCCGGCAATCGTTGCGCCGACGGCTACTCGGAGTCGGTCAGGCCGTCGTAGATCGCCACAAAACCCGGCTCGGCGGTTTTCCAATCTTCGACCGGAGCCTGGGCGACGATGATGATCGTCTTTTCGTCCGAGTGTTTTTGCACGGTCTGAATGCGGTGTGGCACCGCCTCGCCGAGCAGCTTGAGGTCGATGACGCCTTTGCGACCTTGCCAGTCGCTCTTCATCACCTCGAAGCTGAAGTCCTCCGAGCTGCGCAAGGCCACGTCGACAACCCCGCCGAACTCGGTCTGCGATGCTTCGACCATGCCCTCGACGTAGGTGTCGAAGACCATCTCTTCGCTCAGCGGCACGCCGGGTTCGAAGACCTGCACCACCGCGATCGCGTTGCCTTTGCTCTCGATGGTGAGGGACGAGAACTTCACACCATCGATGTCCTCGGACTCGAGCTCCGTTTTCCAGTTGCCGGGGTGTTTGACCGAGAGCCCTGCGACCTCGGCGGTCTTCAGGTTTTCCAGGTCGGGCTTGGGCTCCATGAAGAACCCGCAGCCTGCGGTGAACAATCCGGTCGCCAATGCGAAGGTCTTCAGTCGAGCACCCATCGTTCGTCACGATACCAACTGTTCGGGCGGCCCCGGGGAACGCGGCTTCGTGGGGCCGAGCCGAAGATGAGGTATGGATCGGGTATGGAGTGGCGCACCGTACGCTTCGACTGGAACCGCGCACGAGCGTTCTTGGTGACCGCCGAAGAGGGCTCGCTGTCGGCCGCGGCCAAGGCCTTGGGCATGTCCCAGCCCACATTGGGACGCCAGGTCGACGCACTCGAGTCGGAGCTGAACGTCACGTTGTTCGAGCGGGTCGGGCGACGTTTGGTGCTCACCGATGCGGGCAACGAGCTGCTCGAACACGCGCGCGCGATGGGAGAGGCCGCCAGCCGGGTGTCCCTGGCCGCCTCCGGCCAATCGGGTGAGGCCCACGGCGTGGTCACGGTGAGCGCGGGACAAGCCTTTTCGGGCTACCTGTTGCCCAAGGTGCTCGCCGCCCTGCGCACCGAGGCGCCCGGCATCGTCGTCGAGGTCGTGGCCACCGACGACCGCAGCGATTTGTTACGGCGAGAGGCCGACATCGCGGTCCGCAATACGCGGCCCGAACACCCCGACCTGGTCGCGAAGAAGCTGTGCGACATGGAAGGGCACCTGTACGCCGCCACCGCGTACCTCGACCGCATCGGACGGCCGATGACGCTCGAGCGCCTGCAGACGTGCGACTTCATCGGCTGGAACCGCGGCCCCGCGATGCGCGAACAACTGGCGAGCATGGGCGTGGAGCTGGCCGCCGAGCGGTTTCCATTCGTGTGCGAGAGCCACTTGGTGCAGTGGGAAATGGTCAAGGCCGGACTCGGCGTCGGGGTGCAAGCGAGCGTCATCGGCGACGCCGAGCCGACGGTGGAGCGAGCCTGTGACACCGTCGAAGGCATGACCTTCCCCGTCTGGCTGGTCTCCCACCGCGAGCTTCACACGTCCAAGCGTGTGCGCACCGTGTTCGACTTGCTCACTCGCATGCTGAGCTAGGCTGCACCCGAAGCGCCGAGGCATCGCGGTCGGCTGCAGACCACACTCCGGCGATCAACGTTCGGACGTCCCAGGACTGCGGACCGAGCTCGACGTCCTCGGAGGGCACGATGGCCACCATGCCGTCGAGTCCGTCGTCGAGCACGAGCGCGGCCGTCTCCCCTCCCCAGGCCAGCGCCCCGACCAACAACGGAGGATCGGCAGGGTCGATCCACGGCACGTCCCAGGGCTCGAAGCCGTCGTCCCGCCACCATCCGGACGTGGCCTGATGCCGCTCGACCCCGCACGCATCGTCGTCTTCGGCGCTGCCCTCGATCGCGGTGACCAACGCCTGCGCGGGGCGAGGTTGGGCCTCGACCCAGCGGGCGTGGGCGACGAACGACGACGCGGCCTCGGACTCTGGGTACTGCGCGAACGCGGCCAGCGCGTGCGACCAATCCTCGTCGGCCGCATGCGTGGCGTCGACCGTGGTTTGCGCGTCGAGCCAGGTGACACGCTCGGGCATCGGCACGCTGGTGGATGCGAGCGGTGCCCACCGCCCTTCCATGCCGCACCCTTCGAGCGCGTAGCTGACCTCGAAGACCCGCACATCGGACGAAGGCCGGCCGACCCACGGCGCGCCGACGGTGGCGCTGCACGAACCCAGCGGGCCAAACAGCCACACCGCTTCGGCCGGCGGCTCGAGCCCCCACTCCACCAAGTCCTCGGCTTCGACCTCGAACGCGGTGCCGAACGACGCGGCACGCCCGTGGTAGGTGAGCCGATGAATGCGGTTGTAGAGGATGGGCTCGCTGTCGTCGACGAAGTGCGTGACCAAGGCAAGGCCTGGCTTGCGCACCCCGGTGCCCAGCGGCGTAACACCATCGTCGACCAGCCAGAGGTCGCCGTCGGCCAGCGCCTTGCGGGCCGGCACGTGCAGGATGATCGTCGCCGGGCCCTGCGGCTCGGGGGCCTTGGTCGCCGCATCCCCGAGCTTGACCGACACCGTCGAAGGCTGGTCGCAGCCGCAAAACACCACGGATGCACACGCGAGTGTGAGCAGCGGCCGGTTCATCGTTGGAGGGTGTAGCACAGGGCTGATACCGTGGTTGCGGTGACAGCACGGACCCTCTTCTCGCAACACGTGGTCCTCTCGGAGGGCGACGACCTGCGGGTGGGTCCGGCCACACTGACGCTCGCCGACGGCCGAATCGAGGCCGTCACCGAAGGGCCAGCGCCCGGCCATGTGGATGAAGACTTGGGCGCACTGCTCGTCGCGCCGGCGTTCATCAACGCACACACACATCTGGCGATGGGCGGCTTTCGCGGGCTGGTCGGCAACGACGCGCTGCGAGGCAACGTGGTCGAAGACCTGTTCTTCCGACTGGAGACGGCCATGAGCGCCGACGATGTCCGCGCGTTTACCCGCTTGGGGGCGCTCGAAAGCCTACGGCACGGGGTCGCGCGCGTCTGGGACCACTACTACTTCGCCGAGTCGATCGCCGCGGGCATGCACGACGTCGGCCTGCGCGGCGTGGTTGCGCCCACCCTGCAAGACCTCAGTGGGCCTGGGGTCGGACAACGCGAAGCCCAGCTGCGCGCCACCGAGGCGTTGACCAGCACCGCGTGGTCCGACCGAGGCATCTACGCCGCCGTCGGCCCGCATGCTACCGACACGGTGAGCGCGTCGTTGTGGGGGGTGATCACGTCGATGGCACGCGCCCACGAGCTGCCCGTGCACGTGCACGTGGCCCAGTCGGTCGAGGAGTACACCCGCATCGACAAGCGACACGGTCTCTCGCCGCTAGCCTGGCTCGAACAGCTCGGCGTGCTGGCGCAGGTTCCCAAGCTGCTGGCCGTGCACGCGATCTTCGTGTCCACGCGGGACTTGCAGCGCTTGGACCCGACGAGGCACGCGCTGGGCTACTGCCCGCTGTCGCAGCAGCAGTTCTGCTTTCCCGCCCATGTCCCCAGCTGGCAGGACGCGGGCATTCCGTGGATCGTGGGCACCGACTGCGCGATGTCCAACGACGCGATGAACGTGCAGCGCGAGCTGGTGCACGTCGCAGGGGTTCGCGGATTCGGACCCAGCAGCGGGCAAGCGTTTGCGGCGTTTCGTGCTTCGCCGTCACTCGAAGCGGCGCAGGCCGTCGACGCCCGACGCACCGCCGACCTCGACGCGTTCGGTGTGTTGGCGGAACCCAAGACCCTGCTGCGGTCGGTGTGGAGCACCCCAGGCCGGCTGCACCCTGCCTTCACCGCGGGCGTGATCGAGGCGGGCGCCGAGGCGGATCTCCTGGTTCTCGACCCCCAGCACCCTTCGTTGTGGCCCGGACGCGACATGCTCAGAGCCCTGGCCTACTGCGACACCTCCAGCGCCCTGCACGGCCTGATGGTCGGGGGTGCGTGGCGCATCCCGCCCGGCGGCCTGGACGAGTGGCTCGCGCGAGACGCTCACCAGGACGCGCGCGACGAAGCCAACGCCCGCCTGAACGCCCTCGCACGCCAGCTGGCGTGAGGGACTCGCGCCTTTACTGCCGGGGGCGGACCTGCCACGCTCCCGTTTCGTCATGGAGCGGCTCCTCGAAGGTCTGTGGAACCCCCTGCTTGGAGGCTTCGTCCTGTGTGCCGGCCTGCTGCTGCTGCTGGGCACCGGTGCGCTCCCGCTGCGTAGACTCGGTCGCGCCGGCAAAGGGTGGAGCATCGGCAGCCCCAGCGGACCCGCGATCCTGCTGGCGACCAGCGCTTCGCTGACCTCGATCACCGCGGCCGTGCTCGCGGTGACGGTGGCCGGCCCAGGCGCTCTGGTGTGGATGTGGATCGCCGCGTTGCTCGGCATGGGCCTGCACTTCGGCGAGGCCAAGCTCGCACGCCAAGCCGTGTCCGACGGCAAACCCGGCCTGCCGCGATGGGCGTCGTTCGGCGTGATCGCGGTCGCGCTGTTGGCCGGCGGACTGTGGCAAGGCAGCCAAGCCGGCGTGCTGCTCGAAGCCTCGGTGGGCCTGCCCGCAGCGTTTGGCGCAGCGACCATCGCCGTGCTCGCCCTGGCCGCTTCACGCATGCCGACCTGGTCGACGCTCGCGATCCGCTGGTTGCCCATCTTGGGCCTCACGGTGTTCGCGGTGTTGGTCGGCACGATGCTGCTCCAGGACACGCTCGCCCTGCAGCTCGCTGCCGGCGACGCGATCAACGAGGCCTTCGGGCTGCAGAGCGCCACCGCGGGCACCGTCGGCGGTGCGCTTTCCGTCCTGATCGCCCACGGCATGATGCATGGCGTCGCCGCAGCCGACCTCGGCATCGGTGCGGCCGCAACCGCAGGCACCCACGACGAGGCCGCGCTCGACCCCGACGACGCGGGCGCGTCCGTCATGGTGGTGCCCTTCCTCGCAATCGGCGTGCTGTCCACGCTCGCCGGCCTGGCCGTGGCCGCGGCACCCCCCGAAGCGCCGCTCGCGGGCGACCGCCTCTACCCACTCGAGCGCACCGACACCCGCGGCCTGCGAGCGAGCCAGCAGGTGGGCCAGACGATCGTCCTGCCCAAAGAGACCGAAATGAAGAAAGGCGAGCAGTACGCGATGATGCTGCGCGCCAACCCCCGCGGCCACAACGTGGCCAAGCTGCTCGCCAGCCAAAACGAGGTGGTGTTGCCGGCCTGGGCCGTTTCGGCCGACGTCGACACGGTGTCGTTCCGGGCCCGCGACCCCGAACGTGCCAAGCAACCCGCGTGGGACATCGCGGTGCCGTGCAACCGGGAGTTGTTCGGCGGGCGCGGCGAAGCTCCGCAGTTCGTACGCCTCACGCCCAAGGATCCGCAGCTCGACTTTTCCAAGCTCATCGCGTTCTACGAGCTGGCGCCCGAGCCCTACGTCAACGTGGGCAACTTCGAGTTCGTCGGCTCGGTGGCGCTGGCCAACAGCCCCGATGAAGAGCTGGGCGAGCACCTCGCGATGTTCGAGTACCGAGGCCCGGACACGCCCTTCAACCCGCGGCTGCACGAGTTCTTTCGCCACCAATACGCCGGCCCTCTCGCCAACGCCGAAGGTGAGGTGCCGCCCATGGCGTTCGCGGCCGCGGCGGGCTTCGACGCGGAGATCGGCACCCGCGTGCCGGCAGTGTTGCGCGCCGACCCGCGGGGCATCGACATCGTGCGCGTCAACCGAGTGGGCGAGCTCGAGGCGCCACCGTGGAAGAGCCTGCTCGAGCTCGAGGAGGTCGTCATTCGCCATGCCGACGGACCCGACAAGGACATCCGCGTGCCCGTCTCCGCCCGCCTCGATGGCGAGCGCATCCGACTCGACGTGTTGGACGCCCGTTGGGAGGACATGCGCAAGCTCAGCCAGGACGAAGCACTCAGCGGCCCGTTCGCGGTGATGCAAGACGTGACGTTGCACCTCGAAGTGCACTCCGACCTGCGACTGCCGCCCGCCGCCACGGGACGACGAAGCCTGGTCCCCGTGCACGACGACCGCCGCCCTCGAGGCCCGCAAGAGCGCGACGTCTACGAACCCCATCCCTATGAGCTGATCGCCGCCGGCTTCAGCGCGCCGTACCAACCCCGCGGGGTTTGGGCGCTGGCGCGCCGGGTTCAAGACCAGCAACCGCAATGGGGCGGCACGATGTTCGCCCTCGCCGTCGTGATGCTCGGGGTGAGCACCACCCTCGGGTGGTCCCTGTTGATCGCCGCACCCGCGCGGCGCCTGTTCGGTCGCGGCGCCGACGTCTTGGTCCCGCTCGCGGTCTGCGTGCTCCCAGCCGCCGGCGGGTTGCTGGCGGTTTCGCTCACCGCATCGCTCGCCCAGCTGGCCTACGCCTTCGCGCTGATCCCCGTGCTCGGGCTGCTGATCATGCAGGTGGCGAAGATTCGCCAATCCTCCCGTTCCTGACACCCCGCGACCCACAGTCGCAACGAAAACGATAAACCTATTGAACGCGTCCCTTGCGCATCGTAGCGTGGGGCGCATGAACGGGCTCGTCGAATTCAACCGCTGGGGGGCACTCACGCTGGGTTGCCTGTTGCTCGGCTGCGGTCCTGCCACGTCCAGTCCAGGGGCAGACGGGAGCGATGCAGATTCCGCGGGCGGCACCACCGGGGACGAAACCGGCGGCGGGTCCGGGGATGACTCCTCCCAAGACGGAGGGTCGACGGGCGCAGAGACCTCGGCCGAAGACGAGAGCACCGCGGCCGAGCCTCCCTTCGAGCCCTACCCCGCCCGTGGCATCGGCCTCTCCGAGGTCTACGCCAACCAAGGTGTGGGCGTGCCGATCGTGCGGGACGGCGATTGGGTCGATGGCTCCGGACGCAACGCGGCCTTGATCCCCAACCGCACCACGATGATCCGCGGCTACTGGGCGCTCGACGCCGACTTCGAGCCCCGCCCGATCATGGCGCGGCTCACCATCACCCAACCCGACGGCACCATCGAACACGCCGAGCGGGTCTTCGACGTGCAAGGTGAGAGCTCGCCCTCGGACATCGACAGCAACATGTACTTCGTCGTGCCCGGCGAGTTGCTTCCCGTCGGCGTGAAGTTCCAGATCGAGCTGTTCGAGACCGAGTACGGCTACGAGTCTCTGCCCGCCCCGTCGCAGACGGCCTACCCTCCGCAGCCCGGCTTCCTCGGCGTGGAGGACAAAGACCTCGCCCTGAAGGTGGTGCTGGTGCCCGTCCGACACACGCTCGGTGGCTCGTGCCCGGATGCGCCCGAGATCACCGACGAGGAGATGCAATACCTCTCCGACCAGCTGTTCCAGCAGAACCCCGTGCAGCGGGTCGAGATCGAGCGGCGTGAGCCCATCGACTACTCCAACTCGCTCGCCTCGTTCAACGGCATCCTCGGCTTCCTCGCCGATCTGCGAGCCCAAGACAATGCCGACCCGGCCGCCTACTACTACGGCGTCGTGGTGCCTTGCGACGGAGGAGCCGATGGCGTGGGCGGCCAAGCGATCAGCATTCCCGACTACCCCACGCTCGACAACGCGTGGACTCGGGTCTCGATGGGCCGTTGGTACGCGAGCCTGAGCAGCACTGCCAACACGTTCGTGCACGAGGTCGGCCACACCCAAGGTCGCCGCCACGTCTACTGCAACGGCAGCGAAGGCGGGCCCGATCCCTCCTACCCCTACGACTCCGGCGACATCGGCGTGTGGGGCTTCGGCGTGCTCGACTTCACGCTGCACACGCCCAACAACGGCAAGGACTACATGACCTACTGCGGCAACACGTGGGTCAGCGACTGGACGTGGGGCAAGGTGCTGCCGTTCATCGAGGAGATCACCGGATGGGGTGCGGCCGATGTTGGCCCCAATCCCTCACGCCGGGTGCTCGTGGGCCTCGTCGACCCGAGCGTGCCCGCGAGCGAGGGCGGCGAGACCTGGTTCGTGACCCAGGGCTCGTCCGAAGGCATGCAGACCTTCGGCGACGAGCCAATGCACCTGGAGCTGCCCAACGGACACCAACGCACGCTCGAGGGTGTGTATGGCCCCATGGGAGACGGTGACGCCTACGTGGTCGCGGTCGATCTGCCGCCCGAAGTCACGATCAACGACTCGCTTCGCCTCACCCGCGAACACGAGGGGCAGGCGTTGCAGGTGCGATCGATTCGCAGCGGCAGCAACACGCTGTCACTCGTCCAATAGGTCTTCGATGTCGTCCTCGAGCGTGGCGGCACGCACCCGGCCCGGGTAGACGTGCCGCACCATGCCCTCGGCGTCGACGACCAACGTGTGCGGCACCCCGCCGACCCGCAGCGCCCGCGCCATCGACCCGTCGTCGACCGCGATCGGCAGACCGATGCCGCGCTTGCGGATGTGCGCGGCGGTGATGCTCTTGCGCTGCTGCAACGAGTAGCCCGCGCCCTCCCAGTTGACCGCCATGAACTGCACGTCGTCGCGGCCCTGGTAGGCGTCGTCGAGCTCGTCGATGTCGGCCAGCTCGCTCTGGCAGGGACCGCACCAGCTGGCCCAAAACACGACGATGCTGACCTTGCCCAACAAGTCACCGTGCGCGAATGGGCTCCCGTCGAGGCGATGCACGGCGAAGGTCTCCAGCGAGGTGCCCGGCGCAGCCGGACCCATGCGGTCCCAATCGCGAGCCGCTTGCATCGCATCGTAGCCGCCGATGGCCAACACGGCCGCCAACACGACCCCACCCACGATGGTGTGCACACGTTTCATGTCTGGTCTCGCCCTTCGTCAGTGGACTGGGTGGCGGGCGCATCTTCGAGGGGGACGGCGGGTCGGATCCACAACGCGAACGCACCGGCCGCCACCGCTCCCACTCCGTCGGGCCACAGCCCGGGCAACGACGGTTGGCCGAGCAACTCCAACAGGTGCGCCACCGTACCGATGACGACCAGCGGCACCAGGGCCAGCCCACCGCGATAGCTGCGTTTGCCGCCCAGCAGCGTCTCGGTGAGCACCAACACCACGATCGGCGTCAGCAGCACCCGCGCGACGCCGGAGAGCAGCGCCACGATGCTGTGGGTGGACAGCACCGTCGCAATGGCCGCCGTCATCGGATAGATCGACGTGCCCGCAACGTAGAGCGCGCCGAGCACCAGGCCGTCACGCGCGCCCTCCTCGGGGTCGAGACCCGCCACGGTGCGGCGCGGCGCAACGAGTGCGCCCCCCCACCGCGAAAGGGCGCCGCTGAGAGCCTGTATCGGAGACCCGCTGGCCATGCCACGCGTCAACGCCGTTGCTGCTCTTTACGTTTCGCCGCTTTGGCCAATGCCGCCGGAATGTTCCGAGATCGGGACACCTTGCGGATGTCGTGCGGATGCAGGTGGTTGAGGAACGTCATGGCCGAAGACAGCGGCGTCTTCGGGTTGAGCACCAGGTTGAGCTTGAGCTGGTAGAGCTTGAGCCACTCCTTGCGGGTGGCGATGTAGCGCACGACGTCGTGCGAAAGGGCCCGGTTGTTCGCGTACCCGATCGCCTCGTTCTCCTTCACCCGTGCCGACTTGATGGCGCTCATGGCGACCTGTTTGTTGGAGTCGCGAATGAGCACCGAGCGCTCGAAGCTGTTGCCCAACATCGCCAGGCGGATCTTCTGCATCGTGGGCAGCCGCGTGATCTGCGAGAGACGGTCGCCTTTGACCTCCTCTTCGGCTTCCTCCTCGGCGGCAGGCTCCTCGTTGCCATCCATCGGGAGCGAGAGGTCGTCCGAGGGCCCCTCGCCCAGCAGCGCGTCGAGGTCGAGGCCGTCGTACTCGGAGGGGCCTTCGCGGATCTCCTCGGGAGACACGTCTTCGCCCGCACCCGCGTTGGCCAGCGAGTCGACGTAGCGGTCGTGCTGCTGCAGTACCTCACGGCCCAGCGCGGCCTTGAACGCGTCGTCCTGCACCGGCTCTTGCGCGGCGCCGTCTCCGAGCGCGATCTTGATCTCCTCGATGTTGGGGAGCTTGAGGTCGACGCCCTGGCGGATTGCGAGCTCGATCATTCGCTGCGCGACGCTCATCCGACAGTTCGGGTTCTGGTAGAGCGACTCGACGATCGAGGGGAACGCCAGCCACCGCTGCTGGTTCTCGGCCAGGATGTCGCAGATGCCCTCGGGGCAAGCGCGGGAGACCGCGGCGAGCGTCTCGTCGTGCACCGCCGGGTGCCGCACGACCAACTCCAGCACGTCCTCTTTGCGTGCCATGCGTCGCGCCACGAAGTCGAGCACGCCCGGTGGCAGGCCCGGGTCGCCAACACCACCGCTGATGATCGCGGGCGGCAATCCGAGCAACGTCTTGGCCGCCTGCTCGCCCAACCCCGTGGGGTCGTCCAACCACAAGTGGTACAGCGCGATGAGCAGGTCGCGGGGAGGCAGCGGCGCCATGCCGCCGGCGACCATCTGGCGCATCGGCGGTGGCGCGTCGGGCCCCACCATCTTCCAGGCGCCGGGGCCCATCTCTTGTTGGGAGAGTGGTTGATGGTCGAAGGCCATGTCAGTCGTCCTTGTCGGGTTTGCGGTTGCGGGCGTGAATGTAACGAAGGCCTTCGAGCACCAGCGCGTCGTCGACCTCGTCGATCGCGTCGGACTCCTTGGCGATGGTGGTGGCGAAACCGCCGGTGGCAATGACACGCACTGGCCAGTCCACCTCGTCCTTGATGCGTGCGATGAGCCCCTCGACCAGGCCGACGTAACCCAGCACCAAGCCGGACTGGATCGACGCCACGGTGGTGCGGCCGACGACCGACGGCGGGCGGCGGGTGTCGACCCGAGGGAGCTTGGCCGCGCGGGCGAACAGCGCGTCCGCACTGATGCCGATGCCCGGTGCGATCGCACCACCGAGGTACTCGGGCACGGGCGAGACCACGTCGAAGGTGGTCGCGGTGCCGAAGTCGACGACAACGACCCCGCGGGATTCCCCAGCGTCATCGGTGCCATACCGACGATGGGCCGCGACCGCGGTCACGATGCGATCCGCCCCGACGTCCTGCGGTGGCTCGTAGCGGATCGGCATGCCGGTCTTGATGCCCGGGCCGACCACGAGTGGGTCGAGCTGGGCGTACTGCCGCAGGGCTTCGCACAACGGGCCCAGCGCGGGCGGGACGACACACGCCACGACCGCATCGGTGAGCGCATCGAAGCCGAGTCCGGCGAGGTTCAACGCCTGGGAAAGGGCCGCGGCGATCTCGTCACGCGTCCAACCTCGGCGCGTGCTGACGCGCAGCTCACAGCGCAAGGAAGGGCCATCGAAGACCCCGAGCGTCGTATGGGAGTTGCCGACGTCGACGCAAAGCAGCATTCGTGCTCCTGGGCGGCCGCAAAGTGGTCGAGGCCGCGAATCACGACTGTACCGCCCGCCTGCGCCTTCTGCTACCGTCGCAGCCGTGGCCGACGGTTCGCCCACGCCGTCCGACGAGGGCGCACCGACCCGCACGGATGGCGACGTGAGTCGAAGCCGCGTGGTGGGACTGCTGGGGCACGTGGGTCGGGTGAGCCGAGCCGCCGCGCCGCTGCGCACCTGGAGTGTTCCGTTTCTGGGCATCTTCGGGGTGGCCGCGCTCGTCTACCTGGCCACGTTCTGGACCGACCAGCTGCTCGCGGCGAGCGCCCCCGGACAGTCGGTGACGGTGGCCGGGCTGTTGCGCTCACTCTCGGACCAGGACATCGAGCAGGCACGCAACACCCTCGGTGGCCTGGGCGAGGTCATGGCCGCGGTGCTCGGCCTCGCGCTCACGGTCTCCTCCATCATCGTGCAGTTGGCCGCGACGCGGTTCACGCCCCACATCACGTCGCTGTTCTTTCGCGCCCGCACCAACCTGTTGGTCCTGGCGTTCTTCGTGACGTCCAGCGTCTACGTGTTGTGGGTCAACTTCTCGGTCGGCGAGAGCTACGTGCCGCGCTCGGGCGTGCTGGTGTCGATGATCCTGATGACGGCCAGCCTGCTGCTGCTGTTTCCGTACTTCGCCTACGTCTTCGACTTCCTGGACCCAGAGAAGATCGTCGGCCGCATCATGCACGACGGGCTCGCGGCCGCCACACCGACCAAAGGCGGCGGCGACCGAACCGACCAACGCCAAGCCCAGGCGATCGAGGCGATCGAACACCTGGCCAACATCGGCCTCAACGCGCTGCAGCAGAAGGACAAGGGCATCGCCTCGGGCGCGATCGACTCCCTGTGCGAGTTCGGCATCCGCTATGGCGAGTCGAAGGCCGCCATGCGCAAGGACTGGTCCGAGATTCAGCCGTGGAACCGCCAGAGCCCGGACTTCGTCAGCCTCAGCGACGAAGCGGTCTCCGACCTGGTCCGCCGGGGTACGTGGGTCGAATGGAAGCTGCTTCGGCAGTACCAAATGTTGTTCACCGAGTCGCTCGGCCAGATCAAGGACACCTGCTATCTGCTCGCGATCGACACCCGGCGTCTCGGTGAAGCCGCGGGACGGCGAGGCGACCTGTGGGCGCTCGACCTGGCGATCAAGTTCTTCAACACCTACCTGCGGGCCACGATCAACGCGAAAGACATTCGCACCGCCTACAACATCCTGCACCAGTACCGACAGCTCGCAGAGACTGTGCTGGCCGGCGACCCCGATGCGAGCCCCGAGCTGCGGCGCAAGCTGCAACACCGCGCGCTGCAGGTGGCTCGGTTCATGCGCTACTACAGCTCGGTCAGCTACTCGCGCGGAATGCCGTTCATCTCCGAAGTGATCGCGCACGACATCGGCACGCTGTGCGAGCAGGCCCTGGACCTGGGCATTCGCGAGCACCGCGAGTTTTTGCAGGTGTTCTTGGCCGTGGACGAGCACGCCGAGACCAAAGAGCAGGAGAAGACCCTGCGCGGGGTTCGGCGGGCCCAGGTCAAGCTCGCCACCACCTATCTCATGCGCGACGCCGAGGACTACGCGCGCGAGATTCACGTCGACATGAGCGAAGAGCCGTCGGCGCGCCTGCACAGCATCTGGCAGGAGCTCCGCAGCCTCGATACCCGCGAGTTTTGGGAAGTCAACGACCGCGGCACCAACTTCGACTACCTCTCGCCCGAGCAGAAGAACCAACTCGAGGAGTTCTTCGGTTGGTTCGAGAACCTCGACGTCGAGGTCGAGGCCGCGCGCAGCCGGCAGACGATGTCCAGTCTGCTGCCGCAATGAGCCCGCCCCTCGGCCACTGACCGCGTTCACGGCCAATCGCGGCCGTGTTCGGAACGCCTGTCCTCGATCGGGTCTTCAGTGGTCCGGCGCGCAGAGCGATGTGCATCGACGGATCCCGCATGTCGACGCCTCAGACGGCCCAAGAGAGTTGGTTTCAGCGACTCAACCCGCTACGCGACAAGACCCCGGACGAGGCGCGTTCGGGACGGCTCGTGGTGCTCATGTCCGTGATCGTTGCCGCTGCCGCCTGCACGTACGAGGCGCTCTACCTGGTGTTGAAGATGTGGCTGCCAGCCTCGACGGTCGGCGCCGCGATTGTGATCGCGGTCGTGGTCATGCTTGGCTTCAAGCACCGACCGAGCGTCACCGCGGCCGCACACATCCTCTCCTGCGCGGCCTTCATCGCGCTGCTCGGCGTGACCTGGGCGACCGGAGGGCTGGAGTCGGTGGCGATCGCGTGGTTCCTGATCGTTCCCATGCTCGCGTCGTTGCTCGATGGACGGCGCGCAGGGCTGGTGTGGGTCGGTGCCTCGTTGGTCTGGATGACCTGCTTGTATGGCCTCGCCCTGAGCGGCTACGACGTGACGAACGAGATGCCAGTCGCGTTCCGGGGCCTGTTCGACTACGTCGCGCCCGCGGGCCTGGTCGCGTTCGCATTCGCCTTCATCTGGAGCTACGAGTTGGCCCGCGAAGAAGCGATGGAGCGGCTGTGCGAAGCCCGTGACGACGCAACACGGGCCCACAACCACGCCCGCGCCGTGCTCGACAACGTCGGCGAGGGGCTGGTGTTGGTCCGCCCCGATGGCTCGTTGCAACCCGCTCGCTCCGCCGCACTCGAGCGATGGTTCGGCCCCAGTGCCGACGCCAACGTGTGGGACGTGCTGCGAACCCGCGACGAGAGCGTCGCCGAAAAGGTGGAGATCGGCTGGGAGCAAGTGGGGTCCGAATGGCTCCCGCCCGACGTCGCGCTCGACCAGCTTCCGACCCGCCTCGATACCGACGACCAGGTGTTCCAGCTGCACTGGAGCACGGCGGGAGACGACGGCGAGATCATGTTCGTGGCCACGGACGTCACGGCGCAGATGCAGGCCGAGGAAGAACGCCGCGAGCAGGAGGAACTCGTCAACATTCTCGCGCGCATCGGTCGAAGCCGAGAACAGGTGGTCGACTTCGCCTCCGATGCGCGGCGCATCGTGGACGCCCTGCTCGCCCACGAGGGCAGCCCGGCGCAGGAGCGTCGCTGGATTCACACGCTCAAGGGCAACGCCGCGGTGATGGGGCTGGGCCGCCTCGCGCGGGCACTGCACGAACTCGAGACCCGAATCGAGGAAGAGCAGCGCGACCCGAGCGACACCGAGCGTACCGACCTGGACGCGCAATGGTCCGCGATCGAAAAGCACATCTCCGAGATCATCGGCTCGGGTGACGACGACGCGATCCGCGTGCCCAGTCACGAGCTCGACGACACGATTCACTCGGTGGTGTCGGGCAAACCCCGCACCGACGTCGCCGCTCGCATGGAGTCTTGGACGTGGGACGACGCCCATCCACGGCTGGCGCACTTGGCCGAGCAGGCCAAGCGCCTCGCCCAGCGCATGGACAAGTCCGTCGACATCGAGGTCGAAACGCACGGTGTCCGCACCCCGCCCACCCGCGCCTGGCGGGACCTGTGGGCGTCCTTGGTGCACCTGGTGCGCAACGCGGTCGACCACGGCCTCGAGCAGGACCGCACAGCCGCCGGAAAACGCGGGCCGGGCAAACTCAGCCTCTGCACCGAGCAGGTCGCCAACACGGTCCAGCTGGAGGTACGCGATGACGGCGCGGGCATCGACTGGGACAAACTCGGCGCCAAGGCTCGCGAACACGGAAGAACGCTCGACACCGAGGCCGATCGCGTCGACTGGTTGTTCTCGGACGGCGTGACCTCGCGCGACGAAGTGAGTGAGCTTTCGGGGCGTGGAGTCGGCACAGCCGCCGTACGAGAGAGTGTCACGACCCTCGGAGGCACGATCCACGTCGAAAGCGAGCTGGGCCGATTCACGCGGTTCCTGATCGCCGTCCCACTCGACGACGGCGCGGAGGCTGCCAACAGCCCAGCCGCGGCCCGCACGGCATGATCCCCGAACGAGGGTTTACTCCGGTTGCCCTCCAGAACTCCGGCCCGCGGCCGATGCCTCCGATGGGAACCTCGTGTTCGCAGACCAACTAGCACGGCTTCGGGGTGCAATGGACACGCTCAACCCCTATCGCGATGCCTCGGCTCACGAGGCGCGAACGGGGCGCATCGTCGTGGTGTTCTCGCTCATCGGCTGGGTCACCGCGGCCGTGTACTCCGCGCTGTACATCGCCCTCGAACTCACGTTGGCCTACGTCGGTTGCTTGTGCGCCCTCGTGGCCGCGACGATCAACCTGCACGCGTTTCGCCGCACCGGAAACTTCACACGAGCCGCACACGCGCTCGGAGGGTGCGTCGTCGTCGCAGTGTTGTTCACCTGTTGGGCGACCGGCGGCGTTGCGTCGCGTTCGCTCCCCTGGTTCCTCGGCGCGCCCACGTTGGCCGGGCTGGTTGCAGGACGACGGGTCGGCACCGTCTGGCTCGGCATCGTCGCATCGACGATCGCGTTGATGTACGGCTTGGATCTCGCGGGATTCGCTCCGTCGATCGCCCTTCCTGCCCGGTTCGCCCCACTGCTCGACTTCGTCGTACCGGTCGGGCTCATCGGATTCATCTTCACCATCACGTGGACATACGAGGTCGCCCGTGAGGAGGCCGAATCTCGGCTCGCCTCGTCCCGCCACAGCGCCGAGGTCGCCCGCGACGAAGCGGAGCAAGCGAACGTCGACGCCCGAACCGTGCTCGACAACGTCGAGGAAGGCCTGCTGCTGTTGGACCAGGACGGTGTATTGCAACCGGCCCACTCCGCCGCAATCGAGACCAACCTCGGCGTTCCCGAGGCCGGCACCCCAGTGTGGGACTACATCGGCCGTCACGCGCCCGCCGTGGCCAACGCGATCGAGCTCGGTTGGGAGCAGCTCGGCGCAGGATGGCTGCCCTACCACGTCGCGCTCGACCAACTGCCGCGTACCCTCGAGGCCAACGGACGCACCTACTCGCTCAGCTGGAAGGCCGCGGGCCAGGGGGGCCACGTGCTGCTCGTCGCGAACGACGTGACGGACCTGCTCGCGGCCGAACGCGAGCGCGCCGAACAGGAGGAGTTGGTCGCGATCACGATCCGGCTCGCCGCGAACCGAGCATTGGCGCTCAGTTTCGTCTCCGAAGCCCAGCGCACCGTGGATCTGCTCTCGGTCGGCCGCGGCTCGATCGCCCAGGAGCGTCGGTTGCTGCACACCCTCAAAGGCAACTGCTCGCTGATGGGGCTCGGGCACCTCGCCAACTGGATTCACGACCTCGAATCCGAAGTGATCGCCGGCAAGCGCAAATGCACGGAGCACGAACGCGAGGCATTGCGAGATCGGTGGTCGATGATCGCCGCACGCATCGATGTCCTGGTCGACCGCGACGGAGACGCCTCGGTCACCGTGTCGACCGACGAGCTCGAGTCCACGCTCCAGCTGCTCGCTCAGGACGCGCCCAAGGACCGCATCGCGGCACGCATGGAGTCGTGGGGCTGGGACGACGCCGAGCTGCGTCTTTCGTACCTCGGTGAGCAGGCCAAACGCATCGCCCAGCGCTTGAACAAGCCGATGGATGTGTTCGTGGACGGGCGCGGCGTTCGAACTCCGCCCACCGAGCGCTGGCGATCGCTGTGGGCATCGCTCGTGCACTTGGTGCGCAACGCGGTCGACCACGGATTCGAGTCAGACCGAAGCGGGCTGGGCAAACCACCGACGGGCCTGCTCGAGTTGCTCGTCACCCCGACGCCCAGAGGGATTCGCATCGAAATCGCGGACGACGGCGCGGGCGTGGACTGGGACGCGCTGGAGGCCAAAGCAGGTCGGCCCTTGGAGACGGCCGAGGAGCGGACCGCGTGGCTGCTCAGCGATGGGGCGACATCCCGCGGCGACGTGACCCAGCTTTCGGGTCGAGGCTTGGGGACCGCCGCCGTACGAGAGGCGGTCGAAGCCCTCGGCGGGACGGTCGAGGTCCTCACCGAGCGCGGGGAGTTCACGCGCATCCACCTCACGCTGCCCACCACAGCCGGGACCCCCGGACTGCGCCCGGTGGAAGCGCACCGTTCGGCGTAGTCGTGCCTCAGCGGTAGAGCTTGGCAACCGCGACCAGGTTTTCGTGGCCGAGCCCTGCCTGCGTCGCGCGGGCGAACACCCCGCGAGTCGCGTCGACCACTGGAGCTCCACCGGGTGGAACGAGGGAGAGCGCGTAGCCCAGGTCCTTGTCGACGAGCTCGACCGGGAACTGCGGCGCATAGCGCTCGGCGACCATCAGACCCCCGACCCCCTTGGCCGCCGGGCTGCAGACCGCGAGAGCCCCGAGCACGTCCATCGCGTCCGACGGCTGGATGCCGGCCGAGCGCAACGCGGCCAGCAGTTCGGCGACGGCCGCCACCTGCACCCCGAACAGGGCGTTCACGGCGAGCTTCATCGCGCACCCACGGCCCACCGGGCCCAGATGGTGGACCGCGCCTGCGACCGCCGCCAGGACGGGCTCGATCGTGGAGATCGACGTCTCGGCCCCACCTGCGAGCACGACGAGCGCGCCAGCCTCGGCCTGCGGCCGAGAACCGACGACCGGCGCATCGACGAGCGCGACGCCTCGCTGCGACGCCGCTGCGCCGAGGCGTGCAACCCAAGCCGGGCTGAGCGTGCTGCATTCCACCGCAACCGCGTGGGTGTCCATGCCCTGCAAGGCGCCCGTATCGGGCTCGAGCCACACGCGCTCGCTCGCCTGGTCGTCACGCACCATGCTCAACACCACGTCCGCGCCACGGGCGGCATCCGCAGGCGTGCGGTGGGCCGTCGCGCCTGCGGACACCAGCGGTTCGCATCGCGTCGCCGTGCGGTTGAAGACCCTCACCTCGAACCCCGCACCGAGCAACCGCTGCGCCATCCGTGTTCCCATCGCCCCCAGCCCGAGCACTGCAACCGTCATCGTCATGGCATCAGCGTGCTCCGAAGGCGGCGTGGCGACAACGCCTCGTTCGAGATTTGATTCATTCCGATGACGACTGAATCGAGCCGATCTACCATCTCCACATGGATAGGCTCGAAATGCTGCGCGCGTACACGCGGGTCGTCGACCGGGGCAGCTTCACCGCCGTCGCGCAGGAGCTCGGGGTGAAACAGTCGACCGTGAGCAAGTGGATGCAAGCGTTGGAGCAGGAGGTCGACGCCCAGCTGATCGAACGCACGACCCGGGCACACCACGTCACCGAGGCCGGGCACCGCTTTCACGCCCACGCCCGCCGCATCCTCGAGGCCTACGACGCCGCCATCGCCAGTGTTCAGGAAGACGAGGCGGCGCTGCGCGGGCGTGTCCGCATCAGCCTGCCCGAGGTGTTCGGCCGCCTTCACATCGTCGGACCCCTGGCACGGCTGGCGCAGAAGAACCCGGACCTCTCGCTCGAACTCGTGTTTGCCGACCACTACGTGAACCTGGTCGAAGAGGGCTTCGATCTCGCGATTCGGCTCGGGCAACCGAAGGACTCCACGCTCCGGGTCCATCACCTCGGCGAGAGTCCACGCCGCCTCGTCGCATCCCCGGGGTACGTCCGCCGCCGGGGAGCTCCGTCCTGTCCCGCCGCGCTCGCCGAGCACGAGTGCCTGCCCCACTCGGGAGCCCTGGGCGCAACGTGGACCTTCTCCCGGCGTGGCCACACCGAGCAGGTCCACGTGCACGGACGCATCACTGCAACAAACTCCGAAGCCACGCTGGCCTTGGCCAGGCGCGGGCTCGGAGTGGCATTGCTGGCGGGATGGCTCGCCGACGCCGACCTACGCGCCGGTCGCCTCGTGCCCTTGCTCGAGCAGTACACGCCGCCCCGCGCGAAGATCACCGCCCTCACACCGCCGGGTCGCTACACGCCCCCACGCGTCCGCGCGGTGATCGAGCACCTCGCGGGCTAGCCCTCGGGCGGCTCGGAGCCGGCGCTGCTGAGTGCGAAGCCGGTCATGTCCGAGTAGGTGTAGGCGCCCACCAGCTGGTTGAACGTCTGCACGTCGCCCGTACCGGGGTCAGCCCGGTAGGCGTTGCTGTTGGCAAAGCCCACGCCCCAGACGTAGCCGTCGAAGTCGACGCTGACGCCGTGCACATACTCGGGGAGCTGCACCTGAGCGACGACCTGCAGCGTTTCGATGTCGTAGCCGAGCAGCATGCCACTGCTGTTGCTGTGCCAGATGACCGACTCACCATCGGTCATGCAGCCGCCGATGCCCGACCCTCCCGCCGTGTCCCACGTCTCGGTGTCGAGGTTGAAGCGCGCGACCCCGCCGCCGCCGCACGTCCATGGGCGTCCCATCGGGCCCACTGTAATGCCGTAGCCACCGGTCGGTCCGAGCGGCCACGTCTGCACGGAGAAGTCGTCGATGTCGACGCGAACGAGCTGACCTCCGCCCGTGTCGAGGCCCCAGAAGTTGCCGTCGGCATCGGCGGCACCGCCGTAGAAGAACGAGCCGACCCCGGCGATCGTCTGTTCGATCGCTCCCGTTTCGCCGTCGAGCAACAGGATGTCCGAGTCGCAGGCGGTCCACAGCTTGGCCCCGACGTACCCGCATGCGGACTGGCTGTACTCGCCACGCGTCCACGCTGCCGGGCGGTTGGAGCTGCAGTTGAGCTCGGTGTACCAGGCCAAGCACTCGTCTTGTCCCCACGCGAGAATGTCGGCGCTGCCCGTGCTGGTCTGCACGCCGGGGGTTCCGTTGGTGTCCGGGCAGTCTTCGGCGTTGGCCCAGAACTTGGCCACGCCGCCGTTGCGGTTGGCGACCGCGACGTCGCCCTGCAGGTTGACCGAGGTGCGGGACGGGTCCCCACCGGCTGGCTTCGCGTAATAGCGGCCTTCCTCGACCATCGTCTGGGTGTTGATCTTCGAGATCGTGCCCTGCGAGCTGTTGGCGATCCAGATGTAGCTCAGCTCGAGCTGGCTTCCCCCACCGCCTCCGCCTCCGTTGCCGTCACCCGCACACGGATCGCCGCTGGGTCCGTCGGTGTCGCCGCCGACGTCGAATTTGGGTACGCCGTCATCGTCCCCAGCGCTTGGATCCGCCGAGCCCCCCGAGCCCCCCGACGCGCTGTCGGAGTCGTCGGTATCACTGGCCGAAGCGCCCCCGCTGCCGCCGGGTCCCGAGACACCGATGCCCGAGTCACCCGCGCCCGTCCCTTGCGGCGCACCGTCTCCGCCGCATGCCACCAGGAGTGCGCTGCACACAAACGCGCCGCTCAGACTACCGAGACCTACCAACCGCATGCGTTCAGGCTAGCCCGAAACGCGACCACGACAAAGGGTAATCCCCCGCTGAAACGGGGGGATTTTCCTGCAGCCCTACGCGGCGGGCGCAGGCATGTGCTGGGCAAAGAACGCGAGCAGTTTGCCCCAGGCGACGGCTTCGGTGTCGGCGTCGTACTCGGCGTGCAGGGGCGTGTAGCGCCCCGCAACCGCGGAGACCCCCTCGAGCTGGTTCATGAAGGAGTGCCCAGCGCCTTCGTGAAAGAGCACCTCGTGTTCCACGCCGAGTTCCCGCAGGTGCTCGGACAGACGCCGGCCGTGGGGCATGAAGGCGGTGTCCTTGGTGCCGTACTGCGCGAGCGTGGGGCAAATGCCCCGCAAGCGCGCCGCCGACCGAGGCACGCTGCCGTAGAACGGAGCCGCGACCGCGTACGACTGGTCGGCCGCCGCGAGCAGGGCGAACCCGCCGCCCATGCAAAATCCGCAAATGCCGACCCGAGACGCATCGACGTCGCTGCGCGCCATCACGGCCTTGCGTGCGCCCTCGACCACTGCGAACGCGTGGCCTTTGCCCGTCGCCATCGACTTGAGCGTCTGCACCACGCACGCCATGTTGCCGCCGCGGTAGAGGTCGGGTGCGAGCGCGAGGTAGCCGGCCTCGGCGAAACGATCGCAGTGGCGTTGCACGTCCGCCCCGAACCCGGTGAGGTCGTGAATGACGACGACGGCTGGCCACGGCCCCGGCCCTTCGGGTCGCGCAATCGCGGCGTCGTACTGACGGCCTCCGACATCGATGGACGTGGTCTCGCTCATGTCCCGCCCAGCATCGCGGGCCGACGCCTCGGGCACAAGGGGCGAACCGCTTTATCCGTGCCCTGGCGGCAGCGCCAGCGGACCCAGCGACTCGGCCTCGCGCTCTTCGGCGAGACGGTTGATCTGCTTCTGCAGCTTGTAGACGCCGATCGAGTACAGCGGGATGCCCAGCAGCAAGTTGATGTAGGGGATGACGCCGAGGATCGACAGCGTCAGCATGAGACCCCGCGACACACCGTCGCCGCGGTCGCGCACGCGGTCTTGCAGGTTGAGCCGGTCGGTCAACCGCAGAGGCTGAAAGATGCCCCAGTAGATGTTGAAGTAGGGGATGAAGTTGAAGCCGATCGCCTTCGCTGCGCTGGGGTCGTCGTTCTTGGCTTCGGGCAACTTGTCGTGTTGCAGACCGAAGTGAATGATCGAAAAGATCCCGAACGTCAGGAAGTGCAGCAACACCGCCAGCGGAGCGGAGAACGACTCCAGCCGATGCTGCCGAAGATAGGCCTTGTCCTGGGGGGTGAGGAGGTCCGGACGCTTGTACGGAGAGATGCCGCGATCGACCGGACGCGGAAGCTGCCCGGCGTAGGGCACCATCGGCGCCACGACGGGCCCGGGACCGTACGGTGTCGCTTGATAGCCCGGCGGCAACGCAGGCACGGCCGGTGCGGTCGGCTGGTCGAGCAGCATCAGCGCCTGCCGAGCCGACTGCGGTCGTTCGGCGACGCCGGGGCGAATCATGCCGAGCAGCGCGCGCGAGAGTTGACCGGGCATGCGCAACACCGAGGACGGATCGACCTGCCCGGTGTTGGGGTTTTGCGGGAGCGAGGCCGGCTCCATGCCCGTGGCCATCGCGACCATCGTCATGCCCAGACCGAACAGGTCGCTCTGCACCGTGGAGCGGCCCAGGATCTGCTCGGGCGCCATGTACCCGAACGTGCCGACGGTGGTCATCGACGTGCTCTGGCCGTCGCCCACCTTCACCGCACCGAAGTCGATCAAGTAGATCTGCCCTTGGGCGACCATCACGTTGGAGGGCGTGATGTCTCGGTGAATGATCTGGGGCGCCCGCTCGTGCAGGTGAGTCAGAATGCCCAGCGCCTGCCGCAGGTAGTTCTCCACCTCCTGGGCCGTCAACCCACCGCGCGTCCGCAGGATCTCCCGCAGGGTGGTGCCCTCGACACGAGTCTGGACCGAGATGAACACCCCAGCGTCCTCGTCGAGGTGGCTGTCGACCCATCGCGGGACGAACGGGTGTTCGATGGCCCGCAACGCCGCGACCTCGCGCTCGAACAGATCGAACTGCTTCCAGTGCTCGAGGTTCGCGATGCCCAGGCGCTTGAGCACGAACGGCGCACCGTCCGATTCGCGCTGCACCGCGTAGGTCGAAGCCGACGCAGACTCGCGCAGCGTCTGGGTCACCCGATACGAGGCCGCCGGCGTTCGAAACACGGTCGCGTCCATGCGATGGGCACCTTAGCAGGCCACCGACTTGGTATCGTTGGGGCATGCGCCGAAGGACGTTCGCGGCATCCGTGGTGGTGACCCTCTCGCTGGCAGAGGCGGCCTGCGACGGCGCATCGCAACCCCCGGAGCAAACGACCGCGGTCAACCCGCCTCCGCCCGAGCCCCAGCCGGAACCGGATCCCCAACCGGATGCCAAACCTCCGGGCTCGGACACCGACCCGCCGCCGCCGGATGCCAGGCCCGGCTACACCGTCGAGCGCATGCCCGACGGCAAGTGCATGCGGTTCGACGAGGTTGACTGCCCCAGCGAACCCAACGTGTCCTGCAACCCACCGCCGCCCCGCGAGGTTCCGTGCCCCGACTCGGTCTATCCCAAGGCCAAGGACGAGACGCGCGTGACCGTGTGGGGCGACGGCTCGTGCCGCGAGCTTCCCGACATGACGTTCAAGTGTCCCAAAGGCGCGACCTGCAATCCCCCGCCCCCTCGCCGGGTGCAGTGTCCCCCGAGCGCGCTGCCCGAAGCGGACGCGAAGTACCCGGTCGAAACCCGGGAGGACGAGACCTGCTGGCAGACGGCCGCCGCCCCCTGCCCCGAGGGCGCCCGCTGCAACCCACCGCCCCCCCGCCGCGTGCGATGCCCGAAGTGAGCGCTCATGTCGGGGCCGAGTGGCTCCGGCGCGTCGAAGCCGAATACACGAGCTGTGCGATCACGGCTTCGTTCGTGCAGTGGTTGATCCGGCTGGGTGCGCCGCCCGAGTTGATCCGCGACGGACTGCGCATCGTCGACGACGAGCTGGAACACGCCAACCTCAGTCACGCCGTCGCCCTCGAAGCCGGCTGCACGCAGAGGCCCGCACTCGTGCAAGAGTCGTTGGGTCTGCAGCGCAGCGAGGCACCACTGTGGCTCGACGCCCTGTGGGCGGCCGTCGAAAGCTTCTGCCTTGGCGAAACCGTCGCCGTCCCCCTGTTCGTCGCCATGCGGGCGGACTGCACCACGCCGTCGGCACGCGCAGCCCTCGACCGCATCGTTCGCGACGAGGTCCGACACCGAGACTTCGGGTGGGACTGCCTGGACTGGTTCACCCAAACCCATGGGGACGAGGCCCGCCGACAGGTGGAGCGCGCGCTGCCGGGCATGATGCAACGACTGCGGCGCAACTACGGGCAGCCGGGCGAAGCCCCCTCCCCCGAAACGTCCGCCGCCGACGCACAATGGGGTCTGCTGCCGATTGCACGCTACGCGGAGATCCTGGAGCGATGCGTGCAGCGGGACTATGTGCCCCGCTTCGAAACCCTGGGCATCGACGCCACCGCCTGCACGGCCTGAACCGTCCTGCATCGGTCCCACGGGCGGGCGGGCGCGTCGAGGCGGTGTAGACTGAGCCCGCCCATGTACGTGTCCGCGCTGCTGCTGACTGGCGTCTTCGCGCTCGCCCCCGCCACCGACGGCGAGGCGACCCCTCAGCCCAAATCCGAAGCGCCCAGCACGTCGACGGCAAGCACGGGCGAGGCCACCGAGGACCCCCAGAAGAACCCGCGCAAGAACGACACCGAGCCGTCGGCCGCATTGATGCAACCCTTCGACGCGGTGGTGGTGCCCAACGCCGGGCCGATCGTGCGCGAATCGTGCGATGCCGTCCGCACCCCCGTCGCGGATCCCAAGAGCCTCTCGTGCACACGGTGGCGCGTCGAGTGGTCACACAAAGGCAAGGTCTGGGCTTCGATCGAGGCCGACAACCTCGCCACGCTCCAGCAGAAGAAGGCCCGGCACCTGGCGTTTGCACGACAGTACGCCCGGGTGTTCGACAAGCCCGCCGACGCCCGCTACGAGGACACCAGCCCCATGATCTGCGACGCTTGCGACCCCTCGGTCGCCCAAGGTCGATGGGGCGAGGGGCAGACATTCTCGGGTCTCGAGTCCGCGCGGGCGTTGCAAGAAGCCCGTACCCGCCTGCTCGAGTTCGAGGCATTGTTCTACGAGCAGCACGCCCCCGCCGTCGCCGAGGTCGCGCGCCTGGCCGGCGAACGCAAGACCGCGAGCAACGCCAAACGCTATGCCAAACAACTCGAGCTGGCGTCGGCCGACTTGGTCGCGTGGCAAACCCAGCTGCATCAAGCCGAGCTGCTGCGCTCCGCCTCCAAGATCGAAAAGGTCGTCAAGGCGATGAAGGCCCGGGGCGCCGCGCTCGACAAGGGGCTCGCCGCGCTCGGCAAACAAGTCGCATCCACGGTCGCCAAGGCGCATGGGGGCGTCTACGCACAGGAGGGGTCCAACCCGGCCGCAACGCCCACGTTGGACGTGAAGTTCGACGGTCGGCAGGTCACCGCCACCTTTCACCTCGGCGAGGCCAGCTCGGTCTGGTTCGAAGGCACCGTGGAACTCGACGGCAGCCTTCGTGGCCGCTCGCTGATGGCCCCGCCCAAGGGCAAGCTCACCTGCAAAGAGCACACGCAGGACTGCGGCTACGAGTACATCCCCTCGATGATTCGCTTCAGCGTCCGCCCCGAGCCCCGCAAAGAGGTGCTCGAGCTCTGGTTTCAGCGCGACAAGTGGGTCGCCGCGACCCCCTTCAGTCGAGACTGATGGGCACGTCCGCCATGCCACGAGGGCTGGCCTCGCTGGACCCCGAACGCGTGCCGTTACCCCATGGCTGCGAGGTTACGTTGCGACGCGACGTCGCGCTCGACGACCTTCGCGTGCCCATGGGCACCGTCGGTCGCATCACGGGACACCCCGCCACGGGCACGGTGCTGGTCACCTTCGTAGGGCGAGGCGAGGCCACGTTGCAGCGCCAAGACGTCGTGCCCCGCAGCGACGGTCAGCTCCGCCACGCCCTCGAACGAGCACAGGTCGAGCACGCGCTGGCGCCCTGCATGCTCGCACGGGCCACGGTGGGCTCCCGCGCCTGGGGCCTGTCAAACGAGGGCAGCGACCACGACACGCGCGGCGTCCTGCTGTGGCCGTTCTCGTGGGCGAGCGCCCGCGGACGGGTGCCCGACGTGGTGGTGAGTGCCGATGGCAGCCACACCTTGTGGGAGGTGGGTCGCACGATCGAGCAAGCGCTTCGTGCCGACCCGAACACCCTCGAGATGCTGTTCGTACCCGAACGCGAGGTCACCGACCCGATCGCCGAGCGGCTGTTCGAGGCCCGCGAGGCGTTCGTGTCGCAGCGGATCTACGGGTCGTTCGGGCGCTACGCCGTCGCCCAAGCCAAGAAGCTACGGCAGTCGCTGCGGCTGGCCCGTCATCGAAGCGACGTGCTCGAGTGGTTGCGCAGCGACCCCGACCTCGAGCTCGACGCCGTCGCATCGCGGCTCGCAGCCGAAGCCGTGTCCGAGACCGGCACGGCGAAGAAGGACGAGCAACTCCGCGCCAAGCAATACCTCAAGCAGCTGTACCGCTCGATGTTCGATCAGGGCCTGCTCGAGCGCTGCAGCTTCACGGCGCTTGCACAGTTCGCCCGCACAGATGCCACCGCGCTCGAGCTTCCGCGCGAACTTCGGCCCAAGAACGCATACAACCTGCTGCGCATCGTCGCATGCGCGGTGCAGTGGCTGCGCGCTGGGGTGCCGATGATCGCGGCCGAGGGGGAACTCCGCCAACAGCTGCTGGCGATCAAGGCCGGCGCCGTCGACCTCGAGACCGCACTCGCGTGGACCGACACCGTGGCCGCAGACCTCGACGCGGCCCGGCGCGACAGCGTGCTGCCCGAGCACCCCGACTACGCCATCGCGGATGCCGTGCTGCTCTCGTTTCGCGCGGAGGCGGCCCGTCGCTGGCTCGACGAGAGCCCCGGACCCTGGGGTCGCGACGCCGCGGACGTGCTGCGCTCGGGCGAGTGAAGTACGCTTCGTCGCATGCGTGACGATCGTCTCCAGGAGGAACAACGCCGCGTGGCCCTGGCCGCCGTCGCCGAAGAGGCGGCCCATCGCCATCACGCGATCGTGCACCTGTCGGGCGCTCACGCCTATGGGTTTCCCAGCCCCGACAGCGACCTCGACCTCAAGGCCGTGCACATCGCCGACACCCGTGCGCTGCTCGGGCTCACGCCGCCCGCCCCCGCGGCCAATCGCCTCGAGTTCATCGAAGGCATCGAAGTCGACTACACCTCCAACGAGCTCGCCCAGTGTGTGGGCGGCCTGCTCAAGGGCGATGGAAACATGCTCGAGCGCGTGCTCAGCCACGCCTGGGTGGGACCGCGTGACCCCGTCTGCGACGTGCTGGGCCAACACGCCCGAGCCACGTTGAGCCGCCGGTTTCATCGGCACTACGCCGGTTTCGCCCGCAGCCAATACAAACACGTGGTCGAAGGCGACGCGCCCACGGCCAAACGCGTCCTGTACGTTCTGCGCACCGCGCTGACGGGCGTGCACCTCCTGCACACCGGCGAATGCGAGCCCGACCTGACCCGCTTGTACACGGTGTACGACGTGCCGGAAGTCGACGCGCTCGTTGCCCACAAGCAGCAGGCCGAGGCCCAACCACTCCCAACCCCCGCGTCCTTCGTCGCGGTGATGGATCGGGTGCTGGGCATGCTCGACGACGCGCGAGACCACAGCGCACTGCCGGATGCACCACCCACAAAGGCCGCCGCGGCGCTCGAGGAGTGGTTGATCGAGCTTCGCCTCTCCCGCTGAGGCCCGCTCAGAACAACCCGAGCTGCCCTGCGGGGTCGGGGCGGCGAAAGGGTGACGGGTCCGGCACTTGCGGTGCGAGGCCGAGACCGAGGCGGCGCGCGGTGGTGCGAATCATGGTCTCGATGACCTGCCACCGTGCGCCCTGTCCTCGCATGCGGGCCCCGAAACGAGCGTCGTTGCGCGCGCCCCCGCGGCACGCCTCGATCTGCGCAAGGATCCGGTCGGCGCGCAGCGGCAACGACTCCCGAATGCGAGCTTCGAACACGCGATCGACGGGCGAGGGTAGGCGAACCATCGTCGAGCCGTAGAACGAAGCCCCCGCCCCATGGGCCGCCTGCAGAATCGCGGGCGCCTCGGCGTCGTTGAGCCCGGGAATGATGGGCGCCACGTTGACGCCGACGGGAATGCCAGCCTCGGCAAGGCGCTCGATGACCTGCAGACGACGGGCCGGAGACGGCACATAGGGCTCGATCGCCCGGGCGTACTCGGACGAGATGAACGGAAGGCTGACCGTGACCACCGCGTAGGCCTCCCGCGCCAGCGCAGCGATGAGTTCGATGTCCCGCTCGATGACGGCGCCCTTGGTGATGATCGAAACGGGGTTGCGAAAGTCGAGGCACACCTGCAGGCACGCCCGCGTGAGCCCATGCACCGCCTCGAGAGGCTGGTAGCAGTCGGTGTTGCCCGAGAACACCACCAAGGCTCCCGTCCATCCCCGTTTCATGAAGCGCGACCGAAGCAGGGCCGGTGCGTCGGGCTTGATCACCAGCTTGCGCTCGAAGTCCGTCCCCGCGCCGAAGTCGAGATACTCGTGCGTCGGTCGGGCATAGCAGTACGCGCACCCATGAAAGCAGCCGCGATACGGATTGACCGAGTAGTCAAAGCCGAGGTCCGGGCTGTCGTTCTTCGACAGCACCCCCTTGCTCCGATCCTCGAACAGCTCCAGCGAGACCTTGGGCGGCGGCTCCACGTCCCACTCCACCGCCGTCGCATGAAAACGATTGTCGGGGTTGCTCAGCTGCCGCAACACGCTCGGTCGAGCCATCGACCGAATACTGACACAATGTTCACGTGACCTCTAGGGACCACCGCTACAGTGGTTCGAAGGCTTCGAGCACGGTCATCGTGCCCTCGTCGAAGCGGGTCTCCTGCTGGCGCTCGAGCAACATGCCCTCGTCGATCCATACGGTCGCGGTGATCGAATCGTCCCCCGCGACCGTGGTGCCGAAGGTGACCGGGTCGGCGGGGAGGTCGTCGTGGTGGGGTTTCATGACCGCCACGGTCGGAGCATCGGACAAGGGGGTCGTCACGAGCCACTCGCGCACGTCGCCGCTGGGCACCTCGGGCGGCTGCCCCACCACCAGCATCGCTAGCGTGTGCAGCAACCCCATGCGCACGACGCTGACGCCGAGCACCTCGCGAAGCCCGTCCGCCTGTGGCAAGTCGAACGCCTGCGCGCCGCCCTCCCCTCGCATGCGCTCGCCGTCAGCGCGAAACGAAACCTCGACGGGAGTGCCCGCGAACTGACCGGACGCTTCGATCTGCACCCGGTCGCCGTCCATGACCAGCGCACCGACGAACTGCGCGTCGACAGCCCCCTGCGACTGGACGACGAACCGCAGCCGAACCGGGTCTTCGATCAGCGCCCGTTCCGCGGCGTGCAGACGAGCGGTGGGGTCCTGCGGTTCGGAGGCCTCGGGGGTCACAGGGGCCGCAACGGGCGCGGGGGCCACCGTCGGCGGCGAAGGCGAGGACGTCGCGCACGCCGCGAAGAACACGGGGAAGAACACCAGCGCTCGCACCGGGCCAGACTACCCTGTTCATCGCCGCGTGGAGCGTCCATGCTCCCCCCGTGGCGCTCTCGTCGATCCTCAACGACCTGGCCAACCTGACTGCCGAAGGGCAAGGCCAAGCCAAGAAGACCCAGCACATCGGGGTCGGCCAAGACCAGCTCGCGCAGGTCGGACCCTGGCTCGCCGAGGCCTGCCCCGACAAGCGCCACCTCGTGGTCTGCGACGCCCACACCAAAGCCGCCGCTGCCGATGCCCTCATCGGCCATCTCGAGACCGCCGGCGTCGCAGCCAAGCTGCACGTGCTCGAGCCGCGCCCCGGCGAGGACCACGTGATGTGTGCCGACGAGGAGATCGCGGCACTTCGCGGACAGTTGATGCCCAACGCCGACGTCAACGCCATCGCAGTCGGGGCGGGCACAATCAACGACATCGTCAAGATGGCGACCGCCCAACTCGAGCGGCCCTACCAATGTGTCGCGACGGCCGCGAGCATGAACGGGTACACCTCGGCGATCGCAGCGGTGCTCTCGCGCGGGGTCAAACGGACCCTGCCCGCCCAGCAAGCCCAAGCCGTGTTCGCCGACGTGGACGTGCTGTGCAAGGCGCCGGCCTACCTCAACCTCGCCGGCTTCGGCGACTTGCTGTCCAAGCCCTACAGCAACGCCGACTGGCGCCTGAGCGCCTTCGTGCGGGGCGTGCCCTACGAAGAGCGCCCCGCCAAACTGCTCGACACCGCCTTCGACGCGCTGTTGGCCTCGGCGGGCTCGGTCGGCCAAGCCGAATCCTCGGGCATCGAGCTGCTGGCCGCCACGATCATCTTGTCCGGCTTCACGATGGCCATCGCAGGCACGTCGGCTCCAGCATCGGGTGGAGAGCACCTGGTGAGCCACTACTGGGACATGGAGCAGCACTGCCACGACCGCCCGCTCCGAGGCCTGCACGGCACCCAGGTCGGCGTCGCGACCCTGATGTCTGCGATGCTGTTCGAACGCCTCGTCACCCTCGACCCCGATGACATCGATCCGGCCGCCGCCGCCGCGCGTATCCCCGATGCGGGGTATCTCGCGGGTCTCGCCGACCGTCACCATGGCCTGACCGCGCCCGTCGTCGAGGAGGTCCGGGCGCAGATCGAGGCCAAGCAGAAGACCGGCGCAGCCCTGCAAGAGGAACTCGCGGCCGTCAAAGCGCAGTGGCCCGAGATTCGCGCCACGCTGCGCGACATCCTGATGCCGTCCGAGCGCATCGCCGAGGCACTCGCCGCTGCCCGTGGCGTGTCCAAACCGAGCGCGCTTGAGGTCTCGCGTGAGCACGCAGTCCGCACCCTCACCGTCTGCCGCGAGATTCGAAGCCGGTACGTCGCGATGGACCTCATCGCCGACCTCGGTCTGCTGCCTCGCTGGGCGGCCGAGGTCGTCGACGCGGTCGAAGCGTAGGCTGTCAGTCGCGAATGCGTTTGCGAGCGCCGCCGTCTCCACCCGGCTCGACCAGGAACCAGCGGCGGTCGGCGACTTCGCGGCCGCCCTCCAGCTCGACGGTGACCAGGGCGCGGCGCTCATCGGCAGTCCAGTAGACGCGCACCGCCCCCTCGAGCGTGACCTCATCACCCGGGCGGGCTGCGAGCGTACGCAAGCGGTCGAGCTCGACCTCGACCGGCGCCTGCACCAACGTGTGCGCGGCTCCTGACTCCACCCACTGCACGTGCAACGTCGGACGCGAGGCGTCGAACCCGAGTGCGTCGAACCCCCACCATCCCAACTCGAAGCCGGAGCGTTTGGCCTGGGCCCGCACCTTGGTGCCCTCGGGCACGTTCTCGAACGACAAGGTGAGCTCGCCTTGGCGCCGCGATGGAGCACGCCGAGCTTCCGGTGCGCGCAGCAGCAGCTCGACCCGGCGCTCGACCCAGCGCTTGCCCGGCACCGAGGCGGCGTCCGCCTTGGCCAGCGGGTCGTTCTTGCTCAGCGACGCGTTGGCCTCGCGGTCGACCGAGAACGTGCGCACGACCGAGCCGGTCTTGCCGTCGACCTCCACGATCAACTCCAGGTAGTTCGCAAACCCTCGCGCCGCAACCTTCGATCCGTACGCCAAACGGAGCACCGCGACGTCGCCGTCCGGAGTCCACCCCAAGAACTCCACCCGAGAGGGTGCGGGCAACGAGGACAGGTCGGCGCGATGTTTGGGCAACGCCTTGGGCGGCTTGGGCAGGCCATGCCACCCCGCGCTCACCCCCTCGGGCTCCGCAGTGCCGACGTCGACCTTGGCCGCGAGAGGAGGCTCGTCGCCGCCCTCCGCCGACGGCTCGACGTCCTCGCGAACATCCTTGGCCACCGTCTCCGGCTGCTCGGTATCGGGCTCCCACACCAAGAAGCCCGCCACGACCGCCCCGGCCAATGCCGCCGGAATGGCAGCCGCGGCCGCGATCTTGCCCACCGCCGGACCACGGCGTGCAGCCGCCACGGGTGCAGGCTCGGCCGCGGGGGCTTGGGCCGATAGGGGTGTAGGCACCGGCTGCATGCCGGTGACTTCGGGCGGGGCATCGGTGGCCTCGGAGGCCATGCCGAAGTTCGACGTGCCCTGCATCGTGGGCTGGCTGCCCTGCAGGGACATGACGTCGGCCGTCGTCCCCGCCATCTGTGCGAGGTCGGCCGAGCGCCCCCCACCGCCGGGACTGAGTACCGGCTCGGACCGGGCGACCGAAGCCTCGGCCGGCGCCCCGGGCTCGGGCAACAGCGGCCGCGTCGGCTCGGCCTGGCTCGCAACCCAAGGAGCGAGCACCCCCTCGAGCGCACGCGTGGCGGCCCCAGCATCGGCAAAGCGCTGCCCGGGCTCTCTCGCCACACACTGGCCAAACCAGGCGTCGAACCCTGCAGGGATGCGCTCCGACACGCCGTATGCGGCAGCGCGCTGCGACGGCGGCACGATGTCGGCAAACAACTGCTCGGCGAACAGCGCCTGCACGGTGACACGCTCGCCGTACGCCGCCTTCCAGTACACCCGCCCCGACAATGCCCAGAACGCGAGCAAGCCGAGCGACCACACGTCGGTCCGGGCGGAGACCGGCTCCGCGTTGATCTGCTCGGGCGACATCCACATCGGTGAACCGATGGTCGCGGTATCGGTGCTGACGACGGCCTCGTGCGTGATCTTGGAGATGCCGAAGTCCAGGATCTTGACCAGGAACGGAGAGCCGGCGCGACGACTCCGAGCAACGAACACGTTCTCGGGCTTGAGGTCGCGGTGCACGACACCAGCGGCGTGCGCTGCCGCGAGCCCGTGTCCCAGTTGAGTGAAGATCGCCCCGAGGTGCCGGGCCGCGAGCGGACCTCGACTGTCCGCCACCCGTTTGAGGTCCATGCCGTCGAGCAACTCCATGGCGAGCCACGGAAGCGAAGACGGCTCGTCGACTCCGGCCCCGATGACATCCACGACATGGTCGGAGCGAATCTCCGCGCCCACCGTCGCCTCCCGGACGAAGCGCTCTCGCGCCTTTTCATCGGTGCCGAAACGATTCGTGAGCACCTTCAGCGCGCGCCGCTTGCGGGTCGAGAGCTGCTCGGCCTCGTAGACCGCCCCCATGCCTCCAGACCCGATCGGGCGGATCACCTTGTAGCGGCCCGCGAACACCGAGCCTGGCTCGAGGACGGCCAAAGCGCGGCGATCCTACCAGACCCCCACCACGAGCACCGTGGGCCGACTTGGGGCTATGGGGCTCCGTGCAGGTCCGCGGCGCGAAGAGGCTGCCTACGGTGTTCGAACACCAAGTTGGTCTCCAAGTGGCGGACCAGCGGGTGCGACGCGATGCCCTCGAGCACCACACGACGCAGGTCATCGGTGTCCCGCGCCATGACGTGCACCACCAGGTCCTGGGCGCCGCCGACGTAGAACACCTGCACCACCTCGGGCCGGTCCAGGATCTCCTCGATGAACGCGCGGCTGTCGTCCCGCTGGTGCGACTGGAGTTGCACGAAGACGACCACCTGTAGCGCCAGACCCAGCGATTCCGGCTCCACCCGGGCGCTGAAGCCCGTCAGCACGCCGGACTCGATCAGCCGCTGCACCCGGGCGAGGGTGGTCGAGGGTGCGAGGCCGACCCGGTGCGCCAGCTCCCGATTGCTCAGCCGCGCGTCGGCCTGCAGAAGGTCGATGATCTGGTGGTCGATGTGGTCCAGCGCCATCGCCGACCAAGGTAGTGGGTCACGGCAATGCGTCACGCGATCCCGCGTGGCGTACGCGTTTGCGCGGCCCTCCGAACCAACGGGCGCAAATCCTTCGGTTCGGGCCTACGAGCGTTCGACCGGCCGTAGAACCTGATCGCCCCAACCGAATTATATTCGGCGCATGTCGATTTTTCGTGAACTTTCCGGGCGCTCTTTCACCATTGCTGCCAATGCGGTTCGCGAATCAGCGCATCGTGCGCGAGCGGTTCATCCTCCGGGTCGCCGAGTTGCTGCATGCCCAAGGCACGCCGACACACCGGGGTGAGGCGCTTGTCGGCCGACTGGGCGCGACGCTGCGGGTGCCGCTTCAGATCTCGTTTTCGCCGACTGAACTGCTGCTCTCGTTCGGGCGCGAGCCGGACGTCCGCACCGTCGTGCGCCGCGTCGCACCGGGCGGAACCCAGCTGGGTCAGCTCGCCGCCACCACCGAAGTGCTCGACGACGTGTTCGCAGGGCGACTCGGTCTCGAACGCGCGCGGCGAAAGCTGGAACGCATCGCCCGTCGGCAAGCCACGGCTGGACCGGGCACGCTGTCGCTGGCGACTGCACTGACCTCGGCCAGCGCTGCACCACTGCTGGGCGGCGGACCGCGAGAGGTCGCGGCGGGTGCTTTGCTCGGAGCCCTGGTCGCGGTGGTCGAACACATCATGCGCTCGTCCGCCCGCACCCGCCTGCTCGCCGAGCCGACCTGCGCCGTGTTCGTCGGAGCCGCCTCGCACGGCCTGGCCGCGACGTGGTTTCCCCACGCGGACGGCATCGTGGCATTGGCCACCTTGATCGTGCTGGTCCCCGGCCTCACCTTCACCACGGCGATGGTCGAGCTCGCCACCGGTCATTGGTCGGCCGGCACCGCTCGCATGGCGGCCGCGTTCGGCACGTTTCTGCAACTCGCCGTGGGCGTCGCGCTTGGCCGTACGCTCGCCGACGCTTGCTTTGCGGGCGCCGTCGCGGCACAGGCCCCCGCCCTGCCCTTGGGCCCCGCTTGGGCGATGTTCGCAACCGGCGTGGCCGCGCTCTCGTTCGCGTTGTTGTTTCGTGCGCGAACCCAGGACTGGCTGTGGATCGTGCTCGCCTGCATGTTCACCAGCCTCGGCCACACCTATGGCGTCGCCTTACTCGGCCCCCGACTCGGTGCGTTCGGTGGGGCCTTGGTGCTCGGCCTGCTCAGCAATGCGTTCGCAGCGGGCGGACGCCGACCCGCGCTCGTGCTGCTCACGCCCGGGATCCTGCTGCTCGTTCCCGGGTCGGTCGGCTACCGCTCGCTCGACCTGTTGATGGCCAACGACATCGTGGCCGGTCTGCAGACCGCGGTGGAGATGCTCGTGATCGCCAGCTCGATCGTCGCCGGGCTCCTGGTCGCAAACGGTGTTCTTCCCGCCCGACGCGATTTGTGAAAAACGCGCTTGACCACCAATCTACTCACGAGTAGATTGGTGGCATGGTCCGGTCGCTGCCGTATTGGGTCGTCTTTGTGGTTCCTGTCGTGGCGCTGGCGGGGCTGCGCGCAGGTGGTTGGGCAACGCTTGCCACCTTGCTGCTCGTGTTCGGCGTGATCCCGGTCGTCGAAGCGATCCTGGGCCTTCGCACCGACAACGATGACACCGACGGGCCCACGCGGCGCTTCGCCTACGACCTGCCGCTGTACGTCTGGGTGCCCGCACAGCTGGGCGTGCAGGCGTACGGGTTGTGGCTCGTGCTCAGCGGCCACCTCACCGGATGGGAAGCCGTGGTGGGGACGATGTCCATTGGGGTCATGACCGCCGCAGGAGGCATCAACATCGCGCACGAGCTGATGCACCGCAAAGACCCGCGCCAACGCGCCTTGGGTGAGATTCTGATGGCGTCGGTCACCTACACCCACTTCTGCATCGAGCACGTCTACGGCCACCACCGCCACGTGGCGACCCCGGCCGATGCCGCGAGCTCCCGCTTTGGGGAGTCGGTCTACGCGTTCCTTCCCCGCACCATCATCGGTGGCTTTCGCAGCGCGTGGCGCATCGAACAACAGCGCACCCGCAAGCAGGGCATCTCTGCGTGGAGCCTGCGCAACCGCATGACCCGCTACGGGCTCACCCAGCTGGTGCTCTACACGGCGCTCGCCCTCACCCTGGGGCCCATCGCCGTCGCGTACTGGGCAGGTCAGAGCCTCACCGCCATCGTCGTGCTCGAGATCATCAACTACGTCGAGCACTATGGGCTGTCCCGCCGCGAGCTTTCCCCGGGACGCTACGAACGCGTGCAGCCTTGGCACTCGTGGAATGCCAGCCATCGGCTCACCAACTGGCTGCTGTTCAACCTCCAGCGCCACAGCGACCACCATTACCTGGCCAGCCGCCCCTACCACATGCTGCGCCACTACGATGACGTGCCGCAGCTTCCCGCCGGCTACGCCACGATGATCCTCGCCGCGCTCGTCCCCCCGGTGTGGAAGGCCATCATGCACCCCCGGGTGGAGGCATGGTCGCGCCGGGTAGAGAGCGGTGCAGCGGAGCCGCTTCCCGATGCTGCCTGATCCTCACCGCATCGCAAACGCGGGCCACCGGTCGGCCCACGCAGACGCCTCCTCCAGCTGGTACGCCAACTGGAGGAGTGTTGCGTCCGCCCCTACACGCGCGGCGAAGTGGCACCCCACGGGCAGCCCGGCGGCGCTGGTGTGGAGGGGAACCGACATCGCCGGGGCCCCGACCATGTTGTGTGCGGGGGTGTAGCCCGCGAACGCCTCGGTCCGCCGCAGGATGACCTCACGCGAGAGCGTCGGCGCCAAGAAACCGAGCTCCGGGGTGTCGACCCCAACGGTGGGGCACAGCGCAACGTCCCATCCGGACAGGAACGCCTCCATCGCCGCCGCGGCTGAGCGCATACGTCCTAGCGCCCGCTGCAACGTCCCTTCGGGTTGCCTGCGATACCACGCGAGCAATGCCCAAGTGAACGGCTCGAGCTCCGCCTCTCGAACCGGAGCACCGCGCATGCCTGCAACCATCCCGGCGATGCGTTCGATGCTTTCGCCGGCGATCGTGAAGAACGCCTCCGAGACGTCAGGCCCCACGGGCGCCGGCGGCTGTGCTTCCTCGACGTGATGCCCGAGCGACGCGCACAGCGATGCGGCGGCCTGCACCGCGGCGGCCCCGTCCGCCGGAGCCGGTTCACCCATGAGCGAGGAGGTGAACCATCCGATACGGAGCGGCTTCAGCTCGGCCCGCTCGACGAAACCCAACCGACCATGCACGCCACCGGGGTCCTCCGTGGCCTCGAGAAACCAGGCGCTGTCTCGAACCGAGCGGCTCACGCAGTGTTCGATGGTGAGATCGGGCAAGTCGCTGGGCGGGAGTGCGGGCCGGCATCGGCCTCGGCTGGGCTTGAATCCGAACAGGCCGCACAGCGCAGCGGGCAACCGAATGGATCCGCCGCCATCGCTGGCATGTGCCATTGGAACGAGGCCTGCAGCGACAGCCGCTGCCGCCCCGCCCGAAGACCCGCCAGCAGAGTGCGCGAGACTCCACGGGTTGCGCGTTGGGCCGTCGAGCGCGGTCTCCGTGCTGCCGAGCAAGCCGAACTCCGAGCTCGTGGTCTTGCCCAGCGTGACCAAGCCGGTGCCCTCCACCGCCTGCACGTACGGCGACGCCTCCGGCGGAACAAAGGATGCGAACAACCGCGCCCCGAACGCACAGCGCAGGCCCGGCTGGGCCAAGAGATCCTTGGTCAGGAACGGCACCCCCGCAAAACGCCCCTCGCCCACCGACGCAGCGGTCTGAAGCGCCCGGCCGGGGTCGAGGCCGACCACGGCCCCGAGCTCCGCGTCGAGCGCATCGATCCGTTCGAGTGCGGCCTCGACGAGTTCGCGCGAAGTCACGGTGCCGTCGCGGACGAGCTTCGCCTGCGCGGTTGCATCGAGTTTCCACAGTTCGGTCATCGGTTCACCCAGGTTCGAAAGCCGGCGATGCCGGCGAGTTGGTAGCTGCGAAAGGCCTCGAAGGCCTCGAGCATCGCGGGCTCGGTGTCGTGGCGCTCGAGGATGGCCACCACCGCGCGACGCGAGGTCTGAAAGATCTGCTCGAGCATGAAGTCGGCAGCATCGGGCAGCGGCCCATCGCACTCCAGTTGCGTGCGCGTGAGCGCAACGAGCCGTTCCACGAAGCGAGTGCCGAACCCCTCGTGTCGTGAGCCGTCCGCACGGTCGAGCAGGATGACCACGCGGAGGCGGTGGTCGAGCCAGAACCGGAGCAACCGGGCGTCCGCGCGCTTGGCTTCGCCCGAGAGGTTCACCAGGTCGCTCCCCTCGAGCGCCCGCACCCGTTGGTCGAGCAGTGCTTCGAACTCGCGAACGAAGTCGGCACCCAGCATGTGCTCGAACAAAGCCTCTTTGTTGGCGAAGTAGCGGTAGAGGTTTCCGGTGGAGAGCCCCGCGTCTCGGGCGATCGCGGCCATGGTGGCGCCGCGATACCCCCCTGCAGCGAACACGACCTCGGCGGCCGCGACGATCCGGTCGCGGACCTCGTCTTTGAGCGTCTGAGGCATCGGACTCTAAAAATGAATAGCGCGTTCACTTTTTAAGTCAAGCCGAGACGGGCGGCGCCGAAGCCACCGCCCGTCTCGGCGCTACTTCAGCCCGCGGCCGAAGTTGAACGCCAGGAAGTCTCGGTAGAACCGGGGCGGGTCCGTGTCGGGGCGGCCTAGTTTCTTGCGGACCTCGGGCAACAACGCCCCACCCGCATACGCCACATCGGCGGCCGTACGCATCGCCTTGCCGTAGTTCTTCTGCAGGTAGTACGCGCGAGACTCGAACCAGTACTTCGGTCGGCGCTTCTGCTTGTTCTTCATGCCCGTGGAGACCTGGCCGATGTGCTCGGCTCCACTCTCCATCACGTAGTAGGTCTTCCACCCCGCGCGGGCGGCTCGCAGCGAGAGGTCGGTCTCCTCGAAGTAGAGGAAGAAGTTCTCGTCGAACATGCCGATCTCGTCGAGCATCTCGCGGCGAAGCATCACGCTCGCGCCCGAAACCCAGTCGACCGGGCAGGTCGTCTGCGGCGCGGGCATCGGCACCCGCCAGCGCTCGAGCAAGCGACTGGCAACACCGAGCTTGAGACCCTGCTCGAGCTCGGAAAACACCGACGGGAATCGAAACGCCGACAGCCGAAGCTCCCCGCCGGGATGGCGCACCCGACTCCCTGCCAAGCCTGCGTCGGGGGTGCGCTCCATGAAGTCGAAGAGCGCGCGCACGCCCCCGGGATCGGGCAGCGCGTCGGGGTTGAGCAGGTAGAAGTAGTCGGGGGGATCCGACGAGGCCAACGCGTGACGAAACGCGATGTTGTTGCCCGCCCCGAAGCCGGCGTTGCGCTCGGCCTCGAAGACATCGACGCGGTCATCCCACCCGCGGGCGACGACGGCGTCGCACAGCTTTGCGTAGGATCCGTCCTGGGAGTCGTTGTCGACCACGATCGCCCGGCCGCCGAGCGGCTCGAGGTCGCGCAGTGCCGCCTCGACGGCCCGCAGGGTGAGGTCGGCGGTCTTGTAGTTGACGGTGACGGAAACGACCTTCATCGCAGGCCCCATGGGATGTATCGCATCCCACGTTGCGGTTCACCCCCGTGGCACGCGGGAATTCCGGCGGATCCTCTCGCAGCAGCGGGGCCCGCACGCTGCTACCATCCCGGCGCCTGGGACGAGCATGACGGCCTACAACCTCACCCACCTCAAGCAGCTCGAAGCCGAGAGCATTCACATCATCCGCGAGGTCGCAGCGGAGTTCGACAAGCCGGTGATGCTCTACTCCATCGGCAAGGACTCGGCCTGCATGCTGCACTTGGCGATGAAGGCGTTTCACCCCGCCAAGCCGCCTTTCCCGCTGATGCACGTCGACACGACGTTCAAGTTCAAGGCCATGACCAAGTTCCGCGACGAGTACGCGGCCAAGGAGCTGGGCCTCGACCTGATCGTGCACACCAACGAAGACGGCGTGAAGCAGGGCATCAACCCCTTCGACCACGGCTCCGCGGTGCACACCGACGTCATGAAGACGCAGGCCTTGCGGCAAGCGCTCGACAAGTACCGCTTCGACGCCGCCTTCGGTGGTGCGCGCCGCGACGAAGAGAAGTCCCGTGCCAAGGAGCGCGTGTTCTCGTTCCGCGACGAAAACCACCGCTGGGATCCCAAGAACCAGCGCCCCGAGCTTTGGAACATCTACAACGCACGGGTGAAGAAGGACGAGAGCATCCGGGTGTTCCCGCTGTCCAACTGGACCGAGCTCGACGTCTGGCAGTACATCCACCTGGAGAAGATCCCAATCGTCCCGCTGTACTACGCCGCCAAGCGCCCGGTGGTCGAGCGTGACGGTGTGCTCATCATGGTCGACGACGACCGCCTTCCCTTGAAGGAAGGCGAAGTCCCAATGGAGAAGATGATCCGCTTCCGAACGCTGGGCTGCTACCCGCTCACGGGCGCCGTCGAATCCGAGGCCACCACGCTGCCCGAGATCATTCAGGAGATGCTGCTGACCACCCAGTCCGAGCGGCAGGGTCGTGTCATCGACTACGACTCCTCGGGCTCGATGGAAGAGAAGAAGAAGGAGGGCTACTTCTAATGTCCCACAAGTCCGATCTCATCGAAAAAGACATCAACGCCTACCTCGAGCAGCACGAGCGCAAGGAGCTTCTGCGCTTCTTGACCTGCGGCTCGGTGGACGACGGCAAGAGCACCCTCATCGGTCGTCTGCTCTACGACAGCAAGATGATCTACGAAGATCAGCTGGCCGCGATCCGTCGCGACTCCAGCACGGTCGGCAACGTCGACGGCGACTTCGACCCCGCGCTGCTCACCGACGGCCTCAAGGCGGAGCGCGAGCAGGGCATCACCATCGACGTCGCGTACCGGTACTTCTCCACCGACAAGCGCAAGTTCATCATCGCGGACACGCCCGGACACGAGCAGTACACGCGCAACATGGCCACGGGCGCATCCAACTGCGACCTCGCGGTCATCCTGGTCGACGCCCGCCATGGCGTGCTCACCCAGACCAAGCGTCACAGCTTCATCGTGTCGCTGCTGGGCATCAAGCACGTGCTCGTCGCCATCAACAAGATGGACCTGGTCGACTTCAGCCAGGAGCGCTACCACGAGATCGTGCGCGAGTACGAGGCGTTCGCCACCAAGCTCGACGTGCCCGACCTCGACTTCATCCCGCTGTCGGCCCTCAAGGGCGACAACGTGGTCGAGAAGTCCGAGAACATGCCCTGGTACCAAGGGCAGACGCTGATGCGGTTCCTCGAGACCGTCTACATCGGTGCCGACCGCAACATGCAGGACTTCCGGTTCCCGGTGCAGTACGTCATCCGGCCGAACCTGGACTTCCGCGGTTTTGCGGGCACGGTCGCCTCGGGCATCGTCCGCAAGGGCGACGAGGTGATGGTGCTGCCGTCCAAGAAGACCTCGAAGGTCAAGGCGATCCACACCATGGACGGCGAGATGGACGAGGCGTTCCCGCCCCTGTCGGTCACGCTCACCTTCGAAGACGAGATCGACTGCAGCCGTGGCGACACGATCGTACGGCCAGGCAACGTGCCACGCATCGGCTCGCGTTTCGACGCCAGCATCGTGTGGATGTCCGAGGACGCCATGGTCCCCGGCCGCGAGTACCTGTTCAAGTTGGGACCCAAGTCCGTCGCCGGTCAGATCCGCACCATGCGGCACCAGATCGACGTCAACACGCTGCACCGCAAGGACGCGCCCACCCTGGGGCTCAACGAGATCGGCCGCTGCGAGGTCAAGCTGTCCTCCTCGGTCGCCTTCGATGGCTACAAGCGCAACAAGGGCACCGGGGCGTTCGTCGTCATCGACCGGATCAGCAACGCGACCGTCGCCGCCGGCATGATCCTCGACCGCCAGGCGGGGGATGTCGACGACGTCTGGGACGCCGAGCCCGAGTACGACCTCGCATCGCACGAGAGCCGCGTCACCTCCGACGAGCGGCAGGCTCGCTTCGGGCAGAAGCCGGTCACGGTGCTGTTCACGGGCCTCACCCGCGCGGGCAAGACCACCATCGCCTACGGTGCCGAGCGCAAGCTGTTCGAAGCCGGCCGCGCCGTGGCGGTCCTCGACGGCTCGAACCTGCGCCGCGGCATCAGCAAGGACCTCGGCTTCTCCGCTGACGAGCGCTCCGAGAACCAACGCCGAGGCGCCGAGATCGCGAAGACGCTCAACGACGGCGGGCTCATCACGCTGTGCGCACTCGTTTCGCCGACCGAGGACATCCGCCAAAAAGCCAAGTCGCTGATCGGTGAAGACCGCTTCGTCGTCGTGCACGTCGACGCCCCGGTCGAGGTCTGCCGCGAGCGCGACACTGCCGGCCTCTACGAAGCCGCCGACAAAGGCGAGATCGCCAACTTCCCCGGCGTCTCCTACGACTACGAGGCCCCCACCAACGCGGACCTCGTCCTCGACACCACCAAGCTCTCGGTCGAAGAGAGCGTGTCCGCGGTGCTCGAGCTGCTGACCGACAAAGGCTTCATCGAAGCCTGACCCCTCGGCTCACGGGCCGAGCACTCACCGAACGCAGAGGTCTCTTGCAGGCCTCTGCGTTCTTGCGTCGCTGGACGCTGCCATCGGCATTGCTGCTAGGGTTTCGTGCGTGCGCCTTCAGTTCATTCGCCCGCACGCCTCGATCGTCTCCGCGCCCATCGAGACCCTGCCCGACTTCACGGTCATCACCGGGCTGAACGGCTCCGGAAAGACCCACTTTCTGCAGGCGCTCCACAATCAGGCCATCCGTCTCTTCGGGCCAGAGAATGAGCCGCTGACACACGTCAGTCTCCACGACTGGCTCACGCTCAAGCCGCGCACGATGAGCACGGCGAACACGCAGCAGCTGTATCAGACCTCGCACCAAGCGTTGTCGAGGCTGCGCGCAATACAACAGGGCGTCGTCCGACACATCCGCCCATACCTCGAGGCTCGAGGGATCGTCGTCGGCCAGCTTGCAACCGATATTCGAGCCACCGAGGACGAGCGCCTACGAGCACTCGACGCCAAGGACAGGTCCGTCGTGCTGCAGCAACTCGACTCGATGCGCGCTCAGACGGAACGGGGGCTCGAGAAGGAGCCCAGCCTTCTGGCACTCGCCGAGTTCAACAACCTGGACCTCGCCACTCTGCTCCGGACCAGCCCGGAGGCCCTGGAACAACCCCCCATGGCCGCGACCCAGCACGCGGACCTCTTCCAACAGGACTTTTCGCAGCTCTTCCTCGCCTACTACGAGCAGCAAAAGGAGAACTTCCTCATCCCCTTCTACGCGGCCACCACCGGAGCAGCCCCCGCCAATTCGCTGGACCCGGATGCGTTCGTGGATAAACACGGGCCGCCGCCCTGGAAGTTTCTGAATGAACTCCTGACGAAGGCAGGGTTGGACTTCGAGATCGACCACCCGCAAGGCCCCGCCACGGTCACGTATACGCCCACGCTGACGAAGAAGTCTTCGGGCGCGACGATCCGCTTCCAGGACCTTTCGTCCGGGGAGAACGTTCTGATGACGCTGGCGCTGTGTGCCTACTCGACCGACCGCTCCTCCGAGGGTCTGCGCAAGCCGGACGTGCTGCTGTTCGACGAGATCGATGCCTCGCTGCATCCCAGCATGACGCAGACCGTCTTGGACATCATCGAGAAGTCGATCGTCGACAAGCTCGGGATTCGTGTCCTGCTGACGACCCACTCCCCCACCACGGCCGCGGTCGCTCCAGAAGACTCGCTGTACACGATGACGGGAACGCCCCCCAAACTCGAGAAGCGGGGAAAGCAGCAGTCCATCGGTCTCCTCACGCAGGATCTTCCGACGCTGTCGGTGGACTTCGAAGGTCGACGACAGGTTCTCGTCGAGAGCAGCCTGGATGCCGAGTTGCTCGCGGAGCTGTACCGCATCCTGTCCCCCGAGCTGGCATCGGAGCGAAGCCTGGACTTCATCCCGGTCGGCATGAGAACCGACGCGGGAGACACCGGAACCGGCTGTGCCGTGGTCAAGTCACTGACCACCGCCTTCTCGAACAACGGCAACCGAACCGTGCTCGGTCTCGTCGATTGGGATGCAAAACACTCCCCGAGCGACCGCGTTCACGTGCTGTGTCACGAGGCGCGCTACTCGCTGGAAAACGTGCTGTGTGACCCGCTGCTCGTGATCGCGTTGCTCATCCGACGCGACAACGGCGCTGCGGCGAACTTGGGACTCCCGCCCACGACCACCTCCAGTGCCCTGCACGAATGCACTCAGGCGGAGCTGCAGTCGGCGGTCGACATCCTGCAACGACGCGCGTTGGGCAAGGACATCGACGCGGACCTCTCCCCCTTCGTAGAGGCCAGCTACAACGGCGGCCAGCTCTCCATGCGGCTCTCGGGGGAGTACGTGAAGCTCGACGGCCACACGCTGTATGAGAAACTCAAGGCATCGTTCACGCCGCTTCGGGCGCTGCACCAAGAACGACGCTTCTTCCAAGAGGTCGCCCGCAACGTCGCGCGAGAGCACCGCCAGCTCATCCCGGATTCGGTGCGACAGACGCTGTCCGAGCTTCTGTCCTTCGAGCTCTGACCTCAAGTGCCCAGTACCCAGCTCGCCGCGTTGCCGAAGTTCCCGCTTCTGCAGCCCGGTCCCCGAGAAAACCGACTCTTTCCGCCGTGACGTTCCGATTGCAGTCGGGCTCACGAGTACGGCCGGGTCGCACTTTTCGGGAGAATGTCCGCGACCAACGGGGGGCATCGGGAAATAGCAGGGTCGGAGGACATCAACATCATGAGCCGAGTCAACTGCCCCGTTCGCCCCCGCCACTTCGCACTGTTCACCATGCTTCTGCTCGTCCCGACGGGATGTGCCGAGGGCGTGGACATGGGCCGCGGTGGTCACGGCGTGTTTCTTCACCACGACCGCGCGATCGAGGGGCAGTACATCGTCAAGATCGATGAGACGGCGATGCAGATGCGGCGCAGCGAAAGCGACCCCGGCCGCGTCATCGCGGCAGAGCTGGCCGAAGAGGTCGGCGGGCGCATCCTCGACACGCTGGACGGCAAAGACGGCGTCTTCGCGATCGAACTGTCCGAAGAGGGCGCCGAAGAGCTCTCGTGGGACCGTCGTGTGGCCTACGTCGAGACGGACGCGGAGACGATGGCGTTCGGCTCGCAGGAGACCCCCCCGTCGTGGGGTATCGACCGCATCGATCAGCGCGAGCTACCGCTCGACGACGCCTACAACTTCGAGGGCAAGGGCTCGGGCGTGAACGTGTACGTCATCGACTCGGGCATTCGAACCTCCCACGGCAACTTCGAAGGGCGCGCGACCGAGGGCTTCTCGTCGGTGTTCGATGGCCGAGGCGCAGGAGACTGCAACGGGCACGGAACCCACGTGGCCGGCACGATCGGGGGCAGCCGCGTCGGTGTGGCCAAAGGCGCCAACCTGATCAGCGTACGCGTGCTGGGATGCGATGGCACCGGCAGCACGGGGGCCCACATCGCCGGCGTGCAGTGGGTCATCGCCAACGCCAAGGCGCCCGCCGTCATCAACGCCAGTGTCGGTGGTCCGTCGTCGCCAGCCCTGGTCGAGGCGTATGAAAAGGCCGCCGAGGCGGGCATTACCGTGGTCGTCGCCGCAGGCAACGACGCCAAGGACGCCTGCGATGTGAGCCCAGCCAACGCTCCGAGTTCCCTCACCGTGGGCGCGACGGATCGCAACGATGCGTTCGCGGGATTCTCCAACACCGGGGCGTGTGTGGACGTGCTCGCGCCCGGCGTGGACATCATCTCTGCCTGGCACACAGGCGACGAGGATGGCCGTAGCCAAAACGGCACCTCCATGGCTTCGCCTCATGTGGCGGGCGTTGCAGCGCTCCTGCTCGGCGAGAGCCCCGAGCTGTCGCCGGAGAAGATCCGCACGGCGATTCTCGAGTCGGCGACGGCCGGTGCAATCTCCGGGGTCCCCGCGGATACACCCAACTTGTTGCTGTTCTCGAGCGCCGAGCAGACCGACCCCGAGGCCCCCGTCGATCCCGAGGAACCCGCCGACCCCGAGGAGCCCGCTGACCCCGAGGAACCCGCCGACCCCGAGGAGCCCACGGACCCGGAGGAGCCCACCGAGCCCGAGGAGCCCGTCGACCCGGGCCCCAGCGACTGCCTCTCCGCGTGCACCCAGGCGCAGAACACCTGCACCGGGACGGCATTGGGCCTCGATTGCGACCAGCTGTGCGGCGCGGGCGTCGGAGATGCAGCCTGCTTCGCAGGCGTGACCGCGTGTGTGCAGATGGCCAGCTGCCTGTAGCCGCGGGAATGCGCAGCCGTCCGCGCGGGTCATTCACCACCCGTGCAAGAGGTCGACACCGTGATTGCCCAGGCGCTCCTCGTCGCCCTGGGCTTCATCGTTGGAAGCGTGGTCTTGGGGCTGCGCCGACTCCGAGCCAATCGCCGCGTTCGAGCGTTGGCCGCCCTGCCCCCGGTCGCGCCCTCCGTCTGCACGCTCGGGGTGCCCGAAGGGCAACGACTCCTCGAGCAGGTCGAGAGCCTCATCGCGCAGCTCGAACCGGCGGCTGCGTCCGGGGAGGCCGCGCTCATCGGAAGCGCGGGGGAGGGTGGCGTTGGAGACTCGATTCAGCGTGCCCTGGAGGAATGCGCGCGCGACTGGGCCTCGACGCTCGCACGGACCGACGGGAACACGGCCCAGGCACTGCGCGCGCTTGGCCTGACCGCCCACGGCGCGCAAGACGTTTCCGATCGCGTGGCCAACCGCACCCGTGACGACTACCGCGCAGCGCTCGAGTACTTCACGGCCGCCCGCACACGCCTCACAGCCGACGTCACGCTCGGGCTGTATCGCTAGAAACCGTAGGCAAGCGGGGCGAGCACCACGGTGACGATGCCCACCAACAGCGCCAGTGGACCTCCGACCCGCAGGAAGTCCGAGCCACGGTAGCCACCGGGACCGTAGACCATCAGGTTGGTCTGGTACCCGACCGGAGTGGCAAAGGCCGATGCTGCGGCCACGGTCAGAGCGATCGCAAAGGGCATGAAGTTCACCCCGAGCCCCTCGGCAGTCGCCAACGCGACGGGAAACACCAACACCGCCGCGGCTTGGGTGGTGATCAGGTTGGCCAACACGTTGGTGACCATGAAGATCGCCGCCAACGCGACGTAGGGGTTGGTCCCCGCCGACTTCACCAAGCCGCTCGCGACAAACGTCGCCGCACCACTGCGGTCCATCGCCACACCGATGCCCAGCCCCGCCCCAATGCCCAGCAGGACGCTGAGGTCGATCGCACGCTTGGCTTGAGAGAGTCGCAGGCAACCGCACAACACCATGCCCCCACCCGCAATGCAGGCGGCCTTGAGCATGCTGGTGACCTCGGTCGCGGCCAGCACCACCATGAGCAGCATCAGAGCCCGCGCAGCCCAAGCCCGCTCGTGGGTGACCGGCGTGGAGTCTTCGACGGACGACACGAGCAGGAACTCTCGCGAGTTGCGGTGCGCATCCACGAACGACGGGTGTCCTTCGATGAGCAACGTGTCGCCGCTCTGCAGCCGAATGTCGCCCACCTTCTTTTCGACGCGTTCACCGTCGCGGGAGACCGCAATGATGACCGCGTTGTAGTTGGTGCGAAACTTCGCCTCGCGCACCGTGAGCCCCGCCAAGCGACCGCGGCCGACCACCGCTTCGATCAGGCAGCGATGCGAACGCGGGTTGTCGACCTTGAACAGCTGGTCCGGCGCAGGCATCAGGCCGGGGACCTTTTGCAGGTCGACGACCGACTCCACGATGCCCACGAACATCAAACGGTCGCGTGCCTGCAACCGTGTGGTGGGTTCCACCGCGGGCACGATCTCCTCACCGCGCTGAATCTCCATCAGATACATGCCGGGCAACGAGCGCAGGCCGGCGTCTTCGATCGACGTGCCCACGATCGGCGACTGCTCCTGCACCACCATCTCCACCACGTATTCGCGCGGATCGGAGAGCTGCGTGATCGCGGGGCGTCGCTCGGGCAGGAGCCACTTCGACGCGATCGGCACGTAGATCAGACCGATGATCGCCGCGGGAACGCCGACCCACGCGATGTCGAACATCGCGAAGCCATCGTGGCCGGGCGTGGCAATCATCAGACCGTTGACCACCAACGTCGTCGACGTGCCGACGAGCGTCACGAGGCCGCCGAGAATCGAAGCGTACGACAGCGGGAGGAGCAGCTTGCTGACCGAGAGCTTCTGGCGTCGGGCCCAGTCCGAAACGACCGGCATCATCATCGCAACGACCGGCGTGTTGTTGAGGAACGCGCTCAGGGCAGCGATCGGCGTCATCAGGCGAACCTGAGCCGCCGCCAGTGAAGCCGGCCGCCCGAGCAGCCGCAAGCCGATGAAGTTCACCCCGCCCGTACGGCGCAAGCCTTCGGCGACGATGAACAGCGCCGCGATCGTGGCGAGGCCCTCATTCGAGAACCCGCCCAGCGCTTCGGTGGGCGAGATGACGCCCGCGACGAGCAGCGTCGCCACGCCTCCCAGGAGCACCATGTCCGGGGAAGCGCGCGTCATCGTGAGACCGGCGATCACCCCGGCCAACACCACGAACGTGATCGCGACGGCCAGGGTCATCGCAGCCTCCCGGGCGCGCTACTTCACGCCGATCTCGGCGAGCGTCTGCAGGACCTGGTCGTGAAAGGGACCGTGCGTGACGATCACACCGCGGTTTTCGGTGAGTTCGCGTCCCTTGGTGAAATCGAGTGGCTTGCCGGCGACGTCGGTGACGGTGCCGCCCGCCTCTTGCACGATGAGGCAGCCCGCACCGTGGTCCCAGATCTTTTCGCGGTAGCCGGGGCGCGTAGGCAGTCGGAGATACGCCTCGGCATCACCGCGCGCGACCACGCCGTATTTGGCTTGGCTGTCGAGGCGCACCGGATCGGCACCGATGCCGAGCTTGGCCATGAGCTGGGCCGAGTGATCGTGGGAGCTGTGCCCCGACTCGAACGACTCGCACAGTCGCGTGTTGGCGACCGCCGCCTCTGTGCTGACCCTGGCCGACGCCACGCCCTCACCGTCGAGCGGTGCGTGGTGGGCCCCTTCCCCGCGGACCGCCCAGAACACCGTGCCCGTGCTGTCGCCGCTGGGCAGGTTGGGGCACGCGAGCGCGGCCACGGTGAGCTGGCCGTCGACCACCAGCGCGAGCGCGACCGCGTACTGGTCTCCGCGCAGAAAGCCCTTGGTGCCGTCGATCGGATCGAGCGTCCAGAAGCGTGGCGAGTAGTCCTGTGCCCCACCGCGGTCGATGAACGCCAGCGCCTCGTCCTCGCTGGCGACGCCGAACGGCTTCAACTCGGCGAACACACGACTGCGAAATGCAGCCCCATCATCCCCACGCAGCGCGGCCGCGTCCTCTTCTCCGATGACCGGGTCGTCGGCAAAGGCCTGCTGCAACGCCCGACACACCAGCGCCTGGGAGGCGAAGTCGGCGACCGTGACCGGCGACTTGTCCTTCTTTTCGAGCGCGTCGGGGGCGATCGTCGCCTGCACTGCACGGCAGACCTTCGACGCCTCACGCACCGCCGCAATGGCGACCTCGAGTTCCTTGTCGTACTGACCCATCAGCCTTCTCCCAGGAAGCCGCCCGCCTCGAGGGCATCGAACACCGCATGCGCCATGACACCGGGATCACCGTCCTCGGGCACCAGCTTGAGGTCCGGGTTCGCCGGTTCCTCGTAGGGCGCGTCGATACCGGTGAACTGCTTGAGTTCGCCCGCTCGCGCCTTGGCGTACAGACCCTTGACGTCTCGGGCTTCGCAGACCTCGAGCGGCGTGGCGACGTGCACCAGCAGGAACCGCTCCGCACCGATGCGCTCTTTGGCCTTTTCGCGAATCTCTTCGTACGGGGAGATCGCGGACACCAGAGTGATGGTGCCGGCGTTTGCGAACAGCCGCGCGACCTCGGTGAAACGACGCAGGTTCTCGGCCCGGTCTTCGGGCGAAAAGCCCAGGTCGGACGTGATGCCCTCGCGCAGCACGTCGCCGTCCATCAAGAAGCTGTGTTTGCCGTGGCTATGCAGCAGGTGGTCGAGCGCGCGCGCGACCGTGGTCTTGCCCGAGCCGCTGAGCCCGGTGAACCACACGACCATGCCCCGGTGTCCGGTGACCTGTTCACGTTGCGCCACGCTGAGCATGCCGCGTTCCCACAGAGGCGGATTTTCCTGGGCCGTCACGGTCGCAGGGTACGACCCGTGCGCGGGCCAGCGCAACGGCTCACACCCAGTCGAGGGCCCGGTCGCGCGTGATGTCCTTGAAGTTCGCGCACGTCAGCTCGGGCACGCCGAGCCATCCCCCCAACTTGGCGAGGTCGGGGTTGAACACCGCCTCCAGGCGGCGCCGCTGGCTTTCGGTGAGCTCGGGCCGCTTGTTCATCGTCCAGAGCTTCTTGATGCGGTCCCGCACCCCCTGGGGCATGCGTTGACGCAGCTGAGAAATGCCAGGGGCGTACACGATGAGGTCGCGCAGCTTGCTCTTGCGCATTCGCTCGCCCGAGACGTTCTTCGCGCCCATGTCCTGTTTCCACTTCGGCGCGCCGTCGTAGCCGATGAATTTGCACACCCGCTCCAGTTCTTCTTGGGAGTGCGTCCGCAGCCGATCGAAAAACACGGGGAGCACCCGGTCCTTGCCGAACGCTTCGAAGAACGGCTCGAGCTGCATCGCGTACTGGCCGAACTGGATGAGCGCCGGGTGCTCGTCGATGGCCTTGGCCAGGGACACGGTGAGTACCCGCTGCGTCCACTCGTGCATGTAGTGCGACACGAGACGGTCCAGCGGGTTACGCATCACGTAGATGAACTTCGCGTCGGGCACGTGCTCGGCGACGCGTTCGACCACCTTCGGGTGCCGAGGAAGCTTCGTGTAGTGGGTGCTCGACTCCCCGCACAACTCCCCCGTCTCGGCCCGCGCGAACAACGACCAGTACCAGCTCAGACCCCGCCCGAAGTTCTCTTCGTCGCTGAAGAAGTTCGGCTCCTTGGGCATCGACATCACCATCCCCTCCTGGACGGCGAGCTGATCGTGCAGCGTCGAGGTGGCGCACTTCATCGCGCCAATGATCATGAAGTCGGGCTTGCGAGGCATTCGAGGCTTGCTGGGCGTGCTCGTCATGGCGAAGTCTCCGGCGGCGGCTGCATCCTGGAACGACGGCCAGCAAGGGGCAAGGACAGGACGGTCAGCAACGCGAAGTTGAGGATGATGCCAGCGTGAATCGCCAGCACGAACATCGCGATCGATGTTTCGTCGACCGACTGCCACGCGAGCGCCCCCGCCCAGCCTGCGTCTTGGACCCCGAGCCCGCCGGGTGTGATCGCCAAGATGGCACTGAGCTGGGACACGGGAAATGCACTGGCGATGACACCGAGGTCATCGACCGCGCTCACTGCCGCCCCGATGCCCGCGAACTGCACCAGCACCGAAACGTAACGGCCCAGACCCAATAGCGTGACGGCGATGGCGATGCGGCGGGGTACGACCACCTCCGGACGGCTGAACGGACGGCCGCGCCACTGCAGCAACCGCCCGTAGGCCCACAGAATCACCTTCGCCGCCGGGCGCACCAGCGGCACGATGCCGACCGTCGCCACCGCGAGCGTGATGGCGAGCGCCACCGCCCATCCCTCTCGGGGCCCCGTGGGTTCGTGCCAGACCACCGCCCACCCGAGCGCGATCAGTGGAAAGATCACGTCGACCACCCGCTCGAGGATCACCGGGGTGACCAAGCGCCCGAGCCCCTGCTTGGACCCGGCTGTGCGCAACCCGACGCCGCGCCCCAAGAAGTCCATCAGCAGCATCGACGAGAACTGCCCGACCAGCCGCGTGAGCGCGATGTAGTGGAAATAGGTCGCGAACGGGAGCCGCGTGGGCGTGAGGTGCTCGTTGAGCAGCCGCCAACGGATCGCACCGAACGTCGACGCCGCAATCGTGCCGAGCAAACCAACCACGAACCACGCCGGTCGCACCCGCAAACGCCGGCCCACTTCCTCCCAATCCGGGCCCAAAAACCAGATCAGGGCACCCAGCAGCCCCACACCCAGCAGAAACCGGGCGCTCGCCTCCACAGCCTTACGAGCACCGGATTTCGAGGGCTGGGACACAGAGAGACCGGAATGAACGACCGCACTCAGCGGAAAACGCGCAGTTTCGGCCGAGACCGCCGCACATGCAACTGGAGTATAAGAGGTCCCTCAATCGCATGGCTGAAAAACGCTCGCCGTCCACCGACGGGGACGAGACGCCGACGACGCTGAGCACGGTGTTCGACGCGCTCACCTCGTGGCTCTTCGTCACCTGTGTGATCGCCGTATCCCCGGCGCTCGCAGTCTGGCCGCTCGCTCACTCCGAGGAGCTTGGGAACCTCGTTTCGAATCAGCTCGACGTCGATCTGCGAACCCAGTTCTTGGGCGCGCTCGGGGTCTCGGCCGTCGTCGTCTTCGGACTCTACGCGGCCGCACACTGGATGACGCGTCGAGAGACCGGCATCGCCGGCTTCGGCGAGACATGCCGCAGGCTCAACCACTACACGTTCATCGTCGTGATCCTGCCGGTGTTGGTGCACCTGCTGAACCCAGGTATCGAGACCACCAGTCGGATCTTCACGCTGGGCCTGATCGCGATGACGTCCGGCTTCTTCGCCGTGTTCGTGTACCGCGTGTTGAAGCTGCCGCCCGGCGTGAAGCCTCGCGAGCGCTCCACCGAGATCACGATGGTGCACTGGGCCCTCGTCGCGGGAGCATTCGTGTTCTACGCCGGCACGATGTCGTACCTGGCGGTGCTCGACCACCGCAACATCGGCACCCACACCTACGACCTCGGCATCTACACCAACCTGTTTCACCGGACGGCGAACGGCGACTTCCTCGGGTGCTCGTACTGCAAGCTCGAAAACCACGTCAGCTCGCACTTCGACCCCATCATCTGGATCTTCTCGTGGATCTACCGACTTCGCCCCGATGCGGAGACGCTGCTGATCATCCAGGCGTGTTGGTTGGGCACGCTGGTATTCCCCCTGTTCCTCATCGGGGTGCGGGGTTTCAAGGACCCCCGCCTGGCCGTGGGCCTGTGCTGGCTGGCCACCCTCTACCCGCCCCTGCATGGGGCGAACATGTTCGACTTCCACTCGCTGACGATGGTGGTTCCGACCGTCGTCTGGCTGATCTACTTCATCGACAGCGGCAGCAAGATCCGGCTGTGGTTCACGCTGGCGCTGATGTTGCTGACCCGGGAAGACATGCCGCTGCTGGCGTGCTTCTTGGGCGCCTACGCGATCTTGCGCCGACGCCATGCGGTCGGGTTCGCGATCGTCGGCATCTCGCTGACCTACCTCGCGGTGGTCAAGACGGTGATCATGCCGGACTCGGGCCTGCTGATGGACAGCGAGGAAACGACCTCGTTTGCCCACTTCTTCAAGGACATGATCCCGCACAAGGAGGAGGGGCTCAAAGGCTACGCGATCACCGGCCTCACCTCGCCGACCTTCGCGCTCGAGGTACTCCTACGCGAACCACGGGTGTTCTTCGGGCTGCTGCTCTTCATGCCCCTGCTGTTCATGCCCCTGCTCGCACCCCGCAAGCGGTTCATGATGCTCTACGGGCTGGCGTTTCTGGGCCTGGCCACCCGCAAGTACGTCTACGACGTGCACTTCCAGTACTCCTCGGTGCTGTTCCCAATCCTGCTCGCCTCGACGCCCGACGGCGTCATGCAGTTTTCCAAGAGCCGGATTCACGACGCATTCCGCCTCGACCGTCGCCGCATCACGCCCGCGGTCATGCTGACCATGGCCTTTGCCATGATCCTCACCACGACGAAGTACGGCGCCATGGTGCCCAACCGGCACTTCCGCGCGGGCTGGAACACGCCGCGCCGCACGTTGGACAAAGAGCGGTACCGGGGGCTTCAAGAACTTCTCGAGCAGATCCCCGACGACGCGGCCGTGTGCGCAACCTCGAGCGTGGGTCCGCATGTGTCGGCGCGTGAAAAGGCGTTCAAATGGCCGGCCTGCAAGGACGCCGAGTACGCGCTGCTTCGCTCGCGCAGCTTCAAGAAGAAGTCCTCCAAGCGCCGTATCGACCGCATGCTCCGCCAAGGACGGCTGGTCGAGATCGACGAACGGGCCGACCTGGTGCTGTACGAGTACTACCCATCCTCGTCGCGGTCGAAGAAGCGTAAGGACGGTGAGGACGAGGATGAGGCGGCACTCGAAAAAGAGGCCAACCGTCGGCCCGATGCCGACGAGCAAGACGACGACGACGAAGCCGCGCCCGAGGACGACAGCGCCGACGACGACAAGCGCAAGGCGCCCAAGGACGACCGCGTCCCCGAAGGGCCCGAAAACGACGAGGAGTAGGCTCCGCTCAGTCGCAGGGTGGTCGTGAGAGCCACGTCGCTGGCAACGACGTGCGCTCCGCATCACCGTGCCCTCTCCACAGCTGCACCGAAGAGGACCCCGCGAGGTCACGCGCCTCGACGACCAACAGCGTGGGTACCTCCGGGAGCACCACGTCTAGAGCGGTCTCTCGGTACTTCGACCCGCGCCCGCGCTCGAACAACGGGACGTCTCCGAGCTGCAGTGACACGGCATCATCGGCTCCGAGCGTCAGCTTCACCTGACGAACGTCGGCCGCAATGCAGGTTTCGAAGCGTTGCGTGAAGCCATCCGAGTTCCACCCTGGCCGAGGCGCCCGCCCGCCCCAGTGCGCGCGTACGTCCGACTCGAAGCGTTCGAACGCCTCCCCATCGCTTGCCGTGTACCGAGCGAGCCACGGTCCATCGCGCCCATCGTCTCCCCACCCGTGGACCACCCCCGCCCCGACCAGCAGACTCCCGGCCACGAGCCAGGCCGCCGCGCGTGTGCCCGGGCGTGTCACCGTTCGTGCCCCCCGGGCCGCAACGCCTTGACCACCGCCAACACGACCCCGTCCCGAGAGACCGTCGCCACGATGGGACTGTTGGGATACTTGGTGTGCGCCTCACCGCGGGTGTACGCGACGTAGAACTCTGCCACGGGCTCTTCGACTCCCGGGCCACGCGTGTACTGGAATGGAGCGCCAAACGTCCAGCGCCCCGCCCACGATGGCATCGCCGCTTCGACCGCGATGGGGCCCGCTCGATCGCCGACGTGCTCCCGGAGCAACGACGCCGCTTCGCCGTAGCTGAACCCGTAGTAGTCGAGGCTGTAGCGCCCCTGCGCGCCCTCCAGCCCCCCCACGACCGGGTTGAACCACACCGACTGCATCGGGTGCAGCCGTACGATGGCCGCACCCTGCTGGAACAACGCCACGAGTCCCGCCAGGACACCCGCCGCCGCGAGCAACGACCACGCCGGCCCGAATCGACGCAGTGCCGCCACAATCCCCCACGCAGCCGCGACACAGGCCACCGGCACCACGAACAACATGTGTCGCAGGCCGTCGTAGAGCACCGGGTTCACCAGCACGACCGCAACGATCGGCAACACCCATGCGGCGTGCACCGGAAGCAACACCCTCCACTTCGACCGTTCGGCAAGGACCACCGAGAGCCCGCCCCCCACGAGGATCGGCAGTGGGAGCTTGAGTGCGAGCATGTGCAGCACGTAGTCGCGGCGCGGCTCCGTGGTTCGCATCATTTCGCCTGCGAACGGCATCAGACGATCGTGCGCGTCGAAGTCCACCAGGTTGGCGAGCGAAAGCAGCGGACGTACGAGCGGGCTCTGTAGCGCCCAGGGCCAGGCAACGACCATCACTGCCCAAGCGATCGAGACGACCAGCACGAGGTGTGGCACGACGGCGTCGGCTCGCTCGGCCAGCGAGCTCTCACTCTCGCCGGGTCGAAGAAGGCGCACCATCTCGATGCCCAGCAGCATTCCGAGCAGACCCAACCCCGCCGCACGCACGCAGCAGCTCAGCCCGAGCAAGACCCCGACGAGTGCCGTGCGTTTCCAAGATCGCGCGTCGTGCTCGAACCACAACGCCAACCCCAGCACGCCGCCCGCGTAGCCGACCGCGAACGGGAGGTCCTTGGGGTTGGCGAATGCGTGACCGACGTAGACGGGTGTGAGCGTCAACAGAACGAGAGCCAGTGCCCCCGTGACCGCGTCGAGCCGTCGAGCGAGCCGCCAAACAACCACCAGCCCGCACCACGCAACGCCCCCCCCGAGCCCGTGCAACACCGCGAAGCCGTCGCCCCCGCAGATGCGTCGCACACAGGCCCCGAGCAGGTCATAGGCGGCGCCGTAGAACGAGTCCCCCCGGAATGCGAGCGCCTGTGGGTCGGCGCCTGCCGTCGCGAACCATCGCAGTACCGCGTCACCGTACAAGGCGTGCGCGTGCTCATCCCATGTGACCGGAACGGTCGGGACGACGAGGATGCAGGCAACCAGGCAGGCGCCCAGCCACACGACGGCGAACGCGTCGGCGGCTCGAGCTCCCGCCAGGCGCGAGTTCACTGCACGTAGCCCAGCGCGCGAAGCTCGTCGAGCTCGCTCTCGGTCCGCTTGCGAGCAACGAACGCAGGCAGGCTACCGCCCCAGTCATCGAGTGCGGCCTTCATGCGCTTGAACACCCTCGGCGACTTCTCCTTGATGTCGACCGACTCGGCCGGGTCTTTGCGCAAGTCGTACAGCGCGTAGCGATAGCCGCCTTCGAGCTTGGGGTACGCGACGAGTTTGTGGGTGTCGTCGCGAACCGCCCGCAACCGAGCCGCCTCCGGGCTCCAGCGCTTCATCGCCTCGATCAACTCGGTTCGAACCTCGTCGGGCACGCTCTCGAGCGGCGTTTCCAAGAACGGGTCCTCTTGGTGGTCGTAGAACTCGAACTCGGTCTCTTCGACGTCGAGGCCGGCGGCGGCCGAGGGCGTGTCCGAAGCCGGAGCCTCTGCCTCGTGCTCGTGTTCGTCCTCGGCCTCGGGGCCATCGGAGTCCGGGGCTGTGCGAGTGGCTTTCGAACCCGCGGGGGTCGGGTCGAAGCACATCGAGTAGCGCTCGCCGTTGTAGCAGTAGCGCGAACGCTTGCGACCCGAGACGACGTAGTTGGTGGTGTCGGGGTGCAGCGCGCCCCCGGACTCGGCCTTGGCGTATGCAGCCACCGAAGCCGGATAGTCCGCGTCTTCATCCCAACGCCAGCGCAACGAGGCACCGTCGAACTCCGGCCACCGGCTCAGCGAAATGCCCGCGAGGTCGAGCAGCGTGGGCGCGACATCCTCGATGATTGCAACACCTCCATCGAAGCGCCCGGCGGGAATGGTCGGCCCCGCGATGATGAGCGGCACCCGCAGCGAAGCGTCGGCAAGACTCGGGCCGTGTGCGAAGTACAGACCGTCTTCGCCCATGTTCTCGCCGTGGTCGGCGGTAAAGACCCGAAGGCTCTCGTTCCATCGTCCGCGCTCGGTCAACCCCTCAATCAGGCGGCCGATCTCGAAGTCGTTGAACGCGATTTCGGCATCGTAGAGGGCGGAACAGTCGTCGAACGCTTTGGTCGACACGTCCCCCGCGTTGACGAACATGTTTCCGAGCGAGACCTTGCGGCGCTTCATCTGCTTCTGAAGCTCGCGGCACTTCTTGGCAGCGGGCTGGTCTTCCCAGTGCTTGCGCGGCGGGCCGTACTTCCAGTGCGGATCGACGTAGTGCACCCACAAGAACAGCGGCGCTTCGGAGTCCACCGCGTCGACCATGTCGAGCGCCAACGACGTCATCACGTCGGCGTCCGACCGCTTCTTCATCTTCTTGATCTTGCCCTGGTCGTAGAACTTGTCGAAACCGACCGCGAGCTTCTGCCGGGTGCCCGCAGCCGAGTTTGCGCTCAGGCCCAGCGTTACGTAGCCCGCATTGCTGAAGACTTCGGCCATGCGCTGCCCCTTCTCGACCGAGACGGGTTCCCAGACTTCGCGCGACCCGTGTCCCGCAATGCCCAGGCCGGTGAGCAGTGACGCCAGACCCGGCGTCGTGCGAGGCAGCGGCACCGTCGCGTTGGCGAACACGATGCCCGAACGGCCCATCGCATCGATGTTCGGCGTCTGAGCGGCGGCGTATCCGTAGATGCCGAGCCGGTCAGCCCGCAACGTGTCGACGGTGATCAGAATGACGTCCGGCAACTCGGGCATGTCGCTCGCGGGCTCGGGAATCGGCGGGGGCGCCTGGCCAACGTGATCGTCCCCTTCCGCACGAGCGGTGTAGACGATGAAGCTGAGCACGAAGGCACCGAGCAACAACATGACCAGAACCCTGGCCGTGGAGCGCGCATTCACCGCTGGACCATAGCTCAGGAGGCAACAGGGCGACAACTGAGCACACCGCGGCGTGAGAGCCCACCTTCTCCCTCCCCGTGTTGACGGCTGCTACAGTCCGCGCTCGCCATGCGCAATTGGAGCAACGAGGAGATTCAGCGGTACCTGGGCACGCACCGGAACTGCTACCTCACCCACGCAAAGGACGCGGGCATCCGTAGCGAAGCTGCGTCCGGCGGCACCACCTCGGCCACCGCAATCGCCCTGCTCGAAGAGGGCCTCGTCGATGGCGTGTTGGTCTGGCGCATGGTCTGCGACCGCGAGGACCCGGTTTGCGAACCCTACATCGCGAAGAACCGAGAAGAGGTGCTCGCCGCGCGCGGCAGCAAATACACGGCGATCAACTTCCCTCGGCAAGCGTTGCCGCTGATCAAGGCGTTCGACGGCAAGCTGGCCGTCCTCACGCTGCCCTGCGACGCGAGCTATCTCCGCCGCAAGATCAAGGCGACGCCCGAGATCGGCGAGAAGGTCGCGTACATCCTCACGCTGTTCTGCGGGCACAACTCCGAGCCCGAGCTCACCAAGCTCATCGCCCGCCGGCACGGGATGCAGTGGGACGAGGTCGAGACGTTCAAGTACCGCACGGGTGCCTGGCGCGGCATTCTGACGATGGTCGCCAAGGACGGGCGCGAGGTTCAGATCCCGACCCGCACCTTCACCCACTACCAAAACCTGCACTTCTTCTCCGAGCGCAAGTGCCTCAACTGCACCGACCACTTCGGGTTCGACTCGGACCTGGCGCTCGGCGACATCTGGTCGCTCGACGCCAAGAAACACGACGTCAAACCCACGCTGATGGTCACCCGCACCGAGGCGGGTGAACGCGCCGCGCAGGCCGTGTTACCGCTGCTCGAGTCCCAGTCGGTCCCCGCGTCGGTGGTCGTCAACGGCAACAGCCGCGGGATGACCTACCACTATCAGATCAGTGCCCGGGCCAAGGCGGCCAAGCGTTTCGGCATCAAGATCAAGGACCGCCTGCGACTTCCCGTCACCCCGCTCGACGAGGTCGTCGCGACGATGGGCATCTTCAACTTCTGGCTCTCGCGCCACGAGAAGTACGGGAAGCTGATCGAAAAGATCCCGATGAAGGGGATCGAGGCGTACATCTACCTGTTCAAGGGGCTGCAGCAGCTCAACCTCTTCCTCTATCGCCCCTTCCCGCCGGGCGACAAGTACTCGGTCATCGGCGCCACCCTCACCGGAAACCGCGGCGCCGAGGCGATGTTGGTCACCACCATCGGCAAGCTCCGCGAGAAGTACCCCGAGGCGCGTTTCGTCGTGCACTCGTACTTCCCCGAGCGAGACCGCGAGCTGTGCAAGGACCTCGACGTCGACATCGTCAGCGCCACCCCGGCCGCGCTGGTCCTGCAGCACCTCCCGGTCGCGGTCGCCGACCGGATGCTGCGCATGATCAACCTCGGTTTCCCGCGCAGCTGGATGCCGCGGGCGGTTCGCGAACTCAAGGAGTCGCGCGTGCTGCTGGACGTGTTCGGCGTGTCCTACTCGGACGGGCGCGAGAAGTTCCTGCCGTTCAACATCCTGTCCAACGTGCCCTCGATGCTGATGGGCGTCCCCGTGGTGAAGCTGTCGCAGGGCTTGGGCAAGTTCGAAGGACGGATCAACCGCGGCGTCGGCAAGGCGATGCTCAAGCGATGCGCCAAGGTATTCGCGCGCGGCGCTCGCTCCATGGAAATGGTCGAGGGCCTCGAGCTCGACACCGAGCTCGGCCAAGCATCGGACATCGCCTTCTCCTACGAGGACCGCTACTCGCTCAGTGACGAAAACCCCGAATACGAGCGGGAGCTGAGCGAGACGCTGCAAGCGCACCGCGACGCCGGCGAGCGCATCCTGACGATGTCGGTCTCCGCGGTCGTTTCGGCGAAGTGCAAGAAGCAGGGCATCGACTACGAGCACGAGATCGCTCAGGTCGCCCGGCACTTCCTGCGAGAGGGATACGTCGTACTCCTTCTCCCCAACGCCACGCGCCAAGATACGCAGAGCACCCACAACAACGACCTGCCGATCGTCGAAGACATCCGTAGCCGCGTGGTCGGCGAGGGCACCTCGAAGCTGGTTCCGATCCTCAAGGACCTCAACACCGCCTCCCTGCGCCGCGTCCTGTCCAAGACCGACTACCTCGTGGCCTCCCGCTTTCACGCGATGGTCGCGGGATTGTGTCTAGGCATCCCCACGATGGTGCTCGGCTGGGGTCACAAGTACGCCGAGATTCTGGCGCAGTTCGCGATCAGCGATCAGGCGTACGATTTCTCGACGCTCGACCACGAGTCGCTCATCGAGAGGGTCGAACGATTCATCGACCGCGCCCCCCAGATCCAACGCCGGATCCTCGAAAACCTGCCCGCGGTACGAGAATCGTCGGCAAGCCAGTTCGAATGGCTCGCGGAGTACGTCTCCCGCACGGCCAACGTCTGCACCCCCGACGACTACGACGAGGGTGAAGAAGAGGCGACAGCCGCCAGTACGACCGTCCGCGCTTGAGCGCCAAAGAGCCCCACCCGGCCCAAATCACCCCACCGCCCGCCGGGTCACCGTGACATCGGTGTCGTCTCCCACCCAAGACGACATCGTCACAGTGTCCCGAGTGCGGCCGTGCACAGCCGCTTCGTGTGAAGGCGCCGTTCGCATGCGATACTTCGATGGTCTTGGAGCGCTCTTGATCATGAAGCTGCGTCACTACAACTATCTCGCCTGTGTTTCACTTCTCACTGCCAGTGCTTGTAGCGACGGCCCCCGAGCGGAATCCGATGGGGATGACTCCGCAACCGGCGGCCAGGTGACGACAGCGTCCGCGACGAACCCGACGTCCGCGACCGGCGGCGAGACCGACGACAGCACGACGGCAGACCCGGACACCACGACCACGGCGGCGGACAGCACCGGGGAAACCGGAGGCCAGAGCACCTGCGAGACGGTGCAATGTGGCAGCGATTGCTGCGCCGAGGGGCAAGAGTGCGTCCTCGGGGAGTGCCTCGACGCTTGCGAGTCCGAGGTTCGGTGTGGCGAGGATCTCTCCACCTGCTGCGATGCGGGCGACGTTTGCCTCAACCCGGACTGCGTCACTCCCGGCATCGACTGCCTCGACTCCTTCGACTGCCCCGTCGGCGAGTTCTGCGAACCGACCATCGGCGCCTGCCTTCCACAACAAGACCCGGTCGCCTGTGAGATCGAGCCGGACTTCGAGCAGGTCACCGCCGAGCTCGAGTGGGGCTTTCAGGAGCAGCAGATCATCGGCATTCCGCTGGTCGGCGACGTCGATGGCGACGGCAACCCCGAGGTCGTCGTCAGCACCCAGTGGTACGACATCAACGGCAACGGAGTCGAGAACGACTCTGGCGAGGGCGCCGCATCCGGCATCATCGTCGTACTCGACGGCCAGACCGGTGACGAGCAGTTCCGCATCACGGGCGACCAGCCTGGAGGGTTCTACGCCTACGGCCGGTCCAGCGCCGGACTTGCCGACGTGGATGGCAACGGCCTGCCCGACATCGTCTTCGTCGGTCAGCCGCAAAGCGGCGCCAACGTGAACCGCTCGCAGGTCCACGCATTCGACGGCCTGGGCCAGCACCTGTGGTCGAGCCACCACCTCGACTCGAGCCCGCATTACCTCTTCATTCGCAACGGCGCGCCGAGCTTCGCCAACTTCGACTCCGATGCCGCATCGGAAACCGTCTTCGGCGCTGCGATCATCGACGACGACGGCCTCGTCGTGCACGACTTCACGGGCAGCGCCAACTGCACCGCGGCCGGAACCTACGAGGGCTGCGCGGCCACCGAGGGTAGCGAGCGCGGCCCCGTCAGCGGTTCGAACGCGGGCTACCCCGGCGGCATCTCGGCCATCGCGGACATGACCGGCGACGGCAACCCCGAGATCATCAGTGGCCAGCGAGCCTGGACAGTCGACTGGGACGACTCGGGCGCCATTCCCAACGTCACCGTCGAGCAACTCTGGGACGCGGGCCCTGGCGACGGCTATCCAGCGATCGCCAACATCGACCTCGACGGCAACAACACCCCCGAAGTTGTCCTCGTCGCCGAAGGAGAGCTTCGCGTACTCGACGGTGCGACCGGCGAGCTGTGGTGCGGCGTCGACCCGACCGGCGCGATGTGTGACGGCAACGACCTCGCCCGCACCCAACCGATCGCTCTGCCCGGTGGTGGGCGCGGCGGTCCGCCCACCGTCGCCGACTTCGACGGCGATGGCCGCCCGGAAATCGGTGTTGCCGGCCAGCTCGAGTACACCCTCTTCGACCTCAACCGCACCGACGAAGACATCGTCCAACCCGACGGCGCCCTGCCGCCCGCGCCCGGCGAGATCTACGTGCGCTGGTCCAACGCCACGCTCGAGGACACCTTCTCGCAGTCGACCGGCTCGTCGGTGTTCGACTTCCAAGGCGATGGCATCGCAGAGGTGCTCTACAACGACGCCTGCCACATGCGGGTGTTCAACGGCCAAACCGGCGAAGTCATCCTCGAGATCGAGAACAGCAGCGCCACGATCCACGAATACCCGGTCATCGCCGACGTCGACGCCGACGGCAACTCCGAGTTCCTCATCGTGTCCAACGACCACCGCGACGACTGCGACGGTTTTGATGGCTACCAGTACGAGCGCGGCGTTCGAGTGTTCGGCGACCCCAACGACCAGTGGGTCCGCACCCGCCGCGTCTGGACCAGCCACACCTATCACGTGACCAACTCCGAATCGAACGGCATCACCCCGTTCGCCGAGGAGAACAACTGGGAAGTTCCGGGCCTCAACAACTACCGCCAGAACGTGCAGGGCGAAGGGGTCTTCAATGCTCCCGACCTCTCGCTCGACCTGGCGGTGAACTTCAACAGCTGCCTCGACGAGCAGTTCGAGATCGTAGCGACGGTGCGCAACGAAGGGTCGCTCGGCGTACCTGCCGGCATCGAGGTGGAACTCTACAACGGCACCGACGCGACGGGCGCCCTGGTCGGCACCCGCACGACCGAGAACGCTCTACTGCCCGGTGAGTTCACCACCGTGTCGTGGACGGTCGCTGCCCCCGGCGGTGAGCCACTGCAGTTCTTCGCCACCGTCGACGAAGTCGAAGGCATCAGCATCATCAACGAGTGCAACGAGAGCAACAACAGCGGCGCAACCGAGACCGTCAGCTGCCCGATCCCTGGCTGAGCAAAGCAAAAGGGAGGGGCATCCAGCCCCTCCCCTCGTTTCCAAGAGCGTCGCCCTACCGTTTGGGGCGGCGCTTTTTCGTGATGGGCCCGCGCACGACGCCCTTGCGCTCTTCGAGCAGCGCCTTCGCCTTGTCCAGCGCCGCGCCCTGCAGTCGCACCAAGCGAATCGGGATGCGGAAGTCACCCACGATGTCGGGCGTGTAGTACTCCCAAACGACCTCTCCCTCACGGGTGACCTCAAGCGAGCGACCTCGCTGAGAGGAGTTCACCAGCACGTTGTCGTTGGAGAGGATCTGGGAGAGCCCACGCTTCTTGGACCAAAGCGGGTCGGCCTTGGTGCCCTTGTACGTCCACGAGATCGCGCCGTCGGACGGGTTGATCTCGATGACGCGACTCCAGCCTCGGTGCCACCCGTTGTCGAACACCAGCATGGTACCGCCCGGCTGCAAGTCGGGATCGTGTGGGCGGTCGAGTTCATCGGCTCCCCAATGCCACTTCAGGCTGCCGTCTTCGGCCGAGAACACCGCGAGCACGTCGAGCTCGCGCAGCGCGGTGAGGATGTCTCCCTTGCTGCCGATGCCCTCGACGTCTTGGCTGAGCACTTCAACCGTGTTGGCGTGAATGAAGTCGGCGCGCGGTAGCTTCTTCTTCCCGGACTTTCGCTTCGAACGCCAGCGCTCGTTCCGGGCTGCGATGTGCTCCTGGTAGAACGGTTTGTCGGCGAGCGCGTCGTGAATCCAGAAGCGCTTCTCGACTTCTCCGTCGGCAGAGATCCAGGTGAACCCGTCGTCGAGGAGGTGGTAGGGCGTGCCCTGGTCGTCGAGTTCGACGTTGCGCTCTTCGAGGACAACGGTTCCGCCGTCCTCCCCGAACGCCAGGTCGTGGTGGAAACGCCCCTTGACCGACCACACCGCCTTGGAATCCCAATCGAGCTTCACCAGCGCGGTGCGGTTGTCGACCGCGTAGAGATGTCCGTCGGGGCTGAACTTGGCCATCGCCCAGCCGGGGTTCTTCGCGGGACCGCGTTTGGTGTCGTGCTCCCAGCTGTGCAGCTCGGTGCCGTCCATGCCGATCAGCCGCGCAACGCGGACCGGCCGGCCACGGCCGATCTTTGCAAACTCTCCACCCGATCCGATCGGAACGCCGAGGCTGATGCCTCCGGCTTCTGCTTTTTCGGGGACATGGCGAGTCACGCCGACCTTCTTCTTCTCCTCCGCGGAGAGCTGGTCGGTGTTGAGGTAGCTCAGCGACTCCAGCTCGGGGTCGATGCCCCCACCCTTCTTGCCAGAGCGGCCGCCTTTCTTGCCGTGTTTGCCGTCGCCTTCGCCGCTCTTGTTGAGCGAGATGACGCCGGTACCGAACAGCAGCCCTGCGATGGCCCCTGCCGCGCCAACGGCAATCAGGGTCGAACGGAGTGCGGACATGCGCGGGAGACTAGCAGTCCCCGCATGGGGCGGCTAGGAGCCCGAAATCGGCTTTCCAGGAGCACCACCGCGCTTGTCGAGCAGTGCACGCACCGACGCGGCAGCATCCCCCTGAAGCCGGATGTAGCGCATCGGCACGCGGTAGTCCCCGAGGATGTCGGGGCTGTAGTAGTCCCACACGATGGTGCCCTTGCGCGTGACCTCGACCGCGCGACCCGCCTGCGATGCGTTGGCGAGGTAGTGTCCGTTCGAGAGTTTCTGAGCCAGCCCGCGTTTCTTGGACCAGAGGCGGTTCTTGCTCCGACGCCCCCCGAACTTCCACACGATCTTGCCGGACGCAGGGTCCATCTCGACGAGGCGAGAGCGCTTCCGGTGCCAGCCGTTGTCGAACACCAGCACGTGCCCATTGCCGAGCAAGCTGGGGTCGTGCGGACGATCCAGGTCGTCGGCCCCCCACGACCAGAGCAGGCGACCATCCTCTGCCGAGAACGTCGCGATCATGTCGAGTTCACGCAACGTCGCGAGAATGTCGCCCTTGCTACCGACGCCTTCGACATCGCGGGTGAGGATCTCGACCGAGTTGGCGTGAATGAAGTCGCCCTGCTGGAGCTCGGGCTCGGAGAAGCCGCAGCTGATGGAGAAGCTGTCTTGAGCCTCCATCTTCTGGCGCCGCGACTTTCGCCAGCGTTTGTTCCGCTTGGCGATGTGGCGCTCGTAGAACTCTTCCCCCTCGAGCGCGTCGTGGACCCAGAACTGTTTCTCGATGCTGCCGTCGGCCGCGATCCACGTGAATCCATCGTCGAGAAGCTCGTAGGGCTCCCCTTCGTCGAGCAGACGCACGGGTCGCTCTTCGAGCACGACGATGCCTCCTTCGGGGCGGAAGTCGAGGTCGTGGTGAAACGCCCCTGCAACCTCCCACTCGACGTTGGAGTCCCAGTCGAGCTGAACGACGGCGGCCCGGTTGTCGATCGCGAACAACGCTCCGTCGTCCCGAACCTTGGCCACCGCCCAGCCGGGTTCTGCCGACTCACCTCGCCCCACCGGGTCGCTCCAACGGTGAACTTCGCGTCCCTCCATGTCGATGAGACGCGCGAAGCGAAGCGCCTCGTCGTGCCCTCGCTTGCGGAGCTCTCGAAACTCCAGCCCTGATCCGATTGGAACAGCGATCCCCAACCCGTCCTTTTCGGCGGAGGGTTTGTGCACCGTGACGAGTCGCTTCTTCTTGTCCTCCGCGGACATCTCCGGCGTGTTGAGGTAGCTGAGCGACTCCAGCTCGGGGTCGACTTCGTCCGTCTCCTCGCTGTGCTTGCGTAGCGAAACGACGCCGGTCGCGAACAGCATCCCGACCAGCCCGCCGACAACGGCAACCCCGATGCCAATCGACTTCAGCGAGGACATGGGCGAGAGGGTAGTGTGGGGTCTCTGAACGCCGCAACCTCGAAATCACGACCCGTCCGAGCGCTACGCGCCAAGGCTACGACTCTTCTGGGCGGTTGCGCCGTCGAGTGACCAAGAACGGCCACGCACCCCACAGAGACAGCAGCAGCTCCATCGACGTGATGATCAGCCGCGACGTGAGCGTGGCCAAGCCCGCGACTGCGGCGCCAATGGAAGGCTTGAGCAAGCTGAGCATGACCGCTTCGCGCACGCCCAGACCGGCGGGTGCGAACAACGCGGCAAACCCGGCAACGAGCGCCGAGGCGTATGTCCCCACCCCCACTACGAGCGGCACTCCTCCCGAATCGGGGGGCACCACACCACGAATCATGACCGCGAACCCGAGCCCGGCCAGCAGCCAGACCGCCGCGAGGCCCAAGGCCACGACCGCGAGCATGCCGGGCGAGGGCAGCTTCAACTCGGACATGTCTCGGTTGAACTTGCGCCCGATCCAGCGCAGCAGTTTCGGGAACAGCGGCGACATCAACAGCCCCAGTGCCCCAACGCCCCCGACCCCGATCGCGACGGCGACCAGAACCTGAGCCTGGCCGAGTCGCCAGATGACCAGCAGGGCCACCAGGCTGCCCATCATGTAGTAGATGATGAGAAAGATCGTCATCGAGACGGCACTGGCCCTTGCGGGCAGGCCGTGCTCCTTGCCGAAGATTCCCGCGCCCGCGACCGACCAGATCTTGCCCGGCAAGAAGCGCCCCAGGTGCGACGCGAGAAAGACTCGCGCGCCCGCCACATGCCCCACGGGATAGCCGGTGCGACGCATCATCTCGCCCCACAGCCACGCCCGGAACAAGAACGCGACCAGCCACAGGCCGATCGCCGCTACGATGGGCAACGGGTCCTGAATGAGGTTGGACCAGTCGAGCGACGAGGCGTCGCGAGCGATGGACTGCCCCACCCACGCAAAGAGGCCTCCGATGACGACAAACTTAAAGACAAAGAGAAGCCGGCGCTTGGCCGACTTCTTCTTGGTCTGTTCCGGAGACGCCTCAGAAGCGTCCGGGGGCTGTTGAGCCGGGATGTCTCCCACGCACTACTCGCTCTCGCGCTCGCGCGACCGCTTGTATGCGAGCAGATCGTTGACGATCGGCGGGATGAAGCGCTGCAGGATGCGACGGCTCCCCAACGCGGTACGACGTTGGAACTGCTCGCCGGGCCGCTTCTTGTAGTTGGTGGTGTGGGGCAGCGACCGCTCGGCCTTGGGGCGTCCGTTGGTGTAGTAGAAGAACGCCATCGACTTCCGCGTGCGGTCCTCGGGACACATCATCGGGTCGGGGTGCCCGTGGTTGCTGTCGTCCGCGACGTAGAACAGCACCATGCGCCCGGCCTTCGGCGCGATCTTGGACACGCAGCGGCTCATGTCCTTTTCCCACAGCTCGAGGTGTCCACCGAACGCGTCGTCCCAATCCTTGTTGAGGTAGAGGATGACGTTGAGGCGCCGGTCGAGCCGCAGCTTGGGCTCCCAGTTGAAGTCGGCGTGAATCTTCAGAAACCCGCCACGGCTGGTCTCGTGAATACCGCCGCCCATGAGGTGCGGGTCGGCGATCAGGTGCTCGACGCCGGTGACCTCTTCGAGAAAGCGAAGAAACTGCGACGAGTTGAACTCGTTGATCATGTGCCGGGTGAACGCACCCAGCTGCGAGATGTCGGTGGTTCCGACCTTGCCCTTGCGCGACTCGTTGGGCTCTTCGTACAGGTCGACGGAGCCGTCGCGGCCAGGGAACTCCTCGAGCAGCTTGTCCACGACCCACTCGGGCACGACGTTGTCGATGCACAGGTGCGGGAACGGGTCGGCGTTCTTCCAGGCGTCTCGGTGCTGTTCAGCGAGGCCTTCGAGGTATTCGGGGTTGAAAAAGAAGGCGTCAAAACCTTGTTTCGAGCCTTGTTCAATCGCAGGAGCCTGAGTCTCAGACACGTCTCAATCACCTCGGTCGAGCTGCTTCAGCTCGTCGTTCGAGCCTAGCACAAGTGCCCGATCACGAGCGTGCGCTAGGTGCTGCTCGGAGCGCATCGGCAAGCCAGTCGAACTGGGCTTGGGCCTCGCCATTCACCCGTTCGATGTTGTTGGCGATGTTTTCACGAAGCGTCGCCGCACCCTCGATGAGCTCGTCGATTCTCTTCACGAGAACTTTCACATCGAGCTCGGAGAAGTCGTACGCCCAGTCTTGCAGGCCAAACATCGCCAGGATTTCCCGATACTTGTGCGACCAGCCCAAGACCAACGTCGGCACACCGAGGGCCAAACCCGCAATCATTGCGTGGAACCGGGACGCGACCATGTAGTCGGCCTCGCGAATGACCTCGCGAAGCCCCCCGGCATTGAGCCCGCGACGCAGCGCGATGAGATGCTCCCCCGCGGCGGGGTGTTGCACCCGCGCTTCGACGGCCTCGACGACCGGGATGTCGTTGTTGTGCCGCGACGCGACCCCTTCGCGGTTGGCGTTGGGCAGCAACACGACGGTGAGGCCACGTTCGAGCATCGCGTCGACGATCGACGCCATCTCGGCGATGTAGTCCTGTCCGCTGGCGTTGACCTTCTTCTCGACCACCGCGCTGAGCGAGAAGATCAGGATGCGCCCACCCGCCGCCTTTCTCTTTGCGAGGTCGGCCGCCACGGCTTCGCTGTAGTCGGGGTTCTCCTCGGACAGTGAGTGCGATGGCTCGTACAAGAACGCGATGTCGGGCGCGTAGCCGAGCACGGGCCCAAGCCCGACGTCGGTCGCCATCTTCAGCGACTCCTTGCCGCGTGCGAACACGCGACGGCAGCGACCGAGCATCCACTTGCCCACCGCCCGGGTGACCGGGTGGTTGTACGTGCCCATGCCCTGCGACAACTTCACGACCGGCGTGCCCATCAACATCGCCGGCCAGTTCGACAGCACGTTGAAGGGGAGAAACTTTTCGCGGCCGTCGTTGTAGGAGACGCCGAACACGTCGAGCAGCATGTCGGAGTCCCGCAAGCCGCGAGGGCCCGCCGGCAACACGAACCCCGGCAGCTTCAACCCCACGGTACGAACGGCTCGCTCCGCAACCGAGGCGGGGAAGTACTGCAGTACCAAGGCCACTGGGGATGCGTCGACGATCTCCACCGCGGGATCGTCGGTGAGCGCTCGGTCTTCGTCGGGAAAGTAAGAATGGATGAAGAACTTGGCCCCAGGGAAACGTTCGCGAACCTTGGCAATGCTCGTGACGAGCATCGCCTCCGCGCCGCGGTTTCCCGTGAGCGTCGCTCCGATGATGGAGACCGTCGGTGCCACGTGAGAACGCGGGATGCTAGCAGCCCCGGTTGGAGGGTGCCATGAACGCCACCGCGCCAGCGAGCGGGCAGGCGCAGTCGCCGCACGCGTCGCGAGATGTCCCCGCGACGGGCAATCGGCACCGAGAATCGCGCGGGGCTGCTAAGCTCTGAGGCCTGAGCACGCATGCGCCGGCGTGCCCCCTTCTTGCCATGATCATGCAACTTCGACCGTCTGGGAAACCCGCGCGCTCGTTCGCCGCCTTGCTGCTCACGACCGGCCTGCTCACGACCGGCCTGCTCACCGCCGCATGTGGCGGAGACGACGGAGCACCCCCTCTCGCCGAGGACGACGATGGGGGAACGACGGGTGACGCGACCACCGGCCAACCCGGCTCCAGCAGTGCCTCGGCGGACGAATCCTCCACCGGTTTCGTTCCGATTTGCACGCCTGGCGAGCTGCGGTGCGCGGAAGACGACGGTGCGGTCGAGATCTGCGCCGGCACCGGCCTCAGCTGGGATGTCGAAATCGAGTGCGGAACCTACTCTGAGTGCGTCCCCTGCGAGCAGGGCGACGATCAGTGCTCTCAACCGCTCTGCATCGGCCCCTGCCAGCTCTCGGTCAACGACCCCTCTTCGGCAGGATGTGCATTCGTCGCCAACCGACAGTTGCACAAGTACGGGGAAGCGCCGGATGGCCTGGTCATCACCAACCCCAGCCCGGACCTCGACGCAGCCGTGCAGGTCTTCGAAGTGCCAGAGGGACTGTTGGAGGAGTCGCTCCTGGAGTCGTTCACATTGGCGCCAAACTCCAGCCAGGTCCTGGAGCTCAGCTCCGATTTCGTGCCCGGCCTTGGAACAAACCTCCGGACAGGCGGGGTGTTCCGCGTCTACAGCGACACGCCCGTCATCTCCTATCTGCACGCACCACTGCAAGCCAACCTCGGCAACGAGTCATCGCTGCTTCTGCCCGATCAGGTGCTTGGCACCGACTACGTCGTCACTTCGTACTCCAGTCGATCGCTCAACGACGTCGGGGTGAGCTACTTCGAAATCGTCGCGTTGCACGACGAGACGCGTGTCGAGTGGACCCCATCGGTCGACACGGCGGGCAACGGCCTGCCGATCGACCCGGTCGCGGCGGGCGAAAAGGGGCAGATCGTCCTGAACCGCTACGAGACCATGCGGATCGTCCCCTCGGTGGTGAACCTGCCCAAAGACGAGCCCGAAGCGAGTCGGGCACTCGACCTCTCGGGTACGTTCGTTCACTCGGACAAGCCGATTTGGATCACCGGCGCAAACCGGATGTCGGAGGTCCCATTCACAGCGACCACCGCTGACCAGCTGCAGGAGCTGCTTATCCCCCTGCAACACTGGGGCGAGTCGTACGTGCTCCCCTCGGCACGGCCTCGCGGCGACTTGATGACCACGCCCAACCAGCCCCAGAACTACTGGCGGATCTACGCGGGTCGGGCCAACGTCACGGTCAACTCCGACCCGCCGCACCCCGACTTCCCGATCGAACTCGAAAACGTGGGCGACTACGTCGATGTGCTCACGGACCACGGACAGAACCTGTACACGTCCGCGAACGGTCCGTTCATGCCCGTGCTCTACACACGCTCTCGCATCGTTCAGGACGAAGAAGGCAACGCGGACGCACTTCCCTATGGTGACTCGGCCATGGTCCAGATGGTGCCGACCGAGCAGTTCCTGTCGCGATACGTGTTCTCCACCGGGGTGGGCTTCGCCCACAACTCGGTCCAGTTCATTCGCCCGGCCGGCGGCACCGAGATTGAGCTCGTCAACGAGGGCGGGAAGTTCATCGCGGTCGACGGATTCGAGCAGGTCGGCGAGTTCGAGGTCGCCTCGCTGGACGATATCGGCTCCGGCACCTTCGTGGCGAGCAGCACCACGCCCTTCGGCATCATTCAAAGTGGGCACACCTCCGGCGTGTTCGGCGACCCCGACTGCTGGGACCTGAAGAACGAATGCAACGGCACCTATGCCTACCCTGGCGGCATGAAGGCCGAGACGATCTACATCCCGTAGGTCGAGCCGGCCCCTCGAGGACATAGACTCCTCGGAGACCATCCGCCTCGCCTCGACGACGCCATGCAACCGCAGTGGAAGAAGCACGCGCCGTTTGGGCTGGGGCTCGTGGTGCTGCTGGTCGTGAGCGCGTGGCTGCGCACGCCCGGATTCACGCAAGGCGGTTTCGCGAACCACGATGTCGGCGGCATCCTCTACAACGGCATGCTGCTGGCGGCGGGCAAGCTGCCGTACGTCGACAGTGTTGAGTTCAAGGCGCCTGGTTCGTTCTATCTGGCGTGGTGGCTGGCCGATGGGGGGCGCGACATCGCGTCGTTTCAGGTGTGGGCCAACGTGGTGGCCTTGGCGAGCCTGGCCGTCGTGGCGGTGGGGACCCGGGCGCTGTGGGGTCCGGTCGCCGGATTGGTGGCGGGGGTGGTCTACGGCGCGCACGACCTGGTGCTCGACACGATGGACGCCAACTACGTCACCTGGGCCCAGCTCCCGGCCACGGCTGCGGTGATGGTGGCGCTGACCACAATCGGACGCACGGCCCCCTACCGACGACTCGTCGTCGCGGGCGCATTGGCGTGCCTGGCCGTGATCTGCAAGCGACCGGCTGGCGTAGCACTGCTCTCGGTGTTGTTCATCGGAGCGCTCAACACGGTGCGCAGCAAGCCCGGCACCCGCGGGCGGGAAGCGCTGGCACAAATGGGTGCGATCGGGCTGGGCATCGGCTTGGCGGCGCTGCCTATCGTCGTGCACTACGCAGCCCACGGACACTTCGCAGGCCTGTGGACGGGCTTCGTCCGCAACGAATGGGGTTGGCGCTACGTCGCCCAGGGTTCGGCCATCGGAGGCGCGGAAGCCCCCCGCGAGGCGGTGATGTCGGCCTCGTACTTCTTGGCACTCCCGCTCGGGCTTGGGGCGTTCTCGCTCGGCGGTCTGTTCTCCTCCGCCCGGCGCGACACGACCGTGGCGCTGCTGGCCTGGTCTGCGCTCGCCATTGGCGCTGCGGCGATCGGGTTTCGCTTCTACAAAGGCTACTACCTGCTCGCTGCCGCACCGCTGAGTGTGCTCGCCGCGTCTCCCCACGGACTGCTTGGCCGAGAAGGTCTACGCGGGTGGCCGCAACGCTTCGTCGCCCTGTTGCCTGCACTCCTCCTGCTCGGACGACAGGGCGTGCTCATCGAAGCCGAACGCGTCAACCGCATGCGCCCGCACGACCTCGGCGGCCGCGCCATCGCCCGACGCGTCGAGCAGATGACGGAACCGGGCGACACGTTGTGGGTGTGGGGCTGGCATCTGTGGGACGTCTACGCCTTCACCGGGCGACTGTCGTCGACCCGTTTCTACAAGACGATGGAGCTGACGACGTCGGCCAACGACTCGACGTGGAGGCACCCTCGCAGCCCGCTTCACTTCCGCGACGACTTGGCCGCGCGGGAGTTGCTCGAAGAGCTCGAAGCATCGCCGCCCGACTACATCGTGCTCGGCTCGGCGGTGCCGGTACGCGAGTTCGAGGCACTCCGACGGTTCCTGCGAAAGCACTACATCCGAGACCGTGGCGTGCGCCTGAACCGGGTCCAGTTCTGGAAGCTCCGCGAGGCGTGAGCACTACGTCGTGGGCAACCCGATGGGGCACGACACTCCCGTGCCTCCCAGGCCGCAGTAGCCCCCCGGGTTCTTGCCCAAATACTGCTGGTGGTAGTCCTCGGCGTAGAAGAAGGGGCCCGCTGGGGCGAGTTCGGTGGTGATGGCTCCGTGCCCTGCCCGCTCGAGCTCGGCTTGGTACGCATCGCGGGACGCCGACGCGGCCTTTTCGTGGGCATCGCTGCGAGTGAAGATCGCGGAGCGGTATTGGGTGCCGATGTCGTTGCCCTGTCGCATGCCCTGGGTCGGGTCGTGACTCTCCCAGAACACCCGCAGCAGGGCCTCGACCGAGACTTGCGCGGGGTCGAACACGACCAGCACGACTTCGGTGTGTCCGGTGCCCCCTGAGCACACCTCTTTGTAAGTGGGGTTGGGCGTGAAGCCGCCCGCGTAGCCGACGGCGGTCGAATACACGCCTTCGACCTGCCAGAACTTGCGCTCGGCGCCCCAGAAACAGCCCATGCCGAACACGATCGACTCGGTGCCTTCGGGGAACGGGGGCTGAATGCGGTTGCCGTTCATGAAGTGCACCTCGGGCACGCCGGCGAGCGGCTCGGGCCGCCCTGGCAGTGCGTTCTCGCGAGCGACCATCGACGGCATCTTCGAAGAGAAGAACATCGCCCCTACTGTAGAGCGCCCCGAAACTCACCGCCACGCGGTTGAAATCCCGGCGATACGACGGGCATGCTGCAGCGATGCGAACCGGGATGCTCGCACTCATGCTCGTTGCGACGGGCGCCTGCGGAGAGTCGGGGGGCTCTTCCACGGACACCGAGAGCGGCTCTTCGAGCGGCGGAGGGTCGACCGGCGGGCAAACCGCCACGGAGACCGGCGCCCCGTCATCGAGCACTGGCGCCGGCTCGTCGTCGTCGGGAGGCGATGAGAGTTCGAGCGGCACCACGTCTGGCGCGGTGCTGACGGAGCTCGAAACCGAGGTCACGCAATACCCCGAACAACCGATGGTCGTCGACGTGACAGTTTCGGGCAACGCGCCGCTTCCCGAGACGCTCGCCCTAGGTCACGACGACGACCCCGGCGTTCGCATCGCGACGATCGCCGAACCCGACGCGTCTTCACGCACGTATCGCGTCCGCGGGCTCGCCCCCGAGACCGCCCATGCAATGACGGTGTCGGCTGGCGACATCTCCGCGCAGGTCGACTTCACGACCGATGCAGCCCTGCCCGGCTTCATCCCCGCATTCGCGGTCCGCGGAGAAGGTTCGGGAGAGAGGCCTTGGCGTATGTTCGACCTCAACCCGTTCCCGGAGTTCACGACGTCGAGCCTCTTCATGATCGACGCCTCGGGTCGCACACGATTCCATCTCGGCCAAGCACTCGACGCGGAGCCCGGGCCCGACGCCGTACTGGCGGCAGCAAAGCTCCGCGACGACGGCACCGTGATGTTGCTATCCAACCACGCGCTGCGCATCATCGACGAGCTCGGGCACGACGTGCTTCGCCTCGAGGACGATGCCCTCGGGATCACGGGGCTTCACCACGACGTGATCGAGCTCGACACCGGCAACTTCGTCGCGCTCTCCAACTCGTTTCAAACGGTCGACTATCCCGGCGTCGGGCCCACGCTGACCGCGGGCGACGTATTGGTGGAGTTCACCCCCGATGGTGAAGTGGTGTGGCAGTGGGACAGCTTCGACGAAATGGATCCCCTACGCATCACGGAGCCACTCGAAGACGGCAACCCGTTGGTGCATCCGACGTCCGGCGAGGACACCTACGACTGGACGCACGCCAACGGCGTGGTGCTCAGCCCCGACGGCACCCAATTCATCGTGTCGCTGCGACACCAAGACTGGATGATCGCGATCAACCGGGACACCCGCACGATCGACTGGCGCCTCGGCCCCGACGGCGACTTCAACCTCACCGAAGGCCGTTGGTTCTATCACCCCCATTCGCCGCAATGGCAGGCCGACGGCAGCCTGCTGCTCTACGACAACGGCGTCGGGCGCCCCGATGGTCCGCCGTTCGCACGCGTGGTCCGGTACACGCTCGACATGAGTGGCGAAAACAACACCGCCACGCAGGTGTGGGAGGACGACGACCAGACCTTTGCGGCTCCAATCGCGGGCGACTGCGACGTACTCGGCCCGAGCGGGCATTACCTGGTCACCGATTCGGCGATGTTCCTGGCCACCGGAGCACTGCCGCGGGTCCGCGAACTCGACCCGACCGCCGACCCGATGACGGTCTGGGAGCTCTCCTTTCCCAACGACCACTTCGCCTACCGCACCACCGGCAACGACCGCCTGGTGGGCGAAGCGGCTCGCTGACGCGGCTCAGAAGCGGGCCATGACGACGGTGATGTTGTCGCGGCCGCCGGCGGCGTTGGCAGCACCGACGAGGCGCTCGACGATCTGTGGGACCGGGGTGTCGGTCTCGGAGAGGTGTGCCGCGATCTCGGCGTCGTCGACCATGTCGTAGAGGCCATCACTGCAGAAGAGCAGCTGGTCTTCGAGCTGAAGCTCCATGCGATGCAACTCGACGGTGAGGTCGTCGGAGTGCCCGCCCATGGCGTTGACGAGCACGTGTGCGAGCCGAGAGGTCTTGGCCTCCTCCTCGCTCATCGCGTTGCCGTCGACCAGCTGCTGCGCGAGCGTGTGATCGCGGGTGAGGCGATGCATGGCGCCGTCGCGATAGAGGTAGGCGCGCGAGTCCCCGACGTGCACCAAGAAGAGCTCGGGCCACGCGACGTAGCCCATGGTGAGCGTGGTGCCGAGGTCGGAGTTGAGGTTCTTGCGTCGCGCGACACGACGGATGCGGGCTTGGGCCTTTTCCATCGCGTCCTTGAGGCCCTCGCCCAGCTCGTCGATGCTGCAGTCCTCGCGCCGCAACACCCACGGCATCGTTTCGAAGGCGTAGTGGGCCATGGCGTCCACGGCCACCGCGCTGGCGATCTCACCGCCACCGTGGCCTCCAATCCCGTCGGCCACGATGAACAGACGCCCCTGCGGGGTGTCGGTGAGCCGTGTGCCCGCCTCCGCAGGAAGCGACGAATCCTCGACCAACAGCGAGCGCTCGAGGGAGGCGACCAGGAAGTGGTCTTGGTTTTCGGCACGAACCTGCCCCTTGTGGGTCTTGCCGCACACCGCCGCGGTCACGGCGGGGTTGTTGTGAATCGCGGCGGCATCGGCCAACGAACGCAGTGGGTGAGCGCCCGCCGAGCGCAACAACTTGAGCGTCTTGAAGCGACCGTCCGCAGTGGACTCGGCGGCGGGGATCGTATCTCCGGGCTTGGGTTCCTGCGGGTCGCTCACCATTCCTTGATCGCGTGTCGCGTCGTTTTTTTCAAGCGATCCGGCACTTGCCCGCGCCGTGGGTTGCACGAGAGTGTTGCCGCGCATGCCCGCGTGGACATTCATCCGACATGGTCAAAGCGTCGCAAACGCCGAAGGCTGGTTTGCCGGCCAGCGCGACGCCCCCCTGACCGCGCTGGGACGCGAACAGGCCGACGCGGCACGGACCGAGGTGAACGGCCTGTCCTTCGACCGTGCACTGTGTTCCGACCTCTCCCGCGCCCACGAGACCGCGCAGCGGATCCTCGAGGGACGTGGCATCGAGTTGACCGTGACCCCGTCGCTCCGCGAGCGGACCTGCGGGTCCTGGGAAGGCCGAGCGATCGCGGACCTCGAGGCAGAAGGCCTCATGCCCCAGTTCGCGGCATGGGAGACCCAACCCGGCGGCGGCGAAAGTCTCCGTCAGGTGGCCCTGCGCGTGTGCCGATTGTTCGCCGACCTGCCCGAGGTCGAGTCGACGCTCGTCGTATCCCACGGGGCGTTGATGCGCTCGGTGATCGGCTGCCTCGATGAGCGCCCCCGCGACACGATCGGCAGCTGGCGCCCGAAGAACTGCGAGGTCGTGCGCCGCGAGGTTTCGCGGGCGCGCTGGCGAGCGCTTGCCGACGCGCTCGCGTGAGCGGCCTACTTCTTGTACTTGTCCGTATACTTGCCCGGGTCGAGGTCTTCGAGCTGCAGGTTGTCGAGGTCGATGCCCAGGCCCTTCTGGGCGCGCTTGGACCCGATCTCCTCGGTCAACGGCTTGGCATCACCATCATCGAGCACCTTGGACAGCGCGTTGGCAAACGCGGCCAGGTCGGGGCTCTGGGCGGGCGGCTGTGGTGCCGGAGGAGGCGTTGCGGGCGGCGGGGTGTGAGACGGAGGCGCGGCCGGAGGCGAAGGGTGCGGATAACCGTGCGCGCCAGGGTGCGCGCCCGCCTGCGAACCCGCTTGAGGAGCCGGCTCGGGCGTGCCGCTCTGCGGAGGCGGCAGGTGCGAGTAGATGGGCATGCGCCGCGCGTCTTCGTCGAACAGCTCTTCCATGAACGCGGCCAAGCGCGCGGAGGAGATCGCGAGCTTGTACTCGCGCGCGAACTCTTCGAGATCGATCTGCAGGTCGCGTGCTGTCGAGTAGCGAGCGTCGGGGTTGAGCTGCAGCGCTCGCATCACGATCGCTTCGAGTTCCCCGGGGTAGCTGGGGTGCACCGAGGTGGGCGGTGGAAAGCCGCCCGAGGTGATCTTCTGGATGATCGCGATCTCGGTCTCGGCCTGGAAGAGGCGCCGACCCACGGTGAGTTCGTAGAGGATGATGCCAATCGAGAAGATGTCGCTGCGCCGATCGAGCGGCTCGGACCGACACTGCTCGGGCGCCATGTACGGGATCTTGCCCTTGAGCGTGCCGACGGCCGTGTTGCTCTTGGCGGTGGCCGCCTTGGCGATACCGAAGTCGACGACCTTGACCGTGCCGTCGTAGGTGAGAATGAGGTTGGGCGGCGAGATGTCGCGGTGCACGATGCCCAGCGGCGTGCCGTCGAGCCCCACCTTTTCGTGGGCGTAGTGAAGCCCCGAGCAGGTCCCGATGATGACGTTGAGCGAATGCTCGAGCGGCAAGGGCCGACGCGCCTTGGTCACCGCGCGCATGACCTTGAGCAAGCTCTGGCCGTGCACGTACTCCATCGAGAAGAAGTAGGAGCCGTGGTGCTCGCCGATGTCGTAGACGTGCGCGATGTTGGGGTGGTCGAGCGTCGCCGCCAGCCGCGCTTCGTCCAGGAACATGCGAACGAAGTCCGGGTTCTCGGCGAACTGCGGGAGGATGCGCTTGAGCACCACCAGCTTTTCGAACCCGTGCATCGACTGGGTGAAACCGAGGAACAGCTCGGCCATCCCGCCCATCGCGAGTCTGTCGATCAACCGATATCGCCCGACTTGTGCTCCTGGCTGGTGCCAGGCATCGAGCCCGCCGAACGACATTGCGGGAGTGTAGCGCGGAGCCTTTCGGCGCAACAACCCGCTCGCACGGGGTCTTTCGGCGGCGTGCGCAACACCACGGCCGGGACGGCGAGCGGGTGGTAGGCGCGCGGTGGGAACGCGAGGCCCGGACGGGGCGCGGGGGATCTCCTGAAGGCCCCCGGACGCCTCTGTGCGCGTCTTGGGGCCCATTGCACGGGCACCGCGCATTTTCGCTACATTCCCCGCGATGTCACGCCCCCGCATCTCGTCCGTCGCTCCCTGGTTGATGGCGCTCTCGCTGCTGGTCCCGGCCTGCCGCGGCAAGCAGACCGAGTCTCCCGCCGACGACGCCACGACGGCGCAGGCCAGCGACGACAGTGACACGCCGCCGGTGATCCTGCCCGAGCGCCCGTTCGACTACCAGACGTCGACGCTCGCCAACGGCATGCAGGTGATCACCCTCGAAGACACCAGCACCCCCGTCGCCGCCGTCCAGGTCTGGTACCACGTCGGTTCGAAGGACGAGAAGCCCAACCGCCGCGGCTTCGCCCACATGTTCGAGCACATGATGTTCCGGGGCACGCAGAACATCGGGCCCAAGGCGCACTTCGAGTACATCCGCAAGGTGGGCGGCAACGCCAACGCCTACACCAGCTTCGACAACACGACCTACATCCAGGTGGTGCCGAGCAACCAGGTCGACATGGTGCTGTGGCTCGAGGCCGAGCGCATGGCGTTCTTGAAGATCAACGACGACTACTTCGACACCGAACGCAAGGTCGTCGCCGAGGAGTACCGCCGTGGCCAAGAGCAGCCCTACGGCAGCGCGCTGGAGAAGGTGCTCGCCGGCGTGTTCGAGAAGCATCCCTACCGCTGGAGCCCGATCGGCGACATGAACGAGCTCGGGGAGGCCGACGCCAAGGAGTTGCAGGAGTTCTGGAACACCTACTACGTGCCCAACAACGCGGCGCTGGTCGTCGTGGGCGACGTGAAACACGAGCAGGTGGTGGCCTCGGCCGAGGAGTACTTCGGCTGGATCCCCAAGTACCCCGATCCTCCACGCGTCGAGATCCGAGAGCCCGAGCAGACCGAGCCCAAGAAGATCAAGATCAAGGAGCGCAACGGCCCGGTGCCGATCGTCGCGCTGGGCTATCGCACCGTGACGCTCGGCCACGAAGACGAGCTCGCGCTCGAAATGCTGGGCACGATCCTCGGTGGCGGAGAGAGCTCGCGACTGTGGCGCTCGCTGGTCCGCGAAAAGGACCTGGCCATGTTCGCGCTCGCGGGCGGCTTCACGCTCGAGCACGACGGCCTCTTTGCCGCGGGCGCCGTGCTGAGCCCGTTTGGTGGCAGCGCGGGCAAGGCACTCGAAGCCCTGCGCGCCGAAGTCGAACGCATCAAGAAGGACGGCGTGACCGATGCCGAGCTTCGCAAGGCTCGCAACGGCATGTTGGCCTCCGAAGTCCAGTCGCTGACCACCGTGCAGAGCAAGGCCCAGAAGCTCGGCGAGGCCGCGATGCTTCGCAAGGACCTGCCCAGCGTCAACACGGACTTCAAGGAGATCAGCGAGGTCACCGCCGAGGACATTCAGCGGGTGGCCAACAAGTACCTCACCACCGAGCGTGAAATCGAAGTCCGCATCGAGCCCAACATGCTGGGCTTCCTCGTCGACCAGATTCGCGGCGGCGACGAGAAGCCGGCCAGCGACGACGGTGGCGGCGGAGAGGAGACGATTCGCGGAGAAGGCTCGGGCAAGCCAGGCCTCAAGCGACCCGACACGCTGGCCAAGGCCCCCACCGTGGCGCCGCCGCTGGCCAACGACCTCTCGGTCGAGAAGTTCGAGGCCACGCTCGACAACGGTCTGAACGTCGTGGTGCTGCCGAGCGACGAGGTCCCGTACGTCACGATGTGGATGGGGCTCGAGTACGGCTCCTTCGCCGACGCGAAGGACAAGCAAGGCACCGCGTACCTCACCCTGCCGATGCTGGCCCGCGGTACGAAGTCGCACGACTACGAGGCGCTCACCGATGAGCTCGACAGCCACGCGATCACCCTCTCGGGTTCGGCCGGGCTCGACTCGGCCAGCATCTACGTCGGTGCGCTCAACGGAGAATCCGACCGCGCGATGCGTCTCCTCTCCGAGGTCGTCCGCGAGCCCACCTTCCCCAAAGAAGAGCTCGAGGAGTTCGTCAGCCAGACGACGACGGGCCTGATGGTCACCGAGCGCTCGCCCGACTACCTCGCCGACCGCGAGCTGCGTCGGCGCCTGTACGGAGAGCACCCCGCCGCCCGTCTGCCCGAGGGCACCGCGGCTGGGCTTCGCAAACTGACGCGCGACGACCTGGATGCCTGGTGGAAGACCTACGCGCGACCCGATTCCGCCACGCTCTACATCGCCGGCGCAATCGAACCCGAGGCGGCGTTCGAACTGGCCCGCACCCACATGACCGCGTGGACGGCCGAGGGTGCCAAGCCGAAGGTCGACCTCCCGGCGCTGCCCAAGGCCGCAAAGACCAAGATCTTCTTGGTCGACCGCAAGTCCAACCAATCGCAGATCCGCGTCGGGCAGACCTCCATCACCCGCAAGGACGCCCGCTACCCCAGCGCTCGGGTGGTTACCGAGTACTTCGGCGGGGGCTTCAACGCTCGCCTCAACGACACGATCCGGGTGAAGAAGGGCCTGACCTACGGCGCAGGCGGAGGCTTCCGCTCGGGACGCTTCGTCGGCAGCTTCAAGGTCTCGACGTTCAGCAAGACCGCGACCGTCGCCCAGACGGTGCAGACGATCCTCGAAGAGATCGACCGCATGCAGACCGAGGCGCCCTCCAAGTCGGAGCGCGACGACTCGATCAGCTACATCGTGGGCAGCTTCGCCGCCAGCCGCGAGACCCCGCAAGCGCTGATTCGCGACCTGTGGCGCCTCGACCTCAACGAGCTGCCAGACAGCTACTACGGCGACTACCTGGCTGCGATTCGCGACGTGTCCCCCGATGCTGCGGTCACGGCCGCCAAGGACCTCGTCGATCCCAAATCGCTGGTCATCGTGGTCGTGGGCCCGGCCGACGCGCTGAAGCCTGCGCTGTCGCAAATCGCCGAGGTCGAAGTGGTCGACCCTGGCGCGACCAAGTAGTCCGTAGACGATGGCGGTGGCCGTCGCGCCATCGCCACGACATTTGCTCGGCGTTCGTTCCCTGCTAGTTTCCGGCGTGCTCGTCGATTGCCCGGAGTGCGAACACCGAGTTTCCGACCGCGCCGCGGCCTGCCCGCAGTGCGGTTTTCCAATTGCCGACGAGATGAAGGCGCGCCGCGAGCGTGAGGCCGAGGAGGTCGATCGCGCCCAGCGGGAACACGTGGGCGAGGTCGACTGCACGATCTGCAACGCGCGAGGTTTCGTCACCGAGGGACCCAAAGACCGCCCATCCGCGTTCAGTTGGTGTGTCACGTGCGAACACTCGGGACGCGTGCCGCTGGTGCGCAGCCCCAAGGGCTACTGGGCAGTCGGTTTCACCGCCTTGGGCGCCTTTCTCGACGGCGAAGAAGCCTCGTCACCGAACGCTGTTTACTTGGGCGAACATGCCCCTGAGGGCCATCGTTACCCGCAGGCGGGCAAGCGTTCTTCACAGAAAGCCTCCGATTGACGCGCGGTGAAGCGGCAGCGACTCCACGCCGCGCCGCGCGTCGAAATCACCCGGTGACAGACCGTCTTCGGCCGCTCGGCCGTTCTCCTGATTCACGGCCTCGAGCGCAACGAGGTGTGGCTCAGACCACCCTTTCGGCGTACCTTCTTGAGAAGCGGTTGGCCGGACACGCCACCGCCAGTGTCGAAGGTTCTGCGGGGAACCGGACACGGTGAGCGGGAACATGAGAGACGAAAAGCAAGCGGCGGTCAGCGATCCGCTGATCGGCCAAGTCTTTGGCGACAAGTACACGGTACGGCGGCTCATTGGGCGAGGCGGCGTCGGGTTGGTGTACTTGGCGGAGGACACCCAAACCCACGAAGAACTGGTCCTCAAGCTGCTTTCGCCGGATTGGTCGCGCAAACCCGAGGCTGTTCGCCGCTTCGAACGAGAAGCGGAGCGGCTGGGTGGCGTTCGCCATCCCAACATCGTGCGGCTGCTCGATCAGGGCCACGATTCGGGGCGCGCCTACCTGGCGATGGAGTACCTCGAGGGTGAGCTGCTCAGCGACTTCATTCACGACCGCAAACACCTCGACCTGGGCACCTTCGTCCCCATCGCCGCCCAGATCCTCAAAGGCATCGGCCACGCGCACAGTCGCGGCGTGATGCTGCGCGACATCAAGCCCGCCAACATCATGTTGTGCGAGCGCAAGGGTCGGGCCAACTTCGTCAAGATCCTCGACTTCGGCCTGGCCAAGCTCATCCGCGATGAACGCCCGGTCACCGAAGAACACGTGCTGGGGACCGCGGGCTACCTGGCCCCCGAGGTCATCCAAGGCAGCCGAGACGTCGACCTGCGCGTCGACGTGTTCTCCCTGGGCGCGCTGTTCTACTTCATGCTTTCGGGACGGCTCCCGTTCGAGGGCAGCGAAAACGCCACCGTCTTCTACAAGACGATCCACGACGACCCCACCGCGCTGCACGAGGTTCTGCCCACCGACCACGAGATCCCCGAGGGCCTCATCGCGCTGGTGCACCAGTGCATGTCCAAAGACCCCGCCGACCGGCCCGACGACGCCAACGCCATCGTCGAGCAGCTGATCGACGTCGTCCCGGCGTCGCTGTTTCGGCTCCCCAAGATCGTCCGCACGCCCGAACCTGGCGTTCCTCAGCGCGTGACCGGAGAGGTCCCCCGTCCCGGATACGGCAACACCGGGCTGGTCCAGCTCGTCGGAGACCAAGCGATCAGTGGTCGCCATGCGGTCGTGCCGGCGACCCCAGCTCCTGCACCTCGCGCCGACAGCGAGCCGGTCACCCTCCCGCAAGATCCCCATCACACCGGGCCCATCGAGCCCATCGAGACCGTCGAGCGTTCCAACCGAGGTCTCGTCGTCGGCCTCGCGGCGGCCGTCGTCCTGCTCGGCGGCGGGCTCGGCTATGTTGCGCTTCGAGGCACCACCGCCAACGCGGACGCCTCCACAGCCGCCGAGGCCTCGGTCGCGTCGGCAGGCTCCCCGAAGACCGACGGCGAGGGCGATGACGCCAAGTCCTACGACGCCGAGCTCACCGCGGTCGCCACCCTGATCGACGAGGGCGACCTCGAAGCCGCAAGCGACAAGCTCGACGGGCTTCGCGGACCCGCTCGCGACACGCCCTCCCTCGCAGGCCGCGTCGGCCGACTCGACACTCGGCTCACGGCGGCCAAACTCATGGCCACCGCCGCCGCGTTCGAGGCCAAAGGCGAGACCGAGGCCGCCATCGCCACGTACCGCGACGTGCTGAAGTCGGACCCCACCCACGTGGCAGCGCGAAAGAAGCTGGTCGAGCTCGCCCCGGATGCGCCACCGCCCACCGCGGTCGAACCCGCGACCGCGGACGACGAACTCACCTACGCGCCCGTCGACATCGGGTCGCGCCCCTTGGCCAACCTCTACATCGATGGCGAGCCCTCCGGCACCACCCCATTCAAGGGCAAGCTCTCGGTGGGTACGCATACGATTCGGATGACCGCGCGCGGCTACCAAGCGTGGCAAGGCGAGCTCGAGGTTCGCACCAGCGGCACCGAAGACCTGCGGGTACGCCTGGTCGGCAAGGGTCGCGGCAAGAAGCCCTCGCGCGGCGAGCCCTCGCCGCCCCCCGAAACCAGCCCCCCCAAGGCAACGTCCCCCTCAGAAAAAGAGCCCGCCAAAGCACCGAAGGCGTCGAAGAAGAAATCCCCGTTTCTTCCGACCAAGGATGATTCGGGCAAGAATGGCGGCGGCGTTTTTCTCCCGACCAAAGACTGAACTGCGCATGGCAGCCTTGCCCAACCACTCCCGCCCCCCGCTCGCCCGTCTGCTGGGCGTGTTGTGTGCTGCAACCCTCGCGGCAGGCCCGTCCCTCGTACACGCCCGCGTCTCCACCGAGCCCGCGGCGGCCGAGGGCACACCGTCCGAGGCCGAAGCACTCAGCGAACAAGCCGTCGAGGCGTTTGGCGACAAACGCTACGACGAGAGCATCGAGCTATTCGAGCAAGCGTTCGCGCTCAACGCCAACCCCAACTACCTGTTCAACATCGGCCGGGTCTACGAAGAGAAGGGCGACCTCGCCAAGGCGGTCGAGTTCTACCAGCGGTTCGTATCCCAACCCGGTGTCGACCTCGAGTCCCGTGAAGCTGCGACGGCTCGCCTCAAGGTCCTCCGCGAGGCCGTGGCCCAGCTCGAAGAAGAGGAAGCCGACGAGCCCGAGCCCGAGCCGCAACCGGAGCCGGTCCTCGAAGCCGACAACGGCGAAGAGCCCGCGGATGAGCCTGCGAACAGCAAGGCCGACCGAAAGAAAGGCCAGCGCATCGCCGGCTACGCCCTGCTCGGAGTCGGAGGCGCCAGCCTCATTGTCGGCGGCGTCCTCGGTGGCCTCGCGTCATCCAAGGCCGACGACGCCGACAGCGCCGAGTTCGTGGACGACGCGCTGCGCATGCGCGACGACGCGAGGCGGCAAGCCCGGGCCGCCGACGCAATGTTCATCGCCGGCGGAGTCTTCGCCGCCACGGGGCTCGTCCTCGTCCTGACCACCCTGGGAAAAAAGAAGGGCTCATCCGCGTCGACGCCGTCTCGCCGCTGGGTCGTGGCCCCCTCCGCGTCGCCCACCTCGGCCGGCGCGGCACTGCACGGCCGCTTCTGAGCGGCGCCTCGCAATCGCGGCCGCCGCCGCCCATCATCACTCTTGAGGAGCTTGGAATGAAACGCGAACTTTGGTTGGGATTGTCCGCATTGGCCCTGGGCGGCTGCAGCCTCACGCTCGGTCTCGACGACCAGCAGCCGTGCTCGAGCGCCGACGACTGCGTGTACTCGAACGGACAGGGCACCTGCGTCGACAACATCTGCATGCCCCCGGTCGACGGCTCGGGTTCGTCGGCAGGCTCGACGGGCGGCGAGACCACGGACACGACGCCGACCTCCACGACCGAGACGCCCACCAGCACCACGGTGGAGCCCGGCACCGACACCACCGACCCCACCAGCACCGGCCCGGACACCGACACCAATTCGGACACCGATGCGCCGGCCTGCACCCAAAACACCGACTGCTCCTCGGACCAGCGGTGCGGCCCCGACAACACCTGCCTCGAGCTGCTGTCGGCCGAGTGCCAGAGCGTTCAGTACCCCGACAACGACGACTTCGACCGCAACAACGTCGTGTACCTCGGCTCGATCTTCCCCGCCGGCGGAGCGTTCGAGGACCTGGTGCAGCCGCTCGTCAACGCCGTGCAGCTCGCGGTCGAGGACTTCAACGACAACACCACCCTGCAAGGCGACCGGCAGGTCGCGTGGGTCTCGTGCGACTCGACCACCGGCGTCGATGCGGCCACCGCAGCGGCAACGCACCTCACCCAAAACGTCGGCGTGCCCGCGATCGTCGGACCGGCGTTCAGCGAGTCGGTGCTCGCCGTCGCCATGGACGTCACCATCGATGCGGGCGTCTTCATGGTCACCCCCACGGCCACCGCCACGTCCATCACCGAGCTCGACGACAACGACCTGGTGTGGCGCACCATCGCGCCCGACACGTACCAAGCCAACGGCATCATCGACCGCATCGCCGAACGCAGAGCCGAACCGGTCGAGACCCGTCTCGAACGTCTGCTCGTGCTCGCCAAGGACGACGCCTACGGCACCGGACTGCTCGGCGGTGTGCAGTCCGACATCGAAGCGGCGCTGCCGGGGGTCGAGATTCACTTCACGACCTACGAAAACCCTGCGACCTTCGACTCGCAGGAGGACATGCTGGCATCGTACGGAGCGACGATCGCAGGCGCATTCGCGGAGCTGCCCGGCACCTACGAAAACCGCGAAGACCACTACACGGACATCCTCTTCATCGGCACCTCCGAGACGCAGGCCCTGCTGTACGCCTACTTCAGCGCATGGTCGCTGTCGCAGCCGCCATTGCCACGGTTCATGTTCAGCCACGGGTCCGTGGCCGAGCTCGAGCGCATCGTCAACGAGATCGGGCCCACCCCCGGCACCGAGGGACTCGTGGCTGCCAAGCCGATCATCAACGGCAACATCGAGGGCGTCTCTCCGATCATCTTCGACCTCGCCAACTTCGATGCGTTCAACATTCGCTACCGCATCCGGTTCAACAACGAGGACGCGCTCACCAGTGCCGCCCTCTCCTACGACGCAGCGATGGCCACGTTGTTCGCGATGGCGTCGGTACCCGGTGATCAGGAGATCACGGGGCCCGGCATCGCGGCCGCGTACCCCTCGTTGATGGATGCGGACGGCACGGCGATCTCGTTCAGCGGCGCCACGTTGTCGTTCATCGAAGATGCCCGCAACGCGATGGCGGTCGAGGGGGGTTCGGTCGACCTACAAGGGGTCTCCGGCGAGCTCACCTGGGACGACGCCGGCGACATTCGAACGAACCTGTACGGCTGGATACTGGTCGACCAAGACCCTGACGCGATGGTGGTCGACCCCCGCCTCACCCCCAACCGCACCTACGTGCTCGACGCCCCGCCGTCGGCCGAAGGCACCTGGGTCGACCTCTAGCAGGGCGAAATCCGGCTTCTGCCGCAAGGCCGGTGCGTGGTGCAGAACGCGCGCCGGCTTTCTTGCATCGGACCGCCACTGTGTCCGACCATCGCGGCCCGCCATGTCGAACGACGAGACCAGCGACGACGAGCTGCCCTCGGACATCTCCGGTGAGGAGCATGTCCCCGAGGCCGACGACGAAGTGGACTCCGAGGCCGGCGAAGGGCCTGCGGAAGCGGTTGCGGCCGAACCTGCATCGCAGCCCCGCTCGAAGATCGGCCTGATCATGTTCGCGTCGGCCGGTGCCCTGTGGGGTCTGTTCGGCATGATGCGCTGCGACGCCAAGGACTCCCAGCCTCCGAGCGCCGCCGTATCCGAAGCCGACCCGGCCGAGCCCGACGACACATTGCCGTCGGTCACGGACCCGCCGGCCCCGGCCACGCCCGAAGACGCCCCCACGCCCGAGCCTGCCGCGGACACACCCGACACGCCGAGCGAGCGCGGAGCACCCGACGACACGCCGACCCCCGCCGAGCCAGCCGACGTCGGTGGATACGACCCGCGCCCGAGCCCCGCTGACTGGGCCCACGACTTCAAGGTGCCAAGCACCGTGAAGTACACCGTGCGACGCGGCGGCACGCTGGAGAACGTCGCCAACCTCTACAAGATCTTTCACCACGAGATCACAGAGCTGAACCCCGGCGTCCAGCTCAAGCAAGACCTCCCGCCAAAGACCGGTGTGGTGGTGTACCGGGCCAAGGGCGACACGAGCAGCCAGTCGATCGGCTTGCCCAGCAGCGGAAAGCTGCAAGGCGGCGTGCCCATGGTCGATGGGCCGGGCCGGGTCATGAAGATGATCGGCTGGAAATCCTTTGGCACCGCGAACACCGTGGCGGTGCTCGACAAGGTGCTCCGCCGCTGGGCCAGCACCGGACACAGCCAGCCGGTCCTCGTCGGCAACATGTCCAGTCGCAACGGCGGCAAACTCTCGCCGCACTCCACTCACCAGTCGGGGCGCGACGTCGACCTGGGCTACATGCAGAAGCTGCCCGCGGGCGAGGAGCTCAACTGGCGGGTGATGGATGGTCGCAACCTCGACGCCAAAGAAACCTGGGCGTTGATGTCGATGCTGGTCCAGACCGGCCAGATCGAGGTGATCTACGTCGACCGCGAGATTCAGAAGCTCATGCACGAGTACGCGGTGGCCAACAACCTGATGTCGAAGAACGCGCTGAAACGGTGGATGGAGTACCCCTCCCCCACCGGGTCCGGCAGCCCGGTCATGCAGCACGTCAAAGGCCACGCCGACCACATGCACGCCCGCTTCAAGTGCCAGCCGCACGAAAAGCAGTGCAAGTCGCGGCAGCGCTGAAGCCCCGCGTTTCACTGCTACGATTGAGCCATGGCCCGTGTGCGATGGCTCGTCGCGTTTGCGCTGCTCGGCGCGTGCTCCGACGATGCTGGCACGTTGCCGAGCTCCGGGGGCTCGACCTCGCTCGGCTCCGGTACGGGCGTCGCAACGACGACCGGCGGCACCACCGGGTCGGGGCCTGGCGAGACCGAGGGCTCGACCTCCACCACGACCCCCGAAACATCCTCCGATGAAACCGGGGCCGACGGCAGCTCCACCGGGGGCCCACCACAGCCCCCCTACGCGCAGGTCCGTTATCCCGCCGACCGCGTGCACTCGCCCGTGACCGCCTACGTGGCCGATCGCTGGCGCGACTACGCGGAGTCCTCCATGGTCCCGCGCGACGACGTATTCCTGAAGGCGGGGGCATCGAGCACCGTCAGCGCAAACACGCTGCACTGCTTCGAGAACGACGACACCACCGACCTCGGCACACACGCCGAGCTCGCCGACGCGTTGGCGTTCTTTCGGGGCGCGGATGTGGGGGGGTCGTCGTCGTACGGCCGCACCACGTTGGCCGCCGAGACCGGTCGAAGCGCGGCGTGGGTGGTCGACGGCACACCGTCTCCGCTCGAGCAGGAGTGGGACGCGATCGACCCCCGATGGGCGCTGGCACACTACGGCACCAACGACATGAACTTGGGCGCGACCCATGGCAGCGCCATGGTTCCGTTCCACGAAGCGATGATGCAGCTCGTCGACACGATGCTGGAACGCGGGACGATTCCCGTGGTTTTCGGCATCACCCGGCGCGCCGACAGTGCCACTGCCCAGTTGTGGGTCGAGTCCTACAACGCGGCCCTGCGCGGCATGGCCCAGAGCCGGCAGGTCCCGTTCGTCGATCTGTATGCGGCGATCGACCCGTTGCCCGAACACGGGTTGAGCAGCGACGGCCTTCACCTCCGGGCCTACGGTCAAGGCGCATGCCTGCTGACCGACGAAGGGCTGCAGTGGGGCTACAACATGCGCAACCTCGTGGCGCTCGAGGTCTTGGACCGGGCGATGGCAGTGCTGGTCGACGACGCCGTCAACCTCGACGACGAGGCGCCGCTGTTCGATGGAGACGGCAGCCCGGACGCACCGTGGCGCGTCGATGCATTTCCGTTCGCGCACTCGGCCGATACCGCGCGTTCGCCCACGTCGGCGGTCGATGCCTATCCACCGTGCGATGACGCGGACGAGTCGGGGCCCGAGTTCCGCTATCGGCTCGAACTCGACCAGCCCACGCCGATGCGGGTCCTGGTGCTCGATGGCCCCGACGTCGATGTGGACGTTCACATCGTCGAGGCCGGCGGCAATGGAGACACGTGCCTCTCCCGTGGCGACCGGCGCATCGAGGGCGAGTTTCCCGCAGGCCAGTGGGACATAGTGGTGGACACCTGGAGCTCCGGCGGGGAGACGTTCGTGGGCGAATACTTGCTGGTCGTCCTGCCCTGCCAACCCGAGGATGAAGCCTGCGCAGGCATCCTGGGCTGAGCGCGCAGTCAGACCGGGCGGGGTTCGTGTTAGACCGACGTCGCAATGGCCGCCGAAGAGCCATGGGACGTCGAAAAGTTCCTGCTGCCCGAGGACGACGATCAGCGCTGGTTGATCGACCAGCTCGCCGCGCTCGTGCGCGCCCGCGGCCATGAACACCTGCTGCTCGCGCCGCTGCTCCAGGCCAACGAGAACTTCTTCCCCGACCCCTGGAACGGGGGCGGTCCTTCGCTGCAGCGGCTACTGATGCGTTTGTTCGTCTACGCCGACCTCGAGGAGGCCGACGTGGAAGTGCAGATTCACCCCGACGACGACGTGGGCGGCCAGGTCGCTCCGGCCGGCATTGGCGCGCCGATCTGGCTGGTCCGCAAGCAAGGCAACACCCTGCACTACGCGGCACGAGCCTCGACGCTTCGCGACCCGCAGCAAGCCGTGCCCGCCGCGGCCAGAGTGGTCGCCGAGGGGTGGCGCTACTGGCACGGGCTCACCCAGAAGAACGCCGTGGTGGAGCAACGGCTGGTCGACGTGACCGCCGTGTACCTCGGGTTTGGTGTGCTCACCACCGGCGCTGCCGTACGGCATGGCGCGACCCGGACCGACACGCTCCGCTTGCAGCGCACCAAGTCTCAGCTCGGCGTGCTCGGACCCAAGGCGCTGTCGTTTCTGTTGGGCACCGCCCTGTATGCCCGACAGACACCTCCCAAGGAGCGTCGCACACTGCTCAAGCAGCTCCCGTCCAACCAGCGAGGGTTCGTCGACGAGACGCTGCGTCTGTTCGCGCAAGCGCCGGGCGATGTGATCGAGCGCCTCGGCATTCCGCCCAAGGAGCGGTGGGGCGAGGGCCCGGCGCTCGCCGATCTCACCGCCCCGTTTGCGTCCGGCGTGTTCGCAAAAACCGAACGCGAGCCCGAAGCCGACGCCCCGCCCGAGCCCGAGGACAAGGGCGTGGTGGGCATGAACGAGGGCAAGCCCGTCTTTCGGGTCAAACGCAGCAAGGCGCTGCGCCTGGCAAAGATGCTCGCGCTGCCCGTGGCAATGCTCGGCATGCTGGCCTCCCGGATGAACACCGGCATCGAGGTGGACATGGGCAAGATCGGCTTGGCCGCCGCGGGCCTGGGACTGCTCGGGCTCATCGTGGGTCGTTTTCTCCCCGACAGCCGATGCTCCGAACCCAAGTGCGGTACGACCCTGTCCGATGAAGACACGGTCTGTCCGCGATGCGGCGGCACAATCTCGGGCGACATCGGGCACCCCAAAGAGCGTCTCGCCGCCGAAGAAGCGCTGAGCACGAAGAGCGACGGCGACGCTAGCGAAGCTTGAGCCGGCGGCTGGCTTTGACGAACACCACCGAGAACCCGCGGAACCGCGGCAGCAGAGACGCGGAGGGTTCCTTCTTGGTGCCCTCGATCGGTGTCAGCTCGACGGTGCGTGTCGACACGTCCACCGCGCAGGCGTAGCGGCCCCCGGGGATTTCCACCGTGCGGGGAAAGTCCTGGGGCAGCGACGTCGCAAGGCGGGGATCCATCCCGGCTTCGACGGCCATCTCCGTGACTGACGGCAGCACATCCTCCGCCTCGAGCAGGTCCAGGTCCGCGACCGTCTCCACCCCCAGTGCGCCCAGTCGAGCACAAAGGAACGCCGCCACGTCGTCCGGTGCTTCGGCGATCTCGAGCCGTTCGCGACGACCCCACTGCGAGACCACCGACCACGCATGCACCGCATCGCGAAGGCTGCGGGCAAGTCCCTTCATCAAGGTGCCGCGCAGGATGAGCTCGACGAGCGCGTCCCCCAGCGCATCGCCGCGCAGCGCTTCCGTCCCGCGACCGAGGGCAATGCCGGCATACGTCCGCACGACATCGGCCACCACCGTTCCCCGCTCGACGCGAAGTCGGTCCACCTGGGCATCGCCGAGGCCGAGCGCCGCGAGGTCGCCGATGTTCAGCCGCATGAGCAGGCGCCCCACACCGCGGGCACGCTGACCAACCCCGAGCCACTCCCGCTCCAAGACGACGCCGGCCTTGGGCGGCTGAGATTGGGCGTCACTCCCGGGCACCCGATACGGTTGCAGGAACACCTCCAACTGGCCGTTGCCCCACGGCTCGCCCCCGCGGGAGGGCTTCTTGCTCCGGTCGGCCCGCGCACGCCGTACGAACACCAACTCGGGCACCCGCCCCGCGATCCACCGCGTCAGCTCGGCGTGCGACGGATCGCCGTCGGGCTCGGCACCGATCACCCGTCGCAACGATGCCGCGAGGCGCCGGCATTCGGTCAGGGCGCGTCCACGTAGCCCGTGGCGTCGCGCGTCGCCGTGCCTCAGGCAGCGCAGCGCCACGTCCACCTCGTCGACGGCCCCGTCGAACAGGTCGCCGCGCGCGTCCTCTTGGGCCTCGCTCACGCGTGGGTCGAGCAGCGTTCGCCCGACCTCCATCAGCGCCACCACGTCGCACAGCGCCGACGCCAGCGCGCGGGGCGGCTCGGTCAGCAAACGTGCGCCCGTCCAGGACACCGGCAGTTTCGCCTGAATGCGCCCCGAGGCGGTCAAGGTTCCATCGTCGGCCACCGCCGCGCAGTCCTTCAACCGCTGCAGCGCCGACTCGACGGCAAACGCCGGGGGCGGGGTGACCCAGGGCAGCGACGGCACCTGTGCCGGCGGCACACCACACATCCCGCCGCGCAGCAGGACGTCGTCCAACTCGATGCGCTCGAGTTGCGGCGGCGTGGTCGCGTCCATCGCGAACGCCTCGCCCCACAGTCGCACGCAGTGCCCGGCCTGCACCCGCCCTGCCCGACCACGACGCTGCTCGGCCGACGCGCGCGAGATCGGCACCACCGACAGCACCACTTTGCCGCGACGATGCACATGGCGTCGCTCGAGACCGCTGTCGACCACGGCCGTCACGCTGGGGATCGTCAACGACGTCTCCGCGACGTTGGTGGCCAGAAACACCCTCCGCTGGGTACTCGGCTCGAGCGCGGCCTGCATCTGCGCCGCTGAGACGCCGCCATGCAAGGGCACCGCGACCGCATCACGCCGTGAGGCGAGCGCCCGCGCACAGTCTCCGATCTCTCGCTTGCCGGGCAAGAACACCAGCACATCCCCCGCCCCCTGCTCCAGCGCCTGGTCGACCGCGGTGCGGACACGCTCGGCCAGTCCCTCGAGCGTCGGGCCACCGCTGCCCAACCAACCCAGCGACACGTCGAACGTTCGCCCCTCTCCAGACAACGGTGTCGCATCCAACGCGCGACACAACTCGTCCTGCGCCAGGGTGGCCGAGCACACGACCAGCGCCGCATCCGGCCCCACGCGACCGTGCTGGGCCAGCGCGGTCACGAGATCCGTCTCCCACCCGCGTTCGTGAAACTCGTCCACCAAGATCCCCGCGAAGCACTGCGGGGCATCCGCGGAGAGCAGCGCCAACGCCATCCCGGGGGTCACGAACAGGATCTGGGTTTGCTTGGACTCGGCGGCGTCGAAGCGCACCCGATAGCCCACACGCTGGCCGACCTCTTCTCCGCGGCTCTTGGCTCCATACGTCGCCAGCGCTCGGGCGGCCACTCGCCGCGGCTCGACCACCAGCACCGGGCCTCCCAGCGCATCGGCCATCCACCACGGCAGCCGCGTGGACTTGCCCGACCCGGTGGGTGCCGACACCACCAGGCGACAGCCGGGCCGACATGCGGAAACAAACTGGGGCTCCAGCGCGTCGATCGGCAATGGGTGCATCGGACCGGGAACGTACCAGAGCGGGCAACAACGCCCGGGAATGGGCCACGGCCGTGTGTCGTTGCACCGACGATGCGAGCCAGCGATAGACCGGCCCCCTGCGGCCGCGCGTACCTCGGAAGGCTCGTGAGCGGTTGCATGGTGCCAAGCCGCTGGGGATACTCGAAGGGCCGAACCGCGGCCGATTTCGGCGCTCGGAAAGCGCTTCACCGCGCCACTCGAGCCGAAGGAAACTGAACGTGGCGCAGACTCCGACTCCCCAGCTCACCTTCGAAGTCTCGACCCCCGAGCGTCAGCCTTATCGCGTCACGCTGCGCAAGGCGCAGAACCTGATCGGACGGGAGTCCGGCGACATCGTCCTCAACGACCGTGAGGCGTCGGCCCTGCACGCCGAGATCGACACCACGGCCGGCCACGTCATCGTTCGCGACTTGGGCAGCAGCAACGGGACCTGGCGCGACGGCAAGCGGCTGCCACAGTTCGCGTTGTTCGAAGGGCAGTCGTTCTACTGCGGCAACACCGAGATCAAGCTGCTGTCGGTCGACGGCGTCGACGACGAACTCAAGCCGGGCCAGACCGCCGTCGGCCAGACCAAGGTCAAGACCCAGACCCCGCCGCACGACACCTTGGTCGGCGGCCCCAACAGCGCCCCCGTGTCCCCGCCACCGGGGTGGACACCACCGAGCCCGGTTTCGTTGGGCACCCCAGCGCCCGTCGCCGAGACCACCCAAGTGGCACCCCGCGTGCGGCAGTCGAACTCGACGCTTCCCGGGCCGCACGCGCCCAGCTCTTCGCCCACCGTACCCGGCAACGACAAGGCGTCGGCCACCGTGCCCGGCGCGGTCTCGAGCGCAACCGTGCCCGGCCCCGCCGGCACCACGTCGGCCACCCCCTCGTCGCGCACGTTGCCCACCGCGTCGACGACCACGGCGGTCACGTCCGAGGAGCCCTCAGTGGCTCCCTCAGTGGCGCCCGCTGCCCCAGCGGCTGCAAGCGAACCTCCTGCACCCGAGCCTCCGCGCTCGGACCCCGCCGCGGAGACGGTCGCCGACGCCCCGGCCTCCGCTCCCGCGCCCGCCTCCTCCGAGAAGAAGTCCGTCTTCAGTCCCCCCGTCGCCAACGCGGTCATTCAACCGGCGGGGCGCCGCAGCAAGAAAGAACCGGCCGCAGCGAAAGCTCCGGCTCGCCGCCGTGGTCGTGGTTGGGGTCGTCTGTTCGCCATCGCGGGCCTGTCGGCCCTGGGCGTGAGCGCGATCGCGGGCCTGGGATACCTCGTCTACACGCTGCTCGCTGGCCGTGCCCTCGCGTTCGGCCAACAGGTCGCCGAAGAGCTTCCATCCGAGACGATCGGCTTCGTCGCGATCCGCTCGGTCGACGACACCGTGCAACTGCTCGAAAGCGATGACGACGGCAAGTGGAAGGAGCTGCGCACTGACGCGATGGGGTTCGATCCGTTCGACAGCGGCGCGTGGACCGAGCAGGGCGTCGACCCTGCCGCGCCGGTCGGCATCGCCTTGCTCGACGCCAAGGCGCCGACGTTTGCCGTGTCGTTCGGCGTCGTCGATCGTGACAAGCTCGAAGCCGCGGTACGCAAGCAGGTGCCCACTCTGCTCGCGACCAGTGCAGAGGATGCCGACTGGACCGAGCGGTCGTTCGGAGACGCCGATGGCCTTTGGCACGAGGACCGCGGCATCGCAGTGCTGCACCGCGACAAACGCAGCATGGTCGTCTTCACCCCTCGCCCGGGTTGGAGCGACGAGGTCGAAGCCCACGCCAAAGCACTGGGCGAACTGGCCACCAAAGATAGCCTCGCCGAGACCGAGGCCTTCGGTGCCTTGGTCAAGCCTCCCGGAGAGGCGATCGCCCTGAGCTACGTGGATGCGGCCGCGCTGCGCAACGCCCTGCCCGCCGGCGCGGACGCGCTTCCCATGCGCCTCGCGCTCGCCGACATCGACGGTCTGGGCATGACGCTCAGCCACGAGTCCGACTCCATTCACCTCGCGTCTCAGGTCGTACTCCGGGAGGGCAGCCGACCGCTCGAAGTGCTCGAAGACGCCAAGCGCGACGGCAAGCCCCTCGAGCGCCTGGCAGGCCCGGTGCTCATGGCCTACGACGCAAAGCTCGACGGCGCCGCGCTCGACCGCGCGTTGGGGGGCGCCGCGACGGCCTTGGGCGCAAGCCTGTCGGTGGTCGAAAAGGGCATCTCGGACGAGCTGGGCATCGACCTGCGCACCGACGTCACGCAGAACCTCTCCGGGGCATTCGGCGCTGCCTTGCTGGCGCTGCCGCCCGACCGCAACCGTGGCCACGAGGTCGAGGCCGCTCTATGGATCGGTGTCGTCGACGACGACAAGACGCGCAAGGTCATCGACCGCGTCTATGAAAAGGGGTTCTCCAACATCGATGGCGTGGACGTCGCCAAACGCGAGGTTTCCGGGACCCCCGTCTACGCGATGCCGGGCGACCCCGAACGCGAGCGCCCCGACTTCCAGTTGTTCGTGCACGAAGGCCTGCTGTGGCTGCTCATCGGCCCCATCGACGCGGCCAGCGTGCTCGACGGACCCAAGACGCCGTTCCTCGACGATGCCCGTCACCCTTCGATCGCAAAGGGCATGGCCAAGGGCGACACCGCAGCGGCGTTCGCCGACGTCAAAGGACTCATCACCGCGCTGCGCCCTCTGTTGCGCGCCCGCGACCTCGAAGAGCTCGAGCAGGTTCAACCGTTGCTCGATGTGTTCGAGACCGCCACGATGCGGACCGAACGCAAAGGCCGCACGGTGGTCTTTCGAACCAGCCTGCACACCACGAAAGACCTCGGTCTGCGGGGAACACTCGCGGCGCTGACCAAGCTGATGGGCGAGTCGATGAGCAGCGAGCTCGCGCGCGCCAGCCGGGCTTCGCGATGCGCCGCGCTGAGCAAACACGTGCTCGCGCTCAGCCGCAAGTCGCTCGAGGATGCCGGCGCCTCCCTCGAGACCGCGTGGGAGATCGAACGCAGCGTCCAGGAGCAGTGCGACCAACCGTCGATGACCACGGCGCGCCTCGACTGCTACCTCGCGGCCGAGTCGATTCAGGGGTTGGCGGCATGCGACGCGAAACACCCCGCGCGAGAAACCGGCACGGACGAGACCCCCCCGGAGCCCATCGCCGCAGACCAAGCCGAACCCAAGGCGGTGCCCTACGTCGACGACATCTGGCCCCACCGCGTCGACGACCCGGACAGCGACAGCCCTCAACCCGACGTCAACTACGCCGTGCCCACGGGCAACGACCCCGACACGCGGGGACGCCCCGACGCACTCGTCACGATCGTGATGTTCGGTGACTTCGAGTGCGAGCACTGCCGCGCCGTGAACGGAACCGTCGACGAGGTGCTGGCACGACACGGCGAAGACGTGCGGCTGGTGTTTCGGCATTTGCCCCTCGAAAAGGTGCACCCATCCGCCCGTGCAGCCGCCAAAGCGGCCCTCGCCGCGAGCAAGCAAGACAAGTTCTGGGCGATGCACGACGCCCTCTTCGACCGCGGCAATCGGCTGGATGCCGACGCGATCGAAGCGGCAGCACGGGAGGCGGGTCTCGACATGGTGCAGTACGCCTCCGACCTGGCCAGCGCCGACGTCGACCGCCGACTGCAACGCGACCTCGACCAGGCAGCGAAGTTCGGTGTGCGCGGCACCCCGGCGTTCTTCGTCAACGGCCGCTACCTCGGAGGGCGACAGAGCGCGTCGGCGTTCAACGCAGTGATCGACGAAGAGGTCGAGCGCGCCAAGAAGTTCGTGGAGCGCCGGGGCGACACCCGCAAGCGGCTCTACGAGGACATGCTCGTCCACTTCGCCCCCGAGGTCGTGCAACCCGAGACGGCCATCGCACTGCCGTCCGCGGACGCCAAGCGATACACGGTGAGCACCGAAGGCCTGCCTCGCAAGGGCACCAACACGTTCGCCCAGGTCGAGATCGTCGAGTGCGGAGACTTCGACTGCCCGTTCTGCGCTCGGTCGCGCAAGGCGTTGGAAGAAACCCTCGAGGCGTTCCCCGCGGTCTCATTGTTCTTCGCCCACAACCCGCTCGACTACCACCCCGGTGCCGAGCCGGCGGCCCGTGCTGCCCAAGCCGCGCACGCCCAAGGCAAGTTCTGGGAGATGCACGACGAGCTGTTCAAGGACCAACGCAGCAAGGCGCGCACGGATGCCGACTACAAACGGTACGCCGCGCGGCTCGGGCTCGACGTGAAACAGTTCGAAGCCGACTACGCCTCGGACGAGATCGCCGAAAAGGTCGCCGCCCAGCAGAAGCTGTGTACGGACAACGACGCCACCGCCACACCCACGTTCTTCATCAACGGGCGGCGCGTCGCGGGCGCACAAACGGCGGAACAACTCGAAGCCCTGGTCGAAGCAGAACTCTCCGACGGCATTTGATGCCGTCTTTGCAGGCAGCGCCTCAACCGCACGACGCGCAGTGCCCAAACCGGCCCGTCGGCTGTATGGTGGCGCCGCGATGAACACCGTCTACCGGACTCTCGTGACGGCCAACGGACCTCGCCGAGCGCTGGTCGTGTCCCCGCACATCGACGAGCTCGTCGGTCGGAAAACGCTCGAGGAACTGCGTTCCGGCACCCGGCCGCGCTATCACGCCGAGGTTGTCGACATGGTCGCCAGCGAGCCCGAGCCGACACACGTCGTCATCCTGCGAGCGCGCGGCGCTGACGGCTCCGGCACATTCCGCATGGCGCGAGACCTCGCCGACAACGAGCTCGAAGAGCTCGGCTACCTGCTCGCGCAAGCGCAACTCGCCACCTGGCGCGACCTCGCCCAGCACGGTGTCGTCGCGTTCTCGCGGGTGGAGCTGCGGGTGTGGGAACTCGCCGCACTACGCTCGGGCACCGCTCGCCTGATGGCTGAGCTCGAAACGAAGAAGAACGACAGCGACCGAGCGCGCGCCGTACGGGCCCGCGACGATCACTGGACCTTGGGTCGCGCGCTGCTCAACTTCGGTGTGGGCCTCGACACCGCCCTCACCGAGCTGCTCCCGATGCGCCTCGAGCAACTCGAGCGCGACCGGGCCTTCGACGGGCCCGCCGCCAACAGCTCCGGTGACTGACGTGGCACCCTCCGGCCATGCACCGGGCCGTCATCGTCTTGGTCGGAGTCGTCTCTTGTCGAGCGCCGATCGCTGAGCCCCCGCCCGAGCAACGCATCGCCGTTCACGAGAATGGGGACGCGGTGTCCTTCGTAGCGCTGGGCGACTACGGCGACGACTCTCCCTCGGAGGCGGCCGTGGCCGCACGGGTGCACGAGGCCAACCCGGACCTGGTCATCACGCTCGGCGACAACAACTACCCCAGCGGCACCCAGCAGACGATCGACGCCAACATCGGCAAGCACTACGCCCGCTTCATCGCGCCCTACCGCGGTGAGCACGGACCGGGCGGTGACCGAAACCGGTTCTTCCCCTCGTTGGGCAACCACGACTGGCGCACGACGGACCTCGAGCCCTACCTCGACTACTTCGAACTCCCCGGCAACGAGCGCTACTACGACTTCACGTGGGGGCCCGTGCACTTCTTCGCGATCGACAGCGATATGGCGGAGCCCGACGGCAACACTGCCGACAGCGTGCAGGCTCGGTGGCTCCGCGACACGCTGGCGACGTCCACGGCCCCTTGGAACATCGTGTACATGCACCACGCGCCCTACTCGTCGGGGCGACACGGCTCGTCGCGCACCATGCAGTGGCCGTTCGTCGAATGGGGCGCCGACGTGGTCCTGGCCGGACACGACCACCACTACGAGCGCATCGAACGTGACGGCGGCCTGTTCCTCGTCAACGGCCTCAGCGGCAGCCCCAAGGTCTACGACATCGGTCGACCCATCGAAGGCAGCATGCTGCGGTTCAACGAGGCCCACGGGGCGCTGTTCGGACAGGCCACCGCCGGCCGGCTGACGCTCTCGTTCGTGACCGACGACGGCCGCACTGTAGACACCGTCACGCTCGAACGAGAAGCACCCGAGCCCGCCCAACCCAAGCCCGAGTCCCTTCCGGCCGACTACGGCGCGTACGAGGACTGACCCGGGCGGGCGCTCCTATCCGACGACGATTGCACCGCACGGCCAGCTTGCGTCGACCGAGTGCGACGCACCGTCCTTGAGCAACTCGCACGCTTCACCGACGAGCAGCAGGGTGCTTTCGTCGGGGACTTCCCAGTCGACGCCACACTCGAGCACCTCTCCGTCGAGGCGCACCGTGCCCTCGCACGCTTGATCGAGGTCGACCTCGCCGTCGATGGACAGCTCACAGCTGATGAACGTGCCGATGATCTCGTTGAAAGCCTCGACGAGCTGGCCTGCATCGAGCGCTTCGTAGTACGGCGCGGGCATCGGGTCGTCGGGGGCCTTGCCGACCCCCACGTTGGCCATCTCCTGCAAATGGTCTGCGCCCACGTCGTCGCCGACCGAAATGATGAAGGTGGAAATGCCTTCGCCGAACGCAAACTCGGCGGCCGCAAGAGCCTCGGGTTGCCCCTCTTGAGGGTTGGGTGTGGCGCAGGTGTCCGGCTCGCCATCGGTGGCCAACACCACCGCCTTGGGGCCCTCGAAGTCGAGCGCCGCCAGCGAGGTGGCGACCGCTTGCAGAGATTCGCCAGTGGGCGTTTCGTCGTTGGGCGTGGCCGGCCCGTACTGGGCATCGATGGCCTCGCGGTTGTCGAGCGCGGCCTCGACCGAGGTCAGCAGCGGGCACTCGGGCCCTTCGTTGCCGTCCTCGCTCGTGTAGAGCGTCACGCCAAAGCGCACCTGCGACTCGAGCTGCGCCACGACACCGTCGTCGGGGTCCATCAGTGTTTCGTAGACCGCCGACCACCGGTCTTGGCCTCCGAAGTCCGCGGTCATGCTTCCCGACTGATCGATCAGCAAGACGATCGTCGGCACGACGGGCTCCAACGTCACCGTGACTTCACCACAGCCGCTGGTGACCACATCCGGGTCCTGCGTCGTGGTCGGGGGTGGACCCGAAGTCTGCGTCGGGTCGCTCGAGCCCGAGCTCTCCGCGTTGCCCGTAGTCAGGTCGATCGCCGTGTCGGTCTCGTCGATCGTGTCTTGTGGCGGCGAGGCCGACCCGCCGCAACCCGTGGTGAGTGCAAGCGCCGTCGCGCTCCACATCAGTCCCCTTCCCATGCACACAAGGGTAGCGCTGTGGGACGCCGAGTCCTGGGTATCCGGCACTACGGCCAAGACCGTGGGGGGGCTGACACGCTTGCACGCTCAGGCACGTCGAAGCGTGACCAACGTGATCTCATGAGGGGCTCCCACCCGCATGGGAGGCCCCCAATACCCTGTACCGCGGCTCACGTAGATCCACGTGGGTCCGTGCTTGGCCAGCCCGGCGACGTACGGCTGCGCCAAGTGCACCAGCAGGCTGAACGGAAAGTACTGTCCCCCGTGGGTGTGGCCGGACAGCTGGAGGTCGTAGCCCGCGGCAGCCGCAGCGTCGATGCTGCGAGGCTGGTGAGCCAACAACAGCGAGACGTCGCACTCCGGCGCGCCTGCGCGAGCGGCCGCGGGATCGGATGCATGCGACGCCACGTGCTGGCCAGCGCTCACATCCGTGCAACCGGCGAGCAACAACCGCGCACCGTCGCGTTCGAGCACCCGGTGCTCGTTGTTGAGTACCGTCAGGCCGAGGCGGGACACCTCCGCGCACCACGCCGGACCGTCCCAGTAGTACTCGTGGTTGCCCGTGACGAAGAACGCTCCGTCGCGCCCCCGCAGCTCCCCAAGCGGCGCGACCTGTTCGCGCAGGTCGTCGACGTAACCATCGATGAGATCGCCCGTGACGACGGCCAGATCCGCATCGAGCGCATTGGCCCGGTCGACAATGCCGCGAAGATGGTCGCGGCGGATCGTCGGCCCCACGTGCACGTCGGAGAGCTGCACGATGCGGTAGCCATCGTAGGCCTCGGGCAGCCCGTCGATGGGCACCTCGACCTCGACCACCTCGGGTTGTTGCACCGCCTGCGCCAGGCCGACCCCGCCGACCCCACCCGACGTCGCGACCGCGCCCATGCTCGCGACCTTGCCGAGAAAGCCCCGCCGCGACGGGTCATCGGGAGGTACGGGGTTGGCCGCGGACACGACACGCCGCATGCCATGGGCGGCCAGTCCGACCACGTCGGAGAACAAGACCAGGAAGAACAGCACCGAGGTGAGGCCGAACAACCAAAGACCCACCCATTGCAAGGCGCGCATCCCCGCGATCCCGCTGCCCAACCGGGACGTCCACAGCGCGGCCATCGCGGTGGAGCCGCTCGCTGCGAGCGCGGCCCATCCGAGCCGACGCGCCCGCCGGGACAACTCCAACCCACCGAACACCCTGCGCCCGATGTAGATGTGGCCGCCCACCCAAACGACGGTCATCACCGCCATGAACAGGAGCATGCGCATCACCATGAGAACGTCACAGGTCCGGTGGTGGGTTACGCGCCACCGTCCAGCGCGGATGCAAGGTCGGCGTAGGTCTCGGCCGCGGCCGAGGTGTTGAGCTGCACGAGGGCCCGGTTGTGTGGCGACGACGCGTACCAGCGCTCCTCACCGTCGTCGCCCAGCCCGCGGTAGACCACGATCTCGGTCGCCCGCCGTCCCGCGGTGAGCACCATCGAGAACGCCTCCTCGAGCCCCGCCGGCTTGTCCGCGGGCTCGATGTAGCGAGCGATGCGAAGGTTCAGCGCCTTGTCGAACCAACCGGCGGCCGCCGCGTTGGGCTCGGAGGACCCCGCGGCCGACCAGAACCGCGCCGCACGATCGTCGGGGTTGTTCTGGCGGTAGGCCGCCTCCGCCTCGCCCCCCCGGACGGTGATCGTTTCGATGTCGGTGACGTCGAACCCGAACAGCGAACGATCCGGCAACGTGGTGCGACCGGTTTCGAGCTGCTGCACGACGTTGGCGGCGACGACGTAGACGGTGCCGCTGGCCGGATCACGCACGTACCGCGTGCGCCCACCGTAGACCTTGGCAGCAACCTCGTAGACCTCGGCATCACGACCTTCGCGCTCGAACGCGATCGTGGCCTGTCCGTCGCCGAACCCGAGTTCCTGGAGCTTGGATTCGTCGACGCCCTCGAGCACCCGCTTGGCCACGAAAGGCGCGAGGTTGCCGACGAGGGTCTCCCCCGCAGCACCGAGTTTGAACGACTCGGGCTCGCGGTTGCGTCGCGGCGCCGGGGTCTCGCCCTGCGCTGGCGGCTCCTTGGGCAACGCGTGTCCCCACACGAACGCGCCCTGCTCGTCCTCACGCATCTCGAGCGTGAGCGTGGACGATGGGCTGTCGAACACCACCCTCGAGAGCGCATCGCGCTGCACGTCGAAGATGACGGTGGCTTCGGAGAGGTCGGGGTCGCCCTCGTGGGTCCACGTCTGATACGCGCCGACGAGCGCCACCCCGAGTGCAATCGCATAGCCGATCACGGTCGACTTCATCGCTGACCTCCTTTGGCGACCAGTCCTCGCTGGCGCAGCCAGACCCTCGCGACACCCAGCCCGAACACCAACAGCGGAACACCGAGCACGGTGGAGTAGAACCACCAGGTCTGGCCCTCCTTGGTGTGTTCGATGCGCACGTCCTCCTCGCTCTGCGTGGTCCCCGACAGGGATTCGGCCCCGATGAGCCAGTTGGTGCTGTCGCGAACGAACTGCACGTTGCCTGGCAGGGTCGTCAGGCCGTCGTCCTGCTCGCCCCCGAGCACGACGTCGGAGACGATGTTGGCGGTGGACGTGACGATCGCCCGCCACCCGACGGCGTTCGAGCTCCCGCTCACCGCAGCGACCAACGGTCGCGCGCCCTTTTCCTCGCCCGCATCGGCCGAGAACGTCGCGTCTCGCTCGATGTCGGCGAACGCGGTGGCCGTGGACCGCACGGTGACCGTGTGCCCCGCCTCGTGGCCTTCGACCACTTGCAGGTGGCCGGTGAACGGAGCGGCGAAACGCTGACGCTGTGCCGCGAGGGTGAGGCTGCTGCCGTGAGACGTGAACGAGTTGGTGAGCAACAGGTAGTTGTCGGCCTTGCCGCCCCCGCTGCGGGCATGGGCGACCTCGTCGGCCAACACGCCCTCCGCCAACCGAACGCCCAGCACATCTTCGGCCATGGCCTCGAGCGGGTCGGCGGCCGCAACCGGGAGCGGTGCCCGAGACTCCTTGGGCTCGAGCGCGAGGAACAGCGCCCCTCCCGACTGGAGGTACGCCTGTAGCGCGTCGACCTCGGCCTGCGTGAACGGGTACAGCGGACCCAACACGAACACCACCGAAGCGTCGTCGGGCACACCATCGGAGAGCTTCTGGTTGAGGCTGAACTCCTTCAGCGTGAAGCCCTGGCTTTCGAGTTCGGCTCGCAGCGCCCGGGCTTGCTTCATCGGGAACGGCTGCGGCAACCGCTTCCAGGTGAGTTCGCCGTGCCCGGTCGTGACATAGGCGATGCGCTCGCCCTGCCCCAGCTCGATCAGCGTCTTTTGCACGTCGGCGTCCAGCCGCTTGAGTGCGCGCTTGGCCTGATCGAAGTCGGCGTTGACCTTGATCGTGCGCGTGACCGGCTTCGGCCCGGGGTCCTCGCCTTGCGCCGGGTCGAGCATGACGTCGCCCTGCGTGAACGCGATGGTGCCGTTGCCGCGCACCGAGAGCGCCTGCGCCAAGCGGGGCTCGGCCGCTTCATCGATCACCTGCACACGAAGCGATGGACCTTCGAGCGGTGCGAAGTAGTCGCGGAGTTCCTTGGCGACCTCGGAGCTGGGCGGCATGAAGATGCGAACATCGACCGGAGTCGATAGCGCCTGCACCAAGGCGACCGTGGCGGTCCCCGGCTGCGGCGTCTTGAAGTACGCCAGGTCCCAGCGCTCTTTCTTCTGGCTGGCGATGTAGTTGACCGGGAACACCAGCCCGACGCCCATGGCGGCGACCAAGCCGTGCAGCGCGAGCTCCCTCGCCCTTCGGCGCGGCATCATCACCGGCGAGCTCTGGCAGGCGTAGTCCACCGCGAGCATGGGCGCGGTGCCGAGCAGCCACACCAGCGGCCACAACGAGCGCCAGGTGCCCAGCCAGCGTTGCTCGCTCTCGTCGCCCAACGCCAACGCCGAGAGCACCGCGTCGGTGGTGGCGGTGTAGAGCACCAACGAAGCGATACCGACGAACAAACACATCAACGCGATGCGGTGTCCGAACCGCAGCCCAGCATCCTTCGCGGAGCGCAGCTGCCGAAGTCGAAGGCCGGCGGCCACCGCGAGCACCGCCGTGCCGAGCACCGTGACTGCGAGCTGCGGACCGTCGTTGCCGTCGAGCAGCCGTTGCCCGACGAACAACACCGCCATCGCCACGAGGTACAGGATCGCGGACGGGCTCATCGCCACCTCCGTGCGGCCATGAAACGGCTGCTGAGCATGAGACCGACGAATGCAACCGAGACGAAGAACACCACGTCCTCGGTGTTGATCTGCCCCCGCATGAACCCGCGGTAATGCCGGTCGAGCAGGCTGACGTAGGAGAAGATGTCCTTGAGCGGTGGGTCGACGATCTTCGCCAAGAACCAGGACACGACCAAGGTCACCACCATCACCGCCCCCACGATGCCCGCGACCAACTGCGACCGGCTGATCGTGGACGCGAGCGTGCCGAGCCCGACGGTGGCCGCCGCGAGCAGCCCCAGACCGAAGTAGCCCGCGGCCAAGTGTCCGTAGGAGACCTTGCCGTTCACGAACACCAAGGCGGGCATGTAGACCGTGCACGCAACCATGAACATCACCACCGCAAAGGCGGAGAGGAACTTGCCGCCGACGATCTGCCACGGGGACAGCGGTGATGAGTCGAGCAGGACCAGCGTCCCCGTCTGCCGCTCCTCGGCGATGACGCGCATCGAGAGGATCACCGACGCAAAGCAGACGAAGCCGAACGTCAGGTAGAAGAACTCCTCGATGACGTCGGCGCTGTACTTCGGACGGTCGGTGAGCGCGAAGGCGTTGAACATCAGGCCTTCGAGCACCAGCAGGGCTGCAATCGTCGCGTAGCCCCAGTAGTTGTTGAGGTAGGCCGCCAGGTCCCGGCGCGCCACCATGAGCATGCCTCTCACGATGCGTTCTCCTGCGGTTGTGCGGGGGGCGAGGCCGCCGTATCGCCGCGCGTGAGCTGCAAGAACGCACGCTCGAGTTCCGAGACGGCGTCCTGAATGCCGAACACGCCGATGCCGGCGTCGACCAGATGCGCGACGAGCTGGTCGCGAGCGCGCGCCTCTTCGTTGAGCGCCACCTCGGCCCGCACCATGTCGTCGGCCTCCCGCACCCGAGACGACGTGACCGCGCGGCTGGACTCGAGCGCCGCCTCGACAGCGGCGAGGTCGCCTCGCAGCGTGAGGGTCACGGTCTGCGACACGCCGCCCTGCGACAGCTCGTCCGTAGGGCCTTCGGCAACGATGCGCCCGCGGTGAATCACCAACACCCGGTCGCAGGTCAACGCGACCTCCGAGAGAATGTGGGAGCTGATCAGCACGGTCGCGCGCTCCTTGAGCGAGCGCACCACGTTGCGCATCTCCACGATCTGCTGCGGGTCGAGGCCGCTGATGGGCTCGTCGAGAATGACGACCTCGGGCCGGTGAATGATCGCCTGCGCAATGCCGACGCGCTTGCGATAGCCGTGCGACAGCTCGGCGATGACCTTGTGCTGCATCGAGCCCAGGTCACACAGCTCGATGACCTTGGGCAGCTCGTCATCGACCTGTTTGGCGCTGCATCCCTTGGCCAGCCCGACCCAGCGCAGAAACTCGCGCACTCGCATTTCCCGATACAGCGGCGGCTCCTCGGGCAGAAACCCGATCTTGGTACGCAGCGCGTCGGGGCGTTCGAGCGCATCGACACCACCGACCCGTACCGAACCGGCGCTGGGCATCAGCAGGCCCGCGAGCACCTTCAAGATCGTGCTCTTGCCGGCGCCGTTGAGCCCGAGAAAACCGACGATCTCTCGCTCGGCGATGGAAAACGATGCCTCCTGCACCGCAGCAAACTCACCGTAGTACCGGGTGAGGCCTTCGACTTCGATCATGATGAATCGCTGCCTATGGACGACGGTCAGTCGACGAAGAAGTCGGGCATGAGCTCGGCCTTGGGGTCCATCTTGTACTTGCGAAGATCGTTGACCCCGTTGTCGAGCAGCACGTCTTCATCGATGAAGAAGTTGCCGGTGCAGTCGTGGAACTTCTCGTTGAGGATCACGTACGCGGCGTCCGCCACGATCGACGGTTTGCGACAGCGCTTCATCATGGCGTCGCCGCCGATGACGTTGCGCACCGCGGCGGTTGCGATGGCGGTCTTGGGCCACAGCGCGTTGACGGCGATCTTGCCCGCGTACTCGGCGGAGTGCCCCAGCACGCACATGCTCATGCCCATCTTCGCCATCGTGTAGGCGGTGTGGTTGCGATACCACTTGGGGTCGGCCGAGAGCGGCGGGCACAGGGTGAGCACGTGCGGGTTGAGGGCACGCATCAGGTGCGGTGCGGCCTTGGCCGTGCACAGGTAGGTGCCGCGGGCGTTGACCTGATGCATCAGGTCGAACTTCTTCATCGGGGTGCCCGCCGTGCGGGTGAGGCTGATCGCGCTGGCGTTGTTGACCAGGATGTCGATGCCCCCGAACTCCTCGACCGTCTTTTCGATGGCGGCCTCGACCTCTTCCTCGTGCCGAATGTCGCACTTGATCGGCAGTGCCTCCCCGCCCGCGTGCCGGATCGACTCGGCGGCGGTGAAGATCGTGCCAGGCAACTTGGGGTGCGCCTCGGTGGTCTTCGCCGCGATGGCGATCTTGGCCCCGTCCTTGGCGGCGCGCAGCGCAATGGCCAGGCCGATGCCTCGGCTGGCCCCAGTGATGAACAAGACCTTGCCTTCGAGATCTGCCACGGCGAGCGAGAGTAGCCGATGGGGCCTCGGTTTGCCCGGACCTCTTCGCGATGGGCGCCAGGTTTGGTACTCGGAGGCAATGCGGTGGTTCGTTCGCGGCGACATCGACGGGTTCTTCGGCCTCGCGCTCGACAACCTCGTGCAGCTGCTCCTCATCGACGCGCTGTGCCGCAACGTGTTGGGGTTCGACGACGCCCTGCTGCACGGTCGGGTGCTCCCGGGCGTCGCGATGTCGCTCATCGTGGGCAACCTCTTCTACGCCTGGCAGGCCAAGAAGCTGGGCGACGCCGAGGGCCGTAGTGATGTGTGCGCGCTGCCGTACGGCATCAACACGGTGTCCCTGTTCGCGCACGTGTTTCTGGTCATGCTGCCGGCGAAGCTCGCGGCCACCGCGGCGGGCGCCGAAGACCCGGCCCGCATCGCGTGGCAGGCCGGCTTGGTGGCCACGCTCGGCAGCGGGGCGATCGAGCTGGGCGGGGCATTCGTCGCCGACCGACTGCGCAAGGCCACGCCGCGGGCCGCCCTGCTCGCCACCCTCTCGGGCATCGCCCTGGGCTTCATCTCGCTGGGTTTCCTGTTCCGCACCTTTGCCAACCCGCTCATCGGCCTGTCCACGCTGGCCATCGTGATGCTCACCTACTTCGGCCGAGTCCGCTTCAAGGGCAACATCCCCGGCGGCCTCGTGGCGGTGGGACTGGGCATCATCATCGCGTGGACGACCGGGATGGCCCCGGTCGGCGAGACCCCGCAGGGCGCGAGCCTCCATCTGCCCATTCCGGTGATCGGCGACTTGATCGACGCCGTCGGTGCGGGGCACTTGATGACCTACTTCTCGGTCATCTTGCCGATGGGGCTGTTCAACCTGGTCGGTTCCCTGCAGAACATCGAGTCGGCCGCCGCGACTGGAGACGACTTTCCCGCCGCGCCATCGCTCGCGATCAACGGGGGTGGCACCCTGGTCGCAGGGCTGTTCGGCAGCTGTTTTCCGACCACGATCTACATCGGTCATCCCGGCTGGAAGGCGATGGGCGCCCGCGCAGGCTACTCGGTGGCCAACGCGGTGTTCGTCACGCTGGTGTGCCTCACGGGAACCCTCGGGTGGCTGGCCTACGCGATCCCGATCGACGCCGGCATGGCGGTGGTGCTGTGGATCGGCATGGTCATCACGGCCCAGGCCTTCGAGGTCACGCCTCGCAAACACGCGGCCGCGGTGGTCGTGGGGCTCCTGCCGGGTGTCGGGGCTTGGGGCGCTGCAATGGCCAAGAACGGCCTGCGTGCCGCGGGCGTCGGAAGCCCAGGTGGGCCACCGTTCTCCGAGGGGTTGATCGCCAAGTTCGCGGCGACCGACACCTGGATTCACGGCGCGTTCGCGCTGGAGCAGGGGTTCATCTTCACGTCGATGATCCTGGCCGCGGCCACGGTAGCGGTCATCGAACGCAAGTTCGTGACGGCTGCCGCGTGGTGTGCCGCGGCGTCGGTGCTATCGGCCGCAGGCTTGATGCACGGATACGCGTTCACCCCGGCCGACACGGTCATCAACCTCTCTCCGGCCTGGCCGTGGGCCACCGCCTACGCGGTGATGGCCTTGGTCTTCGTCTCTGCCCAGTTCGTCACCGAGCCGCACGACGGCCCAGGCCACGGATAGGACATGAGCCCGCGCAACCGCATCATCGAGGGTGACAACCTCGACGTTCTGCCCACGTTGGACGACGGCAGCGCGGCGCTCATCTACATCGATCCTCCGTTCAACACCGGCCGCCCGCGCAAGCACACCCGGGTGAAGGTGGAACGCGCCACCGAAGGCGACGGCGACCGCGTGGGCTTCGGCGGCAAGTCGTACAAGACCACCGCGGTCGGCTCCGCCGCCTACGCGGACGCGTTCGAGGACTTCGGTGCGTTTCTCCTGCCCCGACTCCAGCATGCCCACCGTCTGTTGTCGGCGACCGGGTCCTTCTTCTTGCACCTCGACCCCCGCGAGGCGCACTACGCCAAGGTGATGGCCGACACCGTGTTCGGTCGTGAAGCGTTTCTCAACGAGATCATCTGGTCGTACGACTACGGCGGTCGCAGCAAGCGGCGCTGGCCCGCCAAACACGACACGATCCTCTGGTACGCCAAGGATCCCAAGCACTACACGTTTCACTACGACGCGATCGACCGCATCCCCTACATGGCGCCGGGCCTGGTCTCGGCCGAAAAGGCCGCGCGCGGCAAGACGCCGACCGACGTCTGGTGGCAGACGATCGTACCCACCGCGGGCAAGGAGCGCACGGGCTACCCCACGCAGAAGCCGCTGAAGATCCTCGAGCGCATCGTCCGTGTGCACAGCAACCCCGGCGACACGGTGCTCGACTTCTTCGCAGGCAGCGGCACGACGGGCGAGGCGGCCGCACGCAACGACCGCCGCTTCGTGCTCGTCGACGAAAACCCCGATGCGATCGCCGTGATGCGGGAGCGGCTCGCGTTCGCGTCGCCCGAGATTTTGCAGCACGCGGCCGTGTCCAACTGAAGTAGTCTCGATGCGGATGCGGAGGTTCGTGTTGGCGATGGCGCTGCTGCCGGGCTGTGATCCGGCGGCCTCGTCGGGCGAGACCGACACCGACGCGGGCTCCACGACCGAGCCCATGGGCACCACGAGTGGGCCCGGCACCACATCGTCATCGGGGACCACGTTCGAGCAAACACTTGCGTGCCAAACCTGGCTCGAGTGCCTCGACGCCAACACGCAGGCACAGCTCTCGGGGCAGTACGGACCGGGGGGAAGCTGCTGGACGCAGTCGGCCAGCATCGTCGAAATGTGCGACGCGGACTGCGTACAGGGCTACAACGCCGAGTGCGTCGGCGGTTCGCACAGCGGCGGCGAAGGCGACAGCACCGGCGAGGCGCCGATCGACGAGTGCGCCCTCGACGAGCTGGCACCCGGCGCCGAGTCGTGGGTGGAGGCTGGCGACACCGAGGCGGTGATCCCGACCGAGATCGGCATCCTGCTCGACCGGGTCTGCAGCTGCCACCTCGCCGAGCCCGAGGCGTTCGTGGAGGACGCGCCGCTGTACTACGGCAACGCGCGCTTCTACACGTACGACCAGATGCACGCGTGGTTCGAGGGCGCGCCGATGTATGTCGAGGTTGGCATTCGTGCCCTCGAAGAGCTCAACATGCCGCCGGTCTACTACTGTGGCGAAGCGGAACACGGCTCGCTGCACACGGACGAGTTCGAGATCCTGCAGGCGTGGATCGAAGCCGAGGCGCCCGATGGCGCGACATGGCTTCAGGAACGTCCCGACGACCTCCCCACGCTCGAATAGGCGGGGTTCGCGGCACGAATCTTTTTCGCGGCTCTCCGGAATTCTGGATGTCCGGTGGTGTCGTAGAAGCCGCGACAGCAAGCAGGGACACGGTTGCTTCACGGGGTCAGCCCTGAAACGATGGTCCCTCGCACCGCTTCGCGCGGGGGGAATGACATGCGTTTTCCGACACTTCACTTCGGTTTTCAGAGCGCTCTGGCCATCGGCGGACTCGCGCTCGGGCTCGTGAGCGGTTGCAATCAAAATGCGGGGAGCTCCGGCGCGTCCTGTGTTCAAGGGCAGGTGAGCTTCTGCCCCTGCGCGGGCGACCTCGCGACCTCGCCCAGCGGCACACAAACCTGCCTGCCGGACGGTACCTACGGCGTGTGCCAATGCGGTGATGCGACTGCGACCGACGGCATGTCGGGCGGAGGTAGCTCGGGCGACACCGCCGAGAGTGAGAGCGACAGCCAGGGAACCACCGGGAACGTGCCCGACCTGTGCGGCAACGGCTTCCCCGACGAGGGCGAGTGCGAAGTCGGGCCCGACGGAGAGATGCCGCCGTGCCCCGAGGACTGCCAGACCGACACCGACAGCGATACGGAAGGCGACACCGACGACGGCACCTCGACCGGCGCTGACGCGTGCGCGGGCGTGCCGATCTACGTGGGCATGATTCCCGACTCGGGCCCGGTGTGGCAGCACCCTGGCTTCGGCGAAGGATTCACCTCCGGAACGCAGGCCTGCATCGCCGCGGGCTACGAAGGCGTGTGCACCTATACACAGCTCGTCGCGGCCTCGGACCAGGGAGACTTCGCAGCGGTCCCTGCCGGTACCACATTCTGGGTCCACCGCGTCGTCGCCACCATGTACAACGCGATGCTGATTCAGCCCGACACGCGTTCCCGCTGTGACGACTGGCGCTACGGCACCAACGACGTCAACGACGGTGAGTACGCCACGGTCAACGGCGGCGCCTTGACCTTCACACTCGACGCAGACCCCGAGCCGAACGGGGGCATGGATCCGTCGGGCCTCAACTGCGGCGGCCTCACACGGGGAATCCCGTGCTGCAACGTGTGCGACGGCTGATGCTGCTCGTCGGCGGGGCGAGCTTGGCCGCCCTGCCGATGCTCGCCACCGCATCCGGCGGCGAGGCAGCCACCCCGTGGCCCGGCGGTGGACCGCCGTCGGACCTCGAGCTCGCGGTGCTCGTCACCGACGCGCTCGACCTGTTCGAGCTCGAACGGTGGGAGGAGTTCCGCGACGCCAAGGAGCGCGGCGAGGACTCCGGTCACATCCGCATCTATCAAGACGACATCGACGCGGGTCAGTACACGGTCGATGACCTGTTCGCATTCGGCGACAGCGTCTTCGGCCACGAGTTCCGAGACCTCGACGGCTACGGCGACGACCCCACGGTGCGGCCCGGACAGCGGGTGCATCGCGGAGCGCTCGGCGGCCGCGACAACTTCTCGTGCTTGGGCTGCCACTCGGTTGGAGGGCCCGATGGTGCGGGTGCGGCCACACAAAATGCGTACCTGTTCGGCGACGGACACGACCTGGACACGACGCTCGAACGCAACAGCCCTCACCTGCTCGGCCTCGGCATGGTGCAGGAGCTGGCGCGCGAAATGACCGATGAACTTCAGCGCCAACGCGCTTCGGCGATCGAGGAGGCGGCCGAGCGCGGCGAGGCCGTCACCGTCGAGCTCGAGACGCGGGGCGTCGGGTTCGGACGCTTGCACGCCGCCGCTTCCGGTGAGGTCGACACCGCCGACGTCGAGGGGATCGACGCCGACCTGGTCGTGCGCCCCTTCGGATGGAAGGGCCAGTTCCCCACCCTTCGGCGGGCGGTTGAAGATGCAGCGCGGGTCCACTTCGGCGTGCAAACGAGCGTGATCGCCGAGCGCCACCGCGACGCCCCCGCGCCGGAGCTGCTGGGCCCTGGCGACGACTGGTGGGACCCGGACGCCGACGGCAAGCAACGCGAGCTCGAAGAGGGCTCATTGACCGCGGCCGCCGTCTACTTGGCGACGCTGGAGGTCCCGACGATCGTTCCGCCCTCGAGCGCGGCACTTCGCGACCGCTGGTCTCGTGGAGATGCGCTCTTCGACGAGGTCGGCTGCGACGACTGCCACGTTCGCACGCTCGGCCTCAGCAACACGGTCTGGCTCGAGTACCCCGACACCACCGAGGGCGAGCCCTTCGCGGTGGAGCTGTTCCATGCCGGCGAGGAACCCAAAGGCACCGGACAGGTCGCGCTGTTCAGCGACCTCAAGCGCCACGACATGGGCCCATCGCTCGCGGAGCGCCATACCGACACCAATCACCCGCATGTTCCCGCCGCCACCTGGCTGACCCGGCCGCTGTGGGGACTTGCGGAGACGGCCCCCTACCTCCACGACGGGCGCGCGGCGACGATTCCGGCCGCGATCTTGGCCCACGGCGGCGAAGCACAGGACAGCCGGGACGCGTTCGAGGCCCTGTCCCCCGAGGACCAGGCGAGCCTGCATGTGTTCCTGCTTTCGCTGTCGCGCACACCCAAGCTTCGGGGGCCGCTGTGAAGCGCATCGCGATGGTGCTTGTGCTCGTCGCGGGCTGTGGCGACGACGCACCGGGCGATGAAGCGCTCGAGCCGAGCGACGCGCGTGCCTTTCCCGTGTTTTCGCCCTCGCGCCCCGACTCCGCCGTGCAACAGGGCCTCGAAGCCCTGCAGCAAGACGCCTGGCGCCGCGAGCTGCGGTTCATGGACGCCGTCGACCCGGGGTTTGCGTTTCGCGTGAACCGCCCTCGATACGACGAGCTCGACACCCGCTTTTCGCCCGAGGACTGGTTCACGATGGGCGGTCAGCTGTTCACGATGCCCTTCACCGAGGCGATGGGCTTTGGGGGCGCCGACCTGCCGCCCATGAGCCGCTTTCACCTGCGCGAGCGCGGCGGCCCCGACTCCCGGCGTTGCTCGGCCTGCCACTGGCGAGGCGGCACCGCAGGGGCAGGAGACGCTGCCGACAACGCGTTCTTCCGAGGCGACGGTCACACCGAGTCCAGCGCCCTGGTCCGCAACCCGCCCGCGGTGTTCGGCGCGGGCTGGAAGCAACGCGTCGGCGAGGACATGACCGCGCACCTGCAGACCCTGCGCGACGACGCACTCGCCTTTGCGCGGGCCCGCAACGAGGAGGTCCGGCTCCGCCTCGAAACGCATGGCGTCGACTTCGGGACGCTGACCATCACACCCGAGGGCGAGATCGACGACAGCGACCTCGAGGGCATCGATTCCGATCTCGTGGTGCGTCCGTTCGGCTGGAAGGGCGCGTTCGCCAACCTTCGCGACGTGGTCGAGGACGCGGCCAACGTGCACCACGGCATGCAGTCGACCTGGTTTGCTGCCCACGAAGGCCCGGCACGGGTCGGCGACGGGCCGCCCGAGGACCCCGACGGTGACGGCATCGAGGACGAACTCGACGATGCCCAGATTGCAGTCATGACGATGTTCGCCGCGATGCAGGACGTGCCCGTCGACCTGCCGCCCGTCGAACCCGACCTGTTGTTGCTCTACTCCCGCGGACGACAGGACTTCACCACGCTCGGCTGCGCGGACTGCCACGTGCCCTCGCTGCCGGTCGAAGACGGTCAGTACACGCTGCCAGCCCGCGGCGACGAGGCAGACCTCTCCATCGACCTGCTCGCCGAAGGCGCGCAGCCTCGCCTCCGACCCGACGCGATCACGGGCGAGCTGCGGGTGCCGCTGTACAGCGACCTCAAACGCCACGCGATGGGCGAAACGCTCGCCGAGTCGCGCGACGACGCGGGCGTCCCCGCCGACCAGTTCATCACCGCCCCTCTGTGGGGCATCGCGCGCAGCCGCCCGTACCTGCACGACGGCCGCGCCCCCACCCTCGAGGACGCGATCTTGCTGCATGGCGGGGAAGCCCAGGACGCACGCGACGCGTTTGCGGCCTTGGACGAGGTCGACCGGGCGCCCTTGCGGGTCTTCCTCACCTCGCTCACCCGCGGCGAGCGATTAGTCTCTCCGTAGTGAAAGCCCACCTGCCAACCGCGCTCGTGTTGCTCGCCCTGTTGCCTGCGTGCAGCGCGAGCGACGACTGCGAGGGCGATGCGTGCGACTGCGTCGAGGTCTCCATCGCGGGCACCTGCTGCGAAGGGTTCTTGGAGCTCGGCGAGGACGGGCTTTGTGTCGCGCGGCCATGGCCGCCCACCCAACGGCACACGCTCGGACAACCGGGGGCCGACGGCATCGAGGTCGCCGTCGACGGGCTCGGTCGAGCGCTGGTTGGCTGGCACCGACGCAACCCCGATCCCACACTCGCGCGCTCGATGCTCGCCGAACAAACCGCAGACGGCTGGACAGCGCACGCGCTGGGCGACGTCGAGCTCGGGTTCGGAACCCGCACGACCCTCGCAGCCCATGGGCTCGAGGTCTGGGCAACCTGGACGCAGCACCGAACGAGCCCCTCGGGGGAGGACGAGAGCACCGTGCATCTGCTTCGACGTGATGCCACCGGAGCATGGCAGAGCTCGAACGTCGGCGAGCAACTGTCGTTCGCTCCCAAGGCCTACGAACCCCGCCCGGTGCTCACCGCGATGGGCGAAGGTCTCGTCGTCTGGAACCAGTGGCGCAGTGGCGGTGGCTACAGTGTTGCGCTCGCTCGGCGTGCGCCAGGGGACACGGCACTCGAGCGCCCGACCTCGGCCGACGATGCGCTCTCGCCCCCGGTGTTCTTCTCCAACGCGCCGCAGATCGCCGTTGCAAACAACGGCGACGCGCTCGTCACCTGGTACCAAGCCACGCCGCCCGTCGGGTCCACCGAGCCCAACCCACCCAGCGAAGGTCTGCGGCTGTTCGTCAGCGAACGCTTTCGCGCCGACGGGGAGTTCTCGCGGCCGGACATCGAGGACTGGATCTCCCCCGAAGGCCCGCCGCTGGCCAGCCACGAGGTTCGCAACCCGGTCGTCGCCGTCGACCGATTCGGCGCCGCGCTCGTCTTGTGGTCCCAAGAACACCCCAGCGGTGCGACCGGTCTGTTCATGGCCACCCGGGACAGCTTCGGCGAGTGGACGGTCCCCGCCGACATCGACGACACGTTCGGGCCACTGCGAGAGGACGCCGCGTGCATCGAGGTGGCCATGAGCACCACCCGCGAAGCGCATGTCACCTGGTTCGACGGGCCACCCGGGGCAACCACCGTCTACACCGCGCACCGCGACGCGAGTCGCAACTGGGACTCCCCCACGACCGTACCAATCTCGACCCCCGGGCGCGCCGCCGAGCACCCTCGACTCGCCGTTGGACCCGCGGGCGAGGCTGCCGTCGTCTGGTCCGAGCGCGGCGAGGATGGCCAGTGGCGGGTGATGGGCCGACGCCGCGGACCTCTGGGGCAGACCTGGGGCGCCGCGGTCGAGCTCAGCGATCCCACCCAGGGCGACGCACTCGGGCCAGCCGTCGGCATCGGACCCGACGGCACCTTGGTGGCCGCGTGGGGTGTGGGCCCCATCGGTGCCCAGACGGTCGCCGTCAGCATCCTCCCTTGAGGCCGAGTGCGTGGGTGCGACTGGTGGTCTGGCCAGTTGCAGCTCAGGCCGATCCCGAGACACGATTCGGGCTTCGCATGTCGACCAGCAAGACCATCCAGGTGATCGGCGTTCCCATGGACCACGGCGCGGGCCGCCGTGGTGTGGGCATGGGCCCCGCGGCCATTCGCATCGCAGGGTTGCACAAGCGCCTACGCGGACTCGACTACGAGGTGCACGACTTGGGCGACCTCGAGGTTCCGATCCCCGAGACACTGCCGGAGGTCGACGCGAAGGCGAAGTTCCTGCCGCTGATCGCCGACACCTGTGTCGACCTGGCCGCCGCGATCCCCTCGATGTTCGACGACGGCGGATTTCCGCTCGTGCTCGGCGGTGACCACTCGATCGCGATCGGCACGCTCTCGGGCCTCGCGCTCGAGCAGCACCGTCGCGCGGGCACCGAGCCCAGTGGGGCGCCCAAGCTCGGTGTGCTCTGGTTCGATGCCCACGGGGACATCAACCGCCCCGACACATCACCCAGCGGCAACATTCACGGCATGCCCGTCTCGTGCCTGCTCGGGCAAGGCCCGCCGCGGCTCACCGACGTCAGCTATCCCGGGCAGAAGCTCGACCCGGCCCGCTTTTGCCAGATCGGCCTGCGCGACATCGATGCGACGGAGCGCCGCCTGCTCAAGGAGTCGGGCATCCACACGTACACCATGGCCGACATCGACCGCCGGGGCATGGCGACCGTCATTCAAGAGGCACTCGAGATCGCACTCGATGGCACCGACATGCTGCACTGCAGCTTCGACATCGACTCCGTCGACCCGCGCGTGGCTCCGGGCACAGGAACACCGAAACTCGGCGGCCTGACGTACCGCGAAGCACACCTGGCACTCGAGATGGTCGCGGAGACCGATCGACTGACCAGCATGGAGATGGTCGAGGTCAACCCGACGCTGGACGACTGCAACAAGACCGCCGAGCTCGCGGTCGAGCTGATCGCCTCCGCCCTCGGCTCGCGGATCCTGTAGCGGCGGGTTCAGCCCTCGGGTAGCGAACACACCGTATCGATGTGGTCGGTGGCGTCGGCGAAGAACGGCGCGTAGTCGGTGCTGCAGATATCCCCCACGTAGCCGTAGGGAAAGATGCTCGTGAACTGCAGGATGCGCGTCGCAATTTCGGCGCCCATCATGCCCGTCCACTGCGTCGGAATGCAGTCGTTGGGTTTGGGGTGCCCGACCAACGACAGCACGACGACGCGCTCCTCGTCGCCGCCCTTGGCCTGCACCACGGACTCGTACCAGCTCACCGGGTCGCCCACGGAGTCGTCGGCATCCTCCTCGTCGGTGATGAGCACGATCACCAACAGCGCGTCGTCGCGGAGGAAGCCGTCGTTGCAGCTCATCAGGTCGCTGTCGGGATGCAGCGCTGCAAGCATGGCGTCCATCGGTCGTTCCAAGCCGTTGCCGTCGATGCCCAACCGCGCCGCGCATCCGAACGCGTCGTCGAGGTCGTCCCGCGGCGTCATGAACGTGGTGCCGTCGATGTAGGGGCCGCAGTCGGCCTCGCTCGAGAGGTCGCCGCCGGTGCGGGTCACCAGCGCGCCAATCTCTTGGCAGCCGTCGGCGTTGAACCGGCCCTCGTCGGTACTCACCACACCGACGTGATAGTCGGTGCTCACACCCAGTCGGTCGGTGATGCCGTCGATGAATCCGGGAACGCTGGCGATCAGGTTCGCCTGCTCGTCCGCCATGGACCCGGAGTTGTCGATCACGAACAACAGGTCGACCGCATCGCAGACCCCGGGCTCCACAGAGTCGGGCAGTGGAGGCACGTCGAACACGGCGCCCGTGCTCCCAACCTCGTCGTCGCCCCCCGAGGACTCCGCGCCGCCCGTGGACCCCTGCGCATCCCCATCATCATCGGGGAACTCGGCCGAATCGTCGGCCGGGCTCGTCGGCTCCGGAACCTCCGCGTTGCCCACCTCTTCGGTTCGAGGGGTCACGTCGCAGGCCGCCACTGCCACCAGGGGTGCGAGGAGCCAGGTCTTCCAGCCGTTCATGCGGCACGGAGACTTCAACCTCCGTGCCGACCGACCTCAGTCCGCGTGGGCCCCGGGCGCGTTCGAACGCCTCGCGTCCTCTCGCGGGCCAACGTGGTCCGTCACGATCGAAGCGCCCACGCTCCGGTTTCGGTCTGAACCGCCCGCCCCTCGTGCGCCAGCTTGCCCAAGTGGGCACGCAGCGATTTCTCGGCCAGCGGCCACAGCATCTTTGGGGTATCCGCGTAGGCCGATGCCAGGATTTCTGGCAGTTTTTTCGGTTCCGTCCCCATCCCGTCCACCACCTTGCGCTCTCGCCCGAGGCGGTGCTCGACAAAGTGACGGCAGACCGCTTCGGGATCCTCGAACGTGCGGCCATGGGCCGGGACGAGCCGGCTCGCGCCCAGCGCTGCCATGCGGTCCAGTGAGTCGAGGTAGGCCACCATGTCACCGTCGTCGTCGGGGTCGATCAGAATGGTCCCCTCCCCCGCCACCATGTCCCCGGCATAAACGATGCGCGAGCGCACCTCGAAGAACACGAGGTGGCCCGCCGCATGCCCCGGGGTGAATACGGGGCGCAACGCATGCCCATCATCGAGTTCGATCGGCATGTCCCCCTGCAGTGTGCGGTCGATGGCGACCCCCACCCGCGCGGCAGTCTCGGGATGCGCCATGATCGGCGCCCCCGTGTGTGCGCGCAGTCCCTCGGCAAACGCAACGTGGTCGCTGTGGTGATGCGTCAAGAGGATCGCCTCCACCCGCGCACCGGCGGCGATGCGGGCATCGAGTTCTGCGAGCAGCTGCGCCCGCTCGTCGGCGTGAGGCGTGGCCGGCTCGATCACCGCCAGCCGGGTGTTGCCGACGATCGCGGTGTTGGTGGCGCTGGCGGGCGGCAACGTGGGCGTGCGCAGCGACAACACCGTAAACCCGGGAGCGAGAGCCTCGGCCATCGACGCCACGCTACCGCATCCCACCGCCGCTAGGGCCTACCCGGTCGTCGCAATTGCGGCTTCGACCGTGTCGACGAAGCGCGCGTTGCCGCCGAACATCAGACCGGTGGAGCCGAGGCGTTCGCTGGTCCACACCACGCGGCTGCGAAACACGACCTTCTGACCGAAGGAGAACAGCGCCGCCAGGTCGAACGCCAGCCAAACCTCGTCGCCGACCCGCACCGCGGGATCGTGCATCGCCAGCCGGGCTCCGCCTGCGCTGAGGTCGGCGAGCACCAGCTCGAGCGTCCGCGAAAACGCCCCGTCGCTCTGGGTGAGCGTGGCCGGCAGTCGGCAACCGACCCGCACGAACCGGCGGGACGCGGGAAGGCCGTGCGTGTCGACCAACAGCCGGGTGGAGAGCGCCGCGAACCGGGCCTTTGCGTCTCGGTCGAGCACGGACCCCCGCAGCTCGTCGAGCCGCAGCGCCCGGTAGTCGAGCACATCGCGAAGCACCTTGAGGGCGGCCTCGCGTGCGTCGGGGTCGACCTCGATCGCCCCGGATCCAGCGGCAACGATCGGTTCGACCGCAGCCCGAACGACCGTATCGGGTCTCGATGGCCTGGACGCGGGCTCGGGTGCCGGCGCGGGCTCGGGTGCCGCGCTCGGTGCAGGCTCGGGCTTGGTCGGGGCCGAGGCGGAGACCTTGGGTCCGCTGTCCTCGTTGGCGGCCTCGGCCTGCGTCGACGCCATCGAAACCACCGCATCCAACTCGGGACCGAGGATCGCGTCGAGCAACGCCTCGGCGCCGCCACGCACGGCCGAAGGGGCCGGTTCTTCGTGCCTGGGCGCCTGAGTTTTGGGCGGTGGCGGCTCGGCCTCGGGAGAGACGAACGGCAGCTCGGCGGACACCGCAGCGCGGGCAACCTTGCGACCGGGCGCCGGGGTGTCCGACACGGCTCGCATGCGCCGTGCCGTGGTGCGACGACGCCGGCGTTTGGCAGGCTCGGTGGCGGCGCTCTCTTGGGCGGCAGGGATGGTCGGCAGCGGCTGCGTGGGCCGAAGCGCTTCGAAACCTCGAGCTTTGTGGCGGAACCGAGAAGCGGTGACTTCCCCGACCCCGAACTCGAACGAAAAGCGACTGCGACCGATCGCGATCACGTCGTTGGGCTGAAGCCGACGACGCTCGACCGGCTCACCGTTGACGATGGTGCCGACCTTGCTCCCCAAGTCGGAGAGTTCGAACCCGCCGTCGTCCGTCCGAACGATGCGCGCGTGGTGACGCGACACATGTGCCTCGTCCAACTGAATGTCCGCGTCGGCGGCACGACCCAATCGCGTGCGCTCGCCGAGCACGAAACACGCCCCGACATTGGGACCGCTGACGACTCGCAGTAACCCGTCCATCGACCTCGATTCGCGGGGTTTAGTCTGCCCGTTGTTCGATTGCAATGGGTGTCAGGTCGATGTCATCGCTGCATCCCGGGGTGCAATTGTGGGAGCCGCCTGCAGGGCCGGATAGCGGGGCGAGTACGGGAGTCCCACTTGCAGCTCCCCGGCCAACACTGCGTGCTGTTTCTTCCGCCACAACTGTGCCGTCAGCAGGTCGGCGTGCGCGTCGCGAAAAGCCTGTGAAAGCCCGGGATCGCGCGGAACGACAAATGGCGCCCATTCCTCGGGAAACACGTCCTCCGGCGCGATCGGGTACCAGGGCGTGGCGGCCATCTCCTGCTCGTACGTCTTCGGCTCTGGAATGTCGCGGAAGTTACAGGAGAGCAGCGGTGCAATCTCGTCGTAGTCGTACAACACACACCGGCCGTACTCGGTGACCCCGAAGTTCTTCCACAGTAGGTCTCCCGCGAAGATGTTGTTGGCTGCGAGCTCCTTGATCGCATCGCCATAGTCGACCAGCGCCGCGGCGGCCTTCTCTGCCGGCGCCTCGTCCAAGTAGATGTTCAGCGGCGTGAGCTTCTCCTCGATGTACAGATGTGAAACGACAACCTTGTCTCCGACCACCCGAACAGTGTTCGAGGCCTTTTCGAGCAACTCTTGCAGGCACGACTCGGTGAAACGCGACCGGTCGAACGCCAAATGCTCGAACTCCTGGGTGTCGGCGAGGCGACCGACCCGCCGCCCTCGAAACACGTCCCGGTACGACTGCATGATCGCCGGACGGGTCGCGCCCGGCTTGTCGAACGAGTCCCGGATGATTTTGAACACGTTGCCGTAGTTGGGCATCGTGAACACGGTCATCACCAGACCGCGAATGCCGGGCGCGATGATGAACTTGTCGTCGCTGTGGGCGAGAAAGTCGACCAGCTCCCGGTAGATGAGCGTCTTGCCGTGTCGGTGGTGGGCGAACGCGACGTAGAGCTCGGACAATGTGAGGTTGGGCATCAACGTGCCGAGAAACCGCGCGAGGTCGCTCGGCTGATGCACGTCCACGAACATGTAGGCTCGCGTACTGCTGAACACGGCCAAGGTCTCCTCCAACGAGAAGATCGCGCCGTCGACCACGACGCCGTCCGGAGTCGACTGCAGCGGGATGACCAGCGGCATCACGTGCCCATCCCGAACGACGCGCCCGACGATGTACGCCTCGCGCACCCGGAAGAACAGCACCGGAAGCACGTCGATGTGATCGAACTCCAGCCCTCCCCACGCGTGACGGAGTTGGGCCGCGAGCCGCATCGCCAGGTAGTCCGCCTCGGCGTCGCGATGCACCCACGCCAACGCGGGGCGCGGTGTGCTGAGCACGCGGCGAAACATGCCCGCGAGATCGTCGGTCGGCGGGAGGCGCCGAAAAATCGGTGCCTCGTTGAGTCGCTCACCGACATGGTTCTCCAAGAACTCGATGTCCTTGTTGACCCCGACGGTTCGGAACGTCTTGCGCGAGATCGCGTTGAAGAACGTCTCGGCGACCTCCCGGTCCGGGCGCTCCGCCGTGACGATCGCGAAGTGCCGATGGGCGCCACGCCACGTCTCGCGGTCCTTGGGTACTTCCCCGAACTCGCGGTCCAGCGCGTCGAGCGTGCGCCGTACGAACCGCTGATACAGGTCGATGCGCGCGTGGCTCTCCTCGTGCATCCGGATCCACTCGCGGTTGTCGAACCACTGGCGGCACTCCCGGGTCAGACGCTTGAACTCGCTGTAGAACGTGTCGAAGCCGTCGTGAATGAGGTTGGCGATCTGTACGGCAGCAGCGGTTTCAGGCATCGCGGGGCCATCACGATACGCGGCGGCGAACGTTTTGGCATGCTTGCCGCGCTCATGACTGCGCGCGTTCTTCTGGCCCTCGCGACCCTGGCCGCCGTGGGATGTCGCCCCGCACCGACCTCCACCCCCGAGCCCGCCCCGCCGACCGCCGAGAGGACCGCACCGCAGCCGGATCCCGAGCCACCCGCCGAGGCTGCGCCCGAGCCCGCCCCCGACCCCCCACCACAGCCCGAGGCCGAGCCCGCACCGCTGGCCAAAGAGGTGTGGACCGCCGACACCGTGCCTCCACTGACCGACGCGGACCGCGAAACGTTCTGGGGCTCGACCGAAGACCCACCACCGCAGGTGCGCGGCGGCATCGTCAAGGAGCTCGAGGACGTGCACTACACGATCGGCAACGAGTGGGCTCTGTACGCGTTTCACGAGGACATCCAGAACCTCGGCGGCGGCTACGTCGGCGTCGGGCCAGACCAGGCCTACCTGTTCATCGGCTGGCAACGGCCGCACCTCGCCTGGCTCATCGACTACGACAGCGCGGTGCTCCGTACCCACGCCCTGTACGAGGCGATCTTCGCCGCGGCCGAAACACCGGCCGAGTTCTTGAAGATGTTCGAGCCGCACAACCTCGAACGGGCCAACGCAGCCATCGATGCGATGTACGAGGGCAAGCAGGCGCGCAGCCTCAAGGCGTTGCTTCGCCGCCAACGTCGCTACTACCGCTACCGCCTGCGAACCCTCAAGAAGCGCATGCGCGGCGTCGACGTCCCCACCTACCTCGACGACCAAGAGACCTACGACTACGTCAAGGCGATGCTGCGGACCGACCGAGTGCGGCCTCTGCTCATCAACCTCAACGCCGATGGCGGCATGACCAGCTTGTCCGAAGCCGCCCGCGCGCTGAAGGTCCCCATCCGCACCCTCTACGTCTCCAACGCCGAAGAGTATTGGGACGCGTACGACCCCCAGTTCATCGCCAACGTGAAGCAGCTCTACAGCGACGCGGAGTCGGTGCTGCTACGCACGCGGCTGACCTGGAAGATCAACAAGGACTACATGTACATCGCGCAGCCGCTGGAGCTCTACCGCCAGTGGTTGAGCGCCGATGGTGTGACACGCGTTCGCGACATCTTGGCCGGGCACCCACCGACCAAGTCGGACCAGATCAACCATTGGGTCCACGACCAACCGCCGCCCTCGTAGGGACCGGACCCGTAGCTGGTACGGAACTACCCAAGATGGTCGACGCGCCACATCGCTCCGGTCAGCCGCCGGATGACGCTCGAGCCGAGCGGGAATCCAGCACGACAAACCCGACGTCCTCCATGATCGCGTAGAGGGCGGGAAGAACGAGCATGATCAAGAACGTCGAGGTCACCATCCCGAAGACGATGCTCGCGACCAGTGGAACCAGAATGAGGGCCTGGCTGCTGGTCTCGAAGAGAAGGGGAGTCATGCCGGCAATCGTCGTGGTAGAAGTCAGGAAGATCGCTCGGAAGCGGTCGTGAACAGCCTGCTTGGCTGCAGCCCGCATCGGCTTCCCCTCGGCGACGTGGATCTTGACGAACTCGACCATGAGGATCGAGTCGTTCACCACGACACCGGCCAGTGAGACGAAACCGATCATGCTCGGAAGCGTGAAGTCGAGCCCCATCACCAGGTGCCCCCAGACAGCACCGATGAGGGCGAGCGGAATGTTGACCATCACGAGCAGCGGCTCCCTGTAGTTGCGGAACTGCAGACTCAACAACAAAAACACACCGAACGCGCCGAGGCCGAACCCGGTGAGGATCGACAGTTGCGTTTCCCTGCCGTTCTCAACCTCCCCCTTGAAGGCGAAGCGCACGCCGGGAAACTGCTCCTGCAGTGTGCTCAGGTAGTTGGCCTGGAGTGCGCCGATGACCTCGGACGTGTTCGCCACATTTGCGTCGACGTCCCCGTACACGTTGACCGTTCGCACGCGGTCGACGCGGCCGACTCGAGCGAACTCCCGACTCTCCGTGACCACCGCAATGCTACCTAAAGGGATACGCTCACCGCTCTTCGAGAACACTGAGAAGTTGTCGAAATCATCTAGGCCATGAAGCGTCCGGTCGTCGAGTTTGACGACGATCTCGAAAGGTTCTCGGCCCTGGTAGATCTCACTGACCTTCACCTCAAGGTATGCGGTTCGCAGCTGGTTGGCAATGCTACGCGAGTCGACCCCCGCAGCCAGCGCACCGGGCTTCAACCGAATGCTGAACTGCGGTTTTCCCGGCCTAAGGTCGTCGAGGAGGTTCTGAACGCCGGCGTAGCCCCGTAGGTGGTTCTGCACGGCCCACGAAGCCTCGGACAGCTGGTCCAAGTCGTCCCCGCTGAGTCGCACATGAATCGCTCGCCCTGCGGGTCCGACCTTCGGCTCCTTGTACTGGATGTCGAGGACCTGCGGCAACGCCCCCGTGTTCTCTCTCCATGTCTCCGTCAGCGTCTGGATCTTGGTATTTCGCTCTTCCGTGTTGAGGAGTTCGATCGTCAGCGTGGCCAGGTGAGTTCCGTTCTCAGGAGCGTCACCGTGCGTCCCGTAGCTGACTTGAACACCCCGAACCAACGGCTCCGACTCGTGCTCACTCAGTTCCTCATTGGTCTCCGCCAATGACTCGAGCAGCCGATGAACGGTTCGCTCCGTCTGCACCAGCGGAGTCCCCTGCGGGAGCAAAACCCTTGCCTCGAAGGTGTTTCCTTCTAGGTCGGGAAATGCCTTGAACTTGACGGCTCCCGTCGCCACGAGACCAACCGACGAGATCAGCATCGCGACCGCGACCCCGACGGTCAGGTAACGGTACTCCATCGCCTTCGCCGCGGCTCGTGCGACGACGTCGCGCTGCCGATCGAACTTCGCCTCGAACTTGGAACGCCAACGTGGCCGCGTCTGAGTTCGGGCAATGTCCAACGAGTGTAGTAGATGATGCGGGAGCACCAAAAACGCCTCGATCAGGCTGACCGTCAAGACCGAGAGCAGTACGATCGGAAGAACACCGAGGATCTGCCCCATGTCCCCCTTCATCATCAGGAGGCTCCCGAAAAGGAACGCTGAGGTCAGATAGGAGGCGAAGACACCACGAAGGACTCTCTTGGTTCCATCAACGGCAGCATCCACGGCGGATTTTCCCTTGCGATGCTCGTGATCGATGCTCTCCGAGAGGACGATCGCATCGTCCATGAGGATTCCGATCGCCATCAGTAGGGCGACCATCGAGATCATGTTGATGCTGACCCCGAACACCACCATCAGCGCAATCCCGCCGAGGAACGAAACCGGCAACCCCACCGCAATCCACAGCGTGTAGCGCCACGAGAAAAACAGCAGCAGCGCCGCGGTTGCCAACAACAAACCTTGCCAGCCGTTGGTCAGGAGCAACTTGAGCCGGTCACGAACCGACGTCGATCCGTCGTTGACGACCGTCAACGTCGTTCCTTCCGGCAGGATCTCATTCTCGGCGCGGACGAACTCGATGAGCGCGTCGGCAACCTTCAACGTGTCATCGGTCGTGTTCTTGCTGACTCTGAGGAGCGCGACGGGCTTCCCGCCGAACTCTATGCGGTCTTCGGCTCGCTCGAAACGGTCCTCGATCCTTGCCACGTCTCCAAGTCGGATTTCCCCTCCCTCGGGCGGGTTGAGGATCACCAACTCAGCGAGTTCGTCGGCGGTCTTTCGAGCGTTGTCGAACTCGATCTGATACGAGGTTTCTGGGGACTCGAGCGTGCCTGCGGGCAACTCGACAGCTTGAGCAGCAATGAGGCTCGCGACATCCTGAACGCTCAGGCCGTACTTCTTGAGCGACTCCGCCCGCACGAGCACCTGCAGTTGGTGGTCCGAGAACCCCTCCAGGGAAACGATCGGAATCTCCGGCATCGCGACTAGGCGATCGCGGTAGTGTTCTCCCAGAGCTTTGAGTTCGCTCGGGGTGAGATTCTCCGCAGAGATGGCCACGTCGGCAACCGGGTTCGTGCGGCCGAGTTGCAAGACGACGGGGTCTTCCGCGTCCTCCGGAAACGCATCGATCCCGTCGACTGCCGTCTTGATGTCCTCTGTGAACTCCTGAATCGAGCCCGCTTCCTGCATCTCCAGTGTGAACACTGCGGCGCCGTCCCGAGCGTCGCACTCGCGCTCTTTGAGGAAGCTGATCCCCTCAGTCGCCTCCTCGAGCGGACGGCAGACTCCGTCCTCGACGTTGGATGGGCTCGCGCCCGGGTATCCGACCCTCACCCGGACTCGACTCGGCTCGAGCAAAGGGAACGACTCCTTGTTGAGCCGTTCCACCGAGATGAGGCCCATCGCGATGATGGCCATCATCAAGATGTTGCCGATCGTCGGATGGTCGGCGAAGAAGCGGATCACCGGACCCCCTCTGCAGCAGGATCCGCCGCCGATGCTCGAGGACGGGTGGGAACGCCGGCGGCATCGGCGGCCAGCTGTACCTCATACTCGGGCATTTCCACCAAACGCAGGGGGAGGCCTTCGACAACCGGAATGACATCGGTCACCACGACCCGCTCTCCCGGCTGGACGCCCTCGCTGATCACCACCATCGCGCCCTGGCGTTGCACGACATCCACCGCACGAATCTCCAGGTGGTACTCGTCGCCGTGCTGGTCAGGGACCGCGACGTACACACGTCCTTCGTGGATGGCTTTTCTTGGCAGCACCAAGCGCTCCCGTGGTGGGGCCAAGAACTCGACGCTGGCGTACATCCCCTTCAGAAGAGGGGGACGTTCCCCAGGTACGACCCCGGCGTACGGCCCATCCACAGCGACGACGAGCCCGATCGTGTCACGGGTCGGGTCGATGGACTCGCTGATTCGGATCAGTTTTCCCTCCCACTGTCCCGTATTTCCCTCCACGCCGACGAGCCGGACCCGTGCCTCGAGTTCGATGGAGCTCAGAGCGTCCGTGAACTCGGAAGAACTCTGGATCGGCATGTCTGCTCGAGCCTCGGAACCCAAGAGGAGTGGGCGAAAGTGCCGAGTGGGTAACTGAGCCTCGATTTCGACTGCAGTGGTCCCCAGCGCCTCGAACATGACGGCCCCAACGGACACGAACTCGCCCTTCTCGACGTTGACAACACCGATCCGAGCATCGAACGGTAGGCGAATCTCGGTGCGGTCGAGCGTATCTTCGCTCTGGGCGAGCTTCGATTTCGACTGGTCGATCTGAGCTTTGCTCGCGGCCTTCCGGCTCGTGTACCCAGCGAGCTTCCCCTCAAGGTCCTCAATCTGCTGGCGAAGTTGAAGGACTTTCTGCTCCTCTGCATCGACCGCGGAGCGTGCGATCGCCCCCCGTTTCCAGATGCTCGTGACACGCTCGAGCTCGGTCTCTCCGATCGCGAGGTTCTCCTTCGCAGTCGCAAGAGATCTACGTGTACTTCTCTGTTCGACTTGGAGTTGCGCCAAGTTCGACTTGTTCCCAGCGAGTGCAGCCTTGCTCTGCTCCAAGGACAATTCGAACGTCGTGGGCTCGATGCGTAGCGCGACCGTCCCCTTGGCCAGCGCCCCTCCTTTCTTCAGCGCGGGGTGCACGTAGCTCACTTTGCCGGAGACTTCCGTCTTCGCCCTGAGCAGCACCGACGGTTCGACGTGCCCGTATGCCATCGCACGGCTACGAAACGGCAAGTCGCGAGCGTTGATGACCTCGACCGAACGCATCGGGTACTGCAGAGACTCATGCTCGAGGCCTGGTCTGGACTTCACGGCGACGAGCACTGCGGCTAGAGCAGCAAGAACGGTAGCCGGTAGGACGATGGCCTTCTTGAACGGGTTCTTCACGATGACTCCTCGATCGCGCGGCGGTAACAAGCGAAGACACCGGGCGCATGACGACGCACAACGCCTTTGTCGGCGAGCAAGAGGGATTGAACGACGAGTCCCTGAACCGCGCCGATGAACAGGACACGGGCTGCGGTCACATCGATGTCGGCATTGACCTCCCCGGCCGACTTCCCCTCCTCGAGTAGTTTCGAAACTCGGCGTGCGTACGCACGCTGAAGAGAACGAGCAACGCGCTTGGCCGCCGTCTCATCTGGACGTTGCAGCTCACTGAACACCATTCGGGGCACGCCCGGGTGCCGGCACACGAAGTCGATATGCGCGTTGAACACGGACTCGAGCGCGGCCAGAGGCGTCGCGGCGGCGGAACTTGAAGCATCAACACGTCGCATCAATCGATGGGCGATCCACTTCATCACCTCCTCCCAAACGGTCTGTTTGTTGGGGAAATGTCGGAACAGGGCACCCTGCGTCACGTTCATCTCGCCCGCGATAGCCGCGGTCGTTATCTCGTCGGGGCTTCGGTCGGCCGCGAGAGAAAGAACCGCCGCTACGGTTTCGGCACGCCGTTCTTCTGCCGACAGGTACTTGCTCGCGGGCACGCAAAGATAGTAACCGATTACTTTTTAGCAAGCCGACGATTGTCTCTGCATTTTCTGCGTCCAGCCTGCGGATCAGCGGAGTTTGGCGTCCGGGTTGGTCATGCCCTCGTAGGGCGCGTTGTCGGGCCGGGGCTTGCCGTGCAATGCTGCCGCTTCGTCCACCGACGCGGCGCAGCGAAAGCCGAAGTGGTGAAAGGGGCGGTTGTTGGGCGGCTGGGGGCGCCGATAGAACCCGGTGGCCTTGTCGGCGCGCCAGTACCACGAACCGCCCTTGACGATCTTCTCGCCGTGGCCCTCGCACTTGTCGTCGCCGCCACAAGGGCCCTTGGGGTTCACGCCCGAGCACGCGTCGCCGCACGCGTCGTAGTTCTCGGACATCCAGTCGGCGACGTACTCCCAGTTGTTGCCCGCCATGTCGTAGAGGCCATACCGAGACTTCTCTCGGGCGCCCACGACGAACGGTCGCCCTTTCCAGCCCTCGGTGCCCCGCTTTTCGACGCCGCAGCTGCGACCTCGCCCGTCGCGGATCACCGCGTTGGCACAGGTCGCGGGCTCGTTGCCCCACGGGTAGGCGTCCCCTTCGGGCCCACGCGCGGCGGCTTCCCACTCGGCCTCGGTGGGCAGATGTTTGCCCATCACCTCGCAGTAGGTCCGCGCCCCGAACCACGTCACCCCGGTGATCGGCTGATGCTTGCGGTTGAAGTCGAGATAGAAGGGCCCGCCTTTGGGGCACTTCCCGGACTTGAAGCAGTCCTTGTACTCCTTGTAGGTCACCTCGAACACGTCCATGTAGAACGTCTGAAGTTCGACCGGGTGCGCGGGTCGTGCGTTCTCTGGCCCGTCGTCGGACCCGACCACGAACGCGCCTCCGGGGATGCACGCCATGTTCGCCACCTCCGACTCGCACGCTTCGATGGGGGTGCCATCGGACAACGACGGCACGGCCGGAGGTTCGGGCGCGGGCGCGGGTTGGGGTTCGGGCTGTGATGCGGGCTCGGGTTCGGCAGCGGGCGGCGCCGCGGGTTCGGGCGCGACGACCGACGGTTCGGTCGGAGTCGACTCGGGAGCCCGAGCACACGAGACGACGAGCAACACCAACGCGGAGGCGGAACGCTTCACGGCGCGTGGAATAGCGCTCTTGTGCCGACCTTGAAAAGGGGTGTTTGCACGAGGCGCTCAGTCGGACCGTGGCGAGAGTCCTCGACACCGCGGTTGCGAGCGCCCCAGCGCTGCGAGAGAGGCTTTGACCCCCGAAACCCGGCTGTCGCCGGGGAACCGACGCACGAACAGCGCGTAGGCACACTGCGCCCGGGCGGGACGGCCCAAGCGTTTCTCCAACCGAGCCAGGTCGATGAGCCCAGCCTTCGCCGCTGCCGATCGCGGATGCGTGCGTACCAACGTCCGCAGAATCTTGACGGCTTGGCCGTGCCTTCCGGCGAGCATCGCCTTTTCGGCTTGGGCCGCCAGCTCGGCTGCCGTCGGGGTGGCATCGACCGTGGGGCTCGGTGCGGGGGTGAGACTCGGATCCGGCGAGTCTTCCTCGCGCGCGTCGGGCTCGGGTTCGACAGCACTCGTCTCCTCGGTCGCGGGGGGCTCCACCACAGGCTCCCCCCCTGGCGCCTCCCCACCTGGCGCCTCCCGAGGTGTCGCCGCCCGGCCACTCGATGGCACGGCGCGGGCCGAGGTCGACTCGGCCGCGGCATCACTCGCGATCACCGGGGTCGCGGTCGATGAGACCTCGGACGTCCGCTCCGACAATGCGGTCCAGCCCCAGACCGTCACCGCGACAAACCCCGCCGCAACGGCGAGGCCGAGCATCCATCCTCGCGAGCGCCGTGCAACGGCTGCCTCGACGTCGGCGAACGTCACGCCCACCGCAGGTGCGGACTGACCACGCGCAGCCTGAAGCAACGCTTCGAATCGAGGGTCGCGATCCGGCTCCGGTTCCTGCATGCGAAGCGTCACCGTCCGCCCTCCAGTCCGAGCGCCTGGGTGAGCAGCGCCTCGGCCTTGCGCGCGCGGTAGGACACCGTACTCACCGGAACCCCGAGTGCCTCGCTGGTGTCCTCGAGCGAGAGTTCCTCGAGCACCCGGCACACGAACGCATCTCGGTACTTCGCTGGCAGCTCGGACAACACGGCATAGAACCGCGCCAGCTGCTCCCCCGCCGCGACGTTGTCGTCCGGCGAATCGTGCTCGGTCGCCTCGGGAACCGCCACCTTGGCCTCTCGCGCCAGCCTTCGGCGCCGAGAATCCCACGCGTTGCGAACCTTGTTGATCGTGATGCGATGCAGCCAGGTCTCGATCGATGCATCCCCCCGAAACGCGTCGAGCCGGGAGAACGCGGCGACGAAGACCTCCTGCACGAGGTCGTCGACACACGAAGCATCGCCCGTCATGCGCATCACCTGCCGGGCCACGGCGTCCTTGTGGCGGACAAAGAACTCCGACTGCGCCGACGTGTCACCGCGGCGCACCGCGGCTACGAGGGCAGAAGGAGTGGCTTCGAGCGTTCCCGCCATCGGCCATGCCAGAGTACCGGACATCGTCGACACTTCGACCGGCCCCAGCTCTCGAATTCCAACAACCGCGCGATCAACCGAACGTGCCCGCAAACGCCACCGCCGCGAACGGGCGCACCGATCGCCACCGCAGCGTGTCGTCAGCCCCCAAGAACCGCAGCCGGGGCGTTCGAACGTCGATCCCGAGCGACCCACGGAGAACGATGTGATCGAAGACCTCGACCTCCGCGACCGCGGGCACACGCATTCGAAACGCCCACGCAGTGGCGCGTTCGCGGTCGAGCGCCCAGGCGTGAGTCGCCCCGAAGCCAATCCCCGCACCCACCCACACGCGTCGCTCGACGAAATCCCCTCCCAGCACGCCGACCAGCGGCTCGAGCGCGTGCACCCGCAGAGCCTGTCGCCGTGCATGGGACCATCCGATCGACGCGAACGCCCGTGCCCGGTGGCCCGGTTCGAGCCATCGGCCGCCTTCGAGTTCGACCCCCCCGGAGGGGTCGAGGGGTTGCCACCCGAGCGCGACGTGGCCCTGGACCGCGACCCACCACGGCGGTCGAACGGGCTCCCCCTCCGCTCGGGACCGCTCGGCCCCGTTCGAAGAGGGCGCCTGCTCCAACGCAAACGCAAGCGCAGACGCGACGAGGATCGAACGCTCCTCGACCGAGCCTTGCGGCAACTCGATGCTCTGCACGACTGTCTCCCGACCCGGGGCACGGGCACGAAAACGAACCCCGTCGGCGGTGGACCGAATGGACACAGTCCATGCTTCCGCATCCTCTCCGAGCCGGGCTTGCACCCCTCGCTCGACCGCCTCCGCATCGAGGCGGGCGCCATCGGTCACCGACACCCGTGGCGTGCCCAGCAAGCTCAGCGCGAGCGCCCAAGCGGGGTTCATGCGAGCGGGACGGTCTCACACGTGAGCAGGTCGAACAACCTCAGCCCGGCGGCGGCGGCAGGCAGCACCCCTGCAGGCAGTACCAGTCGTTGGGACAATCCGCGGTCCCATTGCAGGGGTCTCCGAACTTGCACTCGGCCTCGTCACACTCGGGCGGGAGCTCGTCTTGCCCGAAACACAGCTCGCACTCCCCGTCGCAGGGGTTGCCGCAGTCGTCGTTGAACGTGCACGACTGGCACGCGTCGAGATTGTCCAACGAGCACTCGCCATCCTCGTCGGAGTTGAGGAACACGTTCACGTCGCCCTCGGGCGTGGAGACGACACAACACCCGAAGCAGTCACATCCAGGCGGCACGTAGGGCAGACAGAAGTCGATGCACTCCTGGTCCCAGCTCGCTTGGCTCTCGTTGTCGCAGTTGTTGTTGCCCGTGTACTCGCACCCGATGTTCGCCCCGGGGTTCTCTTCGTCACACCGCAGGTTCCAGATGCAACCGTCGTCGCCCTGGCCGCTGTTGCCGTCGAAGAAGCAATCCTGTTTGCAGTCCATGTTGTCGCCGGGCAAGCCGGTCGCGAACGAGCCTTCGTCGTCGTCGCAGGGACCGGTGCACTCGGGGTCCGCGAGGTCGACCAGGCCGTCCCCATCGTCGTCCATCCCGTTGCCGCACGCGTAGGTCACCCCGCCACAGTCGAGCGGGTCGTCGGGATCGTTCGCGGTGTCGGAGGTCGTCGCGACGCCGGTCGAGTCGCCAGTGCTGTCCGAGCTCGCATCCGCGGCGGTCGTCGCCCCGGTCGAGCCGCTCCCGCCGGACGTGGCGGAGTCGGTCCCGGCGCTCGTCGACGTTGCGGCGCCGGAGCTCCCCGCCGAGGCGGTTGTGAGCGACGTTCCCGACATGTCCGTGTCTGTAGACTGCGGGGCACTGCTGGACCCGCAGCCGACCACCCACAAGAGCCCCACCCCACAGACCGTCAACACACGCATTGCCCCTTGGACCGAACCGGCTCACAGAATTCCAACGTGTCCTCATTTTGGAATTCAGTGCGACCAGGCTGTCCTAGGAACGATGGCACGAGGCGCAATCAGGGTGTGCGTGGCTCTCCTACTCCTGTCCGCCTGCGGGGACAAAGACGTCGATGCATCCGGTGATACCGACGGCGAGCTTCCGGCCGAAGGCGATGCGTGCAACCCCGAGGATGAACTCGAGGGGGCTGCGTGCGTCGACACGCTGGCATGTGAGCCCAGTGGAGACGGGCATGTCTGCGCGGCGGCCCTCGAGATTCGAGGGATCGTCCTGGATGCGGCGAGCGCAGCTCCCCTGGAAGGCGCGCGCGTGACCGCCCTCGACGCAACGGGAAGCCCGGTCTCTTCCGTCGCACTCTCCGACACCGAGGGCCGCTACATGCTCCGAGTCCGGGCCGCCCGGGACGACGAGGGACAGCCCGTGCCCGACGCGGTGTGGACCCTCTTCGTCACCGCCAACGACTACCAGCCGTTCCCCGGAGGGCTTCGACCGGCCCTCCCCTTGAGCGCCGCGGATGTGGAGCTTGCGGGGGACGGCGGCGACGACGACGACGATGACGACGACGGCGCGGAAGAGTCTCGGCGATGGGTGCTCGAGAATCCGTCGACGAACGTGGAGCTGCTTGCACTCCCCGAAGACCAAAGAGGGGGGCGCACCATCTCCGGAACCGTTCACGGCGACCACCCGGGCGGCACACTCGTGGTCGCCGAAGGCGGAGGCTCGCCCAACCGCTACACCGTCGCCGATGCCGATGGGCACTACGCCATCTTCAACGTGCCCCAGGGCGCCCACGACATCGTTGGCTACCGCGGCGGGCTCGACGTCCGGCCGACGAGCGTCGACGGAGATGCCGACCTCGACGACGTCGACCTCGAAAGCGCAGACGAAGCTTCTGCGGCCGTCACGGGCTCGGTCAACATCGTCGATGCCCCCGGCGGCAGCGAGACGAGCGTCGTTCTCGTCCCCGTGTCCGTCTACAACGACGGCCTCGAGCGCGGGCCCGTCCCCGTCGGACTCCGGGCCCCGCAGGCACCGGCAGCACCCTCGATCGCGGGCGCGTTCGAGATCCCCGGGGTGCCTCCAGGACGCTACAAGGTGCTCGCGGCCTTCGAAAACGACGCGCTCGTCCGCGACCCCGATGCTGCAATCGCCGGCACCGCCGTCGTCGAGATCGAGGTCGAAACCACAAACGTGGAGGTCGGCGAGTCGTTCAAGGTCACCGAAGGTCTCGAGGTCGTCTCCCCGGGTGCCGAAGCGCCCGAGGAGGTCTCGGGGACCCCGTTGTTTGTCTTCGCCGACGATTCCTCCGAAGACCGCTACGAGCTGATCGTGCTCGACGCCTATGGGGACACGGTGTGGCAGGACCTCGAGGTTCCCGGCGTCTCCGGCTCGTCCGTCGTGGAGGTGGAGTACGGCGGCCCCGCGCTGGTCCCCGGTGCCTACTACCAGTTCCGCGCCACCTCGATTCGGGAGAACCCGAACGCGGTCTCGGCCATTTCGCGCACCGAAGACCTGCGCGGTGTGTTCATCGCTCGGTAACCCGACGTGGCGTCAGCCGGGCCAGCCCAGGGACAACGATAGGTCGACACCCGCGGTGAGCTCGAGCCCGCCGACACGGAACAGGTCGTTGCCCTCGGCGTCGAAGACCGCGATCGCACGCGCACCGTCGCTCAACGCGAACGCGCCGCCCAGCTCGAGGCGAGCGCCGATTCGCAGCGCGCGCAAGCGGGGCCGCTGCAGGGAGAACACAGGCCCACCGACGACCCACCCGGCGGCACTCACCAGCATGCTCTGCGCATCGAGTTCGGAGGCGGGGATCCGGGCACCGTCACGCCGGACCGACCACCCACTGAGCCCCACCGTTCCCCCCGCGGCGAGTTCGGCCTTGGGCAGTGGCCAGACATAGCCCACGGTCGCCCCGACCCGGGTTCGCACCAAGACATGGTCGTCCTCGGTCCGGCCGAGGATTCGAATCGACCCTCCGACGAGCACGTTGCGGGGGCTCCGACCAAGCAACGACAGCGCCCCGCCGCCACCCCCGACGCGAGACTCGAAGTCGACCGGCAGCACGCCGATGAGAACGCCGAACGAAGGGACGACATCGAGCGTCCATGGTTCGTACGAAGGAAGGGGTTCAGGCTCGGGTTCAGGCTCGGATTCGGGTTCGGGCTCGGGCTCGGGCTCGGGCTCGGGTTCGGGCTCGGGCTCGCCCCGAGCTTCGTTCAGGGCGTCGCGCACATCGTCATCCGTCGCGGTGACTGGTGCGGCGACGTCGGCCCGGTCGGCCTCGACCGCTTCGAGTTCCACCGAGCTGAGCAACGCCACCACGAAGCTCGCCGCGATGCGTTCGGGCTCGGCCTCGACCGGCACCGTGCGGACGAACGCGCGGCCGTCTTCGGTGATCAACTCGACCTGCAGCTGCTCGCCGTCGCGCGAAACATGCACGAACACGAAACGCCCGAAACGCCGAGCATCCTGGTCGAGGTCCCAGGACCGCACCAGCGCAACATCCGGGAGGCGCAGCCGCAGTGCGGCGTCGAATGCATCGCCATCGAGCCCGTCGCTGGACACGAGGGCATGCTCGAACGCCTGAGGCTCGGCAAGAATCGCGACGACGCAGACGAGAGGCGAGAGCACGACTACTCCGGACAAATGGGGGAGTCGAGGCAGACCGGACCGTCGTGCACGACGCTGAAACAACACAGCAGGCCGGCATCGAGGTCCTCGCAGTATCCCTCGCAAGGGCACGCGTCACAGGCGAACGGGACCTCTTCGATGTCGCGGCACACCCCGAAAGCGCAGACCTCCTCGGTCCCGCAGATGTGCCCACACTCTCCGCAGTGCAAGGGGTCGAGTTCGACGTCGGTACAGCTGCCACCGCACTCCTGGAGGGCGCCACAGTCCGGCTCGCATTCGCCATCCAGGCACACCTCGTCCCCACAGTCACGATCGCACGCTCCGCAGTGCTCGGGCTCGTAGTGCAGGACCACGCAATCCCCTCCGCATCGCTCGGTCCCCTCCCGGCAGACGCAGGCTTCGCCGTCGCACACCTCCATGACCGGGTCGCAATCGCAGGCGAACTCGCACGACCCGTCCACGCAGCGCTCGTCGGCATCGCATTCGGCTCCGCACGCCCCGCAGTGCGCGGCATCGCCTAGGGGGTCCACACACCGCGCGTCGCACTCGAGCAGGTCGGGGTCCCCATCACAGCCTCCGTCCGTCGGGCCCGCTGCCGTGCTCGCCGCGTCGGTGTCCGCAGGCAGGAAGACCTCCGTCCAACATCCGGCGTGAAGCAGCACCAGGGCGAGCAGGCCGCTCCGCTTCATTCCGTACCACCGCCGGAGAAACGCGCGCGGTGTCGTTCCCAACACGCGTCGCGGTCGGCGACCGGCGTTGACCGGCACAACCCCGCGCTCGCCTCGGGCGCATACCGCCCCTTGGGAAACTTGCGAAGGTACTCGCGCCACAGGCTGCTCAGATCCTCCCCGCGTTGGCGCGCCAATGCAAACAGCTCGGCGTAGGCGAGCTGCACCTGCGTGCGACGGCCCCCGAGCTTCACGATGGACCGAAAGTCGCGGCGCGCCCCCTCGACATCACCCGCGCTCCATCGCGCTTGCGCCCGTGTGTCCAACTCGGCAAGACGTTCCGATACCGATCGACGCACGGCGGGATGCTTGGGCGCCACGGGTTCGGGCGGCTCTTCGAGCACCGCAGGCTTCGGCTCGACCGTGACCTCGGGCTCCGGCTCGGGTCGAGGTGCAGTCGCCGGCGTCTTGCGTGGCTGCACCACCTGCGACGGAGCTTGCTGGGCCTGCCCCGCGGTCTGCCGAGTGTCCGCCTCGTCAACCGCGAGATTCGACGAATCCTCGTGCCACTGTTGCTCCCCACGCACGACCGCAAGCGGGTCGAGCAGAATCCCGAGTACGACCGCCGCGGCGATGGCGATCGCGGCCGCCCAAACCCACGCCCGGCGCCGCTCGAACGCAGGGGCCACCGAGGGCTCCTCGAGCCGCGCAACCAGCCGCCCCTCGATACGTGCCCGAAGAGCGTCGCAGGCCTCGGCGAGTTCGGCCGGAGGTTCGCCGAGGTCGACGTGCTCCTCCCACACGGCGTCGCCACGCGCCATGCGGCCGAGCACCCCGTCGAAGTCCGGACGTGCTCCGTCCAGTTCGGTCTCGAGCGCAGTGCGCAAGGACTCCCGCCCCTCGTGCTGGTCGGAGTTCACGACTCCTCCCCGTCGGTCAGGGCGGCCCGCAAGCGCTCGCGGGCTCGGAAGACACGCACCCGAAAGTTGGCCGCCGTGATGCCGAGGATCTCCGCGCCAGCGGCGGCCGACATGTCTTGCAGGTCGGCGAGGACGAACGCCTCGCGCAGCTTCTCTGGAAGTTCCGCCACCGCGGCTGCCAGCGCATCGGCTTGTTGCCCGCGGCTCGCAACAGACTCGGGGTCCGGACCCGTCGGCGCCGTGTTGCGCACCACTTCCAATCGGGCGTGGGCACGCTGGCGCCGCGTCGACTTGCGCCAATGCCTACGCACGAGGTTCTGCGCGATCCCTCGAACCCAGGCCGAGAACGACGAGGACGGCTCGTAGCGCTCGATGTTGCCGAACGCGACGACGAAGGCCTCCTGCACCAGGTCTTCGGCGATCGAAACGTCAAACACCATGTACGAGACGTGACGCATGAGTTCGGCAAAACACGCGTCGTAGAGCAACCGCCACGCCTGCGTGTCGCCGCCACGTGCTCGCTCGGCCAACACCGCCAAGCGGCCCGCCTCGCGCGCCGCAGGTGCGACGCGAAGAATGGACGACGACCCCGAACTCACCGCGTTCCACCTTCGCCGATCCGCGCGCCTGTGGCCAACGCAATCACTCGACCAGCGGCAGCTCCCACGCAAACTCCCCTCGGTCTTCGACGAGTTCGGCGAAGCCCCCCTCGGCCAAGGCCCATCCCTCGCCGAAGTTCACCCACAGGTCCTCACCATTCCACCCAACACCCAGCGTGGTTCCCGGGAGCATGTCGGCATCGGTGCCAGCCAGTGAGCAGTCTTCGTCCGACTCCACTTCGACGCCCTCGATCGTCATCGTGAACGCCCCCTCGCAGGCTTCGCAGTCTTGCGCCGGTACGGCCGATGCGTCCCAGATCAGGATGCAGTGGTCGACGCCGTCCACGAACACGATCACCTCGCCTTCGGGCGCATAGCTCTCGCCCGGTACGACGGCCCCATAGCCGAACCATCCGATGAAGTCCTCCTCCTCGCCCTCCGACTCCTCTCCCTCCGAGTCCTCCCCCGTATCCGCGCCGGTCGTGACGGGACCCGAGGTCTGCGGTGGATTCTCGGTGTCGATGTTCCACGGCGTCGTCTCGGCGGTGGAACTCCACGACGAGCCCCAGGTCGGCTGTGCCTCGCCGCTCGACCCCGCGTCTGTGTCCGTCCCCGAGGCCCCCGGGTCCGACGAAGTTCCGCACGCGGCCAGAAGGGCCATCCCTAGCACTACCGTCGTCCGCATCATGCCTCCAGCGCCGTGAACGTCTCGGTGGTGCTCGGGTCGCTGCCCGCACCATCGTTGTTGTCGAAGGGCGTGCCGAAGCGTTCGACCTCGACGCCGGCGGCTCGCAACATGGTGAGGCCGGCCTTCGAAACCTTTTCGTCGTTGCCGTGATACCAGCGGCCCCCCGCGATGCGCCCCCCCGCGTGTCCTGCGAACACCAGCGGCATGTCGGCCGTCGAATGGCTCATCGGTTCGGTGTGCTCGCTGGTCGCGAGGATGATCGAGTTGGACAGCACGTTGCCGTCGCCCTCGGGCACCTGCTCCAGCAACTCCAACATGCGCGCGAAGTTGTCGAACGTGAAGTTGGTGACGACCCGAACGTTGTCCTGAAACTCGGGAAAGTGCGCCGCCTCGTGAAACGAGGTTTCCTCGGTGAGTTGATTGTGCGGGTCGACCGACTCCACGTTGAGTTCCGGCTCCTGCGAGAAATCGTGGCCGGTCTGAAACACCGTGAACTGGTAGGTGAACGCGCGTGTCATGTCGCAGGCGAGCGCCAAGGCGAGCACTTGGCTCATCGACTCGCTCCGATCGCGGAGCCGCTGTTTGCCGTCGACGGTCGGGAAGTCGCCCGGCGGGGCGGTGGGCAGCGGACAGGTTCCACTGACGCCCTCGGCGAGCCGCTGCTCGAGTTGGCGGATCGTGCTGAGGTGCTGATCGAGACACGCCTTGTCCTTCGAGCCGAGGTCGCGCTCCAAGGTGTTGATGTCGTCCATCACCGCGTCGAGAATGCTGCGTCGCGCCAGCAGCAAACGCTCGGCCTGCGGCCCATCACCGCCCGGCGACGCGCCCATGAACACCCGCTCGAACAACGCGAGCGGCGAGTACTCCGGGGTGATGTAGGTGCCCGGCCCGGTGCTGGAGGTGTAGTGGCCCGCGTTGCCCGGCTCATTGTTGGCGGCGCCCTCTTGCACGCCGAGGACCAACGAGTCGAAGGGTGTGCGTCCAGCCCACGCCTGGGCCGCCACCTGGTCCACCGACGGGCTGATCGGCCCCGCATAGCCCAGCTCGGCCTCTCCGTCGTACCACTCGTAGCTCCCGGTCAGCACCGCGTTCTTGCCGTCGTGGTGCGCCTGTTCGGGATAGGCCTGCACGCTCGTGCCCGTCACCAGCGACACGTACGAAGACAGGCCGCGCTCGGCCAACGGCGCGGTGTGCTGCTTGCCCGCGGGGTCCCACGCCTTCACCTCCCCGGGCACGCCGGCCGCCCGAACCTCGTCGGCCACACCATCGGGAAAGAAGTGCTCGGGGCGCAACCCGTTGCCAAAGAAGAACAGACCCAGGCGGCATGGAAGCTCGCCTCCCGCCGCGAGTGCGGTGCCGTGGTCGTTGAGCATCAAGTCGAGCAACGGAAGCCCGACCGCGACGCTGCCGAACGTCGACACCCCACGCAGCAAATGCCGCCGACCAAACTTGCGAAATCCACGTCCCATCACTCTTCTCCTCGCTGTCCGCTCGCGTAGCGAAACGCTTCGCTCGCCACCATGTCCGCGATCATCAATCGCTGGTCGTAGTTCATCTCGACGAACGACTCCGTGAGCGCGTCGATGTACGGCGACTCTTCGTCCGCCTCCACCGTACCGAGCACCGACCGGTAGGTCTGGGTCACCACACACCGCGCCGCATCCGGGTGTGCCTTCAAGCTGGCGACCAGCTCGGTCGCATCCGCAAACGTCTGGCCATCGAGCTCGCCCGACGCATCGATCGGAAGCCCGTTGTCGTCGTCTCGCAGCGCCCCCATCGGCCCGTAGTGCTCGAACGCAAACCCCGGGGGATCGAGCAACACGTGGCACCCCTTGCATGCGGGCTCCGTTGCGTGCATTTCGACCAGCTCGCGCCGGGTCGCCTCGCCCGGTCCCGGGTCGGGGATCGTCAGATCCACGTCGGCCGGCGGTGGAGGGATGGTTCGGCACAGCACCCGTTCGAGCACGAACTTGCCGCGGCGCGTCGGCGACGTCTTGCCCGGATGCCCATTCGAGACCAGAAACACCCCGCGGGTGAGAAAGCCCGAACGCGACGCATCGAGCGAAACCTCGCCTTCCTCTCGAAGCTCGAGCCCGTACAGCCGGGCCAGCTCGGGCTGCAGATAGCTCGTGTTCGCATCGAGATAGCTCATCGCATCCGCGCCAGGCTGCGCGAGCTGATAGGCCAGAAAGTGGCCCTCCTCCCGCATCGCTGCGTACAGCGACGCGGTGGCGCCGCTGCGCGGGTAGTTGGTGAGCGTCAGTCGATCGATGCTCAGGTGTTCGCGCCAGAACCGAAACACCGCGTCGATCGAACGCGGGTCGTCGAGCAGACGAAGGGCGTGCTCACGCACCGAGTCTTCGGTCGTCAGCTCACCGCGAGCCGCAGCGTCGAGCAACGCCTGGTCGGGACCGCGCTCCCACAAGACGAAGGCGAGCCGCGACGCCATCTCGTAGCCGTCGTACTTGCGAACCCCCGGGTCCACCTCGAGCGGCGTTCCGAGCTCGACCCGATAGAGGAAGAAGGGCGACTGCAACATCGCCGCGACCGTGAGCTCCGCACCTTTGACCGCGTCGCCGTCATAGAGGTTGGCGAGCGAGTGCAGCAGGTTGTCGTACTTGGACAGCTCCGCGTCGGTCATCGGCCGACGCCACGCCCGGAGTCCAAAGTCCGCGATGAACTCCCGCAGACACGCATCGCTGGCGGAGCTCGGCGCACAGCCCATCGCTTGCAGAGGGCTGGGTGCGTGCGCAAAGGCCTGGCGCGCCACGTCGAGCGCCAGCGTCTCGTAGCCCTCGACCTCGGTCGGCCCATAACAGTCCGCAGCCGCGCTGACCGACGTGAAGCTCGCCCGCACCGGGTCCTGCGGGAGCGGACGGCTCAGCGCGACCGGAGCCTCGAACAGCTGCTCCATCAGGTTGCGGTACTCCCACGAGCGCACCTTCTTGAGGCCCGCGGGGGGCGGCGTGCCCTCGCCCTGAGGACCGGGGTCATCGGCGGGGTCCTCAGTGGTTGCGGCCCCGCCATCGGTGTCTGCCGCGCCGGGGTCCGGCCCCCCACACGCCATCACCGCCCATAGCAGCCCCCACGCCCCACGCCTGCCGTCGCTCCCGGTCACGCACCCCCATGCCCGGTCGCAACCCCGGCGTTACAGGGCCCGCGCCATTTTTTCGCCCTTGGGCTGCGCACACGCCGGGTTTCTCGCCTTGCGGCACTGCCTACCGAGTGGTAGACGACTGTCGTCCGAACGGTAGCCCGATGCCTTCCCAACGGTCAGAAAGCGCAGAATCGCGCACTCGTCCCCGCCAGGGCATGGCAGCGCAGATCGTGGAGCAAGCCACGCGCCTGTTCGCCGCCCGTGGGTTCGTCGGCGCCTCGCTGCAGGACATCGCCAAGGCCGTCGGCATTCGCAAGCCGTCGCTGCTCTACCACTTCCCGTCGAAGGACGACCTGCGGCGTTCGGTGCTCGAGCAAATGCTCGAACACTGGAACGAGGTCGTGCCTCGCATCCTTCGCGCCGCCACCTCGGGCCCCGCCCAGTTCGACGCGATCGGTGAAGAGACGATCAAGTTCTTCAGCGAAGACCCCGACCGCGCGCGGGTCCTGCTTCGGGAGTTGCTCGACCGCCCCGACGAAATGGGCCCGCTCATTCGCGAGCGTGTCCAGCCGTGGACCGCGATCGTCTCGGACTACATCCGCAAGGGACAGGCCCAGGGCCGTGTTCACCCGGACGTCGATCCCGAGGCCTACGTGGCGTCGGTCATCAATCTCATTCTTTCCACCATCGCCGTGCACGGGGTCATCGGACCTCTGTTGGACGGCGAACCATCCTCGCCGTCCATTCCGCCGCGCCTCCTCGAAGAGGTGCTGCGGGTGGCCCGTTCCGCCCTTTTTCTTCCTGAGCCAACCGAGCCAGCAGCCCTGCCCCGGAGTTCGTGATGCCCAACTTCTTCACCGACAACGACGACCTTCAGTTCTACTTCGAGCAAGGCCTCGACTGGGACGCCCTGGTCAAAGCGACCGAGCGCAACCCCGCCGACGAAGCCGCGCCCGCCAACACCGAAGAGGCGGTCTCGATCTACCGCGACATTGCCGAGATGTTCGGCCAGTTCGTGGCCGAAGAGGTCGCGCCCCACTCGCTCGAAATGGACGAACACGGGGTCAAACTCGAAGATGGCGAGGCCGTCTGCGCCCCCAAGTTCGAGGAGATCTTCGAAAAGCTCAAAGGGCTCGACATGCACTGGCTCACGCTTCCGCGCGAGTTCGGCGGCATGAACTGCCCGCTGCTCAGCTACTTCATCAACGCCGAGATGATGGCTCGGGCCGACGTCTCAGTCGGCACCCACTACGGCTTTCACGGCGGCATGGCGCTGGCGATGCTCGTGTTCTCGATGCACGAGGGCACCACCAAGGTGGTCGATGGCGAGATCGTCGAAACTCGATTCCAGAAGGAACTCGAGGAGATCGGAAGCGGCGAAGCGTGGGGTGCGATGGACATCACCGAACCGGATGCCGGCTCGGACATGGCCCGCCTGCGCTGCGTCGGCGAGCAAGATGAAGACGGCAACTGGTTCGTGAGCGGCCAGAAGATCTTCATCACGTCCGGGCACGGCAAGTACCACTTCGTCATCGCCCGTACCGAGACGACCACGGATCCCGACGACCCGTTCGCGGGGCTGGGCGGGCTCTCCTTCTTCCTGGTCCCCGCGTGGCACGAGGACGAAGACGGCAACCGCGTCCGCACGGTCACCATCGACCGTTGCGAAGAAAAGCTCGGGCACCACGGCTCGCCCACGGTCGCACTCACGTTCGACCGCTCGCCCGCACAACTCATCGGCAAACGCGGTGAGGGCTTCCGCTACATGTTGTTCCTGATGAACAACGCTCGCCTCGGCGTCGCGTTCGAGTCGCTGGGCGTGATGGAGTCCGCCTATCGCAAGGCCAAGACCTACGCGGCCGAGCGCCCCTCGATGGGCAAGACCATCGACAAACACGAGATGATCGCCGACTACCTCGAGTCGATGCGCACCGACATCGAGGGCATTCGCGCGCTCGCAATGTACGGCGCCATGCAGGAAGAGATCGGACAAAAAGCCGAGCTCAACGCCCTGCTTCGCGGTGGATCCGGCGACGCCGAGGCGGAGCGCAAGCGCGGCAAGAAGCTCCGCAACGAGGCACGCCGCATCACACCGCTGCTCAAGTACATCTCCTCGGAGAAGTCCGTCGAGCACGCCCGTCTGTGCATTCAGATCCACGGCGGCAACGGCTACACGGTCGAGTATGGCGCCGAAAAGCTGCTGCGCGATGCAATGGTGTTCCCGATCTACGAAGGCACCAGCCAGATTCAGGCTCTCATGGCCATGAAAGACACCCTCGGCGGCATCATGAAGGCGCCGCAGCGCTTCGTCCGCGACCTCGCCCAGGCGCGCTGGCGCAGCCTCTCGGCCCGCGGTGCCCTCGAGCGACGCGTCGCCAAGCTGCAGTGGCTCAGCCTCGACGCTCAGCAGTTCCTCATCCGCAAGACCGCCACCGACAAGATGCGCACCCTGGGCGAGCTGCCCATGGCCCAGTGGAGCCAGGCGTTCTTCAAGGACTGGGACCCCAAGCGCGACTTCTCCTACGCGATGCTGCACGCCGAAAAGCTCACGCAGCTGCTCACCGACGTCGCGATCTGCGAAGTGCTTCTCGAGCAGACCAAGAAGTTCCCGCACCGCAAACCCGTGCTGGAGCGATACCTGCGTCGCGCCGAGCCGCGTTGCCGCCATTGGCACGACGTCATTCTCACCACGGGCACCGAGCTTCTCGCCCAGCTCGAAGACGACGACGCGGCGGAGGCGGCACAGTAGTGGCCGTTTCCACCAAACACGTCCTGCAGCAGGGGCCCGTCATCAAGACGCTGGCAGGCGTCGCGTGGGCCGCCCTGCGCCAGGGCAAGGACCCCTCGGGCGGCACGTTTCACACGCCGAGCGAGGAGTTGATCGGCCTCGTCGACCCGCTGCCCGCCGCGCTCGTTCGCGACTACGTGCGCCATGTCGGCGGCGACCCTTCAGCCTACAAGGGCCTGCTTCCCGCGCACCTGTTTCCGCAGTGGTCGTTCCCGCTGGCGTCCCAGACGCTCCGCGGTGTCCCCTACCCGCTGTTCAAGGTGCTCAACGGTGGCTGCCGCCTGCAGATCGCCGAACACCTGCCCGCGGGCAAGCCCCTGCGCGCCCGGGCCCGACTCGAAGGCATCGACGACAACGGCCGCCGCACGGTGCTGCATCAGCGCGTGGTCACGGGCACCGAGCAGGTCCCCAACGCACTCACGGCCGACCTCTACGCGATCGTCGTCCACGACAAGAAGACGCGGGAGCGCAACGGCATCAAGGGCCCTTCGGCGAAGAAAGAAAAGGCACGGGTGCCGGACGACGCGGAAGAACTCGCGCGCTGGCGCCTGCGCGCCGATGCGGGTCTCGACTTCGCCAAGCTCACCGGCGACTTCAACCCCGTGCACTGGATCCCGCCCTACGCCCGCGCGTTCGGCTTTCGCAACACGATCCTGCACGGCTTCAGCACCATGGCCCGCACCGTCGAAAGCCTGCAGCGCACGCTGTTCGCCGGTTCGATCCACGCCCTGAAGTCGATCGATGTCCAGTTCACCGAGCCACTCGTGCTTCCGCATCGGGTCGGCGTGTACCTGGGCGAAACCACCGACGAGGGCCGCAAGGTCTACGTGGGCGACGCCCCCGGCGGCCCCGCGTACCTCGTCGGCACGTTCGAGACCCGTCTGTAAACGCATTCGGTCGCCCGTCCCCCACCGGCTTCAAACGAATCCCACGATGAACGACTTCCTTCTGCAAAACGAACCCGCCCGCAAGGTCATCAAGTCCTTGGGGCTTCCCGTCCCGGTTCCTCCCAAGCTCGCCCGCGCCAAGGTCCCGATGGCCGAGCGACCGTTGCACGATGCACGGCTGATCGTCGGTGCGGCAGGCAACGGGCCGCTCGCGTCGACACTCGCAGGCACCCTCGCCCGGGCCGGTGCGTCGTGCTTCGTCACCCACGACGGGCTCGCGGCCGCCTTCGAAGGCCCTGGCGAGGCGTTCGGTCGCCCCGCAGTGCGCATCGATCCGGGCGACGAGGTCTCTGGCGGCCGCGTGCAAGGCCTGGTGTTCGACGCCACGGCCATCACCGCCCCCGACGACCTCCGCGCCCTCTACGATTTCTTTCACCCGCTGGTGAAACTCGTCGGCTCCTCGGGTCGCGCGGTCATTGTCGGCCGTCCCCCGAGCACCCGTCGTGATGCCAAGGCCGCGGCCGCGCAAGCCGGCCTCGAAGGCTTTGCCCGCAGCCTGGCCAAGGAGATGGGCAAACGAGGCTCCACCGCCCACGTCCTGTACGTCGAAGACGGGGCCGAGCATCGACTCGCGGGACCCCTGCGATTCCTGCTGTCCAAGCGCTCGGCATTCGTCTCCGGGCAGCCGCTCACGATCTCGGCCGCGGCCGCCAGCAAGGGAGAGCCGGCCTGGACCCGGCCCCTGGACGGCAAGGTCGCGCTGGTCACCGGAGCCGCACGCGGCATCGGTGCGGCCACCGCCAAGCTACTCGCCGACGAAGGCGCGCACGTGGTCTGTCTCGACCGCCCCGCCGATGCGCAGCTGTGCAGCCAAGTCGCCCACTCGATCGGGGGCTCGACGCTCCTGGTCGACGTCTCGACCGACGAGGCTCCACAAGAGATCGCCAACGCCTTGTCCGAGCGCCACGGCGGCGTCGACATCGTGATCCACAACGCGGGGGTCACCCGGGACAAGACGATCGCCCGCATGTCCGAGGACAAGTGGGATCAGACGATCGACATCAACCTCTCGGCGGTCGTGCGCATCACCGACGCGTTGCTCGACGGACCCATGCGTGATGGCGGGCGCCTCGTCCTGCTGTCCTCGGTGGCGGGCATCGCCGGCAACATGGGCCAGACCAACTACGCCGCGTCGAAGTCCGGCGTCATCGGCTACATGCGGCAACTGTCCAAGGTCACCGCCGCCCGCGGCATCACGGTCAACGCCATCGCGCCGGGCTTCATCGAGACCCGCCTGACCGCGGCCATCCCGGTGATGATTCGGGAGGCCGCCCGCCGGTTGAGCAACCTTTCGCAAGGTGGCCAGCCCCGCGACGTGGGCGATGCGATCACCTTCTTGTCCACGCCAGGCTCGGTGGGGCTCACCGGCCAAGTCCTCCGCGTCTGCGGCGGGGCGCTGGTGGGGGCGTAGGGTGGCATTCGCCTCCTGCGAGGAGCCCCTTCGGGGCGAGGGCTCCTCTTCCGAGGCTCGGCGGGGAGCCTCTTGCCCCCACCCGCCGTTTCTTTCCCGCTGCGCGGACCCTCCGGGTCCGCTCGCTCTCCTGCTCTGAGCATTTCCCGTTCTGCGATCGCGCCTGGTCTCACCGTCTCTCAAACGCTCACCGGCGCGCCGCTCTCTTTGGCCCCGGATGCTCGCGCCGGGGCGTCCCAGACCGACACCGGTCACACATTTCGTTTCCGACCGGGCGTTCGTCTCCCCGGCACCACCCGGTCCTTCAACTCTCGAGGTTCATCATGTCCAAGACTCTTCGTCGCGCGGTCGTCGTTTCGGGCGTTCGCACTCCATTCATCAAGGCCTTCACCGACTTCCTGGAGATGGACACCATCGCCCTGGGGGCGGCGGTTGTCGATTCGCTCCTGCAGCGCACCGAGCTGCCGCGGCACGAGCTCGAAGGCATCGTGTGGGGCGGGGTCATTCTTCCGCAGGCGGCACCCAACGTGGGTCGGGAGCTCGCGCTCGAACTGGGGCTTCCGCCTTCGGTCGAGGCCTACACCGTCACCCGTGCGTGCGCGTCGGGGTTGCAGTCGATCACCAACGCGGTCGCGGCGATCGAGCGCGGAGATGCCGATGTGTTGATCGCCGGTGGTTCCGACTCCACGTCGAACGCCGAGCTCAAGCTTCCGCAAAAGGTCGTTCGCACGCTCGGGCCATTGGCCATGGGCAAGTCGACGCCGATGGACTACCTCGGTGTGCTCAGCCAGCTGATGCCGATCACCGAGATTCTGCCCAAGATGCCCAAGATCGCCGAGCGCTCGACGGGTGAAACGATGGGGCAGTCGGCCGAAAAGATGGCGGTCCGCAACCAGATCACCCGCGAGGCGCAAGACAACTTCGCCGTGCAGTCGCACCACCGCGCTGCCGCGGCGATCTCCTCGGGCCGACTGCGCAAGGAGATCGCGGCCGTCACCACGCCGGGCGGCAAGACGGTCACCGCCGACGGACTCGTGCGCGCCGACACCAGCGTCGAGAAGCTCGCCAAGCTGCGGGCCGCGTTCGCCAAAGACGGCACGCTCACCGCCGGCAACTCCAGCCCCCTCACCGACGGCGCATCGGCCGTCCTGCTGATGAGCGAAGAAAAGGCCAAGGCGCTGGGGTACACCCCGCTCGCGGCGTTCCGCTCGTGGTCCTACGTCGCGGTCGACCCCACCGACCAGCTGCTCATGGGCCCCGCGATCGCCATGCCCAAAGCGCTCGACCGCGCTGGGCTTTCCATGGGCGACATGGACTTCGTCGACATTCACGAAGCCTTCGCCGCGCAGGTTCTCAGCGTGCTCAAGATGCTCGGCTCCGACGCCTTCGCCGAAGCACGCCTGGGCCGCGCCAAGGCCGTGGGCGAGGTCGACAACGACAAGCTCAACGTGCACGGAGGCTCCGTCGCCATCGGTCACCCGTTCGGAGCGACCGGCGCCCGCATGGTCACCACCATGGCCAACGAACTGCACGACAGCGGCAAAGACCACGCCCTGCTCGGCCTGTGTGCCGCTGGCGGCCTCGGTGCCGCAGCCGTACTCGAGCGCGTCTAGCCCCTCCCGCCCCACTCACGAACGCCCGCACGAAATCCATCGTGCGGGCGTCGTTCGTTCTACTGCCAGGGAAACAAGCAGACGTCGACCCAACCGGGGAAACCGAACGTTCCCCCCCGGTTGTCCTTGCAGACCAGGCCGAAGCCACACTGCGAGTTCAGATCGCAATCGCCTTGCCCATAGCCGCAGGGGTGTGCACTGCTGCAGTAGTTTGCGTGCCCCCCTGGGTAGTCACACACAGCCCGGCTATTCGTCGGATAGCCCCACGCGGTCCCGATGTTCCTGACGCAGCTGAGGCTGCCGTTGCAGTCAGAGTCGTAGTCGCAGTCCCCGTGTCCTCGCATGCAACCGCCATTCTCGCAGAAGTCCCAGTCGCCTTTGAGCAACACCTCGCAGTAACCGTCTCCGCCGCACTCCTCTCCCTGGTCGCAGTCGGCATCGGACCAGCAAGGACCAACACAGCGGGCCACGGGTCCATCGGGGTGAGCGATCGGCTCGCAGATGTCGCTCCCGGAGCATTGCGAGTCGTTCAAGCAAGTGGGCGCAGGAGAGATCGTCCAGGGAACGTTCGATGGCACTGCTGCCGCGGGATCCACATCAGCGGCCAAACCATCGGCGTCCACTCGATCGCGACCGACGGGCCCCTCGTCCTCCGGCATTGGGGCGTTCGGGTCGATGAGTTCCTCAGGCGTCCCGAGTGCCTCGTCGGTCAGAGCCTCGTGATCCTGCGCCGAGAGTTCATCCCCCGTTTCGTCGCAACCGGTGAGGGTCATTGCGGCAAGCAGAGCGAGGCAGAGTGTTCGTTTGATCATCATGTCTGAGTTGTTTCCTTGGCCCTCATCGAGGACCGCGCGGGTCGTTGCCGCCGTCGCGAAACCGCTCCCGTGAAATCTGAAAAAAATGTGTCGAGATGTCGGCGGCCGGTGACCTCCGAGTTGCCCCGTGGTACGTCGCTCTTGCGCAGTGACCGTTCCGGCGAAAGCGAAGGTGATCGAAGAAGCTCGCTGGTTGCTCTCCGCGTACAGCGAGGGCTTCGAGGAACTCGCGCAGACGGACTTCGCCCCCGACGAGTACCGAGGCGGCTTGGGCTTGCGCGACCGTGGCGAGTACCAGCGCTGGATGCTCGACGCGCGTGGCTGGGCCATCTCAGCCTCCCGTGCCGCGGAACTGGTCGAGGACGACCCCTACCGAGACGCCGCACAAACAAGAGTCGACCGGACCCTGCAAGACACGGCCTCGGCGGTGATGCTCGCGGTGACCCAACAGGACCCGGCGACGATTCGCACGACGCTGGCCGAGTACTTGAGCAGCCTTTCAAACTCGGGCTGATTCAGAATCGACCGGAGAGCGAAATCCCCGGTCCCCAGGTGGGCGCGACACGAACCTCGGCGCGTGGAGCAGAAGGCCGTGCCCGCAGATGCGCCGCGCCGGCACCGACCATTGCCCCGCCCCCTGCCATCAGCGCCGCGCCGGACTGCGCGACGACCACATGCGTCCAGTAGGGCCACCCCCAGCCTTCGCCGCTTCGAAACACCGGCGCTTCGGCGGCCAAGGAAACGATCACTGTCGCGAAGCCGCCAGCCATGAGGACCGAACCGCCAACGACCGCTGCCAATGCCGAACCGCGACGCCACCGCGCGCGCCCCTGGTGAAGCCGGGCGCGCGTGAGGTCGTTCGTGCCGAGCGCAGCGAGGGTCAGCGGAGCCCCGGCCGCGACGAGTTCGACTTTGCCGGGCAGTCCGATGCACAGCACCGCCTCGAAGCCGAACGCGACCTTGGGATTGCGCGGCGTCTTGCACGGGATCCACCCCTGACGCAGGCCGAATCCGAACGCGTGGGCCCCCGCGAACGCACCGAACGACAGCGGCAACAACCCCAACATGACCCGGCCACGGCGCCGCAGCGTGTCGGCCTTCGCGTTCGTCTCGCTCGGCACGCTCGGCGTGGGCGCTCCCACGACGAGTGCCGTCCACAACGAGACTGCCGAGAGCATGCCCATCCCCGACCCCGATGATGGCACACGCCCTCCACGGCGCCGCTCACGGGGTGTCTTCGGCCGAGCTGTGGTCGTGGCGAATCGCCCACTGGCCGTTCTCTTCGGTGAACACCAGGGTGAACACGCCGTGACCGGCTTGCGGCGTGTCCGTCAGCCGCCAGTGCCCCAGCACGACGGCTGACGTCGGGCCCAGCCCTTCGACCTCCAGATCCGAGAACGTCAGCGTCCCCATCTGCGCGTCGCCCTCCACGTACCGGCTCCGATACGCCGCCAGCGTCTCCTCCCACCCCTTGCGAATCTTGCCGCCGGACGTGAACACCACGTCCGGGCGACGGTGATAGCCCTGCATGAACGTCTCGATGTCGCCCGCGTTCCAGGCCGACTGTTGACGCTGCATCACCGAACGAATCGCGTCGGCGTCCTCGGGCCCGAAGGCCGCACCTCCGCACGCGAGGGAGCCACACAGCAGAGCGAGCGAACAGACACGTGCCGACATCGCGCCGAGCATCGCCCACCGTCCCCCACCTTGGGAACGTCGCCGAGTCCTGCTACCGTCGAGGCGATGCCAAAGTGGCGATGGCTCACAGCCGCGACCTTCACCACCTCCCCGTCCGGTCAGAAGGTCCCCGTTTCGGGCAAACGCTTCGCCACGGTGATGAAACGGTTGGGGGTCGACGCCGCGTTGATGCTCCCCGAGTCGCTCGGCGACGCCGCACTCGGGCCCGTTCCTCTGCAGTTCAACCGCCCACGCACCTTTCGAGTCGATGATGTCGTCGACGCGGTCGAGCCGCTGCGAAAGCTGAGAGATCTCGCTCAGGCCCTCACCAGAGAGTCGGATCTCGCACCCGAGGTGGTTCGCGCTCGGGTCGAACGCATCGTCGGCAAGGGCGGCCTGGCCGATCGGCTGCAGCCCCGCCCGGTCGCGGACACCGACAAACCCGACCTGCCCGAGCCGCCCGAGCCCCCCGAGGCTCCCGAGCCCGTGGCCGCTCCGCGCGATCCCGACGAGCCGGACGACATCTTCTCCAAGGTCGAACTCCCGGGCGGAAGCCCCGAGGTCACCGCCAAGTCGGGCCTGGACGCGTTCGTGAGCGCGATGCGAAGCAGCGGAGGCCGGGCGCAGCGTGGCGTCGTCGACGTCCAGACCCGCATCGACGCAGCGCAGCAGATTCGGCACACGGTGGCAGCAGCCGCGGCGTCTCTACTCGGCCAACCGGTGGTCGCCCGGCTCGAAGCAGCGTGGCGAGGCCTTCGCATGCTGGTGGCGGCGTCCCCGGGGCATGAAGAGGTCGGCATCGACCTGGTCGACGTCGATCCCGACACCATCGTCGAAGCGCTCGAACGATGCATGCGACCCGACGACCCGCACCGCCCCGATGCGGTGTTCATCGGCATGCCCACGCCGCCGTCCACCCTCGAAGCGCTCACCGAGCTGGCCGCGCGCGCCCGAATCCCCATCGTGGTCGGGGTGGGCAAGACGCTCACCGGCCACGCCTGGCGCGAAGAGGATCCGTTTGTCGCCCCCGATTGGAGCGCATTGCGCGAGCGGGAAGCGGCCGACTGGCTGTGTGCTGCCGCAAACCCGGTCGTACTCACCCATGAAGAGACCGCAGCCGGGCCGCGCCTGGTCCTGGGCTCGGCCGCCTGGGGCATGGCCGCCATCCTCTCCTCCGCCGTGGGTCGGGGCGGCGATCTGCGGAGCGCGGTCGGCTCTGCTGGCGCAGTCGTCGCACCTGCCGCGCACGACGTCGATCTCGGCTTCTCCGAGCCCCGCACCATCCCCACCCGCGAATACGCCGACGTCGGGGCACTCGAACGTGCCGGCGAGCACGGCATCGTGTTGCTCGGCAGCGCTCCGGGCAGCGACCAGTTCCTCATCGGGACCAGCAGGATGGCGGGTCGCGGCAACCTGCTGCGCCGCATCGAAGACGCCGCGCGCTCCAGGTAGGTCCAAGTCGCCCCCGGGCTGTCCGCGAGCCCGGCCACGCGATTCCAAGTCGGAGTCAAACCTGCCGATCGGCGCCGCGGCTGCGTGCTGTCGTACAGGCTTTGCGATATGCTCGCACAGCTCGCATGAACGACCCCAACGCCATCCTCGCGACCCCCGAGGGGCTGGTCGGCCAGGTGCTCGCCGACCGCTACTCGGTCAAGAAGCTCCTCGGCGACGGCGGCATGGGATCGGTCTATCTGGCCGAGCACGTCACCCTGCGCAAGCGGGTGGCGATCAAGGTGCTGCACCAAGAGCTGTGCCGCGACCAGACCCAGGTCGACCGGTTCCTGCAAGAGGCCCGCGCCGCCTCGATGATCGGTCACGAGAACATCGTCGACATCGTCGACTTCGGACCCGTTCCCGGCGGCTCCGTCTTCTTCGCGATGGAGTTCCTCGAGGGCGAAGACCTCGCAGACCTCATCAAACGTGAAGGCCGGATCGAATGGGCCCGCGCCAAGGGCCTCATCCTCCAGGTGCTGCGTGCCCTCGCAGCCGCGCACGAAAAGGGCATCATTCACCGCGACCTCAAGCCGGCCAACTGCTTCTTGGTCAAGCGGTCCGACGGGCGCGACTTCGTCAAGGTGCTCGACTTCGGCATCGCGAAGGTCACCGGGGAAGACGCGGGCGGCGGAGGCCTCACCCGTACGGGCGCCGTGTTCGGCACCGCAAAGTACATGGCCCCCGAGCAGGCCTGTGGCGAGGTTGCCGACAACCGCACCGACGTCTACGCCGCTGCGATCTGCCTGTACGAGTTCATGACCGGCACCGTCCCCTACGATGGGGACAACTTCATGCGGGTGCTCAGCCAGCACCTCACCGAGCCGCTCACCCCACCCACCACCAAGGCGCCCGACGCCAACATCAGTCCTGCTGTCGAGGCGATCATCGTCAAGGCGCTGTCCAAGCGCCGCGAAGATCGTTACCAGTCGATGGAGGAGTTCGCCGAGGCCGTCGAGGCAATCGGTCCCGATGGCAACCTGGTCGGTGCGGTCTACGACGGCCCCATGGCGGTCGGACACGGCCAGGCCCAACCGAACGCCGGCGCAGGCAGCACCATGTGGCTGCCCGACGCCAACCCGAGCCAGCCGCCCGAAGAACCTCGGGGCGGCACCTTGCTGCTCGACCCCAACGACCCGAACGCCCACGACCTCGAGTTCGGCACGGTCAAGCTCGACGGCCCCCACGGGTGGGACCAGCAGGGCGGCGCTCGCCCAGCATCCGTTCCGCCGCAGCCCTCGGTGCCCCCTGCCGCAGCGGGCACCAATCCTCCCGGGCACGCGGGGATGGCCACCACGCCGCCCATGCCCGACACGTCTCCGGCCACGGCGGCTCCCGGCGGCGACTACACGATGTTCGCCACCGAGACGCGCTCCACGGGCAAGTTCGTGGCGCTGCTCGTCGCGGGCGCGGTCGTGGCCATCGGCGGTGGAGGCCTGGCCGCATGGCTCCTGCTCGGCGACGCCGACAAAGGCGACAGCGACAACGCCGACACGGTCACAGTGTCGGACAAGGACAAGCCCAAGGACAAGGAGCCCAAGCCGGAGAAAACGCCGGCCAAAGATCCCGAACCGGTGGGCGAGGATCCCGAGCCCAAAGGCCTCGAGATCGGCTCCGAGCCGGTCGAGGTCAAGAAGGACCCCGAGCCCGTCGAGGTCGAAAAGGACCCCGAACCGGTCGAGGTCAAGAAGGACCCCGAGCCCGTCAAGGCCGACAAGCCCCCGCGGAACAACCGCAACAATCGGAACAATCGGAACAACCGCAACAAGCCCGCGCAGCCCAAGGACAAGCTGTCCGCGTCCGACCTCAAGAGCGGGTTCGGCAAGGCTTCGTCGGCGGCCAAGAAGTGCGGGGCGCTGCCCACCATGACCGTCAAGGTCCGCGCCGACATTCAGGCCAGCGGTAGCGTGATGGGGGCCCGAGCGGTTGGCGGCACCGCCACGCCCAACGTGAAGAACTGCGTCGTTCGAGCCGTACGGTCCAACGCCAAGTTCGCCAAGACCACCAAGCTGCAGTCCGGCACCCACACGTTCAAGTTCTAGCCCTTCGCATGTTCGAAGTTCGGCTCACCACACCCGATGGGGCCTCGCGAACCGAGCCGTTCCGAGGCCAATCTCTCACGTTGGGCCGAGAGGCGTCGCTCAACGACATCGCCCTCAGCGGAAGCGCCGTCTCTTCGCGGCACTGCAAGCTCGACCTCGGCCCGCACGGCGTCGTGCTGACCGACCTGGGCTCGCGCAACGGCACCTACCTCAACAACCAGCGCGTCACCGCGCCCGTGCCGGTGCAGCCCGGCGACCGCGTGTTCGTGGGCAGCATCTTGCTCGAGGTCGTCCCTGCATCAGCCCGGCCCGAGCCTGCGGCCCCCGTGGCACCCGTGCCCACCGCGCCCAGCGGCTCGATCCTTCGCACGCCCGGACCCAATCGCGAGTACCGCGAACTTCACGGCCGCTACCTGCGATACGCCGAACAGTGGGAGTACGAGGGCCGGCCCCCTCACCTCGCGCTGTCCCCCGAAGAGTTCTCCCGCGCCAGCAAGTGGATGAAGCAGGCGCAGCCCGGCATGCTGCCCGAGGTCACGCGGCTGCAGCGTGAGTTCATCGCCGCAAGCGCCAAGGTCGTCAACGCTCGCAAGATCAAGCGCATCCTCGCGGTGGGCGGTGGTGTGGTCGCGCTGGCAGGCGTGGTCACGGCCGCGGTGTTGCTGTGGCCCGAGTCCGCCCCCGAACCGGCCGACGACACCGCTGCAGCAGCGACCGACGGTGCTCAGGACCCCGACGAGGCCGGGGAGGACGATGGCATCGGCGGTTTCGAAGACGTCGAGACCCCCACCGACGACGAGACCCCGCAAAACGTCGGCGAAGACGACGAGGTCGGCGACGTCGACAAGCCGGTCGAGCACAAGGTCATCCCGTTCGAAACGCTGCCCGACGTCGCTCGACGCTACGAGGTCAGCATCGACGACGTTGCGCGGTGGAACTTCCTCAACCCCGACGATGTCGAGCTCGACGACGGCACCACCCTGTCGATCAAGTCGCCCAAGCGGCGCCCGCTCGCACAGACCAAGATCAAGTACGTCGTCGACAAGGGGGAGAACACGTGGAGCAAGCTGGCCAAGCGCTTCGACGTTCCCGTGACGCGACTTCAGGCCTACAACCCCGAGACCGCACTCGAGTCCGGCGCCGAGATCACGGTTTGGATCGATCCCAAGCCCTACAAGCCGCGGCTGCCTCGCAAACCACTGCCCGAGTTCACGGTCGACAAGCGCGCGCAGTCGGTGGGCAAGCCCAACGCCGGCCGCCTCGAGAACGGAATTCAGCTGCCCAAGAGCCCGCTGTACATCCGCCGCACACCGCGGCTGATGTGGGGCAGTTCGCAGACGATTTCGAACCTGCAACAGGCCATCGCCGCATTCCGCCAAGACGTCGACTACGACGGCGAGCTGATCCTCAGCGACATCAGTGCCCGCGACGGCGGCTACCTCAAGCCACACAAGTCTCACCAGGCCGGGCGCGACATCGACATCTGGCTGCCCACGATCAAGGGCGTCTACAAGAAGAAGTATCTCGACAAGGGCGGCGAAAAACCTCGTCGGCCCATGTTCGAGGAGGTCGACTGGTACGCGCTGTGGGGACTCGTGCGGGCGCTGATTCAGACCGGCGCGGTCCAGTACGTGTTCCTCGACTGGCGGTACCAGCAGTTCGTCTATCAGGCTGCGGTCGAGATGGGCGCCACCCAAGAAGAGCTCGACAAGTGGATCCAGTGGCCACGCCCGCGCTCATCGGGCAAGGGCATCTTCCGCCACTCCCAAGACCACCTCAGCCACATCCACGTCCGCTTTCTGTGCGCACCGTGGGAGCCGCAATGCAGCGGCAAAGCGGCGAAGCCTTAGTCGCGGCTCTTACCCGCAGACGCGGCGGAAGGGCGCGTCGCCGAAGGCCTCTTCCCACTCGTCGGGCGTCAGCGAACGACCTGCCCGGGCGCACCCGATCGAGACGAGCTTGCCCGCGGTCAGCGGCCACGCTCGCGCCGTGAGGTCGTAGCTGGAGCTGACGATGATCGAGGCATCCTCGCTGAGGTCGATGTCGCTGATCAGCTTGGTGTGCCCCTGGAGAACCACGGCATCCTGCGCGGGCTCGTCTTGGGTCATGTCGTAGACCCGCATCGTGCGGTCGTTGCTGACGCTGATCAGCCAACGGCTGTCGGCGCTCCAACGAAGTGCGCTGATGCGTTGCTCCGGCCCCTTCAGGACGTGGGCACTGCGGCGGTTGGGCTGCTTGCTCTGCAGATCCCACAGCCGGACCGTGGTGTCCTGGCTCCCCGTGGCGAGCCAACGACCATCGGGGCTGAAGGCGATGGCGTCGACCGGCTTTTCGTGCAGCAGGATCTCCAGGGCTTTGGCACCGTTGTCGAGATCCCACAGCACCAAGGTGGCGTCCTGAGCCGACGACGCAGCCCACCGACCATCGGGACTGATGCCCACCGCGATCACATCCAGGCTGTGCGCTCGCTTGAGTGCCTTGGCGCTGCCCGGCACGTCGGAGGCCGAAAGGTCATACAGCCGCAACCCTTTGATGCCCGCGGTCAGCAACGTCTTGCCATCGGCCGACGCCGCGAACCCGACCATTTCGTCTTTCTGCTTGAGCTTGACCACCGTCTCCGCGATGTCGGCCGCAATCGTCCAGACCGCCGTGAGGTCGCTGGACGAGGAGAACAGCCGCTTGCCATCGGCACCGAACTCGAGATGGCCGACACCACGGCGGTGCACGTCGAGCGCGATCGCGTTGGCGGCGGGGTCGGGCTTGGTGATGTCCCACAGCCGGATGCCACCGTTGCTGTCCCCGGTGGCCACGAACTTGCCATCGGGAGAAATCGCGACCGAGAGCACCTGGCCGGTGTTCTTGGCCAGCGTGGCGAGCAGCCCCGCCCGGCCGGGTCGCGTGAGGTCCCAGACCTTGGCGGTGCCATCGGCGCTGGCGCTGACCATCCGGGTCCCGACCGTGTTGACCGCAACGCCGAGCACCTGCTGGGTGTGCCCCCATCCAACCTGCGATGCGCCCGGAGGCGCCGCGGACTGGGCCGGCCACGAGGTGGCCTCGCCCGTGCTGGCGCCGCCGAGGATCATCTGCCCATCGTCCGACAAGGCAACGGCCGTGGCCTTGCCGCCCGCGACGGCAAAGACCTTGCTGTCTTGTTCGTGGTCACGCCGCTCGAGGTTCCAGGTCCGCACGGTGCCGTCTTCGCTGGCGGTGGCCGCCAACCGGCGCTTGGGGCCCTGCGGGTTGGGGTCGCTCACTGCAACCAGGTCGGTGATGCGGTCTTCGTGAAGGTCGAAGGTGGGCGCGCTGAGGCTGGGGTCCTTGGCTTCGAGGTTCCAGATCCGCAGCTTGCGGTCGTCGCCGGCCGTGATGGCGAGCGTGGAGTCGGGCGTGAACGCGACCTGAGAGACGGCACCTTCGTGGCCCTCCATCGTGAGGGCGGTGAGCTTGGGAATGCGCCGCGAGGGGTCCCACAGCCGCGCGGTCCCGTTGGAGTGGCCCGTGAGCACCCACTGTCCGTCGGCGGAGATTTCGATGTCGAGGATCTGCGCCGGCTCTTCCTCGGTGCCGGCTTCGAGCACCGTGCGTCGGCCCGGCGACCCATCACGCGAGACCCAGATCGACGCGAAGCCGTCTTGGCTGGCTGCGAGCACCTTCGACCCGGTGGCATCGATGGCGACCGCACGAATCGGCGCATCGTGACCCGGAAACCGCCGTGATTTGGGCACCGGGCTGGAGGCGTTCCACACCCGAACGCTGCCATCGGCCGAGCCCGACACGAGCCAGCGCCCGTCTCGGCTGACCGCCAAGTGCCCCACCGAAGTGGAGTGGCCGGCCAGCGATACGTAGTTGCTCATCACCTCGGGCGACCCGAGGTCCCAGCGGAGGATCTTGCCGTTTTCGCCGGCCGTGAACAGGAACTTGCTGTCGGGGGTGACGAGCACGTCGAGCACCCCCCGGCTGTGACCACGCAGGGACGTGGGACGCCGCGAAGCACCGGACCGGTCCCAAAGACGCACGCTTCCATCTTTGCTCGCGGTGATTGCCCAGTGGCCATCAGGGCTGAACGTGGCATCGGTGATCGGCTCGTCGTGACCTCGCAGAGGCGTGCCTTGCAGCTTGCCGACCGCGTTCCGAAACGCGGCCTCCACCTCGGTCCCACGGGCCTCGGGTGCGGTGGCATCCAGGCCCGCCGTCGCCAAGAGCGTGGCCACGGTGGGGTCGTCCTTCTTCGCTTGCGCTGCGCTGGCCGCCGCGGAGGCGACCGGGTTGGCACCCTGCGGACCCTTGCTGCGCGGTGCGTCGCGATCGGCGGGCTGCTCGTCCCCGACCGCGACCTCCGTGTCCTCGGGCTCCTCGTCGCCGCCCACGATCTGGGCGATCTTCACCGCCCCCACCACGCCGATGCTGGCCACCAATCCACCGATGGTGACGTTGCGAACGATTCGCATCTGCCGGGCGCGGCTGGACGCGAAGATGAAGTCGCGGTGCTCGTTCTTGGGCACCGGAGTCTTGCCCCGCCCCGACGCCAACCACTTGCGTGCATGCGCGAGCTTGTCGCCCCGAAGCAATCGTTTGCGATCCTTGCCCGCGGCGATCCACTCGCGCGCCAAGGAGTCGAGCTTCTCCCACTGGCGTGCCCAGTCCGGATCCACGGCCGACGTCGTCGGGCTCGACCCGGCCGGCGTCGCGGCGACCGCAGGCCCCGAACTCGTCGGCGGCCGGGAGACGGGCACCCCCGCCGTGGGGTTGGCCATCGCTTGCGCCGCGAAAGCAGGCGGCACGACGCCCGTGGGCTGGCGCGTGGGCTGTGACGGTGCACGGCCCATCGGAGCGTGTGACACCGGAGCCGGCGCGCTGACCCCCGCGGCATCGAGCAGCCGAATCTCGTACATCGCGACGATGACCTCGTCGCGCCCGGTCACCGTGACAGGCCCCTGGATCCGCTGGCGGTTGACGTAGGTACCGTTGGTGGACCCAAGGTCTTCGACGACGATGCCACCGGGCGTGACCGAGAACCGGCAGTGGTGGGACGAAATGCCCTTGCCGCCGAGACAGAGCTCGCAATCGTTCGCCCGCCCCACGTGCACGTGCGGCTTGTCGAACGTCACCAGCCTCGGCGACGCGCCCTGTTCGCTGACCGACAGTCGAATCATGCTCGGGACCTCGGTTGTAGCCTTCTCATCGGCAATCGGGCCAGGAAACGGCGGGATCGAGGACAGATTCCGCCCCGCAAAGCGTTTCCTTTTGACTTTCCTGCCACCGATTCGGTAGTCCACTGGGCGAACGATGCGCGGTCTCAGCTTTTCGACCCTGACGCTTGGCGCACTCCTCGCTGGCTCTCTGGCCGCCACAGGCTGTGCGAAGCGGACACCGCTGTCCCCGAACGACCTCGAGAAGGTGAAGACCGAGGCCGGCATCGCCCCGCTGCGCGTCTACACCGAGCGCAAGATGATTGCGCTCTACACCGAAGCCGCGGTGGGCCAATCCTTCGACGTCGACCGGAAGATCACCGAGGAGTCCGACAAGGTCGTCGACAAGCAGGTGACCACCCGCAACACCGCGGGCCTGATCATCGACATCGACGAGCTCAACGGCAAGCCCCTGCTCTTCGTCACCTTCGACGCCTCCTGCAAGACCCGGGAGTGCGCATACAAGTTCGTCGAGACGGAGGACGCTCGCTACCGCCTGGTCGAGCTCCCCGAGCGCGAAGGCTACGAACACCCCCGCGTCTACCGCTCCTGCGTCTGGAAGAAACGCAAGCTCGCCACCGGCAAGCTCGCCTCCCTCGCAGAAGCCAACGAGGTCTACCTGGTGAAGAAGAACAACGGGAAGATTCTCACCATGACGCTCGAGGTCAAGAAGGTCACCAGCGACCGCACCCAGACCCGCACCCGCCGCAACCGCGGAATCGACTAGGTCGTGCTGGCGCCTCCCTTCGTCGCCCTCCCCCTTCGGGTGAGGGAGGGCTCCTACGGGAGGCTTCGCGGTCCGCTGTGGTCGATCCCGCCACCATCTTCCCGCTTCGCGGGCCCTCCGGGCCCCCTTCGCTCTCGTGCTGAGAGGCGCTTTGCAGTGGTACCGAGAGGCGCTTCGCTCTCGTGCTGAGGGGCGTTTCGCTCTCGCGCTGAGAGGCGCTTCGCTCTCGCGCTGAGCGGCGCTTCGCTCGTCTACTCCTTGTCGGTCTCGGCGGGCGGCTCGGCGGGCTCGGGCTTGACGACGACGGAGCCGTGCTCGGACAGCATGTCCTCCCACAAGCCGCTCTTGGTCACGATTGCATCGGTGCCCACGTTGAGCACTCGGTCGACATTCGCCCGGCGGAACAACTTCGCGGGCAAGTCCGGCTGCGTTGGGTCCTTGTCCTTGATCGTGACCTGCTCGTGGATCACCACGTTGCCCTCCTCGAAGTCCACCGAGCGTGCCACCTCGAACTTGCGCTCGATGCCGTTGCCCAACGTCACGAGTTTCTCCTCGTAGTTCACCACTTCGGCCGCGCCGAGGCAGCTGCCGTCTTCCGCCTGCAACCGCTTGTCCGTGAACTTATCGCCCACGAGCGACACGAGCCGGATGCGCCGAGAGCAGTTCTTCGGATCGTCCGGGTCGCAGCGACGGCTCTCCACCACGAGCATCTGATCCGCACCCACGGCCTCGAGACGAATCGCGGCCCGGTCCTTTTGCGCACGTAGGGTGCCGATCGCTCGAACCGCGACGCCGCGCGACGTCCACTCGGTGATCGCGATCGGCCCCACCGCTTCACCGTTGTCGTATTCACCGGTCTTGGCCCACACCAGCTGCCGCCCATCCTCGAGCGTCTCGATGAGCAGGTCGTCTTCGGTGAGCGGTCGGTCCGGGAGTTTGTTGGCGGGCTCTTCGCCCACGATGCAGGTGTCGATCTCCTCCGGCTTCGGCTCGATCATGCGGCCGCTGCAGTCTTGCGCCGGAGTCTTGAGCGTCATCGTGTTGCGGTCGAAGTTACGCAGCAGGATGAGAAACCAGATGTCCGGCGGCACGCTGCCCCCGGCGACCTCTTCGGCTTCCTTGCCGGCCACCTCGGCCTTGCAGATCGGCAGATCGGTTTCGGGGTCCGGGCGACATCCGAACGCGGTCGAGGACACGGAAGCCAGGGCGAGTGCGGCAAACCAGCGGGAGCGGAGCACGGGTCTCACGGCGAGGCAGTGTAACAGCCCCACTCGCACCGGTCCTGCTGCCGGCCCGAGACGGTCATCCCCCGCTCAAGAGGACGTGCCTTCGCCACCGACCTCGGCGTAGGCCCTCGCGAACTCGGCCCCGAACACGACCGACGTGAGGGCCTTGTCATCCTTCGCGAGCTGCTCGTGCTTTTCGAGGTAGCGCTTCCACACCGCGGCCGCACGCGTCGGCCAACCCGAGGTCACCCCGCGTTCGATCTCCTGCGGAGACAGTCGTGCCAGCAACCCACGCACACCTTCCATCAAACCGTTGATGAGGGCGACCTGGTGGATCATCAGGTCTGCATAGACGCCGACCAGCTCCTGCGTTCGGGCGGAGCCTCCCGCCTTCCAGTCGAGCAAGTAGGCCAGCACCGCCTCGGCGGATCCGGCCGCGTGCAGTGCCGTGTACTCCTTGATGGTGCGTACGCCCATCTCGGACCCGAACTGCTCCTGGCCTTTTTGAAGCTCGACCAGGGCCTTGCCGCTCGCCCGAAGCACGTCCTCGACACAGGACAGGAAGCGCTCTTCTTCCGCCGCATTGGCCGGCGGTGCCTCACCGGGGCGAATCGAGTTGGCGAGCCGGGCCACCGCGCCCGAGCTCGTGCCCCCCGACGTCGGCGGAGCCGAGTCGTGCAGTGCGCCCGCCTGCTTCGCCACCTGCTTGAACTCCCGCTCCCCGACCACGTCGGGGAACTCGCGCTGCAGGATGGACAACGCATACCCGTGGCTCTGCTGCGGCATCGTGCCCAACGCCGCCGTCAGTTCGCGAAACATCCCCGCCCACGCTTGGCGATAGGCGTCGTAGTGCGGCCGCAGCCGGTTCACCGACTGATGCACATCGCCCATGTCCACCGCCGCAGTCCCGGCACCCCCCGAAGGAGCGGGCGCAACCGCCGGAGACGCGGGAGCGGGAGCCGGCGCCGGGGTGGGCGATGACGCAGGCACGTTGGGCACCGATGTGTTGACGACCGGGGCTGGCATTGCCGGAATCGCGGGCGACACCGCCGTCGGCGAATACGCGGCTGGGTTCGGCGCCACCGGCGTCATCTGAACCCTCGCCGGCGGGGGCATCGATACGCCCGCAGTCTCCTGTCGAATCCGAAGCTCGAGCTTGCCGATCGTCAACGAGACCTCGCCCGAGATCGGGATCGGCTCCCCCGCCTGCACGCGTCGCCCGTTGTGCAGCGTGCCGTTCGTCGACCCCAGGTCGAAGAACTTCGCCCCACCGTCATCGAAACGCACCACCGCGTGCCATCCCGAGACGAACGGAAACGGCAACGTGAGGTCGTTGAGGGGGTTTCGGCCGATCCGAACCGGAGACGCGTTGTAGGCGTACTCGGTCGTCGTACCTTCTTCGGAGTCGAAGACTCGAATGGCGACAGCGGGCATGCAGAATCCGCGAGCCGCAGCTTAACACGCGTGCCCCCGTCGGCAGCACCACCTAAACGCGTACGTGAACGGCCGTGCGGGTGATCGTCACAGCGCACCGCCGTGTAAGGCGATGTGCCTCTCAACGCGACAAAACCACGTTCCCACGCCAGTTTGCCGACCCGCCCCGGGACGCCTTTGCTATCGTCGACATCAGGCATCGGTCGTCCTCCCGTCGTGTCGAATCCCTCTCGCCCGCTCAAACTGCCGCTGCGCGTCGTCACCGAGGAAGAACCTCCCGCGCTGCGAACCGAGCCCGAAGACCTGAACCTACGGGTCCTCCGGCCGCTGTTTCGGTACATCCGAGAGCACCACGGCGACGACACCCTCCACCGCATCGTTCAAGAAGCGGGTGTGGATCCGGGCATCCTCCGCCGGTCCTCACCGTGGGTGTCCCTAGCCAAGTTCGAGGCGATCTTGTCGGGCGCGCGGGAGCTCGTGGGCTCCGATCCCGAGTTCCGCCGGGCCTGTGTGTTCGACATCGCGAAAGTCTACGGACCGCTGACGCTCGTCATGCGCTCGATGACCGTTGGCGCCACGTATCGCGCCATGGCGCGAACGAGCCACATGGTGTCCAAGATCAGCCACTACGAGTTCGTGTCCGGCGCGCGAAATCAAGTCGTGCTGCGATACTTCAGCAAGCGCCCCGACTCCCACCTGAATTGCCTCTCTCGCCAGGCGCAGCTTGGCTCGATCCCTGCGCTGTGGTGGGGGATCGCGGCCGCTGACGTCCAGGCGAACGCCCGACTGTGCGACGGCGACGACTACTGCGAGTACGTCATTCGGTGGCGCGAGCCGATGCGACTGCGCTACCCCGCGCTGGGCCTCGTTGCCGGCGCACTCCTGGGTCAGGGAGCCATCGCGGCCGACCTCGCCCCTCCAACCGTCTTGGCTCCCGTGCTTCTCGCCGGATTGGGGGCGCTGGTCGGCATCACCTTCCAGATGCGGCGGATGCTGCTCGACTACATTGCCACGGCAGAGGAAACCTCGTACGAGGTCGAACAGGTCGTCCAAGCCCACGGCCGAGCCGTCGACGAGCTCCTTGCCCTTCACCAGCGTGAACGGGCCTGGAGCAACACGTTGGAGATTCGCGAGACGGAGCGGCGACAACGTTTGGAGCAGGTCGTCGACGCACTCGAGGGAAGCGAACCGCCTCCTCATGGCAAAGAGGACCAACTCCTTCACCTCTCCCACGACATCAACAACCCGCTCACCGTGTTGCTGGCATCTTCGCAGAACCTATCGAACTCGGGCGGCCTGAGAAGTGAGGAACGAGACTCCGTCGACGCGATCGGTACGGCGGCGAAGCGAATCCAGGCGCTCCTCGGAGAGATGTCGACCATCGTTCGCGGAGATCGCCCCCGTGCACTTCCCGTCGACGACATCGACATCGACGAGATGACCAACCGGATGCGCCGCCAGCTGCGGGCGACCGTGCTGTCTCGCGACGTGCGAGTGACGGTATTTCAGACCCGCGAAGCACCGCCTCAGATCACAACGGACGCAATGCTGCTGGAGCGCGTCATCGACAACCTGCTGACCAACGCGTGCAAGTACACCGAAAAAGGCAGCATCGTCGTCGAGGTTTCGGGGACACCAGGACACCTGCTCCTCAAGATCTCCGATACTGGAAGGGGTATCGGCGAAGATCGTCTAGAGCAGGTGTTCATCGGCGGAAAGCCGGACAAGAACCCGCTCGTGGGGACATCCCACGGCGACGGGCTCGGAATCGTCGTGCGGCTTTTGGACCACCTCAGCGGCCGGCTGGAAATCATGAGTACACCGGGCGAAGGCACAACGCTCTGGGTTTCGATCCCAAACGAACCGCCTGCACAAGGGACGAAGATGCAGACGGCCAAGACCACGACAGCTCGAGACCGATTCGAACGAGTCGTGAGGATTCGGCCGCGAGCGTAGTCCCACGTGAAGAGAGACAACGGAGCCGCTCCAGAGCGGATGATCGACATCTTCTTGCGCTACCTGCGAGCGGAAGGGGCTCGAGTGGTATTCGGAGTACCCGGAGGCCTGCTACACCCTTTTTTCGCGGCTGTTGAGCGCGAGCCAGACCTAGAGCTCGTCGTCGCCAAGCACGAGTGTGGTGCGGCATTCATGGCGGACGGCTACGCGAGAGCAGGGCGATGCCTAGCCGTGTGCGCGGGGACCTCCGGTCCAGGCGCGACCAATCTGCTCACCGGCGTCGCGGTGGCGTATTCCGATGGGGTCCCAATGCTCGTCATCACGGGACAAGCGCCCTCTCACGCTCTGGGCAAAGGCGCCGCACAAGAGACCCCCCCGGAAGACATCGACATCGTCGCGATGTTCAAGCCGGTCACCAAATACTCCACGATGGTCCAGGGACCCAAACGCATGTCGCACCACTTGCGGCGCGCGCTCCGCCTCGCTCTCACCGGCCGGCCTGGTCCCGTACACCTGAACGTACCGGTGGACTTCTGGGACCAGCCCGCCGACGAAGAATGGTTCGAGCCATCTTCCTATCGCCCGACGACTTCGGTCTTCGACCGAGGTTGCGTCGCTCAAGCCTCGAAGGCTCTCGTCGAGGCCGAGTATCCGGTGATCCTCGTGGGCTCCGGGGCAGCCACAGCCGGGGCAGAAGAGCATGTTCGGGCGCTCGCAGAACTCCTCCCCGCGCGAGTCGCAACGACTCCGAGGGCCAAGGGCGTTTTCCCCGAAGACCATCCCCTCTCCATGGGTGTCATGGGGATCGGAGGGCATCAGGCCGCACGAAAAACCCTCCTCGGCGACCGGGTCGATGTCCTGCTCACCGCCGGCGCTTCCCTCAGCGAAACGACTACGCTGAACTGGCACCCCGCGTTTCGACCGTCCAAGGCCCTGCTCCAGCTCGACATCATGGTCGACCGCATCGCGAGGAACTACCCCGTCGACGTGCCACTCGTCGGAGACGCCCAGTCCATCGCAATCGAACTCATCTACCACATCCACCGCCTGGTCCGAGAAGGCGAGACCCCTCGCTCGAAGTGGGACGCTGCGCCCAGCCTGCAACACGGGCACGACTTCTACGATGAACCGGTGCTGCGAACCTCCTCCCAGCGCCCAGTAACTCCACAGCGATGGAGGACCGAACTGACCGAGGTGCTTCCCGATGATGCAATCGTCTTCAGCGATATCGGCGGTCACATGCTGTTCAACATCCATGACCTCCGCATCGGGACGCAGCAGGACTTCATGTTGAACCTGGGCTTCGGTTCGATGGGGCACGGTACCTGCGCCCCGATCGGAGCCGCTCTCACGACGCCCGCGCGCCCGGTCATCGCCATCATTGGCGACGCGTGTTTCACGATGAATGGCCTCGATCTCCTCACCGCAGCCGAGTACGACATCGACGTCCTCTGGATCGTAGAGAACAACCAGATGCACGGGATTACCTGGCACGGCAGCAAACTCGTCGGCGACGGGGAACCGATGAATTCGGTCCGATACCGTCGCCCGCTGGATGTAGCGAGCATCGCCCGCGCGATGGGGATTGCGGCGTGGACAGTCGAACAGCCGGGGGAGTTGGCAGGGATCGCCAGCGAAGCCCTGACCCAACGAGGACCTCGCCTGATCGAGGTCCGAGTCGACGGTCGAGTCATTCCTCCATTGGGCGACCGAGCGAAAGCCATCGCGGGGTTCCGGGATCAATGACGGCGAACCGCAACCGGGATCCTCGCGGGCCTGTCGAAGACGGAGACTGGCCCGAGAGTCTCCCATCCCATGTCGCCACGGCAAACGAACCTCGGCATGTCCACGGTTTCGCCCTACTCACAGACCTTGGGCGACACTACGACTTTGGCGAAACCGCTTTCACAATCCTGAGCGGGACTCCTCCCTCTTCCGAGTGGGGTCGGGCGATCAACCTCGCATTCACCGCTCTTGCCGGTACGTCGGTCGCCGAGGCTCCCGTTCACGCCGCCACCCTCTCTCGCCGCTGCACGGCGCCGCCACGAACCGCGCTCGCGATAGGAATGCTTGGACTCACCGAGCAAGCCGACGCAGCCATCAACTGCAACGGTCCTGAGGAGGAGCCTGACGCGGATGCCCGGGCTCTGTGGGGAGAGCTCCCTGCAACCGTCCGCAAGACACTCGGTGAGCCTCGTGGTAGCGCAACGACGCTCGCGCTCACGATCCTTCGAGCAGCTGGCCTGACATCGGATGTCCAGCTGATCGCCGCAATCAGCATCGCACGCCTGCCACTCCTCGCTGCGGAGGTCGAGGCGGTGCACCCTGGAGACCTGCGTGGGTATCCGATGCGCCTGCCCGACTTCGAATACGCGGAGACCGATGACTAGATTCAAGCTCCCGACGCAAGTTGCCCAAGCCCGTTGGGGAGACAACACCTTTCGTGGGTACTCAGTGGACCGCGATCTCGCCGGTTCTGCTCGAGCCTGGGATGCAGTGGCCCTCGCGGTCGGCCACCACGGTCTGGACTCCACGGATGCCGCCGTGCTGGATGACATCGTCGTCTGCGCACTCGCTGCTGACCCTCGAATATGGCCCCTGAAGGTGGTGCGTCTACTCAGTGCCTACGGGCACGCGACAACTGGGACGGTGGCCGGGATCTACTGCACGGAGGCGGCACGTGTTGGATGGCGCGCCTACTTCATTGCCGGGGAACTGTTGGCCGAACTCGTAGGCCTTCCGGATCAGGTTTCGCGCCGGTCGGCGGTCGAGGCCCGGCTCGCCCGCGGACAGACGATTCCCGGCTACGGGGTCGCCCACCGCGACCACGATGAGCGGGCGACAGCGTTCGCGCGATGCCTTCGGGAGCGTGGTCGGACCACCAGGCAACACTGGATGATCGCGCAAGAGGTCGATGCACTCCTCGCGCCGAAGGGCATACGGATCAACATGGGTGCGGCCGGGGCCGCCGCAATGCTGGACCTCGGGTTCACGCTAGAACAGCTCCTCGCCCTAGGGCCGCACTTGGTCCTTCCCAACTACCTCGCCAACGCCGTCGAGGGTGCAGAGCAGGCGCCGCAGATCTTACGAACGCTTCCGGCGGAGGCGATCGAGGATCGCACTCCGCCGGCGCGGTTGAGCCCTCGGGCTCAGGCTAAACGAAAGTGAACTTCCAGCCGCCTTCGTCGTCGAGACCGATCGACAGCGAGGGGGGCATTTCTTCTTCGGCCATCTTTTCGAGGATGGCGCGGGCGAGGTTGGGCATCAGTGCGCCCCGCATGGCGTGGTCCAAGGCGCGGGCGCCGGTTTCGCCTTCGGTGCAGCGGGCGACGAGATGCTCGATGAGGGAGTCCTCGAAGGAGGTCTTCAGGCCGTGTGTCGCCTCGAGGCGCTTGCCGAGGCTGCCGAGCTTGAGCTTGGCGATGTCGGCGAGGATCTCGGGGTCCATCGGGCGGTAGGGCACGATGCTCATGCGGGCGAGCAGCGCGGGTTTGAAGTGCCCGGACAGCTCGGGGCGAATCGCGGCGACCACATCCTCGACGGGGGGCTTGGTGCCGCCCTCGTGCATGCCCATGATCTTGTCGGTGGCGAGGTTGCTGGTGAGAATGACGACCGTGTTGCGGAAGTTGACCACCCGCCCTTCGCCGTCGCTCAGCATGCCCTTGTCGAACACCTGGTAGAACAGGTTCATGACCTCGAGGTCGGCCTTTTCGACCTCGTCGAGCAGCACCACGCTGTAGGGTTTGTGGCGCACGGCTTCGGTGAGCACACCGCCCTCGCCGTAGCCGACGTATCCGGGCGGAGATCCGATGAGCCGGGAGACGGTGTGTTTCTCCTGGAACTCGGACATGTTGATCGTGGTCATCGACCGCTCGCCGCCGTACAGCTCGTCGGCCAACGCGAGTGCGGTCTCGGTCTTGCCCACGCCCGAGGGGCCCACGAACAGAAGCACCGCGATCGGCGTGTTGGGGTTGCGCACGCCCGCGTGCGACATGCGAATCGCCTCGGCGACAGCGCTGGTGGCCTGGTCCTGCCCCTTGATGCGTTCCCCGAGCTTGTTCTCGAGGTGCAGCATCGTCTCGATCGAGTCGGACCGCATCTTGCCGATGGGAATGCCCGTCCAGCTGGAGACGACCTGGCCGACCGCGTTGGTGTCGACCTCGTAGTGCACCAGGGGCGTCTCGCCCTGCACGTCGGCAAGCCGAGCGCGCGCATCGTTGATCTTGGTCGACGCCTCGGCGCGTGCGTCGGCGTCGGACTCCTCGTCGCGAAGCACGGCCTGCGCCTCTTTGATCTCGGCGATGATCTCTTTCTCCTTTTCGAGCTGGGTGTCGAGCACCACCAGCTCTGCGACGATCTCCTCCATGCGCTCCTTGAGCTCCGCGGCACGGCCATCGTCTTCGGCCGCCGCGTCGGCGATGTCGCGCTGAATGGAGTCGAACTGCCGCTCGATCGAGGCATGCTCGGACCGCAGCGCGACGACGCCCGCAGGCGGAGCGCCTTGGGCGATGCGGACCCGCGCGGCGGCGGTGTCGAGCAAGTCGACGGCCTTGTCGGGAAGCTGACGCCCGGTGATGTAGCGATCGGAGAGCTTGGCCGCCGCGATGACGGCCTCCTCTCGAATCACCACGTCGTGGGCCTTTTCGTACACGCCGCGAAGGCCTCGCAGCATGATCACGGCATCGTCGACCGAGGGTTGCTCGACATTGACGGGCTGAAAGCGCCGCTCGAGCGCGGGGTCCTTCTCGAAGTACTTCTTGAACTCGGAGTACGTGGTGGCAGCAACCGTGCGGAACTCACCGCGGGCGAGCGCAGGCTTGAGCAGGTTGGGAATCTCGTTGTCCGAGCCACCGCCGCCGACCAGGGTGTGCGCCTCGTCGATGAACATGATCATCGGCGTGGGAGAGCCCTTCACCTCGGCGATCACCTTCTTGAGGCGGTTTTCGAGTTCCCCTTTGACGCCCGCACCGGCCTTGAGCAAGCCCATGTCGAGCGAGAGCAGCTCGGTCTGTGCGAGTTCGGCGGGAACGTCCCCCGCCACGATCGCCAGGGCGAGGCCTTCGACCAGCGCGGTCTTGCCCACCCCGGCCTCACCAACGACGATCGGGTTGTTCTTTCGACGCCGGGCGAGGATGTCGATCATCTGCCGGATCTCGCGGTCGCGGCCGAAGATGGGATCGATTTCGCCGCGTTTGGCCTTCTCGGTGAACGAGATGCAGAAGCGGTCGAGCGCCTCACGGCCGGGGGCCGACGCCTTGCCGGGGGCCGCGATGCCCGCGTCCGCGGAGGTCGGCACCTCGAGCGTCTCTTTGCTGCTCGCGATGATCTCGTCGTAGTTCTTGTGAAGCTCGGCGATGTCGAGCCCCTCGAGCTCGGGGAACGTCTCGGCGGTGTAGCGGCCGACGTTGGACAGGAACTCCAAGAACAGGTCTCCAGAGCGAATCTGCACCGCCTGCCGCTCGAGCGACGCGAACATCCACGCGGCCTCCATCCACTTGAAGAGCGAGCCCGAGAAGGTGGGCTTGCCTTGGTTGCCCGTTCGCATCATCTGCAGCGCGCGTTCGACCGACGCGATGAAGCGGCTGGGTTCCTTGCCGAAGAAGCGAAGGATGTGGGCCACGTCGCCGTCCTCGATTTCGAGGATGGTGGCGAGCAGGTGCTCGACCCCGATCTCGTAGTACCGGCCGGCGGCGCCCCGCTCGACCGCTTCGTTGAGCGCGGTGTGGCAAGAGGAGTTGAGTCGCTTGACGAGGTGTCGTGGTTCTACGCGCATGATGCTCAGTGTCGTTGCGGCCGGGATTGCCAGCCGTAGTCTGCGTTGGTCGGAGGACGGTCGAGATGCCGCGGCAGCTCGACCTTCACTTCGGTGATGGAGGCGGACTCGGAACCCGAGCCCAGCCAAGAGTCGACGCCCATGCGCCCGTCCACACCCAGGTGAAACGGCGGCCGAGCGTCGTCGCGGACGTCCAGGCGCATCTCGAAGACGATCGGCTCGTCGGTGAGCAGCGCCAATAGCTCGACGATGACAGGGTATTGGTCCCCATCGGCGAGGAAGTGTCGGAAGTTCTGCCCGAGCGGGCCGATGGCGATGACCGCCTTGCCGCTCTTGTCGTAGCACTGCTCGCCGAGCACCGACGCATCACCGAGCGCGTGGTTGCGAAACCCGAGCGCCATGCGCTGCTCGCCGTCGAGTGGGCTCCACCCTCCCGAGAACGACTCGACGGTGACCTTGGCCCCCCGCAGGGCGTGCCCGCAGACGTCTTCGATCGCCAGCTCGATCGTCTCGGCCGAGCGCACCCCGCTGGACAACAGCGGCGCCAACCGAAGCACGCGCCACGGAGGCAACGTGCGCATCGCATGACCGCCCCAGCTGTCGAACCCCGCGAGCGCCAGGATGCGCCGGGACCAGGGGTCGGTGCCGTCCTTGAGATACTCGCGTGCGAGGTCGTGTTTGACCCCGATGCGGTACACGAAGGAGATCAACCGATGGTGAAACATGTCCAGGAAGTCGCGTTTGACCGCGGCGGTATCCTGGGCCTGCGCAATCTCCTCGGCGAGGTAGAGCGGCAGCGGTGAGGTGCTTCCCGTGAGGCCGAGAAAGGCCGTGGTGACCTCGAACCGAAACTGCTTCTCTTGGAGCGCATCTTCGGCGGCTTGCGGCTTGGGCTGCCACTCCACCTTCATGATGTCGCCGACCTTGAACGACAGCGACGGGTCGTGCCGAAAGCGAATCGCTTCGCGCTCGTAGGGGCCGTTGCCCCCGATGCGCACCGCCTGTGGCTCGAGCCGCTCCATCATGCCCACGGTGTAGTAGAAGTCGTAGAGCGTTGCGTGCTCCAGCAGCGTCTGCCGAATCTGCTCGGCATCGCTGCGACTGGGCGGTGCGACGGTCCCTCGACTCCCCGGAGGCGGCCGAGTGCTCGGCAAGCTCAGAGAATCCGACGCTGTCCGCTTCTCGCTGGCCACTTGAGCTCGACCTTGGAGGGGTGAAGGTGAAGGTGCAGCTCGTTGAACGAGTTGAGCGGCACGTGGGTGGCGAACAGCTCGTCGAGCACGCACCCGAACAAGAACGCCTCGCCGGCCGAGCCGAGCTTGGATTCTTCGAGCTCGATGCGCGTTTCGATGCCCCGCACGGGCGCGCCGCCCATCAGACGTGTGACGGGTTCGTTCTTGATCTCGCGAATCGACTCGACCTTCAGCTCGTTGGCGCGCCCCTGCGCGGGCGAGGACTCGCGCTGAAAGTTGTAGAGATTGAGCAGCGTGCGAAGCACCCGCGGGTCGGCCAGCGAAGCGCGCCCCACCGAGAGGTGCGAAAGCAGCCGCCACAGCAGGTCGTTGCCGAGCTTGGGACGCGAGGGGTTGGTGACCGGCGCGATGTTCTTGAACGGCGCTGCGGTGGAGACCCCGCGCGGGGTGGTGTTGATCTCCCCCAGCTGCAACTCGGCGGGCAGCGAGCGGTTGGTACAGGTGAGCTCCATCGACAGCACCTCTTCGTCGCGGCTCGGCGTGTCGCCCAACGGCGTCACGATGGAGAGGTAGGTGTCGGTCGCCTCGTCGAGCGGGGATGAGGTGGGACGCAGGGTGTAGTAGCTGCCCTCGTGCGAGTCGGCGGTATGGGCAAACCCGACGAACGGCTCATAGGCGCGGCGCTGCGATTGGCCCTGCCGAACCCCGATCACCTCGCGCACCTCGTAGACCTCCATGTGGTCGTGCCGAAGGCCACTGGCGCGCAGCAGGTGCTCGTGCACCTTGGGGTCGAGCTTGATCGGCTCGGCGGACGACTCGAACAGGTTCACGACCGGGGTGGTGAACAAGCGGAACGTCTCGGCGGTGATGCGTTGGTTGAGCTCGGGCGGGCGCTCGAACTCGAAGGCGATCTCGAACCGCTCCGAGGACAGTGGCGCGCGGTCGAGCCCCTCGAGGTCGAAGTAGAGAAACTTGAACGGGTTGCAGAAGTACTCCTGCAGGTAGCGGTAGCCGGTCTGCGACAGCGTCGGCCACGGCAACATGTCGTCCTCGGGGCGAAACCCGACCGGCTTGATCACGTCGGGACCCATCGAGATGGGCTCGGCCCCCTCGGACTGCACCGTCACGCCCGTCAGGTGCCGCATCATCCACAGGTAGAGCGTAGAACACAGGCCCAGCTCGCCGTAGAGCAGGAACCGCAGGCCCTCTTTGCGGGCCAGGATGGGCATGCCCGGCTCGCTGGTGAGCATGCGAAGGCGCACCACGGGGTGGTTGCCGCGGGTTTGGTCGAGCACCGCATCTTCGAGTTTCACCGGCAGCAAGTCGACCGGCATCGTGGTTCGAAACTCGCAGGAGGTGCCCTTGATGGACTTCGAGGACACCCTGGCCCCTTCGGCCACGGTGTGCACGCCGCGAAGCGACTTGATCGACGGCTCGTACTGAATGATCGAGGTAGGCGGGATCGTGCGCAGGTAGTGCGGCAGCAACAGCTGCATCATGCCGTGCACGACCTCGGGCACCGCGTCGTCGACCCGCTCGCGAATCCTCGCGGTGAGGAACGCGACGCCCTCGAGCAGCCGCTCGACATCCGGGTCGCTGCCCTTCTCGGCCAACAGCCCCGCGGTGGAAGGATGAAGCAGCGAGAACTCCTTCCCCATCTCGCGGAGGTACTGCAGCTCGCTCTCGTAGTACTTCGCGCCCAACGCTGCGAGGATACGAAGAAATGGCGGGCTCTTGGACCTCAATCCGAGCCCAGGGAGGTGTTGCCGTCGAGCGGGAAAAGCTCCGTCTGGCAGACCAAAACGCGAGCCGGGGAATGAGGGCCCCGCGGCAGCCAAGAGAGCACAGCGTCCCGGAGGGACCCGGAGCGGAGACGAACTCAAAGGCCCGAACGTAGGGCCTTCGATCCCAGGGGCTCGCAGGCTCCTCTCACCCGAAGGGGGAGCCGCAGAACCCCGGCTTGGTCCTCAACCGTGAGGGGCTACTCGATGTCGACGCGCCCGCCGTGGTTGACCTGCGTCCGCACCCTCACCAGCCCGCGACGGCGGTCGTTGGCGAGGCGGGCAGAGATGTCGAACACCAGCGTGAGCGGGTCTTCACTCGGCGCGGGCCGAACCCGCACGCTGGTCAGGCGAGGTTCGTACTTCTGAATCGTGTCCCGAATGCTGCGCTGGAGGTACTGCGTCGCGTTCGGAAAGTCGTGATAGAGGTCGGCGAGGTCGATCACGCCGAAATCGGAAGCGGCCGGGGAATCGCCCAGCCGCGTGTTCAGGATGGCGCGCAGGTTGCCAATGATCGACTGCACCTCGTCCGACAGGCGGGACGGGTTGGACGAAGCCAGTCGACCAAGGAGACCGCGAGCCACGAAGAATCGAACGTCCGTTGTCTACTGGTTTTCGCGCCAGTTGTCGGTGTGGATCGTCGAGCCCGGAACGTATTCCCACGTGATGGTGTGGAACACGAAACAGACCTCCTCCGTCGGCGGCTCCGTCGCACTTGCGGGGTCGATAGTGTCGGGCGACACCCGCCGGATCGACGAGATACGGCCCTCCGCGATCTCGACGGTGAAGAACTGCTCGGTCGTACCGTCACCCGAGGGCGCGGGTCGGAAGAACTTGAACACGCCTTCGATCACCTCGTTGTTGCACAGGCTGCGAGCAAGCAGAGGAGAGGACTTGTCGATTCGCTTCCGAATCTTCACGGGCTCGTATGTGCGGCGCCCAGTCGCAAGGCCAGACCCTTTCTCCCGAGCAGTCCGTACCGAATCCTCGAAGTACAGGCACTCGATGGAGTTCTCACGACCCAGCGACGTCTGCGTGGACTCGCCCTGAATGTCCTCGGAGTTGCTTTTCAAGTAGAGGTGTACGGTTTCGGCCATGCACGCAACGTAGCAGCGCCCCCCTACCCCGTAAAGACTCACCCCGGTGTCACGGACAGGGTCGTTCACCCGGCCGCTGGTGTTGCCACGCCCACCCACACCGCGCCCACGCGAGCGACCACCGAGCCGGCGACACCGGGTTGAAATCGAGACGGCTCATGCGACGTCTCGCGGCGGCTTTTTCGGGTCGGGCTCTTTCCATCCAGGCTCGGCCGCGCGAACATCCACCCCCGTCTCATGCTGCGCATCACGATCTCGAAGACCGGCCAGCCCCCGACCACGACATCGTTCGACAAGCGCGAGATCACCATCGGCCGCACGCCGAGCAACGACGTGCGCATCCCGGAGCCCGGCGTGTCATCCAGCCACGCGCGCATCCTCTACACGGATGGCTCGCTCACGCTGATCGATCTCAGCTCTACCAACGGCACCTTCGTCAACGGCACCCGCATCCAGGGCCCGCACATGGTGCAGCCCGGTGACGAGGTCTACGTCTGCTCGCACAAGCTGGAGTTCGAAATCCCCGGAGCAGGCGCCGCAGCGCCCTCTGGAGGCTATCCAGCGGTCGGGTCGGCTCCTCAGGGAGGCCCGCCCCCGCCGCTCGGAGCCCCCCCACCGATCGGCTCCACACCCTCGGGTCCCCCGCCCCCGCTCGGCGCCCCACCGCCGCCGATCGGAGCGCCGCCACCTGCATTGGGCGCTCCCCCACCACCGCTCGGTGCTCCTCCGCCCCCTGTGGGCGCCCCGCCTCCGATCGCCGCCGCTCCGCCGCCCTCCGTGCCTCCTTCACCGCGGCCGGACCCCTCGCTTCCGCCGCCCCTGGACGCGCCCAGTGCAGCCGCTCCGCCGGTGCTCGAAGCCCCGTCTCCGGTCGCGCTCGGCGGAGGCAAGACCCCCGGCATGCCGACGATGCCGCCCATGATTGGAGGGGGCAGCGGGGCCCCATCGGCTCCAGAACCTCCGCCACCCGCGGGACCCCCTCCGTCGGTTCCGGCACCTCCGTCCGCGCCACCCCCCGCGGTCGAGCCTGCGGCACCCGAGCCCCCCGCACCGCCCCCCGCAGTTCCCGAACCTGCCGCTCCCCCGTCCATCCCTGCGCCGCCCGAACCCGCTGCGCCGCCCGAACCCGCGCCGCCGCCACCCCCCGTAGCAGCGCCGCCCGAGCCACCGGCACCGCCTCCCGTTGCTGCGCCGCCCGAGCCGGTGCCTCCGTCCTCGTCGCCGTCCACGCCCAAGCAAGCACCGATCACACCGTCCACGTCCGCGCCCGCAGCCAAGGGAGAGCTGGACAGTCCGAGCCACGCGCCCGACGACCACGCGCCCGCCGAACCCAAGGTCGTCCTCGGCTCGAAGTCTCCGGTCCGCACCGGGGCCACGATGATGGCCGACCACCTCGCGCCCTCCTCGGACAGCAATCCACCGGCCGAACCGTCCTCTCCCCAGGACGCTCCTGCAGCGTGGTCCATGCCGCGCGTCGGTCCACCCGCTGCGGCACCGCTGTCGATGCAGCCCATCGGACGCGAGGACCCCTCCGACCGCGCCACACTCAACCCGGGCGCGCTGGTCGGTCTGCAGCGCGAGGCGCAGACCCGCGAAGCGTGCCGGCAGGTGTTCGCGACCGTCCGTGATGCATGGCTCTGTGAACCGACGCTCGGTGACGACGACCTGATCAGCCGGCTCCGGGCCGGACTCGAAGACCTCAAGGCCACCGTCGGACACCTCGAGCCCATGTCGCTCTCCGCTCGCATGCAGACGGAGCTGTGCGGTGTGGGGCCTCTACAGGCGCTGCTGCGCGACGGCCAAGTCCAAGAGGTTCACATTCACGGACCGCTGCGCGCTCGCGTCGTCAAAAACGGCCAATCAGCCGTTTCACCGGAGACAACCTTTAGTAGTGACCTGGCCCTCGCATGGGTGGTCAGCCGGTTGACCGGATCCCCGTTCGGACCCGAGGCACCCCTGCTGGAAGCCACGACCGCCGATGGTCACCGCGTTCATGCGGTGCACCAAAGCCTGACCGTCGATGGACCCGTGGTCCGCATTCAACGCGCGACCTCGCTGCAGCACCGCTACGACCTCGCCCAGCTCACCGCCAGCGCGACGCTCTCCGACGTGGTCGCCAAACTGCTCGCCAGCGCAGTGCACAGTGGTCTGCGCATCGCCGTGTTCGCCGGCCCGGGGGCCCGTGCATTTCCCACAGCGGCCGCGCTCGCCCTGGCAGCACCGGCCAACCACAACCACGTGATCGTGCGACCGGAACACGAGACCGCATTGCTGCCCGACGACGCGGTCGTCCTGCAGAGCGCCCGGCCCCATGCCATGCCTGGCCTCGTCGATGCCGCGCTCGCGTTGTCGCCCCGCCGGTTGCTGATTCACGACATTGTCGGCGAAGAAGCGTCCGCTGCACTGGCCGCCTTGGGACGCGGTTTCGACGGGGTCGTGCTCACCAGCCGCGCCTCTACATCCGAGGAGGGCCTACATCGGCTCGCTGCCCTCAGTGGGCTCCGCGGCAGCTCGGCCACCGCGGAGACCCGGGCGCTGCGGGTGGCGGGAAGCCTCGACCTCATCGTCGTGCTCAACCGCTTTGGTGACGGCGTCACCCGGGTCACCCAGGTGTCCGCGCCGGGTGTCTCACCTTCGGGTACCGCGGTCGTCACCGACCTGATCTCGTTCGACCCTCACTCCCGCAACTGGACCCACGCATCGGCGCTGCAAAACTTCGTCACCGAGTTTGCGCAACGTGGGGTCTCCCTGTCTCTGACATAGCCGTGGCCTTGCCAAGCTCTCGCCGAGCGTGGGATTCTCCGCGGCCGACGCGCTGTTTTTTTGCTGCAGCGCTGCGCCCTCAAATGACTGTGCCCGTGCGTTCGCAGCCCTCCGCCGTGTTTTCGTTCCGCCCGCTTCGCCGTATCGGGTTGGGCCTCGCCGCCGCAGCGCTCGCGACCGTCGTGTCGGGCTGCGCAGACAAGAAGAAAGGGCCGACGTGCAACCCCGACGACCACGCGTTCGAGGCGATTCGGGTGGTCATCCAGGCCGACGAGATGCTCAACCCCGACGACGAGGGCCAGCCCTTGTCGGTGCAGTTCTTCGTCTACCAGCTCAAGGGCGACGAAAGCGTCGAGGTCATCGACTTCGAAACCGTCTGGGAAGACGGTGGCGAGGTCGCCTTCGGTGACGACTACATCTCCGAGGAAAAGATCACCGTCTACCCGGGCAAGGGCGACGTCATCGAGCTGACGCCCGATCCCGAAGCCAAGTTCATCCTCGCGGCGGCCATCTATCGCGAGCCGCTCGGCCAAGACTGGTTCCGCCTCTACGAGGTCCCGCGTTACCACGGCAACGACGTCTGCACGGCGCAGCTCAAGAAGAAGGAGTGGCCCGACCCGTGCTTTCACGTGTTGCTCGAGCGCTCACTGCTCGACGGCGGACCCACGCCGCCCACGGGCTGGAACGCCGAGGCCCAAACGCTGCAGTGCCCAGGCAAGCCCAGCCGTACGCCGCCGGTCGAGATCAAGGACGACGGCAAGAAGAAGAAAAAGAAGAAGCGCAAGAAGCTGAAGGACCGCAAGGCGCCCGAGGCTCCCGAGCAACCCGAGTCCCCCTCCAAACCCGAAGCCCCCTCGGCTCCCGAAAAGCCGGGCGTCTAAGAGGTCACCGATGTCGCGCAAGAACATGAACCGGGTCGTGTGGAGCGAGGGCATGCTGATGTGCCCTCAGCACCTGCAGCAGCAGGAGCTGTTCTTCGAGGCATCCACGGGCGCCCGCCTGGCGTCCACCGTCCCGCACACGTGGGGCGTCAGCTCGATGACCATCGACGAGGGCGAGCTGAGCTCGGGCACCTTCAAGTTGTCCGAGTTCGAGGGGGTGTTGCCCGGCGGCCTCGCGATCGACCTCGAAAAGGGCGACGCGGGCGGCCCCTCGGCGCGACCCGTCGGCGACCTGTTCTCGGCCACCGCCTCCACGCTCGAGGTGTACCTGGGCGCCCCCAGCACCCGTGAAGGTGTGCCCAACTACGCCGAAGCGCTCGATGACAACGCGGTCTCCCGCTACAAGATCGCCAACCGGCCGGTCCCCGACCTCACCATCGCCAAGACCGAGCAGGTCATCGGCTTTGGCCGACCCAACCTCAAGATCCTGTTCGGCAAGGAGTCTCGCGACGACTTCGAGTCGATGAAGATCGCCGAAGTCGTCCGCGACGCCACCGGCCAGTACGAGCTGTCCAAGACGTACATCCCGCCCGCGCTCAAGGTGAACGCCGCCCCGGTGCTGCAGGGCTACCTGCAAGACCTGCTCAGCACCATGCTCAGCAAGCACCGCTCGCTCGCCGAAACCCGCCGCCAGGTCGATGCGGCGTCGGTCGAGTTTGCGCCGCAGGACACCACCCGGTTCCTGCTGCTCAACGCGCTGGCCAGCAACATTCCACTGGTGCGCTACATCGCCGAGGACCGGTCCCCCTCACCGCTGTCGACCTACCTCACCCTGCTGCAGCTCGCCGGCTCGCTCACCACCTTCACGGGCAGCGTCGACCCGTCCACGTTCCCCACCTACGCGCACAACGACCAACGCGCGACGTTCCAGCCGCTCATCGAAACGCTCAACAAGATGTTGGGCGCCACGGTCAAGCAGCGCTGCATCGAGGTCCCGCTCGAGGCTCGCGCCGACGGCATGTGGATCGGCCAGCTCAAGGACGACCGGCTGCCCAAGTGCGACGCGTTCGTGCTCGCCGTCGAGTCGCAGTCCGAGACGCAAGAGGTCTCCAACAAGCTGCCCAAGCTGTCGAAGATCGCGTCGTGGAAGCAGATCAACCAGATCGTGCGCTCCGCGACGCCCGGCGTGCCGCTCACTGTCACCCACCGCCCGCCGCCCGAGATTCCCGTCCGGCCCAAGCAGGTCTACTTCATGCTCGGCATCACCGACGGCTACTGGCGTGCCATTTCCACCGAGCGCACGGTCGCCATCTACCTTCCCCCGCCCTACGACCCCAGCAAGGCCAAGATCACCCTGATGGGCATTCCGCCCAAGGGTTCGCGCCCTAGCTGACCCCACCCCAAGGCCAACCCAGAGGATTCAGGATGGAACGGGTCTACGCTGTCACCAAGGACTGCATCAACGCGCTGATCCAGCTCAAGAACGTCGACGACAGCGCCATGCTGGCGCCAGAGATGTTCCATCAGCGCATCTGCGGCTACATCGACCAGATGCGGGTCACGGCCTCGCAAGCCGGCATGCAAGACCGCGACGTGCACGACATCATGTACGCGCTGGTCGCTCTCGCCGACGAGTTCGCGATGCGCAAGCCCGGAGCGCTGCGTGACATGTGGATGAGCAATCCACTGCAGCTGCACTACTTTCAAGAGAACCTCGCCGGCGAAAACTTCTTCAACCGGCTCGAACATCTGCTGGCCGACCCCAGCCGCCAAGAAGCGCTGCGCGTCTTCTACTGGTGCCTGGTGTTCGGCTTTCAGGGCAAGTTCGCCATTCGCGGCGGCGAGCTCCAGCTGGCCGCCGTGCAGCGCCGGGTGCAAGACGCTCTCGGCCAGGCGATGCGCCCCGAGGCACTCTCCAAACGGCACATGCGGCCCCGCGAACGCGTCACGAGGCGCTCCCAGAGCTACATCACGGTGTGGCTGGGACTCTTTGCGGTGCTGTTCTCGCTGGTGCTCATCGTCGTGCTGCGGCTGGCGCTCGACAAACAAGCCGGAGACTTCGTCGAAGACGTCGATGCGATCAGCGCCTCCGACGACGAAGCCAACACGAAAGAGGACGAGGGCTGAGCCATGCTCAAGTACATCTTCAGCGCGCTGCTCATCGGAGCCGTCTGGGCGGTCGTCCTACTGCTCGAGTTCCCGATGTGGATCGCGATCGTGGCCACCGCGGTCATCATCGTCATCCTCGTCACCATCATCCTGGTGAAGATCCTGCGGGCCAAGAAAGCCGCCCGCGAGATCGAAAAGGCACTGCAGGCCCAGGCCGCCGCCCAGTCGGCGTCCGCCCGGCCCGACCTCAAGGCCGAGGTCGACGCCATGCAGCAGGAGTTCCTCAAGGCGGTCTCTGCCCTGAAGACCTCCAAACTCGGCGGAGGCAAGAAGGGCGCCGACGCTCTGTACGCGCTGCCCTGGTACATGATCATCGGTCCCCCGGGCGCGGGCAAGAGCACCGCTCTGCGCAACTCGGGGCTGCGATTCCCCTACTCGGCCGGCGCCGTGCAGGGCGTGGGCGGTACCCGCAACTGCCAGTGGTGGATGACCAACGACGCGGTCATTCTCGACACCGCAGGCCGCTACACCACCGAAGAAGCCGACCGCGACGAGTGGATGGGCTTCTTGGACCTGCTCAAGCGCAACCGCCCCAAGCGTCCGGTCAACGGCGTGCTGGTGGCCATCGCGCTCACCGACCTCTCCGAGAGCGGCCCCGACGACGTGCTCGCACGCGCCCGGGAGATTCGCGCCCGGGTCGACGAGGTGATGGGCAAGCTCGAGATGGTCGTCCCGGTGTACGTGCTGTTCACCAAGTGCGACCTGTTGCCTGGCTTCGTCGAGATGTTCTCGGACCTCGGCCAAAAAGAGCGGGCGCAGATCTGGGGCTTCACCGTCCCGGTGTCCACCAAGGACAAGCCCGCCGCGCTGTTCGACGATCACTTCGGCGAGCTCACCCAGGTGGTCGAGCGCCGCTCTACCCGGCGCCTGGCCGAGGAGCGGGCCGAGTCCGCCAAGGACAAGATCTTCACCTTCCCGCAGTACTTCGAGCCGCTGCAGCAGAACCTCTCGATGTTCGTCGGCGAGCTCATGGCCGAGAGCATCTACACCGAGTCGCCGATCTTCCGCGGTGCGTACTTCACCTCGGGCACCCAAGAAGGCAGCCCGATCGACCGCATCATGAACTCGATGGCCGAGGCCTTCGGCGTGCAGCCGCAAATGAGCTTCACGCAGCAGCAGACCGAGGCCAAGAGCTACTTCCTCGGCGACGTCTTCAGCAAGGTCATCTTTCCCGACAAGAACGTCGCCACCCGCTCGGCGGCGCACGTCAAACGTCAGGCGGTGATCGGCCACGGCATCGCGGCGGGCCTGTTCCTCACCGCGGTGGGGCTGGCCGTGTTGCCCGTGCTCTCGTTCAACCGCAACCGTGAGTTCTTGGGGCGCGGCGAAGAGGCGCTCGCCAAGCTCGACGAGCACAAGAAGAGCGAACACGCCGGCGTCGATCCGATCGAGATCGACAAGCTCGAGCCGCTGTACCGCGTCGAGCGCGAGCTCGACGAGCACGAGGCCGACGGGGTGCCGGTGATGATGCGCATGGGCATGTACCAGGGCGGTCGCTTCAACGAGCGCATCGAATCCCTCTACGTCTCCACGGTGCGCGAAGAGGTTGTCCAGCCGCTGGTCGCCATCGAGGTCAAGGAGCTCAAGCGCTTCGTGCAAACGTACGGCCCGCTCTCCGACCAGCCCAAACCCGAGGAGCAAGAGGAGTTCCGCGCCCGGCTGCGTACCTACCTGCTGCTCTCGGGCGCATACGGAGAAGACGAGCCCGGCCTCGACGAGGAACAGCGCGCGTGGCTCTCCGATCGCCTCGGAAGCTCGTGGGGCGACATCCTCGAGCGCATGAACCTCACCGGCGACGTCAGCACGATGAAAGCCGTCGCAGAGGCCTACGTCGACAACCTCGCCGAGCACCCCGACCGGCTGCTGTTCGAACGCGACGTCAAGCTCGTCAAGAACGTCCGCAAGATCCTCAAGCGCACCGACCAGACCCAAGCGCTGCTCGACGAGCTACTGCGCGACATCGAAACCCAAGACCTCACCCTCAACGCGGTCACCGCGAGCAACACGGCGCTCAAGAACGACAACCGCACCATTCGCGGCGCCTACACCCGCACCGCCTGGGAGAACGAGATTCGCGGCAACCTCGAAGCCGTGCTCGCCACCGCCCAAGGCAACGAGTGGGTGCTCGGCCGCACCGAGGAAGAGGCGAAGAAGTCCAAGGACAACCAGCTCATCGCGCTGCGCTCCCTGTACTTCGAGAACTACATCTCCGAGTGGAAGGGCTTCATCAACGCGATCTACGTGGTGGCGCCCGACGACCTGCTCGAAGCGCAAAAGGTGTTTGGCGACCTCACCAGCGGCGCCACGCCTCCGCTCAAGCGGCTGTGCCAAAACCTCGACTACCACACCACCTTGCTCGAAGAGGAAACCGCCGAGGACCAGGCCGGCGACCTCGCCGGTGAACTCGGGGAGAAGGCGCTCGACAAGGCGGGCAAGAAGAACAAGAAGCTCAAGGCCGCGGCCGATGCTGCCAAGCGCTTCAAAGGCGGCGGCGACTCAGCGGCCAACCCGCTGCTCAAGACCCCCGAAGACGTCAAGAAGACGTTCGAAGGCCTGGCCGCGTTCGGCTATCAGCCCGTGCCCACCGTCCCCGAAGGACAGGCCCCACCGCCGCCGCCACCGGTGCAGCTCGACCGCTACCAAGAGGAGCTCAAGAGCGTACGCGATGCGTTGCGCGCCAAGATCGACCACGACGACGAGGACTCCGCGAAGTCGCTCAAGAACGCGGTCAAGAACGGCCTGACCACCATCGATGCGGTGCTCAACGAGTCGGACCTCAAGGGCTGGCGTCCCACGCTCGCCCGCTGGCTGCCCCCGCCGTTCGAGGCCGTGCAGGCGATGGTCGGCAAGGAGTTCAAAGGCGTGCTCGCCAAGAACTACTGCGAGTCGGTCTACAAGCCGATGAAGGACATGCTGGGCCGCTACCCGTTCGCGAAGAACGGCCGCAACGTGAAGTTCAAGGACTTCGCCGAGCTGTTGCACCCCGAGACGGGCTCGCTGTGGACCTACTACGGCACGGCCTTGGCCTCGCGAATTCCCCGGAAACACGGCTCGTTCGAGTTCGAGAAGCGGGGCGCCAAGGAGACCATCAAGTACAACCCCAAGGTCGTGAAGTTCCTCGAGCGGGCCGACGACCTCAGCCGGGTGATGTTCCCGGGCGGCGAGATGCTGGTCGAGTTCGAGGTCTACATCGACGACAACCCTGCCGCCTCCCAGACCACGCTCGAGATCGACGGCAAGAAGATCGAGCACGCCAACGGGCCCGGCCGATTCCTGTCGATGCAGTGGCCCGGCGAAGGCGAGGCCGGCACTCAGATCAAGACGCGCAGCAAGGTCGTGCGCGGTGAGATCAAGCGTGACGGCCCCTGGGGCTTCTTCGAGGTCCTCGAGGAAGGCACCATCTCTGGCTCCACCGACAGCGCGGTGTTCGTGCTCAAGTGGGACTTGCGAGACCAAGATGCGGGCGTCGTGAAGATGAAGTTCCGCCCCGCCGAGGACGACACTCCGTTCTTCGGCACCCAAGAGCGGCCCACCGAGTTCCTGCAGGTGTTCCGACACCCCGACCTGGTACCGCCCGCCAACCTGCTGCAAGACACGGCGGGGTGCACCGAGTGAGCTCGGACGCACACCCGGTCGGAGCCTTCGGCAAGGTTCCCGCCGCGGGCGACTTCGTCTCGCTCGGTGGGGGCTCGGCCGTGACCCAGTCGCTGCAGGCATGGCTGCAGCAGGAAAACGACCACCTCGCCTCCAAGCGACTGCCCGTCCCCGAAAACCCGATCCGCTTCGTCTACCGCGACCTTGGTGGCGGTGTCGTGGTGGGCGCGCTGGCACCCAGCCGCGACAAGGTCGGGCGTAGCTTTCCGCTCGCCATCTACACGCACATCGACGTGCACACCGCGATGCCGCGGTTCTCCGCCCTGCCGACCGCGTTCGACGGCTTTCTCGATGGCGCGTGTCAGACCCTGGCCGAGGCCTCGACCATGGAGCTGCAGACCTTGGCGGGCCGTGTGAGCGGGCTGCATCGGCCCGGTGCGGCCGAGCTTCGCGACGCAGCGCTGTGGACCCACGATGCCCTGGGCGCCACACCGGGCAACGTGCTGCTCGAGCACCTGTTCGGCCCCGTGGCGCAGGGTGTCCACTATCACGGCCTCAACATGATGCGCACCGCATGCAAGCAGGTGCACGGCCGCGACCCGGGCAAGGCCGGCATCATCGTCGAATGCCACGCAGGCGACGACGTTCAGATCGCGTTTTGGCTGTGCATGGCCGAAAGCCTGCTCGGATGGACCGCTGCCCCACCGGCGTTCTTCTGGACCGACGTCTCCAGTGAAGACTCCCGCATGCTGCTCGCTCTGGGAGCACCACCGCTGGGCATGCTGCACTACTTCGCCGATCCGGCCGCCGTCGCGGACAGGCTCTGGCCTACCCGCACCAACTCCGCCGCCGCGATCGAAGCAGGACGCAACGCACTCGGCTCCGCGCAACGACAAGCGCTGGAACCACCCGCACCCACAGCCGCAGCTTTGTTGGCGGCATTGATTCAACCCTGACCCGAGAGACACGACCCATCAGGCCGGTGGGCCTTCCCACCTGTCCGTGTCCCCGGGTTGTCATTCGTTTCAACAGCACGCTGTGTTAGCGTGCAAAACGTCGAGTCCAACCCAAAAGAAGCAAGGTACGAACAGCAATGGCGAAAGAAGGATCGGTTGCGCCCAAGGAGCGCGTCAACATCGTCTACAAGCCCGCAGTCGACGGCGCAGAGGAGGTCGAGCTCCCTCTGAAAGTGCTCGCGATCGGTGACTACACGGGCCGGCCCGACGATCGCCAGCTCGAGGATCGCAAGCCGATCAACATCGACAAGGACAACTTCAACGAGGTGATGGAAAAGCACCAGCTCGGCATCGACATCAACGTCGCCGACCGTCTCTCGGGTGAAGAAGGCTCCGAAATGTCGGCCAGCCTGAAGTTCAACACCCTCAAGGACTTCACCCCCGAAGGCGTGCTCTCCCAGGTGCCCGAGCTGCAAAAGCTCATGGACCTCCGCAACGCGCTCACCGCACTCAAGTCGCCGATGGGCAACGTGCCCACCTTCCGCAAGAAGCTGCAGGCCATGCTCGAAAACCCCGAGCAGCGCGACGCGCTCATGGCCGAGCTCGGCCTCAACAAAGACGGCGGCGAAGGCTAGTCCCGCGCTCGCACCACAGCTCAACCTCTCAGTCGAAAAAGCAATCGGGAAACAACGATGTCCGAAGAGCAAGCACAAGAAGGCGGCGCGGCGGCGGCAACCACCGAGGCCAGCGGGTCCCTCCTCAGCGAGCTACTGACCGAAGCCAAGGTCACGCCGGGGCAAGAGACCTACGACATCGCCAAGCAAGGTGTCACTGCGTTCATCGCCGAGGCGATCGCGAACTCCGACAAGTTCAGCAAGATCGACAAGGCGGCGGTCGACTCGATGATCGCCGAGATCGACGATCGACTCAGCCTGCAGATCAACGAGATCCTGCACAACGACAAGTTCCAGCAGCTCGAGTCCGCATGGCGCGGCCTCAAGTACATGGTGGACCACTTCAACTTCCGCGAGAACGTCCGTCTCGAGGTGCTCAACTGCTCCAAGCAGGACCTCCTCGACGACTTCGAAGACTCGCCGGAGATCCCTAAGTCGGGTCTGTACCGCACCGTGTACTCGGCCGAGTACGGCACGTTCGGTGGCAAGCCGTTCGGGCTGATGGTCGCCAACTTCGACTTCGACCCCGGGCCCCAGGACATGCAGCTGCTCACCAGCTGTGCCGCCGTTGCGGCGATGTCCCACGCCCCCTTCTTCGCCAACGCGGGCCCCGCGTTCTTCGGAGAAGAGTCGTTCGAGCCCCTGCCCAAGCTCAAGGACCTCAAGTCCTTGTTCGAAGGCCCGCAGTACGCACGCTGGCACTCGTTCCGCGAGTCGGAAGACTCCCGCTACGTCGGCCTGGCGATGCCGCGCTTCCTGCTGCGCCTGCCCTACGGGCAGGACACCATCCCGGTGAAGTCCTTCAACTTCAACGAGCAGGCGATCGGCGAGCACGACAACTACCTGTGGGGGCCCGCCTCCATCACGCTCGCAGCCCGTGTGGCCGACTCGTTCGCCAAGTACCGCTGGTGCCCGAACATCATCGGTCCCCAGGCGGGTGGTGCGGTCGAAGACCTCCCCCTTCACCAGTACAAGGCGATGGGCGAGATTCAGACCAAGATCCCGACCGAGATCCAGCTCACCGAACGTCGCGAGTTCGAGCTTTCGGAAGAGGGCTTCATCGGTCTCACCTTCCGCAAAGACTCCAACAACGCAGCGTTCTTCTCGGCCAACTCCTGCCAGAAGCCGAAGATCTACGCGGACACGGAAGAGGGCAAAGCCAACGAGCTCAACTACCGGCTCGGCACGCAGCTGCCCTACATGTTCGTGATCACACGCCTGTCGCACTACCTCAAGGTGATGCAGCGCGAACAGATCGGTACCTGGAAGGAGCGCGGCGACCTCGAGCGCGAGCTCAACAACTGGATCCGCCAGTACGTCGCCGACATGGAAAACCCGGCCCCGGCCGTCCGTTCGCGCAAGCCTCTCCGCGCCGCGCAGATCTCGGTCGAGGACGTGCCCGGCCAGGCCGGTTGGTACAAGGTCGACCTCAAGGTCCGGCCGCACTTCAAGTACATGGGTGCTTCGTTCACCCTGTCGCTGGTCGGCAAGCTCGACAAGACCTGAGCCTCTCGCCTCGGGACCTCACCGGGGCTCTACGTGCCCCCCCTTCGGGTGAGGGGGGCACTCCGACCCCCTCACCCGATAGGCCCTGCGTCAGGCTCAACTATCTTTTGCGCTGCGCGGCCCCTCCGGGGCCGCTCGCTCTCTTGCTCCGAAGGCCGTAGCTTCGAATTGGATTCGGGGCTGCGGTTTTTTCGTTCATCGCTCTCGACTTCTCCGATCCCGTCATGGCCCTTGCTGAAGAGATCAAATCCCGCGCTGCCGAGCTCCTCGCGCCCATTTCGGAGGCGGAGCCCTCGGGGCAGAACGCGTCCTACGATCCGCGCTACGAAGAGGTGCGCTCGCAGATTGCGTCGCTCGACTCGCCGACCGGGGGCGACGTCGAATGGGACGTCATCGCCAAGACGACGCGCGACCTGCTGACATCCACCAGCAAGGACTTGCTGGTCGCCAGCTACTACACGTACGCGCTGGTCAAGACCGAGGGCCCCACGGGGCTCGCGGTCGGCATCGCAGTGCTCGACGGGCTGCTCGAAGGGTTCTGGGACACGCTCTTTCCGCCCGCTCGACGCATGCGAGGACGCGGCAACGCGTTGGGGTGGTTGGTCGACCGGCTGGAGCAGGTCCTCCCGGGGCTCGACCTCCAGCCCTCGGATCGGCGGGCAATCGATCTCATCGACACCACATGGAAGGCGCTCGGCGCCAAGAGTCGCGAGAAACTCGAAGACCACAGCCCCTCGTTTCGCGGCGTCGAAGATGCGCTCACGCGGCTGAAGCTCAAGCTGCCCGAAGCGCCTCCCGAAGCTCCGGCGGCGGCGCCCGAGCCTCCGGCCCCCGTCGCCGCAACGCCGCCCGCTCCGGCTGCAGCGCCACAACCGGCAGAACCCGCCCCGGCTCCAGCCCCCGCCGCTGCCGCCCCGCCGACTCCACCACCGGCCGCGCCAAAGCCCGAACCCGAGGCCGCCGCCGACCCGCTCGAGACACTGCGCACCGAAGCCGAGGCCTGGCTCGCGCCGCTCTCCGAGGCAGCACCCGCTGGCGAAGACGCCCGCTACGACGAAGCGTACGAGACCTGCCGCAACGAGGTCGCCCAGCTCGAAGCGCCGACTGGAGGCGACCCCGACTGGCGCAAGGTCGAACAGCTCGCGGGCGACCTGCTCAAGACCAAGGCCAAGGACCTCCTGATGGCGTCGTACTTCGCGTATGCGCGCTACAAGGAACGCGGGCTCGAGGCGCTGCCGCTGGGGCTCACCGTGCTCGACCAGACGCTCGAGCGCTACCACGAGAGCGTGTTCCCCACCCGTCCGCGGGGTCGCGGCAACGCGGTGGGATGGTTGTTCGGCCAGCTCGATCCTGCGCTGGGTGCAGAGAAGCCGCAGCCCAAGGACCGCGAGACCGTCGTCACCCTCGAAAAGGTCATCAAAGCGCTGGCGTCCACCGTCCGCAGCCGCCTCGAAGATCACGCACCGCCAACGTCTCCGTTGACCGAACGCATGCAGCGAATGCTGCTCGCGGTTCCCAAGCCTCAGCCCAAGCCCGAGCCCAAACCCGAACCGAAGCCGCAGCCCAAACCCGCGGCTGCTCCCACGCCTGCCGCCGCGCCCAAGCCCGCGGCCAAACCGGCGGCCCCGATGCCCGCTGCGGCGGCCGATGTCAGCAGCGCCGAAGAGGTCAACAAGTACCTGCTCGACACCGGGCGGAGCCTCACCAAGGCGGCCGGCATTCTGCGTCGCGCCGAGCTCTCGTCGCCCGCCGCCTATCGGTTGGTTCGCGCCGGCCTGTGGCTGCACCTGCACAAGGCACCACCCGCCGATGCGGGGGGCAAGACCCAGATCCCGCCGCTGCCCGCCAACCGCCGCAAGCAGTTCGAAACCATCGCCGCCAACAGCAAGTGGGCCGCCCTCATCGAGGAGACCGAGTCCGCGTTGGGGCAGTTTCGGTTCTGCCTCGACCTCAACCGCATGACCGACCAAGCGCTCGAGGCCTTGGGCGATCAGTACGCGCCCGCTCGGGCCGCGCTCGCGGGCGAAGTCGCCACCTTGTTGCGCCGCATGCCCGACCTGGTCGACTACACCGCTGGCGACGGTACCCCGCTGGCGGATGATGAAACGAAGTCGTGGCTGGCCACTCTCAACCCCTCGGGAGACGGGGACGGGGGAGACGGCGGAGGCACGGATGCCGCCGACAAGGCCGCGATGTCGGAGGTCCGCGGGCAGATGAGCGCCAAACCGGGCGACGCGATCAAGCTCGCCCGAACCCGCATCGACGAGGCCACCACGCCCCGGTCGCGATTCGTCCGGCAGCTGTTCCTCGCCGAGATCTGCCTGGGTGCAAACCAGCCCAAGCTGGCCCGAGGCATGTTTGCGGCGCTGGAGGGCGAAATGAACGCGCGCGAACTGCTGTCGTGGGAGCCCGACCTGGCGTCGCGCTGCCTCGAGGGTCTCGTGCGCAGCATTCGGGCCGCAAACAAGGCTGGAGGCAAGCACACGGGGGCCGACGTGGCCTTCGAGCGCCTCTGCCTCGTCGACCCCACGGCCGCTGCCCGACTGTCCAGTTGAGCGGCCTGCCCCCGTGACCGGTGTTTGTTTGACGTCCTGCGCCAGTTTGGTGAGACTCCACGCCATGGCAGCTTCCGCCCGTTCCCGTGTCGCCGACCGGCTCGTCATTCGACGCCTCAAGCAGCGCTTGGGTGCATTCGTCGTGGCGTCCGCGCTGGTGGGCACGTCCGTTCCCACGGTGGCCGTCGCCGCGGCGCCCAGCCAAGAGGAAATCGGGCGGCTCTACGGCGAAGGCCAAGAGTACATGGAGCAGAAGGAGTACAAGCGGGCCGCCGAGGTCTTCACCCGCTTGCTCAACCTCATCGAAGAATCGGCCGACAACAAGGCCATTCGCGAGAGCTTGATCCTCAACATCCTCGACGCCCACATGCAGGCCTACGAGGGGATCGTCGACGCCAGTGGCAAGCGCGACGTGTCCCAGCTCGAAGCCGGCAAAGAGACGCTCCAGGACTACTACAAGGACTTCCAGTCCGTGCACGGCGAGAACGTCGCCGTGATCGCCGAGATTCAGACATCGGCGACCAAGCTCGATCAGATGCTCGAAGAGGCGCTCAAGGAAGACCCCGCGCCCGAGGGTCCCGTCGCAGGCGGCGGCGAAGGTGAAGGTGGAGAAGGCAAAGGTGGCGGAGTCACCCCGCCGCCTCCTCCCCCGCAACAGCCTCCGGCCAACAACGGCCTGGGTCTCATCATCGGTGGTGTCGGCCTCGGACTGGTGGGCGTGGGTGCAGGCGTGATGATCCCCATCGGTAGCATCAATGGCAACCAAGCCGAAAAGGACCTGAAATCGGCGCAGGAGACCCAAGCCGAGGCGAGAGAAAGCGGCAACGATACGCTCGTGGGCATTGCCCAGGGCGACATCGACGATGCCAACGCCGAGGGCAAGCGCGCGAACGCCATCCTGATCACCGGAGCCGTGCTCACCCCGCTGCTGCTCGGTGGCGCGGCGGCGCTCATCATCATCGGCGTCAAGAAGAAGCGCGCGGCGGCGAACACCGCGTCGCTGCGTCCCATCGAAACGCTGACCGCCGCCCCGTCGTTCGGTCGCGACCGCAACGGCAGCCGGTTCACCGGCTTCAGTTTGCAGGGTCGGTTCTAGCAACCCGCACGCAACCGCTGCGGCGGAGCGGCCCTTGCCGGGTTGCTCCGCCGTCTGCAATTCAGCCCTCGGCGACGGGCGGAGTGGCCTCGCGGAGCCGGGTGGCGAGGCCATCAGCCTTGGCCCGCACCGTGGGCACGTAGCCCTTCACCAACGCAATCGCGGCCCGTGCGTCCTCGAGCGTACGAGAGGCGTCGGCCATGTGCCCCTGCGCATGGTGGGCCCGGGCCAGCCCGAGCAGCGCTTCCGCGGCGTAACGCGGGTCTGCAAACACGCCCTCGTCGTAGTGCGATGCCGCAGCCGTGAACTCGCGGGCGGCGGTGTCGAGTTCGCCGGCCGCCAGCGCCTGATGAGCGCGCTCGACCTGGCATGGCCCTTCGAGCGAAGCGGGCACTGCCGGACCACCACATGCGCGGGTCAGCCACGCGCCCGCATCCTCCAGTCGGTCATCGAGCCGCGCACACCGGGCCTGGCCCAGCAACGCCGTGCGATACGAGGCGTGCCCTCGCCCAAACGTCTTGGCGAGCAGGTCTGCAGCCCGTGCAAAGCCGGCATCGGCAGCGGCGGCGTTGCCGAGCCCTTCGTCGGCGGTCGCCAGACCGAGCAACACCAGGGCCGTGCGAGGGTGCTCGGTCCCCAGCGACGCCTCGAACCCGGCCTTGGCATCGAGCAACACCTGCCGCGCCGGCCCGTACTCCTCTCGCCGCAGGTGCACCCGGCCGAGTGCGGCCAACGCCGCAGCCCGCGTGGGATGGGAGGGCGTCAAGGTGGACTCGGCCAACGCCAGCGCTCGATCGAACGTGTCCACGGCTTCGTCGAAACGGCGCTGCGCCAACGCGACGTTGCCAAGGTCGATCATCCACGCCGCGCGCCCGGGGTCTCGGTTGCCTCGCACTGCGGCACGGAGTTCGAGCGCCAGGGTGTAGTGCTCACGCGCAGCGGGGTAGTCCCCGCGACGCGCATCCAGACGCCCGGCCCGATTCTGAAGCCGAGCCCGGAGAATGCCCTGTTCGCCGATGCGGTCGAGCAACGCCGACGCCTGTGCCTCCCACAACGACGCTTCGTCATGCCGGTCGAGGCGGCCCAACACTTCGATCAGCGCAATCGCGGCCTCACTCGCGGCCTCGTCGTGGGCGGCCCGCGTTCCACCCAGTACCGCCTCGCGCAGGTGCTGCTCGGCGTCGGTGTAGCGGCCGCCCCGTGCGAGCGCACGGCCCAAAACCATGCGTGCCTCGGCCATGAACTCGCCCGACTGCAAGGTTTCGGCTTGCTCGACGGCAGATCGCGCGCGGGCCTGCGCGGCCTCGTACTTGCCCGCCAGCCCCAATACGCGAGCCTGCATCAGCGCGCCGCGGAACTCGGTCGCGGCCGCCTCTTGTTCGACCGACGGCAGGCCGCGCGCCAGAAGTCCCGCCACCTGAGAACATCGAGCAAGCCCCGGCAACGCGGCGACCGCCATGGGGGCCGCGCGAACCATCGCGGCATCGGGCTGCTCGAACAACTCGATCAACGCGTCGGCAAAGTCTCGGCGCTCCATCAAGCAAGCCCTGCGAAGCGAAAAATAGATGTCCTCGGTCGCGCGCGGGCCCTTCGCCGCCGCGCAGGCATCCGCGTACTGCAAGACGAAGTCCTCTCCGTACGCATCGAGCCCCTGCTGCACGGCGGACCAAGACACCTCGCTCGCATCGGGGTCCGCGTTCGCAAACGCGTTGCGCACCGCCTCCTTGCGCTCGCCCGTCCACACCTCGGCCCAGCGAGCGTCGCCTTCGTCACACACCGAGCGTTCGGCCCCGCCGGACTGCAGCGCCGCGATGCCCAGCGCCACCGACGACAGGCCGATGCCCACCACCCAACGCAGCACTGGGCGGCCACGCACCACAGGGTCCTCCCGCAGGTCCTCGATGAGCGCCTCCATCGACGGAAAGCGGCGACGCGGGTCGGGCGAGAGTCCGCGCCAGATGAGCTGCTCGAGCCGCCCCGGAAGCCGGACCGACTCGGGCGGCTCCATGATGCGGCCCTGCTGTTTGGCATGCACGAGCCGCTCCATCGAATGCGCGACGAATGGCTCTTGGCCGTAGAGCGATTGGTACAGCGCAACGCAGAACGCGAACTGATCACTGCGCGGGTCGGGGGGCGCCCCCGCGTGTTGCTCGGGCGCCATGTATCGCGGCGTGCCCACGACGGCTCCGGCTTGCGTCATCGGGGACGACAAGAGATCGCCATCATCGACGTCGCCCGGATCCGAGTCGAAGTCGTCCTCGTCGTCTTCGTCGACGACCAGACTGGGGTCGCTCCGCGCCAGGCCGAAGTCGGACACCCGCGCGATGCCGTCGAATCCCATCAGCACGTTGTCCGGCTTGAAGTCGCGGTGGACCAGTCCGGCTTGATGCGCCGCACTCAGCCCGCGCCCAGCCTGCACGAAGGCGGACAGGATCGCGTGAAGGCTTCGCGGTTTTTCCAGGTACTCGGTCAGCGTGACGCCTTCGACGAACTCCATCGCCACGAACACCGAGGCCCCGACGGTCCCGACGTCGAACACCGTGATCACGTTGGGGTGCGAGAGCTTGGCGATCGCCTGGGCCTCGCGGTATAGGCGCGCCCGGAGCTGACGTTTGTTGTCGCTGTCGGACTGGGTGGCTTTGAGGATCTTCAGCGCGATCTTACGGTTGAGCTGGGGATCGAACGCGGAGAACACCACGCCCATCCCGCCCTGCCCGACCTGCTCGAGCAGCAGGTAGCGCCCAATCTTTTCGCCCGGCGCGAACTCGTGAACGGGCGGCGCTTCCGTCGAGGCGCGGGGGCGGGAGTCGGACGTCGATTCCACGGCGAAGCATCGCGAGGATGCCACCGTGTTCCAGCCGACGTCGATGTCACCGCGCAATCGAGATGCGCGGGTCGCCGCACTTCGCGTGGAGGGCGCAACTCTGGCGGAGCGCCGTGCCGCGGCGGAACAGCCGACTCACTCGTACAAGAACCACAGAAGGTGCTCGTAGTAGCGCGAGTCCCACGGTGGCACGAATCGAGTGTCGACCTGGCGTTTCCACCCGTCAGCCTGCTCCAGGCACGCTTTCCCCTCGCCGCGGTTGCGAAGCAGCGTCTGGCCGCGGCATGCCCCCTTGGTCGCGTCCTCGACCAAGACGTCGAAGTTGGAGCGAAGGCCCAGGTTCTCCCGCAGCTCGCAACGCGGGAACTTCCAACGGTTGGTGTCGTCGCGCTCTTGACCCAGCAATGCGAAGTCGTGTTGGCCTTCCTTGCCCACGCAGACCTCGATCTCTCCGCGGCTGCCGTAGACGTAGAACTCCACCACCAAGACGACCAGAAGCAGGTACCACCACCGACTTCCGCGCTTCTTCTCCGCGGGCTTTTCCGAACCCGGCTCCGCATCGGCCGCGGGAGCCGCAGTCTCCTCGGGCTCCGCAGCGGAGGTTTGCGCGTCGTCTGCCATACCGCTCGAAATACCAATCTCGGCGCCGTTCGGCCAGCGCGCGCACGGGTCCGCCTGTGCTGGATGCGCGGACCGGAGGCAGTCTTGTATAGTTCCGGCCGCGGGTGCCCCCTCCCGCAAGCGAACGGAAAAAGACGACATGACCGACGAGGCGTGGATCGAACAATCCCTTGCCCGGCTCGAGACCCTCGAGGCGCAAAAAGCCCAGCACGAGGCGGCCGGCGAAGCCGTCCCTGCGGACCTCGGCGAAGAGATCGCAGCCCTGTACGAGGCGCTCGAATCCGCGGCCGACGACGAAGAGCCCGAAGCAGCCGCTGCCCCCGCGCCGCAACCTGCCCCCGCTCCGGCCGACCCCTTTGCGTCGCCTGCCGGTGCGCCCGTGATGCCTCAGGCTGCCCCCGCTGCCCCGGTAATGTCGCCCGCGGTCGACGACTACGACGACGACTTCAAGCCCAAGGGCAAAGGCGGTCTCCTTGCCGTCGCAGCGATCGCACTGCTCGCGGCCGGTGGCGGTGGCTACTGGTACATGACCCAGAACAAGCCCGCGCCCGCGCCCGCACCCAAGGGCGAAACCAAAGTCATCACCGCGAGCTCGGTGCCCGAAGACACTCAGGAGCCTCAAGCGGCCAAGGGTGGAGCCGCCGACAAGACCCCCGGCACCGAGATCCCCGAAGGCGGGAGCGCGCAGCCGAAGCGCAGCGGTGGCGGAGGCGGCGGTGGCAAGAAGCGCACTCGCACCGGCAAGAAGAAAGACGACGGCCGCAAGGTCAAGATCGACAACGACTCCCGCGATCCGCTCGCCGGGATCTGAAGCCTCTACCGATGCAACGGTTCGCAGCCGGGCACGCCTTCGGGGCCGTGACCCGGCTGTAGTACGTCCAGGGGTACCGTGGCTTCGAGCAGTGGCTCGCCGCCCAGCCCGTGCAGTGCCAACCCGACGCTGCGCCGCGCCCAGTCGAAACGCGCGACGCCGAAGTTGACCTCGCCGACCAACGGTAGACCCTCGATCCGGAACCGGTTGTCTTCGAGATCGTGGTTGGGCCGGTTGAGGCTGCTCGCGGTCAGCTCCAGCAACGGATAGCCCACCGCCTCGTCGTACGCACACGACAGCTCGCCGCGGTGCCGGTCCCCGCTGACCACGATCACCCCCCCGGCTCGGGTCTTCGCGAGCAAGTCGAACATGCGCCGCCGCTCGGCGGGGAACAGGCCCCAGCTTTCGAACGGGTGCTCACCCACGATCAGCTGAATGCTGCTGACCAGGAACCGGACGTCGGCCGGCTCCCGCAGCCGCTCCTCCAGCCACGCCCATTGGGCCTCCCCCAACACGGTCGGCCCGGATGCCTCGTGCGGGATGTAGCGCTTCGCGACGCCGCCGGCGACCAGTGGGTCTCGAAACCAACGCGTGTCGAGCAGCAACACCTGCACCCGTTCCCCCTCGGGACCCAACACTACGGCGTCGTAGTTTCCCTCCCGCATTCTGCGAGGGGAATCCGCGGGCTCGCCGAAGAAGTCGAGCATCACCCGCTTGGAGTCCGCCTTGAGCTCGAACTCCTTGCCGACGTCGTTGCGACCGTAGTCGTGATCATCCCAAGTCGCCAACACGGGCACCGCGGCGGCGAGCCGCTGATACACCGGCATCGCACCGAGGGCGGCGTAGGCCCGCTCGAGGTCGGCGACCGAGCCGGCATCGGCATAGACGTTGTCCCCCAACAGCACCATGGCATCGGGCGCGGCCGCGACCACGTCGGTCAGAATCGGTGCGGGTCGGGATTGGTCGAGGCAAGACCCGAACGCGATGGCCGACGGCGAACGGTCCGGGTCGAGTCCCTCGGGCTCCGCCGTCGTCAATGCTGGCACGTCGTCGGTCGGCGTGGCCGACGACGGCGCGGGGTCCTTCTGACAGGCTCCGCACAGCAGCGCGAGCAGTGCGATCGTCGAGCGACGCGTCATCGCCCGGAGTGTACGCACCGAACGTCACGAGACGAAGGCGCGCTCATGGCGTGACTTCGAACGACACCCTGCCCACGACCTGTCCGTCGGTGGTCTCGACGTCGACCCACCACTGGCCGATGCGGTCGTCGGGACACTGATCGGGCGCCAGGGAGGAGGACAGCCGAACCTGCCCTTTCGTGCCCGCCGGTTCGAAGTCCACGTCGTCGAACCGGTGCACCAGGACGCCATCCTTGCGCCACACATGCGTGAGTTTGTCCCCCTTGCCTCCTGGGATGGAGACGTCCGTGACTGCATGCAGTGTCCCCTCGACCAGCGAGTGGTGCATGCGCAGAGCCTCGATGGAGAGCCGGCCGTCTTCGAGCAGCTCGGGCCCCACCGCCCCCGAAGCCACATGCATCGCGACCGGCGGCACATAGGTTCGACCGAAGTAGGCTGCCACCAACGAACCCGCGGACCACACCACCAACAACGCCACCACTGCAGGTCGCCCGTGATAGCGAAACGGGATGTGCATGGTCCAAAACGCGAGCGCCGAAACCACCGCTGCGGCGACCAGCGTGACCAGACTCCGGGTGTTGGGAAACAGCGCCGGGATCACCAGGTTGAGGCAGCAAAACAGGGTGAGAAAGTAGAAGACCGAGGCGGCCAGCTTGAACCGCATCAGGACGTGGTCGAACACCACATCGAGCGTGGACAGCAGCGCACAGGCGCCCAATACCACCACGAACCATTGGCTGGGGGCACCGTAGACGGCCGAGCGCCAATAGAACGGCAGCAGGAAGAACAACATGCCCTGGTAGAGGTTCTTCAGGACATAGGTCATCACGTAAAAGCGGATCTTCGCGTTGCGCTGGTCCGGCGCGCCCTTGCGGTTGCCGAACCAGCGAAAGAAGACCAGCAGGATGATCCACATCGAGCCGAGCGAGATGGCCAGCCAGCGCGCGTGCCCGAAGCCCTTGCTCGCGAAGATGAGTACCCCGACGCCCAAGCCCAGCGCGTAGATCGAGTGCAGCCACCACAACATGCGGCCATAGCGGGCCAGCATGCCGCGGACGCCCGCGGGGCTGTCGCTCGCAGCAACGGAGGACGCGCCGGCCGGACTCGGAACAGGCAAGTGCGCCGAGGCCTGCGACACATCGAGCTGCGGCTCGGGGTCCGACACCGACTGAGGATAGCCCGCTTCGGACCCCGCGCGCTGCGAACCGTCGTGCGAATCAGTCGTGCCGCATCAACTCGAGGGCCGCAGCCTCGATGCCATCCTCCGTGACCAGCACGTGGTCTGCAGCCGGCCCCAGCGGGATGAACGTGTCCTCGGCCGCAACCCGGGCCATCGAGCCCGTGAACCCGAGGTCGATGAGGGCCGAGAACACACCTTCGGACACACCACCGCTGCGGCGCGTCTCGTCCACCACGAGCACCCGCCCGGTGGCCATCGCCTCCCGCAGCAAGTCCTCGGTGGGCAGCGGCGCAATCCAGCGCAGGTCGAGCACCCGAGCCTTGATGCCCTTCGCCTCGAGTCGTTTCATGACCCTGCGAGACATGCGGACACCGTTGGCGAAGCTGACCAGTGTGAGGTCCTCGCCCTCGCCGTAGGTCTTGCCCACCCCCAGCGGGATCGTCTCCCCGCGCGCATCGTACGGCGCTGCGTACAACCCGTCGCCGTCCTCGTGCAGGTCTCGGGTGTGATACAGCGCGATCGGCTCGAGGTACACGGACACCGACCCGTCGACCTTTGCGGCCGCAACGCACGTGCGCATCATCGCCGCGGCATCGGGGCCATTGCTCGGCGACGCGATGATGATGCCGGGAATGTCGCGGAACAGTGCGATCGAGTTGTCGTTGTGGAAGTGGCCTCCGAACCCGGCCTGGTAGGCGTAGCCGGCGATGCGAATGACCATCGGGTTTTGAAACTGTGCCTGGCTGAAGAACTGCAACGAGGCCGCCTCGCCTCGCAGTTGGTCCTCGGCGGTGTGCAGATAGGCGAGATACTGGATCTCGGGGATCGGAATGCAGCCGACCTGTGCAGCGCCGATCGCCAGACCGAGAATGGTCTGCTCGTCCAGCAGCGTGTCGTAGACCCGGACCCCGCCGGCGCGCTTCAGCAAGCCCCGCGTCACCCCGTACACGCCGCCCTTGCGCGCGACGTCTTCACCGAAGATCGCGACCTCGGAGTACTTGACCAGCATGTCGCCCAAGCAGCGGTTCACATGCCCCGAAAGCGCAAGCGGACCGCTGTCCTCGGGCAGTCGTGCGCCCCAGAACTTGCGTCGCGCATCGCCGTCGATCTCGCGCTCGATCTCGGTCGCGACCGCGTCCGGGGTTCGCGGGCTGATCGGCACCATCACGTCCTGGGCGTCTCGCAGTCCTTCCTGGGCCATCGCGTCTTCGGCGAGCCCCGCGATCTCGGTGCGCTTGGCTTCGTAGCGCTCGAGGATTTCCTCGGCAGAAAGCACCCCTGCGTCGAGCAACAGCTTCGCCGTGCTGGCGACCGGGTCGCGCGCGAGTTCGGCCCGCAGCTCGTCCACGGTGCGATAGGCCAACGCGACATCGGATCCGGCGTGGCCGAACAACCGGACGACGTCGAGATGCAAGAACGCGGGCTTGCGAGACGTTCGCACGTACTCGGATGCCTCGCGGGCCGTCGCGACGGCATCGACCAGGTCACAGCCGTCGGCCTGAAAGTAACGAATGCAGGGATTGCACTCGAACCGTCGCGCGATCCAACCCGGCGCCGTGCGAACGCTGATGCCGATGCGGTTGTCCTCGCAAACGAACAGCAGCGGCAAATCCAGGCCTTGGTGCGCGATGTACCCGGCCGCGTTGATCGCCCCGGTCGCGGTCGAGTGGTTGGCCGACGCGTCACCGAAGCTGCACATCACGACCGAACGCGCGGGCACGTCGTCGTTGAGCCCCAGCCGGGCGGCGCGCTTGAGATGGAACGCCATGCCGACCGCCTTCGGAAGGTGCGAGCCGATCGTGGAGGTTTGCGGAGGAATGCGGAGCGGCCGACTCCCAAACACCTTGTGCCGCCCGCCCGAGATCGGTTCTTCGCGGGCTGCCGCTGCACCGAGCAGCACGTCGCGCGGCCCGAAACCGTAGTCCATCTTCTGCGCGCGTCGCAGAAAGAACGCGCCGGAGCGGTAGTGCAGCAGCGCCGGGTCGGTGGGGTGCAGAGCCTCCGCAACCGCCGCGTTGCCCTCGTGCCCCGACGATCCGATCGTGTAGTAGCCCTTTCCGCGCTCTCGCATTGCCAAAGCGGCAAAGTCCAAGTGTCGACTCGTCAACTGAGCGTCGAACAGTGCCAATGCTTCATCGGCGGTCAGCACCGTTGCCAAACGGTCTCCGGCCTTCGAGCTGACCTCGGGCTTGGCGTCGCGAAACAGTTGAACGAACGCCTGGTCCAGCGTCTCTGCGGAGAAGGATCCGTCGATCTCACTCATGCGTCGGCCAGTGATAGCGCGTTCGGGCTCAGTGTTGAACGCGGGAACCTCCCATGCCGCCCCTACCGCCGCTCGGTGGCGCTATGATGACGGCATGCGAGGTGGTTGGGTCGTCGGATGTGCGCTGCTCTTCGGTCCCGCCGTGGCTGAAGCGAAGCCCTCTCCGATGCCCGGTTCGGGCGATGTTGCGAACCGTGCGCGCATCGCATTCGACCTCGAAGCGCTCTACTGGCAAGGAACGATCCTCACACCGCAGGCCCAGGGCGAGTTGTGGCTCCGCGACCAGACCGCGGGCGTGTTCGGCTACCGCCGGGTCCCCGGGGGATTCTCGGCGAGTTTCGCCCTCAGCGAGTGGGTCGCCGTCGGGGGTCGCCTCGACTGGGCCGTGGAACCCCAGCGTGACGGCACCCTCACCATGCGCGGAGGCCTCAGCCCCTTCGCGCAGGTCTTCTTCGCGCGCGACCGCAACGTTCGCCCGTTCGGCTACCTGCGCTTCGGCGCGGGCCGGTCCAACACCCTGAGCACCGGGCAAGATGGTGTCCGTGCGGTCGGACCGCGCACCTGGTATCCGACCTGGGGCGCAGGCTTGGGCACGCACGTGTTCATCACCGAGGCGATCTCGTTCGACGCCATGGTCGGCATCGACCAACGCTGGAACCTGGTCCGTCCGCTCGCCGCCGAAGGCCAGCCCGCCGATGCCGCGTCGGCCAGCTGGCGCTACCGCGACACCACCGTGTCGACGAGCTTCGCGGTCGGCTTCTCCCGCTGGTTCTGACCGCGGCTACTCCGGGTCGTCCTCGAGGGTGGCCGGGTCCTGCTGGAGCTTGGCCATCAGGTTGCGCAGGTCCTCGTCCATGTCGCCGACCTCTCGCTTCTCGTCCTCGGATGCCGTCCCGAGGTGGATGCGCAGCGGGTCCATGATCTCGTGTCCGCGGCGGTAGTACTCGACCCAGTGTTCGTTGGCCAACGGCTTGCCGGTGTCCTTGTTGCGCTGCAGCTCCCGCTCCAGCTCGCGCATGAAGTCGTCGTAGTCCTCGCGAGCCTCTTCGACCGAAACCTCGGGTTTGGGGAGCGGCGGAGGTGCACCACCGGGCGACGGCTTGCGTCCTGCGATGGGCTGGGCGCGAGGCGCTCGGGGACGCTTGGGCTTTGCCGCCGCAGGGCGCCGCGGCTGGGCAGAGTCCGACGCCTCCACGCGAACGGGGGCCGTCCGCTCCTCGACGACACCTCGCGTCATCAGAGCGTAGACCGCGTACGCGACCACGGATGCACCCAGGCCAGCGAGGATCAGCAACGTGCGCTCATTCACCGCGGCAGAGGATACCAACGCACCGTTCGACAACACGGCCGCCGTCCTCCATGCTCGGCGCACCGGCCATGAGCACGATTTTCGACAAGATTCTCGACGGGGAAATCCCTTGCCACAAGGTCTACGAGGACGAGCACGTCCTCGCGTTTCTCGACATCGGCCCGGTGTCGATGGGGCACACGCTCGTCATTCCGAAGGAGCGCAAGGCCTACCTGCACGAGCTCAGCGACGACAGCGCGGCGGCGATCGGTCGGGTGCTGCCCCGCCTCGCCCGCGCCGTCATGGATGTGACCGGCTGCGACCAGTACAACATCCTGCAAAACAACGGCCCGCGTGCGCACCAGGCCGTGTTTCACGTGCACTTCCACATCATCCCCAAGCCCAACGAGGCATCGGGGCTCGGCGTGCGCTGGCCTGCCGGAAGTCTCGACGGCCCCCTCGGGGCAGACCTGGCACAAAAGCTGCGCGACGCACTCGGCTGACGAATATTCACCCGCATGGGCGGTGCTTGATCCACGACACACATGGATCGAGGTGCTCGCACATTCGTTGACCCGACAGCCGGGGTGACCTGCACCTGGGGGGCATGAAACTGCTTCGGCTCGCCCCCCTTCTCACCGCCCTTGCCCTGACCAACGCCTGCATCATCGAGAGCACCGACGATGACGACACGATGGGCGACGGTACCGAGAGCTCGGACTCGGCGTCGGACTCCGCCTCGGGCAGTCAGTCGGGCTCGGAGTCGGACTCCGCAGGGACAGACGGAGAGTCGGAATCGGACTCCGCGTCCGCCTCGGCCTCGGCGTCCGACACCGCATCCTCGGAGAGCGCGAGCGCCTCGGCTTCGGACTCCGCATCCGACTCCGCCTCGGACACCGACTCCGACACCGACTCCGCGGGCGACGGCACGACCGGAGATGAAACGTCGACGGGGACCGACGGTGCGGACGAGACGGGGTTCGAAACCGGAGCGGGTGGCACCTGCGACGTCGACAACAACTGCCTGTGCGAAGAAGGTGAGACCTGCGACATGGAGTGCGCCGACGGTCTCGCGTGCTCGGTCAACTGCAACGAAGCCTCCGACTGCACGGTGGGCTGCCCCAACGGTTCGGCCTGCTCGGTCGAATGCGATGCTGCCGACGACTGCAACGTCGACTGCGACGGCACCTCGTCGTGCGTGGTCAACTGCCCCGAATCGGGATGCGTGGTCGAGAACTGCGACCTGATCTCCGGGTGCGTCGTCGGCTGTGCAGATGGCAGCACGGGGATTCCCGGTGCTGGCGGCACAGTGACCTGCGGCTGATCCGCAACCCACGCGGCCCCTGTCTCCGGGGGCCGCAGAATCTTCCATTCCTTCCCCATCCATCCACCGTCGCGCCAGTCCGCATCCTGGCGCGGCGGTGGTAGCCTGCCCTCCGCGTGCTTGCCTTGATTGCAGGAGCGCTGCTCGGCGTGACGCTGCTCCACCAGCCCGCTCCCGAGCCGCCCGAAGACGAAGTGGTCCTGGGTTTCCAGCTGCCGCGGATCGACGGACACGAGCGTGTCGCCGCGTCCCTCGAAGCCCACGCCGAAACCGCCGGGGTCGAACTCGACCTGCGGCTGTACGACCCGGCGACGTTTCAGATCTCCGAACTCGGTGCACGCTCGAAGGCGATCCTCGACACGACCGACGCGGACGACGTGCTGTGGCTGATCCCCGAGCCCTTGCCCATGCGTCTGTACCTGTTCGAGGGCTCGACCACCGCGGTGTGGACCCGGCGCCTGGACGACGAGCAGCTCGATGCGATGGCCGCCGAAGTGGTCGCGAACGTGACGGTGAGCATCGGCCTCGCCCTGCAGGCCGGAGAGGTCCGCGACATGGAGCCGGTCGACCCGGCATCGCTCCAGCCGGAACCCGAACCCGAGCCGGAACCCGAACCCGAGCCCACGCCGGAACCCGAGCCCACGCCGGAACCCGAGCCCACGCCGGAACCCGAGCCCGCGCCGTGGCTGTCTCGACACCCTGCGCCGGTCTGGATCCGGTTGAGCTATCTCGGCAACACATTCTCGAGCGCCATGCCCTGGCAGAGCGCGGTCGGGTTGCGCCTGACCTGGAAGGTGCGACCACGGCTCGCCCTGTGGGCCCGCTACGCGTACGTCGCAACGCAGGCGGTGCGGCTGGGCAGTGTCGGGTTCGACCTTCGTCGTCACCCGATCACCGTCGGCGTCGGCACCCGCTACCCCCTGACTCCGCGAATCGACGTGGCGGCGGGCGGTGCGTTTTCGGTCGACCCTGTCACCCGCATCCTCGAGGACGACAACCCGGCGCTCGCCTCCAACGATGCGGGTCTGCGGGTGCACAGCAGCGCCATCGCCTATGCCGGACTCGGAGTGCACGCTGCGTCCCGCGTTCGCATCGGGCTCGATGTCGCGCTCGACGTCTTGGTGACGCGTGCCGACGTCGTGGTGCGCACTGGCACCGACATCACCCGCCATCAACCCGAACGCGTCCGCGTCCTGGTGGCCGCGGGCCTCGAAATCGGCCTTGGTCCCCGCAAGAAAAACTGACCCCATGCATCACGCGACCTGCACGGGGCCGGTGTGTACGCGAGCCCGCCGGCATCGATTTGCTCCTCAGCGGCAGGAGTCCTGCTGATGCAGCCCGGTGCCGCTGAAGTGCCGTCGATCGAGCTGGCCCTCGCGCGCAAGGCGGCCGAGGGCGATCGTGCCGCGCAGGCGACCATCGCCCGCAAGGTTCTGCCGCGTGTTCGCAAAGTGGCCCGCTCGCTGGCGTCCACCACCGCGGATGCCGACGACGCCGCGCAGCACGCACTGCTGGAGGTTCTGCGCAGTTGCCACACCTACCGCGGCGATGCGTCGCTCGAACGATGGGCTGCTCGCATCGCGACTCGCGCGGCACTGCGCCACCTCAAGCGCGAACGCAAACGCTCGACCGCGGCCGACGAGGGCATTCAAGATGCCGCCGACCTTCGTCCGCGCGGCTCGGGACTCGCCGAAGACCTGCCGCGCGGTCTGCAGGCCTACCTCCGAGAGCTCCCCGAGGCGCAGCGCAGCGCACTCGTCCTGCATCACGCAATGGGCTACTCCCTCGACGAGGTCGCCCAACTCACCGAGGTCAGCCCCAACACCGTCAAGGGTCGCTTGCGACTCGGGCTTGCGGCGCTACGCAAGCTGGTCCGTCGCGAACAACGCATCGGCGCACCCACCCAGGCCACGGAGGCCGCACGATGAACGAACCTCTCGACACCTTCGACTGGTCGTCGCTCGGCGACGAACCTCTTCCCGGCGAGATGGACGACGAGGCCCTGCTCGGCGCGGTGCTCGGGCAGGCGGCAGCCGCTCCCCAAGCCCCCGCGACAGCGGAGGCGGGGCCTCGGTGGATCAAGCCAGCCGTGGCCGCAGTGGTGTTGCTCGCAGCAGCGGCGGTACTCGTGGTGTTCGCTCCGTCGTGGACCGAGGCGCTGATGGGCGAACGCGAAGACGGCACCATCGCGCCCGACGTCGAAGCGCCCCGGGACGACGACGGACAGGCGCAGCGCATGCACGCCCAAAACGACGCTCGACCGACCAAGCGACGCATGCCGGCCGTCGAGATCCCCGAGCCCGAGCCCGAAGCCGAGCCTGAACCCGAAGCCGAGCCCGAAGCGCCCAGCCCCGCGCCCCGGCCTCGCCCCGCTCGCAAGGACCCTCCGGCCAGCGCCGACCAACTCCTCCGCGAAGCGCAAGACGCCATGGCCGCCAAGGACACCAAGGGCGCGATCCGCAAGTACGGTGCTCTGGTCCGCGCACACCCCTCGAGCGCCGAAGCACGCGCAGCACGGGTCTCGCTGGGCCGCCTCGAACTCAAGGCCGGGCGGGCCAAGAAGGCTCTCGCACACTTCGACCGCTACCTCGAGGGCAACAGTGGTCGCCTTCGCCGCGAAGCCGAACTCGGTCGCATCGACGCGTTGCGCAAGCTCGGCCGCAAGGACGCGGAACGCAAGGCGATCGAAACGTTCCTGGCCGACCACCCCAGCACCGTCCACGCCCAGCGACTCCGCACTCGCCTGGAGGCTCTGCAGTGACACGATGGCTGTTCATCGCGGTCGTCCTCGGGATCGGATGCGATCTCGAGGACGATGTGTTGGTTGTGGAGACCTCGGGCAGCAGCACCTCCGCCGAGGCGGAAACCGAGACCGAGTCGGTGCAGCCCACGGTGCAAACCTGCAACATGCCCGGATGCACACTGGAGTGCCAGGACCAGACCGCCTGCCAACAGAACTGCCTAGGCGGCGCGTGCACGACCAACTGCGCGGACACAGGAACCTGCGACATCAGCTGTGAAGGTGGAGGGTGTGCGAGCACCTGCACCAACAGCGACACCTGCGTGATGTCCTGCCCAGGCGGCACGTGCACGCTCGAGTGCACCAACGCGCAGAGCTGCCACATCGTCGACTGTGACGGTCTGTGCACGGTCACCTGCGGTGGCGCCGAGGACTGCTCCGTCTCGTGCGAGGTCGGCGACCTCTGCACCGCGGTCTGAGTCGAGCAGTCGAGCACCGCAGGTCCTAGGTCCGTTCCTAGTTTCGAAGACGTGGGCAGCAAGAGAGCGAAGCGTCCCAGAGGGACGCGGAGCGGAAAAAGAAGAAAGTGCCGAACGTAGAGCTGGGCCAACCGAGGGTTTCGGAGGGACCCCCCACCCAAAAGGGGGTCCTGTAGAAACCCGGCATGGACTTCAGACCTGAGGCACTAATCGGCGGGGGCGTTGGCGTGCTCTTGGTCGGAGAGCGAAGCGCTCGTGCACGCCACCTCGCACGGACCGCAGCCGAAGCGCACGTGAAAGTGTTTCTCGTGCCCCGGATAGTGCCGCACCAGGCCCCGTCGCGCGTAGGCACCTCGCGGGTACTGCAGCATCGACTTCAGCATGTCTTCGTCGGTGCCCGCAGCCTTGGCCGCGCGATAGAGATACTTCTGACGCTTGTAGTCGAGAAAGATCACCTGGGTGTCGACCCGGGACATCGCCAGCACGAACGCCCACGCGGCGGCCCAGTCGACGCGTCGCGGGCGAAGCTCCGCGTACCGAGACACGCCCTCTCGCCGCGGTAGCCGGATGTCGATGTCGCGACCCGTCTGGTGAGACTTGTGATGTCCGAGTCGGCCACCGCGAGGGCCACTCATCGCGCCGAGGGCGAGCGTGCCCTCCCACGCGGTGTGGTCCCGAAAATCGGAGATCGCCGCGAGCAGCTCGGTGACCGCGTGCGTGGTGCCGTACGACGAACGGGGAAGCCGCAGCCAATACCCCTCGCCCTCGGGGATACGCACGCCCGCCAGCAAGGTGCCCATGTCGGGAGAACCGATGCCCACGGCGCCCCGGGCGATGGGCTCGCCTTCGGGTGGAGAGGCGGCGACCCAGTCCCGGAGGATCGGATCGGCATGCACCGTGAGGCTGCGCCCGGGTTTCATCTTGCTCCGGTACGGATAGTTGTACGCGCGCAGGTCGGACGCGGTCACGCCGAAACGATGGGCGACGCTCGTCCACGAGTCCCCCTCCTGCACGCTGTACTCGACAACTTCACGCGGCGGCGGAATGCGAGCCGCTTTGACCTTCAGACGTCGGCCCCGTTTGACGCGTTCGACGTCGGGTTCGAGATCGTTCCACCCCCGAACCTCCCACGGCGCGACGCCGTGACGGAAGGCGATTTCGGACACCGTCTCCCGAGACTGCACACGATGCCGGAGCCAGCGACGGCGCTCGGGGACTTCGACGTCATGGGTCGTGTCGCAGCGCGCGGGGTCGAACGTCCACCGGTCCGAGTCCGGTTCTTCTTCGCCGTCTGACACGGCGTCGGCCGAAGTGACCGCGGCCTGCCCCGTTGGGGCATCGTCGGCGCCGGGTTCGAAGTCGGCCAAGGGCAGACCGAGCGCGCTGGCGACCAGCGTCGCAAGCGTCGTCATCCATCCACCCGCCATACCGAGAGTATGACCGACGACGGGGTGGGCTGAACAGTGCTCCGGGTCCGACATGCGCCCTCACCGACCCCACCTGCGCCTGGTGGGGGACTGCGGAGGCGTTCCGCGGCAGTCAGGATTCTCTGACTGCGCGGCCCGTGTTTCCGCAGGAGTGTGACGGCCCGGAACCCGATGACTTGGTTTGAAACCGGCACACGTTTTGCTCCTTGCGGGCGCATGCCGACTCGCCTGCAATGGTTCCTCTGTGCGCTCCCCCTTCTGCCCGCCTGCGACTCCGGCGGAGGCGAAGACGCTGGCACCACGAGCGGTGGCTCGACGTCGAGCCCGCCCATCACGACCTCCGGAACCACGACGGGTGACCCGGCGACGACCCACGAAGAGACGTCCTCGACCGCGGCATCGTCGACCGGAACCTCCGGGGACACCTCGTCGGGTGACAGCACGAGCGACACGGGCAGCAGCTCCGGCGGAAGCTCGAGCTCGGGCGAGTCCTCGACTGGCGGAGACGCGCCCGCCGGTTGTTTCGAAGGTGGAGCGTCCGCAGCAGGGGTCACCGGGGCGGGGAGCTGTGCGGACCCCTACCTGCTCGATCTGTCCGCGGAGGCCCACGGCACCATCGTCACCTACACGATCACGGCCGGCGCGGATGCAATGGACATGGGCGGAGGAGGCAACTGCCTCGCGGAGCCGATCGGCACCGCGCGCGACGTGGTGCTGCACGTCATGATGCCCGCCGATGTCACTGCGCTTCTGCTGTCGGTCGACCCCAGTGGTAGCTCGGACGGGCGGCTGGCCGTCGCTGAAGACCCGAGCTGCTTTCAGCCGATGAACGCCTGCGCGGATGAAGGCGCGGCCGGGCAGTGTGAAGCCCTCGAAGCGCCGCGCGGTGGCGACGGTTTCTTCGGCACCAGCACCTACGTCGTCGTTTCGGAGCTGGTCGACTCGGGCGAAGACCTCACGCTTCGGCTCCAGACGACAAACGAGTGATCACGCGAAACGTCAGGTTCATGCGGGGGCCGACCGGTTTCTTCGTCCGCGGGACCCAGTGTTTGTAGTGGGCCTGGGTGGTCCCGCCCATCAGCAGGGCGTCCCCCTCGCCCAACCCGAACTCGAGCGTCTCGCCTCCGGCTTTGGGCCGCAGCAAGAACCGTCTGCGCGCGCCGAGTGAGATGGAGCCGATGCCGATGTCGTCCGGCGCGGGCCCCAGCTCGGGTTCGTCGTCCGCGTGGGCGCCCATGGCATCGCCGCCATCGCGGTAGTAGTTCGCCAACACGCAGTTGAACGCGTAGCCAGAGGCGTCGCGCAGGCGCTCCCGCAGAGCCGCCAATGCAGGCGTCCATGGCTGCGGTGCGAACGTCCGCCCCGAGTATCGATACGCGCAACCCGGGTCCCCGTGCCAGCTGGTCAGTCGCGGCGTCAGGTGGGTCTTGCCGAACATCGTGATCGGCTCCTGGCGAAGCGGAAGCGACGCGAGCAAGGTCGCCATCACGCGCTCGTGGTCCGAGACGAACCCCGCAATCAGCTGCGCCCAGCCTCCGTGTCCGAGGTCGAGCGACCTCCCACGGAACTGGGCGCAACGTTTCGGCATCGAGCCGGCTCTACATGTGCGAGATGACGTCGGAGCCGAACTCCGAGCACTTGCGCAGCGTGGCGCCGTCCATCAGGCGCTCGAAGTCGTAGGTGACCGTCTTGGCACCGATGGCGCCGTCCATGCCCTTGATGATGAGGTCGGCGGCTTCGGTCCAGCCCATGAAGCGGAACATCATCTCGCCCGAGAGGATGACCGAGCCGGGGTTGACCTTGTCCTGCCCCGCGTACTTGGGCGCGGTGCCGTGGGTGGCTTCGAACAGGGCAACGCCCGTGTCGTAGTTGATGTTGCCGCCCGGGGCGATGCCGATCCCGCCCACGCAGGCCGCGAGCGCGTCGGAGATGTAGTCGCCGTTGAGGTTCATCGTGGCGATGACGTCGTACTCGGCGGGGCGGGTGAGCAGCTGCTGCAAGAAGGCGTCGGCGATGACGTCCTTGATGATGACCTTGTGGCCGTCCTTCTCGATGGTCTGCCAGGGGCCGCCGTCGAGGTCTTGGCCGCCGAACTCGTTCTTGGCGAGCGCGTAGCCCCAGTCACGGAAGGCGCCTTCCGTGAACTTCATGATGTTGCCCTTGTGCACCAACGTGACGCTGTCGCGCTTGTTGTCGAACGCGTACTTGATCGCGGCGCGAACGATGCGATTGGTGCCCTCTTCGGAGATGGGCTTGATGCCCAGGCCAGCGGTGTTGGGGAAGCGGATCTTGCCGAAGCGGTCGGCGAAGTGCTCCTGCAGCAGCGCCTTGAAGCGCTTGTTGTCGTCGGAGCCCTGCTCGAACTCGATGCCCGCGTAGATGTCCTCGGTGTTCTCCCGGAAGATGACCATGTCGGTCTTCTCGGGGTGCTTCACGGGGCTGGGCACACCTTGGAACCAGCGAACGGGACGCAGGCAAGTGTAGAGGTCGAGCTGCTGACGAAGCGCGACGTTGAGGCTGCGAATGCCACCGCCGACAGGCGTGGTCAGCGGGCCTTTGATGCCCACGAGGAACTCGCGGAAGGCGTCGGTGGTCGCCGAGGGCAGCCACTCGCCGGTCTGGCTGAACGCCTTCTCGCCCGCGAGGACTTCTTTCCACTCGATCTTGCGCTTGCCGCCGTAGGCCTTCTCGACCGCCGCATCGAACACCCGAACCGCCGAGGCCCAGATATCCACGCCGATGCCGTCGCCTTCGATGAAGGGAATGATCGGTTGGTCGGGCACCTGCAGCCCGGAGTCGTTCATCGTGATCTTCTCGGCCATGTCGAGCGGCGGTATACCACCGCGCTGCGGCCCCTAAAAGAGGGGCTAAATGGCCGTTGCGGGCCGATTCGGGGTGAGGAAACCGACCCGCGCGAGTATCGCCCCGCCAGTGGTACGATCGAGCGGTGAAAACTCGGTGGACCGGCACATGGATGTGCGGAGCACTGCTGGCGTACGCGTGGCCTTCAAACGCGGCCGCCAGTCACTGCGAGTACTGCAACGACGGCTTGCCTTCTCGGGTCGGAGTCCAGCCGCCGGCCCTGCCTCCCGACGGCCTCCTCGTCCTCACGCTGCATGACGATCGCTCGCGCCAGCTCTCCCAAGACTGGTGGGACGCGGTCTCGGTCGAAGTGCGAGACCCAGCAGGTGCCCTCGTCTCCGGCGCCCTGCGGGTGCACGATGGCCTCACCCCCGCGACCTGGGCTCCCGACTCGGCGTGGGTCGAAGGAGAGTACTCGGTGAGCATCACCGTCTCACGGGGAGACGAGTGCCTGCCGCTCGAGCAAACCTCGATGCTCATGGTCGACGCCGACCTCAGCCCACCCGAGATGCCGGAGGTCGTGGTCGAGTACGGATACGGAGCGAGTGCGGCGTTCGCCCTGGGCAACCTCGTGTGTTGCGATGGAGCGGCCCCCTACGAACGATCGCCCCCGGGGATCCTCTGTCCCGGCTACGACACGCACGACGTCGATTTCTTCGAGGGGTTCTGCACCACACGTATGGCCACCGGCCGCGCCACGCTCAGAGCCAGTCTCGACCCTCCCGAGACGACGAGGTTCACGCTTCGGGAGCGCGCGCAAGGCCTGCGACCGGACGACAGCGCCACGGCAATGTCGGTGCGCACAACAGACGACGCTTGCTACGAGTTCGAGATCATCGACCTCGTCACGGGCGAAACCTCGAGCACGACACACTGTGTAGAGCAGCAACCCGGGCAACCACTCGGGTCGTTCGAGCGACCCGAAATCGAAGGAGAGCTGGAAGCCAACTGCGTGGGGCCCGGCTACGTCTGTGAGCGCAACGCCTGGGATTCGCTCGCCGACTGCTGGCTGTGGCCCGATGGGGAGGAGCTGGATGAGACCCCCGGCGGGGACACCGAAGGAAGCACCGACGCCGCACCCGCGGACGGGTCGGGGTCCTCGGGCTGCTCCGTAGGACACCAGACCAGCGACCCAGGGTTCGTATTGTGCCTATTGGCGAGTCTACGCCGGCGCCGAGACGCGACAGCCTGACGTCGCGGCCACCGACCCCACACACGTCGTTCACCTCCGGTCGACAGGCCCCGGATGGGGCGCCTATCGTTGCGGGGTGTGGGACACGCTCTCGTTCGACGTCGACGGCACCTTGGTGCGGCGCGACGCGGCGGTGCGTGAGCTGCTCCGCAGCGAGTTCGACGACGCGCGGGTCGATGAAGCGATGGCGCTCGACGACCGAGAAGACAACGATGCCCTGTTTGCGTGGTTGGTCGAGCACGGTCGATTCGCGTCGCACGGCGCGGCGCGGGCCTGGTTTCGTCGGGCGCTGCCGCGTCATGTCCGGCCCGTCGAGGCGGTAACCCGAACACTCGAGGAGCTCGCTCGGCGCCACACGCTGGTGGTGATCTCCAACGGCGGAGCCGCCCAGCGCACCAAGCTCGCCCACGCAGGCCTGGCTCGATTCTTTGCCCATGTCTACGTGTCGGCCGAGGCTCGGTCACGCAAACCCGCCGGGGCGATGTTTCGCCGCGCCGCCGCCGACACGAACACCCCGGTCGGTCGCATGTTGCATGTGGGCGACGACCCCCTCGCCGACATCGCCGGTGCTCACGCGGCAGGACTCGGCACCTGCTGGGTCTGCGGAAACCGAGCGCTCCCCGCAGAAACACCGCGCCCGACCCTGCGCGTCCACGACGTGACCGAGCTACCGCGACGACTGCCATGCTGACCGAGACCTTCGACGCCCGCGGCTTCATCGGCGACGGGGACATCGTGCTGATCACGCTCGACACACTGCGCTACGACGTCGCGGTGTCCGAGCTCGAGGCGGGACGACTGCCCGTGCTCGAGACACACATTGGCCGCTGGGAGCGTCGGCACACCCCCGCGTCGTTCACCTACGCCGCACACCTCGCGTTCTTCGCGGGCTTCCTGCCCACACCGCCGAGCCCTGGACCCCATCCTCGACGGTTCGCGATCCGCTTTTCGGGCAGCGAAAGCACCGCGAACACCACCGCCGTGTTCGACGCGCCAAACATCATCCAGGGTCTCTCTGCGGCGGGGTACCGCACGATCGGCATCGGCGGAACCGGCTTTTTCGATCCTTCGTCGCAGCTGGGCGCCACACTGTGCGCTCCCTTCGACGAGTTTCACTGGAGCCCCGCGCTCGGCGTGACCGCCAAGGACAGCCCCCAGCGCCAGGTGGAGCTCGCGCGCGCCAGGCTCGACGCCTGCGGTTCCCGTCCCGCCTTTGTGTTCATCAACATCGCAGCCATGCATCAACCCAACTGCATCTACGAGGACGGCGCGACCGAGGACGACGTACGCACCCACGCCGCCGCGCTCCGTTTTGTCGACGATGCCCTCGCCCCGCTCTTCTCTGCCCTACGAAAACGGGGAAGGGCTTGGTGCATCATCACCTCCGACCATGGCACCGCATACGGAGAGGACGGCCACGTCGGTCACCGCCTCGCACACCCGGTGGTGTGGAACGTCCCCTACGCCGAGTTCCTGCTGGAGGCCCGCTCGTGAGCGCATCGTTGCAGGCTCTACTCCGCGGGCCGCGATACATCGGCTACACCTACAGCTACCCGCACAAGACCGCGTACCGGCCCTTCGACTCCCCACGTGCCCTCGATTCGGTCTGGAGTGACGACGACCGCGGCGCGCTGTTTCTCTACGCACACGTGCCCTTCTGTGAAATGCGGTGTGGGTTCTGCAACCTGTTCACGCAGGTCGGGGCCCAAGAGGACAAAATCGACGCGTACCTCGGCCAACTCGCACGGCAGGCCGACCGCGTCCGGAACACGCTCGGCGACGCACGCTTCGCGCGGGTGGGCTTCGGCGGCGGCACCCCGACCCTGCTCAGCCCCGCCCAGCTCGAGCGGCTGTTCTCCGCCGCGCAACGTCTCGCCGGCTCCTACGAACACCTACCGATCGCAATCGAGACCTCCCCGAGGACCACCACCCCACAGCGCCTCGAGGTGCTCCGCCGCTGGGGCGTGGACCGGGTGAGCATCGGCGTGCAGAGTTTCTTCGACGACGAGCTCAAGGCGATGGGGCGACCGTCGACCGAGGCCCAGGCTCGCGCGGCACTCGAGCTGCTGCGCCGTTTCGAGTTCCCCGTCCTCAACATCGACTTGATCTACGGCGCCAGCACCCAGACCGTGACGTCGTTCCTGTCGTCCGTGGACCAAGCGCTCACCTACGACCCCGAGGAGCTCTACCTCTACCCGCTGTACGTGCGCCCTCTGACAGGGCTGGGGCGCCACGGCAAACGGGCGAAGGATGGTCGCGAGGCGCTCTACGATGCCGCCCGCGAGCGCTTGCTCGATGCCGGCTACGAGCAGATCAGTCTGCGCATGTTTCGACGCGCGGACCGCAGCGACGCCGACGCGCCACGATACTCCTGCCAAGACGACGGCATGGTCGGTCTGGGGTGCGGAGCTCGCTCATACACACGGGCGCTGCACTACTCGGACGATTGGGCCGTCGGCTCTCCGAGCGTCCGCGGCATCATCGACGAGTGGATCGAGCGCGACCCCGCTTCGTTCGGCCACGCGCACTACGGCATAGAATTGCCCGATGCGGAGCAGCGGCGGCGTTTCGTGATCCAGTCGGTGGCCGTCCGCGAGGGGCTTCCGCTCGAGCAGTATCGGACACGGTTCGGCAGCGACGCCTTGGCCGACGTGCCGCAGCTGCGGGACCTGCTCGAACACGGCCTGCTCGAGCATCAGGCCGAAGCGCTCGTGCCCACCGCCCGGGGGTTGGCGTGGGCCGACGCGATCGGGCCCTGGCTGTACACCGAGCATGTCCGCGACCGCATGGAGGGCTTCGCGCTGCGATGAGCGAGCTGTACATCCTCTATCGGGGACCGCTGGGAAGCTGCAACTACGACTGCAGCTACTGCCCCTTCGCCAAACACCGGTCGACGCCGCAAGAACTCGACGCCGACCGTGCGGGCCTGCGCAAGTTCGGCCGGTGGGTGTTGGACTCGCCCGAGCACCAGCACTCACTGTTGTTCACACCGTGGGGCGAGGCGCTCGTACGACGGTGGTACCCCGAGGCGCTCATCGAGCTGTCCCATGCCTCGCACGTGCGGCGGGTCGCGATACAGACCAACCTCTCCGCCTCCCTCGATTGGGTGAATGACGCGGACCTGGACACGCTCGCGCTGTGGACGACGTTCCACCCCAGCCAGGTCTCGCTCGACCGCTACCTGCGACGGTGCGAGACGTTGCTCGAGCGGGGCGTGCGGTTCTCGGTCGGCATCGTCGGCACGCGAGAAAACGCTGGATTCGCCCGCCAACTTCGAGACGCTCTGCCCCCACACGTCTACGTTTGGGTCAACGCGTACAAGAGCGAGGGCCCGGGCTACTACGCGCCCGACGTACGCGCCCACTTCGAGGCGATCGACCCGCTGTTCCCGATCAACGCTGTGCGCCACGCATCGTTGGGCCACGCGTGCCAAGCGGGCGAGTCCTCGTTCACGGTCGATGGCGAGGGCGACGTGCGGCGCTGCCACTTCATCGCCCAACCGCTCGGAAACCTCTACCGAGACGCGCTCGAGTCCATGCTCGCCCCCCGGCCGTGCACCAACGACACGTGCGGCTGCCACATCGGCTACGTGCACCTCGAGCGCCTCGAACTACGGACCCGTTTCGGACGCGGTCTCATGGAGCGCATCCCCACCGAGGTGGCACCGTGACCGCCCTGCAGGTCGCGCTCGAGCTCCCCCAGACTCGGGCCGAGGGTCCCGGCCAGCGCTATGCGATCTGGGTGCAGGGGTGCTCGCTGCGGTGCCCTGGTTGCTGCAACCCGCAGTTCCTCCCGGCGCGGGACGATCCCGCGCTCGCCACCCCCGTGAATGCGATCGTGCAGCGCGTCGCCAACACCACCGACATCGAGGGCATCACGGTCCTCGGTGGCGAGCCGTTCGAGCAGGCCGCCGCGCTCGTCCCCCTGTTGCAGGGCGTACAGGCACGCGGTCTGAGCACGATGGTGTTCACGGGCTACACGCTGGACGAGCTCGAACGACGACCCGACGCCACCGCGGCCCTGGGCGCCACCGACCTTCTGGTCGATGGACGGTACGACCGCACCCGACCCGACGGAACACGGCGCTGGATCGGCTCGTCGAACCAGCGCATGCATTGGCTCAGCGACCGCTACGCGCCCACCGACCCACGCTTTCGCGAGCCAGAGACGGTCGAACTCCGCCTTCGGGGACAGCACCTCACCGTCAACGGCACCCCATGGGGGACGTGGCGCCCACGGAGACACGGCAAGTGAGCGTCGCGGTGCCCGGGCGCGATGCCGACGTCCTCGATGCCGTCCGCGCGGTGCTTGGACCGCCTTCGGTGCATACCGCCCGCGTCGCACTGCGACCCGTCCTCAGCCCGCCCGCCGAGCCTCCGTCGATGGGACCAACGGCCATGGGCCTCCTCCAGCACACGCTGCGAAAGGGCGCGGTGCGTGCGTTGGTCGTGCACGGCGGATGGCGTGTGCGGCCGCGAATCCGCGACGAAACGGTCGTTCGGGGTCGGCTCTGGGACGTCTCGCCCCAGCTCGAACTGCGGTTCTCCACCGCGAGCTACCGGCTGTGCCAGTTTCTCCGCGGCGCGTCCGCACTCACCGAGCCACAAACGCTGGGCGACGAACTCCTCTACCTGCTCACTGCCGACACCTTGCACCGCGGCGGTCATTCGGCCGCGGCGCTCTCCAACAGCGCCCTGGTGCAGCTCGCGTTTCCCGAAACGTGTGCGTTGGACTTCACACCGCGCTGGGACACCATCCTCTCCTCCGAGGGGCTGCGCATCATCGAAGGCATCGAAGATCTGCTCGCGACCCGGTGGGCCGCCATGGAGTTGGGCAAGGCAGAACCGACGACGTCGGCGGCGGTGCAGCAACTCAGTGAGCATCAACGTCACGTCCTCACCTCGTTTCTCGACGCGGTCGACCGCGAAGGGTGTCCGCAGGCGGCGACGTTTCTCGTCGACGCCGCCGCGCGTTTCGCAGATCGCTCCCCCCAGCAATGGCTCGAAGGTCTGCCGAGCACCGAATCGCTCCGAGACCGCACGGCCGCCGCGGCTGCGACCGCCGCAATGCTCGGAGTGTATCGGCGATTGCACACCACATTCGACGACCTCGCCTCGGTCCCCTTTTTCGAACCCAACTACGACCGCGCCCAGGCCGTGCTCGAGCGCTGGAGTGTGCTCGGACGAAGCGGGTTCGCCTCACTCCAGCACATCGCGGACGTCCTGAGCAGCGGCCAAATGCACAGCTGAGCCGCCCTCGCATGCTGGTAGAGTTGGGGTCTAGACCGACGGAGTTCGCATGAGTCGCGCGTATCGCATTCGAGTGTCCGAGTCCGTCACACGCACCGTGCACATCGAGGACGGGCTCTCGTTCCGATTGGAGCTGCTCGATGTCGTCGGCGCCGAACGAACGACGGCGCTGCTTCGGCAGGGGCTGCTCGATGCGGGCTTCGAGATCGGGGAGGACGGCCGCGCACGACGCACGAAGGACGGGATCGAGGTGATCGTCGATGCGAGTACGGGAGAGGTCGAGGTTCGACAAGACGCCGAGGCCACGATCACCAAAGAAGGCTCATTGAGCCGGGCGGTGGTCTCTCGCGAACGCGGTGAAGCGGTCGCCAAAGCCGAACTCGAGACGAAGCTCGATGCACAGGTGCACGCCGAAGCCGAAGCGTTGCGTGTCCGCATCACCGCCGAGCTCGAGCGCCACGTGCCCGGGATTCAGTCCGAGCTCAATCGCATCGCCAACACCGTCGTCGCCACCGCCCTCGAAGAACGCGCCCGCGAGCTCGGAGACATCGAGGAGATCCAGCGGGACGAAGCGACGGGCGAGCTGCTGATCCGAGTCCGGGTATGACCCTCTCCCTCCCCGAGTCCCAGCTTCCGACCCACCTCTCCCCATTCGATGCGGTAGAGCGGGCGTACCCCGACGCGCTGTCGCAGATACACCAGGCACTCTCCCGCGGACTGCCCGTGCTGGTGGAGTGCGACAAGGGTCTCACGCCCTACCTCTATCGGTGTGTACGTGACCGCATCAAAGCCGACGGTCTTGAGGCGCTCTACCTCGATGGCCGTCCCAAGGGCGCCGACGCGGGCCGAGGACTCGTGGCGACCCTCATCGCGCAGATCCGCGATGCAGTACGTGGCTCGGTCGAACGTCGCCTCGTCGTCCTTCCCCACCTCGACCTGCTCACCACCAACACCAGTGGACTCTCCGCCGAGGCGAAAGAGGTCATTCCGCTGATGTACGAAAACCCCAACCTGCTGTGGTTGGGGTTCGTCGACCCGTCGTTCTCGGTCCCCCGGGTGATCGAGAACCTGTTTCCGCAGCGGGTGTCCGTGTTCGGGGTCCCGCGCGAGCGCTTGGAGCACCTCGTCACCCAGGCCGAAGCCCGTAAGCTCGGACCCCCGGGGTTTCGCCCGTTCGAGCTCTACCCCCTGGTCTCGGGCGTGCACGCCGTTCGCCTCCGCACCCTGCTCAGCACGCTGCGCGGCGAGGACTACCCGCAAGACGACACCGCCGTCCGGGCCCAGCTTCGCAACGCCACCTTGGACGGAGAGCTGACCCTGCCGCGCGTCGACCTCGACGCGGATGTCGGCGGTTACGACTCCGTCAAACAGCGCCTGCGCCGAGACATTCTCGACATCGTCACGCGCAAGGCGGGACTCGATGACCCTTTGGCGCTGGAACGTGCGGAGGCCCTCATTCCTCGCGGCATCATCTTCAGCGGTCCTCCTGGGACCGGCAAGACGATGTTCGCCAAGGCCATGGCCACCGCCCTCGGTGCCGCCGTCCAGGTGGTCAGCGGGCCCGAGCTCAAGAGCCGCTGGGTGGGCGAGAGCGAAGCGAGACTGCGACAGGTCTTTCTCAAGGCGAGGCAAAGCGCCCCCTCGGTGATCGTCTTCGACGAGCTCGACTCCTTCGCGTCTGCACGCGGCACGTTCAGTGGGTCCGGGGTCGAGCACTCGATGGTCAACCAGCTCCTCACCGAGATGGACGGGTTTCGAAGCAACGAGATGGTGTTCGTCGTCGGCACCACGAACTTCCTCGAAGCCCTCGACCCCGCGTTGCTCCGCCCGGGTCGCTTCGAGCTCCACATCGACGTCCCCTTTCCCAACGCCGACGACCGGGCCGCGATCCTGCGCATCTACGACCAGCGGTTCGGGCTGCAGATCAGCGACGAAGCCCTCGACTTCGCTGTTCGCCGCACCGGAACCCCACTGCCCGATGGAGGCCGTGCAACGGGGGACCACCTGTGCGCCTTGGCCCGCTCGGTCGCTCGGCAACGCCTGCGCTCGAACGCGACCGGCCCCACCGACGTCGGCGATGTCGACCGCGCGCTCCTCGAGAACGCCGAACGCCCCCGCCTCAACGCCGACGAGGAGCGCATCGTTGCGACGCACGAGGCTGGCCACGCCATCGTCGCCCTGCACTGCGCCCACGCGCCCCCGATCGACCGCATCTCGATTCGCGGTGACCTGGCCGGCTCGCTCGGCGCGGTCACGTATGCCGATCCAAGCAACCGACACGTCATGCAACGGGCCGAGTTGCTCGACCGCATCGCGATCTTCTTCGGGGGGCGTGAGGCCGAGCTGGCCGTCGTCGGAGACCTCTCGCTCGGGGCAGCCCACGATCTGCAGCAGGCCACACTCATGGCCCGCGCCGCCGTCGAACGCTACGGCATGAGCGACGACGTGGTGGTCCGCGACTTCGACGCCTCGGCGGAGGCGGGCCTGTCCGAGGCAGCGCGCTCCAAGCTCGACGCGGCGGTCGACGCTCTACTCCAATCGCAACGCAAACGCGCCGCCGAACTCGTCGCCACCCATCGCGGAGCCCTGCTCGCCCTTCGCGACGCTCTGCTGCAGCACAAGGTCGTCGACCGCAAGACCCTCACCGCGCTGAGAAACGAGGCCTGATGCCCCGCGTCGAAATCCGCCTGCGAATCGACCCCACCACGCAGAAGAAGACGATCACCGTCGCCTACGAGAGCGACGCCGACGCCCTTCCCTTCGAACACGAGGAAGAACATCGACGCATCGTGCACGCACTCGTGCAGCGCGGCGTGCTCGAAGCCTCGGAAGCCGACGGAGTCGTGGTGGAACGGGTCGAGACGCTCGAGGTGGAGGCCGAGGCGGCGCAGCAAGAGACGTCCCAGCGACAGAGCGTGCCCCACGAGGAGTGACCATGGCCGTGTTCGTCGCCAAGGACGAAGGCTTGCTCGTCGCCGCACTGCGCAGCGGAGCGCTTCCCGATGCCCTCACCGTCGCCCCGGTGCGGTGGGCAAACACCCCAGAGGGAGTCGCGCTGCAGCTCCCGACCACGCCGAGCCCCCTGCTGCGCACCGCGTTGAAGGATGCGGGCTTCGTCCCCCGACGCTCAGGCCTCCCCGATGCAACTCCGGCCTCGTGTTGGGCCGAGGTGGTGCGATGCGCATCCGCCCCCGACCCCGCGCTGCCGATCGCCCAGGCCCTGTTCCTCGTCCCGTACGAAGAGGCCGCGGCCGCGACGAGCCTCCTGCTCAGCCTCGGTTGCACTGATCAGGAGTCGATGTCGTTCGCGGGACTCGGGGAGTCAGGGGATGCGCGGTGGTCGGTCATCCGGGCCGTCGAACCGCCGTACTACGCCCTGCTTCGGCTCGAACGGGCGTACCTGCCAACCTCCCCTGGCGTCTGGGTGCGGGTGGGGTGGACACATCCCCTGGCCGCGGTCCTGCGTGCCCCAGCCGGACAACACCTGCTCGTCGACCCGCACAGCGCGTGGTTCCACCTCGACGACGGTCCGTGGGTCACGCTGCGGGAGCAACTCGAAGTCCAGACCCCCGCGCGGCGTCACACTCGGCCGCTCGATCCACCACGCCTGCGAGTCGAGCTCGAGCTCACACCGACCTCGAGTGGGGCAGCGCCCGCCCTTTGGGTCCTACGCCACGAAGGACGGGCCCAACTCGACGCGCTGGTCTCCTCGACCCCCTCGTCCACACTCGAAGGACTTCAGTTCGCGGTCGTCGAGACGAACGCCGAGCCGACGATCGTCCTTCGGCCCTCGAGAACCGCTCGCGTCTCGCCTCCGCTTTCGTTTCGCCATGCCGAGGCCTACGCCCCGCACCCTCGACTCGAACGTTTGTTTCTACCCCTACGAACGAACGTCAGTCCGCCCCTGCGTACCGAACAGCTCGCCCAAGCCCTCGTACCGGACCCCGACGACATCGCGTGGGTGGTGCCCACGGGAGACAGTCACCCGAGCCCGTTTGCCGTCGAGTCGCTCTCCGAGAATGCGTTCGCTCCCCTGCCCGACTGGGTCGACTACGTCGCCAGCCGACACCGTGATGCGTTGCAGGTGTGGATGGACGACACAGTGTTCGCATTCGAGTCGTTCACTCGGCTGCGCGACCCGGCCCCCACCGAGCCGGCGCCACGAGAAAGAAGCCCGCGGCGGCGACGGTATACGGCCCCCTCCGAGCTCAGCCCCGTCCCGCAGACGCCCGCCTCCGCGCCCGCGCCCGAGGTGACCCCGGCCGCCATGCCACTGACGCTCACCGAAGTTCCCAGGGCCGACGCTCGCGCCACCGCGTTGGAGCAGGCGCTACTCGAGGATCTCTCGCGCACGCGTGACCCGGACGCCTGGCTCACGCTCGCCCGGCACTACCACGCCTCGGGGCGCGACCGAGAGGGCTGCTTGGCCTGGGCCCACGCGCTGGCGCTGGTCCCCGACGCCGCACGCTCCGAGGTTGCACGGCGGGCGGTCGGAGCATTCGGCACCACCGAGTCGCGCCGACTCGTGCCAAACCCATCCGCCCATCAGGCCACGCGCACCGTGCTGCATGCACTCGCACTCGACACGGTGCCCACCGCCATGGCCGACTGGATTCGGGCCCACGACGCGCTCCTCGACACCCGAAGCTACTGGGCATTTTGGGAGCACTGGTCAGCCGCGACCCATGACCCACTCGCACGAGCCCGCGCCACCGATAGTGTGCTCGAGCGCTTGCGCGGCGGACTCGCGCCACGAGACGTCCCCGCGTTCGTTCGTGCCGACGGTTCGAATCAAGACGGACTCTCGTCCGACACGCTCTGCAACACGCTCAGCGAACTTCGGCTGGCACTCGCCCACACCGCGCGAGCACGATCCCCCGCCGAGGCACCCGAGGGCCTCACGCGGTGCTATACCGAGCTCGCTTTCGCATGGGGATTCGCCCGACTGGGACGAGACGACGCGTGCGATGCCGCCCTCGAGGCCAGCGAACAGGCCTTTCGTTCCGCATCCGGCGACCCCAACGACCCGGTGCACCAACACGCTCGGGCGGCCTACCGCGAACGCATCGTCCAGGCACGGGACGGTGTCCACCTGCATGCACCGCTGTCCGTCGAGCGGCGCCGTGAACTGGGCGCGATGCCCAAGATGGAGCGCTACAAGGTCGACCGACTGCGGCAAGCGTCGCGCATCCTCGACAGTGCCGCCGACCTCGACCCGTTCGCGCGTTTCAGCATCGGGCACGAGCACGGTCTGCCTCCCGATGCACGCCCCGAGGTGCTGGCCCGAGCGCTCGACGAACGACTCGCCAGCGGCACGCTCGACGACGCCGCCGTGTTCGAGGTCTTGCGTTGGAGTGCCCTCCTGCCCGCACACCTCGCAAGCATGCGTCTTCCCGCACTGCGGTCCGCTTGCGATGCCCTTCCCGGCGCCCTGCAGGCTTCGGCGCTCGAAACCCTGCTCCGACTCGCCTCCACGTGTGAACGCGACGACGAAGTCCACGAGGTGTTCGAGATGCTCCACCAGCTGCTCGGAGATCATCCTGCTTCCGCGGCCCAGGCGCTCGGCCGAGCGGCGAATCTCGCGAGCCGTCATGGGCTGACCGAAGCCACGGCGACCGAGCTGCGCCTGGCGCTGGACGACGACGAGTTCGGCGAGACCGACCTCCTGGAACTCGCGTGTGCTCTGGCGCCCTTTGGAGACGCCGAGCCACTGCTCGAGGCCACTCCGAGCGCCCTTGCGAGCACTGCGTCCGCGCGCACTGCCCCGGCCCAACGTCTCGACCTCGCTCGCGTCTTGATGCGCGGACTCGGGCAGGCATCCGGGGCTCACGCGATCGCAGCCGCGAAACGACTGGCCGAGGACGCTCTGCCTCACGTCACCGACACGCTCAACACCAACACCCACTTCTGCCGAGCGCTCATTCACCTGGTCGAGTCCTGGGTCGTCGGCCTTGCACGACCCGACGCCCTGCTCAGCCAACGCGCCCGTGACCTCGTCGACGAGCAGGAACACCTGCTCCGCCACCACATCTTCGTGTCATGACCTCCGAACCCCGCGCTCCGCTCGACACCCTCACGTTCTCCGACCTCGCCGCACGAGCCCACGACCTGCGCGACCGGATCAACCGGTTCCGCGTCGCGTTGGGTCGGTTCTTCGTCGGCAAGCAAGACCTCGTCAATCTGATGACGCTCGCCGCCGTCGCCCAAGAGCCGATCCTGCTCGTCGGCCCGCCGGGCACCGCCAAGTCCGACTTGGTGCTCAAGTTCCGGGACGCCCTGGGCATCGCGGAAAAGGACTACTTCGAGTACACGCTCACGCGCTTCACCGAGCCTTCCGAGGTGCTCGGGCCGATCGACGTCTCCGAGCTGAAGGCCGGGCACTACATCCGGCGCGTGCAGGGCCGCCTGCCCACCGCCCGCATGGTGTTTCTCGACGAGGTGTTCAAGTCGAACTCGGCGATCCTCAACTCGCTGCTCACCGTGATCAACGAGCGCAAGTATTACCAGGACGGCGTACCCACCCCGGTCGCGCTCGAGGTGCTGTTTGCCGCGACCAATGAGATCCCGGAGCTGGCCGACCTCGCCGCATTGCGAGACCGATTCTGCCTCAAGGCGCTGTGCCAATCGGTGTCCGAGGATCACTTCGTGGACCTCATCGACGCCGGCTTGGCGTTCTCCACCTACAAGGACCTCGGGCAGCGGCCGTGGGCGGAAGGCATCGCGACGCTGGAGGATTTCCTCGCCGCGCACCGATACCTCACCCTCACGATGGCGCAAACCCGCGAAGGCGAGGACGGACAGACGCTGCGAGACCGGCACACGTTCTTCCCCGACGACCTGCTGCACGAGTTTCGCCGACTCCTCAAGACACTCAGCCGCGAAGACGGCGTGTTCATCTCCGACCGAAAGATCGTCAAGCTCTACCGCCTGCTGCGAACCCGAGCCTGGTTGTTTCACGGCGGCCGGGTCGAGCGCGACGATTTCATCCTGCTCGCAAACCTGGGCGACACCGTTCAGGAACTGGAGTTACTGCGAGACAAGGTGCCGCGCCTGTTGGGGCTCATCGACGCATGAGCGAGGACCACGCCGGCGCGCTGACCTTGCTCGCCGCCGCCCCCGAGAGCGCCGAGACCCTGCTCGACGAGGCTCGGCCGTGGCTGCTCGCGTGCACCGAGAGCGTGCACCCGCTCCCGCCGCTGCTGTTCATGGTGGAGCTGGGTCGCGTCCTGACCCACGCACCGCGACCGGAGGAGCCCCCGGACGCAGGCTCGCCGCAGCTGCGCCGCGCTCTGCAACGGTACCGAGAGCACGTCTCCTCCCGCCTCGTCGACGCGCGAGCGTTGCCCGCCCTTCGCGATGCACTCGCAACGCTCCCCCCACGACTGCGCCCTCGTGCAATCGCTGCCACCTGTGCCGCCGTCGTTTCACGGGTCGGCGGCGGCTTGGAACCTCCCCGTGCGGCGGCCGTGCGTCGCCAGCTCCAGCGATCATCGCGCGACATCCTCGCGTTGGCAGCCGAAGCGCTCGGACACCCGCACCGTGTGAGCGAGGCGGCCGACGCACTCGACACCCTGGCCTCGAACGCCCGGCGAGCGGGCAGGCTGTTCGAGGATGCCGACGTGTTCGTGCTCGAGCACTTTCACCGTCTCCCGAGCACCGCCAGTCGGCTCGCGTTTCAGCACGCCGCCGAAGCCACCTCCGCGTTCGAACGACGATTGCCGCGACAGATGCGAAGCCGTCGCCCCAGCCAGGGTGAGCAGGCCAGCGCGCTCGAGGACGAGAGCACCTATCCCACGGGGGGGTTCTCGTCGATCTCCACCAGCGGACCGCTGGAAAACCTGGTGCCGTCCGAGCTCGCGTACATCGAGGACCACGAGCCGGTCGATCTCTTCGACATTCGGCACGCCACGAGCGAACTCCTCAAGTACACCCGGGACGAGGGACGCCACCGACGAACCAGGCGGCATGTGGCGTTCATCCTGGATGCGTCCATGTCGCGCGCACGCGTCAAGGACGTGTCTGCGCCGTGGCAACGCCTCACACTCGCTGTGGGCCTGATCGCGGCGTCCGTCCGCCGCTTGATGAGCTGGTGGGGAGAGTGCGACGTGCAGATCGACCTGTGCCTGCCCGAAGAGCTCGAGGACGCTCGGCAGTGGCTCGAACTGTTGCTCCATGACGCGATCGAACGCCGCCAGCTGAGCCTGGTGACGGGGCCCACCGAAGCCCCAGACCAGGTGCGTATGTCCGCGCCGGAGGGATCGGTGCTGCAACTCGAATACGCGGACTCGGTGGCCACGCTGGCGGCCAGCGACGCGGACCTGGATGCCTGGCTCGGCATGACTCGAGACCTTCTCTCCGCATTGGCCTGACCCGCCGTTTCTGCGTCCGTGCGGTTCGGATTTCGTGCCACCATCGGGGCGGTTGCAGGTTATGAGACGCTTCGAGTTCAGCGACGGAAAGTCCAACAAGTTCTGGGAAATCGATCTGGAAGGCGACAGCTTCACGGTCCGCTACGGTCGTATCGGCACCGATGGTCAGTCCTCGACGAAGACCTACCGCTCGCCCGAGGAAGCCAGCAAGCAGGCGGACAAACTCATCGCGTCCAAGACCAAGAAAGGCTACGCCGAGGTCGAAGCGACAGCTGCCGCCGCGCCCAAGTCCGGGAACCCCGAACTCGAGCGAGCGATTCACGACAACCCCGACGACCTCGACGCCTGGGCCGTATACGGCGACTGGCTGCAAGAGCAGGGAGATCCTCGTGGTGAGCTGGTCAGCCTCGAAGTCCTCGCAGCACGAGGCCAAGACAACGACGCATCGGCCAAGCGTAGAGAACAACTGTTCGCCACCCACCGCGATGCCTGGGTGGGGCCCGTCCTGGCGAAGGCGCTCACGGTCGACAACGACGAGGCCACGATCGAAGCCGAGTGGAAGTTCGGTTTCCTGCACTCCGTGCGCATGGCGTCCCACTGGGACGCGGAGGGACCCACCGTCCCCGAGATGCTTCGGGCCATGCTCAAGGTCGAGTCGGCGAAGTTCCTGCACAAGCTGGCGTTCGGCGTGACCGATCTCGAAGGGGACACCGACTTCGACGAGGTGATGCTCCCTCTATCCAAGGTCGGCAAACTCCCGAGCCTGCGCCACTTGACGGTCGGCGACTACGACTACGAAGACCAGGAGATCACCTGGGTCGTCGTCGGCAACGTCGGACGCCTGTGGCCCGTTCTGCCCAACCTCGAATACCTCAAGGTCCGGGGCAGCGCCGTCGAACTCGGCACGGTGGAGCATCCCAAGCTTCAGCAGTTGGTCATCGAGACTGCGGGACTCACCAAGGACGCCGCACGGTCGCTCTCGGCCGCCAAGCTCCCCGCGCTCACCTCGCTCGAAGCATGGATCGGCGAGGACTATCGCAGCGAAGAACACGGCGAGCACAGCGAGATCGAGGACTTCCGGCCACTGCTCGCGGGCGAAGCAACCCCCGCGCTCACGCATCTGGGTCTCAAGAACGCCGACTTCGAGGACGACATCGCGGTCGCCCTCTGCACGGCGCCGATCGTCAAACAGCTCAGGACGCTCGACCTGTCGATGGGCACCATGGCCGAGGTCGGTGCGCGCGCATTGGTGGAGAACGCCGCGCACTTCAAACACCTCGACCGCATCGATCTCGACGAGAACGCCATCGACGACCCCGAAGTGCAGGCCTTGACCGCGGCGTTCGGCGAGCGAGTGAACATCGGCGACCAAGAGCCGAGCGACGACCCCGAAGATCGCTACGTCTCCGTATCCGAGTGATGCGGGTCATCCTCATCGGCAACCCCGAGCATCGCCGTACGAAGGACTTTCAGGCCGCGCTGGCCGAAGCTGGCCAGCCCGCGGCCGAAGTCGTTTCGTACGCCTCACTCATCGAAGATCCGACACGACTGCTTCGGCTCGATCCCGGCCGTGCCCTGGTGCGCCAGGACTCGTTCGGGCAGGACTTCGAGGTCGAACGAGGCCTGCTTCGCCTGGGCTACGCCGCAGCGCGTGAGGCCGGCGCATCGCGGATCGCCCCGGCCGACCTCGAAACACTGGGCTACGCACGCGGCCGTATCGTCGCGCCGAGGCAACTCCACTTCGGATTTCTCGCGGTGTTGCACTCCATCGAGCAGAGCCTGGATGAGCGCCCGGCGTGGGACGTGCTCCAGTCGCCGTCCGGCATTCGGCGGTGCTTCGACAAGCCCGAGGCTTCGGCGCATTGGCAGAACCTCGGTCTGCCCGTGCCTCCACGTCTCACCGCGCAGCACCACAGCGAGCTTCGCGGACGCGTGTTCGTCAAGCTCGGATGCGGTTCTTCCGCGTCGTGCATCGCGGTGTTCCACACCGCCGGGCGGCACCGCATCGTGGACACGACCGTCGAGGTGACACCCAACGGGCTTTTCAACTCGCGCCGTCTTCGGCGCTACGAGGACGACGCAACGATCGAGCGACTCTGGGCGTTCCTCCACGGCGAAGGCATCCACATCGAGCGCGCCATGCCTCGAGCGTCGGTCGACGGCACCCCGTTCGACTTGCGCATCGTCGTCGTCGGGGGAGAACCGGCATTCACGGTGATGCGCTGTAGCAGGGGCCCGATGACCAACCTGCACCTCGGTGGCAAACGCGGCGACTGGAGCCGATTCGCGCCACGTGTACCCGCGTCCACCTGGCAGGCCATCACGGAGAGCTGTCGCACCATCGCCCGAGACACGCGCTGTTTTTCCCTGGGGCTCGATGTGCTTCTCTCCCCCGACCTCTCGCGGCACACGGTCATCGAAGCCAACGCATTCGGCGACCTCCTCCCGGGCATCGAACGAGACGGTCACTCCGTCTACCGCTGGCAAGTCGAGCGCATGCTCGAGCGTTGGAACCGCGACCCCGGTGCGGCTACCAGTCGTCCCTGAACCGCAGGATTCGGTCCCGCACGTGCTGATACACGCCCGTCGTGGCCCGCACGTCGCCCGCGTTGTAGAGCGCGATCGAGGCGATGTCGCCCTTTTCGTAGGTCGTGGCGACCATCGAGCCGTCCATGTCCTCCTTGGGCGAGGTGAGCCCGAGCGCCCAACACACGACATCCAGCGACGAAGGACCTCGCATCTGGCCCAGGGCGTAGTAGAGGTCGAGGTGCGGCCTCAGCGAGTAACGATTCGACAGCAAGTCGACCCGAGCATCGATGCCGTGAATCAGGCTGCGACCCTGTACAAAAGGGACATCGAAGCCGCGCCCGTTGTAGCTGACGACAACCTCCGCGTTGCCGGCCAGGACCCAAAAGGCGCGCAGCAGGTCGGCCTCGGAGACGGGGCGGATCCACGCGGGGAGCGAGCCGAGGTCGGCGCCTTCGGGTGGTACGACGAACACGGTGACCTCCATCGTCCGAGGGTCCTGTTCGCCGTCGCCGACGGCCAAGGAGATGACCTTGCCGAAGTAGGGCGACAAGCTCATCACTTTGGACTGGTCCCAGTCGTTGCGCTCGGCGACCTTGGCGACCGACTGGGCGATGGTGGCGGGCTCCTTGCGAATGTCGACGGCAGGCGCGGTCTCGATGTCGAACACCAGCGTCTTGCAGAGGATGTCGGAGACCAGATCGTAGCCCTCCTCCATCAACGACTCGGCGGAGTAGCCGGGGTCTTCGGCGGTGGCCTTGCGAATCCGACGAACGTTGAGCTGGACGGCGCCCTTGTACGTGTCGACTTCGAACAGCGCCTTGACGTGGTCCCCCACCGACATACCGTCAATCGCCTGCATGGCGCGTGCGCTGTCGGACCAGATCTTCCCCGCCACCGAGCCCTCGCGATCCATCAGCTTGAGCTCGACGAACGGTTTGCCCGCGCGGGTCTGCGCCTTCCGGAACGACCGCAGCACCCCGTAGACCGTGAAACGGCCCGGTTTCGCCTCGATGGCGCCCAGGTTGGGTAGATGAGTCGGTTCGGCGGCCTGTGGGTCCACCGGGCGAGCCTACCCCCGATTGCACGCCGTTGCGCCCTTCCCATGGTTCCTCGACCCGGAGCATGCTAACGATCGTGCCCGTCGACGGGACCGTCGCCTGCAGCGGGTCGCGCTCGACGCACAAGAAGGAGCCCATCATGGCTGATCTCAAAGGATCGAAGACGCACGACAACCTCAAGGCCGCGTTCGCTGGGGAGTCCCAAGCCAACCGCCGCTACCTCTACTTCGCCAAGGTCGCCGACGTCGAAGGCTACCCGGAAATCGCGGGCAACTTCCGCGAGACCGCCGAAGGCGAGACCGGCCACGCACACGGTCACCTCGACTACATCAAGAAGGTCGGAGACCCGGCCACCGGTCTGCCCATGGGTGACACCGCCGAAAACCTCAAGGCCGCCGTCGCCGGCGAGACCCACGAGTACACGGACATGTACCCCGGCATGGCAAAGACCGCTCGCGAAGAAGGCTTCGACGAGATCGCCGACTGGTTCGAGACCCTGGCCAAAGCCGAAAAGGCCCACGCCGGTCGCTTCCAGAAGCTTCTCGACGACATCGCCTAGTCGCACCGCGACTCCGCTCGAAAGCGGCGGTTCCTCCCCTCATTGGGCGGAGCTGCCGCTTTCTTCGTTTCTGCTAGGCTCGCGCCGCACCGTGGCTGACGACAAGAACATCTCGTACCTGCCCACCGACGGCCTCTGCTACGACCCGAGCGAGGACAAGTATTGGGACGAGGCCGCCCTCGGCAAAGAGGTCGAGCGCGCGTTCGAGATCTGTCACGGCTGCCGGATGTGCTTCAAGTACTGCGACTCGTTCCCGGACCTGTTCAAGCTCATCGACGACAAACACGACGGCGACGTTCGCAAGCTCAGCCGCGAAGAGACCGACGGCATCATGGACTCTTGCTTTCAGTGCAAGCTCTGCGAAGTCCAGTGCCCGTACACGCCCCGCGACGAGCACGAGTTCAAGCTCGACTTCCCGAAGATCGTGCACCGCTACCAGGCGATTCGCTACAAGAAGCGCGGACCGTCCTTGCAGGACCGCGCCCTGCGTGACCCGGACACCACGGCCAAGCTCGCCCGCGCCAGCCTCGGCATGGCCAACGTGATGAACCGGGTGGCGCTGCACCGGTGGTTCCTCGAAAAGGTCATCGGCATTCACCGCGACAAGCAGCTGCCCGACTTCGCCGGACAGACGTTCGAGTCGTGGGCCGACCGCGAGGGCAAGCTCGAGGAGGCCCCGGGCGGCGAAGCGGTGCTGTTCCAGACCTGCTACGTCGAGCACAACGAGCCGGACATCGGCAAAGACACCGTCGAGGTCATGGAGCGCAATGGCGTCGACATCCGGTGCACCAAGGGTTTGAACTGCTGCGGCATGCCTGCCTGGGAGCGCGGTGACCTCGAGCTGCTGCGCAAGAAGGCCAAGGCCAACCTCGATACGCTCGAGCCCTACGTCGATGCGGGCGCCAAGGTGCTCGCGATCAACCCCACATGCTCGATGATGCTGCGTCGCGAATATCCCGAGCTCGTGGAGGAGGCCGACAAGGCCCGCGCGCAGAAGATCGCCGATGCCGTACAGGACCCCAGCGAGTACCTGTGGTCGCTGCGCAAAGAAGAACGCTTCAACACCAACTTTGCGACCAGCCCGGAGTGCAAGGTCGCCTATCACGCGCCGTGTCACCTTCGGACCCAGGGCAAGGGCTTCAAGGGCCGTGACCTGCTCCGCAAGCTCCCCGGCGTCAAGCCGGCCACCGTCATGGAGTGCTGCGGTCACGACGGCACCTACGCGATGCGGGTCGAGGGCTTCGAGCCGTCGAAGCGCGTCGGCAAGAAGGCGTTCGAGGGCATGCAGGAGGCCGAGACCGAGATCTGGGCCACCGACTGCCCGCTTGCGGCGATTCAGTTCGAGCAACACGCGGGCGTACGTCCGCTGCACCCCATGTCGCTGCTGGCGAAAGCCTACCGTGGGGAGTCCTTCACCAAGCCCGCCCTGCCCGCGGGCGACAACGATTCCTCGGAGTCCGAATCATGAAACCCGTCGAACGCAACGAACTCCTCGACTACGTCACCTACAACGAACAGCGCGACCAGCTGCGGCCGCAGGCGCTCGCCGCCAAAGCCCCCCGGCGCGTCGCGGTGGGTGAGTTCTTGGTGTTCCTGTTCGAGAACCGCGACACGGTTCGCTACCAGGTGCAGGAGATGATGCGGGTGGAGCGGATCGTCAAAGAGTCCGACATCGAGCACGAGCTCGAGACCTACAACGAGCTTCTCGGGGGCCCGGGCGAGCTGGGCTGCACCCTGTTGATCGGCATCGACGACGAAGCCGTCCGCGCGGAGAAGCTCTCCGCGTGGCTGGAGCTGCCCAAACACCTCTACGCCAAGCTGCCCGACGGCACCAAGGTGCGCCCCGTCTATGACGCCCGGCAGGTCGGCGAAGACCGGCTGAGTTCCGTGCAGTACCTGCGGTTTCCCGTCGGCGGCATCACGCCCGTCGCGATGGGCTCGGACCTGCCGGCCCTCGTGGTCGAGGCGCCGCTGGACGCCCCCCAACGCGCCGCACTCGAAGCCGACCTCGCCGACGACTGAGCACCCACCGAAATCGCACGAACCCGGTACGATTTCGGGAGTAGCGACCACGCCTCCCGTGTCTATGCCTCACCGGCCCCGCTCAAAGGCCGGAGAAAGGACACGGTCATTCGATGGGAGGCATGGGATCAGGCGGCGCGGGATTCATCGCGGAGCTTCGCAGGCAAGCACGGCGGGAGGATCGCCGCCGAGAGCAGAAGCGTGCACGCCGTCAAGCCCGGCTGGCAGGCGTCCGCGCGCTGCGTGAGCACGGACCGGTGCAGCGCACCGCGGATGTGTGGCCGTTTGCCTGTGCGTCTCTTTGCGGCAGCTGTGGCGCATTGGTCGTGCCCTCGACCGAGGACCGCGGCGACCCGATGCGGCGTGTCGTGGATACTGCGACGAGCACCCGGTGCACGCGCTGCAAGTCGGAGGGCGACACGTTGATCGACCTGGCGAATCGCGACATGGCCACGGCGTTGGTCGACGTCGAGCGACACGACCGCAAGGTTCACGCCCAGCGACGGCGCGTCGTCGGAGGCCCGATCGCAGCCACGCTCATGCTCGCAACGCTCGCCACGCTGGCGTTCGTCAGTGGCGCGGTCCCGTTGGTGGGCGCAACGCTGGCCGCCGCCACTTTGCATCGGGGCACGGTCGCCGCTCGCCGCTGGTCGGCGCGCGGTGAAACGCCCACCCACGCTCGGCGCTGGAACCACAACCCCAAACCCGAGAACGCCTCGCCGCAGACCACGGGGTCCGCCTCGGGAACGCCGACGCATAGCCCGCTGACCGGGCGGGCCTGCATCGCCTACGACGTGCGTGTGGTGTGGAACGGCGAGTCCCCCACCGACCCTCGCTCGATCGCGTTGCACGAGCAGCGCACCGAGGGGCTGCGTGTGGGAGGGGTTGAGGCGAGTGGAGCGTTCCTCCAGCTCGAGCCCTGCAGAGTCGACACCCAGAGCGTCGTGCACTCGCCGGCTGCGTGCGAGTACTTGGCCACCCGTGGGCTTCAGCCCAGCGATGGCGCGTTCGACTACTACGAGACGCTGATCGTCGAGCAGGATGCGGTCACTCTGACCCGCGACACGAAGCAGCGAGAGGCGGTCACCACCGCTTGAAAACCGCGGCGCAGTGAACCCTTGTGTTCGCTGCGCCGCGTCGTACGATCACAGGGATGGGTCGTTGGGTCTTGGTCTTGGTTGTGCTCGCCGGGTGCAGCGATCCTGCCCCCACGCCCCAGCCGACCCCGCGCGCCGACCCCACGCCCCCGCCCGCGCAGCCCACCGCCGTCCCGCCACCGCGCTTCGACCTTCCTCCGGCACCCGTGGCCGCGGCCCCCAGCACGGTTTCCCTCCCCCTGCGCGGCACCGTGATCGCCCATGGAGGCGGCCCACTTCGCGCCGACGTCGTTCAGCGCTTCTCCGAGCTGTGCGGCGCCCAAGGCAAGATGGTGCTCATACCGACCGCCGCCGAGGGTGCGGACAACCCCGCAACCCTCGAAAAGCTCCCCAAGCGGTGGCGCGAACGCGTCGGCCAGGTCGACGTCCTGCACACCCTCGATCCCGAACGCGCCAACGACCCGAGCTTCTTCCGCCCCTTGCTCGATGCCGACTGCGTCTGGTTCGGCGGCGGTGCTCAGGGCCGCCTCCGAGACGCGTACGTCGGCACCAAAGTGCACGAAGCGCTGCACGCCGTGCTGCTCCGTGGCGGCATCGTGGGCGGCTATTCCGCCGGGGCGGCGATCTTGTCCGACGTGATCATTCGCCGCGGCAACCCGGACCCGGTCGAGGACCAAGGCTTCGGTGTGCTGCCCGAGATCATCGTCGACCAACACTTCGTGGCGCGCGAGCGAGAGCCTCGGCTGCTCGCCATGCTCTCCCGCCACCCCGAGCGCGTCGGCTACGGCATCGACGAAGACACCGCGCTCATCGTGCACGGCTCACGCTACGAGGTCATCGGGCGCTCGGTGGTCCGCCGCTGCGAACACGGCTCGGGCTGCACCTCACTGCAGCCCGGCTCGCGCGGCGCCTTCCCCTGAACGAGAGCCCGAAAGAAAGTCAGATCAGGGTCGACGGACGAGGCCCCTCGGCTCGCGCCGGCGCAGCCTCTCCCAACGGGCGGCGACCCAGCGCGGCCACCATCAGCAGCGCACTGCCGAGCGCAACATGCAGGCCCCAACCGAACACGAGATCGCCGACTTGCTGCAGCTCCATCCAGGCGGTGACCGCAGCCACCACCATGCCGCCCCACCGCACGTACCACCCGACGCGCGGGCCATCCCCCTCGGCATGCGCACGGGCGGTGAAGATCGCGAGGAACACCCCGGAGACGAGCGCGAAGCCCAGCATTGGAAGCGTCGCGATGCCGCGGCCGGCCATCACCAACACGATCGTCACCAGCACCAGCTGGCTGTGCATGAAGGCGATCGGTACCCGAAGCACACGTCGAGCCACCGCAGGCGGAAGCACCCGAGGCACCACCGCGACCGCCAGCCCGAACAAGAACGGAGACCCGAAGCCGACGATCATCAGCAACCCCTCGAGCAACCCGCGTGAAAACTCGGCCCGCAGCAGGTCCAAGAAGCTCAGGCCTTGCGGGGTCCAAGGCAGTGCGCTGCTGACCGTGAGCAACACACCCGCCACCGCGGTGAGCAGAGGCAGCGGCTGCTCTGGCCGTGGGACCACCGGCTCGTCGTTCGACACGACCCGAGGATCGCACGGCAGGCCACCGCAGATCCGACTCGGTTTGCGACAGATGGGGGACATGCCCCCCTAGGCGGCGTTTCGACGTTCCTGGTGCGTTCGCAAGCAATGACAGCCTTTGTGCACCGCGGCACGCAGGTCAGCTTCGGCAGCGTTGCGGCGCCCGAAAAAAACCGCGACGCGAGCCGGAAGGATGCCGCGTGATGGTGTCTCAGACATGACGGCGCAGGATGATGCCGTTCTCAACGTCGCCACGCGCGGAACCCACGTCGACCTCGACGTCCGCGCTTCCAGGGTTCAAACCTCGGCCGCGCCCACCCGGGCCTCGAGCGAACCCAAAGGCGAGAACCCACTCGACGGGCCAGCGTGCGGAAGCGAGGGCCCGAAGCAGGGGAAAAAACGTTGGGGGCCTAGCCGACCGGGGTTGGATGCGGAAGGGGGGAAGCCCCGGTCGGCTAGGCCGCACTCAACATGGATGGATATAGCAAACCCTCCCCGGGTGCGGTAGAGCTTTGCCGTGCTCGGGGTCGGGTTTATTCGCGATATCTTAGTTTCCGCCCCCACACAGGCAACACCGTGCGATCGTGTGCCGCTTGGACGTACCGTCGCTCCAAGTCCACACCCGCTCGCGAGCGGCTGCGTCCCTCCCGCATATCGAGGCCCTGGCTGATGTGCGGCCGGTTCACGCTCACGACCGCCGACTACGTCTCGGTCGCCCAGGCACTGGATGCCGACTTCAACGTCGCGCTGATGAACGGGTACCAAGCCCGCTTCAACGTGGCTCCGTCGGACCCGCACTGGATCGTGTGCCTCGAGCCGGAGACCCAGCGGCCGCAGCTCGGACCAGCAACGTGGGGATTCCCCGGCCCGCGGGGGCCCCTGATCAACGCCCGGAGCGAAACCATGCACCAGCGACCGGCGTTCCGCGATGCGGTGTGGACGGGACGATGCGGCGTGGCGGCCGATGGCTTCATCGAATGGAGCGGGCCGAAGGGATCCCGCCAGCCCTACTGGTTTCACCGACCCGATGACGCGCCGTTCATGTTCGCGGGGCTGTACCGAGACGACCTCGACCCGCGCTCCGGCGAAGTCGTCCGAAGGTTCACCGTACTGACCACGCGACCCAACACGCTCGTCGAACCGATGCACGATCGCATGCCCGTGATCCTCGATCGCCCCGGTGCAGATCGCTGGCTGCGATGGGCGCCTGCCCGCAACGACGAACGTGCCATTCGCGACATCGAAGACCTCCTGCAACCGATCGACGACGGGTGGCTGATCAGCACCCCCGTATCCCGCCGGGTCAGCGACGTTCGCAACGACGATGCGGATTGCCTCGAGCCCGTCGAGCCCCCCGCGCCACCGCCCGAGCAACAGTCTCTCTTCTAGATGCTCGCCTCCACCCTCGGTTTCGTCTTGGCACTCGCGCCAACGTCGACGGGTTCGCCTGACGCGGTCGCGCCAGAGCCCCGCCGCTATGTCGCCGTGCGTGCGGTGGACGAAATCACCATCGACGGCAAAGCCGACGAAAAGACCTGGGCGCTCGCGGCCGAGGACGATCGGTTTCGGGAACGCACGCCCAACCTCGGCCAAGACGCGCCGCTACGCACCGCATTCAAGGTCGCCTACGACGACCAGTACCTCTACGTGTTCATCGACTGCGAGTCGAAACCGGGCGACGTCACGGTTCGCACGCTCCGGCGAGACAACCGAGGCATTTTCTCCGACGACACCGTCTACGTGAAAATCGACCCCACGCACACCCGACGCAACGGCTACAGCTTCGGGGTCAACGCGGACGGCGCCCAGATCGACATTCTCGGCCTCGAGGACGGTCGCGACTTCATCATCGAGTGGGACAGCGTGTGGACCGCGGAAACGCAACGACGCGAGGACGGATACTCGGTCGAGTACCGGATCCCGTTCGCGGTCCTCGGCATCAAGAGCGCCGATGTGGCGACGATGGGGCTGAACTTCTCCCGCGACGTGCCTTCGGACAACTCCACCTACGACTGGAGGCTGTTCGTCCCCCCGCGCTCGGCGATGGCCGCGAGTCAGTTCGGCACACTCGAAGGTCTCGAGAACATCCAGGGCGGACGTGCGCTCGAGGTCACGCCCTATGCACTGGCCCAAACGAGCTTCGATCGCAGCTTCAGCGCCGACCCGACACGGCGCCCCAACGTCGCGACCGGTGCGGACTTCCGGGTCCAGCTGGGCGCAACCTCGTATGCGGAAGCCAGCCTGCTCACCGACTTCGCCCAGGTCGAAGCCGACGCGGTGCAAGTAGCACGCAACCGGTTTCCGCTGTTCTTCCCCGAGCGACGCCCGTTCTTCATCAACGGCTTGGACGTGTTCAACTTCGGCCGCCGACGCGAAGCCCAGTTGTTCTTCTCTCGCCGCATCGGCCTGCAGGGCGGAAGCCCCGTCCCGATTCTCGGAGGCGCCAAGGTGTACGGACGCTCGGGCGTGCTGCAGTACGGCGTGCTTCAGGTCCAGACCCTGGGCGCCACCTCCGAGCCCGACCGCAACATCGACGCGAGCAGTCCGGAGAGCTTCACCGTTGGCCGAGTGCGTGTGCAAGCCACCCGCACGCTCAACGTCGGCATGATGTTGCTGGGGCGGCACCGGGTGGGCACGACCGGGCACGACGACGCCGCGGGTGGTGTCGATGCTCAGCTCATCGCCGCCAACGGCAAGCTGCTCGGCTACGGCTTCATCGCGGGCACGTGGGCCGAGCAAGCCTCGGACGAGCCGCCCCCGCCCGAGGAGCCGCCGCCCCCCGAACCGCCGGCGGAGATCGGATCGTCGGCGTACGCGGCGTTGGAATACCGAGGGCTGTATGTCCGCCCCAGCCTCTCGTGGCTGTGGAGCGACGAGGACTTCGATCCACGTCTGGGCTTCTACCGCCGGACCAACGCAAGCCGTCAGCAGGCCCAGCTCGTGTTTGCGCCACGTCCGAAAGCGCCGTCCATTCGAGAGATCAACTTCGGTCCCACGTACACCCTGGAGACGACCCCCGAATACGACGCACGTCTCGGGCAGGACATCAGCGGTTACGCCCAACTCGACTGGGCCAACGGTGCCAACGTCGGCACCTCGTTCGCCTACTTCCTCGACGTGGTGCAGCGAGACTTCGACCTCTACGGGCACACGATCGAAGCCGCCGACTACACGGGACTGCGAAGCCGCACCTATGCGGCGCTTCCATCCCGCCGCATCGTCGGCGGCAACCTGAGCTACGAGTTCGTGGAGCTGTTTGGCGGTGCAGCGCACCAACCCAGCGCCAGCACCACGCTGCGGCTCGGCAAACACTTCACGTTGGGGGCGTCCTATACCCACCTGGTCGGTCGCTTTCGGGACCGCGAAGAGGACTTCAACTTCGGCTTCGCCAACGGCAACGTCGATGTCGCGATCACCCGCAACCTGGCCTTCGACAACCTGTTGCGACTCGACCTCTCTCCGGGCTCAGAGCGCGTCGGGCTGCAGAGCCGCCTGCGATGGAGGTTTCTTCCCGGCAGCGACCTGTTCCTGGTCTACCGCAACAACCTGCCAGTCGGCGACGGAGCCCAGGCCGATCCGTTTCACGCGGTCACGCTCAAGGTCGCCTACTATCTGCGGTCGTTTCTCCGCCCGCGAGCGTGAGCGCGAGGTATTCAGCCCCGGCTGGCCGCAAGTGCGGAGGCTTGGCGGGCGAGGCCATCCTGTCCCAACGCGGCGCAGACCTCGGCCCAGCCCTCGGTGGGGCCCTGCCAGCGTAGCGCCTCCAGGTCGTCGTCCAGAGGAACGTCGAGCGCCAAGGTGGCAAGCGTCCGATACAGCATCGCGTCCTCGCGGCGCTCGGCCAACGTGCCGCCCAATCGCGCCGCCCCGCGCACCTTGACCGCCCACGTCGAAGCATCGTCGGGAATGGCTTCGAGGTGTTCGTAGTGAGCGAGCAACGTCGCCGTGGACTTCGCCCCAAAGCCGGGAAGCCCCGGGATTCCGTCGGCCGTGTCCCCGACCAATGCCAGGTAGTCGGGAATGCTCTTCGGAGACACCCCGCGCGCCGTTCGAACGCCTTCTTCGTCGATCACCCGACTGCGAATGCGGTCGACCTGCACGATGTGCTGCCCACGGACACACTGCCCGAGGTCCTTGTCGGGCGTCATGATGCGCACCTGCTCCACGGCATCGGCGAACTTGACCGCGCCCGAGGCGAGCGCGTCGTCGGCCTCCCAGCGGTCCATCGACCATACCTTCACGCCCATCGCCGCGGTTGCACGCTCGACCAGGTCCATCTGGGCCACGAGCACGGGCTCCATGCCCTCCCCGGTCTTGTAGCCATCGAACAGCGCATTGCGGAACGACTCGATCGGGTTGTCGAACGCGACCGCAACGTGCGTGGCCTGCTCCTGGGCGTCGGTGAACAACGCGAGCAGGGAACGCAGCACGCCGACCGTGGCCTTGACGTCCTGGCCGTCCGGCGCCGTAGCCCCGGGGCGCTTGGAGAAGTGAGCCCGGAACAGCTCGAAGGTGCCGTCGACGAGGTGCAGGCGCATGGCGGTCACAGTCTCATGCCTCGGGGACCGAGGGGACGTCGTCGGTGTGCACGTACTGGAACCAGCACAGCGCATCGACTTCGGCGTGCCCCGTGGGCTCGTTGAACCGCGGCGGAGTGGTGCGCCACTGCGCCTGCAGGCGGTCGACCAATGCACGGGCCTCCGAGAAGTACGACGCGCGTAGGGCCAAGACCTCGCGCTCGCTCATCGGGGACTCATGGTCTCCCGCGGCAAACGACTGCGCCGCCTCTTGCAGCGCCTCGACCGTGAGCTCGATCGGCTCGATGTCCGGCTGCGGCCGGTCGCGGTGACGCCAGACGCCGTCCTTCCAGCTGAGCGCGTATAGCGGGACCAGGGTGCGCCCATGATCGGCGACGAACTCGATCGCCGACAGCAGATACTCGACGTCGTCGGGGGTCGCGTAGAACGGGATCGTCACACGAACCCAACCGGGCTTGATGCCGCCGATGCCGTCGCGAATGAGAGCCCGAAAGCGCTCGGATTGGTCGCGCCCAATGCCCAGCAGGCGGTGCCCGTAGGGGCCAGCGCAGGAGCAACCGGCCCGGTTCTGGATTCCGAACAGGTGGTCGAGCAACGCCGACACCAGATCGTGGTGCACACCGTCCACGTTGAACGACAAGATCGCGAGCCGAGGTACGTCGGTCGGCCCGAGCAGCGAAATGCGAGGGTGCTCGGAGAGCCGCTTCAACACGGTGGATGCCAGTGAGCGCTCGTGTTCGAGGATCGCCTCGGCCCCGATCATCTGTTTGACCAAGAACGCCGTGCCCGCCCGAACGTCACCGAGGATATCGGGGGTGCCGCCCTCTTCCCGTTCGTCCAAGCGCTCGGTGTAGTCGATCGCATCGGTCGTCGCGGCAGAGACGTACTCGACCGTTCCCCCGCCAGGACGGACCGGCGTGCTGCAACGAAACAACGAACGATTCGCAACGAGCACCCCCGACGCTTCGGGACCACCGATGAACTTGTGCACCGACAAGAAGATCGCGTCCATGCGGCGCTGCGGGTTCGACGGGTGCATGTCGATCGGCATGTAGGGCCCACCGGCGGCATAGTCGAAGCAGGCATACGCGCCACCTTGATGCAGCACCTCGGCGATGTCGCCCACATCCGAAAACACGCCCGTGACGTTGGACGCGGCGGAGAAGCTCCCGATCTTGAGCGGCCGGTCCGCGTAGCGCTCGAGTTCGCGACGCAAGTGGTCGAGGTCGACCTTGCCGCCTTCGGCCTGGCCGATCTCCACGACATCCGCGTCACACTCGACCCACGGCAGCTCGTTGCTGTGGTGTTCGAACGGCCCGATGAACACCACCGCCCGCTCCTCGACGGGCGTCTCGCATCGTGCGCGCAACGGCTCGGACACCGCGAGCCCGAGCAGCCCCACCAACTTGTTGATCGCCGCGGTCGCCCCCGACCCGCAGAACAAGACCTCGTCGTCTGGATCTGCATGAACCGCTTCGTGCACTACACGTCGTGCATTCTCTCGAAGCGTTCCGATGATGCGCCCCGTCGACGACACCGCCGTGTGGGTGTTGGCGTAGAACGGCCGAACCCGGCTGATCCAGCGCTCTACGAAGTGTAGATATCGACCCGTCGCGGTGAGATCGGCGTAGTAGACCAACCGCCGCCCGAAGGGCGTTTCGATGTGGGCACGCCGGCCCACTTCATGCTGGCGGATGAACGCTGCGACCTCGTCGAACCCTCGCACGGAGCGCATGCTATACCCGGCTCGGGACGTGGAGAACCGCTCCTCGATGGTAGACGTGGGTTCAGATGCCACCCTTTTTTGGGAACGTGAGCGCACTCGCGAATCCTCGGCGTGGCAAAACGGTCTACGATCCTCGGGGGGCTTCTCAGGGAAGAAATCCATCGACTGAGGAGTCCTCGCTTCGAGCCCGCACTTTTCGCTGCTTACTCATGCTGCTCGTTACACCCACTCGCCTTTTCAACCTGCTCGGCGCCGCCGCGCTGGCCCTTTTCGCCGGCTGCTTCACCGAGCCCGAAGAAAGCCCGTCGACGACCGGTCCCAGCTGCGACCCGGGCAGCTTCGGGTGCGAGTGTTTCGAAGGCGGCTGTGCACCCGATCTCGTGTGCACCCCCTCGAACGTCTGCATCGCCGAAGACTGCACGCCCGGCACGGCGGTGTGCGAGTGCGACGCCATGGGCCTATGCGGGGCCGGCCTCGTGTGTCAGGACGGCATCTGCCGCCAGACCGGCACCACCAGCGTGGGCACCGACACCGACACGTCGACCACCAGCGACCCCACGACGACGACCACCTCGTCCACCACGACGATGCCCGACGACACGGGCACGACCGCAGCAGACTCGAGCACGACCGAAGCGGTCGACACGACCGACGGCACTGCAGACACAACGGGCATGCCTGTGAACTGCGCGATGGATGAGGACACATGCCTCGACTGCTTCGCGTGCACGCACACCAGCGACTGCGAGGCGCAAAGCACCGCGTGCGACGGAATCCCGGGTTGCGCAACTGCGGCAAGTTGCATGGAGCAGTGTGCCGTCATGGGAAAATGCTTCAACGACTGCTGCCAAGGGCTAACGCAGACCGCGGCGGATGCAGCGGAAGCGCTCGAGGTTTGCCGCGAAGATGCCTGCATCGCCGGCTCCGCGTGCGAAAGCTACGTGGACTACATGTGCTCAACTTGAGCGCCCCAGCCCAGACAAATGAAAAGGCACCCCAGCGATCGCTGGAGTGCCTCTTTCTTTGCCCCGATGCTCGAACGTCTCAGCTGGCGCCGCCGCCCGCGGACGTCATGTCGAAGTCCCCAAAGCTGAGCGCACCGGGCGGGACCGACAGGCCGCCGCCGACGGTGACGATCGAGATCGAGTCGGTCTCGGCGTTGTTGATGATGACGTCGTTGGTGGCAGCGACGGTTTCCATGCGCCCGTCATCGAAGACCTGGCGGCAGCGCCCTTCCATGCGGAAGCTCGACTGGGTGGGCGAGATGCTCACGTCGCTGAACTCGTTGTAGCGGCAGCTGACGTGCACGATCGCAGTGCCGGGGCTCTGCGGGTGAAACGCGAGGAAGAAGTTGCCGTTGGTGTTGCCGTTGCGGGTCCAGATCTTGCCCGCGAACGTGAAGCTGAGCCGCTGGCCCGCGCCGCGAAGCAACGCCGACACACCGTTGGGCAAGGTGATCGGATCGTCGTCCGAGCTGGAACCGCCCGAGCCCCCGGAGCCGGAACCTCCGCTCGAGCCTCCCTTGCCCTTTTTGCCCTTCTTTCCCTTTTTGCCCTTCTTGCCTTTGGAAGGGCCTTTCTTGCCCTTGAGCCCACTTGGGCCTTTGGGCTTGGCGTGCGCGGATCCGAACGGAACGGCGGCGGTCGTCAGGGCGGCGGCGAGAAAGAGTGCAGTACGCATCGGTCGGCGGAGGAGAGACCGCCACAGTGTGCGCCAGATTCATTGAACTCGGCGACTTCATACGATAAAGGGGCAGTTTGGTGCGCCTCTGTGCGACACCAAACCACCCCTTTGCCCGCGATCCGCGTGATCAGCCGATGCTGCAGAACGCTTCGTAGTCGATCAGTTCGATCTCGTCGTGAGGCTTGGAACAGACTCGGCAGTTCGGGTCTTTGCGCAGCTTGAGGGTCCGGAACTTGGTGCGGAGCGCGTCGTAGACCAGCAGCCGGCCGCTGAGGCTCTCGCCGACACCGAGGATGAGCTTGAGCGCTTCGGTGGCCTGCAAGCTGCCGATGATGCCCGGCAGAACGCCGAGCACGCCCGCCTCTTGGCAGCTGGGCGCCATGCCGGGCGGGGGCGGATCGGGGTACAGGCAGCGGTAACACGGGCCTTCGTTGGGCAAGAAGGTCGTGACCTGGCCTTCGAAGCGGTAGATCGATGCGTGCACCACCGGCTTGCCCAGCTTGAGCGCTGCATCGTTGAGCAGGTAGCGGGTGGGGAAGTTGTCCGCGCCATCGACGATCACGTCATAGCCATCGATGATGTCCATGATGTTGTCGCTGGTCAGCCGCGTCCGGTGCGGCACGACCTCGACGTCGGGGTTGAGCGCCTGCAACGTCAGTCGCGCGCTCTCCACTTTGGGCATACCCAGGCGCTCGGTGTTGTGAATCACCTGACGCTGTAGGTTGCTCTCGTCGACCACGTCGTCGTCGACCATGCCGATCGTGCCGATGCCCGCGGCCGCGAGGTACAGCGAAGACGGCGAACCCAGGCCGCCCGCACCGAGGCACAACACCTTGGCATCGAGCAGCTTGCCTTGGCCGACCTCCCCGACCTCGGGGAGCATGATGTGCCGGCTGTAGCGCTTGATCTGCTCTGCGCTCATCACCCGCGGCCGCTCGAAGCCAAAACCGGCGTTCTTCCACGCACGGAAGCCGCCGGCCATCGACGACACGCGGCCATACCCCAGCTCGGTCAACGCCTTCGCAGCGAGCGCGGAGCGTGTACCGCCCGCGCAGTAGATGATGATCTCTTGGTCGCGGTTGCACACCGCATCCTCGATCTTGATCTCCAGGAAGCCGCGCGGGATCCACTGTGCGCCGGGAATGAAGCCCTGCTCGTACTCATCGCGCTCGCGCACGTCGAGCAGTACCGGCCCCGCGGCGTCCACCGCTTGCTGTTTCGTCTCGTCGACCGAGACCTCGCGGATCTCGGACTTCACGCGGGCCAAGACCTCACTGAATGTCGCCATCGTTATTCTCCGTAGTACGCCGTATTTTCACCGGCGCCTGTCTGAGTGTACCGGTGAATCTGGTCCAGCTGACGGCATGTTTCAACGCCTGCGTTATCACCAGGCAAGGCCGTGTTTTCTGCAGCCCGCGGCGCGGAGAGCGAAGGCCCTCGAATGGACGCGAACGGGGTCCTGCGATGTGACGCGAGCCGTTGCGGCGGGTATACCCATGCCCAGATTGTCCGTACCCGAAAGCTCCGCAGTCGCCACCGTTCCGTCCGATACGCAGGAGCTAGAGGCGCTCGCCGAGGCCGCCGTTCGTCTCCGGGACCAAGTCGGTCGCAGGGTCGTGGGCCAGAAGACGGTCGTCGACCTCCTCCTCACCGCTCTCTTTGCGGGTGGCCACGGCCTGTTCGTTGGGGTGCCAGGGCTCGCCAAGACGCTCCTGGTCTCCACGCTCGCCGAAGCGCTGGCACTCGACTTCTCTCGCATCCAGTTCACGCCCGACCTGATGCCGGCGGACATCACCGGTAGCGAAGTTCTCGAAGAAGACGCCGCAACCGGCAAGCGGCAGTTCCGTTTCGTTGCCGGCCCGGTCTTCTGCAACCTGCTGTTGGCCGACGAGATCAACCGGACCCCGCCCAAGACCCAAGCCGCACTCCTGCAGGCGATGCAGGAGGGGCGCGTGTCGGCGGGCGGCAAGACCCACCGCCTGCCCCCGCCCTTTCACGTGTTCGCCACGCAGAACCCGATCGAGCAGGAGGGCACCTACCCGCTCCCCGAAGCGCAGCTCGACCGCTTCATGCTTCAGATCGTCGTCGACTATCCCGATGCCGACGCAGAGCGCGAGATCGTGTCGATGGGCGCCCGAACACCGCAGGACATCGAACCCGCGCTGACGCCGGCCGAGCTCGTCCGCCACCAAGGGCTGGTCAAGCGGCTTCCGGTGCCGCCATCGGTGGTCGACTACGTGGTCAAGTTGCTGCGCGCATCTCGACCTTCGGACGACAGTGCACCCACCGCCGTGCGCGAGTTGGTCCGCTGGGGTGCAGGCCCGCGCGCGGGACAACAGATGCTCACCGCGGCCCAAGCCCACGCTGCGCTACAAGGCCGCCCCGGCGTCACCGTCGAAGACGTTCGCGCGCTGGCGGGGCCAGTGTTGTTGCACCGCATGGTGCGGAGCTTCGCGGCACAAAGCCGCGGGGTGTCCTCCGAAGAGATCCTCGACGCGATCGTGTCGTCCGTAGGAGCCTGACGCGGATGAGCGAGCGTGCCCTGCCGCTGGCGTCGCTCGTACCGCCGCAGTTGAGAGAACTGCTGCGGGCACGCGCGCTCGTGCTGCATCGCCCGGTGTTCGGGCGACGGCTCGGACGTCACCGCTCCGCGCGGGCCGGCGTCGGCCTCGACTTCCGTGACCACCGGCCCTACGTGCCCGGAGATGATCCTCGACGCCTCGACTGGCGCGCCGTCGCTCGACGGGAGCGGTTGGTGTTGCGGCAAACCGAGGCCGAGGACGAGCTCTCGATTCTCTTCGCCGTCGACGCAGGGGGCTCGATGGCGTACGGCGAAGGCGACACCAACAAGGCCCGCTACGCCCGTGCGCTCGTTGGCGGCCTCGCCTGGTTGGCCTCCCGCCAAGGAGACCCGGTCGGCCTCGTCCGCGGACACGAGGGTGAAGTCGACGACACCTGGGTCCGCCCCAGCGCAAGCCCGGAACGCCTCGCCGGCTTTGCGACCGTGCTGTCCGGGAACGAGCCGAGCGGTACGTGCCCGTGGCTTCCACTGCTCGAAGCGATGACACCACGACTCCCCCGCCGCAGCGTCGTGTTGGCGGTGGGCGATTTTCTCGACCCCAGCGGTGACGGACAGCCCGACGACGGCGACGACGACCGGGCCCTCATCGGTGCGCTTGCATCGATCCGCGCCCGCGGCCACGACGTGGTCCTGTTGCAGGTGCTGCACGCCGACGAGCTCGAGTTTCCGTGGGCCGACCGCTCCACCCTGCGCTTCTCCGACCTCTTCGGCATTCGCAAGGTCAAGGATGGTGCGGCCGCGGCGATGCGCGAGGGGTACCTCGCAGCCCTGCGTGCCCACCAAGCGCGGTTGTCGGAACGCTGCGACCGCGAGGGGCTGATCCTTCACACGGTGCGGACCGATGAAGACTTGGTCGAGTCGTTTCTCGGACTGATGGCGCGGTTCGACGGTTCTGCGCCCCAAGGAGACGCCGCATGAGTTTCCTGGCGCCTGCGCTGCTCGTCGGCCTGCTCGGGCTTGGGGCCCCCGTCATCGCGCACCTGCTCGGTCGGGAACGTCCTCGCGAGATCCGATTCGGCGCGATGCGCTTCCTGCCTTCGGCCGACCCTTCGGTCACCCGTCGGCGATCGCTTCGCGACCTGCCCTTGCTCATCGTCCGGCTGCTGCTGCTCGCGCTGCTGGTCCTTGCCCTCGCCCGCCCTGCGACCGAACACGAAGGCGGCCTCACGATGGTCGCCGAGCCGCACGATGCGGTGCTCCTCGTCGACGGCTCGCGGAGCATGGGGCTTCGTGTCGATGGAACGCCGATGCTCGAGCATGCGATCGAGCAAGCGCAGACCTTGCTCGACTCGCTGCCCGCGGGGAGCCGCGTAGGGTTGGTCACCACCGACCCCGATGGGCCGCGTGTCGACCCGACCGCCGACCCCTCGCAGGTCGCCGAGGCCCTGCGGCGCTGGCTCGAACGCGATGCGCCCAGAGCCGGTGCATGGCCGCTGGCTTTGGGACTTCCCGCCGCGGCACGCATGCTTCGTGAAAACGCCACCGGCGACCGAAAGCGTGTGGTCTACGCCATCGGTGACCGCACCGAAGGCGGCCTGGCCGGGCTGCCGAGCACCGCCGAGGGAGGCGCCTGGGTGCTTCCCATTCCCGCGGTGGCCGACGAAAAGCCGCTCCCCGAGCACGTCGCAATCGTAGACGTCACGTGGGAGCCAGCACCGGACCTGGACCCTCGGGCTGCCCGGGTCGACGCCATCGTTCGGCGCTTCGGTGCGCCGGACGACGCCAAGTCCCGATCGGTCACCGTCGGCCTGTTCATCGGCGACGACGAGGTGGCCCGCGCCGCGGTCACGCTGCCGCCCGACGTCTCGGTGCCGGTCCAGTTCACCCACACCCTGCTCGACGACGCCGACATTCTGCCGGCCAGCGTCGCGCTGCTCGACCCAACAGACGACCCACTGCCGAGCGACGACCGCCGACACCTGTGGCTCACCGCCGAAGACGCGACCGAAGTCGCCGTGGTCAACGGCGATCCCAGCGAGCTGCGTGCGCACGACGAGGTGTTCTTCCTCGCCACCGCCGTCGCCGCCCACAACGAGGACCGTTCGCTCCGGGTGCGCTCGGTCGCTCCGGACCAACTCTCCGAACGCGTGCGCAAGCGCGGAGCCGCCGGCCTGGCCGACATCGACGTGCTCGTGCTCGCAAACGTGCGCGCGCCCGACCCCGACGTCGCGGCGGCGATCGTCGAACGGGTGCGCGGGGGCATGGGGGTCTTCATCACCGTCGGCGACCGCGTGGACGCGGCGGCGTACAACCGAGCGCTCGCGCCCATCCTGCCGCTCATCATGCGCGGCCCCGTCCAGGTCGGCACCGCACCCGGACGCACCGAGGCGCGGGTCGAGGGCATTGCCCCCGCCGACCTCGGGCACCCGATCTTCGCCGGCCTCGACGGCGACGTCGGCCTTTCGGGCACCACCCCTCGGCGGGTGATGCTGCTCGAGCCGGACCCCGGGCGTGCGGCCGACATCGCACTTTCGTTCACCTCGGGCGCTCCCGCCCTGCTGTCCACCACCGTCGACGCCGGACGGGTCGCGTTGCTCACCACCTCGATCGACCGCGACTGGGCCGACCTGCCCCTGCGGCCTGGATTCGTCGCGATGGTTTCGGGCGTGTTCGACTACCTGGGCGATACCCAGACCGGCGGTACCGGGGCTCGGCTCGTCGCCGGTGAAGCCCGTCGAGAACGGGCGCGCGGCCCAGTCGTGTTCGCCACGCCCGCGGGCACCGAGGTCTCGCTCGCGCCGACCGATGGCGCGGTGACCTTCGAGGACACGTTCACGCCGGGGCACTACACCGTGCGAAGCGAAGGCGCTCAGCAAGCGGTCTTTTCAGTGGAGGTGGACCCGGCCGAGTCTCACACCGACGCTCTGGAGATCGCCGAGAGCCCGGCGGAGAGTGTCGACGGCCGGGTCGCGGTCAACGTGCCGCAGTGGCGGTGGCTGGTCTGGCTCGCGCTGGGTTTGTTGGGTCTCGAGGCCGTGTTGCGGTGGCGCGCACGGTCGGAAAGCTGAACCAAGACAAAGACCCCGGCATGCGCCGAGGTCCTTGGGCTGACGTGTGAGGTGCGCTGCGGGCCTAGGCGCCCGAGGTTGCTCCGGCAGCGCCAGTGCTGTCTCCGGCGGCGCCGGTGCTGTCTCCAGCGGCTCCGCTGCTGCTGCCGCCCTCGTCGCCCGTGGTGGAGTCAGTGGGGTCGGTCGTCTCGCCGCCGGTGCTGCCTTCATCGGGCAGGTCGACGCAGAGGTCGGACACACACTCGAGCCCAGCATCGCAGCCACCGCCCATCGTGCACTGACAGCCTTCGGTGCCGATGTCGACGTCGAGGCAGGGGTTGTCGCTCACGCATACGCCGGGATCCGATCCGACGTCGGCGCACAGCAGCCCGGCATCGCAGGTGCCTCCCGAGGTGCACTCACAGCCCAGCGCGCCCGTGCAGTCGGGCAGCAAACACCAGCTGGCACCGATCGACGTGTTCTCGACACATTGAAGCCCCGGGTCACAGGTGCCGGAGTTGGTGCACGGACATCCGGGCGCTCCGATCTCGCAAGGACCCGGCGTCGTGCCCGAGTCGGCCCCTTCTGCACCCGACTGCGAATCGCCTTCGGTGTCGGTGTACCGATCGGATTCGGTGGTGATGAAGCAGCCGGCGGTGAGGGAACCGGCAAAGAGTCCTACGAGCATCAACGTCAGCTTCGTGTCGCGCATGGTGTTTCCAGACTAGGTTTGTCGTCTCTGGTTCTCAAGGAGGTTGGGACTTTTTCCCAAAGGAGTGTTGCGGCCGAAGCGGACCCCGCCCGCACCCGCTCGTCTATCCGACGAACCGGCGCATGGGTTGCCCCGAGCGAGAGAAAGTTTATTCGCCAAGACGCGCACTGCAAGGGCGGCCGTGCGCGGTTGTGCTGTGGCGCAAGCCGTTCGAAAAATCCGCTCTACGCGGTGATATTCGGGCGCCTTCGCGGTGTTTCAGTTTTTTCTGCTCGTGGAGGAAACATCCGGAACGCTGGGGTGTGTGCAGTGGTCGAGAGGGAATCTGCGAGAGGCCCGAGTCGTCCGACTCGAGCCTCCTTGCGATCGTGATCGCGCGTGCCGTCGCGTGATGACTACCGACCGTCGTCGGCGTCTCGCAACGCCCACCGCAGGCCAAACTGCGTGCCCCAGATGCGGCGCCCCTGCGGGCCGTAGCCGTAGGGCGCATCGATGTTGATCGAGGCTCGCCCATCCAGATGCACCCCGCATGTCGCGATGCGGTCGCGGGCACACAACGCCACGCCAACGAACGGCTGCGCGCTCGTCTGCACCGCGCCCAACTCATCTCGCCCGTTGTAGACCGCCGCGAGCGCACCGCCGAGTTGCACTCGACCCAGTCGCATGGAGGCATGCCCTCGCAGCTGGCCGGCGAATCCGGGCTCGTCGAGATCGCCTGCCGCGGAGAACATCCCGCCCAGCGCCCCATCGACCCCGACCTCCAAACGCCGCACGTGCATCGACCAGCCGGCGGGCAACAGCACCGCCATCGTCGCCGGCGCCCACTGCCACGGATCGAGTCCACCCCGTGATGCGCGAGCGAGCCGGTGCGCTTCGACCAGCTGCGCGCTGGGCTGCAAAGTGGTGGGCAGCGCGAACGCGAACCCGAGGTGGCCATGGTGGCGTTCGCCGACGGCGTCCCGCACCCATCGCGTCCCGAACACGAAGTTCCCCGGACCGTGCGCCCGGACCCGCCCCTGCCGTTGATGCTGAGCCGTCAGCGACGCCACGCCCATGGAAAAGCCCAGCTCCACCTCGGGCCGGGCGCGAACGCCGAGCTGAAGCCGCGGCGACACGACCACGGCGTCCTGGTCGGGTTGCCGGCCCGCGTAGATCCCGGCATCGAGCGACCCCGTGAGCACCGGGGGTTGGGGTGGCGGCTCCGGTGCCTCCGGCGCACCCGAAGAAACAGCCGTCGACAACAAACCCTGCAGAATCGTGCTCGCCAAACCCATCATCGCCACCATCCCTCGGCCATCCGAGAGCACCTGATTATCCGCGATGCAGTGCGGTTCGAAAAGTCGGTTGCCCCACGGTGGGACGGATCACCCTGTGTCCCACATCGCACCGAGCGCCTGCGACGCCTTTGCGCGCCGAGCCGCAGAACCCGTGGGGTACTCTGAGCACATGAAGGCACTACTGAGTGTTTCGACCATCGCGCTCGCCCTCACGCTGGGCGCTGGCTGTGATGACGCCGCGAAGTCGGCCACCGACAAGGACGCCAAGAAGACCGAAAAGGCCGACGGTGACAAAGCCAAGGTCGGCGCAGACGGCTCCGCGGACGCCAAAGCCGGTGACGCAGCCGCCAAAGTCGGAGCCGATGGCAGCGTAGACGCCAAGGCAGGCGACGCTGCGGCCAAGGTCGGCGCCGACGGTTCCGTCGACGCCAAGGCTGGCGACGCTGGTGCCAAGGTCGGCGCCGACGGTTCCGTCGAAGCCAAAGACGGCAAGGGTGCCGAGGTCAAGGTCGGCGCCGATGGCTCGACCGAGGTCAAGGACGGCAAGGGCAACGACGTAAAGACCGACGAGGGCAACACCGAGGTCAAGAGCGCCGACGGCTCGAAGGTGAAGACCACCAAAGACGGCAAGACCACCATCAAGAGTGCCGACGGCACCAAGATCGAGGTCACCAAGGGCGGCAAGGTCAAGCTCGACGGCGTGCCCGGCATGTAGCCCGGCGTCGTCCCTCGTGGACGTAGCCCCGAGCCTGCGTTGCAGGCTCATCGAACACCGCACGCGCCACGGGCCGTGCGGTGTTCTTCATGCTCGGCGTTCGTAAACGCAGACCGAAAACGCGTGGGCGTTGCGAGCGTCGGCTTCGAACTCTTCACGCTCGACCTCGACCCAGGCGTCATCGTCGAGTTCGTCGAACGTCACGTCACCCTCGACCTCGGCGTGTACCCGGGTGAGGTAGACCCGGTCGGCGCGTCCAAGCGCCTCTCGATAGACCGCGGCGCCACCGATCACGAACGCCTCGTCATCGCCCTGCGCCTGCGCGAGGTCGAGCGCCTGCTCGAGACTTCCGCACCGGGTGACGCCGGCCGGAGCGTAGTCGGGGTCGCGCGAGAGCACGAGGTGCGGCCTGCCCTTCAAGATGCCGGGCAGCGATTCGAACGTCTTGCGCCCCATGATGAGGTGGTGCCCCATCGTGCGTCGCTTGAACTGCGCCAGATCGCCAGAGAGCCGCCACGGCAGGTCACCATCGCGGCCGATCACACCGTTGCGGGCGCGCCCAACGATGATCGAAATCCTCACACCGACACCTGCGCCTTGATGTGCGGCATCGGATCGTAGCCCTCGAGCTCGAAGTCCTCGTAGGCAAACTCGAACAACGAGGCCGGGGTGCGCGTGATGTTCATGCGCGGCAGGGTTCGGGGCTGACGCGTGAGCTGCTCCCGCGCCTGCTCGACGTGGTTGAGGTACAGGTGCGTGTCACCGAACGTGTGCACGAAGTCGCCGGGCCGTAGGTCCGTCACCTTGGCGATCATCATCGTGAGCAACGCATAGCTGGCGATGTTGAACGGCACGCCCAAGAACACATCCGCGGAGCGCTGGTAGAGCTGGCACGACAAGCGCCCGTCCGCGACGAAGAACTGGAACAGGCAGTGACACGGTGACAGCGCCATGTCGGCCAACTCGCCCACGTTCCACGCGCTGACGACCATGCGCCGAGACGATGGGTCGTTGCGGATCAGCTCGACGACGTTGCTGATCTGGTCGATGGTCTCGCCCGACGGTGTGCCCCACGCCCGCCACTGCTTGCCGTAGATCGGCCCCAAGTCGCCGTCTTCGCGAGCCCACTCGTTCCAGATCCGCACGCCGTTGTCCTGCAGGTACGCGACGTTCGTATCGCCGCTGAGAAACCACAACAGCTCGTGAACGATCGAGCGCAGGTGCAGCTTCTTGGTGGTGAGCAACGGGAACCCCTCTTCGAGGTCGAAGCGGAGTTGACGACCGAACACGCCCAGCGTGCCGGTGCCGGTCCGGTCCCCGCGCTGGACACCGTTGTCGAGGACGTCTCGAAGCAGGTCGAGGTAGGCGCGCACGGCTGGGACACTACCGCGAAAGAGGAATGCCGTCGGCGATACGACGCGCCAGCGCCTGATGCTCCGCGTAGGGCATCGGCGGTGGGTTCCGCGGGTCCGGCAGCGGGGGTGGCGGGTACGCAGCCTTGAACGCCACCATGCGTTCCACCGCGCGCTCGACGGTCGGGTCGGGCAACGCTTCGAGGCGGGCGAGCGTCTCCTGGACGAGGTCGAGCTTGCGACAGACGAGCAACGCGTCCACCCCCGCTTCGAGCGCGCCCGAGACAAACTGCTTGGGGCTGTAGTGGTCGGCGATCGCCTTCATCTCCAGGTCGTCGGAGAACACGAGACCTTCGAAGCCGATCTCCTCGCGCAGCAGATGCATCACGGGAGGAGAGAGCGTGCCGGGACGCTTGGGGTCGAGGGCTTCGAACACCACGTGGGCGCTCATCATGGCGGCGACCTTCGCCTCGGCAGCCGCGGCAAAGGGCCGCAGTTCGACGCGGCGGAGACGTTCGAGGTCGTGAGGCAGCCGCGGCAACGCCAGGTGGGAGTCCTGGTGGGTGTCGCCGTGACCGGGGAAGTGTTTGGCACAGGCCGCGACCTGCAACGACTGCAGGCGCTCGATGAACGCGGCCCCGTGCGCGGCGACCCGCTCGGCTTGGTCGGCAAAGCTACGGTCGCCGATCACGGGGTTGGCCGGGTTGGTGTCGACGTCCATCACCGGCGCGAAGTCCAGACCGATGCCCATGTGCGTCAGTTCGACGGCCATCGCCGCGGCGAACGCTCGCGTGAGCTCGAGGTCGTCGACGTCGCCCAACGTGCGCATCGGCGGCCACTCGGTCCACGGCGCGCGTAGACGCTGCACCCGACCGCCCTCTTGATCGATCGCAACCGTCAGTGGCGCGCTTTGTGGCGCCAGCGCACGCAGGCTCGAGACGAGCCCCGCGACGTGCCGGGGATCTCCAAGGTTGCGAGTGAACAGGATCACACCGCCGATGCGTCCCTGCTCGATCAACGCCGCGAGCTCGGAGGGGACCTTCTTGCCCTCGAAGCCGGCGAAGAGCAGCTGCCCAGGTTGCCACGGACTCGTCATCTGAGCGCAGGCTACGGCATGCGCGAGACGCTCGCAGAACGCAGCTCACACCCCGTTTGCGCGGCGTCCCAGCGCGGTTGACGGGTGCGACAACGCGCTGATAGCGTGCAGCGCCTTTCATGCCCAGAATCCGGAATTCGCGCGCTGTACCGGCGTTTCGACGCACTCTGCTGGCCCTGCCCTTTGCGGTTGCGGCCCTTGGCTGGGTTCCCGGCTGGATTGGTACGGCTGCGGCTGCACAACCCGGCGCTGGGCCTGGCGGACCCATCGGACCCGGCGGTGCCCCTCCCGGCGGCGGCGCTCGTCGAGACAAAAAGGAAGGGCCCGCCGAAGAGGCGCCCAAGGACAAGGAAGCCCTTCGTCCAATCGAGCCGGTGCCCGCCACCCCTCGTCGCTTGCGACGCCTGGAGCTGTTCGATCTCAACGGCTACATGCGGATGCGCGGCGACTACTTTCACCGCCTCGGTCTCGGCCTGGTCGAACCCGCCGGCCTCGAAGACGGCGATCGACCGCAGCGGTTCTTCGACCCGCCTGCCGAGTCGCTCGAGACCGACGAAGACGGCAACCTGATCGGCACCAACGACGCGAGCTGCCTCAACCGGTTGCTCGGCAACGGCGTGTCGACCAGTCGCGCCGTCACGCGCTGCAACCGACGGCACGGCTTTGCCAGCGCCAACATGCGGCTGCGCCTCGAGCCTTCGCTGCACATCACCGACACGGTGCACGTGCATAGCCAGGTCGACATCCTCGACAACGTCGTGCTCGGCAGCACGCCCGACTCGCTGCTCGGCGCCGATCCCTACGCGCCGCTCGACCTCTACACCCGCAGCCAGGATCCCCCGGCGTCGGGCGTCACCGGCACCAAGGACTCGGTGGTCGTCAAACGAGCCTGGGGCGACATCCGCTTCGGCTGGGGCCTGCAGGTCCAGTTCGGCCGGATGCCCTGGTCGTGGGGCATGGGCATGGTTGCCAACGGCGGCAACGGATACTCGAAGCTCGAAAAGGCCGACATCATTCGCCAGCTCGACCGTGACCACGGCGACTCGGTCGACTCGGTCCGGCTCAGCTTCGACTTCGGCAAAGACCGCCGCAAGACCCACAAGCTCAGCGTGAGCTGGGACTGGGCCAACAGCGGACCCACCACCGCACAGCTGCTCGGCCCCGAGTACGGCGAGGGCGGCACGATCGGCCAAGCCTTCTCGGTCGAAAAATTCGACAACGTCTACCAATGGGCGGTGTCCATCGAGCGCCGCGACGAGCCGGAAATGCTCAAGCGCAAACTGTCGCTCGGCAACCCGGTGTTCAACTGGGGCGTCATCGGCTGGCTGCGCTACCAAGACCTCGACGACGGCTACGGCACCACCTACGACGTCGACGACGACATCTCGGACTTCCAGACCTACACCAACTCGCTCGTGCAGCGGCGTGCGCTGATGGTCACGCCCGATGCTTGGATGCGGGTCAACTGGCGCACGCTCCGGGTCGAACTCGAGGCCGCCGCCAGCTACGGTCGGTTCAACGTTCGCGACTTCGACAACGAGCTCGACGACGGTCAGAACACGATCAACGCGCTGACCTCCGACGACCTCGCGCGCAAGACGATCCTCAACTTCGGCTACGCGCTCGAGTTCAAGTACGGCTTCTTCGACGACCGGTTCCACATCGGCTTCGACCAGGGCTTCGCCACCGGCGATACCGCCAACCCGCTGGGCAGCGACCCCGCCTCGCCGATCAACCAGAACGACAACAGTCGGTTCAGCCAGTTCCGGTTCAACCCGGCCTACAACACCGACCTCCTGTTGTTCCGGGAGATCCTGGGCACGGTGTCCAACGCCGCCTACTTCAAGCCGTGGGCCGCGTTCTACTTCTTCGACCACTTCAGCGCCCGCGCCGACATCGAGTACGCCCTCGCGGCTCGACGACAGAGCACGCTCGGCAACCGCTGGAGCTACGGCATCGAGCTCGACGGCGCGCTGCGCTACCACGATGCGCGCGAGCCGATCTTCTTCCAGGTGCAGTACGGCGTCCTGTTCCCGCTGGGCGCGTTCAACCGCAACCTGGCCAACGGCGGACGCGAAGACGCACGGGCCGTGCAGACCCTGCAAGGCCAGCTGGGCATCAAGTTCTAGCCGCCCGCGTACGCGCTCACCTCCTGCGTGAGGTGCAACCCAGCCCCGGAAGTGTGCTATCCGGGGCTGTCGGTGCCGTACATGCTCGGTTTGTCTCGAAACATCTGGTTTGGAATCGGCGGCGTCCTTCTCGCCGTCGTCCTCTATGTCGGGCTGTCGGGTGACGGCACGCCCGACGACGACAGAGCCAAGGTTCAAGCCGGCAAGCGCAAGAAGGGCCGCAAGAAAAAGAAGAAGGACAACAAGGGCTCGGCCTCGGAGTCCGGCGGTCTGGGCACGGGCAAGCTGTGCGCGAAGCTCGACTGCAGCGAGGCACAGCTCGACTCCTTCAAGGGCATGATCAAGGAGCACCGCAAGCAGACCAGCTCTGCGCGCCGTGCCCTCGCCGAGGCCCACGCCAAGATCGCGGCCGAGCTCGCCGAGGAGACGCTCGATACCGCCGAGCTCGACGACGCCTACGCAGCCGCATCCGAACACCGCCAGGCGATCGACGCCAGCGCGCGTGGGGTGCTCGAGTCCATGCACGGCAAGCTGGCGACCCCACAGCGCGAAGCCTTGGCCAAACTGGTGGCGCGCCACGGGCCCACGGTGTTGCTGTCCCGTCCAAGCGGTGCCCCGGGCAAGGCCAAGGGAAAACCGCGTGGCAAGAAGGGCCGCCGCAAGAAGGGCAAACACAAAGGCCTGCGTCTCAACGCGCGGCAGCCCAAAGCCCAGGTCGACCCCGCCCCGTCCGCCACCTCGGGCGCGGCTCCGGACGAAGCCGAGGCGCCGGCAGAGCAACCCGAGACCCCGTCGCCAACCGAGCCGCCCGCACCCGCCGATTCCGCTGCCCCCGCGCCGGACGCTCCGCCGACCCCGGCCCAATGATCCGCTGTCCCTCGGGGGCAGACGTCTGCGCCCCGTGCTCCGTGTGGTTCGCCGCATGACGGGCTGCTAGGGTCCGCGCCGTATGGCGAAGTCGCGGTCGCGTTGGGTCTGCTCTCAGTGCCAAGCCACGCACTCCGGCTGGTACGGCAAGTGCCCGTCGTGCGGGGCGTGGAACACGATCGAAGAGGTCAACGACGCCGAAGAGACGCCCGGACGGGTGGTGCTCTCCAGCGCGACCACGGCCGCTGCGGTCGCGCTGTCCGACGTCGGCGAGGAAACGCCGCGTGTCACGACCGGGCTGCCCGAAGTCGACCGGGTGCTCGGCGGAGGATTCGTGCCCGGCTCGGTGGTGTTGCTGGGCGGCGCACCCGGCATCGGGAAGTCCACGTTGCTGCTCCAAGTCGCGGCGAAGCTCGCGGGCGGCTCGCGCTCGGTGCTCTACGCGAGCGGAGAGGAATCGCTGCAGCAGATCGCCGGCCGCGCCCGCCGACTCGGCGCCGACGGAGAACGCCTCCTCCTGCTCGCCGAAACCCGCACCGAGACCATCCTGCATACCGCCCGCGAACTCGCGCTGGCCGGAGAGCTCGAGCTCTTGGTCGTCGACTCGGTCCAGACGGTCTACAGCAGTGACAACGACGGCTTGCCGGGCAACACCAGCCAGGTCCGCGCGGTGTCCACCCAGCTGATCAGCTTCGCCAAACAGCACGATGTCCCGGTCGTGATCGTCGGCCACATCACCAAGGACGGCCAGCTCGCGGGACCGCGGCTGCTCGAGCACATGGTCGACACCGTGCTCGGCTTCGAGGGCGACGACGACCGAGCCACCCGCTTGCTGCGAGCCTCGAAGAACCGCTTCGGCAGCACGCTCGAGCTGGGCGTGTTCGAGATGACCTCCGAGGGGCTCCGCGAGATTCACAACCCGTCCGAGGCCTTTCTCGCCCAGCGCCCGACCGATGCCCCGGGCTCGTGCATCACGGTATCGATGCAAGGCGCGCGGCCTCTGCTGCTCGAGGTGCAGGCGTTGCTCGCCACCTCGCCCGGCGGCAACCCGCGGCGCAACAGCGTCGGCGTCGACCCGTCCCGACTCGCCATGATGCTGGCGGTGCTCGACCGACACGGCGGTCAGTTCGTGCTCGACCAGGACGTCTTCGTGAACGTCACCGGCGGCGTGCGCTTGTTCGAACCGGCGGCCGACCTCGCGGTGCTGCTCGCCATTGCGTCCAGCCATCGTCGACAGGCCATGCCCGGCGACATGGTGGCGGTCGGCGAAGTCGGTCTAACCGGTGAGCTGCGCCACGCCGCGCGCATCGAAGTGCGCCTCGCCGAGGCCGCCCGTTTGGGATTCAAGCGCGCACTGATCGCGCCGAGCAGCAGCGGAAAACTCCCCAAAGTGCCCAAGGGGCTGAAGGTCCGTGCCCCGAAGACCGTGCGCGAGGCCCTCGAGCTCGCGCTCGAGTGACGGGCACGCTCCGCCGTTCAGTTTTTTTCAGCAATCGCGCAACCGAAGGCGCCCATCGGGAACTGAGGGGGTATGCGATGGAACGCGACCGCTGCCGTCCTCGCCGCGCTCGCGGCCTCGGCAGGATGCCACTCCCCGACCGCCTTCTACTGCGACGAAGACGCACAATGCCCCGAAGGAGGGCGATGCGAGGTGGCCGGTGTTTGCAGCCAGCAGGACGGCATCTGCGAGAGCGGACGGCGGTACACCCCCTTCGCGGGGGGGCTGGCCAACGAGTGTGTCGCCCCCGAACACGAGATGGCAGGGTCCTCCACGGGGCACGAACCCGATGGGCCCGACACCACCATTCCGCTCCCCGGTAGCACCGGAGCAGACGACGAAGGGGACGCGGGTGACACCGCGGGCGACGACCTGCCCCCGCAGGCGGAGACGACGGGCGGAACGTTCGACTTCGAGTTCGTGGACCAAAACGCCGCCGACTTCGCAGAGGGAACCATGGCCGGCGTTCGTTTCGACGACGGACTGCGGCTGGGCAACGAGGGAACGCAAGGCTTGTACACCTCGCAAGTGTTCGACGCTGGCGAGCCCGTCTACTGGAACTCGTTGCGGTGGACTCCCCGGGCGCCCTACGCCAAGCCGCTCCCCGATGGGGCCGCCACCGAAACCGGGTACACCACCGGCGCCGCGGACATGCAGGACAACGTGCTGCTCCTGCACTTCGAAGACGCCTCATCGTTTTCCCCGGGCGAATTCGTGCACGACGGGTCCGGGCGGGACCATGCGGTTCAGCTTCTCGGCGCAACGTCAGCCGCCACCACGCCCTCGGGCGCGGCCGGTCGCGCGCTCGCGTTGTCCCCATCCAACTACGTCGAGATCGAGACCGGCTCCAACGACGACTTCCAGTTCGCCGAGGGGGACTTCACGTGGTCCATGTGGGCACGGACCAACGCCTCGTGCGCCCAGGCGGGTGGTGGAAGCTCGAGCAACCAGGTGTTCATGGGCGTCGACGCCGACGTCGAATCGGGCGGTGCACACATGTGGCTGGGCTGCTTCAACCCCGCCGATGGCGCATGCGGGCAGACCTCCGGGCTCGGGCGGCTGGGCGGCACCTTCACGGCGGATCAAGGCGACGGCCTCGGACAGTTCTGCGCTGGTCCCGAGCTGGTCGACGGCCAGTGGCACCACCTCGCTGTCGTCAAGCTTGGCCACCAACCCGCGACGCTCAGCGTGCTGTTCGACGGCGCCCTGATTCAAACGTCTCTGGTCGACTACGCGCTCCCGCTCTCCTTCGACCCCGCCGAGCCCCTGCGCCTGGGCCGTCTGGGCGACGGCTACCGTGCGACGGCGGACATCGACGAAGTCGCGGTGTTTCGTCGGGCCCTCACCATGGACGAAATCGAAGACCTGTACTTGCGGGGTGCACTGCAGCTCGAGTTCCAGGTGCGGGCTTGCGACTCGCCCACCTGCGCCGACACCGACTTCTCCGGGCCCGACGAGGATCCGGACGCGACGTACCGCGACGGCCCCGACGGCACGGTCGCGGGTCTCGAGTCCCGATACGGCCGCTACTTTCAGTACTCCGCTCGCCTCTCACGGCCCTCCGCAACACTGCCTCGTGGCGTCGTGCTCGATGCCGTACGTGTGACGGCGACCGCCGAGTGATCCTCACTCGGGGTGATACCCTGACGTTGTCGTGTGGGGGAGGTTCTTCGCGGTCGGTCTTCTGGTCACGCCGAGCGTGGCCTGCCGCAGCGAAGAGTTTCGATGCGAGACCAACGCCCAGTGCCCGGACGACGGTCGGTGCGAGCCCAGCGGGTACTGCAGCGTCCCCGCCGATGACTGCCCATCGGGCCGACGCTACGCGGGGCTGTCCGGCTCCCTTTCGGGCGAGTGCGTGCCTCCCGACGACGGTACCGGGTCGGCAGAAGGGTCCACGACGGCGGCGGAGAGCTCGGCAGGCTCTGGCACCAGCCCGCCCACCAGTACGGCAGGCGAGTCATCCACGACACTGCCGCCCGAAACGTCGAGCACATCCTCGACGTCGGGCGCCGATCCCCTGGTGTTCATCGACGACGATGCCGAGGACTTCGGCGCAGGCGTGCCGAGTGCCACCGAGTACGACGACGGGCTGCGACTGCAGCCGGATGCCAACGCTGGCGCATTCGTCTCGCGGGTGTTCGACGCGCAAACGCCCGTCGACTGGACCGCGCTGGAGTGGACACCGCGGGCGCCCTACTCCAAGCCACTCCCCGACGACGGCGCAGACGAGTCCGGCTACGACCAAGGCAACATCAGCATGGCCGACAACGTCCTGCTGCTGCACTTCGACATCGGAGTTGGCGTGGTGCCGGGCGATGCCATCGAAGACACCTCCGGGCGTGACCACCCCGCGAGTGTGCTGGGCATGGGCTCCGTCGCCGCCGCCGACCCGGCGATCTTCACCGAAGGCATCGCGCTGACCCCTGCGAACTCGGTCGAAGTCGACGTGTCGAACACCACCGACTTCCAGTTTGGGGAGTCGGACTTCACATGGTCCATGTGGGCACGTGGCGGCGGCCCCTGCTACTCCAAGTCCGGGTCCGCGAGCCCCAACCAGGTCTACATGGGGATCGAGGAAGGCCCGGGCTCTGGAGGCGCGCACATGTGGCTCGGCTGCTACAACCCCGCTGCAGGGGTGTGTGGGGCCACGGGCGGAGACGGTCGCGTGGGGAGCACCATGACCGCGCAGATCGGTGACGGGCTCGGAAGCATCTGCGGAGGCCCCGAGCTGATCGACGACCAGTGGCACCACCTCGCGCTGGTCAAGAGCGGCCACGACAACGCCACGTTGACGCTCTGGTTCGACGGGCAGCTCGTCGAGACCACGACGGTCGACTACGCGCTGCCGATTCTCTTCTCCGCCGATCGGCCGTTGCAACTCGGCCGACTGAGCGAGGGCTACAACGCCACGGTCGAACTCGACGAGGTCGCGGTGTTTCGCCGAGCCCTCAGTCCGCCGGAGATCGCGGACCTGCACCTGCGCGGCGCGTTGCAGCTCGCGTTTCAGGTGCGCGCATGCGACACGCCCGACTGCGACGGAGTCCCGTTCGTCGGGCCCGAAAGCGAAGAAGCGGCGGTGTTTCGCGACGGCCCCAGTGGGCCCTCGCACTCAACACCGCCGCTGCACGGGCGCTACTTTCAGTACTCGGTGCGGTTCGCTCGCCAGAGCGTCGGCCTTTCGCGCGAACCCGTGATCGACGAGGTCCGCGTGACCGCAGACCTCGAGTGAGCCGAATCAGGCCCGTGCGCGAACCCGGCCGCCGCGAGACTTGGTCTCTTTGACCGGCTTTTCGACGGGCTTGGGCGCCTCGGGCTCGGGCGCACCTTCGCCGGCCGCGTCCTTGGACTTGAGCCCCTTCTTCTCCAGCACCTCGGATTCGATGCGTTGGGCGATCTCGGTGTGCTCTTTGAGGAACGTCTTGGCGTTCTCACGACCCTGGCCGATGCGCTCGCCCTTGTAGGAGAGCCACGCGCCGGCCTTGTCGACCACGTTCTCGGCCACGCCGAGGTCGATGAGCATGCCTTCGCGGCTGACCCCCTCACCGTAGGTGATGTCGAACTCGACCTCGCGGAACGGAGGCGCGAGCTTGTTCTTGACCACCTTGACCCGCGTACGGTTGCCGACGACGGCCTCGGAGGTCTTGATCGCGCCGATACGGCGAATGTCGAGCCGCATCGAGGCGTAGAACTTGAGCGCGTTGCCGCCGGTGGTGGTCTCGGGGCTTCCGAACATCACCCCGATCTTCATCCGGAGCTGGTTGATGAAGATGACGATGGTGCGGCTGCGGTTGATCGAGCCGGTGAGCTTTCGAAGCGCCTGACTCATCAAACGCGCCTGCAGGCCCACGTGGCTGTCGCCCATGTCGCCTTCGAGTTCGGCCTTGGGCGTGAGCGCTGCGACCGAGTCGACCACGATGATGTCGACGGCGCCCGAGCGCACCAGCATGTCGCAGATCTCGAGCGCCTGTTCGCCGTAGTCGGGCTGCGAGACGAGCAGGTCGTCGGTGCGCACGCCGATCTTGCGGGCGTAGCCGACATCGAGCGCGTGCTCGGCATCGATGAACGCACACACGCCGCCGAGCTTCTGAGCCTCGGCCACCGCGTGCAGGGCCAATGTCGTCTTACCCGACGATTCAGGGCCGTAGATCTCGATGATGCGACCGCGAGGGAAACCGCCAACGCCGGTTGCAATGTCGAGGGCCAGGCACCCGGTGGGCACGACCTTGACCTCGCCCATCGGCATCTTGCCGTCGTTGAGACGCATGATCGATCCCTTGCCGAACTGCTTCTCGATGGTGGCGAGTGCGAGGTTGATGGCGGAGTCGCGCTGCGCCTTGGGGTCCTTGGAATCGGCTTTTTTGCTCATGAGGATGGGAGTCCTAGTTGGGGTGGGAAACGGAGGCGAGGCCGCGGGCGCACAGGCGATCCCAGATGAGCTTGAGCGCCCACTGCTGGGATGAATGTCGAACAGTGCCACGGTTGCCGCGGAGTTTGAGCTTCTTGTGGAGGTGAACGTCCCCGTCGAAAACGTCGATATGGACGGTTCCAACGGGCTTTTCGGGACTGCCGCCGCCCGGTCCGGCGATTCCCGTGAGCGAAACCGAGAGATCGGACCGGCACGCTCGGCGCGCGCCTTCGGCCATCGCCCGCGCGACGGGCTCGCTGACGGCACCGTGCGCTTCGAGCACCGCCGGGTCGACTCCGAGCGCCGCGATCTTGACCGCGTTGGAGTAGGAAATGATGCCGCCCTCGAACACGGCCGAGGACCCGGGCACCGCGGTGATGACCGACCCGAGCCCCCCACCCGTGCACGACTCGGCGACCGCCAGCCGAAGGCCGGCCTGTCCGAGCGCTTGCACGACGCGGTGGGCGATCGTGTCGTCCCCAATGCCATAGACCGCCGGTTCGAGCGCGGGAAGGATCTCGGCGTCGAGCTCGGCCAACGCGGCGGGTACATCGTGGGTGTTGGACGGCGGGGCTTCGAGGACGACCAGTACCTGGGGTGTGGAGGCCCGGTAGTGCACGAACAACGACTCCAGGCCGGGGCGAGTTCGGGCGCGGTCGAGGATCGGCTCGACGACGTTGGCGATGGAGGACTCTCCCCGGCCGATCGCTCGATACATGCGACGCGGTGCCTCACGCAGCGAGAACCGACGCGAGAGCACCGGGGCGATCTCCTCGTCGAACATGCGGCGAAGCTCCCTGGGAACGCCCGGCATCACGAACACGGGTGTGCCCTCGACCTCGACCGAAAAGCCCTCGGCGGTGCCGATCGGGTTGGCGACGATGGTGGCCGACGCGGGGAAGTCGGCTTGCTTGCGGTTGATCGCGGGCATCTCGTAGCCCATCGCGGCAAACTTGGCCTCGAGGCGAGCGAGCGCATCGGGATCGCGTTGCAACGTGTCGCCCGCGGCATGGGCGACCGCTTCGGCGGTCAGGTCGTCCGACGTTGGCCCCAGGCCGCCGCAGACGAAACACACGTCGACCTCGGCCGCGTCGCGTACGGCCGCGCTGATCTCCTCGATGCGATCGCGCACGGTGACGATGCGGTCGAGCGTGATGCCGAGCTGTCGGCACCGGACCCCAAGGTCCGAGGCGTTGGTGTTGACCGTGTCACCGCTGAGCAGCTCGTCTCCGATCGCGACCAAACGCCCGACGCATGCGCGGGGAGAGGAAGAGGAGGTGTCTTGCACGGCGGCCACGGTGCGGGGGCACTGACTCTGACGAAACACTGAACAGAAGTCAAGCCGGCGCCCGAGCGCTGAACGAACCCGCATGACACAGACACCCAAGACCCCGTGTCAGCCCTTGGTTCCCTCTCGCCGGTCCGTTAGGATGCCATCGAGGTGCGAATCCGATACGCGGCCAAGACCGACGTCGGCATGAAGAGGACTCACAACGAGGACTACTTCGCGTTGATCGAGGACGAGCAGCTCTTCATGGTCGCCGACGGCATGGGCGGCCACGCGTCGGGCGAAGTGGCGAGCAAGCTCGCCGCCGAAGTGATGGGCGAGTTCTATCGCCACAGCAAGGATCAGGACGCGACGTGGCCGTACCGCTACGACCACAACTTGTCCTATGTCGAGAACCGCCTGGTCGCCTCGATTCGGCTCGCCAACGCCAAGATTCACGAGTCCGCGGCCAAGAACCCGCAGCTTCGCGGCATGGGCACCACCGTGGTGTCCTTCATCATCAAGGGTAACTCTGCCTTCGTCGCTCACGTGGGCGACTCTCGGTGTTACCGGGTCCGCAACGGCGTCATCCACCTCCTCACACGCGACCACTCGCTGCTCGAGGACTACAAGGAAGCCCGGCCCGACATGACCGAGGAGGAAGCCCGCAACTTCCCCCACAAGAACGTCATCACGCGCGCCCTGGGCATGCGGGACAACGTGGTCGTCGACATCGCCAGGGTCGATCTCGAGGACGGAGATCGCTTCGTGCTCTGCAGCGACGGCCTGTCGGGAATGCTCACCGACGAGCAGATCCACGACATCACCAAACGCAACGAAGATCTCGAGGCGGCGGTGGGCGAGCTCATCGACCGCGCCAACGAAGCGGGCGGCACCGACAACATCACCGCCATGGTGGTGGAGTGCCACTTCTAGTCTTCGAAGGGAACCTCTCGGTTCCCCTCACTGCGGCAGCAAAGTTGCCTCCGTTTCACCCCTCCAAGGTCGGGCGCGAATCGCCCTCGCTCGCGAACCGCCTCACGATTCGCTCCTTCACGTTCATGCTGGCGCTGCTTTCGGGGTGCTTCGAAGACCCCGAGCCGGGTGTCGGCACGGCGGGAGCATCCAGCGGCGCAGAGACCGGAGATTCGGGCAACACGCAGGGCGAGTCGGACCCGACCACCGACCCCACGACCAACCCGACCGATCCGACGGCGGGGGGTTGCATGGGCTGCCTCGATGCCGCGGGCGGTTGCCTTGCCGGCGACCAAGACAACGCCTGCGGTGCGTTGGCGGTGGCCTGCGAGGTGTGTGACGCCGAGGACTACTGCGCCGAGGGCACCTGCACGCCCAGACCGTTGTGCACCCCCGACAACTGCAACGGGTGCTGCGACGGCGACGACTGCATCGAGTCGCCGGACGATGCGGCCTGCGGACGTGGCGGGCAGATGTGCACCGAGTGCACGGGCGACAGCACCTGCAACGAGGGATTCTGCGAGCTCCCGTGCGAAGACACCTGCGACGGGTGTTGTGACGCGACCGGCGACTGCGTGCCGTTCGACGCCCTCACCGACCAGGCGTGCGGGATTCAAGGCGAGGTGTGTTCGTCGTGTCAGGCCGACTTCACCTGTGAAGGCGGAAGCTGCATCTCCAACGAGTGCGCCATGAACTGTGCCGGGTGTTGCGACGGCGCCGACTGCTTCGACGGAGCTGCCGACAGCGCATGTGGTAGCGGAGGCGCAGCGTGCGAGCAGTGCCCCCAAGGGACAGAGTGCGGTGGAGATGGATTCTGCACCCCCGCAGAGGGAACGCTCTGGGACCTGGAGGTCGCCTCTGGCGACCTCCCGCCCGCCGACCCCAACGGAAACAACTGGGACCAGTTTGGAGGAGCGCCCGACCCGTTCTTCCGCATCACACTCCAAGACGGCACGTCCGAGCAGACCTCGGTGGTCAGCAACAACACGATCGCGACCTGGAACGAACGACTCGTGCTCAACGCCTCCGCCGAGCAGCTGATGATGGCGTCCGAGTTCGCGATCTACGACGATGACGCCATCGGCAGCGAACTCGCGGGCAGCTGCCAGCTCGCGATTCCAGCCGACCTGTTCGGCGTTCAGCTGCAGTTCCGGTGCTTCGACCCGGATAGCGATCCCGACAGCGATCCGCCGCTGTACACGCTGGTCTTCAGCGTCGTGCTCAGCGAAATGTGAACCCCGGCTACTTTCGGAAGCGCACGTGGAAGTGGTTCACGTGGCCCTTCCAGTGGCGGATCAGACCGTGCGTGCGTCGGCGACCGCGCGGATACTGGAACAGCTCGTCGAGGGTGTCTTCGGAGTAGCCGCGCTCTTTGGCGTAGTCGTACAGCAGCTTCTGGATCCGATAGTCCATGAAGATGTACGTGACCTCGTCGCTGTCGATGAACGCCTTGATGAGCGTCCACGTGCGCGGAACGTCGAGGTTGCTGGCGTTGGCCGACTTGAAGCGTTTCTCGTGGGCGTACTTGCCCTTGAGCACGTAGCCGATGTCGACGTCGCGACCGTGCTGGTGCGAGACGTGGGGAGGGAACTTGCCGCCGCCGCGTTTGGAGATGTCGCCCACGTGCACTTTGGGGCCGCCGGGTTTCTTGCGCTTGTAGCTGGCGATGGCGGACTGAATCACACGAATCGTCTTGGCCGCCCCCCATGCGCCCGCGCCCCATTTGACGACGTAGTGCTTGCCGGGCGGCAGCTGAATGCCCGCCTTCAGCTTGCCCTTGTCGCGATCGATCTGCGCAAAGCCTCCGACCACATCGCCGTCGACCCACACGGTGAGCTTCTGGCCCTCGCGCAGCGCGTTGGGGTTCTCGAGTTTGCCGCGTTGGTATCGCTCGAGCTCGCTGGGGGTGAGCCCGTAGCGTTTGGCGATCTTGCCCAGGTTGTCGCCGGACTGGACCGTGTAGCTGATCTTGGTGCGCTCTCGCGGGGCGATGACCGGACACACCCGCACGGTTTGCCCGACGCTGAGCAGGTCGGGGTTCTTGCGCAGGCGCGCGTTGAGCTTGGTGAGGTCGCGCTTGCGAACCCCGTAGCGCCCGGCGATTTGCCCGAGGTGCTCTCCGGGCACGACCGTGTGTTTGTGGACCGGCGTGATGTAGTCGCAGGCCTTGGACTTCTTAGCCGCGCCCACGCTACCGCCGGTCACACACACGTCGATCTCTTGGCCGACACGGAGCTTGTTGGGGTCGGCCCGAAGCGCCTTGTTGTAGCGGGTGATCGCAGACTCGTTCACCCCGTAGGTCCGCGCGATGCGGCCGAGCGTGTCCCCGGACTCCACGGTGTGTTTGGCGATGTTGCCTCCGCCCGCGCAAGGCTTGCCGCGCTTGGGCTTGGACTTGGGCGACCCCTTCTTGGAGCGGGCCTTTGCCGAATCGCCACCGTCGTCGACACAGACGTTGATGATCTGGCCCAGCCGCAGCAGGTCGGGGTTCTTCTTCAGGGCCGAGTTGTTGGCGATGAGCGCCTTCTCGGAGACGCCGTGTCGCGCTGCGATGCCACTGAGGGTGTCACCTTTGGACACCTCGATCTCGCAGGACTTCTTGGGCTTGCCTTTGGCCGAAACCTCGGGCGCCCACGCGTAGATCGCGAGACTCGCCAGGAGCATCCATGCGCTGCGCAGTCGCATTGGTTGCAAGGGATGGCATGGACCTCGTTGGCCAGCAAGAGGCGCCACAGATCGGCGCTGCGCGGCAACGAGCGAGGTCTGAGCGCCCTACGCTCGTACCCGCGCCATGCCTCGGAAAAACGAGGGCTAGGGCAATCCGCCGGTCTCGGCCCGCAACAACGCAACCAGCTCGCGGCGAACGGCCAGACCCGCGGTCATCGAGGTGAAGCGACCGACCGCGAGTGCGAGGTCCTGGATCACCGCGCCCAGCGTCGTCGGGGTGAGGTGATGCGGATCGATGCCGTTGCGACGACACTGCGACTTGAGCACGGGCCACGGAAACGCGGTGTGCCGTTCGAGGACACCATAGACAGAGATGGCGAGCGGGCCGAGGGCTCGGGGTGGCGTGCGGTCGAGTGCAATCATGGCGGGCTCCGATCGAGCTCCACTCAGTGCAAGCGCCGTGCACAACTCGGCGGCCGCGCTCAATCGAACATGATGCGGGCCGTAAACCAGACCGAAGCCAACAACGCCTTGACCGAGTCGTGACGGTCGGCCGGGTCGGGCTGCAGCCCCCGCAGCAGGATGTTCCGCAGCCATCCGGGCACCCGTGCCCGCTCCGGAACGGGGCGCACGTTGCCCGCGACGACGTTTCGCGCAATCTCGGAGGCGGTGTTGCCCGCAAACGGGCGCTCGCCATAGAGCCCCTCGTACAGCGACACGCAGAACGCGAACTGATCGCTGCGGGCGTCGGCATGGGCCCCGAGGAACTGCTCGGCTGCCATGTACGCTGGTGTGCCCACGAAGTGGCCAGTGCTGGTGACGCTGCCTTCGACCGTCACCGGATCGTCACCTTCGACGGTGACCGTCATTGCGTCGCCGCCGAGCGTACCGGACACCTCGCTCGCTCCACCGACCGAGGAGATCGTCACCGAGACGTCGCCCGTGCCGTTGGTGGTGGTGGTGCCGGTGGATGTGGAAAGGATGTCTTCGAACCGACCGCGGCCGCTGTCACTGGGCGCGGTGCTGAGGGCATCGGCACCCGAGGGCACCGGCCGGCTCCGCACGGGCCCGTCGTTGGCGAGACCGAAGTCGACCACGCGTGCGCGGCGATCCCCGACCAGCACGTTGCTGGGCTTGAAGTCGCGGTGAATGAGGCCTGCATCGTGGGCCGCGGCGAGGCCCCGGCCGGCCCCGAAGAACATGCTCACGACTTCCCGCCAGGTTCGGGCGTCCTGGCGGATCCAACGCGCCAAGGACGGGCCGTCGACAAGCTCCATCGCGATGTAGACGCCATCCTCGGACTCGCCGACGTCGTAGATCGTGACGACGTGCGGATGGGCCAGCTGCGCGGTGATCTGCGCCTCGCGTCGCAGGCGGGCGCTGGCCTGCTCGAGCCGCCCTCGAAACTGGGCCTGGCGGATGAGCTTGACCGCGACGTCCCGCTGCAGCTCGGGGTCGAAGCCCGCGTAGACCACGCCCATGCCGCCCTCCCCGATCTTGCGGGTGATGCGGTACCGCCCGATTGCGCCCGGCAGCGGCGTCTTTTCAGCCTGGCCCATACGCCCGCAGGGTAGCACCCCGAGCCCGCTCGGACACAGCAACGTACAGTGGGTTGTCGGCGGGACCGCGCCGGACGACACTCGCCCCCATGCCCAAAAACCCGCGCTCGCTGGTCTTGGGGACCGCCGGGCACATCGACCACGGAAAGACGTCTCTGGTCCGCGCCCTCACCGGCACCGACACCGACCGACTTCCCGAGGAGAAGCGCCGCGGCATCACGATCGAGCTCGGGTTTGCGCCGTGGACGATCAAGAGCGGGCTCGAAGCCTCGATCGTCGATGTGCCGGGCCACGAGAACTTCGTCCGGACGATGGTCGCCGGGGCCGGTGGCATCGACGCCGTCGTCCTGGTGGTCTCTGCCGAGGACGGTGTGATGCCGCAGACCCGCGAGCACATCAACGTGTGTCGCTTGCTCGGGGTTCGCCACGGCGTGGTGGCCCTGAGCAAGGTCGACCGCCTCGAGGGCGACGAAGAGGCGATCGAGCTGGCGGCGGACGACGTGCGAGAGGCGCTCGCGGGCACCATCTTCGAGGAGGCGCCGATCATTCCGTGCAGCGCACACACAAAAGAAGGGCTCGACACGCTTCGCTCGACGCTGGTGAAGCTGATCGACAAGATCCCGCGGCGCGGAACCAAAGGCGACCCGATCCTGCCGCTCGACCGCGTCTTTTCGATCCGTGGGCACGGCACGGTCGTGACCGGCACCTTGCAACGTGGCGTGGTGGACGTGGGCAAAGAAACTCCGCTGCGGCTCGAGCCGACCGGCAGTGGGCGAGAGCCGGTCCAGCTTCGCACCCGAGCGGCGCAGGTGCGTGGAGACGCCCAGGACCGTATCGGCGCAGGCTCTCGCATCGCCCTCAACCTCGGCGGTGTCGAGACCAAGGACCTATCTCGCGGGGACGTGCTCACTGCGGGCGACGCGGTCTCCCGCCAGAGCGTGTTTCATGCGTGGTTGCAGCATCTGCCCACGCACGGCGCTCCGTGGAAGGCCGGCACCGCACTGCAGGTCTGCGTCGGCACGGCCTACACCAACGGCAAGCTGGATCCGCTGTATCTCGAGCCGCTCGAAGGCGAGACGCAGGACACGGACGACGTCGTGATCGACAACGGCCGCGAGGGGCTCGTGCGACTGCGCCTCGAATCCCCGCTCCCCCTGTGGCGCGGCGCTCGTGTGGTGGTCCGGGCCTTTTCGGACCCGTCCGAGGACTACCAAGGGCGGACGATCGGCGGCGGCGTCGTGCTCGACCCCGAGCCCTCGACGGGCCGTGGCCAGCGACCGCGGTGGATCGCGCTGGGCCGCGCGTTGCACGGCGACGACCCCAAGGCGCAGCTCTCGGCACTCGTGCAAGACGCGGGGTCGCTCGGCATCGACGAGACCGCGCTGAGCCGCCGCACGGGCATCGACGACGTACGCGCCGCCATCGACCCCCTGCTCAAGGGCAAGCACCCGTTCGCCTGCCGCTTGGGCAAAGACCGCTACGTCGAAGATGGCGTGGTGCGACAGCTCGTCGATCGGGCGATTTCCACGGTCGACAAGTTTCACGGCGCCCAGCCGCTCAAGACCGGCATGCCACGCCCGGCGCTCGAAGCCGCCCTCGGCAAACGCGTGGCCAGCGACGTGGCTGCGGCCGCCATCGACCGCGCAATCGAGCGCGGTGCGCTGCGCTCGGTCGACGAAGCCGGCACGCTCGCCCGACCCGGCAAGGGTCTGTCCGCCGAAGGCGAGCTCCCCCCGCGCATGCAGAAGGTCTTCGACATGTACGAGGCCGCCGAGAACAAACCGCCCACGCTCAAGGAAGTCGGCGAGGCGCTCGAAATGGACGGCGCCGAGGTCCTCGAGTTGGTCAGCGGGCTGCAGCGAACCGGCCGTCTGGTGCGGGTCACCGCGGAGCTCTCGTTCAGCAAGCAGAGCCACGAAACACTCGTCGCGGGGGTACGCGAGCATCTATCCTCCGAGGGCACCATCGACGTTCAAGCCCTCAAGGCCATGACCGGTCTGACCCGCAAGTTCGCCGTCCCGTTGATGGAACACTTCGACCAACTGCAGATCACCGTACGCCGCGGCAACGAACGCATCCCCGGTCCGCGGGCCTGAGTCCGCCGGCAAAAGACTCTGCTCCTCGTTTCGAAGACGTGGTCGGCAAGAGAGCGAAGCGTCCCGGAGGGACGCGAAGCGGAAAAAGAAGAAAGAGCCGAACGTAGAGCTAGGCCTACCGAGGGTTTCGGAGGGACCCCCCCACCCTCGAGGGGGTCCTGAAGAAACCCGGCATGGCTGTCAGACAGAAGGCTCTACCCCCGACGCTTCAGACGCACGCTGACGCCGTGTTTGGGGCGCAGCGTGACAGACGTGAGCAGGTCGAGTTCGAAGTCCTCCACGGGGGAGACCTCGAGGTGCTGCAGCAACGTGGCCAGACCGAGCACCCCTTCGAGCATGGCGAAGTGATTGCCCACGCACACCCGGGCACCGCCGCCGAACGGCAGGTACGCGTGTTTGGGCAGCCGGTCGGCGAGGCCGTCGAGCCACCGCTGCGGACGAAAGACCTCGGGCTCGTCGTACCACCGGGCATCGCGATGAATCGCCCAGACCGGCGTGAGCACCTGCGTCCCACGAGGAACGACCCACCCCGCGATTTCGACGTCTTCGAGCGCCTCGCGGCCGAACATGTAGACCGGCGGATAGACGCGCATCGACTCCTTGAGCACCGCGTCGATGAACGGGAGCGAGGCGACATCCGCCATCGTTGCCGCCCGATCGCCCAACACCGAGTCCACCTCTTCGCGGGCACGCGCCTGAACCTCCGGGTGACGGGCCAACAGCAACAACGTGAACGAGAGCGATAGCGCCGTAGTCTCGTGACCGGCGAGAAAGATCGTCGCGACCTCGTCGCGCACCTGGTCGTCGGTCATCCCGGTGCCGTCGTCGTCGCGGGCCGCGAGCAGACGTCCCAAGAGGTCGTCTCCGTAGCCGCCGGGCCGTTGGCGACGCTGGCGAATGATGCCGTAGAACAGCTCGTCGAGCTGTGCTCGCGCCCGCGCGAGTTCGTCGTGCGTCGCCTGGTTGGCGACCCGCGGCAGCAGCCGGCGCCAGCTGAGGTGGGCGCGGTGAAAGCCCTCCATCATCGTCTCTACCAGTGGCCCCACGGCGGCGATGTCGGGCACCTCCGCGTCGCCGAAGACGGTGTGCAGCACGATGTCGAGCGTCATCTCCATCATGTCGGTGTGCACGTTGCGAACACCGTCACGCATCGGCTCGATCGCGTGTTGGGTACAGGAGACCATCGTGTCGGCGAACCGTTCGATGTGGCGGCGCGTGAACGATGGCGCCGCAATCTTGCGCTGCCGTCTCCAGAACCGGCCCTCGCTCGTCACCAGTCCCCGCCCCAGAAAGCCGGACAGCTCGTGGGTCAGCGCGCCCTTCATGAACTTGGCGTGCTCGCCCAGCACGACCTGCCCGACGTCGTCGGGGTTGCTGATGAGCACGATGAGCTGCGGGCCGATGTGATACGAGACAACGTCGCCGTGCTCGAGCACCGTCTCGTGAATCGCCGAGAGTTGGTCGCGCTCGAAGACTCGCGCGGTACCGATCACCGGAAACTCGCGTGGCCCCGGTGGACGCTCTCCGGGGATGCCGCGACCCCGAGGCCCGATCCGCGTGACCTCGATCTGCCCCCCACGTGCCTGCGCCCGAGCTTCCATGGTTCGAGCATGCGGCACGCCCTCGCCGACTTCAAACGGCGGGCAGCTGCAATCGCGCAGGCTCAGGCCCGCCGAACGGTGCCGCGCTGGGCGGTCACGATGCGGTGTCGCACCCAGTGCTCCCCGTTTTGGTAGGCCCGAAACGGTGCACTCATGCGGACCCCGACGAACCCCGCCTGCGTCAGACAGGCCCGCACGTGGTCGGGATCGTGCGCGTGCAGGTCGGCTTCGGCATCGAACGCATGCACGTCGTTGCCCTTGGCCGGGGCAAACGTGAACACCAGCGGCGCCTCGGCGTGAAGCCTTCGCGCCAGCCGGTGGAACAGGGCCGGCACGTCGACGACGTATTCCATCAGCCCCGAAGACATCGCGCCATCGAAGCGGTCGCGGCCAGGGATGCGCGTGAGCACGTCGCCGCGATGGCATTCGACGTACAGCGGGCACTGCACCCGCCCCAGCATTGCAGCGCTCACATCCAGCCCGACCAGCTCCAGCGTCACGGACCGAGCGGCCAGTGCATCGCCGAGCAAGCCCGTGCCCGCGCCCACATCCAACCATCGCCCACGAGGCTCGAGCTCGGCCACGACCTTCGCCACCCGGGTCGGCGACGTGTACCCGCACCCCTCCTCGAGGTGTTCGTCGTAGTCGTCGGCGAAGGCGTCGTAGGTGAGTCGAGCGTCGTCTCGAATGCGACGTTGGTGGGCGCGGCGCTGCGCGCCGTCGTGGTTTTGCACGGCGGGAGAATCGAGGTCCGCCCTGACGGTGTCAATCCCCAACGACGGTCCAGGCGACTTCGTCACCCGCGCGTAACGGCACGACCTGCGTGTCGCCGAGCGGCAACGTCTCGGGCACCGCCTGGGGTTTGCGCTCGAGCCGAATGCGATCGATGTTGCGAGGCAACCCGTAGAAGTCGGGGCCGTGGTGGCTCGCAAACCCCTCGAGGCGGTCCAAAGCGCCGACCTCGTCGAACGCTTCGGCGTAGAACTCGATCGCGGCGTGGGCCGTGTAGACGCCTGCGCAACCGCATGCGCTCTGCTTGTCGTGCCGAGCATGCGGTGCGCTGTCGCTCCCGAGGAAGAACTTGGGGTTGCCGCTGGTGGCCGCTGCGAGGAGCGCATCCCGATGTCGGGCCCGCTTGAGAATCGGCAAGCAGTACATGTGCGGCCGGATTCCGCCCGCGAACATCGCGTTGCGATCGTAGAGCAGATGGTGCGCGGTGATCGTCGCGCCGACATGCGGCGGCGCCGATTCGACAAACTTCACCGCGTCCGCGGTGGTGATGTGCTCGACCACGATGCGCAACCGCGGGAACCGCTCGACCAACGGAGCGAGCGTGTCGCGCAAGAAGATGGCTTCGCGATCGAACACGTCGTCATGCGCCCCGATCGACTCGCCGTGGATCAGCAGGGGCAACCCGCCCTCTTGCATCGCCTCGAACACGTCGGCACTGGCGTTCAGGTCCGTCACGCCCGCGTCCGCATTGGTCGTGGCGCCCGCGGGGTAGAGCTTGACGGCGTGCACGTGGGGGTTGGCCACCGCCTTGCGAATCTCTTGCGGCGTGGTGCCCGGCGTGAGGTACAGGGTCATCAAAGGCTCGAAGCTCGAGCCCGCGGGCAACACTGCAGCGATGCGGTCGCGGTAGGCCAGCGCTTGGTCGACCGTTGCGACCGGCGGCTTGAGGTTGGGCATGACCACCGCGCGCGCGAACACCCGAGCCGTCGCGGCCACGGTGTGCGCCAACCGATCACCGTCGCGCAGGTGTAGGTGCCAGTCGTCGGGGCGCGCGAGCGTCAGCGTGTCGGTCACGCGCGCGGTTGTACCAAAGCGCTCAGCTGCATTGCTTCTGGCAGCCCTCGAGACACTCCAGGTAGGCGTCGTTGTCCCCGACGCTGGACGCGTGGAACTCGCACTCCTCCTGGTCGCACTGCCGCATGCACGCGTTGGGGTCGGTCGTACCGCGCCCCTTCTTGGCGCAGGCCCCGATCACGAGCCCGACGCCCAACACCACCACCCACCCCGCACGCCTGCTTTGCCCCATGCCTTCGAGAGTATCGCAGGCCGCGTGACGAAAAAAACGCTCGACCCGTGATCCGGTCGCATGGCCTTCGACTCTTGGGGAGCGAGACCATGCAACGACTGTCCATTGCCCCCCTTGCCGCTCTGTTCCTGCTGACCGCCTGCGACCCCGCCGAAGAGGAGACCACCGGGACCTCGAATGGAGGCAGCACCTCCGGAGAGACGACCGATCCCTCCACGACGGACCCCTCCACCACCGGGGAAACGACCGGCGAGTCCGCGGAGAGCTCGGGCGGCAACGACGACAGCACCGGCGGAGACGACACGACCGGCGGCAACGTGGGTCCGCTGTCGTGGAGCGAGACAGCCGGGCCTTGCGGAGGGTCGCAGACCAACGCGCTGTGGTTCGACGACCGCATGACCGGCTTCGTCGGTTGCGGCGAAAACGCAGCGGGCGAGGGCTTGTTCACCACCACCGACGGCGCCCTGACGTTCGAGGACAACGTGCGCTTCAACGAAGTCCGCATCATGGACATTCGTCGCGGCCCCGACGGCGTGCTCTACGGTGCCGGCATTCACCAGCTCGACGGCTTCCCGGTGTGGAGCTTCGACGAAGGTGGCATGATCAACTCGACCGGGCTGTACACGCCGAGCAACAGCGCATTCCTCGCGGTGAACCAGGCCGAAAACGCCGCCATCACGGCTGACGGACAGATGCTCATCGACTCGCTGACGGGCACCACCGCCGCCTACCGCTCTGCGGGCGGAGAGTTCGAGGAAGTCCCCAGCCTCGGAGAGGCGCTGCTCGACGACCCCGACGCGGGTAGCTTCCAGGTTCGCCGCATTCAGGCCCACGACAACCGCTTCTACGCCGTTGGAAGTCTGATCAACGACCCGGCCCGCGTGCACCTGCCCTCGCAACTCGAAGGCGCGACGTTCCACTTCCACACGGTGGAGCTGCAGTCCGAGAACCGTGACGGCGAACTGCTCGACATGCACGTCTGGGACGACCAGCACATCATCGTCGCCGGCCACGACCAGAGCGAGCGGTACCCGCTGATCTACCTCGTCGACGGCGCCGACCCCTACGACGTCGACAACTGGGAGAAGATCGAGCTGTTCGACTCCGGCCTCGACTACCAAGCGGGCGTCAACGACATCCATGTTGTCGGTGACCGGGTCGTCATGGTGGGAGAGAAGATCCCGACCGCTCAAGGTGGATTCGTCATCATCAGCGAAGACGGCGGCCGCACCTTCGAAGACATCACGCCCGAAGGTGCCGACGCCCTGTCGGCGGTGTGGATGTTCGACAACGGCGAAATGGTCGTCGGTGGCGGCGGCGGCGAGATGTGGATCTACGGAGAGTAGCCACTACGACTGCGCCGAGGGGACCCAGGCGGTCGTTCGTCCCGCGACCGTGAGGAACTCGATCGGTGCTCCAGCCACGGTGGTCGCCCCGTCTTCGGGGCGCCAGCGACGGTGAAACAACCAGTCCTCGGGGTAGCGGTCGGCGTTGGCATCCACGTCGACCGCTGTTTTTGTGACGTGCACCAGTGCGTCGGCGAGTCGCCTGGCCTCATCCGTCGTCACGGTGTTGGCGCGGCGCCGCGGGTCCAGCCCGGCGGCGTGGAGCACCTCGTCCGCGACCCAGTTGCCTACGCCCGCGGCGAAACTCTGGTCGAGCAGAAGGCCCTTGAGTGCTCCGCGTCGCCGCCCGAGCAGCCGATGCAGCGTCGCGCCATCGGGAGGCTCGAGCAGCGGGTCGAAACCCAGGTCCGCGATCGGCGACTCGGACGGCGGATCGTGCCGCAGCCGAATGCGTCCCAGCCGGCGCGCGTTGGTCATGGAAAGCCTCCGGCCGGACGCCGTGGTGAGGACCAGCTTGGCGAACCGAGGCGGCCACTGCGACGCGAGCGTGGGACCGGTGTGCAGCTGAAGCCCGGGCGCATCGGGAGTGACGAAGCCTCCCGTCATGCCGAAGTGAAACAGCGGCCACGGTCGGCGATCCAAAGACAGCCACAGCTGCTTGCCACGACGGTGAGCGCCGAGCACGGTCGCCCCTTGGAGAGCCGCGATCATCTCAGCGACGCCGACACCCTCGAAGACGATGGGATCATCGACGACGTCGACCCCCTCGAGACGCTCACCGACCAGCACCGCCTCGAGTTGGCGGCGACCAAACTCGACTTCGGGCAGCTCAGGCATCGGACAACAAACGAAGCGCCTCGACGAGGGTGGCGTCGTCTTCGGGCTCGACGGTGCGCAGGTCGAGCAACAACCGCTCGTCTTCGATGCGCCCGATCACCGCGGTGGCGCCCAGTCGCAGGTCGCGGGCGGTGGCGGCCGGTTTTTCGCAAGGAACCCACAGGCCCACGCTTGGCATCGTGTCCCCCGGAAGGCTTCCGCCGCCGATCGCGGCCTGCATGGAGACGACCCGCGAGTCGTCCCACCCCAGTTGGCCGCAGATCTCCGTGGCTCGAGTCCGCAGTGCGTCTTCGGAGCGCGCAACCATCGTATGCAGCGGAAGGTCGGGAGTCCCCGCCCGGGCGTGCGCAGCAAACGTGGCGTGCAACGCCGCCAACGCGGTCTTGTCGGGCCGCAGCGCACGGGCCATCGGGAACCGGCGGCATCGTTCGACGTAGCTGGCAGTGCCCGCGATGATGCCCGCCTGGGGGCCACCGAGCAGCTTGTCTCCGCTGGCGAGCACGAGGTCGACGCCCTGCTCGAGGTACTCGCCGATCGTCGGCTCGACCGCGGGCAACCCCGCACCGAGCGAACCACTCCCCAGGTCGGCAATGAGGGGAATGCCGCGCGCCTTGGCCAACGCGGACAGCTCGGTCAGGCCGACCTCTTTGACGTAGCCGGCCTGCTTGAAGTTGCTCTGATGGCACCAAAGCAGCGCCGACGCGGGCACGCCCTGGGCGTCGGGGCCCTCTCCATCGAGCGCCTGCTCGTAGTCGCGAAGGTGGGTGCGGTTCGTGCTGCCGACCGCGACCACCCGAACCCCGCCCGCGCCGGCCATCGTCGCCACACGAAAGCTGTCGCCGATCTCCACCATCTGACCACGGGAGAGCACCACGCCTCCGGGCGCGCCGAGCACCGTGCACGCGAGCAGTAACGCCGCCGCGTTGTTGTTGACGACGTGCACGTCCTCGGCGCCCATCACCGCGCACAGGAACGGCCGCAACCAGGCGAACCGCGAGCCGCGTTTTCCGTCGCGCAGGCCGACCTCGAGGTCGCAGTACTGTGCGGCGTCCCCCATCGCGGCGATGGCCTCACGGGACAGGGGGGCGCGCCCAAGGTTGGTGTGCAGGATGACCCCGGTCGCGTTGATCACCCGCATCGGACGGGGACGGGCCCATGACGCCAGCGTCTCGGCCACCGACTCCGACAGGGCGGTCGCATCGGGAATGTCCACCGACTTGCCGTCCAGCACGGAACGCCGAAGGGCCTCGAGCGCCCGCTGCACGGCGCGTCGCGCCAACGGGCGCTGCCAACCGGCCTCGGCCAGCGGCGCTGCATCGAGAACGGCGTCGACTTTGGGGAGACGTGCGAGCGCGGAACGATCGGCCACCGGCCGTCTATACCAAAAGCAGCACGGTGACCAAGATGCCGAACACCAACACGCCGACCATCGGCCACAGCAGGCCAAGGATGGGCGCGTCTCGCTCGTCTCGGGTGTTGGTGACGGTGGCGGTGGCTTCGCCCGCGGCGGCGAGCGCTTGCGCGACGTGGGCGGCGGGGTGCTGGACCCGGAGGGTGACGTCCCCGACCGTGAGTTCATCGCCGTGGCCGACGGAGACGACCTCGGCCACCCTTCGCCCACTCACGAGCACCCCGTTCTTGCTCCCGAGATCGAAGATCGTGAGCCCGTCGGGTTCGACCACGATGCGCGCGTGTTGACGACTCACGTCGGGGTCGTCGAGCACGACCGTCGCCCCTCGCCCTCGGCCGAGAATGTGCTCGCCGTACGGCATCACGTGCTCGCGCCCTCGATGGGCCCCCGTCGTCTCGAGCAGCACCGGGTAGAGGTTGGGGGTCTGAGTCATGAAACGCGCCATGGGGATTGTATCGAAGCTGGCCGCCATGCACCCAATCGAGCGCTCCAACACTGAAGCGGCAGACCCTCGGGCTTGCGGGCGGTGGGTTTGGGGGCGTAGGCACTGCATCGCTCGAGCGCCTGTCGAACATCGTCGCGGGCAGGGAGGGTGCACGGGGGCACACCTCGAGCCAACGACGGCGGAGAAAGGGCCTGCCGCCAGGCGACGAGCGCGGGGTCGTCGGTCGAACGCCGTGCGCTGGTCTGGATCCCCGCGAGGACATGGACGCCCGCGTCGGCGAGCCGTCCTCGCCATCGTGACACCGACGTACTCGGGGCGCGTACGCAGCCCGCCCCGTGCTCACTGACACCCAAGACCTCGGGCTGACGTCCGCCAGACCACGCCGTCCAGCCCGGACGCGGCTGAGGCGATCGGCTGGAGGCGACCGCGACCGCAAGCAGGAGACATGCGGCCCCGCGATGGGGCAACCACGCCCGCACCCGGTCGGAGACCCCGCGGCGGACCCACGGCAGCATGCTGACCGCCGCGACGCCGACCCAAACGCCGCGGGGCACCTCGGGAAAGGACGCCACGGCTTCGGCCACCTCGAGGATGACCGCACCTCCGGCCGCGGCGGGTGCCAACGCAGCCGCACCGACGAGCGGAAGCAGCCCCCAGCCCACAACCGCCGCAGGCACGACCCACAGCGTGAATACGGGCACTGCGATGGCGTTGGCGAGCACGCTGCCGTCGGAAGCGGCGTCGAAGTGCAGCCACAACAGAGGGAGCAGCGCCCACCCCAGATGCCAACTGGTGAAGGCCGCCCCTCGCGATCCTTCGAGGCCGACCAACACGATCATCGCGGCCATCGAGAGCTGGAATCCAGGCTGCAGAAGCCACGTCGGCCGGACGAACAGCATCAACGCCGCCGCGACCACCAGCACCGACGGAGCGTGGAGCGGGCGACCGAGTGCGGTGCCCAACCCGAGCAAGCCGAACATCACGGCGGCTCGAACCGCGGGCGCGGCGGCTCCGGTCAGCACGACGTACGCCACGACGGGCAGCGCCGAAGCCAAGACCGCGACACGCGGGCCCCACCACCAGCGCGCGAGCAACCACCGCAGACACGCCAGCCAAGCCCACGCGGCCAGTCCGACGTGAAGTCCGGAGACGGCGATCAAGTGGCCCAAGCCTGCGCGCTGAAGACGAGCCCGAGCCTCGGGCGGCAACGCGGCGGGCAAACCCAAGCTGCTGGCCACGACGAAACCCCGCGAGGGATCGCCCCGCGCCTGTGTCCACCCGACTTGGCGTGCGCGGGCGAGCGCCTCGGACCCGAGGGATGCGACGCCCGTGGAGCCTGCGGACGCTGGCCAACTCCGGGACACGAACACGCGCGAACTGCCATCGGGGCTCGCTCGCCCTGCGTCGGTGTGCAGGTCTTCGGAGAGCACCCGCACCGACTGGCCCCTCCATAAAGGACACGCCCCCGCGGGCAGAGAAAGATCGACGTCGTCGCCGCGGGAAGTGCGAGCCCGGACGTGACACCGAGGACCGGGCGTGCTCGCGGAGAGGATCTCGACCTCGCGGGTGGCCGAAGCTGGGCCGCGGCGGTCAGCGGTGGGCGCGAGCGTCTGCGCCTGGCCATGGGAGACGGCGCGGGCAAACGCCAGCGCCACCACCAGCGCGCAGAAGATGGGCCACGCCCCCCGCGACGGCCACGCGCTGCCCGCAAGGGCCACAAATGCGAACCCCAGCGCGGCGACGACCAGCGCTGGGGTGTGTGCGGAGGTGGACAGGAACGCGGTGCCAGCCCCGATCCCGGCGATCACCAGCAGCCACGTCCCGAGGCTCCGCATGTCGACCTGGTCGACCACGGCGCCGCGGTGTTGCACGGTTTTTTCAGCCGGGCCTGTCGGCCGCAGAATGGGTAAGCAGCATTGCGGTGCGGCCGCGCCCCGGCCTACACTCTGGAGCAACCGTGCTACTCACGCGCATCTGGGCCGTCCTGTTGGCAGTTCTCGCCACGGGCTGTCTCGCCGGCATGTTTCTCCTCTCCGCCGGGCAAAACGGTGACTTCACCGAGGCCGATCGAGACGCGGTTCGTGCCGTCACCGAAGCAGGCGTCGCCGCACTGACCGCCGAGATCAGCGCGTCGAAAGTTCAGCAAGTCAACGCCTTGGTGATCGACGACGACCTTCGCGAAGCACTCGCGCGGGACGCCGAGCCCACGGAAGACGACACCGCCACCCCGCTGCCGCAGGTGTTGGCCGAAGCCACCGAGGAGCTGCGTCTGCGCACCGGCTCCAACCTCACCGTCTCGGTGATCGACGGCAACGGCAAGATCGTGGCCTCCAACGGGATCTCCGAAGCCGAGATGCCCGAGGTGATCGCGGCCGAGGCGTTCCGGAGCATTCCTCCGACCGAGGAAGGCCTGTTCTCGATCACGCTCGGCGAAGACGTGCACGTCGCCAAGGTCACCCCGACCGTCGTCGGTGGAAAACGCCTGGTCGCGGTCGACAAGCTCAACCTCGGCGCGGGCTCGTTGCTGCGACGTGTCCTCGGCTCGAACACCCCGGCCGGGATCGTGCGCAACGGCAAGCTGGTCGGCGAAATCATCGGCGACCAGCCGCTCGGCGACGAGATCGAAGCGCTGGCCGAAGCCCACGGGTCCGATGTGCCCGGCGAGGGTGCCAGCGCGGTGTTCTCGATGGGGTCGGGCCTCGACAAGCGCATCGGTGCAATCGGCCGCGTCCCTGGCCCCGCCGGGCACGGGGCCGACGGGTCGATGCTGGTCGTCATGAGCCGCGAAACGGCGGCTGCCAGCCAGCAAGACGTCGCGGCGGCGATCAGCGAAGCCCGCCGCAAGGGTGCACGGGTCAACTGGCCGCTGCTGCTCGGCCTGTTGCTGGTCTCCACGGCCCTGGCGATCTACCTCCCGTACCTCGAGGCGATCGGGCCGATGAACCGCCTGTCGCACGAGTTCGCGGCGCTCGCCGTCGGACAACAGCACCAGGTGTTTCATGACCGCTATGGCGGTGTACCGGGACGCACCGCACGTGCCGCGGCAGGTGCTTACGAAGCGCTGCGGCAGGCGTTCCTGGCCGAGCTCGAGATCGAAGACGACGGTGTCGAGGAGGAGTCCGGCTCTCGTCGCTCTTCCCGTCGTCGTCGGCTGACCCGCGCCCATCAGAAGCTGGGCGAGACCCCGGGGCAGGAACAAGAGGCACCGCCGCCGCCACGGCGCAACAAGACCGGTGCTCAGCCTGTGCAGCCCGCACCCGAGCCAGAGCCAGCGCCAGCGCCCGCCGCCCCGGTGCCCAGCCCCGCTCCTGCACCCAGCCCGGTCCCGGTGCCCGCTCCCGCTCCCGCTCCAGTGCCCGCCGCACCGGCACCGGTCCCAGCACCGCAACCGGTGAGCCCGGCACCCGCCGCCCCGCAGCCGCAGCCGGTCCCCATGCCCGCTCCTCCACCTCCGGCCGCGCCTCCAGCGGCCGCACCCGCCGCTGCCGCACCGGTCGCGGAAGACGACTTCGGCGACATCTTCGAGGAGTTCGTGCAGGTCAAGCAGGCGTGCGGTGAGCCCACCGAGAACCTCACCTACGAGCGGTTCGCGGCCAAGCTCCGCAAGAACGAACGCGACCTCAAAGCCAAGCGCCCCGACATCAAGCGGGTCCAGTTCACCGTCTACGTCAAAGACGGCAAGGCTGCGCTGAAGGCCAAGGTCATCAAGTAGGTCATCCGTGACGCTCCTGAAGATCGCCCAGGTCGGCACGCCCGTGTTGCGCACGGTCGCCGAGCCCGTCAGTCCCGAAGCGCTCGCGAGCGCCGACATCCAGCGTTTCATCGACGACTTGATCGAAACGATGCACGACGCACGCGGAGCGGGGCTCGCCGCAACGCAGGTCTACCGCCCGATCCGCATCTGCGCGATCGAGGTGAACGACAACCCGCGATACCCCTACAAGCCCAACATCCCGCTCACGGTGTTGGTCAACCCGGTGCTCACGCCGATCGGCGATGAGACGTTCGAGAACTACGAGGGCTGTCTCTCGGTCCCCGACATGCGCGGCGTCGTGTCTCGCCACGCCCGCCTGCGCGTGCAGGCACTCGACCGCGACGGCAACACGATCGACCAAGAGGTGGCCGGGATCACCGCCGGCACCTTCGCGCACGAAGTCGACCACCTCGACGGCAAGCTGTTCCTCGATCGGGTCAGCGACACCCGCACGCTGTGCACGTGGAAAGCGTTCGCGATGCATCACGAGGACCAGTTCCGTCGCACGGTCGAGTCGGTCGTGGCACGCTACGGCTCGTGAACGAGTCCGCGTTCTTGCAGCTCGCCCTGCGCGAACCATTCCCCGACCAGCTCGTTCGCGCCCTCGAAGCCCTCGCGGTGCAACTGCAGCGAGGCTCGACGTGGGATGGCTACGCCGAGCGGCTGGCGGACCTCGAAGCCAAGGCCGAGCGCTGCACCGCCGAGGCGCCGGACGATGAAGCCGCAGCACTCGCGCTGACCGAGTTGCTGGCGACCGAGGGATTCGGTGGGGCCGGCGCGAGCTACGAGCGGGTCGAAAACAGCTTCTTCGACCGAGTGCTGCAGACCGGCCACGGCCTGCCCATCCTGCTCAGCGCGTTGACCATTCACCTGGCGCAGCGCTGCGGGCTGGCACTGCATGGCATCGGGTTTCCCGGACACTTCATCGTGGGGCTCAACCTCGACGGCCCCGCGCCGATGATCTTCGACCCGTTCGGCGGTGGGCAGCCCCTGCCCTTCACGACGCTGGCCGAACTCTATGTCCAGGCCACGGGCCGTCATCTCACCGCCAGCGCGCCGATGCTCAGAGACACGCTGCAGCCCGCGTCGACGCGGTCCATCTTGGTGCGGGTCTGCAACAACTTGCACCACCACTACCGTCTCCGCGGCTCGCACGATCGCGCGGCGGAGGTGCTCGAGTTGCTCTCGGCCCTGCATCCGCGCGGCGCCGCGCTTCGCAGGCTGGCAAGCAAGCTCGGTCGCCGCGTTCGCACCCTCAACTGAGTCGTATACTTGCGGCGATGACTGTCGATCACACGCTCGACGACGTGGCGAAACGGTTGTCGGCGCGCGGCGTGGAAACGCAGGCGCTGCACGAGTTGCAGCTCGAACTCGAAGCGCTCGAACGCCCACCGAGCTTGATCACGCGCATGACCTCGGGGGCGAAGGCCGCGGCCGCGCTGCACTGGCGCAACTTCGTGGGCGAGCTGAGCGAGAGCAAGGAGGCGATGGAGATCGTCATCGCGCGGGCTCAAGGTGCGGACGTCTCGGCGGCAGACCGCGACAAGGTCCGCGCGCAGCTGCTCGACATGGTGAAGGTCTTTCCCGCCGGGCTCATCGCCGCCGCCAACTCGGCGTTCCCGATCCCCGGCACGGGACTGTTCACACCGTGGATCCTGCAACGCATGGGCCTGATGCCCTCGCGCTGGCGAGAGGCGCATCTGTTGGACCAGCTGCACAAGAAGCGGCTGGAGCTGGAGGCGCAGGGGTTTCACTCCGAAGCGGTGGCGCTCGAAGAGCTCGAGCATCGCCTCGAAGCCGAAGCCGACGAGCGCGCAGCCGCAGCGTCCTCGGCCGGAGTCCTCACCCACTGGGACGCCAACCGCAACGGTCGCTGGGACCCCGAAGAAAAAGAGGCCTACCTCGCCGAGCTCGAAAAGATGCGCGGCATCGCCAAGCGACGGTTTCAGCGCAAGCACTGGTTCCTCGACACCGAAGGCGAAATCTTCGGCGCGTTGCGTCTCAGCGAACTCGTGGAAGACCCCGAGTGCAAAATCCACCTCGAAGACGAAGAGCTGTTGGTCTGCTTCGACGGCAAGACCGGGTGGGTCGCCCTGCCCGACCTCATGGGTCGCGAGCCTCGCTTCGAGTAAGCCCTCAGCGAAAGTGCTAGGTTGGCGCGGTGAGTGACGCTCGGCGCAAGACGCTGGCCGCAACGGCCACGGTGCTGTTGCACGGCGCAATGGTGCTCGGCGGCTTCACCTGCGTTCCCGCCCCGCTGGACGTCGACTTCGAGCTGGAGTGGGACATGGTCGAGGTCGATCTGGTCGACCCCGACACGATTCAGGGCCACGACGTCAACGCAGAGCCCATTCCCGAGCCGCCGCCCGAACCACCTCCACCTGAGCCGCCCAAGCCCGAAGAACCTCCCGCCGAGGAACCCAAGGCAGAAGAGCCTCCCAAGCCCGAGGAGCCCGCGGTCGACGAAGGCCCCAAACGAGACCTGGGCAAACGCAGGTCCAAGGTCGGCAAACTCGGGCCGCCATCGGCCAACTACCACGTGCTGCTGTCCACGCGGAACATTCGCAAGCTGCCCTTCGGGCAAGACGCGATGGACATGATCGCGCCGCTGCCCGACTTCCGCTACCTGGTGAAAAAGGGCGGGTTCGACGCCCTGAAGGACTTCGACCACATCCTGATCGCCAGCTCCAACCTTCGCTCGGTCACGCAGACCTTCCTCGCGGTCGACTACAAACTCTCGCGCGAGGCCGTTAAAGCAAAGATCGAAACCGCGGTTCGCAAGTCGAAGCAAACCATCGAATGGACCGAACACGGCGGGGCGCTCAGCGGCAACCCGGTACCCGCCGATGGCAGCCCGGACGACGACCCGCGCCACTTCGTCCTACTCGAAAAGAAGATCGCGGTGCTGGTCCGCCCCGAGTTCCTGCCCGCCGTGCTCGGAGAGACCGTCGGCGAAGAAAAGACCGCCGCAAACTTCGTCGGCGAGCTGACCAAGCTCCGCCGCTACGCCCGACGCATTCCCACCGCAGGGGTGCAGTTCGTCGCCCATGATCTGCACGCGGCGTTGAAGCGCAAGAGCACCAAGTCGTTCGCGCTTCCCAACGACGTTGAGTTCACGATGGAAGCGCGCAAGGACCCCGAGTTCCATCTGCGCCTCAAGTTCATGGCCGGATCCGATGCCAAGGGCTTCGTGAAGTGGTGGAACGAGGGACTGCGCAAGGCCATCGATGGCAACCTCACCGCCAAGATCATGGTCGGCGGAATCATCGACGACATCGAGATCAAGCAAGACCGCCGTCAAGTCACCGTGTGGGGGGAACTCGAGCGCTCCCAAATCGAGCTCATCCTCACCACCATGGGGTCCGTGGTCGCACGCGAGCAGGAGCGCCTGCGGAAGAAGGAACGCAAGCGCAAAGCCGCGCAGAAGAAGAAACGGTTGGAGCAAGGGCTCGAACCTCGACCAAGGACACCGTCCCAATGATCGCCCTGGCACTCTTTGGCGCAGCGCTCTGGCTCGCTCCCGCGCCTCCTCCCAAACCGACCCAGTTCACCATGGTGTTCTCGACCCGGCGCGTTCGGGACGAAGGATTCTCGGACACGGCTCGGTCGATACTCGTCGGCCTCCCGGCTCTCCGGGCATTTTCCCGGACACAAACCGACGTTCTCGCCGACTTCGATACCGTCGTCATCGAGACCGCGGAGCCACGCTCCGAGGACGAGGTGGCACTCGTCATCAAGCACCACCTCACCCGCGACGAGATGAAGAAGCGCGTCGAGGCAGCGCAGGCCGAACTTGGCCAAGATATCCGGTGGGAGACCCGCGGAAGCGTCGTCGTCGGCCAACCCTTCCCCTCCGATGGGTCCCGGGACGACGACCCAAGATGGGTCACGCTCCCCAACGAGTCCCTCTACGTGTTCGGTCCGCTCTCCACGACAGCGGCGTTTACCGACCCGGACGTTCCGGAGAACCGGGTCGAGGCTCGGCGGCTCCGTACGTTGCTCCGCGATGCGAACCGAAAGACAGCCCCGTTGCTTCATGGGCTCGTAGACAACTTACCTGCCGCGGTGAAGTCCGGCTACGAGGTCCCAACCTCCGCCGACTTCAAGCTCAGCGGCGCGGGGCCGTTCAAACTCGAGTTCAAAACCACCCATGCGTCCGCCGAGGCGGCCGAGGAATTCGAGCGGTGGTGGACTCACGACCTGCACGATGCGATCGAGGCCAACCTCACCGCCAAACTCGCGTTCGGGCAGCTGTACGCGGCGACAAAGGTTCGGCGTACTGGGGTTTCCGTACAGCTCCGCACGCGACTGAAGACCGAGCAGCTGGAGCTGATCCTCCAGGTGGTCGGAAGCGGCGTGGAACGAGAGCAAGCTCGCGTTCGGGGACGCCGCGAGGCGCGCGGTGCACAGAGCAGCCCCGAAGCAGCTGCGGGGCCGTAGAAGCCCTGATCGTGTGATCCGGGTGTCCTGCGACGCGACCACCGGCCGAAATTGCGGTTCTTCCGCACCGTTGGGCTAGACTCCCGGCCCACGGGGGGAACGGTATGGGATGCCGTCCGTTTAACTCGGTCACGCGTTCGCGTGACGCAGACGACACAAACAACCCCTGACGACACCCATGGTCGACGAGAAATCCAACGACGACGCTGAGAGCTCCGGGCTCCAGGACATCGAAGACCTCGCCGCGGCGTTCGGCTCCGACGACGACGACGACGATTCGAACTCCACGGACGATGACGACGAGGACCTCGGCGTCGGCGGCTTCGGCGGAGAAGCAGCCGCTTCGGTCGTGCGCGACGAAGAAGCGGCACGCGAGGCCAGCGAAGCCGCGCCGGAGTCCAGCGACTCCAGTGACGACGACGCCGAATCGCCCGCGGAGTCCGACGACGACGACAACGCAGACGACGACGCCAAACCCGTCGCCGCCGCCGAAGCCAAAGCCGAGGACGACGCCGCATCCGAGGACGACGCCGCATCCGAGGACGAGCCTTCCGAAGACACGTCCGACAAAGACGAGAGCGACGACGAAAAAGCTGCCGCGGCTCTGGTGGCGGATACCGCAGCCAAGACCAAACCGCGTGCCGACCCCGAGCCGGTGACCGTTTCGCCTTCGGCCAGCGCGGACGAGGACGAGGGCGGCGGCAACAAGATGCTGCTGCTTCTGCTCGGACTCGCCGCCGCGGGCATCGCGATCTACTTCCTCGCCTTCTCCGGCGGAGACAAGAAGGACGAGACGAAGACCGTCGCGGCCGCTCCGGTCAAACCGGAGCCCAAGCCCAAACCCCAGCCCGCCGCCGAGCCGGAGCCAGAACCCGAGCCCGACAAGCTCGCCATGGCCGAGCCGGAACCCGAACCGGAGCCGGAACCCGAGCCCGAGCCTGAGCCGGAACCCGAGCCCGAAGCCGAGCCGGAGCCCGAAGTGACCGCGAGCGCATCGACGCGCAAGCGTCGAAAGAAGGGCAACGAACCCAAGGCCGCCGCACCGGAGCCCGAGCCCGAGCCCGAGCCCGAGCCCGAACCGGAGCCCAAGCCCGAGCCGGAACCCGAGCCAGAGCCCAAGCCTGCGGCCGGAGGCAAAGAGGACGGCAAGTTCTCCAGCGACTGCTTGCTCAACCCCAACAAGCCGGGGTGTGCCGAAGCACGACGCAAGCAGCTCGAGAAGAAGGACCTCGACAAGACGCTCCCCGAGAAGCTGTCGACCACCGACGTGCGTGCCGGGATCAAGCCCGTCAAGAGCAAGGCCAAGGCCTGCGGTGGCAAACACGGCGCCGCGCCAGGCACCAAGGTGCGCGTGAAGATCTCGATCGCAGGTGACACCGGCAAGGTGCTCAGCGCCTCCGCCGATGCGCCGCACGGCGGAACGCCGCTGGGCAAATGCGTCGAAGATGCCGTGAAGTCCGCCAGCTTCCGGCGCTTCAAGAGCAGCCAGATGGGGACGACCTACCCGTTCACGATGTAGCGGGCGGCGTTCGCCGAACACACGAAGGGCGGGGCCTCGAGGCTCCGCCCTTTTGCGTGCCTGCGCGGCGGGCAGACACTATGACGCGGCGGTGCTGCCCGCGTCGACGTAGCCTTCGACCTTCGCCGCCGCAATGGGCCGGCTGAACAGGTAGCCCTGCCCCAGCGAGCATCCCAGACCGAGCAGCTGGTCGGCCTGCACGGTGTACTCGATGCCTTCCGCGATGACCTGCACGCCGAGGTTGGACGCCAGGCTCAGGATGGTTCGAATCATCGCCGAGCCCTGCTGCGAGCCGTCCAACGCGTCGACGAAGCTCTTGTCGATCTTGAGGCCGTCGAACTGGAACCGATGAAGGTAGCTGAGCGACGAGTAGCCGGTTCCGAAGTCGTCGACCCAGATCTTCACGCCGTTGGAACGCAGCGATGCAAGGGTGCGAGACACCGCCTCGGAGTTGTCCATCAGCACCGACTCGGTGAGTTCGAGGCGGAACGTATCGGGCGCAATGGCGTTGTCGGTCATCGCCCCACGAATCTCTTCGAGAAGGCGGGGGTCGGCGATTTGGCGCCCCGAGAGGTTCACGCTCATCGACAGCGGACGACCGCCATTGCTGTTGGGCAACGACTGCTGCCAATGCCCGAGCCGCTCGAGCGCGGTGCGAATCGCCCAGCGACCGATCGGAATGATGAGGCCGGTCTGCTCGGCCACGGGGATGAACTCGGCCGGCGACACGATGCCTCGCCGGGGATGCCGCCAACGCGTGAGCGCCTCGAAGCCCCTCAACGCGCCGGTTTGAAGGTCGACGATCGGCTGGTAGTGCAGCTCGAACTCCTCGCGCTCGACCGCTTGCCGTAGCGCGACCTCGAGCCGAAGAGTGGTGAGCGCGTCGATGCGCATCTTGGTGTCGAACACCTCGTGGCGATCTTGGCCACGCTCCTTGGCCTTGTTGGCCGCGGCGGCGACGTCACTGATGACCTCGTCGACGTCTGCATAGGCACGGTCGGAGGTGGTCAGGCCAATCGACACGGTGGTGTAGACGGTCTGGCCCTCGACGTCGAAGGGCTCGTGCACCGACATGCGAATGCGGTTGGCGATGTCGGTCGCGGTGTCGACGTCGCGGAGGTTCTCGAGCAACACGGCAAACTTGTCCCCGCCAAAGCGGGAGACGGTGTCACCAGGCCGCACGCAGGCCACGAGCCGCCGGGCGAGAATGGCGAGCATGCCATCGGCCGCCTGGTGACCGATCGAGTCGGCCAGCCATCGGAAGCGATCGACGTCCACCATCAACACCGTGAAACAGTACGTGTCGTCGGTGTCGGCGAGGCGAACGGCGCGCGCGAGCTGCTCCATGAACGGCTCGCGGCGCGGAAGCCCGGTGAGCGCGTCCTGCCGAGACTCCTCGCGGATCTTCTCCTCGCGGAGTCGGAAGTCCGACGTGTCCGTGATCGAGCCCGCCATGCGCACGGGCCTGCCGTTTTGCCGCTGCGCCACGGCACGGGAGATGACCCAGCGATACGTGCCGTCGCTGGCACGGATGCGGTGTTCACTCTCGTGGTACGGGCTGTCGCCGCTGAGGTGGGCGTCGATGTCCTCTTTGAGGTTGGCGACGTCGTCGGGGTGGACGCGGTCGAACCACTCGTTGACCGAGTTGGACAGGTCATCGACGCCGTAGCCGAGAAGCTCGCGCCAGCGCCGAGAGAAGTGCATCTCTCCGGTCTCCAGGATCCACTCCCAAACGCCGTCGTTGGCGCCGCGCACCGCGAGTGCGAATCGCTCTTGCACCTCGCTGAGCGCCTGCCGCATCTGAGCGCGCTCGAGCGCGGAGAAGATGAGCGCTTCGAGCATGCCGCCGGACAGCTCCGCACGGCGCACGTAGCCCGCAGCGCCTTCTTTGAGCAGCTGGGAACGGCGAATGCCACGCTCTTCGGGGGGTCCGCGGTGGTCGACCACCACGAGCGGAATGTTGGGCAGCCGACGGTCCCGCACCAGGCGGGTCCACATTCGGCGGTCGCGATCGAGCTCGACCACGACGGCGTCGAAGGCCTTGTCGGGTCGGTTGAGCACCTCGATGGCGAGCATTTCGTCGGCCGCATGCTCGACCTCGAACACCGGGTCGACGGCGGCGTCGAGCAGCTCTTGCAGATTCGAACATTCGCGCGGATTGGATCCGACGTAGAGGATCGTTCGACGCTCCTTGTTCGTTTCCATCTTGGTGCGCGGCTGCACGAACATCGTGAGTCGACGGCGCACGGCGTCCCCTTCGGGTGCACCCGTGACCGTGTCCTCCTTCGACGAGGGTTTCTTTGCGCTGGGCGGTTCTTCGCTCATGCAGCGTTGGGTTCGAGCACCCACCTCCGGACGACGATGGCCTCGCTCATGCGATCACCAGCTTCCGTGACTCCCGTGGCTGCCATGACTGCCATGGCTTCCATGACTTCCATGACTCCCGTGACTTCCGTGACTTCCGTGACTTCCGTGACTGCAGTGCGTCGGCGCAGCCATGAAGCCACCGCCGTTCAGATCGTCGACGTCACCGCCGGGCGGCTCGTCGGCCTGTGCCCGCGCGCGCGCTGAGATTTCCCGCGCATCCTCACTGAGCACGGTGGACGGGGACGCCTGATACGTCGGCAGCTCGAGCGCGTCGTCGCCCGTCGTCTGGTCTTCGTTCCGATCGTCCAAATCCGCCTCCTGGGGAATGATATCAGGCTCTGGCCCCGAAACCGGAGTCAGAGAGGCGCGCGATGCGAGGCCCTTCCCCCCCGGCGCACGCTACAACCTGGGGCCTGTCGCCCCCGGCGCTACCAGGAGCCGTGGGAGCCGTGGCTCCCGTGAGAGCCATGCGAGCCGTGGCTCCCGTGAGAGCCGTGAGAGCCGTGGGAGCCATGAGAACCGTGGCTTCCATGGCTTCCGTGGCTTCCGTGGGACGCGTGACTACAGTGCGTCGGAGCCCCGCCGCCGGCATTCGTGCAGCCGTCGAGGTGGTCGGGTCCGCTCGGGGGCTCATCGGCGGCCGAACGGGCCCGGGTGGAGATCGCCCGCGCATCCGAACTCAGCACCGAAGAGGCTGCGGCACGAAAACTCGGCAAGCCTTCGTCTCCATCACCCTTTCGCTCTTCGTCGACTGCCACCGTGCTCCTACCAGGCGAGCATATCAGTCCGCCGACGAATCCGCGACGGGTCCGCCCCGCTCGATGGTCAACCCGAGCGCGAAGTTGCCCAACTCGCGCTCGATCTGCACCTGTTGCTCGGCTCGATTGGCGCGCACACGAACGACCCAGTGCTCGTCGTCGTCGTCGGTCTCGAAGCTGGCGAAGCGCTCGAATCGTTTCATCGCAGCGTCGACGGCCTCTCCCGCGTAGAGCGTCTTGTGAAAACGAAGCGCGGTCATGCGTCCCCCTCGTCGCTCGATCCGCCGTGGCTCCGGTCCCACGAGTCCGCAATGCCCAAGGGGTCCTCGAACGCCTCCCCGTCGAGATCGAAGCCTTCGAGGTCATCGAGCGACGGTGGACCCATGGCTCCCGAGATCGCACGGCTGGTCACCGCCTCGAGCAAGCCGCCGCGACGTTTCGCGATCTCGGCCCGGGTCGTCGCGACGAGCAACTCGTTGGCGAGCCCTCCCAGCAGCGCCCGCAGCCCCGCGGCATCGGTCGCCGTCCGCGGTCGCAGCTCGATGCGAATCCGCGCAGCATCGGCACGATCGAGATGCACGAACGCCTTGGAGAGCATGGGCATCACCGCGGCGTACACCGCATCGCGCGGATAGAGCTCGGCGTCGACGGACAAGGCGACACGCGCATCGCCCTCGTCGATCTCCGCAGCGTCGGAGGGAAAGCCAGGCGCAGCACTCATGCCGGGCGAGTGTACAGGAGCATCCACTGGTTGCTGCCCTCGGGTCGAATCCCCACGCGTTGCTGCAGTTGCAACCCACTGTGCTCGAGCGCCGCGTGGGCGCGAACGTCGTCGTCGTTACGGCAGTGCTCCCATACCGCCGTGGACCGCCGTGCCCTGCGGGTCTGCGCCGGCGTGCGAACGAGGCCGAACGCCACGTTGTCGACCACGATGAGCGACCCGCCGGGGCGCAGCAGCGCTCGAACGCGGCGCGAAAACGCCTCGGGGTCCGGCAGGTGGTTCCAGCTACGCAGCACCAGCACATGGTCGAAGGTCGCCCCCCCCTCGATGTCGTCGAGCGTTCCCGTGACGACCCCAGCGCGAGGGAGGCGACTGCGAACCGCGGCCACTGCTTCAGCGTCGGGATCGACGCCCAGGTAACGCACCACCCCCGACTCGATGCTCGGCGCAAGCGCGTCCGCATAGGGCATCTCGCCGCACCCGAGGTCCAGCACGTCTCCGCGCAACGACGCGAGGTGCTCTCGGACCGCCGCATCGTCTGCCCCAAAGACGTCCTCGAAGCGCGGCTCGAACATGCCGGCGCAGGTGTCTTTGCCGGGGCAGTCCTCGCACCAGGCACTCCGTTCGAGCTTGACCAGGTCACGCGCAAAATCGTCGGGCGCGGCTTTGCGAGACGCGTCCAGATAGATCTGGCCCGCACCGAACTTCATCCCCTCCAGCTCGTCGTCGTCGAAGTCCCGCGAGAGTGCGCGGTAGCGACCGACCTTGCTGCCATGCCGCACGAACACATGGCGAGCACGGTCGTAGGGACGAGCGCTCGCGGTCCAGACTGGACACGCCTCTCCCTCGGCATGGGACTGCGTGTGCATGTGCTCGTAGACGAAGTCGACGCTGTTGCTGCGCACCCCCTGCGCGCGACGTTTCAGCATTCCGTCGCCGAACCGGTCGGCGTACCCGCGAAACAGCCCCGGGCATCCGCCCCGCAACGAACACCCCTCGCACGGCGCGAGCTTGGCCTTGTTGCGATCGTCGACCGGGAACAGGTCGGGCTCGCCGATCTCGCTCATCGTCCAGTACCCGTGCGTGCGCAGGTCGTCGTAGCGCGCTTCATGCCCGGGCATCGCACACAGCGGAAACCCGCCGTGGACCGCGAGTCCTGGGCGCCCCGTCTGGGCATCCCAGCGCTCGAGCGCCGCACGGACCGACGCCGCCGCCTGCTCGAGCGGCGGCACGAGCGTGTCGAACAGATGCGCCCCGCCCCCCTTGGGCTCCACCCACGAGAACTTGAGCCGCACGTCGGGCAGCTGCGCGACATGATCGACGAGCGCGTCCAGATGATCCACGTTCTGCCGCGTGACCACGCAGTTGGCGGTGAGCTCGAGCCCCCGCCCAGAGAGATTCTTCAGCGCCGCGACTGCAGCGTCGAACGAGTCGCGCCGCACGAGGCGGTTGTGAATTCTCGCCTCGCCTCCGTGCAGCGACATGTAGACGTAGCGCAGTCGCAACCCCATCAGCCGCTCGACGACGTCCGGATAGGCGAGCACGAGACCATTGGTGACCAACCCCAAGTCGAGTCCCAGCTCGGCGATCTGGCGTGCCCAACGAAAGAACTCCGGGCGGATCGTGGCCTCTCCGCCCGAGAGCACGACCATCGAGTGCCCGAGTTCGGCGGCACGTTCGATCTTCGATTCGACCTCTTCGGCGGTGCCGTCGATGTGGCGAACGTCCTGCGTGTGGCAGAACGTGCAGTGCTCGTTGCACCCGTAGCCGACTTTGAGGAGCGCCTTCACGGGATTCGCATGCGGCTACCAGGCGGCCATCACGGCGGTGGCGTTGTGAAAGCCCTCCAGGCTCCCGCCGAACTTCGCGATCTCGCCGTAGGAGGTGGTGCCGAGCAGGGGGAACGCGCGCCCCGCCGAGAACCCCCGAGTCTGCTCGGCGTACGCGTCACCGAGATAGGCCAGACGCGCGGCGCAGTCGAACACGATCGCGCCACGGGGTGAACGGCCTTCGGCGAGCCCGTCGATGCAGCGACCGCCGACTTCGCCGGCCGACTCCGCGAGCCGCTCGGGAGTGGTCGAGACGACCTGCAGCACCGTGCCCGGGGTGACACCGCCACCGAGTCGAATGCTGCCATCGCCGGGGAACTCCAGCGGCGCCCGAATCGTCAGCTCGCCAAAACGAGTGCGAGCCCCGAGCGAGAACCGCAACGCGTCCGGAACGAGCCGGCCGGAGTCTTCGATCAATCCCAGACGCGCCAGCTCCTCGCCGTACACGGTCGCCGCGGGCCGACCATCGAGCGTTTCGAGCCGATGCCCGTCGATCGCCGTCGCCACCAAGTCGCGCGCACCAGGAGCGGCGGACCACCCATGCCCCACCGCGACGCCACACGGGGCGTCGGGGAACAACCCCACGAGCACGGCGGCGTGGTCGAGGACTTCACCATCGACGAACACGCGCGAGCCCTTCGCAAACTCGAGGGAGTCGCCCGCGGTGCCGCCGAAGATCCGCCAGTGCGGCGGCATCTGCCGACTCACCGCGTCCGTGAGCGCGACGCCGTCCACGGAGCGACCGTCGCCCAGCGCGAGCAGAGCAGGCACGCGGGCGATGTGCTTGCGTGCGGCCGCAACGAGCTGACTGCACGCGGCATTCAGCGGCGACGCGTCTTGGGGAGAGAGTCCTCGCGCAACGGCCACGCCATACTCGAAGCCGGTACCGCCGAGCACCCCGGCCACGACTCCGGTGCGGGTGAAGCCGCGTTCGGTGAACGCCGCACCGCCCGTCGTCGCACCGACGATCCGGTCGCCCAAGCCATCACGCGCCGCCTCGAGCAGCGGCGTCGCATCGACGTCGTGGGGTGCAAAGAAGAACCCCAATTTGTTGCCGGCAAGTCGAGCTGCAACCGCTGCGAACTCCTCTCGAATGCGCTGCGGATCGGCCTCGAGCGGCCCAATGCTGACGAGTTCCATGGTGCCCCGTAGCCACGGTACGCAGCCGGAGCACCGCCCGTCAAACGTCAGTCGATCGAAACGAAGGCTTCGACGGCATCGTCGACAACGAGTGTCGCAATGCCGTTCGTGTAGGTGGTGACCGTGCCGTCTGAACCTTGGTCCACGAATCCCGCACCGGCGAGGTCGGCGACGAGTTGATCCCCCGCGTCGCCGCGCACCCGAAGCGTGTTGCTGGTCGACGACAGCGCCAAGAGCTGATGCGTGTCGATGAACAGGGCGTTGTCGCCCGCCCCGGTGAGGTCGACCTCCTCGATGTCGGTGAACACGACGTCGAAGTAGTTGCTGAGGTCGAGCGAGAAACCGCCGCCCTCGAGCCGCAGAACATCGTTGCCAGCGCCTCCGTCCAGTCGCCGGAAGTTGCCGGCGGCCAACGCGATGATGTCGTCGCCCGCCCCGCCCGCAATGATGTCGGCTCCACCGCCCGAGATGATTTCGTCGTCTCCGGCGCCACCGACCAGCGTCTCGTCCCCCGCGGTACCGGTGATCACATCGGCGTCGGCGGTGAACCCGAGACGGTCGGTGCCGGTGTAGTTGCCACCAAAGCCGATGTAGCCGAGCCCCGCGTCACTGTCCGCGTATGGGACGCCCAGGGCGAAGTCCTCGAAGCCGTCACCGTTGCTGTCGTGGGAGCCATGCACAGCCCAGCCCGCGAAGTCCTGAAAGCCCTCGCCGTCGAGAATGAACCCAGCATCTCCGACCGAGAGGTCCGCGAGGTTCGCCGAGGTGAGGTCGGCGGCCCCGTACAACACGAACAGCCGCCCGGCATTGCCCGCCGCCACATCCACACCGTAGGCACCGACGATCAGATCGCCGAACCCGTCGCGATCGACATCGCCCACGCCTCCAACCGACCAGCCGGCGAAGTCGAACTGGGACGCCCCGTGCACCGAAAACCCGCCCATTCCCGCGGTGAGGTCGGCCAAGGTGGTGTTGGTGAGGTCGGTGGCTCCGTAGAGCACATACGCTCGCCCGGCGCCGTTGTCGTCGCCCACATCGATGCCCGGCGCGCCGAAGGCCACGTCGGCCCGACCGTCACCGTTGAGGTCGCCCGCCCCAGCCACCGAGCGTCCGAACAGATCGAACGGCGCCGCCCCAGTGACGATGATGCCGTCGGTCGCATCCATCTCGAGATCGTCCTCCGAGATGCTCGAGGTGTCGGCCTTGCCGTAGACGATCAAGACGCGGCCCGCGATGCTGTTGCCGTGCGCTCCGATGATCACATCGTCGAAGCCGTCGACGTTGACATCCCCTGCCCCCGCGACCGAGAACCCGAGCGCCCCGCTACTGATCGTACCGTCCACGGCGAACCCGTCGGTGCCGAGCGCAGTGCCATCGACAGCGTCAGTGTCGGTCTTGCCGAACACCACCACCGCACGCCCCGAGCCTCCGTTCGCCCCAGGGTCGCCGATGAGCACGTCTTGTAGACCGTCGTCGTTCACGTCTCCGGCCGCGGCCACGCTGTGCCCAAAGGCGTCACCGGCGGTGATCGCAAAGCCAGCCGAACCCAACGCGTCGAGGTCCACAGTGGCCGGAGCGTCGGACCCGAAGACCACGTAGACGCCGCCGGGGCCACCCCCATCGGTCACGCCGACGCCGATGTCCCCCAAGCCGTCATTGTTGACGTCTCCCAACATCGCGACGGCGAACCCCGTGGACGTCGCGGCCGCGGGTCCCAGGATCACGAAGCCGCCCATGCCGGACTCGATCGCGGCGGCGTCGATGTTCTCTGCGCTCGGGCCCCCGAACACGACGTACGCAGCCCCGCGTTGATCCGCCTGCGCGTTCACTGCACCGAAGACCGTGTCGGCGAAGCCGTCGCCGTTGACGTCGGACCCTCCGGCCACGTCCGACCCGAGCTCGTCGCCACCGGTCGGGCCCGTGATGCGCACGCCCGCCGTGGCCGGCACGACGTCCTCGAGACCCTCGAGGGTGGGCGCAACGGCGATGCGCACCGTCGCAACGGCGGTTCCCCCCGCCGGGTCCTCCACCGTGTACGTGAAGCGGTCCTCGCCCCAGAAGGGATCGGGTGCGGTGTACGTGAAGCTGCCGTCCTCCATGACGTCGACGACACCACCGGCTTCGGAGGCAGCGTCGAACGCCGACACCACGAGGTCCTCACCTTCGGGGTCGGAGTCGTTGCCGAGCACGCCTTCGGCCACGTCGACGGTCAGCGAGCGCTGAGCCGTGTCGGTGAGATAGAAGTCGGCGCCCGCTTCGGGGTCTTCGTTCGGCGCCCCAGTGCTGGAGCTGCTCTCGCTCCCGGAGGATCCGGTCTCGTCGACGGCGGCGGTGCTCGAACCGTCGGGATCGCCGGATGTGGAGCTCGACTGCCCGGTGATCCCAGTCGTCAGCGAGTCGGGCCCCGTGGTTTCCATGCCCGTGGTGCTGGTCGAACCGCCCGACTCGGTGGTGGCGGTGACGTCGTCACCGCAGGCGATCAGCAACGTGGCGGGCAACAGGGTGAACGCGACGAACCGACAGCGCGAGGCGTAAGGCATGCGCGAACGATATCACGCGCGCATGAACATCACGGCGGTGTGCACGGGCCTCACCATGCCGCCCGCAGGCCCTCGACTCGGAGTGCCTTGCTCCACTTCGGTCGAGGCGAGGTCGAGCGTTCGTCCGGCCACCACCATGCGCTTGGAGGATCCCCCGTCGAGGTTCGTCGCACTTCGGCATCCCAGCGCCTGCAACAACGTCGCAACGTCCCCCAGCGTCATGCCCAACGCGCGCTCGAAGTTCCGACCATCGATGGCGACGAGCACCAGCCGCCCCAACGCGTCGATGCCCGCGGCAAGCCTCGGCAAGGTGTTTCGGTCACCGGTCTCGTCCTGCGAGAACGTCAGCGGCGGTGCAGTGCCCCAAAACCCCTCGGCGCGGAGGTCCATGCATGGTGCGCCCTCGGAGAGCAGCAACGGGCCTCCCGCGACGCCATCGTGCACCGCACCGTCGGGCATCGAGAAACGCACGCGTTCCCCGACTCGCCATGGTTGTGTGGAAGGCAGTACGCACCCGTTGAGCGGCACCGAAAGCCGTCGTCCGACCGCAACGACGAAGCCAGCGGCGACGGCAACGGAGGGCTCGTCCGGCCCGACCTCACTCTGGGCGCGAGTGACGACGTCGGCCAAGACGGCACGCATGGCCCCTTGGGACATCACGACACCTCGAGGACCAACCCGCTGCACCGCCCACCGCCCCTGCGGGTCGAACACCAGCGCCCCGCGAGAGAACACCGGCGGTGAAAGCACCTCCCCAGCGGAGACCAGCAACCCAACCGGGTCGAAGCGACACGAGGGCTGTTCGATGTCGGGCTCGCTATAAAGGAAGAAGCCCCCGGAGATTGCGGCGACGGCCCCCTGGGATTCCACGTAGTCGGCGAACGGTAGATCCACGGAGGTGCGGCAGTCGACCACCCGCGGACGCACTGCGCCGGGCTCGATGCGCAGGACGTTGGCGTGCACGGGTCCGCCCTCGTAGACCCCGTCGATCAGCGCGAGCTCTCCCCCCTCGAACGGCTGCAGCCATTCCAACTGTTCGACCGCCTCGGCGATGGTGGGCACCGGAGCCTTCGACACCCGCGCGTTGAGCCAGCGCCCGGCGAACGAGTAGTAGAAGTCTGCGACGGCCCGCACTCTGAGGGCGCGCGGACGCGGAGCATCGAGAATCCCCACCAACCGCTGTCGCAGCCCGACCCGAAGCACACGCCCTGTAGCGTCGCCGAGCGCAACCAACTTGCGTTCGACCGCCGCAATCCTCCGCGAGAACATCCGGGCCTGGGCAGCATCGACTTCGTCCGCGAGATTCGCCGCCAAGCCACCATCGTCATCCTCGAGCAGGGTCGAACACAGCGCCCGCTCCAACGCGGCGAAGTCTTCACTCCATCGAGGCTCGGGCGGCGGCGGCGGGCCCCCGCGAGGGTTGGGGTAGGCGAACGCCGAGAGCGCATCGACGTACCGCGCGTCGACGCCTTCGTCTCGCGCGAAATCGAAACAGGCCTGGAGCCAGATGCGGTCCCCCACCACACGAGCCTACCGCGAGAGTTTGATAGAAAGGGAGTCGTGTCGTTGGTCGGATCCTCGTTGCTCATGCTGCTGTCGGTCAGCGGCGAGTCGAGCGACGACGTCCCGCTCGTACGCACCTGGGACGATGCCGTCGCACTGGCGAGCCCGCTGGAAACGACGGAGCGACGGCACTGGGTTCGGCATCGCATTCGACATCGCGAGCGGATCAGCCAGATCGCAGCTCGCTACGGTGTCCGCCGACACAAGCTGGTCGAGTGGAACCACCTCGACACGGACGCGGTCTACCCACCCAAGCGACGGCGCAGCCTCAAGGTGCTGACGAAACGGGTCCCGCCCCCACGCGTGCGTGTCGCGTACGTCCCCCACGAGGACGAGACCTGGGGCGATGTGGCGGCGACGCTCAGGGTCGAAATCCCCGATCTTCGGGCATGGAACTGGCAGCAGCGGCGAATTCGACCTGGACGTCGGCTACTGGCCTGGGTGGACCCCGCCCTCTCATGGACCTACCGACCCTCAGAGGGCCCCGCCGTGCCCGAGCAGTTCGACGTGCCACCCGGCGGCCTGTCGGTGGGACGCCCGCACCGCGGCCGCATCATCAACGCCGTGCAGCTCCCCGAGAGCCCTTCGTACTCGCGCGGCGCGGGCCGGCTGCTGTGGGGAAGCACGTACACGGTCGAAAACCTGATGCGCGCATTTGCCGAGTTCCGCCACGACACCGGCTTCGAACACGAGATCATCGTGGGCTCGATCAGCAAGCGAAACGGACGCCGCTTGCCCCCGCACAAGTCGCATCAGTCCGGCCGCGACGTCGACATCCGCCTGCCCTTGCTGCCGCACGTCCCCCGCACCAAAGAACCCAACCCCGACGAGATCGACTGGTACGCCACCTGGGGTCTCATCAAGGCTCTCGGAGAAACCGACGCCGTCACCGTCATCTTTCTCGACGCCGACCTTCACCGCCGCGTCTACGAAGCCGCCCGCACGATGGGCGAGAGCCGGGACACGCTCGCCGACTACCTCATCTTTCCGCAGTGGCGCCCCAAGTCGGACCCACTCGTCCGCCACTCCCGAGGCCACGACGAACATATCCACGTCCGCTTCCGCTGCGGCCCCGACGAACCGAAATGCAAGTGAGGGGGTGAGGCCTTCGCGCTTGCTGCGATGCACCGGGGGTTCTGCGCGCCCCCCCTTCGGGTGAGGGGGCGCTCCGAACCCCCTCGGCTGGGCGAGGCTGCGTGCGGCCTCTTCTATCTTTTCCGCTTCGCGTCCCTCCGGGACGCTTCGCTCTCTTGCCGAGTTGCAGCGGGGGGATGGCCGCAGATCGAGGTGCGGGACGCCTCCTCCTGAAACGCGACCGCGCTTGAGAGACAAGACGCGGGATCCGCTCACCCGTACACCTCAAAGGAAAGCGGTCGCAGCAGGAGAGCGGAGCGCCCCGGACGGGGCGCGGAGCGGGAAAGAAGGAAAGGGCCGCACGCACGCGCGCCCAGCCGAGGGGGTTCGGAGCGCCCCCCTCACCCAAAGGGGGGGCGCGCAGAACCCCCGGCACGGGCAAGAGCGAAGGCCCTAACACCCGATGGGGTGGGTGGAGATGACGAGGTCGTCGAACCAGCGGTCGAGGTCGGCGGGGGCGCCTCCGACCCAGAGGTTTTCGATCGAGAGCAGGTTGAGGCCGAACTCGGACCAGCTGCCGCGCCAGTCGAGGCCGCTGCGATCGCCTTCGAGGCGGCCGTCGACCCAGAGCTGAAAGACGCCATCGGAGTCGCCTGGGGCGTTGAGCTTCACGCGTGCTTCGATGCACTGCCAGTTGCCCGCGCGCTCGGAGGAGAACACGGGCGTGGTTCCGGTGAGCGTGCTCAGCGGTTCGAGTGATTCCGTGTCGTCGACGCCCGCGCACGCGACCTGTCCATCGTAGACACAGCTCGATGCGGTGCCCTCCAGCATCACGTCGTCGCCGCGGGATGCCAGCGACGCCACCACAGCCTGTCCCCAGTCCGACTGCGCGAACGCGCTGAGGCGGGTGAGGTTGTGCGGGCCAGCATCGGGCCAGCCCGGCTGCGTCTTCACGCGGAAGCGCCAGTAGATCTCGTCGAAGTTGGAGTCGTTCGAGTAGCCGGGACGCCCGGTGGTGTTGATCGGGTTGGCACCGAACGACACGCTCATGAAGCCTGCGCCCTCGACCCCTTCACGGTAGTGGGCTCGCATGGCGCCGATGCCAGAGGCTCCCCCGTCGAACACGGGGACGAAGTTGCCGTCGCTGTCGACGTAGTCGAAGAACACCGTCGTGGGGTCGGCGAGCCCCTCGAAGTCTTCGCAAAACAGCCAGCCTTCGGGCAGTGGGTCCGGGCACGGGGGGTGCGGGCCAGCTTCGGGCGGAGGAACCTCGCCGCCGGAGTCTCCACCGCTGCTCTCGTCACCGCCGTCGGTGTCCCCTTCGTTGTCGTCGTCGTACCCGGTGCTGCCGAAGGGATCCCCGGTATAGCCGTCGGAGTCGGCTGCGCCGCCCCCGGTCGAACCGGCGCCCTCGCCAATGCCATCGTCGGCGTCGCTGCCCGCGCTCGAACGGTCGGCAGACTCCGACGTGTCGCTGCATGCCGCAGCCATCACCAACACGCCGCCGAGAACACCGGCAGTCGTACGGAGCCAGCGAGCGGGTTGTCGGTCACGGATGTGGGCCAGGTGCCTCATCGCATCAAGTCCAAGTCAAGTAAGGTGGTTTCAGCATAGCAGCCCAGAGGCCGCGAGCCGCAACGTCACGCGTGTTCCGGTGCCCTGCAGCGCTGGTCATGCGTTTCGCCTCGGACGACGAACACGTTACGCGCCTCAATGGTTACGGAGTGTTGAGCCCGTTGGATCGGCACGCCTCGATGCGCGCTAGCACCGAGCGCGCGCAGCGGTCGCAGCCGTGATGCACCGTCGACGCGAACTCAGCTCGACACAGCGGGATTCGCGACCGCGAGCCACGCCTCGAGCTCTTGCCGCAGCGCGCCCCCTGGCGGGAGCGAGTCCGCCGCACCACGGACTACACGCAGCGCCTCGTCGGGGGACTCCGGAAGCAGCGCCTGGCCCAATACGAACTTGGCGCGAATCAGCGCTGCACCACCCGCCGTCGACCCCATCAGCAACGCGACCGCGCGTCGGCACAGCGGAACGGCCAAGCCATGCGCGTCGAGTCCGACATGACAACGTGCCAGCTCGGTGAGCAGCTCGCCCAGGTCTTCGACGGCGGCCATCGTGATGTCCCGAGACACGTCGAGCGCATCGATGACCTCGCGAAACAAGACGCTCGCCTCGGCAAACTCGCGTTGCGCCAGCAGCATGCGAGCCTGGTTGCGCTTGGCGAGCAGTTCGACCGTGGTCTCGGTGTGAGACGGCTGCACGATCTCCAACGTTTCCGGACCGCCGGAGATCCCGTAACGCACGACGAACGAAGCCCGAGGTCCGAACCGCACCCGATCGCCATCTTCGAGTGGCTCGGGGTTCTGGACCCGGCGACCGTTGACGTAGGTGCCGTTCGAAGAGCCGAGATCCGACAACACGAGCAAGCCCGACGTGCTTCGCTCGAGGCGCGCATGAAAGCGTGAGACCCCGTCGCTGTGCAGTCGAAGCACCGCTTCGAGACTGCGGCCAACCATCACGCCTTCGGTGCCCACGGAGCACGCGATTCCTACGAGCTCGTCGGAGGCACCGATCAAGGTGCAATCGGGAACGGACCTCATTCCCGAAAAAGGTACCACCGCTCAGTCGCGTCGGTCGAAGGACTTCCGAGCACGCGCGAGCCAACGAGGGGGGATGACGGGGATCACACGTTTGACCGCGTCGGTCAGCACGGTTTCTTTGGTGATCAACTTCCGAGACGCGCCACGCTCCATACCGCGAATGATCTGCCGCGCCGCTTCCTTGGGCGGCATCGCGCGTTTCTCGAACATGCGCATTGCTCGACTCCGCCCTTCTTGGTCATCGCCCCAGCGCCCATCACGAACGATGTTGGTGGCGATTCCGCCCGGGTGGACGCTCATCACGCGAATGTTCGTTTCGGTGAGCTCCGCCGCAATGGCCTCGGAGAATCCACGGACTCCGAACTTGCTCAGGCAGTACGTCGACTGACCGGGAATCCCGACCAGTCCGAACATGCTCGAGATGTTGACGATGTATGCATCATCGCTGCGTTGGAGTAGCGGCAAGAACAGCTTGCACCCGTACACGACACCCCAGACGTTGATCCCGAACAGCCACTCCATGTCGTCGAGGCTTTGGTCGGCCAAGTTGGCGGCGACGGTCACGCCAGCGTTGTTGATCACGATGTCGACTCGCTGGTGCGCAGACTCGACTGCCGCCGGCAGTGCTTCCATTTCGGATCGGGACGAGACGTCGACACGATGCGTGGTGACGTTGCGCCCCGCTTGGGTGCAGACCTCGGCGACCTCGGCGAGCCCTGCCTCGTTGACGTCGACCAGCGCGAGGTCACAGCCCCGCTCGGCCAACCCGATCGAAAGAGCACGGCCGATGCCACTGGCAGCACCCGTGATGACGGCAACCCGACCTGCGAAGTTCTTCATCGAGGCTGCGAGACTACCGCTGTCAGGAGCTCGGGCCCATGACGATGTCTTGCATGAACGACTTGGACGGCGAACGGTCGGGTGGGACCATCACGATGTCGACCGGGGCGTCGTTGGCCTCTTCACCATCGAAGTCGATGCGCGTGGCATCGGGGTCTTCCAGCATGGCTTGGGCATCCTCGGCGCGCGCGGCCTCCCGAGCCCGCAAGTCCTCCTCGGACGGTCCCGGAGCCCCCAGGTCGTCGTCCTCGGCCACCGCGCGCTCGAGCGCAGTGGGAGCGGGTTCCGGCCGGGCGGTCGCACATCCGCAGACCAGACCACACACCACCGCGACGACGGACGACCGAACCATGGCTTTGGAATAGCGCATCATGCAGACCTTGGCCGTCTAGAAACGGTTCTGTGTTTCCCTGAGGTCTTTTTCTTCTCGCGCAACCCATCCCCGTGGCGAGTGCATAGAGGCAAACATCGTGAAGAGAGCCTCCGTCTCCATTCTCGTGCTCTCCCTGAGCGGGTGCGGCCACCTCCGAACGCCGCTGCGTCAGGATCTCGTCGACGCCGAGTTCGTCGTGCCCCGCGAGGACGCACGCTCGGCCACCGTTTCGCTCGAGACCCCCGGTGAGCTGGCCGTGCGCGGCGGAAGCTGCAGCCTGGTCAAGGCCCGGGCCCGCTACGACGCCGCCCGCACCGACGCGCGAACGGCCTTCGAGGTCGACGAGAGCGGCCACGGGTCCGTCGTGATCGCCCTCGAGAAGAGCGTTCGCCCGTTCTCCGAAGCCTCCGTCGACGCGTGCCTGACCACGGAGATCCCCTTGCAGCTCCAGGCCGTGGCCGGTGTGGGCGACGCACGATTCGACCTCTCGGGCATTCAACTCCGTGCGTTCGAGGTGGCCAGCGGGGTCGGCGATGTCGCGGTGGACTTCGGCGACGCGAGCGTGGCTGCACCGTCGATGACCATCGAGGCCGGGACCGGAGACGTGACGATCGACGCGAAACGCGGAACGTGGACCGGCGAGAACCACCTGGACATCGAAGCGGGCACCGGGGACATCACGGTGTACCTGCCACGAGGCATCGGGCTGCACGTCGAGGTCGAGCGGGGGATTGGCGGGCTCGAGGTCCGCGGTCTCGACAAGGACGGCGACGACTACGTGAACACCCTAGCGGCCTCCGCCGAGGACCGACTCGAGGTCGAAATCGAGGTGGGTACGGGTGACGTCACGGTCATCGCCGGCTGAGGAGGGGTAGACTCCGCCTGTTGGGCGACGCAACGATTCTCGCGATCGACCTGGGCACCTCGGGCCCCAAGGTCGCGCTGGTCACGGTGGGTGGAAAGGTCCTGACCACCGCAAGTCGACCGACGACGCTCCTGCTTCCGCCCGGCGGGGGTGCGGAGCAGGACCCCGAAGACTGGTGGCGCGCGATCGTGCAGGCCACCGCCGAGGTTCGCGAACATCCCGACTTCGTCGCGGGGGCCATCGCGGCGGTCAGCGTGACTGCGCAGTGGGCCGGAACCGTCCCGGTCGACGAAGCCGGCAATGCGCTGGGCAACGCCATCCTCTGGATGGACACCCGCGGAGCACCGGACGCCCGAGCGCTGTGCAAAGGCTGGGTCAGCATCGAGGGTTATGCGCCCCGCAAAGCCGCGGCCTGGATCCGCAAGACCGGAGGCGCCCCGAGCCTCAATGGCAAGGACCCGGTCGGCCACATTCTCTGGCTCGCCCGGGCTGACCGCCCGCGGTACGACGCCGCGCGCTGGTTTCTCGAACCCAAGGACTACTTGAACCTCCGGCTCACGGGGACCGCCGCCGCATCGTACGACTCGATCGCGATGCACTGGGTCACCGACAACCGCAACATCGACGCGGTCGCCTACGACGACGGCCTGCTGGCACTCACGGGTCTGCCAGCAGACAAGCTCCCTCCGCTGCGTGCGGCCACCGACATTCTCGATCCTCTTTGTGCACGTGCGGCCGAAGAACTCGGCTTACCCAGTGGCGTGCCCGTCGTGTGCGGAACCCCCGACGTACAGTCGGCCGCCGTCGGCTCGGGTGCCGTCGGTCCCGCCAAAGCGCACCTGTACCTGGGCACGTCGTCGTGGATCAGCACCCACGTGCGGTTCAAGAAGACCGACCTGTTGCGCAACATCGCATCCCTGCCCAGCGCGTTGCCCGGCCAATACTTCGTGGGCAACTCCCAGGAGACCGCCGGGGGTTGCCTCAACTGGCTGCGCGATGGGGTGTTGTTCGGCGACGACGCGCTGGGCCACGACGTCCCGCCCGACGATGTCTTTGCGCGCATCGACGCCCTCGCCGAGAGTGTGCCGGCGGGCAGCGACAACGTCGTCTTCACCCCGTGGCTCATCGGCGAGCGCTGTCCGGTGGCCGACGAGCGAGTCCGCGGATCGTTCCTCAACTTGTCGCTCTCCACCAGCCGAGCCCACCTGGCGCGGGCCGTGCTCGAAGGTGTCGCGTACAACACGCGATGGTTGCTTCGCACGGTCGAGCGCTTCATCGGCACTCCGCTGCCCAGCCTGCGCGTGGTCGGAGGCGGCGGCAAGTCGGACCTGTGGTGCCAGATCCACGCCGACGTGTTGGGCCGCCCGATCGAACAGGTGCGCGACCCGATCGCCGTCAACGCGTTGGGGGCAGCACTGATCGGCGCGCTCGCCATCGACGCGATTCGAGAGGAAGACCTGGCGGACAGCGTCGAGGTCGTTCGCACCTTCGAACCCCGTGATGCCTATCGAGAGCGCTACGATGCCCTGTTCGAGGCGTTTCTCGACCACTACAAGAGCTCGAAGAGCTTCTTTCGCCGACTCAACCACCACTGACTCGCCATGGACTTCGAAATCCCCGAGAAGGTTACTCAAGCCGTCCCTGCCCCCGTTCGCCGCGTGGGAGGGCGCGCCCTCGAAGCGTTGTTCAAGGTGGCCAAGCGCCTGCCGGTCGTGCGTGACCGTATCGAGGCGGAGTACGAAAAGGTCCTCGAAGACATGCGCGGGTCGATGCGGCCATACAAGGACGAGGTGCCGCGACACGTCCGCTTGCCCCAACGCGGCCGCGCCCGTGAGGAGTTGCTCGAGGAGATGCGAACCCTCAAGGCCCGCGAAGACGACCGCTGGCAGGACGGGTTCGTCTCGGGCGCCGTCTATCACGGCGACTCCGAACACGTCGCGTTTCTCGACGAGGTCTACGCCCTCAACTCCCAAACGAACCCGCTGCACGCCGATCTGTGGCCACGCATCGCGAAATACGAGGGCGAGATCGTGGCCATGACGGCGCAGATGCTCGGTGGCGACAAGGTCACCCGCGCCAGCGACGAGGTGTGCGGCACCGTCACCTCCGGCGGCACTGAGAGCATCATGCTCGCGATGAAGACCTACCGCGACTACGCGGAGGCCGAACGCAACATCACCTCCCCCAACCTCGTGATGCCGCTGACCGCCCATGCGGCGTTCGACAAGGCCTGCGAGTCGTTTCGCATCAAGCCGATCAAGATCCCGATGGGCGAGGACACGCGTGCCAACCTGGTCGAGGCGCGCAAGGCCGTTGGTCGCAACACCATTGCGGTCGTCGGATCGGCGCCCGCGTTTCCCCACGGCTGCATCGACCCCATCGCGGAACTGAGCGAGCTCGCCTATGACCGCGGCGTCGGGTTTCACACCGACGCGTGCCTCGGAGGGTTCGTGCTGCCCTTCGCCGAGAAGCTCGGTTATCCCGTACCGCCGTTCGACTTTCGGCTGCGTGGTGTCACCTCGATGTCCGCCGACACCCACAAGTACGGGTATGCGGCCAAGGGCACCTCGGTCGTGCTCTACCGCAACCGCGCACTGCGACGACACCAGTTCTTCCGCGCCACGGACTGGCCCGGAGGGCTCTACGCCAGCCCGACGTTTGCGGGCAGTCGTCCGGGCGCGCTGAGTGCTTCGTGTTGGGCCGCCATGGTCGCGACTGGCGAAGACGGTTACCTCGACGCCACACGGCGCATCCTGGAAACGGCCGACACCATCAAACACGGTATTCGCCAGATCCGCGGACTGAAGCTGCTCGGGGATCCGCTGTGGGTGCTCGCCTTCGCCTCCGACGAGATCGACATCTACCGGGTGCTCGACTTCATGAGCCACCGCCGTTGGAACCTCAACGGCCTGCACAAGCCGCCCAGCGTGCACCTGTGCGTCACGCTGCGCCACACCCAGCCGGGGGTCGCCGAGCGTTTCCTCTCCGACCTGCAGGCGGCGGTCGAACACGCTCGCTCGGCACCCAAAGAAAAAGGCGGCATGGCGCCCGTCTACGGCCTCGCCAACAAGATGCCGGTCCGCACAGCGGTCGGCGACATTCTCGCCGCCTACCTCGACGTTCTCTACGAGGCCTGAGCCGGGGTACGCTCTTCGAGGTGGTCGAGCGATGGACGATACTGGGGTGCGTCCTCTTGGCCTCGGGTTGCACTGCGCTCAACGCCGACTACGGCAGCCGACACGGCGGGCACGGTGGAGGCACCGACTCCAGCGGCACGGGCGTCGCCTCGACTTCGGCCGCGACCTCTAGCAGGATGTCGGAAAACCCCGTCGACAGAGGTCGACGGGTGTGATCTAGAAGGATGGTGCGCGGCAAGCAGGAGAAGCAGTCCTCGATGCTCTGTTTGATGAACATCGAGGAGCAGGTCCCGG